>Ga0065704_10000185_pt1 | contig 919064 bp, 423 predicted proteins | sample SwiRhicommuniRL2_FD_59091 | JGI IMG/M metagenome (GOLD analysis project Ga0065704, IMG submission 59091) | Switchgrass rhizosphere bacterial communities from Rose Lake, Michigan, USA - RL2 v2 (version 2) | ecosystem: Host-associated > Plants > Roots > Rhizosphere > Soil | place: East Lansing, MI
ATATATAATCGGTAAAGACCGCTTATTATAATCCTATTTCAAGTAAATTATAATATATAAATATATTTAATTACCGACCCTAATAAACCTCTATAATTTTTGAATCTGATATATCTACACCAGCAATATCTTTTGTTAGGAGATACAAATCGTTCGCAACTCTCAGTTAGTTTGATATCTACGAAGACATATTTTTTGAGGTTGTTATTTCCACCAGGGCCACTGAAGTTTGACTGCCCAGGCACAACTCTACACTGACTAGTGATAGTCATTTTCCATCCTAGTTTTTCATTTTTGTTCTATCCAAACTTAAAATCTAGCAACTTTTCCACAACTTCTTTGTAGGATAATGAAATGATTAGAGTAATAAAACAAAACACGATCTCCACCAATCTAGATCAGATAATCATCTTTATATATTTCAGATCTTGAAAGTATATATGGTCCCCAAATGCTGGACTAATTCATTCTCTCAGTAATCTTAAGCTATTTATCTTAGAGATCTTAAGCTAGTCTCTCTCAACAATTATAAAACTTCCTATAATCAGCATCTCTCTCTCTCACACTCTCTCTCTCTCTACTGTATAATTCCATCCAAGTAGTCCTTTATTTTTTCTAATATGTCTTCCTTGACTGTCGCTGGTACCAATTCTTCGGCCCTGGGTCTGACAAATGCAAATAGTTGATCGAAATTCGTTCCGTTATTGTTTTCCTGTAATTCCTGGTTAGTTAACTGGGAAACCTTATCAAACCATCCAGACTCGTAGAGTTGTAGTTTCAATTGTTTATTTATTATATCATAGTTTCCTGAAGATATGAGATGTTCTTGGATCTGTGATTTTATCTGATCCAACTCGTCTTGTGGTTGTGCCATTTTGAGGTTCTTTGTGTTTATTTTAAATGAGACGTTTAATCAGTATGATCTGGAGACTTGTAATGGTATTCTGAGTATTTCTAATTACTATTCTGAGATCTTCCGTATGTTGAGTACTGTAGAGAATAAAGTTGAAATTTCACAGATTCGTGAGAAGAAAGTTCGCGCAAAGAGATCCTTCGTTGTGGGTCTATATTCAAATTATAGTATTAGGAAGACTTTAGAATTAGTATACTTTAGAAGTAGTATACCTCGAATGTTTAGATTATGTTCTTTATATATCTCTTGTTTAGATCTTTCTTCAGTATACGTAAATATGGAGCTACGCAATCCCTCGTAAAAACTATCTCATAAAATTAGAGCGACTGTCTCACTAATTTACTGGAGTCTCATCAGATCAGAGCAACTTTTCTCGCTAATTTCCTGGAGTCTCATAAAATTAGTGCCACAATTCTCACTAGCTTTTGTAATCTCATAAACTCTCCGCTAAATTACGATCGCTGATACTCCAACTTCTGACATTATTTCACCTATAAATTCCTCGACTCATACTTGTAAGATCACATTAGATTCTATAAGTCTTCAATTCTATACATTGACACGTTCATATTTAGCGAGATCTCAATTGACGAGATCATTTTCCCACACATTAAGAATCAATCCCATCAGAAGAATGTCCAAAGGTTCTCCCTATGATTCTAAAATCACTTCTGTTGAAAACTTAGCGCAAGGCAATTGGATCCAGACTCGCAAGATTAACTACCAGGACCCTACTGGCAAGGACAGAATATGGGAAATGGCAGTCAGAACTACTCGGTCCAAGGCAACCAACGTGGATGCAGTGGCTATTGTGTCAATTCTTCACCATCCAAAACTGACCGGGAAAGGTAAGGAAATCATCGTGGTGAAACAATTTAGACCTCCTACTGAAAAGGTTGTTCTTGAATTACCAGCAGGATTAATTGACCCTAACGAGACTATAGCAACCACTGCAGTGAGAGAAATGATTGAAGAAACCGGTTATCACGGGACATGCACTCATGAGTCGATTCCTATGTTTAGTGACCCCGGCTTAACCAATGCCAACATGGTTCTTGCCCAAGTAGATATTGATCTTGACGATGAAAGGAATCAAAACGCCTGTCCAAACTTAGAGGACGGCGAATTCATCGAAACTGTGACTTTGCCGGTAGACGGGTTGCTCGGGGAACTAGTGAAATTGATAGAGACTGAGGGATGCAGTGTTGATGCCAGGTTGTATCACTTTGCGGTCGGTCTTGAATACGCAAAGACACTCAGCACATAATTATATAGTCAGAAGAAGTTAGTATGATTGGAGATCGCTGAGGGAGTGAGGTTTAACCTACTAGGGACAGGTGGATATCCGCCAGGGGTCTACCAGAGCTCGTGTGGCCACCAACAATTAACATATGCTAACTTCTATAACTCATAATGATATGTTGACTCTTATAACAATTGTAGATGAGGCTTTCATCAATCCTTCGAACTCGAAATAGAGCATTTAATAGGAAATTACACTACTCAACCCATTAGTGACCAGGAGATATAAGATATAAGGTATAAGGTATAAGGTATAAGGTATAAGGTATAAGGTATAAGGTATAAGGTATAAGGTATAAGGTATAAGGTATAAGGTATAAGGTATAAGATATAAGATATAAGATCTACAAATAACAGGTCAATTTGTGTTATTCCATGAATATTTGAGCCACTAACTTCTAAATTACCAATTTATAGATCACCAACTTATAAATCACAGGAGCAGTAGATTCTCATGAGTTTTACTTTTACTCACATGCCAGAAAGCCATAATCAACTTAATGTCAATTTATCTCCTTTAGATCTACTCATATCTCTTATTGCTACTCTTCTCTTTTATTGGCTATATCTCCATTTTATCGCTACTCTATTTTTGGCTAGTCCCTCACGTAGTCTGCAAAATATGGTAAAATGGACTCTATTTTATAATTGTTCTGGATTTCATATTTCATACTTAATATCAACATTTACCAGACTACTCCCGTCTATACCTTTATACTTTCTCCCTCGGTACTCTTCCTAATCCTGGCCTTTAGCTCTCTAAGTTTGCCACTCATTTCCCCTTTCCCATTTCCCATTTCCCATTTCCCCACGAACTTATCACTCGAAAAAACGATCCAACATTTTACATCCATTGTCTAAACTTCTTTCTTCCCAATGTCTGACTCTAATTTGTCTGACACTAACTTGTCTGACTCTCAAAGTACTTGCTGCTTCTGCTTAGGTACTGATGTTGATATCCCTCCGTTTGGAGATTTGGTTGACGCCCATGACTTTGTGAATCCATGTTCAACCTGTAAGATTCAAAGTCATAGAAAATGTTTGGTTGAATGGTTCAATTCACTTCCATCTGAAAAGTTACAAGTTGTCAATGCTGAGTCTATAACAGATGTCGTAGGACCTGACGAGGATTCAGAGGTAAGTGGTCGTGTCTATATAAATTTATCTCCAAGTCTGATACAACAGTGGCTAGGTAATTTGAGTATTGGTTATGACGCTGGGGTGACTAATAGACCGTCTGGAGAACTGCCAACTATCAGTCCGCCAACTATAAATACGCCTATTCTGACAGTAACACTGCCACCAAACCCTGAATCTCACGAACATTTCGAGTCTACCCCTACCCTTGTCTCATCCACGATGAAACCTTCGAGCATGATCGCTTTCTTAATCGCCCCGTGTCCCCAATGCAAACTGAAAATCGTGTTCAGTATGAAGAGATCGTCACTTCTCGCCTTTCAAAGTGGCTTGAGAACTCTGATAACTCGAGTAATTACTTATGGTGGAATCTTCCTCGGTATCACATCAGCAATCACAGGGGTTGTTTCAATGGGATACGTGGGACTCACTACATGTGGTCTTAAGATGATGGATCTTCTCGTTCCAGGCCCATTATTGGTCCTGATGCTTACACGCAAAGCTCCAAATGGCGTTGCGGTAAATGGCTACAACACCTTGTCTCAGTTACTATTGGGAAACGTCAATAATTATGCAATTGAGAACTTGGAAACTGCGCTTGTCAAGGGTCTTATTGATCCGTTCAAATTCTCCCGAATTCCTGTATTACCAATAGTGTTATACCGCCAAAGATCCACATCCATCATTTCCTGTTTATTTGCAAAAAATAGGGACATTTCATTTAACAACTGGATAGCAGAATTCATGCTCGATGGATACATCTCGTCGTTGGGGAACCATGAACTTGTACGGAGCATGGTAGCCAATTTCCAATCACAATTATCCGACATCATACGTAATCCTGCTTTGCTCAGTCAAGGAATCAATCTCTTCAAAGGTGTGAACTTTTGGAAAACTTCAAATATGATTTCCATGCTTATACCCACACGTTGGATATACGATTTATTGTTCAAATTGACTTTCAACCAAGCGCATTTCAACCTTACTTTGGGAATACGGCCCAGGGTCATTACTAACAGTTTATCACAACAAGAAGGAGACAAGTTGGAGATATTAAACAACCAAATCGGCACCTTGAAGTATACGTACAAGATCGCCAATTTAACAGTCTCTAGACAAGTGGAGCGTGAAGGAGTGCCTACGATCCTTCGAAATCTAGGAATCCCGTTGTTGAACTCCATCTATAAACTTTTAAAACACAAGCTCAGGATGTACAATACGTTATACAAGATAAACTTTCCTTTCAACTATATCAAGTATAGAGTTCAGATGTGGATCCACAAGGCAGGGGCTTGTATTGTCAATGACTATTCGACATCTTTGCTTAACAACTCGACTACCTTGCGTGTATTCACCACTGTTTTATGGCCATACTTCAGTTCCAAACTTGGACAAGTTGTTTTTAAACTTATTGTGAAGCGGATTGTTGGAAACGATTCGTCAGTATCTGAAGAAAAGTTGCTCTTATTGAGCAATATGATCGGTCTTGTTGGAGTAGTGTTCATCAAGGATTTGGTGAATTTGTTTCTTAGTTACAAGAAGGCGAGCCAGATCTCTAAAATGGTTGTTTTACGTCGTGACCACGCCGTAGTTAACCAAGAGGATACTGAAGAAACAGACGCTCCTCCACGTCCAGGATTATTTTCATGGTTCCTGACAACAAACAATTCCCAAGCAAACTTGAGTGGTGATGTAGTGAATGAGGTTGCAGAGGTAGTGAACCTTTATCTGAATATGAGAGAAAATGATTTAATGAGCAGCTGGACTGATGAAGATATTGCGTTTCCTGGAGGATACCCTAATTGAGATGAAATGTTGTAATAACATGTCCTAGTAATATCTTGGTAACATCTTAGTAACATTCCACTTAATAACATCCAGTCTTAGATCATCCAGTCTTAGAACAGCCGACACTTGGGACAGAATAATAAACTGCCAGGATCTCGTAGGGTGGTGTAATATTATAAATAAAGTATACATACCCCATTCTTAGGGATGCCAAAGGTCTCGGGTACTGAACCTGAAATGTCTAAGCCAATAAGTAGCGTAGGCTCGCATTGACTAGTCCTCTCCGTCACCTCACAAGCAACTCGCTTTGCTCAGTTACTTTGCTCAGTTACTTCTAGAGCACTTTATTCATTTTATTATGATTTAACCTCGGAACGTTAACTATATAATAAGGAGTTTTATAACATTTAATATATACTATTAGATTCTTATTAGTTCATTTATCTATAAGTTGACTCTATATTTTATAAACTTTTGATAAATAACTAAATGTTGATTTTAATGTAGAATTATTAGTTGCAAGTTTTAAACCCACTTCTCGTATCTTACTATATACATTATATTAGTATACCATAAATGTTAGTATTATTTTTTCTTACATAATATATTAATATATAATTACATAATGAAGAAGGCATGAATTTAATATATGATATTAACGGTATTAGAAAAGATTACCTCAATTACATATTTTCCCTGACTATATAACCTTACAATAATATATTCAAACGTAACATACTTTGTGACGATTTATTGCAATCAAAAATAATATACTTTGTGACGACTTATTGCGATAAGGTAGTAAGTCTAGAAGAAACAACATGTTAGAGTAGGCAATGAAGATTATTAGATCCCGATAAGTCAAGCAACGAGAGAAGCGAAGTTACTTGTGAACTTTTGAGAACTGGAAATAATAAGGACTAGTCAATAATGAGGACTGGTAATAATAAGCACTAATCAATGAGTGCCTACGCTCCTTAATTCAAGTCTATTTAGTCTAACATCATCAAATATCCATGAGTATATAAACATCATATCTCAGTATATAAGCATCATATCTCAGTATATAAGCATCATATCTCAGTATATTAACATCATATAAACACCACTAAAATAAATGTATTTACATTATCTTACGACACTTAGTAACAACCTGTCTTAGTAACAACCACTCTATGGTGGATGCAAATACCTAAATGTGTCTATCTGTGGGTCGCGCACGACCTTTAATTGTCGCGACAATATAAAGATAGTCAGGATTAATAGTTAGTTACTACATACTAACAGAACTCTAGTGGAATACAAATTCAACTTACTCACAATCCCAGCAGCTTCAAATCTACATTGAATTTCATAAATCCATGTCGTTTTTATAGAATTTTCTTTACATTTTCTCTCATCTTTGTTGACAGAGGGAGACTTAATTCTGTAGAATCACTAATTAGCTAAGGAAGTCTGTAAGGACTAAGGAAACAATTAACCTTCACACTAAAAAATTAACCTTCACAGTAAATAATTAACCTTCACAGTACGGCACTATTATCTTTCTTGTACTTCTAAATAGATCAATTGAATTAATCATTATCGTCTATGACCGCACTTAGTACATATCTACAAACTACAAGGATCATATAATCTAAATAATACACTTTGATTAAATTATTACATAAGAATAATTCAACAGCATGGCATACACGATTATTGTGCTGAATTTTCATTTCTCTCGTCTCGTGAAGAGTTTCTGGTCGCAATAATCATAATATGAACCACACAAGATAAGAACCAGGATCAATAAAGAAGAATTGTGTGGAATAATAGAATAATACAGTAGGAAATCATTGAGTATGGGAGTTTTACAAGTCTTAGCTAACAAGTCTTAGCTAACAAGCCAAAGAACTAATGTGTACTTTTGAAAGTTCGAGTCTAGTCATCATCATCGTAGTCTTCATCTTCGTCAACCTTTCTCATTGGAGGCTCAACTACTTCGTTTTTCTTCTTGTCGTCTTCTTCTTCGTCTTCGTCTGCTGCCCCGTTCGATTCTTCGTTCTTTCCGGTTACGTTAGTTGAGAACTGAGGAACTTTCTGCGTGATTGCTTCCGTGGATGGTTCAGGTGACGTAGTGGTAGGAGCAGGGTACTTGGCTTTGGTTTCAGTGGCAATTGGTTTTAAAGGTTGAGACTCTGTTTTGGTTGGTTTAGGAGATGGTTCTTGTGCTTCTTTGGGAGGAGCTGGTGGTGTCTCTTTGGAAGGAACTGGTGATGGATCAGGTGTTGCTTTTGTTACAGTGGTAGGTACTGGGGCGGTTACAGGCGTAGCTACTGGGGCAGCCAAAACTGGAGTAGGAGAAGGTTCTTGTACTGGGGCGACGGGAGCTGGAGGAGTAGGAGTACCTTTCATTTCAACATCTTGATGATTTCCATTTCTTTTAGCTTCTTGCGACGCAACTGTGGCAGCAGCATTCATCAATGAGCTTAAAGTATTGGTGGATTCACGTGGAGATGTCTGTGATTTGTTTGGTTTCTTGAGTTGTTTCGAATCGTGTTTATCGTCGAGCTCTCGTTTCACCCCCATATCGGTTGTCGGGTTTTGGGCTTGGGAAGTTATTACATGTGGGGCAGGATTAATTTGAGGCATGTTTGGTTGGTGTAATGGCTGTTGTTGCTGTTGCTGTTGCTGTTGTTGCTGTATAAGTGGTGGTTGTAAATGATGTGGTTGTTGTTGGTTGAATTGTTGGTGGAGTTGAGGTGGAGGAGGGCCCTGTTGTGGTGGTTGTTGTCCGAGTGGGTGTTCTGGTCCCATCAAATGTGGTGGAGGTTGCTGGCCAAGTTGTTGTTGGTTGCTTTCCAATACCATACCTTCTGGAAGACGCGGTTGTTGGGAGACTGGAGGAGGTTGTGGTGGATGGGTGTTACCTTCTTGTTGGTATTTGATCAATTGATCTAATCTTGCTTTTATGTGGGGGTTGCCTGGGTCTAATCTTTCTGCCTGTCTGTAAGCATCAAGAGCATCACTGATTTGGTTGTTACAAGTTTCGTATAAAGTTCCCAAGTCATACCAAACTTCACTGATGTATGGATTTAATCTGATTGCTCTGGTGTATGCATCAAGAGCATCACGGTACTGAGATATTTGGTAGTACAACACACCAATAGAACACCAGAAGGTCGGGTTTCTTGAGTCACGGTTAACGGCTTGTTGGAATGCTTCATACGCAGCATTGAAATCGCCTCTGATCATATGAACTCTCCCCAAATAGTACCATGAATGTGCATCACTCTGGTCGATTTCCAAAGATTGAGTGAGATACTTCAAAGCTATGTTGAGGTCCAGTTGAAAGGGTTGAGCTGAACCATTGGTTGAACCATTATTAGGAGAAGTTGGACTGTATTCTGCTTGCGAGTATAAACAACCCAATTGTTGTAATACCTTCGCGTGTTGAGGGTTCACCTGCAATACTTTTTCGTAGGCCTCTTTTGCTCCGTTCCAGTCCTTTTGTTGTTCCAAAACGGTACCGATTTGGAACCACACATCAGGCTGTGTTAAAGGATGCGGAGGATTGTTGAGGATATACTGGAAACATTCCAACGCCGACTGGAGCTTACCCTGGTGCTTATAGATAATTCCCAACCTGAAATAGATTTCATTTGATTTGTCGAAATTAGGATCCAATTCGAGAACACGAACAAACGCTTCCTCTGCATATTCGAGAGATCCATAACGGTCGTAAAGAATTCCGATTCCGTGCCACAATTTTGGAACATTTGGATTGTCCAAGTAGTAGAGAGCTCGCTGATACGCAGCATATGCTCGTTGCAAGTCATCTAACATAAGATAACAGTGGCCAAGCAAACCCCAGGTTTCACCATTTTCGGGGTTAAAGTTGAGTGCTTGCTCGTAAAGTTCTGCGGCTTTGAAAAAAACATCTTTGGAACGATAGATGTTTGCCAATTTGAATAAGGCGTCTGGGTTGTTTGGAGTGTGACGGAGAGCTGAGTCGTATGAAGAAAGAGCTTTCTCGACGTCGCCCAAGGATTCGGCGAGAGATCCGATGGCGAGCCAAGTAGCCGAGGTGGTTTCAGAGAGGCGGCCACCGGGAGCATTGGGTTGGGCAGCTTGGGTGGCAGGAGCTGGCACAAGAGGTGCTCCTGGAGCTCCTGGGGCTCCAACGGGGGCTCCAATAATGGCTCCTAAAGGAGGAACGCCTGGTCCACCAGGACCCCCTGGACCAGGAAGTCCGACTTGGCCTGGGCCAACTGGCCCTTCACCCATTCTCTGTAGTCCGCCATTCGATTGATGTCCACCTAACTGTTGAGGTTGCGGTTGTATTCCCTGCAGATTATGAGAACTACTTAGAGCCATTTGCACTGGAAGACTACTAGCCATAAAAAAGATGTGTTGTGAATACAAAATAAAAAAATTAAATTTCCAACGCTAAAATGGTTTAAAATGGGAGTGTATGGAAAATTTGACGAGGGGCAAATCAAAGTCGTTGGAGCTGCAGGGAGCGAGCAACATGTAATTTCAAGCATTAGTGTGTATTGCTAATAGATTGTGGGCGTCTTCGAGGAGAAATTCACAATCATAAGCCTGGGTTGGAATGACACTTTTACATATTCTCCGAGTTCCAGAGTTGCTTTCTTTAGTGGAGTTAGAGATAGACTCGTGGTACTAGTTGAATACATTGGCCCATCCAAGAACGGTCGCTAGCTACAATTCTAACTCCTATCATTCCCATCAGTGTGGCGTGGCCTGGAATTTGGCTGCGAGGAAATAACCGGGAAATGATTTGGTGCGGAATTTACGTTGAAAATTTTGTAGATGATAGAGAATGAGTCGTACTTCTGGGTTAGTAACCCATACCATAATCTGCCAGCACTTTGCAGGGTGACCATCATCTTCTGTCAATGATTATGGAGTGAGCTTCGTTGCAAAGTACGACCTGGTTAGTAACCTCACGGAGTGGGCCTTGGGTCGTGAGACCTGGACACCCAATTTCACGTTGCATAAGTATCGAGTGTCGATATTTTCAAGAGATCTTTGATGGGGTGTGAATTGATATTTCGATCCCCAATTCTAAGGTGGTGGATGAACGAGGCAGTGTGTATAATAAATTCGAGATGAGGTGGCGGAGACTGGCCTAGCGGATGTCTGTACACCTATTCCTATTCTTGGTTTGGACCAGTCGCGGGTATTGATGTCGGAATGGATGGGGTGCGAATTTGAAACTATTATTTACATTGAAGAAATTTTTCGATTGCACCCCCCCCCAGAAACGGCACCCCGTAAAGACTGTGAAATTGGCCATAACTACGAACCACCGAGGCTGGGTGGTCTAGTCTTATTAATTTGTGGAGATCTGTTGAGCAATATATTAGAGGATGACTTGTTGTAGGGAGTGTAATTTGATTCTAGTAATCGTGTAATACGCGTCTTACTATTCGGAGACTTATATCGGTTGGCAGGTACTTCAGTGGTATGTTCTGTATGCAGTCCACTCGTATGCGTAGAAGAAAATCACCCTCTACAACTGAATTGTAGCCACAAGCCGTGGTCACACCGAAAATCGAGAACAGATATTGGATTTGAGAGACAGCTGGAAATAGAAAGAGTTATTGACATCTACACCGCACAATCTAAAGCAAGTCAAAAAGGGTCAAAAAGAATAGACTGCAAAAAGAAATAGACAGGCAGTCAAAGTCATAAAGCATGATGTAAACAGAACGTAAATATATACGTGAAAGCGCTGGTAGTTGAGATTTCGGCACGAGACGGGTCGTATAAATAACAGAAGTAATATGGATATATGCAGTATGAGATTTATAGGGGTATATTTGATAACACAGTTGCGAACATCCGTGGCTCGTTAGTTTTGGTGGAAGTTGAATAGATTAGTAAGGTGAAGTAGAACTCCTAGAAGAGACTGGGCGACGCTGGGCGAAGTGATGTTGCTTGGGAATCTTGATAAGGACTAGTCAGTGCGAGGTTCTTTCCTAGCGATTTCTACCTAGCTCGCACGGTGAATTAGAAATTCAGCAAAGATCTATACCTCAATAGTGATCGCATTAGATACCATGGGTTGAGATTAAGAGACTGAGCGTTCTGTTTAGTAAGCTTCAAAGAAATGGAAAACCATTAACTCACAAATATGAGAACGCCAACGTTATCTAGTTATCAAATTATCTAATTATCTAAATATAGAGATCGTTATTACGTATGGCTGTACTCCTTCTAAAAGATACGTATGTATTGCATAGTATAGCCGGTCTAGATCGATGGTAGGGGTATCTTTGGCGGTACACGACATAAGCCACTTTACAGCTATGATAAATAACAAATAATCACATAAGAACGGGGCCGAAGTACTCGGAAGAGTATAACGAAAATGGCTGAGGTTTTAATAAATCGAGAGTATTTACGGTACTGAGTTAGTTTTCTGTCATGTAAACGTTGATTTTTCTGTCACAGAAACTAGCTCTCCATGAACCGGCTCTCTAAGTGAGAATGGCTCCAAATAAAGTATATATGGTCTCTATCTCTGCACCTCTTTATTAGTTTTAAATGGATCGCTCAGTATTTAAGTGCGAACGAAATTGATTATATAATCGACACTACATGTTGAATATTGTGGGTAATCACTCTCTAATATTAGTAGGAATTCGTATACGATATAGTGGGGACTATTCCGGTTAGTCGGATGTTTAGTTAGTAGAGGCAATTTTGTCAATATTTCAGTATATTTATATGTACTGCATATAATGAACTGATGTCAGTTAGCTTATTTGCAGCCTAAATATATCTGATTATTAGAGAGATAAAAGATACTGGTACTCAGTAATTTGTCGATAGTGCACTACATAGTATTAGTTATTCCTTTCAGAAAATAGCTGATCTTCTAACTAAACCTCACCAAATTCCACCAAATCTCCATTAATTCACTATTATGTTATAATCACTAGTTTTATACTCCGTTAACTCATTATCGATAAATATTTGATGATTATGTAAGCAACATTCCATGTTGAATATTGTAGGTAATTAACGCTTAATATTACTAGGAGTTCATATATGTTATATTGGAGGCTATTTCAGGTTAATATAGTTGATAACTTAGTTGATAGAGGCAATTTTGGTCAATATTCCTCTGGCTGAATCAATCGATGTTCGTGTACTGCATATAATATATTAATATAAACCTTTGAAGTTGTATTATTTGCAGCTTATACTGGAGAACTATGAGCAAAGGCAGATAATAAATTACTGAGAGCAGTAATTAATTAAGTAGTCTGTTTGCCTGTCTTGGTTTTTCTTTTCAGTAAGTGCTTAATTATGTCACCAACTACGTACTAGTCTTAGCGAAGTATTCAAAACTCAAGTTCATTCACGTACATTGAATATGGGTGAAGCGAAGTATTCAAGAATTCACAAATCTCTATTAAATCTCGCTAATCCTCCATTAAATCTCGCTAATCCTCCATTAAATCTCACTTATATCCACTATAAGTCACTTCTGTTCATTATAAATCACTCTATCTTCCATGAGAAGCATCGTGTTTCCTCATTAACACTCTTGGATTTGAATCAATCGCAAAATGGTTTAACCAAATTGTCTACATCTCTCTATCTCTTCATCTGTATCTCTTTATCCGTATCTCTTTATCCGTATCTCTTCATCCGCATCTCTACATCTCTACACTCCTCTTTCTCCATTATATTCATTAATATCGTATTACTCTATTACTTCTTGTGTCGAGGCTATTATCATTGCTTCATTCGTCTTATCTTCTTATCTTCTCATCTTCTCTTCGTTTTTGATGAAAATGAAGAATTGAATCCCAATAATTCATTGATATCTCTCGTCCAATCATTCTCGTTCCTTGCAACACACCATATCCCCAGCACCACAGTCGCGTCCTCGTGTGCTCGTTCTCTGACAACATGCATTTCATCACCAGGCCGTAAATCGATCTGAGGTATCCCATCGATATTTAGTTTGATGTTGGCATTCCGATTCAGTTCAGACATTCTGATCATAATATGCGACAGAATCGGCAAGATCAATGGTCGGAACGATAACGACCGAGGACAAATAGGTGTCAACAATATGCATTGCACCAGAGGATGGGCAATGGAGCCACCGGAACTAAGTGAGTACGCTGTAGATCCAGTAGGAGTTGCAAATACGATCCCATCTGCAGTAGTAGTTGTCAAGAACTCTCCGTCGATGACGATATCGAGAGATGTCAAATTAGGTTGACTTCCACGGTGTAATGAGACATCATTCATTGCATACGTCATAGTCACATCCCGTTCACCATCCCTTCTATGCACATGACACTCTAAACGAGTACGTTGGAGCGCACTGGCCCGAGACAGGTAAACCATATCGAAAGATTCACGATAAGTGGTGAAATCAAAAGGCAACAAGAACCCTAAAGTCCCCATGGCAAAACTAAGCACTGGCGGTACGCCTACGTTCAGAAATGCACTCACTGCTCTCAAAATCGTCCCGTCGCCTCCCAAAGTCACTATCAAATCGGTCTTGCTCACTATGTCGCCAACCAGCCCCGTATACAAAACACCACGACGACGCGAATTGCCACTAGACTCATGAACCAACTCGTCTGCAACATCCTCACTAACCACAACATTCACTGCCGGATAATGTCCATGAATATAATCTATAAACTCCACCATCGCATCCCGGACCTCGCGATTCCAAGGTTTCTTCACCACATAAACATTCTGCAACGGTGTGCGCCATAAGATACTGCTCAATTGAGACTGGATGCCTCTCGCTGCATACTCAGGAAACTTACTGCAACTCAATTGCGTACAAGATTGTACTTGATAACCCGGGCTGCCCACGGCATGACTCACTGAGAACGCTCGTTCGCCACCTAATCCTCTTATTAGTTCATTACTAAACAATTTGGCTGTATATATTCGGCTACCAATCCCAACACCATGTGCCAGAAACATTCCAGCTATTCCAGCCAGTCCAACCATTCGTATCATTAGTGGTGATGTTTTAGACTTGACTTCATTACCTTTCGATTTTGGCTGCGTGAGGAATTTTGTGACTCTAATCCCAGAACGGAATTGTAAGCGCATACCACCTGGAGTTTGTAGTATTTAGAAAGATAAACCTTTGAGTCGATAAATAACTTCGATAATGATAATCGTAGTCAGTTCACTATGGTTAGAGTGTTCTCGTTAATTTGTACTCGTTATTTTCGTTATTCTCTTTATTTTATTCTCGTTATTCTCGTTATTCTCGTTGGTTTATTCTCGCTATTCTCTCTATTTCCTTCTCATTATTCTCTCTATTTCCTTCTCGTTATTCTCTACTTCCTTCTCATAGTCTCCCATTCTATCCTTACTTATCCCAATACTTAATACTTTTATTATACAAACAAATTACAGATGGAGAAATAAATATCTAGACTAATTGATTTAATTCTTCAATTTCTTTCCTTTCCTCAGGAGTTAATTCTGTAGAATTTGAAGGGTTTGGAAGAGCAGAGTCAGCACTATTTGAAGCTGGTTCAGAAGATCCATTTTCTACTTTTTCTTGGGTGATACTTATATTCCTGTCCTCTTTATCTTTATCATCTTCTTCGTAAAACTCATTGTCTGGTTGTATTTGTTCATCTCTTGCGTATTCCGATCCACCCTTAGTATCCATGGCTTCAGTTGTATCTTCGTCTATATCTCCCAAATCTTCAGGGTCGTTCGGTACGTAGTTCATCTGGACAGAAGGTGCGTGTTTTGTGTTTTCCAAGTTGGTCAAGATATTGGTCAAGATCTTGTTCAAGAATTCGGGCGAGTTGGCATTGTACATATTCGAGCTTCTGACATCCAATTTATAGTCAGGGCCATAGTACTCGTAATATTCGTTGTATGGTAATTCAGTAGGCAAAGCGACATTATTCAATAATCCAGCTTCGTATGCCCATGTTCTGGCGACGTTTCTCATCGTATAACCACCTCCTCCTACCACCATCATAGGAATGTTGAAAGATTTAACAAAGTTAACACAGTTGGCATGTCCCGACATAGATAAGTTGAAACATCCCAATCTATCACCACTCAACGAGTCTCCACCACATTGCAACACAATGGCCGAAGGTTGGTACCATTCTACGATCTTGCTGATCAACGGTTCAAAAATCGACTTGTATGTTGCGTCATCGATCCCGTCTCTCAACGGAACGTTGACTGAATGATACTTTCCCTTACCAACACCAATATCACGAAGTTCCCCGGTTCCTGGGAAAAATTCTCCATACTTATGGAAAGAAGCCGTCATGACTCTATCTGTTGAATAAAACGCTTCTTCAACCCCATCCCCATGATGGACATCAATATCAATATACAACACTCTAGGATGATATCTCAACAACTCAATGATTCCCAAAACAATATCGTTCAAGTAACAAAATCCAGATGCTTCCGACTTCTTAGCATGATGCAACCCACCAGCATAGTTGATTGCAATGTCACATTTGCCTCTATTCAAACGAGCGGCCCCCTCCATCGATCCACCTCCCGAAATTCCACAATATTCAAACAACCCGTCGAAAACTGGACAATCGTCTCCCACATTGAATTTGATCTGCTCCTTACTAAACATATCCAAGTTGTCGGGGGATACTCGGCTCAAAAAATCGATATATTCGTCGGTATGAAATTGACACATCTCTTGCTTGGTGGCTGGTTTGGCACGGTAGATTTCCATCTTCTTATACAACCCATAGTTCATGATCAATGAGTGGGCCATTCTTATACGATGCGGTTTCATTGGATGTCCTGCTCCGTAAGCGTAGTTCCCGATATCAGCATCGTAGAAGTACGCGATTCTCTTCTTCTGGGTAGGATCTACCTTCAACTCGTCAAATGGTAGTTGGACGTACATTGTAGATAAATTTCAAACTTGTCTCGAACTAATCTTTACCTGAACCCCGTTGAACGAAAATCAATGAATATTCACTTCTGTCTTGAAAATGGTGCTGGGTTCTGTTCGCTATCAACTCCTAAAAAACTCAAGGTTTTCGAAGGTAGTGTGGGACCGTGAATTTGGGGTTACCCGGAACTGGCTGTGAAAAATGTATAACCAAAGATTAGATAAATAACAGACAAAAACAAACAAATCCCAGACAGATCCCAGACAGATCCCAGACAGATCCCAGACTAATAACTTTTGAAAAGACTAACTTTAGAGCTAAGATAATTGTATAAGATAATTGTATAAATAACTTATTGAATAATTATTATAGACTAAAACTATGGACTGCTAGTGCACTAATAACTTATAAACTTTGTGGTCTAAAAACATCTAGACTAACTTTATGGAAAGATTTAGAGATCGAGATGGGTATGTAGACTTATAGGAGGCGAATTATAAAATCTTACGTCAAGAAAATCTTTTTCTGACCTCGTCTATTGTCATTGGAAGACTTTCAGGTTAGCACGTTATTCAAGGTCAATATCATATGGAAGAAATATCATATGGATTGGCAGTAAGAAAGAGCAGATTCCAGATCCCACTAATCCCACTAAAATTCATCACTAATTAAATTCGGTATTAGCTGTCAATCTGATGACAAGCGTTAGTAACAAGTTAAACAATGATCTCCACCGCAATTCTTGAATACACATCACAGACTCCTGAAATACCTGGCCAACTGAGTATATTACTATATAATTGTTTTCTAGTACGTTATGGCCTCTCCTCCCGTATCATATCCAAATCTTCTAGTATGTTTGAAGTTCATTTTGAAATCGACTTGGTAGTTGACGTGAGTTGTTCTTGTTCATTCTCGTTGTTCTTGTCATGCTTCGTTTTTGATCACGCTTGTGAGCGGCCATCTCTCACTCTTCTAGTATACTCAGCTAATTGATTATTAAGTTGGTCTTGTAGTTCTGCGTTCTGACACCATTTTTGGTACAGTTCTTCGTTAATTTCAAAATTTATTCCATTATTATGCAATGCTTCAATCGATCTTGTGGTCACGCTAATAGGTAATAACCATGTCAACCATGTGTCCCCCATGACAGCAGTGAAGTTCTTTTTGTAACCCAAATCGAAAATGTTTCCTAATTTCTTTCTCTTGCCGTTTGAGTCAAAATCGTATTTGAAACCCCTTCCCTTTGAATCACGGTAGTTCCAACGTTCTTCTTGGAATTCGATGGTGGTCATGTTTTTAAGCGTGAGATAATACAGGAACGCTGCAAAGAATCCAACTGCCCCTGTAAATGCGGCACCAAACACAAACAAGAGTACCAAGTTTATGGGCAAGAACTCATTTTGGTCATATCGTTCCTCGACGAAAAATGACCACAACGTCGAGGTGGATGATCCAAGCATTAAAGCTGAGTACATAAACACATACATCAAAAACTGGACGAAAAACTTTTGGTTGAAGTAACCAACACAGATCGAAAACCAGGGACAATAATGATCCATTTTTAATATACATTTGCCTGAACTCGAACAATGGTGTGTACGATCAGGTTTCCATACCGAACATTTGGTACAGTATCTGTAGGAAGTGCCAGCATTTTTCACGGTGTGTAGAATCAAGTATTGAGAAGGTGGTTCTTCAGAACCCACCGATTCTTCGGGATCTGCCATAAGTGCTGTGGTAGAATTGATTTCAGAGTTGACATCAGAGTTGATTCCAGAAGTGTTTCCAGAAGGACTTCCAGAGTTTCCCCCTGATTCTGATCTGTCGTGTGTGTTTGTTGAGTGTCGTCTATCCAAGCTGCTCAAATTATGAATTCGTAACTCAGGATAATCCAACGGCGATCCAGGCCCAACAAGAATGATTTGATAATACGTATATATACAAAGCACATATAGTATCGTTCCAAAAGTTCCCATAAGCACAGCTATTGTCGGGCTCTTCCGTGCCATATTTTGATAGCAAATGATTATGATATAGACCCCATAGGACCACGTCAAGATCCCAGTACAAAACACCTTTGGAAACAACGTTGACAAGAAGCAACAGAATGACTCGATGTTATCTAGAGCATTGGTTCGTTTAAGCATTATCAACGGTTGTGATATTAGCATCCCTCAGGGTCTTCCCTATGATTTGATTGTGATTATAAAATGGTGGCGCACAGTTTCATATTTGAAAATAGAGAATTATGTGAGAGATAGATCACTAGAGGAAAAGATCATTAGAGCTAAAGATCACTATAAATAAAGCCTAGAGTCACAGTAATATTATAGCTAATGAATTGTGAGGTCACTAAACTCAATTGTGAGGTAACGCTAAATCTATAAGTTACAGCATTTGATAAGATATAATTGTGGAAGATACTAAATTCAATGATAAATATGACTAAACAACGATGTTCAGTTTGTTTTGACTATGCTACAACGATGGATATATACAGTTTATTAGTCTACCACCAGACTCAATTAGTGAACCATCATCTGATAAAATATAACCTCAGTTCTCGAATATTATCTGAACTATTTTCTGATATCTGATGCATTTTCTGATATATGATGCATTTTCTGATTTATTCTTATCCTTATTATTTTGCTTAACCCATCCTTCTTATTCTACCTCTCTATTCTTCCTCTATTCTACCTTCTTCTTGCCCTGGGCGAATTTTACCAACGCCTCGTATGCAATACCTCCAAAAACTAAGGCCACACCAAACCATTGGGTGATGTTCAAGTGATGGCCAAACAACACAACACTCAAGATCATACTGATCATCTTTCTTGTGACAGTGGCGGTGATTAGAATCAACGAGTCAAACTTTTCCAAGATTATAAACACAAACACCTGGCCAATGGATCCAAAAACAGCAAATTCTAATATGTTGGCAAGCACTGGAGGATATTGGCTCATAAAGTTGTATGTGTAGGTGATTTCATCGAACTTAAATGTCAACGTGTAGGCTAACGTCAATACACATACAAATAAGTTGAGGACGCACATCAAGTTTGCTCCTGTGATCTTTACAATCTTCTTGTCTTTGTTTTCACTGGCAAACTGGATCTTGAACAAATGGTCTTGGGTCGAGTTTGTCAACCCGTCAAGAAGCATGGATCCAATCAACTGGGACATCCCCAATACCGTCCTGCCGTCTGTGATACTGGTCTTGCTCTTACTGCTTGAATGTGCCAATGTAAATACAGCCACTCCAAACGTAACTGAAATGGCTACCGCATACTTGTACGCTGGAAACTTGGTGCCGTACATCACAATATGCACCAACATCACGGGAATAAGCTTACATGACTTGGCCAACAAGTACGCCAAATAATCCACGTGTTTCAATGATTCGTATCCAAGTGGTGATGATAATCCTGACGTGATGGAGATCAAGAAGAATGTCTTGAAGTACTTGTTGGCAATTGACCGGTCACTTTTGGTGAAAATGCTCATAGGATTCGATCGCGTCGTCACCAAGGAGTACACAAGTCCCACTATGCATGCAAAGAACGCCTGTATGATATTTATGATAAGTGGTGCCTTGAAGAAATCAGGTTCTCCAGTTTGTGTGTTTGTTCCATATGGTTTGGTATTGATTCTCTCCTGCAAAACTGACCACGACAAAAACGATCCATAGAGGCCCCCGACACATATAGCGAGTGTAAATATCAGTCCTTGTTTCTTCATACTCTCTAGGACTGTCGGACTACTGGTGTCGTTTGAAATATCACGATGATAGTGTGAAATGTGAATTTTCAGTATGCCGGTCTATGTGCAGGATACGCTATACATTAACTAAATTATGTACGTCCACCAAATATACCAAAGAATCCACCACGCTTCTTATTTTCCTCAGACTGGGCGGTGGTGGTTTCGGTGGTGATTGGGGTTGAAGGAGCAGCAAGTGTGGATTTGGTAGGCTCATAGTTGATATAGTTAAACCCAACATCAAACAATACTGGTTTACTCAACAATGGTTGGATTTTTGGAGCGTTCAAGTTGAGCAATTCGCTCAAGTCTCCTGCAGGATATTCATCCATATGTTCAACGGTGTATGACTTACCCAAGACAGATATTTCGTGAGAAAACTGGGCGGATATATGGGCTTGCAAGAGTTTTTCTTCGACTTCTTTCTTGAAGTCCACGAGTTCCTTGTTATTAGTGACAGCGTAAGGAAACTCGTCTATTTTATAGAAAGATTCGGACGAACTTAAGAGCTCGTTTTGAATGTAGGTAAAGATCTTTAAAGCCTCGGCGAACTTGTTGTTGAACTCAAAAGATTCTGCCAAAACCGATGTTTTCTTTGCGTTGAAAAACTTTTCCAAACTCTCAAGTGACTGGAACAAGTCCTCGTCGTTATATACACCAGGTAAATCCTTCAATTCTTGCGTAATGGCGATGATACCACTGTATAATCTCGAGATATCCTTGTTCTTGTAGACATTTGTGGTAGACAATTGGTCGATGATTAACAAATCTCTCTTCAATCTCGTGAAAAGTAAGTTGTAGTTGATATATGTGAGTAGGATAGCTCTTTCTTGGACCTTTTCGAGTTCATCATCATCTTGGTTCTTTTCGGTGTCTACTTGATGGAGTTCCAAAGCATCTGACCAGCCTGTGATTAACAGATCGAATTGGTTAGCGTCAGAAAACAATTTCCAGTTGGTGATTTCATCGTTGGTCAAGGTCAGCAACTTGAACGCTATTTCATCGTTATATAAATTGGCTTCGTGGTTTCTCCATTTGACTGACTTGATTAATTCCACTGAGGCCGACAATTCAGACACAAAGCTAGGATCAAGTCTTTCTATTATACTAATAACATTCTGCAAGTATGGGAGTTTATCGTCATGACAATGTTGACGGGAAAACGTCTTGACGTCCCTGGTTGAGTTTTTGAGAGAGTCTTCTTGAGAAATCGCCAAGTTCAACGAAGGATCGACAACAGTCTCCATAAGTTCCTGGATCAAGGTTTTGCTGAATGACAACTCGTCGTCTTGATCGCGATTCAATTGAGAATACAAAAAGTCCAACGAACATTTTGCTACGGAATATGCATTCAAGGCCACGGCCCATTGCTTCTTGGAAATGGATAAATGTCCCTGAATCAATGCAGCATATGTGTACAATTCAATCTTTTTCAAGTCTGACTTTTCAGAAGCGGTGATTTCCAATACCTTCTTGGCTGTGGATAAGGATTTCTTGATTTTGCTGATCATCAAGTTCTTGTATGAGGCAGACATATCATTCTCCATCATGGTCTTGATTTCAAGAGCATACAACATATCTCTTTCGGCGGTCCAGAGGAGTAGAATGGCATACTTGTCGTTTTTCTCGTAGTCTTTGCTGGAAATACTCGAGATCTTTTCTTTGTTCTTGTAGTTCGTTGTATCCTTAGTGATAAGGTCTAATTCATGACGTAACTTGACGAGATTTTTGTTCAATCTCTTTCTTTGTTTTTTAAAGTCTTCGGAAGTGGTGAGGTATGCACTCATGCGTGCACCCAATGTGAGATTAAGCGGTGAGTCCATGATACTCTTGTGGTTACTAGTATGGACGTTGGTCGTTTGTGTTCAATTTTTTCAATTTTTCTTCCACTCCAGCTTATGAACAGGCACACGACTTTAATGATAGGACGGGGGAATGAAATGACGATACTTAGCGAACTGTAAACTGTAATGGAGACGACTTAGAAGGTGATTATGAAGCTCAGTAAGTATTAATATGTTGATGCTATAAAAAGTATTTAAAAAAATAATGGTCCCTAGCAGGATCGAACTGCTGATCTCGGCGTTATTAGCACCGCGCCTTAACCAACTGGGCCAAGGGACCTATTAATGTTCACTGAATTCTATATCTCTAACATGAAATATTATACAAACGTGGTTAAAATATTTAGGTAGTATAAAGTATATGCTTCAATAAGTAGATACTACAGAGATATTCGGTAGTTAAATCTATGATTATTCATCTCAAAGCCAACAAGAAGAATAGTTGAAATACTTAGTAGTAGTAGTGATTTGAGAAGAAACAGTCCTACATTGTCCACCTGAAATGTCCATAGATGTTATACTAATTTAGCTATACCACCAAGCAATATTTTGGATATGTAGCTGTATGTGAGAGACCACCATTGATAATGTAGAAGTTAAATTTGATAGTTCCAGTAGTATCTACTATAGTAAATATAATATGTTTATATGAAAAATGCAATCAGCAGATAACCAACGTATATATCTTTATAAGAGCTCTCTTTATTTTACATGTAAACTCTCTTGTTAGTATCAAACTATAACTTTAGATATGATTGAAATGGTTGCAAATTTTAACTTTTTGTATAAATGCTACAAAAATTGTGAAAAATACGAAGAATTTGAAGAAAATATGAAAATTATAAGAATTATAAGAAATATAAGAATTATTGTCTAGAGTTGATTGAATCAGTAAGGCACAGAGACTCATTTTGGATCTCAAAGGAATATGTTCATCTAATTTCATTTTTTGATATGAACCTCCTTATGTTTCTTCACCAGCTCATTAGCAATGATGAGTCTCATGATTCAAAACATTCAAAACAATCATAAACTCTTTTTGCTTATTAAACTTGCCAATGTTCGTTAAGTACAAACCCCAATCTTCTACCAGGAATTTCGAGTAATTAACGAATTTTTAATCGATGTAGTGTAGAATTATAAAGTCTAATTAGGAATGAGCACTGGCTCAAATATGTAAGTTAAATTAATAGGTGAGAAATGAAGTCTGAAATGTACAAGCGGGACGCCATGCTGAGAGAAGTATAGTTTATTATGATGAAGAATGTTCACAGCTGATGAAGTGATAGTTGGTTCTGTGATTTCTGACTGAGAGATAATCATAGGAGTGTTTGACGACGGTCACTTGAGGTTTGGGTATTATATGGTCTTTGGGCATTATATGTTCTTTGGTAATGATCTTTGGGTATTGAATGTTCCACTAAGTTCCACTAAGTTCCACTAAAAAGAAATACCGAAGACCAGATACAACACACACAAACAACAGTAAAACCACTCCACTGACAAAATGAATGGAATAATGGAGGTGGATTATATCGTTGGAAGTTCAAATTGATGGATACTAAACTGAAAATCAAGCTGAGAAGAAGTCCCATAATCCAAACCCAAATTAACCATAAGTTATTTGAAAATAAGAAATCAGAATCTCCTGGGGAAGATCCATTAACAACTGAAATACTGTAGGAAATACCTAGTTCGATCCCACTCAAAAATATGGAGATCAAGTTAAGCGAGAAGTAAATGAATGCGAGAGTCCTATCGTAGTCGACCTCGTATTGTGCTTGTATGTTCACAAAGTTATGACGGTTAAGGAAACTAGGTGGCTCCTCATTGATGGAGTCATAATAGAGATTTTGGGATGAATTTTGCATTAACGACGTGGAAGAATCCCCATCCTTGCCGTACTGGCTGTGGGGATAATAACGCGGCAAAATTGAGTCTTGTGATTGTCTTCTTGAAAAAGCCAGCGAGAAATCATTCCAGAACTTGTTTCTGAATTTTAACGATTTCAAAATGAAGCTATCTAACCATGATGTCTCTTGGGCATCCTCATGGTTTAGTTTATAATAGAAGGAATAGTAGTCGTCCTCGTCTTCTTCATCGTGAGGGGAGAACTCTGGTTGGAAAAAGTGGCCCTGACCTTCAGATGCAACTTGCTGTTGAGCTGCATCCACTTCGTCATCCTCTTCATTATTGTTGTTTGTGAAGATTGAAAACATTGAGAATTTCGTAGATGCAAAACTTACTGTTGAATTTATCTTCAACAACGGTGGTTTTGATGCATATTGTTGGGTTTCAGGATCGACGGGGTAGTAGCTTTGTTGTCCTAGCTGTTGTTTCTTTTTATCTTGGGCAATTAATTGACGATGTTCATCTTCATTGATATCAAGTGATTTCATAGACAATTGACGTTTCAAGATTTGATTGGACTTTTTCTTGATCAAGGTGTTCTCTGAGGTCAATTGGTTATTGAAGTTTTCGATATTTTCAAAGTTTTTGAGAAGATTGAGATCCAACAAGTTCGTGTAATGGTTGTTGACGTTCTCTCCCAGAGGGATGACGTTGAAGTAACACGAAATCATGTATTGATAAAAGTCCAAATTCTTGTACAAGTTCAACGAGGTATTGTTGGAAATCAAGTCCTGGATTTTGTTGGGAAGCTTTCTCAAATAGCTGTTATTGTAGGTGGATTCAAGTAATCCTTCTTTTGCATCGATGATTGTTTCCAAAGAATCTTCAAACACCTGCAAATTGGAGTCGTTGGAGTAGAATGTAAGATGGTTGTGGGGAAACTTGTCAAAAGTTTCAGTGTAGTTATCTTCGAAATCAATGGAGTTTATGAGCTTGCTATCGTTGGTGGTGTAAATGTCTATGTCAAGCGTGATAAGATAGTCATCCTGATACTTTTTGTTTGAGCTTGGAACAGAAGGAGCAGATCCTTCGTCATCGACGAGTTCGAAAGCTCGTTCAACAAGTAATTGATTGCGATACTCCTGATTATGGTCATCTTTACCGAGGGTGTATCTCGAACGAGTACATGCAAGCTTTAGCTTTGGGACCAACTTTTCATTGATGAACGTGTCGATGGTCGCCTTTGTAAGGGAGTTTCGAGGAAACTGAGCAAAATAGCGAGCCAAAGATTTCTTGAGCGATCTCTTTTGTGCATGGTCTTTTTCGAGGAGAATGGAAATGACCAATTTTATAATATCATTTGGCAACATGCAATACGAGTACTTCCGCAAACCACCAGTGAATGCAATAAGAAACGAGAAGGAGTCACCTTTCTGCGAGAAAATATAGGAAGGTTCCTTGGTGACATCATCTCCGTTCAAGTAAATATATGAAATGAGAGCATTGTAATTTTTGTTTGTGAGATTGAGATAAAGATTAAGGTTTAGCACGATATCATTGACGGTGCTGGGGTCGTCTGGAACAAGACAGTGGAGATTGAAGTTTTTCTTGACAAATGTGGTGAGTTCAAACGCAGCATCTGCAGTTAGTGGTCGTTGGTGTGGCTGGAGAGTATCGTTGGTGAGATTAGATGAGTTTATACTTTCTGGTGATGCAGGAAGATCCTGTTCATTTGGAGCAAAGTTTGCAATTCTCGCTGGAACTTTCTTGCCATTGCTTCCCATATATCTTCCATTGGCATTGGATATTCCTACGATTTCACCGCTATCTCCAATAATATTACCTTTTGAAAGATCTTCCACCAACGCTCTTTGTTTTTCCTTGACTTCATTGACAAACTCGGTCAAATCTTTCGTCACCACGCCCAAATCAATGTTAACAAAGGAGCCTTCCAAATACAATTTCAAGCCCCTGACGAAGTCTTCTCCTCCTTTACCATTGTAATACTTGACGAACTTCTTGAAGATCTTTTTGGTTGCGATTTTTTGTATGAGAATGAACTTAGACAAATGCTTTAGTATGGTCCCCAATTCTATTGTTTGATAGTATATGTCATCGATTTGTATATGGCACAATCTCTTGTCTGAAATTATAAGAGTATCACTCAACAATAACTTGAAGTAAGATAACTTACGTGATATTTCGCCGAGCTTGGTATGAATAAAGAGATTGACGTAGTCGAAATTCTCTATGAATAAAGCCTTCAATGGTCTGAGATCGGAAGATGAGGACTGAGTGATCTTTCGTATAGAAATCTTTAAGTCATTGTAGTCCAAGTTATAACAACGCCATTCTGGTATAGAGAGGTATTGAAGGTTGTTACCAAATTTCATGATAAGGTCCTAGAGAATAGACAACTGGATTATTGTATTCTCAAGACCTGATATATTAGTGATATGAATATCTCAATTAGTGATATAGTGGTTGTGATATGGTGATAAGTAGTGTTTATATGATATTGTGATACTACAATATTCTGATTCACTTTAGTTTTTTTGTTTAAAGTACTCCTAATTGTTTCTCGGAAGGACCACTGACTAAAATCTTCTGGCAAGTGATTCGTGTAGGACAGAAGTTATATAGAATGAGAGGATGTCAGATATAATCAGACGATGACAAAGAAGTAGTTCGTGATATATACCAGTATTAGACACTATCGAGGATATTTAAAAAAATCCGGCGAAGGGGATATTGGATTATATAAGAAAGTTTCCTGAATGACAAAAATTTATGAATCACAAAAGAATTGATAGGAGAATAATATTCTCAGACCTCTGTCCATAACGCCGAAATTTGTGAAGCGATGGATTACGACATTTGTAGTACAATACTATAAGTCTACATAAGCGTATATTATCTATCACTACAGTAACGGTTACGGTTACTGGAGTCTGTTTTACTTCTGGTCAAGACTCACACTTTGTCTTGCCTTTTTCAGACATACTGCAGGTAATTTTCATTCTCTTTATCAGCGAAAAAGGCTGGATGATTCAGATAGGAAGGTCATTGAGGCTAAGGGGTACGGCGAAGGAAGAAATGTGGAGTACTGGAGTAGACGGCGAGGCAATATACCTTATAGCCAATAGTATTCAATAGTATAGAGTATTATAGGATAGTACAGCATGGTATAGAATTACTAATTAGTAATTACGAAACCTAGACTATGATTAGTAGTCATCAGAAAAATTAATTTTGTGCATCAAATTGCAATTTGAAAGAGATTACAGTCCGATCAGAAGAGTTATGCATGTGAATTTCTGATAAATATAGAGGCTTGGGGTTTGATTGGAGAATTTGTCACATATCTTAGTCAAGGTGAAGGGTCCACCTCGGTAGAAGTAGGTATCATTTACAAGATCAATAGCTTGAAGTCGCAATAGCTTTGATTAGATCCAAGACACCTAAGATCTACGACATGTCCCCCAATAATCTTGAGATCCACAAAACCATCAATATGCAAATCTTTTTTTCTGACTCCGACCTGCTTCCAATGAGCGTAAGGGTTCTTGATGCAGCCGGAAAAACAGGTTTGTAGCATTGGGGACAAATGCATCAATTTGCGCTTGTTGGATCCCCCAACTATTACTTAATATATATAATATGAGCCTCTCAGTGGAGGATTTATATTAGAAGTGCATTGGCATAAATAAGCGGACAACTACAAGCCGTTTAGTAGCCAACTAAGACACCAATTTAGAGGAGCTATTCACATATTACACTACTATTGAGATTCCTCTTTACTGCAAATATGTCTCGAACTCTCACTTCTGGAGAATTCAGTAATGTAAAGTAGCGAAAAAATAATTCGAATTCTTGCATATTTTCAGAATTGTTGTATTTTCACAATTGAAATATTACAGAATTGATTGGTTTCGATGAGGCTTAGGAGAAGCCACACCTAAAACTCCAAAGTGATATAAGATTATGTCAAATATTACCATCTGCCCAGTATGAATTATATCTCAGATGTTACGAGCACGCCTAGATGTCCAATGCATGCATGTCTAGCCCATCATATTAATTTCGCTTATACAGTCAAATATATTTTCAGACTCATTTCAATCTTAGACTGAGTGATGTTGTCATATCCTGACTCTGGCTTCTGTCCTTATCCCGTGTCTTATCCTGTTTCTTGTCTTGACTTCTTATACTTTCGTAACTTTTCTAATGTCTCTGCGTCCTTTGCCAACTTTCAAATTCTGCTCCAACTTGATATAATTCAAAAAATGATTATTGATGAGGATTTCTAGCAAGTTCAACTCTATGGTGGAAATGTCTGTGTCTGTTTCTATGACATTGGAAAGTGTAATTAGAGTATGGCTGGCGAGTTTTGCTGTATCCTTCAGCGCCATTGTCCAAGTTTAGGATATTTCAACCAGGCATATATAACGAGCGTAGTATCGGGACTGCCCCAGAATTTGAGGCAAATAAAAACTTCAATAGTGCAAGTAGGTGTGGAAACGATACTAACGACACACAGCTTTATACTCCAAGAGATTCTAGTCTAATTCTCATATTCATTATGTGCAGATATCTATCTATTTGGTCTATAGGATTTTCCAGATTTTCCAGATTTTCCAGATTATCCAGATTATCTAATGGTTCATAGAGTCTGAAGATTTTTCTTTATTCTAACCTTATGTATGAGTCTTGCTCTAAATGCTGGGTACCTTCAGAAGAGTCCAATGAAACCAGGTGGATGGAGGTGTCAGAAAGTTCTCAAACCGTCAAATATGAATAAATCATATTTCAATAGGTCATTTTAGAGATTTCTATCAGTTCTTATTGATATGTTTCGTACCCTTGACAAATACCGGAATCATACCTCCTGTTCCTACAGCAAATGGTCTATGTCCCAACACTAACAACTGTGCACGGATGCTTCCACTATGACTGGTGATACAAACAATACTATCATTTGGATTGTCATTAAAAATCGATTGCAAATTCTTGTTGATTCTTACACCCTGTTCTGCCACCGACTCACGATAATCTGACTTATAGTAAATATCCTCTTCTGCAAAGCCCGGTTCAATAACAAACCCACGAGTCTCGTACTTTCCTGCAATGATTCTACGAGGCGATCTCTTGTCACAGGTGTGTACCCCAATAGTTTCACGAAGGTTTTCTTGAATGAACGGCTTGACTACATCAAAGTCGACAATCTCATCCCAGGTGTTAATGAGAGTATCAATCGATCTGCTTAGCGGAGACACAAACCACTTTGTGGGTCTGATCAACGATTTATTCTTATGTTTATTATTCACCAATTCCTCTTTCCACTGTGCCTGGTTCTCCCTGGCTTGACTGATCCCCAATTCTGTCAACAATGGATCGGGGCCCCACACGATTTCACCGTCACCGTTCAATTTCGACCAGTGGTTGTTCCAAGCATCGTTTCCGTAACGCGAATGTGCCAAGTTATGGAATCCTTGGCCATGACGGGCTAAGAACAACACCTTGTAGCAGGTGTTTTCATCCTCTTGATTCAACTCGTGTAACTTTTCACTAATTGCATCCCATGAGTTAGCCACTCCAAAATGTTCCCTCAAGTAGTCGAACTTCTCTTCATTTGTCTCTTTCAAAGACTGCTTGAACTGTCCTGGAACAACTTCAAATTGCCAGTAACTTGGCAACGATTGTACCAATTGCTGGAGTTTAGAAGTATATTCTGCAGCATCTTCACTACTGAGCTGTGAGTCTAGAACATCTAACGACGTGGGATTGCTAGCCATTTTGAGTCCAAATACTAAGTGTTGGGAGCTCATTTTGATAATCTATATGTTATTGTTTAATTTTCGCTTCAATTATCGGTAAACATCAACACCGCTAGAGAGTTAGACGTATATCTAGCGAGCCACTCAGATCTTCTACGTAGAACTACTGATTTATAAAGTCATGTAGCCAACTTACTCTATAGTATGGGGGACTTTAAAAGAATTAGAGAGTAATTGAGCTATCAAGATAACGTGATATGATAATGAGCCAAGAGAGATCTGAGAAACCTGAGAGACCCAGGAAGATAGAGAGCAAATATTTAGGAGCAAGATATGAGAGAAACAAGACCCTTTGAGTGATTATAAGAATAATGTTCTATTACTCATTGAAACAGGAAGGTTGGTAGGAATTCAAGAAACAAAATCAGCTCAACCTAATAATGGATAAAATGTTCACACTACTACCGCTAGATGGAATAGTATGAGTAAATCAGATATATTTAAGAAGATTCTGGATATCCACTAAGTTATACTATTTTATGCTTAACTTAATATTCCAGCCTTAGGCTTTCAGAACTTAGTTATCAAACAGGTTTATCAGATAATTAATGTAGATATCGACTAGATCAATTCCTTCGGTATTCAATCATCTCAAACATAAAAATATCTTGATACAGTTAGCCATTGTTAAATAGAGGTCGTAGTTATGTAAAAATATAATAATGGACCACCCAAATACACTCCCGTAAGAGAACCTTTAGTTATATTTGTACGCATTCGAAACATAAGTACGCTCACAGACTGTAGGAGAGGCCAAAGGCGCGGAGCGTAGTGAGAATTTACTAAGGAGCATAGTGAGAAGTACCCAGAAGTCGGAGAACGGCTCCTTAGTAACTGATTTAACTAAACAGTAACGTCCCATTCTCTCTCTAATACATTCTCCATCTAGTATTAGTATGTATCCTACAATCGCTAATCTCTCGAATCCTTGGAAGTCGTGTACCGTTCCAAAACCCATACCATTGCCACTTCTATATAACCACCAACTCCTTGTCCAAACGACTTAAGAGGTTCCGCTATCATACCTCCCATACACACCCCACTTATTGCTAGATCAATCCGCCTCTCTTTCTTCATCCTTACCCCCAAATTGACGATTCTCATCAATCTCAAAAACTGGACGAAAAATTCAGGTCAAATAATAGATTAATACTTAACTAACAACAATTTACAATAATCAAGCAGCATCAACATTCAATATGGATAATTACAATGACGATTTATATCCGCTTGCTTTGTTAATGGATGAATTGAAGCATGATGATGTTTCTAACAGAGTCGAAGCAATGGAGAAATTAGACACCATTGCTATTGCCCTTGGACCAGAGAGAACATTAAACGAATTATTACCGTTTTTGAACGACGTAGCACAGGATGACGAGGAGGAAGTATTTGCGGTATTGGCAAGCAAACTTGGCTCATTTGTTCCACTTATTGGAGGACACGAGAACTGTGAGCCTTTGATTCAAATACTTACTATTCTTGCATCTATGGAGGAACCAATTGTTAGAGACAAAGCCATTACATCACTCAACAAGGTCAGTACCGAATTGACCAACCAAGAATTGAATGGAATCTTTTTAAATCTTATCCAATCGCTCAGTCAAGGCAATTGGTTTTCCAAGAAAATCGCTAGTTGTGGATTATACAAGTCGATCATTGTGAAAGTAGACACAAATACAAGAAAGGATTGCTTGAACATGTATTTGAAGTTAATTAGTGACGAATCTCCAATGGTCAGAAGAAGTGCAGCCAATAACTTGCCAGAATTGATTGATTTGTTGACAGAGTTTACTGAGACTTCGCCGAACGATTCAAACAAAATCAACAACGAGGATTGGGATATCATATCCAAGATGTTCCAACACCTTATCAACGACGATCAAGATTCTGTCAAGTTCTTATCGATCGATGTTTTGATTTCTATCCTTCAATTCTTCCAGAAAATCAATGAAACCAGTTTCAACTCCGAATTCTTAACTTCGTCCTTGAAGCTTATCAAGGATGATAGTTGGAGGGTTAGATATACTGCTGCAGACCGTTTTAGTAAAATCGCCAACAACTTCTCAACCAACGAAACTGATTTGTTCCAATTGATCGATCCATTCATTTCCCTCATGAAAGACAACGAAGGTGAAGTTAGAAAAGCAATCTCAAAACAATTGCCAGACTTCTCAATATTGTTAACCAAGTTTCCATCTACAAAGTCAACTATTTTGGAGAAGATCATTCCAATTGTCAATGAGTTAAGTCAAGACCCCCAGGAAAATGTCAGAGCGTCCTTAGCCTCAACCATAACTGGGTTATCACCAATTTTAGAAAAGCAATCCACAATCGATGAGTTGTTACCAATCTTCTTGAACATGTTGAAGGATGAATTCCCAGACGTAAGATTGAACATTATTTCAAACTTATCTGTCGTCAATGAAACCATTGGTATAAATCTCTTATCTACTAACTTATTGCCTGCTATAACCGAATTGGCCCAGGACCATAAATGGAGAGTAAGACTCGCCATCATTGAGTACATTCCAAAGCTTGCCAACCAACTTGGAGAATCATTTTTCAAAGACGAATTGTTGAGCTTGTGTATGTCTTGGTTATGGGATCCTGTATTTGCCATCAGAGACGCAGCCGTCAACAACTTGAAGGAGTTGACGAGCATTTTTGGCTCGGAGTGGGCAAACACCGAAATCATCAACCGTTTGTTGAACAACGACGAGAAAATCGACGACGACGACAAAATCGACTACTCAAACTTCATCATAAGAATTACATGTTTGTTCGCCATAACTAGTTTGATTCCTGTTATTGATTATGACACCATAGTCAAGAAGATTTTACCATTTGTCAACAGTTTGGTGGACGACGGGGTTCCCAATATAAGATTCAATGTCGCAAAGTCGTATCTTATAATTGCTCAAAGTTTGGTGAAGGTTGGAAAGGTTAATGAGGTTGAAGTTAAAAAATTGATTGACTTAGAGATCATGACGAACTTGGAAAAGTTGAAGAACGACGACGATGTGGATGTTAGGTTTTACGCGAGTAAGAGTGTACAGGGGTTGAGCTCCTAGGACAACCAATGAAGAATGAAGATTAGTGACCGGTTAACACAAGATACTAGGGAGTCCGTAACAAATGGAAATGGAGCCTGAAGGTAATTAATACTAGTGGAAATAAATTACGATAACATCTTGTACCGCAAGAATTTCATCAATTTCATTAATTCTAGTTTTAACAGTCGACTCACAGAGTTGTAGGGTGATGTAACAGATAAATTACATAATGATATGATCATTGAATACACTCAACTTCGCTGATAGTGTCTCACATCCTAATTCCAAAGTATCCACCTCGTCCCACATTACATCTGGGGACTACCAATAACTACTGCATTAATCTTCTACGTTCCCCTAGCCATAATTCGTAATGATTTTCGTTTATAATTGATGTGATGATCCATCTTTTAGTTCATTTTCTACATTTCTACATTTTTACAGTTTCTACATGTCTCTTCCGTATTCTTGATATCGTTTATATGTTGTTTGTTAGTATATAACATTATTCAAGAGGCATAAATGAGAAAGTGTAAAATAGGCATATATTGCTAGAAAGGATAAAATAGGCAAATATTGCTAGAAAGAGTAATAAAGGCTATGGATATTCGAACAAGGATGAGTAGTGGGAAATATTGATGTATTTGTGATTGTTCAATCAGCGAATATTAGTGGAGATTAGTGAATAGATGAGTATTTCTTGAGATTAGTGAATAGATGAGTATTTTTTGAGATTAGTGAATATGAATTTAGTGGAAATTACAACTAAATATGTATGATAGTACTAGTAAACATCATATGATATATATATATAATTAATTTAACAATCATAGGACATATTATAAAGTACTTTGATAATAAATTTATTCAAAAACTGGTCTGTCCAGGAGCAGCATATACTCTCCAGTGAGATATTTGGCAGGGAGATAATTTGTCTGTAAAGTATCCCAGCTGAGATATAGACAGTTGGTAAAACAGAGATTTCTGCACTTGTATGGGTACAAGTATCAAATGTTCAAATGCAAGAAAGTAGACCCACTGTCAGAATCGGTGTTAAGAAGCTCATAAGTCCCAGCATTTCATATTATTCTTTGATCTCCTATTGCTTCACCTCTTCCTTCTTTCTTCAACTCTCTTTCACCGCTTTCTCCTTACTTTTTCTTTGAATCCAATTTCTTCTGTAACTTGTCGAAATCAAAATCAAAGGATGCTCCACATCCACATGCAGTAGAAGTATATGGAGAGTCCACCACCTTGAACGAACTGCCAATCAACTCCTTGGTATAGTCGATCTTTGAATCTTGTAAGATCTCCAATGACGACTCGTCCAAAATCACCTGTGCTACGTGGCCCGAGTCATCAAATCGTTTGAATACTAAAAGTTCGTTGTCTTGGTCGTTTTCCAACTCTTGTTTCAAGTCAGAGAGATTTAAGTTATATTGGAATCCATGACACCCGCCGCTTTCCACGCCTATTTTCAATGCTAGGTTCGGGTTCTTGTCCTCCTCTGCTATGCTGTTCAACTTGTCCCGTGCTCTTTGTGTAATTGCTATTTGTAAATCAGTAGTTCCATGGATGAGTTTGGTGACGTTGAAGTCGTCAATATCTTCTTGGGGTACGTGATTGTCTGGTTGAGTTGTTGGTTGGTCGGATGTTTGTTGGTTGGTTGTTGTGGTTACTGTTGTTTGTTTAGGAAATGCAAATGTAGACGCTTTTAAGGATTTAGACGTATCTTTAGTAATACTCGAGCTAAACCGAGAGTTGAAAAACTGACTGGCTAGCGGTATTGAGATATCCCGACTTTTCCGTCTTAGCGGTAGTTTTGTTAGTTTTGTTATCGTCAAGCTTCGTTTCATCATTTTGATTGGATTTCAATTATTACTAAGAACTTGATTTAATTTGATTAAAAATGAGTGAGGTTGAATCCTGTATATAATCAATCCTGTATAATACATCTCTAGGTGAAGAACATGAATTAAAGAGTTGAATAGAGACAAGAATATAAAGATATATAATGACACATAGTGAGATCTTGTTTCTAGCTTAACCTTCATTAAAAGTTTGAAAGTGAATGGGAATTTTAAAGAGTATCATGCGAAAGCTCATGAAAATTTTGAAGAGTATCAGGCGAAAGCTCATAAAAATTCTGTAAAGTATCAGGCGAAAGCTCATGAAAGTCATGGAAAGACTCCTGAATCTTGTAGTGAAAAGTTTATTTGATTTATTTGTAGTTGTCATCAGAAACTCTCCATGAATCCACAAGTTGCAAGTGTGCCCAGTTTTCCTTTGCACCGTCCATACCAAAAGAAAAGTATCTCAAGTACCAGAAAGTACCAGCGACACCAAAGTATAATGCTGCGTAAATGACCACGTAGGAGATTTTTTGAATAACACTAGAGCTTGGCTTGTTCATACAACGAACAAGAGCGTCGATTTCGTACACAAGCACCATCATGGCAAAGTAAAGTGCAGGCACGTAATGATGAACGTAGGTAACTCTACTCATGATAACGAAAGGCAAGTAGTGCAACCCCCAGCCAAACATTGGATAGATTCCACCCATGAGGAAAGTTCTCAACTTGTTTGGATCGGAGGCTGGGAAATCAACATATTGTCTTTGCCATCTGATCAAGTAGTATAATACAACTCCAAAGAAGGCCAAAACACCCACGGAAGAAGTCCACGTAGTGGCAGGAGAACCAATCATAAAATACTTGACTTTATCACCAGCCCAACTACACATTCTAATACCAACATGTAATGTAGGCCATTCCCAAGAGGCAGAAGCCAAATCGTCCAACTTATCGTGGTCAGGAACCAAAGCATTGTTGGTGGCCATCATAGCCAAGTTCAATTGAATGAAATCTCTCATGAATCTGGTTCTTGGAAGCTTGAAGTCAGCGGGAGTTTGTGGCAAAATCTCGTTTCTGTTGTTTTCAATATTCCACCATGTTCTCTTATCCTTCTTGAATGGGCTCTTGTAGCAAATAACTTCACCTTGACTGAAACCCCATGCTGGTAAATGTCTACCTGAAGTTCCCAAGTAACATCCCAAAGCTTGATTTTTCAATCTGAACGACGAAGTTAAAGAGTGTAAACGTAATTTGTCTTCACCTTGAGATTGTTGTTCCATGATTTCAACGACCCAGTTATCCTTTTCGTCACCAACAGTCAAGTTACCGTAAGCAGCAACTTCGAGCTCGGAGTTAGTAACAGGAGCAGGAACTTCGTGGGTATGTAAGTTTCTACCGGTCAAAGGATGGACAAGTCTGACAACCATACCGTCCAAAACATATTCAATAGCAGTATTGTTGTTAGAGACATCATAGAATGGTTCTCCTCTTGGTCTTTGGAAAACCCAGTTGTTGTTAGAATCCTTGTGGCCATAAGTAGTAACTTGCTGTTGTTTTGAACCCTTAGGGAAAGTTTGGACATGGGAGTGTAAAAGTCCACCAGTTAAACCTTGACTCTTTAAAGTCACCACAGAATGTGCAATGGACACCTCTCTGGAACCACCAATAACATCGGAACCAAGCAAATTGGCTTGGAATAACGATGACATATTAGCATCACCAGTACCAGATTTATACAATAAGTCAAAGTGGACCTTGAATGAAATCAAAAAGATTGCAAATGGAATAACAATCAACGCAACACCTCTTGCAAACCAGTGGTAGGCATAACGAGACCACGTAACAGACTTGTCACCTAATTTGTTCCAAAGATCAACTACAGTATAGATACCAACCAAAGTAGTAACGAATAAACCAACCATTTTGACAGAACAAGTCAAACCAATGGAGAATCCTGTCAAAAGTAACCATTTCCACCATTTTCTGTTGAATTCGTTGACCTTATTGTTAAAGTTGTGGAACCTCGAGAAACAGAAAACTGTTGCAACGGTAAAGAAAAGAAGCATAGAATCCAATAAAATGAATCTAGCCAAAGTGACGTATGATAATTCTAATGTGACCATCAAAGTAAACAACCAAGTGGACAACATTGAAAAGCCGATTTCCTTACCGGTGAAGTATGCCAAAGGCACGCACAAGGCTGAGAAAGTAGCGTTGAAGATTCTCATCTTTGTGAAGTCAATGTAGTCTGGATAGACCTCCCCAGAAGGAAAGTCCCAAGACCCATTGTAACCAGCCAAATATCCGGATAAACCAATTAACATCTTACCTAAAGGAGGATGGACGTCATGGTAAAACTCGTGTCTTAAGTAGTAAGAACCAAACTTACCGAAATGGGCTTCATCCCAGACGACGGCATTGTTGGCGCTGATTTTATAGAGTCTAACAACAAAGGCAAGGACTGTAAATAAAATAGGAGCCAAGATCGATTCCAACTTGATGAGCGATTCGACGTATTCCTTCGCATCATCGTATTGAGTTCTCTTTGCATTGTCTTCAATTACTTGGAGCGATTCTTCTTCAAGCAAGTCGATTTTGCCAGCTACGGCAGCACCTGTCGTTGTCCTGTGACGAAGAGAATCATTCTCTCCACCGTAAACACCTGATGATGACATTATATTGGTGAATAGACTGTTCAACGAGTAATTGTGGTAGTAGAACTAATTGTTACAAATCTCTGGAGAAGACACCGAACCCTGTTTTGAAAAATCTTCGAATTTAATTACGTGGTTTCTTTGTTCGTACGCGAATCAATTTGTGGGCGACACGGATCTTACCACGAACTTGCATTCAGGGATATCACGCGTCACCGTGTGTAGACGAGAGATATGATCCTCTATGGCTAGAGGTACTTTACTCTATGGCTGGACGTATTTACTTACTATATACTAGAAGTGTTATAGGTTGGGCTTCTATATGTTAGAGGACGCGCGTCCACCAACAACGTGAGGTGGAAAATAGTATTGAATACTTGTAGAGTAAAGGGTTACAATGTTAGTGCTTCTAGAGTAGAAGAGTTATAATGTCAGTATTGTCTTAAGAATATTGTTAGCACGTTATTCTGGAGAATATTAGGGAGGTTGATTACATGATTGTGATTAAATGTCGAGTTTATGGAAATAAATGAAGTGATGAAGTGATGAAGTGATGAAGTGGTTGGGCCAGTCTCCTCGAAATTTACTATTCACTACCATCAAAACTTAAATAAAATAGTAGTGATTGTAGCAGCATTGTACTGTCGTGTCTTAACAATCATCAAATCATAAGTATGATAATTTCCTCTATGTGGCTTAAACCATTTCCATTTTTTTATTTGTTTCTCTTCTAGGTACAATTTCCATTTATTAATCTGATTCCTCATCTCAATTGAGTCAATGTCACGTCGTATATTGCTTATTTATCTTCACTAATATATACTTTTATAGGATTTCAGCCATGTACCTAACAAATTGTTGATTTCACCAGTTTATATTGAACGATCCGTATTATATCATCTCGTTGTTTACCAATTCCACAAGAAACCATACCAGATGATCAATTTCGTAAATTGAGAAGATATCAAAAGCTTATGATCAATTGCAATGAGCTTAGAACAAATTTGATCAAGGTTTTGTATTTTTGCTGAATTTTGTAATATTGAATGATCCGTATTATATCATCAACTCGTTGTATACCGATTCAACGAGAAACCATACCGGATGATCACCTTCTTCGTCTATTATATCCATCTTCTCTATACGCAACTTTCCATCTATAGTGATTGAAAATAAACTGGACCTGAACTTGATCATAGTCAAGTTTGGAAAATCGAGTTTGGTCACCTTATAAAGATGATCATGGATCGCGTCTATCAAATTTAACTTTGATTCATGAAAATGCATGGATCTTGTAGCATCACTATGATGCTTAGAATTTAGCCTAGAATCTATAAGTCTTATAACATCAGTATTTGGAATTTTGACGTTAATATTCTTTAGATTAGTGTTTATGACGTGATTTGGATTGTGTTTCGAGGCGTAAATCATCTCTATGTCACCAATTAATCGATCTAGTATCCTTACTTCTTGTTCCCCTCTTGTATCCTTCAATTCCACGAATTTGTTGAATAATTGGTTGGTTATGGTTGGAATATATTCGTCACTGAGACGATACTTTTTGATCAAAAGTGGTATGTCCACTTCTACGAGGTTTTCAAGCAACGATAGTATCCAGTTGTGCAAGGCAGTGTTTGCTGCTAGTATGATTGTGTTGAAAGATTTCGCATCTGTAACACGCACATCTGTGACGAAAAGTATCACTTGCCTAGGAAGAAGTGTAGGGTTGGAACATTTTATGATGAGATACTGAACCTTTTGATGAGCCAGCATAGATTTGGTACCTGATATGAATTTCAATTCAGCTTCTATATCTCTGAACGATACGTATTGTACTATTAATTCATGGTTGGACCTGGATCTCGCACTGTACTGGCTAAACAAGTGTTTGGCAACGTTCACCTTGAGAAAGTTGATTTGCGAAAGCCCTAATTTCTCAGTGGTACTGAGTGAATGATTAGCTTTGTAGAGCTTGAACGTTTGGTTTAGAAACAACTTCGTTACAGCATCTGGCCTGGGGTCTGTCATAAGGATACACTGTGCCGGATCGTTTAGTGTTTACATTTTTGACTGCACTTTTTGAGGGACAATTTGTCCCGGCATATAACGGTGAAGTGAGTGGTGGGGAAATCTGGAAATTTGGAAATCTGGAAACCTGGAAATCTTAGCTTCGGACCCGGACAAACAAGGACAAACAACGACGGACTTAGCCAAGCTTATACAGAGTCAATTGCAATCGTTCAGGTAACCACTGACCGGGGTTTAGAGATGGAGTTTAGAGCGTCAAACTACCCCGAGATACGTATTTCATCCACCGTGACATTTCTACTTAAATCAACTACAATTAATTCATTTTAATATAGCATTAAATCATATATAAAGTGATATATACGTTCACATCAAATACTCATTATAAGTCAATTTTTAAGAACCAAAATCCAATTATGCTAGAAACTGGGTTTTAAATCCATTTAACCTATAACTTTGTGGCTAGTTAGTTAGAAACCTTGGCGACGTGTTCCAACAAGTCAACGACTCTGGTGGAGTAACCGTATTCGTTATCGTACCAAGAGATCAACTTGACGAAGGTTGGAGACAATAAGATACCAGCCTTTTGGTCAAAGATGGAAGAGTAAGAAGAACCCAAGAAATCGGTGGAGACAACAGCGTCTTCAGTGTATCCTAAGACACCCTTTAAGGCACCGTTAGAAGCAGCCTTGACAGCTTCGGAGATTTCTTCGTAGGTGGCTGGGGTCTTCAATCTGACGGTTAAATCAACGACGGAGACATCGACGGTAGGAACTCTCAAAGACATACCGGTCAATTTACCGTTCAATTCTGGGATAACCTTACCGACGGCCTTGGCGGCACCAGTGGAGGATGGAATGATGTTACCAGAGGCAGTTCTACCACCTCTCCAGTCCTTGTGGGATGGACCATCGACAGTCTTTTGAGTGGCGGTGATGGAGTGGACGGTGGTCATTAAACCTTCTTCAATTCCGAAGGTGTCGTTAATAACCTTGGCTAATGGAGCCAAACAGTTGGTGGTACAAGAAGCATTGGAGACAATGTTAAGGTCAGAAGTGTACTTGTCGTGGTTGACACCGACAACGAACATTGGGGCGTCAGAAGATGGAGCGGTGATGATAACCTTCTTGGCACCACCGTCAATGTGCTTTTGGGCACCTTCTAAGGTGGTGAAAACACCGGTGGATTCGATAACGTAATCGACACCAGCCTTACCCCAAGGAATAGCAGCAGGGTCTCTTTCTTGGAAGACCTTGATGGCGTGACCGTCAATGACAATGGAGTCACCTTCGGACTTAACTTCACCCTTGTATCTACCGTGAGTAGAATCGTATTTGAACATGTAAGAAGCGTAGTCTGGGGCAATGAAAGGATCATTGATAGCGACGACATTGATGTCTTCTCTTTGTAAAGCAATTCTCAAGACTAAACGTCCGATACGGCCGAAACCGTTAATACCAATAGTGATAGCCATTTTTATATATTTAAAATCTGTTAATTAACTAATGAAAGTTGTAAAGAAAGTTATAATAAGAGTTTTTTGTACGGGGGGATCTCTCGAATTTATATGATTTTTCAAAGGTCGAATTGGAAGCTTCCATAAATTTCTCACCTCCGGGTGAACGCCAACCGGTAGTACATGCAGGTTACTCCACTAACTACAATAAGACCACTATAGCCCAAATATCGCCGCCAACATCCGATTTAACGCAAGACCACCACATCACCTTGCCACTTGTTTTGATGGAAGAAATGTATCTGCTGGTACTCTACATGAATACGTGGCTTACTAATGTACGTGTGGAACAATGGACAGCAATTGAAAGGTCAATTCGTTAACTAGGAGGTCAATTGATGGATTGCGTCATCGCCAACCCTATTCCAAATAGGGTACTAGTTTTGTCTACTAATTACGAGTCTATGTTAGTCATTGACGAGTCAGTCAAACTCAACCATGACTGAGACATTTTAACGCATAACAGAACTCCGAGCCCGAAGGATGAAAATTTTTTTTCTTTGGTGACGCCAGTCCAGCCTTTAACGGCATATTCGGCCACTCACGCGGAAATGAAAAGATTGGTTGGTAGAGTAACAAGATGCAATTGTAAGTTGATGGTAAGATCCAGCTGATGTATCTTTACCTTCTGTCCGTGGGTTGATGCGCGATTCTAACCTGAGGGTTGTTGGTGGAAACGATATCCTCCGGGAACCACATGCACGTGCGGGTAACCCCGAGCTCTTACGGACATAAGTAGTAGTAGTTATTCGGCCTACACATAGCAATTGTACAGGAACCTTGACAAGATCTTAGCAAGTATAGTCATAAGACTACCCAATAACAATTTGTAGAAATCCAGCTTCTAGCAACTATATGTAGCAAACGTAAGCAACATGGGCTATATTTATGGCTATGAGCTGAAAACCTATAAATTTGTGGATAGGAATCTACTTAGCAATTGATCTATAGAGACCAAAGATTTTCATAAATTGCTACAGAATTCATAGGTCTACAATATATTTCATAAATCTACGTTTACTCTCATTATCATACGTATCACGGAGCCATATTTTATCGCGCCTTATCTCAACTTTTTATCCTCAGATCACCAATGTCGTTAATAAAGTTAAGCTCAGGAGCAACGATTCCATCAATCGGCTTAGGATGTTACGATATTCCTAATTCTCAAACTTCCAACATCGTTTACCAGGCATGTCTAGCTGGTTATAGACATTTCGATACCGCAGTATTGTACGGAAATGAGGAAAAGGTTGCACAAGGGATGTTGAAATACTTGAAAGAAAACCCTCAAGTTAACCGGACGCAATTGTTCTACACTACCAAACTATGGAACTCTCAGTTGGGCTATAATGCCACCAAGCGAGCTATTGGAGAATTGGTAGCCAAAGTAGGAGGTCTAGAATATATTGACTTGTTGCTTATCCATTCTCCTTTACCCGGTAAAACCAAACGGCTCGAGAGTTATGCGGCAATGCAAGAGGCTGTGGATTCTGGAGTGGTGAAGAATATTGGCGTATCGAACTATGGACAACATCATATCGAAGAGTTGTTGAATTGGGAGGGGTTAAAGTATCCTCCTGTAGTAAACCAGATTGAAATTAGTCCTTGGGTAATGCGCTCAGAACTTGCAAACTGGTGCAGTGAACAGGGTATCCAAGTCGAGGCATATGCACCATTAACTCATGGATACAAGCTAGTAGAGACGGACCCGACATCGGGATTGGCGAAAATATGTCAGAAATACGCCAAATCTCCTGCGCAAGTTCTTATCAAATGGTCCTTAACAAAGGGATACATTCCGCTACCAAAAACCAAGACCAAAGAAAGATTGAGAGAGAATTTAAATGTAGAAGATTTTGAATTGACAAAGGAGGAAGTGGCAGAAATAGACCAACCGGGGGCCTATGAACCCACAGACTGGGAATGCACCGATGCCCCATAATATTACTATAGAAGATACTACTATATATGTATTGGACTATATAGAACGATTTTTAAATATTATACGATCCAGAAGTAGGTGTTTGTACGCTACCTCAGCAGCTATAGCTGTGACTTTCTCATGGACAATATAAGCATGTACCATGGCTAATCTAAGTGAAATGGGCTTGATTTTGTCCAGAACGATCAAGAAACCAACTGAGTTATAATATGAGCCTGATCCATGCAAAGAAAAGTTTATACTGAGTCAAATAATTACATGTAGAGAAGAAGTCCCGTGATAACACTAAAACCCGCATGTAGTTATTTGGATGAAGATGTGAGGAAATTAACATTTCGTGACAAAGATCTCATTTTGCTTTCGGAGTTATAATCAAACTCCGAGGTATTCTGAGGTAATTGTAGACAATTCGTTTCTATGCAAAGTTATAGGAGGTCTGTACTGTGGGGCAATGTGGAGGACTTTTGCGTTGATACTGAAGAAATTCTCGCAAATGAAAAAGTGCCTTGAGGTAGAAGGTGAGGTAGAAGGTGATCTTGGCAGAAGAGAATAGGGTTCACTTGACCGGACCCGATAACTGTCCCGTTCATCACTTATAAAACCGTTCTTTGTTTACGCTGAGCCTGCTCCAACAGTTGCTTGCCTGATCGGCATGGCTGTTGGTCCATAAGTTGCTTCGGCTGAGAAATTAAGATTTGAGAATCATACCGGCAACACAGAAAATAGTAACCGAGACCTTTTCTAAACTGTGGATTTTCGTAATAACCGTATTCCGGGGGGGCATTATTGTTACCACCATTCGAGTCGGAGACGTATAGCCGTGTACGATTGAAATTTGTGGTTCCGCTTACGTTAGGCATACGAATACGTTAATTTTTTACACCCGTAGATGATTACTCGCTTACGTTAGCGCGAGCACCATCTAAGCTTAGTTTGCAAAAAGTTGTATCGTTGCTAGAAAATGGTGTGCTCCGTGCATGAGAAGGTACACCTTGGATTTGATGTCAGCAATAACTTGGATCGAACATTCGTCTTCTGGGGTGCAAAACCTCTCGGGTCACCCTAAAAGTAGCCGCTCCGATTCCCGACGGATATAAAAATTTTCGGCCGATTCTAGGTCGGTTTAAAAAAAGAAAAGGCTGAAAAACCCTCAATCTGCAGCAATTCCTGAAAATTGGATTTATAATAAAACCTGTAATATCAGGAGATTACTAAACCTGGCCGCTCTTCTTTCTACACTGGTTATAAATCACGAAGTCTAAAATAATCAGCAATGTAGCGCACATTCAAAGGTGGGGCTGCACAGTCATCACTATCATTAAAAATTCCAGGCCATAGACAAACTGGAGTAAAGAACCCCCAAAGATAAAATTTGCACCCAACCAACCAAAAGAACGAACTTCAATAAAGAATACTCTATTTTGGACCGAGAATATCGTTCCAAAACATCTACGAACACCTCTAAAATTGTATTACAACCACAGTATCAAGACACTAAGTTTAGTGTTATTTTCAAGATTGAACCACTAAACGTTACAATAACCGTATTTTATTTTCGATGACCGATCAATCAACACATTCGGTCATCTAATAAAACCATAGACTAAAAGAACGTTCCGTTTGTTAACTTAAGCGATAACCAGGGCCCAAACCATAGAACCAAAGCCCATTAATGAGGAACACCCCCACTGAATTGACTTGAATGGCCCAGTCTACATTACAATTTGCTGAATTTACTCTATCATATACTCATAATATTAATATACATCAATTTGCACCCAAAAATGGACTATTATTTATCATAAAGGTTTCAAATGTTTCATTATCAACAGGGGACGTTATACCACCGAAGGCAGGGTTTCCAAACATCAGCTCGCCATTCAAATCATCCAGTTTCAAATCATATCTTGAATGATCAAGTTGCGAAGGAAGCTGGATAAAGTTCTGAGAGGGATCATCAAAAAGTTCTTGGTCTATTCCTTCATATTTCACTGATGGTTTTTGTAATAAGATGCCTTCATTTGGGAAGAGAGATGGAGGGTTTGAAATATTTGATTTCGAAGGAACTTCGTGTTTCGAGTGTTTATGGTGGTGAATTGGTTTATGGACATGCCCTGCAGATTTCAATTTTTGGAACGATGGAGAACGAGATCTGTGTGTTGAAAGCGAGATCGAAGTTTGTGACGTACCTGGGGTACTATTTGAAGGAGAAGTTATGCCCTGATTTTCAAATTTGGAAGTCAAGGAGGTGACCGAAGCATTGCGGCCGGTATTCAAAAATAGTGAATTGGCTCTCTTAGGATAGTTGTCTAGCAATGTCGATGGCGGAGATATAGACTCAGTTTTCACGGCGTATGGAGGATTAGGTGGATGGGATGAGTCACTTTCGAAATCACTGATATTAAAGTCATTGGTGGACGAAGAGGATATACTTTGGGTGGGTGCAGAACTTGCTAGTATTACACCTGCAGACGAATATCCACCCAATGAGAAGTCATTCAAATTCATTTGCTCAGTAAGAGAAGATTGCAGATTTGAACGATGTGGATTGGTGTGACTAGAATGATTTGATGGGGGATGGGATGTAGTGTTCGAAAACGAATTTGCAGAATTTGGACTCCTACTACGTCCAATGTGTTCGTCAGTCTTAGACTCCGTTCTTTCGTGGTCGTGGTGGCCCCTCCTCTCCAGTATCTCATTATTATCCTTGATTGTAGATTTGTGTTGGGCAAAAAGTTTGGCACTAGCAGATAGGTTTTTTTGATTAAAGTTTGCAGCTATGTGTGCGCCCTGCTCCCATTCAACGGGCAAGTTCGACAACAAGTGTTGTTTCTTTATAAGGTAGTGGACGACTTTGTTAATAGGAACATTACTACCATTTTCAGATAGCTCGCCATCCTTTCCAATAACTGGAGAAGTCACGGTATTGGGCAGGTTACATTCACTCTCGTCAGTTTCGTCATGGTCATCTTCTTCGTCTTCAGAATCACTGATATCTCCCAATTCATTCAAAAACGGCAAATGTGGAGTACTCAATTCAATCAATTTTTCCAAAGACTTTGTTAAAATATCCAACCTCGTCTCAAGCAACTCCACATATCCCTGTGGATGGCTCTTGTCACGAGTTTTCTTCTTTTCAGTAAATACACAGATTTTGTTATCAATTGTACATCTACTGCAAGGTTTCTTACCATCACATTTGGTCTTTTTGATACGACACGAGTCGCAAGCCTTGCCCACTCTTCTTTTCTTAGTATGATCAGGACTTGAGGGCATTGACAAAAATTTATTTGTTTAATAAGCAACAGGATTTATATTAGTTGATGAAGGTAATAAGATCGATGATATTAATAAGCTCAAAGTGTAGTCTTATGAACGAATATTGATTGTGTGTCAGACTATGAACTTTCATGTGTTTCAGGCCAGTATATCAAGTAGCGCAGTCACCAACCAGTGTGTCTTGTTCCTGTCGTAGTCTGAGATTGGAAACGTCAGTTCAATTATATATTATACTAATTAAATATGTAATTGTGATGTAGTTTATTTTGCATTTTTGGGTGTCACCCACTTTATATATATATTCCCTACTGCTATACAATTGTGTTTTAAATTACTAACCCTGTCAAAAGCCGGTCTTTGCTAACAAGATTATACAGCCGATTTCCGACTCTCTCGGATATAGGAAATAAATTTTCCTTGTAAGACAAGTGCGAGATTTGACTATTATTATGTCACGAAGTTTCGGCCGGAAAGAAACATGGACACACCTCTCTTTCAGGGGCTCATAATTTATAGTGGAGATTTTTAAGCACTCGTGAGGCAGATGTTCAATTCACAAACTCCGTAAATACAAGTGAAAATCCGTCCAAGTTGATATTCTAAATCGCAAATTACCATTGAAATTTTATTGAAATTTTTAGGACGATAAAGTTTCAAGATACGTCATAGATTACATTGGTCTAGGCCTTATAGATGGCGAAATATTGTAATCTTCGCTTAAACATTCTTTATTCTCTTCAACAGATGAATTATTAGTTATCAATTAGTATTAACCACAATTATATTAGTATATATTTAGTAATACTAAATATTTCGTATCTCTCGCGATTGCAGAACGATCAGACTTCTTGAAATTACTTACACCCTTCTGAAACTAAAAGATATTTAGATTATTTAAAATGACCACAAACCAGTTGTTTGCAACTCGTAACTTCGTAGCTTCGATTCATTTTTATTCTCTTTGTTAGGCCTGGCATTAAAGGAGAAAGTGAACGGCTGACAGTTTACGTACAGGACGCAACGGATATTAGAAAATATAATTTGCTTACGGAGTATTAGTGATCTCCACAAATCCGACAAATTGTCATAGCAAATCAGATGATCACGACCAGCAAAGTGTACTCATATTGTCAACTTTACGATATAAATACTTTTCTTTAATATACCCTTAAAATCAAGGAGGCTGCTACATTGTTGACGACCCCACGGCCATTCATATGAGTTAATAATAATGAAAGTGGCCCACTTAAAACGCAGTAAAAAGACTCAAAACCCGTTGTGGAGAGGGATAGAGATGCTAGAAGAAAATGCCTTGTATTTAATAAGGCTTATGTGATAAAGATTATTATGAAGTTTGTAGACACAGAATTGAATTATAATTATTAGGATCAGGAAGCACAAAACTAGATCCAACTAAACACAAACACTTGCCAGCATTTCTTACAACAAAGTGGTTGTAATTCAAATAGATCGGATCATGTAGGATGCATCTCGGAAGCCGTCCTGATTATCCTTTCCCGAGTGGTTTGTGGCAAACTAAGCCCGCACGGTTATGCCCACATGATGTGGAAATGCATAATGAAAGAATCTAATCTCGACATAAGAAATTCGACACAATATTTGCGACACAGTACCTCGGGAAGACTATTTAGATATCGGATCGATTGAACCCAGAGCCTAGAATTTGCAATCATGGATACAAATCTATTGTAACCTGACTCAATTGGGTAAAGATTTACATCAGTGGAGTTATGCATAACTTTATGCAACATAAGTTTAATGCACTTTGCTGTAGGGGAGTTTCTTGGGACTGACTAGTTTCTTGGTTTATTAGATGCAGTATTCGGTAGGAAGGATAAATGCACAAAACACTTGATTAAGACTGGATTATTGTATACAGAACAGGATATATGAATCTTATATGAAGGATAACGTATGATCGGTATATACAGGAATGAATAATAATATATTATATACAGGAAATAAAGTTTTATTTGTACACAGGAATGTCAGATACTCAACATTATATACAGGAGCCATATCACCCAGATTGTACACAGGAATGATAAATATTCAACCTTAGATACAGTACATCAACACCAACTCTTCACTATCACTAACTCACTATTACCAATGGCAAAGAAAAGTAGAGAGAAGACAGAACCTGCTGCAACAAAAGCTAAAAAAGGCAAAGAAGAGTCATCCATTCCGAAAGGAAAAAAAGGAAAGGTGGAAGAGACAAACGACAAGAAGAAAGGTCAAGATGAGGAAGAACGAGATCCATCGAAACCAAGAAGAGGAAGGGCTATTGGAGATAATTTCGGGTGGACAGGTAAATTACCGGTAACGCTACTTTTTGAACATTGCCAGAAACAAAAATGGGGCAAAGTAGACTTCCAAATGAATAATAAAGGAGGAAAGTTTCTTGCAACCGCTGTTCTACAATGGACAAATCCAAAGACTAAGGAAAATATCAGACTCCCCATGATTGCCGACGCTGCTCTCGCAAAACCTGCCGAAAACACGAACGAGGCACGCCATTATGCTGCAACATATGCTCTTCATTGCATAAATTTTATAAAGAATATGAAAATGGTTTTACCGCAGATCTTTGGTGATTATTGGGCTCAGTTGGAACGTGAACGTGTACAGCTTCAAAAGGAAAACTTGAATCGTTATAAAACAATCTATAACGCGAATCCATTCACGGCTTACCTTGAAAGACGTGACACTAGAGAACAGAATGAAAAGAAACGTTTGGTGCAAGAACTGAATAACGAAAAGATTCGTAAGCCCATGATCAGTATTTCCTCAAATACTTCTTCTAAACCAACACCCGCTGAACAAAACAATACACGCGAGGTTCTGAAAGTCAAACCTTCTGACTTGAAGGTTGAACAAACTCCGACGTTTCCTAGAAAAGTATGGGACAAAGCGCCGTTTGTTGACTTTCCATCTGATTTACGTATGTCCATCGAGACCTCTATCAAAAAGCATATAAATTGGATTTTTGAGGATTCAGACGAATCCTTGGAAGCTTCGATCTCAGAAGATTCAACAAAACGCTTTCTTGCATTGTTAGTACTGTTTGGTTTTCGTGAGTCCCATGTCAAGGAATCTTTCAAATATACTTCAACTTTTATTGATGCTTTGGAATGGCTTTTGTTTCATTTACCCGAAGATGATTTACCTCATGTGTTTGCAAAAACAGATAAGGATTCCGGAGTTTCTCTCAAGATCTCAAAAAATGTTAAACAAGAATATTTATTAAAGCGAGTTGGCCAGTCAGGGTTTGATGAAGATGAAATTTTAGCAGCTTTACAAGACAATGACTTCAATGAAATTCAAACATGTGTCAGTTTAACACACAAACTTGCAGAATATGAACCAGACTCTCAAATTGAGGATGAAACCTCGTCACAAGACTTATGGGAACAAGAAATAGAAGGAATAGAAATTCTTGGATCCAACGTTGTTGATTTTGTACCTGGAAGTGAAAATAAGATTGTAAATATATTGTTGAATGCAGAAAAGTTGGAGAAAGGTTTGTTCACCTTAAGGTTGTTCAAAAGTACAAATTACCCACTGGAGTTACCTGGATTGCAAATAATTGTGAATAAAACATCACATAAATTGGCAAATTATATAAAGCTTTCGATTATTGGGCACGTTTCCAAGTACATTATCAGTAATGGTTTCATTGGAGATTGTTTTATATTTTCAATAGTGGAATGGCTTGATACAAATATTGCTAAAATTATCAATAATCCAGGGCCCCTTATTACAGATGAGATATTTAAAGAAACTGTTACTTCGGAAGGTGTTACTACAACAAAGAGACAAAAATCCAAGAGAAGAGGTAAAAGTTTGGTATTGCTGGGTTCAGATATTGAAAGGCTCAAGAAGGAATACTCACAGAGTTTAAAAACCAAAGACATGCTCTCGTCCATAAAGCAAAGAACTACATTGCCTGCTTGGCGCAAAAAGGACCAATTGGTGTCTATGATCAACTCAAACAAAGTAACTTTGGTTACAGGGGAAACTGGTTCGGGAAAATCCACTCAAATTGTGCAATTTATGTTAGATCATATGAATTCTAATGGCAACTTCTCGTCCAAAATTATCTGTACTCAACCCAGACGTATTTCGACTATAGGATTAGCTGAGAGAATCTCGAGTGAAAGAGTTAACATTGTGGGTAAAGAAGTTGGTTACATAATTAGAGGTGAAAACAAAACAACTCAAAACACCCGGATATCATTTGTAACTACTGGAGTCTTGTTGAGAATGTTACAATCATTCTTGACATCCAATGATCTGGATGATGGGATTTTTGATAATTTGGAATACATTTTCATTGACGAAGTTCATGAAAGATCCGTCGATAGTGATTTCTTATTGATCATTTTGAAGAGGGTTATCAAAAAGTTTCCAAAGTTGAAAATTATCTTGATGTCTGCCACCATAAATATCGAAACGTTCAGAAACTTCTTTGATACTCCATTGAATCATATACATATTGAAGGAAGAACTTTCCCAATTGAAGATTACTATCTTGATACGATTTTGGAAGAAACAAACTTCACTATCAAGAATCCAAATAACGAGATTGTGCAAGCAAGACCCGACTCCCACTACTTTAAATCTGGTACAATCGATTACAATTTAATTGCTCATCTTTGTTTGCATGTTCATGAGAAACTAGAGTCAGAAAACAACAGTGGATCCATCTTAGTTTTCTTACCTGGAATAATGGAAATTAGTCGTTGTATCAAATATATCAGCTATGCGTTTTCTGATGAAAATATCAATTGTTGGCCGTTACCTTTACATTCGGCGTTATCGTCAGCTGAACAAAAGAAGGTATTTCAAATTAAGAAAGGAACGAGGAAGATTGTTGTATCTACAAACGTTGCTGAAACTTCGATTACCATCCCTGATTGTGTGGCTGTTATAGATAGTGGGAGATCCAAGACGTTATTTTATGATTCAAGCATGAATACTACTAAATTGATTGAAGATTGGTGTTCCAAGGCAGAAATCGGCCAAAGAAGAGGTAGATCCGGACGTATTACGGATGGTAATTGTTATCATTTGTATACAAAGCAAACAGAAAACGAAATGAAACCTCAACCCATTCCAGAAATCAAGAGGACTAGATTGGAAAACTTATATTTAATTGTTAAAGCAATGGGGATTGACCAAGTCGAGGAGTTTTTAGATGGAGGTTTAGATGCTCCCGATCAATCATCATTAATGAAGTCTAAAAAGTTTTTGGAGGATATTGGAGCATTGGAACATGGCCATTTATCCAACCTTGGTAAGTATTTATCATTCATTCCAACAGATTTACTGAGTGGAAAACTATTGATTTTAGGATGTATCTTTGGTTGTGTTGATACTTGTTTGACATTGGCAGCTCTTGGTTCATCAGGAAGTCCATTTTTGAATAATATGGAACAGAGAGACAAGATCAAGCAAATTAAGGACAATTTTGGTAATGGCAATGGTGATTTTATTGCCATGGCGAATGCTTACTCAGAATATCAAAAGGTTAAAGAAACTGGTAAGAATGCTAATAAATTTTTGTCAGATAATTTCCTATCATACTTGACAATGAATGATATTTCGTCCACAAGAATCCAATATATTTCTATTATGAAGGAACTTGGATTTGTTCCATATAACTTCAATCTCAAGAACAATTCTAATGATGTTCTTAATAGGAATAATGACAACTTTTCTGTTATCAGAGCTATCATAACAGGTTCATACTATCCGCAAATTGCTAGGGCACAATTACCCGATCCCAAATATTTCAAGTCGCTTGTTGGTGCGGTCTCTATAGATCCAGATGCAAAGCAAACTAAATACTGGTTAAGAAATGAAGATTATAATCAAAATACCGAGAACTCATACCCAGCAACAAGAGGGTTTATTCACCCCTCGTCGATTTTATTTGCAACTCAAGAACAGGAAAGTTCATTAACAAGAGAAATCTTAGAGAAGGTGACGAACGAAGATGGTGATATTGATTACGAAAAGGCAAGAAAGCTTTATGATTTAAATCCCCAGGCTCCCAAGGCCGCAAATCCTGCCTTGAAATCGTCCTTCATTGTTTATCGCTCATCTCACCTTACAAACAAATTGTATGTTCGAGATGTGACTCCAACAAGTACGTTGGCTACTTTGTTATTCGGTGGAGAGTTTTCTTACAACTTAATTAACTATATTGAAAGGGGACAATCTTCTCCAGGGATTGTTTTGGACAATTGGATGCCAATCAGAACATGGTGTAAGAACGGGGTGTTGATCAAAAGACTTAGAAAGCTCTTGGATGGGTTGATTGAAGAAAAATTATCGAACCCCAACCAACAAGTGTCTGCAAATGAGGACATTCTCTCGATTGTTGAAAAGCTTCTTAGTCTTTAGGAGAATTTTGCAACCTTCTCAAGTCACGTGCCATAATCAAATAAGACGAAATTACACAAAACCCCATGAACTTTACGAAATCCATTCCAACCGCAATAAGCAATGCCTTAGTAAGCTACGGCTCAGCTTGGAGATAACCAAATGATATGGCTTATAAATCACTAACCATACTTTTTCAAATCAAACCCCATCAAATATTATAAATAAGTCCGGATCATTCTCTTGTCAGTGCTGGAAGGAGTAATACTATGGCTCGAGATAATGACAGTGATGATGTACTGGTTAAATCTGTTTATTCCCAAGAAAACAATGAAAGTGGTGTAACTGAGTCCTTACTTGTTCATAATAGTCGAAGTTCAAAGCATTATGGCTCAGTAAAGCTGGATGAAGAGTTCTCCATCAATAGTGAAGAGCTTGAAGCAGATGTTCTAGAACTTCCGAAAGTTTTAAGGGAAACTGTTCCCTTACAAGATGATCATACCATACCAGTGCTTACATTTAGATACTTTCTATTGTCAACGCTTTTCGTGATACCGGGAGCTTTCATAGATACGATGAATTCTTACAGGACAACATCAGCAGCATATTCGATATTTTTTGTTCAAATTGTATCACATTGGGCAGGAAAATGGTTAGCAAAGACGTTACCAAATAAGAGAGTGAGAATTTTTGGGTTCAAGTTCGATTTGAACCCAGGACCTTGGTCAATTAAAGAAACTGCTATGATTACAATCACAGCAAATAGTGGAGCGACAGGAAATTTGGCCACAAGCGCTATTTCGTTAGCCGACTTGCATTTCGGAGAGACTGTAAACCCGATGGTGGCGCTTGCATTTATGTTTGCAATTGTATTTGTTGGATATTCTTACGCTGCCATCTGCAAAAACTTGTTGCTTTATGATCCACAGTACCTCTGGCCACAAGCCCTCATGCAAACCACATTGTTGCAATCACAAGCAAAATCAGATAACGAATCAAGAGATGGTTCTAAACAAATGAAGGTTTTCTTTGCTGTGCTCTTAGGAGTAGCCGTCTGGCAATTATTTCCTGAATTTATATTTCCGATGACATCATCATTGGCAGTACTATGCTGGATGGTACCCTATAATGAAACTATCAATTTCATTGGTTCGGGAATGGGAGGCATGGGAGTTTTCAATTTTTCCTTAGACTGGGCCAACATCACATCGTCAATTATGTTGTATCCATATTGGATCCAAGTAATTCAATTTGTAGGATTCGTCATTGGTGCATGGGTCTTGATTCCTGTTGTTAAATGGGGAAATTTGGGAATTTTTGATGGAGGTTTGATGTCTCCAAGTTTATTTTTGGGTAATGGAACTCTATATCCTGTGAAAGAATTGCTCACCGAGGATTTACAATTCAATGCTACAGCTTATGAACTCTACGGACCCGTCCATTTGGGCGCACAAAGAGCTTGGAACATATTCTTTGATTATGCTGCTTATATTAGTGGAATAGTATGGGTAGTATTGTTTGGCTACGACAAGTTCAAGCTTGCCTACGATAATTTAATCAACAAGAATCACGAGAAAGTTTTATACACCGATAGGATTAACAAGCTTCAAGCCAAATATAGTGAAGTTCCCATTCTGTGGTATGTTACGTTATTCTTAATTTCCTTCGGAACTCTCATGTCGATTTTTGTTTCTGGCGAAATGTTTATGCCATGGTGGTGCTGTTTGGTTGCATTGATAATGGGATCTATTATTGTCACTCCGTTAGCTTGGTTGTATGCACTTTCCAACTTCCAATTGGCAATAGGAACTTTCAACGAGCTTGTCTATGGGTATATCATGCAGAATGTTAAATATAAGCATCCGGCTGGAGCTCTAGTTTTTGGATCTATTGCTGGTGATGCTTGGTATAGAGCCCAGTATCATCTCCAGTGTATGAGATTAGGTTTCTACATCCATCTCCCACCAAGAGCCGTCTTCTTTTCTCAACTATATGGAGAACTTATTGGAATCCCCATCAACTACTTTGCTCTTAGATGGGTTTTAAGTTCTAAAAGACATTTTCTCGATGGATCTGTTCAAGATCCCTTACATCAATGGACTGGTCAGGCTATTACTATTTCACATACAAATGCCATACAATACGTGGTACTTGGGCCGTCAAAACTCTTTACTAATTATCCACTTTTACCATATGGATTTGTGTTGGGATTAGTGGCTCCATTCATTCTCTTTGCATTATTCAAGAAATTTCCTGCCTCCAAGTTTAACTTCAACCTTTGGAACACTACAGTCTTGTTTTCCACGATGAGCACCTTTTACGGTAACCTCTCTACTGGTTACCTATCGAGATTTATCGGGGGTACGGTTACCATGTATTGGGCATTCAACTACAAACATAAATTCTGGAAGAAATATAACTATATTTTGGCTGCTGCTTTTGATACGGGGTATAACTTGGCCATCTTGTTGATTTTCGTGCTTGTGGCCACAGGTACTGTAATGCAAATGCCCCATTGGTGGGGAAATAACGAAACTAGTGTTGAGAGATGTTTTGCATTCTAATTATAAATTATAGAATAAACGCATAATTCATGAAGTTTAGAAGATATGGTGATACCAGCCTATCCCTAGTCGATGTAATATATAAAAATAGTTAGCTAAGCTAAGTAAATTCGGGGTCGATGGATCACGTGCTCACGAGTCACATGACTAATCGATCACGCGACTTATCACACACACTACCATTTCAAAGACAAAACAAAAATCACTCTTCAAACACCAGTCTGTTTCCGTATCATCAATGAGTAACAATAGCAGTACCCCCAATACTTCCGGTAGTGGCTCATCGGGAAGACAAGTGCCCACTATACAACCTAGTCAAGCCACACAGTTGGTACAGGCATTAAAGAAAGAAATTGAATTGGCAAGAGCTGCAGGAACAGATCGAGCAAAGGCAAAACAGCATTCAGATAAAGCAGAAAATATCAAGGCCATCTTGTTGAACTATCAGGCTCAACAGAAATCTAGACAGCAGGCGATGTCACAGCCGAACTCGGCAGTTGGATCTCCAATAAGTATACCTGATAGTAAGATAACATCCCCCAGTGTAGCGTCACCAGTTCCATCAGCAGCACCATCAGCAGCACCCTCGCCTGCTGTTCATTCACCGGCTCCAAGAAATGTTTCTCCCGATAAATCTGGTTCCGGAACTCCCAAACCAGCCACCATTACCATAGAGAAACTCAACCAAGTCAAAGCAAGTTCCGAATCATTGGCCCACAGTATTGAAGCTCTCGAAGTCTCCAAGGCTCGAGAAACCAACCAGGAAAAGATCAACTCCATCGAGGTTGAGCTTAACAAATTGAGGCCAAAATTAGCCCAGTTCCAAAAGGTCTTTCACTACTTGAAAAGTGAATTGATTCAGCAGGGAAAACAAGCAGCTTTGCCACCTGCTGACAAAGGAGAACCACAGTCACTGTTAAAAACAGGAACACCAAATTATTCACAACCTTTCAATTCGAATTTATCGTCTCTTGCTAAGCAGGCTGTTCCCAGACCAAAACCCTTTGAAAGTGCTTCGGACTATCCTAATAAAATAAATAGAATGGGCACCACACTTCCTTTATCTGGTTCAAAACTACCAACCCACACTCCAGTACCAAATGTGATGAAGTACACACCAACGTCGGGGATGAAATCTTCATATATAAGCAGACCTGGATTCATTGGATCGGGAACGAACGCTTACGGTATGAGTACTCCCAACTTTTCGAAATTACAACCATATGACCAGGGTAATTATACTCCGCTGAATATTCCAGATAATGGAGGAAGAGTATTGACAAAGAGGAAGTTGGCAGAAATGGCAAATGTTATTGGGGTTGACGAGGGCGATAGTAAAACTACTATGGATCATGATGTGGAAGAGGTTGTTCTTGACCTTGCAGATGAGTTTGTTGCTTCTGTGACCGCATTTGCTTGTCGTCTTGCAAAGCATAGAAAAGTGGATAAAGTCGATTTGAGAGATGTCCAATTGCATTTGGAAAGAAACTGGAACATAAGAGTTCCTGGAAGTGCCACTGATGACGTGAGAGCTGCTAGAAGGTGGCAACCTAGTGCGGATTATCTTCTGAAGTTGGCCGAGGTGGAAGCATCAAAAGAACCGAGCCAAAATAATTAAATTTCTTAGATTCCCTCAGAATAGTTAAAGTGCTGACGGTATCATCTCAGATATTGAAATTGTTGAACACTCCACCAAAAACTCAATGCACGGTTTTCTAGACCATTTGTAATATAGATCTGTAATATATTGATCGTAATCAACATAATTATCATGCAATTTGTTTCGAAACACCAATTGACATCACGATGTAGTCCAACTATCTCACAATTACTCTATAGCTATCTCAATTTATAATTACCGTTGGATATGTCCAATCTGTTCTCGTCAACCAACCAATCTAAGTATTCTTCAAGCAACGAAGACTCGATAATATTCAAATCAACCTTTTCTTTTGGTACAGTAAACTTTAGCAAACTTTGAATCCTTTGAAAGGTAAGAGACGTGATATTTTCCAAAACTGTCTTCAAGAATGGCCACACTTCATTCAAGTCACCAAATTTGTTGGTGATATCGTCTGCAACTAATTTGTTGGTCAGATAAGTACTAGAATTTGAGAGTGACGATGTGGTGATCGTATTTATTGGAATGGAGTCGCAAACTCATCTTCATCATCGTCCACAATATAAATAGATTTGGTCAATTCAATCAATACCTTTTGTTGCACCCAGTAACTTAAGCAGTTAGAAACCATATACGACGTCATGGACAATTTGTTAGCAATAAAGTCCACGGATAGCTCATTATCGACACCATTAAATACTGAAATCACTGCTGCTTTGTCTGGAGTAACCTCAAAGCTCATGGTTTTCTTTTTGAACTCAAGATCCAACTTGACTGTACCCATAGTTGGAACAAACTTGACAGTTCTACCCTTTTTGATTTTAGAATAGCTTTCATTGTACTTCTCGAAATGATGTAAAATCTCTGTAGGTACTTTAAAGTTGTCATTGCCCATAGCAAGTTTATCAATAACCATTGGCCAATAGATATGAGATAAGATAGTTGTATGGAAGTTGAGAGAGTCAGATATAATTTCTTTAGATGCAAACTCTCCGGATATAGGTATATCGGTAATACCTGGAGTAGTCATTTTAGTATCTTTAATCTCGGTATTAATCTCTTGGTTGGTAGTTCTACTGTCATGAACATCTCTAATCATAATATCCAATACCGTAAATTCCTGGTTACCAAAACGTAATTTTAATAAATCCAAATGGTCTTGAATCTCTTTCACATTATAGTCAGTCAATTCTAGTAACCTGTCACCAAACAACTTTGTGAATTCGTCGATAAATATTTCTTTAGAATCGAAAATCGAAATCAACGATTCTATCAAATCACTAACTTTATCCTTTTTAAAGTCTGGCAATGCGTCTATAGGATCAGGGATCCAATCAAGATCTAGCGAATCCTCCAAAATTATGTTTGATTTGTCAGATTTAGTCTTTTCTGAATTTCTCAATTCATAAGCTAATTCGTATAAGTCGTTATGTTGTTCGTCATCAAGTAATCCATGAACTAATTTGATTATAATATCTTCACGAGACTTTAAATACATTCGTATTGGTCGAACAACTTTATCCAATAAAACTCCTTTTGGATCTATAATTAGAAACGATTTGATGGTTTTAGTGTATGTGGTGATTACATCCACAGTATTGACACCAGAATGAAGTAAATTGTTGTGACAACACTGAATAAACGTCTCGACCAATTTTGTTCTTTGATAAGATTGTGACTTCAATGAATAGTTTGCTAGATGTGCAAAATTTGTAAGACTCGAATCCTTGTACGATAAGTTTGATGATTGGAAATTCTTTTCGTTGTAGTGGTGGTGGTTATATTTTATCAGTAAGCAATGATGCAATTCATTCAAGCTATGGTAACTGTTCGGATAATCCAAAATCATATGAAATATTTCATTAATACGAACCGAAACAAGTTCATCATGGGCAATCTTCAATAGTTCATATAATGTATTCACATCGCTTGAATCTTTCAATATTGAAAAGTTCGGGTATATTTCGTTTTGAATGAATTGATTTATATGGTTTAATAATGGTTGATTCCATATATTGGAACAATGGGTTAGGATATACTTTTTAATCTTTTGGATGGAGAGTTTGATGAGAATGTGGTTGATTTCATTGTTTAGATTGATATTGAATAATGTAGTTAACATTTCATTGGTATCTAATTCTAAGTCCTGTGATATCGAGTCTCTGGAACCACTAAGTATTGACCCGTTTCTATTAAATGACCTATTCTTCCTAGACTTTTTAAACAAAAAATCATTCAAAAATTCCTCTAATGAAGATAAAAATGAATCGTTCAGTGTGATTAGACAAGTATGGAATAAGGAATTCAAATTCCTACGAAACAAATCCTTCGCCAACGGATTGAGATTCAAGTAGTTTATGTGGTTCGTGTAGTAGGTGGTAATACTCTTTATTACTTGGTAGTAGTCAAGAAACAGATTTGAGTTGAAAGATTGAAAGAATTCTTTGAATTTGTAATTGATAGAATTAATATAAAGCTTGATTAGTTCCAATTGATTGCCATCGTGGTTGAGACAGCTTCGTATAGCCGCTTTGATTCTTTGTGATGGTTCTATGAAGTCATTGCCAGCTTGCAGCCGATTTGCTGTCATTTCTGGCGGGAAATATGGTTGAAGCCAATTCAAAAGATAATCCAAATCATTGGCTATTTCACTCTCTCCAGATAAATCATTCAATGTATTCTGCGGTATGATTTCATTGATAATAGCTCTAGATAAATGAATTGTCATGAACTGTGATCTGGGTGATAAATGTAATGTGAGATATTTTTGTGTAATTAACGAGCTATGTGAATAATATTGAAGTAGAAATTGACGAAAACTCTTGAACAAGACGCTGATGATTGTTATTGAGGAAGAAGCTAGAATAATATGGCAACTACTTAAAAATCTGATATTTCAAGGTACTGGTCTAGGACTGTTTATCTTTCAGATTCTCCACCACACGACCCGCATACTAAAGAATCATGATGATTTATAGAATCACTTTATACACCACGGAATATGGTATGTAGAAACGATACATAACCCATGAAAGCAACGAATACTAACTAACAGGCACGAACTAAACAACTGAGTGTTGACAAATTTATAGAACTCACAGGAGCAACCAAACTGAATGCACAATCATATCTACAAGCAAACGGCAACTCTATAGAGAGAGCGGTCGAGAAATACTACTCCCAGCAACAAGAAGATCAAGTCACAATAAGCAAGACCGATCCCAAATTAAAATCCATTTTTGATAAATACAAAGATCCTAACAATGACCTGGAGATCGATATCAATGGAACGATGACGTACTTGGAAGATCTTGGTATAGAACCCGAAGATCCCAAGAGTTTGGTGTTAGCATATTTCTTAAACAGTCCCGCCATGGGGACTTTCAAAAGGGAAGACTTTTATGTCCAATGGAGCAAAGTTAAAGTCAATACAATACTGAAAATGAGAGATTTCCTCGACTCTTATCAAGACAAGATGGTTCACGACGATGTATTGAACTTTCAAAAATTATACAACTTCACATTTGATTTTGTCACTGAACAAAGACTAATGGACTTTGAGTCCGCCATAGATTACTGGAGGTTGTTGTTTCCAATCATGATAGATCTTTTTGGCAAGTCAGAAATGAAATCGGCCATACAATCGAGAACTGACCAATGGTATACGTTTATTGAAAATGTGTACAAACGACCACTCTCAAGAGATAGTTGGATAATGTTTTATTCGTTTGTGTTGGAGATTATTTTTGATGATCCAACTGATATGGTGAAATATTCCGAAATGTCTTCTTGGCCGAGTGTTATTGATGAGTATGTTGAATATTTGAGAGAAAGCGGATTATTAAAAGAGCATGATGTGCTGGGCTTTTAGCAAAGCATCGTCAGTTAAATTTAGTATAAATTACTATTGTAATCCAGTATGGTGGAACTTTTACGATAATTATCAGATGAAGGTGGTTAAAATTAGTGATTGTTGTCTACTTTATTATCGCACTACACAGTTGCTTGATATATTCATATTGAAAATCCTAAGGTACTACTACCTTGAACGATTTCTATTTATCTGCAGAAGAGCCAAGATCGCTTACGGCATATTTATAGTATCAAACCAAGGATAAATCTTATCTAAACAGTTTCCAAGGATAGATCTTATCTAAAAGCTTTCATTGGCTTGAAAAGAAGGACAATGCTTCTAAATTTCTCTAGTATATTATTACTTCATCATCTTCAAGTAATCTTGTTTGATAGACAAATCATTTTCTGCATATATTAAAGGAAAACCATGTAAAACGTCGAGCCAACGATTTGATATTTAAGATATGAATACCGCTATACTTATGTCGTATTTATAGGGTAATCAGGTACTTGCTTGCTAATAATTAGATTCCTTCCATCACCTCTCAAGAATAGATCCTTGGTCTGATTTCATGTAATTTTACAAGAAAACATTTTGTAGTTCTTCTATCGTACATGCAACACTTCACTACTAGACTTCCTTGAATCGACTCGAGAGGTATAGTTCACTAAATTTCTTATAAAAGAGCGCCATAATAGGTGCAAAACACAGTTTACTGGAATAAAACACATAAGAGAATTGAAATATCTTAACCAGAAATATGGCAAGATTCAAGTTAGATGTGGACTTGCTGGTAATGTTGTGAGCTCAACTCTTCATTATACCAAAGCACATAAATGTTCTAGGCAATAGCCTCATCATATAGTCCATCAATGAGAGTTCATCTATAAAATCCAACTAGGCACGATATTCAAATACTAATTGAGTAAACTGTCGATATTTGACTTCCTCAATGCTAACAACGTATTCGAAGCTTCTTCCTCAGATCTCTCATCCAAACGTTCTTCGAATTTCTGTCCACTAAACACAATGGTGTCACTCAAAGGTCTTGATTTGAACATCTTTCTCTTTGGCATTTGAGACTCGGGGTTAAGGGCTGGATCCGGTAATGTGAAACTATTTGAACGACGTATGGAAGATTTATAAGCAGATGATAAAGGTGTTTGGAGCATGACTGTGTTTGGAGATATTGGTAGGGAATGTTTTCGGGATGAACCCGTTGATATGTTTGAGTATTTATTAAGCAACGATAAAATAGGTGCCATATCTGGAGTAATATCCGGAGAAGGTAATTGTGATATAGAATTGGAAGGTTGTGGGTTCAAGGTGTCTGTAGGCTTAGTCTTCATTGATTTTTCTTTTGGAATAGAAAACTCTGTTGAAATTGAGCTGGGTGATGTAGAGGAAGAAGATGTTGACGACGAGGTAGTTGAGATCATGTCAGATCCGTTTCTTCCTCTTGTTTCGATATCATTCTTTTCTGAGTCAGATTTCAAATCGTCGGATTCATCCTCATCTTCTTCTTCTCCTTCGTCTTCTTCTTCTATGAGATTTGGCTGCAAACTACTGAAACTGAACTCTTTGTCGATGTTTCTATATTGGTTTACATCCAAAGGTATTCTGGTGAAATCCACGTCGAAATCTTCACCTATTAGTTCCGATTGTTTTTGAATTATATGGTGGAGATACAAGATATATTCCACCGATGATTTCAAGATGGTTAACTTGTACATCCCGTCGATCTTGTTCCCGTTGTTTGATGACTTCTTAGAGTCGGGAGATGTCGTACGACATGCTGGAATGAGATATTTCAAGGCCTCGAACTCACGGTTGATTTTGATTCTTCTCCTCTTCTCGATTATTGAATGTAATTGTTTTGTCTCGTGCTTACGCTTCGCCAACTCTTCTGAATCAACGTTCGCAGACGATCTTCGTCTCTTCTTTTTGGTGGTTGTGTTGGCTGGAGATGAACAATTGTCATTTGATTTCGGTTTCGTGTATTCATTGGTAAGAATCTCGTAGTTTTGATCATCGGAATCCAATTCTTTATTCAATTGGATGATGGTTGTCTTGAGGACAGGTGGACGAGGAAACATTTTGATTAGTTGTTCAATTGTGTAGAATAGTGAAGTATCGTATTTAAATTCAAGTCGTAAGTGAAATTCTGGATCCTGGTAGCCACAATATTGGTGTGGTTATGGTATACTTGTATGCTTTAGGTACACTTGTATGATTTAGCTAGTACTACTATTTGTTCTTGCACTAGTGGTATGATCTCTAATCTAGAGGTATTGTAGTGTGCTAACTATGTTGTTGACGAACGCTTTAAGCTGCTTCCCTGATTACTGATATCTTCTAAAGGACCTATAGTATATAGATAGGTAGTGATGTATATAGAATTCTTATACCCGACTATACTCCTAGTGCCACCCTCTTGTAGTTCTCTAATGGTACTTATATCCCTACTGGTGAATATTCATCCCCACGTTGAAGATCAACGTTGTGATAATTTAGTAAACGTGTAAATTAGGTTTGGTGTCACACGAGCCACGTGGAGAGAAATATCACACACACAAGTCCGGCCAAAGAAGTTTCCAGGACACTACCCCTGTAACTAGCTAGGGAACTCTATTGTTAGTCGCGTCCACCTGGCCCTATACCGGATTGACACACCTGTTAAGATACCGGTCTTCAACGTTTATTAAGTGTGCCTTCTAATAATTTATGTTATGCAGGACATGGTCGAATGGATCGGAAAGGTTGTTGGATCAGTATTTTACTAGATACCACCTGGCTAGAGCTACGTTCATTGATTAGTGAATATCCTTCTAATTTATATAGTACTCTACACTCTATACCTAATCTTTGCACCCAAGAGTACTTTGAATATGTTCAGCCCTCATTAATTATATACAGGACTAATTACTTACACAATGCCCTAATTCAGGAATCAACGGAGGATAAACGTATTTTGTGATTTCGAAGGGGTTTGAGATAGTAGAGATTTCCTTGTGATTTAAAGAGGTTTTCCCACTCATCTTCTATATCCCACGTAGGTATTTTATGCTCACTAGACTGTGGTAATTGCTCTAATTATATGTGTTGTGGCACCTGGTACATATAAATATCTATATACAGGAATTTATAATGCAATGAGCCCTTCCAAGAGTCTAGCCGGTTTAAGTTGAAGTGTTATGTAATTGCTGATAAACGCAGTCGAAAGGAAATGTTGGGAACTCCACTATAGAATTAGTAATAATAATACGCCGGATTGTTCTTTATTGAGTGATTTGTTCTATAAATGTATATGCAGGTATTCTGAAGAAGTGAGAGGATAGTCCCATGTCCCAGCGACCCAGGAGAGGGAAAAGGCAGCGATGAAAATAATTTTATTAATATCTTGTGGAGTATCTCCATGAAAGTTAGTATTAATATCTGAATCCATGAAAATTAGTATGGCACAAAAGTAGCCAGAATACTACTCTCAATTATCCCAGGGCCCATTCTTGGAGACTAACAAACTTACTCCGATAAGCAGAGTGAATTATAAAGATTAGGATAGATTCATGAGACAGGTTTCAAATTATAACAAAGTGTAGATATATCATAACTCCGCTTATTATATTGTAGCTCTCTAGCATAGCATAGCATAGCATAGCATAAGTTGAATATTACTCTCTCATTAAATTGAATATTATTTAACTTTCTCGATATACGTCTGCTGAATTTTCGTAGCAGTAAACAGGCCATCTGGTAGAAAGCCACACCAAGCCACCAATCAATCCACTTAAAATATACACTTCCGAGCAACCAATTTAAACTATACTTCACCCTTGTTGTTATTCATTTTTGGTCGTGTCCGGACGATCAATATCACGATGTTTTTTAGCAGCCATTTTAACACCCTCCGATAATTAGCCAATGTATTCCTCGGACAGATTTAGATCTGAGACGAAAGATCCAAATACTACTCTTTTGACCGATCTATGGTTGCTATTTCAATTCATTACGAATATTGCGACCTGTAGATGATTTCATTCGAGTTACCTACTGTTTATCTGTCCTTCAAGTCAATACCACCATAGTCAATACCACCATAGTCAATACCACCATAGTCATAGGGGATCCGATCCATATCTTGTATTAATGATGTACATAGTGCTAACGGCGATACTCTTCCTTTATTTCGATACTCGCCATATTTCTATTCTATTCTACGATGCTGCTCGAAAATGCATCCAATTCAACATTTCCCTTCGAGCCATCATATCACTAACATACCAGTAATCATTTACGTATTACCATCATCTACCAGAGCCTTCTCCTTATACCAGCTGCATGCACCATTAGTAATAGTTATTATACCCAATTAATGTACCCTTATTGTGCACCTTTTATCCATTTCAGCCGTACTCTCCAGTATCTACACCACCAGTATACCAAGGTAAAGGTCACTGAAATAGGACGCAACAGCTGCCTTCTACTTCTTGCACGAGAATTTAACAAGTGGTCTAGTCATTTCTAACTTCGATCAGAATGAGGAACCATCAAGTTAGCTGATCGTATTAAAGTTCACAAAATAGAGAATTTACCAAGAATTTACCAAGATGGGAGCCATACACAACTTTTGAAAAATGCAATCAACAAGATGTCCGACCTTGAATTAAACGGTTCGAACTCATCATTGACGTCAATGGCTGGAAATCGAGTAATGAGAGCCCATGAAGCTATGTTGTATCTGCTGTAGAGCAAAGTGACTGTTATTTACCAGTCTCTGCTTTTACAGAAACTCACATAGGACCAACTCTCGCCTAAAGGAATCATTTGTAATCTATGTTTTGCGATCAGACTACTTGTTGAAATATTGATTTTCAATAGTGTGAAACAATTCTTTCTATCTCTGACTACTTGTTGCAATATGCATTTTTGTTGGTTTGTTTACAGCACAAGTAACCCCAGTGGCCGTCTGCATAATAAGAGCCATAGATGGTTTCATGGTTCATTCCGATCCTATCTTCAGGATATCGCGATCGTATTAAACCATTCTTATCCACCTTTGCAAAGTCAAGTTCAGACTTCAGTCTATATTCTGTTTGTTGTAGTTTGGAAATGTCCGGCGTGGCATTTGTGTTTGCACCATATTTGTTGAGCAATGTCCCTTTCCTAATATCAACTTGTTTCTTCTGTTCCTCAGCGTGTTTCTTTGCTTTAAGCATCATTAATGTCGGACTTGCTTCCAAATTCAAATCAAGATTTACGTTTGCTTCCTCATTTTCATCGTTGGCAGTAAACGTTTTATTCAACTTGTTCACCTGATGTTCTTTTTGATCCTGTTCATCAATGTCCCAAGCAAATTTTTGGAGCTCATTGAGTTTTCGAGCTTCACCCGTCAACAGCCTTACAAATTGTTGTTGGTCGTTAACAAATCCTTTGGAAAGGTTTTTGGTCAATCTCGATTTTGGATCGTACTCAATTCTGATTTTGTTGTTAGGATCACTGGTGATATTCTGGATATAAGACGGCACATCCTGTCTATCTCGAATAGTTTTTTCCAAGGGATCTTCTTTGATATTGGAACGCAAATCCTTTCGAGATAAATTCAACTCTACCAACTCCAATTCATAATCAGTGTCGTCAGAGTCGGATACTGTTCCTTTCGGTTCCAATTTCCTCTTTTTGTTTTTGATGTTCTCCCAATTGTTCAACACATCGTCCCAGGCTTTCATGTCATATCCATACCAGCGATCACGTTTCGACTCATAATCCTCGTTCTTTTTGACCAGCACAGATCCATGCTGTTCAAATTCATCATTGATTCCTTCTCCCGCTTTGGAGATACTATAATCAACAATCTCTTCTGGGTTCTTTCTCTGATGTGAGAGATAATCATTCTCATCTGTCTTTGGAATATCTCCCTGGTACCACGGTTTCGACGCAATATACTTGGGAATATAAGGGTTCACTTCACCCTTCTTCAAGTCTGAAGGGTATCGAGGCTTTTCATCTTTAGTATCCCTCTCTGACATGAGTAGAAGATGTCATAATCAAGTTGAGTTTTTCACATTTCTGTGTCGCGACAAACATTTATTACAATAAAACATGCTCTTCACCGATTCTAAGTTATTGATATATTACTACTTTACAATGCTAAGGTCTATATATACATGCATGGTGTTCTAGAATCCCTTCCATTCGTCTTCTTCAGCATCTTCTTCATCTTCGTCTTCGTCATCACTACTACCAAACACATTCCAGTCTTTCAATCTTGCATCATCCAAAACATCAGCCTTGCATTTCTCACGCAAGGTCTTTGACAATGCATCCTTGTTCAATTTGGTGAATGGCGCTACTAACTCTGCAATAGGAACTTCCTCCACAACCTGGTACTTTTGTTTGGTCAATTCTTGATACTTTGAAATGTATTCCTTGTCTTCCTTGTCCATGCTGTCGACTTCTTCTTGTAAGTCCTTCAAGTCATTAAACATGATGTTTTCCAACTCATCAATGTAAATATCACACAAATGGTATGGCAATGCTGCACTGATCGACTTATCTCCACTCAAGACTGTTTTCTCCAATACTGAGACGAACTGATTCAACAAATCCTTTTCCGAACCCCATTTGTGTATGCGCAAGAACTTGAAGGAATGTCTCAAGACTCTTCTGATCAACAAGTAGTATTTATCTATTCTCCATTGATCGATGTTGGGCCATTCCTTTATGATGATGGTCCAAAATGCTTCTAAGAAGTTGGCGAATTGTTCTACGAGAATAACTTCGGAGTAGAGACTTCCCAAACTTTCAGCTAATCTCTCTTGGGCTCTAGGACGGTCACAGAACCACATTGAAAAGTATAAACCTTTCCATAACTTTTCCAAGTCCAAGAGTTGCATCTTCTTGGAGGACTTCGAGGAAAGAAACTTTTTCAAAGCATCCAAAGCTGCTTCTCTTGTAGGACGTTCATTGGAAGCAAGCTTCTTGACAAATGTCGATGTTTGTGACATACTTCGGAGTTTTGGAATCTATATTGATAAAGTTCCATCTCTTGAAGTTGAAAAAACTCATGCGAAGAGATCACGTGGACTGTGCGACATTTTTAACGTCTCATCACACAAATGCGACATCGACCTTTTGCACCTTAATCCGATCCTGGCTGAAGACATTGTGAGGTGGGGAGGTTGGTAGGGGCAGCACATCTGTTAAATCAATCGCAGGTATCTAAAGAGTATCCTCGTGAGTAGAAATTTCAAGTATGACAAAAGGGTAAAAGTCGCTTGATTTGATTTTCAATGTGAATACTCGAAAATAGTGCTTCTGTCCTTCTATATTTGAAGCTATGAGTGCCGGAAAACTCACCACAGGTATAAGAACAGGTATAACTGTCCTTTGACAGTCAAAAATTTACCGCCATTGCTATTTGGTTCTTCGAAGTCGCCTTTTCCTACTATACCGAAGGAGGATTCGGTAAGCGTTGAATTTTTCACCCTAATTGGAGCGTAAGCTGGAGTTAATCCAACATGACCCAGAGTAGCTTTACCGTAGCTTTACCGTACGGATGCATTTTGTCGCAATAGTAATTAAACTTGGTAAGAAGAGAACAGTTCATTCGGATAATTGGTTCTTTGAGCGGACTGATCAGGCAACGCTACTGAGCTCACATTCGCTGGAAAATACCTCTAAGTTAGGTTCTGTACTAGGGAGTGACGATTCTTAATTCTCAAATTCTAGTTTGGTAAGAATAAGGCTCGTAGCCAACCATAGCAGGTTGGAAATGGTTCGGTTTACTAAAACCTTAATTGTGCAAACGGATAAATCCTTTCTAATCAACTTAAATGGACAACTGAGTAATTTAAAACGTTTATTGGCCTTGTTTCTACGATATTCTGAGATTAAGCTTCAATTGTTTGATTTATGTGTACTAGAAAAGGTGTAGTTGGTAGAAGTTCAGAAAACATATGTCCGGGTAACAAAATGCAGAGAAGTATCGGAATTAGAAGAGTTTTGAATACTACAGAGCAGCAACGTATCTAGCAAGTAGATAGTAGTGATTATTAGATAATTTTTACAAGGTTTACAGATTTCATGATTCAAGATTCAAAGATTCTAAAAGAGTCTCAATTCTCATTTCAGAAATTTTGCACCCAAAAATGTCTACGAGTTATCAACAATTCACTTCAATTTACCATTTCTTCGTTCTGTTTCCACTTCTTCACAAAGCTCTTTCGAAATTTTAGCCGACACCTGAACGTATGTGTTGGGGCGTCTTTCGCTTCTTATATCGCTTTATAGAAATGGGTCTACTCAAGGAGATAAGTACAAAACGTCACTGAGGCTATGACCAAAAATATTCGAGTCTTTTAAGAATTATGTCTTCATTATCCCTCAGTAGTCCTCATGCTATCTCTCAACTAGTAACCTGGGAATCTGACGATTCCACACTGTTGCAAGAAATTTTTATGCATTATGCCATGGTGATTTATTTTTATGCGAGTATTGCAGCCGTCCTTTTATTTTTTAACAAAATTGGTTTGGGTTAAAAAATCATTTATGTTCACTTTTAAAAATACTTTTTTAAGATTGTTCAACAGATATATGCGACCATTAGTTTCCTGGTACTCTTTGAGCATTCGAAGATAGATATCTATGAGTTATTGTACGTGAATTATTATATGCCATGAGCGCTGTTCAGAAGTTAGGAGTTGCACATCGTGATATTAAGCTGCAAATGTATTGATAACCGAAGATTTCTTGTAATTATGTTCAATGTTGGGGTCTTGTTGGAAAACAAGCAAGCAAATTCGACATATTTTTATGTCACCACGCTGGGTGTGTTGAAAGAGATTTCTACGCTAGATTTCTACACCAGAGTTACCCAATCTGTATAAGATACAATATGATATAGTATTTCCCATATATTCTAACAAGATGGTTCGTAACCAAACATTTATTCGTCAATCAAGCTATTACGTAACTTCCAACAAAGTTGTCCTTTAAAAAAAGCCAAGTCTTTGCCTAAACTAATCAAATTCCTCGTTCGTGTTTGGAAATGTTCTTTTGAAGTATTAATATTACTTGTATTTGCCATTTGTGTACAATAGCCATGTTCTTGATATCCCCCGGTCGTGTGAACCAAAACGAAGAATTACGAGATTCCCATTTACGATTTGGCGCTTGGCTCATGCTTCATGGTCGCAGCTGGATTTAGGATTAGAGATAGGGATCTTCATCTTATGACTTAAATGTACATTGATAAGTATCCTAGATATACTAGTATTTACGACCACCAATCTGGGCTGGCAGTTCACTGAGCCTAATTCCAAAGTAATCAGTAATGGAATATCACACGTGACAAAAGGCTCCACAAGTTCCATGGAGAGGCAACTTCATCAAATTTGTCAGATCTCTGACTAATTACGACAAGTTACTTAATTTTTTAATTGTGATAACTTAAACAATCAAATATCTGATAGGAATATGTAATAATTTGACGGCGTATCCAACAACACCCATCATGATGAAACCGATACCGACAGCTCTTATGATTTTCAAGTATTCTAGAATGTTAGTATTTGTTAGATATCGTGAACTAGAAGAGGACCAAGGGAGTATGTTAGCATATTGGGATGTTCGGCGAGCCTTTGATGCTACACATTCACTGGTGTTGGTGACTCTGATCTGAACGCTTGTGTGGTCGAAAAGTATTTCACATATCAGATCAATTATTTAAGAACATTAGGAATGAATCCGCTGTTAATAATCACGTTCACTGTATTAATGGTGATTTATTGGCCCTTGATGGTGGGACTTCTGTTGCTTGTCTGACATATCTAGAACACGTATATCATTGATAGAGTTAATCGATCGATCATATTCGTATATCCACTTGTTCACGTATCCACATGTTGCTAATTAATATGTATTAATTGCTCTTTCTAATGCTTCTCTTATTCTCTGTTCAATCTTTTCTGTTCAATGTTCTCTGTTTAACGTTCTCGGTTATCCTAAATCGTTCCTCAATCGTTATACATACCCTTCTTGTCTGGTTTTTTACATTTCTTAACAAATGCAGAGCCATCCTTGAAGAATTCCACTGGAATCTCAGTAATTTTCTCTAAACCTTCAGCAGCCATTGTTGTTGATTATGTTTCGTTATCTGAAGTAACGCTGTCGACTTTTAGTCGAAAAAAATTCGAGCGACGTGTTGTTGAAAAATGGGTCGCACACGACATTCGATTGTCGCGATAGTATAAAGATAGTAAGGACTAAATAGTTAGTTATTACATATTAACAGAACAGTCTAGCGGAATACAAATTCAGAGAACTCCCAGAATGCCAGCTTTCAAATCTACATTAAATTTATAAATCCATGTCCTTTATTTTTATAGAATTTTCTCTATACTTGTTCTATCATCTTATTTGACAGAAGGAGATTTAATGCAGTGGAAACACTAACTAGCGGAGGGTGTCAGTGAAGTCTAAGGAGAAGAAACTAGTAGATTAGTGGATTAGTGAACAGTGGTAAAATCAGTTAACTAAAACTGCGTTCAACAGGTATAATGTCTCACGAGTAGGCCTCATCAGCGATCTGATATTTAGTCTACCTCTAGTAGCACAATAATGGCTCGTAGAGATGAAAATGCTGGGAAACTCTCTGAAAATGTTGGAGAACTATCTGAAAACTCTCTGACCTCACATTATATCTTCACGTTATGTCCTCATTGGAAATTATCAACCCTTTGCTGGAGATGGATAAAATGTAGAATTATCGTAGATCTAAACAGTTCTCAACATGCTCAAGTTGCGATTTTTTTATAGAATCATAGTTGAAGCCTCTGCAATTTCCATCAAATCTCCACTAATTCACTATTCAAAGTTCCAAACTCTATGAAATATCTCTAGCAAACCTCTAACCTCATTATCTCACCTCTATCTTGTCTGAATATATCATTATCTCTCATCATATCTGACTGGAATATCTCTACATCAAATCCAAAAACGATTCCTTCTCTTCTGTCTGCAAGCCAACCATAAAGTCCTGTCTCTTTTTCTCGATCATTTCCCTGTACTTTGGCATACGGTCCAGTTCGAACCAGGCCGTCAATTCAGTTTCCATTTCACGGTCAATGGACCATTCTTGTATCAAATATTGACATTGGCCGGCATACGTATTCTTCCACTTGAAATCTATCAAAGATCTCATGGTTTGGAGGTAAATATTATAGATGGACAAGTCAATATCTCCCTTGATCTTTCTATTGAACGAATCTTTGGAGACTGAGAATTGTTGGTGATGTTGACTTAACTTGGTTAAGAAGTCATAGTAATTGGATTCGACCTTGGTGATATCCAATTCTTCCCGCAAGAAGTCAAGGTAGATCTTGTAGATCCGGTTGGAAAACATATTACTTTCTTGGGTATGGAGTTTCCATAACTCTTCAAAGGTCTGGATTCGTTCGGCCTTCAAGTTTTCCATAAATGTCAAGTATCCCTCGTAGTCAAAGTTTGCGTCTCTTTGTGCTTCTGCCAAAGACGGAGTTTTACGACGGTTATTTCTGTCAACAGACGTTTGATTGAGATAATACGACAAAACCATCTTTTCATTGTACTTTGTAGAGTGATTACACCACTTGAAGATTTGTTCCCACAACGATTTGGACTTGAATGTCGAGGTATCGATATCGTAGTGGTCTTGAAATGCATTGAGATACTTCATCCCGTCGAAAAACTTGTTGTTGTATGAGAATGAACTTAAAATAGCTTTGACTACGGGAATGTTGGGGTATCTAGGATCGGTTGGCGACAACGCTTTCGTACAGCTACCATCCGTACCTATACCCCACGTAGACTTGATGTACTTGACAAGATACTCGGTATTCTTGGAGTATCCAATACAATATATCAAGGTTTCGTTGAAATCGTTGTTGAAGACGATATTCGAGTCAGATTTGCGTTGTTGAATCAAAAACTGATTCAACACCACCAAAAATGACGTCTCGGACTTGATATATCCTCTTCTGGGGTTGTCGTGATACTCCGAAAGTTCATTTCCTCTAATATGCCACAAATTGGAGAGTCCTCCACAGTATGTCTGGAGCTTCATTCTCCACATGTTGTAAGTCATGAGTTCGAGATGGTTTTCAAACTGGTCCTCGAACCTCTGGAACCATTTCGATGCTAAATCCAACTTGAAATTGTTCAACTCAAGCGTGATTAAGTTTTCATAGTCCTGAACGGTCAATTTGTATCCTGTCAACGCTTTAGAGTCGTACACATTCAACCTCTTGTCTTTGTGATATATGAACTCCTTGGAATCGACATAGAGGAGATTGCTATATAACTTTCTGATTTTGTCCACCAACTCCTTGGATCTAACGAGTCGGAGATCTTTGTTGTCGCTTCCAATGCTTTCGGTTATGCTTTTGTCTTGTTGTGCTTTTATTATAGGTGTGAAGTTGGTATATTGGTTGATAAGATTCTTTTGGAAATTAATGACGTTTTTGATGAGATACGAGAATTCTACGGGTGAGAGGACCTTGGTGATATCAACCGTTGTCACGTTGGTTGTGGTCCATTGGAGAAGGAGATCCATAAACACATTGTAATTTTTGGAGTCGATTAACTTATAAATTTCTCGTTTGATGATTTCGTTTTGGGTATATGAAGGGTTTTCGTAATTCGATCCGTATGACGACAACGAGATGGATTTTAAATACTTTTCAGAAGGTTGGTTGGTTAGAATATTGTTGATTTTGGTGGCTTTTATGTTGCTGGTGGTGGCTGCTTCATAGTTTGATAAGATTTCTTCGTTTAGGCTGACTGCCTGAGTAGAAAGAAGCCGTCTGTATGAGTTCCAGGTTATTACCCTCTGGGATTTCAACAAACCAGTCATGCTTGTGGTGGTAAGTATATTGAAAAAAGCGATGAAAAATTTCGGTTCCGATCTGGACTATTACCCGGATTTAGCGATATATAAGTATTAAGAGTTTAGAGTTACAGAATTAAAGAGTAGTCATGTTGAACTCCTGACGAAACAACTGAATCGTGAAGTAATTGAATTACGAAATTTCTCGCCCATAAAGTAGCTTAGTCCGTGTTTCGGTCTCTAAGGAAGATATTTTCCGAATTTGTAGTGAACTATTGATAATCTCATTTAGTGAGAGGTTTATGACTACAAACTACTCTAAATGACGACTAACCTCAAGTCAAATAACAAATATCTTAGTTAGTGATGAATAATTGAAGTTTAGTGACAAATAGACCAACTTCTTGGAACCCTCTTTTTATCTCTGCTATCTCTCTTCTTCCCATTATATCTCTACATGTCTACATCCACATTTCAGTGAAATATTCTCTTTATTCATATAGCAATCATTCATTTATATATCAGCATCATATATTATCAAAACTAAAGCTTGACGGCCGACATTGCATCAAGGAAGTCTCCACCAATATTTGTGGCATTACTGTGGGCGACATTCTTCAACCCTTCTTCTGTGGTGACACCGTCGAGTCTTTCTTGGATGAATTTCTTCGTGGTCTTGATGGCCCATTGCTGGTTACCGTTGATATCGGAACCGATCTCTATGGCATAGTTAATGGCCGTCTTCATATCGGAAAAGACTTTACTGACGAATCCCATGGACAAAGCTTCTGCAGCATCAAAGACATCACCTAATAAAGCATGCTGGAATAGTAAAGATTTATTGTTCACTACAGAAGGCATTCTTTGTAAAGATCCGATATCAGCAGCAATGCCAATTTTGATTTCTCTAATGGAAAATTTGGCATCTCCAGTAGCAAAACGGATAGAATATGCACTGGCCATATCCATGGCCAACCCGTAATTGATACCGTTCAACACCGATATTGTGGGAGTATTAATAGTTGCTGGTTTACCTATGGCTGCTTGGAATTTATCAATGTGGTCACGAAGATAAGCGTACCTTTGCTTGTCATCCGAGGCCTTGACGGATCCAAAGGTTTGTAACGCAGCCTTCAAATCAAGCCCGGAAGAAAACGCTTTAGGAGAAGTCGACGAAATCAATATAACATTGGTGTCCGGGTCCTCGTCTAACTTGGTCAAAATCTCTCCATACGCTTGCCAGAGTTCGTCGTTGAATGCATTATAGTTGGCAGGATTATTCAACTGGAGATGTATGAAACCAGTCTCGATCTCTGAAACAATGAATCCTTTGTATTTATAATCTTTGGCGTCGAATGGCATATTGATTTAGTGGTTATAGTTAGTCAAATCTGTAATTCTTATCAGACTCCTGTTACTTTTTATACCCCAGATTTTCTGCCGAGGAACTTCAAATCACATGATGCGGGGCCAAAAATTTCAATATCGCAGTTTGGTAATTTATTGCTCGTATACCACAGCTATACCAGATGAGATAACTGTAATAATTACAGCTTTGTAATATCACAGCTGTATAATTCGAATATCACAGTTTACCGGGTGATATATGTGTAAAATTAGAGACCTTTTTAATATCACAACTCGCGACATTAACGACATTTATCTCCAGTAACGTTATACCTTGTACTTACCCACTGGAGCCATTGACTCCTCTTTCTGAGCTAATTCGAGTCCCTCTATCATTTTTTGTCGGATAAGATTATTAGCATTATGCACTGAAGCTTCGGTCAAACCTTCAACAAGTAAGTAGAGTTTGGGAGGAGGAGTGATTTTCTTCCCGTTCTTGACTGTAGTTTGCGGTACGGGTGTGTTGGGTGGGTAGAATTGTCCTTTGTTTGTGATGGAGGTGCTGGTGTTTTCAATGATTTTTGATAAACTGTCACGGTTAACGACTGTCCATCTTGCAGTTTGTGGTAAATCATTGATAGTAATACGAGAATGGAATTTACATTTATCCGGGCCTGAAGTTTCGGGTGCTCTGCCTTCAATAATGGTGAAATCAGGCAAGAGATCGGCCATGGTGGTGCTGGAAGTACCTGTACCTCCTGAGGCCCCGCCAACCTTAGGGGCCGCTCTAACTTTAGGTGCTGCGGTCCCGCCTTCTTCACCATAAACCTTGTTCTGTAAATCTCTATTGTTCTCACGTATTTCCTGTAGATTATCAAGTCCACGGCCACCAAATCCAAAGTGATACTTTTCCTTACCAGCCTTGACGTTTTCGAGAAATCTATCGGCGATTTCAATCAACTTTGGAGGGATTTCTTCAACTTTACTGTGTTTCATGGCTCGTACTAAATCATTTATAGCTCTCTCTTGGTATGACGCAATAAAGGTTATTGCCGTACCCTTCATGCCTGCTCGTCCTGTTCTGCCCACACGATGAACATAATCTTCCATGTGGTTTGGAGCATCGTAGTTTATCACAAGGTTGAGACCCTTAACATCCAACCCTCTTGCAGCAATAGAAGTCGCGATCAAGATGTTAACACCACTGGAAGCAGAAGAAAATTCTCGAATAGCATAGTTTCTATCCATTTGTTCCTTACCTCCATGGATTGTCAAACACGCATACTTCTTAGCTAAAAGCTTGACCAATAATTCATCTGAGAACGTTTGCTTTTCAACAAATATCAAAATTTTGGCTCCCGGATCACTGAACTTGAAGTCTTCGAGGATTTCTATCAATTTCAAGAACTTTTCCTCGTCAAGAGGTCTTTTGATTTCTGCAAGATCGAAAACTTCCACTTTTTGAGTTATCTCGGCCGCTACAACACTTATACCCCCAATAGAAATCTCGATTGGGTTTTGCAAGATCTTCCTTGCCAAAAGTTCCATTTTCCTCGGTAATGTTGCTGAAAATAAGACCGTTTGTCTATCTGGTCTGACTTGTAGGAAAACTTTAGTAACCTGGGGTTCAAACCCCATATCAAACATTCTATCTGCTTCATCTAGTACAAGATATGTTACTCTTCTCAAATTGGTTACTCGTCCACCATTTGCAGCTAATAAATCAATGATTCTTCCGGGGGTTCCAATGAGTATTTCGGCACCTTTTTTGAGTTCTGCAATTTGTGATTCGATTGATGACCCACCGTAACAACAACATGCTGTAAGGTCCAAACTCTTGGAGAAATTAAGTACCTCCTTGTAAATTTGTAAAGCGAGTTCTCTTGTAGGTGTCATAATTAGCCCAATAGGTCCATCACCTTTCTTTAACTTCTCTTGATCCTTGATATGTCTTAACATCGGCAATACAAACGAAAGGGTCTTTCCTGACCCTGTCTTTGCAACACCAATAACATCTCTCCCTGACATAATGGCTGGAAGTGCCTGTGCTTGGATAGACGAAGGTTTGGGATATTTCAATTTCTCATCTATAATGCTAATAATGTTAGATGGAAGTCCCAAATGTGACCACTTCGTTATAGGGTGAGGGCAGTTGTGTCCTTTCAACTTCACCTCTCCTAGATCCAGTTTCAAGGCTTGAAGTTCTTCACGTGAAAGCTTCAGAATCTCATATGGTTCCTTATAAAATTGTTTACGAAATGATCCATAACTCACCAGTGCATGGTCCACAGTGTTGAGTTCTTTTTCTTTGTTATTCATTTTTATCAACTTGGCTTCCAACATTTTCTGTTGTTCTTCCTCGTCGTTTAAGGGTTCATCGTTAAATAAGTCCTGGTCGTCATTTAAGGGTTCTTCATCTTCCAAGTCGACGTCGCCTAAAGTTATATTCTCCACGGGTGTTGATTCTTTAGTTTCCGATTCTTTAGAGAGAGTTTCAAGGTATTTATCCAATTCGTCGTCATCTTCGGCAGAGTCATCAGGTTTCTTTACTAAAGCTTCTGATGGAATTTTAAACTTTTTCTTTGTCACCATATCATCATCATCTTCGCCATCAAATGCGATGGTTCTCTTGATCTGATTAGTTGTCTTTTGGTGAACCTTAAATTTGGCATTTTTGAGATTTATCAAAGGTTTTGATTTCTTCGGCACCACCACTGTTTTGTGAATTCCATTAGTCGTTGTATCTTTCTCTTTGTTTGCTCTCTTCTTTTTCCACTCTTCTATCCTTTGTTGACGTAATTTGAGAGCAGCGGACCCCTTACTTTCTGGAGTTGTTGCTGGAATTGGTTCTAATTCTGGGGTAGAAACCTCTTTAACAACAGGATTTACCTTTTCGTCCACCTTTTCGTCCTTTGCAACTGTTTCCTGCTTCTCCTGTTCTTTTCTTAACCTAAACGCTGCTAACTGTTCTCGCCTTCTACGCAACTTTTCTTCTTTAGACACATCCTGGCGGGCTATTTCGTTAGTATTTGGGATATTGACACCCTTGTTGCCATTGTTAGTCTCGGCTTGATACATATTACTAGGGAGACCTCGAGCTTTCTGGTTACACACTATTAGTCTGGAGTATTTAGAAGTTCAATTTCGATGACTTCGCACAAAAATTATAAGCTGCAAAATCTAAAACTGTAGCTACGAAATATTAATGGGTGCAAAATCTACAGTTTTAAGAATGCAATAGAGTTTACATATAAGTATGTACTAGAACATATCTACAGGTATAATCATATGGTACCGTCTTTTATTACAACGCTGTTGTAACTGTGACTGTCTGGGAGTTTAACAAAAGAATAGGTGCTAACTCATCTAACCAAATGGCCAAATTGTTAGTATACTCAAAAGAATCAGCATCGTCCAAGTGGGTACCGATTGGTGGGGCAGGTAAGGTGGAAAATATCACAGCAGTAACCTCTGGTGGAGAATGTTTTCTCATCAAATCATTAAGGATCAAATGTTGGCCCTTGGCTGGAAGGTCATTGAAGGTGAGGTTCTTCATTTCTTCTTGTAGCTGCTTTTGAGTAATGGTCTTATCGTCATTTGGTGCTGGTTTTGGTTTCTTAGGTGCCTCGTTCTTATGAGTTGCTGAGAAAGTCAATGCACTTCTGAGAGAAAAGTCGTCCATTTTCGATAGTCCGTCGTCTTCTTCCTCTGTGGCTCTGAATTGGGGTGTTTTCATGTGATGGATAATTTCGTCGTCGTTGGTGATAACTGATGGTGATTTTAAAGCATCAGTGGATCGTTTGGGGCCAAGCAAACTGCTGGACTGTTTCTTGCTTATAGGTGGTCTCATGGTGAAGTAGTCTTTATCTTCGAATCCTGTTGGTTCATGAGGCTTGGATTTACTTTCGTCTTCTTCCTCATCGTCGTCACCGTCATTTTCTGCGTTGTTGTCTTCGTCTTCATGATCCGCTACGAATCTGATGGATGATTTGTATTCTGCTTCTTCGTCTTCATTATCATCATCATCATCGATTTGTGACTGTGGGATTTTGACAGACAGGAAATTCGGTCTCAAGTTTGATCTTGAAGATTTGATAGAGAGTTGGTCGGCCGATTTCATTGCCCCGAAAGGTGGCTCCTTCAATTTACTGATGGTTTTATTAGTTGGCTTAAGGAATTCGGTGGAAGGACGCGAAAACGGTGACGGACTACGAGTACTTCCGCTGCCATATGTGATGGACTCTCTGTTGCTGATCTCACTAACCTCACTAACATCACTTTCATAACTATCTTCCTTGTCACTTTCACTACTATCGCTGCTATCCATAGCAGCTTCGTAGTCATTGAATTGGCCGGCAGACTGCGTATTCATATTGAATGACAACGAAACACCTTGTTCATGCAAATTGGAAAGGGTATATCTTCTGTTCATCAAACTCGTGGAAATCGGCATGCTTGGACTGGTAGAGCTCAAATTTAATGGACTGTACCGTCTATCATTATAGAGGGACGTTCTTGAAGAATTGATAGACTTTTGCAAATGTGACAACTTCAGTTGTTGCTTGCGTTGTCGTTGACTTTCTATATCTTTCAAAATGAGTCTAGCATTGCACAAATTCTGCCACCACTGATCATCCTTCAACGTCTGGTCTAGTTTATCATATTCACCTTTGTTTTGCGAGTTTTTGGAGTATCCCTTCACTAAAAAGTTGAAGGATGTTAATGATCCATCGTCAAGACAGACTACCTTGATTTCAGCTTCGATTCTTAAACTTGTCAAAAGACTGCTCAATCTTGTAGTTTCGTCTTCTACTTCTTGTGTTGTTTCCACAAATGCAATGATTCTGAGAGTATGTCCGCTAAATTTCCATTCTGGAACGGTGAATAAGATAGCTCCCAATTGCATAATCAAGGTACATGTGTCAAAGTTTGTGGAAAGTACTGATTTTCCATCGTCCAGTTGGTTCACTGAAGACATCTGAATGGGGTATAGATCAATGTACTTTTTCTTTCCATCTTTGTTGGTGACTTTGGGTTTGGACCAGAAGTTGTGATGCGTAGGATCGGTCTTTGGCAATTCGAGCTTGCCGAAATTCGCTGCTACTGCGACGGTTGCTTGCAAGATCATCAAATCTTCAACAATCTGGACCCATTGGTTAATTGCAACTTTTCTTTCCTTTCTGCAATCATCTGTAGGAAGCTCGGAGATCTTGATTTTGTCGTCAAAGTCTGAAAGGACTGGCAAATCCACCCCGTGTTTGACAAAATCGTAGAATCCAATGACAGTAATATTTGGTCTCATACCACCCAATCCAGATCCTAAATAGACATTACGTACGCCCCAAGGCAAGGTTGGCCCAAGGGCGATCTGAACAAAAGCTTTGATCTTCGATAAGTCTCTCAACTTGATCCATGCTTGCTTTTGTTTCTGGATTTCTTTGTATGCTTCCACGGTAAACTCACTCGAGCCACCAAACTTGTTTTCATCATTCATAATCACCACATGACCCAAGATGTACAACCCACCTTTTTTCAAGTGGTTGCAAAATCCAATCAAGTTCCAACCAGATCTTGGATCATCACAAAGTAACAAGATTTGTGGTCTCCAGTACTGGACACTAATATGCAATTTCAATCTCAACAAGTACTTTCTAACTTGATGATAAATTAAGAGCTGTGAAATGTCTCCAAACTTTGAAGGAGGTGTCAGATAATGGATCATCATAATCAAAAACATCAAAAAGAAAATGACCAATGTTGCAGAAAGACCATCGACAATGAACATGGCAATGACACACACAACCACACCAGTCAATGCAGTACGAGAACTGAAATATTTGAAAGAAGGTCTGAAATTGGGAGCTGAACCAACTTTTAATAAGAAACATGCGATATTGGTAACGATAAACGTCATCAAAAAGGCCATGGTGATAAACGTGGCGATTTGATTGATATCAGCAAATAAGAAGACTTGGGCAATAAACCATGTAGCGATGATACTGTAGATCTTTGCCCTATGCTTTTGTTTGGGTGTTTTCTTGTTTGTGGTGAAAATAGACAATCCTGGAATGATTCTGTCGTCGGCTATAGCATTAAGCATAGATGCAGCACCCACAATACCCATAATCACGGAGAATAAGGAAGTGGAGAACTCACCCATGATGATAATAATTCCCAGAATATTGACGGTTTGAATCACCTTGATATCTGCATGTAAAAGGTCTCTTGGAATGGAGGAACCCAAGGAGATAATTACGAGAGAATATAAAATAAATGTCACAAACAATCCTTTCAACGTACCTTCAGGAATGGACTTTGAAGGATTCTTTAATTCACCAGACATTGAAGCACCTGCAAAAATACCAGCAGTAGCAGGGAAGAAAATCCCAAAAAGATTTCTAAATGTTTCTGGTTGTCCAGCAGGCTGTACCGACCCGGCAGCTCCACTGGTGAATTGGGGCCACAAATTGGCAACAAAAGTTGTCCAAGACAACCCAGTATATGTGATATCTTGCAAAGGAGGAGGCAAAGGATGGAACGGTTTAACAAAAAGACTTGATACTGGAATAGACAACGTACTGAGAGTCAATACAATAAACAACCAAAATGCAGTTTTAGACACCAACGCAGATCCAACCAAGGCAACACATGTACATATAGCCAACAAGATCGTAGAATACAATATCTGCCATAAGTAACTCACAGGAAGCCAACGAAAAAGTTCACCATCCAAATTTCCAAAATTAACCAACAAAGGTTCAATAAAACCAACCACATTCAACGATGAATTAAGAATCTGGCCAATAAAGAAAATGATTCCAATGGCCCCGCCGAACTCTGGACCCAATGACCGAGAAATCATATAATACGCACCGCCACCTTTAACTGTACCATTGGTAGAAATGGCACTAATCGACATGGTGGTCAAAATGTCGATGGAATACGATAATACCAACAAAAAGAAGGTCCCTGCTATTCCCATCTGGCCAATTATAAAGCCAAATCTCAAGAACATCAAAATTGATAGCACATTCAACGATGTAGGAAGGAACACTCCCTCGAATGTGCCTAGTTTGGCATTTTCAACCACAGGTTTCTTCTTCAAACTCTGACGTTTGCTCGTCTTCCTATTCGATGACTTAGTGAGTATTTGGTTTGGTTTCGGTAGAAGTGTCGACGTCTCAGTAGTAGGATGTCGCATCCTATTCAAATCAATTGTGGAGATAAGTCAGCCTATCAAGAATACTCGTGGGTTTTCTACCTTGTTGCTATTATCTTTTAGTTCAGTTTTAATTTTGATCTCGCCTTATTTCTCGAGACACAAAATTGCCTTATCGCGAATTTGATAGAGTGAAGAAGAGACAAGAGAAGATGTCTCTAGAGATGTTAGAGATACTAGGAGTTGGAAGCTATGGATCATAACCAGTAGCTCTAGGTATCTATGTATATAAACTCGGAGAATCGTCACCAAATCTTGATGAAATTTGAGAAATATAATAAATTGGAGAAATTTATGAAAAATTGGAGAAATATCTATAAATTTACGAACTTTACGCATTAATTCGAAGTACTCTATTATATAAAATCTCAAGCTCCACTATAGTAGATGGCGATATCTCTGGAAAAGTACAATATCCTAAAGAGATTTTGTTTCTGATTAAATCACAGTCCCTAGTATTAGACAAGAACCTGCAGCTTCGACTCAATATGAGATTAATCTCTTGATTCCAGATGGTTGAATTTCGCACAAAATCATGAACTTACTAACAATAATTTCGTATAATTTCATATAATCTCCAACATCAAATGTATTGATTGTGGTAAGACAATCATAATCTTATCCAGATTATCACCAGAAGATTCTAAGAAATACTTCTAACTAATAATTTACATCGTTAACTTAGTTATAGAATTTTAGCGAACCAATTGTTCTGTTTTAGAGAGCTAATTGTTCTATTGATCTTGTAATCCGATTTATAAGATGATAGTAAATAAGAATCCTTCAAAGAATGCAAATTAAGAGATTCTATATCCAGGAGAAAAAGAACAATTCTATTCTGTTGATCAAAAGATACGTCTTTGAAAGAACGATTAATCAAATTCACTCGATCAAGAGTCTACACTGTTTAGTTATCTATTTCCTCAGTAATATTAAAGTAATTCAAATTGAATGAAATCTTCGCTGCCTTCATTGTTTTCATTCATTACGTCACTGAATCTCCGCTGATATTCACCGGTCACTATTTAAAGCTCTTAGAATTCATAATATCTCTATTCACAGCTTTTAAAATTCACAATATTTATATTCAAAACTGTTAAAATTCACAATACTTATATTTAAAACTCTTGGAACTCACAATATTCACTATTCAAAACCCTTCTAATTCACAAATCCTTCGTTATGCTCAGTACTTGCTTGGTATTCAGTATTCACTAACCTTACCTAACAAATATATGGTCGTGCGAGAAACAAATGTTTTGAAGAGATTATATAATCTACACTATCTATTGATTATTGTGGGTTATTAGAAGTCAAAATTACGGAAAATTCGTATATATTTAGTGGAGACTATTTCAGGTTAGTCTGGATGTTAACTTAGTTAGTAGCGGCAATTTTGGTCAATATTTCAATAGCTGAATCTGTTGATGTTGGTGTACTGCATATAGCGAATCAATACCAGCTAGTTTATTTGCAGCTTTAAGTACTGAAAGAAGTAATCACTCCGCTCATAGTGCTTTCAGGTATCTGTTAGGGAGATAATAAAATAGTGATAATTGAGGGTACCCAGTAATTTAATGGAATATCTGCTTTGCTATTATTTATTCTTCTCAGTAAATGGTTAGTTTTCTTATTACATACTGAGCGTGCGAATTTAACGAGAGATGTATCATATAAGTCACTAAATTGCCACTAGTACTCAACTATATTCACTAGCTGCATTTAGAAACTCTTTTAACTCACAAAATTCACTATTTGAAGCATTTTTAATTCACAAAACTCACTCTTTGAAACTATTCTAATTCACAAAACTCACTACTGAAACTCTTAGAGTTCACAATAATTGCTATTTAACCCTTCTAATTCACAAATACTTCGCTACTATGAATATCTGAAATGGGACGAAGGAAATATGAGAATTGTAATGAAATGTTTGGTTCCTTATTCAGGAGTTTATACTAATGATGAGATAGAATTTCATCATATAGCATTTATCCGTCCAAAATAATCTGAACACCTCTAATATCGCTAGTAAGAACTTCAAAACGCGATGATGATACTCAGCTCAAAAGAGGAACATCTCAACTGCTTTTTTTGAGCATTAGGTGGTTCATTATCCTTAAAGTTCTCCATCTTGTAAAGCTCATTCTTGTAGATCTCATTTCACCAGGGCCAACAAAACATTGTTAAACATTGTTGAGAAAAATGACGTAATATCGAAGATCAGCTGGTTATTTAGACAATTGTGGTCGAATGTTTGCGACTGAGAGAAGCCTGGACATAAAGCCTCGTACCGTTTGTTGTACAAAAATGGACAGAATATAGCAAATTTTGTTGGTGGATCCCGGAGAGCCCAATAGCTAAGTCTACATAGCATATAGCCTACTGATAGTATATAGACAATGATATCATAAACCCCTGACATCTTAATTCACCAGGTCTTAATTTATAGCTTATAAGCATAGTCTTCTCACCTTCTCTTCGATAGCATAGCCTTACCTAAACGAGATAGCTCTCTAAGTGCATGAACTTTGGCTTATCGTGGGATGTTAAAGTCAAAATCTTCCTTAAAACAAATTTACACATCTACCCCTAATCTCATGACAGCCAACATTTAGGGGACGTAGACGTACGCTTGCCCGTTTTTCGGACTTCTCCTATACGTAGAATCTTATAAGAAGAACATTTTGCACCCAATTTCTATTTGCGTGCACATAACAAAAACACAGGTGATCCTACAGAGGCAAAATCAGCTTCCGAAAATTTTCACATATATGCATCTTTTACCAACACTCATCAAACTTTATACCACTTCACTACATGCTTAGATTAATCTCAGGTAATGCAGGGCAAGGTGTCAGACCTGTGCTTTTGCTGAAAGTCCGGAGCAATAAGGGTTCCATTCAGTTACCCTCATCGCCGGTTCCAATTGCAACATCTCAAAATACCCAATCACAACAATATAGTTTTAGTACTCCATTCATAAGATCGAATTCTACCACTACGATCAAAACACGCAATCCAAAGGTCGACAGTTTCCTCGCAAAAACAAGAAACGATCCTTTGATCCGTGACGCCTTCGATGGCGAAAGTCAAGCCAAGTTGCAAAATTTCAGAGAATTAATGGTAACGTCCATGCAAAAGGGTTACGACAAGAGCTTCCATGGCAGACAAGCATTCAGTTCTACTGTTACTTCTGCCATTCAGATTTTCGATGATCAAAACGTCCGTTCTATACTTAAATTGTCAGACTTGAATGACTATGTCACTATCATCAATAAAGCGGTTTATTTGAATAGAACCAATAGATTATCCGGCTCAAACAACAGAGATAACGACGACAGAAACCAAACTTACACCGGAGACCTTGCGTTGAAGGACGCAGTGTTAACTTTGAGTGAAATCATCATGGGTGGTGAATTCAAGGAAATCTTGAATGTGAATATCATTCAGAGTATTTTATACTCCATGGTTCAATACCAATTCTATCCAGAAATGATTAGTTTCTGGGAAAATGGTGTTAATGACCCTAAACTCTGTAAAGTCTTCTTGGAACAACAAGTGTTGGCCATCATTTTGATGCCTGCCTTTACCACCAAACGTTTTACTTATGAAGAAATCTTGAGTATTGTCAAGGTCAACTTTAAAGAGGATAAACCAGTGCATCACACCTTGTTGTGTACTTTGGGTAAAATCGCTCTTTCTGCTGGCGATAACTCTCGTGGTTTCGAAGCCTTGGAAGGTTTATTGGAAGCACACGACATTAACAAGTCCGATAGAAGAAAGGTGCTTCATTCTTTGAATGACTTGCATTTGAATTTCATTGGTGTTTGTAAGGATATCAGCATTGCAACCCATTTCTTTGACAGAGTCGTCAAATCTGATGCTCCTTATAATGTGATTTTGAAGGTTCCATATGTTGTTCACTTATTGAACAACTGTGTCGAGGCTAACGAACCATTTGACAACATTGTGTACTTCTGGAAAAACACCCTCAAGTATTACTCACAAGAACTCAGAACCTTTGACTTGAAATCGCGTTACTCGTTATTGAACAATGCGTTTTTCAAGATCTTCTTTGAATCCAACCCTGTTTTAACCAATGAGTCTCTTGGAAAGTTGAAAGAAATCATGGCCATTTACACCGAAATCAAGGAGATTGATGAAACCTTTTTGAATACCGTTATCACCAACTATTCTTGGGGTGACAAGCAAGTCTTGGAAGAGTTAATTGCCAACTATGACGTCTACAACATCGACCGTACCCAAGTTTCTTACCGTATTCCTTTAAAGAAAATGGGACAAGTTAAAGATTACACCAGTCAAGACATTCTTGATAAATGGAATCAATCCTTAGCTGCATTGGATGCACAAGGTTACAGATATATCCCAGTCGCCGATTGGGCAGCTTTACGTGATGCCACTATTCAATCCGCATTCCCTGACCAAAGACTTAACTTGTACTTGGCCATTGTCAGTGCATACAAGAACTTTATGCAAGACAGAAAATCGTGTCTCAGATTCCTTGGATCATGGGTCTCCAGAACAGAACACATTCAAGAACTTTTCAAAATCACAAAGGAAGAACATCCAAACTTCAATGTGGATACTGATATCTTCGTGCCGAGATTCAAGACGTTGAGAGAAAATGTTAACTATAGAGAGATAACTGCTGACTTTGTAGCCCAACGTTCAAAGTAATATTAGTGAGACTAAATGTCGACTTTGGTGCCCAAAGTTCAAGTAACGATATTTCGATGCAAATTTCGGTGCTCTATCAACCCTATTATCACGTCACTTATCCACATCAACTATTTATATTCTAATCACACTCGACCCACGATTCATGAAAAATACCCTAATATATATGTACATAGAATATTCCATTTCAAAAATTAATTCGCACTCAAATTTGACCCAGAAATTGTCCCCAGTATCACCCAGTCCCAAGAGTGACTAAGCCCCATTGAGCACCGTACCGAAGCGTATGGATATAGTGACAACTCAATTGATCTAATATAATATGGGAAACACAACTTCTAAACATGGAGGGAAAAAACTCAAACATCTCCACTTCAAATCGAAATCCAAGGAGCCAGAGGAGAAGAAGCCCCAAAAGAATTCAAAGCTTATAAAAACAGAACAACGTTTGGGGAGTAGTGAGCAGGAGATAAGCGAACAGAAGCCGTTATTGCCGGCAAATTCGATACCTAAAGCTCCAGGAAATAGAGTAGGATCAGAAACTTCAAATCAATCGGAGTCGGCGAGACAAGCGGTGGCGCGAGCTGCGGAGGAGAGATACAAGAAGAACCAGGACAAATTGGCAGGAAGTAAGGAGAGATTACAAGCCAAGAAGAATTTATCGAAGCTGGATAAGAATTTGTGACGAGAGACCTTTATAGGAGTATAGAGAAGTAGTGAAGAATAGAGAAATATAGTGAAGTAATAGTGAAATATTGTGAAGTAATAGTGAAATATTGTGAAGTGTTGGTGAGAATTGATTAATCACTTCTAGGCGATTGCTAAAGATCAATAGTCAACATTATTTGATAATATTAGGAAGAACCAGTGAACAACTAGTGGAGAATTGGCCGAGAACTGGCCGAGAACTAGCCGAGAACTAGTGATCTATGGTCAACACTATTGAAAATCTATTAGGAAGTACTAGAAGTACTGGTGAAGAGTAATGAAGAACTAGATATCCGCTAGCTCTCCGCTAGCTCTCCGCTAGTTCTCACTAGCAGTGTCCCTTCTTATTACCAAGATCCACTACCTTATTATAATCTACGTAGATTATTTAGACTCGGATCGCCCTTTCACATTACCTATTGTTCTAAAATTATATTACCATAAGAATACTCACAACCTCCATCTAATACGCTGTATGTTATACGTGATAGATACTAACCCTTAGTAGAGACAGCAATTAACTCCAGCCATATCGCCACTCGCACAAAATCATTCTACATTTTGCCGCTAACTTCACTACCTCAACTTCGCTAATCTCAACTTCGCTAACCTCAACTTCTCTTCTACAACGATGATGAAGGCCGTATATAACTCTAAGAAGAAATCGTCGTTCTACAAGAAGGAGAGAGAAAGAATAGAGTCAAGAATCGATGAGCCTATGCTAGAATTGGTTCTTCAATACTTGCCTCACCACCAACCTACCGAGCAAGACCAGTTGGAAACCTGGGAAATGGTGGCGATAGATTTGAATAACTATCAATTGAGCAAGACTTTGAACACTACGAGAGACGATGAGATCGACGGAGTCGCCACGTTGACCGGATTATATATTAAGGAAATTTACCAAGCTCGACAAGACAAGTTTGATGAGATATTGCTTCAAAAGAAGTTCATGGGGACGCAGGCCGTCAAGTATGGATTCACTAAAAAAACTGACTTGATCTTATATGAACTCAATGAGTTGAATGGGTGTGGAGTGGAATTGCTTGCCAAAGTTAGTTTGGAGAATCTAGAGAATCGTTTGAGAGCAAGATACTTTCCGAAATCTGCCCACACAGCAAACGGGACAGAAACGACAGAGGAAGTCTACAAAGATACCCCGACCTCTCTACAGGAGCATAAGGATAATCTGCAAAAATTGAAGCTTGAAATTTATGAACAGGAGTTGTCCAAGAAGAACAAGAGAATCTCGCAAATGGAGAACGAGAACAAAAAGCTCTTGGATTTGAACCATGATTTGCTTTTAGAACTACAGGAACTCCGTGAAAAGGGTGTATGAGACTGTCATCCCATTAGAGAATAGAATGAAATAAAATAACATAATTTACAACCGATATCATGAATTAAGACTCATCCAAGATTAATTCATTCCATTTCAAATACTTTAGAACTTCCATTAATTTAAACTTCCACCAATTCAAGAAATTAAAACTTCCTCTAATTCTAACAATCTAGAATTTCCACCAATTTAAAACGACCATTTCAATCAAAAAATTTAGAACTTTCCACCAAATTTAACCATTTCAATCAATATTTCTTAACTTCCTCTATTCCAATTATTTAAAACTTTCCACCATTTCAATCTAAAATATCCAAACAATATTCATCCCCGTTAACAAATAATATTTGGCATTACTTCTTTCCATTCTGGCTCGATAGTCGATCTGGCTGAGTCCTCATTATTGCAGCTATTCAGCGGAGATCCAGAACAGAAAATACATTGAACTGACCAGCACAAATTGTGAATTATCATTACAGATCTAATTGGAAATGGCCAATTAGCAGAATCTAGTGTTGAATCTTTACATATAACATTCATAGGAGTCGAATCCCAACTTCCCATACAATATCCATAATATATAAATAAATCTATTAATATTAATATTAACCTAAATAACGATTAACAACATATCGTGAAGGTTTTTCATATTTATGCGACCAGTGCCCCACATTAGTAGACACTGGTTCACATTAGTAGACCCTGTCCCACTATATCTGATCCTTAATAATAAGAACACTTCTCTTTCCAATAACTAGTACTTAATAACCTGCATATAAAATATAAACTCAAAAACCAAAACTCAAAATTCAGCCATAGTTTGTTATTTCAGCCAAACATCCAACACATTATGGAGTCCGGGTCGAAAATTCCATTATCACATTCGTTATGGTCACCACACGATACAGTAAAAGATGCTGCCGAGTCTCTAGGAATAAATTTACCTGAAGAAGCAGGCAAAAATCTCGCCATGGACGTCGAATATAGAATCCATGAAATATTGGAAACCAGTATCCAGTTCATGAGACACTCCAAAAGAAAGCTCTTAATGACCAGCGATATCAATCATGCGTTGAAAATGTTGAATATCGAACCTCTCTATGGATATGACAATTCGCAGGCTTTAACGTTCAAAGAAGCGTTGGTAGGAGCGGGAGGTCAGACATTGTACTATATAGACGATCAAGAGATCGAATTCGAGAAGTTGATTAATCAGGAACTACCAAAAGTCCCTAGGAAAACCACCTTTACTGCTCATTGGTTGGCTATTGAGGGAGTCCAGCCCATGGTGCCTCAGAATCCACTTCCATCCGAAATCAAGAGTTTACCACCGATTATTAGAGGTGCTACGTCCACCATACTAGGAAACGACATTTTGAGTCTTGGAAATAGCACTGATACCAAAGATACAACGGGTCCTGCAACCAAGGACAAAAAGACTACAGATAAAGAGCTGGAAGTTAAACCTTTGGTCAAACATGTTTTGTCCAAGGAACTCAAATTATATTTCGACAAAGTGGTGGAGGTCCTTGTGTCGACGGATCCCGAGAAGGAAAACTTGAAGAATGCTGCATTGACGTCACTAAAGAATGATCCTGGGTTACACCAGTTGGTGCCATACTTTATACAATTCGTAGCAGAACAAATCACGAACCAGTTGAGAAACATCGAGATTTTATCCACCATGTTGGAAGTCATATCTGCGCTTGCTGATAATAAGACTATATTTTTGGATCCTTACGTGCATGCGTTGATGCCTTGTATCTTGACGCTTTTGCTTGCAAAAAGAATCGGGCCTGTTATCAAAGACACAGATTCCAAGGAGTCTCAGGACTTGTTAAGAAGTCAATTGGCAGTCAGAGAGTTTGCTGCGATCTTGTTGAAACATATAATTACAGTTTACGGGTCGTCATACTCCACTTTGAGACCAAGAGTAACGAGAACATTATTGAGAGCACTTCTAGACTCAACCAAACCCATCGGAACCCATTTCGGAGCCTTGATCGGATTGAAAAATATGGGCAGCGAAGTCATCAAATTAGTCTTGGTGGGAAATTTGAAGGTATGGTGCAAGCTGGTTGTCGAAGACGGCATCAAAAACGAATTCGAGAGAGATATATTATTGGGAGCTACGCTAGACACACTCAGAATCTTAAAAATCCAAGTCGAAGACGGTGACGTCGATGTTGAAGGGAATTCCGAGATCTCTGACAAGATGAAGGAGAAATTGCTCACGAGAATCGGTGAAACGTTGTCTGAATTGATTTTAGAACAAGATGATGCCCGTGCCATAATCAGAGGACTTTTCTTCGGAGAAGATGAAGTTTAGAGTTTAACTATGTACTATTAAATGTTCAAATACTGAGCGTAGCGAAGTATTTGCGGTATAATATATTATCATTATGTGACTAACCAATACTGAGCATAGCGAAGTATTTGTGGTGTAATATATTACAGACTGGTGACTATTCTATTTATTATCTGTAACTCTGAAGGAAGTTATCAGTAAATTTAGATATATCTTCACTGATATTCAGTAAAGTCCTCTAATAGCCAGTAATGTCCACCAATAATTAGCAATCTCCACTAATATTTAGTAATTTGCACTGATATTCAGTATTCTTCACTAAAAATCAGCAATCTTCCACAATATTAACTTCTTAAGTATCCAGCAACCCTAATAATCTGATATCTCTGCCAATAATCTATCTGTACTGATATTCACCTATTAAATAGTCACAAAGACTTCGCTATGCTCAATAATTTCCACTAATAATCAGAAATATCCTCCAAAATTAGGGATTTCTCCAGTAATAATCGGTAATCTCACCGAATAATCATTAAACTCTATCAATTAACATTAAACTGCGCTAATAATCAGTAGTCTCCGCTGAAATTCACTAATTAAATAACCAAATACTTCGCTATGCATAGGAATCTCGACTAATAATCAGGAATCTCCACTAAGAGTTAGTAATATCCACTGATATTCAGTAAACTTCACAGATATTCACTTAAATAGTCACAAGTACTGAGTGTACAACTCCTGACAAATACTTCGCTACGCTCAGTATTTGTCTCAGTATTTGTCTACTTTGCTTCTATTTCGTGAATAAACTCTTCCTGATTTAAAAATCTCCTTGCTCTTTAACATATCATAATCTGAATCATTATCAGTTTGAACTTCTTCATTTATGTTGGGAGTTTTCTGAAAAACATTTGAAGGTGGGGATCCATTGATATGGGGATTGTAGAATGGAGATTCAGCTACCGACACAGGTTCACCGGGTCTTGTTCTTCTTCGTATACTTCTCTCCGGTGAGGAATTAATAACGTTCTCTTTCGGAGTCTGTTGAGGTGGGAAGGGACCCTCTTTATTGAAGGGGGATGAAAACACACTGTCATTGGCAGGTATCGTCAAAGAATTGCCTGTTAGAGTTGGAGGTCCTGTAAAAGACATCTGTTGAGTCTGATCTTCGGCCAAAGTAACATTTTGTCTCGTCAAATTCATCAACTTTTCTGATACACCAAGTCTCACCTCAGAGGACGGAACCATCACTTCGTTAGGTTTTGTATAGTTATCCTCGGGAGTCTTCATGACGTCGGAGTAGTCGATTTGTCTCTTTTTGAACGGAGTACTTTCGATTTGAGAGAAGGAATTCGAAGATATATCAGGAAGAGGTACTGATTCACTTTTGTTCATAGGTATTGACGATATATCGATGATTCGTTTCTTAGCCGGAGTTGCTTGGATTTGGGGTAATGATGGAACCACTGCTGGCTGAGTCTTTGTCTTTTTAATGTTTCCAAAAATAAACGAATTCGTCGCTTTTTCAGAGAAACTCTTCAGTTTTTGATTTAACGATTTCGATCGTTGTGGTTTGGGGACAGCTTTCATCGACATATCGACTTCCCTTTTTTCCAAATGTCTTGCAGAGAGGTTGGAGTTACTTCGTTTTAGAACAAACGACGGCAAAAGATCGTCTTTGATGGATGTAGATGCAGACTTTCTCAAGTGAGGCACTTTCGTACCCGACAATAGCACTTTATTATACTTTGACCGTTTTGGTGGGACATTCGTAGACTCGGAATCTTCAGGTTTGGGCGACAACTTGGCACGTTTCTCTGTCTTGGTTGTTAGTTTCATATTTACTTCTTTGATCTTATCAACCATATACTTTATGATAATGGGTAGTTTCTTATTGTAGAAAGGAACCAACACATAGGCAAGAAAATTATAAGTTTTGTCGTTTTCTCCCAGATTCTTGCCCAACAATGTATCCCATAAAGTCATTCTGTCTAGCATTGTGTTTAGACTTATATATACGGCAAATTGGTCGACATTTAAATGCTTTGGTGACTTCATTGCTGGCGTATCGGCGACATTAACCCCCATCCCTAGGAAAGTAGGTATAATCTTTTTTGGTTTAGACTTCTTTTTCCTTACCAACGATTGTTTGGACTCTCTATTCTTACGTTTAAGTTCCTTTTCTTGACGTTTGAGATTCGCTGATAAAAACTCTTGTTCTGAAATCTTCCATGAAGAGAGCAATTCAAGTATAATGAGTACCTGAAGCTGGGCCTCTCGCAGTTTCAACTCCAATACAAACACTTGTAGCTTTTCCTCGTCAGAAATCGAAAACTTATCTCTCAGTTCCGGGTCTTTGTTTTCTTTGGCCCTAATTCTGTTCATCAAGGCGATGTTTTTGTTCAAGAATTCATTCTGAAACTCCAACTCAGACTTTTCCTTTGCTAGGTTTAGGTTCGTTCCCTCATAAGACTCATAAGCTCCATCTGAAGTCTTTAGAATTCCATATTTTCCCAGATGTCTGTTATCCATCTCGTCTACTGGTAAGAAAAGCTTCTGGAGATTTGTAGACATCTTTTCGTCTTCGTTATCACACATGATTTTGAATCTAGTTAATGCAGTTTTGGGAAAGTAATTGAGTGGCGTGGTTAATGAGTAGAGCGTTGAAAAGTATCGTGAGTACAAGAACGTGAGAGGGTCACCAGCTTTGGGCGAGTGAAGAACTGTCGAAGATGGTTTTAGTAAACTTTCCGAAGGTGGAGCCATTGAGAAATGGTCGAGACTATGATCGAGACTTGTCTCCATCTCAGTAGTTGGCTCTACATTTATCTGTATACGACTTAAATCGGTACTGGTAGTGATGGAGGATAATGGTAGTCCCCCGTCTGAAATGATATCTCTTAACTTAATTCCAGACGGTAGGCGTAGAATTCCAAAGAATGACTTTTGAATATGATACAAGATTCCGAACTGTTGTTCTTTGTCTGTTAGTTGTCGCTGGAGCTTGATGAATAAATAGTTGGTTGCCAAAGATGTGAGAATTTCATGTAGATCTTTCTGGACTTTGATAATTCGATGCAATTCTGGTCTGTCGTGGGTGGTATCTTGAGTCGTAAGTGGTTCAAAAGACAATTTGTCTAATATTAGGTTGTCTACTTTTTGAAGGAGCGTTATGGCGTATGATGCAAGTTGGTTGTTAGAAGTTTGGACCTCAAAAGTGAATGGTAATATGACGCGAGAAACTTTCAGTATTGGGTAGTCATTTGAGCTAGGCTGGATATGTGAGCTAGGTTTTATATGTGATATCTTCAGAGTCATACCATCGTCCGGTAAGGACATCATTATGACTGGTAATTCAACTAGTAAGCTTCTCATAGTAGAAATCTGAGGCCTACTAGAGAGAGCTAGAAGTTTTGCAAATGCGCACGACCCAGATAACATAAGATAATGGAGCATATACAACAAGTACAATAGTAGTACTACGAATACTGATAACTAGAGGCAAATTTAGCCATGTTTTGTGCTAAATTTAATACCCTACATCCCTCTCTATAGTCAAGTTGTAAAAAACTCTATAAAATAGTAATGCTAAGTGAGAAATAAATTTTATAATACAACATTAGTGTCTAGATTTAATCTAAAAGATTAACAAGTCATCGGTGATAGTGGGTCTTATTAGTGTCAGATTTAATCTAAATGATCAACCAGTCATCTTTAACCATTAATCTCAACAATATCGGTGTTTTTAAGTGTCTGATTTATATCTAAATGATCAACCAGTCATCTTCAACAATATCGGTGATAGTAGGTCTTTGGTCGACTTCTCGAACCAAAATCTTTTTGATCAACTTCATAGATCCTTCACTGACCACGTATGGAATCCGTAAGTCTCCCTCCATGATCTCATCGACATTGTAGAATGGGTTTTCTTTATAAAGCATGGTGTATAGAAGGATCCCCAATGCCCATATATCTTGGGGCTTTCCCTCATACTTTTCACCTCCCAACACTTCAGGTGAAGCATAATCGATGGTACCTACAAAAACGTCGAATGGACCTTGTTTGGTATACCCAGCACTTCCAAAATCGATTAATTTGATGATTCCGTTTTCGTCCACAATGATGTTTTCATCTTTGATGTCACGATGGACTATTCCGTGGTTGTGGAGATGATAAATGGACGATACGATTTGTTTGAAGATGAATTGACACTCTAACTCCGTCATATCCTTTTTGACTTCAATATAATCAAATAAGTCAATCCCAGGAGGATCTCCAAAGATTGGAGTCTCCAAGTAGTAGTATTTCAGATCTTCAAAGAAATCAATAATTCTCATTATGTTTGGATGAGGTTCGTTATTTAAAAATGCCATGATTTGAATTTCAGACGGAATTGTTCCGAGATTTCTGTCTCTAACCCATGTATCCACCAAGATTCTTTCTTTATCGATACATTTAATGATGATTTTGTAGATCGGATCCTCGCGATGTTCTGCCAACACCACCTTTCCATACGCTCCTTCTCCCATATCCTTCAAAACCTTGAATTCAGCGAATTTCTTGGTTCTACGTTTGGTCCCAACACTTGAAGGCCAATTAGTGGATTCGGCAATCTTTTCTTGTAGAGCTTCACTTTCAATTTTGAGAATTTCTTCTTCTGTGTATTTTTTGTAAGTGGTGAATGCTTCCGATTGCGTCTTCGAAGTTGTAGTTGGAGCTGTACTTGTAGAACCAGCTGTAGAAGGGGAGTCAGTAGGAATAGAAGAAGTGTTGGAAACAATCCTTTTGGATTCCGGTTTGGTATTGTCATCTTTGGCGATTTTCGTCAATGCAGTGGGTTTTTCAAATTTGTTATTCAAGTAGCTGACTGGAATACCAAATGTATCATGTCTAGCTTTTCTTGTACTATTTTGGCGGTTGATTTCAGCTGAGCTTGGTGCATACTCAACAGACGTATCATCTTCTGAAGGGAATAGTTTCAATTGAGATGGCCATGCTGCCGAGGACGAATTTTTGGGGATATTTGTGGACGTACGTTTATGCTCAGTTTTAGTTTTGGATGCAAAAGTCTTTTTTGGTGGTAAAAGCTCTATTGTGTCGAGTGGTTCCTTGTGCACTTTCAGCAACTGTGACAGTTCGCTATTCAATGAGATCGAAGATGCACTAGAGCTCAATTTATCCAACTCTTCAGACATATTTGTCTTGTTGGTCAGTCGAGAATATGTTATCCATACAACTAAAGTATCATTTTGAGAAGCTCGAACTTGAACATCAACAAATATCGATTTTCCATCACGATGAATACCTTCGATACCAGCAGACGAGAAGAACAAGTCTTCCTCGTCACTTTCAGAACCATTGGCTGCTTTGTTTCTTAAGATAGCATCGTATCTTCTAAAAAAGTGCTCAGGCAAGACAAGACCGGGACACAAATCAAACGAGTCCAGAATATGCTTCATACCTAACTTTAATATCTTCGTGAAATTTGGAATCAACGCGTTAATCGATCCATCGTTGATCTCATCAGAAGATCTTCCAAACAAGTTTTTGGCAATTGCATTGTTACAAGATAAAATGTCATAAGTGCTAGAATTGACCACGAAAATACCTGCGATGTATGGTAAGGAATGGATTTTCAACTTGATTTCATACCGATCAGCATTGATTTCCAAAGGATTAGATGTGATTGCACAAGGAATATTTTCATCTTCATCCATCTGCAAAGTGTAGTAACGAGTACGATTAATCTTCTGACTGTCAGTTACATCCTTGGAGACATCGTAGTCCGTGAGGGCTCCGTCTTCTTCTTCTGAATCTATTTCCTCTTCATGATCGTTAGACTCATCAAGTACACCAACACGGCGTAATTGGAAATCAAGAGATTCACTAATCTCATTCAACTTTGTAAATTTGGAGTTATCTTGCTGACTGATCAACGACCCGGCGATCTCATTGAATGAATCAACTTGGTATGGTGATAATGGTGACGAAGAATTCAAAGAGGTTTTTGATTTTGAGTTGGAATTTATTGAGGTTCCAGATGTCGAGTTAGCATTTTCTTTTGTGCACAGAATAACAACATCAAATGCGTCACAAGGGATTTGGTCAAACATACAAATGATCAAATTACCCTTACGCTTGGCCCACATCGATGTCCATGCGTAGTTTTGATCACCAGGGCGAAGAATGGCTACGATCTCTCCAGCAAAGAGAATGTTGTTGTTTGTAACTTTCTTATTCTCGTCAGGCTTGTTTCTTTTCAGTCTCATGGATAAATCCAAGTTTCTGGAGATATAGTTTGTTAATCTTTCAGTGACAAAGTTTCTGAATTGAGGAGCAATCAAATCCATTAAAGTTAATGATTTGATCATATTTTTCAGAACTCCAAACATTAAACATGCCAAATCATTAGCAGCCTTGACTGACCATGGATTATCTAGCTCGACCGTGAAAACAGATTGTGGTAATGCACGTTTTCCTGATGAAATGCCATGGAATGGACGATTATTGTTATTGTAGTTATTGTTGGTGTTGAGCGATGCCAAATTAAGATTGCTTGGAGAATAAGTACTATTGAGCATGTTCAAGGCAGCAGTTGAAGGGTGGACTGGGGTTAGTGGTTTGTTTGGGGTATTGGAGCCATCATCTTGGAGCAAGGATGACGTCATGACTGAGTTTTCGACAAAAGGTGTCGCCAATGCATACAACAACTTATTCTTTATAAGAGTATATTTCAATTGTTGGTTGTCGCCATCAAGTGGCAGATCATGAGTTGATAAAGAAATATTGTGAAGGGTTGAAGCAATTTCCGAGTTTTTTGACATAAGATCAGGATCCGATTCTAAAAGTGTAATAATCTCCTTAAGGTCATTATTCAAAAGGGAATCTGTTTCTAATACTCCACTAGGTGCTGAAGATTTACGCCATACTTTCTTCATTTTACTACTTGGTTTCTCGTGAATAGCTTCAGGACCCAGACTGGTCGAGTACATCTGATTCACAGGAAAGCTATCAGATCTCTGAAACTGAGGTCTAAACAAGGCAGACAATGCGGCAGATGAAGCATTTGTTTGAAGCTTCAAACTCTTATTGGAATCGTTGAAATCACCACTGTTGTTGGAATGCTTATATAGTTGCAGTAACGGCGGAGGTTGTTGCAATCCTCTATCGAGGGATGAATTGGAATAGTTTGAGTTCAAACTGTACAAAGACGATCTTCTTTTAGATTCGGTCTCTGGCTTATCCGTGTTATGCAAGTTGATTGACTTTTTCAAGTTTGGTCTGTCCTTCAAAATCTCCAAGGACCGTTTCAACACGTTAAGTCGCAAGGCCAAAGAGTTTGGAGACAAATGGGCATACGAATATGCGTGAGATGACTCAATAGGGAACTTGAGAATATCTTCAAGATTCTTGAATTGTGGATCTCTACCGGTAGATGGAGATATTATGGAAGATGCGTTGGAGGTGGTTGGAGTTAGGAGTGGAAGGTCTGCGTGAGTAGCATACGGCGATGCAGCACGTCTTGAAGTTTTCGGAAGACTCTTGGGTACTTTATGGTTTGTAGATATCTTCGAAGTCGGCCTTTTTGGCAACAGTAACAAACTATCCGAAACTTCATTTGCATCATCATCAAAAAGAAAAAACAGAGGTGGTTGGGATTTTCTTGTACCATCAGCATTCAACGACATGATGAATATTTATATAGTTAGAAATTTGGTTTCTCAACCGTAGCTAGTATGAATGGACTGAATTAAGAAAAACGTCTAGAAAGTACGTGGTTTTCCAACTCAGATTTAAGTCGCCTGATGAAATTATTTGAAATCACTTCTTTATGTATGGCTGATTTCGAAAAGTGTATTAATGATATCCCACTGAAAAATGCAGGAGAATATCACTGACGCTAGGTAGTTGTAATACGGGCGGTAAATATCACTGGATAGCGTTGTCACTAAATTCTGCTACAAATTGTAAAAGTGGTGGTAAAATTATGCTGGATGATGGAGGTAAAAATTAGGTACTGTATGAAGAAAACTGATTGGTGGGGAAACGATTACTTTGAAAGAAAATCGGAAGCTTACCAAATTTATCACTCAAAGATCTAGTATATAGATCTATAGTCAGCAAATAACTGATAAGATATCACCTTTGTGTGAAGAAGAATTGGTTGTGTGATTTCCGGAGGACTGGTGATTAAGGAGTTTGAACGACATTTCGTATTTTTCGTCAGGTAGTGCGTGTCTCCGGAATTAGTGTCGCAGAGGAAGGAGGGGGAAGTTTGTACCTGAACGACATTGAGGAATCGGAGTGGATTTGTGCCGGACAATTTATACAACTATAATGAAGAAAGAATACAAGCGGAATATAGAGGAAAGCTACGAAGATTAACTCCGAGGTATACTTAACAATAAACTCCGAGATATATATAACAATCTATGAGCCTTCAACCATAAATCAGAGGAGATCTCGCTAGTTTTTCAAAAATCATTTATTTTAAAAATGGCCCTCGAACGGTATTATACTCCGAGGGTACCGTCCAGAGTTCGATTCGAAAATTCGTAACATGTAATAAATAAATATTAATATAATAGACTAGGTATTTACTATGGTCCGAAATACTTTCAATTTCCACCCTTCAAGAAATACTCTCAATTTCGGACTTGACTAGGAGATATTTTATCATGATCTGACAACAGGTTGGATTGTGAAGTGCCAGAAAAGTACAAGTTCAAGCCTTCTTCAATACGTGCCAATTTTGTAATAGTTATCCCCCGTCTGGCTGATTCTTTCCCTTTCGCAAGATTATGATATTTTCCGAGGTTCTGTTTGTAGAACCAAGATAGGTGGGGTAGTTTTCGTAAATAAAAATCGTAAATCTAAAAGAAAACTTGGGCATAATTAATCGGGAGGAATGGTCGGAATGGTTGTAATGGTTTCAATTTGGTATAACTACTCAGGGGGGTGGTTGAAATGGTTAGAATGGGTACCATTTTGGTCTAATTATTCGCGAGTAGTGGTTGGAATGATTTCCATTTTGGTCTACTTACTCGAGGGAGATTCTAGAATGGTCTGCACTTTGGTCTAATCACTCCAGACGTCGAACTAGCGTGATCTCCACTTCTCGTTGGATATGGTTACTTGAAACGGTTAGTAGCTTATTGCCGAAATCGAGAGTGAGGAAAGTATTGAGTGAGAAATTCGTCAAGTTGCAGGGGTGATGAACTTTAGGTCACGACCATGTGAGACGAACAGGCTCTCTAATAGAACAGGTTCTCTAATCCTTCCAATTGTGGTTCAATTATTTATACTTCATAACTTGGATCTGTTATTGGATTGTTCATGCTTGTAGCTGAAATCGTAAACTTTATTCATATGTTTTATTCTCAAGATCTTGCTACTAAAACATCATTAGTTACTAAAACTTCTTACCCAAATGTCACTATCATCATGCTCTCTCCAGAGACGACTAATAGTGATACCGAGGCCATACTTCTTACGATCCAATTCATCTTGCTTCATTCTTAACTTCTCAATGGCCCTGGAGATTTTCGTTCTGGTAGCATAGTCTATTTCCACGTTGTACGGAGGTAACAAGTTGGATAAAAATTCGATTTCCTTTTCGATTTTCACTATTCTTGTTTCATATTGTTCATATTTGGCTTGAACCAACTCCAATTTCTCCTGTTCTCTTGTTACGTCTTTCAATTCTGGCAGAGGCTTGTAAGTTGTATCAGGTAGCTCTCGTGAAACCTTCCGCACAGTGAATTTAAGACCCTTCTTGACTTTCGGAGTCGAAGACGTTGGACTGGTTACAAATTCAGTGGTGGGTGTAGTTGGAGGTTGTACGGTCACAGTTTGAGATATTATAGGGGCGGGGATTTTTTCATCGATTGTAGTTGTTGTGATTTGGGTCGGAGTAGCAATAATTGGAGTAGCATTAATTGGAGTGAATTTTGTTGGAGATTCAGTAGCTTGATGAAGTTTTGTAGTAGACAAACTATGGATTAATCGATCAGTGGATGTGTTACTAGCTATTGAGGATAAGGATGAGATAGATGGCGACGTGGCTACTCCTCCTTCGGGTACCACTTTCATTGGAACTTGCGGATCTTCAAGTTCTGGCATATATGAGTTTATAGCTGGATATTTCGGAATAGGGATTACAGATTTATATTTATTGAAGTCTGTTGTTTGTGATATTTACTCAATGTGATTTATCATATATGCTTTGTTTGAATACGCGTCATGTTCAAATTTCGTGTTTCGACGGGTTACCCGGATCTATTTAAAGGCTAAGCTAATACTACCTTAGTAAGAAGAATAAAGGAATATATTGAGTGCCTACGGAGGTGATGAATCTTTGTGATCTTAGTGGGATTTATTGGATTAACACCAACTTGCCTCGAATTTGTATCCTCGCTATTTCTCCCTCCTATGGGTTGTATATGAATAATACCACATCAATACAATCATCAATGGCAATATTCTTGATCTGAAGTTATATCTGTTATATGGTCAGGGATACAAATTTGTATCAAGATCACCTCAAAAGTGTTAAATTACGAAAGGACTACTAATTACGAGAATACCTAGTGGATCAATAGCTATACATATTTTTCAGCCCATATAATGTAAAGGCTACCAAGTATTCAGTGATTGGAAGTTGATCTAGCTTTATTTCTTTGAATTATCCGCTGAATTGTCGTTTGAATTAGTCTTTGAATTACTCCTTGAATTACTCCAGCTTTGGGATATTCTGGGGTTAATTTAGCCTAAACACTTTCCCTTCAAATACTCCCAACAAGAATTGTAGTTCGAGATAAATTAATTTATTCTGGAAAACTGAAATATCGGAGAAGTTAGATTATTCACATATTCACATGTTGGGACTGATTTCATATACGGTAAATCGATAACTAAATAATTACGATAGATCTGGCACGCTAAGATATCGCTACAACACCCTTTACGAAACGTTTGTCTGGAAAGCCGCGAGTTTTTACCTTCCCCACAAATAACCAGGTTTGATTAATAATAGAACGTGACTAATCCTCGTTATTCCTCAAGATTGGTAGACTAATATAACCTTCTAGCAATCTTCAAGTCCAGCAATCTTCGTTGCCTAGATAATCAGAGTTTCTCGGCATTTATTGAGTATTTCTTATTAGAGTAATTCTGGCGCATCGAGGTCGATCCAAAATTTCCGAATTTGAAATCGTAATTGTTCACGTAATTGTTAATTGTTCACCAGTCCCTTTTTTATGACGGAAGTAATAAACTTATCACTCTCCCAGAAAGCAAATCATGTTGTTACACACTTGTATAATAATCAGGAGTCACATATACCTTACAGCAAGAAATCTGTGGTAAACTACGACAATAACGTCTTTCTCAATACCTATAAATCTGGCGGCCACACCAACTATTCGCCTCGAGCATTGATCTATGACCTTAAAGGCGGGTTTGGCTCACTAAATAAATATGAATATCATGAATCCAAGCCAAAGGTCGATGTTTCTCCAGGCCAAATCATCAACGTTGGAGAAACCGTACCCAAGAATCAATTCCAAGTGAAATTGGATCAGGGTTCGATTGTCGGCAACGACTTGTTGAATACTAGTAATACAAAGTACTGGTCGGATTATAACAAATTGATCTACAGTCCTCGGTCTTTAAACTCTTTGACCAATTACAACTATGTGGAAAACGGACCAGGAGTTCACAAGAATTTTGAAAACTTGAAATTCGACAACTTCAGAATTGGAACGGAGGAATTCACCAATTCTCCCGCCGAGTCTCTCGAGCAATTGGAGAACTTTCGATTCTTCCTCGAGAAATGTGACCTGTTCCAAGGAATGAATGTTGTGACAGATATAGACAGTGCCTGGGGTGGGTATACTAACCAATTGCTTGTGGATTTGATTGATGAATATTTCAACAATGGAATCAGTAACAACAAGTACAATATGTGGACGTTTGGTCTTATTTGTGGTGACGATATCAATACCACGCAACGAGTATCTCGTATCAAGACTCTTGTGGAACTCTCCAAGAATTCAACCATAATGTTTCCAATCAACCAGAAAATACCCCAAAACTCCTTATTATCAGATTCGTTCGATAACCAAAGCAATTGGCATGCCTCCGCAGTTAGCTCGATGTTTATAAACTCGTTGTGGGGACTTAATAACCAAAACAACTTCAAAATCTCTATGAGCATAATAGAAGACAATATTTTGAGAGGGTTCGAGAATCGAAAAGTCGTCAATGAAATCAAAATCAACAAAATCGATAATTTGGGGACTGGGGTGCAAGATGTGTCCAACGCGGCAATAAATGCATACTATGGAATATCTGAAGAGCCTAAAGTTGATGATTTCATTGATCTAAGCATTCCGGCCATGAAACCTATGGGCAAGAAGTCTAAACGCAAACCAAAATCAGAATATCTTATCAAGAATAACGTGTTGCCTCAACACAGTCTTGGTCTTCGGGATATTTTGGCCAGAGTTCCTGAAACTCTGAATATTTACGTGCATAGAAATACCAAAGATATAGTGGAAGGAGACTCGTTTCCTAGTGAAATCTTAGCTGATGGACTTTCTACGAAATATTATACAGAATTCAATGTGAGTACGTCGTTCAGGGAAGAATTGAAGTCGTACAGGAAGTTGATTGACAATGTCAGACCTAACCACCAGCAGTATATGGACATTATCGAAGATCAAGGCGAGTTGGTGGAGGATTTAAGTAATATGATCGAAGAGTACACGGCAGGTTATGACGAGAGTGATGAGCTGGATGATGAGTAGAACAAGACAAAGTCTTGCATAAAGATCGTGACTAGATCTAATAATCTACAAGTCTACGGATCTAAATATCTACACATCTTCTTCTTAAATACAAGTCGTTATTTATATATACGTAAAGATATGAATACTAACCAATGGTCTTTTCAACCAAAAAGATACCATAATCATCCTTCAAGGTCTTCATGATAGTGTCGTTAATGGTGGAGGACATTGGGGCTAACAAACCCTTGACACTCATAGTACCATCCAAGATTTGTTGAGTAGCAACGGCACATGGAACACCAACCAACTTGGCCATTGACGAGTATCCGTCTGGGTTACCATAGTCAACCAAGGTGGAGGTTCTGATCTCAGTTTCACCGTTGGCCCATTCAATACCAAACTTGTGTTGTAAACAAACTAAATCTCTTTCACCTTCTTCGTATTGCATCTTTTCTTCCAAAGTGGCACACAAGGTATCCAAGGCATTTCCTCTTGGAGTGGTCTTGTTGTCGGAGAACAAACCTAACCATTTCAAACCAGCAATGATACGTTTTTGATCATCGTCAGACTTGAACTTGGTTAATTGGTTGATCTTAGCAACAATATCTTCTTCAGAAGATGAAGAAGCACCTACCAACTTTGAAGTTGCTTCCTTCCAAGCAACTGGAGAAGAGAAGATTTCGGAAGCTTCATCCTTCAAGAAACCAATGTCTACCAATACCTTGATGAATTCAGGGAAACCTTGGAATCTCAAGGTACCTCTGATGACAGTTTCGGCTTCTGGAATGTTGTACAATTCCTTGTAGGTGGTAGAGTCTCTGTTTGGGTATGCAACGAAAGCAAAACCTGGATAGATAAAGTATGGTTGAGCAGTGGCCATCAAATCTTCAGACTTGACTTCAACAATCTTACCATCCTTCCAGTAACTAGCTGAGTTTCTTAAGGCAAGCAAAACACCTCTGGAAGACCAAGAGAATTTGTATCCCAAAGGATTGTCGGAACTTTCTGGGGCTGGCAAACCACCACAGTAAGAAAGGAAAGACTTGATTTTACCGTTTTGAGCATGGACTTCTTCAATAGTCTTGATGGCGTACAAGTGATCGATACCTGGGTCCAAACCGATTTCGTTCATGACGGTGATTCCGGCGTCTTTGATTTCTTGTTCCAAAGCCTTCAATTGAGGGTTGATGTAGGAAGTAGTTACAACGTGCTTCTTGTTCTTGATAGCAGCCTTGACGACATTGACGTGGAAGGTGTAAGGAATTAAGGAGATAACAAGATCAACCTTAGCGACTTCGGCGTCAAGAGCCTTTTCATCAGTGACATCGAGAGAAATGGCACCAGCAACGGAACCGGCCAATTCTTTTGCCTTGGATAAAGTTCTGCATGCAACAGTGACTTTGACACCAGGAGTTTTAGCTAAGATATCAACGGTAGGTTTGGCAACAAAACCAGATCCTAATAAGAGTACTTGTCTGGAAGTTAGTGAATTGTTGCGATTATAGGAGAGTAAGGATTATGAATTCTTTAGGTATCCTTCCATAGAAATATTAATACTATCCCAAAAGAATAATATCCCATAGTAATAATATCAGTCTATACTTACTTGACCATTTTGATAATATTGTTGATTGTGAAAAACAATTGGAAACGATTCTTGGTCCTCTTTAAATGAAAAAAAGTCAGAGTTGGGGATGGCCCGATTTGGAAAATTAAGCGCCTATCACTAAGAGAGTTATTGAGGGCGCTTGTTTTTCCGAAAAGGGAATGAAGACTCACAATTCTTTGCACGTGAACCAAAGATCTGGTGATATAGATCATGTGATAAGAAATTTACTCCTCGTGTATTTGGTTACGTTTTCGAAACTAAGTCTCGTGTATTTAATCATGTGATCAGAGTCTATTCTGCAGGTGTACTTGATCATGTGACTACTCCATCTATTTTACGGATTTTATCATTGAATCTTTGAAAGCACATTCTCCATATAATATTCCACAATTCATGCTAGATCAAGCTCACTTCTCCTCATTTCTTCCCATTTCTTCCTCATCCCCCATTTCTTCCCCATTTTCCTTCAAATGGCGTTGATTGAAATTCCATTAATTTAAAATGATGACAACCATAACTATTATGTATTATCAGCTCTTTGGGTTTTCATACTACAAGTTTGGCTCAAATCATCTAGGACTACTGAACTCAATTTTTTAATATATGCGAAGGAAATGATAGCAACCGGGAATGTCCCAGTTACTACGAACTAAGCCGCAAAAGCTCAAATTTCAAATATGTTTCAGCATTACGAAATTAGGTAAGCGAGTTTGTAGTAGTTTTTGAATCGCTCAGGCATATATTCTTGCACGCCACAGAACGTGAGAATAGCATGCGATGAGATTTCCATTACCGTCGAAAGTGCTATCGAAGAATCTATTTGTTTGTGATTGCTCCAAATGGTATAAGTGGGTGGATATTCCATTTTCTCGTGATTTTGATCACGTGTTGCAAATCGCCGTGTTGAATAAATCAGTGTACTTTTGATTTAGTGTCAAAAAATTCCGTGTGTAACTAACACAAATCCGATGCTCTTAAATCCTATCGAACAAAGGTTGCACAAAGTTATACAGTCTTTCCGAAACACCTACATATGAGATGGCCGCATTCTATTGAGGAGCAGTATCAACTTATCGCGGCATCACTCTTGGGGATACATGCACCTTTTGACCCGAAACTCGATTTTGTACCGAAATGGTGCTAAGGCGAAATCACCATTAGTGCTTACTTCTTGGAGCATTTGTCACTAGGAAATCTCCTGCTTTGTGAACCAACCAGATTTCTGTCTCGAGGAACTCATTTTCGAAGGGAGGGGAATGATAGCAAACGGCCGGGGTTCTCCCCCGGTTTCCGTAGATGTGTTGAGAATGGAGGTGAAAGTTTTCTTGGTAGGGTATTTCCATAAATTACCCCAAAACGTGTTGAGCTGTAATATTGAACTCAAATATTGAACTGTAATAATAAACTGTACTATTGTTGGTAAGTGCCTGCTCGCTATATCAACTGATTATGAAATCGCCAACTCCGATATTGTGGCCCTAGGGCTCCCCACAAAAGAATGGGAAGGGCAGTAATGGGTGGTATAGTAGGAAAAATCATGGTTTGAAGCATCATCAATTTTGGGGGAGCGTCTCGCGTCTACCCCACAAAGTGCCCGCATAGTGACTGCGAAAAGTTCGGACCTTCTCTCTATAAATGGCACGCAGTCTGCTCGTATTCGGGGTGTATCTACTTCTCTGTATAATATGACTCTTGCAACTACTGAAAACGACATAGTTGAGCAAATTGGAACCAATATCTACAACGAGAAACCGGATACGTCATGGCCTGCTGTCAAACATTACATGTCGACTCGTTTTACCACGTTGTTCGATCTTCCTATTCTTAAGGCTGAAAGAAGATGGTATCAGATCCTTAATCCTATTCCCGGTCTTAAGGAGATGAACGGTAAACATTGGAACTTCTATCTCCTTGGTTTCTTTGCCTGGACTGTTGATGCTCTTGATTTCTTTTGTGTATCAGCCTCTGCATCTAACATTGCCCACACTTTAAATGTGGACATTAAGCAGATCACATGGGGTCTCACTTTAGTGCTTATGACCAGATCGATTGGTGCTGTGATTTTCGGGTTGATTTCGGATACCTATGGTAGAAAATGGCCCTATATTGCCATTTGCTTTTTGTTTATCGTCATTGAAATTCTTACTGGATTCGTTCAAAGCTACACACAATTTCTTGCAGTTAGAGCCATTTTCGGTATTCTAATGGGGGCGATGTATCCTGTTGCTTCAACTACTGCATTGGAAGATCAACCTACGAATGCGAGATCGATTCTTTCGGGTTTCTTCCTTCCTGGATACAACCTTGGATATCTTTTGGCCATTGTCTTTTTCAGAGCCTTTGAATTCTCATACAAAGGGGATGAAGGATGGAGAGCATTGTTTTGGTTCAGTGCTGGGCTTCCTCTAATCTTGATTATTTGGCGTTTATTTTCTCCGGAATCAGAAACCTTCTTACGCTTGAAAGAAAGTAAAAAACGTCATGCCCAAAGAAACTGCGAAGAAGCTGGAGAAAAACGGGGTCTTGTGAGTGGATTCTGGAACTCGCCACTTATGATCACTATGCGTACCGAATGGTTGATGTTTATCTACTTGATATTCATGATGTCGGGTCTTAACTTTGTTTCGCATGGATCTCAAGATTTGTATCCAACATTTTTGGTCAAACAGCATAATATCGGACCTAATGATAAGACTATTATCATGACTGTGGTCAATTTAGGTGCTATTTGTGGTGGTATCTTCTTTGGACAACTTACTGAGCTTTTAGGGAGAAGATTGACAGTCGTGGTCACCATGTTGTTCAGTGCATGTTTCCTCTACCCTTCATTCTACTCTTCGCATATTCCAACGATTATCGGAGGATACTTCTTCCTTAACTTTGGTGTTATGGGATGTTGGGGTGTGGTTCCTATCCATTTAATGGAATTGGTAAACACCACTCATAGATCTTTCCTTTCTGGTGTGGCGTACCAATTAGGTAATCTTGCTTCTTCTGCATCTTCCACCATTGAAGCTGACTTGGGTACCAAGTTCCCAATCAAAGGAAAAGCCGCTGATGCATACGACTACGGTAAAGTCATGCTTATTTTCTGTGCTGCAGTCTTTATTTATATGATTTTTATTATTTTGATTGGTCCTGAACGTTTCCACAAGGACTTGAGTGTTCGTGATCCATATGCTGACGACTCAGACAATGAGTCGCAAGAATCTTCCGACAAATCTGTCGAAGTCAGCAAACCATCTGTTGTTCACTTGGAGACTTCTGAGAAGCCTTCTCTTGTTCACTTGGAAACTTCCGAGAAGCCTTCAACCTTACATTTGGAAACTCTTGAGAAACCGTCTCCATAAAAAGCCTAAATATATTCAATTATTTTATAAATCGTTGACCGCTCTGATAAATTTGAATAAATTACTTGATTAAAACTCTAGTTCTGTAGATGTGATTAATATTATTACTATCTTTATATTAGTTATTAAAGCTTTAGTAATATTAGCGTTTTAATATCGATATCACTAAGTAAAGCAATAGAACATATTTCTAATATATAATCATCTTGTGAAGCACCTGATAAAACATATAATTTAGCAAAGAATCCTTTGACATGTAAAATTGTTTATTATTATTCCTAGATTAATGCTAAAAACAATATATAATGAAGTCATATATTAGAAAATAAATAAACTTCCTCCGAATACAACGAAGACACATAATGTAAGAGGTTATATACAATTAAACCCATTTCTTTAGTTGGTCCTACGCCTTGACAATCTTTACTTCATTTAGTGCAATGAATTTTGCTCTATCTCTAGTTTAACATCTCATGGTTTTATTATATGATCTATAATGTAAACCCGTTATATATATAATGAATAACTTTGTAATTCAATTAACTAATCTTGAAAATATAGATGTAAAACTAATAATACTGTACAAATTGATGTATATTGGATAATCAGATTATATTGAATAATATAATTCATTTAAAATATTATCTAGATTTAATTATTAACTAAATTTTTTTATTACTTTTTGTATATTTTCCTAGAAAAGAAGAAAAACTAAAAATATTAAATGCTGATTGTTATAAATATTTTTCTATAAAGGGATTTGCATTTTCATATAATCTGAGATGTTATTATCCCTCCTTTAATCTATTGGTTAACTCATTTGATAACATGCTGATAATAATACTGGATGAACGAAGGATATGATCGTTATCAGTGAACGGTATAGTTTTCATTGACTTGACATATTCGTAGAACAATATTCGTTTGATACTATTGAAAATTAATGAGATTAGAGAATTTGCATCTAGTGATGATTATAATAGTGATGATATTATCAACGAACTTTACGCGAATTCTTATTTGTGTTAGTGTTGTGGCTCGTTAGTATCATGTAAATATACTTGGTTCACAGTCATACAAGGAAGATTCTACGTAGTGAGTGTCGTTGTAGATGCAGATTCTAGATCTATAGCTCTTCTTAGCCACATATAAAGGCATAATGATAATTATCGAGAGATATGCACTTGGTAAACATTCTATTCACAAGATTCTCGAGGTTCTATCAAGTATCCTGGACCATTCCTTGGTATTTCTTCCTCGATCTTGACTACTAAGCGATGAATTTGACTTTCAAATCCTCGACTATGTTAATGTTTTTGCTCTAGAATATTCCCACCAACTCAATTGACTACGTGTCGGTATCCTCAAGAATAATTAAGATACTTGATTTTTACAATGGACCTTTGAAGACTGGCCCTGGTATCTCGCATCATTGTCGAATTTTGCACCCAAACCCAACACCCGATTTTTCACATGCACTTTTTTCGTGTTGCAACCAAACGAAAGTGAATAAGGGTATAAATACGACTGAGATCCACCACAAACTTCAATTGATTGATCAAACAAAATGTCGTTAGTAGAAGACTTCCAATCGTTATCTAAAGAGATTCCTCATCTCGTTGAGAACTTTGCCGATTACATTGATGTAACACCTCAGATCAAGTATGCTGTGGCCACCATAGCATTCAACCCTATATTCTGGAACATTGTTGCTAGATTGGAGTACAACACTCATATCTTGACCAAGATTGCTGGAGGTGCTCGGAGAGGTTGCTACTTGTTAGCATTCACTATTTTCTCGTTGGGGATATACAGAGATCACATTTACCATGATGCTTTACTTGCACAACCAACATTCGCTCCCTTTGTCGAATCGACATTGGTCAAGGCTTTGGCTGTGTTGAGTTTCGGTTTCGGTAACCTTTTGGTCATTACTTCCATGTACTCCCTTGGTGTCACTGGTACATATCTTGGAGATTACTTTGGAATCTTGATGGATGAGAGGGTAACTGGTTTCCCATTCAACATCAATGACAATCCAATGTACAATGGTTCGACTCTTTGTTTCTTGGGTACTGCTTTATGGTACGGGAAACCTACCGGAATTGTTGTTACTGCTTTTGTATTTGTTATGTACAGAATTGGTTTATTCTTTGAGGAACCATTCACTGCCCAGATTTATGCAAAGAGAGAGAAGGAGAGATTGCAAAAGTCTCAATAAAGTCTCAATAATAGAACAATGAAGTAAACTATGAGTAACTAAAGCAGTCAGGATATCGAACAAATGAATTTAAAACATTCTAATAAGTGAAAAATACGAACAATTCAATAAATATCTGAGCTTTTCAATGAAATATGAACTATTAAAAAACTAAGCACTCCTTATCAATTCAGGATCTTTATACTGCCACACAGTTACAGACTGCTGCTATCACATTTAAGTTGGGTCTATACTATAAACTTTAAAGATCACACAATAGTTCACATCGTTGTACTACAGATCTCGAAGGTGACCTCTACGCAATATTGACATTCACAACTGGTCTTCTCACCTTCTAGATTTCTAGATTTCTATTAGCATTTAGACCCAAAATTACTTGACTAAGCTAAAATGTACATATAACTAAGTAAACTCAAATGTATTGGAGATTCCATGGACCTCCACGTAGCGAAGATTCAATGACTGGAACTTTTCCGATGACTTATGATAATACAATCCTCCTATAGTTCCAGGATTGATGGCACTTGAGTAGGAGCTTGGTGTTAAGGAAGGAGTTTCGAAACCGCCCATGTTGAGCACTATATAGTAGAATCCCTCGAACGAAGCACCATTGATTTGCTTGACTCGAGAGTCCGGCAACAAAAATTCTTCCTTCCACCGCATATACACAAATTGGTTGTCGGCGACTCCATTCTGTATGCTTGCGAGTCTCTGTTTGAGTTGGTTCTCGTTGAGATGAGACGAGTTTGTGAGTTTCTTCCAATGTTCCAAATCATTCTTCAAGAACGAGCCCCACAGCTTATTCTCCGTAACAAATGAATAGCTTTTAATCCGCACATCATTCTGTGAACGCTTATTTGGCGCCTCCCAGTTAAACTTATTGAGGGGATTATTTATGATCTCACCTTTGAAACATGTCGTGATTTCAGGATGATGTTCAGTTAGGCCCGAGATCTGTAAAAACCCCGTCACCACTGAATTTATAAGATCTACGGTCTTAAAGTTGACTTTGATTGTATACCTGGACTTTCCAGATTGTTGTTCTCCCGTGTATTGGGCGTTTGGTCGGAGATATTTGTTTAGTAAGCGTGGTAGTTGGTTGCTTCGTTTGTGGATATGTCTGGATTGTGAGTAGTCCAAACTATAGTTATTAGATATAGGACTTCGAGGAGCCGCCTTTCTGAAATGTATTCTGTGAGATGCTGATGTGTTGGTGAGGAGAAAGTCTGCTTGGCTTGTATCGTCCCTATTGACGGTATCGCTCTTCGGTTCTTGTTCAGAGAACGTTATGGGACAAACACCATTCATTTCGTTATTCTTTTCCGATACATCTTCAACTCCGTCCACGGATATTTCATCAGCCGACTGGTTCCGTGACTCTAGACTATCATCACTGGTTGTGAGGGAAAGTAGATTCCACTCAGTGTTGGAGACTTTTGGATCTTCTTGGTGGTTGATTTCCGTTACTGGCATATTGACTTTTTGTACTTGGTTCTACTTTTGTTGAAAGATTATCTCTATAAGGGGGTTGCGACAAGATTTCCTCTTTTTGTTGAAATTAGCGTCAGATTCTCTGGGACTTCAAAATATGCAAAAGTTGTAAGTTAACTAATCAAATTCTCTGTATTAATTACAGAAACCCTTTTAATCGAATGTAAATTACAAGCGCTGGATGTTCTTGTTAGTTATATAATCAACAACTGATGGCTTTGGTATCAGGCCTTTCCGGATTTCTTTTGAGATTTTTAGCCCACACGACCTTTCTTGCCTCGTAATTTGATCGAAGATAATGTCAGCCCAAAGCTTCGAGTCAGCTACAATGTCAAGTCCACCAACTCCTATACATCCAGGGCCTAATGAAGAGGTACGGAATTTGCCTAATGAGCCTCTACCGTCGGAGACCTTGGAAGATATTGATTTGAATCCAGATTTGTGTGCAAGCGACGACGATGAACTTGAGGATGTGGGGTTAGATACAGCTGAATTCCAACCTCCTGTACCAATTCATGATGAAGAATATATAAACGATAAGCCGAATAATGGCTATCAAGTGACTGTTCCGTTTGACTCTGCATATAAACATCTAGAGAATACATTTCTGGCACAACCTGTCTCGTTGATGTCAGAGGAGCAACAGAGTAAACTAATCAATTATATGGACGAAACGATTCTCAAGATTCAGCGACAGTTTGTGAGAAACCAGGCCGAAGAAATTGAGATATATCTGTTGCAACAACTCGTAACTGACTTGAAAAAAGTGGTGGACGTCCTATTTGTGTCAGTGGGGACCAAATCACCACTTTTTGGGCAGGCTGAATATTACATCAAGTTGATGACAGACTTGGAAGATTTCGTTGCCCATTATAGACACATTTTTGAGGTCAATTTGGTGTCACCCATCCTTTCACCTTCAAACCATCACAAATTGATTTGTTTTCTTACGTTGATGCAAACATTGGATGTTCATCTTTCTTTCCTAATCGATGGCTACACCACAAGCCAGGGAACGCGTGAGAAACTTAGCGCCACAGGTCTTGTCCGTTTAATTCCCATAGCTTCAAGATTGCGAATTCTCATTATCTCCAAATTGGAGCCTATAAGATTGAAATTGCTTCATGTGGTACGTTCAGCGTCCACCTCTGACCAAGTTTATAGGGAATCCCGTGAAACTCTCAACCTCTTGGATCTCGAAATCGGTAGAATCTTTGAAGGGGTCCTAGATCGGGGTTGATGTCGCGTCGTGTGTATACCACTTTCCAAAATTCATGTAAAACAAAAAATGAGTAGTACGAAGCCTTAACTCACTCAACTAGCATCACTATTCCTAATGTGGCCTTTTTCGACAAACTACGGTAGAGATACCAAAGAGTTAACCAATGAGTTGCCGGAAGGACTTCAAGACTTCTTCAAAGAAAACAACCCCGACGCCAAACACCAATCGATATTTGAGATTACACCCCACCAAAAGCGAGTCAACGACGTGCTATCGAGACAAGATAAGAATCCAGAGTATACTTATGAGTTTGACAAATACAAACAGGCAGAAACACCTCACAAAGTCACTGTAATCAACTGTGCAGAACTTCAACAGAAAGTGATGGAATGTCTTCGTGGATGGAATGTCACCTCTACTGACCCATGCCGGGCAGAGATCAAGAAGACCACTTCCTGTGTCGAGATTCAAAATCGTGCCTTGAAGAAAATGTATTACCAAGACTGTGTAAGTGTCGAACAATGCTCCAAAATCAGATATGTCATCGATAAGTTATTTACCGAGAATTTTGGCCAGTACGGTGATACAATCAATGACCAATCACAAGCTAAGTTCAATAAGGACTTAGATAATATGTTTTACAAAATATGGAAGTGATTCATGGTTTTACTTAAAAGAACGTGAATATCCCTGGCCAAATTCATACCAAATTCTAAATCGAACTTCTGGAAAAGAATCGATCCATCTGCATTATCTGTAAATAGTTATCTATCAAATAGAATGACGTTCAAATGATCTATCTCTGCATTATTTTGAATGTATTTATCGGGTCTTTCCTCGTAATTTTGCAGATATTTATTTATCTGATATAATATCGTCTCCCAAGCCGAGCCAGTGCTGCAACTTTTCGTCAAACTTTAAGCTGGCCACTAAACCTGAAGTATTAGGAAATACATACACCTTTGTATGTGACGGAAGTTTCTCATGTAACTTGCTTAGTATCAAATTGTATACGCGAATCTCTTCAGAATTGCCTTCCATCGATAACTGTTTTCCCCATATGAAGTTTGTTTTAGTCAATTTGAATCTCGTTATTCCTATTTGCTTCACTATGAATTTAACAATAATCTCCCAGATACCTTTTCCGATGAAAACTACGTATTTACTATTTGTTTTTGTGAATTCCTCTAGCAACCGTGGAACGTTGGCCAATTTTTCCTCCATACTAAGTTCCTGGGCCGTTTTCGTGCATCGAAGGACAAGATCAGTAAACCCAATCCTATACTTTACGAGCTCGTAGTCGTGTTCTGGCTTGAGATATGTCGAGTCTCCACGAACCAACGTCTTCAACATTTCGTCGTTCTCGTACTCTTGAACCTGCAAGATCTTCAAAAACAACTTAGACTGGTTGAACAACTTCCAAAACAAGTTAGAAAAGTGGGCATAATGGTGTTGTTGGATGGAAGATTCAACTCCTGGGTTGTAGCCTACAAACATGATTATCTGTTCATTACCTATAGAGGGTGGCAAGTCAGGCCTGTTCGGAGTCTCTTTAAGAACCTCTTTCGGCTTCTTTTTGATAGGACGCTTCTCAACTCTTTTCAAATTTACTGGAACTTTATTTTCTGCTTTGTTTTCGGTGTATTTAAACGATTGAATCTTCGATCTTAACCCGTCCATAGTTAAAATCTCCTAATTAGCAAAATCTGATAGAAGCAAAGTAATCAAAACGTCTCCAGTCTATCTTAACTGTCATACAGCTTTCCCAGATTGGGTCGTGCGAGCGAAGAATTGATTTTAGAGATTATGTAATCTCAACTCTCTGTTGAATAATGTGGGTAAATAAATCTAAATATTACTGGGAACTGGTATAAGATACATTGGAGGCTACTTCAAGTTAATCTAGACGTTAAGTGAGTTAGTATAGTCAATTTTGGCCATTATTTCACTGGCTGAATCTACAGTTATTATTGTACTGCATATACATATTGTATAATTTCACTTATTTGCAGCTTTAAATACAGAGAGAACTAATAGCTTCGCTCTTCGCTCATAGTTCTCTCAGGTTCTGTTCAATAGGAAGAATATAAATTACTGGTACTTAGTAGCTTATTGAAGAGACCACATTGCTATCCTAGGTTTTCTTCCCACTAAATCTGTCATGTCATGTAATGAGTGCAGCAAACTATTCGAAACTCTTTAAAAGTTGACTAATATCACTAAATCTCACTATGTGTCACTATTTTCTATTCAAAACTCTTTTAGTTCACAATTTTTCACTCCTATAATTCATAATATTCAATATTCGATTCTTGGATTTGACAAATCTTCGCTTCGCTCAGTATTTGTTGGTCCTGCATAATAAAACATCAACAAACATCATCTCCAGAAAATCCATCCCGCAGTATATTCTTACGACAACTGTCTACAAGATTCGCTATCGACAATGGTGGATAATTCCTTTGGAGGCTCGTTTCTAGAGGACAGCCTTGAGGGTCTTTCTAAAAAAAGAGATTTTAAGCTGATTTCCACCCCCATTAATCACCACCTTGAAAATGACAACGATGTGTTGTCACCATTTGAAATCTCCGGACTGATGAAGGACGCAAGTACGCCACTTACCACGCTGAATTCTGGAGGCGACCGCTTACCCTCGATACTAAAAAACTCCGACACCGTCAATCGTTCTCACAAAGATGAGGATATGATTCCTCAATCACTTTTGAACAAGCATCCCGAATTGAACATAGCTAGTAAGAATGGAAGCCTCAACGCAGTCAAGTGTGCTCGAGTAATATTTTCCCCTACCAAAGAAATAGCAACTTATCGAAATGACTACCTTTTGAGCGAAGATGAACTTGACACTACCCATCTACAACAAAGAAAGCTTATGAACCAAACGTCTCAAGACAACGAACCATTTGAATTAGCGAACACTAACGAAAACTCCACTACTCCAAAACAGACTTCCAACAATATTCAAAAGGACCTGTTTTTCACGCAAATCTTGACCGAACCCACTATCCCTTATGTATTGTCGTTATACTTGCAACTTTTCATTAACATATGCCTAATTGGCGTTGTGTTTTTCTTTGCTTATGTGTTTATAAAAACGATCCGTGCAGATATCAACCACAAATTGGAAAAGTATACGTCCGATGCGTTGCAAGAAATATCGTTATGTTCAAGAGAATACTACAGAAACAAATGTTCAATCGAAAATGGGGAACAGAGAGTGCCTGCATTGGAGAGAGCATGTACAGCTTGGAGTAAATGTATGAATCGAGATCCTCAACAACTTGGGAAATCCAAGATCACCGCAGAAACTCTTGCTGATATTGTCAATGGATTTATTAAGCCAATTAGCTGGAAATCCCTAATCTTTATTATGATTCTTATTGTGGGAAGCATATTGATTACTAACGTAGCATTCGGTAGTTATAGGAAGTCATCAAGACTTTCAAGCAAAGAACAAAAAGAATTGAAGGCACTCCGTGAAAAAGTCGACGAACAAAGCAAATCATTGCAACAACTCGAGCTCACAAATGAGACCTCCTTCAAAACTGCCTACAACGAAAGAACTCCAGACTATCCCCGGTTGCAATCGCCTCGTGGATGTACTGAAGAAATGAATATCAGACCAGGAAATACAAGGTCCTATAATCCAGCTAACGACTCTTATGCCTCGCCATTGTTAAATAGAAAAAGCTCTTTGAAACAACAATAGTAGTAATGAATATCCAACGACTGATTTTACGTGTAGAAGTATTTTTAATAGTCATTCTGTTCCTGATTCCGAGATGTTTGAGATGATGTAAAATTTAACACACTCTTAATTGCCATGGCCCAATTAGGTAATTTCTCAGATAAGAAGTGTTGCATCAAATATCTCGGAAACAACATAAATAAGATGCAAACATCGTTCATGGTTCATTCTTAATAGCTACTGAGGTTTTGAAAATGTCAGAGCGTATAAATCCTTTTGAAGATAAAGAGACACTTCAAATTCATGAAGAGAAACTGATATCGGAACTGGTTGGTTCCCTAGGAGAAGATTCGATTAGAGATGAAATTGATCATCCCGGCTCGATATTTATGTTTTTTACAAAGGCAGATATCCCATTCTTGATATTTGCTTCGTTTCTTCTTTGTGTTGCCGCAGTAGGTACTTCGATCTTCACCATTCTCTATGGTAATATTTTTTCAAAGCTTACAAAATACCAATCTGGAGAATACACAAGTATCTCATCGTTCTTAAAGGACGTTCGATTACTTTGTGGGTTGATAATGGTCGTAGGATCGGTAAAGATGGTGTTCACATGGTCTGGAGTGTACTTTTGGATGAGATTTGGTGAAAGGCAACAAGAACGTGCTAGAAAACAATTATATGCGCAGATCTTCGCCAACAATATTGAATGGTTTGAGAACCTGAAAAACTTAATGGGCGAAGTCTCTCAAGTCAATAGATGTATTGAAGAAGTCAGAGAGGGAACTTCAGAAGTTTTGGGACTATTGGTTCAGACAGTAGCGAGCTGTATTGCATTGATAATCACTTCGTTCTACTATGCTTGGTCTGTGTCTCTAGTAATTATGGCAACATTTCCTATAATGGCCCTTTTTGGATGGTTTTTTGGAGTGCTTACATACAAAGCAGCAAAGCAAGAGAATGACCTTACAGCTTCGGCTTCAAAAGTTTTGGATTGGACTTTAGTTTCGAGTGCTGTGATTAGAATGTTCAATGGAAAATATGTTGAAATGGTCAAGTTTAACAAAATTGTCGACGAATCTGCAGCTGCATTTTTTAAAATTGCAAATGCTATAGCTGCAAATGGAGCAACTCTCAAATTTTTATCATTAATGATGTTTGTACAAGGGTTTTGGTTTGGAAATTATATGATCAGCAAGAAAAAGTTGGAAATAAATCAAGTTTTTACCTGTTTCAGTTCGTGTTTGATGTTGGGAACCAATATTTCTGAGTTGACGGTATTAATAGCAACTTTGAATAAAGCTCAAGCTGCAGCTTCGAAGATCTCCGCTTATCTTGTAAAGAATGAAACGAAATCTGTCGGGAATTCTGACATATATTTTGATGAGTGTAAAAACGGTGAAGTATCTTTCAAGAACGTTTCTTTCAAATATTCATCCAGGCCAGATATCATTCTTAAAGATGTATCGTTTACATTGAAAGCAAACGAACTCAACTTTATAATTGGGCAATCTGGAGCTGGCAAGTCTACCATTTCTCAACTATTGTTACATTACTACCTTCCATTGGAAGGCGAGATCCAAATTGATGGCCGGAACATTACCAATTTGAGTCGCAAGTGGTTGACGGACACCATCACTTTGCTACAACAAAGTCCAGCCATTTTCAAGGAATCCGTAAGGACGAATATTGCATTGTCGGTGATGAATAAATACGATTCTGTACAAGATGTGCCTGAAAGATTGATTCAAGAAGCGTGCACTTTTGCATTATTGAACGAAGTGGTTGACGATTTATCCAACGGTCTCGATACAAAAATCTCACAAGAGTTTCTATCCGGTGGCCAGCATCAAATGGTTTCCATAGCCAGGGCCAAAATCAGAGATACTCCGATCCTCATATTGGATGAAGCCCTATGTTCTTTAGATAATTTGAGGCGCGAGCGACTTTTTGCAGCCATTAAAACTTGGAGGCACGGCAAAACAACCATTGTTATAACCCATGAATTCAGTCAGATACATAATAATGATTACGTTGTGTTGATGGAGAATGGGCGGGTCATTAAAGAGGACTATTTTGAGAAACTTCTTGATCAAGAGTTGGTGCTAAGAGAAACACAAAAAGTCCTGGAAAAGAGCCACGAGAAGGGTCTCACAAAAACCCACATCCTGCAAGATCATCTAACAAACCCAGCAATTTTGCACGATCTAGAAAAGGGAGGAAATCTGGAAGAAGTTCCAATGCTGATTCTTTCGATTTTAAGATATTGCTTTTCCACAATTGATAAGAAATTATGGATTGTGTTGGGACTTTTTGTATCTGTGGTTGGGGGAGTACTCAACCCCGTCTTTTCTTTCTGCTTTTCAAAACTATTGTCTAACATGGTGTATGCAGCTTTAGGTATTGATCAACGACAGGAGCTATTAAAATGGTCCAGTATCGTTATTGGAATATCTTTTGCCAGTGGTTTGACCCATTATGTCTCTAACATTATTCTTACATACGCGGGAGAGATTTGGATTGTGAATCTAAGAAAACTTTGTTTCTCAAGACTAAACGAGCAAGATATGTCTTACTTTGATATGGAAAACAAGAAACCAGCTGAAATGACTGCTCTTCTAATGAACGATACGAGAGATTTGCGAAGTTTGGTGTCTGAATTTCTTTCCCTAGCTGTGAATTTGATATCCATGGTATCTGTGGGAATCATATGGTCCATATGTACGGGATGGAAGCTTGCTTTGGTTGGTGTTGCATTTGTTCCGTTAGTTTTGATCATTACTGGAACGTATGGAAAGCTATTGGAAAGCTCAGAATGCAAATACAAGGATAAAGTAGCTGCGCTAGAAAACCACAACCATGAAACTATCTCTGGCATCAAAACAATTCGCGGGTTGAATATGGAAGGCTATTTCCAAACAAAATTCGATGAAGCGTTGTACGATATAAATAAAATTTCAACTATTCGAGCGGTGAACACCGGCTTTGGGCTTGCTCTCTCCGAATTGTGTACTGCCTTGGCTACAGGAACAATAATATACTACGGAATGGACCTAGTAGCCCACACAGAATACTCAATTGGACAATTGTTGCAAGTCATCACTCTCTTGACCTTTACAATAACCAACGCTGGTAGTTTGTTGAATCAGTTGCCAGATATAGCCCGAGGCCAGAGAGCTGGAACGTATATTATAAAGCTATTAGACGTCAGGCCATCGCCAGTTGAAAACGACGGATCTTTCAAACCATTTAAAATGCACCAAGATATCTTGACCTTCCAAAACGTCCACTTTGCGTACCCATCTAGACCTCAAGATCTGGTCTTGAGTGGACTAAATTTCGCAGTCCAAAAAAATGAAACCGTAGCAATTTTGGGTGAGTCTGGGAGTGGAAAATCGACAATTTCATCTATTCTAACAAGGTTATATGGTGTACAAGAAAGTTCGGTGTACGTGTCCAATATAGATATCAACAGTTTGGATATAGATTGGTTAAGAGAAAAAATTACTATTGTACCCCAATTTCCAAAATTTTTCGAGGGCACAATATATGACAATTTGACATATGGAATCAGTCCTCAAATGAGGGTCGATTCCAATCAAATTCAACGCGTTTTGAAATTGGTGAATATTCACCCGTTTGTCAGCTCGTTGCCTGAAGGATTGTTTACAATTTTGGGTGAAGGAATGAATTCATTAATGTCAGGTGGGCAGTTACAGAGATTATCTTTGGCTCGAGCATTAATTCGCAACCCTCTGATAATATTACTAGACGAATGTACTGCTAGTCTAGATCCAGAGAACTCGAAAATAATACGAGGCTTGATACTGGAGAATCTCTCGGGAAAATACACAATATTAATATTCACTCATGAAGTTGAGATGATGAAAATCGCTTCAAGAATGGTTGTGTTGAAAAATGGAAAAGTCCATGAAGAAGGAGGTTTTCAAACACTTTATGAAAGAGGAGGCGAATTATTCAGAATAACAAATGGCCGATACTGAGTCTTATAAATGTTAATTTCGAATCAACAATGGAGAAACAAAACTACCGAACGTAGCGAGGTATTTGTGATTATTTGAAAATGAATATTTTTTGAGAAGTGAATATTATTTAAGAGGTGAATATTATTTGAGAAATGAATATTATTTGATAAGTGAATATCAGTGAATTTCAGTGAATACTAGTGAATACTAGTGAATATTAGTGGAGATACTGAATTAGCCAAACTTACTGGAATTGGTCCTAGATGTAGATTGGTTCAGTTGCCATAGTAGAAACTTCGTATATTCGCAATTAAGCTACTTCTTGTATTATATTGTCATATTCTGAATACTGTATATACTCTAAACAATTCAAATTCATTACTTCTAACAATAGGTATAATTTTTTGGACTCACGGAATTTATAATTTAACACAAATATATGGAACGTCAACGTCTTCACCTTCTTTATCGTCACAGCATACCTCGAAAATCAAGAAGTTAACATGGCCAGGAATATCCTTCTTGCTGACTTCTTTGATCAACTTGGTCAAATTCATAGCTAATCTATCCTTAACCTTCTTAGGTGGGAAGAACGAAGCGTATAATAAGGAAACTCCATACGACAACATTGAAATTTCCAACCCTTCCTTTTCTAAGAAATGGTCAAGCAATTGCTGTAAGGTGATGTCTCCTTCCAAATTGAATCTATCCCAAATTTGATCAAATTCTTTACCGTTGTACTTTCCTTTAGCTGACATGATTGGTTCTGAGAAGCCAATAAAAGGCAACGCCAAGTTGATAAACCCATTCTTGTATTGCTCAATATCCTCATTTCCAGCAGCAACTTTGTATAATTCTAAATTGACCAAACCGGTGACTAACGCAGTGGTTGTGGCGATTGCAGGGATAATTCTACCGGCGATAAATTTGGTTTTACTTTCATCAGCCGTTTCAATTAGGTAGTTCAAGGCTCTACAGTTAGAAGCAGCAGCAATAAATTGAATATGATGGTTGGTATCGTCATCCTTCTCAAATTCAATAGGTTCTAACCTGTAGCCAGCTAAAGTGCTTGGTTCGGGTAAGGAAGCAGCTATCGTCTTGACCTCGCTATCGTCTAATCCAGAGAGTTGGTTGGCTTGGGCTTCAGCTTCTGCGTCATTGGCGGCAATTGTGATACCTGATTTAGGAGTGAATGAAGGCACTTCGATTCGAGACAAAATCTTTTCGTACTCTTCAAGCGAAACTGATGGAGCCTTTAAGCCGTAGATAAATGCCAAGAGATGGGCACCTCCAACAATGAAATTGAAATGGTCTTTGTTGTTGATGTCGAACTTTAAAGGTTCTGGGGCTCTCTTTGGACCAGACCAGAAATTACCACCATTGGAGGTCTTTGCATCCTTAGGGAAGTTGAACAATAATTGTTGAATATCGTGGTTGAATTTGACTTCAAATTCATTACGAGCCCACTTTACACAGTCTTCGAATGTATAAGGACGGTTATTCAAGTAGCTTGCAATGTTTTGCAATGTGGACTTGATATCTGGGTTTTGTTTCAATGTTTGTTCAACATAGTTCGGTTGAGTCAAGTATAAGTTAACTGATTCTGGAGAATCAGCAAAGTATCCTTGGAAAAGTGACTTTGCCCAAGCAATTGTGTGGTCAATCTTGTTTGGGAAAGATCTTAAAGTACATAAAGGAATAGACTTTTCAGGAGGATCTTGGGATGAAGAGTATGACTCAGTCAAGTTTGGAATTACAACTTGAGTGTTACCCTTTGTTCCCAAAGTACCTGATTCCAAGAGTGGTTTCTTGTAGAAAATACAACGACGGTCAACGTAGGTTCTAGCTTCAACATTATCCAAAGCATTGGTTACAATATCCAATTGATTCCAAAAAGCGTCATCAAATATGTCTTCAGTATCAGCACCTATTTTATCCAATTTGCATTCAATCTTGCCTTTTAAGTCAGGGTTCATTGCAGCAACAGCTTCGGCCGCAACCTCTGACTTATTCTTTCCAACATCTTTAGGTCTGAACAAGAATTGACGATTCAAATTAGATTTTTCAATAGAGTCCATATCGGTAATAATAATACTTCCTTTAGGACCAGAACCCAAACCCATCATAGCCCAATTCTTCAACATTTCACAACCAATGGCACCAGAACCAACTAAAAAGATTTTTAAATTGGCAATGGTTTGTTGGAAATCCTTACCGAAAACAGCAATTTGTGCATCATATCTGGTTCCCAATGGCTTTGTTGTTTCGGCATTTCTTGGGAATTTATCATTGGATGGTAAAGATTCCAAAGAGTCGAAGTAGAGCCATTGTTTGATAGGACCGAATTTGGAAGAACAGTTCTTCAAGACTTCCTGGGCAATCAATCCCCCAAAGAAGGCTGCCATTCCTGGAATATCACCAGTAGCTTGGAAAGCCAATTCACGGATCAATTTTTCATCGATCTTGGCGTCTCCCAATACAGATGGGAACTGAGTATTTACTTCTTCGACCAATCTCAACAATTCAGTGGCATCTTCTTCGTGGTAAGGTCTAGGTAACTTTCCATTGTGTCTAGTTTGAAAGGCATGTAAAGCTTGGAAACCCAAATGGTATTGAGCGGATCTATCGAACTTGGCAAAGTCAGGAATGACATATTCTGGGTTTGCTAATTGTGTGCTTAATGGTTCGAAAGCGATATCCTTAGCAACTTTAACTTGGGTGTACAAACCTCCTTTAATATATTCACCAAAAGATTTGTCAATTTTGATCTTGAAAGCGTATGGTCCCAATACTTCGATCTTGTGAGGTGTTCCATCATTCAACTTTGGCATACCTTCGACTTCGGAGAACTTCACGTAGTCTCCGTCTTCCAAACCATGTCTATTGTCATCCAACATAGTGACAGTCCCATTACTTTCAAAATCAGAAACAATACCAGTGTGAGGTTCTTCACCGTTTAGGTCAACGACAGTAAACTTTTTTCCGAAATCCACAAACAATTGGCCAAATAACCCTCTAAGGTCAGCATTGATGTAACCAATGTTTCTTGAATGAGTAAAGTTGTTGATTTTAACTTGTTCTTCCAAAGGTAAGTTAGTGGAAACAATACACTTGAAGTTAGCCAATGTTTCAACACTCAAATCTTTGACAACTGATATAGGAACATAACTGTTAAGTTCCTTTAGTTTTGGAACAGTGGCTTCGGCTCTAGGCTTGCCCAAATCTTTAATAGGATCCAAGAAGAATTGTGACGATAAGTCTTGTAATTCAACAGGATTTGGATCGTAGAGACTCAAGGATTTAACTCCGGCAAGAGCTACATTTTTGGCAATCTCAACCCCCAACCCTTTGAGACCGATTATTAATACGTTTGCGTTTTGCATTTTCAACATAGCTTCTTTACCCATGACATACAATTGTCTGGAGTATAAGCTCTCATCAATCTCCTGTGGCAATGGAGAATCTATCTGCATATTATCAGCCATTTCTAAGTGTTTGCTATAGGATTAGAAAGAGTTCCTGTACTTCATTTAGATTTCACCTCAGCGGCAACTTGCCAACATCTTTGGGTGGCGCACGCTTCTTATGAGAAGGATTGAACAGCAATGGGGTCTGACAGGCAAAGTACTGTAAAAGTACACTAGAGTTGATATTAACTTGGGTTAGATGACCTGAGTAGTTGGACGATGTTTTATTGAGATACTGAGTGTTAAGCACACTTTGTGCCATGAATTAATGGAACATCTAGTGCCTTCCTGAGAGTTAATTCATTAAAAACGTCATATAATTCAGTAGCAAATATGCTAATATGATAATCGTCCAAAGTTGGTATCTTATTAACGTCTTTAAAATTAAAGGTACATTAATGAATTGGATCTGTGATGGGAGCTGAATCGTCTTTTTGTCGACTCAACTTTCTTCAGATCGTAATTGCTAGGTTCGATTCTCAAATCGTGCAGTTAGCCCATAAATAATAGCCGCGAAGAACTTTCTATTATTCTACTATCTTTGTAGTTATAACCGGATACTAGCTGATTTTCCCACAATATACATTTGTAAACTTATACATTTGTGAACTTTACTATGAGAGTATTCAGAGTACTCATTCACTAACTACCTCTTCTTATTCTAGAACGGCGATCTGTTATTTTTAGTGTTATTCCCGGCTCTTATTGTATAAAATCCCCGGAGATCTTAGCAACCGCTGTGCGCAAGATCGGTCTTCTTGTTGGACTCCACATCAAGATTTCAATTCTGTATTAGGATGAGCTTTCTAGTAAAGATTTAACAGTTCTCAAACCCAATTGGGAAGATGGTACGCAAACCATTTGGTATGTCTTCTATTTCCCTCGGAACGGGTTCCAAATAATATTTTATCTACAGTAGCGGTGCAAAGACTTCTAATACAATAGTTGACTCGCGTGATGCATTATTATATACGAAACTGAATATATGGAACCAATGAATCAAACTCTGTAGTTGCAAACGTGGCACTGGCCAACACCTTCGTCACTCAATTATCAGGAGCACGTCATTCTGCCTGCCGAAAATCCACCGTATCTGGAAAAATGTCCACAAAATAAAATCTAGATTCGAGGTCAAGACTCATAATCCTATAATGCTCATAATCCAAAAAATACGCAAATCTTCTCTTGTTGGAAACCTTGTGACGGCACGAAGGTGTATTGCTGGTTTGTAGCGGCTAGTTCTTCTAGAATATTTGGCCCTAAATGTTCTGTATTCTCCAGATTAGTATATGTTCCCTGGATTCTCCTATATATGACATTGATATTTTCTCGATTGTTGAAAAATAAATATTTGATTTCGCGAATATTTAATCAGTATTACTGTGTGGATTGCATTGAAGGATATAATAAGAAACTACGTAAATACGCAGAAGTGCTGGATAAAACTAAGGGAAGAACTGAGCATAGCGAAGTGTTTGTTACTATTCAATAGTTGAATATTAGTGGAGAATTGTGAGTTCTTGACAAGATTATAGAGTTAGATCCCCTTACCTTACCCCAAAATTAAGTCTCTCACATGTTTTAGGAAATACAAGAAGTGAAGAATCTGTGCATTGAATGAGTTGATCATTCTAATAGTAAGGCTGTTTTTGGTAGTTGACGTAGCTGGAGGTGTTGGCTGAAGGATTTGCGTTGTTGGAGGTTGCGGTGGTCGTACCATTGGCCGCATTCGTAGGGATATAGTTATTTATTCCCATTTGATATGGTGGCATGGGTAATGCTTGATATGTAGCAGATGCTGTAGAATGAGTAGATCCAGCCAGAGAATAGTAGTTGCTAGCATTGGGTCTTAATATGGACTTATCGTCTTTCACTTCGCTTTTGAATTCCTCCTTCAATTCGTGATCTTTCTTGATCTGCAGATCACGTTGCTCTGATGCCTTCTCTGTCATTTTCTTCTCCTTCAAGCATTCATTGATTGTATCTTCGTTAACGCCAAACGATCCCGGGTCAGACCAAAACAACATCCTGCTAATTTCTCTGCATTCCAAAGCTGTAAAGTTTTTGTTTGTAGCCTTGTTGAGTTCCAAAGCGATAAAGCGCCACTTTTCCAATTCTCCAGCATCCAACACATTTTGTAAATGTACCTTGTCTTCCTCGTTCCAACTAGAAGAATTGTTGTTCCCCTGTTGGCCCACGATGACTTGGTATCTGTTTCTTGCAGCTAGGTAAGAGCCAACGCCCGATATTTCAGCAATTTCCACCCATGATTTGCCTTTCTTCTTGAGCGTAACAATCAAGTCATCTTGGACTTTGGAAAACTTGGATTTTCTCTTGGCCCGTTTTTGTTGGAGGGAATACGAAATTTCTGGACGTATTGGAGCCTGGGAAAGTGGTGGAGATGGCAAAAGTTGTTGGAGACGTTCAGGGAAGTTTGCAAATAACACCGGGGCAGTATTTTTCGGAGCAGAACTTGCTGAGGTTGAAGAGGCCTTAGGCATTTGAGATTGGAGATGCTGGTTCATATGGGATTGTGTGTGTGGTTGGGGTTGTGGTTGTGATTGTTGAGCATGGACCATATGGCCCCCATGAGGAATTGAGTAATAATGGCCCAAGTGTGGGGGTTGTGGATACGTCCCCGAGGTAGGACCGTAATAGTTGTTAATTGAGGAGTTTGTATCAGCGGGAGTGGATGTAGCTGAAGTGGCATTTGTGTTTGTAGCTGTTTGCCCGGGCATAAGCATGTAGTTGTTAACAGGGACAGATTCAAAATATTGTTGGACTTGTTGTTGGTTCATCTGACCCATTTGACCCATTTGGTTCACCTGGCCCATTTGTTGGCCCTGGTAACTAGGGTAGATAATTGATTGGCTAATATATTGAGAGTTCGGCGGATTCATTTGAAGATATGATGGTTGTTGTATAATCATAGGAGAAGAATAAAAGCGGGGTTGTTCATAATCTTTAAGATGTGGTTGTTGTTGACCTGCAACAGCGTTCTGAAGGGCTGGTTGGTGAGGTGTTGGATGGCCCTGGAGCTGTGCTGATTGTTGTGGAACACCTCCTTGCTGACCAGGTTGCGCAATTGTTTGTCCTTGTTGACCCTGTACCAGCTGGACCTGTTGGGTAGGATGACCCTGTGCTTTATTCGTAGCTTGAGCAGCTACCGCAGCTTGTTGTTGCAAAAGAATATGATGCATCACTAACGTGCAAAAAAAAAACTTAGAACTTTGGCGACCATTTTATATCATTGATTGTCTCCCCAAAAAATAAGATACACGCAAAATAATATGTTCGTATAAATTACATTGTAACCTTCAAAAAAAATTTGTTGTAATTTTTTCTTATTACGAGGGTTTTTTACTCACACTACAGGGCTACAGAGCAGGCTTAACCGCGGGTTAACAATATTATTCTGTGACCACATACTAACGAAATAGTTGCAGTAATTAAGGCCATCAGCTCTTGATAAACTATCCTGATATTATTTCACATACACTCATTAATATGGTTTGGGATAAATTATCCTTCGTAAGTTTTTATGTTGAATCTTTTACTAAATATAAAAACTTGCCACAGAAATACACATAACACCAATCACACATGTTCACACATGTTCGAATTTACCCGCACTAAATACAGAATCCAAATCTTCGATTCTTCTAGACCAGTCTGGATGTGGGAGGTCAGAATTTCTATGTTTTATTGATAAGTTATATGCAGACATGTATTTTAGATCTTTCTTGATGACGACCATGCACATCCGAGATGCTATGCACATTCGAGATGCTTTTATTGTATAACTTATCTGGTTTACGTAGGATTGTAGACTTAGTGGTGACCTTTGTATGTCTTACCTAGTCGGTGAAACTTTGACTTCATTTATATACGATCTCTCCAATAAGAATGGTTAGTATCTCGTAAATCGCCATAATAGTGCAAGGTAAGATTTAATGAACTGAAGAGCAAACACTATTGCACAGGATACATAAATAAATAGACGCATAGTACATATATATATACTTGACGACTTTAGTAAAGTAATTTCCACTAATCGAAATAATGTATGATATGGAGGTGGAATTGTGCATGAAGACAACTCAAGGATGAGTTAATACTAAGGACGTATGACATTGTCTACTACAGATACCATCAACTCGTATTATGATCTTATCAACTATAACTCCAACTATTTCTTGGGAGTCTCTAGTTATCTAGAAGTTATCGTTTTTCTTGGTTAGGATATTTCTTCCTTTTCTAGAATAATATTCTCGCAAACGATACTTAGTATTATTCTAACACCACAAAGCGTGGTTACAATATCAATTCTAATATTGATGCCGTTTATACCTAATAATTTCCAACTTCCAAAATACTTCATCATAGGACATCTAAAATACGTCACGTTGATTGTTTTTGAATTTTCAATTCTCTAAGTAGAAATATTATGAGCCTCCTGAGCCTTATGCTTTGAAAATATCTGTTGATTTTTACAATCACGGAATTATCAAAGTACATTGAAGCATCTACTTGAGAAATTTTCTATAAGATACAAGCCTTATTAACTGTTACTAGAAATTACAACTGCTCTGTTCTCTACATGGTTACTGGTTTGTCTTTTAGCGAGAAATATGCAGTGGTCTCGTAGAAGTTCAATTCATTTTAATGATTCCTGATTGACAAATCCGCATCCGCAATCCGATGCGGCTTTTAAAATTTTACTTCACTCTTCCTATTGGAATTGACAAATTTTAGGGATCCCGGCACATACTATTTTATACTAGTATATACTAGTATATGCTACTATTCTCAACTTCTGTAATCGATGTTCTATTAATTTAGTTTCAAAATTTGGATTATTTTTTGCCCTAATTTTTTGCCCGTTTCACATAAAAATAAAGAGTCTCGGCTAAAGCTAACGAAAGCTAATTATGTGGTCTCAAGGTTGCTACTAAATTAATTTAAAACAATAAGAACAATTTTTGCATTGTGAGTGGTAACTTGATCCACTTCAATACTGTTTGCTTTTACTTATCTTTTATGTATTCATAGTTTTCTGATATCATTTTTAGTATCAGCAATTATGCTGAAGTAACATGGATTCAGAGTGAACAAATATTTCCTTCCCGTTTGAAATGGAGTGTGAATTTCTTGAAGTCCTAAGACACATCAACTACGACATATGGATACGATAGGTTGCTCTACCACAGGTACAATTACTAGAAAATCAACAGCAAGGTTTGTAACTAGAAAAATATTGTAAATATATTTGATATTTCTTTGTTATAAAACTCTATATCTGACTACATTTACGAAATATGGAGATTAAGGTTATATAATTTTTGAATATATTATTTTAAAGATTAAGTAGCCTTTTGGTTATGAAAATTCACTACTGCAAACTATACTAATTGACCAGTCGTGCTTGCATATTAATTTCATAGATATGAGAACACAAGAAACTGCTACTTGCAAATTTGTGTTTATTTAACTATGGCTAAAAGATATTGTGTAAATATTTGAATCGTAATTGTCAACTTTTGTGAGGTAACTAGTTCTTCTTTCAACTCTGAGTCTATGTGTTCTGTAGTTCTGTTGTTTTATCGATTCGAAAACTACAGAATCTGAATCTGGATATCTGAATATTGTTATTCAAGCGTAGTCTGAAATGCTCCTTTAATTATCTATACTCTCTCTCTCTCTCTCTTTACTTTAATATAGTGAGACTTAATATGGATAGTACTTCAAGTATTTCTTCCTTAGATTGTTTCCTTTGGTTTTGTTGCAAATTTTGAAAGATTTTAAAAAAATTTATTGAAGTCATGGCAAACGAAAGTGCATTTTCCATATTAGCTTTAAATATACAATTAAAACATTGGGGGCACGATTGACATATTTTAGGTATAGCTGACGGAGTGTTCCCACGAGACTCTGAAACGTTACTAGAGAATCTAGAGAAATGTTAGGAGTGGCTGGGCTAGTTGATGATGGGTACTTTGGTCAGCGAAGGATACGAAAGTTTGGGAGTGACGAACAAGTCACATAATATATGGCTTTGGTCCGGGAGTTACGACTTGTCTGAGAAAGAAATCAGAATAGTCTTGCTAAAAAGAAAGAAGATTACCGTTTTGAAGATAGTAAATCCAGTTATTAAGTGTACACAACCACACAAGTCAAGCTGCTTCTAGAATTGATGGAAATTTTGTCTCCTAATGACCAGAGTGCAAATGGAACTATCAGAATCAAGAATTGTCGTGGTTTGGTTGTTACATTTACCTACTGTCTTCTAGCAAGAGAAGCTACCTAACTCACCATTGCATTTTGCAACCATTTACACATCAGCTTAATTGACAAGAATGAAGGATGTCATGTATTTCTGAGGATTCTTACACTCACAACGTTAGCTATAATTAGTATTAGACGAAATTACAGAGAGAACGACGAATTTCTCAGAAGAAGTTACTTCTTTCATATACATTTGGGTCAAAATATGTTCACAACGTCATTTATATGGAGAGGCAATTGTAGGCAACGTGTCGGCGACCAGCGAAGTGATCGGTAAATGTTGAAAGGTGGAGTAACTGAGTAGAATGGAAGAAACTGGTTAGTTTTATGGAATTCCGGGATTTTGGGTTCCTTTTATAGTTACGACTCTAAGAGGCTTTAGTGGCAGGAAACTGACGCGGTGATCTTCTTTTTTTGGTCAGGCTAGAACTTCTAGTAAGCGATAGTGCCTCATTATATCTCTAAGGCTCTCCCTGGATATCTGATGTCTCCATTTCCAATGATATCCTACTAGTGGATATCAATTAGTGGATATTTGTTACAAACAGATCTCAATATACATTATCGACTTCAACAATTAGCCGGTCTAGTATAGTGGTCAGTACACATCGTTGTGGCCGATGAAACCCAAGTTCGATTCCTGGGACCGGCAGTTATTTTTTGGCTGAGAAACATCTTAGCCGGACAGAAAATATGCTCCTGACATTTAACTGCTGATATATATAGTGGTGTTTAAAATTAAAGAAGGGTACAGCGGATTCGACTACTTGTTGTTTACTTGAGGTACCCTTTCTCGATCTCGTCCTCCATTTCTCCTCCTACTCTAACTTCAGAAAACGTTGACTCAAATGACATCACTGTGAACTTATTTTGACCCACTAGAAGAAAATAAATTTGTCTATATTCAGTGAAAGTTGTCGTTCTTCAGTAATTCTACCAAATCTACAACTTCTTCTAATTTCGTATTGTTCATTATTTCTACATAAAAGCTAAAAGACAAGGAAATCCTCAGAAATACATGTCTTCGTTCATTGTCATCAATTAAGCAGATGTCTCTCTGAATGATTGTAAAACTTCAATTGCAAGCAAGTGATCTTCTTCTTGTGCAAGGCCACAGATGGACAGAACACCAATGACACCATCAAAATTCTTGATTCTGATAGGCACACTTCCACCAAGAATAGAATAGTCAACAGCCGAACTGGATAACACATCTTCAAGAGACTTGTTTCTGATTCTTAACTTCTGGCCCAAGTAGAAACTGGATTTAGCGTATCTCAAAACGGTTCTCTTCCTTTTGTTGATCCATTCTTCGGTGTCCTATTCAATATCACCATTGGTACATGTGTGGAATAAAACTTGGCCGGAACTCAATGTGATATCAATCAAAAGCGATAGGTGTCCATATTTTTCCGAAGCAATCTTTCTGGTGGCGGTTCCAATCGCCCAAGCAATATCAGAGTTGAAAGCTTCCAAGGTGATGTTGTCACCTTCCAAATTTTTAAGGTCTTTTAAAGAGTAAGTAAATAATTCGTGCATATTTGACATATAACGGTCAGGAAAAACTCTTCCGAAAATTGTCCCTTTTATACTTTAGAGTTGAAATTTAAGGATCAACCTTCTCCCCCAACCCTTGAAGTGTCTTGTGTACAGGGGTACTATTCAGGGTCCAGAAAGTCGAGGGCACCCGGTATAATTATTCGAAATAGTACAGATTGGGGTGATGCTACTGCATGGCAAGTAGCTATGGTCAAACATAGGAACAGATCCGACGTTAATAGCCATATCTACAATCAAGTATAACTATCTTTTGTTACTAAATTAGCAGTCACCATTGGCATGTGCTGTATCAAGACGGTAATAGACGGTTGTGGCCCGTGATTACGTTCATGTTTCGGCCAAAGCGGGATTAGAAGTAGCTATTTCCATGTAATTCAGGTTCTGCTAGTCCTAAGTCTGGAATTTTGCCGGTACACTCCACTAGAGTGACTAAAAAGTAGTCACGAGGGCTTCTAATACTCAGCGAGCATTGCATCTATATATGATTGGTTGCAAAATTTATGATAGAGCCGAGATTAGCAGGAAAAAAAATCTAATACGTCATATTGAATTCTATCATCTAAGGGACTATGACCTTGGTTTGTTCTTGGACTTTGCTTCGTTTTGTTTAGTCAAAAACTGAAGGGGAAGTTTGGATACTTCTGCAAAGGACTTGTCAGGATTGAACGATCCAGCATCTTTGAAATCGTAGTTCTTCAGAAGAGACGACGGTTTGTCGGAAATCTTGGTGTCTGCAAGGTCTTTAATAGTCTTGCCCAATTCCGAGCTCGATCTGCGGCTTGCAGATGCATGGATAGGCTCGACATTAGTCGACGAGTGAAAGACTCTGGTTGCTGGACGTTCAACACGATCTTCCCAGGGAAAGACTCCTATAGATGGAGAGGTTGTTTCGGTATCGAGAACAAGTGTAACATCCTTGTTCTGGTCCCAGATATTCTTATTCTTATCAAACTTCAACTTATGGGCCTCACCAACTGGAGCTGCAACCAGCAAAAGTTTGAATTTGATATCATCCTCAAAAAGTTTGTTAAACGAAGCCCACCATAAATGATGGAAGTTGTCAGTATTAGAAGCCGAGATATCCTTAGCGTGCCAGGGTTTGTTAGCACCAATGAAATGCAACAATTTGATATCCTTCAAAAAACGCTGGTACGCAGGGTAGTACTGGTAGTGGTTATGTAAATTAGGAGTAACGTTGAACAAAAATGGCAATCTGACCCAATTAGCGCCCCTTGAGCCGGTGTTGAAGAATTCGTTCAATAACCCTTGATCTGCCCCATCAAAGGTGTTGGCATCGTCTTGAGCAAATTCCAACAACTCGCCAAAAACCAGTTCGCTTGGTTTCAAAACAAGCACCCCCGAGTTGAAAATATCGGGCCACCCAGCGTCCGGACTGGCAACCACCTGTCCAGGACCGATATCGTATTGGGTAAAAATGTCGTCCAAGTTGGTTAATGGCAAGGTATCACTATCAAGATAAGCGATCGTATCATACTGAGTTTGATTCCACAACAACAACTTCGTGAAAGTCACTGACAACTCAGCACGACCCAATTTCTCAACCAAACGTCCGAGAGGAGCATTGATCAACTGATCATCCACAGGAACAATCTCATCATAAACTTGTTCTATCAATTGGATCGATTCAGCCGATACCGAGGATGTATCCAACAAAATAACAAGTTTATGTTTGGTACCAAAATCGGTCTTTAATCTATGGCCCAAGGTCAATGACCCCGGCAAGTAAGATTCGTTGGTCAAAAGAGTGACATAAGCGTTTGGCTTCGTCATGGCTGTATTTGTAGTATAATTGTGGGATAAATATAAAACTTGGAATTAAAACTGGGGTAGGGGGAGCGATTGTTTGACCTGATTACTTGTGTTGGTGAAAGGACGACTACTCAATTATGGTGCAAATTACTAGTTAACGGACGGCTATAAAGATATTTGGTATATGATGGTCAGGATTCAGAGGGATCAATAATCGTGTGTTTTATAAGGAATCAAGGAATATTAATTAGTATGCAGGTGTGTAGTGGTTAGCGAGGTTTGCCGCCTTCCCCACTTTTTTTGTTGTGAGGGAATCATTTTCTTATCTACATTTGTTGTGTTTTGACGATTTCCTATTAGAGAGACGGGAAATTAGGGACTGGAAATTAACTGGAAATTAAAGACTGGAAATTAAAGACTGGAAATTAAAGACTGGAAATTATAGAGTGGAAATTCATTGAGAGATGACAAATTTGGCTGCGGTGAAGAGTTCTTCAATACTTATACTGTGAAGTTGGAGTGTCAAATTGTAGTAAAATTTTAATATACAGCGAAGGGACTATGTAGAGAGAAGTTATGGGATTTGGAAGCACAATGGAGAATACAGTTGAAAACAAATGTTCTTTTATGTTGCTTCACTGGATGCAGTGGATGTTATTTCTACTCACGATAACCAAATATTGTATCTCTAGTTCATTTCGGTCACCGTAAATACCCAAGTTCCCGTAGGTGGATCGTAGCTAACAAACGCCATAGGTAACTTTTTCAACTGTTCAATGTGTCTCTTGACAATTTCGTCCTGAGGATCGACAATTGGCATTTTGGTTGCCTTATTTCTAGGGTAACTTCCAATAATTGAAATCTTTGCAGGCAAATTTAATCCTTCACCTGGTTTTGGAGCGTTATCATCCGGATAAACAACACACGATTGCGAAGCAAACACAATCAATGTTCCAGCGATATCATCCAAGTTAACAAAGCTTGACAAGTCAACTGGTTCCAAAAACTCGATTTCTCCATAATGTTTGCGTCCGACTTTGAAATGTTCAATTTTACGTAATTCACTGAGTGATTTCTTCTTTAATTCACTCAAGCGTGGTGATGTCCAATACCCATCGTCATCAGTTTCTGATTCTGCAACAATTTCCGCAACGATCGGTTTAGGTTCAGATCTTCTTGGACTATTTCCAACACTAGCACGTTCTTCATTCTTGTCCAAGACAAACGAAACTTGCTTTGATGGGTTGAATTGCGTGGATTCTTCAAGCAACACAGCGTTGGAACGTTTAGATTTATCCAAAACCAACTTCTTGAAACTGGCTTTGGGTGTGAAAATGTCGGACGAGATTATGGCCGTATCGGAATCTTTGGTGAACACTCCGTCGCCTTGGCTCACTACAACTTCTCTTATTTGAACTTCTGGCTTAGAACGCTGTTGGAAGGCAGATGGACGGAATAATGGAACTATCTTTCTGGAACTTCCCAAAGTTACTGCTTTCTTCAAGTTACCATTGGATTTTATAACCATGGCTTGTGGCACATTTCCGTTGGTTTGTTGACCTCCAGTTATGCTCTGGAACAATGGGTTGTTACCATATGGGTTCTGAGAACTGATGTTTGCCAAAGGTTGCTGTTGTTGTTGGCCAATTTGCGAATTGTTGTTCCCAAATAATCCCCCGCTTGTGCCAGTGTTATTTACGGTATTGTTGTTACCACCAAATAATCCACCAGCACCACTGTCTGTGGTAGGGCCCTTACCAAACAAACCTCCGGTATTACTAGTATTGTTGTTTCCTAAGGCATTGTTGCCTGAATTGTTACCTCCAAACAAACCTCCCGAAGTTGTGTTGTTATTGTTATTGTTGTTTCCACCGAATAGCCCTCCTGAAGTATTGGAGTTTGTAGTAGTATTGTTGGATCCAAATAGTCCACCTGTTGTTGCAGTGTTTTCTGCAGGTTTGTTTCCAAAAAGTCCTCCAGTTTGTCCGCCAGTAGGCTGACCAAATCTGGATTGTGTGTTGTTTTGTTGAGGATTTGCGCCAAATAAACCTCCACCAGTTGTCGTGCTTGGCTTCGCTCCAAAAAGTCCTCCTGTCGTGTTGTTGTTTTGAGAACCACCAAATAATCCTCCTGTAGCTGGTGCAGTATTGTTGCTTTGAGTTCCTCCAAACAACCCACCACCAGTGTTGCCAGCAGGCTTTGCACCAAATAGTCCTCCACCAGAATTGTTATTTTGCGAGCCTCCAAATAATCCACCTCCAGTAGAAGTGTTGTTGTTGGGGTTTTGAGAGCCGAAAAGTCCACCTCCAGTATTAGTGGTGTTGTTCAGAGAACCACCAAACAAACCTCCAGTAGCTGGTTTGTTTGCGCCAAATGCATTATTTGTGTTGTTGTTTTGGGTACCTCCAAACAATCCACCTCCAGTACCACCAAAGGCATTATTAGCATTGTTGGTAGCACCAAAGGAGTTGGTAGTGTTGTTGTTGGCATTATTGGCTCCAAATAACCCACCAGACGAGGGATTGGCAGCTCCAAACGTATTGGTATTATTCTGAGCACCAAAACCACTGGTTTGATTGTTACTGGCCCCAAATGGAGAGCTGGTAGTAGCTCCAAAAGCTGTTGAGGTTGCATTGTTGTTTGCACCGAAAGGTGATGAGTTTGTGTTAGGGGCAGCATTGCTTGATCCAAAAAGGCCACCTCCTGAACCAAACGAACTAGTAGTGCCAAAACCTGCTGGTTTACTTGCACCAAACGCACCGGGCACTCCACTAAATGTGTTGTTGGTAGCTCCAAATCCTGTATTGGTTTGAGCACCACCACCAAAAGGAGAATTGTTTTGGGCTGGGGCACCAAAGGCAGAAGTTGTATTGTTTGAGCCAAATGGTGAATTACCAGCTTGTTGGGCTCCAAAGCCAGTGTTGCTTGAGCCAAATGTGGAAGTATTGTTTGCCCCAAATGCAGAAGTCGAAGCAGCAGGTGCACCAAATGTATTGGCCGCTGGAGCTGCAGTGCCTCCACCAAAAGCGAAACCTCCGCTGCCTGTAGCAGTGGATCCAAAGGTGCCAGTAGCTCCCGCACTTGTGCTGTTTCCATATCTTCTATTTTGTTCGTAATCCTTCAATCTCAATTCCTCAAAGGAAAAGTTTTTGTATTGTGGCATTGATGAGATGTTTTGAAACACATTTGTAGACCCAGTAGAGTCTTTTTCAGTGATAGGAGCAAAGGGAACAACAGCAGTCCCATTGTTGACGTTAGGATCGTTTCCTGTAGCACCGAAACCTCCTCCAGTTGAGGCTCCAAAAGGTGAAGTATTGTTATTTGCAGGAGATCCAAACGCACCACCGGTTCCAAATGATGGTTTGTTGGCAGTATTAAACAAGCCTCCTCCAGTATTGGATGCTCCAAACCCGGTATTAGCAGTTGGAGCTGGATTGGAGAAGGCTGAACCAGCATTGTTTGCACCAAATGGAGAGGTGCCAGTATTTGTTGATCCAAATAATCCACCGGAATTATTTGTGTTATTGGCAGGAGCCCCGAACCCTGTGCTAGCATTATTGGTCGAACCAAACGTAGAACCTCCAAAACCACCCGCAGTGCTAGCAGGATTAGTATTGGTTGCCCCAAAAATTCCTCCAGCGCTAGATGACCCACCTCCGAATGGTGAATTTCCAGTATTATTGGTGGAAGCTCCAAAAGGTGAGCTGGAATTTCCTCCAGTATTTCCAAATCCTCCGAATCCTGATGACGAGCCGCCAAACATTAGATTAATTGACTTGTAATGTATGATGTTTGATCTCTCAAGGTTTATTTACTGTTTTTTCACTTCCATCTGGAAGAAAAGTCGTGCGCAGGAGAGAACGAATGAGAGAGTGTTAAGTAGGTAGAGAGAAAGCTTGTGGATAATGAGGGAACTACGCGTCAGGTGAATGTAATAAACGACAAAATACTTCAGAGAGATCTCAAATTGTTTAGTATGAGCTTCTACTACATTCCACAAAATTTTCCGTACTAAATATGGCTCTTTTTGAGATTTGCTTAATCGAAAATGTCGTAATTATACCAATATCTATTCAATATCCAAATTATTGACTAGTTATTCCTTCTTCTTTTTAGATACCATCTTGGAGATATCAGTAGTTGCCGACCGTTTAGCCGTAGTCGCTTTTGATTTCTTGGTTTCGAATTTTTTCAAATGTTCAGCCCGATCTTTTGCACCCACATCAAACAATTCCTTTTGCTTTGAAATGAATTCTTCATCGTCTTTACTTCTTCCTTCCAACCATTCTAGAAGGTTTATTTCTTCTCCATATACGCTGTCTTCATCACCCACTGGAGTTTCCAAAATTATTGGTACATTTTGTAGTTTTTCAAAGTTAGCAACGACTCTGAAAGCTTCCAACCCCAAGAACCCGTACCCGAGTTTCTGGTGCAAGTCACGATTGGCACCCAAAGGTGCTTTTGAGTCGTTCAAATGGATTGCACTCAAGAATTCCCAGCCAATGGTCTTTTCGAAAAGATTCCAGAACTCAACAAACTTTTCTTCACTACTGATATCATATCCCGCAGCAAAGGAATGACAGGTATCTATACATACCCCTACTCTGGATTTGTCGTCTATCAAATCAATGACATCTCGTATATCCTGAAGATCGGATCCTATCAAGTTTCCGTGGCCGGCCATATTTTCAATGACGATCTTTACAAACGAAGTCTCCTTAATGGCGTTGTTGATATTCTTTGCCAAACGTGAAATAGCTTCTTTGTGGTCAGAATCGAGACTGGATCCAGGATGGAAATTGTAGAGTCCAATATCCAAAAGTTCACATCTTTTCAAGTCATCTAAGAATGACCCGTAAGCTTTTTCCTCCTTCTCAGGATCAGGATTTCCCAAGTTGATGAAATAAGATCCGTGTGGTAACACATCGGTTCGTGGATTATATCCGTGTTCCTTACACAAACTCTTGAACTTTTCAATTTCTTCAGGTTTGATATCTGGAGAAACCCATTTTCTGGGTGATTTCAAGAAAAGGGCAAAACTATTGGCGCCAATATCCATGGCATTAGTGACTGCTTTCGAGATTCCTCCTGCCATGGCGACATGTGCACCGAACTTGAACTTACTTGACAGATTTCTGGCATATTTGAATCCAGCAGGTTCTTTCTTGGTTCTGGGAGTCTTAGTTTTGGTAGCCACAGCTTTTACAGCTTTTGATGCAGATTTTCTAAAGGTTAGTATGCTTGGAGTATGCTGAATATTCAATTGGGTCCTTTGTTGATTTATAGGTACTTACACTACAGCCATTGATGGAACTATGAGAGGATGTGATATTTCAGGTGAATTATGGAATTTGAAGTCGCGACATACTGAATCAAGTGTGTCGCGAATTAAGGCATTTGTAAGTCGCGACATAGCATAGGAGGTGTGTCGCGATTATTTATCATAGATTTGTCGGAAAATCCTTTAACCCTTGTCGCAATTATCCGATCTCCTGTCGCGACACTTTATTGCATCATAGAGATAGCGAAAAATTTGAAAAGCCACAACATACGATAGCGGTGAGTTTCTCTACACAATTAGAGTAAAAAAAACTTACTAGTTGTTTGGAATGACATTATCTAATAAATATGTGGCCACAATTAAACGATATGTGGGAGCATTTTTCGAAATGAACCACTCTAATCTTTCACAGAACCAAAAATGGGTTCTAGGATTAATTAATTTGACATCCGTAGTCATATTCTGGGTGTTGTCTAGTTTCCTTGTGAATGCATTGGTCGAGGATGACAGTTACAGGAAACCATTCTTTATCACTTATATGAACACAGGATGCTTTTGTTTCTATTTAATACCATACTTGAGGCATGAACGAATGTCTATAGGTCAGTTTTTGTCTAGTTTAAGACAAGATTATCATAAAACAAGGTCGGTGCCGAAGGAGGAGGATGAGGCAATGATTAATGATTATGGTTCTCATGATAATTTGGCAGATATCCAGTCGTCATCCGTCAATATAGTCGATGCTGTTGTTGTTGAAGTTGAGGAGCACATTGGACTTTACGAAACCGTCAAGTTGTCATTACAGTTTCTTGCTTTATGGTTTTCGGCCAACTTGGTTACCAACGCCTCCTTATCGTATACATCAGTCGCGTCGCAAACCATCTTGTCGTCAACATCGTCATTTTTCACACTTCTTGTTGGATATCTCTACAGTGTGGAGAACATTAACCAGAATAAGATCTTGGGATTACTTCTAAGCTTTTCAGGGGTGATGATAGTCACGGAAATAGATGCCACGTCGAGTAATCCTGATGTTTCCAACGTGTTGGTGCTTTGGGGAAATATGCTTGCCCTTTCTGGAGCTCTAATCTATGGGATATATACGATCATGATTAAGTTCAAGATCTCCATCAAAAACTCGAGAAAGGAAAGAACTTTGAATACCCATTTGTTCTTTGGGTTTGTGGGAGTGTTTTGTTTAGTTTTCTTATGGCCCATATTGATATTTTTACATTTCACGGGCTATGAGACGTTCGAACTTCCTCCAACCTCTCAAATAAGGACTATTTTACTAATCAATGCTGTGATAACCTTTGTCGGTGACTTTTGTTGGTGTAACGCCGTGTTATTGACCAGTCCTTTAACGGTTACAGTTGGATTATCAATGACGATTCCATTGGCTATGGTTGGAGATTGGCTTATCAAGGGGTTTAAAATCAGGTGGTGGTATTTATTTGGTGCTAGTATTGTCACTTTGGGCTTTTTCATCATTAATAGAGACGAAAAGGAAGATTTTGTACGAGAAGAGCTGGATTAGATAGACATAGATAGTTATAATAAGAAAGCATAACAGCATAGAGAAAGTGTAGGAATAAGTGAAGAAGCTTAGAGATTATAGGATATAGGAAATTAGTACTTTTAGAGAATTAACAGTAGTTTGGGGAACCCGGAAGCTAACACTCCCAAAAAGAATCTCAGTCTCAGTTGTTCCCAAAGTGAGTCCTTTGAGTGGGCCAAACGTGCTGCTATGTATAGCTACCGAAAGGAACCGTTTGCATTAGGGAATTTCTACGATAAGAGCATTGGTTGTATCAAAAATATCTGCAAAGCCACTTTTGATACACGAGGGGAGCTGAGAATGGTGAACAAAACTCGTTTTAAAGATTGGCTGACAAGGACTAGGTTGCTATGATACAAAAGAGATTCAAGAAGCCCAATTCGACGAACCCAACTCCACGCAGTTTGCACAAGAAAAGGACTGTGATATCATGTAGTCCCAGTGGAATCGAGCGAGGCGAGATAGTGAGATCATCTGTATGATTATCCGAGCTATCTTCGCTCTAGAGGGTGGGAACATCCGAGATATCAACCGACCACAGACCACAGACCACAGACCACAGACCACAGACCACAGACACTCGACTATTTATGAACTGCTGCAACTTGCCATCTTATAGTTCTGACCTAGTGCTAGATAAGTTAAATTGCAGTTTAATTAATTTGCAGCCAAATCTTTGCAGCTTATGGCTTCCAGTTTCTAAATTGCAGCTTTCGTCTTAACTCATTCCATTTACAAATAGATTGTCACTACATCACCTCGTCAGAGACATTCTAATTAGCCACTGTGTATGGCTTTCAAATACAAAATACATCTAGTTGCGATCCATAGAGAGCGTAGTTAGAACTTCTGAGAGTTAGGAGTTATAGTATCAAACTTATTGATGATAATACACCCTCTCTAGATTTCACTACACATTTTAGTAGTCATTTGGAGTATCGGAAGCTTTAGGGGGTCAGCATTAGGAGTTTAGAGTCAAATACCTTAAAGTGAGGTTAAAGCTCATGGTTTGGCTCCAAAGATCAAAAATTAGTGAGAATAAACTTCACTAGATGAATCTTGGCTATATGTGGTTGCCAAATTATCATTTTTTTGCGCTATTCAGTGGTCAAGAAGTACAATAAACAGTCCTTTAGCTAAAGACCACTTCTATGAGTTATCAGAGCAAATGGAACGTTCTCCATTTCCAAGTAGTACAGAAATAGATCCATAAGTTAGAGTTATATGACTGTGGGGGACAATGAAAGTTAGGGAGGTGTATAAAGTAGTTTCTGGATTGAAACCGATATGAAAGAAAGTATGTTTCTCCAGTGAAGCAAGGGCCAGAGTGATTGATAGAGAAATATAATAATCGCGATTGAACACATCTCAGGAGATAGATTATCATATATGATAGCTTACAGGAGAGTAGTATTCAGTACTTGAGGAGAAAACTCTCAAACTAAGAGAGAAATCATAAAATAAGACAGCTCCAGTTGTTCCAGTTGTTTCGTTGTTTCAGTCTATCCCGTTATTCCAGACAGTAAGTTCCTGTAAGTCCCTGTAAGTCTCAGTGAATACCAGTGGACCGAAGTCATACCACATCATTGAGTCACCGTCTTCACTATAGGTCTCGGCAGCTACTAACGTCTTTCTAGTCTCTACATCTCATTCTCTTACTGACGCGAATTTCAAAATTGACTATCAAATCGACTTCGGAATCGACTCAAAAATTAACTATAGAACATCCAGATTGAGAAGCAAAGATGCAATTATTGCAAGTGTCATTTGTATACACGTTGGTGTCGCTTCTATCATGCGTTATTGGGTCGTCCATCCAGGCGATTGAGTTGAGTGATTTGGCCATGGAGCTGCCAGGGTATACTATTCAAATATCAAACTCAAACTTGTCGATGCTTTCTGGACCAAGAGATTACTATACCTTGATGATACTTACTTCTACAGATCCCAAGCACGAATGTGAACTATGTGAAACCATTCCAGGAATCATTAAAGATGTCGCCAATTCGTGGTATAGCGATTATTTCCATACTCATCTGTTATTCTTTGTTAGTATAGATATTGTTGACAAAGCGAACTTTCCTATATTCGAAACGTTAGAATTGGACTCTGTACCCCATGTATGGTTGATCCCACCTAATATTAATCACGAAATTGCAGAAACACAAGCTGACGAGTGGAAAATCTTGACTGATGGACACTTTGTTTATAAGTTTCCACTTGCTTCCAGTACCGACCAGGTCCTTAACCTTGCCCAATTCTTGTCGGAGAACATACAAAAGTCAATTACCATCAAACATGCAGATGAAACATCTAGATTTATGAAGACGTTCTTCGTTACATTGTCGATAATTTTGTTGATCAAGAAGAAAGGGCCAGGATTTATCACCAGCACCAGAAAACAAACTGTCATTGCTATATTCTTCATTGCCTTAACATTGACGTTTATTTGTGGGTATCAATTCACCATGCTGCAAGGCTCGCCTTTTGTTGCTACCAATGAAAAGGGTTTAATCTACATTAGTGGAGGTTTGCATTACCAGTTTGGAGTTGAAATTGTTCTAGTAGCGGTAAATTATGCTGCTTTGGCAATGTCTCTTTTGACCTTGATATACTTGGGCAACTACAAACTCACATCCACAAGCAAAATACAACAAGAACATGTGAAAAGTGGATTAATTCTTTTAAATTCCATGGTTTTGTATCTACTTTACAGTATATTAACCAGTATGTTCTTGAGAAAAGCTCACGATTATCCTTATGGCTTCACCAAACTCTTTTAATTGAATCTTTGAAAAGAACTAACATAATCATAAAACTTATAGCTATAATATTATAGATCCATACATTTCTTAGTTATAACTAAAATATCAAAGATCCATAGATTTCTTAATATAACTAAAATATTAAAGATCCATACATTTTCTATCAAGATGAATTGTATATATATAAAAGATGAGTTTCGACTAATCCATGTTGACTTCCTACATTTTCTGACATTTTCATTTCGCATCTAAAAATTTATAAACGCGTCTATTTATCAAGACTTCTTCAACAATGGAGTCAGTAGAGATAAATAAAACATCGTCGAATACGGCAAAGCCTGAAACGTCAAGTGTCGTCAATTCAAACAAACGTCCCATACTAATTACCGACTTTTTTGCAAACCAAGGTGTAAAAGTGAAGAAAACCAAAATCAAAGAAATACCGAAAGACAAAGAAAATGTCACTGTACATACAAAAGGTAGAGAAAATGTCACAGTACCTACAAAAGATAAAGAACCGTTAGAAACATTACATAAATCATCTAAAACGTCAGAAATGCCACCCCCTGATGGAGTTTTTAACATAAATACTACAGAACTGGATGATTACACTCAATTCTGCAAGGACCATGATTTTGATCGCAAGTCATGGATAGAATCGTTGACTCCTCCACAACGAGAATTATTGGACTTGGAAATCAAATACTTGCATATATCGTGGTTGGCCTTGCTTCACAAAGAGCTAGTAAAACCATATTTCATCAAATTGAAACAGTTTTTGAAACTGCAACAGTCGAAAACCGTATTTCCACCTGAGGACCAGATATACTCTTGGTCTCATTATACGCCATTGCCAGAAATCAAGTGTCTAGTATTGGGACAGGATCCCTACCATAACTTCAACCAGGCACATGGCCTCGCGTTCTCGGTTTTGGAACCTACGAAACCTCCACCTTCCCTCGTCAATATCTACAAAGCGTTACGAATTGACTTTCCGGACTTTATCTCACCGGACTACAAAGCTTTACTCAAACAAGGAACTCCTGGCGGAGGAAACTTAACCAAATGGGCCAAGCGCGGAGTGTTGATGCTTAACGCTGCGCTCACCGTAGAAGCTCATAAAGCCAACAGTCATGCCAATATGGGATGGGAAACGTTTACTGAAGAAATTATTCGAGTTGCCATCAAATATCACGAAAAAATCAACCAAGGATTTGTCATTATGGCATGGGGCTCTCCAGCACAGAAAAGAGTACTGAAATTCAATTCCCAACTACAAACCTCGTCCAATTTCCTTGTGATTAAGTCTGTCCACCCATCGCCTCTATCGGCTCACAGAGGCTTTTTTGAACTGGAGGTGTTTAAGAAATGTAACCAATGGTTGGAACAACAAGACAAACCCAAGATCGATTGGGGTTTACTAGACGGAAATGTCGTTTTATAACGAGTATAAATTGTATATGTCCCACACAATTTGATAGATGGAAACGTAGTTTAATAACGAGTAAAAATATGAATATGTCCCTCACAATTTACTAGACGGAATCGTGGTTTTATAACAAGTATAAATATGTATATATGTCCCACATAATTTACCCTTTAGAACTAGATTTGTTGAGCGCAAGAATCTATGGTAAACTTTTGATTTTCCTTATACGTGTTGTTATATACAGGAGCGAATTCATCGCCAAATCGGAAAATTCCAGCGGTAAGACTAGAAGTAAATATTGCTTCTTCTTTACGTTAACTAAGATATATTTAAGCCTAGAATATTAACCACATACTTGCTAGATTGCAACATAGTACAACTCAACAGAGTATACAATACAACAAAAGCTTCAAGTTCTGATCTGTTCAAATAGGCTGCAATAATGGTTGATGGCCGTCGAAAACAACCAAAAGGTCAGGGGAGATCCGCTAAAGAAGTTGTAGAAACAAAAGCAGAAAGAAGGAAGCGGTTTCTACTCGATATGGATCCCAAAACTGCACGAGCACAGGATGATGATGATTCGACCCGAAGATTCAAGTACTTGCTTGGGTTGACTCCGTTGTTTCGTTATTTTATTGATCTTAGTGCATCAAAGGATGCCCAATTCAAGAAGCGAATCAGAGATGTGGATAATATGATGTCATTTGAGGCTCCTAAGCCAAAGAGTTCGCGTCGGAGAAAGACGGAAAAGGAGGAAGATGCTGAGTTATTGGAAGACGAGGTCCACCAAGATGACGAAGAACACCAAACCACAGTTATCACCGAATCACCGTCATATGTTTGCCAGGGGACCATGAGGGAGTACCAAATCCAGGGTTTGAACTGGTTGATTTCTTTATATGAAAATAGACTAAGTGGTATACTTGCTGATGAAATGGGTCTCGGAAAGACCTTGCAAACAATCTCTTTCTTGGGATATCTCAGATATATTAAAAAGGTTGACGGACCATTCATTATTATAGTTCCAAAGTCAACGTTAGATAACTGGAGAAGAGAATTTGCCAAGTGGACTCCTGATGTCAACGTCGTTGTTTTGCAAGGTGCAAAAGAGGGCCGTACACAAATTATCAATGAACGCTTGTTAACAGCAGACTTTGATGTTCTTATCACGTCTTTCGAAATGGTCATACGTGAGAAATCTCAATTAAAGAAATTCAGGTGGGAGTATATCGTCGTTGACGAAGCACACAGAATTAAGAATGAAGATTCTTCTCTTTCTCAAATTATCAGATTGTTTTACTCCAAGAATCGTCTTTTAATCACTGGAACTCCATTGCAAAACAATCTACATGAATTATGGGCGCTTTTGAATTTCTTATTGCCCGATGTTTTTGGAGATGCTCAGGTTTTTGATGATTGGTTTGAGAATCAGGGAGGAAATGACGATTCCGAAAAGGACCAAGACAAAGTAATTCAGCAATTACATCAATTATTAAGCCCGTTCTTATTGCGTAGAGTCAAGGCTGATGTGGAGAAATCGTTGCTTCCTAAAATCGAGACCAACGTATATATCGGAATGACCGACATGCAAGTTCAATGGTACAAGAAACTATTGGAGAAAGATATTGATGCCGTTAATGGAGCGGTTGGTAAGAGAGAAGGAAAGACTAGGTTGTTGAATATTGTCATGCAATTAAGAAAATGTTGTAACCATCCATATTTATTTGATGGTGCCGAACCTGGCCCACCATATACCACAGATGAACACTTGGTATTCAATACTGGTAAGATGATCATTTTAGACAAAATGCTCAAGAAGTTCAAGAGAGATGGTTCTCGAGTCTTGATCTTTTCTCAAATGTCAAGACTTCTAGACATCTTGGAAGACTACTGTTATTTCAGAGACTACGAATATTGCAGAATTGACGGTTCAACATCACACGAAGATAGAATCGAAGCTATTGACCAATATAATGGAGAAAATTCAGAAAAGTTCATTTTCTTATTGACTACCAGAGCTGGTGGTTTAGGAATCAATTTGACAAGTGCCGACATTGTCATACTTTATGATTCTGATTGGAACCCTCAGGCTGATTTACAAGCAATGGATAGAGCTCATAGAATTGGCCAAAAGAAGCAAGTTCGGGTTTTTAGATTCGTTACTGAAAATGCTATCGAAGAGAAGGTGTTGGAAAGGGCAGCCCAAAAACTTAGATTGGATCAGTTGGTTATACAACAAGGAAGACAACAGAATGGAAATGCTAACATTGGTAGTTCAAAGGATGATTTGATAGGAATGATTCAACACGGTGCCAAAAAGGTATTTGAATCGTCGAGCAATGGAAACTCCATGATGGACGATGATATTGATGAAATCTTAAAGAAAGGTGCTGAAAAGACAGCAAGTTTGAACGCCAAGTTCAATACGTTAGGACTTGACGACCTTCAAAACTTCACATCTGATTCATCCACTTATGAATGGAATGGGCAAAACTTTTCTAAGAAGGACTCGAATTCTTCAGGTTTCTCGTGGATCAATCCGTCAAAAAGAGAAAGAAAAGAACAAATGTATTCTATTGATAATTATTATAAAGATGTTCTCAAGACACCGTCCACACAAAAGAACTCATCAATGGTCAAGTTAAGAGCACCCAAAGCTTACAATATTCAAGATCACCAATTCTTCCCACAAGGGTTGGCAGAATTGTTGGAACGAGAACAGCTTCTGTTTAAGAAGGAAATCGGATATAAATTCACATTGGATGAGTTTGGTGACAGCGACGAAGAGTTTGTTGCGGAAGAGTTCAAGCAAGATACTCCCAGGGCAGCATTGAGAGACGTAGAACAAAGAAAGGTTGACGATGTAATCCCACTCACCGAAGAAGAAATAGAATTGAAAAACACTCTATTGGAGAAAAGTTTCCATAGCTGGACTAGAAGAGATTTTACCAATTTTATTCATGCTTCCGCAAAGTATGGACGAGATGCATATGATAAGATATCTAAAGCTTTGGGTAACAAATCTGAGGTCGATGTCCAGAAGTATCTGAAGAAGTTTTGGGAGTCGTACCGAGAAATAGAAGGCTATGATAAATATTTATCACAAATCGAATCCAGTGAAAAGAAATTAGCCAAATTATTGAACCAACAACGATTATTATCAATAAAAATGGAAAACTTGGTCGATCCTATAGAAGATTTGAAGATTCAATACCCACCCAACAACTCAAAAAGAGTGTATTCCAAGGCAGAGGACAGGTTTATTCTTTACAGCGTTTACAAATATGGATTGTTCAGTGAGAATCTTTTAGAAAAGGTTAAAGAAGGAATCTTGGCCAGCGACCTCTTCAAATTTGACTGGTTTATATTATCAAGAAGCCCTCAGGAACTTGGAAGAAGAATCAACACTTTACTTCTTGCAGTAACTAGGGAATTGGACGGACCTCAGCAAGTAAAGAAGAAGGTAAAACAAGCTGGCGGGTCTAATTCCAGCTCTAGAATAGGATCGGTCGAGCCCTCAAACACCACGCCTATCTTGGGATCCAAAAGAGGCTACGAAGAATCCAAATTGAACGAAATTGACAACAAGAAGAAAAGGGTTTAAAGAAAATGGGGAATATTGTGAATTAGAAGAGTTTTGAATAATAATACTGAGAAAATGGTGAGCATATGGTAAGTAAATACTGAGCGAAGCGAAGTATTTGTAAATTAAAAGAGTTTGAATAATGAATACTGATCAATGCTCAAATATTTGTGAATTAAAAGCAGAAATAATTAATACTGAGCAAATTCTCATATTTCTGGGATTCATGAGACTACCCATCAGTATCTAATCTAACTCTCTAGTATAATAACTCCGAGTACTGGCGAATATGATTGGAATTTAAGCTCTCGATGCCACTATTATGAGATGGACTTACACCCTGGACAAATAAAGTATCACATATCGTAGTGGGGATCTTAGTTGTGATCCTAGTGGAGATCCTAGTGGAGAGTCGAATATGCAAGCTTCAATGAAGACTAATTAAAGATTCAAATGATACTCATATGGGTTGAGGGTTCATTCATTATTTTAAACTCTCCTTATCCACTATTATAGACACTCTAATTCACAAATACTTGCTTCGGTCAGTATTTTATTGGATTTTATGGGTGATAGAACCAGAATTACTCTACAAATCAAGACTTTCATAAAATGATCGGTCCAGCGATGATTTAAATGTACTTATTAAGATATATAACAAGTATCAATATAATATAATACAAAGAGTTGTAACAACGTATTAATACTATAGTACAATTTTATGTAATTATGTGGATGATTACGTAATCAATACTCCGAGTAGAATATTGTGGGTAATTACTTCTTAATATCACTGGGAATTCATATACAAAAATGCTGAGGCCATGCCGGGTTGATCTAGATTCTGGCTAAAGAAGTAGAGACATTTCTAGTCAATATTCCACTAGATGAATCTACCGATATTAATGTACTGCATATAGGAAATCGATATGAGCTCGCTTATTTTGCAGCTTAAATACTGAAGGTTTGCGACAAAAAACGACATTTTCGGCTGTTGGTGAATATTTGCAGCCAATTAATGAAACATAATAATGAATAATTGAAGTAGTGAATATTTCCACTATTTAGTGATGTTTAGTAGTTAGTGAAGTTTAATAGTTAGTGAATTTTATGCATATTCCACCAGTAGTGAATATTTGCACCGTCTATTTCATTAATTTATAGTCAGAAGATTATAATCATTTACTTGACATTATTCGTACCGAACTAAATATTATCTACTAGCTCTACTTATTCACATCCGAGATTTCTTGACAGAGTCCCGAACTAATTATTAAAAGGCATTAAACATGAATTCTAAACGTTTTTGGTTGCTACGTTCTTGAGGGCACTGGTTTCGATTGAGACTCTAATATCATACTTGTAAATTTCTTCAGCTGAAACGTTTGGTAAGGTACGTCGAAGTTCTGGGATCTCACGACGGATCGACTAAGTGCACGTATTAATACGATAAAATACATTTTTATGACGTATAACAAGTAGAAATACAATAAAATACAATAAAATACAATAAAATACAATTTTAAGAGTTATAACAACGTATCGATACGATATAGTACAATTTTTGTACAACAGTGAATCGATGAGGGTTCCAAATAGGGAGATTGTATCATGAACAGGGTGAATGGACGACAATGAACCACAATATGTGCTAAACACTTATTCTAGGACATAAATCGACTGTATATACACAATCATTTGAGATCGGGATATCTTTATCAGGAGAATAGTAAAGGAGATGCTTCCTTAGTATCAGGAGAGCCTTCTTTAGTAACATGAGATGGTTCTTTATCATGAGATGTTTCTTTACTCTCAATCAAGCCTTCTTTACTCTCAGGAGATCCCTCCTTACTCAAATACTCTGGCAAAACATGATCCTCAACAGTAGATATAAAATACGGAACTTTATTGGCCGTCCAACTAACGCTTAGAAAATCGCTCATTTCATGCTTTTCCACTCGGAGATAATCAAACACCGTATTTCCACAAGCTTTATATCTTGGACGTATAAAGTCTCTCAAACTAATGATTTTTGTGCCCGGTCTGAGTCCATAAAGAAGTTTCCCCACGCTTGTGTTCAAATTGACATCAAAGAGATAATTGTTGATAATGAGCACGTCGCTGTCTAGCACAGAATTACAGACTTTTTCGTTATCAACAAAACTCTGCAGCAAAGCAAAGTCTAGATTCAATTCTTTCAATCCAAACAACGATAAATGTTTAGCCATCAATCCTTGTTGCAATTCAGTCAACTTTGAAGCATGCTCCATTAACTCACAGCCTCCGCTCACAGCTGCTCCAAACTCTAAAGCTGCCTGAAACGTGGTATTTCCAACTCCAGATCCTAAATCATAGAATTTCTGACTAGGCAATAAGTTCACCTTCTCCAAAACTTCACTAGTAAACGAAGGCAAGAGTTCTCCATAAACCTCGGCCGTAAATGCCTTATATGACCGCAATTTTCTAGAATCTGTAGACACAACTCGCGAGTATACTCTTAGCAAAATCTGTTGAATGGCAAATCTGGAAACATCAGTTTTCTCTTGCAACCTCTGGAAGAATGAAGTGGTATAATTGTCAGGTTTGAGAGGATTCATTTCTGTAGCGAGAACGTCTGGAATTTCTATTCCATATTCAAACATATGTTGTTTGGGGACACTTTCAGTCTTAATTAGTTGGTACGACGGACTGATATTCTCAAGAATAATTTCCAGATAGAACAATTCCAATTCCAATTCCAAGTCTTTTAGGCTTGGGACCAGACTTTCATCGGGTCCGAGGTATTTCTTAATTTCCGCATTCAAATGGACGGTTCCATTCTGCTTGATTTCCATTACACCACTGGTGTTTGGTGATAATTCTAGCATGAGCAAGTTCCATCTATCAATAGTCTCAACAAATACACCAAAGTCGTTTTCCTCGACTGAAAGTTCTAGTTTCTTACAGTATGACGTTGAAATAAACTCTTTGAGTTTTTCGGAATGTGAAAAGTATAATGCCCAGTGGATCATCATTAATTTGATGATCTCGTACACCGGATCCAACTCATTACTTTTTGGTTGGCCCAAGACAAACAGTTCTGTATGTTGAGGGTAGAGTAAGAATCTTAGCCTCACTTTGTTGATGGGGTTGAGTTGCTTGTCGTTACTAGGATCCATCAACGATGGGAACGAGATGGGTAATGAACGATAATTTTTAGTATGTGACTGTACAATGTGATACGCCAAGTCGTCATCAAATAAGACTTTGGTATCCATGGCGGCCATTATTTCATAAGAATCAGAGTTGGGATTATCATGAAAGTCAATATAAGGACAATTTGGATCTGCTTTGTAGAACTCAGATACAAAGAGGTGTCGATTATTGAGTGGCACGAGAGTGTCCGTATTAATGTCAGTAGGATCATATGGACTAACAAAGTCTTCTTCCACCTCTTCTGATTTGATGATTTCCTCTTCAAAAATTGGCTCTGGATGATTCTTGCTTCTTTTCATATTCAGCTTGTCGTTTTCGGGCTTTATTTCTGGTATACTTTTCTTTACTTTAGCACTTATCTTGTCCTGAGAAACCTTTTGAGAGACCTTTTGATTTTGCAATTTTATCATGTTTTTAATCTCATTCTTGCGTTGTTGGCGTGGCCTGGTCTTCAATTCTGACTGATAAATTTCAGGCTTAATTCTTCGCCTCTTTTGGCCCACTTCCACTGGCTTTTTGTCTCCACTAACCGATTGGAAATGAGTACAGCCCGAGATCAAGTCATTTAGGAATTTACGAGACTTAGGCTTTGGTGCTACCAAGCCTAGCGCCCTGTTTTCTCTATTCTGCTGTCTCTTTTGTTGAATCTGTAATTTTCTTTCTTCTTTTTCTTTTATTTTAATTTCCATCTTTTGTAGACGGGCTTCTATTTGTGTAGCAGATTCTTCGGATTTTACTTTCACTGTCTTCTTTTTAGATTTCGATACCTGATCTTGCAATTCTTGCAAATCCGTTTCATGCTTTCTTCTTCTCGATCTTCTTGAATCGTTTGAATTGGTACCAGAAGTAAGCATATGCCATTGAGCTTCATAAATCAACTGCTCTGTGGCAGATTTGAAGTTTGTTTTTCTAACACCAATGCAGAAGTAATCTTTACGCTTTTCTTGCAAGAATTGCTCATTTCTGCAAGGAAGTTGGGATGCAATTTCATCAAGAGATGCATTTATCTTTACCAATTCTTTCATGCGAACCTTTTCACCCGCTGTAAGCTCGTGATCTTTGAAATCAGGAAAAGATCGTACCATATTTAAAACCTCTGGTAATTCATGTGTTGGGAATATCTTTGTTAGAGCATCTAGTGTGAGATCATGGCAAATAGCGAGACTTAAATATTTCTGAACAGTTTTATCACTTTGGTTTAAAGTTGTAGGGGTTATAACTTCAGTTAGAGGGCTTATTACTTCAGGTATAGGGCTTATTATATCAGTCATAGTATCGGCGAATTGTATATCTGGAAAACTGTCAATACTTGAAGAGTTGATTTTATTTTCTTCAGTTTCAATTTCATTGATATTTTCAGGAAGATTTGAATAGTCTTGTAGTTTTAAAAAGTCTCTCTTTTCAGGTAGATTTGAAGAGTTTCTCCTTTCAGGTTGGTTCGATACATATTCATCGATTCTTTTCTGTATTTCTGTACGGGTTCTGCAAGGTAAATTATGCACAACATGTTCAACATCATCTGCATATTCATGGAGAATACGCAATTCCTGTTGGGTCCACGGAATGGTAGTTGAGTATTCTTGGATAGCAAGGTTAATTTCATCCAAAGATCTGTTGAATAGGCGTAATTCGATTGATTTTCTTGTCAAATCAGTGAAACAAAGACCAAATAAGGATTCTATTTCTTCACTGGTCCAATTCTTCTGCTTCAAAACTTCAGTTGAACTTATCAATCTTGATATCGCTGCGTCTTCGCCTTGTGTATATTCCTGCAGTGCATTCAAGGCCTGTTGACACGACTCAGGAAAGAACAAAAAGACATAGACCAAGAATTTAAGCATCCATGGTTTGTGTTGTGATGTTTTGCCTTTCATTATAGTACTTAGTAGGGCCATGGTCAGGTTTGTCACAAAATTAGACTTCAACCGAGAAAATGTTATCGCTGTGGGCAAAAGCTTGTTTAACTTGATAATATCACAGTTTGAGAAATGTACCGATCCTTGATAGAGTCTTCCCTTCTTTTCCACGTCTGGATATTTTAATTCGTCATTTGAATCAGACGAATCTGGGGTTGCAGGGTCCTGAAGCGCCGGCGAAAAAATGCCACCATTACCGCTAGACTCCAATTTAGAACTCATTTATCCTCTGGATACTATAGAAGCTTTGGAGATGTCGTCTTCACTTGTCTAGAAGTGTTTTTGGAACACTTTTGTAGGTTTGATTTGTTTTGATTGAATTATGGTTTGAGCCCAAAAACGCGTGTCCGGCCTATTTCGAAACTTTATATAATTAAAAAGAACTTTCAATTAGAAAGAACTTTCTATAATTAAAAAGAACTTTCCATTTTGGTCACTTATAGAATTTAAAAGATTAAGCACATATATCAGAGAATGAATATCTTAGATTGAATATCTTAGAATGTAAGTCTTAGACCGTTAGTTCTAAGCGTAATATTAAGTAATCGTATTTGCAAAATTGTGAAATCAATCGTAGAATATTTCGAAATTTAGGCTGTTAGAAGCAGTTAAATACCAAGTCTACAGTAAATAGCGAGGTTTAAGCTTCATGGAGGGTTCTTCTGTATAGATGCATTTACAATAGAAATGTTTCAACCCTGGATCTTTCATTAGTCAATATCAATACCTTTATTGTCTACAATATATTGATTGATTAGTATAAATAGTTAGAGTGCTTGCTCTAAACCGTTAAGTTTGAACTTAAGCTCCTTTAGAATTTGCTTGCTCTGAGGCCATTAAGTTTGAACTTGAGCTCATTCGCAATTTGCTTGCTCCAAGGCCGAAAATAGACTAAACGACTCAAACACCAACTAAGTCATGGAGACAGATTTGGGACGACATTAAGTGGTTTGATGATAACGAGTTAGCCCCTCTACGACAAGATATTCATGATATTCAAGATATTCATGATATTCAAGATACAACTGCAAAATTATCTGTAATTCGTACCTTCAAATTTGAACTTATGCTCATTCATAGTTTACTTGCTCTAAGACCGTTAAGTTTGAACTTGAGCTCCTTCAAGATTTTGGAGTCAGGTTTCCAGTTTTCAAACAGTTCGTAAAGATCATTGATCTCAACATATCCATTTTTACCATACTCATTTCCACTTTCCACCGTGATCAACTTGGAATTGTTTGGCCAGTTCTTTTCGATATTGAATAACAATCCACGAAGACACCAAGGCAACAAGAATGGGTTGGTGCCAATTTTCCCGACATTATACTCCTTGATGAAGACCTGGTTAGAAATGGGGATTTGGGTTTCGTTTCCGAATCCAGAGGCTGTATCAGTTGATCCATAAGTGCCAATTCCACTTATCACCAACTCTTTCATGGAATTATTTTCATTACTAAGGAGTGTGGATGTACTGGTAGACGGAATCACAATGTCGTCTGTATCCAAAACAAATTTCACCCCCAAATCATAAACCTTACCATCATTATAAATTTTAGAATGGCCGCCTCCTGTTAATGGTCCTGCCAAAGAAGTACTTAATTCTTTTAAAACATTGCTATCGAAGTATCCCAAATTTTGTAGCTGACAGCAAAGTGAAACTAGCTTTTGAATGAAAATGGGCGTTTGTGATGAATGGTCAATATAACATGCTCGGTAAATATTAGGATGAAACACATGTGATGCCAAAGCCGAGTAAAGCGGAACTAGCTGATCATTGATTGAACCAATAAAACATATCTTCACATTCGCATTGATAATGATTTGGGTTGATTCTTTATATACCAACGATTGTTCACTGGTGAACTTGGTTAACTCAAAAAGTTCCAACAACGAGTCATGTTCGATGGCGGAGTAAGCCTTCATAAAAAACGATTTATCCGTACCATAAAAAGGACCATTGCTGATTCCTGCCATTGCTAGAATACCAATCCGTTTCTTGGTTGGATCTTTCAAGATCCCGAGCTTTATCAACTTTGCCAATAAAATGATCGACACCACACATCCTTGGGAATGTGATGCAATAAATATGAAATCTGCATCATTCAATTCGCTTTTCCATTTGGTCAAGATATCTGTAAAGAAACTTACCCTGTCGAAGATTTTTCCCTCCTTCTCTAAAGCGATCTTTTGAATACTAACATTTGATTCCTGATCATTGACTAAATTATTCTCGATACAATACCGAATAACTGCCTTTTCAGCTTCGTTGGCAAATTTTAGAGACGTTCCTTTTGGTGCACCAATCAAGGGACGAATCATTCTAGTTGGAAAGAATCCATGCACACCAATAATCAAGATCTTTTTAATCTTTTGTAATGGTCCAGACTTATACGACATAACTTCGGTATCTTTGAATGCATTAACTCTTGGTTTATGGTTAATTAACAAGTTTCCCATTGGATCGTTTGTGATGGAAATAGCGTTAGGATCACTTTCATCTTCTTCATATTGTGATCTTTGATTATACTTGAACTTTTCTTCATCATCTGATTTGCTGTAGTACTTGTTGTAGTTTGGTAAGCAAGCCCTTTTATGCGGTGGTAGTTTGGCTAGAGATCTGCCATATAGCTTATATGTTCTTTCTACTAACAAATTGAATTCCTTTTGAACAGGATCTATCTTTTCATCTTTGTTTGGTTCTACTCCTTTAACAACGCTGGTCAAAGACTGAGAACTAAATCCTAAACGAGACGACAACTGACTTATAAATTGTCTCCAGTTTTTCAAGTCCATTTTTGAAGGAGGTGCATTGTTCTGATTAGAAGTAGACAGGCTTCCAAATATACTTGAAATTGCAGTGTTAGAGAGCAACGAAGACTGTGCTGGTAAACACAGATTCCAATTGGGAACAATCACATTTTCTCTCAAGTTCTCATTCTTATGAGTATTGATCTGATTGAATTGTTGTGAGTTATCATGAGGCTTATACAAAACTGCATCATCACCCTCATCTGATTTGCTCGGAGGTGGGCTAGCATCTTCAGAATCAATTTTATCCTTTGAGTTTGATACTTTTGGTGTTGAAAACTGTAAATCTTGTTTAAGAGAAGGAGACGAGTTTAATATTGTGTTTGCAGTGGAAACGATCTTTTCCTTTATTTCTTTAGAATCCTTGGAATCCTTATTGTTATTATTGCTATTATTACTATTGTTATTGTTGTTGTCGCCGTTTCCAGAACTAGCAGCTTCTCTATTCCAGAAATTCCATGTAGAAGATGAACTCTTTTTCCGGTCGTTTTGAGTGACATGATCATCTATTTCGTCGCCTAAATCATCAGGAATATAGTCTTCATCGTCTTCATTTGCTTGGTCGCCAGCGTCCTCGTCATCATGTTCAGATTCGGTGGGTGTAGGGTTATCGATTTCTTTTCTTGACGTCCAGCCTAGCCAATTGGATGCTGCAGTTGAAGATAATGAGGTTGATGATGATTTCAGCGTTAATTCCTTCGTATTTGACGAGTTCTTTCTCTTGTTTACCCCGGTTATGGGGGAAGTTGCTCTAGAATGTTTGAAGTTGCCACTTTCATCAACACTAGCGCTAGAATTGTTATTGTTCCACAGAGGTCTCCAACTTGATGAGTTTAAGTTAGAGGGTCTAGACATGTTGAGGCGTACTCGACAATTCTATCTTTGTGAAGGACTATAAATATTTGTAGATTCTTTTCTTAATTCTTAATTCTAATATCTCCACGCATTTGGAGTGCGAAATTGACTGTGATAATTTAATTACGTCATATTTACGAGTCTACGATATTCCTCTAATGTATCTAAGTTAGTAGCAGATCCACCACAGATAATGAAGACAATGATCTGATCTCTCGAGAGGTCTCCAAATTGATTTGTAAGTTGGTCTTGACAACTAAATGCTAGTGAAGTTGTTAAACCACATGCAGGTTCAACCAATATACCAAAGTTATCATAGAGATCAAGGGTCCCTTGTAAAGCATCTTTGTCGTCTAATAAAAGTAATGAAGTTGGATGAGTTTTGAAGTTCTGCAACGATTTTTCAGACAAATATGGAGAAGCTAGAGATGTTGCAAGTGTAGTAATATTGTCAAGATGAACAATCTTGTCAGCCTCGGCAGATTTATGAAACGTTGGAGCTTGGTTGGTTTCTAGTGCAAGAACAGGAAAGTGCAAATCATGACGTTTTAAACCTTCCACAATCCCATTATAAAGTCCTCCTCCTCCTACGCTACAGACGACTCCTTTTATACGAGATTTATCCTGGTCTAATTGTTCTACAATCTCATCAATCATAGTTGCATGGCCCTGCCAGACAATCGGATCGTCGAATGGATGACAATACACTGGATACGTAGACGAAGGGGCAGCTTTTATCAAATGGTTTTTCAAATACGAATCTGCTTCTCCCCAGTGTGCTCCATGAACCTCAACTCTAGCCCCCAATTCTTTAAGCTTTTCAATAACCACTGGTTTGCTTGTAGTTGGCAAAACCACAGTACAAGGCACTCCATAGTGCCTACTAGCATAAGCAGCAGCAAGTCCAGCATTTCCGCCCGAAGATGAAAACACTTCCACCTCCATTTTGCCCAATTCTCTGGCTTCTGTGATAGAATGTCCCACTAAATTGCCTATACCTCTTAGCTTAAAACTCCCTGACGGTTGTTGGTATTCATTTTTAAAGAAGATTCTTGTTGGTGGCTGGATTGGTAGTTTTTCAGTCACCTCAACCAAGGTGGTGGCGACAGCAGGGGTATTCATTGAATAATTCGCACAATTGAGAATACGGCTGATATCAGTTCTTTTATATAAACGCGTTATTTAACCGAAATTCAGATCTTCCATGAGACTATTCCTATCTGATTAGTAATTAGAACAATACCGCTAAAGGTTCTGAAAGTCATTGTCTGAATTACAAGTCTTCAGATCCATGAACTTATAGACACGATATACTGATTTAGAGGCATCCATTAGAGACATCTCAACTATATCAATAATTTATCAAACGAGTCAAACTTCAGTCCACTATAGTAACCGTGTTCTGTGCCACTTTATCTTTAAAAACAATATGGTCAAGAAACGGGACTTCACCATCTCCTCCAAATACGAGAGCCTTTACCCCGAAATCGAAGATGAAATCCTCGATGTTTATGCCGAACTAACCATCGAGACACAGGATCTCTATCTCCACCAACTTCCACAACTATTTGATTTATTGAAAATACCCAAAACCTTTGTCAATGATATTCTACGGTCCATTGATTATTACTATGAATTTATGAAACCAGTCCATGACCTCCAGTTCGATATAGCGAACATCAAACAATACACAACTATAAACTTGGTGAAAGCATATACCGTCACCGTTACTCTTAATAACATCAACAACATTATAGACATTATCGATATCGACAAATTGCTAAAGAATGTCAATAGACTTGTCAAGTATAGAAACAACTACCAACATATTTATGAAAGCTGGAAACTTTTTGTAACAGCAGCTACCGAACAGACATTGGAAGAATCAGCAGTATTAGATTTCCGCTTAAGCTTACCAGACTTGAAGAAGATTAAACTAGTACTAAATCTAGATCATGATGCCAAATCTTCATTTAGTGACTCATTGCTAATTGATATGTTGAGTTGTAGTTCTACTGATTCTCTGGGACATTTGCTCAATTTTGATTTCACCAAGCCAAAAGTTGGGACTTGTGTGACATTCAAGGATTTTGCTGATATACTTGGAAATTTGGGAGAATTAGATTAGAAAGAAGATTGATAGAAGCAAATAGAGTGATAAGAAGCCTCAAATACAACTGATATCAAAAGCTCTCAAATACAAAACCACCAAATAGTACCAAGCTCATTCTATATTGATTCTTAGTGAATGAATAATAATACTTTAATAGTGAAACTCTTCAATAGTATCATGAATAGTCCTTAAAAGTATATAGTGTTGATGAGTTGAAAACTAATGTTATCATTTAAGATACATAATAGTCATAGCTTATGCAAATGGATTATAATGTATTTCCACATGGGTCAACCAGATCTCTTTCTTCCATTTTCCTCTGACCTTTCCATTCTTCTTCATCTTTTGTGGATCGTTCAACTCCTCGTCTTGTTCTATGGCTTCTAACGCTCCGTACCCATCTATCACTTCCCCTATTAATGTGTAATCTGTACTGTTCAAGGTGTCCTTATACTTCTCAGAAAGAGATAAGAAGAATTGGGATCCTAGTAGCCCTTCGTTATCCTTGTTATTAAGCATGAATACCGATCCTCGTTTGGCTTGTGGCATCTCACGAAGAGTGAAATATCGATCTATGGTTCTTTCATCGTTCTTAGACGTATCACTAGCATTGGATGACTTTCCGGTATTTTCTGGATCTCCTGTTTGAAGTATGAATTCAGGAATATATCGTAATAACAAATTGTTGTTGTAAGTTCCTTTTGCACAGTGTTTTATGAAGTTCTCGACGTGGTTCACTTGTTGGGCATCAAACACCACCAATTCAACTTTTATTGGCCCAGTTTTAGTATGCAACTAGATGTTAGTATTGTTTAGTATCCCCTACCAAGCGTATACTCACAGTTACTGACATATGAATAGAAGTGTGGATCTTGAACGTGATTGAAATCGTCTGGGGAAATCAAATTTAGCGTTCGCATCGCTTCTTGATGTTGCAACACTACAAGTTCTTCAACACATTTGTCACTAATAGCAATTCAGGGATCGGAGTATCACTCTATGATTGCAGCACTTGGACATTTCTATTCTTAGTGGTGTATTCAACAACAAACGCCAAATAAAACCCATAAAGTTCTACCGGATCAATTTGACGTTCTTCATCGTTAAGTATTCGATATATCTAAGGTCTCAGGGGTTAAATAACCGATAATTATTGATCTACAAGGGACAATTTATACCCACCTCCATCCTTCAACAATTCATACCTAGCCCCCATCTCAACAATTCAATTAACAATTCACTTAATAATTCAAGTATTAATACGTGAAGATTATCTCGAGCTCAAAGATCTGAAATCTTAACATAAGCACTATCCTGTAATGGATCCTCACATACTCTTTTCCCTCTCTACGTATGTTGAGTCGCAATCAGAATTCATAGATCTGATCATTCCAGAATTTAAGCAGCCATCAGATGAACCGACCAACCTCAATAACTTGACTCAGTTTGACTTATTACTAACTCATCTTGAAACGACATTTCGAAGTAATATCGAAAGCTCTAAAGCCAATTCTGCCTCACCATATGCTAACTTTAAGATCCCTTCTGAACAGACCTTACGAGTTATAATCACAATAGCATCGCGTAGTCCAGAAACGAACTGGACCAATACGAACCCAAATATTGAAGGGTTGACAACCACAAACAACTACGTAAAGAAACTAAATGAAGACTACTACAATAGTTTGAGCAAATCCCCGTTACGAGATAGAAGTATCTGGCTTCTACAACAATATCTTTCCATTATAAGAATACACTCCGACGATCCACTGATTCAAATTCTATACAAACGATTTGTGAGTCTTTTTAAAGATTTCATAGTCCAGAATTATGTTCGAAAGAAGACCAGATCCACGGGTCCGTTGATTAAACCGAGATCTTCATTAACCTTATCACCAGTAAAACATCAGACTACTATACTTAATTTCTTTCAAAAAAAAACTGCTTCACATTTATCTTCACCTATCGGCAGTGATGATACTATAGCCGACGAAGTAGTGAGTGACTCGGAAGATGATATGACTATCTTGGATTCAACTACAAAAATGGAAGAAGAACTCAAAAAGTTTCATGGAGTTCCGAATCAACTGTCTTCCAATTTATTTACATCGGTTACAAATAGCATATCAGGCCTTAATAATTCTGCTGCATTATTCTCCAACATTTCCAGTGAGCGGGATTCGTCGCCTAGACCAACCTCACCCCGACCTAAGAAGAAATCAAAGCCTAATAGATCTGCAACTCCAATTTCGTATCCAGCGTTGAACTGGAAGAATTTAAAAGTCTTTGACGAAGATATCTTAAGTATAAAGTTGAATCCGAAGCTAAACCATAGATTTAATATCTGGCTATTGATCAACTGGACGTTTTATTGCGCAGACAAGTCCACTAACCTCAGCAGGCTTCTCGCCAACTGTTCTTTCACTGCCTTTCATTCTGTGTATATAACGCACCATGAACTATTATCATTTATATTTGACTTTCTAAGCTTCGACTTCATCAACGGCATCAAAAATGACCCAGATATTCAAGAACTTCTTGTAAAGTCTCATGACCCCATACGATCATTCTTCAAGTCCAAAAACTCTTCAAGAAGTGTAATCTTGGGCCATTTAGAAAATTCTAAATTTCTTATCCTGAACCTAATGACACAACTAGGATCTCTGCAAATCGACTGGTACGATAGAATAGTCGAATATGTCTTCAATGGTCTCGGTGTGAAAAGTAATGAAATTCCTCAATCATGCTATGAGAGAGAGAAATTTCTCATAAAGCTGGACTCATCAGTTAAGGAACAGTTTCTGGATATAGAATCCAATGTTGAGCATACAGACAATATTAACTCGATGAAACTACGATTCAAAATAATTTTACTTGTCTACTACCGTGCTCTATACTTCTCAGGTGGTTCTATCGTGGGTGCAAATAAAAAATCTGATATCCATCTCTCGCCCACTATCTTGATTATTGAGTTATGTCATAGATTCATGGCTATAGACTGGATATATATGAGAGAATTCTATTCGCTGCCTTCGTATAGTGAAAACATTATTTCTTTAAAGTATCAGATTTCGTTGCTTACAGAATTGGCAGAAACGCTCTTGTTGGATATTACAAAAATCGCAGAGGTTGAGAAGTTCACGATCCAACGCTTAATCGATGACTCAGGTAAACCCATGAAATCAAAGAAACATAAATCCCCTTCAACAAAAGTAGATCATCAAATTAGTCTTCGGCAAAACCCCGTTCCATCAACCAGACCATCTAATCTCCGCGAGCAACTGGAAGAATTGGAAGATTATATTGAAAACGACACACACTGGCAATTGACCAATATTACCCAAATTCTATCTACCATAAATGACCGTGACATTTACCTTCAAGTTATTGAAGATGAGACTTTCAAATCCAGCTCAGAGTTCGAACAAGCATGGCAAAAGTTGAATTTCCTTTTTGAGTGGATGTTGAATTTGGCATTGAATGATTTGGAGGCTATGGATCAACAGGGGGATTTATCAATAATGCGAAACAGCTGTAGGGACGCTGATATTTTGAGAGCTTCGTTGCTTAGCGGGCGAGTTAGAGAGGTATTTCCATCGGAAACGTTTGAATTCGCAACGACATATCTGGATATCTTTAGTGAACATTTCTGGCATAATGAAGATCTCTTCTAGTTAAAGATATTCTACGTATCGAACACTACTAATTACATTGACAATTACAAAGGTCAGTAAGTATTTCTGGATATGACATTTACAGGGATTGACGCGTTCGTGGTGCCTCCACAAATCTTGCCTAATAGAGCATACGATAATAATGATATATTTTTATACACGAGAGCAAGCAGTGATGAAGTATGTTGGGTGAAATATGTTTTGGAATCGGTTGAGCTAATTGTCAAGCAAAGTTGACAACTGATTTTCAAGAAATGAGTGACTCCACGACAACAAGATCAACCAAAAGCTCCACTGAAACACTTAGAATTCCAGCGGTCACGATATGTAAATCACATGTATCTGACGCGTATTCCACTCGTAATAACATCGTCATATTATGGAACCATCACCTTACGCTTAGATGATATGTTTAACCTTGAAATAGTGTCTCAAGTATTGAATTTGCCATAAACCTAAACCAATCAAGGCGGAGATGACCAAAATAGAGAACCACTTAACTCTGGAGTTGGTAGATTCGTTGGTGTCTCTCATTCTTTCTTCTCTTTTCTTCAAGTATTGTAATTCGTCGTCGATTTCCTTGGTCAATTCTTCAACTCTACGCAATTCAAGTTCAACTGGCTTCAATTTTTCACTGGCTTGAACGGCATTCCAGTCTCTGGCAGCAGCACCACTTTCAATCTCCAACTCGATGTTTCTAGCAAGATGTTGTCCCTTGATGTGTCTGGAAGAATCTTGCTTATTTGTGAAACAAACGTCAAATGCTACGTGGCTTTGACTGGTGAAGGCGATTTTCACTTTTCCAGCAATATTCTTTTGCTTTCTGTGTTCGTTACCTAAAGTGTCGGTGATAGTTAAATCCAATTGTTGGCCATCACCCACTCTACCGTCAGTCACAAGGTTTACAACAACCATTTGATCTTGTTGTGCAAAGTCACGAATACAAACAGGATCAGGACGTGGCAATGCTGGAACTTCCAAGTGCAAAGCACTTACCAAGTAGATGAAGAAACTTATAAGGAAAATGAATGATCTCATATTAGTCCTGGGAGTTTGGATAATCTGGAGAATTAAGTTGATGGAAAAATGTAGATGATTCAGAATAACCTAGTCGATGATTGTGAACGAATTATGAAGAACCTATACTAACTAGTGGTTGCCAGATTTTGTTGTTGTTTTGTGGTTGGTGTCCATTAGAATTTTCATGATTGTTGAACGCGTTGTTTGTCGATTCGGAGCGCGACATCGCGACATCCCACCTGCGACATTATAAACATATAAAAGGATGTGCACATATATATCTCCCAATTGGGAAGTCAACGTTTCTGAAGAAAAGTGAAAAGTTCAACTTCATCAATTATCTAACAACCAATACACTTCATCCTCACAAACATGGCTAAACCAAAGTCCGCCTACACTATGGTGAAACTTGTCTCATCAGCCAAGACCGGATACGAGAAGTGGTTCAATATTCCAAGAGCTCAAGCCAAAATGAATTTGATTTTATACGACCCAAGAGCAAAGAGACACTGCTTGTTCACAGAAGACAGAAAAAGAAGAGTTCCAGATTTGCCACCAAAAGATTTTGCTAGAAAGCTTAGGTAAGACTAGATAAGGTGAAGTTAAACGTCAGCTCAACTAAATGGTCACATGTTTATTCTTCTTGCTATAACTTGTTTGGTGATATTTGAAGTCTCTTTATCCACCATTCCAACTCAGATCTGAAAACACTCGATCTGAAAATTCATGGATTCTTCAGAAATCTCATGAAATTCATAGCAAGATTCTAAGGTGTGTTAGTATGCACTGTTATGAATCGGACCTGCTTAGTTTACTGAGTTTCTGGATCACTTTCAGGCTATTTTAAATATCTGTCTTCCAGATTTATCAGATTTCAAATTTCATCGATCTACCAAATTTCACCATATCACTCTAGAACATGAGGAAATCTTCTACAAATCATCTACAATGTGGCCATTACTTTATGGTCGGTTCACTATCTTTCGTTAGACTCTTGTAAATATACTCTCTTTCTTGTATACAATTTAATTCACGATTAATGCATTTGATAAGGAATTGTAATTGCGACACGAGAATAACGACAGATATCCTAGCTATAACGAGGTAACCGTCAGTCTTCTCACCAGATATCCCGCTAGCTACTACAAAAAACGTCAGTCTACTCACCACACCAATCCATCCACTTCATTATTTATTCTATTTACAGTCTAAACCTTTAAATTACGGATGGACCACTTAGTCTCATCCACTTTAAAAATATCATTGTCACCGATTACAGTGACTTGGTTCTGGTCATTATTTATCAAGTACTTGTTAACCACGTCGATCAAGTCTTGATTATTGACATTCAAGAAGTTTTCTCTTCTTTCCTGTCTCATATCATCAGTAATTCCGTCGTGGAATTCAGTAGAACCTTGACTCGCAACGTTTGTAGGAGCATCAACGCTTTGGAAGATTCTCATCTTGGCTTCTTGTAAGTCCTTTGGTTCCCAAGTGTTCGAAATTCCATATGTAAACGAATCTTTAAATGCTTCAATCGATTTCAAAGCATTTGGATCACGATACGAATAGAAATTTAATGTACCACCTAACCCATCATAATTCAAACCTCCTCCATATGCACCATTAGATTCACGAATTACAGAGTGTAAATGTTTGAACGATAATAGTTGTGATAACACTTGCAACGAAGCACCATCTTTGCTGACATATTCAGCACCCACTTTAGCCAAAGAAGCATAGCCAACTTGGAAAGGAAGGTTGATTAATGTCTGCTGTCCAGCATTGATTCCTAGTGAGTTGGAATTGAATGCGTTAACCAAAACCTGTAATTCGTTTGTTGATTTCTCGTCACTAGTTCTCATAGAGTCATCGAATTTTTGAATCAACTCTTCATTTTCGCTTACGATTGATTTATCACCGACAATTCTATACTTGAAACCGTTTTCTCCAATCAATAACTTCTGGATCTCTTGCAAAGTAGGCAAGATTTCAGTAACTAAATAATCACGACCTCTTTTCTCGAGATTCGAGTTCATTTCTAACACAAATTGGATTTGCGTTAATCCACTGGTAATATCACTGATATATTTCCCAGGAACCAACTTAGAATTACTAGCCCAGTTGGCATAAGAATGACCTCTGTCGGCAATGATGTTCAATTGGTTCTGACTCATGTTTTTGATAAGTGTGGTCAACTTATCAAGAACCACTTCATCGTTTGCGTCTAATTTTGTCAGGGTCAAAATCTCGTGCCATAACTCATAAATCTTGCTGGAATTTTCTCTTAAAGCCATACCACTTAAAGCAAAGTTCAAGCCAACATTTTTGATGTTGTAGGGGTCCGTCACTACTGATGTATGGAAGGAAACACCACCAGTCAGTTTCAGGATCTTTGTCTCCAAATCAGTGATTGAAGTCTGCGAAGTTCCCGCGAGATTTGTAAGACAGGACGTAAAGAGTGAGAGGTATTTGTAATACTTGGTTGGGATATATGAGATATCCTTCAGAGCAGAAACATATGCCAAACCGTTGGTGTCCACGACACGCTTTTGTAAAGCTCTATCATTAATTGTCGTATAAGTAACTGGATGAAATTCACCCTTCTTTGCAATATCATCCATTGTTAAAGTTGGTAACACATCACAGTCTTGTTCTTCCTTCTGTTTTTCAGATAATTGGAGACCACTTTCATATAACATTTTCTTATCTTCATCATCTAACGTTTTAACCATCTCGTTGGTGATAGTCTCCTCTCTTTCAATCAATTTCTTATTAAAATTCTCATCTGGTTTCATTGTGAATTTGAACTTTTCCACTTCAGCATTAAATACAAAGTCTTCTAAAAGGTTATTGAAGATTTGTGTTCCGTTTTCCTCGTAATCTTGTTTGAATTTCGATAAAATAGATTCAACTTCCAAAGATTTTATTGGATCCACACCATTCACCCACGTAGGAACAATCGAGTTCAACAAGCCAAGTCCAAAATCAGGTTTATGTTTCTTTAAATTCAATTCTATTTGGTGTAAAATGGCTTCAATTCTTGAACGGTACGAACTGTCTGGGTTCTTCAACTCTGGAACAACTTGTTCTTTAAAAATGGTCAAGAGATTTTCTTCCAAGGAATCGACGCTTGCTTTAGAACAGTTATTTAAACCTATTGTTAAAGACAACATCGCAGTAGTAGCATCAAATCCAGAATTTGCAGAAAAATCATCACAAACGTTCTTTTCAATCAATTCTTGGTAGAATGGAGAACTATGACCATCAAATAATAAAGAACTAAAAACCTTCCATTTGAAGATTTCATATTGATTCGATTCATCCAAAGGATTTCCTAAATTCCAAGTTAATGAAGTTTGGAATTGTTCTTCGATTGGTCTTTCGGACATTGAGTCAGATGGACCGGAAACTGTGACATTCATGGATCCAGGCGTTCTGTCTTTACCTTCCACTTGAGAAAATATAGGCTTCTTGATATCCAAACTGCCTACACGTTTTCCAAAGCTTTGGAATCCTTCGTTCAACTTCTTTAAATGTTGAATTAACGGTAAATTCCCATAAGTAAACGTCTTTGCATTGGATGGGTGGTAGTTTTTTCTGTGAAAGTCGATCAAATCTTCATAATGGAGTGAAGGGATCTTCTCAGGATCTCCACCGGAGTTGTTTAACGACGGATAAACGGATTCAAGGAATTTGATATAGTAATAATAGGCAGAGTTTGAATTCTGGCCCTTCATTTCATTATAAACGACACCCTTCAAGATCAATTTACTGTTGATATCATCAGTAGTTTCATTTTCTAACCTCCAACCTTCTTGGATGAAATCATTATACTCCAACAACGGTTCTAATACTGAAGAAAGGTACACGTCCATCAAGTTTTCGAAATCTTTGGCATTTGTGGTAGCAAAAGGATAGTACGTAAAGTCATGGCCAGTCATTGCGTTCATGAAGTTACTCAATGATCTGTTGGTCATTTTGAAGAATGGATCTCTAACTGGATACTTTGCTGATCCACAGAGAGTTGTATGTTCCAAGATGTGAGGAACTCCAGTGGCGTCTGGAGGGTTTGTCTTGAATGCGATTGAGAACACGTTATTATTATCATTAGGAGAGTCTAAGTGTAAATGCTCCGATCCAGTTCTTTCATGTTTGAGATGGACCGCCACCAACGAGAACTCCGGGATGGGTCTCACATTATCTACGACATAACCATAGAGATTTAATCCTATAGGATATTTGCTCAACACAGAGGATTGTGAAAAGGTTGCTAAACATCGCAGTAACGTTGACGACTTTTTGGCCGCTATTCTAGCCTGTAACATTGTTGAAGATGTTTATATATTCTATCTAACAGTTCAAAGTAGCCGTTTTTTTCACTGATGAGTTGCGACGCCACTAGACAAAATTTATAAAGGTTTCTGCATAGTACGAGCAATTCAAGCGTTTTGGGGTATTTGAATCATCTCTGTAGTTTATAGAGTGTTGGGTATATGATGACTGTATCGGAACTTCAGAGTCCATTCTACGTTAGTGTAGTGTCACTGGACGTTACGTGATCGCAGCGATTTCGGCCCGGGATTTTGTTGTTATCTGAAAAAATTTTATGTTGATAATTGTTTCTATCAAACAACAACGAAATGAGTGACACGGTTTCTAAGATAGACAAGACTGTAACTAATAAAGCTGCTCCAAAGAATAATGCTCAAAGTGTGTCAGGAATTGGAGGGTTTGTTGCCGGTGGAATAGCTGCATGTGGAGCAGTCACCTTCACAAACCCTATTGAGTTGATCAAGACAAGAATGCAATTACAAGGAGAGTTATCCAAGGCTTCAAAGGATGCTCACAAACTATACAAAAACCCAGCACAAGCGTTTGTGCTCATTTGGAAGAAAGAAGGATTGAGAGGTTTACAACAAGGGTTGGTCTGTGGCTACTACTATCAATTAGGTTTGAACGGTTGTAGAATCGGATTGTACGAACCCAGTAGAGCTATGTTTACTAAAATCATAACTCCAGGAGCATATTTTGAGGGTAATCCAGTGCCACAGAATTTGTTTATAAATGTTTTGGCAGGGGCTGTTTCTGGAATTGCAGGAGCTGTGATTGCCTCGCCATTCTTCTTGGTGAAGACCAGAATGCAGTCGTTTTCAAAGGCCGTGGCTGTTGAACATGTAGGTCAACAAACTTATTACAAGAGCACTTCTGATGGTTTACTAAGAATTTTCCGTGCCGAGGGTATTCGAGGATTATACCGTGGTATGGATGCTGCAATTATACGTACTGGTGCAGGTTCATCAGCACAATTACCTGTTTACAACATGACCAAGACCTTCTTGTTGAAAAATGATATCGTTAAGGACAACTCTTTCGGTTTGCATTTCTTATCCTCGTCAATGGCTGGTTTGGGTGTTGCAATCGTCATGAATCCATGGGATGTCATTCTTACAAGAATGTATAATCAAAAGGGTAACTTATATAGTGGCCCCCTTGACTGTTTCAAGAAAACCATAAAGACTGAAGGACCAGCTGCCTTATACAAGGGTTTCTGGGCACAATTGTTTAGAATAGGTCCACACTCGATTCTTACTTTGATGTTTATGGAACATACGATGAAAGCCATGGTCAAATTTGAATCAAAGGTCAGATTATGGGCATAGTAGTACACTCTTCCAAGAATTAGGTGAGTATTACTAGCATATATTCAATGACCAAAGAACACAGATATGCTGGGATCTCACTGTGGTCTAAAACAAGGGAATATGGATGAGATTGTCTTCCAATATTTCATTCTTTAATATTCATGGAACTCCTGAGTACAGAAGTACTTGTATAGATGCTCCAATAATTTCCATGGTAGAGCTTTCTACTAATATAACGATGTGAGGTGTTCTGTTAGACTTACAATGAATCCTCCAACTGTTATAATCGCATTGAATCCTCCATCACTGGTTTAATATATCATCATCCTTAAGGTAGAGCTGACATATCCATCATACATCAAATTATACGAATAGAGATTTCCCAAGCATAGAAATTACTAATAGAAAATCAATTATAAAACCATCTGTAGTCAAAGTGAACACAGGATTTTGTCCTCAGTACATATTTCAAAACCATAAACACTGCTCTATTCTTGCTGTTTCCTCCCTAGTAGTAAGAAATAGTTTAGAAGGCGGCACCTCCAATAGTTGCCACCGTATATTGTATTGGTCACCCCATAATCGACTTACTAAAATATCCTCGCATCCTGTATATAGTCGACTTGTGGGACAAATTTTCAAAGTGGCAAAGGGGATTTTTTGACTACATAACAAAAAAGGAAATCCAACTGGAACCTACCACTATACATTACAAGCATCTATTCAACAAGTATCTTAAGGCTCTATTTACCTTACTTAGTCGGCCCTCCATTTCAATTTCCGAAAAACTTCGACCTCATTTAGCTCAACCTCGAATGGAATCGAGAAACTTTTGGTAGTATTGAACTGTGTTGACTATTTTAAATTATTTTGAAGCGTATCAGCCATATAAACGATAGCATACTTTATTGAACTCTATCAAACAACTACTGGGTCTATAAATACGTAACTTCAAGATCTCGACTGTTCTCATCATATGCGTGATTCGAACTATAAGACGGTGTCAACCAATAAGGCTGCGGTAACAATAACTACCAGCCTTTATGACAGAAGGGCGCTCGATGTTACCTCTGATAAACCTCTTGTGAACTCTTTGAATTATTTGACATATCTTGTGTCGTCCCTGGCAAAAGTACGTGAAACTCTTTCTATTGATGGAGGAATAGAACGGTTGATTGAGATCCTTCATGAGTGTCACAACGCTACGTTTAACATCAATGATAATATCTTTAATAGTGAAAAGAAGCTCTTGACTGCATGGAAATGGACGTTGGCCTTTCAGTGTTTAGTGTTAGTTGGTACTAGAGGTACCGAGAGAATAAGGCAGAAAGTTGTCAAGGCGGGAATTCTTCCCATAATTGCCACTGTCTTGGACAACTATTTATCATTACATGAAAGGACATTTATCCATGCAAATTCAAGACAACAGCAACAACAACACCAGAGTCAACCGCTGGGGCAACTGCAGCTGCAGTTACAACAACCACTTACCAATCAACAAATCAATCAACAATCCAATCAAAACCAACAGCAAGGAGCAGCATTCATATCGGGACTTTCCCAGGAAACCATTTCTCAGGACCCAATACAAGCTCAAATCATTAATCAACGTTTGGAACAGCTTCGAGAACAACAACGTCGTGGTCAACAGCTTGTGGATCCTAATCAGTTAAGACGTCAAGAAATACCACCTAGAGCCACCGATTCAATCTGGACAAACGGATTTGACCCGAGACAAGAATCCCAAATGCAAGAACATTTTCAACAACACTGGCAAGAACAGCAAGAGCAAAATACCCAGCAACGTCAACAACCACAGCAACCACAACAGTCCCAGACCACACAACAACACCAACCCCCAAATTCACAACAAAACTACTCCACTCAAGGATCCATCAACCCTCAAATGGTAGAACTCAACAACATGCAAACACCAATCAACATTGCAACAGCAGCGATTGAAGCAACATCAATCTCCAACACAACTCCTTATCCAACGTATTTTAACAACAATCGATCCCATAACCTCACAAGTGATGATTACGACAACTTGACAGTAGACCAATTGTTCAAATTAATAAGGTTTAATGCTCCTAACTTAAATCCTTCTTTAAACAAAACCCATACATCCGTTACAAGTACTATTAACAATGACATAAGAAGAAGATATATGATCATTCATATTATCAAGAAATTGAGAGAAGAAAAGGATACAGAGATTTTAGATGATCGTTTCTTCAACGACTGTGATTATGAAATGGACAACAACTTGCAATTTCTTTCTGATTTATATTTGCAAGATTATGATTCAAATAAGAATATGATTAACTCCAAAATCTCCGTGAGGAATTTCACGGAGACTGGAGTCCTTATTCCCCGTGATGATGATATCGTTTGGTCTTTGCAGCTCTTGGCTTATATATCCAAATACCCATATCTCAAAGATGTGTTGCAAAATACCCATCTTGTGATTGATATGAGTATTAGGGACAAGCAACTCAAATTATATTTGGAAAAACAAATGAAATTGAAGTTGAAGAAAAGTATTGCCATTAAGCTCAGACCTACGATCTCACCAAAATCGAGGAAAAGTAAATCTACATATTTGGAAAGGTTCAATCCATCTGCATCAAACTCTCCGCAAATGTTGAATGATATTAGTGGAATCCATGACGACAACTTTTTATTAGAAGACGATAAGCTAGAATTGTGCAATAAGCCAGAACAAACCGGCTTGACAGAAGATGCCGAAGTTGAAGACGAAAGTGACGTGGAGGAAGATGACGAAGAAGATGATGAAGACTCGTTGGGAAATGAAATCGATAAAAATCTCTCAAACTCAGCATGTTCTCATGAAGATATGTTAGAAGTCGAATCATCTATTAATCAACTTGCTACTGAGGTACTCGATAACTCTGATTACGTGAGCAAATTGCACGATTCGATTGTCGATTGTGAAGCTACATTGAATGATTTGGAGAGGGAAATAGCGTTATTCCAAATCAATGAAAAGATGAACAAATTCATTGAATTTGAAAGTAAAAGATTGGTGGCTTCCATTATTCAAAAGCGTCGGAACCAAAAAGAGTTTCTTACCAAAAAATGGAACTATGATGACTATGAGGGATTTGATATTGATGAAACCAATCAAGACGAAGATGACTCCCTTATTGAATACAAAAAAGTCAACTTGTTTCCAATCGTTGAAAAATTCACTTTCTTATCAGGCACGGATATGTATTATTGGTCGGGGGTAATTATGAGAAATTCATGTAGAAGAAATGAACTTCGTGGAGGAGTAAGACAATGTGGAAATCTTGAGTGTGGAAAATGGGAGAAATACCCCAGAGAATTTCTGAAGTGCAGAAGATGCAAGAGAACAAAGTACTGCTCAAGAGAGTGTCAAATGAAGACATGGCATTGTCATAGAAACTGGTGTATTCCAAGTACATCTAGTACAACCACTAGTAACACCAATGCTTCTGCTCCAACCCATGGAGGCTTAAATCAAGATTCAAATGTGGGACTAGGTCCAGATGATCTTTCTGTTTCAGCAGAAGAACCAGATAGCCAGCACGGCCAGGACCTGTCTTAACTGAAATTAGATTAAAACCACAGAATATCAAGCATTTAATGGAAGAAGTTCATTCTACTCCTTGAATTTAGACATTTGCGGCTGTATCCACGTAGCTGAATTTTTTCTTTAATTCCACCAACACTAGCAAAAGTCATTTAATTTAGTTCTACATCATCGATCCATAGTGTTCATTTCAAAAAGGGTTTTTACATACTTGAGAGGTAGGAGTTTACATGCATACTCTAAAGAGAATAATGATATCTTCAACTAGTAGATTATATATTTGTGCGGGACACGTCTTATGGAAAATGAGAGTTTGATCTCTCTTGTTCGATTCAAGTGATAAGTAGCGAGAAAACTACTGACTCGACCAGTTGTAAGAAAGGATATATTGATTAAGGACTGACTCAGCGGTTGTATATAAAGAAACCTGAAAATCAACGTTTCTACAAAATCCACGATTCACTCAAAAAAATCGACGAATCTCTCTAAATCTACATTCTTTTATTATATTAAATATCGCTACAAGTCAGTTACAACTCACAATGCAGCAGCCTATTCTGGACTATAGTCTTCCTCACTATCTACCACTTGACAAATCACTTATCACTAAATTTGAAAAGACCACACGCTTCCCGAACGCCCTTGCCCCCAAAATCGATGAACTTCTCAACCAAATCCTAACTTCAACCACAGAATATATACTATACATGCTAGAAACATCAGATAATGATTGTTCCGAGGTCATAAATTCTAACTTAGCGAGCGTTGAAACTCTCATACGGAACGATTACGACCTCAGATTCTATAAATCATCACTAGACGCGTCCAAGGTTGCGATCAACGATGGAATTACTAGAGACCCCCAGTTTAATCTAGAGAATTTAGACGACTTTCACTCTGAAACCAGAGAAAACTTTGCCAGCTTGATTGCGGGTGACTATACTCGAAATAAGACTATGAGTGGGGAGGATTCCATTCACATGGCACTTCTTCAAAACGAGTCGTATCGACAGATGAAAAGCATGGCGTTTGTAATCAAGAACCCTGAAGATCCAATTCCTGACGAAGATGAAGAAGATGAGGAATTGAATGTTTCGGGAGGAAAGATCTCGTTGAAAGATCCTCTTTCGTTGCATCACTTTCGTCATCCAGTATATTCAAAGGTTTGCAAACATACATTTGAGAAAGATAGTATTTCTGGATACCTAAACTCACAGAATACCGATTGTCCTATAACTGGATGTAGTTTTTCACTTTCAAAGGACGACTTAAAGACGGATGTGCTTATGCAGTTGAGGGTGGCTGCGTATATGTCGATGGAAAGGAATGGGAAGAGAAAGTATGAGAATGTTCAAAGGGTGGTGTGACCATATCTTGAGGGTAAATTCGATATGATCAGATATCTAAGAGAAATATTAGAATATGAGAGAATATCGTTTATCTGGGCCCAAGAATACGTAATAGTGGCAGAATTAACAATACCATCCACCGTACAAGGAAGAATTATAGATTTATGGTGTGTGGCTCTAATGATATCAGCGTAAGTGATATTCGTTCTTAATAATGTATCTTCTGGCCCAATAGGGAGTAATGATTACTATGTGATCACACAACATAGACCAGTCCCAAGCAGGATCGTTAAGACTTCTGAGTAGTGGGATCATCCATTAATATTAGTTATCATTAGTTCTCATTTCATGACATAGTTCTCATTTCATGACATAGTCTCTCTCTAGAATTAACTTGTTAGAACAAATGAGACTAGGGTTGCTCTTGGATGGTCAGAGTATCAAGAAATAGATCTGATTTTTCAATCTCTTACCGCTATGCTCATTCTTAGTGACTTCTAGGCTTCACGAGAGTCGCCATCTTCCTCTTCTTCTCGAGAGATATCACATCATTGAGTCGCCAGGCTACTTAGTGTCTGATGTCTGATTCTATATTTGTTCATTCCCTATGCTCACTCATTTATAGGCTCACTATTCACACAGGGACCTGGCACAGATCTCACATCACACACCACACATAAGGATCTTCGCATTGTCAATTACTTGTACTCTCAGTTACTCGTATTTTTGGATAACTTTGATTTATTCGAAATGTGACATGAGAAATATAGTGACTAGAGAAATACTTAATATGAGGGTAATGCTTACTGCAGTAACCAAAGAAATACTGACTCCTCTGAGTATTTAGTCACAAATACTGAGTCTAGAAATGAAATCGAGAAGAATGAAATCTCGAGAAATAATGAAATCTCGAGATAGTCTCATCAAAGTATTTTATCAATTGATGAGAGCTCGTAGTTTCTCGTAGTTCATTAGCGACATCGTCACTAAGTCGCTACGCTCGTAGTAACGCCATATTAACGCATTCATGGCTGCAAATCAAAATACGTGGCTGATCCAATCCCCTATTCTTACGTAATCAACTCTATAAGACGACGTTGAGAAACTGAAACATACCGCCATCACCTTAACGCTACAACTGTTTAGAAACAATCAATTACACTACTGATGATGAAATTCTTGAGTCTCTTTGCAGTGATCCTCACCCTCCTCTTTGGACTCGTCCAATCTAAGAGCTCTCCAAAAGACTTACCTGAAAACCCACCCATCACTCACAAGGTTTACTTTGACATGACTGAAGGTGGCGAATCTATTGGTAGAATCACCATTGGATTATTTGGAAGTGTTGTTCCAAAGACCGTTGAGAACTTCCGTCAATTGGCAATTTCTGAAGATCCTGACTTTGGCTACACTGGCTCTATTTTCCACAGAATCATTCCTCAATTCATGTTGCAAGGTGGTGACTACGAAACAGGCCAAGGTTATGGTGGTAAGTCGATCTACGGTGGTAAGTTTAACGATGAAAACTTCACCTTGAAGCACGATCGTCCTTATAGAATGTCCATGGCCAACGCTGGTAGAAACACCAACGGTTCCCAATTTTTCATTACCACTGTGGTTACTTCCTGGTTAGACGGAAAGCACGTTGTTTTTGGTGAAGTTATCGATGGAATGGATGTTGTTGATTATATCGAAAAGGTCAAGACCGCCAGAGGTGACAAACCAGTCAAAGAAATCAAGGTTGAAAAGTCTGGAGAAATCGAGGTTGAAAAGCCCGAAGAGAAGAAAGTTGAACAAGATGAATTATAAGTAAGGTTCTGGGTACTGGGAATTGGTAGTTACCATTGACGTGAGTAGAAAGAATCAATAGATTAGAGATTGCTTAGAAATCAGGAAATAAGAAAGTCATAGGAATATCTCAAGGATATCACAAAAATCAAACGTGTCTTAATTAAAGATTGCAACGTTGATTCATAATACAGAAATTCAAATGTGAGCTCATGACTAGGAGAACATCTCGTCAGTATTTGCCCAACATGTTTCTGTGGTATGGGAGTAATGACTTTAATAAGTGATGGATCTTCTCTTGTGATGAATCTTCTCTTGTTAATTGACATGCGATCTATATTGAACTCTCAGCGAACTGTTACAGAACACGGACAAGCATCTTCGCTTCGCTCAGTTGCTTGCATGTCACTGTAAATAACGAAATACCACTTCTTTGCTCAAATTACTTATTATTACTAGTTTATTATCTATACAACTAATTAATCCTCCTCTAGATTAACTTTTATCCCCAACATCTCGACCGTACTTCCCTTTCCGTAGAGTGGTATATCGTCAAGGTAAATGGAGTTATTTTCCGTAGCTGTTTCCGTCAAATTGAGGGCAGAAGCGCCTGTGTTGAGTGCTCCGTTCTTATCATTCCTCACGACGTTGTTCAAAAGACTATCGAAAGCTGCGCTGATCTCGGAGTTTCCACCGGACTCGGAGTTGGACAAGTTATTTGTCGCAGATCCACCGGTGGTGCCTATCCCGGTTGCGCTTACGGTTTGTGGGCTTTGCATGGTTATCGGAGTGACTGTGTTGGCTGTTCCGGTATTGTTGACGGTTAGCGAGACAGATTTATTTTGCGCCAGGGGCTGTTGTGTCAGCTGACCCATGGTGGATAAATTGTGAAGAGTGTTGGTGTAAGAGTGGCCGCCGTCCAGAATGTGGAACTTTGTCATATCGTTCAAAAGATCAATGGAGTTCTTGATTGACAAGACACTGGAGAGAAGTCGTGACGAAAGCACGTCGTAGATTTTGGGTGCTTGGTACACGTTTGCTCCGATTATGTAGTAGTCTTGAAGAGTTCGAGCAGAGTTTGTGTCTAGACGTTGTTGTTTGCGAACGATCCAAAAGTCCGGTTCACGATTAAATGCTATGATGAATTCTGTGCCTGTCATTTCCTGGAGTTTCAGTTGAAAGAATTGCTGGAAACTCATCCCTAGCGGAATTTGGATTTGCTGGAATTGAAATTGCATGGTCAAGACTTGGTTGTTGGAGGTACGGTCATAGAAGGGTGAGAGAGCAAAGTATTCGAGGACATTGCCAGTGTGGAGACCTCGTTGTTGGATAAACTCGGGTGATTTCCATTGAATCTCGTCAAGTGACATATTTGTATCCCTTTAGTCTCTAAGTTGGTGGGTTGATCTGATTGTTAACGAATGGTAGTGAGACTTCAGAAGACTAGTTTTAAACACACGTTGGATTTCCTCACTGTATATTCTCTCACTGTAGATGTTGTCACTGTAGATTTTATCGCTAAAATGATGGAAGTCTTGAGTATTCGTAGAGACTGGGATGGAGAAGTGACTATGTATTGTGATCGCTTTGTTGGGATGGTTGATTTTCTGCGCTAATTGATGGTTTACACAGTTTGGTTGACTTTGTCTAATAGATATAAGCGACAAGATTCCGATGGTTGTTGGATATATATCTCTCCTGCCTCTTCCTTTAGTGGAGTATGGTTATTGTAATGAAAAGTTGACTTTTGATTATCGATTTTGTGCGACTTGAGAGTGAATTCTGGAGACTCCATTAAGGACTGGCCAAATATCTGCAACTAATGCACGTCTACTAGTAAATAATGGTGACAAAATCTACTAGTAAGGCATGGTGACTAAATGTGTTAGTAAATTGTATTTTATTCCATTCTTTTTGAAATTATTTTCAAATGTGAATATAATTTGTGAATTTTGTGATTTAATAGAAATCTTGAGAATTTACACGTTTGAAACCAACAGATCTTGAGGATCACAGAGAATAATTACCTTCTCAACACTGAGCATTATCTAGAGATTCTGATGGAAGACCCAAAACTACGACTCTTTATATAGTGAGAGAATCTTAAGTCCAAGAAAGAAGTCTATGAAAGAAAATCTAAGAATTCGATAATTAGTTTTGTAGAAAAGCTGCAAAAATCTAAAATTTTAAATAAATATTAAAGATTGAGCAACCTAATCGTTCTTAAAAGTGTGATTATTGGCATTATTATGGAAGTCATAAATCAAGAAGTCTCGACAACACCAGAGAGTTCATACTAATATAACATTTCTAATTAATTTCCAAATAGGTCGTAGTTGCGCTAGTTCCACCATTTATGGCTGCAAAATTCAATATCTCTCATATTCTGATTACCACAGAAATGTAAAGCAGTTTAATGAAAAGTCAGATCTTTGTAACTACTAAATTACGCTCTTTTCATAGTGATGAGAGCCTGAATTTTTGGCTCCCATATCCTACGGGTTGAATAGTTATCACTTTTCATGGCTAAGGAATCTGTTAAATTCAAGAGTATTTAACATTTAATAGATCCTACTTGCAGTATCTTTTGATATCTATTAATACTAAAACTCCATATGATGAAGGTTGGAGAGATCTTCGCTCATGGTTCTCTCAGCATTAGAAAGCTGCAAATAATCTGACTATTAAGCTCTTAGGCTATATATATCTTATATGCAGTACACAAACATCAGTGGATTCAGCTATTGAAATATTGACCAAAATTGCCTCTACCAGCCAAGTCAACATCTAGACCTACCAGAGTAGACCCCACTACATCATTTACGAATTCCCTGTAATTTTAACTAGCAATTACCCACTAAATTAAGCATGGAGTTGTGATTACATAAGCTTGAGTTTTCAATAATTAGTGTAGAGGAGTGTCTAGAATTAGTGAGTTTAAGTGAATATTAGTGATTATTATTAGTGAAATAGAATGTTTGTGAATTGTTGAATACTTCGCTACACTCAGTCTCTAATATTAGTGGAGATTAGTGAATATTGTGAGATTTAATGGAATATTTATAATTCTTGAACACGTTGCTACGCTCAGTTTATATTAGTGATATTGCAAAGTATTTCATGAGAATTAGTGCTTGAGGTTTGGATTTAAGCTAAAGCCAGTTGTAGTGAAATTTAACGCATTTTTGTTTTCACAGGCTTTGTATCTATAGCAGATCTAAAGAATCAACAGTCATAATAACGAACTCACAGATTTTAGAAAGTTTCATGCTGCAATTCTAAATACCACCTATATCTTTGAGAACTTTTCTATCTCGTCTGCCAACCATATTGCTTCTTCGTGCATCACCTTTTCTGTCCTCACCTCTCTATGTTCATCTAAAACTGCCAATTCTTTGGGCGCACCTGAAGCAGTATGCTTTTGAAAAGCATCCTTACGGGACTCGAACTCGCGGTAAAGTTGCTGGAGATCCATTTTTTCAACCTTCGTATAAATATCGTCTCCATATCCGTCGGCCTTGTACCGAGGAATCAAATGGGTGTGCAAGTGAGGAATACTCTGGCCACTCTCAGGACCATCTTGGATAGCAATATTAAGAGCATCAGCCTTATAGTTGTGTATGATGAATTTGTGTACGAATTGTAGAGTGTTCATGTAATCAAGAGACTCCTCGGGATTGAGATCACCAAACCTTAGAACTGAAGTCCGATATGGTACCACCAAAACATGTCCCGGAACCAAAGGTTTGAGGTTTACAAGCGCATAAGTATGCTTTGACTTGTAGAAAACTTGGTTGTTAACAAGAAACTTGTAGAAGTGGATTGGTTTGTCTGTCATTGTTGTGGCTACCAGAGGATAGTTGGTTCTTCAACTTGAAAGTTGGTTCCTGCAGACAGAGTTGAGTTTTAATACTTGATATTTTACAACCAAACATTCTTTGGAGTGGAAATCATCATTTTACTACATATGAACAGTATTGAATATTTAAAGATCTAAGCAAAACCATCTACCCATCCATCTATGCAAATCCACGTCTTAAAATTCATATTGGTATATTTACTGAAAATTGTCACGTGAATTCATTGAATCGAACCACAGTGGTTACAGAATAAATGAGCCCAGCATTGATAAATAGGGGATGATTTATATGGCTGGTAATTGATTGTTCAATATTGCTTGGTAAATGAAATTTCAGTTCTTTTGAGTAGAATGGATCTTTAGTGTTGTGATCATAAAGATCACTTAAATCACATAAATCACTCTAAAACCATAATAATGAAGACTCTACGAGGTTTTCTCTCGTAATATTTCTCTACAATGTCTATTTCTCTCTACAGATTTTCTAGTGTATAGGTGTATTCTATTATTCCTCACTTGAGCAACTTCTATAAGAACTAATCATTCTAGATGACTCGTACATCCATCATAATCTATTTGTTAACCTTACCGAAGTATTCCTTGGAAGAGCCAACTTCAGGCTTGATAGTTTCAGAACCTGGTTGCCAGTTAGCAGGACAAACTTCACCGTACTTTTCAGTGAATTGGAAAGCTTCCAACAATCTCAAGGATTCTTCAACAGATCTACCAACTGGTAAATCGTTGATAGTGATTTGTCTTAAAGTACCCTTTGGATCGATCAAGAAAATACCTCTCAAAGCAATACCTTCTTCTTCCAATAAGACACCGTAGTCTCTGGATAAAGAGTGGTTGGTATCGGCGAGCAATGGAATGTTGATTGGTCCTAAACCACCATCCTTTCTGGCGACGTTGGTCCAAGCCAATAAGGAGTATTCAGAGTCGGTGGATGCAAACAAAACTTCAGCATCCTTGTCAGCGAACTTCTTGACAGCTTCGGAGTATGCAATGATTTCAGTAGGACAGACAAAGGTGAAAGCCAATGGGATGAAGGCTAACAAAACCCACTTACCTTTGTATTGTTCTAAGGTGATTTCTTCGAAGACACCGTCGACGACAGCGGTTTTCTTGAAGCTTGGAGCTGGTTTTTGGATAAGAGCGACCATTTTTAGTTGTGTATGTATAGGATAATAAATTTGACTGATACCGAGACTGGAGGAAATTCCATCCTTTTATAGGAAAAAATCGGGACGAGACCGCGGATGATTAGTGAGATTTACATCCAACGTTCTTCTGAGCAAAGTGACATAAATGTCTACTAATCATGTAGTGCGAGGCTCATAAGTTGATTTGAAGCAACGTTGCGTAATAAGCTTTGTAAACATTAATAGACTACAGAATTGGCGATAAAGCACAGAATAAGCCAGAGTCTCCAGACACGATGGAGTTGATTCTTAACAAGGTCACCAGCGAAAGCTAGTAATCACTATCACAGCTATGGTAGCGAGTGCCATATCAGATATTCCCTTGTGTAAACAAATTTGTCTGTCTCAGGTAGCCACGGATCAATTGACACCTTTCTTCTGCTTAATTCATCGTTTATGGCCCTGAATTGTGGTTCTCGCATCGGCCCCAAAAACCCGATATTTTCACGCCACAGTGGCGGCGATTCCCAAAAGGGATAAAATTCTCGGCGACATTTTTGTATAGAAAATGTCATCTTGTCATAGGATGATTGTCTTAGATAATGTTTCTAGATTTCCAGAATAACTCTCAGAACAAACTTCTCTAGCTTGAATCAAGCAGGAATTGGTTATTACTTTGTTTAGCTATCTTAAATATTCAGACTTTCTTCTAATCTACCAAGAACCCATGGTTGATATACCGATATCCTTCATATAACCCACGACATTTCCATCAATTATCTTTAGCAATGTCGTGGAATCATAGACCTGATTTGAATTACAGATATTCCGAGATTCGGCGAGATAACACTCGAGAAAGGTATTACACTCAAAAGATTACACTGATCGACTTTGTCCATGAATATTAGTTATTAATTAGGAGGTCTAGAACGTTATGGAACTAGTGGAGGATATACTGCTTGTCAGGTGACATGGTTCCACATTATGCGCCAGGTAAAGGTAGCGCATAAAATTTGCACCCAACATATATCGAATTATAGGAGGTCAGGGACCATTACTGATTAGTATTAGAAACCAACATGAACTTATAGTGATCCCCAAGGAGATATTTGTGATGAGATATGAGTTTTCATCAAGAAGAATAGCTCGGCGAACTAGGTCTCTCTATTGTAGAAGAAACTCGAGATGTACAGTGTCCAGTCAAGAAATCGGAAGATAGAGATATGTTAATACCTATATCTCTTAGTACATACGATTGTGATGGTAGTTGTGTTTCTACCATGCTTTTTTCGTCTTCTAACTACATTTTGACTCGCTTAATTGTCTCGTTGCTATTTCATGTAATTTATATTACTTCTAGTATATATACAATGATAGAGGGAGTGGTTGATAAGTATTCCTTCAAATGTAATGTGAAATATCCGCGCTTAGGAGTCACTCGAACTCAGAGATGCATTTCGCTTTTCTTTATGCATCTCGCTTCTCTAAATACATTTCGCTTTTCTTGATATATGATATTTAACTTTCCTCGACTTGTCTCTTCTTTTTCCTTATCACTTTAATATCTACTTTCTCTTCTTTACTCTATCCCAAACCGAGTTTGCCTTCTGCTTCCTCTTGACCCCTTCATCCATACTCCTACCACTATTAAACATCGACCAATCTTCACCACCATATTGATTGGCCATGTCTCTCTGTTTCTGTTTGTAGTTCTTCTTTGTTTGATTTACCGGCAATCTTGTGAAATTACTTTCCTCATAGTTTTGAACTTCCATTTCTTTCTTTCTATCATGGTCAGTCTTGACACCACCTCTTCCATGGTCTACAATAGTAGATCCAATAGAAGTTTCGACATTAGGTAAGTCACTTTGTTCGTGGAGATATTCTTCCATACTTTGTAATTTACGTGTCTTGTCTGCTTTGGTAGATTCGGTAGATGTTGGGGGAGCAACTGCAGCAATCTTAGGTGGTTTATAAGCTTCCACAGGTTCTTCTTTACCTGAAGTTGGTCTGGTAGATCTTCCTGATTGGTTGGTCATCTTAGCTAATGCTGCGGCATCTGGCTTATAAGACAAGTTATCGTCTTCAGAGTCTGAATTAGAGTCGTCTTCAGAGTCTGAGTCATTCTCACTCTTCTTCTTGATCTTTTCTTCATCAGCTTCCATTCTATTATAAGTTCTGACTATTTTATCTAATTGATAGTTCAATTTCTTTTCTAATGGCTTGACCCCCTTCTCTATGTTGACTCTTTGCACTATAGAGTTCTTGATTATTTGATCTCTGATGTCTTCAACATCTTCTCCTTCTAATCTCTCCAAGTGACTAAGAACTACCAACAAAACATTGTTCAAGTATGAAACAACAGAATTATTCTTTAATGCTAACAAGGAAACCCCCTCAACATTCTTTTGATCTAATTTCTTGACAAGTTCTTGAATAATTTGTGGATACTCTTCTTCCTTTGACAAACTGTCTATGGTTGATTTCGTGGTTCTGAGGGAAGAAATTATTCCTTTTAAAAGTTCATCTACTGATTCAGACATTCCCAATATGATGTGATGTGAAGATGTGTTCTATCTGATGTATGGTTTGAAATGGAGTATTGAAAGTAATCGTTACTCGATGCTCATCTCAATCTTGGTGTACAATTTTTTGAATGCTTATGTAAGAAACCATGAAATATTATATAATGAGGATTAGATATAAGTACTATTAGTGATATAACGTAATAATAATGTATGAATGAGAGATAGTGATATATAACCAGGTAAGCACTAAACAGCAGTTTTATTTTATGTATATATATGGTAAGAAAATTGTGTATTTCTGTGGCAGAGTAAGGTTTTTGCAGCTGAATCTAGAATGCCTGGGTGAAAATTGTACCAAAATACCTAGAACTATCAATAGTACTTTGAATCATTAACTAGTCACATTACAGACTCTCAATTCTCCGTTAATTTGCAACGATGACGAGTATTGTTTTTGAAAAGAATGTAAAAAATTCCTAAAAGAGACAAGTTCTAGGGGCCTCTTCGAATACAAATATTCAGCTCCACCGTGATTGTACAATGCCAAACTTCACATTTGGCTGAACTGTAAATCATATTATTCTCAATTATAAAGATTCAATACCGTTATAGTGAACAAAATAGAGAAATTACGTTGCAAATAACCAATCAAGAAGGGCTGCAATATAACTACTCAGTAAAGTCAGCTAATATATAAGGAATTATGATTTATGGCCTCTATCCACTTTTGTACTCTAGGCTACTATTTCTACTTCATTACATAAGCATTCACTGATGCTTAAATAAGCCAATCTCAATTTTTTGCGAAGGGCATCATAAAAATTTCGTGAGCACGATGAGCAGACTTAAGTAACCAGGTCTTTTTACAAGAAATTCGTATACAATGCCTCAAAACGAATATATCGAACAGCATATCAAACAACATGGTCGTAGATTAGATCATGAGGAGAGAAAGAGAAAAAAGGAAGCCAGAGAAGGCCACAGAATAGCGAAGGATGCACAGAACTTGAAGGGTTGGAGAGCTAAGCAATTCAACAAGAAACGTTATAGTGAAAAGGTTGCTATGAAGAAGAAGATCAAGGCACATGAAGAATCCAAGATCAAGGGTCCTGACACTCCTAAACAAGATGATGGTGAAGCTTTACCAACATATCTTTTGGACCGTCAAACTACCAACTCGGCCAAGGCTATCTCCACTTCTATTAAGCAAAAGAGATTGGAAAAGGCTGACAAGTTCTCTGTACCTTTACCAAGGGTCAGAGGTATTTCTGAAGAAGAGATGTTTAAAGTTATAAAGACTGGTAAGTCCAAGTCCAAGTCATGGAAGAGAATGATCACCAAGCATACTTTTGTAGGGGAAGGGTTTACTCGTAGACCTGTGAAGATGGAAAGAATTATCCGTCCTTCAGCCTTGAGACAGAAGAAGGCCAACGTCACTCACCCTGAATTGAAGGTAACTGTATTTTTACCAATCTTGGGAGTCAAGAAGAACCCTCAATCTCCAATGTACACTCAATTGGGTGTTTTGACCAAGGGTACTATTATCGAAGTCAATGTTTCTGAATTGGGTTTGGTTACTGCAGGAGGTAAGGTTGTTTGGGGTAAATATGCTCAAATTACAAACGAACCTGATAGAGATGGGTGTGTCAACGCTGTGTTGTTAGTTTAAGCATCAGACATAAAAAACTAGACCCCATTTAAAAAATAAGTGTCTACTATTTGTGAACTCAAGATTAAGTAGCTACTTAGTTGATGGTCGCTCTAGTAAGATTGCTTGAGTTTCTCCATATCAACACACTCCACAATAAACAGACGATGGCCGCTTGCGTACTCTAGTACGACTCTAATAGTCATTTAATTGACTTCTCCATGCACTTTATGCATCTCCATGATTTTGGTTCTTGTCTTATTGATTTGTATTTCTAGTCTTTAGGTTTTTTTATATTTTACATTTACAACAGCATCGACATTAGAGTAGAGATATTCGTAGCATTAACGCACAGTTTAGTTATGAGATATATCGTGAGATCACAAAAAGATCACCGAGAAATGGAATAAGAGATGCCAGAACAATTAAATTAAAATGTTGTAGATATACTCACCTGCTAAAGAATATAATTACTACATTTCTGTCCTGTCATCGAGTCATTGCTTGTACTACAGAAATTGATTATTCTCCCATATGAAAACGCGAGAAACTTCTCAGATAAACCTATTCCAGATTTGAGACTTGGGGGCGAAACCCAGTTTGGAGACTCCTGTTAACGACCAATCACTTCATTCAGTCAATAATTTAGTCAATAGTTGGACACTTCATTTAGTAACTTCATTTAACGTCTTCTAATCATTTTGAATTAGCGACGTACTCTCTCACCTCGACTGGTTCAAACTTAGGTTGTCACTTTGCTTTTGACTTTAGATTGGCCATTTCTCTTTCTTAGAGTATATCTCGACAGCCTCCACCAACTGGAGCATATACTTAGTATAGAACATCATGAAATGAACAGTTGTTGTATCTCCTGGCTATATTCGCTTCCTGAGGGTATGGCTGCAAATCGAATAATTTCGGGAAATGCAGTGGCAAGAGCCCACAATTTGATAGGTAATCTGGATATTGAAACAATTGTGATTCTGTTTACACCATTCGGTAATGATCCTCAAGCTCAGCGCAGACACCTGTCCTACTGGACAACCAGTTTAAGTATATCCAAGGAATGCCAACTATATACTCACACAAGGAAATGACTTTTAAATCATCGTGTTCAATTTAAAAGGGTCAAGAGGTTTCTTGAGGGAGGGATTGTTCAGTTGAACCTTCAATGGTTGGTACTAGGAAGCTGATTTATAGCCGTGATAATCCTACAGTGGAAATAGATCAGAAATCAGAAATCTAAGTATGCTAATCCTGCTGTGAATTTAAAATTGTCTGATACAAATTTTACTCCACACTTATAAGAACAACTATACTAACAGAGAGCAACAAGATTCGCTAAAATACCATTACAACTCAGAGAACTCGTTTCAACTCAATAAGATAATATCAATAAGATATTATTAATACTAAGGGCAGGAATTTCTTGTTCTGCTACAAAAGCTGGTAACCATTGCGAAGTTTTAGATTTGAAAACACCTATTGACTTTATCACTTTCACAACATCAACCCTAACTGATAGCATCGAACACGAGCCCTTAATCCCGGAAAAATAGAAAGTATATTTTGATATATCTACTAATCTAACTCTAAATTAAGAGGATTTTGATATTATTCCTGCAACTCATTGTCAAACAAATCCAGGCATAAAACATTCTTCTTTCCAATACTCCTAAACCCACAATTCAAAATCAATTTGGCATTTTCCCTGATAACTTCCCATTGACTACTCAACAACTTGGTACCAACCAAAAAACATAACCCACTTAAGTTTTGTTTATTTGAAATTAATGGTAGTAAGTCACAGTATTTTGCAATGACAGCATGTGGAGAATAGTTGATATTAGTCCTTCCACCAAAAGAATGAATATTGAATTCTTTATGCAAGTTGTCCTTTCTTAAATTCGTCAAGAATTCTTGTCTGACTCTACACAAATACTGATATCCACCTTCAGCACTCAATTCTATCAATTTGTCATAAGAAAAGTCATCGTGTTCTTCCTTGACCTCTTCGAACCGTTGACTTTCAATACCACTAGTTGAAAAGGCATAACACCACAACACCAAAGTTGCGATACTCACGGCATACATGCTATCGAAATAGTCACGGTTAACGTTCCAATCCAAGCATTGTGCTGACCCGCCCAAATTATCATCATCCACTGGTTTCAACATCAATTGCCAAAGTAGCAAGTAACAATGTATGACACTTCTCAAATTGATCAATTCATTTATACTTCTCTTATTTGAGGAGGAGATTTTCACCCACATATTATTAAGTTTGCGTTGCACAATGAAGTGATCTTTCAGCGTCGCATTCACACTCATGTTTGCTGGCGAACCTCCAAAAATCGCTATATCATAATGATTTATATCTGACATTCCAATAATTTGAGTTAAGTGATACATGGGGATAGGAACTTGTGAAGTACTAATATCATTGAAAATCGACGACGTCGTGGGAGATAATACTTGAGCAGAATATTCTTCAACCATTTCTGCATTCCAGTTATCAAAAGCTTTGGTAAGAATCTCCTTCCAGATCTTAGTGCGCTGATTTGAATTCTGATTGATATACGATGTCAAGAGTGATGAGTTATTTTGCAAATCGGTTTGTTGCATTTGATACATTATAGAAACCAATCCAGCCAACAAGATCTTTCTAGTGAAGATAGATAATTTGACTTTTGCTTGCTGCTCTTTAGGTTCATATGGTTTAAGCAACTTCTTCAACTCGCTCAAAAAGCTTTCGCCGTTTCGTACTTTTGATTGTTCCTTTACTTTCAACAATTGTTGTTTGTTACCATTCATTTTGTCGTCCAAATTTTTCATTTCCAACTTTTGTTGTCGCAACTTTTTCTGTCTTTTAACCAACTTCTTGAATGATCCACTAACTTCAGTGGATTCCCACAATTGTCCGTCGTCACAAGGTAAATTTAACAATTGCAATTGATAGAACATTATTTGTGGTGGATGTCTGAATTTTATGTAATCGATAATGTCGAGATAAAATGTCATGAAAGTGATTCTCTTCATTGATTCAGATTCCACCCATTTTACAAATAGATCTTGGTCAGTTGTATCTCCTGGGTTTTCCACGTAATTCGATGCATCAGATTCTTCTTCTCCTGCACTTGTATTGTTTGAGCCACTATTTGACGATTTTTTTGCGACACTTGAAGGATTTCCACCCAATAATGGTGATCTTCTTAATAATTGTACAGTTGTTCCGTGATGGATATGTCCTCTTTCATGCATTCTTCTCAGCAAGAAGTTCTTTTCACACCATTCGAGCATGTTCAAACTTTGCAATATCCATAATTGAACTGGCGACTTGAAATCTTGATGTTGGAATATTTCAAATCTTAAAGGTGTTGCTATTTGCATGCTGAATTTGAATTCCGGAGATTTTTTGCCAGACCTTGAAAGAATTTCACTTTGCGTCGGAGAACTATAATTGCAACCAATTACTATCATAGACAATATTAAAAGGGGCGGAGATGATTTGGTGTCAAATGAGGGTTTATGGAGAATAGTAAATTGGGGATGGAAGACCAACCAATACATCGACAAATAGTACGACAAGCGATCTTCAATCGTGTACTTAAAGTTTTCATCATGTTTGAACAAATCTCCCAATATATCTCGGGACAAAGTCGGCAACACCTTTAGAAGCTGATTCAAGATCAAACTATCCACATAAATATGTTTGTTTTTTGGAACATTCCGTTTCAAAGCGTGTATCACCAATTTTTGTTCCAATGGTTGGGAATTAGGCCTTAATGATTCAGGACTGAAAGTCACAGATGTTTTTGGAGATGTGGAGGATTCATTTGTATTTGTGGGCGAGGTTGAAGAGGCAGTGGAATTCAAATTGAAATTAGCAACTGCTAGTGAATTAAGCTCTTTATTCAACGGTCCGTTCATCTGCATTTGATAGTTCCTCAAGAAAACTTCATCCAACGGATTATCATCGTTCAGGAAGATATTGACATCTTGAAACCCATAATTATTAGGAGCAGCATAATGATAAAAAGGAGTCAATGCTTCCTCGATTTGGCTATCTACACTAAATTGAGTTTGTCCCATCTGGTTGGTAATTGTTGATCCGATTTGATTGATTTGTTCAGTCATTGGCGATACGTTCGATGCACTATATGGAGATGGAACTACATTATCGCCTGAATAATTCGGCAACAGAGCATGTCGTTCATTCGAAGGATCCAACTTTGAATTCGGCACGGATTCGTGTCTTATATTGACGGGTTGGTTATTTGGTCTTTGAATCTTTTTGTCACTCGTTGAATTTACATTTGTAGGAGATTCGGTGAATAGCCATGATAGAATATCGTTCTGGCTCTGCGGGATAAAGTTGTTGAAGTTAGATTTGAGTACTGGATCTTGATAATTTAAGTAGTTTTGAGTTTGTTGTAACTGATCAATCAGTTGTTGTTGTTGAATCAGTTGTTGTTGTTGAATCAGTTGTTGTTGTTGGATCAGTTGTTGTTGCTGTTGTAGTTGTTGTTGCTGTTGTAGTTGTTGCAAATCTTGTTGGTTTACTGGTTGTATTGGTAGTTGAGTGGGTTGCTGGATTTGTTGCATTTGTCGATTCGGTAATTGTTGTATTTGATTGTGGATTTGTTGTTGGATCAGTTGTTGCTGCATGTCTTCTTGCATTTGTTTTTGTAAATGTCCCTCCGGGATCTGATATGGGCCATTTGGCAACCCTTCTCGAGTCAAATTCTCTCCTTTGTCCGATCCCAACTCATTATCGTTTATTAAATTAGAAATTTGAAGCAGTGCCTGACTTCCGTTTTGACTATGGGAATCGTCACTCAAGGTCGTTGTTTGTGAGCTTACACTCGATTTTCTTCTTGACGAACTCTTCTTTGGAGGTCTTGTGACTGGCAAGTTCATGAGCTCGGTATGCCGCCTTAAATGACGTTCCTTAAGGTCTTTTCTTACAAATGTTTTTCCACAAGGTCGCTGAACTCCACCATATTCGTCCATTATGAAATCACATCGATACACTTCCTTTGGCTCGTGATTTAGGTTATGTCTCGACAAATGGTCAGAACGTGTGAACACCTTGTCACAATGTAAACATGGGAATGTTCCCAACGTTCTTCGTTTCTTGCGGGAATGGTTGGGGCTAGAATGACCTACCCCATTGGTGTCCATTGAATCTGGGGAATTAGACATTGGGTTCACAAATCGGAAAAAAATTAAAAGTTCTCAAAGTATCGTATGAGCACGATCCTGATAATATACAAGCTGCCGCTGGGCCTTAGTTGTGATATTACAGTATAATGTGGGGCCCTGTTGATGAGTGTTTTGGGAAAACATCATACATTTTTAGGTTTTTCTCTCATTGGGGATGGTCACGTGAGGTACCTCTTTGAGGTACGTCAGATACAAATATGTAAAGGATATGTATTGGAGTGGTCGTTATATAGAGATGGTTTCTGCGATATTATAGTTGACATAGAAAGCTGGTTCTTCTTTATTTATGTCTATAATGTTGGCATGTTCGTGAAATCGGAGAGATTTGGGGATAGTGTCTGAGATCGAAACGGTATCGAGGGTGTCTGAGATCACGGTATCAAGGGTCTCCACACTTGAGGAAAGATATGGAATAGATATGGAGCACAGATCGGAGTCATAAACTGTCTCTTCACAAAAAATTGCTGAGGTGTCTTTCATTTCTTTAGAAAAGTAATGTATGAACCGATCTAGATTCATCAAGAATCCTATCTTGAAATATTCATCCGCTAGGTCGTCCCTGGAGTCACCTCCCGAGGATTTGTAGGTGTTTTTAAAATGTTCACGTATGAAATATTTTCTATCAAACATTTTGTAGTCGTCATTATCTAATTTCCAAATGCATCGATATCTCTCATATAATTTAGGTTTAGATAACAATTCGTCCAGTGCAATATCACAAGGATACATAAAAAACGAAGCAGAGGCATCAAAATATTCATCTATCTTAAGTTCAATGTATTTATCTTGAAAACATTCATCAATGTCGCCCAAGAGAGTATCACGATAGCTCTTACTAAAGATCTTATTTGAAATAGAAGTCTGCGACGACGATGAGAATGCTTGCAAGATCATGTTGACCACGAAGTTTTTGATTTCGTTAAATCTTGGGTCGGTTATGATATCGACATATATCTCTCTTACAAGGAGTTCTATCTTTGTTGCAGCCAAATTGAGGGTGAAGGTAGGTTTCCGACTTGCTGGTTTTAATATCGAGGTCCCTGGAACATTTTTGCAGACTCCGGGATGCAATTGTTCAAGTTGGTTTTCAAAGACTTCTGGAATTGTCTCGTTGGCCATTTTATTCGTAGAGTGTTGTCTCGATACATCTTGAAACTTCCTATAATCTCGTATTGATGATTTGATACCACTGAATATTATCTTTTGTGAATCTTTTAAATGACGGTTATCACACTGGTTGAACGGAAATCCTGAAAACCGCAGCGCCATATTCCAGGTGTCAAGAACTAAGAAGAAGTTGGGAGATAGTGAGTAAAACGTGAGTAAATGATGAGTAAATCGTGAGTAAATCGTGAGGGAAAGGTGAGGAAAACTTGGGTGAAGTAGAATATATATATGATAGCCTTCAGAATGATTTGAAATAGTTGTATATGGAGGGCTATAACTGTAATCAGTCACTTTCCCATACCATATACTCCTGAATAAAAAGTAGATTAATCTAAATTGGCTTCGATAGGGTTATGACCCTCGTTCGGCCGTTGAAATAAGATGAGTAAATAGTCACGTGATATAGTTAGATTTAGAAGCCTAGAACAATTGTTTACCACAAGATACACAAACCATCATAGAGATTTATAGAGTATAAGTATATAATGAAGATATTTAAATGCCCAGACTGTTTGTGTTAGAGCTTTCATATTTTGTGAGAATGAGTCCAGATAGTCTCTCGAGAGAAAACACTGAGATTCCACAGAAGTATTTCTGATATATTAGTAAGTGAATATTAATGGAGGTCACGAAGGAAAGGTCATTCGTATAGCTTATATATCTGTTTACACCGATGTAAGATTTAAAATTTCTCTAACCCAACCTCTTACGTATTCATTCGATAGGGTGAAATATTCAAGAACGGAGGGCCGCTGCACCAGAGTAATAGACCTCAGAAACTAGACTCCACTCTGTCAACTAGAGGCTTTATCAAAGAGTATAGTATTCATATCCACAATTATACATTAATTTATATACAAGTAGGAATTCATTACGAAGTACTTTTCTTAATGAGAAGTTCAACAGATGTTTGAATTATTGCATTCAATACCACACTAAAAAAAGCGTTGCATACAGAATTACAGACAAGAAATAACGAGATGTTTACCAAAGAGTTCTAATAGTGTTTATGTAGTTGCGAGGAGTAATTAGATAACATGAAAGAATCAAACGATGTGTTGCACCCAACAAAATAAATGATTTATTAAATGTTTGTTTGAATTTGAATCCTCTTTACTTTTTTTGATAGTATATCCAAATTAATTAGGATATGAATGGATATGAATAGTCCTCGATTTAATTTCTAATCTCTAAACTCTGAAAACTCATAATAACCATCCAGTAGTGATTACACTCTGCATTCTACCTAATTTCAGATACCTTTTCTCTTGAATTCGAAACATTTGATATTCAAGCTTCCTTTCAGAGATTCACTATACATTACTATATGATAATTGGGCTTCATTTGTCCTTACGAAATCTAGAATCATTGACCTTTCAATGTACTTTTTGCAGCCAAATCATAACCTGGCTTACGTCATAAAACACTTCAGATTACCAATATTTTCGAAATCGATATCAAATTAAAAGATTACATAAGTATTCCCCGATAATTACTAAGTGTAAATTCCTTTTTTTTCGTTCACAAGAAACGCGATTCGAAACACTTTTTCAAAAATAGTCTTACACGAAAGACAAAGAAAACATTCAGACACGCAGATATCATGATTTCGGCTCGCTATACTCGTGTTATAGTCTCTATAATTGCGATATTCGGGATCGTAGTATTCTTTGCATCTTTTCAGAAGTCGATTGGGAAGTCGGTACAAAGAGTTAAACCTAGTGTCGCTGTTGATTCTATTCCATTCCATGCTGATGAAGAAAAGGGCAACACCTTGCAAGGAACTCCTCACCAAGGCACTGAGCCACCATATTCACAAGATGCGGGTGTGAAACCTGGTCAAATGCCAAAGAATATTGCTGACAAGTCTGTTAACGCCGACAGTAGTTCCTACGGAGAAGATGAACCTCCAAGTGCTAACAAGGCCCCAGTTGGTGGTTCTGCTCAAAAACCAGTTGATGGTTCTGGTAAAAAGGTTGCTGACTCTAAGCCAAAGGCTGACTGTAAAGAAAAGGACTATGTTGTTATGATCGATGCTGGATCCACTGGGTCCCGTGTTCATGTTTACGAGTTCAACACCTGTATTTCTCCACCACAATTGTTGAGTGAGAAGTTTGAAATGTTGAAGCCTGGTTTATCGTCTTTTGATACTGATACCAAGGGCGCTGCTGCTTCGTTGGATCCGTTATTGAAATTGGCATTAGCATCGGTCCCAGAAGACAAACAAGGTTGTACACCAGTTGCTGTTAAGGCCACCGCCGGGTTGAGATTGTTAGGAAAAGAGAAATCTGACGCCATTTTGGCCGAAGTCAAATCCCACTTGGAAAACGATTATCCTTTCCCTGTTGTTGGTGGAAACGGGGTTTCCATCATGGATGGTAGAGACGAAGGTGTCTACGCTTGGATCACCACCAACTATTTGTTAGGTAACATTGGCTCGTCTGAAAAGACTCCTACTGCTGCTGTGTTCGATTTAGGTGGAGGATCTACCCAGATTGTATTTGAGCCAGAGTTCGGTAACAACGAAGTCATGGTCGAGGGTGAACACAAATACGAGTTTTCTTTCGGTAACAGAGATTTCACCTTGTACCAATTCTCTCACTTGGGTTATGGTTTAATGGAAGGAAGAAACAGCGTCAATAGTTTAGTTGTGGCTTCCAAATTGAAGTCCAACACCGAGCTTGCAAACTCCAAGTTTGGAAGTAAGAAGGATGCTAAGGACAAAAAGGCCGTGGCAACTATTACTAACCCATGTATTCCACCAGGAGTCACTGCTGAAAACGTCGTGGTTCAAATCTCTGACACCGAAGTCTATGTTGTCAACATGAAGGGACCAGATGTTGCTTCTGGTGCCCAATGTCGTTTCCTCGCTGAAAAGGTTTTGAATAAAGAAGCCGAATGTAAATCCAAGCCTTGTTCTTTCAATGGTGTACATCAACCATCTTTAACCAAAGCATTCAAGAGAACTTCTGACATGTATATTTTCTCATACTTCTATGACAGAACCAACCCATTAGGATTTCCATCTTCATTCACGGTCGAAGAATTGACCGATTTAGCTAAGGTTGTTTGTAACGGAGATCAATTATGGAAGGATGTCTTGCTTGATGATAATATCAAGGAATTGAAGGAAGAACCACAATGGTGTCTCGATCTTTCCTTCATCACTGCCATGTTACATACTGGTTACGATATCCCATTACACAGAGAGTTGAGAACTGCAAAGAAGATCGACAATAATGAATTAGGTTGGTGTTTGGGTGCTTCTTTACCATTATTGGATAAGACTACTTCAGGATGGAAGTGTAAAGTCAAGTCTATTAATTAGATGAACTAGAAGTCTATTAATTAGATGAACTAGAAGTCTATTAATTAGATGAACTAGAAATTTAATTAGATCTGGAACGGGATGCCATAAACATCAAAGACTGGTCCAAGAATACTAGACACTTATTTATAGGGACTTTGGGGGCTCACACCTTTGATAAACATCGTAATTTACCCCAAGTCTTGTCTATCTCTGAGCTATAACTATATATCTACGTATAAATGATATTTCATAAATATTCCTCTAGAAGCTACTAGAACTACAACTATGTTAGAACACAATTCTCTCTGTAGGCTTGATTCCTTAATTTACCGGTGAATGATAAATTACTAGAACCGGAAAACTCGCCAGAAAGCTCGCTGATAGTTAATTTTAGTAAAAGTGATGTTGTAACAGTTAATTCCCACTTGGTATGGATAACCAATCAGTGAATTACTGAGTACCAGCGATATATTATCTCCCTAATAAGAAGATACCTGAAAGAACTAATCGCTCCGCTCATAGTTCTCTTGCTTCGCTCATGATTCTGAATTCTCCGCTGATTCGTCTCATAAAATGCGAAACGAGGCCGAAATAAAATCATCTTCAAATCGAAGGGTACTCACGGTGGCGATAATAGAACGACTCTGCTTAAAGATCCACATCTAGCGAGCTCGTAAATCACCATACTTATACACAATCCCTAAGTTACACTCATATATAGTAACACCACACATATTTGATGTCTGAAGAGATACTAAACGACAACAAAGTAGTTAGAGGCACCAGTGGGCTCTCACTAGATGTGAGTAAGTTTTCATTAGATGCAAAGAAAGTTCCGTATGAAAGCAAGCATTCTAACCATGAATCAATTCTCACACCTCAACTTAAAAAGACATCTAGAAACAAGAGCTTTGTTGGAGATGTTGACGATAAATCACGAAAACATCGGAAAGCATTGAAGAAGTTTAGCGGAGGCACAGCGAGCCCGACCAACGGATATCCCCGTGAACATCCCAAAATACATAGCAAACTATATTGCGAACAACAAGTAAGAAAAGCTTCGTCGAGTGTGTTGCAGAAGTTGGGCAGTGAAGATTTACGCTCTGTCAAGTCACATACTGAATTGGCAGAAACTGCCAACGGAGTACGGATGTTGGCGAAGAATTTGTCACGAGCAACGATTCAGCTTGATGTTCGTGCAATTATGATTGTTACCAAAGCTAGAGATAACTCACTTATATACCTTACGAGGGAGATTGTGGAATGGTTGCTCAGTAGAGATCGTGACATTACAATTTATGTGGATCAAAATTTGAAGAAACTGAAACGTTTCGATGCCAGCGATATTCTCGAATCCCTGCCAAGGGCCAAAGATCTGCTCAAGTATTGGGATAAGAAATTTGCCTTGAAAAATCCTGAGAAATTCGATTTGGTCTTGACTCTAGGAGGCGATGGGACGGTTCTCTATGCTTCAAACTTGTTTCAAAGGGTAGTACCCCCTGTAATTTCGTTTGCATTGGGTTCGCTAGGGTTTTTGACCAATTTCAAATTCGATCAGTTCAGAGAAAGGATGACCACAGTTATAGACTCAGGTGTTCGAGCGTACTTGAGAATGAGGTTTACTTGTAGAGTACACAAGTCAGATGGAAAATTAGTTTGTGAACAACAGGTATTGAATGAATTGGTTATTGACCGTGGCCCTAGTCCATATGTTACAAATCTTGAATTGTATGGTGACGGATCCCTTTTAACAGTAGCACAGGCTGATGGATTGATTATAGCTACACCAACTGGCTCTACGGCATACTCACTTTCTGCAGGCGGTTCATTGGTTCATCCTGGTGTTAGTGCTATAAGTGTAACTCCTATTTGTCCACATACTTTATCATTCCGGCCTATTCTCTTGCCCGATGGAATGTTTTTGAAGGTTAAAGTTCCGTCAACTAGTAGATCTACCGCATGGGCTTCATTCGACGGTAAGGTACGTACTGAATTGGGTAGGGGTGATTATGTTACTATCCAAGCAAGTCCATTTCCATTCCCAACTGTTATAAGTTCCAAAACTGAATATATTGATAGTGTCAGTCGAAACTTGAACTGGAATGTTCGTGAGAAGCAGAAGCCATTCACACACTTGCTTTCTAACAAGAAATACGATGATCATGCTCTAAATAAGAAGAGTGCACATCTCAGTTTCGAAAACCTCCATATCGAAACTTCTCAAGAAGATGAATTTGATATTAATTATAGTGAAGATGAAGACTCTCTGTCATCAATTACTAGTGAACAGGAAGACGACGACCTTCCTTACTTACCTCCTCCAGGCGCAGGACTCGCGACTCCACCAAACCATGCAAACTTATATTCCCATTTTGATGACCAGACTTGTTATGCCCATCCCAATGCCAAAATCCATTTAAGTGGACCCCGTGATTCGTCATCTGCTTCGACGGATTCTGAAGGATTCGAGAGAACTTAACAAGTGTTTATTAAGAGATTTAATTAATACTAGTAGTCAAGCTACTGATAAGATACACAGCTGGATTTAGTCATATCTTTCCTAGAGATATGAGGTTTATTAGTTCTATTTTGTGTGACAGATGATATAAGTATATGGTGATCATTGGGAAGTAGTATAATGAGGCTGGCTTGTTTTGATGTTGAAATTGAATGAGAGAGACTCGCTAGTAGGACAATTGCTAGCGGTTTGTATTGCTAGCGGATCAGTACGAGGAAGAATAGAGAGCGATGTACTGGCTGCTAATTTGCAATAGACAAATTTAAGCTCCTAATAGCTTTATGAAAGGAACTCCAATTAGTTCAACTTTCATATATACCCATCTCTACAACTAACAGCAGAATTTATTTAATTAGCGTCTTCTTAAAGTTACAAATCTTTTCTTACAAGTTACTCTTCAATTACGTCAAGAAATGTTCTCTAGCAAGTTATTTTTCAATTACCACAGGAAATCCTCTCTAAGTCATTTTTCAATTACGTCACTTTTACGTTTTGTGAGTTATACTCGTAAGCCTCAAATTCTGTAGAATTCTAATACCTTTACTTGTAAGTTACAATGTTTTAGTAATACTAGTTGAACCCATCAGGCAGCTGTAACTTCTCCTGCCAGCACTGTATCTGTTAAGTTTATCGATTTCATCTCTGTTGATTAAGCTAACTCAGAGCCTTTTAGTGACACAAAATCTAAAGTTAAAAGTAATAAATTCACTATATGCACTCTCTGGAAGAGGTAACGTGATAAGGATCATTTTCTAGACACATGAAAAGATGATAGCTACGATTTAACAGATAACACAGCCCTAATATACTATAACTACATATAAATGACTAAGTTACTTCTAAAATTACTGACCTGGAAAGTGTGCTGTATCGTAGTCAATGTTTCGTAGTGATAACCCACTAAGTTAAGTTCTTATCTAATTCTTAATTGTCACGTGTACACTTGGAGCTAGATTTATTTTGCAGCCGAGTTTCAGCCATACGACGTTGTAAAAGGGTAGAGAGATAGCATAGCGATCTGGAAACCATATCTCTCGCCAAGTGACACGCTTTAACAACACTATCCACCTGTACTGACTAACTGAAAAGCGCTAATTCGATAATTCAAGAAAGTGGGTTCCACGCATAACACAAAGGTGGCCCCTCCAAAAGTCAATGGGTCAATGGATGGCCACAAATTCTGGGATATAATCTGATAAAACACAGCCAAAAAAGTTGTGGATCACAATTGACACTGTTTCTGTTCACTCGACTACAATTGTAACAGAACGGATGTTGAGAGGTCAAGAATGTTTGACATGATAACAATCTTGCACCCGCGAGATGACACAAAAGTGATGCATCAGAAATTGAAATTTCGTATTCACTTTCTTTTAATATGTATCAAAGACAACAACTGGCCTATCAAACCAAAACTTAACTTCACATCAAACTCTCATTTAAGCCTTCACTATCAGCGTTTTCTCCAACCAAAGGTCTTTAATTACAAGAAAATCAGACGTGTCTGTATCAAAAAAAGAAACCCTCAAAAAAAAAGAAAATTTTTTTCCCACCTATATAAGAGTTCCATTTGCCCTCAAATTTATGTGCTACTTTTTATTCAAACAATACATATAGAAAATTACAAACTTCAATATGACTGATTTTACTCAACAAATGAGCAATCTCTCCGTACAGGAGAATGCCCGTCCTCAAGGAAACGGAAGATCCCAATATGTTCCTCCTCATTTAAGAAACTCGCGTGGCGGTAGCCAAGGTGGTCAAGACTTTGGTGGCAGCCGTCGTGAATTCGACTCTGGATTCGGTGGTGGAAACCGTCGTGGTGGAGATTACAACAACGGTGGTAGCTACGGATTCGGCGGTGGCCGTGGTGGCGGTTACAGTAACGGTGGTTATTCCCGTGGTGGCCGTGGTGGTGGATTCAGATCTAATGCCAACAGACCAGGTGTTGGTAAGTGGGTCGATGGTAAACATGAACCTGCTCCACGTAACGAAAAAATCGAATTAGAGTTATTCGGTACTGTCGAAGACACTACTTTCCAATCATCTGGTATCAACTTTGATAACTACGATGACATTCCAGTTGAAGCCTCTGGTGAAGGTGTTCCTGAACCAATCACAGCCTTTACTGCTCCTCCTTTGGACCCATTATTGGTTGAAAACGTTACATTATCTAGATTCATCAAGCCTACTCCAGTTCAAAAATACTCCGTTCCTATCGTTGCTGCCGGTAGAGATTTAATGGCTTGTGCCCAAACTGGTTCCGGTAAGACTGGTGGTTTCTTGTTCCCAGTTTTATCCGAATCTTACATGAATGGACCAGCTCCAATCCCAGAATCCAGTGGTGCCTTTTCCTCCCACAAAGTATACCCAACTGCCTTGGTTATGGCTCCAACTAGAGAATTGGTTTCCCAAATTTACGAAGAAGGAAGAAAATTCGCCTACAGATCATGGGTTCGTCCATGTGTTGTCTATGGTGGTGCTGACATTGGTACTCAAATCAGAAACTTGGACAAAGGATGTGACTTATTAGTCGCCACCCCAGGTCGTCTTAAGGATTTATTGGAAAGAGGTAGAGTTTCCTTAGCTAACATCAAATACTTGGTTTTAGATGAAGCCGACAGAATGTTGGATATGGGTTTCGAACCACAGATCAGACACATTGTCCAGGAATGTGACATGCCTGGTGTTCAAGATAGACAAACCCTTATGTTCTCTGCCACCTTCCCAAGAGACATTCAAATGTTAGCCCGTGATTTCTTAAAGGACTACATTTTCTTATCCGTCGGTAGAGTCGGTTCCACTTCGGAAAACATCACCCAAAAAGTTTTACATGTCGAAGACGACGAAAAGAAATCCTTATTATTGGATTTGTTGTCTGCTGGAGATGCTGGTTTAACCATCATTTTCACTGAAACCAAGAGAATGGCCGATAACTTGGCTGACTTTTTATACGACCAAGGTTTCCCTGCCACTGCCATTCACGGTGACAGATCTCAATACGAAAGAGAAAAGGCTTTGGCTGCTTTCAAGAGCGGTGCCGCTCCTATTTTGGTAGCAACTGCTGTTGCTGCCAGAGGTTTGGATATTCCAAATGTTGCCCACGTTATCAATTACGATTTACCAAGTGACATCGATGACTATGTCCACAGAATTGGTCGTACTGGTCGTGCTGGTAACGTTGGTATTGCCACTGCCTTCTTCAACAGAAACAACAAGAACATTGTCAAGGGTTTGCTTGACTTGTTGAAGGAAGCTAACCAGGAAGTTCCTGAATTCTTGACCAACATTGGTAGAGAATCATCCTTCGGTAGCTCCAAGCCAATGCGTGGAGGTCGTGGTGGAGGATCAAGAGGTCCAGTCAGAGATTTCAGAAGACAAGCTCCATCTTATGGTGGTTCCTCTTCCGGGGGATGGGGTAACAGTGGCAGCAGTGGCAGCAACTGGGGTAGCTCAGGTGCTTCTGGCTCGTCCGGCTCCGGCTCTTATGGCAATGGCCGTGGGGGTGCCTCCAATGGTGGCTCTTCCAGTTATGGTAACCCTTCTGCCTCCAACTCATGGTGGTAGTCGAATACGCTAGACAACGTATTCATCGGCACAAGATGCCGATTTGTTGCTGGATATTCATTACCACTTAATGATCGTTATGAATAATCCTGCTTTTTTTTATCTATTCGTTGATTTGTCTTTTTGTTTTGTTTTTGTTATCTTGCCTTAGTGAAGGAAGAAAATTTGCTGTTATCGTTATATTAAAATCACTTGATTGTGAATTTGTTCAATGTGTTATCTATTAGCACCACCTTATACCTCCATGTCTCAATCGTTGTCAAGGAAAAGGAAAAGATTTGTTTTATTAACAATTATTTTCAATATTTATTTGCATTAATCACTATTGTTTTTTGGTTTTCAACTAGTTTATACATCAGGATCTGTCTTCCAAGTGTCCATGAGGTCGAGGAGAATCTTCCTCACCCTTTTTTCACGGACCAAGCTTTGGAGACGGAATTTTTTATTGAAAAAGAAAACATACTATAGAAAAGTTATTAATGGGTCACTTTATAAATCTTTTTGCTTTCTTGGGTTTTTGAAAAGTTAATTTTCAGTTTATTTATTAATTTTTTATTATCGGATTTAGACATTGGGTTATTTTACAGTTAGTTTTATTCCTTTTAATGCACACTGTGTTTTATAGAGTATGAAATGTAGAAAATGTTGAAAATGTGGAACTAGTAGACTAGGCACATGAGGAGAGGCTGAAATGCAACATATATGAAATATGAGAGATAACGGAAGCAACAGAGATTTAGTGAGTAGAAGAATTGAGATTAGCGAGGTATACTTAGTAATATATTGAGAACTGTTGGCTAAAGAACAATTCTCTCGGTATTTATGGTTGCAATATTGTAAATTTAGGATTCTGGAGTTTGCAAATATACATTATATGCAGGATAGTACCATCAGTAGATTCAGCTAGTGGAATATTAATGAAAAATGCTTCTACTAACAAAGTTAACATCTAGGCTAACATTATGTAGAACCCAAAATATCATATGCTATTTCTTGTAAATATCCACAATATTATGGAGTGTAGATTTTGAAATCTTCGGAGTTTTGAATATTGAGCGTAGTATTTAAAATAGTGAGATCTAGTGAAAATTAAGGAGTATTAGTAGAGATAAACGAATATTAGAGATATTAAGGGAGTTTTAGTGAATTATAAGCATTTTGAATAGAGAATATTAGTGAATGCTAGCGAATGAAATGACTTTTTAATACTTCTCTTGTTAAATACTACGCTCCAAACATTATTTTGTGATATAATTAGCCATTTACCGAGTAGAATAACAAATAAAAGCAACATAGTGGGCTATTCAATAAACTACTGAGTATGAATAATTTTTATCTCCCCAATAAAAGAGAATTAGTCGCTTTCTCATAGTTCTTTCAGTATTTAAAGCTGCAAATAAGCTGATAATTGTTCACTATATGCAGTACACAAATGTCCGTAGATTCAGCTAGTGAAATATTGAAGAGAATTGCCTCTAGAAACTAATTTAGCATCTAGGCTGGCTTGAAGTATCCCCGCTATATCATATACGAAATCACAGTAAATTTAGCTATCAATTTCCCACAATATTCTACATAAATTGTAGATTATGTAATCTTTTAGTATTCATCGCTACACGATAATATATTTGAATAGTAAAGATTTAGTGAATTGTTGTGAAAACTGAGCATATACTGACCGTATTTGAAGAGTTTTGATAGTGAATTATGAATATTATTAGAGATTAGTTCTCTATGCTACCCTCAATATTTATTATACGGTTGCTATTAAACGGTTTTGATTTCTTTGATGCCCACAGTATTTGATTCAGAGAGAAAACCAGCTATTTACTGAGAGGATTTTAGAAGAAAAGCGACCCAGCTAGTCAAATCACTTCGTACGAGTAATTATAATCTCCCTAATGAACATAGAGCACCAATCTCTTCTCTCGTAGTTCTCTATATACACGGATATTACAGACATAAGAGACATATCTAACACAAGAGACCTAACAAGCTGTACCTAAATCATTTTGGGCATTTTCTGCGACATTATATGATAACTGTGAATGACTAAGGCACTTGAGGCGGGACATTTCACATTTCTCGACATTCACGTCACAAATGGTTGATATTGTCTCTAACAGAACAGATATTAACTAGTTGAAGATCATAATTATCATACATAACGTAACTCATGTAGGTTCTAAGAAAATTACTATAAATAAATCTGATTGTATTGGTGATTTTGAAGTAATTACTGTGAGACAACTTTTATTCTATGTGGTCACTCTGTCTCCAGGCTAGGGGAGCTATATAAGTCTCACTCAATCTAACCAGCCCTCTATTAAAGGAGCATAGAACTTCCAAATGTCTCGGGTAGATGAAGCTGTCATAATCCCACCTTAATTTATATGCAGGCCCGACATTTCAGATCAATTGTAAAATAATTGTCCACCACCGATACCAAATAGCGACAACACCACACTCACAATTAGGTATGATCAGTAAACGAGTTCGGTTACTATGTATCCTCATAGGACTATATCTCTTTTACGCATTCATTAGTTCATCATCACCCCCCGATGGGACACACAGAACCGAGCACAGTTCGAGCAAGCTCCAGCTAAGAAGAGAACTTGAAATCAACTCCAATTGGCAAAAGATGGGATTAAACTTCCAACCAAACAAGAAAGCATCGTTACCTGTGGATTCCACTGTACGGGAACAATTGTCGTTCCAAACCCCCTACGATCCCTCTCGTGACTTCGAAAAGAACATCTGGCAAACTTGGAAAGTGAGCCTTGATGATCCCAAGTTCCCCGATGCTTACAAAAAGTATCAGATTACGTGGGAAAGAGACAATCCAGAATATACCCACCACGTGCTAAACGACGACCAATGTCATGAGTTGGTGGAACAGTTGTTTGCTGGTGTACCAGACGTGGTCAAGGCTTATAATATGATGCCAAAGAGTATTCTTAAGGCTGATTTCTTCAGGTACTTGATATTATTTGCAAGAGGGGGCGTTTATTCCGATATCGATACCGTCAGCTTGAAACCTATTGAAGTATGGGCCTCTGCCAATCGTACATTATATGGAAAACCCTTGAATGCCGGGCTCGTTATAGGAATAGAGGCTGATCCAGACCGCCCAGACTGGAAAGATTGGTATGCCAGAAGAATCCAATTCTGTCAATGGACGATCCAAGCCAAGAAGGGCCATCCAATGTTGCGTGAGCTTATCGCAACCATCACCGACATAACCTTGAATAGGGCTAAAAAGGGGACCTTGAATAAAGTCCAAGGTAAGGATGCCGGTGGAGAAATTATGAACTGGACCGGGCCAGGAATCTGGACAGACGGAGTCTTTCAATACTTGAATAATATTTTACAGGCACCCGAGAATTTTAAAAAGAAGAAATACGACGAGATCGTTACTTGGAAAATGTTCACTGGAATGGAAAATCCGATAGCAATTGACGATGTCTTGGTGTTACCAATCACATCGTTCAGTCCAAATGTGAGTCAAATGGGTTCCAAGTCGATAGACGATGTAATGGCTTATGCACATCATATATTTTCGGGAAGTTGGAAGAATGATAAACCTCAAGAGTAGCGATGAAGTAGCTTAGGAAAACGATGAAGTGGCTGCTTAAGATAACGAGAAAGTGACTGTTCAAGATAAAATGGGAAGAAGTGACTGCGTAAGATTCAATGAATAGTTGCAACTGACTAAATGTAATTAGGACCACATAATCATTCTCAAGAAATATGGAATTGTGACTCCATGGCTCTATTCTGAAAGTCAGAGATTGCGTTGACTAGCTTCTAGCCCTTAGTATGACATAGATTCCTCTTATACTAATCAGATAACGGGAATATAAATGCAATTTCTGAAGCTAGCTTCCAAAAGTCAATCTTCCTATTTCTGTATCTTCTTATGGAGTTGGAAATTGAATTCAAGACCTTGAGTAAACTGCTAGCGAACTTTCAACCTGTACTATCACTCAACAAACTCAGATCCAAGATTATCCGAATCATTCGCTCTCATTCAGTGTTGCACATACCTGCGTAACAGTAGACCACCTTTGAGCAACATTCTCAAGCTCATATTATATTTATTTCTGTGGAATGGTCCTAAATTTTCCCTCGATTATCAATAGATGTGCTTTGTATCGTGAATTAATTCGTATGATATTTGAAATTTCATGAAAACCATTTCGTACCATTTTATAATTAATATATTCCTGGTGTGTGTTGATGGTAATTGAAAGCATTCTCTGATATTAGAACATATCACATAAAAGCGAAGGCTGGAAAAGTATTCAGTCACTAAGGTTTATAGACAATTTGCGTGAGATTGGCGTTCAAGTTATGATAATTCCATGCGGTTACTGAGTTGGTGTTACAAACACTACTTCAGAAAAACCAGCACTCTTATAATACCCCATAAAATTCTCAGATTTTCATTATTCTACCAACTGAGATCCGTCAATACTTTATTATTATTTTCCAACACCTGAAACGACTCATTCTTTGCTTTGAACTTGTTAAAAAACACAGAACAGTCTAAATTGGAGCATTTCTGTTTTCCAGAATTAGTTACATCATAGCCTAAGGTGTCAAAATTGTTGTCAACACATATCCGACATAGATCCTCAAGAGCTTCCACTTTCAACTGACTGCTCTTGTAGTTCATTGACATGTTGGACACCAACAATAACTCATCGTTCTGGCAATCAACACAGAGGTATCTCGAAATCAGCTCCGTTTTGCTGAGTTCAACTTCACATTGGTAACAATGGTTAGTCCTAATGAATCGTGAGAGCATCAAAACATTCGTAGTTGCACTCGCCTGATTTTTCACAAATTTCGGTAGTTCTCTATACCACCCTCTCACGTCAGCACCAATTAGATTTAAAACTCTTTCCAAAGGAGGTATCAATACTCGTGTGATATAATACTCATAGTCAAGATTGTATGGATTCGAAGTTCTGAAGGAAGCAATGAAATCTTGAGGAGAAAGGCATCTGTCTTTGATTCTAGGCTTGGTGACATCCAGAATCACCACGTATGGAACTCTTTCTTTGTATTGAGGTTCTTTTCTTGGATCTGCATCAACCATTTTACCAGCAACAATTGCTCCTGGTGGAAGATGCTGCTCGCTTTTATACGTACCAAAACGAACCTCCTTTGCAAAGCAAAAGTCCTTGATGGAAACCTTGTTGATTGAGATTTTGTAGAATTGTTTTAGAACGTAATATTTTACCATTGATAAATTTCGTGTTGTGAAGAGGATCCGTAACATTTTTTCAAGAATTTTCAGTTGTGCTGGGATTCCGTCTCTCCGAACTGTCTCTATTCCTTTGGCATCAAATTTTGGAACCTTTTGATCTTCATATTCATAGCTAAATCCAACATATCGTTTCTTGGTTAATAACACACTTGGAAGGTATACTTTTTCAAATTTTAATTTGATGGGATCAGGAAAATGATCTGTAATGGCTTGTGCTATTCGTTTACCTATCTTGAACGCGTCATCTTTTGATTTCCCAGGGAAATAGACGAATAAAGAATCTGTGTCACCATAAACAACCTTTGCTCCATCGTTTCCATCGTCTATTAATTGAATTGATTTAGACAAGATTTCCCGTCCTGTGGCGACAATAGCATCAGAAATATCTGAATTCGGCATTCTCCCACTAAATGTAGCGGACGTATATCCATACGTCACGTTTGCAATCAATTTAAGTGCTAGTTGACGAGCATTATAAAGCTTGGTCAATTCCGAATCTTCTTTGAAAAGCTTCATCACAGATTTCACCTTAATCCGTGAATCTAAGATTTCCTCCAACATTTTGGCAAGCACAGATTTACGGAAATTGCTTTTGACAAACATACATCCGTTGGGAGACAAATTTATCCCGTCTGCTTTGACAAGCATATCTAGCAACCCAGGGGGTAGTGACAAATGTTTCAAATGTCCAATAGGATTCTTTTTATTCTGAAAGTTGTTTAATCTTCCAAGCAAGGTTGAGTAGCAATAGTTATAGGCAATCATTATGGATGGATACAACGATTGAAAATCCAACACAACCATGGGAGACTTGTAAAAGTTTGAGTCAGGTTCCAATATCAATGGGACACATTCAATTGGTTTCATATCGAGTACATCTTTTTTAGATGGAGAATTTAAGAGAAGTGCCTCCTGTTTGGTGAGTCTAGCAAGAATAGATTCTACCTTATACTGTGATCCTCTATAGAAGACAGAATTGAAATCAATACCAATAATTCTAGCGTGTTCAACATTTCTTGTAATTAACTCTTGAACTTCGACCATTTTAAGGATTAAAAACATTCTTCGTAAGTAATACTTGAACACAAGCAAACTTGACAGAAACTGTCCACTTTTCAATTGTTTTGTTAGCCAGTAATTCAGATATTTCGGTAGGGATTGGTGGAGCAAATGATAACTTACGTTCTCCAAAGAATAACCGGTGAGGGTAATATCAGATTTAAGAATTCTCCATATATTCATTGTGTGCCGACCACTAACTTTAATATTTGATGTATGCGTATAGCCCCACCTATCACCGAATTTTCCATTACTTTTAAAATTACTTCTGCTCAATTGCGGTAGCAAGTTTATACCATACTGTTTTCGAAATCTCTCTATTATAAAGCCCCACGACATTGAATTGACTTCATATCCAGATATGATGTCGGGGTCGAATATACTAACTAGCTTGATCAACCGATCAATCATTTCAGTCTCGTCGTCAAAGATTTCTATGGGTGATTTATCAGGCAAGAAGTTCAGGATGCTCTTGAGCAAGTCGGGATTGTAATCAATGTGATCCAACACTAGAATTCCAGAAGTGAACTTGACGTCTGGAAACATATTGTTAGAGTCATCGAAGTTGTAGAATATCATGGATATTGAATTTTCACTGGGGTTGGGTAAGTACAATTCATCATCTGTATTAACATGAACCTCCAATTGGAAGTTTGTGAGAAAGTTGTAACCTTCTGCTTTTCTCTTTACTTTCAAAGATTTGTAGGAAAGTTTGTAACTGCGTTCTTGTGAATCTCCTGGTTCTATCTGAGATCTGAACTTGATTGACTTGTGTATTGCTTTTTCTTCTTTGTTCTTTAACCAGTTATTGACGCTTTCTTTCAGTGGTGGATCCACAGAATATTCCCACTGATTGAACTTGTCAAAAGACTCTGACTGTTGATTTTCTTTACTAGGAGTGTTGTCTAGGTGGTCCAATATCGTTTGGGACATTGGTAGATGCTTTATCAGCCTTTCGTTGACTACCGCGATTTCCATTTTCTTGTTAGCTAAAATCATGGGCCTGGGCGGCGCATCAATGTCTTTCTCATAGAATGGGTCAAGATAATTAATTTGCAAGATACCAAGATTGTCAAAAGTGTCAAGGATATTGAATTTGCCTAAATATTGAGGAACTAAGACCTCGTAAGAGTTCTTCCCGAGTCCTAATTCGTTTCTATTAAATGATGGACATTGGTCAGAAGGAGTTTCGGAAAATGAAAACTTATCAAAAGAACTTGGAACTTGAATTGTCGGACTATTTGGAGATTTTTCATTAGAACTGATTTGAGTATGAGTTTGAAGGACATTCTGCGATTTTTGGTTTCGTTTCTGTGTTAATTGAAAAACTAGCTGTTCGTCAAAATGTTTAAGTTGAGTTACGTCTTGAGACCCTTCGTCATCAACATCTTCATCTTCATCTTCATCTTCATCTTCATCATCATCAACATCTTCATCTTCAAAGATTATTGGTTCTTGCTTTTCTTCATTGAGGTGGGGGGCTATGTGAATTTCGTCCCCTTCGTATTCATCCAGGCTGAAAGCATCCTCGTCAGAAAACACATCCATAATTATATGATTCTGCTTTCCACCAATCTTCATTCCGGTTTCATTTTGCTGTGACGACAATACCAAACTATCGGTGCTTTCGCGGTTGTTGAATATTGTCTCCACGTTCCCATTCCAATTAAGAAGGTCTGCGTTATGCCTAAGCTCGTAGTCATGATACAGCTCAACTTTTTCGGAATCAATGAGATCAAAACTGGTTTTCAAATCGATTGGAAGAATTGGTGAAGAATTGTAGACGACTTTTTTAGTTGAAAAAGGACGTGGTACCTTTGATTCAAATTCGTCAAGAGTAGCAGTATTAGTCCCATTTACTCGAATCGCATTTAAAAGTAGTTCGTCCAAATCAGCCTGGTTGGACCACAGGGAACTCCCCATTCCCAAGTACTGCGACTGGGAAGTTGTGACTGGAGATGACAATTTATCAGTAACCATGCTAAACCCTCGAGATTCGCATTGAAACCGAAGATCATTGGTCACATGCTTCAAAGATGACAAATAAATCTGGCGATTGCCATTCTCATCCATTTTATAAGGCTTTTTTGAAGAGAGCATTTCGAGATATTCTCTATATTCCGAGAAGTCTTCATGTTGTTGTTTTGGTTGTAAGGCATCACGATTGCAGATGGCCTGTGTGGTGGTGTCTATTTCAAGCAAGGACTTACCCATGCGGTTGTATTTGAAATCAGAGTCTGGATCATGCATGAGAATATTTGATTTCGTCATAAAAGGTAATAGAAATTGTTTCAACTGAGAAAGCTGCAAATCGTTATACACATCAAGATGCAAGTCACTTAAAATTGGAGTTCTAAAATATAGATGGTGGCGATTAATATGTAACCAACCACAGCCAAAAAGGTTAAAATCCGTCAAGAATTGAAGTTGATACGGGAGGTGAGCTTCATAAATGGAAATTTGTGGCTGCTTTTTGGGAGACTCGATCTTACGGTTCAACAGTAGTATATCTACCAGACCCTCCAGGATTAGTTGTGTTAACCTAGTTTTATAAACTGGAGATAGAAGAGAAACCTTAAACACGACTTTGTGACCAATGTGATAGCCATAAACGGGTGTGCCTTTGCATATAGAAACCAGAGCAATATATTTTCTTGGTTTGGAAGGTCCTGTAGATTCTGGGACTTCATTGTCTGAAATTTCGTCGATATAGTCGTCATTGTTGCGTTTTCGTTTCTTATTGATAGCAAATGACTTTGTAAGAAGGTTCTCCAAGTATGACGCGACAGAACGCGTGTAGGTATCGGATGAGAGACGTTTCGAGTCCGTCTCAAGACAGTCAAAGTACAAGTAAGGATAGTAGTTGTGCACGTGAACCAATACATTGTATACATCAATTTGATCCAGATCTTTATGAGACAAGGTTAGAGATGCGTACACTCTTATTATAGGAACTTGAGAAACATGCGAGTAAAGCTGGTCAAGTTTTGTGGGAACAGCCTGGTAGGTATCATAGTCATTTATCTGAACAGTTAGGGTATTTTCCAGCACGGGTTCATTACTCTTCATATGGATTGACAGTGGTTAGAACGGCTTTGATTGTAAACTTTGGTAGATTTTGCCGGTACACGTAATATATGATGAGAATTTGCAGTCATTGTTGCTATAAATTTGTTGATAGAGAGGTATTAGAGGTATTAGAGGTATTAGAGGTATTTAGAGGTATCTAAAGATATCTACAGATATTTGGAGATATTAAAACATATCTAATAATATAAAATAATATAAAATACATCAGAAGTTTGGCACTACTACGGTGATTGTATAATTCGCTGTTCCTGAAAATATTGGGTTAGATTTATGGGTACCCTTGAAAATTCGACCAAGAATAACGGTTCTGGATAGTTATTTATTGGATATATTAGAAAGTCTAGCGATAACATTCTGGGTTGTGTATGTCTATGCTGTTCTAAAAGCAATCAAAGCAAATTTTATCGATCCGGCTAAACATGCCTGAAGTAACAAATGTATGGGGGGGAGAATTGAATTGTTGCGTGTCCTAGTTAATCGAGTAGTTATTCTTTATAACATCTCCCCGAGTGTCCAGGTACTAAAATCTAATGAATTCTTAGAAGTTCAATCATCACTAAGAGTTTCGATCTTATCTAACGAATTACACTAAAGAATTTCACTACAGAATTTCACTAACAAATATCACTACAATCTCTGGTACTCTTTTGACTTTAAACACGGCAAATTATGCGAGATACGTAGTGCCTTTCTTCTTAACAGATCGTATCAGTTCTAAATTTGCAATTCACACCGCATTAATCATGGATTAGTCATAACTTAAAAACGAATCTCGGTAATCCTATTTTTAGGAACTGCTGGAGTTATGAGTTTCATCGAAACCTCAGCGAGACCAGCTTACTAACTAACTAACCAGACAGTCTTAGTAACCCTTCTACCACCAGAACACATTTGTGTAACACATCTCCATTCTCACTCTCACTCTCGCTTCCTTTAATTATATACACTTCCGATTATATAAGCGTATGCTCCTAACGTAGTGCCACATTGCAATCTGCAATGCTGATTGGGGCACGTAGTCACTGAGCGAAGTGGCAAATGGGTTACGAATCTCCAATAGAATATAATTGGAAACTCCAACTCAGTCTATTGCAAATTCTAGACATCCACCCTAACGTTAAAGAGATATTTTAGAGTAGGCAAATGGCCGCCTCTGCATGATCGGAACTCCAGGACAATTCTATAATCCAAGCGAGGCCCCTGAAACAATCTGACAATGCAGGACTGGACTTTTTCGAATTTATACTTCATAAATTTATTGATTAGAAGACGTTTGGGTACTGAGTCTCATAACTGGGATTGACAATAGAATTGTTCCAGGCTATAATAAGAACTTGTAGAGGCTCTCAACGTAACAATATGCTATTGTTTGGTGAACTATCGGGAAGTTGTCAGTTTTGTTCTCCATATAGCTTAAGATTGCAAGTCTGTGCCGAAACTCTACACAAATAGCAACTATGCGCGAAGCAACAAAACCAAATAAGCACATTGCTCCGACGGAATAGAGCAACTTCGTAGAGCCTCACCTCCATAGTAGTTCTTAACCAGCCCATCCCGAAAACTACGGATATACAGGAGTTCACCCAAGTGTTCTTCCAAGTGTTCCGATTGTTAGTAAAATTCTATAAAAAGAAAATCATAACACCTCAAAAATTCTATCCTAAGAAGAAAATTTTAAAACTCTTTCGGCAACTTCTTCTTCTTAAACAAATTCACTTTTAAAACCTGGTTACTAAATTTTTGGTTTCTCCATTGATTTTTTTGATTGAACTGATACATTCCTTCTCTGTTCATTCTGGGTCTTTTTAAATTTGAAATAGGTCAATTGCAACAGATTTTGTGTGATTCGATCAAATCCAAGCCGTTCCTAAATTGAGTCCTAAGCTACTACCTTCATTCTGTTCGATCCCTCGGTCTTGTAAATTAGGGTTCTACGAAGATTAACTTAATTTCTTGATTAAATTGCTATTTGATCTAAAATTGTTGTCTAGTGTAAGTTTTGATCTAAAAGACTATCAGTACAGCTATACCCACAAATTTTCGACAGATTTATTCAACCAACTCTTTCAATCTCAAATCTGATCAATACTGACTGATTTAAGTCTGATTTTGACTCTGATTTAAAGTCTGATTTCTTCCAAAGGTATCAGCGATCTTCGTTCTCAATACTGATCTTTTACTCATCTTTTACTCATCTTTTAGTGATACTACCTCCATCACTTCAGTTACCCATCAACTTCAAACTTCACAGTTATTGAATTCAATTCTTTACTCATCTTATAGAGGTCCCTATGTTATAGTCAATATGTCCCAAGATCAAGAACCCCTAAACCTTAATTTGGAAAACTTATCCATAAACCAGAACCCACAACCATCCTCCAGGCCAACAACAGGCCAATCACCATATCTTAATTCGGTCTCCCCCAGCTCAACTCAGCTTAATGGCGATATCAAAGCCCGTTTGTTGGCGTTTCAACAAAAGCGAACAAAACCATATACTGAAAACTCGTCACTGCCTATGTCACCCAATCAAAATCCAGCCCTAGGTAAATTGAATATGTCCAATATAACAGGAGCACTCAGCAACCACAGTCAAAGTCAACCTCAAGTTAACCAAATAGCTCCTATGGATTTAAATTCTTCTCCAGCTCAGTCAGGTAAACCATTACCTCCACTTCCCAACCCAATGCAAATGGAAGACAAACGGTCTCTTTCTGCTAACAACTCCGGGCATCCCGGCCTAATTCCTTCTCCACAACAAACTCCAAGATCATTTCTCCCCGTAAGTACACCATCACAGCATCTTCATGGCGTCGATATGGAGTACATGTCCCCAGAACCAACTCACGTATCTAGATCACCATTGCCTACAGATAACTTTGCAACTCCATCGCCCCCTCAAACGTCTGAGTTCCTCAAGAAGAAACCATCTCTATCAGAAAGAAGAAAAGGGATGACACTCAATATGAGTGATATTCACCTGAGCCCCGCCTCCCCGGGAACCTTGAGTCCTCCTATCAACTTGAACGATCATTCAACAATGGGCAATTCTTTAGCCTCAAATTGCGTGCATTTCAACGATCATCGTCCGAGCTCTCCTGCTCCACTAAACACAACTGGAGGCTTAAGCAGACGTATATCTGAACGTAAAAATAAGCCTTCGTTCAAACTCAACCTCGATGCTTCTAATAGTGATCTTCCACAACATCAAATTAGCGATTCCGCAGCATCCAACAACTTTGCTAACAGCCTGAACTCCAGTTCTAGCAGCGACACACAGTCTTCGAAGAAACCACAGTTGCAAGGCTTGTTTGCAAACTACTCTAAATACGTTGATATCAAATCAGGTCAGTTAAATTTTGCTGGCAAAGCATCGTTACATTCAAAAGGGGTAGACTTTCTGTCTGGTTCATCGTTTCGTATCTCACTAGACGAATTAGAACTTTTGCAAGAGTTGGGACATGGGAATTACGGGTGTGTCCTGAAAGTATTGCATAAACCAACTGGTGTTCTTATGGCAATGAAAGAGGTCCGTTTGGAATTGGATGAGACCAAATTCACTCAGATCTTGATGGAATTGGAGATCTTACACAAGTGTGACTCTCCGTACATCGTCGACTTTTACGGTGCATTTTTTGTGGAAGGAGCCGTCTACATGTGTATGGAATACATGGACGGTGGATCTCTCGATAATATATATGGAAAAGATCGTGGTGTTGGTGATGAAGCCAGTTTGGCCTATATCACCGAATGCGTGATTCGTGGACTCAAAGAATTGAAAGATACTCACTATATCATTCATCGGGATGTGAAGCCCACCAATATATTAGTGAACACTCACGGGAAAGTCAAGTTATGTGACTTTGGAGTGTCTGGGAATTTGGTAGCTTCATTGGCCAAGACTAATATTGGATGTCAGTCGTATATGGCACCCGAAAGAATCAAGTCTCTCAGTCCCGACGACGCTACGTACTCGGTCCAGTCCGATGTCTGGTCTCTTGGTTTAACCATATTGGAAGTTGCTGCTGGACATTATCCTTACCCGGCAGAAACTTATGGAAACATCTTTTCCCAACTTAGTGCAATTGTTGATGGAGATCCACCCAAATTGGATTCTTCTTATTCAAGAGAGGCAAGAATGTTTGTCAATTTATGTTTGAACAAAAACCCCGACTTGAGACCGTCGTACGCCGCGTTGCTTAACAACCCTTGGCTCGTCAAATATCGTGATGTTGACCCTCACATGGATGTACTGGTTACTGCGAGAGTTAAGGAAATCGAGGAAACCAAGCCAAGTATCAGCAGATCAAACAGTTCAAAGAAACCAAACCCAAGTGCCATGGCCAGTGCTAACCGTGCAGTAGCGCCTCCAAATATTGAAAATGTTCAATCATTATTAAGAAACAAAGTCAAAGCCCCAGCATTACATAGAGGTGGTTTATCCAATACGAATAGAAATTTCATCAGTCGTTAGACCTGAAATTTCTATGTCTTATGACGCTTACGATTCCGATGTTATTTCTACTTGATACAAGTGTTGACTCGCTTGTAAAGTGCAAATTTGTATTTTAACGACTATGTAATTATATCTGTAATCCATTCAATATTACACACAGAGAACTATGAGCGAAGCGAATAGTTTTTTTAGTATTAAAAGCTGCAAAAGGAGAACTATGAGCGAAGCGAATAGTTTCTTAGTATTGAAAAGCTGCAAGTATTGAAAAGCTGCAAGTACTAAAAAGCTGCAAGTACTAAAAAGCTGTACATATTAAAAAGCTGCACATATTTTAACATAAAATTCTCATAGACGGTTTTCTATACCTACATAATCTGTAGAAAACTTACGTCAGTAGATTCAGCTAGTTGAATATATTTCAAATTACCCCTACTGAATAACTTAACATCTAACTGAAGTATCATATAAGTGGTCTGCTTAGAGAGATCTACCATTTCAATATTGTAGCTTATTTGTCGGTATTTCGGCTTGTTCTTCAGTGTAGTCACCTTATTCTGCTAGTACTCTCACTCTTCTTATTCCTCTTTATTTAGCATTTTAGACATAAATGGACCGTCCAATTCATAGCCCAACTTTGCATAATAGTTTCTGACCCCCACACCAGAAATTACACTAATCTTCTCTGAACCATGTTCTTCCTTAGCGATTCTGGCAGCTTCTTCCATCAATAACGTCCCAAACCCTTGATGCTGAAACTTTCTTGGATCTCTCGAATGTAACGGAACTACCGATCCATAAACATGCAATTCTCTCACTATAGAAGTGGGCTGGCTGGTGAATTCTTTTCTGTAGGTATACTTCTTGGATGCTTTACGTAATCTTAATAAACCAATCAAAATATCTTTCTTTGGATCTTCATAGGATAAAAATGTTTCCCAGCCTCCGTTCGCGTAGTAATCTCTTCTGATCAATTCGACTTGGTCTGGAGAAACCTTGTGATGGACTTCTTGTATACCGACTTCTCTGGTACGGACGTCTCTACAAGAAGTCCCGAAATCCTTCATTCTGGCCAAAGCTAATTCTCTCAAATTCCCATTTTCCACACCAGACGTCACCAACGGCATTGGAATATCTCTCTGGACACGGTAAATACGGGTCCATGGAGGCACCAAAGCGAGAATACGGGCCACCAAGTCAATTAATGCGTTGGCATTATATGATTTATACAACCCCTTCTTCCACAACTCATATAAACCTGTGCCTCTGATGACCAAGGTTGGATACAACTTCAAACCGTCAGTTCTGAAGTCTGGACTCTCAAAATATTCTTTGAATTGTTCCAAATCTCTTTCCATACCGACGTTTGGAAGATCCGGCATCATATGACTTACGACCTTGTACCCAGCATCCTTTGCAACTGCAAAGGTTTCCGAAACCGACTTGACGGTGTGTCCTCTGTTGGTATCTCTTGCGACGTCTTCGTAGACTGATTGTACTCCGATTTCTAATCTAGTGCAACCATACTTCAACATATCACTCAAATGGGTCTCGGTACAGTAATCCGGTCTGGTTTCGATGGTTATACCCACACACTTGGTTTGGGATTGTTGTGAGAACCGAATGGCTTCGTCAATATCACGACCATTAAATCCAGTTAATGCATTATGTAATTGAGTTATGAATCCTTCCCTATAGTCGATGGGTAAGGACATGAACGTCCCACCCATGATGATGTATTCGACCTTGTCGATAGAATGTCCCAACTGTCTCAATTGTTCGACTCTGCCTCTGGCCTGTTCGTAAGGATCGTATCTTGCTCTGATGGCTCTCATGGACGTAGGTTCGTATCCGGTATATGATTGTGTGGAGTACTCGAAGTCAGAGTCGGGTCCTCCCGGACAGTATACACAAATATTCCCGGTGTATGCAATATGAGGACATCTGTGAGGTTTACACATGACTGCGACAACAGCAATCCCTGATGCCGTTCTGACGGGTTTTGCCTTCAACTTGGGAATCAAATACTTTTTGTATTGATCCGGAATCGACGATATAATATCCGTCAACCGAGGTTGTTGTTTCAACTTGTACTTCTTTGCGTATCTGATAATCAATCCATTCAAGTTAATGTCTTTGGAATTTTTGAGCGAGCTCACTAATTCCAATGAAATGTCTCCACAACATTGGAGGAATCGTTCTTTCTCTGGTGCAAGCTTTTGCTTGCTCTTAGTTTGGACTGATGGCATAGTTGTAGTGGAGTGGGAGTAATGTTAGATTAGGATCATCTCATCTCACAAAACTCAAAATTTTGGAGATCACGTGATTGAGGACTTTGAGCGAAGTGAATAGTTCATTGAATACTGAGCGAAGTGAAATGTTGAACAAGAAATGTATTCGAGAAGTCAATATTGAATACTGAGCGTAGCGAGGTATTCAACAATTAGCCATTATTCACTAAATCTCCATTAATTTTAGTTACTTCGTTGCGCTAAGTATTCAAACTTTCAATATTACGTAATCAACACACTATGTTGAATAGAAGGGGCAATTACGGCTTAATATCGCTGAAATTTCGTATATAATATAGTGAGGTCTATTACGATTATTCTAAATGTTAACTAAGTTGATAGAGGCAATTTTGGTCAATATTCCTCTAGCTGAATCTACTGATATTCGTATACTGCATATAACATACGGTTTTGCAATACCAGGTACTAGATAGATATGTGAGAGGAAGGGTTGATAGGGTGTGTTTAGGGGGGTAAATGGTTATAGGATGGGTCTAGGAGGGTGGTATGACGCTCTAGGAAGAAATGATACTTCGCAGGATGTAATTTCAAGAAATGGGTCAGAATCGACCAGAAATTGGGTTCTTTCGCAGCCTAGCCACACCAAGAATATACTTAAGAAAGGAAGTACCACACATATCTATTAACTTTCAATCGACTTGGTGTAAAATTGCTGATGATACAATAATGGGGATCTAAGAGATATATGAAGATTTTCTTCGTAGACTCAATGACACCTCTACTCCATTCCTACTTGATCTCAATTGGCCCTCAAATGGCCCCGCCAACTTGTATATGCATATTTTGGCTGAACACAATTTAAATTGTTAGGCTTTTCTATACTTCAATATTCGAGGCAGCTCTATAATCCCAGCAGTATGTAGGTTTCTATATCTTATTAGTCTCGTAATCTAGCCGTTATAGATTCTACTACTATTCCGAACTATATACTACTTCGCGAGCTTTAAAAAAGTCTGAAAAAGTCAAGTCAAATTTTTCAATTCTTCTTGAATCCATAAATATGATAAGGCTTGGAAACATAACAAGATATAATTCGATCCTAGCCTCGGGCAGAACGGTTTTCGGCCCGTCCGTTTCTATGTTGACTCGTGGATATGCCAAAAAACCCGCTCAGACGGGAGATATCACTCAGGTGCCCGTCAAGAATATTGGAGTCATGGCCGATTTCTATATTCCACCAAAATTCTTGAGCTGTCCAGTGACTTCATGGCACAAATTGATCTTCAGAAGATTGGGGTTATTTGTGGTCAATACATACAGTATTGTCAAATTCAAGAGAGAAACCACGTCGGGCTTACATTTCAACGAGTGGAAGGACAACGCCATAGACTTGTATGTGAAAACCAACAAGATATTTGCGGCTGCTTGTTGCAAGAAGCCTAGTGAAAGAGCAGCTTACTTAAAATCTCAATTGGAAGATATTTCTGGTGTAGAAGTCATCAAAAGTTTGGTTGAAAGAGCAGGAAGTTTCCCTCAAAATTCGAAATTGAAATGGGAATTGGATTCCGTCGTTGGAAACCCAAAGGTAGTTTCGTTTAATGCCTTGCCAGATGCCAACAACAACACGGCGTATGTCCAGTTTGTGATGAAAGTAACCACCAAACAAAATGTCACCGTCACCTTAACACAAAACACCCAAGAAAGTGAAAAGGCCGTCACCGATTACTTGGTGTACAGTTTTGACCCATGGACCAAACAAATGTACTTGGTCGGTACTTTGTTTGAATCTGACCATATCAGAAAAGTCACTCCTGACGATAACTTCACTAATCCAAAGTATATGCTTGCCTTTTCCAAGTCTTGTGGTGATATCTACAGATCCAACCCGAAGGTCAAAAAAATTGATGCTAAGAAGGATTAGAGATCGAAGTAGATATCACGGTAGAACGAGTAACAAAATTACGTTAAAAGACAAGTAACAAGATTACGTTAAAGATAAGTAACAGAATTACGTTAAAAGATAAGTAACTAGATTACTGTTGGAAGGATCACAGCTAGCTGCCTTAGTGGTGAAATATTCGATAAATCTTCAGTTTCTGTGGTTTATCGGTGAAAATGAACTATTAAGGTAGTATTTTGGGATGTGGATTCTGGGTTAGAACGCTGCTTTAGATGTTGGATTACTAGTGATTTACTAGGTATGATATTCTATCAATGAATGATTGTGCTCTAGTCATTGAGTCTTCAAATCGTCAATTCATCAAGTTATTGAGTCGTCGATTTGTCAAGTTTACGATTCATCTAGTCATCGATTCATCAAGTCTAATAGTCTAATAGTCTTGATCTATTCATGTTCTTCTCATACCTACCTCTCTCATCAAGCTACAACATATTCCTACCAACGGTTACACATGTAAATAGAGATACTTTATTAATATACTTCTTTCTACCTTTTATAAACACTTTTATATGAGAAACACTTCACATATTTGTAACAAAGTCCGTAACAAGAAATAAGTTTGAAAGAAAAACAAATCGTTCTTGTCATAACAAAAATAGAGATTCATGTTGTGTAGAAGCAATGAGATAAGGAAGCACTGAGATTAGGTTGAATGAGTTTAGACCCTTAAAAATTCTCATCGATAAAGAAAATCAACGAGTCCTAGCTCGTGATTCTCGAAAAATGTTAAACCTAATAATATCACAGACTTCACTATATTCTTCCCTCCCACTGCTAGACACAACGTGACTTTTAGATTGCATGGCTGCAAAAAAAGCAATAAACACCATAAGAAACCAGCTTACCAATGAATAATAGTCCCACAAGATAAACAAAAATAAACGTCATAGAGAAAACATGAACAAACATAATACACAATAATTGAATCGTAAACTTAACATGAAAATCTATTCCATCAAGAAAACGTCCTCTTGGTGAGAAGGTACTTCCATCGAATTTTTTCTAAATGCACCATTCTGGGAAGGTAGCGAGTGGTGTTGGGATTGAGAGTGTTGGAGCTCCTGATTATCATCGTCCTTTGCTGAATTCAAAAGTGACAGCAAATTTGGTCTCAGCAAGAGGGTTCCAGATTGTGATCTTGAGTCTCTCCTTACAAGTTCCTGGGGAGTTAAAATCAAGTCACTCAAGGAACCAGGTACATAATCTTCCTCGAATACATCGCTGTTGTCACCAGCACTGTTCAGGTGAGAATCGTCATCATCCACAATTGCCGAGGTGTCGACATTATTGTAATAATATGATGAGGTTGAAAATGGATTCTGGTTTTGAACAGATCCTCCGCTACTTGACTGTTGCGATGGTAACCTTGAAGCAAAAGAAAACTTGCTGTTCCCATTAGATGAAGCAGAGTTTGGTGTTACGTGATAAAACTGTGAGTTTGATCCATAGAAATTGGAATACGCTGGAGAACCATTCAATGCCACCGGTGAAGTATTTGTGGAATACGATCTGAACAAAGTTTGTGCGGATGGTGTGGACTGGAAGGGGCCATTGGAGTTGTTAGTGATTCCTCCAGAATAAGAATTGGAAACATGTGACATGTTGGACAATACAATACCTCCATTGAAATTGTTAGAAACCAGACCAAGAGTTGTATCACTGGAAGTGAATGAATTTGTATGTTGCTTGGGACCAGAAAAGAAACCGGAATTATTAGAACCAGATGAAGGAGACGTATCAACATTCTCCATCGATCTATCGAACGTAATATCTATTGGCTTAGAACTTGGAGGGGTGGAATTTTTAAATTGCGAGTAACCGCCATTGAATGTGTTTGTCGAGTTGAAAGAGTTCTGGCCGTTGAAGGCCGAGTTCTGAGTTACGCTGACATTTTGGGGTATCTTGAAATTCATATTTTGCAACAGCAAACTAGGATTATTCTGGAAATTCGAGTGGGTAGAAGTTGGGATATTTCCTGAAACCTGGAAATTGTGATTTCCTTGGTTGTGGCCCTGCCCCTGGTTGTGTCCTTGACCCTGTCCTTGCCCATGGCCATTATATGATCTCCGACCTTCTCTAACTAATAAACTTTTAGAGTTCACTCTTGTACCGTCGGGTAGGAAATGTGCCAAAGCACACTTTAAGCCAAATTTGCAGTTACCCTTCTGAAAATACTTGCAAGGCAATTTATCAGCACCTAAAGTACCATCTAAATTATGAGAAAACGGACACGAGTTCCCAGCCTGACAGATCCCCTGTTTAAAGAACTTACAAGGGACGTGGCTCAAGTTTTTGTTGGAGCTTGTTGTAGAATTCACGGATCCAGGAGGACCTGTGTTTGGGGGAAGGCTATTTTCCTTCAAAGTCATGTTTGCAGATCTGGGCGTCTTGGATACCGACGTAGATGTAGTTATATTGTCACGAGAGCTTTTGCTAAATCTGCCGGGATTTGTGTTAGCACTATTAAATCCTTCTTTTGCTTGATTTGTTAGCCCGATCAATTCCCGCGAATCTGATAAAACTGTGGTTGGCGAGTTTTGAGCAGGGGATATTCCTAAATTCATTAGGCAGGGTTGTTGTACTAAACTGTCTGATTATTGATCTTGTTGTAACTTCTGTTGGCTTAGGTATTTTCACTGTATGAAGAATAACTATTATGAGTCAACCCCTTTGCTATTTATCTTTCCTTATCGTGCGTAAGTTACACAAAAGTGCGAAGAACTGTGATACACAAGACAGTCCAAACGGTCAAGTTGGATTTTATAGTAGCGAGGTATTATCTTAGAGTAATGAAGAGTCGTTGCGTGTTGGGTGGTCTCAGGCAGCTTCGCCAGTAGATCCAGTAGAGAATTGTAAATTTTTCGTTTGACTATTGTTGATTGTTGGTTAGCTAGTGTAAATTGATAAGAATCTACAGACGAGTTTATTGTCAGACGAGTCCATAGTCAGACGAGTCCATAGTCAATATGTCTACATTGTCTAAGAGACCACTATTTAGTTCTAAGAGATTGATACTTTTAAAGATATCGAGATTTACATGAATTGTTGACAACCTCTCTAAGGGACAAGAAAGTGAGTCTGGCTAATATAACCCTCAAATGGTTAAATTACAATTTTAACAGCAATTCAAATTATTCTCTTAAATGGTCTGGACAAGTGATGTCGGGTCATAAATGAGGAGAGTTGCCTGGTTGACGCGTTTATCAATATTCCGCTAGAAGAATAGACGTCTGACGTATGTTTGATTATGTTATTGTATAAAATAATATTAATATATAATTACATGACTTTTAGTAAAGAGTTCGATTTATAATTCTAGACGTAACTAGTTTCAATGGAATATATATTAATGTTAGAGGTCTAATCTAGTATCCCCAAGGAGTTCTTTTATCACCAACTCCTTATTATCCTCGGTTGCGGTATATCCATTAAAATCCTGAAGCCATAGCTCAAGACCAATACCCCGAACTCCCGAAGATTTGACCTTATTGATGGAATAAGTGCAGGAAGTTCAGTTAAGTGAGCAATTAAACCAAGCAATTTAATGTCTCCTAAGTTAGGAACGATATTGCTTCACGTTATCAATGCAAGGTGATCTCGTGGTCTAAACCAACCTGAAATTCTAGTACGAAATTCTAATAGTAAGAAATTCTAATAGCACAAAAAATTCTTAAGTATATCACTCTCGTAAAACGTTAAGTAGAGACTAATAGGGATCATTTGTTCCTAAATCCTAGAACCTCTAATTATCAACTCTTCTTATCTATAAGTACTAAACTTCTACCTCAATTAATTCTTAGATTCTTTGTATAAACTCACTCTATCCGAACGGTATTTCAAATTACACCAGGCCACTTAGTAACAAACTTAATAATTAAATTAAACAAGTTAAAAGATTTTGTTCTATTAACATTAGTTATAGCTTTTGAATTGTATATATACTTTCGTTGTTAGTATCATGTTATAATTTAATGATAAACTTATTAAAATATATACTAGTTTTACATCAATATTTTCTAGATTAGATATTTCTATATCTAAACATATATTCGTAATTGCTAGTGTTCAATTGCAATACCTATTTGAAAATTGATGGTTTACATATTATGATGCTTATATTAATGTCAGCTATATTAACTAGACGTATATATAGTATTCTCTTTATTCAAGATTTTATATCAAGTTATATAATTCTAATAATTTATATTGTATTTTAAGAATAGTATATTACGTACAATTTATTACAATGATTGGATTCATAGTGCAGAGTGTCAATTTATAGAGTATCTATGGAGATATATTGTACGCCCATTCTCTCTCAATATTTTGCACCCATTCTCTCAATTAAAAAGTTTATTCTCTTTATAGATGCTATTCATTGTCCTTTACTATACATTTATATCTATTTTCTTAATTTATATTCAGCAAACGCTGTTAACCTATGAAAACCAGAAGACTGGATAAGTAGAATATGAAGTATAAAAAGTACTAGTTAAATTATATAAAATGTGATGAAATGATAATGTCAAAAATAAAATGATGAACCTAACGACGATCATTTGATCCAATACCTCTCTTCCCAGCAAACAAATGTTTTGGCATATTATCAGCAACGTGACGATCGGATTCACCAACTCTTGCGTTTCTGTTTCTTTCTCTTCTTTGGATCTTTTCTAATCTCTCAGCTTGAGATCTCAATGAACCATCGGCCACCCCGTCGTTACGACGATCAGGTTGGGCATTTGGAGCAGTCTTTCTGGTGACACGAGTCTTTGAATTCTTAATACCTTGGTTTCTCTTCAAGATATCAACACCAGATAATTCCTTAGTTCTGGAGTCTGGCTTACCAACACGATCTTTCAAGGCGTCGGTATCGTGACCAATATTGTACATATGTTTTTCCATTTCGTCGAATGACTTCTTGACTTGATCTCTAGGCATGATAGCATGGTTCTTCAAGGACTTTCTGTTTCTAGCGTCAACAATCATAACCTTATGCTTGTTTCTAATCCACAAGGCTTTTTCACGAATGTCATCGATTTCTTCATCTTCGATTTCGGAGTCGGAGTCGTAGAATCCTTCCTTTTCCAATCTTTCTTCTTCATCTTCCAAGGCTTGCAACTTAGCAACGATATCTGCGTCCAAGTAATCGTAAACGTTCTTACCGTCCAACACTTCAGGCATGACATCGTTCTTCCATTCTTCGTCTTCCAACAAGTATTTGTCCTTCAAGTTAATATTAAATACACCAGCACCACCGTTTTCTTCTTCGACATCTCTTGCTAATCTTCTTCTGTTTGGATCGTTCACATCATACTTTTGAATCTTCTTAGCTCCTTCAGGAATAAATGCAGATCTGTCAACATCATCTCTAGATTGTGGCTTAGCAACATGGATCTTGTTCAAGACATTGTTGACACGAGCAGTACCCTTCAATTTCTGTTCAATTCTTGCTGTTAATAATTTTTCACAAGCATGGTTACGTACTTGCATGATGTTGTCTTCTTCGTAACATGAAGTGTTCATGATTTCAACACCAGGTACTGTGGTTAAAGTCTTTAACAATTCTTGTTGAGTTTCTGGCAAATCTTCGGCACGGATAATATCAGACTTGTTCATAACAACCATTACAGACTTGTTGGCAAACAATGGCTTGATAGAATGGAATAATTTGACTTGGGCTTCGATTGAGAATCCACACTGTTCCGACAAATCCATGAAGTACAAAACACAAGATCTTAAATGGGCAATAGCGTAAATGGATTGCATTTCGATGTTGTTCATTTCTTCGGTTGGTCTGTCTAAAATACCAGGAGTATCGATAGCTTGGAATCTCAAGTACTTGTAATCAAAATGTCCAACGTATAAAGATTTGGTGGTAAAGGCATATGGTTGAACTTCAACATCTGCTTTGGTGATACATTTCAAGAATGACGACTTACCAACGTTAGGGTATCCACAGATCAACAAAGTTCTGGTGTTTGGATCGATACTTGGTAAACGACCCAAATGTTGTCTAACTTGTTCCAAGTAAACGAAAGGATCTTTCAACTTTTTGGTGATGGTAGCCATTCTACCTAATGCAGCTCTCTTTAATTGTTTACATTGATATAAGGATTGACCGAACTTCAATAACCTAACGTAATCTCTGGCAACTTGTTCAATCAAAGTTTTGGCTCTCGAAAGGGCAGCTAACGAGACTTTATAATGGTTCTTTTCATATAAAGTGTCCATTAAATCTCTGTGGAATGGATGGACATCATTAATGTTAGGGAACCCAGCAACAATATCAGTCATCTTTTCAGTGAAACCTTCAGCGGTAAATTTAACCTTTCTCATGTAGAATGCACGAATACGAGTGATTTTGAAACCAGGTCTGATGACTGTTGGAGTTTTTCTTTGAGTACGGTTAAGTACTATATCCAACATATCATTGGCCGTTGGAACGGTTGGGATATCTTTCCAGGAAAGTTGCATGATTAATGGTTGACTGGTTGGTTATACTGTGATCATGAAAAGACTTTTATCTTCAATTTTTTTCATGGGATGCTCATCGGAGAGTGTGAGGGTTATTTTATATGCAGGATGTATGCTCGAACTCTGAGTTAGATTTACTAGTAGCTGGTAGAAGACCGAGAGATGGTTCAGGTTTGGGTTATTAGGATCAGTCTGGTAATTATGATGGTATTTTACTTCTAGGGTCCTTATCTAATAGTCCAAGTTTAGAAATTTTAAGGAAAAATTTACATAGATCAATCCATTTAGATACTTTAGATAATTTCTTCAGGAGAAATCTGTATATATTACAGGCAACTTCAAGTTATACCCATCTTAGGTATAAAGTTACGAAATTTTGAGTTAATTGACTGTATCTTCGATGTGGAACCTATTATAACCATTTGATGGTCATTTTCTATGTAATTTTATGTATTTCCCAAGTATTATCTGAGTATTTTATGTATTTCTATATTATTTTAGGTCTTTTATGTATTTTTTAGTTTTCTAGGTCTCTATGTGTTTTCTATATATTGTATATCTCTCTTTGAAAGTGTTTTCTATAACAATTCTGCTTAACAGTTGCAATTATTTCACAAATTGCTGCGAAAATTTCACGAAATGTGAAAAAAAAGAACATTCATAAAGTTCGAGTAGCCTGGAAGAATTAGTAGAGGCAACGGATTGCTAAGATTACGGTAATGTTGAGCATATTTACTCTATAGACTGAATGAAAATAATATAGTGGGATTAATGGATCAGGAAATCTGATAAATCTGATAAATCTCTACAAAAGGCTCATATTTTAATCTGAGAATGGGGAACATTGACCCAATAATCGAGATATAAGTTCAAACAAAGTAATTCGTGTGCAATTTGTACTACAATTTATTCAGTAATTTGGTAGAATCAATAAAGATTTAAAATAATATATATGAATAAATCAAAATGTACAACTATTCATTATAATGGTATACCAAGTAGTTTGGTAAACCAAATACCGAGTAACCCAATCTTTTAGCCATCTTGGCAAAACCTTCGGTTTCAATCAAATGGTAGAATGGGAATGAAGGGAACATGGCACCATCTCTGTGAACATCTGCCTTTACCAAGACTGATCCTCCTCCAACACCATCCAAGGGCATTTCAGTGTTTGCATTACCCTTAGAGTCGTAATAATGGGCCATCAAAGGTCTGTATGTAGCCATTTCTGCGTATCCTTCAACCACAATTTCGTCTTCGGCCAATGAGTTGGCAATCTTTAAGCCATCGTCGGATTCTACCCAGTTATTGAAATCATACGGTCTGATTTTGTCTTCACCATTTTCCTTGTATCTTTGGTAAACATTGGCGGACACTACAGGCTTATTGTGCGAAGCCAAGTCTTGAATCAAGGTGTTTGGACTTTCGACAATGTCAGCATCTAACCATAACACCCAAGAATGGGCAGGAGATAACGCAGTAAACACCAATGAATTTCTGGCCAAAGCCATCATTGATCTTCTTTCCTTCTGGACCTTGAATGCATGTCTCTCTTGTTCGGCTTGACTAGGTAAAGAATTGGAGTCTTGTCTCAAAATGGTGATTTTCTTGAAGTTCAAGGTATTTTTAGCCTGAGATGCTTTGATCGCTGCTTCTAATTGTTTCAAGGCAGCATCACCGTCGGCGTTTCTAGGCAAAATGAATCCCAAAGAAATCAAATTATGATCATACGTCAATTGGTTAATATTTTTCCAGTATTCGGGTAAAAATTTGGACATCGGGGTCAAAAGTAAAACCTCTTCCTTGTTAAGCAAAGCATCAGAAGATGTGGTCAACTGATTCAAATCATAATGCGTGATGTGGTTCTTTGGTAAGTTTTGAAGAATAACCGAGTCTCGATTCTTTGCAAACCAACCCCTACTCTTCTTTTTATAACTATAGTTTTTCTTTGGGGAAGAGGTACTGGTCGACGACGAGAATACGAAAAAGTAAAGAACCAATAAAATGGTGATTGGTGCAATCGCCAAAATGGGTTTTCTTCGTATGTTACGAATGAATGAATTTTTGATGACAGCCATACTATCAAATCTATAAGGTGCCACGAAAATAAAGGGAGAAAAGGTTATTTATCACTGATCAGTATTCACAACCACTAAACTTTTCAAGAATTCACCACTTAGAAACGTCTCTACCAAGGATGGTCTGATAGGATCTAAGAATAACATCAAAAAGATTTTTGTGTTTGGTGTTTGAACGATCCAACATCAAAATAGCGCGCGCACGACCCTCGATATTCAAATTTCGTGGCTGCGAAAATAGGACTCATTTAAATGAAGCACTGGTGACAACGGATCTTTTAAGGATAGAGCTATGATTTGCTTAAGAACTTATACAAAAATAGTTTCTATGAGCCAAAATCAGTCTCTGAAGATTCCTACAATTCTAAATTTACAGTACAAACATAAAAGAAGTTAAAACGTTAATTAAAATATCAAGATAATTAGAAAAACAAGACTAAAATAGCTTATTTGAAGACCTTACCGTCGGCAATTTCTCTCTTTTCACCGTTAACTTCAACTGGTTCATCCCAAGCAAACATGTTGTCAACAAACTTTCTAGTTTCTGGGAGGGAACCGTCCAACTTGGTGAATGCATAAGATTCCCAATCTGGAGCAACATCGAATGCTGGAACGTAATCTTGACCTCTGACCAAGAAAGCACCGGTGATACCGTTGTTGTTGCTTTCACCGTAGACAACCATACAACCGAACATGTATTTGGTGGAAGCAGATAATCTGTTGAAGAAACCACCAACCAAGTTGTTGGACATAAAGGTTAAGGTTAATTCATCGTTGTACTTGTAGTCAACCTTGTATAATGACCATTCTTCTGGGTCGTATTGGTTCTTCCAGAACCATGGAAGGGCGGTTTCTCTGGTTTCTTCGTTAGAGTAAACTCTCTTCCATTCATCCAAAGGAGCCTTTGGCTTGCTTAAGGCTTCTAAAGGATGCTTTGCTCTTGGAGCTTCAGCTGGAGCTTCTTCTTCTTCTTCAACAGCCTTCTTCTTTGGAGCGGCTTCCTTCTTTGGTGCAGCAGCCTTCTTTTCCTTCTTTGGAGGAGTGAATTCGACTGGCTTGTCGGTGTATTCGACGGTAGGGTGAACACCGTGGAGAATTTCGTTGCTCATGACAGTCTTGAACCATCTGGTAGTGTTTGGGTTTTCCTTTCTCCATTCGGTACCGAATAAGTATTGGAAACCTCTAACGAAGATAGAAGCAGCAAAGACATCAGCAATGGTGAGTCTTTCACCAACCAAGTAGGTGTAGTTGGCTAATCTGGCTTCGAAAACACCAGTGATCTTGGCCAAGTTAGCAAGAGCATCATCAACATTCTTCTTGTTGTATGGAGATCTACCAATCAATGGACCGAAAGCGTTAGCGGCTTGGGTACATAATTCGGAAGTGGACAAAGACATCCATTTTAAAATTTCACAGTATTGTTTGGTGTTCTTACCTAACAATGGGGACTTTGGATCGGCAGTGTTAAGGACTAAAATGTTAGTATAAATACTTTATATTTCACACTCTTCAGTAGACATAGTCAAACTAAAGTTGATCAAGCTCATATTCTGTTTCTTCAGAGTAAAAAATCTCGACATAGTTTATTAAGACAGGGATAACTGTAATATATTTGAAAAATTTCTTTCATCACTTAAAGAATTGAGTTGATTGGTAGGTGAGCCATTAAGAAACATGAAAACAAAAGCCATGTGACTTATGGCCAAAAAATTGGGTACTTACGGTAAACAACAATTGCAATTGCTTCGGTTAACTTGAATCCCTTGGTACCAATGAAGGCTGGGATTTTTCCAAGAGGGAAGTTATCGACATAACGTTTGTCAGACTTGTCAGCAACAGTGACATCTAACTTGAAGTGGTTGACTAAAGCCTTACAAGGTAAGCCTCTAACTTGTTCGGTGACGAATAAAGTTCCTAAAGACATTTTTGATTGATTGTGTTTGGATACTCTTTATAGGAAATAGAAAAACTTTTCCACATCGAGGTTGAGATTTTCATTGAAAAATTTTGATGCCCGGGTAACATTGAGAGGTCGTGGAAAGGTAAATTTGTCTTTTTCATGGTGCACTGTATTAGGGCAAGGAGATGATGATAGGAATCAGTAGAGATAATAATCATGTAAAACAGTGTTGATAAAGTATAGACAGATCAAGTTGTCAATCTGTTTGTGGGGCTGGTGTAAAAGAGATGACAAGCATTAAAAAGAGAATTTGCAGCCATTTGCCAGCTTAGGACCTTACTGCTTTATGCAAGGCTCTGTGAAGAATACAGATTGCAAATTGTTTTCATTTCTTTGAAGCAGATTCCATTTGTAACCACATTGCGCAACCATTCTTGAATCTTTTCTTTGGTTCTATTTTGCAATTGTGGCTAGGGAAAGCTCCTTCAATTTTTGATTCGTCAAGGTTTATATTATTTACAGCAAAATTGTGAGCGTGATAGTTTCAACTCCAATTTAGGTTTCATTAGTGACGTTATATTTTAAAGAATTTAAATACAAAAAAGTAAAATTCTCTGGTATTTCAACAAATTATAGGCAAAGATAAAATGAGCTCAAATTGGAGAAACAAAAGATACCGAATCTGCCCCAGTATACGTAGTTCATCTTGAAACCAGATTAACTAACTAAAGCTAATATGGTGGTTATTAATCACTAGAGCCTGACACATCAAGTCAAATTCATTGTTTAACATTGAATGAAGATTGGATCATAATTTCACAAGAAATCTTCAAACCAGTTCAAGTACTAAGAGCGAAGGAAAATCTTGAATACTGCATTTTTGGTCACAAGGATAGCCTTTTGCTGTCGAATGTGGGTTTGGTTACTGGATGTCCATTCTAATCTCTAACAATAATAAATTGTTATGCATTAAAATATTTCAGGTGCGGGTTTGTGCTATTTTAGTTGTTGATCAAAGAACATCCCAATTCTGCTATTTGATCCTAACCAAGTGCCACAATTACAAAGCTCAGTGTCTTGGCGGTGTAGGCATATCTTATCCTTCAATCAGTTCTGTTATTTGTTGAGTAATCACGCGAGATCATTTTAAGATTTCTAAATCTATTTTATTTTTAAATTTGGCTACATAAGCATTGACATGAATAATTTTGACTTAAAATAGTACAATTCTAGCTGTAGAAAGTGATAAGCCACTCAATCTTTAGGTGGAAATATATTAATAGGTTTTAGTACTTCTTATTCAACCTTTTGGATGCAAAATGTTTTTTGTACTTGAGAGCTTCGGCAAGGACCTCGCTTGACGTTAGATCTTCCAAATGGTATTGAGAATTCTCAACCACAGGCGCAGGCTTCTCTTACTCATAACCGGCATATTCTGTTACTCGTAATTTCGAGTTTATTAGAGGCGTGACTTCTACATGAATAGTGGTTGTATATTTTCCATATCGGGTTACAAGGTTATTGTATATGGATAACGAGGATTGATACATAAATAGAGTAATAATAGTGATGTCAGCTGGCTCGTAACACTGTGGTTTTCTTACATAAATATTGTTCTAATTATTTTTGAAGGAAGTTAAGAATTATAGAGTTATCACGAATGATATATATTTAATTCAAGAAAAATAGTTCATAAAATTTCTAAAGTTTGACTGAGTAAAATGAGATAACTTGATATCTCTTCTGAGAGTCAAATAATAGCCTTTTGAGTAGTCAAATACTTCACCAGCGAGAGTCCAAACAAGCTTTCTACGTAGTTTTGTTTCTAAGGTGATACCTCCTAATTTATCTGCAATTCACCCAACTATTTCAAGATTCGCCTGCACTTTTCGGATTATGCCTTTCATTCATTATTGAAGTCAGAATAATATTGTCCTCGATTTCGACTCCTGTTGCTTCCTAGGTCAAATTGACGTATACTTGTGAGGAAGAGTAGAAGTGTTTTTTTTTTCATGAACATACCATATTAGTATTTAGAACCGGAACTTCCGTAGTTTTCCATTTATATAATTTGAAGAGGCTATTCGATTATAATACAAATGCCCTCAATTTGATGGTGGATGCCTGGAGACTAATAGCTGCAAAAAAGTCTATATCGTTTATCTATGTACATCTAAGTTTATACTGCGTGAGTAAATCAACCGGACTGAGATAGCTAGTTTGTAGAAGTACCTGCTCTGAGAAGTACATAAGTATTAGTATTTTACAATTCAAGAAATCTTTTCTTGAGGTTTGTTCATATTTTCAGTCGCTTGCTGCAAAACCCAGGCAAAATTAGATTTCCACATTGCCTTTATTCCCTTCTCCAACACCGATTCTTGTATCAATCTAAAAATCGTGTATATCTTATGATTTGCTTCATGTATCACATCTGAGGACCCTATATTTATTTGCTTGCGAATGAACTCTCGTAGCAAGTTTGTAGCGACCCCTCTTTCATTTGGAAAAACAATTCGGTATTTAGCCATGGCAGATACTCCAGTTGTGCGATTCGACCCTGACTGTGAACTATTTGTATCATCCAATAAATCAGACAAATTGCTTGAAGAAGTTGTGGAATTTGCGACGGACCCGCAAGCCAGACGTATGTTAGGGAGGATGACGTTCCCGCTTTGAAAGATGAAATTGTAGTCGATTTCAATTAGTTTATTGTCCGGATTATGAATAACGTGGTTAAGTTTGATAACGTACCATAAAAACTCTCGTAGTTTATAAGCGTCACTTCTTGAGTCTTGACGTGGTGTCATTGACAGTGTCATATAACTGGTCTGTAGATAGTCATACTTTTTGAAAGATCGATTTAAGTTGGCAATTTCAAACGAATTCAATTTTGTCAATACTGAAGGCTGGAACCCATCAGCCACGTATTCATTCTTAACTCGTGATTGGGGATACTCGATTTGTTCTTGCAAATCTTCAGAAACATCATATTTCTCTTCTTGATCGTTCTCCTGCGAACGAGCCAGCTTGGGATCCTCCAAAGGTTGCTGTCGATTCTTGACAATTTTTGATTCGATTTCAAATTTCTTGAGAAGAAAGAATTTTAGTATAACTATTGATTGAATGGAGCTGATGAGGATGATTGATTTTGACTTTTTGAATCGAAGATATTCCTCTAATTTTGCAATTACCTTGTTGAATATTTTGACTTGGTTATTTAGTATGATTTTGATGTATGTTGTGCAGTTCTCTTTCTGGATGTTGCGGAATATACTGAGAAGAATAAGACAAATGCTTATTAGTATTTTCTCGAATTTGTGTATATTATCATTGTGAACGAGTCTTATTGCTCGAGCATTGTACCACAAACTCAATTGCAGCTGTAGTAAGTTGTCGAGGTCCATTTTGCTTTTAACTGAACAATTGAGTAGACAATCTATGAGGAACAGATCTTTCCCACCATCGGACTCTAGACAATACGTTGGTATGACCGTTTTCCAAATCCGAAGTTCGTTAAATAGGTCTAAAGCCCAATAATATTTCTCGTGTTCAATTAAATTGACGTATGACTGTACGTCGAGAGAATACGATAAGTCCGGAATAGCATCTTTATGGTCCTCATTATCGGGAGATGCACTCAATTCTTTTGAAACAGGTGGGAGGTCAGTACTTTCTGTATTATGTTCAAAGGATGAAGTACGATTTACGACATATCTGTCATCCAATAAAGTATTAGTAATGGCAAAATTCTCATGGATGAAGTTGTTATCGAAATTTGATGAACTTCCAGACTTTGACAGGATGGGTGAGTTGATGAGTTCATCAGTATCTTCCAAGGATATACTAGTGAAAGGCATGGAACAGAAGATATCTTGCTGATATTGCAAGTCAGATTCATTCAAATCTTCTGGTTTGTGTAGATGTAAATATGGTTCGTATGAGCGTTTACCATTATGGTAGAGGGAAGCTATTGTAATTGATTGATCAAGAAGACCGAATTGAGTCTGTACTTCCGAAAAATCCGGTGGTGGAGATTGATCTTGTGGGTTATACATGGTGTATTGCGTGAAATTAAGACGTATACCACGATAACATTTTCGCTTTGATTTAATACAATTCTTGCAAACTGGCAACTGCTCATCACATTTCATGTGTCTGTCACGACATGTTAAACAACCAGACCTTGTTCTACTTCTTCTGATAGCAGGATTCAATCTTTTTTTAGCCATGTCAACATGAATCAATATTTGTCAATCTCAAACTGGAATAGCAAATATATTACTGACAGGAACTACGATAGAGACAAATGAACCAAGCGCTGCTTCGAATATAGCAGGATACTTTAGTTGTGGGGAATGTGATGGTCTCTGACAATATGTGTTCGGCGGGGAACTGATCTCTGGTATATTGTATAGTTTCTGAGACAGGAAGTGAAGGCCAAACTTTTAGATGCAAAGAGTAGAAGTTGAAATTGATAGAGTAGTTAGCTCCCGTTTCTGATACCTATTCAAAAACACCGAGTGTCACACTCAGAACACGTTCAAATGGTTTGTTGATTCAGTAATATTTCAATGACTAATTAAACTCGATTGAAAGCGATAATTGAGGTAGTGTAGATACTCAATCGCAGAGAACGGAGACACTATCTGTTGTACAATATAGGTCAGACTCTTTTCCAAAGTACCAACACCTTTTCTTTGAATATTCAACCACTGGCTCTTATTTAACTTCGAACCAATGAAGAAATCACAAGGGAATGAAAACAGAAGGATGGGCGAGTGAATGTGAAATAAGACCAGTTGATGATAGAAGGACAAATAAAGTAGAAAAAAGACGCAATTTCAATCTCTAGAACTAGTTATATGTGATTTGGAAATTCACAGACCTCTGATCGAATCGGTATCAGAAATTTAGAAACCTAACAGAGAAAAAAAAAATTTTAAAAAAAAACACAAATCAGGAACAAAAATATTAGCAAGACCAACACAGTAAATAGAATTAGTGTTCAGTCCCAGGTCAGGTTGTAATTAATAATCGATATTCGATTTATTATTGAAAATATCTTAATTCCACTTCATTTGAAGCTCAGTCACAAAATATTAACTGATTTGAAACATATTTTTCTTGCCGATCCCAGAATGGAGAGCGATTTGTGAACCCGGTGCTAAAAATGATGGTTAGTGAATAGGAATGTGAGAGTTGGTGTATTGTAAAATAAAAAATATCGTGCAGGTGCCTTTGAAATTGAATTCTAAAGGAATCTGATAATCGTAGACTGAATGAACTTTCAGTGGTACAGATTTCTAGAGACATTTTAATTCTTGTATCTGTGGACTACGAATCCATCAGGTTATAGGGCACTACGAAGGTTTCACAAAAGTTCAAGAGACATTCTATTTTCAAGATTGTAAAAACCCCGAACCGTTTGAGGAATGTACTACGTAGAATGTACACTTAGTGAAAAATACGTGTTCACCCCACCAACGTCATATTAGTGGCACACTTACACCACCGTAAACCGTATATACGCTTTTGATGATACAAACCAATACGTAAACAACGCTTTGTGTCGCATGCGGCTTTGGCAAAAAACACCTTTTGATGGGCCGTTGCTTTGCAGGATAAAAAATACAAATTAGTGTAAACTTCTAAATCCAGATTAGGAATTTAATATCGTAGTTGATGGAGATAATAAAAGTCATTCCTAGCAAGCCAATTTGCTGATCAACCATGGTTGAGTGAAAGTGAAATGACGGAACAAAATTGTCTTGAGTAACAATTTTAGAAAGACATGTGAGTAGGTACGCACGGGATTGATCTTTCGCATGTGGCAAACGCAAAGTTGCGATTCCTTCCATTGCCTGGTTTAAAAGGTGGCACCTTCAAAATATCTCTCGGAACTAGGTACTATTTCAGTAGGCAAAAGAACTGGCGTCATTATTGTTCAAAAATACCTCCTATTGCGATGTTTCTGTTAGCATAGCTGAAACATTGCTTTAAAATTCCCCTGTTCTAAGGGCCATTTTAGGGTTCTTTGGCGGAATATTTTTAAACTACAAGTGACTCAAAATTAAAGATCCTTATCCAGTCATGCGTCATGTTGAATTTTATTTATTTTGTGTTTTTAAAGGTGAACCAATTGTTCTCGGCTGTTGTGCTTTCAAAATATTTTGAAGATTCATATCTGTTCGACATATTGCCTCCTATTTCTTCATGGTTCCAGAGTACTCGTTTTCCATATGTGGCGTTGATTCAAATTGGACTACTTTTGACTACAGATGCTCTGAAAGAAGGGCTGACGGAGATTGAAATTTTATACCCGAGACCGGAAATCTTTGAATTCAGAGCAATTTTCATTCTTGCGGTATTGCACTTACTCATCGAGGCTTACAATAGAATCCTTACTCGAAATTGATTGTTACTAACTCCTATTACATATCATTTCTATTATGTGGGTTAGCGACTTCGGGTCTTTTTTGAAAAAGACCCGATTTACTTATTGGTGAGAGTAAAAGACTTCACTTTTTTGGTGATCGCGCTCAAGACCTTGAGGACATATTTTATCATAGACCCGACAAAATTCATTTATACAATTTATTGCTATGTGATGTGTGATATTTCAAAGTAGAAAAAATTCTGCTATAGTTTGGCAGAAGGGAAATAATTTTTCGTTAAAGTTCTATTAGTTTGACGAGAGGCGACCACAGATTGATCAAGTTTGACGAGAGGCGACCACAGATTGATCAAGTTTGTGTTGAGGGTATTGGGCCAGATTAAGGAAATCCGGCGAAGAAATAAAATACCATGCATTTAAAATATTCTAACTGCAGAAAGTTCCAATATCTGAAAAAAGAAATTAAATTAACAACCAAGACTTAAATGCTAATATCTCGGGCTTGTAAGCAACTAATTTGCCACAAAGGTACGAGGTTGTAGACTGACGTTTCGTCAGAAATCAAAGCGCTCTTGTAATGTTTCATATATTGTAACACTTCTAGGTGTGTCATGAACAATAAGCCACAGTTTCACAAACGTGAATAGTTACGAGTGGATTTCGTATACAGGAGTTCCCAACTAAATGTCGCACCTGTTGTATTCGAAATTCCGTTAATTATAGAATTAATTTATCAATTCGGACATAGACCGAAGTCCGCAGTCTTGGTATCTAAATAGTAACCCTATACAATATGTGCATTTACTATTGAACAAACTAACAATCTTGGAAAATCTCAGTCACAGTATTATCGAATTAAATAAATTGTAAAAGTGTTAAAGCATCAAGAGTAGACAACGTAAATGCTCTCATCGGACAATATTTCAGAAAAAAAATCCCACTTCGACAAAAAGCCCGCCACGCCAACGGCTGGAAAGTCTCAGTACGAACCATTCGTATATGGCCCTCCCAAGTAGTTAAGTTCGATCGGTGGTTGCTCTAACGGAATTATCTCCAAAGCCAAGCTCCACCCAATTACTCAGAATTACTAAATCATTTTGCTATTAAGAAGTTTGACCATGAGGATCGTCAACTTATTTCTGGAAAAATATCAAATCTATCGATCTATTGCGCCAAACAAAGAACTGAGCTAACAATACAAACCTTGGGGCGTGTCCCAAAAGTTAATTTGTCTTCAATTAGGAAGGTCGATTCTATAGCTAGCTACCAAAAGTGCAATATTTTTCTGAAATACGATATTCGGTTATGAGAGGTGAAACGTTTTCCTTAAAAATGCTCTATTCCCCTGTAACCCGTAGATCCTTATCATGAACCGGCCACTATCACGGAGCCAATTTCGAATCTTGAAATAATATTAATTTCGGATTTCTTTGAATTTCCTGCGTACAATCAAAAGTAATAAACAAAGATTCGAGAAACGACACCATATGCTTCAGATGTAACGTGACCGAAATTGTTCGACTCCGGGGGACCTTACTAACTTCTTATACGGAACTGTGACATTTCATATTCTTTTGATTTCGAAGTCTTACCCTTATGAATTCTAAATCCTTTTAGAATTTGCAAGTGCTCTTTGTGAAATTTTCATGTTGTTCAGCACCGCTTAGCTGCAAAATGAAGTAGACAATTCTTACCACAAAACTGAAAATTTCAGTGGAGAAAGAAAGCTCCGAAATTAAGTATGGCTAAGTTCAGACGACACTATGATAGAAGCATATCTAAAGTAGCTCGCAGAGGACCAAATTATATGTACGAGACTATTGGGATTTGGATATACTCCCACCACATTTCCTCCTTCCACCCCGGGCTTTTTCCGTTTAAATCACCCATTTATTCGTTCTGGGGTTTCGCTTAGCGGTATCGATCTTTTTACGACTTGTGTCAAATTGGTGTATTTGTACGATAGATAACCTGACTCCACTTGTGGATCATCGAACAGCCCATTCCCCAGAATTACACTCTGAAATCACACACTTGGACTGGTAGTAATGCAGTCGGTTCTGTGTGATGGTTTTCTGTGGGTTAGACTTGATCCAGACCGTGCGTAAACCATCGATCCCTCCCACGCACCAACACACATTTGAACTCTTATGCTTCCTAGACCCTTATTCTGAATTTCTTTTTTATCCTTGATTCGACTCCATACGATAGATCTCTTCTTAGGCTGTGGATCTTTTCAATACTGCTTAACACCTGTGGAGCTGAATAGTTACTTCTCTATACTCTATCCTTGTTTATCATTCTCCCTTTCAATAAGGTTGAACCAATACGGGGTTTCCTCAATTCACCTAAGTCAATTCAGACAGTCTATGGTGGAAACAAATGATAGGACAGATACCAGTAGAAATAGCCGATATATATATCACCAGTCACAAGTCAATTAGATTGTTTCAATAGCAATACGTCTCGAGAATTAGCTACCATGGAATTAAGGGTTAGCGATGAGGAGACAGAAACACCAAATATACAACAACAAACGAATGCACAAATATCTACGCTGGAACCTTCGTACTCACTGGACCAAAAGCCAGTGTCACTGCAGCCTCCACCATTTGCACAGTCTCAATCCTACTACAGAAATGCTGTTCATTTCGCCCCTTCATACATTCCCACTAAGCCAAACTACTCTTACCCTCCTTACCAATCTTCGTTGAACGGTACATCTACAATTCCCGAGTCGGCTTTATCATACGCCCAACCACCAATACGTTTCGCACCGACTCGCAGCCAAGTATCATATCCACATTATGTCAATGTTTCCAATTTACCTCATTCCATTAATAAGCAAAGCTTAGTTCAACTCATTGATTCGATCATCGAGACAAACTTTGAGTACCTCGAAATTGCTGCATATTCAATTGTTAAGTTTGTTGAAGATTCGAGAGAAAGTGACACCTCAGACTCCAGTTCCGCAGAGAATGATGATGATTTCGGTTCCAGCTCGTATTGTGTCATAGAGGTAGCAAATTGGAACTTTGCTCTTAAATTGATCGAGAATATGAACGGCTATGTTTGGTTACAAAAGATATTGGATGCTCGATTTCAGAATGGGTACTACAATTCATATCTTGGGGTTCAAAATAAGATGAAAACTAGTAATCTTGATACTTCCTATTCCAATTCTCCATCTCCATCCTCAGAAAACCTATCAAAAACTCCAGGTGTATCCTACTCGGACCCTTTAACCTCACATAATCCCCCGAGTGTAACAACATCAATACAAGGAGATCCAAATATACCCTCTGGTCACACTAACAATTATGAATCACATCCTTTTTACAATTACCACCATATCCAACAGATTCCAGGGGTTTCACCACAATATGTTGCTCCTCCTCAACCTCCTGACTATATGAATCCGGCGATGCCACCATCTGGGCGGTTTCTTCAAAGACGACACTCTTCGAATCGTTCTTTTGGGCAAAAAAAGTCTTTGAGTAGAAACAGCAGTGATTCTACTTTTAGTAGCAACAAGAACTCATTTTCGTCGTCTTCGTCTCTCAGTTCGACAGTCGCTAATTCCACAAGCACAAAACAACCGGTACCCCCCTTCATAATGAATATGGTATCTCAGAAAACAAATTCACCACCCCCAGTCGAAACATCCGATCCAAGTGAAGATATCGACTTTATCAACTCAAAAACCGAAAATGCCGAAGAACCAATCAAAGTCAACCCATGTCGTTTATTTATTGGAAACGTTCCTTACTCGTCGACTTGGATGTCGTTAAAGAACTTTTTTGTACAGAGATCAAAGATCATGAGACCAGAATTGAACATGTCGATACTTCGAGTGGAAATACCCATGCACTCGCCAGGACAGGGGAGCACATTTGGCAATGGCATGGAAAGAATCAATATGATTTCCGAATCTCCAAAGTCCACTGCCTTAGGAGTTCCCCAAATACAGCCAATATCCAAAAGTCGAGGCTTTGCAATCGTGACCACTGGAAATGCCGAGTCTGCGGATGCTTTAATCGCGTTGTTTGATAACGAAGAGTTCGAGGGAAGGTCAATAACCGTCCGGTACGACAAGTTTCCTGAGTTCAACAACTATGTTTTGCAGCAATTGTACAACTCAAGCAATGTCGATAAATATGGTTCTGATTCCAATATTTACCATGGATCTTCCGTTATCAATTATTTGGCGTTTGAACGTAACCTGTTCCAACAAAAATTCTATTACGGTGGTGGTTTACAGAACCCCATTCAACATCAGCAACATGGGATGCACCCTCCACCACAACAGTTAATTTATCCTTACTATGGAATGCAACCACCACCAATGCAGGCGCAGGCGCCTATTTTCCGTCATGGAAGCAACCCCAACATTCAAACAACTCAATACTATCATATGCAACCCAACTATCAAAGACTCTACTCAGAAAAACAACCACAATCATACGGTGGACCAGAATTGCTGGAAAAATCAAAAGCAAATTCTGGCCAAAAAAATCCGATCCAGATCAAAGGAGATTTCGATAAATTGGAGGAACCTTTGCCATATGATGCCCCTTGCAAACCTTCAAAGTTGGCCAATAATACGGAGGAGGAATCACGATTCAAAATGACCCAAAAACAACTCAACGACGAAGAAAAGGCTCGAGAACTTGTAAATTCGTTTGGTGATTTGGGGATCAAGTGATTTAGCCATACATTTTCCACAATTTAACTAAAGCTTAGCACTGAGGATTTGTTAATGAAAGCTTTCCCATCCGAGTACTTCCTTAGTATGCTTGCGTGCAAACTAAGGTTCGGGTATGTTCATTTCTGTCATGCCTTGTGACATTATTATGAGTTTCGCACACGACCGAATATGGACCACCAGTGGCTCAAGATCTCTGAATAGAGGATACGTTTATGGATTTCAACAAGAACTATTTACGATAACTGGAGGATCTTTAACATTATTTAGGATTCGCTATAGTAATTATGCTTAATTTTGATTAATTTTGATTAATTTTGGGCAATTTTGCTTGAATAACTAGACAATAACAGGAGAACGGTGGAAGATTTCGTTCTTTAAGTGAATATTATAGATATTATCGGTCAAGCAGCTCAGAACAACTCAACATAATAATTGTTAAAGTGATTAATCGTAAAAACTGCTAAAGGGTGGAATGTAGTAGAACCATCTCCCAGAGGAAATTGAATTAATATCTAGATTTCGTTCCCGAACACACAACCTCGAAGAACCTTTCTAGGGAGATGTGGTTAGCCTTACACAAAGAGTACTACAATATCAAGCCAAGCCCAGGCTATCCTTTTACCCAACATTGTAAGCATGTACTTTAAGAATCGAAAGCACGATTATCACTACTGAAATTGTGTTATCTGTCGCCAAGCTCAGTTCAAACTATATCTATTCTAATATCCTTCAAATTTCGCCTCTAGTAGGCTTCAAACCAATATAAACTACTAAAGTACTCTGTTATTATGGCTGTAATTTCCTGCTTGTCTAAGCAAGTTTGGCAGATGTGTGGACTATTTTCGGCCTTTTTCAAATGACCTTATCGAACTACGTTAAGAGTGTCACATGACTGACTTCCTAAATCAAGAAACAGTACCGACCGTTGATTCACTTATCCAAGCAATACTAAACCAATAATAAAAATTGCCAAGAATGACTAGAAAAGACTAGAAATTAGTGGGGGTCTAGACAATAATTGGCGAAAATGACTGAAAATGTCTGGTAATAACGAGTATAAGTAGCTTCAAATGGCCAGTAATATTCTGTTACTATCACATTTTTGTATGTAATTAATCCAGATTACCGTATTCAAAACGAGAGTAGACTAATCTCACCAATCTACAGAGTTTAAGTCGTAGTCACTAATCCTACACCGTACAGTGACTGTCTTTAGTGGTTGAAATTCGTCGTGTATCTTACAAAAAATTTTCATCCTCAAAATCACAGCAAGCTTCTTACAAAGCATCTGCCCAACTACTAACATTCTATCTGTCGATATTTCTTCTTTGTATTAATTTTCATTATCTGTTCTAATTTTCATCATTTGGTTCTAATTTTCGGCTACGTTTGTGGTTATGGTTTCAGATGACACTGTGGCTGGCAAAGCGCCATCCTCTCCCAACTCAGGAACTACTGACATTCCTCCTTCTGTGATGGCTATATCAAATCTTAGATGTCCTTCCCCTCCTCCGATCTTGAATCGAAACACCAACAGAAGCTATACTACATCTCCTCCATTGCAAGTGAGTCCACCACCACTTGTGGCACCTAATCCGAAGCGAGAGACAATTCCAGCAGGAGGAGCGCTTTTGAAGGAGAAAGAGAAAGAGAAAGAGAAGGAAGTGACACTCACTCCAGAGTATTCGTGTATCCACGTAGATAACACCCTTAGCCCCGTGACTTCTCCTGCCTTTATCCACCTCTTGAGCTCTCCAAACAATGAATCTGCCTCAAGCTTAGACTATACATTAAATCCTCCAGCAAATAGTACTCACCACAAGGTGCCGTCAGTCCATGCCCACTTTTACGTCGATGAGGCAGTTAAGTCTGGAAAAAGATCTCGAAGTGGATCTACCAACGGCAGTGTGCCTGAACATCTTCCCGCTACACTCCCGGGTGCTACTAGCTTTGTTGCCAGCAAATCGGCCTCAGAGGTCACTAATATAAACTCCGCAACCTCTGCAAGATCCGAAACCCCTACCAACGGAGAGCAAAATGCCAATATCGACCCAAGACTTCCTCAAGACGATGGAAAATTCCACGTCTTACTCGGAGTATGTGGCGCCTTGTCTACAGGTAAAATCAAACTCGTCATGAGCAAATTGTTTGAAATATATACGCCTCAAAAGCTATCGGTACAGTTGATTTTAACCCAGTCAAGTGAGAAGTTTATCTCTCCGGAAGTCTTACAACATCTCGAAACCGTGAAGAAAATAAGAGTATGGAGAGACTCCGATGAATGGACTACTTGGAAGACAAGGCTGGATCCTGTCTTGCACATTGAATTGCGTCGTTGGGCCGATATCTTGATTGTGTGTCCGCTTACTGCAAACACTTTATCAAAAATATCCTTAGGGTTGTGTGACAATTTGCTTACAAATGTCATTAGAGCTTGGAACACGTCGTACCCGATTCTTTTGGCTCCCTCCATGGTTAGTTACTCGTATAATGCAATCACAACCAAGAGACAGTTGAGAATGATCTCTGAGGAAATGCCTTGGATCGAAATCTTGAAACCGGTCGAGAAGGTTGTGGGTAGTTTTGGTGACATCGGTATGGGAGGAATGATGGACTGGAACGAAATCGTCAACAAGATTGTTCTTAAATTGGGTGGCTACCCTGACGATGATGAAGAAGATGAAAAGGATGACAAGGATGATAATGAGGAAGCGGTTTTGGATGATGACGACGATAACGATGATGATGACGATGACGACGACGATGACGATGATGATGACGACGAAGAGGACGAAGTAGACGAAGTCAATAACTCGTCGGCCGATGTCGTCCAATCGAACCAGCCAAACGAAGAAATTACTCCAGAAATATCGAAATTATCGATAAATCAAGGTCTGTAAGAATAATCGTTATAAGCATTCCATCAGGTTGTCAGGAATTATGCCTAAATTTATAATATTCATCTTGTTCAAGGAATTCATTCCCTAGATTATAATATTCACATCGGAAATCCGAAGGTTTTATATTCCTCGTCCTTGTGGTAGCAAGCATATTTTATTTTCTACTCCTTCTTCTTGTATGCTAACGATTAAGTATGTTACAGGGGTCCTACTAAGCTATTATCACTCCTTTAATAGTCCTCTATATAGTTATATAGTAATACAAAGTTTTGGAATTGAAGTAGTTGATGAAGTGACTGTGAGATGTTTGGAGTGGTATGATATTCTCGAAGTGCTCTATGAGGCTGATATGTTCTGATATTCTCTGATATTTCACTATCTCAATTTATCACGAGAAACCATTAAATTGTTTTATTCTTTCATCCCTCCACGATTGATAATCTTCACCGATAAAAATGGAACTATCACAAGTCACGATACTTTGTCTACGGCTAGATTTTGACTGATTCTCGCTAATATCAAGCTGGAGATTATTGGTCAATTTGAGTGGTGAAAGTTCGTACGGATCATTCTCTTTTCCTGAATCTTTTGCTGGAGAGAGTCTCAGTTTCGAGGACAAAATGCTCAAATTGTTTGTGAGATTGTGGTTGATTTTCAATGGTGATACTTTGGATAAGTTATAGGATGACGAATGTTGTGGACTGTCTGTAAGGGTGTCTTCATAAATATCCGGCTGCTTGAGCGTTGAGTGTAGTGGCTGCAAATTCACATTTCCAAGTCTTGAATAGTTGTTGGTCGAAGAGTTGGAAGATGTTCTGGATGCAATATTTGAATTCGGTCTATTAACAGGGAATGAATTTGATTTGCACGCAGAGGTGTTTGGGATTGGGATTTGGGACGATCTTCCATTGCTAGTGTTAATGGCATTTGTTAATCTTATAGTTGTCAAATTATTGTACGTTCTTTCGTGGAACGTGGTGTCGGGAATTCTATTAAGAGCTGGACGTTTCTTGGCTAGAGTCTGTTTGTTAGGTGATGCTCCAGTAGGAGACTTGCGTGTAGTCATTAGTGGTTGTCTTTGTCTAGTTGATTTAGGTGCAGTCGCCGGAGCTGATTTGGTTGGAGATGGTCTTCCACTAGGTATCCGTCTAGGTGGTTTTGATGGAGACACCAGTTGGCTCCTGAAAGGTTGTCTTCTTCCTCCTCTGCTACTTGATTGGTTGGATTGTTCTGCCTCCATAATCAATAGCCTTTCAAAGAGATCCTCTCCGTTCACCTCCAAGGGCCGCTGGCCATTTTCCAAGGACTGGTTGTTGTACTTGATAATCTCAGTTTTCAAGCTGTCTAAGATCTTGGGCATGTTCTTATTAATTCTCTTTCGAAGTTTCTCTTCATTGAGCAAAATCTTACAAGAGTTCTTGCTCAACAATCGTGACGAGTCTTTTGATGATTCTATCAAGAACGCCTGGTCCTGAACCAACTCATTCATTTGTTCATAGAGCTCTAATACCACTTGTTTGGTGGAATATTCGTGCTTAAGTTTTGCTAATTCCTTTTCGTGCTCTGAAAGCACAACTTCCTTGTCTGTAGAATCAGTATTAGAATCATAGTTGTAATATTTGAATGTCTGTTCTTCTTCATTAGAATAGAGTATCTTGCGCCAGTACTTTTCGATCTCGTTTCTTGCTTCGGTAATGAAACTTTCTATAAATTCAGATCTCTTCATGTACAATTTGTTAAGCTCCAATTTGAAGTTCAAAATCGAGATATCTGTCAAAAAGCTGTTTGCATGTATGAAGGTTTCAACATACTCTGAATTTTCACCTAGTTTATCCCATAAACCTCGGCATGCATCAAGATAGTTATTCAAAGTTTTCTGCTTGGCCTCTTTCCTATGAAGAAGGGTTGAGGCGAATTTCTCAAGAAATACTAAATGGTCGTCGTTTAATCCAAATTGTTTAGGGTCTGATTTAATGAATTTTAACGTTTCGACGTCAAAGTATCCTTCGCTAGAGTTGGATTCATGGGTAGATTCAGCTTGTTTCTGTATATCAATAATCTGTTCGTCTGTCAAATGTAATGCGTTTATATGGTCAAAGCATTGGCTGATCAAATCGCTTATTCTGTCTTTACGTGAAGCTATCTCCTCGTCACAGTAGTCGATTTCTTTCAGTATACTTGATAGTATCTCGGGGGTGATTTTGGTGATTTTCAACACTCGTATCACTCGGACAATTTGATAATTCAAATCTCTCAAATGACTTAGTATGCCATCGATGTTAGATGGTTTGTTTTGTTTTGATTGTTGTGGTGATTGCTCAGAGTCAGCCTTTGACTTCCTGGGACTCGATACTATGAATGCACATTGTGCATTTTGACCGTTTGCATGCATAATGGACTCTGGCTTGGTATCTTCATTATACAATTTGAGATATTTCAAGGTATCTTCAAATTCTTCGATAAGGATTTTATGTTGTTCAGCTTCCTCTCTTCTGGGCAAGGACTGGAGGAGAGAGATATTTGCATTTGGCGAGTGGAGCTCACCAATAACTTCTTGGTTTTCAATATATGACAACGTCAAGTCTGTCAACTTTCTGAATAAATGTACAAAAGACCTCAATACCTCTAGAAAAATGGCATTCAATTTACTCTTCAACTGAAGAAGAGAGAGTTGAGGAATGTTCTTGAGCATATATTCGTACTGCTGCTCAAAAGATAAGTCGTTGGTGTCGTTTTCGTTGTCGTTATTGGTTAAGTTGAAAGGAGAATTTACATAAAAGGTTTTGTTGTTTTGAATCTTGGCTAACTTGCTTAGCACATGTTCTTTGTATCCTTCTTCGTAGAGCATATGGTTATTAAACACAATCCCGCGATTCAATGATGTGAGGTACTTCTCTCCTGAGTTATCGTTAATCATGGCTAGAATTATACGGATCTGTTGTCGTAACCATTCACATTCGTTTTCCATATTATTCTTTTCTCGCTGAAGATTGGTGGTAAAGTTCATGATAGTTTCTCCAATTACGTGAAAGATTTCTTCTTTCTTGGTTGATATCTCTTGCGTCGAGTATCCTATCTGACTGTAGATAATGTTGAGTTCCAGGATGGTGTTGTTGATATTTACAGCGATTCCATCAAAGTTTTTGACTGATCTATGGTCGTGGTTGGGTGTATGTTTGAGCAAAGCATCCTGGGAGTTACCTACAATTGTCGATTCGATTTCCAGAACATCTAAATCGTGCATGGATGGTTTGCTATATGCTTTGACGGGGGTTTGTAGTTGATCTTCGGTCATGGTTATATCCTGGGATGTACTTTCCCACGGCAAGACTTTGGAACTATCTCTAAGTGGATCCCGTAGAGCCAATTTGGTCCCTTCAAATGTGCTCATTTTTGGGAATTGACAAGTCTGTAGCGAAAGATATCTAGTTAGGGTGTTCTGGATAGCTAGCAAGGTGTGTATAGTAAGTTGAAGTATGTACTGGTCAGTGTAATACAAGAACTCTCTGTGTTGCAGATCTAAACATAAACAAAGATCATTTCGCACTGAGATGTAAACTGTAAAACTTTTTGCGAGTTACCACTTTGGGATAGATTATAAACACTACACTAGAGAGAACATAGTGGGAAGAACATAGTGAGACGATATAGGGAGTTCACTAGAATGCAGTAAAAGAAGAGCAGTAGATAACTAGAAACTATCGAGGCCAGAAAATGCACTAGAAACTAAAGGCTTTCTTTGGTTGCAAAATTTCTGATATGAGAATCGAAGCTTACTTTATAAAATTCTTCAGTAATTTCTTATAGAGCTCCTATATCTTCATTAAATACCGAATTTTCATTAGATACTGAATCTTCACTAATAAGTCATTTACTTCCAAATCTAAACGTAGCTACAATCAGTATCCTCGTGATAAAGTTACAGGACATATACTGAGAATATGTACAGTGCGATATTTTGAGAGGAGCTGGAAAGTCATAGATCTTTAATAATTTTGTGGTGGACAAGTAGTTTAACAACTTCACAGTGGTATTCAACAGGATCAAGATGTTCACAAATTATGTACACATAAATTATTAGTTGTAGTCCTTCACTTATCATAAATATGAGATAGATCAGAGTCAAATCAGAATCTTTGAACTTCTTGCTTCATATAATATTGATGCTAATTCGTCACAGAAATTATAGTCAGCCAGCTTGTGGAATTGTCCGTTTCCTCCAGTAATCAACTCCTCAGTCACCAAATCTTCGGTGTCTTCTTCTCCTATGAATATTACTGGGTCTGACTTGATGCTTTCCATTTGCTCTCTCGCTTTATGGTTTTTATGAATATTATTCTTACGGTATGCAAAGCCATAGACGTTCCAATTCAATTCTCTTGCAATTCTGAATAATTCTTTCGCTGGACCTGCTGTAGACTTGACAGAATGTTTCACCAATTCATTGTACCACAACTCGGCAATATGATACTCTTTTCTTCCGTAATGAAAGCTTATAAACGGAAAGAGTTGATTGAAGGTAAATGGTAAATGGTTTTCTCTTGAAAACCGGATCAAATTAGACGCAAATGTATAGTCTTTATGTACCATCAAGCTGGTATGGATCATAATATCAATCAACGAGACAGTTCTGTGCTTTCTCGGAATCTTGATCTTACTATTAAAGTCAAGCATGATTTTTTTGGCTACTTCATACCTGTCTGGAGCCTCTTCTACTTGGAAATCGTCGCCAGTTTTCCGTAACAATGCATTTATCAAGTGGTTGACCACTCTATCGTTCATCAATTCGTTTGTGAAGGGTTTTCTTGGACAGCCTGAGTCTAGAGACTTTACTACCTGCTCGATATATGTTTCATAGAGTTGATAAATGAGCTCCGATGTCACCTCACTTTTGTTTAGCGAATCCAAGATGATTTCATAAACGTTGGCCAAGGAGTTTGACGAAAATTCAAATCCAGTTAGCCTTTCATCAACACTTGCTTTTTGTATGTTATCAAACGACGTAATCAGGCTGATTTTACCAGTCCCATGGGATAAACCTAATAGTTTAAGGTCGTTTAATAACGATAATGCAGAATTAGTAGAACCATATTGAGATTTACTCACATTTTCACCATTTAAAGCGTTTCCTCCATTAAACACAGACGTAATATATCCAATAAGGATCTTTGGAGATCTGGGGTATCTGCTCTTGATCAAAATAAGAATCTCTTCAATCAACCTTGATCTTTGGATTGTATCTAACTTCTCCAAACCAATATTGTTCATTAATAAAAGAGCTTCTTGGTAATGGCCCTGGAGTGTCAATGTTTTCATTATGGTTATCAACGTATCAAACTTGACTTCTAGTTGATTTTTGATCATGAACTTCAATACATTTATACAATTCTTGGGACCTTTGAAAGTCATTACATGTCTGACGATTGTTTGAAGGATGGTTTGAATATCTTGTATCAATGTTGAATCGCCATAGCGAGGAATCATCGTCTGTGAACTTTTCTGTTCAAATTTGGTTACCAACAATCCAAGGTAGACATTTGCGTTCACGATATCTTTCTTCTTGATGAAATATTCAGTGAATTCTCGTAAGTCGTTGATTGCAAAAAATGCAAGCATTTTATCTCGATGACTAGCATCAAACTCGTACTTTAGAGTTTGATGCCACTTGGGTTTTATCCAGCCTGTTCTTGCAACAAACCGTTGTGTTTCTGTACCTCTCATCAAGGTCTTTTTCAAACGTTCCATTTGGACTATGGATTTGGTCTGGATGTTGATCTGAAGTAGATACAGGTATAATTCATCAAATTTCGTAGAAGGAGTAATCCTCACAAGTCTAGTATACCATGAGGTTGTAAGAAGTAGCGGTTCTGGGTTGACTACTCCTGACATGGCCAACTTGTTAAGATAATTAAGTAAGGTTTCTCCTTTATCATCAGCTAGTTGGTTTATATTCTTAATAATCTGCATGAATCCATCACGGAACTCTGTTGATGTTGGAGATATAATGAATTCTAGAATCGAGCGTTTGACTTTGTTTGATTTGAAGGTGTTTTTCAAGGAAGTAGTGATGACATGACGGATTTCACCCTCTTCCACACTCATCAATAATCTCATCACAAGATTTGGGTCTTCAAGGATTTGTTCGTTTATGAGTTCTAGAAGGTTGATGTAGAATTGATCTTTCTCGTGGATAGTTCGAGATCGGATTTTGATGAGATGCAAATAGTCCTCGGGAGAAAGGTTCATTATTTCTATCTTGGACATACTGAATAACGGGTTGGGATATGTATCTTGTGGTAAACTTTGGTACTCTATTCCTTCGAATTTGTTGATGCTTGTAAATGGGAGGCTTCTTAGGTTGAGCTTGCTTGGATTAGGAGGTTGGGTGGAAATATGTACAGCGGTCGCATGGCTTCGTATTGCCAAGGGCATCCATCGCACCTTGGATCTCTGGATGCTATGCCGTATCATGTTGCTTTGATATGTTAAGAGTCCCAAGATGAAAATTTCGTTTTACAACTCTTGTCATGTGACGGATCACGTGAATATATTGAAAATAAATAGCTAGATCTATATAGTTAAGATACACGTAAATATCTTTAGATAGCAATTATTGTGGATTTTACTCGATGATTCCAGTCCATCATCAATCCTCAACATCATTCCAACTTTCCATAACCATCACCGAAGTATTAACTCCAGCATTTCTATACAAATACTTCTGGTAGAAGTAGAATGCATCAAATACGATAGTTCCAGAACTTCCAAGAATGTATGGAAGTTCTCTGAAGAAGAATTCTTGTCTCGTGTTAGAGTCCATGAACTCACAACTCGTCAAAATCGAAAGCGTATAAGTAAAATTTCCTAGTAATGCTGCACCAAACAACATCGGCGAAATCCCTTCTACCGACTTACGCTTGTAGTTTTTGTACAATTGAGGACACCGGGACCCACAGTATACCGCCGTACATCCCCATGCAAGCACCAATCCTATAGACTGGGAAATATGTGTAGAATTCTCGGCAGCTAAGGAGCTTAGGGAGGTCTGCGAGAGTGTATCTTTATTTCCCTTCACTAAGGGCAATCCATTTACTGAGGCTCCGTTCAAAATCGTGCTTACCGCTGCAATCTTCACAGCACTCGGCTTACTATCATCCATGGAGTTGTAACTGCTTGAAGGAGATGGATCCTCGGTACCTGTGTGTCTTATATGGATCTGGTTGTTTCTATTATGTATCATGATATCTGTGTGTGTGGGTTCTGAAGGTTCTGTAAGTTCTGAGTTTACCAGTGAATACATCAACGTATGCGTCTTTGGATACACGCTGTTGTAATAGTAGTACTGGAAGCACAACGTCACATCGTTGCACAAGAAGAATATACTCAAGTAAACCTGGAACTTCAACACTACATCACTCATGAGACAACTGGTGAAGCTTAGAAAGTCTCCCATGAACCATAGTAGTAAGAAAGAAGGTGAGATTCCTGACGCCGATTTGTTCTTGTAGTTCTCGAGTATTTGTGGGAGCTGGGCAAAGATCCAGAAAATGCATGATAAAGTACTGAACACCCCTGATAGTACTGTATTTTCACATACAGCCATAATGTAGTCTAGTAGCGTCTTCCAGTGATACTCTAGATACTTTTAGCGATACTTTTAGTGGTACTTTAGTGGTACTTTCAGTGATTCTCGTGGTACTAAATATTTTTGTTAGAGATTTTGTTATCTTTGATCGGTACCGCGCTAGAGTGCGTTTCCTAATATAGAAGTCCGTTCCTGATAGTCCGTTCCTGGTACTAGTCCTAGTTGACAGGCGGTTCAAAGTTGACTACACTGTCGATCTGGAGATACAAGCAGAGAAAACAACTATTTCTATTGCTAGAATATACACAAATACCTCTCTTATAAAACTAGATTATTTCTATGAGTTTTGAGTATGATTTAGTGAAGATATTTGTAGTGAACAATATCTTATAAGTACTTTTAGCTCCTGTAATGATTTGGTTAGACTATTCTTGATGTTTTACTCTTAATAGTTTCTTTTTTTCAATTTTATCTCTTATTGTATCCACTTTTCATTTTTAACTTCTAAGTTTTGTAAAGAGTATCCAAAAATGCTACAATTACTCTGTCAGCAACTCCAACCGTTTTGACACTTCCCGCAACACCATAAAGTGCAGCGACCTCACTATTGGATTTTTCACTAGAAGGTTTTGCTGATAATTCTTCCACGGCAGTTTCAAGATCACTGATCAACTCATCAACAATTGGGATCGATAACTTCGTAAACGCAAAGTGCAAAGCTCCAGGATTTTGGAGCGTTGAAAAGTGCCATCCTTTTTCATTCAATATGTCTCCGAGTTCATAAATATTCAAATCTTTCGCAGCCAAATCTTTGACTCGGAACGAAACCACAGATCCAATAGGATCTCCTAACACTTCAAGTTTATTTAATCTTGGGTTTTCCCGGATCGCTTGTTTTACCTTCATGGACACTTGAACGATGTCCCGGCATGATTTGGTATAACCTTCTTTCCCTATATGTATGAGAGTTGCCCAACAACCGACCATAAGTGCACCGGGTCTGGATCCTGCCAATGTTGGTGATCCATACATTCCGCCAGTCCAATCAGTCAGGATATAGTACTGACATTCTCGCAATTCCGAATGTCTATACATGATAATTGACGAACCTTTTGGTGCAAACCCATACTTGTGAGTGTCGCATGAAATAGAAGTCACTCCTGGTAATCTGAAATCGAATTTTGGAATAGTCATATCGCCATGAACCTTAGAGGCTTCAAGGAATGAAATGATAAACGAACCCAAACATGCATCAACATGTAGAGGGATATTGTGTTTCACAGCTAATGCGGACAAACCTTCTATATCGTCAATTATTCCATGAGGAAAGTTAGGAGCAGATCCAACCAAAAGCACAGTGTTACTATTGATCAACCTCTTTACCGTATTTATATCCACTTTAAACGTAACAGGATCCAAGTCAACCTTGTGAAGCTTCATACCAAAATAGAAACAAGCCTTTTCAATACCTGCATGGATGGTTATGGGAGCAATCACCTCAGGACGAGTTATTCCCTTTTTACGTTTCCCATATACTCTAGCAGCCAAACCAGTCAACAAAAGCGATTCCGTACCTCCCGAAGTCGAGGATCCACATCCTCCCTTGGGAGCATTAAAAATATCCAAAACCATAGCGACAACCTCAGATTCCATTTTACGCACTCCTGGAAACACATCTGGATGCAACTGGTTAGCTACAGCATATTTGTGATATGCTTCTGACTGCAAAGCAATGAGTTCATCACCACCATGATAGACCGCACCACTGACTCTTCCATCTTTCCACGCTGTATGTTTCAAATCTTGTAACTTATCTAATTCATCACGAATATCCCCCGTAGTATAGCCCACGTCTGGCAACGTGGGAAACTGCAACAACTTCGGATCATTCTGGATCACCTCCCGTTCGATCTTAGCGATGATCGCCAGCATTTCCTCTGCCACCTTTTTCTTCACAGGTGGTAACGACAAAAAGAAGGAGAATAACGCCTTCTTGACCCATGTAAAGACATGATCAAGAGATGTGAAAATTCCATAACCTCTCACATATGTAAGCAATGCTGAAAGCTTACTAGCAACAAAGTAAACCACCACCACATCACGAATCAATGCTGCGTAATTTAATGGAAATTGATACGCTTCAATATAGGTGGCGTCCACCCATGCTCCAGTATTATGGAGCCAGTAATTTCCTGAAATTTGCAAGTATCCAAGTAATTCCGTCATATCCTTGGGCATATAAGGAGCTCCGAACAGCTTGCCTGAAAGAAACGCGCTAGAATCAATAGAGTCTTCCATTTTAGAGATATGATTGGTGACTTATGGGTACAATGGAGGGTTTCGTAGGATTTCGCAGTGGATTAATATGGAGAAAAATAGTGAGCAAATAGTGAGCACGACCTACATAGCGTGAGAATTAGAGGCTGTGCCTAAATGATTCTGGGGATCCCTGGTTCTATTAGCATGGATGGGCTACTCTACATAATTGTGAAGACATTTCTGATCTAGCTATATTATTATAAAGTGAAATACTTAACCTGAGAGACATTTTGATTCATGTTTATGAATTGTACAGTAAGATCCAAAGGTGGCTCTGATTATCCTTTTGATGTTCAATTAGAGAGGTGTTGTAGCTCTGCTTATTCTATTGCTGGGTCTACTGCTGGAACCAGACGCAGTTGCCTCTATGATAACTTGTCTCTCTTTTGTAATCTTGTCCAACTTTTCCTTGAAGAAATTGGCTAAAAAGGCATTACTTTTCTTGATTTTTGTAAGCTCGGTTCCATATGAGGCTAAGAAATCCTTCTTTATCAATAAAGGTAATGATCTCATTCCCGGACCATTCAATTTTTGTTCTATTTGTAAGTTCTGTTCTCTGAGTTTTGCCAATTGTGTGGATAATTGTACTGCTTCTGTTGAACTGGTTTGATACTTCAACCTGATCGAGTCATTTTCCTCATTTATCTTTTCATACTCGTCAGAAAGTACCTTCAACTCAGTGTTCAAGTCTTGAAGAAACTGTTCTTGGTTTTCGAGAGCTTCCTTCAAATTCCGCTTCTTGTCAATTTTAGTTTCTGAATCTGGTATATCCACCGGATCAACTGTTTTTACATCTGGAATATCCACCGGATCATCTGTTTTTACATCTTCTGCCTTTTTTGTAGCTTCAATTTTGGGTAATGATTCAGGAGGTTCAGATTTGGTTTCTTCCGCAATTGGTGTTTCGTTATCCGACTTGGCTACTTCTGCCTGTGGAATAGCTTTGTGTGAAATAGCTAATCCTTCTTCTCCTTCTTTTGTATGATTTTCACGTTTAATTATTTCTTCATCATTCTCTACTTCTTTCGGATCTTCAATTATATTCTCATCCAGTGACTTTACCAAACCTTCATCCAGTTTATCTTTAATTGAATCTTCCCTATTTGTATCTTGCTTTGGTTCAGGATCCGCTACCTTTTCTTTCAACAAATTAAGTTTATCCATTAATTCCTTTCTAATTTGTTGTTTCTTTATTAAATCAACATCAGCTCTCGCGAGTTTCTTTTCTGCAAACCCAGCATCCTCGTTTAATCTTCTCAATTTTCTATAATTGTCACCAATTTGATCATTGAAAGTATCAAATCGAGATTGTCGTTCTGTCTCCTTGAGTCTTAATGCTGGTAATTCGTCTTCATACTTTTTCTGGATCTCTTCTTCCAATTGGATTACTCTGTTGTTGAAATATTGAGCCACTGTTGCTCTGTAAAGCTTGTAGTCATAATTCCCAATTGTACCACGAATGATTTCTTTACTCAAATAGTTTGAGCCAATTTTTTTGATAACTTTATCATCAGAGAAGTTTAGCACAAGCTTCTCGTCGAATTTACCCATAAGATTCAGAAAATGTTGTCCTCTGCCATCCTTCAACCAGTTTTGTACTTTGCTCATCTTTCCGCCATAATGCTCTATGAAGAAATCTGTCAGTTCTTCAAAGATATTGAATCTATTTACAATCAACGTATTTAGTACCTGAAGCTTCCATTTAAACAACGGGTTTTTTACATCGTTTCGATGTTCAAACAATTTGGGAGGTTCGGGAATTTGTAGAATTATGTGTTCCAAGGAGTAGATAGGAATCGGTATGAGAACGGTAGTATACTTTGACTCCGATCTAAGAAATTCAATGCTAGGACTAGATATGTCAAGTTTCATATCGAATGAAAAGATGAGATTGAATTTAGTGTCTCTATCAGATGAAGATAAGTAGTTGTTGTATAGTTGTTGGGATGTGATTAAGTATAGACATACATTAGATGAGTTGTTTTGTTGGGATGTGAAATCGGGGGTGTCTCGGTTGTCGTCGTAAAGCTTATTACTGCTGAGATTTTTATAGTACATTTTCTTCCCTATCACAAGACTTTCGATCAATTCTAGTTCTTTTATACTTGGTGCCACCACCAATAAATGAAACGGCACCTTGGCCTCCTCTATAAATGTATCCACTAGTTTATTGAACAAAAGAAACTTTCCAGAAAGTGTGCTGAGTTTCTCGTTGGTTTCCAGCAATAACAACTTTTTGGGAATAAAGTGGTCTACGAGTAGCGACGGATGTTTGTCGATAATCATCAATTGATCAAATAACAAGTTGAGTTTGTCGTAGGAGTTCAGTATTGGGCTAGAGGCATTGTCCAATAAGCTGTTTATACTGCCTCGTTGATTCTTGGAGTGTATTTCGTTGAGTAGATCTGTGCTGAAGATTTGTATCATCACTTCCAATAACTCTTTTTGAATTCTAGTTAATATGGTTGGGAGGTAGTAAATCCGCTGTTCTGGCTCGAACTCGGACGACTCATACATATTCTGAGATTCCCCATTTTGTTCTAGTATACTATCGATTTTAAGGTCTGACTCGGCGTACATGGAGTTTGGAGGCTCATTAGATAAAATATCCATAAGATTCATCGTGGTGGTTCTCTAAGATATCCGTTGTGTTTGGTTCAGTTCAGTTCAGTTCAGTTTTGCGTTCAAAAAGGGTTCCAATTGTATACGTGCGTCAACCGATTATGTATTTCCAAAAGTCTACGTAAGTGTATAGTGTACAGATCCACCTACAAAGTTGATATGTGGCTCGAAATTAGCTCACGAGATCTCTGTAGTAATTGTTACTAGTTCACAATTAAGTGTGCTATCCGTCGATTATTCTATAAATTAATTCCTAACGTCTGCCCTTCTTCTTAATAACAACACTCACTCCGATGTTACCCAGACTTTCCCATACTTCCTCGTCTACCTTCTTATTTAACTTCCGACCATAAAGACATTGATCCACGATCCACATACCAACTATGAATTCGGGTTTGTTTAAAGTTCCATCTTTTCGGAAGTCTACTAGATTCCAAATTGCTTCAAGGGTCTGTTTTGGCAATCTACTTCTTGACCAGATTTTCTTTACTACTAGTCCATGGATTAATTGATCAGGTTGTGCTGAGATTAAATTGTGAAAGTTTTGCTGATCATTATTTGCACTATCAAGTTTGGATGATAACCTTGCGGCCTTGGTTGAAGCCTCTTCTTCTTCCGTGGCGGTTTCTGTAGCTTTGGAATGGTCATAATCTACCCCGACTAAACGAGTAACAACGTGGCTCATATAATTACCCTTGTTACTAGCCCATACTCCTTCGTACCTTTTTCTCTCTTGTTCCGTAATGTATGATAAATCGGAGTGGTTTTTCCATGGTTTGTTTTCGTTGAAAAGTTTCCTCTCTTTCCGTTTATTGGTTTTTCTCATAGTGGCTTTTAATTGAACTGGCTGGTTCTGGTGTGAGATTATTGGTGTAGAAGGTCTGGATCCCGATGATGCAGAAAACTCATTCATTCTATCCGGAACGCTTCCATCCTCGTTATCCAGAGTTAACAAGTTTGCTGACCCATCGACACCCTTAGATTTATACATTTTCTTGAACAAGTGACGATGTTCATCCTTTTTAATTTGCTTAGCCCTGACATTGAAATCAGGGAATTGAGGAAATCTTCCTTCTTCGCTCTTTCTCACTTTAGACTTGGTTCTATCGTATATCTGAGCAAAGTCAGTATCACATTCGATACTATATTCATCAAAATTGTCAGTATTTGAAATCAGGGACTTACTTGAGGAGTATTCCGGAGAGGCGTGAAAAGCTGACGGCTTTTTCATGGATGTAATATCCCAAACACTGTCTCCGTTATCTTCATTTTTGAATGAAATAGGGCTCTGCGTATTCGTTGATTCTGAAACTCCCAACCCGGGAGGTGGCTTTCTTTTAGGTTTGGATTTGATTTCTTCTGGTTGCTTTGTTGATTCCAGATTTCCTTCTTTTATCAAGCTTTCTGAGCTTGGAAGGTGCAAGCTGGCACTGTACACACTCAGAGTTGAAGGAATAGAAACCACGGAACTTTTTATATTATCAAAAAGAGTTATTGGTTCCTGAAGCTCTTGAAATTTCGACTCCTGGTCTGGAATTCTTAACTGAAGCAGTGTTTGTGAAGGTGCTTCGTTCACTTTCTCTATTGATTGAGATTTCAATTGGTATGCCTGTGAATCTTGCAGATTCAGATGTTGTGGTTCCGTTTGTGATTCTGGTCCGTTCTGCGACTTGTGAGATGCCATTTCCTCGAGTGATAAGTTCTGAGCTTCTTTTACTAGTTGTGGTTCCACATTGGAATTTCTAGCTTCTGCCTCCAGTTGAATGTCTGGAAGATGGTGTTCAACCACAATTATTGGTGTATCTGGAGCATGAGCAATATCAGAATCCAGAATCGCTGATATAACTAATGAAGAACATGATGGGCTGTTGAGTTTGTTAGATATAGTGCTGCTATGACTTGAAACTCTGGCAACATCTTCTGAAGAGAGGGCACGAAAGTTTGCTACACCTGAAACATTCGAAATCCGCTTGTGTTCGATACTTTCACGAAATTCTTTAATCTTGGACTGATTCTTCTGGGTCATTTCCACCTGGGAATACGATTTGGCCTTGGAGTTGATAGAGTTCCGGACATTTTTGAGCATTTCATTTGGTTCATATGACGAAGACAAACGCTTTTGACTCTGGTTGTTTGCAATTGCCTTTGAATCAATCGTACGCTTGACGCTTTTGATCATATCCTGCGCCAGCGAGTTAGATGATAAGTTGGAATGTTGGGAGTTCAGTTTTTTAAATGTTGGTATATTGTCGCCGACTTTGTATAAGTTAAAATAATCAGCAGCCCATGACTCTGTTGATTCAGCATCAGAGCCAACTGACACAAAGGATTTATCCCTTGTAGAGTCCAAAGGTAATGGTCTTGTCTTTGGCGAATGATACACAGGAGTGACGGGCAATCCAACACTATTTGGCACGACTTTTGGTGTAATAGGTATTGTAAGTTTTGAAGGCTTAGATTTAACAGGGGCCGGAGAAATGTAATTAGTCTGGATTTTGTGAATCTTATTGGTAGAAGATAGCTTCAGCACAGGTTTTGGTCGTTCAGTCTGTCTCGGTAGACTAGCCGCCGATGCTGTCTTTTGCAGTGAGTAACTAGGCATCTGAAACCCTTGCTTCTTATTGGAGATGTCTGAACCATTCGCCTTGAACGCAGCCATTGCTGCGGCCTGACTTGCAGAAGGATTCACAGACATTTCCTATTGATGGACAAACTAAAAATGAACACAACAGACAAATACTGGGACTAGCGTCTATGTTTATAAAGATCCCTGGCTGTGTTAAGTGTGTTTTTGGAAATTGAATTTGGCGACACACAAAAAAAGTTCAGATAAAGGGTCCAAAAATCACTTGCAAAATTTTCAAATATCTACCAAAAGATCTACCGAAATGTCTAAACAGTCTAGCTTATATATAGCTAAAGATATCTAAAAGAATTATCCAAATATTGCCACTTAGATCTTCTTTTTGAACGAAACCTGCGAAGAATACTATACTAATACTTGTTCACACTTCATAGAAGAACCTTGCGATTTGTGGGGGGAGAGGGAGATTATCTAAATATAAGATTGAAGATTTAGCTATTTCTTTAGCTGAATTAAGAAATGGATATCATTCATGTTTAATTTATGCAAATGTGTCTATTAGGATTCTGGAGCCACCTGGTTCGATAGTTACCCTCAGCATCTTGTATTTGAGCGTATACTATGGAGTTTCAGATGTTCTATAAATAATATGAGAGCAATATGTACTTGAGACTACTTTCCTTTGCTCTTGGTGGCGTTTGAGTTTCTGCCCTTACCAATCTTCACATTCGAGTGTCTGGTAATAGAGTTTGTGAATGGAGACATATAGTTGTCAGCACTTCCACCACCGACCCATTCTTGCAAAACCTTGTCGTTTTGTTTTCTTTGCCAGTCCTCGTCCTTCACTGCACGCTGGTACTCCTTTTGATCTTCTCTCAAAAGAATAGGGTTTTGTAAAGTTTTGTGACGATTCTCTTTGTTATGCTGGTAGCCGCTATTGCCCAGCAATTTGATCAGCCTTTTACTTAATGGAGAGGCTAAGGAATACTTGTCACCTCTCTTTATCCATTGAAAGTTACTCTTAAGATGTGGAGTGACTTTTCCTGATTCAGTGTCGATAGATACGGCACATCTTAAGAGAGTATTACCTCCACATTTAGGACAGAAATGTTTAGGAGTACCGTCTTTAGGAATAGGAGTCAAACGGAAACAAGCGTGACATCTGTACATATAGTTACGTACACGTTTGATCTGTCTTCCTGACATGGAGTTCATTAAATTAAGACCGATTTGCATTGCAACATTTTGACAAGCAAAATCTCCGGTAGATAATGCAACATCGATGAGTTTGAATCCCAGAGCATTTGATTCCTTGATCTGTTCATTTCCATCTTTCAAGATTTCTTCTTGTAAGTTTTCAGGAGTAATCCATTCTCCATCGTCGTCATTTTCATCATATGCTTCATTTAGTATTTCGGTGGAAGATTCTTCAGTATTTTCTGGAGAGTCGGCTTCAGTAGTAGACTCTTGAGTGATATCTTCTGTGTTAGTTTCTTGTGATGGAGTAATTTCTTGTTCTGTTGTTTCTTCAACTTTCAATGGTTCAAATTGTTCAAGAACCTCTTCAATTGGTTTCCATTCAGCTTTCTCGGTTGGTACACCACCTTCCATATAAAGTTTGTCTTCTGCCTCTCTTTTTTCTCTTTGTCTTTTTCCACCTCTACGACGTATTTTCTTGTATGGTGTTTTGATTGGTACCACTTCCCAGCCATCGTCTTCAGTTTCTTGTGGTTTTGACTCTTCACTAACAGTTTCTTCTATCTCTGGTTTGGTGGTTGATTCTTCTTTCACCTGTTCATTCACCTTCTCTTCTTCTTTCACCTGTTCTTTCACCTTTTCTTCCGTTTTCTCTTGTTCTTTGACTTGTACGGTGCTTTCTTTCACTTTCTTAACCTTTTCCTTTCCGTCTCCTGGAAATTTTCTCAATTTATCTTCACCATTTGCTTCGACTTCCAACTCATAAGCTAACGCAATTATATGAATATCGTTTGCAGATAAAACCTGATAATCACCAGTCAATTTTGCAAAACTACTCACTTTTTGAACAAACTCGGCCTTTGGGTGTCTTATTTTCAAGTTCTCTGCCCACAACAATAATTGTTGTCTAGAGTGCTCATCCTTCAATTCATTGTGTACCCCTGGAGTGGTATAGAAAATCTCAGCATGTTGTTGCAACGACGAAGCAGACTGCGTAATAAGCGGGGTCGCATCAAGTACGAGCGACTTGATCTTCTTTTGATCTATAGACATGTTCTCTGAAGTTCAAATGATTAACTACTAACGTGAAAAATTTAAGAGATGAGATCGAGCTTAGATATTTGACGCTTACGTAAGTGCTGACCAAAATTATATCAAAATTGCGTTTGCAGTTTTTCGCTTTCATAAGCGCAAGGCCACGATTCTATCAAACTTGCATGTGCTTAATCTCCATCGTTTGATTGAACAATCGGGCGAGGGGTCGCTATAGCCGCCGCGATCATAACGCTTATTGAAAGTAAGAATTCTGAGTGGTAACTACTTTCTACGATGAACTGAGCCCGTAATTCGCCATTCTTCTAGATTGCTACTACCCTCGGTGCAAGTATTCATATATAAATAAGAATTCCCCCGGTTTTTAGAAAGATTTTATAACTGTTAACAATGGCACCAACTACACCAAAAAAGATCCTTTTGCACTGGTAAGTATGAGGATTTTCAGTAGGATCAGTTAGGGGAGCATATTAGAGAGTTATCGTACTTGAACCCACCGACCAACCTGTTCATTTCTCACAGTCCAGCTTGTAGAAGTGAGACTTCTGTCTATGAATGCTATTTACGAAAACTACTTCATGACCAGTGGTACTGATACAACTGGAATAGCTGACAGAGTGTTCTGAGATGATATGTGATCTCTGCATTTCTAGTTAGATGAATTGTGTTTCAGACTTGTTTGTATGGTGTCTTGATATCGGCTGCCTTAACTTTGGAACTTTCCAACACTCAACCTTTATTGATACTAACCTCAGGCTTGAACACTCAAGATCCCATCGTATTCTTTGGCTCTTGGAAGAATTGAACGTCTCTTATGAATTGAAAACATACAAACGTAACAAACAATATCGTGCCGGACCTGAATTTGATAAACTTCATCCATTAGGAAAATCCCCAGTTATTGAAGTATTCTACGAAAACGGGGACTCTAAGGTGCTTGCAGAAACCGGACACATCATTAATTTCATTGTTTCAACTTACGACACCACGGGCAAATTGACTCCGGAAACTGAAAACGATAAGCTTGATGCCGACTATTATTTGCACTACGCTGAAGGTACTTTGCAACCACTTTTAGTATCGTTATTAATCAACACATTTGCTGTAAAACAAGCTCCATTTGGAACCAAATTCTTGGTCTCAAAGGTCGTCGAAGCTCTTAATGACAGCTACTATTTGAGCGAGCTCAAGAAGAACTTAGCCTATTTGGAAGGTCATATGAAAAAACAACACGAAAGTGGTAGTGAATATTTCGTCGGCAAGAAGTTATCTGTCGCCGATATCATTTTGCACTTTCCAATGAGTAATTTGTTTGGAGATCAAAATAGACTGATTGGTGGATCCGACCCAAAGGAGCTTTATCCAAATCTTCATAAGTGGGCAGAAAATACCAAAACACAAAAGAGTTTAATTAAAGCAAATGAACTTGTACGTGAACTGGACACTAAATTGTAATTGACTTTTTTCGAAGAATGAGATCTATGAGTTGAAATAATTTGATACGATTTTGGATAACTCTTGTAAATCTTTTCTTCAAACTGCCAAATCGTTTTAGTATCGAAGAGCTATGAGTCCTGTGTTTGGAACCTTGAATAATCTGTGATTTGTACTAGCAACAGACTTGAATAATTTTCAAGATTGGATCTGAGACCTGGGTTGATTCATTACTTAGTATATATTAGAAATTGGTTTATATTACAAAATGAAGTAGATATATGAATACACAACGTTTGGTTTCTATAATATGTGTAATAGATGTCTGGTATATGTCCGATTTCTTCATAAATTACATCTTGCATCTACCAGTAGGTTGGTCCAGACTATTTCAGATTACTACAGACTAGAATACTCCAAACTGGACTAGTTCGTGGTAGGCTAGTTCAGGGTGGGTTTGGCTATTTTTTACTTGATTGCTACTTAGTATAATCTATTGGAAGCTATTTATTACAACTATCTCTAATACATCGCATTTATGGTTCTTTAAATCTACAAATTCTATTGTTATATGTAGAAACTATAGATTTTATGAAATGTTTTGATAAGTCAGGGTTCATGCGTTTTACGTCACGTATGTTTTACGTCAGGTATTTGGATATCGTATTCCTTTACTATTGTCAGTCTGGGGTGGGCAGTATGCATCTTTAGATAAACTTCAGCACCCCCCGCATAACGAAATTTCCCAAAAAGGAAAATAGTTGGCAATGAATATTTTAAATTGAAAGTTTTACACCTCGAATAGTCGTAGCTTCCTGACTATATAATCGGGGGTATCGCTAGTTGAGGAATAAATTGTAATTGAAGTAATTGTAATTGAAGAAAATGTTTGATCCCAATCATAAGGATAAGTTTATATTACATTGGTAAGTTTCGCAGCCAAATAATGCTGGGCCTTCATGGATGTGAGGTTCTAAAGTGAACATAGACTCTAAAATTTGAATTCTAGTAGTTATGTTCATCAGTGAGTTACAAGGAATGATATAATAGGAATGAAGTTCTACCAAACGAGGCACTAGTGAGGGTTAGTGAAGTGTTCAGACTAAGTGATATGGAGAAGATTCTCATATGCTGAGTAGACTTTACTAGAAATCATATCCAGAGTTGCTGGTATAAACCCTCACAGAACCTATTTACGTCACTCATTTTCAGTACTAACATCCAGGCTTGATGTTTCAAGATCCCAAAGAGTTCTTTGGATACTCGACCTCTTAGATCTTAACTACGAGGTCAAAGTGTATCTTCGACATCCAAAAACTTTCAGAGGACCAACAGAATTATTCAAAATCCATCCCAGTGGAAAATCCCCAATTCTAGAAGTCCAATTTGCTGACGGTAGCAAAGGGTTGAAGCTCGCTGAAACTGGATTGATTATGCAATTTCTTCTTAAATATTATGACCCACAACACTTTCTTCATCCCAAAAGTCCCCGTGAACAAATTAAAGTCGACTATTACTTGCACTATGCAGAAGGCACGTTGCAAAGTGTGTTGATGACTTTGTTGATAAATTCCGTTGCCAAAAAAATCGCTCCGTTGGGTCTAAAGACAGCAGTGAACTTCATTACCAAAGCATTGAACAAGGGATATCATATCCATGAGTTTAAATTGAATATGAAATTCTTGGACGATCAGCTTCGCAAAAACGGGACTGGATTCTTTGTGGGTGACGGCTTGACTGGTGCAGATATAATATTGACGTTTCCAATATATGAAAACATTTTTGATAACCTAGACCAAGTCCGGACCATCTTGAATGAAAAGATAGACATGGAAAAGGAGTACCCATATTTGGCCAAATGGTCAGAAATGATTAGTAATAACGAATCGTATCAGAAAGTTTCTCAGTATCTGGACGATTTGGTGGACCAATATATTCAGGAACACGCATTGAAAAAGTGATTGATTAATTGATATTTAGCGACATGGAGACCGCAATTCTGAATTGAATTGGAGAGCTATGAATTAAATAAACAAATCTATTTGGCCCCTGGTACGTTAAGTTTCCTGAGCTAAGAAGGCCTTCCTGATGGTTTCTTTTGCAGGTTAATTATATGCAACCGCTTTTTTGCGACATTTTCAATATTCACAATTTTGCAGCCACAAATTTAGCCACACTAGTGTGGAGTCCAAAGATAGCGAACAACTGCTATATTTTGACAGTACATGGTTGCTACGCTTGAAATTTTAAGCTTAGACCTGAAATTCTCTTAAATATTGATTATCTAATCCTTTCATAATATAATACTGAATGAACTTATCGTCTTCATTAAACATGTTATCACTCTGGGAGTTTCTTAAGGGTGGGATTCTGAGCCTCTAGGTATGGCTATATTATTCATAGATTCAAACTTCCTATGCTTACCAAAACTAGGACGAATATGAACCACAGTATTTGCAATCTCATATTGGTTCAACATAGAAATCAGATGTCACATTTTACATTGTAATGTGGCTCCATTAATAAGCACTGACTTTGGCATCATATAAATAAGGACTGCTATGCTCCAATACTTCATATGTCTCAGATTATCTATAAACGTCTAGGACCCTATTTTGCAATGGCTCCTACAGCAACCACTACAGCTTCTTCGGAACAAGAATTACTCGAAACTATCACTAAATTGGCGTCCCTAGGACCTATTGGACATGCCAACTTCAAATCAAAAGTTGCCTTGGGCAAAGATGCTTCCTTGTTAGAAGAGATTCCTGCTTCGACTAGAGCTAGATACGCTAGACATAATATCGATATTTCGGAGGGATATCCCGTCGTTCCTGATAACGAGCAGATTCCCAAATTTGTCGCCGATGCCTACGAAATCAGAAACAAAGACTTTCCGTACATTGAAAGAGGAAAGAATGCCGACCCTGAGAAAAAAGCATTGTTTGGTGCTGCTACCGAAGTTAGAGATTTAACCAAACATATCGGTACGGAAATCTACGGCTTACAATTGGCAGATTTGGATGATAAACAGAAGGATGAACTAGCACTTTTGATTGCAGAAAGAGTGGTAGTTTTCTTCAGAGATCAAGACTTGTCTCCAAATAAACAGTTAGAACTTGGCCATTACTGGGGACAAGTGGAAGTTCATCCTCAAGTTCCAAGAGTAAACAAGAACCTCAACGGGGTCACCGTCATTTGGCAAGACTACTACAGAAAGAAGTATGGTTTAGGATTAACGTTTAAGAGATCTATAGGAGGTAACTCTCAGTGGCACACCGACTTGGTCCATGAACATCAACCTGCTGGAATCACACACTTGCATAATGATGCGATTCCAAAAGTTGGAGGAGACACTGTATGGGCATCTGGTTATGCTGCATACGATAAATTGTCGCCAGCGTTCCAAAAATTCTTAGACGGTAAGACTGCTATCTACCATTCAGCACATCATTATGTTGATCCGTTGAATCCGTTGAAAGGGCCCAAGTATGTTGAGAGAGAACATCCAATCATTAGAACTCATCCTGCTACTGGTTGGAAATCTTTATTTGTCAACAGATCTATGACTTCTCGTATTGTTGGTTTAGAACCAGAAGAATCAAAGACCGTTTTGGAGTTCTTGTTCAACATTTTCGAAAAGAATTTGGATATTCAAGTAAGATTCAACTGGAGACCTTCAAAAGAAGGTTTGGGCACTTCTGCACTTTGGGATAACAGAATTTCTCAGCATAATGCTGTATGGGACCACGAAGGATTAGAGCCTCGTCATGGTACCCGAGTTACTTCCCTTGCAGAAGTTCCTTATTTCGACCCGGAATCAAAATCCCAAAGAGAAGCTTTGGGTTTATCTTTAGATTAGTCAATTCTAGACATAGTTCTTTTATAGAAAGAAATTACTCTGGTTTCGAAATAACTCTGAGTTAAAAATAAATATGGCTGCGAAAACTTACAGAAATGTACTTTAAAAATACTTACCTTAAGAAGTGTAGCTTAATGGTAATTGAGTCATAGAGCAAAAGGAATGTAAAGGATTATAAGATATGGGACTGCTCTTGTTATGGTCTGAAAATAGCCTCCACCAGTTAATAATGAGAGAACTAGAATTAAAGGAATATATAGAAACAAGAGAATTGAAATAAGTAGAGGAATTATTAAAAAGAGAGGAAATAAAGGAATCTATTAGGATTCTATTAGGATTCTATTGAATGTGATAATTTCAAGGTAATTTGGAATAGTACTTTTTTAGAAATTCGACAAAACTTTCACCTTTTTCCTTAACAATTAACATTTTTCACAATATAATATCGCTAAATTTCTTCTGCAACATGAACTACACTAATGCTAAACAGAAATTGTAATTGAATTTAGAAGTGGTATACAGATCTATGTAACTATGTGTAAGAAATTGAAGGTGAACTTATTTTGTCACTTATAAAGTTGGGTGCAAATGGATTCAACAAAACGCACCAAAACAGATTTCAAATGAGATATTGAACTTGAAATATTGAATGTGGATCGCCTGAAATTACTCATACCCCAACCATGGAAGCGATACATATAGAAACTCTTGATACTCACTATTTAACGAGTCGCTGTACAAAATACTTCGGGAACTCGCCATGATAAGAGAGAGCAAAACGTGACAAAAAGAACGATTGAAACGGAACAGCCGTCAATCCCGACCCGGATTATTTCTAAACTTTCTGTTTGTGCTTATTAACGAAACACCATTCTAGAGATTTCGGGTTTAGATTTCAAGTTTGCAGATTTCGACGTTTGATACTTTTTGTGAGCCTTATGACTCTGACTTCTTTTAGTGAAAAAATAGCCTCAATCGTGCCGTTATTTTCAATGTTGCATTTGTTTCAGCCAGGAACACAATCGCGAGCCACTTATTGTAGAAATGTGCTCTTTGTAATTTTGAGAGCAAACTTGGGACTCCTCGAAGCTTGTTGTATAATGGGAGTCATCGTGCTCCAGAAGTCCTATTGCAGAAGAAATCTTTCCTCTCTATCTTGAAATGTCCCAGAATCTATGGGGAAGTCGATTTTGTGAGTTGTATTATATATATAATTTGCGGCTTCTACAGGTAGTTCTTCTTGAATCGTTCAACGCATAACATCACTGTGGTGATAATCTGAACAAAGAACCGTCTCTAACTTTTAGTTGGAGTCAACTTGTTATGAACTATATCGTAGAAGCTCGAACATAACTTGATTATATCTTAGATACTCCGTATAGCGAACTCACCCGGTTAACCCAAGGAGTCCTGGCAGACTCTGTAGAATATTGGCGGTTTGTGTTTGTGGAAGTTGAGTATCTCATCAACTCCCAGAATTACGCTATGTAGGCTGCGACCCACTTATACCTTGCTGTGATAAATGTGGCCGGATCAAACTATTCATATGACCCGCGCTTGTCGGTGAATACACTATTGCTTCGTGTATGAAAAGGGCCCTTAATGTTCAAATTTGTAGAGTAGCTTTAGGCTCATATGTTCCCTTGAGTTAAATATCTACTATCCCACATCTCTCTTAATACTTCTTCGCATATTTGGTTATGATAGCGGACGGTGCATTTGCCGACACATCATTCCTTGGGGGTGCTTCGCTTCGCTGAGACGCTCGGTCTGTCTCGTTCGCACGCAAAAATTTCAGCGTCAACAACACTTATTCCTTTCCACCAGCACTTATTCCTCAGAATAACATCAATCCATCCGACTAGTCACGTAAGGTCGTGTAACATCTCCATTGAGTGATAAAACAAACCCTTTCAACCACAAAATTTAGAAATCATCTACCCCTCGTCTAGTCAACCTTAGAAAAGTGGTGTCGCGGATATACTTGCACGGAAGTCTATTGTTTACTATTGGATCTACTACTAGAAGTACTATTATATATAACTAGTACATCTACAACCCCTACAGTTCCATTCCACGTGAGCTTTCCCTTTTTTCATTTTTTTGATCTTGAGGTTCATCGTCAAATTTTATTGTTTACTACATAAAATTCAGCATTTCATCCATGTCTAATCGTGCACAATTATCAGCGAACCCTGCAGCTTTAGCAGCTGCAGCGGCAACTCACAATCCAAACTCGGTTAATTCAACTGCCAACTCTTCTAATAATTCGTCAGTGGTCGGTTTACATTACAAAATCGGTAAAAAAATCGGTGAAGGGTCCTTTGGTGTTATATTTGAAGGTACTAATATAATAAACGGTGTCCCAGTAGGAATTAAGTTTGAGCCAAGAAAGACAGAAGCTCCCCAATTGAGAGATGAATACAGAACTTATAAACATTTACAAGGATCAGAAGGAATTCCAAACGCCTATTACTTTGGCCAAGAGGGTTTACACAACATTTTAGTTATTGATTTGTTAGGACCGTCATTGGAAGACTTGTTTGATTGGTGTGGAAGAAGATTCAGTGTCAAAACTGTCGTTCAAATTGCAATCCAAATGCTTAATTTAGTTGAAGAAGTCCATCGTCATGATTTAATCTACAGAGATATTAAGCCAGATAACTTCTTGATAGGTCGTCAAGGTTTACCTGACGAAAACCATGTTCACTTGATTGATTTTGGTATGGCCAAACAATATAGAGATCCAAGGACCAAGCAGCATATTCCATACAGAGAAAAGAAGTCTTTGAGCGGTACAGCGCGTTATATGTCTATTAATACTCATTTAGGACGCGAGCAGCTGAGAAGAGATGATTTAGAAGCATTGGGTCATGTGTTTTTCTACTTTTTGAGAGGTCAATTGCCATGGCAAGGGTTAAAGGCACCAACCAACAAACAGAAGTATGAAAAGATTGGTGACAAGAAGAGAACCACTCCAGCAGTTACGTTATGTGATGGCTTGCCTAGACAATTTGCTGAATTTTTGGATTCAGTTAGAAGTTTACCATTTGATGCCGAGCCAACCTACGAAGAATATAGATTACTTCTTGTTTCTGCATTAGATGATTTAGGTCAATCATGTGATGGTGATTATGATTGGCTTCATCTCAATGGCGGTAAAGGTTGGGATTCTTCAATCAACAAAAAGCCCAACTTGCATGGTTACGGACACCCTAACCCTCCAAACGATAGGGAAAGACGTCATCGTGACCAAAGAAGAAACAGACAACATCAATCTCAACAACAACAACCTCAACCACAACAGCAATTGTCTGCCGCACAATTACATCAACAGAAATTACAACATTTGGTTAACAGACCGTTACCTCCAATCAAACAGGACTCTCAGAGTGCGGGAATTCCCAACTCTATTACCAACAACAATGCCAATAGAAGCAACGGTGAGTTATTAACATCGCAACCTATTAAAAACCAACCTACCAATAAATTCGAAACTCAAAATAGACACCAATACGAGCAACAACAAAACCACGAAGACCAAGACAACCATAAAGGTTTCTGGTCCAAAATGTGTTGTCAATAAGCAAAATAAGAGGAAAGTTTTCAAGACGACCCTAATGACATGTGTCGTCAACAATGCTTCTCCTTATCTAGAGCCATTCTGCACTTTTTCTCCTCAACTTTTTTATTATCTGTTATGTTTGAGCTGCTATTTCAATCTTATTAATGTTTTCATTTAGAGAGTTTTTAATTCCAGTCTTAATTATACAGTGTCAAGTATACATCATGAAAATCCCAAAAAAAATCACCACTTCAATTCTAATCCGTTCCTTCATAGTTATATAACCTTGAACATTGTCACGAAAGTGATATATTAATAATAAACAAGTGTATTAAACGTATAGTAATAAGAAATACTAGCCGACATCAAGCCGATCAACGATCATTGATAATATTAATTGGACGTCAAACATAAGAAGAAATAGAAATATACATAGTACATATAGGGTGAGTTATTAATGAGTAAATCTGTCTAGTGGTTATTTCTATTGGGAATCAGGCTCATTCTATACTTTCTTGTACCTGTAGAGGATTCTAACTCAAGAGCTCTCTAGAAGTTGCTCACTCGAAGAGCTCTACTTAGGTATTTTCTCATAGTCTTCCTTGGTAAACTCCATCTCCTTATAAGTATCCTTCAAGTACTTTTCAACCTCGATCAATGCATCCTTTGTCATTTCCTTCTGGAACATCCCCTTTTCATCCCTCGAGTTTTTGTTCAAAAGATCCAATCTCTCCTTGAGCAACTCGACTCTGTAGTTGATCCATTGTGAGTAGAAACTATTATATGAAGAACCATAGTTAATTTCAGGCTTGACTGTTGATAAGACACTGCCATCGTTCTTCAATGGATCTTTAGCACGGTACGAAGTGACCATGGTGATACGTTCGCTCATTCCAATAGGCGAAGGAGCTAAATGTTCAATCATACGCCCTTGCAAGATGGCAGCGGAACCTTGTTGAGGTCCAGGGACAATTGCAACCTTGCCCTTCTCTGAACCTCCCATACGTAAAGATGTTTCTCCACCAATCATGTCTGTAGTGTCTGAGAGCATTAATACACATACAAACGGATAACTGTCGTAATGCCAGTCGACAATGGCCGGGATGCCTACGCCGTCCGAAGAGGCAGTTCTTGCTCTTTCCTCCTTAGCAACGTCTGGGTGTTTCATGGAAACGTTCAAGTGAGCGATTTCAAAGTCCATCACGACTTCCAAATTCACCCCAGCCATTTTGCTGACTAGTTCCATTGTTTTTGGGTGAGTCCAACACTTATACGTGAATGGAGCGGAATATTCCTCGTCGTTCTTGACGTATCCTCTCATTGCAACATCGAGCCCGGAGGTGGAAGAGTAACTGAATCTTGCAAAGTTCAAGAACAACTGCTTTTCAAGGACTTCCTGGCGCATAATATCAACAGCCTCGTCGGTGAATAATGGAAAGGGGTCACTTACTCCGATAGGAGAGATTTGACGTTTATTGGTGAGTCCCAACTCTTCCATGGTGATACGACGTGTGTTTTGAAACTTGTGTTTCATCATAGGGGAAGCATAGTAATTGAGATGGAGGCTGGGATCGAATTCAACCCCTGCAGTAGACTCTAGCCCCGTCTTTGCTTTTGCAGCCTCCCATTTGGATTCAAGGAGTGTCTCGTAGGTAGAAGACGGAACGGACTTATCTAATCTTCCGCTAATTATAGTTTCGTTAGATGGCATAACGGAAGAACTTATTGGAATCGACCATTTGTTTGTTTCGAGTCCCGACGTCTTCTTATATATCTATGGACCTTACGTAAGTTTTTACCCATTTAGCTGTTTCGATCCATTGTATATTTTTTTTGCGCTTATCAGTCGCAGCCAAATTGCCTAATTGGAATCGTACTTCCGTTATCTATAGGCCGCCTTTATGAAACGAGCCTTTATGAAATGAGCGGTCAGCGTGTGGGTCATGGACTCTGTAGTGGCGTGCTTAGTCAGTTAACTCGTGACTGTGCCCACGTCACGATACCTTAAACGTAATGTATTGATTTAGAAAATAGTGAGTTAATAAGCAGTCGGAGTAGAGAGTTTCAAAGTTTTAATAGTTTATTGGATACCCCAGTCAAGTGACTGGCATTTCCTTTTCTAGTCATAGTCTATAGAAATAGAAGTTTTGACTTTTTTTGATCAAGTTATCCGTGGTAAACTCATATTGTTGATACTCTATTTATCGTTTATAGGTACTTTTATTGCTCTAAGCATCGCTTATGGTACTTTTATCAAATTAGGCATTAATAGTATTATCCGATATTATTCTCCCCAGTTATCAGATCCGTTATACTAAAATAACCATCCTTACTATCTCTTGAAATGGTTAAGTCATACTTTAATACTGTAAAAACGCACCAAAACGAGTTCTAATCTATTTCCGCACGTTCACAACCAAGTGACGTTACAACTCGATACTAGTAGTGAAAGATCATCACCGCTGCGTAAGTCCGTGTCGGACATGGCTATGATTATGACATACTGTCCAAACCGAAGATCGGAGGTAACTAAAGCACGGATTCATTCGACCTCGAACTCATCTCAATTTGAGTAAAAGAACCGTTGAGAATATTTTTAGCGGAGACTAAAGCCAAAATAGGTATAATAAACCAACCAGTAGTCAACCATACTGTTATATAGCAACCACACATTTGAAGCAACCAGAATTTATATCAACCAGAAACATATACAAATCATATATTACTACATTCTAGAAATAGTCTATCACCTTTCTTATCTTGTTAATAATCATCTCACGAAATCCCTATCGGCCGAGATCTGGTGGAAAGTTCACCCAGTAATGCAAGCTCAGTAGTACAGGTTCAGTAGTACAAGCTATAGAGAGTGCTGATAATTTTTACTCCTCTTCCGTCATAGAATTCTCATGTTCTATATATAAACATCACTTCTACCACTAATATTACTCTTCAAATGTTACACATCATTTCCGCAAAAAGTCGTTGTAGCACTGGTTCTCTTTGACGCATATTTTGTCGCAATTTTTAACCGCTATAGTTCTAAATGAATATTCCAATTCCTTACCATGGCACACCAACAAGCAGTGGAAGCCAACCTTCGGGTGTTTGACCAAGGGTTTGCAGATCTGTATGACAAACGTGACTCCGTGAAATTGATTTCAGTAGCAAGCACAAAGATTTTGATTGAGTTTGATACCAGTAACCCCACAAATAGGAAATCGCCCGAGGAATCCGCTCAAGTAATTCAACTAAGCGACGATCCTGGCACATTAGTTGATCCCAAGACGCTTCACAAACAGTTCCCCCACTCAGTCTTCAAGCCAGGCATTAAACTCATGGATTTTGCCTGTGGAACTGGAATCGTTACTGAAAAATTGTATCCCTTCTTAAAGGGTGACAGTGAGACAACGGTGGTGGGTGTAGATATAAACCAGATTCTATTGAACAGCTTTGATTCCAAGGCCAAGGAGTACCAGTCGGATATACACATCGAATCGTATGTTTGTGATGTGCTTGAGATCGAGCCTGAACTCAAGTCTAAGTTTGAACTGAGTTTCGACGTGATTATATGTACGATGTCGTATCACCATATCGAAAACTACAGAGAGATCACGAAAAGAATTTCTTCGTTTCTAAAGAAGGGAGGCTGGCTTTTCATTATTGATTTTTACAATGAAGATGTAGAAACAGAAGAAAGTGACCACACATCTACGGAACAAAACGACTCTGCTGTTAGACATATGGGTGGTCTCAAAATTTCGTCTCTAAATGAGACGTTACAATACAGTGGCCTATCCAAAGTTTCTTCTGCTCGTGAAATCATTATTCCTATTTGGCAACCACGTAGTTTTGTTGAAAACCATTCTACCCAAAAGACTGTTGATGACCTTAATGAAGGATTACTTCCTAGTCGTGATGGATTAGCGGGCAAGAAGGAATATTTGATTCAGACCAGTATTATCCTTGCAGTTGGACAAATGGCTTGAACTTTATTCAAAGCTACAAGTCAAAAACTAGTCAAATCACTAGTCAAAACAACAAATTAAACTAGAACTAATAAATAGTACTTTTCAATTCTACCTACTATGCTTTCAAACGTATTCAAATTATCATAGTTCTAGCTATAATGGACCTAAGGTCTAATTTACCTACTCTTTATAGTAATATACGACATTTATTACAGTATCAAGCGAGTTTAAAACTAACTCGTAAGTGCCCTGGTTAATATACGAATAAAAGCAATTGATTATCACATCAACGGATATTGATCCTTAAGCAAAAAACTGTAAGATGCTCTACTTAAACCAGTACATATAACTATACTTCACCTCGTCTTAATATTGGTCGTCCCAAGGTACTCGTCAATATATACCTTAATTTAGTCTCTTTATAGGGGTGTGGGGGCTATCGGCTATCGTAGAGTCGTGTGCGCCCAATCCAACAAATCCTCATCTGCGGATGTAAAGTCCCTAGACAAGTGTCTTTAGATCTCACTCCGAAATAAACTGTTACTTCAAATATCACTCCGGAATAATCAGTTTCTTCTAATATCACTACCATGGCATCTAGACAATCACAAAAACGATTAAATAAAGAATACAAAACGATATTGGCAAACCCTCCTCCATATATTACGACCCATCCTAACGAAGAGAATATATTGGAGTGGCACTATGTTATTAGTGGACCTTCACATACTCCGTTTGAAGGGGGCCAGTATCACGGAATACTCCGATTCCCCACGGACTATCCTTTCAAACCTCCTTCGATCTCCATGATCACTCCTAATGGCCGTTTCGCATGCAATACTAGATTATGTCTCTCGATGAGTGACTATCACCCCGACACATGGAATCCTGCGTGGAGTGTCTCTACTATATTGACAGGATTGTTGAGTTTTATGACAGGCGATGAAACGACGACGGGATCGATCACTACGAGTGAGAATGTCAAACGCCGTTTGGCTCGTGATAGTAAGGCATGGAATGTGAACGAAAACCAACGATTCAAGACCCAATTTCCAGACTTGACCAAACAGAACAAAATAGATGTTGCCTCAGCCCAGAAACAGCTTCAAATAGAAGAACAACGCACCCTGTTACCAGATAATGAAACCCCCATCAATATACGGGAGAATATCGACATGTTGGACCCAGAAGACCGCGCAAGACTCTTGGTGGACCAAGATGCATCACCGCTTGACAGAAGTCTAGGACTACAAGGCTTTACACTATTCGGAGTCCTTGTTGCTGCGTTTGTGGCTGCGTACTTTAGTTTTATACGGAGAGGATAGTGATTTATATTACTTAGTAATTGACATACCCAAGAACACGCTGGTTAGAAAGAATAAATATATACCCTCATGAGTTCCGATTAGTGATATTAAGCTGCTCCATTTACTAATAACAGATTTAAAGGGAAGTAGAAGCATATAGTCGTATGTCCTGATTCATGCTGTTATTAACCAAATTTTCGTAGACCGTCTGCTCAATCACTTATCTAAATCGTTAGTTGTGTTCACACAGCTGAAAAATCATCACCGCAATAGATATAAATACAAAACAGAACAATAAATCATCAGAAATAACACCCACTTCATTCTAATGATAGACAGGACAATATATGAGAACATTTAGAGATACTCTAGGCAATGTAGCCTAGAAAATAGTGAGCTTTAGTGACAATACGAGTATATAAAAAATCTGTACGAGACTTGTTAAAGCCACACACCTTGTATGGCACTATCTCATCACTATCATTTCCAGATTACTGTTTTCTAGAACCTAACAACATCGTCTAAAAAGAACCAAAAACAACGAGCTAATCCCTCTATCTCCCCATCACGTTATCTACGCACTCATATAGAAACGATTTAAAGATAGCTACAGCCTGTGCTCCTATCCCAATGTTTGGCCAGGAGTTACGCAATCGTCTAGAAATAGGCTAGGTGCCAAAACACCTCAATTATACGTCATATCGCATCATTATTATAGTTGCAGCATCGCTAACAATAATATGCTTGCTGGGGCCATCGGATCATGTTCTTGATCTGTTGTTTACCTTCGCTGATCTAGTATTTTCTTTGATCAGAAACTCCACCACCATAATGTTTGTAAGCTGCTTCAATTAAACGAGTACACTCGCAACAAAGCACACTTACCAGTAGCTAACAGCCCCCCTGAAACCACTACACCTATTTATAACTTCTAATTAATGCTGCTATTATCTTGTAGGGGTAGCCAAAACCTGTGGCAGGGACGCGCGCTAGGATTTAGGAATTGTCTCCTCTGAAACAGAAGAAAATTCTTTCCACCGTGTTCTTCGTATTGCAACTCGTGTATTTGTAGCATTTTATAAGTACAACTGTGTTGTTGAACCGTGACTGCCACAATATACTTAGAGTGTGTTATAGTTCAAAGCAATATGAGTAGTCATCCTTACCGCCAACAGATTCAGTCACAAACGCCATATCCTTTGGATGACGAGGTAAGAAGGGAAAGTCCTCCAGCTTCCTCTCAAGGAGGAGGCAAAAGAGGTTCTCAAACAAACTTACACAACCCAGCTCTCGGAAGGACTTCTCAGACTCCTACTCCCAGATCCAACAGACGACTGTATGATCCCCTGACACCCGGTGGCCAACCCCCTCACCACACACAAGTTGGTCAAGTACAATATCAAGGAGTACAGGCGACCCAATACCAAGGACAAGCAGGTCAATACCAAGGAGCACAACCAGTCCAATATCAAGGAGCTCAAGCTGTCCAATACCAATCACCACAAACGGGCCAATACCAAGCACCACAAGCAGGTCAATACCAAGTACCACATACTGGGCTGTCTGGACAGTTGCCATTAGATTCAACACTACAACTTCAGAATGGTCAAAATTATTCTGCCTTCCAGAATTCGCATGCTTTGTTGGTAAACCATGGGGCAGATTACCCTGAATACGAAGCTCGAACACCACCACCAGTATTCGCTACGAAAGAGCTCCATGTTCAATCTCCACCATCCAATCCTTTGTCATCCACATCGTCAGTTACCAACTTCAATTTGAATCCTGCGGGATCAGAGATGTATTCCAAGTCCGAAAACAACTTGACAACTCCTCCACATTTGAAGAAAAATGGCCACCTCAGATCGGTCTCTTCGACATCGTCGTTTTTTTATGATAGAACTGATAATGCTAGTATGGTCGACTTCAGTCAGAATGTGATTCAACAATATTTGGGAAGCAACTCACAGACTCTCATGCCTCGGATCAAAACCATTGAACTTTATCGTAAAAATGCAAAGAAATCAAATGATCCAACTGTTTTGTTCCAATATGCTCAGTATATGTTACAAACTGCGTTGTTGGTTGAAGCAGAGCAGGGTAAGAGCACATTTGGCACTCCAGCAGAAAATTCTCCAAGAGAGGCTTCGCCTTCTAACAATCCCTCCTCTTTGAATGTTAATAAAAGTCACAAAAAAACCAAGTCTTCCAACTCAGTTGATTTAGGAAACATTGATCCAGAGAAACTCGAGGACAAGAAATTAAAACGTGCATTGTTGAAGGAAGCTGTTCGCTACTTGAAGAGATTGTCCGACAAAGGATACGTTGATGCCCAGTATTTGCTTGCAGATGCGTATAGTTCGGGAGCTTTGGAAAAGATTGAGAACAGAGAAGCTTTTACGCTCTTTCAATCTGCAGCAAAACATGGTCACATCGAGTCGGCATACAGAACCTCCTACTGTTACGAAGAGGGTTTAGGAACTGGAAGAGATGCTAGAAAAGCTGTGGAATACTTAAAAATGGCTGCGTCTAAGAACCATCCTGCTGCAATGTACAAATTGGGAGTATATTCTTTCTACAGCAGAATGGGATTGCCTAACAATATCAACACCAAAAAGATGGGAATCAAGTGGTTGGAAAGGGCTTCCAATATCGCTAACGAGTTGGTTGCTGCTGCCCCATATGAGTTGGGAAAGATCCACTTTGAAGGTTTTGAAGATATTGTTATTCCAGACAAAAAATATGCATTAGAATTGTATTCCCAAGCTGCTGCATTGGGACACGTCGCTGCTGCTGCACTTTTAGGTAAATTCTATGAAGTCGGTGAGGTTGTTCCTCAAGATAGTAACTTGTCAATTCATTATTATACACAAGCTGCATTGGGAGGTGACCCTGAATCCATGTTGGCCATGTGTGCATGGTACTTAGTAGGCAGTGAACCGTACTTGCCCAAGGACGAAAGTGAGTCCTTTGAGTGGGCCAAACGTTCTGCCATGTGTAACTACTCAAAGGCACAATTTGCATTAGGAAACTTCTACGATAAGGGAATTGGTTGCATTAAAAACACCAGCGAAGCCCAAGCTTGGTACACGAAGGCGGCTGAGAATGGGGAAGAAAAATCATTTTCAAGATTGGCTGACAAGGACTTAGCTCTTAAGATACAAAAGAGATTCAAAAAGGCCAATTCGACTAACCCCAACTCCACGCTGTCTGCTCAAGAAAAGGACTGTGTCATCATGTAGTCGTGGACTTGTGTCCAGATAATTATATTCAATAGTTTCTTAATACAGAGGCACGGACTAAAGTACTAATGGAAACATATACCAAGATGTGGACCTGTAGACTGGGGACTAAGTCTAAATGTTTAGACAGGGACCTTCTCCAACCACCTCTTATATCAGGATTTCCTGATTCAACAGGTTTACATCCCCTGAAACTCGACAAAAATGCTTCCTCAAGAAAGGGGAATCCTGTACACAACGCGTCCAAGACCATGGCTGCGAAAGCAACTGAAACTCATGGCACAATGTGGGGGCCATTCCCGCTACACACTAGAGCTGATATAAATGATTGTTAACATCATGTGCGATTAGGTCACGGAAACTGTAGTGAAATTAGGACTCTTTTCCGAAGTCTTTCTCTTTGGTTTTGTGCAAGTTGCTGATTTGTTCCGGATCATCATTAGGTCACGGGGTCCATGAAATTTCCTATAAAGTTGGAGAATCCCCAAATCGGATGGGAATGGAAATGTTCAATTAAATAAGATTTATCAATATGTCAGCTAATGAATTTTACTCTTCAGGAGAACAAGGATCTTACGAACAACCACACGGTCAACAGGGTCAGGGTCAGCAAGGCCAGGGTCAACAAGGCCAGGGCGAACAAGTCGGAGGTGATGGTGACAGAGGTCTTTTATCAACCGTTATAGGTGGAGCCGCGGGTGCTTTTGGTGGTAATAAACTCGGTGGCAACCACAGTACCTTGGGAGGAATCATTGGTGCCGTCGGTGGAGCCATTGGTGCCAACAAACTCGAAAACAAGTATGAAGGAAGTCATAGTGGAAACCAAAGCCAGGGCCACCATGGAGGAATTGGTGAAACTATCAGTGGTTTCCTCGGTGGAGGTACTAACCACGGCAAAAATGACTACCAAGGTGGCCAAAATCAAGGTGGTAAACATCTGAGTGGTCTTGGTGGTCTTAGTGGTTTCCTTGGTGGCGATAAAAAGGAAGATTATGGAGGAAATACCAGCGGTAGAAACGATTATGGAGGAAATACCAGCGGTAGAAACGATTATGGAGGAAATACCAGCGGTAGAAACGATTATGGAGGAAATACCAGCGGTAGAAACGATTATGGNGGAAATACCAGCGGTAGAAACGATTANGGAGGAAANAACGAGGGAAGAAACGACTTTGGCGGTAGGGATAACTTTAACCAGGGTGGCAGAGATGACTACAACTCCGGTGGTAGAGACAACTACAATTCCGGGGGTAGAGATAACTACAACTCCGGTGGAAGAGATAACTACAACTCCGAAGGTAGAGACAACTACAACTCCGGTGGCAGATATTAGTCGCTACGTCATGAATTATGATTTATAGTTCTAGTTAATACTAAAATGACTTATTTAGGCAGATTTTGTAGCACTTGTAATAATGCCAATGCAGACTCCACTCAAGAAAAGTCTAGATCTCAGATCTCAACTTCTCTCAGTAAATCTTAAACTAATTCCCAGAAAATCTTGAACAAATTCTCTTTATTCTTGAACTAATTCTCTTTACTCTTGAGCAATTCTCGGTACTTTTAGATCTAGATTTCGGTATTTCTTGAGTGTAAGTCTGTCATGCAACTCTAATCTAATTTATCTGAACCTGCACTTTCTATATTTCTATGGACATCGGTCTCTACTCCATGAAATTTGTTAAGAACACTGGTAGCTTTCATTAATGAAGGCATCTTGGATTGAGATGCGACGGACAGAGGTCCAGGAATGAACGAGGGCCCGGACTCGTCAGTTCCCGTGGCATGTATGATCTTTGTGCTGGCTTGCTTGTTTAGCAATGGCAATCTTGAGGTGTTGATGGAGTCATTATCAATAGCACCAGTATTTGGTGGAGTAGTGACATTATTTCCAATAGAGTTAGCTCGACTAGAACCATTTTTGCTAGGGGTTGTGTTGGAGTTATCTGAACCAGTAGTAGGAGTGGCTGAGGTAGAGGTATTTGAATTGATAGGCGTGCTTAGGTTTGTAGAGAGCCGCCTGTTGGAGAAGTATTGGGGTTTACCTGGGCGTTGCCTGGTTAAATCTGTCAATATACTCTTGCTGATCTTGTCACTAGTTATGGTAGGCACCGGGGGTGAGTCAAGCGTAGGATTAAAACGTAACTCAAGATCATCTCCCATTAGTGTCTGGTCTAATATATCTTTGGCAATAGGAGAATCGTCACCAAGATTACTTTTTATTGTCGAATTGAAGTCGTCTAAGCTGACATCACTCTCCAACATGGTCGTATCACTCTTGGGTACATCCCATGACACTCTCTTGGAAGTTTTCCGTCGAGGTGAGACTTTTTGTTTCTGCTTCTTGGTGATGCTTCGTTTGTTGGGACGAGGAGGAGACGATCTTAATGGCGATAGAGGGCCACGCTTGGAATCTCGTAACTTGTGTATTTTCAACCCGTTTGAAGGACTGTCTTCGGAGTATGAGTCTTCATTGTCGATTTCCAATTCTTGCAGTTCCCGAAACTTTTCTTGTATGAATGAAGAGACACATCTCTCAATCGCAGCGTCATATTCACCATTTACAAGCTCTTCAAGCGACAGTATAAGGTTTTCAATCAATTTAACTAACTGCTCACCGTCATGAACATTATGGTGGGCTGATAAAGCATTGACAAGTTCGTTTGGAATGAAGTTGAAGCCTCGCAATTCGTTGACCAAATGATCAAACAAGATCGAAGAGTTGAAAAGAACATCACGTTCAAGCGATTCTTTCGTTGAAGCTACAAAGTCTTCAAACATGATGGAATATAATCCGGACCAGCCCTCATTTTCCTTGAGTTTTCTTAAGATTTGGGGCGTCGATTCGTTAAATATGTGGTCGATTTCGTTGGCTCGTGAGTATTGTGCTTCTAGATCAGATATCTGAGTATTGATCTTGATAAGAAGTTGTTCACACAAGTTGAGCATGGTTTGCACTTTGGGGATATCCATCAAGTCGCTAAGTGCAAGAGCGAGGCCTGACAAGAGTGTCTCAACATCGATTTTCTGTAACAAGATCACCTTCCGTTTGGCAAGAACAAAGTACTTGCGCCATTTCTCTTGGTTTTGCTTTACCAACGAGGTCTTGATACTGGAAATGCTTTCCAAGAGCAATTGAAGACACTTGTCTCGGATGGCTTGTTGAGATGCTATAGTGTTGGAAACAACGTGTTGTTCACGAGCTCTCAATTCTTCGATTTCTTGTTTCTGTTCGGTAATCATCTTCAAATACGAGCCAACGTGTCTATCTAGATTGTGTTGATTCCGGGTAAGTTTTGTCTTGATTTCTTTGGCACGATTGGCGTACTTCAAGGTATTGAGTGTTTCATCGTAGTGATATGACAGCGGCGACACACAAACGATCATGACAGTCTTACAGTTTCCTCCTAATGAAAACTTGAGCAAACGAGTCAATTTGGAGTCACGGTAAGGAACATGGTCTCTCCGACGTGGGTCACAAAGTGCGTTGATGCAGTTTCCCAATGCTAATAAGGATTTATTAATGTTTGCACCTTCATTCAACCGCGCACCTCTATTCTTGGTGGCAGCTGCTCTCTCGCTCCCGGCGAGATCGATGATGGATAAGGTTGCAAAGGTGTGTTCTTCATGTAGATCTGCAGTTCTGTTTTTTTGAACCACGTTGATTTGCAAAACCGCATGAGATCTAGATGAAGTGGCATTGGCCTCAGTAGGAGAACATGTTCTATTCTTGTTCCCCTCTTGAATAAGGTCCATAACTTCTTCGACAGTTGTTGGATTATGAGACAGCAAGTTAGATACCGATATCTTATTAGCAGCATCTTCTCTCAATACAAGCTTTTTGAAATGAGTTTCTGGGTTCAACAAGTCTCGGATGGTTTCGTTATAAATCTCTAGAAACGACAAGTTAATGTCGAAGATTTTTGTATCTGCCAATGCCTCGATTTTCATATATAGTTCCTTCATGGTGAGGAATATAACTCCAGGATCCGACGGAGTCCCCAGAATTGTATGAGTTTTCCCACAACCTGTAGCGCCATAGGCAAAGACTGTGGCATTGTATCCATCCAATACACTATCCAAAAGTGGACGGGTAGTATCGCAATATACGTCATCCTGTGTAGCCAGTACATCGAACAACCTATCAAAGACAAAGCGATGTTCACGGATTCGCGAGGTCAAGCCATTTGGGAAGGCATTTCGTTGCATTTTAGTAAGTGGGTTTGTCTCTGGAGGATCAAAGATGAGCATTTTATCATCAACCACATTGATGATTTTGCGAACTCCCCTTGGAGAAATAAGTGATCTTCGAGTTGGACCCTCGTCACCTTTGAGTCCAGTACTAAAGGACCCATCTCCTAGAAAGAATGTGTCGTTGTCCTGAATCACGAGATTCGTCTGTTCAGTGGCTGTAAATGGTCGTACTCTCACAACCACCGTCACAGAAGACTCACGTGCAGGCTTTCCCGACGACATCCTATTCGGCACCCCTGTCGAGGATACACGCGTAGACTCGGGACCGTTCATTACATATAGACTCGTTTGGAGGGTTCGTAGGGTGTTGTTTTGGTTTCGAATCAAAACATCAAATCGGTAGAGACACGTAAACGAGAAGAGACGTGAGGAACAAGCCGCGTTACGAGCTAGTCACCAAATGAGACATCACCTCACCATCCTATGCGAGTCTAGACTGACGTAGCGCTGGAGACGGAAACCCGGAGCTGGCGAGTTTTACTATGGCCCTCACTGCAAATTGTATGACTACCAGGCCCTATTCCGTCAACCTCGTAATATGATTCTACAGCGAGAAGACCCACAAACCTTCCTGAACGATACCGTTGAGCTTTGATATTGTAGTCATATCTTTGTTAGCTTTCGCTAGCTCAAATTCTCTTAAAATGTCTCAAAATCGCTCCCTATCGCTCCCTAGCTCTAACTAGCTCTTACTAACTCTCACTCCAAGGAATTGAGGTATGAAAAATTCTAAATATATAGGAGAACCAATAAATAGTAGGCATTACCGCCATTAATACCAAAATAAGGAAGTGCCATAGGTGCACCGTAGTGGATGCAAAATAATGTACAGTGTTTTCTAGGTGTTGATAGCCAGGATTATCTGTGTAGTGTAGGTGAAAAATGACATCTCTCCATATATCTGATGGAGATCTGAGATTTCTTGTGATCTGTGATTTGCAGCAAACAATTCGTGAGTGATCTCTAATGCATGTGTTCTAGTAAGCTATCTTTGCTCAGTGGGATCTGCGTGGACTAGGTGAATTATGGCAGATTTCTGAAGCCAGTTGAGTATAATGTTTGGGTCTTCATATTATGATTGAGATTCCACGAGGTTGTAAGGAACGAGAATGACTTCAATTAATTTTCCCGGTCATCACTATACAATAACTTTTCGTCGTCTTCTGATGAAGAGGAAGTAGATGAATTTTGAGTAGGAGCATAATTGTTAACTTCGTCACAATCTTTGACAATTTCTGCCTTGAAATCTTGAGCTTCTGTAGAGTTTTCTTCCTCATCTTCCACATCAGTGTCTTCATCGTCAGATCTGACATCCTCTGCTCCAGTTCCTAAAATGACTTTATAAGCAACTTTCAAGATAAGATACATCCATATGAGAGTAAGGATCTGTAAGCCACCTAATAAGCCAAGAAAGATGTTGATGATGTTTTGAGTCCAACATCTCTTTGCGTTTGGATTGACCAGACATTCAGTGTCCTTCATCGAAATTCCCAACTTAGTCCACGTATGGTAAAACAAGACATTGTATACACCGTGTCTTAAGATTATCCATGAAACAAGAAACAAAATAAACATGTAGTCACAGGCGGTGGAAAAGCCCGAGTATTTCAACATTTTGGCGGCCGCCAACAAAATATCGACGGAGTCCATGATCATCAAAATCAAATGTCCAATACTAGTAAAGTAATAGTGGTACGAACCTATGATAAGCAAACATGTGATGATATGGTGAGAAAACATTTGGTAGTGGTCCTTACGACGTTGTTCGATATTCAAAACAAATACTTGTTGGAACCAAAACGACATTTGAATAAGGTAGTATCTCTTGACAGCGGCTGATAAGCAATCGTGGGGCCAATCTGCGTAGATTTTGTCGAGGTTCAAGTAATAAGGCGAGTTGACGTACAAACACACACCGAATACAAAGGAACAGGTGCAGTAGACAAAGGTCCAACTCTGCTCTGCGAAACGGATCTTTGCTTTGGAAGAATGGATGTCAAACACCTTGGATGCAAACGGACTGAACACCCATTGCATACAAAAGGATCTCAAGAATGTGAGGGTAACAATCCAGTTCAAGACGTAATATGCATCGTCGGTCCCGATATCATATACGACGTGTCCATTCAACTGGAAACCATACTGTAAATGAATATACTTTTTAAAATGTGTGGTGAGCGATGTGGGATATAAGTTGAACAAGTAGATGATGGTGAGAATAAATCTGGAGATTCTTATTTGGTTCCGTTCGATAGAAGAAAGGAATGATTGGTTATATGCATTGCTTGGCAAACAGTCCTCGGATGATTGCTTAGACTCTTTAGAAAGTTTTGTCTCTTTTGCCAACTTTTCGTTGCATCTTGACCCACCTGAGGTGCCCGTTAAGTTGTGGCTTTCCACTTGGGCCAAACCATTAATTTTTCTCTCAGTGTGCTGGTACTCTTGTGAGGTCACGGTCAGACTCGGTTGACTCTTGATCGTCTCGGTAGTCATGCTAAGTCTCTACCTAAATTCTGCAATCCACAAGAAACAAATAAATTACTTTTTCGATCGTTTTCGTTTTCGATCTCATTTAGAAATTTTCGAAATTTTTGAAATTTTCCGTGTTAGTATAAGTTTTTGTGATGGTTTTAGCTAGCATGGGCGGGGACTGTCTCTTGCGAATCACCTGGGGCCAGTTTACGTAGTGCAGGTACGAATAATACTCGATTGTCCGATTACCTCGCCATCTTATCGTCTCATTCTCACCTCGTGCGCTCCCACTTATTCAATCCCCGAATAGGCACCAATATCAATATCACCTCATTGTAGATCCAATAACGCTAAATCTAGACACATTCTCAACGGTAGATCTTAGCAATGTAAAGTAATTTTAGAGAGATATGAATTCTTACAGATACCTCAGGAGATTTAAGCCTAGGGATACTATAAAGAGATGATAAAACCCATTACAAGTACTACAAAAGCCGTTAGCACAAAATTCAGTCTACAGTACGCTATAAATATCATTGTAAGAACGCAAGAATGTTCATTATATATCGCTACGTTCGCTAAATTCCTTAATATCGAAGTTCACCACAATACTCTAAAACGCCAGAAATTTATCTATTATCACTTTCCAGTATTTGAATCCACTCTTAAATTCGTATCACCAGCTTAGTCATCTCTTTTAGCTGGTTATTGATTTGTTCCCTGCATCATCTTATCCCTCGTTCTTCTTTTGAGCATAATTTGCATCCACATATTTAACGCGCGTTTCGAGGCTGAAACGGAGCATCAAATCACTGGAAACTCAGCCTCTAGCATTTGTCAATTATAGAATACGTGAATATTAGTCAATGATTATAAATCAGACACCATCGTGTTGAGTAGTTATCCCACGCTAATGAATCTCTGTAGAAAGTCTGAGAAACATGACATAATGAAAACCGTGAATTTGATGGTTAAAATTGAAAACAGAGAAACGTACGAGAAAATGAAAATATATAAATATACGAAAATATGAAAGTACATAAAAATCGACAATCTAATTAGATGACGATATTTTCAAGTACTGATAACCACAATTCGACAGGTCGATCACTAGTACATTATAGATTAGTGTAGACCACTGGTAGATTAATGTAGAACACAGGTAGACTGGTAGATTAATATATTTCACTATATAAAGTAATCTACTACATGGTTTACTGCCATATTCTAGAATATCATTATACCAGAGATAGGGTAGACAAAATCTCTAATGTCTCCTACTATTCGATAATATTCCTGATCTTAAACACCTCTTAATAATTGAACTATGTTTAATTCACTCGTCTATAATGTCGTTAGATACTAAGTGAATAGTATATCCTTATTAGTCAATAATCTTCATCAATAATTGTCGTTTATTCAATTTTTTGTTAAGATTCTTTCTTATGGCATCCATAATTAGTCTTTTTATCATTTTTTGTCTTATTACCGGCTAAGCAACATCATCTGCAATGCACGCTTGACTCCACCTTCATTATATCGATTCCATACCACATATACATTAATCATGTCTTGCATTGCTTCCACTACTTCATCCAAGTTGATGTGCAGGTGGTCGAGAAAGTTCATGAACTTATTAATCTTGACGGTGTCTTCATCAACCTTCATATCTTGAAAATGGGTAGTTTCCAAGTTGGTATCGGATGTAGTGTCTGTAGTGGTTGCAGCATTGGTATGGACAGAACTACTGGTAGAGGCTCCTCCGACAGAATGGGCACCACCTTGACCCGCAGGATTCGCCAATGTCATCAAATCGTCAATGTGCATGGCTCCGTCCTTGCCTGGATCGTTACCACTCCCATTATTTCCCCTCGACAAGTGTTTTTTCAACACAATCGTGATGTATACCGCTGCCACCGCTATTATATGTGGTGGAAGCAACAAATGCAAGTCTGTGATGTAGCTATCATTGATCAATGACCATGAGTTCTGTAGCTCTTCGTCAGTCAATGAAAATCCGTAAATCGCCACATTCTTGCTCAAAAAGTCTCGAATCTGAATCAACGACTTATACGGGTGATGTAAGAACAAAAACAGGTCCATTTCCTCTATCAAATAGAATTCAAACTCCGCCAATTTCGTAACGTCATGAGGAATATACTCTGGCCACAAATTTCGTGCTTCAGATATTATTAGACGGATATGCTGGGGACACTCTTCGATCTTGCACGACACGTACAAACATGTCGTCACCAACACATAGACGTTGATTTCCTTCAACAGAACTCTTGTCAAGAATCGTGTTAGATAGATTTCTGCTGTTGCTAGCGCTACTTGTCGAATATTCAACCGTCGTCCAAGCTTAATTATCACTAAATGTTAGTACTTCTGTTGTCGTGGCCATTCTGTGACCTCTACTTACAATTGTGCAAATATATTCGCATGTTATAGTCATAACTGATGTTGGCGTAGTCTTTGATCAACCCATTCTGGATCATCTTTCGCTCTAATAAAAGAACTCGTCGACGAGCTTCAAGTAAGGAGTGTCTCGTAAGTTGCCATTTGTTTCTTTGTGATGAACTCCAATAGTCTGCAGACATCTTTACTGTGGTGTGCCTGGTGTCGAACCTCTCCCAATGGCTTCCTGATAACTGGGAGAGTGCATGCAGGAGACTTTTCAGAGGTAGTGCAAAACCAATTATGATTCTAGTATGGAAGTGTAGTAGGTTTAAGGTATAGTGGAACTGGAAGGATAATGATAGAGAGGATCCAATAATTGCAAGTTAGAATATTTAGAAAGATTTCTACATCTCTCAATCTTTCAATGGATAGAAAGATTGATAGATTAATATATTGATAGATTGATAGATTGATAGATTGAGAAATTGAGAGAAGCTGCAATATATTTAGAGTATTCCTGTCTTGGAATGTGTATTGGACTAAGAACTTTTCAAATAAGTGGAATAAAGCTTCGTATGATATCGGTGCTATTCTCCAAGAGTCTATTAATTACACAAATTAATTCATACTTCATGACTGAAACTTTTAACGGACTGAAGCCGTGAAAAATCTACAGATCTTAAGTTGTTTAAATTAAGTACACTCTAGTGGATTCGTACTATGTAAGATTAACTCCCGGGAGAATTCTTGAAATCACATTGTTTTGGATCAAAAGACACTTTTGTTTTGCAAATAATGGCTGCAAATAAATGTACTTATTACATATAGAAAACATTTCTGTATCAATAATGATTTGATTTTGCTTTATACTTCATAAGTGTATATATATCTGAAGTAAGTTTCTAGTATTAAACACTAACTCTTTAATTTGTCAAAACTATGTTTCTAACTATGAGATATTAGGTGAGTAGCTAGTGGATGGGCTAAAAGGAGGTGAATGGTGGTAAATGATGGTGTTGACGGTGAATGGCTCTATCTTTAGATGCGTGGTAGTATCGCCTTGGTATTGTCTGACTAATACCTTATGGAACTGATGTCTTATCATGCTTCGTTTCGCTTTCTATCGGCTTTCCATGTGGGACATTTCTGTCGCAATTGTGTCGTATTTCTGTTGTATTTCTGTCGCATATTTATCGCAGCTCCGTCGTGACATCTAATTTTCTATTGACCCCCACAAGAGTCATTTCTACCACAGAGAACCACCACAGAGCATCCACAACATGACACCCGCCTCGCCTCACAAGAAGTCGTTCCATACGTCCTATCCAGAAACAGATACTGCTATTGACAGAAGTATTCCTGATTTCCCAATTGCTCAGCTTTCAGACGAAGACCGCTACTTCAAATCTCACAAACCACCCACATACTTAGGCGAGCTCCAGGAAGAAGTACTGGAATTTATTGACTACCATATCAAAAATACAGGCAAACGCATCGCCTTGGTAACTTCCGGTGGAACTACAGTGCCATTGGAGAATAATACCGTCAGATTCATCGACAACTTCAGTGCTGGGACCAGAGGAGCGACATCCGCTGAGTACTTTTTAGAAAACGACTATGCCGTTGTGTTTATGCATCGTGAATTCTCACTCTTGCCTTACTCCAGACACTACAGCCATACCACCAATTGTTTCTTGGACTACATGACCGAAGTCAACAACAAGGTCGAAATCAACCCAGACTTTGCTGAGGAGATGTTGATCGTTTTGAGAAAGTACAAACAGGCCAAAGACTCCAAGTCGTTGTTGTTGATTCCTTTCACCACGGTGAACCAGTATTTGTATACATTGAAGCTTCTTTCGAAGTCGTTGCAGCGTCTCAAATCCAGAGCGTTGTTCTACTTGGCTGCTGCTGTATCAGACTTCTTCTTGCCTCAATCGCGTATGCCTCAACATAAAATCCAGTCCCAGTCCAGTGGAGGCAAGTTAATCGTGGATTTGGAGCAAGTACCCAAGTTCTTGAGAAGATTGGTCGAGAACTGGGCCCCGTCAGCTATGATTATTTCGTTCAAGTTGGAAACGGATAACTCGATCTTGATAAAAAAGGCCAGAACTGCTTTGGAAAGATATTCCCACCAACTAGTGATTGGTAACTTGCTTCAAACTCGTAAAAAGGAAGTGGTGTTTGTGACTCCGGATGGAAAAGAATCATGGATCAGATTAACCGATGAGGAAGTGGAAAACGATGTGGAAATTGAAAGTATAATCATTCCTAGAGTTAAGCAAATTCACCATGACTGGATCGAGAAGCATATAGAGAAAGATGATGAAGTCAAGAACGTATAAGAACTCTACGACTCTAAGAAAAACATCGAGAGAAGTGGTGAAAGAAGCTTTCTAACTCAACAACTTAGAATCTCCAGTTAGTGAATATTTGTTAGAATTATTAAGGACCTAGTGATCGGAACAACTAACACTTGTGTGTCTAATATAATATGATATTGATATCCTTAAGATGATAGAACTCATAAATATACAAAAGTACCTTATAATATCCTTCAAGATGATGCTAGTCTCTCAAGAATACATATAACTTTATAGTGGCTCACTACAGAGTCCTTAAGAACATTTTCATGCAACTTTGTTCACTATTTACGTGATTTAATCAATTAGGCGTGAGATAATTACAGCTTATTTAATATGGAATTGGTGATAAATTGATTATTTGCTCGATTTACTCGTTGAACTCATTAATTTTTGGTCAGGATCACTTTATTGATTACAAAAACGACATTCCGATCCCATACTGCAAGCCCTTTCTCACTCCATCTCTTTCATTCACCATCAAAGGCAAACATATATTAAGCTCGAATCTAGCCATGGGATGGTTGTACAAGATACCCGAGCCAAAACTTACAGAATACTGCTTTGTAAACTGGTCGGCCAAAGATCCCATCTTTGTTTTATCCAACGGCAAGAGCTTTCCGAAATTGAGGAAGTTATGGATCTTAAAATTAGAATCTGGATCAACTTTTGGAATCTTGCTCACTAAAGATATTCCTCCATTCAAAAACACATCACCACCGGTGGAAGAGTTATATTGTTTGGGCCCCAAACCATTCATAGTGAATGATCGTACATCATTGGCACCTCCAATGAAAAACCTATCCAAAACAAAACTCGTTTTACTCAAAGGATACAAAAACCCACATTTGTTGGTAAGAATTAATGACGACAGGATCTTGTTGATAGGAATGACAAATTGTGATTCAAATACTGATTTGATGAATGGAGAATGGTTGAATTTGAAGAGCCCGTTGTACTCTAAACCCCACCGAAGGTATTTCCCTAATAACGGGAGGTGCTTGTTATCTCTTGTGTCGTAAGTGCAATTATAGATTAATGACGATTTGAAGTTGTGGCCCGATTGTGCTAAAATGTCGTTTGATTTCGAGTTCAAGTTGTTCAAGACTTTCCAGACATTTTCAAGAATAAACTCGTGGCTGAGTTTGGTATTGTCGTGCTGTGTGTAGATTTTGTTTGTGATCCCCTTTGTGATGACTTCCGATCCGATCCAATCGAATTTCCTCGTATTCATATACACCAGATTCTCAGAGATATAGTTGCTCGAGTTAAAGATGGGTTGGATATAGTTCAACAAATACGACGACTGTGTTTTTGTACCGGTAATTGCATCTAGAATAAGATTTTCCCCTCCTCCAAAGATATTTTTGAGTTGGAATTGAATATACCCGTCTCCTTCTCCATTTCCTATGTTGGTCCCAGTTTTGGCGTAGAAGCGTTTTACCGGCAAGATGTTGAAAATTGGAACGATATCGAGACAAGGGGACTTGGAAGCAAACCTTCCCCTATATTTTGGCAATTGGTTGATCGACACCATGATTTGCTCCACTACTCCCAATTTCGTGAACGATCTTGAAATCTCATCGATTTTACTCACAAACTCTGATAATGTGATGGGCAGCGAATTCTCAAGAAGCGGTTGGAATTGGGCTTGAATAAAGTCATCTCTAAAAGATTGGCCGTTTGTAAGCTGGATGTTCTTTATTCTGATTGGTTGTGTACTATTTTCTTCAAATAGTTGGTTCAAGTATTGTTGATTTTGGTTGATCATCAATTTTTGTTTCTCTTCTTGCAATTTTTGTAATTCCTTCTCCTGCTTGGTTAGGTTGAGGTTACTATCGTCTATTCGTGATGACGATAGTCTGGTTACCATATCATCGTCGTGATCTAGCGACATTTTGTGAGAGACAGAGTAGAGAAGATATAATTTGATTTTGAGATTCGCGAAATCTATGATAGTTTAAGGATGCTAAATATTTTATAGGGAAGAGTCAAATAGAGGGTTAACGATAGTGAGAAGTTCCTGAGTCAATTGAAAATTACCACTTCGGCTGTTAGGTTCCTGATAGTGGATCTCCAAAGTGGCTAACTGTGCTACAATTGAACGTAACGTTTATATCACCAAGAGTGAGATAGACTCAAGACTCATGTCATTGGTCGTGTAAATGAATAGGTAATCAGTGGGTGATATATAAATAATACAAGGTTAGAATACATGGACATGGTGATGACTACTCTGGTGGAGAAATGGCTACCTGGGGAATAGAGTTACCGCGAGACGGAGGTGTGAGGAATCCATTCGTATCGTTGGAATTCGTGTCGTCGTCATTGAACTTGTGCAGTTTTTCTTCTTCCACCAAGAGGCGAATACACGCTTTCCCGTTTTCTGTTTGGAAATGCCGCCTGAGAGCATCAGCACGGGCAAATTTACGGCCACAACCATACGGTGTGCCATCTTTAAGAAATCCCTTACATTGGAACTTCTTTTCACCAGTGTGTAGTTCTTCGTGACGTTTGCGATCATGTTGTCGAGCAAATGCCTTGCCACATACATTGCAGATGAACGGTCTTTCGTCAGTATGGGTGCGTAGATGCGATTTCAAGTTGTAGGGCCGCGTGAAGCGTTTTTCACACAAATGACACGCGTATACACTAGGATGTTTTTGAGTCCGCTTCGTTGATTGAGTTGGTGATGCGAGCTCCAACATCTTTTCACGAGAAGGAACCCCAGAGGAAGTACCTGCTCCGGAATCATCGTCGTCATAGTATTCATCTTCATCTTCATCTTCGTCGTCAGTATCTTGACCACTACGAGCAGGCGATCTTGGCCTCGAATGTGACCTGGATCGCGTGTGCGTTGTTCTGGAATTAGAATGAGTTCTTCTTCGTCCATGTCTGATCGACTCGAACTCGTTTGGTTTCAATAGCCCACCATCATCGTTCATGTCAGAAGTGTTGGAATACACAGACCCACCGGGCGAAGAAGGCAAGAGTTGCGAATTCGGTACAAGAGTATTACCGTTATTGCCACCAGTATTTTGTCGAGAAAGTTGAGAGTCTGGTGCCCTTGGGGAATTATGAATTGATGAGTTTGCTGAAGAGTTACTGAAGAGAGACGGTGTTTTAGCAGCAACTTGTTCTGGAGCATGTTGAATTGATATCACAATATCCTTTGATCGAGGGAGGGAGTTTGTATAGTTAGCAAGGTTGTTTTCAGTGAGTTTATCTTTTCCACCCGGAATTTTTTCGTCATTTGGTGGTGTAACTACAAGACTATGAGAATTGAATTCTGGCATAGGTTGGTTGTTGATAGAATAGTTGAATTGGGGGATAGGAGGCTGGAAAGTTGACTCAAGGTCATTTTTACCGGCCAAGTTAGTGCTGGAAATCGAGCCTCCAAGGGCAATTTCGGAGTCAAAAGAATTGAGGGCATTTGATGGATAAGTATCAAGATATTGTGTTGTTTGGGGCATGTTGTTGTTGTTGCCCACGTCAGAGAATGCGTGCTGTGAAGAGAATTGAGACGCTGCATCCAAATACGGACTCGCCGGCTGTGAAGAGTTGTCGGAATATATTGAGTTGGATGAATAAGCACTGGGAGATCGTGGGTCAAGATGGTTTTGTTGGTACTGGTTAAACGATGAAGAAGCGAGATTGGAATTCTGTGAATATTTTGGAGACAAGAGTTCCAGCCCCAATGTAGCTTGATGCAGAGCTAGCTGCTGTTGGTTTTGTTGGAGTTGGTTTTCAGGTTGGAACTGTTGATATTGTTGTTGAAATTGGGGGAGGTACTCTTGGTCGTTCAAGTATATTCGTCCAGATTCAACTTTCATGGGCACCAGGTGAGGTAATTGCATTTTCTGCAGTTGGTGCTGTTGTTGCTGATGGAATTGTTGTTGTAACTGGTGCTGCTGGAATAGCAATTGATGCAGTTGCTGGTCTACTCCTTGCTCGTCTATGTATTTTCCCATTGGAGGAGATAGATTCAACATATCGTATAAATCGTCATCTTCAGACATCGGAGGGTTTTCGCTGAAGGACATTTACAAATAGTTGAGAATAAATCTAAAAATGTTGTGGTTAGACACTTTTTAATGTTCATATGAGCAGAGAATGGAGAGTGAAGCTATGTATTGCGGTGTAGATGTACACTGTTTTATGGCGGAGCACGTAAAGTGTAAATTGTTATCCGCGAACCCGATTAAAATCCGAATTACAGTTTACACTTTATGGGTATCAGTGGGAACCGCTTCAAAAAGAGAACACGAGACGAAAGTCACGACATATACTTCCAATGCCCATGTACCACGTCTCCTGATTAAATACACTTGGATTGGTCATAACTTAACCAAGTGATTGGAAATTGACGTATGCCCAGAGAACGCCGCGAGGGCCAAAAAGCATTTACCCCGAACGTCTCGGAGAAGAATAATCCCGCCGAATTACAGTTTTAACTAGCAAACATTATATGCACAAAAACATTTGCAGTTTAATATTTTGACAGATATCGTTACATTACCCTCGTCATGGAGTGGCTATGTACACACTCACAACCTCGGAATTTGTGGCCTTCGACCTTTTGTATTACGCGTATATTTCATAAATGATACCGTGTCGACTGCTTACTAATTGGAGTCTAGAAAATTGTCCAGGTGGCTGCAAGCTGCAAAAGCTCAGCCTTATACCCCACCAAGTCGTTAAACAATGGAAGAAAGATTTTCTAATTATTGTTCTAGCCATCAATTTAAGATGCAGATTACTGAGCATATGAAATGGAGACAAAGCCGAATAGATATCCAGTATGTGGTCACATAGACATTCAGTATACGGTCACGTGTATGATGTTTAATCTACTGGTATTGGAACCTTAATACAGCAATATATATCATAATAGCGGGTACTGAAACATTTAGATACATCCGTGAACATTGATATTTCGAGACCACGCAGCATTTGAGCAGATTAATCGGTTCAAAAGTGTAATTCCAAAACGAATAACACAATAATAATATGACCTTCTCCGTGAAATGACACAGTGATTATATCGTACCACTAATTACATCTATATATAGCACAGAATCAATTTAGGGCTTCGTCTATGCACTAAAGTGGATGCAGAAACAAAGTGGCTGTAAATTTACGATGCATATGGCCACTGATAGGATCAGGGGCCGAGTCCCAGTTATAAGATTAACGATTACGGGAATTGGAGTTAACCGAAATTCCAAATCTATTTAACATTAGGTTTTAACAAAGGATAATTCAGGTACGGTTCTTGCTCATAATTTTTCCCTGATCCTGAATACTGAGCTACCAGATAGTGTTGGTCAATAACTTCTAGCTGAGATTTTCAATATTGTAACTTGTGCATTTCGCCCTGCTAGATTGCCAAAGTCAAGATGTTCTCGTAGCCGTTATTGTAGCTTAGGTAGTTTTCAGTAGTTATTGTAGCTGGTGTACGCAAACAATTCATAAACAATCCATAAATCTAAGCCTTATGAATATTACATAATATTACTAATTCAATTCTATATTATTTGACTTTTGCGGTATGATAATGTAGTCATTGATTTAATGTCACATCAACAACTATGTGCCATACGTCTGGAGCAAAAGTCTTTACTTTTTCAACGTGTGTAGTTGTGCCACCGAATTCTTGTCCCACAAGTTGTTGAAACTCGTCAAATTGTTTGATATGAACGTTTTCGTGTATATGTACTTGGGGTAGACAGGATTTTTGGGCATGATGGGTCGCCAACCGTTTTGCAGTTGGCCATGAGTCTTGTGAGCTGGGTAATAATCCAAGGTTGATATGACTTATAGGAAGACTGTGCAAGGGAAAGGAATCTAAGCGTTCTCCGACATACTCATTACTTTCTTGAAAGATAAATACTTTCGTTGTAGACAGAAGTTCGGTGAATAAGTCGTAGTCGAAAGGATCGCCTCGAGTGAAGATTTTGAAAGAGTACTTTCCACGTAAAGACCTGGCAAATCCTTCTACTGACCATGGGTTAAGCTCCCAACACAAGATATTGGCACATCCATTCTTCAAGTAGGAGAGAGAGAAGTATCCTATTCCACAGTATAGATCAAATACAACAGAATCTCTAGAACCACCAAACTGTAGAACTCTCGCTTTTTCTTTGATGTTACCACGAGAAAACATGGTATATTGGGGAGCCCAGTGCTGACGTATGCCATTTTGAAGAACACTACACCAGAAGGCACTGGAAAAGTCATTTTGTGTCGGATGGTCGAACTTGGGAGCCGGTCCAAAGTCGCCATACATAGGTATGATGTTGAACGGTCTTCTCATCACATCCTCGCAGATAATTGGTTGGTTGACTGCGATATGTGTAAGACCCGATTTACCAAATACATCCAGGGAGAGAATGTGTACAAAAAGCTCATCCTTATTTAATCCAGTGTCGAAAGCATTTTGCCATTCGTCGGTGTTGAAACTGTCACTTCCAAATAAAACCATCGGAGGATATACCAGCCATTTCTTGGGCACCATCAAATTGACAAACTGTGTATTTTGTAGAAAGTTCTTTACAACAGAATTCAAAGATTGTCGGTCGCTGGTATCCTCCTCATAATCCTCGTACTCCTCGAACTTCACCTTGTACTGTGATAATTTCTTCATCACCTCATCTCCGAGAAGCTTGGCCCCAGTGAAGACCCAGAATTCCGATTTCTCTCGTTTTATTTTGTGACTTTTACTGATGAGTTTGTGACCCTCTAGACAATTCTTGACTGCCTTAACATCCTTCGTCTCCTCAACCACCACCACTATACACTTCATGGTTGCAATCTGATAGTTTAAAAATGAAAAATTCAAGAACTGCAGATAAATAAATATTTCACGTACTGCAGGTAATTTCAGTTTTGCACCCAATAAAACAAGCTCTATTCATGCTTCCTGAATATTCAGATAAGAGGAGGGTATAGCTTGAGGGAGGGTAGAGATAACGCATAATTAATGACTAACTGAGAGAGAGTTATGAAGAGATAATGTTGATAGAGTATAAATGAAACAATCCTTTGATTAAATATTAAAATATTAATAGTCATAGTGGACAAATTCGCCTCACAATGTAATGATATATCGTTCACGATGGTTCTCCATTGTTGATAGCGACGTAATAAGTAGAAACTAATAGCTTAAATATGATTATCTACCCTTCCCCGTTTGCAGAGGTATTATAAATTATTCTGCATCATTTTCATGTGTATTCAATTTTTTCAGCAGATGTGTAGACAATACGAAGTAAGCAAATAAATTTTTTAATATGATATTATTCATCAGTCGGAAGAGACTTGAAACTTCGCTCATAGTTTTCTCTGTATTTAAAGTTGCAACAATCTGACTGGAAAGGTTCTTACTCATATATTATATGTAATACATGAACATCGGTAGATTCAGCTACTGGAATATTGTCCAAAATTGCCTCTAGCAACTAAGTTAACGTCAAGACTAACTTGAAATAGCCTCCACTACATCATATACGAATTCCCAGTAATTTCAAGCCGAAATTACCTACAATAATCAACAGGGAGTGTGGACTACATATTTTTGAGCGTTTTGAATACTGAGTGCAACCAAATATTTAATCTTATAGTGGATAGTGAAGAGATTTAGTGAATCGTACTGAATATTTGTTGAGACTAACGAATATTAATGCAAATTAGTGGGATTGTGTGAGCCTAAGTGAACATTGACTTATAGTGAACATTATTGAGATTTAAGGGTGTATATGTGAATGCTTAAATACTTCGTATGTTCAGGTTGTATTTTGTGAGAAAGTCAACCATTTACACAGAAGACTTACTAAAAATAGCAATGCGAAGGACTATCAAAGCATTAGCGAGTACCAGCAATTTATTAACATCCTTTTATACAGATTCTCGAGAGAAACATTCGCTTCTTTCATAGTTCTCAGTATTTAAAGATTTTAGAGGTCTTTCCAGAATTCTTTTTCTTCAAATCGAGAAAGAATTAGAAGTAGTAGGAACAAAGATGTTTCAATATTGAGGACTTCTTTCAATGATATATATCAGTTAAGCTACTTTCTGGTGTCTGCTGGAGATTTGAGCACCACAGTAAATTCATTTCAAACAGGGAATAAACTAACAAAGAGAGCAGATACTCAATCAACTATAAGGTCAGAAAACCAACCTTTCTAGAAAATAAAAAATATTCAATTGAAACTAAAACTTAAATTTCTATTAAAAAATGGCTAATAAGACCTCCAATTACTAACAATTGCTATCAATATGGTATGCTTAACAAACGAAACTTAGTTAGAGAATAATTGTACGCATATGCTTCACAAATTCTTCATTATTCTTACATAATCCTATTTTGATAACCAAGATCTCTTCCCCAGAAGGCAGGAAAATTACCAGTGCGAATTCTACTACTCAAGATCAAGCGGAGAACACGGTTTAAAGTACCTGGCAATCCACCCGAGTCAGTAGTGGTCCGATATGATCGGCTTAGGTTATAGGAATGTAGACTAATCGAAATCTCGGAAACTGTTTTAAATCCGGAAGCGTCGTTTTGTGCCACGAGTCTCCGAAACGGGTAGCGTATGAAAACCTCTGAACCAGCACTAGATATTGTATGTTAACGTCAATTGATGCATTCTAATAAGCATCTAAATCTGGTAACAGATCATATCCAAATGCCAAAATTCCGATCATTCCCTGCAAAAGATCAGCCAGACATTGGATTTAGATAAGTAATTATATACAGTTGAAGCGTGGAGAAATAGTAGAGGAATAGTAGAGAAATTGAAAAGAATTGTAGGCGTACCGTAAAACTATGTTTACCATACAAGTATATATAGCGTAGTATAATATTTACCTTACTAGTACATAAATCTTATTCCTCCCTAATTATCACGGCCTTCTCTAACTAATTCTGCCCGATCAGCTTATTTATGGGTGTGTGTGGCGAACGTTAGATCACTAAATCCAGATTCAAATCAAACATGTAAGGAGAGTGGTACCCTAAACATCTCGCTAGCTAGTGACCACAAAAACAAACTCCGGCTCTTGTTCCCAGCTACCTTTCAACGACATCTCTACTCATTTAATATATATCCCGACTTGTTTGAGTTTCGCGCTACCTCTCGTCCACTCTCCAACAAAATTAAATTTTCCAAACATGTTTTCTTCCAACAGATCCCCAGTTACCACCACCACAACCACCATCGAGTGCCTAAATAACCAGATATAATATCAATAAATATTATATAAAAACACCTAGAGGAATTGAATTCGGGGACATTGTAATAAGTCAACAATTTCTATCCAAATTCCGATAATCTGATCATAGAATCCAACAGTACGTGTTTCGACAAACGACGTGTATTTGAACTATCCAGAGTATTTTAACAACTATCTGACAACTTGTGTTCAGAGTTTGTTATATTTATAGTCAGATCTTTTTATTACTTTATAGAACATCCTAAAAGTTGATAACTTCTTGATTGCCATTTTGTTTATAGACGTTTCATTGAAAGGACTTGCATTTCATATACCATGTCAGAATTAGAGAACCATCAAATTGAGGAGGAAGTTGAGAAAATAGAGCCTGTTGAAGAACAACAGCAACAGCAACAACCCCAATCTCAACCTCAACAACCACAACCTCAACAACCTCAACAACAACAATCTCAACAACCACAACCTCAACAACAACAATCTCAACAACCACAACCTCAACAACAACAATCTCAACAACAACCTATCCAACACCAGCAGCCTCACCAACATCAACCTCTGCCTGAAACGACACCTGCTTCAGCTCTCGAAGGAGGTCGTGAAGTATCCAAAAAGATCTTATACGTGGGAGGGTTACATAAATCCGTTTCAGAGGATATGTTGAAAGACTTGTTTTCGGTTGCAGGACCAATTCAATCGGTCAAAATATTGAACGACAAAAACAGGCCCGGTTTTCACTATGCCTTCATCGACTTTGAAAACACCCAATCTGCAGATATGGCGTTACATACGTTGAACGGAAGAATCATCAACAACTCCGAAATCAAAATCAACTGGGCATTCCAATCATCTACTATCAATACCGCTGCTCATCCAGATGAACCTACCTACAACATATTTGTAGGAGATTTATCTCCTGAAGTTGATGACGAAACTTTGGCCAATGCATTTTCTCAGTTTCCTACCTTGAAACAAGCACACGTAATGTGGGATATGCAAACGTCGCGTTCCAGAGGATACGGTTTTGTGACTTTTGGCCAACAAGGTGACGCCGAATTGGCCTTACAAACCATGAACGGGGAATGGATTAATGGCAGAGCCATCAGATGCAACTGGGCATCCCATAAACAAGCCAAACCTCAAAACGGATACAATTTCAAGGGGATCAACCGCCAGCAACATATATATCCTAATCAGAATCGTGGTTTCAGACTCTACAACAACGGGATGCCTCAAATGAACGGCCACAACATGCCAAACGAGTATCAGCCTCAACAACAACAACCTTTACAAGGCAACACTAACGGTGGAGTAATTTTACCTGTGAATGGTATTCCTAATGGTACCATGCCTGGAAATGCCAACGGCACTACCGGGTCCTCTCCCCAAGCAAATATTCCAGTCATGTCTGCACAATCATATGATATTGTTTTGAGACAAACTCCTTCGTGGCAAACCACAGTATATTTGGGTAACATTGCCCATTACACCCAACAAACCGACTTGATTCCTTTATTACAAAACTTTGGCTTTATAGTCGATTTCAAATTCCACCCAGAAAGAGGTTGTGCTTTTGTCAAGTACGACACTCATGAAAGAGCAGCGTTGGCCATTGTCCAATTAGCAGGGTTTAATATCAATGGTAGACCTTTGAAGTGTGGCTGGGGTAAGGATAGGCCTCCAATGGGACAGTTTCAAAACTACGGAAGAGGCCCTCCACCTCCTCAAATGTACCAAGGTAGACCATAAATCCTACTAGAATAATAAATACTACTAGAGTCCCTCGGATGACCGAAATTCTACTAGTATAATGAGGGTAGAGCATGTAATATGGAGAGTAAACAATGTTTCTAGTAAGATACTTTTACACTATTCCTATTGGTTGTGTGCTTCCCTTAATTGACTCGGAACAACCATGTTGTGTTCGGGCCATTCTCTCTCCCCAGTAATTGCAAGACACTTTCTAACCATCCATTATCACCACCTTTGTTTAAATTTTATATACGTTCTGATTATCTAGTAAGGGTACTTTAGTAACTTAGTTACTATATTGCCTTTCGTGGAGCTAGCCACTTTATATACGTTAGTAGTTTTAAACTACTACTCGTCAGTACAGTAAGCACATCAGTAATATATAGATCGTAGTTGAACATCTGATAAACCAAGGATCTAAAAACTTCACCAGTAAACGAGACCCACCGTATCGTTAATAGTTTATACATTTCATAACTCTAGGACCATTTATCAATACTTCTTTAGACAGTATTCTGAGAACTAGAGTCTCTACAGTGGCAACCATTGACTGGTTAGCACTCTCCACGAACTATGACATCGCGAAAAAAACCAATTCAAGTCAAAAAATGTCCAACTCCCACCCGATCTTCACGAACTTATACTGGTAGTGACTTTTACACAACTTATACACGTCCAAACGTTCCGTATTACTTGTGTTTCGTGGTTACGTTGATGTCTTTACCATCAACAAAACGGTTACTTGTATATATTCTAGCATTTGTCTCGTTGTCAGTCATCGTTGGCCAACAACTTGTTTCGTTACCCAATCTCATCAGTACGCTAAGTACTTCTAAAACTTTATTCAAGGTGTCTTTTAACAAATATATTGGCTCCAAGCTTTCGGCGAATCATCAACAACTTACAGCTACTTCCATTTTCCTCGCTGTTTCCTTACTTTTCCTATATCGAGGAGAACTACCAGCCAGATTCAAAAGTATATTCACAAATTTAAAAGCGTCCCTGATTCCACAGATTGTCAACTCTCTCTTCAGTACTATGAATTCAGGGTATAAATTCGCCAACCGATCACGATTTGGTTCCAAAAAGTCCATCGAGCATCGGTTCGCCATGCGTAATGGTGGCGAACCAGGTGGAATCAGTAATGAGGGAAATACATGTTTTATGAATTCAGTGATACAATCGCTTGCTTCGTCTCGTGAGTTGTTGAAATTCATAGATTCGTATCTCTACTCCGAAATCTCTGTGCAAAAAGAGTCCGAAATCATATCCATCAAAACCACAACCCCAAGGCCAGAACTTATATTCACCAATGCTTTGAAGACATTGTTAGAAAACGTCAATGGTTCTTATGGCTCGAGGGGGAAGGAATTTAGCACCAAACCGCTTTTGAACAAAATGCCTAATGGCCCAAAACAGAACTTCTTTTCAGGCTATAACCAAGAAGATGCCCAAGAATTCTATCAACTTGTAATGGGCTTGCTTGAGAGAGAACATAAAAAAATGTCTCTGTCAAGACAAGTAACTCCAGAACCCGAAGAAAAGGTTTCCAAAAATAAATTTGTTGACAAAGATAATGTCAAAGATCTTGTATCTGGATGTGAAAAAATTGGCACTTTGGGTAAGGTCTACGTGCCTGCCAACCAAGTGGATCCAAACTTGATCGATAGTGATCATAAAGTATATCCTTTGGAATTGGTAACTCCGGTGGATGGTGTTTCTGCCGAAAGAATTGGATGTTTGACGTGTGGAGAAGTTGGAGGGATTCGTTATTCTGTGAATTCGGGTTTAAGTTTGAACTTACCAAATAACACTTCATACTATTCCAGCTTCAATCTTCCAAGTTTGTTAGATAACTGGATCACTCCCGAAATCATCGAAGATGTCAACTGTAACAGATGTGGGTTGAACCAGACCAAGGGTTTCTTAATCGAGAAATTAAAAACTTTAGAAGACGGTAAAGTGTTTCAACAATTCAAGCGCAGAGTCGATGCTATCGAAGAAGAGTTGGCTAAACCAAACATTTCAGATGAAACATTTGAAAACTTAACCATCAAACAAATGATAACGAAGAGTAGGAAATCGAAACAGATCTTCCTTAGTAGACCACCTCCATTGTTATCTATTCATATCAATAGATCAGTTTTTGATCCTCGAACTTATCTGATTGTCAAGAACCCTAGCAACGTTTCGTTTCCAGCACAACTCAATCTCACAAAGTACGTCGCCGAACCTCAAGATATAAATATGGATGCAAGATTATCGTTTAGAAAGCAAGACCAGAGACCCGGAATGGCTTCGGACCATCTACACAACCCGTCAGACTCTTCTGTCTCGTCCAGTGAATCCGGCGAAGATATCCCAATTTCAGAATCGTCAACAAGTTCAGATGATTCCCCAATAGATCCAAGATTCTTATACAACTTGAAAGCGGTGATTTCTCATTATGGTACTCACAATTATGGCCATTACATATGTTACCGAAAATTGAGAGGTACCTGGTGGAGAATCAGTGACGAATCTGTGTATGTCGCCAAAGAAGAAGAAGTATTGACTGGTCAAGGTACATTTATGCTCTTTTATGAATTTGACGATGGTTTTACCGAAGATTTACAGAACGTGTCAGAAAGTGAAGAAGAAGAAGAACCAGAGTATGATGTGAAGAATGAAATAGAAAAGGATGACGCCAACAGTTTGTCATCTGGAGCCAATGAAATAGACAGTGTTTCTGATTCTATGAACGAAATCCGTCCTCTCGCCTACTCAGAGGAACCAGAGGCTGACAATGAGTTTCATTATGGAGAAGAAAGGGTACATTTGTAACTAAAGAAAGAAGTTCATCTGGAACCAAATATGGCTTAGAGAATGATGGAGAAGAATCTCTTGTAATCTGGCCATTGGATGCTAGTATGCCAAAGAGTTTATGAATCTATTAATATCAGAAAAGTTTCATACAATGCCTATTCAACAATATAAAACAAAAGCCATTCCACAGTCAGATCGACCAGTGCTGGACCCAACAATAGTTAGTAACGAGTCAATTAGTGGCTTGTTAGAGTTTGCGAAAATTGCATACAACTAAGAGTTAAAATATATCGATTGTTGAGAATTTTCCCAGTGTAGAGCGAGATTTAAGTCTGTAGCGGTCAGTTATATCATTCCAGTGACTCTCAGTAATATACTTAGAGATACCATGTATTTGTGTCTGTTGGTGTTTTGTCGCGACAGTCTCGTCCTCATTTATCCGTCGCCCATAGTTCTTTTAGTATTTAGGTTATATGCATGTATTATATGCAGTATATCAACATTAGTAGTTTCTGTTACCGCAACAGTGACAAAAATTGCCTCTAGAAACTACTTTAACATCTAGACCAACTTGCAATAGCCTCCGCTACATCATGTACGAAATCCCAGTAGTTTTGAGCAGAAATTGCCCACAATAATCAACTTTTAGTGAAGGTTTTCATCTTCGTCTCTCGCACGACCCGTGGAAAGACATGGGTTACATGTTACAAGAGAGTGGTGACTTTTTGATTACTTTCCAAGCCACAGTATTTATCAATTAGAAGAGCTATAAATAGTGACTTTAAGCCACTATAAACATATCATCAGGCCAGGTACCCGTACTGATAGGAGTTACTCTTTTTGCACCCACCACTATTTACCAATTTGACTGAAAAATGCGATGATCATCACATATCCATAAATCACCACCACCTCACCAACATGGCTAGAAAACTCAAGGGACACCTCAATAAGAAAGGTTTGAAGGGAGCTTTGGCTCGTAATGCTGTGCTAGAAAAAAGTCAACGAAAACTTTCTAAAGTCGCCGATGCTCAGGAGAACTTCATAAAACTGAAGGCAGACTCCATAAAGCAGGGTAAGAAAAAGGGCAAACAACAACACCAGCAGCAAAAGGGGATCGTGCCATTCAAGCCCGAGGAGAAAGTGTTATTGGTGGGTGAAGGAGATTTCTCATACGCTGTTTCCATCATACAGCAGAATATGATCCATCCTGAGAACTTAATAGCGACAAGTTTCGATTCTCTCGAAGAAGTGAAAGCCAAATATCCCAATGCTGAGGAGAACTTGAAAATCTTGGAAGAGGAACGTGTGGTAGTGATGTATGACGTTGACGCTACGAATTTACCGACTACGTTGAAGTTAGTGTCACCCACCAAAAAGTCCAAAATCATAAAATCAAGACTTTTCAAGGAGGGCAATTTGGACTATATATTGTTCAATTTCCCGCACACAGGAAGAGGGATGAAAGATATGGATCGTAATATTAGAGACCATCAACAATTGGTTCAAAAGTACTTCAAGAGTTGTAAAGAGGTGTTCAATATCGTAAACAGTGCAGCGAAGGACGATTTTGCTGGCTATACTACCAAGGAGATCAAACATATAGAAGGAAAGGTTATCTTGTCGTTATTTGAAGGGGAGCCGTATAATTCATGGAACATCAAGATCTTGGGAAGAGGTGAAAACTTCAGAGTCGAGAGATCGGGAAAGCTTGACTGGTCATTATTCCCAGAATACCACCATAGAAGAACTAACGGGGTTAGAGATACCACCAAACCCGCTGCTGAGAGAGATGCAAGAATATATGTATTCCAGAAGTTTGAAACCAAGACTGACGAGGTGGATAAGAAAAATTTCGTGGAAGAAGAACCCGACTCAGAGTAGAGAATGAAGAAAACACCAAAAGCAGAACTGCAATGTCTAAAATTTTATCAAATATGAGTCAAAAGCATTAGGATGATCTGGATGGTGGACCAAACGTGATCAGGTATCATTTTATTGTGTAATTAATTGGTTTGAATATTATTTGCAGGTATATGTTGTTGGACTCTATACAAATTGAACAAAATGGTTACAATTTCAGGCATCTCGGTGTAATGCTGGTCTAGAACGAGTTTTCAATTAATGAAACAAGTTGTGGCCTTTCTACACTGAGAAGCTACGCATAACTTCACGAAGCCCATTAATAACCTTGTCATATTTATTCGACATTGATAAATATCTGATGTCTCAATGAAACATGTTCAAATTCCCTAGTTTAGTCTCGCTAGATAGGTCACCAATGTATCATATTAACTAGATTAGCATCATATAATATGCGATACTTATGCTGGATATACTCTGACACAATTATCAATAAGAAATATCTCTCTTGTCAATGGATCCTTGATCTTGCCCATTCTCAACAATGTATTCTTTTCTGAAAGGTACTTTTCTGAAGGATTAAGTAACTTATCAAACGGATAGATATTTCCATTGGGGAGTTTGAACGGATTATTGAAGATGCTGGTGATAAGTTGGGCATATGGCAAGTTCATACTTAATTTGTATAACTCTGGCGAACACACAGGACAATTGTTGATCTTATTCAAAAGCTTATAGTATTGGTTGGGTCCTCTGTATTTCTTGTCGGTCAACACTGCCAAATCCTTTTTGTAGATGCTTTCTATAGATTCTTGGTGGGCTGAGTCTTCTCTAAAAATGGTATTTTCAACATTGTGATAACAAGATTTCGTTTTCAAACTCGATAGACCGGCTGAGAGGTAGATAAAGAGAGGATAGTTCTTGGAAATACCAAAGAGTTTTGTAAAATTTTCAATAAAACACTGTGACAAACTATTCCACCGTTCGTCAGATAAGAGTCGTTGATATTCATGAAAACGGGGAGAGTTGGAAATGATATTGCTTGAAAATGACGAAGTCGAAGAAAGTAAAGATGTAGAAGGAGCTGAGAATTGAAATTTTGAAAGACATGGAGGATATATCGAAGTACTAGAATCAGTCTCCAGAGGTCCTGACTTGTTTCCTTCATCACCTATATTGTTCAGTATATTCATATTATCATTAGTCTCGTCAGCTATTGGTTTATGCTTTATTGCCATATAAACCAATAACCCACCAATCTCTTTTAGCTTGTTCAAATTGTATTCATAATTTTCGTCATCATTGTCCTGATAGTTTTTCTTGTTACCATACTTTGAAAGATTCAATTGTGAGAATTTTATCGCTTCATTAACATCTCCTTGGTCAATTAAAGAAAGAAACTTGCAGTAGTTGATCTCGAATTCCAAATTTGAATTCAATTTCTTCAAGTTAGTCCGATTCTCGTTGAACCAAGCGATTATTAATGTTAGTTGGTGATCGGTGACGATGGATATGAAGACTTGGTTGAAATTCGAATACAAATCAAAGTCCAATAGTTTCTTGATATTTGGATTTGAAAGTGAAAGGTTGTTGAGGAGTGAAAGTCCTATGTTCTGGTCCTTGTTTGTATTTGATTTTATTAGATAATCAATGATCAATAGGTTTGTTTCGTCTCGATACCAGTTAATAAGCTTGGGATTGTGTAAATTTAGTGGAGGATCATCTTCTTGAATATCTTGAGAGGTTGGAGACTCGTCGTTCGACTCTTCTTCTTTGTGTTCTTCCTCCTTGTCAATACATTCTTCAAGCACTTTCAAGTTGTTCAATCTACAAATCAAGCGTTCTCTATAATCTTCGTCTTTCGTTATTGACAATTCCAACTTCTTCTTGAAGGCTTCGAACCGCTTTATGACTTTTCTTATAAGTTCTAGCTTAAGTTGTGGCGTTTGGTCACTACTCTTTATTGTTAAAATATCTTCGGATAATTGTTTCTTCTCCTTTTCAATAAGCTTTTGAATGTTTTTGAAATTCTTTTTGATTAGCTCAATGGGAATTCGGAATTGTGTTTGTCGTGACTGGATATGAAAGTTTATGGTTGGTGAAGACATTGCTGCTGGAAGAAGGAGGATGAGAGGTACCCCGGATAAGGATTTAGTGATCATCAGATGTCGTAATGTCGCGAGACATATATTTCAAAAAAGTTGCTGCAAATTCAGATTTAGTGCTATTCTCAACTGGGAAGAGTTGTGGCTGAATAGTGCAGTTGCAGTGAAGACCTCTCAAAGCAAATATCTCAAAAAAATTGACCGGCCATGAATACATCTCGTCAGAGCCTTATATCTCGCTTATAACCCTTCTTCGCGAGCGCGGACCAAGTTTTACTTTATCAATTCTAAAACACAGCTCGGAACTGGTTTCTTTTCTCTATTCTATTCTAGCGAGGCTCAACAACTGAGTAAGATTCGTAAGATCATACTTTGTATTACTACTTTACTCAAAAGTAGAGGAATCTTTTGACGACATAAACTATACAATTTCTACAGCTAGAAAAACTTCTACGTGGATTAATGACCTGATGGCGTTTATTTCTAATTGTATTCTTTCTCATTTGAGATCCCTAATGAATCAGCATAGTCTAGAGAACTTTTTGTTCAGGATTTCTTCATAACTGAATGGTAATTGAAAAGATGTTTGAAATCCTATTTTTGTAACAATTGACTAGTCTATGTTTCTAAATGTATAGGACTTTTTTTCAACAAATAAAAGAGGTCTACCAATTTTTCATAACCTTCAGTCACATCTTCAACATTCTTAATATCGACTTCTAATGGGTTTGGTCTTCCATGTGGGAAAAATGGAACAAGATGATCGATGAGCTCACTTTTGATATCTCTGTAGTCATAGAAATGAAATGTTCTTGTACTAATACTGGAATCAAAACGTGCTTGTTCCCATTCGACTTGTTCTTCCTTTGGAGGCAATGATTTTGCCCCGGACCATACACCTGCAAGTGCAGCAGTAGCTGCTTCTACACTGTGGAATGTCAATGGAGAGCTAGCTACTCCAACAATACCTAATGTTGGATCTTCAATAGAGAAAGTATGCTGATAAAGACCACGAACACAACTGGCATGAGAAAAGTTTGCAACCTTCAACAGGTTACGAAGGAAAGGATAATGGTAATGGTAACCTGTGCACAATACAATCTTATCAAACTTTTCCTCCAGCCCATCTTTAAAGTGTACAACTCCTGAAGTTGAATCAAATTTTTCGATCCCCGGCTTTGGATGAATATCTTTGTCGTCAAGTATCAGATTGACCCATTCGAAAACAGGACTAGGGCCACGTCTTGAAGATGTAATTTTCTTTGCAAACGGGAAAATGTGTTGAACAATGTTTGCCGAACTAACACTTCCTCCTACTACCAAAACTGACTTATCCTCAAAATCTTTTGGTGATCTATAAGACTTTGCATGCAGAAGGGAGTCGGGAAAATTCTGATTGTACTGAGCCAATCCGTTAATATGAGGCAAATATGGAACAGTGTAGTGTCCATTGCAAATCACCACGGCATCAAATTCTTCCTGGTACCAATAATCCTCGCCTTTAATCGGATCGTTTTGTTTGACAGTTACTACCCATTTTCCGTTCTTCTTCACGACATCTTCTACAGTAGAATGATAGCGGATATGCTCATCTAGTCCTTCGTCTTCGATGATTTTCTCTAAATTTCCACCTAACTCCCCGTGACTTAAGAATGGATAGTACTGTCTACTTCTATCCAAGAACTCGGGGTTTTCCTTTTGGTAGGAAAATTTAGTGAACCGATAAGGAACATTGGTGAACAACGCCTCAAAGACTCCACTACGTTTCCATTCAAGTTCATTTGCCTCGATATTCTCTTTCCTCTTCACCTTCTCCAGCGTTTCTCCAGCAAGATCAGCTGGAGGCTTTTGTCCTGGATGAATAACATTTGGATCGTTATATTGTTCTGTATCCAAGAGTGCTTGTGGAGGAACCAAATAATCTGCCTTGTCTAAAGATGTGGCCCAGATCCCTCCTGCTTTTGACTTTTGTTCAAAGGCGACCACCTTTGTGAATTGTCGATCAGTTGAAGCTGCTGAACCTACAGAAGTAGTTCCATCACTATTTGTATGGAGAAACTCATAAAGAGCAGCTATGCCCGAAGGACCTGTCCCAATGATACCAATTGATTTGATGACCATACTTGAATTCGCTGTGCCTATAACATTATCTTAAGCGGGGTCGATTCGTCCTTTAAATATCATTTCAATTTGCAAATGTGGCTGCGATTGCAAAAAATTATTATGTCTTGCAAATCAATTTGCACTGCGATTGCAAAAAACTATGGTGTCTTGAAAATCATTTTGGACCCATCTCGTGACATCTAGAAAAGGTGATTGGTTGGAAAACTATGTTACTGTGTTAATTTTGAACTGTTTCGTACGGACTTACGGAATATTTGGGAATTCTTTGGAATAATAAGGTCCCACAAAGAGTCTCGAGATTACCAAAAGCCGATTTCACATGAACTGTGGCTTGCAAATCATTAGAATCAACCTTGAACCATAAATTATACTAACTACTAGTGAAGTCTACGGCCAATTTTAAATATCGAATTATGTGTGCCTAAGGCTGATGTGGAATATTCTATAAATTTATTGTTAAATTCTAACATTGGTGTAATAATGAGTTTCTTGGATACTTGTATCCACCATCCTGGAAGGACGTGATGTTTGCATTCTCATAAAGGTTGAGATGTGATTCAATATAGTCGGAAGTTGGATAGTCCTCAGGATCGCATCCAATGCTTCCGGAGTTTGGGGACTGGTAGATACGAACGTAGTCTATACGCATGAAGACAGGAAATACCAATGACGGCCAGTCAATATATGCCCAACTATTGGAAATACCTAAATTCATGATAATCGACAATGGTTCTTTGGCTAATCTTCTCCAGCCGACATTTCCGTTTGGATGAAGTGCTTTTGCGTTAATGGTGAAAGTTGGATCGTCCCCAACATGCCATTGCAAATATCCAGTATCGTCATCGTTCATCAATTCAAACCCGTATTTTTGGTAGACGTGTGGGAGCCCTTCTCCAAGCTCGTACCATGAGTGATTTAAGGTGGTTACCCCAGAAACAGCTTGTTGGAACGGACCACCAGTATATGTATTGACAGAAGTGACCGAGTGATTGTGGATCTCAAGGAAATTGTAGTCGGGATAGTACCAAATATCAAAGGGAGCTACTTGGAGTGATTGCGAAGCAAGTCCCAACCCATCGGAGGATATTTCAGCCTCCAAAGCATCGATTTCTGGTGCTCCTCTTCCTGTACCTCTGTTTGGATGGGATTCTCCCGGACAAGTACACGAATTCAATCTTTGCCCTGGTAAATAAGAGATCCCATCTGGAGAAGATTGGTTAGCGGTGATCCCAGCATCACACGAGTCGTAGGAATACGGCCATACACCATCCGTGGAGCCCAAATATCCAGGACGACCGAGATTTCCCATGGTCCAAAGACCCGGCCAGAGACCTGTGATATTCCCATAATTTGGCAAACGGGCAGATATCTCCAAGCGACCCTCGGTAAAACACATCTTGTTCCATGACTGTACCATGCCTGATCTGTAGAACAAGTCATGATTTTTATAAGCGTCCATCCGAAGGTTGAGTGTCCCGTTGGCAGTCGTTACAGCATCAGGGTCGTACCATTCCAAATCCTTGGTAGCATCATAATGAAGATCTGGGGCAGTAAAGAATTGATCGTCACCCTCATAAAATGTTCTTCCTTCAGCATTGAATTCATCGGAGAAGACCAAATTCATAGTATTACCGTCCCTTGATTTCTTAGTGAGCACCAGTCCAGGAGTGTCTGGGTCCACCAAATCAGTACGTATGGCACTTAATAGAGGATATTTATACCGAGACAAGTTCTCATAAGTCTGAGGATGATATTTGTCAGTGATTCCGGAATATGTAACTATGGGAAGTACAATAAACACAACCAATGCTCCGATGAAAAACACGACTACTCCGAAAAGACCACCAAACGACCTGGAATCCATATTTTTCATATCATATAGGAACCTGTTTCTATCATAGTCGGCATCGGCAGCAGGATCAGGATTGTGTAGATAATCGTCGGGTTCCTTTTCTTCAAAGTGTAATGGAAATGACGAAGCTGGATACCCACCAAACGGCAGAAGATCCGCTGTGGATAGGAATGGGTTTGGAGATGTAACAGATGCGGTTGAACCATCGGAATCATGAGGTGATTGAGATTCTCTGTGGTTATATCCATCATGGTACCTGTCACCCAACTTCAATCTGTCTTCATCAATCTCGCTACCATACTGATCGTAGGCTGCAAATCTCGGAGATTGATCCGAATGCTCGAGCAAGTTCAAATTACTCGCGTGAGAATTTCCATAGAATGGAGATGATCCGGACGAATTTGATGACACTACCGACACCGATGGATCCATAAATGGATTTTGAGGATACAACAACAGTGGCTGGTTTTCCTTGGACCGGAAATCATTCAAGCCAAGCCCGTGATCTTGTGAAGAGGTCAGGTCTTGGCCAAGACCATAACCAATTCCAAGACTCGCAGAATCCCCAGGATTTCGGCCATCTGTGCTTCCTCTACTCAGTCTCTCGATAGAATCCCCAGGACCCTGCCCGAGACCCTGGCCGAGATACCTTTCTTCATCTAACGTATTCTTCGTCAAATCTCTTTCTAACATTATGGATCAAGAAAAGAGGATTTTTCTCTACAAGATCTGACGAAGCGCAATACATAATAATATTGCAAATGTGAGCATTGATCTGCTTAGTATGCAAGAACGTTAATTGAGGCTGAGAAGGTAAAACTGAAATTCTATTGTTACTATGCCAACCGACATGTCCGTATGGCTAGATTCCTAAGGAATGTTTTGCTTTGTGAAATATTTACGTCATTAAGGGCAGGGCCATCAATACCAAAATAGATGAGAATAGACTGAAATACGCGTACATATTGCCTAGACCTAAAATGAAATATAGAAAACATAGAAACAAGAAAACATATTCAGATTTACGCTACGAGAGCAATTCACTGCGAGAGGAGAGTTAGTTATACTTAACTATCCACTTTTTCAGACTCGCATATCATAACATTAATAACATGAAACATACCAAACTACGACTCTCGTGATTGTTCTCTGAAGAGTGGCCCCCTGAGAAACTTCCGCATCGGATTCTTGAGTTTTAATTAATTAAGAGTCTACCCGTGTTCTGCGAAGTGCCATGAAAAATATGTAATAAATAGAAATATTAGAAATATGAGAAATATGAAAAATATGAGAAATATGAAAAATATGAGAAATATGAAAAATAAGAGAAATACTCCACGGCCGATGATTTTAAGCCGACTAATAAACGGTGATATTGCAGATATAAGTCTTGGGGATTTTCGGCTGTGAACATGATCTCACGAATTTGGAACTCTTAATATGGTCCATTTTACTATAATTGGTCGCGTTAATGGTATAGTGTTAATGAGATATTACCGTATATAATTTCTTGATAATAATAGCCATATATGTGTGGGGAGGATACAAACTTACACTTCTGAAGAGGCAGGAAATCTAAAGAAGGACGCGACGGAGAGAAGGGCACAGCTATAGAAATTGGACGTAGAGGAGGGCTAGAGGAGGGACAGTTAAAGAAATACGGGACCTAGACGAACGTACAACTTAACTAAATGTGATAATTAATGTATCAAAACCCAGAGAATTTTGTACTTTGAGTTATCTGATCTTTTCAGGCGGATCAAAATTAACCTTGAAACGACGCGCAAATTTTGTGGTTGAAAATTTTCACCTCCTTATAGAGAAAGCGATATAGAAATCTGTAGACAGTTCAAGGATGATTCCATACTTTGAATCTTGAAAAGCAAGACAAGAATTAGAAATTCTTAAACACTGAAGGAAGTCGTGAAAATCTCTTTGTCTCCATGAAATTCGGTTGCGTTTTGCCGCAAAGCCATGGCGCCAACGCTCACAAATAGTTGCAAAAAATCTTGTCGCATATTATAAAACCAAAATAGTTTGGCATTAAATTATTACAACAAATTGTGACAAAATGCCATACAGGGACCTTACTAGGAATGTTCCTGGTATCGAAGTTAGTGAGTGGGATACCACCAGTGAATCGAGAGATCAAAACAACCATCACATTCAACCGAATAACCACGACATAGAGAATTACACAAACCAATCAGATCATGAATTATCTCATTACGCCAGCCAAACTGATGATCGTTTGGAACAAGAACATTCCCAACATGAAGAGCAACGTGAGTCTTTTAGCTCTAGCCTGTCTCAAAGTCATTTAAATTCCTTTACTCCTCCATACAATGCATATCCTAAAGATTCGGCGACCAATTCGTTTACGAATTTAGTTTCCTCTACAACCAATCTTGTTTCATCGACTTCAAACCTTAATAGAAGCTCGGTATCTTCGCTGTTGGGACGCGATGCCAATCCATTTGTGGATTCTATAGATTCGCCCATGCTCCTTACAGAGTTCAATGCGTTTGGTGGGTATCCTGCTCTGGCGTTCCCATTATATATTGAAGATAAGGAAGACGACGACTATTTGCATAATCCAGATCCTATTTCTGACACCGAATACGACAAAAACAGGTTCTTCTACGATTTGAAACTGATGGACCGCCGTTCATTAGGTGGTTTACTTGCATTCGTGGTTCTTCTAATTGGTGCCCTCTGTCTTTTTGTGCTTTTCCCAATTCTTACATATTCTGGTCTTATAGATTCCTACAAACCAGAGACTTATGAAGTATTGACACAATACAAATATCCATTACTTAGTGCCATACGTACGGACTTGGTAGATCCAGATACTCCTTCAGAGGCACTTTTCCGTGAGAGTCAAAAGGGTGAAAACTGGCCCTTGGTCTTCTCTGATGAATTCAATGCTGAAGGAAGAACATTTTATGAGGGTGACGATCAATTCTTTACTGCCCCAGATCTTCATTATGATGCTACCAAGGATTTGGAATGGTACGACCCGGATGCTGTGACCACCGCCAACGGTACTATCAACCTTCGGATGGACGCTTATAAGAATCATGACTTGTTCTACAGATCAGGTATGGTCCAATCGTGGAACAAGATGTGTTTCACCCAAGGAATCATCGAAATCTCGGCCCGTTTGCCAAATTACGGGAATATTAGTGGACTTTGGCCAGGTCTTTGGACCATGGGTAATTTAGGTCGCCCTGGATATTTGGCTACTACTGAGGGCGTTTGGCCATATACTTATGAATCATGTGATGCGGGAATCACCGCTAACCAATCTTCTCCCGATGGTATTTCATATTTACCAGGACAAAGATTAAATGCGTGTACTTGTCCTGGAGAATCCCATCCAAACAGAGGTACAGGTAGAGGAGCACCAGAAATCGATGCTTTGGAAGGTGAAATACATCTTGCCAACGGTAGAGCTTCTCAATCATTTCAAGTGGCTCCCTATGATATCTGGTATTATCCAGATTATGACTTTATCGAAATTTACAATAAGTCGGTCACTGTCATGAATACCTACACTGGAGGTCCCTTCCAGCAAGCTGTTTCTGCCGTTACTTCCTTGAATACGACGTGGTACGAAAAAGGGGCAAATGCTGGACGTTTCCAAACCTATGGGTTCGAATTGATAAATGATAATGATGACGGATACAATACCTGGTTTGTTGGTAAAGATCCCACATTCACTGTTCAAGCAAATGCTCTTCATCCAAATGGAAATATTGGCTGGAGAAGGCTCGCGAAAGAACCATTGTCAATTATCATGAATTTGGGTATTTCGAATAATTGGGCTTACATTGATTGGCCCTCGTTGCATTTCCCCGTCACAATGCGTATTGATTACGTTCGTGTCTATCAGCCTCCAAATGCTATCAACCTTGGGTGTGATCCGGAAGATTATCCAACCGCAGATTATATCGAATCCCATCTCAATATTTATCAGAATGTCAACCTTACATCTTTTAAAGATGGAGGTTACCTGTTCCCTAAGAACAAATTGCTCAACAATTGTTGAGTCTATATAGAAATTATCAATTTCCAAGAGTTTCATAACAGGTGAGATTTCTCATAATGCATATTTATTCCACATATATAATCCCATGGCTTTTGAGTGGAAATAGCTCCTCCAATTCTTGACATTTGTCCAACGCAAAATCTCCTTCTGCTAGATTGACAAAGTTGAGTATACCGTTGTCGACAACTGCAATAACCACCGAACGGCCGTGTCCAAACTTCAACTTGATGTCTCGAGTTTTCAAGTATTTGTTTCTCAATTGAACGCTAGCATCTAACTTCGCTTGGCGAGCCTTTTGACGTTGCTGTCTGATCTCCTTCTTAGATGGCGGCATACTATTCTTCTTGGAGAATTTCTTTGCGCTATTTTCACCTACAACTTTGGGTGTAGGGTCGTAGATAGTCTCGCTTAAAAGGGACTGAATAGTTGAAAGTGTTGGAAATTTGGTGGCTTCCGAACTTACGATACAGATTTGAAAATCTGGTGCAGGTGGGTTTTTTTTGGAGAAAGTTGGCGTAGGTTTCCATACGTCGAAGTGCAAATTGTAACTGGATTGTTCTGTGTGGGGAGTTTCGATAGTTGTAGAAGTTGGAATAAGTCTGAGTGAACGGAAAACAGACGTGTAGTTGAAATAATGTTTTGTCAAGTAATGATTTATGTTGGTGATGGGTAAGGATATCAATCCGACTTGACGTAGATTTTTGAAAATGTAGTGAAGTATGCAATTGACTTTGGTGGAGGCCGAGGTAATGATGTTTGTGAGAAGGTGTACAGCAGGTAATGAGGTGGGCTTCGACCTGATATTATCTGATCCTGCATTGGATACAGCGATAGAATCAATAAGTCCTAATCCAAGTTTTGAAGCTTCAGGTTTTTTGTCCTTAGTTGCTTGATATTTCCTGACATTTCTTTCCCCAATTGTATCCTTAACAACCTTCCGCACCAAATATCCATGTCTCTTCAAATATGAATATACCTGGTAGTGGTCTACCAGACAATCGACAAATGCATAAGCATATAACATCGCCAAATCCATTTTCACCAATTTCTCGTAGTCAAAGGTCTCCACATCGCCTGCCAAAAATCTTTCAAATTCAGCGTTTCCCACATATATCACCATCGAACCTCTCTCCACGAGATACACCGTTTCCAACGGGTTAAGTTGCATCCCGTCCTTTATCCTGGTTCCCAAGTTGACTGGTTTCCCCATATCACGAAAGTAGTTTCCCTTAGCGTGAGGGACTATTGAGTAGTTCTGCAGAGGCACCCATACTGAAATCAACTTGTGTTTCATATGGTGGCCCCTCACACCTCCAAGAGCTTCGTACATTGCATCTCGTGATTCTTGGAGTCCATCTCGTTGTACTTGAGTTCCATCAGGTTCAAAGTCTTTGTCTCCACGCTTAGGTATTCCTGAGCCAGCTTTACTTAGAAATCTCCAGTCGTGGACCTCGTCTTCAGCATCATATTGAACGTCTACTTTAGACACAGTCACGGATTCATCTGCCATTGTTAGCGGTATAAAGAACCATCACCAAATTTACAACCGGAAATTTTCTGCCGCACAACTGATCTGAGTCCTGCCACTTGACCTAGGAACTGGCGATCATGACGGAACAACCCATAACATTTCAGGTTGTGGTAAGTGACTTCTTAACCAGCACGTGTGTTGTGAGTTGAGCAATTATTAACTTTGCAGGCCGAGTCGTTGTTGAAAGATATGGTGGAAAACATAGTTAAGCAACAGACGTTGACTAATATGGCAAACATCTATTCGATCCAACAGACAATAGACGTGGGAGAGAAGGGCAGTGCCGCGTATACCGCGTTTACAAATACTAGTATTGGCTCCACTAAGGACATTTTTGGACAAGATAAGCAGAAGTTGAAGACGTCCGATTCTTCACGATACTTTAATTGTGATAACTGTGGAAGAAAGATATCAGGAGGAAGATTTGCACAACATGTTAACAAATGTTTGGAGAGGAGGCGGAGGTAGCGTGAAATCACTAGCGGTACTCCAAATAATGAGAATTGTGATATCTTGATCCTTCATGCTGGGAATTGAGGAAGATTGGAGAAGCCTGTTGAAATATACGCAGAAAGTCTTACTACAAGTGAGTGAAAGGACTGAAGCATTTATATGAAGTACCTGTAAGCTTCATGTGGATATAGAGCTGACAGAATCTTGGTTTCGAAACCTGACGAAACTGACAAACTTGAACACCACAACTAAAAATAGCGTGGATGTCTCACAAAGTAGTATAATTAGGCTGAACTACTAGGTTTAGAAGTTCTGGAGTCATTCACTATGAAGTGCTTTCAAATTAGAGTTTGTGGGTCTTTTCATTGAATCTCTAAATTATGAAGACCTAAATCAAGTGGTTCAGATGCTACAGAATTGCGCATAATCAAGGAAATCAATTAGAGTAAAGGGGAGTAAGATCCGGGATACCGGGTTAGAATAAGCGAACGGAGGTCACAGAGAACGCATCGTCTGAGCTAGTCACTATTGAGAACTCTCGTTGGGCAAAGAAACTGAATATTTCTTTGAATTTTAAAGATATCTATTGGTGTAACATTTATCTAACTCACACCCCAGGCTCGGGTTTTTCAAATATAATCTAATTAGAGAGATAAATAACATTGAGCAACTTCTTTAACTCTTGAGATCGAAGTAGATTTGCCAAACAGGTCTTTGTACCTATATGATCATGTAGTTCTTTCCGTTGACTTGCACTCATATCTGTATATACTGAAATTGTATAAAACGCTTAATATTACCGAAAATCAATATTTCTCGGAGATCCTTTTCATTTACCGTTCTTTGAGGTCGGCATTGGTTATATATTCATTAAAATCCTGGTCCATGGCCCTATTATTCTAACATCGCATGTGTGATAGCTCTAGATCTTTCGATTTTCGGTTAATGCAATTTCAGAAATGGAGAAAGAGATACGGGTATAAGAACAGAACAGCTTGCCGAGGGATGGGACTTATCCACACTCATATCCGTCATATCCAACACATTTATTGTGTTTCTAAGTTGTAACCGGTCTTGTAACTGATGCCCCAAATTGAAACGGGTATAGATAATGCGGGGATACTATAGCCGGCAATAACCGAGCACAGTATATAAACTCCACATTTCTCTAGATCATACTTCTCAGGCTCCACACAAAATGACTTCCTCCTACGGAGCCATCTTCCCTCCGCTGTTCGACAAGACCACATACAACGATCATCTTCCGTTGCCAGAATGTGACGATTGCGTTTTGGTTCTGGCTGGAAACCTGGAGTATTCTGGAATCTATCGCAACAAAGCACGGCCAGATACTTTGATGAGTACTATCCATGCTGATTTGGATACGTTACCTAAATTGTTCAATAATGCTGTTGAGATGTTTAGAGATCGCCCGTGTCTTGGATCCAGGCCTTACAACTACCAGACAAAAACACACGTGTCATATTACAAGTCAATAACCTATGGAGAGGTCAATACGCGCAAACGGAATTTAGGATCTGGGATTTTGAAGTCTTTAGAACTTAATCCATACAAACTCGAAGAGTCAGAAGCTCACAGAAAGATCGAAAATCACTTGAAGGACTGGAAACTGTATGGAGTGGCTGGTCATACAAATCTCAACTATGAGGTCGAAAAAAGTTGTTCCTTCATACTTTCAATATTCGCAGCCAATCGTGCAGAATGGGTGTTGACAGATTTGGCGTGTTCAGCTTATGCCATCACTTCGACTGCATTATACGACAACCTCGGACCCGAGGTAACAAGGCATATCTTGGAATTGACACACAGTCCCGTCGTAGTATGTTCTAAGGATAAGGTGGGGCTGGTTATACAATTCAAGAAGGAATTTCCCCAGGAATTGGGTAACATCATCTCAATCATTTGTATGGATCCAGTAGAAGCAATGGATCCACAATTGTTTGTGGAAGCTCGGGAAGCAGATATTGTCCTTCAGGATGTTCATCAGGTGGAAGAAATTGGAAGATTGCATCGTTTGGACGAGTTGCCTCCAAATAAAGATTCTCTCTACACAATTTCGTTTACCTCAGGCACCACAGGTGCTAGACCAAAGGGTGCAATGGTTACACAAGCAAATGGGGCCGCTGCTTTGACGTTCTTGGCTGCTTGTGAACCTCATGCAAAGGAAAATGAACGTGCATTTGTGTTTTTACCTTTGACTCATATTTATGAGAGAGAAACCAGTGGTTTTGCACTCATAACTGGCTATTATTTGGGATTTCCGCAACTTTCTGTTGACGGTGTTGGTGGATCTGATGCTTTTACGAAGATGTTGGAGGATTTGCGTATCTTCAAACCAACATACTTCTCTATTGTCCCGCGCCTTTTAACTCGTTTAGAAGCGTACATTAAGTTGGCCATTGCGAAATTACCTAGGCCGGACCAGGATAGAGTGAAGGAAATTATTGACTACAAATTGCTTGTACAAAATGAAAAAGATGGAGTCAGAGGAACCCATGCTCAGTATGATTCATTTGGACCTTATAAGAATTTAAAGGAGCTTGTAGGGTTTGAAAATTTGCTGTGGACACAAACTGCATCAGCTCCTATTTCTCCTTCCACTTTGGCGTATATAAAGGCAGCGTTTGGAATTGGGATCCGTCAACTTTACGGGGCGACCGAGACTTCTGGAGCAATCACTGCTAGTGGTGCGCATGAAATGAATCCAGGCTCGTGCGGTAGTATTGGAGTACCGTGTGAAGTTAGGCTTCGACAAACCGCTGGGATGGGCCACGATCTTAAAAAGAACTACGGGGAGATCTTAATTAGAGGAGCGGCAGTTTTCAAAGGATACTACTACAACAAGAAGGAAACTGAAAAGGCACTTGATAACGAAGGCTGGTACCATACAGGTGATGTTACCTATATTGATCCTGAAAACGGTAGAATCTATATAGTCGACAGAGTTAAGAACTTTTTCAAAATGGCTCAAGGAGAATATGTTTCACCTGAAAAAGTGGAGAACCGGTATCTCTCTACAAACCCAATGATTTCCCAAATGTTTGTGTATGGGAACTCGTTCAAACCATACCTAGTTGGAGTTGTGGGAATAAGCCCAGAAGCTGGACAAAAGTTTTTGCAGCAAGTTTACAGATGTAACGAAACTTGGTCTGCCGAAGAGGTACTCCAACGACTCAATGAAGTTCCTATCAAAACCAGACTTCTCCAACTCTTGAACACTAACGTCAACGGTAAAATCTCTCGTTTTGAGAAATTACAAAACATTCATCTTGAAACAAACCCACTTACCGTTGAAAGAGATATTGTTACTCCAACATTTAAAATCAAGAGAATTCTTGCTGCAAAATTCTTTGGTCAGCATATCCACCGTATGTACGAGATAGAAAACTCGTTAGTTGACAGTGCAAAACTCTAAGAGTAAAAATGAGATTTGCTGGACGATCTGCAAACAATAGGAGTATTTTCTATATCTCCAAGTAGTTTTGGTATATTTTGGTGAATTATCTGTTTATTTGGTAGAATTCTCCAAATTTTGTTATTAAATGAACAATTCTCGTAAAACTTGAGGAGTATCTCTTATTCAGTAATATTAGAATCCCTCGGATCCAATCTGCTATTGAGGCTGTAAGTATTATCTAATATATGTTATACAGGATATCTCTATACCATTCTGTACCAATTTGCATCCATTACTGCAAATGACACAAAGGGCCAAAATGTCCTAGATTTTCCTTTTAGATGCAATTTTTGACAACTCTCAAATTTTAAGGTTATACAACTCCGTAATAAACCAATCGCTCACTACTTACAGGTGAAAATGATCTCCACTTGGTCACAGTTTTACATTCCTATAGGAACTTAGATCTCCACCGCAATCGCGATTCTCGACATTTCATTTCCTCGCTACTCAAAAATGACAGCGCCTATTTTACCCTTTTAGGAAACCTGGAGTATTGAGTCAGGCAGAAAAAAAGAGATGAGTTCAACGTCAACTCCGAAACTCATCCACAGGTTGTTGTATTACATTCGTTTGATATGGCACCACCACCACCTATTATCATAGATGCCCAGGCAGTCAGTGGAATTACCGGATCCATTTCCTTAGCTTGTTGGATTATAGTGTTTGCACCACAAATATATGAGAACTTCAGAAGAAAGAGTAGTGAAGGGTTGTCGTTGCTGTTTATAATTCTTTGGTTAGCTGGAGATGTTTTCAACGTGTTGGGATCGATTATGCAGGGAGTTTTGCCAACCATGATCATTCTTGCTATCTACTATACTTTTGCAGATATCGTTTTGTTGTGGCAGTGTTTGGTTTATGGAAGTGGAGAAAACGCCGACTTGATCCACTTATCACCAGCAAACCCGTTAAGCGAAGATGTTTTGGAAACCGTCTTGTCTAGAGAGAGGGACAACTTTGAATATTCAAACGATGAATTTGTTGGCGAAAGCGCAGAAGATTTAGAATCTTCAAACATAGATGCTATGACCAAGGAAAGACCTTCTTTGACCACCTTACAATCAGCCATGGTCAAAACGTTAATGGTTGCTCTTGTAGTTTCTGCCGGGTTGATTGGCTGGTACATTTCTTATGTCAGAGATGCTCGTCACAAGGGCAAACACTCAGGAGACTCCCACAAACCAGCAGAATTGATTTATGATCCTGTTGCCCAATTCTTTGGCTGGTTATGTGCAATTCTTTACTTGGGATCTCGTGTCCCTCAAATCCTTTTAAACTACAAGAGAAAATCGTGTGAAGGGATCTCGTTTATGTTCTTTTTATTTGCATGCTTGGGTAACTTGACGTATGTCATTTCGATCTTGGCCATTGACATGAGCTGGTACTACTTATGGGTAAATTCTTCTTGGTTAGCAGGCTCCTTGGGAACTTTAGGGTTGGACTTTACTATTTTTGTCCAATTCTTTATCTACAATGAAAATATAGAAAGTGACTCTAGCGAAGAAGAGTCTTTGATTTCTGACCGTTCGGAATCTTACGGTTCTTCCTCTTAATGATTCATTTTGCGACTTTAGTGTTTCACTAGATTGTATAAAAATACATTTATTGATTTCTCGTCTTTAGTGAAGACTTCCTGAGTAAGATAATAACAAGCAAGTCGATTCAGTTAGTTTAGACTGGAATTCTCAAGAAATGAACTTCTTGTGTTTCATTGAATTTAGTTCAAGTATCAACTGCTATAACCGGCTTAAATCATTAATTCATGTCATCATTTTATATGTATATACTCATACTCTGTTCAGAACTCTTAAATACAAGCGAGTGCCGACCAGTACTATTGATAGAAATAGATTATAGTGGCCTTGGTTAACAAACACGCATTTACTCACATTTTGCACCCACGAAACAACGAAATGCACCAATATCAACACTTCTATCAAATCATAGAAAACCCTGAAAAAATTAATCTTGCTAAGCGTTCTTCTGTATCTGTATCCTATACTAATGTATATTGGCACTATCAAAACTTCCCAGTATTCAACTATGGAAAAGGGATTTCATATCTCCGTCTCCGTTTTTTGCGTTAGTAATTTTACAAATTAAATTGTGAGTATTATCACTAGAACTTCAAAGATACGGAGGTGAATACTTTGACTAATTCTAGTTACATTTGGTTATTGATTGAACCATTTCTAGTCAAAGTTTGATATTTTCTTCTTTCTAGAGAACCAATTATAGAAAATGTCTGAGAAAACCGTTCGGAAACGGAATAAACCTTCATTAGTTTGTGGAAACTGTAAGAAGAAAAAGATCAAATGTGATCGGAAACTTCCATGTCTGGCATGTGTCCGAACTAATCTTGGATACGGATGTTCCTATGGCGATGAACCAAAGCAACCTCAAGATAATACTGGAGATAAGAGTATATATTGGGAGTTATTAAAGTTACGAGAGAGAGTTAAGGAATTGGAGCAGATCCAGGGTAAAAACATAAATGCTGATCAAAACAACAGTATAAATTCAGGAAGTGAAGGAAACAGTGCATACAAACCATCATTTGGTACAAGGACAGATTTTAATGGAAATACTGACGAACCAATATTTACAGCAAGCTCCGATACGACACCAAGCACAAGGATTCCTCATACTACATACGACGATGCCTCATCAAGATATACCCTGTCTATCCAGTCCTCATTCAACAATACCCCCCCTTCCACCGGGTCCAACATAACTTACCATCCAAATAACCATCCTATTGTATCATATAAACATATCAATTCCTTCTACGAGGGATGTATTCCTATCCAAATCAAAGGAAAAATCAAACGAGCCAATTATGGACCTTTAACCATTGCTGCAATAATGAAAGGCGATCCGTGGTTGTGTTTGCATTGGAAACATATGGAATCTCAAGCTAACACGGTTTCCACCTCATGTATTCTTACCCAACAACTACCTCCACAAACCCAAGAAAATGACAATCTTTACGGGAAATCAAGCGCTGAGCCTGACAAGAATGGTGTTGTGCCTGAAAGCACGTTTTTCAAGAAATCATTGGAGAATGAAGGGTACGGCGAAATCATCCCATACAAGTCACTACAAAAGAAAATCAACGCTGAGATCCTAAACTCAAACACAACTTTTAATATCACTAATTTGACCCTTGCTAGGTCATTATTTGATGGACGAGGGCACTCGGAACTTCAGCTTATTGAAAAAATCGAGTCTATATTACCAAGCAAGAAAGTCATTTGGTGTTTGATTAACCGATTCTTTAGAAAGCTATATCCTTTCTTTCCGTTCCTCGATGAACAAGACTTTAAGGAGGAGTTAGTGAAGATTTTGGGTCACGAAAATTGTAAGGAAGATTACGTCAAGATAGAGAAGAAGTTGGACTTGGTCAATGTTTGTATATGTTTGATCTTGTTGAGACTCACTTACTTGTCGTTGTTTTCAAACATCAATAGTGAAAACGAGCAAGCATTAGAGTCAGAAGATGAAACCGAAGAAAAGTTTCTTCTCAGCAACCCCATTAACTTGGTTACAATCGATATTGCACGGTCTTGCGTACAGTCACTTCAGTCTACAAAGAAATATAATCTAACACTCTTTCAAGCTATTTTATTCATGAGAATCTATACGATTCACGCTCCAGAAGAAGGCGACGGTATGGACGGCGGAGACTCACAAGTCAAAACAGGTGTGTTGATCAACGTAGCGTATGCTTGGATTCAACCGTGAGCCAAATAAGTTTAACGATGTTTGCAACAATGAAAAGGTGAATAATATTTGTCGGAAAATTTGGTATTATCTTATAAAAACTGATGTTTTACAAGCCTATATGGGGACACCTTTTGGAATAGATATGAATCATTTCGATACTTTACTCCCGTATTTAAGCGAAGAATCAAAAAACGGTGAGTACAAAACTGAGCTTGGAAGCGAGTCATACCCTGGAAACAATTGTGCTGGTGTGTCCAACACTTTGCCTATGTCAAATTCAAACGTTAGTAATCTTGAGATGGAAAGGGTAGTCATCGATTCTTTCAAATTACACTCTACGTTGTCTCCACTAAGGGAGGTATTGAAGATGGTTCTCGATATGACCAAGGGAACCTCTGTGAACACTTTAACCGAAGGAATAACAAAAGTTGAAAATGTATGCAAAGAACAATATGAAGTGATACTATCACAATCTAAGGGCAGCTTTGATCGTGTTTGGAGAGTCCAACTATTTCTATACTTCAAAAGCTTCTTATTGTCGATATATTTACACTTGTTTCTTTATTATGAGCGTCTAACTGAGGTTGAATTGTCCTTCTATTTCCTTGCTCTCTGTCATGACAAGATTTTGACCGACATATTACCGTTTTTCTCTGAAATTTTGACAGGAGAACTAAGTCAGTTTGGATTCATCATGAATCCTATATTGCAAATTACCATTCACAAATGTATCCAATTCGTGCTTTTGACCGCAACGAGGGTCTCTTATCAAAGATACTCCATGGGGAGAGACGAAGGTCATCAACGAAAACTTGAAAGTGTTCAATACCAACAGCAGTTTCAGGCCATCGAACAGTTTGCGGAGAATTCTATTCGTACTGGTGAACTCATGATCCGCATGTTTGATAAGTTATCTTCTCGTTACTTCTATTCATGGAGGCTCAAAAATATCATGAAAAAGTTGTTCCAACATGCAGCAGATGACGAATTATACAAGGATGTTCCACAATCAGTAAAAGATTTGAATTCTCTCAACTTTTCAACCAGTCAACTTCGCAAGTTGAACGAGTTGATCAAGGATATTAATAGGAAAGTTGACTGTATTGTTAACAAAAAGAGAGAAGATGTTCCTGAAAACGTTTTCATACCAGCTAGTTCTGGAGAGATTCCTCTTGATCCTGGTAGCAATGAATATATCGATCAAATGTGGATGCTGATGATGGCAATGAAAGACACAAATTTCCAATCAAAGTTCATTCCTGAGGAACAGGCAATTTTAAATACTAAGTTACATTTCAAACAGGAGGATCCCGATTTTCAATCGACAACCACTCCCGGACCCACGTCTCCTTATCTCCAATTAGAAGGTGGCTGGTTTGATATATTTAATGTGTTTCCCGAATCATCATGGGAGTAAGTTAAGATGTGTTGAAGCTTTGAAAATCATCCTGCGAATCAGATGAGGTGTGTTGAGTCAGCATTGTAACTCATCCGGGATTATTTAACAGGTGCTGAGTTTGTTTTCTGAATTCTGGCAGCAAATTACATTAATTTGTTCTACTTTTTGGCATAGGTCAACGCCACATTCTCACCGAATTTCTCCTTCAACGCCACGGTATCAACCCCCAGAAGATAATCAGTAGCAAACTTGGTCACTTCAAACTCTATAAATGCCAAATTTCTTACCTTAATAAATCTCGTGCTAATGAAACCCTCTGCCGAAGTGAAAAATTCTTCCAACACCTCGTTCGTTGTAGATTCCAGTAAGTTCTGGATTAACAAAATCTTGTTTGGTGGTAACTTTGCAAAATTGGGTTGGGCAGGTTGTTTCTTACGTTTCTTCACTATATGAGCATCTGACTTGGCTTGTTTTTGTTTTTCCACTTCTAGTTTATGAATCTTCCGTTTTGCAATGGGCTCTAAGTCTTCGGTGTGGGAAAAGTAACTATCGGAGTTACCCTTTGCGAAACTGACTCGTATAGGTTTATCAAATAATTTATAGTTTTGTAATTTCTGTACTGCCGTGGATGAGGCGTCCACTGTGTCATAAGTGACGAAGGCTTGTCCCTTCATCTTCAAGTTGTCATGGGCAGTAATTTGAAGCACTTTTCCATACTTTGCAAAAATCTCCTGAAGACTGCTCTTGAGTTTGGCGAGTGACACCTTGTCATTCAAATTATTTACATATACCGTTTCTATGGGTTTCACTGTTTTAGACATTGTGGATCTGGTTAGAGATATATTATAACTGGCGAATCTGCATTTACAAATGAATGTAAATATGGATTATGTAATCTCAATAAGATGATTATGTAATATTAGTGGTGATAGATAGAAGTCGAGATATTTATAAGTCGATGATTCGAAGTAAGTTAGAAATTATATCGATGTCACTATTGGATTCAGCTATCTATATCAGGATAAACACTGGGAATTAGCAGTAGCTACATTTCATCATCTACTGCATATTATCAACACTTCAACCGACACTAAAAGACAATATGAGCTATAAGCCTGAGTCAGGAAGTTGATTGTGAATCATAATTAAACACTAAACGTAAACTGTAAATTCTAAGTCTATTGGCAAGTCATGTGTTCACTGATTATACTATGAAGTGAATATTCTATTAGCCGATAATATGAACTCTAACCTTTTTCAAATTAGATATTATCTCATTTTTTGCATTATCAGGTCTATACGGAACAGATATACAAACCTTTGTAACTATAGAGTATACTGGAATTGTTACATTAACCAACTTCTCTTAAATTAGTGAAATGAGGATTTGGCTGCAAAATTTGAAAAGCGCAAAAATGTCAAAATGTCAAAATTTCAAAATGTCACAATGTCCACTAAAGAGAGATTACTATTCTGTACTGCTTATATAGCAGGAGTATATAGTGGTGGGTATGTGTAGAGTCTGTAACGGTGAGCGTGTGTAGAGTACAATATCTTTGGGTTCTTGATATATATTTGGATGCATTAATACATAGAGTTTGAAGAATGGGAAACTTACAAAGAGCTCTCATGAGAACATTTTAGAGAACAACTCAAGAGTCAATACCCCAACAAGAGCCTTAGCGTAGTATCACCTTGTCACATGTAAAAGGAGGCTTCTTATAATATTTGTACAATTTCCAAATTCTTACTATGCAAAGGAATCAAATGGCAAACAAACAAAGTCAAGTCGGCCCGAAAACGTCAATTTGCAGTTACTTCTAAAACGGTACAGGTTGCTAGGAATTAACATGTTGAACACTGGCCTATTGAAACGATTGTAATTAATGTTACTATAGACATAAATGATTATGTAATGGAAATTCCCCAAAGAGAGGTTAGGGTCCCTGGTGATATACGTTTGCCGTTGCGAGGGGTGGTGCAATTCAGCCAATCAAATAAATTTCATTACTCATCCTTTAAAATATCAATAATACTAATCATGCATACAGAGCAATCATGGATAATCCTGCAGATACTCTGCAATCCAAAACGATGGCATTGAACGGCAGAATGAAAATTATAACAGTCTACGCCACTTCTACTTCAAAGGTTGATCTGTCAGACTTGAGATATCTATAGAAAATCTTATTCACCCATCCTATACCACACATCAAAAACACAAAAGCAATGTCGATAGTAGGAGTTAAAAACTTGATAGGAGCATTCTTAACCAGAAACAAATCAGATGACGAGTTGGAAAGAGTTGATCGTCTTTTAGAAAACAACCAAAATCCATATGGATCCACCGACAGAGGACAAGAAGTTGCTGTTGAAGAATCCGTATTGAATGCTATGAAGTCTGTTAATGAAGGCGATGACGACGACGTTGAGGATATGGGGTTCTTCAATAAATTTGATCCAAGAGTCATGTCAGATATTATAATTGGTTTGAGTGATGGTTTGACTGTTCCATTTGCCTTGACTGCAGGGTTATCATCGTTGGGTGATTCAAAATTAGTTATCACTGGTGGTATGGCTGAGTTGGTCAGTGGAGCCATATCTATGGGATTAGGGGGGTTCTTGGCAGCAAAATCGGAAGCGGAATATTACAAGTCTCAAGTGAAGAAGGAGAAATTGGAATTTTTCAAGAAACCAGAACTTATCAACCAAGACGCCGCCGAAATTATGTTTGAGTTGGGTGCCTCGGAACAAACTATTGCTTCCTTCTTGAAGGATTTGGATTCTCAACCTAAGAACTTGATTGATTTTGTAATCAGGTTCGGTAAAGGGTTAGAAGAACCTGCTGAAGGTAGAGAGTTTACCTCTGCTTTAACTATTGGGATATCATACTTTTTGGGTGGGTTCGTTCCATTATTTCCATATTTCTTCACAACAGTAGTTAAGACTGGATTGTTGGTTTCCGTGATTGTTATGTTGGTCACATTATTCATTTTTGGTTACATCAAGACTTCTATTTCCCTTGGGGACGATTGTGGAAAGGGTAAAAAGATCAGTGAGGGTTTGCAGATGGTGGCCATTGGTTCGATTGCTGCTGGTGCAGCATGGACTTTGGTCTATTTTATTGATAATTAGTGTCACTGGCATGCGAGGTGATTCAACTGGACGTAGTTTTTAAAACAGGAGAGAAATTTACAGGGTTCTAAATCAAAACAGATAATTCGAGCATTCAATTTAGGAAATATAATAAAAGGGGATTGTATTCATGAGTTAGAAAAAGAGTCTTCGCCATACAAGAGACTCGACTCGACTCTCCTCGTTGCCACAGCATGGCAAGGTTTAATCTTTTGAACATCTACGTGGAACTGTTCCTTGAATTTATTTCTTTAAATTTCCCAGTCCAGCCTCATATTGATCCAACACACAACACGACATCATTTCGCTCATTCCGCTCATTTGCTGATGTCTCGTAATCGACATATTAGACACAATAATCATATTCATCACCAGCCTACATCTTTTGCATCTACTTTCATTTTCCTGGCTGATCCAACCGAGCCATTGTTGGATTGTCTTGTTTTCGTGGGAGTTTTATATTTTCCACTTACTAAATTGTACATTAATAAAACTTTAATTATATTTCCTTTAGACTGTGTAAATGTAATGTTTTGAAGACTCTCAGCTACAAGAACACGACTTGTTTGTAATAGTGATTCTAGACTAGCTGTTTCAACGTCTGAACCAAGAACTCTAGATACTAACTGTTCTAGAAGTTTTTTTTCAAAATCCCAGTTATGAAAGCTCTGTAATTTTTTAATAGATTAATTTACTGAGTCCACTGGTTAGGCGTGCCGTTGTTTTCATATCGATTTTAGTGTTGCTTGGTTGTAAGCATTCTTTGCATCCTATGTAAACTGCACTGTTAAAAGTGTATTTTTTCTTTTACATAACCTGTAATATTTCCCTAACCTGCGGATTTACCCACACTCAGTGGCAATCAAAAAACTTCAAAATCAACTCTCCTTCTACTCACCTCTATATCAACAACATGTCCAGTAGATTTGCTGAAATCATATCCAAAATTGCTATCCCTGCGGGGATAGCCATCACTTTAGGTCAATCTGCACTTTATGATGTCGAAGGTGGAAAGAGAGCCGTTATTTTCGACCGTCTTAAGGGTGTGCAACAAGATGTAATTGGGGAAGGAACCCACTTCTTGATTCCATGGTTACAGAAAGCAATTGTTTATGATGTCAGAACTAAGCCAAAGACTATTGCCACCACCACCGGTTCTAAAGATTTACAAAATGTCTCGTTGACCTTAAGAGTCTTGCACAGACCAGAAGTTATGAAATTACCAACCATTTATCAAAGTTTGGGTTTGGATTACGATGAAAGAGTGTTACCAGCTATTGGTAACGAAGTCTTGAAGTCTATTGTTGCGCAATTCGACGCAGCAGAATTGATTACCCAGCGTGAGGTTGTCAGTGCTAGAATCAGACAAGAGTTGTCTAGAAGAGCCAACGAATTCAATATCAGATTGGAAGATGTATCCATAACTCACATGACCTTTGGTAGAGAATTCACCAAGGCAGTTGAACAAAAACAGATTGCTCAGCAAGATGCTGAGAGAGCTAAGTACCTTGTAGAAAAGGCAGAACAGGAAAGAAAGGCTAGTGTTATTAGAGCTGAGGGTGAAGCCGAGAGTGCTGAAACAGTCTCCAGGGCTTTGGCCAAGGCCGGTGATGGTTTATTGATGATTAGAAGATTAGAAGCTTCGAAGGATATCGCACAAACCTTGGCCAACTCTCCAAACGTTTCATATATACCAAGTGGTAAGGGATCAAGTGGAGACGATGGATCCAAGAACTCTTTGTTGTTGAATATTGGTCGTTAAACACTGACTGATGAAAAAGATAAAAGCCTAAACCAGACATAGCAGAATTTGAAAATTCAGTACAGAAATCTAAATGAGATCTGAAAATCTCAGAGTATGGTCTATTTTATCATGTTAGATGTAGCTCATTGGCTACTTTCATTGCCCTATTTGTCGCCAGGCGCTAATATTGGACTACATTATTGTAAATAGTTTTAATGAATAGTTTTTCAAGAATATGTACAGACACATCATCAATTTTGAAGATTTTAGAATATGTACAGGGACATCATCAATTATGATGATTATCTTGGTAAGTCTGGAACAAGTGTCCACTTTTTCCTGTTTCTGATCAAATATCTAAGATTATCAACTCATCATGGGCTCCAGGAGTAGTGACCTCTCCACTTCTTATCAACGACTCAATATCTATAATTTCCTTAACACAACCACTAGATAAGTTCAAGATCTCGTCGCTGATTTTACCCACCGCAATATCGTCCTCCACTCTAACCCCAATACCTTGATAATGCTTTGGCCATCTATCATCTTGAGGAATATATAATCCAGGTTCGATGGTGACGACGTTCCCTTCCACGAGCGGCTTGAATCTGGATACCGATGGAATATCATGCAAATCCAAACCCAAGTGGTGGCCAATGTAGTGTGGGTACAAGATCCTAGCGACATCGCCGGTAGAAACACCACTAAACCCAACCAAATTACGCAAGTCTTGAGTCAAAAGCTTCACTGAATGTTCGTGGATATCATTAAGCGAGACGTTCTTGGCCTCGTCGCATAGCTCAATACATTTTTTATTTGTGTTCAACACCACCTCGTAAATATCCTTCTGAGCGTCACTGAATCCATTTGTAGAGTTGGGCCAGGTTCTCGAAATATCAGCACAATATCCGCCTAGCTTGCCCCCAGCATCGACAAATACCATTTCGTCTTTATATAACAAATCGTCGTTACGGGTGTAGTGGATAGTCAATGCATTCTTTCCGCTGGCAACGACAGGAATGTACGCCTGTTTGTCGCAACCACCCTTAACAAACTGGTACTGCAAGTATTGGGCGAGAGTTTTCTCGGTATGTATCGGCGATGGCGAGCCTACTTGGGCAATAGCCTTATTGATGGCTCGACTAGATATAACTCCGGCAGCATGCATGACGTTGATCTCTGCCTCGGACTTGATGGAACGTTCCTCCGCAACCATGGACTTTAAGGACCGAACAGTTTTCTTGGACCTTGTCACAACGTCCGATATGTTGTCGCTTTTGAAGGTTCCTATTCCAAAGAAATTCTTGAACGGCAGTCCTCCGGAATTCTTGGACTTATCGTCCCAGAATATAACTTCTGCGGAGTTGACCAATTGTTGAACATACTGTGGAGCCCTGTCGATATTTTCTACGTGATCGGCGTTGAAATAGTCATAAGCACCTTCCAATCCCAGCTTAGGCCCCTCCCACAATTCGGTTCTAGGGTTTTTTGCCGGAACCAACATATGCAAAACCACATCGTCGTCACTACCGGAGTCAGATTTCTTCTCTATTATAGCAACCGAGTCAGGATCCAACCACCCAGTCATATAGTACAAGTCGTTGTCCTGTTGGAAGTCGTAGAAGACGCTTCCAGAGCTGAAGGCCACACTGTTGCCCACAAAAATGGCGATCGATTTCACGGGCATATTCTTTGAAAACTTTAACCGTCTGTTGTAATACTCTAATGCACTTATTCCCGGAGAAAGATTGCCGGCCACTGGGATATAGTGAGGTCTGGTCTCGTGGGTTGGCTGTCCTAACCCCTGACCATTTGGGGCAGGACGAGTTTGAAGACTCAAGTAGCGACAAGGACTCGTAAAGCGTGGACTCGCTCTGAGGAAGCGTGTATTCACTCTAAGAATATAACGATATGGCGACATTCTGTGATATGATCGGTATAGAGTCACTCTGAGAACTTTGAAGGGTTCAAATCTATCGTTCTGTAACTACTTCTTTTACTTCCGAGTGAAAAATTAAATCTTGAGATTCAAACGAAGACTCCGACCCATGACTCGAATTGTATATAATGAACAGAAAGGGTTCTGTGTGGGGATGGGATCCATACGACAGGTCTTGGGGAGGCGAGGTAGACCATTGGTGAAAAGTGTGGGGTTTGAACAGCTTCCTTGGGACGACGTATTCCTGGAATCTGGGGAAGACGACGCCGACAACGAGGTGGAAGATCCCATGAAAAAGCTTACTAAATCAGAGAGGAAGGAGAAGAGATTGCAGAAGAAAGTCAATGCTGCCAGAAGACGGAAATTGCAGAGAGAACAGGAAAATGCCGGCGATAGTAGTGCTGGCGACAGTGTTGGGGATGGGTCCTCGTACGCGACCACCACCAACTTAAAACGAGTGTACAATAAGATCCTTACACTCTCTGGCGAGTCTAGATCTCACGATTGTAAACTCTTCCAGTATCACTCCACAGCAGTCTACCGATCAGATCTCGACCTCTTGTGGCCCGAAGAATGGCTCAACGACAATAACATCTCGTTGATGTTTGAACTTATATATCAAAACTTTCTAAAACCGAAGCTGGATCTTCACAAATTCAACCACCAGGTCCAATTGCTTAACCCTTCGCTAGTACAACTATTCCTTCATTTTCCCCCCGACAATATCGAGGCGATATTGCCTCTCGACGACTTAAAGGATCTGAAATTCATCTTTTTACCCATCAACTTTATAGACAACGACAATATCGACTTTGAGGACGTCAACAACGGTGACCATTGGTCACTCGCATTGTTCTCGGTCCTTGAGAATCGACTTTATGTATACGACTCCATGAACATCAATGACGACGACGCAGAGAAGGAATGGTTAGGAGAACTAACCACTCGTCTTTCCTCGTGCAAGTCTATAGTCAAAGGGAACAAGAAGATAGACGTGGTCAAGATGCTCTGTGACCAACAGGATAATTTCGATGACTGTGGAGTATATTTGATTATGATTGCATGTTACTTGGTCAAACAACTCTTGTTCCATGACGAAGAACAGAACACAAATGATGGTATAACCATAGATCTAGATATTGGAAATGTCAGATTTAATGCCACGGCTGGAAGGTTATATATGATGGAATTGATTTATAAATTATATAGATCTATTGAATAGTGTGCTAGCACTTCCCAGTAGGAGACATAGTTTTAGTCTCCTGATACACATATTAATATACATAGAGTCACTTAGGAAGTCTTAGAGTCTCTCGTACTTCATTTTCTTCTCTTGAATAGTTCTTGACTACTGTATTCACCTAAAGTGTTTGTGAGTTCAGTATTCTCTCATAGCTCTTCAGGTATTCTCAGTATTTCTTAAACTCCCGAGCTTTCAAGTTCTCTTGTGTTCAGTGTTTCAATTGGATCAAGAGCTCGTCGGGTTTGGATGCCTAAATAAAAAATGAAGCACAAAATATAATGGTTCCATAATCGTAAAGATTATATTATAATGACTAGTTAAAATACTTTTCAATCAACAATCCTTTCATCAAAGTTGCCATACTTTCTCCCTCCATATCTCTAGCCAACCTTTCGATATCGCCTTGTAGCATCTCGGTCAATTTCTCTCTATTTACCTCGTCGTTGTAGAATACTTTCTCATCAGCATTATAACCAACCCCCATTTTTCCCAACCCCAAGCCACCAATCAACGTCATAAGCTTTTGAATGATTTCTTCACTAGACACCAGATCGTCAAATCCCATCAACGAGAAAAGTTTCTCCGCAGGAATTTGTTTGGTTACAGACATGATAGATATGAAAGACTTGAATTGAATAATCAAAAGAACATATTCAAGAAAGTTCTGGTTGACGGAATTCTTGAGGGGAAGCGGTAATGTAAATCCAAGATGTGCTTGTAGCAACTCGGTAAGGTCACTTTTGTTCAAGTTGGTCTGAACAAGCTTGAAATTTGGTTTTGATAACGGTAATAGTACCCCGTAATAAAACATGCTTTGCAAAGAATCGTCTTTAGCAATGAAGAGATCGATAATGACGTCGTCGTCAATTAAGGATAACTCTTTAAATGGCTTGGATAGAAGAAGCGTGATACCGTACATGATCAAGATTGCAGACTTCAAAGTTAGTCCTGATAAGAAATCTTCCATGTCGTAGTCTTCAAATTCATTCTTGATGGCTATAAACTCATGCTTAAACTCTTCAAACCGAAGTTGCATAAACAATAATGCTAGTCGGACATAACGCGCGAGCCAATAATACCTTGACTCATCACAATCCTTCTTGAGTAACGTCTCGTTCTTTGAATAGTAGACAACTATCTTCTTGAATGAGTTTTCGACCAGCTTGAATGCATTTATAGACTCTGGCTCTTTGGAAAAGGTGAAGCTTTGCAGAGATTTAATTTCTTCGACTGGAAACCATATCGCACGATATATCCCTATGATATACTGATAAAATAGATACTGAAGATAGCTATTTTCCACCAAAATCTCGTGAGTCGCCGGCTGTGAGATGAATTGAACAAGAGTCCCATAACTATCAAGAAAGTATTGTGCCATGTAGTATTTTCCTTGGATTAACGAGGACTCCACGACTTTGCTGACTTTGGTAAAGAGTTCGTGAGTGGGGATAGAAGTCTGGGACCTGTAGTCTTTTGCCAAAAGTGACTTTATCTCTCCTTCAAAAGTTTGAAGAAGTGTTTCACTAATGGTGGAGATATTAGTCACCCATCTTTCTGTGTAGGGGTGTGCTATTCTTTGTGAGTTTAAGTAGTTGATTAGGATTTGATATGACGGAGCCAACGCTTGGTGGTTGTTCATAAGTTGAAGTGTTTCATGGGCAAGATTTACGAGTTGTGAACGATGTGACGAGCATGACGGAGAATTGTGGAGATTTAGAAACGTGTGAATGGCCGGATTGATCAGAAGAAAGCTGGTATCGACCATGGCGACTAGATGTTTTGGTATCTGAATTGGATTCCACCACTTGATTTTGGATTTTTGTGTCGCATGGCGCGTCGCGACATGGCTGCGAAATATTAGTAAATACGCTGGATATGCCTGATAATTATACATCTATTCACATAGCTACAGTTAACAATTTGTTTACTTGAAATTATGATACGGCTTGTGCATTCTAGACACTACAAGACTCCTATGAGACGAACTTTGTAAATACTTATAGTGTTATTGATCATGTTATGCTAAATGGCGATATAATCTTTAGAATATTCATTTTAATTTCGTTGTGATACGATGCTGAATATTCGTCTCGCTAACCCTTTGAGTCCAAGCCAGAGGATCTAGGAAGGTCTCTGCTAATTATTCTCTCGGTAGCGACAATCGTTTGAATGTAACTATGATCGTGGTGAGAGATTCTTTAAGGAGTTGGACATGTTTCAGTCTGATTGATCCTTTGAAACGTGAAAGAAACTAATGACAATTTTGTGAGTTTCGATGTTTAATGGTTTCCGACCAGTGAGCTTTTCTTCTATATTATTTAGAGGTATTCCATTTCCGAACCAGTCGTTACCACCTATTAGAACAGGCTCTAGCCATAGCAGAACTCTGCGATTTTGGTATCAATCATTACAGAATTACCAGTCTGTTGCGGCTAAAATTTCCTGGAGCTTATAATATTATCAGACTTGTCAGATAAGAGCTGCAAATATCATACAATATCTGAGCAACCCCCCAACTGAATGGAATCCAAGTACTCATTGTTAAAGAACCAGCTCTATATATAGCACTTAATAGTAAACCGATCACCGCTCCCAGAGCGAATCCTTTGAATAGTCCAGCAATTATGTATGAGAAAAGTATCACTACTGTTCCAATCATAGAGAGTTTCAGTATAGGAACACTATGGCGATAATTGTTGAACAAGTTGTTGAAGACTGCAATAGCACCAGCGCCGAGGTATATCCCGCCAAAGAAGAGGAGGGACCAGTAGAGGGTGAATTTCCAGATATCTATGGAGAAGTATAGGAACAGAGCTTCATAGCGAGGTTTGTCATTTCCTAGGGGCCAAAATAGTGACGGGAACGAAGGCGTGGTGTACCCTATTGGAACATTGAGCGACGTGACAAACACTCTCATGTTACCACAAGTCACTTTGGTTTTTAGTACTGAGATGTTTTGTTAAGCGAATCAGATACGTAAAATGGGTACTCGCACGACTTTGTTATGTTAGGTAGTATTACCAATCCTTAGTACAAAAACCCCGTAGTCTAATTAGTAGAAGTTTGGATATTGGAAGTCTCTGTTATTAGGGTTATCAAAAGTTTTCATGACCGTACTATTCATGCCAATATTCACGATGCATTTCCCGATATGTTCCCATACTTCTCAATAAATATTCAGTTGTGATTCTAGAAATCCAGCTGTGTATCCAGAAATCTCCAAAGTTATGGAGTCAAACTTGAGGTAGGAAACAGTTCCCATTTGGTGGAGTTTCTTAATCAATATATAAGAATCGACACGGTTTGCCCGATTTTATAAGAATCTCGTAAATAAGATCCTGGTTTCTTACAAGATTAGATATTGTAAATTCTGAAATTTCAGCTTGCAAAGCAACTACGGGATTATGATTCACTTCCATAAAGAGTGAAAGTCTTCAACTTGCCTGCTCCAGCTAGCTCTACTCCCTATAATGACTGTGTGCGATCGGTGATTTTCTAAACCAAAGAGTCTAAGTTGTTGCAAGAACCGTCATTTAAACCAGAAGCCATTGCAACCTTACAGTACAGAAGATCTGTTAAACTACTCCTCACTAATCTAACATAGATCTTTTTGTGGTAAAACCTCAGCACTTAGTTATATTTCGCAGCCAAACAACCATCGTAAATTTACAAACAGGATTTCATTGATTTGATTTCCAACATAGAAACTTCTTTCTTATCAAGCAATTTCGGCTATTCACCCTCACCCTTCTTCCTTTGTGTCCCTAACAATAAACTCGTAGTATTATCGATCAAGTTGGCTTCATCTTGTCTGTCTTGTCTGGATCTCAATTTTTCTCCCCACACGACCCACCATAAACACCGCTCACCAAATCGAAAATCTATTGCCACTCAACTACCAGGAACCACCAAGATATCAACGTCTAGGGATAATTGTCATTGCGACCTCACATAACGACCCCACTATAAACTCTAGTAACCTCACTAATTAATCTCAAAACTCAAACATTCACTCACAATGTCTAGAAGATACGATTCCCGAACCACCATCTTCTCACCCGAAGGTAGATTATACCAAGTTGAATATGCTCAAGAAGCGATTTCGTTGGCTGGTACAGCCATTGGGATCTTGTCATCGGAAGGTGTTGTCTTAGCGTGTGAAAAGAAAGTAACATCCAAATTATTGGACAATGATGGACTGGCAGAGAAGCTCTATGTCATCAACGATAATATGATTTGCGCAGTGGCTGGTATGACTGCCGACGCATCGATCTTGGTTAATAACGCCCGTATCAATGCCCAACAATATTTGAAGGTTTATAACGAAGAGATTCCTTGTGAGACCTTGATCAAGAAGGTGTGTGACGTGAAACAAGGTTATACTCAACATGGTGGTTTAAGACCGTTTGGTGTAAGTTTCTTATACGCCGGTTATGACGATAGATATCAATTCCAATTATTCACTTCTAATCCATCCGGTAACTATTCTGGTTGGAAAGCTACCTCTATTGGAGCAAACCATTCAGCAGCCCAAACTCTCTTAAAGAAGGATTACAAGGATGAATTGAGCTTGAAAGAAGCCTGCGAATTGGCTATTAAGGTATTGTCAAAGACCATGGACTCTTCTAATTTAAACAGTGAAAAATTGGAGTTTGCAACCTTGAGTTTGGGGCCAAAAGACGGAAAAGCCGTCCACAAGATCTGGACCGATGAAGAAATTGATAGTTTGGTGAAAGAATCTGGTGTCTTGGATAATAAAAACGAAGATGATGATTAGGAATAATGAAGGTAAATGGAGCGAGCAGAGAGTCGCCTAGAAACGATAGTTGGACATTTATATCTGACTTTGCTTAGAAACTCGAACTCATGTAGAAGGAATTCAAACTGATCTTTCTAAGATCTCTCAGCTGATGGTACTAGTGCTTCATTCGATAAATAGTGCCTACAAGATAAATGCATAGTTCAAGATTAAAACAATTGCTTGCTTCCTGGCCTCATTCTAGTACCAAGAGTACGCAGTGTAGAGTATATATAGCTACCATTTAGCAATTAGAAGTCCTGAACGAGATTTTTAGTCTTTAATTAGATTACGAGAACTGAATTGTAAGTCTACGGACAAAGAATGGCTTCAACGATTGACAATACAAATCAAATGAAGAGAGTCTTGAGTATACAGACAATGCCAATTGTTGATTTCAAGAATGTTAGTAGATTTTAAGGATATTAGTAGAATTCAAGCTTGTATAGTAATATATAGGGCTACGGGGATTTTCTAAAGGGATTTCTGGCTTTCGAATCTCTTTTACTTCCCTCTACCATTGGTAGTCCCTCGTGATTCTACGGTTATATATATTCCTATAATTGAGTTGCGAAAAAATAGCAACCTCCACTTTTCTTACCATGGATTTCCTAACGCCAGGTCTAGGATCCAAAGGATCACGTTCTCATCAGATTATACGTGATATCAACAGCAACAATCGGATCTCGTTGCAATTGAAGGCCAAGTTCAAGCAAGTAAATGGGTTGACCACGAATTTCCTTACCAATGAGTTGACAGCATATTCCCAGCAACAAACTACAACACAAACAGATCAAGACAAGGAGTTTGCTGTTTTACAGGAGACGTTCCAGGATGTCTATTACTTGTTAAATATCGAGGATTTCAAGTTCAATAAAGTTTCAGGGGTCAGTTTGGAGAAGTTGGGGAAGTTGTATGAAAAGGTGAAGGGGTTTGGTGGCAATGGAAGTATTGTCGCTACCAATGCAGACATTACGGATCTTACAGAAAGTACAGCCATTGCAGAAGAAGGTTTTGAATTCGATTTGAGCGATGGAGAAGTCCTCCCTATCACCCAGCTCACAACGACCACCAACCAACTCATCAACTACTACACGCTTCTCACCCTCAACCTCAATCTCTCCAATTCCATCATCTACAAGACTTTACTCCTCAAAAATAACCTTATTTACTGGGAGGACCTCAACAACTCTCTTTACAAGAAACTGATCTACTTTGTCCAGACCGCTCCGTGCCGTTTATTTTCGTTGGGAAAGTCTGTCTATTCTCACGTCAACGATACATTCACCAAAGAAACTCTCGTGTTGAACACATCAGGAACTGAGGAGGATAACTGGCTATACCACCACTTGTACCAAGCCAAGCATACCATCTCGGTAGTCTATTCGTCTATTAAAAATGTAGTGAGCCAAGTCTTCATCAAGAACAATCCAGCAGTGACTTTATTGAACTTATCGAAGGGAGGCTCTACTAGCTGGTACAGCCATGTCGCCAAATCCATTATCAGGTCTCCGTTGAATTTAGTGAACAAGGAAATCAACGCTAAAATCATCGATATCAACCAGCAAATAGATCAAAGCACCACAAAAATCGATAAGATGCTCCATAATCTCTCTTTGGACACTTTGGAGTCTATTCTTGAAATCTTACCAACAAAATCGGAAAATTCCCGTATTTTCAACGTTATTAATGCCACTATCGCTTTCAACCAACAAGATATAACATCTGCCAGTAACCAACCTACATTCATCGCCCGCTACTGGTTTGTTTTGTTAGTTCTCCTCCACATAGGTCCCTCGCAAATCATCAACGCCTATGATAACAGACAGGAAATTGCCCAATGGTTCAAATACAATTTCATCGACACCATCTGTGGATTTTGGACCAACTGGCTTGTCAAACCTGTCAACGATATGTTGAACATCTTGAGACATGATGGCGACCTTTCAATCACATCCAAAGAATCTCTCCAGTCAGATTTAGATTCCTTAGAACGTATGGTGATCGACTTTCTCGCTGACGAAAACGTCACTGGAATCGACCAGCAACAGATCCACCAATCGATCCAGAACGGTGATCTCACTCTCTTGATGTCTAAGTATGAATCAGAGATCCGTAGTCCCGTCAAATCTTTAATCAGAGGCTCGTTGATCAGATCGCTTCTTATCCAGATCCAAAAGACAAAGGTTGACGGAGGTATCGTCGTTAGCGGTATTGATAAGTTGTTGAAATCCCAGCAATTGGTGTTTGGAATCGTCTCCATTAGTCCGTCGTTGTTTATTGTCTACAAACTCTGGGCATACTTGACCAGTGCCAAACCAATCACCATCAACGGCAAACAGGTTAACATCATCTGTTTGAAATCGTTGAACAATATCGAAAATTTGTTGGTATTGTTAAGTAATTCTAAGGATGGAGCCCAGAACTTTGAAGGACAACTTCTCATTGAAATTATCAATTTGATCATCACCTCGAACTTGATCATTCCACAACAGTTGAAGAACGATTGGATCCGTGACTTGAACGAATTGAACAACGCTGAGTTTGATATCGACACCAAGTTGAGTCTTGTTCGTAAGATTTGGAATATGTACGGGCCTTACTTTAGATGAGCGAGAATGAGAACTAGGAGCGAAGCAATAAGTTCTCTCAGGAATCGAAAAGAGCTTGGTAAACTACAAGAGATCTTTAACGCTCTTTGAAGTTATAAGTTATCACTTCTATAGGTTGTTAAACTTTAGCTCTACATTTCCTAGATCTAGCTTTCGTACATTTCCCAGCTTCTGAATTCACAAATATTCACCAAATCTCAAAAATATTCATTAAATCTCGCTAATATTTACTACAAGTCACCAATGTTCACTAATAATCCCTAATATTCAATGAGATTCACTGAGATTCACTGAGATTCACTGAGATTCACTGAGATTCACTGAGATTCACTGAGATTCACTGAGATTCACTGAGATTCACTGAGATTCACTGAGATTCACTGAGATTCACTGAGATTCACTCATCTCCACTAGTAATACTTACGATTCACCAAATACACTAATTCTCAATTCTAATTAAATGATTATGTAATCGACACTTCGTACTGAATATTGTGGGTAATAAGTAGTTGAAATTATCGGGAGTTCGTATATTATATAGCTGGGGCTATTTAAGTCTGTCTAGGTGTTAATTTAGAAGTAGAGGCAACTCTGATCATTATTTCTGGAACTGAATCTACTGTTATTTATGTACTACATATAGTGAGTACATATAGATCTACACAATGACCTGTACAGTTACATAACATTATTTGTGAATACAGAGAGAGCTACTCATATTGAGAGAGCTATTCAAATCGCTCGTATCTTTTTAATAAGTGCTAAATCTCTCAAAGATTCACTACGGTTTCAAATGTACTCTAATTAGATGTCTTTTGCCTCGTTAAGCTCTCCCATATATGGTCGTGCAGAAGACGAATTGTATGAGCTTCTTATTTGAGTAGAACTCTATGTTGAATGGGTAATAAGTAGTTAGTATTACAAAGAACTCGTATACGGTATGTTGGGGGTTATATCAGGCTGTTCAAGTCTTAACTTGGTTAGCAGAGGCAATTTTGGTCTATATACCACTAGCTAAATCTACTGATGAAAGCATACTGCATATAATAAATTGGTATGTGTAAGATTATTTGCAGCTTTAAATACACTAAAATTTTCACATCACTCCTGCTCTCTCCGGTATCCGTTTATTAGGGAGATAATGGATTGCCAGTACTCAGCAATTGTTGAATGACCTGAATTACTACTATTAGTACGTAGAGCGTAGCGAAGTATTCAAGAATTCACAAAAGATGAAAGATCATTTTTTAGAATAAATCTTATTGAATAGTTCAATAAATCACTAAAACTCCACTTACACTCGCTATGACTTCGTTAAATCTTCACTAATTTCTGCTACAAGATATTCTGCTATGAATTTTACCACTCAGACCTTGAGTCCATGATAAATAGTATATTTAACCTAAATATTATAAAAACAACCGGAGAAGAGATGTGCCGTAGCCTAATTTACATGAAGAGATTTCGGGAGCGATCTTTCGAAGATTTACTTGAGTGTTGAGATCAAATCTGATGAGTAAAAGTTCTGTGATGATCTAACATTGATGGAGCAAAGAGTTCTTTGGGAACTTGTAACCACCACTTTCAAAGGATGTCAAGTTGACATTTTCATAAATGTTCAAGTGTGACTCAATGTAATTGCTGGTAGGGAAATCATCAGGATCGCATCCGATGTTGACGTCATCTTTTGGTTGGTAAACACGTACATAGTCAATACGCATTGTCACAGGGAAATGTAAGGAAGGCCAGTCAATATATGCCCAGTTGTTAGAGATACCCAAGTTCATAATAATCGACATTGGTTCCTTTGATAATCTTCTCCACCCAATGTTCCCATTGGGGTGCAAAGCGTTGGCATAAACGGTCATTGTTGGGTCTTCACCCACAAACCAACGCAAATATCCATCGGTGTCATCGTTCAAATATTCAAACCCATAGTTTTGGAAATTGTGGCCATTGTCCCCTCTTTCGTACCAGGTGATATTTAAAGTTGTGGTTGCGGAAAGCGCTTCTTGGAACGGACCTCCAGTATATGTGTTCATGGTCGTGACAGAATTATTAAAGATTTCAATGAAATTGTAGTCAGGGTAGTACCAAATGTCAAAGGGTGCCAATTGCAATGATTGCGATGCCACACCAACACCTATCTTGGGGTCAGCTTCAGCTTCTATAACATCTATTTCTGGAGCACCTCTGCCAATTCCTTTGTTGGGATGCGATTCTCCAGGACAAGTACACGAGTTCAATCTTTGACCAGGCAAGTATGAAATACCATCGGGAGAAGATTGGTTAGCGGTGATTCCCGCATCACATGTGTCGTATGAATATGGCCAAACACCTTCGGTAGTAGCTAAATATCCTGGACGCCCCAAATTACCCATGGTCCATATACCTGGCCATAAACCAGAGAAACCACCGTAATTTGGTAAACGGGCCGAGACCTCAATTCTTCCTTGTGTAAAACACATCTTGTTCCAAGTTTGGACCATTCCTGATCTATAGAACAAATCATGATTCTTGAAAGCATCCATACGGAGGTTAAGAGTACCGTTGGCGGTGGTGACAGCATCAGGGTCGTACCATTCCAAATCCTTGGTAGCATCATAATGAAGATCTGGAGCAGTAAAGAATTGATCATCACCCTCATAAAATGTTCTTCCTTCGGCATTGAATTCATCAGAGAAGACAAGGCTCCATGTAGAATCATCCTTGGCAGTTTTGCTCATGGCGTCATCAGGCGTATCAGGGTCCACCAAAGAAGTTCTGATTGCACTGAGAAGAGGATATTTATAATCAGTCAACACCTCATATGTCTCTGGTTTGTAATGATTGGTTACACCCGAGTATGTAAGAACTGGTAATAAAATGAAAAGTACCAATGCACCGATCAAGAGACCAATTACACCCAATAATCCACCGAAGGATCTTTTGTCCATATTTTTCAAATCTGCCATGAATCGATTTTTATCATAATTTGCATCGGCTATAGGGTCTGGGTTGTGAAGGTAATCATCCGCTTCTTTTTCATCAATGTGCAACGGGAATGATGATGCAGGGTATCCTCCAAAGGGAGAAAACTCGTCCCCGTGGGAAAAAGGATCAGATGACATTGAAGACGAGTCACCATCTGATTTTTGTTGCAAAGACGAAGATTTATGTCCAAGTTGGCTGTTTGGGCCCATATTGTTTAAAGACGACGACGAAACGACTCTGGAACCGGCCATTGAAGGGTATCTATCGTATTCAGTAGGAACCTGGATGTTGGTAGCGTTGGAGCTCGAGTTGGCTCCGTTGTTAGCGTAGTTTGCTAAATTATTCGAGTAGTTGCTACGAGATGCAGGTATTCTTTCCTCGTTCGAAGAGTTATCATTTGAAAGGAGTTTTGAAGTGGTTCCTTCGTTTTGTGAATAATAGCCGTTATAGGCATTGAAAGGTCTTCCATATTGTGCATGGAGTGGATCATCTTCACTTGAAGAAGTTGCGCTTGACCTTTGACTCGAAGACATAGATCTGGCTTCTTCTTCGGGTGAGCTAAATGGGTTGGTCGGTCTCTCTTCCCCCTGAAATTGAGGATTATTAAAAGTAAGATCTCTCTGAGCCATCTTGTGCTTGATCTAGAGGATTATGGTTGTGAATTCTAAGATATTGGATGGACTTCAAACGAATGACGCGGTATTAGAAGTAGAAATTTTTGGTTTATTACTTTAATCTAATACTTTAGGGATAAGATGGTGAATAGGACTTGTGGGTTTGACCATATATTGTAGCCTCGGCACCGTTCAAAAGGAAAATTATTCAAATGTATTCAGAAGTCAACTTGATCGCTTCAGAAATCAACGTTTGCCTATAATTTATGCTAGCAATATCAATCTAAACCTTGCCGCTGGTAGAAGAAGATGTGTTGTAGAATTGCTTTGGGGGGATTTGTTGTGATCTTTTGGGAGACATGAAAAAAAGAAAAAAACTTTCAGAGTAGACACGACTTGGGAACACAGTTGCATAAGACACTACGACAGTTTGGAGATCTACAAGAACAACATACTACAACTAGAAACACCATGATGGTCTTGATCACCAAAATGACCTCTTCCACGTAACGTGGGTCTATGATGGGTCTATAATCCATGTCTAAATTGAGTCCCATTCTTGATGTCACGTTTAGAATGCGGACTTGCACGACCACGCAGGAACCATAACAAAGTGCAAAAGGGCTATGGGTCTGTGTTTGTGTTCAGAAAGGAGATGAGAGAGCCACCGATCGAGACTCGTTGTACGGCACTGTTGCATCCACAAGTTGAAATCTCTTACAATTTTCTGTTAAAAATAGATCTCGATACTTTTGGTTGTTTGGGATGTAGGATGCCTAGGTAGTGCACACTAGTATTGCCCCAAGAAATATACAGAGCAGCGTCTAAGATCACTATCCTGTGATGTTACTCGTAACCAAATCAGTCTAGTGGCTCAGTTTGCTTACTCTTCATCCTAATTGATGGCATTTTCACCTTCATGAGGAAATAGTAACGAGGCTATGTAGATTTAGAGAGTTCCATCTTGCTTGGACACTTAGAATTGTAGACTTCTAGTAAAAGATCATCACCGCGGTAGGAAGGGTGCTGGTATCTTTCCCTAGTATAGTATCGTTCCCTAATATACCCACGTGATGTTTGACGTACTGCGAGGATTCTCTCGTCCCTAGCATAGCCTCCTGAAGAAGTGCGCTTTCGAAGTAGTGCGATTTCATGGCAGTATGTCTGAAGTGAGCCCTGAGGAAGAAGATTTGATAGAGTGAGGGGGCTCATTACGTGAGTGCTAAACATAGATAGTCATAATATATGGTAAATGAGAGTTGGTAGGAAGATTGTTAGATATGTGTTTTGTACGGAGGAAAGTTCGAATCACACTGTTAGTCACTGATTTTACAAATACTGAGCGAGCAAGTATTTGCTTACCATTTGCTCACTATTCACCATTCACTATTCATAACTCTTTTAATTCGCGTATACTTCGCTTATAATCTGCTCTACTCACTAAATCTCCAATATTCACTAATAACACCAAAGCTCTACTACTACTTCACTGCTCTTAGCATTCACTAGTTAACTGAGTGATGAATTCTTGAAAATGATTATATAATCAACACTCCCAAATTAATATTGTGGGTAACTACTGGTTAATATTACAGTGAATTCGTGGTTAATATATAGTAGCCGCTATATCAGGCTAGTCTATATGTTAACTTAGTTGTTAGAGGCAACTTTGGTCAAGATTTCAGTACCAAAATCATTCGATATTTGTATACTGCATATAGTGATTTGGAGTCTATTAGTTTATTATTTACAGCTTTAAATGCTGACAGAAATATTAGCTTCACTCATAGCTCTCTTAGGTATCTGGTAATTATGGAGGTAATAAAATTCAAAACTCGTATAATTCACAATATTCACTCTTTGAATCTAAAATTACGAGTTGTGGCATTTCTTAGGTTCTAGGGAAAACTCGCTAAATTCTCTAGAGGCCTAAACACTACTCTTGAATCTACTGATTTCCGTAGGCTGGACTAATAGGCAATATTTAAGTTCTATCAAGGATATAGTACCAACTTTTAATCAGAATATATATTCATCTAGTTGATCAATTTCAAAAATGAACTAATCACATCCGTCGCTGCTAAACTTGTGATCCCAGCATTGGTATCGAACGGAGGGCTGACTTCAACCACATCCGCACCAATCAACCGAATGCCCTGCAAACCATCCAAAATAGTCAATAGTTCCCTGGTGGAAAATCCTCCAGCTTCCATGGTACCAGTACCTGGAGCAAATGCAGGATCCAACACATCGATGTCAACGGTTATATATACAGGGTCAGATCCAACCAGCTTCTTGAGTAGTTTCGAAATCCCTCTGGCTCCAAGAGTGTCGATATCTCTAGCGGAGATCACTTTGAAACCACATTCAGCATCATGTTTCTCATCATACTCATCATCAATATAGGGAGCACGCATCCCTACGTGCCAGTTACCTGATTTCTGAATATACCCAAGCTCGTGGGCATAGTGCAAGAAGGTTCCATGGTTCAAACTCATATACTCAGAAATGCCTCCACCTAACACCAATGGGTTCCAAGTATCAATATGCGAATCAAAATGGATGACTCTGAGTTGCTTCCCGTGTTGCTCATAAGCAGAACGAAGTGCCATCAACGTAATAGTGTGATCTCCTCCCATAGTTATGATTTTAGGGACAGAAGACCGTTTATGTTGGTGGATCGCACGATGTCCACGGTATAGCTGGTTGAGAGCTACGCGGTTATCGAACGGAGACATGGATACGTCTCCACAATCTACTATTGTGTAATTATGTTTTGACTTAGATGGACCCAATCGTTTCGATGCAGAACGTATAGCATCCGGTCCGAATCTAGCACCAGGGCGGTAGGACGTACCCGTATCGAATGGAGCACCAACGATAGCAACGTCAATTTCTCGGTCATAAAGCTGCGGATCAAAACAGTTGAAACTTGGCAAGTGGGAATACGTAACTATCCCACCAAAGAGACTGAAATTCTTGATGATGTCACTGGTATCATCGTCGCCTGGTAATTTCAATGACAGCATTGGCATGTACTGTTGTTTTACCTCGCCTCCAGCACTAACTCCCTCCAATAGCAACTTTTGTCTGTGTGACTTGGAGTACTCAGTATTCACAATGTCTCCAAACATTTCGTCCATAAATGTCTGGCTGGAATCGGAGAACATTATAGAATCAGAGCTTAAAGGAATCTGCTCCCCGATCACCATTCCTTGACATAATTTGGCCAAAATTGACCATAACCAAAAATCGACCTTCATTTCTTTGCAGCCCAAATTATTCGGGTGCTTACGTTTCTTATATATGGTGAGATGCGTTTATATTTCCTAATTGGGAATGTGTTTGCGAGAGTTCATTTATACTATTATCGTTTACTACATCTAGGTTAAGAATGAAGAGTTGCTAGACAGAGCTTCCGTAACGGGACCGCAAATAGAAATATCTAACTCGGAATGAATCAAACTATACTCTGACGAAACAAGTGTATGCAGAATTATGTGTTTGCATATAAAGAGTAGCAGACAACCATCATAACTATGAGCTCTGCAACAATTCGGTACCTTCTAGGTGACCAGAATTTCTCTCTATCAAGTTTCGTTGTCTGCGTTTCACGGTAATTGGTATTTTCTATCTTTTCAGGAGGATATTCTACCTTTTCAGCAATACTTTCCACCTTTTCGGTTGGATATTGTACTACGGTAGCATCATTTCCTCCTAATATTTGAACGGTTTTGTTTTGTTCAGGAATCATTTTCGCCTCGGCTTGATTCTGAGTCTCCATGGAGTCATTTGTAGGGGAAATGTATATGTAATTGACAGACTTGATGCCTGGTTTATTGACATAGTGTTCAGTGACACCAAATTCATTCTCCTTGTATTCCATTTGGATAATATCACAAGTGTACAGCAAAGTGTCCGTCAATATACAGCTTGGGATATGGCTCAAAGGTATGATTTTAGACCTTACCATCTTAGAAACGTTCGTCGTAGTTTTTTCTGTACTCGTTAAAACCCTGCTTTTTGGACTTCTCATACACATTGGGGAAGTTGAAGACTTGCCTGATGGGATTTCGAAGATTACTGATAGGGAAAATGGTCGTGTGTATATCTATATTTTAATGTACTGCGTCATTGATGTTCAAGTGGTGTACCAAACCAAAACGTCAATATCAAGATCGATTTTAAAGTACTGCGGTACTGATTAATGTGGTTGTTGAAAGATCATGAGGAATCAAACCGACAGTACTTATATGATATGTAAATCCCATAAACAGCATGATATACGAGGATCGATGCATTCCAGCATATCGTGTATCCGGGCCTTGTGATATCTACAAACAATATCATAACTTGATGTGAAGATTTAGTATACAAAAGGTTGAGAGTTCATGATGCTACAACCATCTCTTTTTTCTTGCTGCAGAACTTAAAGAGGCCTTGCTAACACGGTCGCTTGCTGGGTAAAACGTGTTTGGGTATGGAGCCGGTGTTGCATAATTCGGAGCCGATTCTGGAGTGTAAGACCAACCAGGTGTAAATGTTGAACGGGCATTAGGTTCACCAGCAATTGTTGAAAAGTATGTGACTGCACTAGTTGGATATTGCATGGTCCAAGCGGTGGCAGTAACTTTAGATCCTGGTTGAAGCTGCATTGGAGCATATTTAGACTTTCCGGTTTGCATACTAAATGGAATAGTAAATGACCGTGTATCAACTGCAGTATTACCACCGTTGGCTACAGCAGGAGGAGGAGAATCGGTTGCAGTAGCAACTAAAGTCACGATACTACCACCGAGGACTTGCGTGACTTTGCTTCCACTAAACCCATCCAACTCAAATCTATTGGTGTAGTGGATGGTGAAGACCTGAGCGGCGAAAAGCACATAAATTTGGAAAAAGTAGAAGCCATCAATAGCATCATCTGTTTTTATTTCAGCAGTATACTTGTTGTTGCTAATAGCTTGTCCTTTAACAAAGGAGTCGTAACACTGGATCATGTTATTATTACCCGTACACAAACTGATTGTATATTTGATATCATCTCCATCCAAGGAGAATTGATCGCCAGTTTCTGCATCATCGTCCCATGCGATATCTACCAGAACAGATCCGTCGGAGGCTGTGAAAGACAATCCTGCTTTTGGAGCTGTGAGAGCAACATCTGCGAGGACTGGAAGTAAAAATGTTGTGAATAGAACTAAAAAGTTGGAGATATGCATAGCGAGTGGATTATAAGCTAGTTAGGTGAACGACGAAGAAAACGTTGGAGCAAAATAGCAAGCCTCTTATGGAGGATTTATCAATCTGCGAAATAAATAGTTTAGATGAAAAATCGGACAAATGAGATTCTTTGATCTGGGTTCACTTTTACCGTTCAGGAGTTAGGTATATGGTAGTTATGGATAAGCAGTAGCGTTGAACCACGAAGTGTTGATATTCTAGAGGAAAAGGTCCGTGGTGTTTTTTTTATGCGTGTTTCTTTTGAATTTACAGTGGCAGTGCGTGGTTATTGGTAGGAGCACGATTCGCGATGCTGTTGTGAAAGGTTCTGTTAACGGTGAAAGGGAATGAACGAGTAAAGGTTAAGCATAACAGGCAAGGGGGAATTGGGGTCGAAATAAGAAGAAAAGGAGTAAAAGACGGGAAGAAGGGGTTCAATAATTTCTGATACCTGTGTCGAACCTCGAAGGAAGTGGTGTATATAAATAGAAGCTTTCGTGCATATAACATTCTACGTGGAGTTTCAGGGTGCTTCGAGTACACGACAATAGCTGAAAATAGTTTGATCCAATGCTATAAGGAATACACATAAAAAGACAGAGAATATACAGACTAATATTAATAGAACTCACCATCTCAACTAATATTCAGTAATATTCATTAAAATCCACTAATATTCATTAGTATTCATTAGCATTCACTTATAAAGCAATCACAAATACTTGGCTACGCTCTGTATTTATTGTTGTCTTCTCTATTTGTATCTTACCGGCATCACTTTCAAGAATTGTTGACATTTTCTATGATCTGGTTTGTCAGACAGAAAACTTGAGGTTGGGTTTAAAGAATTGAAGGCTACGAACCTGTGACTGTCCTACTGTTGTAACCGTCGTTCCGCGAAGATATGCTAAAATTAAGTTCCAAAGTATTGTGTAAAATTTCATGATCAGTCCACTAGTGACTACGACAAGTCTTAATTTTTTATTGATCTTGTGCTCCGCCAGGTGTTAGCTATACCATAATCTGAAAGGTGTCTTCAAGACTCTAGGGATTAGTTAAGAGATATTGAAAATTTATAGTCCTGGCTGCGAAAATCAATGTCTCACAAATGTCTTTTGGTGACTGCATTATAATCTTAGTACTAAGCTACTTATGTTATGGACGCTCCTTGCACTACAAATAATATAGATATTGCTTTCCCGACATTTTTCCAATGTTCATTTGGTAGCCAGTTTCCAGTTTTAATCTAATATCTTCAGTTTCTGTATATTTGCCATTGTTTTTGTTCATGTTTGTGATTTTGAGCTATACTTGATTTGTCTGATTTTCATGTTATGAACTCTAAACATTATAAGCAGAGCTGTGTAATGGTCTGACTGCTTATAATGCAATATGTGGATTTCTCGGGTTTCAGGTCGTAGAGAATTTAAAATTTCCGACCCCTGATTTTAAGGGTGTGGCCATTAAAATATGATTATGGAACAAACCTTCTCCTGTATATAAAAATACATGGTATCTTTCTAATCTGTGTCATTGATTTGACTGATCCTCTACTATACCAGAGGTGCAGTAGTCTCCTGCATATTTACTTGGAGGATCTAGAGAGAATGGTTTATTCCTGTCATTGATCTACACTTACTTACCGGAAACTTCGGAAACTTAAAATATTTCCAAGAAAATTCTATTGAAACAGGGTGCGGCGAAACTTTACGGAGCCGCTCGTTCCCATGCATCTTAAAGTCTAAATTCATCATGAATTCATTCATTATATACAAGTAATAAATAGTAATGATATGGACGTTGTTGTCGTGAAGTATAATGAGCTCGAAGAATCGTCTCAAAAGAGATTGAGGAGTAACTTGAGTATGAGCACTAAAAGAACCCTCCTTGTTATCGGCTTATAAATTATTAAAACCTTTAGTACTGCTTATAAATGTCTACCATTAACAGTCAAAAGAAAAAAAAGCCTGCTCTTAATCTGCAAAACTGCCAACTAGACATTACAAGGAGGGTTGGCCCGCTCATATGAACCTCACCTTCTTCTCATTCTCGACCCATGCGTCGCTTTCATATCCGGATTGGTTCGTATTTATCAACTTTAATGAAACATCAATCATCGCGTCTGAAGTTAACAAATTGTTGTCGTAGTATTGGATTCTGTGTCCACCCAACATTGATGCCAGAGTTTGAGTACTTTGAGGCTCTGCTTTATTTTCTTCTCCTATTGTGGTGTCTTCACTCGCTGCCAATTCTTCGACGATTCGTGGAGGTGACATTGAATTGTTTAATGCATACAGAGACGAAATGGTTGGTTGTCGACTGATACTCTTGTGTACAGGGCTGTTTGATTTACTGTTGTGATCGCTGTTATGTTCTATGGCCCGTATTCCATGACTCCTCCGTAACTTGTTTTTTATGTAGTTAATTGGGAAGACATTAGCGAAGAACGTATTCTCCCTTGCCTTGCTAAAACCGAATACCATCATCATCAAAACGTAGTATGTAATAATTGTGAAATGATTGATATAATCAGAAACTCAAATTTCCCCTTCCATCACAGTCTTATATATAAATGTCATCTTAAATGTAATCAGAATTACTATAACTGCAAAATATGCAGTTTGTAAACGAAGTTCTTTTTTTGGGACGGGTTCATTTTCTCGGCCGCTCTTACTTCCGTCCCGTACGCTTCAACTTGCAAGTCGGCTTTAAGTTACATTGATCCCGGTGAACTATGGGGAAGACGTGGGCCATAAACGACTATTGTCCATGGTCAGGTTAGTTTAACAATATCTTCATTCTCTAAAACATCTTGTATTCCCAGGTATTTCTCGGTTTCCGTGTGTTAAACCCTTTATCGAAAATTTCCTTCTCGGTGGCAAACCATAACTTACTAATGCTAACAAATCTTTCCAATGTCATACCGTCAAGTAGTGAGTAGTGGGTAGATACTTGAGTGTAGATACTAGAGGGTTACGATGATTATTAAGATGACATTTGGTGTATAGCTGCTTAAAAATCAAACAAATGCCAAGCCGAAAATCCTCAAATCTTCGGAGGTCCGACATGGATTTATTTGACCGGCCGTTTGACCCTATGTTCCACCAACCAAATATTCTCGCTATACCCTAAGCAGTCAATCATTATTTCTTGTTGTATATCCTGTGATATCTCGTATGTCTTGTGACATCTCGTATCTCTCGGGATATCTGTGATATCTCTTGCCCTTCCTTAATCTATAGATTCTTGTCTAGAATTCTAGAGTCGCATGTTCGTATTCGGTAATTTTTATATATCGTATTCCGTGCCGTAACTCTTCAAAGTCCTGTCGCAGTTATATCTCCCTGCTGCTTTTTGTCACATTCGTCTTCTTTACCTGTCTTCGCTACCTGTAATGATCAAATCCCGGAGGTGCCGTTACTGGTATATTTTATATTCTTTTATGACAGCAGTTCTTGGCACGGTTGTGTCAATTTACCGAACCGATGATTCGGTCTATGCATTCTCTTTACCTAAGTGACATACGAGGTTTGTCCGAAATCGCCTTGGCTAATTGGTTACGCCGGCAGTAGTTGATTGCTTTCGGGGTTAAATGGTATATTGATGTTTCGGAATTAAATATATATTGATATTTCGGTATTAATTAGTATTTTAATTAGAATTTTGATTCTCGTGAAATAGTGGAGTTTAGCGAGTATTTCGATATTTTTGAGATTGGTGCACGGCTACTATTTTGCAACTGAATTTTTTTGCAGCCGAAGCCGATGTGCGTATGGGCCCCGGGGTTTGCAAATTCTAAAACTGAGGCTAGATGATAAGTAAAAATGGCTGGAGGCTAGAAGCTGGTTTGTTAATTGTTAAGATTCAATAATCCACCATTGAAAATTTATATACTTCAACTCTGGAGTTCGTGATGTTCTAGCCGTGGGTTTATGAATTTCCACTTTATAATAACATAAGCCTAGTGCGCGAAACGTATGATGTTAACGACCGCTTCCACCGCATATATTCATTTTGTGCCGAGGCCGAATACAAACTCTACCGAGAACTCTTCTAATAAAGAAATTTTGCAAGTCAACAATCTCTCTACATATAAAATAAACTTTAATAAATTTAGAGAGTTTCTCTGTGCCCCATTAGATACCAAAACATCCTCAAGATAACGTGGAGCTGTCTCATTAAGAATGATGTCTGAAACAAAAGACTTTCCCTACTATACACCTAGCGGCTAGAGATTGAAGTCGAACAATTCAATTTTCAGATTAATACTTAATTTATTAATCATATACAGTTATCAATAAAAAAATGAAAAATTGGAAATATCTACTTATCTCCAAATGACGTTTCAGATGTGGAATCAAATCAAGTAAAGTAATTAAATATTGATCCCATAAACAAGTGGGAGCTGTATTCTTTAGGTCTCACTATATTGTAAACTCTCCCAAATTGTCATTCATATCTGGTTGAATGCTCGTGAAGATCTGCCAGAAGAACTCGTGATCTGCAACAGTTTACTTGATTGAAATTTTGGTGTCAATTAAGTGAGCTGTATCTTGACAACTGCTCCATAGGATCGTCCATCTCATCCCCACACCTCAACTTATTCTCATCATCTACACAGTAAAAATTCGGGGCTCTTGCCATATCAAAAAAAACTGCCCCAAACTTTTCTAACTTAGACTCTCTGTTTCCTACTTTCTCCCAAAGCTGCTTTTCAAAATCAACCATACCTTTTGCAAACCGAACCAACCTTCTTTTAGCCTTTGGAAAGTAGATGTAGTTGTACGATGCAAAAATTTGGACTCGCTTTGTAGGCGCGATGTTGCAAGTGATCGACTGGCTTGAGCCCAAGCTGAGAGTTAGATCATCGTTGTTTAATCCAATCCATGACCATCCATAGATGTAGTGAAATCCCAAATTTATTCCAGCAGAGATTTTCAAATCTTTTCGTGACCCAGAAGTTAGAGTGAAGGATCCTCCGCTGGAAGAGAGGGTCGACGAAACACAATGACTCGAGGGAATATCATCAACTTGCTCGGTAACACGTTCACCTAGCTGTATTTCCATTAGCTCAACGACCCGTCGCTTCCAGAATGGTGTTGGAGAACTCTGGGAGTCTGCAAAAATATATGTCGAGTTTTCTTGGGTGATTTGGATGACTGTGGAATTGGTAATGGAGGGATCTTTGGTTCTAAGAATCGATTTCCAAAATGAAGAAGAGAATAGAAACTCTTTGGTGGGAAAATAGTGAATTACAGGAACTTTATCTTTTCCAGCAGGAGGAAGAGAATTTTCCGAGAGTTGGTGGGGTTTGAAGGGAATATCATTTCCTGATGAAGGGACAGAATTATTTGAGTCTTCGTTAGGGTATGATTGATTTGATTTAGCGGTACAATTGAAGACGGGGTTGGCGTTACCCATAGAATTTTTCGGCTTTATTGTTCTCCTAAGTCTACTTTCATGGTCAAGTTCATCGCTAACAAGAAATTCTTTCTCGGAGTCCAGGTAACCATCGTATAATTCCAATCCTGTTCCTCCATTCCTCTCATCTAACCTGCCTGTTGGTAACGTAACGACCATTCCTAAGAATAACATCAAAAGGAGTCTCATAGTTAATTCAAATGTTAACAAATTGGTTTATCTATAACTAAATATACCCACTTACTAACAAACAGTTGTATAGATAGCAGGCAGAAGTAGTAGAATAGAATTATAGTGTGAGTAATATAAGCTGTTTTTAGCATACTAAAATACTAATTGTAGAGTATCCATAGGAACGGGAATTCCGATAATTACACTGCTTGGAGTTGATTTTGTAATGAAGTTGGTTCTGAAGTTACTATAGTAGTTCCTTAAAATAGTTTTTCATTCTGCTTCGTCTTTCTGTTCTTTGTGGGTGTTTCTTTAACTGTCTGGCTATCTCTCTATCGTCCCTACTATATATAAGGAAAATACTAATTATGGCAATTACTTGAGCTATAGGTAATCATTAGTATCAAATAATCTTTATCATTGTATGAGACCCTAATTCCTGATGTGTCCTCGTCTTTTGTGCTAGCCACTGTAAATGGTTGCAAAATTGTATTACTCTTAGAATAATAAATTAAAGTGTCGGAAACCAGCTCCCTCTTGTGTTTAAACTGTTTTTTTTCCCAATGTATATATTCTTGGCCTAGGAAATATTTCCCAAACACTATTCTGTTTAGTCTTCTTTGTTTAAACTTGTGGTGACTAGTTGTGATTCAGTAGGATTTGAGAATTTTGTGTCACGTGTATTTCACTAAGTTCAACCTTCACTTACAATGTCGTCTTGTTACAAGATAAGATGTCGGCAACGAGTGCTGCTCGTTGAGTCTATCTACTTTTAATACAATTTAACAGTTATGTTAATCTCTTCACTCTTATACATTTTTACAAGTTCTACTAGATCAGTTAATATTTCCCCATATACTAAATTCCGTATACTATACAAAAACCCACGACACACACTTCTTACAATAAACTACGCTATTCAAAATAGCCTACACTTTTTATAATAATTTGCAATATGGTTATACTGTGAAAACCCATACCTCACTATTGTAGAATGTATTACACTACTTAGATCGTCGGTTGGCGACATCCATCGCTAAAAGCGTACCACCAATATCCATCCTAGCGGGATTTCCTAATTGGGTGTACGCGCGCGGGTAAATCTATTCTCCAGATTTCATATAAATATTGAGTTGCTCCTCTAATCTACAATAATTAAGCACCACCACCAATGTCACCTACACTCACCAACCCTAATTTAATAAGATCCAGGCCGTACATAAACGGTGAATGGTTTGAATCGAAATCTACCGCAACTTTTCAAATTGTTGACCCAGCAACTGAAGAAGTCATCATCACTTTGCCTGACCAAACACCAGAAGAAATTGATTATGCCATAAAATCATCTCAAGAAGGGTTTGAAAAGTTCAAGGAGACATCGCCATATGAAAGATCAAAATTATTACGTAACTTATACAACTTGATGATGGAAAACGTCGACGATTTGGCGAAGATTATAACTTGGGAGAATGGAAAATGTTTGGCTGATGCCACTGGCGAAATCAAATACGCCGCATCGTATTTTGAGTGGTTTGCCGAGGAAGCTAAGCGTATTTACGGTAACACTATCCAACCTTCTAACCACAATAATAAAGTTATAACCTACAAACAACCGGTTGGTCCAGTGGGACTTTTATGTCCATTTAACTTTCCTAGTGCTATGGGTGCAAGAAAAGCTGCACCTGCATTTGCAGCTGGATGCCTGATAATCTTAAAGCCTGATGGACAGACTCCATTATCGTCCTTAGCCTTGGCATACTTGGCTGATTTGGCTGGATTTCCACCTGGTGTCTTCAATGTAGTCTTGACTTCAACGAACAACACTCCAATGTGTGGTTTGAAATTCTGTGAACTGACAATTTTGAAGAAGATTAGTTTCACCGGTTCAACTCCTGTTGGAAAGTTATTGATGAAACAATCCGCATCTACTTTAAAGAAATTATCAATGGAATTGGGTGGCAATGCTCCAGTCATTGTCTTTGACAATTCAAGCTTAGACCACGCTGTCGAACAAGCAATTGCTTCAAAGTTTAGAAGTTTGGGTCAAACTTGTGTATGCGCCAACAGAATCTATATTCAACTGGGTGTCTATGATGAATTCTGTAAGAGATTTGCAACCAAAGTTGAAGAATTCAAAATCGGGAATGGTTTTGAAGAAGGTGTTACTCATGCCTGTGTGATTAATGAAAGATGTATTCAAAAGGTAGAAGACCATTTCAACGATGCAGTTGAAAAGGGTGCAAAAGTTTTGGTCAGAGGTGGAAGATTACCAAAGTTGGGTAAACATTTCTATGCACCAACTGTTATTTGTGACGTAACCCACGATATGAAGGTCATTCACGAAGAGACTTTTGGTCCTTTAGGTGCTTTGGTTAAATTTGAAACCAAAGAACAAGTTTTGAAGTGGTGTAATGATACTCCTTACGGTTTGAGTGCTTACGTCTTTTCAAACGATTTGAATACCGTTTGGTATATGTCCGAAGGTTTGGAGGCTGGTATGGTTGCAGTTAATACTGGTGTCTTTACAGATGCCGCCATGCCATTTGGTGGAATCAAGGAATCTGGTTTTGGAAGAGAAGGCTCTTTGCACGGTATTGATGACTATGTAGTTGTTAAGGCAATTACTTTGGGTGATGTCTATTCTCAACGTTCCTAATGGCCAAATAACCAATTCGAAGAGGACATAATATAAACTTGGAAGGTATGAAAATGATAGATCTTTGAAAAATCTGAGACTTAATGTATTGTCCAAGAATTGTTCAAAGAGATTAGGATTTGAGATCCTCAATGAGATACAATTATTTGAGCCTGATTAGAAACGCAGAGCTCTCTTGTAAATTATCAATAAACATTTATTTATCAATTAGACTATGGTGCCAGTAGAATTCTGGAATTCTGGAATTCTGTGTAAGTTTCTGCTATATGCGCACCTCAAAATGATCCACTAAGAATTGTAAGAGCAACAAATGAGCCATTGTTCCAAGCAGTATAATGACTTTATTTAAATATTGTTCAGTATGGATAAATAGGTGGATGTAAAATAAATATTGTGTAAGATATTCAAAATATTTAGCATTTATCTCAAAACCATTGACGACAATGACATGCAGAATGGTCTCAATAATAGCTATACATACTGATGAGTTATCTCTATACATAAGTTCGATCCGCAAATACACGAGAGATTATCTTATATTCCTGAGCATTGAAACAACTGTATTTCAATGTGTGAAAAGAATAAAACTAGAATACGGAAGCAGTTTTGATACTAAATTCACAATTTCATTCACCATTGCTTTTCTTTTGCTCAATTCTTATTCTTGTACTTTTCTACAAAGTCTTCATGGAATGTTTGCCATCTTCCAATCCACTCTTCACCTGGAGGCAAAAATGTAGTTCTCAAATGATAAGTTCCATCCTTCTGGCCAAATCCGTTACCTGGAATACAACAAATACCAGTAGTTTCCAAAAGTTCGATACAATAAACGTCATCGATTTGTTCACCATTTGCACCAGCAATTTCATAGAGTAATTCATAGCTCTTTGGATCAAAAGCAAGTTTTGGGAACAAATACATAGCACCCATTGGTCTGTTACATTCAACATCTTCCATGTTGATGAACGCAGAGTATAAAAGTTCTGCTCTTGCTTGCAAGTCGTTGTGGATACTTGAAGTTTCTTTCTCGTATACTGGATACGATTCTTCTCCTTCTTTTGGAGGATTAATCATAAGTTCCATAAGAGCTTGGCCAGAGACTACCGAGCAAAGATTAATGGATGCCAATTTGAAAATGATCAGTTGGACTTCAGGCTTAAATCCTACTAGTTCCATGTAACCACCTCTTTGTCCACATTCTCCACTAACCCCCTTTGAAGTAGAATGCAACGAAGCAAGTTGGACTTTAGAGTATGCTTCTGGATCCTTTTCAAGCAATTCACTTAACACCTTCTTGAAGGATAAAAATTTACCTTTGAAGATGTTTTCTTGATAAACTTCATCGGCGATAAGAACAACTCCATGTTCGGCAGCAATGTCAATCAACTCGATAATATCCTGTTCTGACAAAATGGAGCCAGTAGGATTTCCTGGATTAATAACAACCAAAGCTTTAATGTCCACTCCTTGTTCTTTATTCTTTTGTATGAGAGAACGGATTTCAAGCGGGTCAGTTGACCAATGGTTGTCTTCGTTGAGATAGTATCCAATTGGCGTTGCATTGTTGAGTGCTATGGTGGCAGTATACAATGGATACTGAGGAATTGGGATCAAAAACCCGGCATCTGATCCCGATGATAAGATTTGTAGTAAATATGATACAGCTGCCGACGCTCCACCGGTCAAAAAGATATCCTTTGGATTCGACGGGTATCTGTCACGACGCTCAATGAATTTTGCCACAGACTCTCTGATGTAAAACCCTCCTTGGGAGTGTGAGTAGGCACCCATGGACCCGATACTCTTCAAAATGAGCTTAGCACGCTCAATCACATCTTTGGGGAAGTCCACTTGGTCAATGATTTTTGGATACTGCAAGATTGATAGCACTTGACGGTACCATGTCAAAGGTTTCTGTTCCAATTGTTGTGGGTTTCCAATGTTTGCATTGATGATTTTGTCAAACGGCAATCCGTGGCCGGTTGGATTCTCACGAATGATATTGGCTAATTCATCAGCACGAATTGGGATAGATCCTCTAACGGCATATTTAGCTTCGATTGTACGTTGATTAATATCATTTGTAGTGATTTGTGGGCTGGGTGTGAATGTAGCGTAATACTTTACGAGATTGGTTATCCTACGACTAGTAGGTCTTATTAACACAGACATTGTTGAGAAGAAAGTGGTGAGAAATATGGGGAAAAGATAACAACTTTTGTAGTGTGTCTTCAATTTTCATATCGCACCAATTTACACTCCTCGGAAGTTAGCTTCCGATGACTACATGTAGCTACGCTACTTCCTAATCGTTACACGTTTCTTGAAGGTTGTTTCTTTCAACATAGAAATAATGACGGCATTGTATAGGCTGAAGATTCAGTGAGTTAAAATTCAATTAGCTGATACCTAATTGTGCTGTCATCACATCTAGTAATATCAGTCTGGCCTATTTTTCCTGGCTGTATTTCGATCTGGCTCTCGCACTGATTCCTATTTCTGGGGAAATTGTATCATCGGAAGTTTACCTGCGATGAGAATTGCCGTAAGGTTGAAGAAAGTTTATTGAAGAAGCCACAGAATTGGACGAGAACGTTCCAATGCCTTGCAAATTAGTAGCTGATAATTGTTGAGTATCGGAACATTTAGGCGCTAGACAATACATAGGACGTCTCCTGATTTGTCAAATAATTTATTAATCGTTATCACCATTTCGGGTCTGGTGAGTATTGACGAGGAATTCTTGACATCTCTACGGGAAATAACCTCCGGCGAAGTTTCATGTAATGAGGACCCAACTATTTAACATATTAAAATGTGTAGTAGAGGGCTCTTCTATCAAGTTTCTGGAATTCGATTTCTACTTCTATATTATCTGGTGTGGGTTGTATATATTATGTACAGGATAATTAACTATGATTATGTCTTTCCTTCTTGAAAATGACGAATGAAACTGTATGCATTCTATTCAAATGGTCATAACTCTTTAATACCATTTGCTCTGGATTCAAGAAATCTTTGATCAAAATCTTTTGATCAACAAAACTCTCAAAACTTCGTGCAAGTTTAGTGAGTAGTGTTCTGACACTCAAGACTAATCGACTCACAAATTACTACGAGTCTTTCCCCTGACTCAATGGCATCAGAATCTTCTTTCTCCAATATTCATAGTTTATGTCTAGAGTATTTTCTTTCTGTAGCCTCAGATTCATCAGTCAAATCAATAACTCCTCTCTCTACTCTCCAGTTCACCGTATGATCCTTCTTGGCATCTTTCCATCTCCATTTCTTTCGTAAACCTTGATCCAAAGTTCCAACCATTCTTTGGTAAATATATTTTCCGATTGTAGGAAGGAATTTATAGGCATGTCCCAGATCTCCAGTAGCCACGAAAACCCGTTCTGATGTTGGGACTTGGTCTATAAGAAAATCTGAGCCGGCCAGATCGCTGAACCAACAAAGCTTCGGATCTATGACTGGATGTTTTGCTAGTTCGGGTATGGACTTTTCTAGGCAACTATGAATGCTGGAGATTGTAGTTTGGGTGATCGGAAAAGACTTTCGTGATGTCCCGTAGTTAACACATTGTTCAGCGACAGCAGCAATTTTGAGTTTTTTGGTAAGAGGGTCTGGAGGAAAGAAGTATCCCAACTCAGAACTGAATACTATAGGCATGTTATAATATTTCTGGTATTCTTGTACGGATAATTGGATGTGTGCTACAAACATACCGGAAGATGATGTCTGATGGTTTAGGTCTATAATACTCCCTGTATTTGCTCCGCAGCATACTAGATATTTCTCTCCGGTGTATGCTTTTCCTGATTTTGCACGAGCTCCATCATCAGTGACCAGTAATATCTCGTCATTGATTAACTTTGCATATCCTGTAGCGAGAACTTTCTCCAACATAAGCTGTAAACTCTCGCTAGAACGTCCTAGTCCGCTCTCTGGAGAATATGTGAATTCCACTTCCTCTCCAAAGGAATTGTTTTCTAGCCACAGGAACCGTTGGCTCAATTGCTTACCTCCAATTAGATGTTCGTAGTTGTTCTTGGAGAACCTCCTTACCATTTCGATGGATGACTTTTCGAATTGAAGCTGTCCTGCGTGCTTAGGGACTACGCTGATTCTTCCACATTCGTAGACCAAAGAAAACTCGTTGCGCCATGCATCTATGGCTTCTAGGAATAGCTTCACGTATATTTCGTCGTTATACTCAGCACGTATAATTTTATTATAATCATTTGCAGCTGAAAGTGGCGGCGGCGGTCGGTGCGTGTCAATTATAGTTACTTGATGATTTTGTTTGGTTAAGCTGTATGCTGTCAGGAGACCGAACACTCCGGCTCCGACGATAACAAAGTGCATTGCTCTTGAAGTTGACGAGATGCTTAGACCCCGAATTGAAATCACTAAGCTTGAGTTAGTTAGTGTCTATCATCAAGCCTGTAATTGACCTTTAAAGGATATAAATGAAACAATGTGAGCTCCTGGAAGTCAGGGCCCCCTCTTTCTGACTCCTCCAAACCTCTTATATTAAAAATAATGGTTTTGAGCGAAGTTCTTGCTCGGAAAACGTCAAGCAATAGCCGAACGGTACAAGTGATGGAACTGAAAGGAGACCTTTATTCAATGATGATCCTAAATGAAAAATGATCCTAGCTAAATCTTCCAGGTATAATAGGCACGGCTCCATTCTAAGCGATTTCTTGGAAGTGAAGCAATACAGGCAAGTTGTAAATTTCGACGGTTGTGAGCTTTTATTTATCATAAAATCGGATTTGTGTTTATAATGAACAATAAATCCGATATCTTGAAGTTCAAGTTAAAAGTTGAAAGGAACAAATTTCCCAAATAATCCCCACCGGAACTTGTAATGGAACCCAGAACTCAAAACGGGGATATCAAAACAATTGCATTGGATCTAACCCAAGTTCCGACTCAGATCAGGGTACATAATTGTGCGAGTGCAGAGTGACAATTCTACAAGAGTCTAGTTGTTGACACCAACCAGTGGAGCAAATTCTCTTTGGTCACACAAGTAGCAGATAATTGCAACTATGATCATTTAGGCCACTGCTAGACTAAAATGTTCTAAAAGTTCTCAATGCCTGGTTCCTGCAGAATTTATACCAGCAAATAGAAAATACCTGCGAAGCCGAAGTTGCAAATATATAAACCATTTAACTCTTAGGACTCTACAAATTGAAAGGCTAGATTCTAAGATTCTTCTTCGGATATTACTACTATTTTGAGCTTGATAGTGATAGCCGATACTTGGCCGCACCTAGGCTTGCAAAATCATGGTATCAAGCCTCTTCGATCGAAAAATGTCCCCCAAATTCCAAAGCGGGATCTGAATGAAATGTAGTGCCGCACATCACCCTCTTCATCAGTATGGTTGAGGTCACAACAAAAACCCTACAGTCTTCTGGGGGTTCCTGTATCCCGCTCGGTATTACTCTGCTCTCTTTATATTCTCCACACAAGTTCCCTCAAGAGTCCTAACATTACTTGCAGGTGAGAACACATTTTTATCATTATATTATCTTCGATGGTATTCCCCCCCTTATTTTACGTTTCATTTATTTTATTCTTAATCCGCCCATCCTGCAAGCCCTGAAGCGGGAGTTATATGACTCATCCCTTGGTTATAGACTTTGCGCGGCTCTGCTGTCGAATTTCCCGAATGAGTAATATATCCCGTGGCAATTATTCAATTATTTCCCAAAATCTGAGTCATGTTAGTATTGCCATAACAAAGGGCTAAAAACACTGGAAATCTCCCCCAAAAACAAGAAAAATGGTCCAATCATTCAAAAGAAGACTATCAAATATTTTTTGTAAACGGTTCCACCTTAAAGAATAAAGTACTTAAAGTGATGTGTCCGCCGTGTGTAGAAAAAAATGGAAATACGAACTAGGTGATGTCTGCTAAATCTATATCTTCTATTAAAAAAACTTCAGTAGAGAGTGTCCCTTCTGAAGACAGAGAAACAGCTTCGATCGATGGCCCAGCCGTTGCTAAAGATTCTGAAATCTACGAAACTCTAATTGTAGATGGTTCAAATGAAGTCTATAACGCCAAAATCACCCTTCTTAACGAAGCTTTGCAAGACATTGGAATGGGAAAATTCCAATGGATCCTTTGTGGTGTTGCTGGGTTTGGTTGGTTTATGGATAGTTTCTGGATGTTGGCGATTTCTTTGATTTCCATTCCAATTAAGAGAGGGTTCAGCGTTCACAGAATTGCCTATTTGTCTCTCTTCAAGTATATCGGATTAACTCTTGGTGCGACATTTTGGCCCTTGATGTCTGATTTATTTGGAAGAAGTTTTGCATTCAACACAACTCTTATCATGTCTGGTGCATCTGGGTTAGTGGCCGCAGGTATGCCAGATTTTGCATCTTTGAATTTTTTTATCTTCCTTATTGGTTTTGCTACAGGTGGTAACCAACCGGTTGATTCGATGTTGTTTGTAGAATTGATTCCTGCATCTCACCAACACTTGTTGTTGCACGAATCTGCCTTCTGGGGTGTTGGTAACTTAGTTGCATCAGGAATTGGTTGGCCATTAATTGTCAACTTTACCTGTGAAGTTGGCCATTGTACCTATGAAAACAACATGGGTTGGAGATACTCGTACTGGGCATTTGGTGGGTTGACCTTGTTATTTTCCCTCTTACGTATGATTGCAAGAATTTACGAATCTCCAAAATACTACGTTGGAAAGCATGAAGACAGAAAAGCTGTGGATGTTATCCAGGCCATTGCCAAGAGAAACAAGACAGTATCTTGGTTGACTTACGAACACTTTGAAAAAATCGACAGAGAATTTGCAGCAAAAGGTCTTTCACTCGAAGGACCGATTATAGAAGGAACCGAAGGTGATGTCAACAAGGTTATCGTGAACAGATACTTGGAGAACTTCAAGCATTGGAAAATTCTCTTTCAAACTAGAAAAATGGCCATTACCACTACTCTTTTGTGGTGTATCTGGGGTTTCACCGGAATGGCTTTCCCATTATTCAACAATTTCTTGCCATTCTACTTGGAATGGAAGGGTGCTCAAACTGGTTCTACTTCATTGAACAAGACTTATCGTAACTATTGTATCCAAGCTGTGTTTTCTATTCCACCAGGTTTTTTCGCTGGTTGGTTATCGAACCGTAAGTATATTGGTAGAAAGGGGGTTGGTTTCCTTGGAGGTGTTTTGAGTGGTATTTTCATGTACTTGTTTACCACCACGAAGTCCGCACATGCTTACTTGATTTATAACTGTTGTGTTTCTTTTGTCACGACTTTTATTTACGCTGCCATGTATGCTTACACTCCTGAAGTTTATCCGGCACAGGTTAGAGGTGCGGCCACAAGTGCATGTTCATTCTGGAACCGTTGCTGTGGTACCATGGGTCCAGTTATGGCTCTTTACTTGGATATTAACAATGGTCAACCTGTCTTTATATCAGGTGCTCTTTTCATAGTAGCAGGAGTTTTGTTCATCTTACTTCCTTATGAAACCAGGGGAAGAGCAGCTTCTTAGATAATAAACTATAATAAACATATAATGATAACATGGTAATTAAGTGACGTCAAAGAGTGTTCAGAGTTTTCAATTAAACGGAATTATGAGCAACTAAGTAATTTAATATTAATTACAAGTATCTGTGGCAAATATAGCCAACTCTCGTCTTAAGTAATTGTATATTGTGCAAAATTTTGCAGCCAAATTTTTTCTAAAATGGACCTCGAAGAGTAAGAATTCTAGGTAGTGTGATGAAGAAAATAAAACTATTAAGTTAGTAATCTAAGCCTGAACTGTTTTAGTTGCAGTTTCGTATTTTCCATCACGATACTATTCTACTTTGCATTACCATATTGATACATTTTTAAGCCGTTCAATCGGTATAATTTTGAACTTCTAAATTCCTTCCCCTATGGTATTTCCATTCACTACAGCTTAATATATTCTCATCCACTATTAATTTTATTTTAAAATAATATCTCTCAAAGCAGTTTTTCTTAAATAAATCCTGTGGATGCTCTCTGACTTCCGATAATCGCTAAATTTTCCCAGAAATTTCAAAGAATCACTTTCTTACAAACTTGTCAATACAAAGAAGGCGAGGTAATTGCTATCTTTTTACATTTGCTATCACAATTATGTTTGTATAGACACATTTTGCACAGGGCTTTGTGCATAAATCGCAAATCGAACAATGCAAATTCTACTCAGCTCCAGGGTTTCGCAACCTCATTTGAAAGCCGCTCTCCGAAACTTCTATCTGTCTTTTGTTCTTAGCACGTAAGCTGAATCTCTAGAGAAATTGCTAGCAACAGAAATCCTAATTCCATTTCATAGCCTTGACCATATTTTTAAGTTTCATCTATGTAAATTTATGTCTCTGATTATTTTTTAATTGCTATGTAAGGCGGAACAGAAGGACTTGCACCATCCAAATAAGGTTTGCATATAGAACGGAAGTCAATCTTACCATTAGACACTCATCCATCTCTGCTATTTCAAAAAGCAGTTTGATGTATGAGTACTCTCAGGTCCATTTTATAGCCGGTCACTTGATTTATTGCCGATAATAAGCCGTTCTAAAGCCGCTTTCGTGCTAAATATATGGGCCCATTTCATTATAATTATCACACAAATTAGGGGATAGTTAGGGGAAAATGATCTTAAAACACGACTACATGACCATAACTAGTCGTGTGAGGATAGCACCACCATGTAGGGAAATAGTGTGAGGTATTATAACGTATGAGTATGTTAAGGGATTGCCAAGATTGGACAGAAAGAAGCTTCTGGGTCGGGCTAGATTCTTGTTGTGCAACCCCTGATTGCTTGATTTGGAATTCATCTCGGTTGTGTGCTTACTAAAATTGAAACGAGCTTGGGTAGCTTCAAAATCTCCAGTACTGTTGCTGTGGTTTGTTACCAGATGTCATTGCTATTGCATAGAGTTAGAATATCCCTCCGTAGATTTTTGATCCCTCCATCGCAATCTCATCTAACGTTGGTTCTTGCTCCCCACGATACCAATCACGCAGGGGAAAATAAGTCGTGCATATTCTGGTTGGAAAATCACCATATTATAAATACAGATCCTTTTTCCCCCTAAATACCTTTCAAGTAGCTTATTAAAACGTAAAAATGACAGACAGAAGATGTTCTTTAGCAATTGAATCACCTGTCGATCAACTTCCAAACAATCCTTTGAATGCATATTTAATTTATGGACAGGAAAAACGTCGTAGTAATAGTTTACCGAACTTACTTGAACAACAACCCGATCAGACCTCCCATATAAAACATCGTCAAGTCTCAATTTGTGATCTAGATAGTTTTGATATTGAACTAGCAAACTACAAGAATTTGGCAAAGAATTGCCATGGTGCACGGTCAAACCAGGAGGTTAATGAAGTCCCTTTCCGCAAATTGTATAGTTTTGAAGGAGGAGATAGGGGAAGAAATCATCATAGAAGGGGAAGCATAGCGGTGAGGTTTGATAATCCAAAGGTAATATCATAATAAAACTCAAACATCTCGTCATACCAAGATTTCACAATTATATATAGTGTCTCGTGATTAATGATATCCCGAGGGAAATGAGCAGGGAGTTTGCTACAAACAAAATTGTTGGTAAGATGACTCTAGGAATTCATTATGTGCCAGGGGATCACCAAATCTTGGTGTTTAGTGAAACAAGCGATGCTGTAGTAGTAGGTATATTTCACAAAATGGACTACATTGGGAACTGTCCACATTAGAGAATTCTACACATAAAGAATTCTCGGGCAAATACTAGTCTCGTGCCGAAGATCTATACGATATATATCCAAACGTTTTGTTAGAGACAGAATATTGTCTTCCATGCCACTTTGAAGTCGTTATACGCTGTTATTATTGGGTGGTGATCTTCGGGGTTCAAAATTCACCTTCCCATCTTGCTTGATATTAAATTTGCTCACAGGTCTTTGCATTTGATTGCGCTGAGATCCAGATTAATACTCCCTTTTCCTTCCATTACCGAGATCTGAAACTTCCAACAGAGATACGAAGCTATCTAATTTGAGGTTTCCCGGTAGCCTTTCAATCCCCATCAAATTTTTCACAGTTTGGTTGTTCTTCGTCCTAAGAAGAATACGTCAGTATATCTTTGGTCTTTCAATTCGCTCGCAATTGTCACTATTACCGGGTTTTTATTATCCATTTTTGATTCGAAGATTGAAACTTTACAGCGATTTTCGCATTTCAAGCTTATCCTAATTAGTTTTCATGATTTAGTTTCATCATTCACTTTCATTGTTTAATTCTGAATTTTTTTAACCCAGGTTTCGGATAACACAGGTCGGATAATCCTGTCGTTGTGAAGTAGTGAAATTCGTTTCGCTTTCATTTTGGTTAGGTTAATATAATATAAAATTTCAAACGTCAATGAGATAGAATTGTAAGATTGTAGATCTCCAATACGATGATGTAGTTGTAATACAAGTGAAACTGATATTTTGAGATGTTTAGCTATTTTTGCAGCCATATCCGGGTAACCTATCAAACCTGACTCTTCAATGAATTATGCTTCCTTCCCAGCTAACCATATGGATACCTTAAAAAACCTTCTAGGAAAGTCTTAGAATTTTTGCTACTTATATATTATAGCTTTCTCTCGACTTTTTCCAGGCTCTCTGTTCCTACTCAAAAATTTGGTGTTTCCAGTAGGTAAATTAACAGATCAATTATTTAACGCTACACATTTAATGTGTAAGTCTGGTTAGTGAACCGATTCAAAACAATAATTACTACTATAATGAAAACCATTGGGTGGTAATCTTACATCCAATTTCCTGCTATTTGGAAAAGAATACTCAAACTAGCGACAAATATTAATATATTATGGAATGAATGTGTGTGTTTGTAATTGTAAAAATTAGCTAGCTGTAATGTTTTGAGTTTATCTTAAATATAATATATGTATACTAATGTCTGGTAATCAAATCTAAAATAGTAGTCTGCAAAGAGTACTCGAATTTGTTTTGAGACAGACACTAAAGAAGATGCCTATTCACTCCCAAAATATAAACTATCCACCCACCTATTTCTAAAATGCCAATTATTGTCCCTGAATCCCTCCTCATTATACCACTTCGCTTCTTCTTCTTCTTCCATAGAACTCAATTTTCCAATAACAACCTGAACCCTTGGGAAAACTCGTTTAACTCTTCTCAACCCGACCTCTGTCGACAAGTAACTACACAAAATGATATTCTTCTCTCTAACTTTATGGTCAATTAAGACCTGAATAGCCATAATAGCTGCAGCACCACTAATAATCTGAGAGTCAAACAAGAAAATCTTTTTGTTTTCACCAGATATATCTTTTGGTAAAGAATCATAATGCAATTGAGGTTCACCAGTTTGAGAATCACTCTGAATCAAAAGTTTTCCAATGGTGACTTCTGGAACAGTTTTCATTAATGAGTTCATAAAGCAATCTCCGGATCTAATAATGTTTACTGCGATAATATCATCCTTAGCATGAAGACCTCGGAATTTATAAGGATTCGAGTCTTGAAGTGAAAGATCTCTCACTTCACCTTCATTATCAGTTGTAATTAATGGATGTTCACTGCTGGTACCAACGAGTTTGAACTCATAATTATCAAGTAATTCCATGGCAGTTTCAATGATCAACACAGAAATTCTATCGAAATAGAATATAAAGTCAGACCTTTCTGTACTTTCGTCAAGTAAAATAGAGTTTATACCTCTTGTTTGGTTTGTGGTTGGTAACAATTTTAAGTTGTCCACACTGTCGACATTGAAACTGGTATTTACACCCAAAGACTTCAAATGTTTTAAGTGCATGGCGGATTTCATAGCCAATTGTTTCTGAATATGTCTTATCATCAAATTTATGGCAGTATCGTTTTCTAAACCCTTGGGTAAAATCAAATCTGCATTATTCATAGTCGGATTGACATACCTAACAGCATTTGGTTTCACATAAGTTTCCCATTGCTTTAATGCACCGGTTAAATCTCTTCCTCTATGTAAAATGTCTCTGGTTAATCTTCTTGCTAAACAAACATCTAAAGCAGTATCAACATAAATCTTCAAGTCCATTAATTCTAATAATCTTGGGTCGTAAAGTGCATAAATTCCTTCGATAATAATGACATTTGCACCGTAAATTGTAGTAGTTTTAGACGTTCTGTTGTGATTTTTGAAAGAGTACAATGGAATAGAACATTTTTGGCCCTTCTTCAATGATTTTACCGTTTCGTATACCAAATCTAAATCAAATGAGTTTGGCATATCGAAATCAAATCTATTTTCGTGTGCCAACTTTCTTTCTTCCTCATTAAGAGGATTATAGAAATTATCAAACGATAGCAATACTGTCCACGGTTGATTCAACTCTTGGATGATTTTCTGGGATACCGAGGTTTTACCTGACCCAGAGTTTCCTGCTACACCGATGATATAAGGTTCGGTCCATGGTGGAATATAAGACGATTTGAGAGAAGTGGTTTCAACTTTTTTATCTATTTCATCGTTTGAGTTGAAAAAGGATGAGCTGTCGTTGTTTTCGGGAGAGATCCGTGAAAATCTTCTTCCTTTAGGGACACCTAATGATTCAGCAACAACTGAAGGCGAAGGTGTAGTCATAATGAGATCGTGTGAGCAATGAAATATGTCCTATGGTTGATAGTAGACAATGGGACGGAAAAATATTACTTCAGTGGAGACTATTAAAGTTGATCGATGGCTTGATAGCAAGTTAGATGGTTAACTAATCAATGATTCTGACACCCAACTCAATAAATTTGATGAACCCGGTGACAAGTCGTGTCTGACGTGTTGCGTGGTTGGTAAATAGCAATAAACGTAACGTTGTCAGCCAACCTTCTCGCTATATCGTCAAGTCTAGTAACACTACGGCTCAGAATCTACTGGAGATTATTTCTACGCGATTCATCTTCGAAAAATTCGATGCTCATCTGAGCCTCTGAGGTTTGAAACTATGGCAATGGAGGTACAAACAGGAAAAGGTACAAGACGTCGGAAGTTGGAGGATGACCAATGGCAGGACGATGGTGAGGAGATTATAGAAAATGATGTTGAAAAGAGTACAGAAAGTTCCAGTTTATCTACATTGACACTTCCCCAGGATTCATCCCAAAGACCACTGGAATCGTCTACCAACACACATCTGCAGAGACATCAGGAATCCGACTACAAATTAAATGAAAAGACAGTAGCTTCTCTGTCTAGGTCACAAGACACAAACGCTTCTCTGTTACGAGTTGAATCAAGAAAATCATACCTCAAGAAACGACAACTAACAAAACTTAAAGAATTGGAACTCGAGATTTCACTGTATAAATCAAAAAGGTCACTCACGCCATGGGAAACAGAAGATCTTCAAAAGAAGGTGAAAATCTTTGAAACCATTCAAAAAGCCATAGGGGTCGATGAAGAAGTGGATAATTTCAACCTTCCCGACATGGATTCTGATAAAAAACGTAAATTCGACCTTCTTCACGCTAAAACCACGTACGATGACGCGGAAGGATCTAAACGAAATAGATACGAAAACCAATGGGAGAATGAACAATTGAAGAAGGCCACACAAATCTCAGCATTAGACACAGATAAGATAAATTTGCCTGACCAGGACAAATATGAGTATGTATTTGATGAATCTCAATTCGTTACATTTGATGAGGACAAGAGACTAGAGGGAGATGAACCTGTAGAAGATGATACTCCTCAATCAGACAATAACCAACCATCTATCAAAGAAGTGAGAGAGTCATTGCCAGTCTATAAGTTCAAAAGTCACTTTCTTGACGCTTTAAGTGAAAACCAAGTTCTAATTGTAGTTGGTGAGACTGGGTCGGGTAAAACTACTCAATTACCTCAGTATCTACATGAAGCAGGCTATTCTAAAGGAAAAGATGGTGGAAAGTTGATTATAGGCTGTACACAACCACGTCGTGTCGCTGCTACTTCCGTTGCTGCAAGAGTAGCTCAAGAAATGAATGTACCCGTGGGGGAAGAGGTTGGATACACAATCAGATTCGAAGACAAATCGAATCCTGAAACAACGGTTATCAAATATTTAACCGACGGTATGTTATTGCGAGAATTCTTGACAGATCCTCAACTAAGCAAATATGGAGCTCTAATGATCGACGAGGCCCATGAACGAACGTTATCCACAGAAATCTTATTGAGTTTACTCAAAGATATTATTCAGTCTCGTCAGGACTTGAAATTAATCATTGCCTCAGCAACTATTAATGCCAGCAAGTTCTCAGACTTCTTTTATCAAGCTCCCATCTTGAATATTCCTGGAAGAAGATTCCCAGTAGACATTCATTACACGAAAAACCCCGAAGCCAACTACATACAAGCAGCAATAACGACGATTTTTCAAATCCATCTCACGCAAGAAATGCCTGGCGATATTTTAGTTTTCTTGACTGGTCAAGAAGAAATTGAAACCATGGAGGAATCGTTGAATGAATCGATTGCAAAATTGGGAACTCAGATCAAGCCCTTATCAATCTGTTCCATTTATGCAAACTTGCCAAACGAATTACAATCGAAGATTTTTGAGCCTACACCTCCCAACACTCGAAAAGTCGTATTGGCCACCAATATTGCCGAAACTTCCATCACCATTGATGGTATTGCGTACGTGATTGACCCAGGATATGTTAAACAAAATGTATTCAACGCATCTACTGGTATGGAAAGTTTAGTCGTGGTTCCTTGCTCTAGGGCATCTGCAGATCAACGTGCAGGGAGAGCAGGAAGAGTTGGTCCTGGAAAATGTTTTAGACTATACACAAAATGGTCTTTCTACAACGAATTGGAGTTGAACCCAATCCCAGAAATCCTAAGAGTCAACCTAACATCAATTGTATTGCTCCTCTTATCACTTGGGATAAATGACTTGATAAACTTCGATTTCATGGATCCTCCAAGTTCCGAAACTATCATAAAATCTTTGGAACTTCTATATTCCCTAGGTGCTCTAAACTCACAAGGGTCGTTGACCAAAATCGGACGTAAGATGGCTGAGTTTCCTATAGATGTGATGTTTTGCAAGTGTTTGCTACTGAGTAGTAAATATGGCGTTTTTGAAGAAATACTTTCGATAATTGCTATACTTGGAGAATCTTCGACTCTTTTTTATCGACCAAAGGATAAACGTGAACAAGCTGACAAGGCAAAGGAGAAGTTTTTCAACAAACTTGGAGACCATCTAACATTATTGAATATTTGGGAACAGTGGGTAGACACTGGGTACTCGAACCAATGGTGCCAGGATAATTTTATTCAATACAAGACATTGAAACGAGCAAAGAACATTTACGAACAATTAGAAAGGTTGTGCCAGAGAGTTGGAATAACCGCAGAAAAAAGTCCAATGCAAGACCCCACTACTGATAAGCCTGACAAAGATTTAATGATCCAAAAATCCATTGTGTCTGGGTTTTTTCCAAACATTGCACGTCTTTCAAAGACGGGGGATTCTTACCGACGCTTAAAGCAAAACCAGCCTGTTTTTATTCATCCTTCTTCGGCAATTTATCCTACAAAACCTCCACCAAAGCTTGTTTTATATCATGAGTTGGTTCTTACAAGTAAGGAGTTTATGAGAAATTGTATGGTAATCGATGATAAATGGATTAAGGAATTTGCCTCTCATTACTATAATTTGAAGGACTTGGAGTTCATGGATAAGTCAAAAGCAGGAAAGAATCGGTTCAGCTGATCTAGTTGAGCATTCTAAGAACAAACGCACTTTCATCGCTTCGATTGTAAAAGTCGAAATTTAGAGCTTCAAATTTCTTCTGATAGTGCATAAGAATGTCAATTATATTACATATATACATTCACCTGTTGATATGCTAAATATGTAGGTATATTAATGAATAGACAGTGTTGTTGGTTTGTACACGACTGATTGCAAAAAGTGGGACATTTTGACCTGTATATAATCCCAGTATGAAAATCGATTTTCAACCATGTAAAACTCCAATGTACAACATTGACTGATGAACGTACTCGGACGACTTGGCGCAAGAAAAGCGATTCGTGGTGTGTCTGTCAGCCCCACGCTGATATCCTTATTAATAAGATCTATACGGAAAGTTAACACCAATGGCATAAAAAAAGAAGAACCAGCTTCAGTTAAAGTGACTGAGAGAGACGATGGCATTGATCTTTCAAGGACATTCTTTGAAAGCACAGATATCTCATCGATCCAGTCAATGGAAAACATCTTAAGTATTCTTCAAGATGCAGAAACTCAGGCAGTATCACCAACTTCGGATTCACACCCCGAGCGACGCGTATCTCCCTTCTTAAATGCGATTCGGGATTTAAATGTTCAATACTTGAATAACTTCACTACACAATTTGGAAAACAAATCATAAGGTACTCTGTGATATATCATTTCAATTTAAGACCTTACTTAGTTAGTAATCCGTCACTATATGGATATGACGTAAGTTCTGGAGAGTTTGCAAAGAATATTGATTTCATTGTCGACCGGATCATGGACGAAGCTTCGAAAAAGCAAAACTCCTTTTTTGTGAGGTATCCCGAGATCAACTTATCCAAGAAACTTAGCTATGCGCAGTCAATTGTCCGTTATTACGTCATAAATCCTGAACATTGCTTGCAACGACTAAAAGTTGATATCAAAAGCGCTACAAAAGGAATACTTGTATACGATAAAGAATATCGCAGCTATTTGTTGCCAAGCATACAAATCCCTTCTTCTCATAGATTCATCGTTCATGATCCTTTGGTTATGAGAAGCAGTCTTGGAATTGACCGTTCAGATAGAAATATGTTAGCATTTATGGCTATGGACGCACTGGTGATTTCTTCTTCGATTGGTGGACACCATGAGTTCAAGAAAAGGGAGGGAGAAAATCATAAACTATTGGCTCTTGATAATAAGGATCGTGTGTCACTTTTTATTGGAATGATGAAGTGTGATGAAATCGAGGGACATTTGGCATTTTCAATCTTGTGCAAGAGAATCTTATTAAAAATTCAAGAAAGTAATATGGAGAAAGAGGAGTTGCCGGGAGATGTTGAAGATGCCTTGCCCATTTCCACTACTTCAGCACCTTCTCCAGACCCAATATATAGTGATTCCTCCTCAACATCACGTCAATACTGGGAAACAGGAATCTTACGGGACTACCAACGTAATGTCTACGATGATATCTTTGAGATTGGAAAAGTAAAATATGACGTTTCACGTCCTAGAAGAGAACAATCGCCTCTAGTAAGACAGGTGGGTCTTAAACGAGTGTCTGAGGACGATCGCAAAGAGACCATGCCCAACGATATTGAAAAACTGCCCGAATATATCGTTGACATAAACTACGGGGATTTGAGTGACGAATTTTTGTTGGCTACATTTATTGAAAATCCTGAAAGCATTCGCGATATGAAGTGTGTGGTTGCATTCAAGAGCCGCTTGCATGATCGATTGATCCACTCGCAACACTATTGCGAAGCTCTCGCTTCTTCACAAGATTTAGTGGCTCAGTGTGAAAGTGATGATGCTGTCAAAGATATTTTGGTCAATTATTTTGACCGTTTCTTTGGTAAATTCTATGGTAAACAACCAATGGATGCTGAAAAGTGGTTGGTCAATTTGGTATTGGCAGTGGAGACTCGTCCATATTTAATTAACGAAACAATGGTCAAGGAAGCTATTGATGGATACAAGGATTTAATAACTGAACTACTGTTCCGAGCTTCCCCTGACTTACGAGATAATGATAAAAAGAAGTAGTATATACTTTAATAGAAATTTTGCATCAAGAGCAAGCCGGTTATGTGAGTAAGTACCGTGAACTCTTTTGTGTGGTAGGAGCCATTGAGAGATAAATACCTCAAAATAAGCGATTTGAACTGATCAAGGGAAGAATTGGTGATCTTCAAAGGGGAAGATGGTCTTGTATATATGGGAAAGAAAACTTCATTAGTATAGGAATTGAACCCGTGAGTTTTGTACCAGATCGTATTATGTGGTAACTATCTAGTGTGACCTCCTCGAACAAAGCCATTTGGTACAGTTGGTGTATTTTGGCTGCGAAAAATCTTGACAGACTTCACTTTTACGTTACCATATAAAATATCTTGCGTAAACTAAAAGTATCTTGCAATTCAATTTGTTTGTCTCTCAAATACTCCTTTAGCTGCAACTTAAAAGAGTCTCTTCGAAAGTACATAGAATATCAATAAAACATCCATGCCGCAACATTTTGCTACCAAGTTACATACTCTTCTCAATGATCCCGAGTCATTATTGCTCTATTTTCTTGTAGATAATGTGACAGCCACCTCATGAAGATAGTATAATGTTTGACTAATTAGATCGACTTCTGTTCTTTTAGTATTTGTAGATTCACTTATTGCTCAGGATTATCAATAAATATAGATTTTTGCAAGACTTCACCAAAATTTGGGAAGAAAATTATTAAACTGCAAATTTAGTGACAATGATTTGATAGTGGGGTTTACAGTTACAACGCATTCTTCGACTACTGAAGAAAATGTTTAGAAGATACCTACTAGAATGTAGTAGAATAAATGCCGTGACGTGTCGCAAAAAATTGGTATATTACGTGGCATAAAAAACTACAACGATAAATTTATGTAGCGTGCATAGAAAAAGCCTTTATGGCCAAGTTGGTAAGGCACCTCACTAGTAATGAGGAGATCGTCAGTTCAAATCTGGCTGAAGGCAATGAAATTTTTTTGATAGTCGGATGGGTACAAAATTACATGGCTATTTCAACGAATGTCTCCAAACAGGCTCCATTGAAAACTGAAAATCTCTGATGTTCAAGTGATCATAAGGTGCTCTAAGATACATTTTTTAAACAGTAAAAGAAAATAGAATTGAAGGGTACAGCTTAACTAAACAATTTCAGTGTTACAGAATCTAAGGTAATCTGCGGCATAAGTAGTTGTTTAAAGGGCAGTTGTTGGAATAAGGCTACAAGCGATCAGTAAAGTGATCGGTGTTTGTCACGCGTTTGAGCTGTCAGGAAATCCACTCTCTCAAGTAGGGAGATTTCTGGGTTCTGATATAGTTCAGACTCTACAAGTCTTAGTGATGGTATGATATCATATAGGACATGACTGAATATGTTACTTCGAGTTCCATAGAAGCCTTTATGGCCAAGTTGGTAAGGCACCTCACTAGTAATGAGGAGATCGTCAGTTCGACTCTGGCTGAAGGCATTTTTTTCAATTCAATATCTCAATTGATATATTTTTGCACAATTGTTATAAGACCGAAATCCACGTTCCTTTTACTGGCTATGCCAAAGTTGTAAACATAATCTACAACGCCAACATCAGCGATTGTTGTAATCTTCCCTTATAGTAGCAACAGGCACATGTGCTACCATTTTGGTAGTGTGTGACTCAATCTTATGGTTGCAAATTCAGTTTTTTGCAACAAATTCCTGTTTACATCTTCTTCAGAATTAGAACAAGTTTATTAAAACGTTAGAAGAATAATGAATATAGAAACTCCCTATATCCCGGGTACTCCAAATCCTTATTTGGAAGATTATGAGATTTATCAAGATTATCAAGATCCAGTTTATACTGGATTTGAAGAAGAGGCTCTAAAATTATCAAACGACGGCGAGGTTTCAGCGTTAGATACAAAATACTCCTCTTGGTGTAAAGACAATGAAGCTGGAATTACCTTGGAAGAGATTGAATCCATACTCAACGAAATAGGTGAGTTGTTTGGGTTTCAAACAGATAATGTGAGAAATATCCTTGATCATCTTTTGACACAATTAGATTCAAGATCAAGCAGAATGCCTTGCCCAATGGCTCTACTATCACTTCATGTAGACTACATAGGTGGTGATTCTTCAAACTTTAAAAAATGGTATTTTGCCGCCCAAGTTGATAATGACAACAAACTTACTAATTATAGGAAACAATCCAAAAACTACAAGAATCCTAGGAAATCAAAGGTCCACCAAAATCTTCCATATCAATTAGAAGACTTACAAGATTCTAATTCATTATTAGGTTTGGAGTATAAGTGGCGAATGAAGATGAATATGCTAACTGAGCGAGAGTATATTTATCAGATTGGACTTTATTTGTTGATTTGGGGGGAGGCAAATAATGTCAGGTTTATGCCTGAGTGCTTATGTTTTTTGTTTCAATGTTCGTTGGATTATTTGGAATATGTTAGAAGTCCCCAAGATAAGGAGTTGGCAGAAGATGACGATGAGAATAAAGAAGTCAAATCGAGTAAAGAAATTGGTCTTGCAGAAGGAAAGAATCTCGAATGCTCTGATAAAGTCAATGAGTTGTATTTTCTTGATAATATAATCACACCCTTGTACAATTATATTCACAACCAACAATATGAGTTGGTTGACGCAGAGTGGGTCGAAAATGAAAAGGACCATCATAAAACTATTGGCTATGATGATATAAATCAACTATTTTGGTTTCCAGAGGGGCTTCAACAAATAACTCTTGAGAATGGAGATAAATTATATGACCTTCCCAAGCATCATCGATACAAGAATCTTTCCAAAGTGAATTGGAATAAGTTATTTTATAAAACGTATTATGAAAGAAGAACATGGATACATCTACTCACAAACTTTAGTCGAGTTTGGATAATCCATTTAACAATGTTCTGGTACTATACATCTTTGAATTCACCATCATTGTATACCAAAAATTATATTCAAATGTTGGATAACAAGCCTCCTGCTCAAGTACAATGGTCAATTATAGCACTAGGGGGCACAGTTTCTTGTGTCATAGCGATATTTGCAACTATTTCTGAATGGTATTTTGTACCAAGCAAATGGCCAGGCTCTCAACGCAAATTTTGGAGGTTAGTGTTGTTAACAATTTTAGCCTCGATAAACCTTGGTCCCTCAATTTATATATTGGGATTCTTACCATTGGATGCTAATTCAAAGCACGGAAAGATTATTGGAGTATTTCAATTCATAATTTCTATCTTCACCTTTCTCTACTTATCTATCACTCCACCAAGTAAGTTGTTCTCACATGTTATTGGCGAAAATAGAAACTTTTCCCGATCCAAGATATTCACAGGAATGTTTCCTAGATTAGAGCCAAGAAGTCAGTTCTACTCTTTCATTCTTTGGAGTTGTGTTTTCCTTGCAAAGTTTTTGGAGTCTTACTTCTTCTTAACCTTACTGTTGAGAGAACCGACCAGAGTCTTATATGCCATGGACATGAGTAGATGTAAAGGAGATAAATATTTGGGAAATTTGGTGTGCCAATATCAACCAAAGTTTACAATGACTCTATTGATTTTGGTCAATTTTCTACTCTTCTTTCTCGACACATATTTATGGTACATTATTTGTACTTGTATATTTTCAGTGGGATTATCGTTTTCAACAGGAATTTCAGTGTTCACTCCATGGAGAAATGTCTTCTCCAGGTTACCCGAAAGGATTTCAACTAAATTGGTTTGCAAAGATGAAACTAAAGGACCTTCAACAATCATAGTTTCGCAAATTTGGAACAGTATCATCGTCAGTTTATACAGGGAACATCTCTTGTCTATAGAACAAGTTAATCTGCTTGTATACAGACAAGCAGATATAGATCAAGTCACACCCCCAATGTTTTTTGTCTTCCAGGATGATAATACTTTCAACATTAATGATTTCTTCACTGCAGGAAAAGAAGCTGAAAGGAGAGTTTCATTTTTTGCCCAGTCGCTATCTATTGCTTTACCCGAGCCTACACCAATCATAGCCATGCCAACATTTACCGTACTTGTTCCACATTATTCAGAAAAGATAATATTGAGTTTGAAAGAAATTATCAAAGAGGGAAAGTCATCGAAGGTTTCTCTTTTGGAATATTTGAAACAGTTAAACCCCAATGACTGGGATTCATTTGTGAAGGACACAAAGATTTTAAAGGCAAACGAAGATGTAAAGGAATTGACCTTCGAGCCCACTTCAAAATCCACTGGAAAAGAAGATCCATTGAGCTTCACCAACAACCAGATAAACGATTTACCATATTATTGTTTTGGATTCAAAGATTCATCTCCGGAATACACGCTCAGAACGAGGATATGGGCATCACTTAGATCTCAAACGTTGTATAGAACAATTTCTGGGTTTCTGAATTATGACACAGCAATCAAATTATTGTACCGGATAGAGAATCAACTCCCAGATATCACAAATTATGGACCACTAGACCAAATTGATATGCAATTGGAATTGTTTTCAAGTAAAAAGTTCCACCTTTTGCTCGGAATGCAAAGATACCAAAAGTTCAACAAACAAGAAAAAGAAGATGCAGACGTGCTATTCAGAACATTCCCAAGAACAAAGGTTTGTTATTTGGAAGAGGAGGATTGCCACGATGGTACCATCAGTTATTATTCCACTCTTTTGGATTGCTCGAAAACGGACAGTATTGGGGATTATACCAAACTTTATAGAATAAAATTATCAGGCAATCCAATATTGGGAGATGGAAAATCAGATAATCAGAACCACTCACTCATATTCTACAGAGGAGAGTACATCCAGGTTATTGATGCAAACCAAGATAATTATCTTGAAGAGTGCCTCAAAATAAAGACAGTTTTGGCAGAATTTGAAGAGATGAAGATAGAGACTTCATCACAATATGTTCCAGGAGTGATAAATCAGCTCGAACCTCCAATAGCTATAATAGGGGCCAGGGAATATATCTTTTCAGAAAATACAGGGATCTTGGGAGATATTGCAGCAGGAAAGGAGAGAACATTCGGAACACTCTTCTCCAGAACACTTGCAGAGATTGGAGGTAAGTTGCATTATGGACACCCTGACTTTTTAAATGCAATCTTCATGACTACCAGAGGTGGAGTATCAAAGGCACAAAAAGGTCTTCACTTGAATGAGGATATTTATGCAGGGATGATGGCAACCTGTAGAGGAGGAAGAATCAAGCACTGCGATTATTATCAGTGTGGCAAAGGTCGTGATATGGGATTTGGATCCATATTGAATTTCACAACAAAAATCGGGGCAGGGATGGGTGAGCAAATGCTCTCTCGAGAATACTTTTACCTAGGTACGCAACTTCCTATCGATAGGTTTCTATCATTTTATTATGCACATGCTGGGTTTCACGTGAATAATGTATTTATCATGCTTTCAATCGAAATATTCATGTTATTCATGATGAATTTGGGTTCTTTGAGAAATGAGACAATTATTTGCAAGTACAACCACAATGTTCCGTACACAGACTTGGAAGAGCCAATTGGATGTTATAATTTGCAGCCAGTATTGAACTGGGTATCAAGATTCGTATTGTCCAGTTTGATATGTTTCTTCATTTCATTTCTTCCTCTTATAATTCAGGAATTGATGGAGAAAGGGCTAGTCAAATCACTCATTAGAATTTTCTATCATGTCATATCGTTATCCCCACTATTCGAAGTATTTGTCTGTCAAATATACGCTAGATCATTGGGGGACAATCTAATATTTGGTGGTGCGCAATATATTGCAACAGGAAGAGGGCTTGCTATATCCAGAATATCATTTGTATCCTTATATTCTAAGTATGCAGATATTTCCATTTATAGTGGTTCAGGAATATTTCTAAGGATAATGTTTGCAACTTTAACAATATGGAAAATTTCACTTTTATGGTTTTGGGTCACCATAACTTCACTTTGTCTAGCACCGTTCATTTTCAATCCCCATCAGTTTGAATGGGGTAAATACTTTCTTGATTATAGGGATTTCATACGATGGATGTCAAGAGGTAATAATCGAGAACATACGCTGTCGTGGATTTCATTTGCCAGGTTCAATAGATCAAGATTTACAGGGATGAAGAAGAAAATTATTGATCATAATTTGATACAAAAGTTTCACTCCCCACCATCAATAACCAAAGCAATTATTTCAAATGTCATAGTGCCATTGTTATATTCATTATTATACTTGGTTGCATACTTATTCATCAATGCTCAGAATGGAGTCAGAGACGCGGTAATAGTGAATCCATTGCTTCGTATCATGGTAATTGCACTCCTTCCCTTCTTTGCAAACATGGCGATACTTTGTTTTTCATTGATTTTGTCTGTCACCTTCGTTCCAATGTTTAGTTGCTGCTTTAAGAGTACTCCTGTATTTATTGCAGGGTTTGCTCACGGATGCTCAGTTCTTCTAAATATTGTCAATATGGAAATATTTCTATGCTTAGAAGGATGGAGTTTTACGAGAACATTGTGTGGAATAATTTTCATTAACTTGCTTCAAGAATGTGTAGTAAACATTGTCTTGATATTTGTATCAAGAGAATTGAGAGAAGATTATTCAAATAGATCTTGGTGGTCTGGGAAATGGTTTGGAAATAAACTAGGATGGATGAACATATCACAACCGTTGCGGGAGTTTTTAGTCAAAATCCTAGAGTTGAACCAGTTTACCAAAGATTTCATTATTGGCCATTGCATATTGTTTGCCATGACGCCATTCTTGTTCCTACCGTACGTTGGGAAATGGCATATGAGTATGATATTTTGGCTTAAGCCATCTAAAAGTTTCAGGGATCCAATTTATTCCAAGAAAATTTCCAGGAAAAGGAAGACAAGAATTATCAGGTATAGTATACTATACTTGATCATGTTAACCTTGGCAATAGGCTTAATTTTGGTGCCATATTTTATGCGTGATTATGCTCCAGATATTAGGAAACAAGTTCCAGGCATGATTGCAGAACTATTTCAGCCAAACCATCAAAATAATGATGATACTGGTGACAACGCTCCATTAAATGTTCTAAGAAGCAAACCTGAGGAAGTTGTCATGCCCATAGTCCCATAAATGTGTATGGCCCAATACATATAAAAGATCCACTCAGTATTCAATTATCAGGGACCCACACTATGTGATTAGAACAAACGTGAAATACATTACTACTGATAAGAGATCATCGGTATATTCTGTCTAGATGCAATTTTTGGATGGTAAACAATCACCCAAAAATGAATTGTATATTGATTTAGATATCAATCCTGCATATATTTGATTTTGTTTTGGTTGGGATCGAATGAATTTGACAACACTGTCAGCAACACAGTTTCCAATTTCACATCCCACCAGATACATGAATGCCTACAATCAAAACATATGATACCTATAAACAGAAAACCGAAACTACTAAATAAAAAAGTTTCGACACCGTCCCCAGGATTACGAGGTAATCTCAATCTCCACAATAGTGAAAAAGTTGAAGAGAAGTCAGATTTCCTTCGAAGGTACCAAGAAGTTAACAATCCTTCTGAAGACAACGATATATTTGGAACCATCGAAGGAGGTATCAATTTTGATGATGACTTTCGGACTTTAAGAATCGGCGACTTTGAACCAACAACTATACAACAAGGAATAGCACTTGATGAAGAGATTGATGATTTCGAACAACAACTTGGAATACAAGGTATAACGAATTTGGCATCACCTATGGATTCGGTCTCAACATCTTCTCCTAAGCTGTCATTATTAACAAGTAATCGATTTGCCGAAAATAGCCGCAAGCGAGTTACACGAAAAACATTGAGTGAATATAGCGAAGGCGACGATACAGATGTGACATCACAGATTAACGAGGATGATTTTGATGATTTAGATAATATATTTGGAGCCGAAGAAAGCGGGATTTACGACAAGATCAATCAAAAATTGAAAGCAAAACAAAAAAAACTCGAACATGATGCTGAGTTAGAAGAAGTTGAGTTGAAAAATAAGTACAACAAGCAACAGAGTCAGCAACCTCATGATATCACCCTAAAAATCAAAGATTTTAACCAATTTCTATCCAGCAACGATATAGAGCATACGAATAACCATAACACACTGGCGAATCTCAGCTACCTTGATCAGATTGAAAATAAGACTATTAATTACGAGTATACTAGAGACGATTTTGAATCATTTGAGGATGGCTTTGATAAAAATTTTGAATCTAAACTTCAAGAAAAAGGAACAATAAGAGGAGGAATGAAATGCAAGAGTTCAATGCCTAATATGAAACGAAACCAAGCATCTTCGATCAAAAAACATAAATCTACAATGGATATACATCTGAACCGAAGGAATCATAATTTGATGGAGGACGAGAATGAGGATGAGTTCGATCCTGGCTTCAACTATAACAACAAAGTGATTAGGAAATTGGACCGAATTCCTTCGTTCTACAATAGCAATACCAGGACAAACCTTGCCAATGATACAAGTAGAAAGAAGCAGCAATTGTTGAACAAATATAGCGAGCAGACTAGGAAAGAGAATCAGCATAGAAAGAAGATTCTACACAACTCTGAAGAAGCCAGTCTTCGTATGGGTACGGTCAAATACTTGAATACCAATTCGGTGATACAGAATCCAAATATACCAACAAAAACAAAAAATATGACATACAATGCTGCAAGCAAGAGATGGGAAGGAAATGATGTTGACTTGCTTCGGTTTGAAAACATGCACCGTCCATCATTAATAACATTGAGGGACTTACAAGATCCTCTGAATGCAAGAGGAACTATAAACACCACCTTGGGAAGGATAACTCAAAAAGTAGAGACCTCCGAGCATGCATCTCACGACAAAGATAACCGGAATCCAAATATGGTTTACGATAACGAGAATCTCCGATGGATCAACTTGAATGACGAAACAGATTCTGTGTTTAACGAGATACCTGATTTAGTCGACCCAAGTAATCCTAGAAATGACGACTACCAACTCTCATCCCCACCTTCATTCATGCCACCACGCGCCACATTTGCTGGAATTCCTCCGAGCCATCCAAAGTTACAATCTCCAATAAATCATCGCGGGCTAAGCCAATTCACCCAACGAACCGTCTCAAGCAACACCAATTCCAGTTCCAACAGCAATGACCATAATTTAAGCGACGAATTCAACCTCTCTCTGAAAATGATGGAAAAGTTCTATAAAGAACAAGAAAAGATTCACAAAAAGACCATGCATTGGTTCACAGCAAATGAGACATACAACTCCAATCAAACCATGAACCGCGACTACTACTGGGAAATCCGCAAAATGGTTATCGATAACGAATGATATGTAATACTAATGCAGTTAGCAGCTATACTAAATGATAAATGATAATACTAACCTGTAAAAGAAGACAGTAAAGTGGCCAATTATGATTATAAGCCACAATGCTAACTTGTAATCACAGTCACAGAGGAGCGTAGCGACTTAGTGTCGATCTCTCGAGTTTCAGTGAGCTGTAGTACCTTCTCTTGGCGACACTAACATTGATCATGATAGACTCTACAGATATACAACGGTAATAATACTAGAATATTTGTTCCATACTAATCTCCAGACTCAGGACTATAAAAATGCATTCCTTTCTCTACCAATTACACTCAAAATCCTCAGTTAATCTCAGCAATCTTTGTTCGCCTACTCAATTGTTTCAGCCTAATACGCAGTACGTGCATTCTGTGTGTTGATGCCAAACAAGGTCTTGGTAAGGTTCACTATTGTTATGAGCCAAGCATACATTTGAATTTTGCAATCTTGGCACAGAATATATATAAAAGGGTTCCCAGAGAATGGACGATTTCATCCAAATAGGAACGAACTTGACGAACCTTAGAAATGGAGAATTTACCAGTTTAGATGGAAACAGAGGAATTTTCCAGCAAGATAGAAACAAGCCTAAATTGAGAACAAGCCCAATTTAGATGGAAACCAAATTCACGATTGAGAGTGAAATAGTGGTAGATATTTCTTATCAACAGCTAAAATTTACAGAAGATTCAGCAAAGTTTCAGATAATCTTTGAGACAGTCTCATTAGATAGTACTCAATTCTTAGTATTTTGCAACCAACTGGAGAACAACCAACACAAAAATCCAGAAAAACAAAATACTTTGAAATTAAATACTTGGAATTAAAAAGTATTGAAATAGGAGGAGAGTGCCGAATTCACAGAGAGTATTTTGAAGACTTGGGTTCAAGAATGGGGATCTTCTTTATGCAATCCTAAACCTCGAAAATGCTTGGATCTCTTTCTACGTTTGATCTAAATATATTTTTAATTTGATCTATAAACTAGACAACAATCAAACCTAAACCAACGACAAAAGAAGTACCCATAAGGATAGCAATAGACCACTTGTCAGTCGAGAATTGTTTGTTGGCACTGTTTTTCTTTGGAGAAGAAGAAGAAGAAGAGGAAGAAGATGGACCAGAACCAGAGGCACTAGCCTTGGCACTTGATTTGCTATCACCAGAGTTGGAAGCAGAACCACCGGTTCCAGCAGCCTTCAAAGCAGAAGCACAAGCTGAAGCAGTTGAACCCTTTTGAACGGAAGCTGAGCCGGAGAAGTCACAGGCGGAAGCATCTTTTCCGTTCGCGCTGTAGTATTGGTTCAAAATAACGTTCAATTGTTCCTTAGCACCACAAGCGGAAAAGTCACCGTAGGTTCCTGTGGTTGCGTTGGCAAGAATGGCGTCACAGCTGAAGCCGCTCAATCCACAAATGGTACCAAACAACTTTCCGTAATCTTTGGTGCTGACGTCAGAGCTGACAACACATCCAGAAGCATCTGAAGCACACTCACAGAAATCACTGTCAGGAGTTGGAGGCAACTTGACCGAAGCTTCCCAGTTTGAAGTGGCAGTTGGACAAGAAGTTCCAGAACCTGATCCAGTAACAGCATTGGTAGAAACAGAGGCCAAGGTTGGAGAAATACTGGCAATTTGGGACTTGTAATTGTTGAAGTCGGCTAAGGTGGAGACGGAGTTTCCGTCAACACTAACCAAACCATAGTTGTTTGCTTCTTCAAAGTACATGTAAACAATACCACCAGACCATACATCGGTCATTTGAGAACTATAGATGGTGCCAACTTCTTGGAACAATCTTGGACGGACTTCGTTACAACCATATTCGGAGAAGAAGAGAGGAATTCCCATGTCTTTGTATTCTTCAGTGATAGTTGAGTAACCGGATTTGCTGAAGGAAGAAGTACCACACCATTCGTACATGTTGATACCGAAGAAATCGGCTCTTTCATCATTGGATCCACAAGCAAAGTAATCAGCAAGAGAAACTCTGATATCAGTGTCATCGTTTGCAGAATAACCAACTGGAATGGTTCTGTAGTTCTTGGACTTGATGTAGGCCTTGGAGTCTCTAACAGCAGCCTTTACAAATGCAGAAGCTTCAGTGTTGTTGACAGCGTTAGTGACTTCATTACCAGCAAAGAATCCCAAGACGTTAGTGTAGTTGGCCATGGAATCAATTACACCGGTGTATCTTTTTAACAAGTCGACGTTCCAAGCAGGATCGTATCTGTTGATAGAATCGGTTGGAGAGGACAAATCAGCAATGATGTAAATTCCAGCATCGTTCAACATTTCCATACATTCGGTATGATCTTGTTCGATATCCAAAGCATAAACACGGAGAATGTTGGTTTTCAATTGTTTCAAGTAAGGAATATCTCTCTTACAAGCATCAGCATCGGCCAAAGGATCAACGAAATCGGCTGTTGTGTTGACAGGATTTTGTTGGTAGGCAATACCCTTCATGAGAAACTGGGAACCATTATTGGAGTAGAAAAACTTGTTTCCAACGATCTCGATAGGAGGAAGAGAAGCACAGGTTACGAGAGAGATGAAAAAGGTAAGGAGAAAGACAGGAGATACCATTTTGAGCACGATAGTTGGACTATTGGAAAATATTCAGAATAAACGATGGAGACGGATGACTATTGAAGACGATCCGGTTTATAATATGTGTCAGTAGAAAGACTTGTCAGCGATGAGACCAAATATAGTGAGACCCTATAACGTAAATAGAAGAAACTAATTTTCAAATCCCCTCCTATTTTTCAGAGATTTTGTCGCTATATATAGTGAAAAATTGGAAGATTTAAAATACAACAAGGAGTCGCGACATTCATGTTTATAAATGATGCGGGATAAAGTTCAAAGACGAAGGCTCGGAACGACATGGACTACTCCACGGCGCGACCCTACACTAGCTGCGTTATTACGAGGACTTCAGGTAAACATCTCCGCCTCCTCTACTCCTTTCATCTCTCGAAGTCGTCTTAAAAAAGATTTGTCCGAATGTGGGCAAAAATCAACACAAGAATATTTGTGAATTTGACGGAGAGGACGGAAAACGGCAAATGACCAGAGTGCCTGTATTTTTCATACACCATTTTTATATACAGGAATGTCTTAAATAGTTTGACATTCGTAAATGGCGCAGGGTAACGAATGAAGTACATGAGAGGTGTGAGTGTGGTCGTGAGTGTGTGGTCGTGAGTGGTCTGAGTGGGCGAATGAGGGATGTGTTGAAATACGCGTGGAGATGATTCGGGCTATGTTACAAGCCCTATCACGGAATCACTGAACGCGTCAAATGTTCTTGATTTGGTAAATTAGTTCAACTTTGGAACAGAATGAGGCTTATGATTTAAAAAGACTATTTAGACACAATATCGATTTTCTGATAGCCATTTTGTCACTAAAAGGTTATGTGATATACCCACGGAGTGACTGAATGTTAACTGCTATTAGTTGGAAATCGCAAATACTACTCAAGCATATGAGCATGAGCCCTGAATCTGGCCCGAGATTGAAAGTCTAGTTCTCTAGAAACAATATTCTTAGGAGTATTATAAATGCTACTAGTCAAGTCCTAGGCATAGATTTAATATGCAAGTCTTATTCTAAACAGAATTATTCCAGTACATCTAGCGAGATCATCCATAGACTTAGGAGGCATCTGCTACAAATTCTATACTTGAAATTGAGGCTGTGTGGTACTCTCCACCAAAAGGGTAAATTACATAAAAAATTTATGGCCCTGGGCCTTGACTTACTGGAGAAGTACGTTATTTCCAAATCAATTAGTTCCTCTATTTTACCTCAATCAATAGCTACTCAATAGGTGAGGTATTTTAGTTAGCTCATCCTCCAATATTTAAAGAATGAAATTTATTATCATACACTATTAATTATGACCAGGAATCTGAATAACTGAGAGTGATGGGATGAATCAAGAAGTTCTTTGTTTTGGGTGATCGTAGGAGTTATGGAATTACTACTGTATGGCGAAGTTCCATTCATAGGTGTAGCATCTACTTTAATACCTAATGAAGGTATTCTATACAATATATAACTTCATTCGCAGTTACAATAAAGCATATTTTCGAGTATCAACTTTCCTTCGGGTTCGAAATCGTGTTTATTGCAAGTGGGTCCATAACCAGAAAATCAAAATGTACTGTTAAACTAAATCTGAATTAACACGAGTCTACAATACACGTTTTACTCAAGTTTACACTCACTTTGGTGTCTGCAACCATTAAAATTTTGAACTATTTTTGCAGCCAAACACTTCAATTTGATTAACAATACAAAATACTAAAAAAGTGTCACTAGTTGGAGATCAAAAGAATACACTTGAGTGTTGTTCAAAGAAAATGAGGTCAATTTTTGCAATTCTTTAAATGTATACCAAGAGATAGAAATACTGTGGAGATTCAGATTTATCAACCGAATTTCAAGAAGTTATAGAAGTTCTGTCGGAGGTCGAGGTCAATTATCTTTAACATAATTGAAGTAGAATTGGCTTTTTATATGTTTAGTATACATACATATTAGTATATATGACACACTTTTTCAACTATGCAGCTGATACCCCATTAGTGTCCTGTTATAAAAGATGTATTTCTCTCCTGGGGGTATACGACTTGTATCATAGTCCCTTCATAAACCACCGATCAATCGTCCGTTGCTGTGTTCCCACAACTGCCTTTATATTATACATAAGCCTCATTGTATCTGAGACTCCTCAGCTAACTTCCATAAAACTGGCAACTTGTCCGAGTGGTTAAGGAGAAAGATTAGAAATCTTTTGGGCTTCGCCCGCGCAGGTTCGAATCCTGCAGTTGTCGTCATTTTTTTTTTGCATCTAAAACTCTTCCAGAACAATAAATGCTTAGTTGTGCTCTATCAGCTAATAAGTTCCTACTCTTTCTACAACTTCACTTATCTGTTGTTTTCATTACCTTCTATAAATATCCTTTCCTTTTGCAGATTGGTCCTGTATGATCACTTTCGCATTTTAATAACCTAAATGTGTAACATTTTTAACAGTTAATTGTGATTAATTGTTAATAGTATAAACAAGTGGATGAATTGTTAGCTGCATAGCAACTAAATTTGAGATATATCCAAAATATCCAAGAATTTCTAGGCTCTTCGACATATTAGCCAATATTTGCCACATATTCCATAACCTATGATATGCTATGGGCCAGCTATTGCAAGTATCTCGTAGTATTTGGAAAATTCTCCAGTATTTCGTGTCTAATTATCCCTACTGGTCAATTACGCCAGCCTAATTAGTTTTCAGTTACCTGTGCCGCTCATACGTCTCCATATAAACAGCATCTTATCTGATTTTTTAACCTATTTATCATCTGCATACTCATCCAAGTCCTCCAATTCAAATATCACTCTCACCATCAATGAACATGAAGGACATACAGCTATATCTTCGCCTTCTCTCAAATCATAAATAGAAATTGCAAATCTATCACCACAAGGACAAGGATATTGAAAAAGCAGCGTAGCAGGATCGTATATAAAATCCTCAATCTCTATTTCATCATAAATTGTATCCATATCTTCCTATACCTAGATCGTGGCCGTAACGAGACTTCTGACTGAACCCTCTTGTGATTATAGTCACCAAAATTTTGATTTCGAGATGCGATTATCGTGTACTGTATATAATAAAAAGCAATCTGAAGTAGCGTTAGACTGGCTAAGACTGATCGATGATTAACAGTTTCAAAATTACTTGAGTGTATTACAGTGTGTATGCCCCGTAGAAAATGCACTTCAATGGCTATTAATTTGTTAGTTATCCAGGGAAGTTTTGTTGTGAGTTATGAGGTTTAGTTGTTTGATACGAAGTTATCAGATCTCCACACATTTTTGAGAAATAGACATTTACGGAAAATTCCCTGATAACGTATTAAAGTATATAAATAGCTTATAAGAAATTGTGTCTAGTCTACTTTGAATTCAATGTGTTTTCTATATCATTCATCTGAATTGGAACAAGGGACACAAGTTTGATTTGCAGGTTATATTTTGCAACCACAAATTACTGGTTGAGTAAATTATAAAATAGTGCCATTTCGAACAGATATGATCAGCACTTTATAAGCTGAAGCTAGAGATAACCCAGCCACATAGCTATATACTACAGAAAGATGAAAATACGGTTCCCAACCCACTTATCAGTTTGAAGGTGGGGAATTCAAAGTATAGATATGCTTCATATACCTAGCTAAATACGAATTCAAATGATTTAGACATATCAAGAATCTTTAGAACTGTTGTTCAGATATGCTTAACAGGAAGAGATATCCACATACTGATCTACAAAGCTGACCCACAAAACAATCTCCTTTGTTGTTTTCTTTCTTTTCGTAGATTCAACAGTTACTATGTTTGTGAAATGAAGCTCTATATACATCATCTTGGGAGTAAGTCTATCGAAGTTATCACTCTAATTGTAACCCGTGATATCTCGTAGGAAAGTCGCAGTCACTTTTATAGCCCTAATCACACGCATTTTACACGTGATTAACAAGACTGTTAATTTTCTCAGGCAGGAAAATTTTCCTCTCTCAATGCTCGAAAATTTTCATTCTACCATTTCAATAGAAAATTTCAGAAAGCCATTTATTGTTAATACTTCTTCCTAGCAGTGATAATCAAAAGTGTATGTAATGAGATATGATATCAGAGATAGATTGAAGTAGTCAATAGAGTGTGATATAAGCTCAGTGGAACCAACAATTGTGAATCATTTAAGAAGGAGCTCTCTTAAGATACTTGAACCATCTTCATCGATACAACATCCAATCAGAAGTTGGACCAACTAGAAAAGTTTTAACTAGTCTAATAGTAAAAGTTTTCCTTGGTCTTATAGTAACTCGAACTCGTTCTTGTTTCTACGTCCTCCAACAAATACTAACATCTCAGCAATATGGGTATTTCCAGAGATTCTCGTCACAAGCGTTCTGCTACCGGTGCCAAAAGAGCCCAATTCAGAAAGAAGAGAAAGTTTGAATTAGGTAGACAACCTGCCAACACCAAGATTGGTGCTAAGAGAATTCACTCCGTCAGAACTAGAGGTGGTAACCAAAAATTCAGAGCTTTAAGAGTTGAAACCGGTAACTTCTCATGGGGTTCCGAAGGTGTTTCTAGAAAGACCAGATTAGCTGGTGTTGTCTACCATCCTTCTAATAACGAATTAGTTAGAACCAACACTTTAACTAAGTCCGCTATCGTTCAAATCGATGCTACTCCATTCAAACAATGGTTCGAAAACCATTACGGTGTTAGCTTAGGTAAGAAGAAGGCTGGCCAAGATGAAGAACCAGTTGCCAGATCCAAGAAGGTTGAAAGAAAATTAGCCTCCAGAGCTGGACAAGCTGCTATCGAATCCGCTGTTGAATCTCAATTCAATGCTGGTAGATTATATGCCGCTATCTCTTCTAGACCAGGTCAATCCGGTAGATGTGATGGTTACATTTTAGAAGGTGAAGAATTAGCTTTCTACTTGAGAAGATTAACTGCTAAGAAGTAAGTTCATAGTATATAAGAAATATATTAACGTACATATACTGAGGATCCTCAAGGGTTTACGTAGTATTTCAGGTTGAAGTTGAAGGTAATATCTAAATTTGACTGGTACTTTTCATATTAGAAAGTGTATGCTATTTAAGCAAGCACTGGCAGTAAAGTCGAAAATGTTCTCAACCATCAGATTTCATAGTCTTGCAAACGAAAGATTTTCACTAATTCATGATGCCTAGGTCCTTTTAGAGCACTTGTACAATATTCCTAGTAAACACTTCGGTCGTGACTCTCGTGAACTTCTCTACAACACTGCTTACTACAAAGACCAGGGTCTGGCTACATGATATTTCATTTCATTTCGTTTCATTCATTAATAATAACTGTGTACTATTCCTAAGATTTGTTAGTAAATCATTCGTAACATTTGTGGTTATCTTTATTGTCAGATTAGGCATGTTGTTATCGTTCAAGCGAGTTGCATTTCAAGTACAACCCTCAGTACAGGTCTGTGTACATTTCGTTCATCATTTAAAGATTAGGTAGTAAGTACTTACTGTTAGCCTAACGGCTGTAGAGTAGTTAGTTACTAATACTAGTAGTTGTAGTCTTAAGGTAGTCTCGAGGAATTTTCTCGATAATCTTATATACTGAAAATTTTTCGAGATTCATTTGTCCGGGTAATGCGCTTATGCAAACATAGGCTGCCCTAGGAACAAGTAGTAAGGGTCTATAGTGACAATAATCAATAAAGGTAAATGATAACGCCTACGGTTGACTTAATGAATAATCTCTATCTAATCAATAAATTTACATTTCATAGTTGCAAATTCTTGGAATTAGTTTCGGGTTTATAGTGCTACACCTAAGGTGAGATCAAGAGATTTCTGATAGTATCTTAGAACACGCCAATGTTGAAGGCCTTGAACCTCATTTATATCTTCGAGAAAAGGTTAAAGTCCTAAAATCTTGAGCTATTGTTATAAGCTTAAAAATTCTTGAAATCTTCTAGTGTTAGATATAGAACTAGGAACAAATATTCTCATAACTTTAGTGAAATTTCAAAAATTGCAACCACCCCTTAAACTATGATAGAAAAATATACCACGAGAAGTGGTTCAGCAAAGAATTGTGACTTCGAAAGTCAGTAGTATTCTTATACTTAGTACCAATAATAGAATTGAAGAGGAATATCCGAACTCTATACACATCCAATGTCACGTGACAGTGTATAGTTCATCTTGCATCAACACTAAAAGTTGCCTAGTTTATATATATATAGATAGATAGATAATTTGAGACTCACTAGTGAATGATAATTTGAATATTTGAAACTTACTCGTGAATGCTTATCCAATTCCGTGTATATTGTTAACAGAAGTATTGGTTACTGAAAAATGGAGATCGTAAGTTTGTCAGTATAAATCTAGCAACTTCATTATCAGGAATCGGTGTCACGTTCTAGAAACTGTGTCTTCACTTCAATAGGCTCTAGATCATACTACTTTTAGGAGCCTTTCATATCTAACTAAGCCATTCTTATAAAATCGTTCTTCACACGACCCATCATGGTTGTCAAAAAATACAGTGAAGTCACCACCAAGAATCTCACCTCACAACACGACATGCTGGAGGAGTCAGTGTACGAAGATGCAATGAATTTCTCATTAGCATATAATATAGGAGAACAACCCAATAATATATTTGAAACACCACTCAAAAAACTTCCAAATAATTCCATTGGAGACATTCATTTCAAACAGTGTATAGACAGAGATCATATCTTACTGGGAATAGATTTTTATGACGAGGGAAGTGACATTGGACGAGTCGAGAATCAGATTCATTCAGAGGTATCTGATGTTGGAAACAATCTTACGCCTTTGGGAAACGCTCCATTTAAGTTTTACCAAAACCAAGCAACATTAGAGACGCCACGCGTAAAAAGTCCAATATATTATAAACCACCATCATCAAACTTCAAAGACACTCAGTATGGAATCAAGAGCTTTCTTCCTCCAAATGTACAACTTATCAAAGAAAGGACAAATAAAGTTCCATTACTAGTAAAATATAATAAAAGAGAGCGTGATTTACCAAGAAATGTACCAGGAAAATTGAGTCCAAGCTATATACAAGATGACTTATCTGATGAAGACCTTCCTAGCGCCAATCCTACAGGTGAATGGACAAATCCAATCATGAAGCAGGCATTGACTCGACAAATCAACAAAGAATATTACTTGAAAAAGTTGCTTAAGAACGTCCTCTACTTGATTTTCTTCACTTTGATAAAATCGTTGGTTGGTAAGATTATAATTTTGTACCTGGCAAAGAGAGTATATCCCCCAGTAGATACGTCGCAGTATGAGATCATATTTACAATTGCATCGAGAATAATTGTATCGTTATTTGTGATAAATATCATAATATCCATACTTAAACTCATAAAAGAGCAGGACCAGTGTCTTGATTTGCCATTGAGTGACAAACAACGTCAATTGATAGGTCTCAACATACAAGATCGTGATGACGATGAAAGTTTAAAAGAACATCGTGAAGAGGAAGTCGCAGAATTGACGTTAAAACAAAGACAATACCAGTTGCATGACCAGCAATCCTATAAACTACCAAAATACAGTAAGATTAATGGATACCAAGAAGAAGAGAGAATCGAAATCACGAATTCAAGATTTAATGAACCTTCTAGATTTGATTCAAGACTCACCGATCCTAGATTTGATGCAAGATTTAACGATCCTAAGTTGGATACTAGCAGACTATCGTCGCTGAATTCGCGTATACAATTCACGCCCACTTCTCAAATAGGACTATCGTCTTCAGTACCTAGTAACGTTCAATTTTTGCAAAAAACCCAAAAGCTTCCTACTCATCATAGGATTTCAGAGAAGGAAAGAGAAACGTTCTCCAAACATTTTGATATTGAGTTTAATTACGGAGATGATTTGACGAGTAAGTAGAGAATACAAATTTAACTGTACTTGTCTTATAGAAAATAGAGAGAGAAAAGTAGTATTTGTGATTATTCGAAAGTGATATTAATACTACATGGAAAATACCCTTCAAGGAATGAACGTTTCATGCAACTTACTTCAAGAATATCAAAGTGAAATTTCACTAATTAAAGTCACACTCTATATGTCTCACATATGCATCAGCCAACATATTACATCGGTTCGGTCTAAGTTTACCGAATATTGTGACAAACACTACCTACTACATGATCCTTAATAGGAAATATGAGACCAGTTTTATCATGTGCGAGTTGGATCAACTCTCAGTGATTTTATTAAATGAAATTATTTTATTAATTGATTAGTTGGATCCTTAACAAAGCTACTGATGTATGCAATAGCGATGTAGTCATATTGGTTATGTGGGTGCACATGACAATTTAGCTTTGGCCTATGTCTGTTTTTAGCGAGAAGCGTTTTGGGTACATGCTCCATTTTTTGCGGGGAAATCCACGGCTAGTGATAATTCCTAAGCGCGTGTTTATATATTCATTATGGAATCCATATTCATCAGGCTCCTACGGGACAAAAATGGCAACGATACAGAGTAGGACTGGCGAAAAGATCGAAGACTTTGAGGAGGCGTTTCGAGTCATTAAAGTTGATGAAAATACGTATGTTGGCGCACACCCTTTGAGGTTGCCCGCAACAGTGGCCAGAGGTGTTTATGGAGGACACACCATAGCACAGACGTTATTGGTAGCCATTGAGTCTACTAGAGGAGCCGACGGAAACACATTCATTCCACATTCGTATCATAATTACTTCATTGCCGCAGGCGATGCTCGAGTCCCAATGACGTATAAAGTGGAAAATACTTTCGATAATGACGAAGTTGCGAAACGGAGTATAATTGTGATACAGGAAGGAAGAATAAGAAGCACGGCGATTTGTTCGTTGGTAAAGCGTGGAACCAAAGTCAGCGGCTCGACCCTTGACTTTCAACCCCCAGTTCCAGCCCTTCAAGAACGATATCCTGACGTCAATTCATTGCATCAAGTTCATCATACAGACTATATAAGAAACGCATACTCAGATGAGTTTGTTGATTATGAGAAGGCTCCAGAAGAACAATTGTTAAAACCGGCTGAGCGTTGGATTACTGTTTGGAGTGGGATCAACAACGAAGTTTCACCGCAATACATAGACCATCCGGACGTCCAGGAACTGGAGTCCGAGAAAGTAGCGAGGATGAAGGCTGGTTCTATATTTCCCAAATCAAAAAGAATCCCATCTGAACTTCAAAAGTCGTTTAAGGACCCCATTTTCAACTTGGTGGGGTTGGCTGACCTTTCAGACAGTGCCCTTCTCACCACCTTAGCCAGAGTGCTTCACTTGCCATGGAATCCCACTGAAGATCATCCTTTCCAGGAATTCGACCGTGACAAAAATGCCTTGCTCCTTCTTAAGGATTCGTTCAATGTTCTCCATCTATTTCACTACAATGCCATGTCGTTGGATCACCATATATACTTTCATCTTGATGAGGAGTATGATACGGAGTTCGATATCGTCAAGGATTGGTTATGTTTTAGTTACCAAGTGAAGAGATTGGCCAATAACAGGACCTTGGTTAGAGGTCACATGTTTAATAAGGACCGCAAGTGTGTGGCTACGGTTATCCAAGAGGGTTTGACTTATATGTTCAGTGGAGTACCAGACAAGGCAAAATTGTGAGGTTATAATAACGAAAGCTAATTATTATGGTCTCTGGAGAGTTGATGATCATTTCAACTACAGAAAATGTTAACTCACAATTAGTGTATCAGAATGAGATTATTTTCCTCTGGAACGGCCAATACCGTGACTTTTCTAGTATTTTGGATTCCCTGACAATTTTAAAAGTACCTTCTTCAATGATTATATAATAGAGACAGCATCCTAATTTATAGCATTACACATTCATCTATTATATTTGTTGCATCTAATTAAAGAGTTTCGTGCTATATTTAGGTGTCGCATAATGTCCTTGTGTCGCAAATAAAATATTGTCATTTTGTTATTTGAATATGTCGCAGATTTAAAGATCACAACTTGAATTATTGTCGCAAATTAGCATTCCAAGAAACGATGCCACCTTGCAATCAGAAGATGCCACAATATTGCTATTGTTCTTGTGTCTTATCTAGCCATCTTTTCCTATATCAACAATCGTACGTAGCTATCGGCTAAAATATCTTCACTATCTAATCTCATCGGCCTCCTCACTATCTCCTCTCTCGGTACCCAACGTTTGACAGATTTTCGGCTGCACCTCGGATAATTGATGCGAATTTGCATCCGAAGTTTATATATAAGCCCAAGTGTGTGAGAAAAGAAAACCTGCTATTCAGTATACCATGGCGTCGCTTTTGAATATTAGCCATAAGCCATCCAAGTTGGAAAGAATCTTGTCAGTACGATCAGTAGATGGGAAATCTCACCATTATGAAGGAATAGTTCCATTACATAAACCGTCTCTGGAGTCTCGTGGGGTTTACGGAGGGAACTTGTGTGCACAGGCATTAGTGGCAGCTATGGAGACCGTTGGCGAAGGGTTTATTCCACATTCTCTCCATTCATACTTTGTAAAAGCAGGTGACGACGGATTGGTCTGTCAGTTTCAGGTGGAGAAACTTAATGACGGCAAGAGTTTTGCCAACAGACTCGTGAGGGTACTACAAGAAGGAGAATTGAAATATATCGTAATGGTCAGTATGACCAAGAAAGGGAAGAAACCTCCTATAGAATACCAAACGCCCGTTCCGCCTGCATTTTACAAGTACAATCACAAGGAAATGCAGACACAAACGAAGTACGATTCCAGTGGACTTTTACAACACCGTTTCCCACCCACTTTCCTCGACCACGCAATAACAGACGAACATACAAAGAGTGCTGGTGAACGTGACTTATCGTTTTGGATAAGAATATCCTCAGACGTTCTGCCAAAGTATAAATATGCTGGGTTCGGCATGGTTTCGGACCTGGTCTATTTGACGTCTCTTTCCCGAATCCTACACCTACCACAACGATACCCTGGAGACATTGGTGTCACTGGTGGGAAGGGACCTCATTTTTTTTCGGTGTCTTTGGACCACTCGGTATATTTTCATGATGATAATTTCGATCCTAGTGACTGGACGTTTGTGAATTTTAAGGCACCCAGGTTGTGTAATAACAGGGTGTTGATACAGGGAAGTTACTATAATGGAAACGGAAAGTTGTTTGCGACAATTGTCCAGGAGGGATTGGTTTTTTTTCACGGAGGGTCTGAGGTCAAGGCTAGATTGTAATGAAGGTAGAGTGGGTATTAGATAGAGAAAACATAATTTCAGTAGACCTATATAGTTATTAAGGAAGAAATAGAATAATTTTAACAGTACTAGCCTCTCGAGCTAATTAGTCTGTGCAATTTGCAGCCAACAATATATAATATTATTAGAATTTAGAAAGGAGGACAATCCCAAAGGCTGTAAAATGAGTATTAGAAATTACAGCTGTTTCAAGTATGATATCAAACTAGCAAGTGCTAGATCCAGTAAAAATTGTCACACCATGCTGGGTAAGGTTAATTGTGTCACATTTTAGAGGCTACCATAAGTGTTATAAACCATCACCAGCACAAGACCACGCGATTCGAAAAGATATTATGAATCATCAAAGAGTCCGAAGACATTGATTTTTTATCTAATAAATACATCCGCTGACCAATCATTGTTGTAATTCTATACCTTAAGTGTGATTACCGAGGTGATAAGGAGTAGCAAAGAAAATGTGTACCATTGTGCACAAGGGACAACTTATGTAGCATATGATTAGGAGTTGCTCGCGGAGTTGATGAAAAATATATTTTTGTTCTATTTTCTATCTTCAAGATTCGTATTTCAGTCCGAGTTTTATTATAATAAGATATTCTCTGTGAATTTGTATAGTTGTGTAATATAACCCATGATTTTGCTAGTATGGGAACAATGTAATATAAGATTTTTCTTTATTTCGTGCCCAGGATGTTAACCGAGCTTGAACACTAAGGCTGACATTGCTAATTTGCTACATAATCATTGGAGAACTATCAAGATTGGAAGGATTGGGAATTTAGAGAAGTTTCACACCATACGCAAGACGTGACCTAGAATCTTCTACAGATATTCCACGATTTTGCAGCCAACGATCTTGGGGAGGCTCTGCTATCAGTTGCATCCAACTAGGAAATACCGAGGATAAAATTCTTGGAGCCACACTACCTTTATTCAAATCGTGGAGAATCCAGTATAAAACCATGTAAATCCCACTGTTTTCAAACGAGATCTACATTGTACGAGATGAGTGTTGCAGAGATTTACGATAACGATAATATTTCCAAGTTGGAGGCGAGATTCGCAGTCGATGAAATATCCCACACTGGCGATAAGTGGGTGTTCATGGGCAAGTATCCCTTACAACCATTTAAAGAAGGAACCAGAGGAACATACGGAGGCGAGTTTGTTAGTCAAGGTATTGTTGCGGCATGGGAAACAGTGAAAGATCACGAAATGTCTCCACATTCATTACATTCATATTTCATAAAAGCTGGTTCTCGGGATAGTCCGATACGCTGGGAAGTCCAGGAAGCAAATAACGGAAGAAATTATGCAAACAGATTGGTGCAGGGATACCAGAGCCATACAAACAAATTGGTATTCACCATTCAAGTATCTTTCTCCAAGAAAAATCACATTAAACAAAGAGAAACTGAATATGCAAACGAAGAGGAAAAGAGAATAGAAGCAGAGAACAAAGATATGGCCGAAAAGAGTGTTCGGGTTCCAAAACTCCACCAGCCATTCCAGTTCCAGCGTAAACCGATGTATTATTTTGATAAATATCGTGACAAGCTTGACGACTTACCTTTCTTCGAGCATACTTACGGACACCTTCAACACATTGTTCCACCGGAACTTTTTACTGCAACAAATAAAGCTGATTTTGAAAGTACCGGAAATGTTCATTTAGGGTTTTTTGTGAGAGCAAATGATGACTTATCTTTGGCTAAGGATGCAAATAGAGCCAGAATCATCGATTTGGCCTTCGCCAGTGATTCTTTCTACCTTTCTATTATTATAAATGCTCTTGGTTTGAGCCTACCTACTTCTTCCGCATCGGAAGCTGCAAGATTGCTCAACTTTTTCAGAGTTTCGCTTGACCATTCATTATTTTTCCATGATCTTGATTTCGACCCAACGGACTGGCTCTTTTTGGAGTTCAAGTTTGCAAGAATGAGCAACGACAGAGTGTTGTGTAAATGTTATTTCTATACAAGAGATGGAAGACTTATCTGTTCAGTCGTCCAGGAAGCATTGGTATTCTTATCAAAGGAAATTATGGATAAGGCAAATGAATTTAATGAAAATTCGAAGAGGGAGAATGAGGTGGATTCTTTGACTGCTAAATTATAAGTGAAGCATGTTTGAGACCTTCACTAGGTTATACTTTTTGGGTTCGACAGTTAGCGTCAACATATTCCTAATCAATTGGATCATCTCTTCGCTGAAAGCACTTCGAGACTTTTTAGCTAAATAATTACACCTCTCTTGTTTGATATGACCTATAACGATATTTTGTCTAATTCTACCAATTTTTCATACTATCAAACTATTTATTGTGAGGATATAGATCCTCAAGCTTATATATTCCTTTCACTAATATATTTAATGAATTGAGTTATATTCTATTAATGTTAAGTTTAGACGTTGCTCGCTTTCTGTAATTATAAGCATCTCTCGAGCCGTCGAGGATTCAGAGAATTCAGTTGTTCTTATAGGCTGCAAAAAAATGACACCAATATTAAGACATCACCGTAGTTTCACACTCAGTGTAATTAATCATCTACGTACTTCGACCATCGCTGAACTTGAGCCATTTCTGGAGTCGCTTTTCTTTTCCCGGCACCCACCTTATCAGATGATATCTAGATAGTTACACTAAAAATATCTTACTGGCCCTCAGCTTGATGAGCGATCTCAGAAAAGCAACATTTTGTAACGTATACGGATAATTTTGGAGTGAGGTGGAGTCATTACGACTACTATGACTTACAGGAAAATATCACCTCGCTTTGAATGCTAAATAGGAAAATAGAGCAGAATAGTTCTGGTTGCGAAGTTTAAATTGAAAAGCTGAGACTAGAAACAAATAAAGTTGTAAAATAGCGATACTGAGGGCTGGTGGATACGTGAATGTTGAGTTGAAGTTGAGTATAAACATTGTCGATAGAATCTCCTTAGAATAATGGTTGAGTTCGAAGTATGTCAAATTATATTGAAGACTAATGAAACGCACACAGAAATGTAGACAGATGTAGACGGTTGAGACATAATAGTCAAGCTTAGGCGGACTTGGACGAAACCTAAGGAACTACAAAAACTCTAAACATACTCTAAACATATTATTGACACATTATGGACAGCCTAGACCTCTCTACTGATGATTATCCGGTCACTCTATCATACTCTCAACTTCCAAATCAACATATAGCTATCATCTCGACCTGAACGATTAGATACTCTTCCAGATTCTTCATAAACTCAACCATTCTAGATACTCAAAAATCTCTCTAGAGCAGCGTTGTCTTACCAAAGTTTCCAGTATCACTAAGTCGCTACTTTTAAATTAGGGTTCGTCAACATTTCGGAGTTTTGTTCGGACCCCTCATTTCGGAACCATAATTGACCGAGGATTTCAAGTACCTGCGAAAGATAGCATATTCAACATATCTACATTACGCTTTCAGAGTTCCTCATATGTCTAGTAGATATTGTTCCGCCCCGCTCTAGCTCCTCACCCTGGCTCGCAATTTTTGGTTAATTCTTTCTTAAATACTGGACGGAATTTCACAAGCTCTTCCCCAGATTACAGTTTTGCGCGTGGCTATTTAGAACTTAAATCACATTCAAATCAATTTTCATTTAAATAGCTCTACTAATAGTTGGTGGTAGTTATTAAAACTGATAAAGAAAATGCCGTTTCCAAATGTTCCTTTCGACGCTCTGGAGAATTTTGGATTGGATGAAATAGATGCTAACACGTTCAGAAGCAAGAAGACGTTGCCCAAACCAAGCCCCGGATCTACGGGTGTGTATGGAGGTGCTCTAGCAGGACAGGCAATTCTTGCTGCTATGAAAACAGCTCCAGGTTGTATTCCAAACTCATTGCATTCGAGCTTTTTACGCCCCACAAGCGACCAGCTAGAAGTCGAGTGGAAGGTCGAAACTATCAGTCAAGGCAGAAACTTTTGCAGCCGTCAAGTTAAGGCTACGCAGAATGGCAAGTTGACATACTTGGCCAACATCTCATTAACTAAGAAGAACTCGCATAGAAATGCAAATAGAGAATATGACGAGTACAAGAAGAAAGTAGCTGCGTCGGTTGAGGAGACACTAAGTGGGGACAACAACGACGACGATGACGACGAAGATGACGATGACGAACCAGAAGTCTTAAGACCGTTTGAGTTCCAAACACCTTATCCCAAAATGTTAATTGATAATCCACCTGAATCGTTGCAGGTTGACACTCGTCAAAATGACATTTTGGTTTATCACAAGAACCCACCAGAGATGTATGACCTTTCATTAACCCCTCAAGAAGAGCAGCTTCAAATTTCGGAAAGAAAAGTGTCTTGGTATGCCCAGTGGGGTGCCAAAGAAGGTGAACTCAACAAGCCTGTACTTAATGTTGATAGTCCTGAAATGCAATTCTTGGGATTGGCATACATATCCGACTCCTTTTTGTTGCTTATTCTTGCCAGAGTCATTCGTTTAAAATCGGTTGATCTTTCGTTCTTGGTCCATTATTGGTCAGTGTCATTGGATCATACAGTGTATTTTCACGATGACGATTTCGATTCCACCAAATGGATGGGTTTCTCGATGCGTGCAATGAGATGTATTAACGGAAGAGTTTTACTAGAAGTTGAAATATACAATGAAAAGGGTTTTCATGTTGCGACGGCGGTTCAAGAAGGTTTGATTAAATTTGATTCCTTGAAGGAAGAAATGAAGTTATAGAGCATCCAGTTGCAAAGCGACAGTTCGATCTCCCAATACACCTCCTTGTTTGATTATTTAAACAGATCTAAGAAATTAGATATCACGCAGCTCTGAAGCTGAAGTCTGATTTTCTTTGGACCAACTTATTCACAAACTGGATTTCTGGCCCGAATGAAGCTGATCTCGATGGAGTTGGACCATAATCGATAAGGATCTCCGCGGTATTATCTTGAATACCTTATTCTGTTGCACTATAAACACTAGAAGTGTTACATTAGAAATATAAATACTTTATAGGTTCAATTGAGGAAATTACCATCATAAAATGACTATCAGTTGTAGTGTGGGGATGAATTATAAGTCTACATAAAAGCTATTCTTTTAATGAGATCTCCATATAAGTAATTCTAATGTTATATATATCACCGCAATGGCGTAAGTAATATGTCGCTAACAATGATGTCATAGTATACGAGTGCCTGATCTCCATCTTATTGAAATTGTGTTAAGTAATATCAGTTCTCGAATAAAATAGAATCGTTCAATACCGTCTTTACTAATGTATAAAAAATTCACTTTCTAAATAGTATATTGTCTCATCTAGACCTATTCACGGAGACTTACCAATGTCTTGTATCTTTCGTGTTTGAAAGTACACTCATATCATAAGTCGTGTACCGTCTAAATATATTCAATAAGATCAAGAGTTCTCTAACTATCAACTTCCATTAAACCACACATGGGAGATGATATCGGTGGAGGGTTCGATTCCCAAACACGAAAAAACCTCTTGAATGTACTTGGAAAGATTCATGTCCCCAACAATCTCTTGATTATGGACCGGTTAGTGTCTGGGTTCGTGAATCATGTGGCGAACTTCCTGGCTTTGAAGGAAGCAGGCAAGTTTGAAAACTTGCTTTGGTTAGATGAAAGTCCTACAGACGCATCTGTCTATCTGGCTTTTGGATCACTAGTGATTGTGGCTAAAGATTCTGCGGTTAATGTAGCCGCAATCGCTAAACTTATTCTGTTCATTCAACAACATCACATCCACATGAAATATCATATAATTGTTGAAAACCTTGGGCGTTCTGGTTTGTATCAGTTGAACAAGGCTGTCGAGGGAACAATTTTAGACTTTGAGGCAATAGTGAACTACAATTCTCTAATGGTCAACCTTAGTTCCAAGATCAAGGTGTTTAATTGGAAAACATGTCCTGTGGAGGATGATGCATTATTAGTGGATGTCAATGATTCTTCAGGAAGTTTGGGGACGTATTTATCCCAGCCCCTCAAGCAAGTCAACCAACTTGCCGATGCGTTGGTCCAAGTATTGTTTGCTGGAGATAACTTCAAATACAAACTTCGAAATATATATGGTAAAGGAGACCATTCACAATTTCTCATCAATTTGGTGAACGATGTCAAGTTTCCAGAATACCTCAATGCTAACCTTACCCCGTTGGAAATAGAATTTTATCAAACCAAACTTCCTAGCAATACTGACTTGGTAATTCTTGAACGTAATCTAGACTTCACTTCAGTATTATTTAACCAACTAACATATCATGGATTGATTGACGATTTGTTTTCCCTTGAGCTTGGCCAGATCGAACTGCTACCACTGACAGAATCTGTCGATAAAAAACTTGGTCCAACCGACTTCTTGTACCACCAGAAACTCAAACACCTCAACTTTTCTTCTATTGGAAGGCGACTTAATGTTTTGGCAAAATCTGTACAACTGCAATTCAAGCTCAAGGAAGCTAACTCTAACGATTTGGATGATATCAAGAAAATCGTTTCTAACTTGGGGACCCTCACGTCAAAGCAAGACTTGATCAAAAAGCATACGGTAATCAGTGAATCCATAATATCCGAAATCACTCCTGAATTCGAACAGTTTCTAAACTTCCAGAACGACATTTTCGAAATGGACTACAAGTCACAAGTGGCAAGACTTCGAGACTTTTTACATAAAAACTATGACTGTGATTTCGTGTTGACCACGGCCACTTTGATTGCCATAGTTAATGACGGAATCAAGGAGCGTGACTATGACTGGATCATACAGCAAGTATTAGATAACTATGGGATAGAAGCGTCATTGTCGTTGAACAAGCTTGTTGAGTTCAAGATTTTGAGAATTGTTACTGAAACATCCACTGATTTCCTCAGTAGTTTGAAGTTTTCAGGGGGAGAAGAGCCTGTGGTGGATGCGGATGATTCTCAAGTTGGAGTCACGGGAGCAAAAGATGTTTACAAGAACAATTATACTTTGATAGATAAGTTTTGGAACTTGCACCCAGAAGATGAGGAAGAGTTTGTGTCGAGACCGGTCGATGATGATACAACGGAGGAAAGCTTGGTGGACGTAGCATCACAGCCGTCTTTCGCATTACCTGCAAATACAGTTCCGTTACTCTATCGGTTTGTGGAGTCGCTATATATGAGAGATTTTCTAAAGTATAAGCCTGTGAATAACTTGAAAAAACGACCCAACTGGGATAACTTGGGTATGACAACTATGTTTTCAGGAGCAACCGTTGATTTGAATATCGATGATACTCTGGATATTAGACAACCAGGTGTTAGAACACCAAACACTCAACCAAAAGCAAAAAATACCCTTCAGCCAGGAAAACCACAAAATCCTCACAAACCACAGCAAGAATACCTTATTATTGTCATAATGGGAGGAATCACCCGTAGTGAAATCACAGCATACAAATATTTAGAACAAAAGCTTGAACGGAATGGAATCAAGAAGAAGATCAAGATCCTATCTACTGGGATCATCAATAATCGCCGTCTTTTAGACTATATACATAACGGATAATAGATATGGTTCGTTAAAAAGTACATCAATTGATAGTCAATACATATTGCAGAATACGAAACATTTTATAGATGTCAAAAGACAATGACGAATTATTCTAATCCAGTCCTTCTATTTGATACTCAAAAGATCTACATTGTGCACTTGGAGTCACAGTACCCCTAACTTATTTAAGTGCCTAAATTATTCAGTCGTCTTACTGGAAATTGATTCTCCACTACTAAATTTTAACTAAATATGTATTAAATGAATTGATAAGTACAAAGTACGAATGAGAGATAGAAATGTTTGCTAGACGGATAGTGGTGGCTAATCGAATGTTCACAAGTGTATATTTATAATGATAACCAGTAGATATCCATAGATCTGAATCATAACAGATAATCTTAGTAGATATAATTCCCGTTGATTTAAATGTGATATTCTTCAGCAGATTATTCAGACTCTCGAGATTATTTAGATTCTTAGATTCTTCAGGCTCCTGAGAGTATTCAGATTCTTCAGGCTCTTCAGTTTATTCAGATTATCTTACTGTGTTTCTAGTAAATTATGATCCTAATGGACAATTGTTGATATTTGTTAGCCATCACTTCCGAATCGTAGTTACACTAAACGATTATGAAACCTTGACAAGCATTCACCAGTAGCTAAATAACCACAGGGAGTTTAGATACTGTCTTCTCTCTCCTTGTTTTCTCTCAACTCCTTGTAAAATGCTTCTCTCTTTTGTACCAATGGCTTGTGTTCCAAGTACCAGTAGGCAGTGGCCAAGACGAAACCAGCACCAAAACCAATGGTGATGTCAGTGATGATTTTTCTTCTTAAAGTTCCGGTAATAGGTGCGATAGCCATGTTGTGTTGTAATTGACAGATGGGTAGAGTAGCTGACTTTTGATGGCTAGTTATCACTCGCAGTCTGGCGTGTTTTTCAACCAATGGAAGATGGAATAAAAAAGGTCGTGTGGGAGGGTAGAAAAAGTGGTGTGAAAAATTGCCGTGACAAACACAAACCTTACGAGACATATTCTAACGTTATCTACTACAACTACTGCTAGTTAGCTTATATTAGAAGTACCCAATTATTACAATGTTCAGATCCCTCGCCAAATCCTCCCTCTCCAGGACTGCCAGAAGAAATTTCACCTCTTCGTCAAGAGTCATGAACGATATCTACGGTTCCCCAAAAACCGGTCCTTACTCAAATTTGCCATTCAAGGTAAAGGGAACCATGATTCCTTTCGGTGTTACATTCTTTGGTGTTTTAGGATTCTTCTTTGCCTTCCCTTTCTTGACTACTTACTGGCATTTAAAGAAGGCTGGTTCTTTTGATATGTAAGTGAAATAATGAACCACTGGGTATGAAGATGCCAGAGCTGTACCGAGAGTATGAAAATATTAAGTTATGATTATAATGGCCCCGGGTGAATTAAGATCATGCCAGAAATGTTCTTTCTTAATACTCTGGGTTGATTTTCATCCACGGAGTTATAATCATACTCCTGAAAACATATTCACATATTCAGTATGAATCTGTTCCTACGAAACGGCTCCTAAGTCTAAAATGTTTAGTCCCCATTATCAATCACAAATTGCAATCCCCAAGTCATTATATAACAGTTAGATAGATAAGTTACCTGTGGTAGCTCATCCAACTCCATCGTTTATTCCATACATTCACATCCAATCTTTATATGTTTAGCTAATATAATTTAAGCTTTCTGAGAATACGCTTGTAGATGCAATTTAGTGAATCATGTAAGAATTAACAAGACGAAATTCAAAATGTGATGGAGAAATTTGATAAGTGAAGACCTACAGTGAAGTACAGATTCCTGTTATATTCTTTTATTATCTATGTTGAACGTAAGCTGTATGCCATTAGAGGCCAAATCTAGTCGTTATAAGCTGAAATTGGCTAAAGATAATTCTGCCTAAGTTACATCTATTTATTGCTCCTCTTCAGTTAATGTGAATCTTCTGATTATTGTTTTGCATTTCATGTCATCGAGCCATTATCTGTATTAATAGCTACTTAAAAATCATGATAGAAGCCAGCTATCTCTATAAATCAAATCTGACGCGCTTCCTTACCTTGGGTTCAACTTCCACAGCCTTCCGCTTTAAGATTGACCGTTTATTGATATGTGATGACGGAGGGAGCAAAGGTTGAGGAGTTGTATGATAAAATGAATGGTCTTGGGTAGTATATGTTGTAGGGGAAATAGGTTTCGATGAAACCGAATCTGGAAGAGTCGGGGTATAGTCTTCGTCATCGTCCTCGACTTCATATGGATCTATTTGTCGAGGAGGTGGCGAGTCGGGTGAGTAATCTGAGTCTCCATCCTCTTCTTCACTTTGTACAGTATAATATTCACCGTTGTCTTTCCCGAGTGCTATTTCTGGAAGCTCTACAGATGTATCAGACTGGTTTTCGTCGTTATGATACATTTCGTCTCGGAGACTTTCAGCGTCTGTATCAGTTTGTCTCTCATCGTCTGTCTGAAATTGATCCTGTATTTGGAGATAATTATCACCTGTGTTATTCCACTGTGGGACCTCTGGTGACTTCTCGACAAGTTCCAATTCTGGATCCCCGTCTGAATGTTTTTCTTCAAGGGTGATGGAGTCTGCTGAATTCTCGGGCGAATTACTGGCAGACTTAATTTCCACAACTTCGCTTTTACTTTCTCCATTATTATCCGTAAGATTGTCGTTCTTCGACAATTTTTCTTCATCTGTATTAGACAAGATCGAGTCGAGGAAATTCAAAGATGAAAAGTCCATTCCCAAGTTTGAACTAAAATGAAACACTGGATGTTCTTCTTTTGCATTTTCGTGTTCTGTTTCCTCCCGTGAAACAGGAACTTTTCCCCACTCCTTTATTACTGCCATGAACTTCTCATCTTCATTGATGTCATCGTTAAACTTGGTAAAGTATATTAAATTAGGTTTGAAATCGAGAGTTACCTTTTGGCTCTCTATGTATGCTCGTTTTCTCTTTTTCTCAACTATTCGTTGACTCTCTTGTTGTTGTTTTTCGTAGTTTGCGTTTAAGTTTGGTTGATTCCTTTTGATAATTTGTTGATGCTGGAGATACTGGTCATCTAATTCTTTTCGTATGCTCTGGAATTCGTTAAAGTATTTTCGGTTCGTACTTTCGTACATATTGCTTCCTTCTTGTTCAGGATTGGGGGATTTTAAATCAACGAGAATAGCATCACTCGACTCATTCAATATCGTGACGATTTGATTTCGACGGAGTTCAAAGCCGTGAAATGTTTTTTGATCAGCTTCGTTGAATTCTTTTAACTTATCACCAAAACTATCAGTCGTTTTGTTCAAATTCACAATGAATAGCAACAAATTCTTAATGTCTTTGAAGAGGACTTCAGGGGCGACTACACTATTGGTTGGTCCACCATTCATACTAGGCATAGGTTGCCCATTTGAAGGTGCTGCACCTCCTGATATTGAGGTCGCCTTGATAATGAAGTTTTCAATTTTACCCAATATCGGAGCAGGAAACAACTCGGCTCCAGTGTTGGTCTTTGCATTAACCCATGTCTTGAAGAGATTGATCAAATTCTGGCGGGTTGGGGTGTCAGTAACAATTGAATACGTTTCTGTGAAGAGTTTGAACAAGTTTTTACCAAACACTATATTGTATGGATTACCAATATTCTTACATATTGAATCCAACAAATAGGTTGCAATTAGTTTATATTGAGGCAAGCATCGCTTAATTCTCAACTCGACTAACTCACAAATTTCATTACATTTATCGACATTTTTCTCAGCTATCGACGTTAATTCCGTGATTACGGCTCGTGAGTTGATGGTTAATGTGTTTAGAAGTTTCTGGTAGTACTCGGCATTAAATGTTCCTTCGGAGTCCATCTTGTATCTAGGCCTATTAAATGATCACCAGTTGTGGAAGTATCCTGTCTTGACTTCTATGACTCTGCGACTTTCAGTCTCTTTCTGTGGCGATATCTTATAATATGTATAATTTGGAGTTCTCTGTCAGTCTTGAGACTCCTTCGATTCGTCTTGTCTTGATATTTAATATGCTTCTTACAGATACATCCAAATATCTAATACACTTTTTACACACCCAAAATTTAGACTAATTCTCGACTGTACTTGCCTCAATGAGCAGACTTATACAGGTATCAAGAATTATCGTTAAAAACTTACTGACAATGTTGGGTTGAATCTCAGACTCGTTTTTTGATAGAGATTACTTGATGGGCGTGTGTGTGCAATATGTATATGCAGTATCGATGGTTGCAAGTGCCTTTAGCCATATTCACTTCTTGAAGAATGGCGTCCGTCTGGTATGTAACGGCGAATCGTCAAACAGACTGAAGGGTATGTTTTCAAACGGTGGTTGGAGTTTCGGAATTTTTTTATATGGGGCATCCTGCAATGTGGAAGTTCGGACTTTTACAACTCTATGTGTCCCTACGAGGTTTGGATTGAGCAGGCCCAAACTTGTTCTTTGGACGAGTTTCTTCGGCAGAATCTCCTCGATTTTAGTAGATTCTGCAAAGGAAGATAATTGGCTCTTTGAGCTTGGTTCATTGATGGATACATCTCGATGTATGGCCTCTTTTTGTGGTGTCATGGGTTTTTGGAGGGACTGCCTTCGAATTTTATCCAAGAATGTTTCCTGTGTACCAAATAGGACTAAAGGACTAGTTTTCATCATTTTCTTATGGTTTATGAATGTTTTTTGCATTAACCTTCCATGGGATTGTGATTTTAGATCAATTACCTCGTTCTTAAGCGAATTCACTTCCTCCTGATAATCCTTTCCTCTTTTAAGCTCGTCATTAGCCGCTTGGAGTAATACTTTCTGTTCCTTTACTTTTTTCAGTAGTCTTGTATTCTCAAGCTTGTAATAATCAAGTTTTTTGAGTAGCGCAGAGTATTGGAAGGTTCCTAGACTCGCCAACAGTGAGATTTGCTTGGGAAACGGGATTAAAAAATTGCCGAGCTCGGTGGGAAGTTCCTCCTTGATTTTAACTAGAGAAATACTATTAGAATGGCATATAGGACACGCATTTCCTCCTTCTAAATTGTTAGTTGTTTACGGTGGAATACACAATTCAGTGTAGTAAGTACCTAAAATATGCAGTTTGCAACATATATGAGCACAGGAAGTGAGGTAAAAATTGCAAGTTTCAACCTCATCAAATTCTTTGTAGCAGACTCCACAGTATATAAACTCCTGTCTCAAATCCATTGTTATAGTTGGTAGTAGGGAGTGGCTGCCAAAACTGTTGTAAAATGGACGTGCACTCCCGAATTAACATCGCTGCCGCAATAGGTGTGACACGTGAGTATTGTCACGTTTATTAACCGGAAACATCTGTTCCGCAATAGTGATATGTTGAAGGTAATAAACTAAGCGAACCAAGCGAGTTAGATGTCTCTAAGAAAGGTATGTTTCGAAGACTATATATTCTAGTTGCATGTTGAACCACTTACTCTCAGATATAATTGCACGGCTACGTAAACTGTTCGCGTCTCTCCGCGCCGATACCGGTCGTTGAGTCAGAGTGAAAAATTCCTATATATACCCTCGCCGAGTCCGAAATACCTAAAATACTCGGATAAACTATAGAAACATGTTTAGAGTAGCTGCTATTAAGGCTCAAGGAGCGTCTGCCTTGAAGGTCCGCTCATTTTCATCATCTGCTGCCAATCTTGCTAAGATCAAGGTCAAAAACCCAATCGTCGAAATGGACGGTGATGAGATGACAAGAATCATCTGGCAAAGAATCAAGGACAAGTTGATCAACCCTTACTTGGATGTTGATTTGAAATACTACGATTTAGGAATTGAGGCTAGAGACAAGACTGATGATCAAATCACCATCGATGCTGCCAATGCAATCAAGGAGTTTGGTGTCGGTGTTAAGTGTGCTACGATTACCCCTGATGAACAAAGAGTGCAAGAGTTTAACTTGAAGAAAATGTGGTTGTCACCTAACGGTACCATCAGAAATATTTTAGGAGGAACAGTCTTCAGAGAATCCATCATTATTCCTAGAATTCCTCGTTTGGTGCCTGGATGGGAACAACCAATTGTTATTGGAAGACATGCACACGGTGATCAATATAAGGCCACCGATTTAGTTATCAACGAGCCAGGTAAGTTGGAACTCGTATTCACCCCTGAAAATGGCGGTGCTCCAGAAACTAGAACCGTCTACAACTACAAAGGTCCTGGTGTTGGATTAGCCATGTACAACACTGAAGAGTCTATTGTAGGCTTTGCACACTCCTCCTTCAAGATGGCCTTATCTAAAAAATTACCATTATACTTGTCTACCAAGAACACTATTTTGAAGAAGTATGACGGTCGTTTCAAGGACATCTTTCAAGAAATCTATGAAGCACAATACGCCAAAGACTTTGAAAGTGCTGGTTTATGGTATGAACATAGATTGATTGATGATATGGTTGCACAAATGATCAAGTCCAAGGGTGGTTTTATTATGGCCTTGAAGAACTACGACGGTGACGTTCAATCTGATATTGTCGCACAAGGTTTCGGATCCTTAGGTTTGATGACATCTGCTTTAATGACTCCAGATGGGAAGGCTTATGAATCTGAAGCTGCCCATGGTACTGTCACCAGACATTACAGACAACATCAACAGGGTAAGGAAACTTCCACCAACTCTATTGCTTCTATTTTCGCCTGGACCAGAGGTATTGCCCAAAGAGGTAGACTTGATGGTACCCCAGAAGTTGTTGACTTTGCAAACCTTCTTGAAAAGGCTACTTTGGATACTGTTCAAGAGGATGGTATTATGACTAAGGATTTGGCTTTGGCTACCGGTAGAACCGATAGAGCTTCTTATGTTACAACTACTGAATTCTTGGATTCTGTTGCTGACAGATTGAAGAACCAAGTCAAGGCTTAGTAATCTCGTTCTATTCAATATTCAAATAATGAAGAATTCTGTAGAATGAATTCATCTAATGATCGCTACATTCTCAGATCCCTCATATTCAAATTCATAGCTAGTGATTCATCGAATAATATATATCGAAACAGAAGAACTCGTAGATCTAATTACTTTCTGAGCCTACAAGCGCATAGTTACACATTTCGTTTATTATACATATACTTTCTAGGAAGATGAGCTTTCAATTGGGCCCTAAGTTTTAGCTCATCGTCGTCAAGTGACTTCTTCATTTCTCATCATAGTTATGTGACTATTCACTTTCTCCTTCTTCCCAGATTGATCGTTCTTCTTCATTTAGACAAGTTATTTATTCTCTCCTTCTTTTTTATCTCCTCGTTCCAAAACTTTCCATATCCCGTACATGCTATAGAATGTAACTATAGACACAGCAGAGATCTTCAAAAACGGTTTGCCAAAATTTCTATACAACAGGGTCTAATAGTTAGTACTGATTAGTGAGAAATTGAATATTTACATACATGATGCTTTTCTGGATGTGTTGGGGTTGAATAGTTACGAGCGAGCCGTACTATATTCCGTTGCATTGGTGATACACGCGACATGAGTAACTGATCTGGTTAAGATGTTGAGTTTTGAAGTTCGGTTGCAGATCGATTTCTGCGTGAGAGTACTAATTTTAAATACTGGCAACTATTGGAGCTAGGGGTCAAATATGGGAGCACTACGGAGGAATATAGAGTAGTATAATAGTATTATGGGAGTGTATACTTCTAGTTTTAACTATACTCCGATATGGTTAGTTTTTGTATAGCGAACTCTCAAGTTTTGAAGCGAGCCTTATCTTAGACCTGAGGTTACGAGAATGGTCATGAAGTTAGGAATGGAAAAGATGCAAGGAATGGAAATGTATGATATATAGGGCAGATAATTTAAACATCTGTCTCTATATAAAGTTATGGATCACGAGGCTTATCTTTGAAAACTAACACGCCCTAAGTCCTCGATGGTCTAGATTCGTATCTCGTAGAAGATCTATCTCCAATGGCATATTGAAAAGAGGCGGAACGTGGCCACGTACTCTTCCAGGCAATCCATAGATAACGACATTATCAAGAATTTAGACGAGCTTCAAGTGTATATTTTCCAGGATCAGGTAGTATTGCCGAAATTGTTCCAAAGATAAAATCGAGATCGGAGACTCGGTGACGTTTACTAGTAGATAAATCATCTTTAACAAAATATTTTCGTAGACCCTCGAAACAAGTTAGCTGTAATGGGTATCTCGGCCACTGTATTATAACTTTCAGCTATCTACTGATTTGAACCCTTCTTAATATTTGTTTTCGACATTAGCAGTGAGGAGTTCCATCACAACTAGAAGACATTTGGCACAATATTTTATTCGTAGCCCTGCGAAACAAATGTTCTGACAATTCTGAAATTCACTTGAGATATTTTAGTTACTGGATTCTGGCCCCAACTATTAATAGTACGTTAGCATGCTTCAGTGCGTGCTTTAGTGCATGCTTACTTACGCCTCGGTGCTTCCACTCTTCGCATTTGCGCTTATTAGACGTAGTTAATTCACTTTTGCCACCCTAAGTCACTCTACGACTTCTGTTGGTGAATGTGGAAACTTGACATTATAAGTGAAACAACCATTGCAGAATCAACCCATATTAACTAGATTTGCGGGGATCGTTTAGCATATAAAAGTGTATTCGTTCCTCGTAAGTATACGTAATCTAGGTGGAGCAGTTATGGCTGAGCTGTCTTGGGGTTTTTTCCTTCCATCGTAGTGTGAAGCTTTCGCGTTTTCTCGTAGAAGTTACCAAGTATCACCAAGAACACCTACTAGGAGAGGATGTTATTGTACGACATCGTAGGCAAAAGTTCAGTAGTATATTCAGTTGCATAGTAGCCTCATGTTAGGTCGCGCGAGTGACTATAAATCCGTCCATACACTCCTATTGTTTTTTATCGTCATTGCTATCTCAGATAGACATTTATATTTCACCCCTTACACCCCCTTTAAGTGCTCATCGCAAATCATGATTTCTCACAACTTCTTTCTTTCATTAATATAGTATGATTAACTATAGTATGAAGCAGTTCTCGACTGATCCAAATGAACGAGTGATGGGGTCTCTTAATAGAGAATCTGACAGATCCATGCGAGATGTTAAGAACTCTCAACAGTGGAGAATGCGAAAGTTAGTAAACGACACGCTGGTTGAGTTGGAACGGGGGTATGGTGTTGCTAGCGAGTTAGATGCAAAGAACCATAAACGAAGTTACTCTGCAAATATGCCGCCGTTGAGAGGGGAAGTCCCACACACAAAGAATCAAGGCCCAAACGTTATGGAAGGAAGGACCACTAAAACCCACGCTTTGGATGCCAGTAATGGAAGTATTTTGAATATCCCCTGCTACCCTTTAAAACCAGGATATCAGGAGGTCAAACGTGAGTTTGTGCATGATAATTATCGTAATCACCACTCGCAGTTTCCATTAATCTCGCAGCCACAGAATACATACGCACATTACTCGGTTCCCTCAAAGGTTCTTTCACAGTACTACACCCCGATCCCTGTGCAGTATCCACTGTACTCACTGATACCCTCGCAGTACACACTGTATTCTCTGATTCCTTCGCTGTCGTCGCTGAACACCCTGATACCGCTGTTTATGCTGACGTTACAGACTTCGAAATCTGTACAGAACCTAACACCATCTTGTTCTTCTAATAACTTCAAAGATACGGCCAAACGGTTTCCATCGATTTCGTTACCTACAATTTTGAGGGCACCGAGTCTTCCGGTACTAGCTCCGATGTACCAGCATGATACTAATACTAATGTTTTTGATGCTTCCATCGACAACAGAGAGAGAGATCAAGCACGATTGCGCCATGTAAAAGACACAGTGGAACATAGAATGCATGGTGTCCCCCGCTCCATTCAAGAAACAGGGCCACGAAGTATTCTACAAAGTGAAATTGATAGAAAAAGATCGGTTCCTTCAAGTGGGTTTGTTTCAAGACAGTCTCTGGAGAATACCTTCAAAACAGTAGTCACATCGCCATACAATGCAATGGCCACTTACTCCAACCCTCCTGTGGTTTCACCTCACCACAAGCACAGTCCAACGTCTACATCGAGTCCAGATTCCCGACGCCAGACATCTATTTCGCAGCTCACTACAACTCCTATCAGAAAAAGCGATTCAAGTTCGACTCCCTCAGCGCCCAATTCTTTCACAGCAAACACATTTTCGCCTGTTAGATGTCAAAACTCCTCTACCTCCACTTTGATCTACCACAACAATAATTACCCCATCCACCAACTTCTTTCCAACACCATCCCTTTAGAATTGACACGCGAGTTGCAGAACTCTATCTATCCTTCGATCGATATCAAAAAGTATTCTACCTCTGCCATCGACCCTGTTCGCAACTTCTTAACGGTGTATGAATATCCCATCTTCAACCATTGGGTCATTTGGGATTACGAAACGGGTTTCGTTCACTTGACTGGTATATGGAAGGCATCTTTGAGTACCAATCACCTGCCAGTGACTCCTTCATTTCTGTCTCACAAGGCGGATATTGTCAAGTTGCTTGATTCTACACCGAAACAATACCATCAGTATTTCAAACGGATCCGAGGGGGGTTTCTCAAGATCCAGGGAACTTGGTTGCCCTACAAATTGTGTAGACTTTTAGCTCGCAGATTCTGCTACTATATTCGACATGAACTAATCCCCATTTTTGGTGTGGACTTTCCTAGCTTTTGCTTGAAGCCGACAGATCGTGGTTTTGGAGAGTTGAAGTTGGACGAAATCCCTAATGAGGTTCAATATTCTACTATGGTACCGCCATATTCTGAAAATACAGAATTGGTCGTAACGCCTGTACAGGCTCCCAGGAAAAAGCGCCTGTGTGAAGAGGTTGGTCCTTTGGACAAGCGCAAGCGCTTGAGTATCGATGAATACACTGGAAAGTTCGACTCGGCGGTAGCTTCAAAATTTGAATATAAGTTGAAACCCAACTTCCAGTTGATTCGCTGGTCCCAGGAGGCTTCTGCTCCACCGGTATTTGTGGATTCGCCATTAATTACAAGGAAGCGAGCGTCGTCGCCTATGGTAGCTACACACGACATCAACGATATGATTGAGATTGTTAATGCGTCGAAGTGCTTGCAATCATTGAGTAAATCATCACAATCCTCGCCCCTCAACACCTCAATCAGTGGTACAGATTTTGCAAGCAGCAACCCTCGTACAGATTCTACATCTAGTGATATATCGGATCCATTCAACCACTATACCATATCCTCTGCTCCTCGCATTTCGTACCCCTTGGAACCATCAGGAGGAATCAGTTCTATTCTTGTTGCTGCTGGTCTCAGCGACCCCCCTTCACTTCCTACTCACATATCGTCAGATAAGACCCCATACAGACGATCAAGTATGAATATTAATGACTTGCTTACCTAGGGATGTTAATGTGCTTCTTTTCTAGTAAGCTTGAAAGGTCATAGTGAGTGATAACGTCGTGACTCTTTCTGTCTTTTACTAATCCAGGCACTTATTTATTGGTCTACTTTATTTCTTCGAGTACTCTTTAATTATATTTATATCGTTTTCTCATAGATGGCTAGTCCATATGTGAACATAGGTAGATGAGTTTTGTGATAATCGTCGTAGGTTTTAGCACTTTGGTCGCGGATCGGGTTATAGTTGCATAAGTGGTGGGTGCACGCCATTTTGGGTGCAAAACTGGCTCTTGAAGCCATTAGAGGTACCTCTAAGTGACATCAACAACTGACTACGAGAACCTACAACAAGCAAGCTATAAGAATTGACTTAAAGTTACTACCGAAACTAATCTTAAATAAACTACAAGAGCTTACCATCACTTATCTTAAATGTTCTACAACTACCATAACTAATCGAAAACCAGATAGCATCAAAACATTTTCTCTAAGTTTATGTTTGTTACCGTGTTTTATTTCCATCTAGCAATATCTTTTCAGATTTTATAGATAACTTGTATTCATCTTTGTATATTGTAGTCTGGCCACTGGACCGTTAGACATTAATTCTAGTCTATTACATAATCCAGATCTAGGCATCAAAAGCTTCCTGGAATGGATGGATACGAGGTCATGGATCGTTGATGTGATATCATAAAATAATCATTAGAGAGAACGTCGTAGGGGTGTGATGTGGGAGGGGGTGAGAAATTCTCGAGAGATGTGTACTCCTGTGGAGCACCTGGGGCCCAGAATCAGAATCAGGCGCGTTGTGATACTTGGCCGAATATAATGACTCAAGACTCGAAATTTCGCTACTGCCTCGAGAGATCTTGATGTTTCCAGGTACTACTGAATATGTAGCCAGCTAGGCACGTGGCTAACGGGTGAGCTTGTTGGGTACTGTCTGTTTAATGCAATATCAGTGGCAGGTTACGCGTTCTGGCCCTGCTTGATTATGTCGATCTCTGGGAAATGTGAAAAAAGCTGCCTGAGGGGTAGACTCCCTTACGTCAGATACGCGCGCTATTACCACTCAAGGTGGGACTCGTGACTCGGTACTCGAAGCGGAAGTAGAAGCGGTTTGGTCCACAGGGCTAGATAATTGAAACGGTCCTGTGGTTAGCGGTCCAATTCCAAGCTGCCAAGAGCCATTCTGGAATTTCGAGGTTCTTATCAGTAAATAAGCGAGCTTCAGAGTTAGAGAGTTGGAGGTGGAATCTACTAAGGAATCAAAATGTGATACAGAGAACCTGTACTAGGGGAATTTATCATAATACGGTTGGACGACATTCACTAAAATCACCAGAGAAATTTGGTTTCATTCGTCAATACGATACTTCTGTCCCTCTAATTCTCGTAGCTCTACTGGTGCGACAATAGCACTCTATCAGCCCAAGTTGGTATAATTAAACATCTCACCTACGCGAGAATTACTCAGAGAATTGAATATATTACTGTATGGCAGCGTCAGATAATAATGGCTCACTAATTCGGTGTAAGGGGTTCTGTCGGGCCTACCATCGATTCTGCTGTTGTGAAGTCTGGCGCAAATGCAGTTTTTCGTGTCCTGTTCAATTCCCAATTCTCTGTGTACCTTAAAATAAAACAACTAGCTTACAACTGCGATTCTACGAATATCTCTAACTAATGTCTTCTGGGTCTATAAGTGTTCATTCACTTATTGATAAGTTCTCCGGGGAGAAGAAGACGAAGGGAGGGTCGGCGGGAGAGCGAGAGAGAGAACAAGGTGGAGGACTTGTGAGGTCTGCGAGTGTTGGGGCTACCGCAGGCCTTCCAGGAACTCCAGGGTCCATGGGCACTTCTGGAAGTTTCCCTGAAAGACAAACAAGAGGGGCCACAAGTGAACTTGGTGGTCGTGCTAATCGCACAAGAGCTAGTGTAGAGCTTTCCTCGTCATATGCATCCGTCCCTGACCGCAACGACCCATCACGGTCCACTGCCACAACCTCTGAAAATGCACCAACTCCCGCGGGATTTTCAGGAAACAATCCTTACACACCTGCACCAGGGGCTGTTGACATCTCATCCACCGGACTCCTCACTCTCCTCGGTCCTTCTGTCACATCTTTCCCGTTCTCAGAACGAGCATATATCGAATCAATCAAGCTACGCTCGGAACAAGAGAAGACAAAACAAGATTTCTATCGGCTCGAAATCGCCAACAAGAACTTGGCTATACTACAAAATGCCTTGAGATCTCAAATTCCAGTAAATTTAATTCCCCTAATGTGTGTGGGCAACCTACCACCAGAGCTCGAACATAAGCAGCAACAACTACAACAATCACAGATACCACAACTGCAACAGCTACAACAACTGCAACAGCTACAACAACTGCTGCTACAACCACAGCAGCTACAACCACAGCAGCTACAACCACAACTGCAACAACCACAACAACAACTGCAGCAAATGCTCCAACCTCCCACACCACCTCAACAACACTCAAGGTCTTCAAGTAATCGAAGCTCACTCACACAACCAGATTCATTAAGTGCCAGTGTAATCCCTCCTATGAACTATCGATTCGGAGGTGGGTCCTCAGCGCCAGGTCCTGGTTCACGTCGACCCTTATCGCCTGCTAAAATAGGCGCAGTTGCCGTTGCAAATTTAGCCACCCCAACTACCCCATACCGAAACATGTCTTCCTCGAGGCGTCCCCTTCGCAGTCATCAGCGTCACTATTCAATGCCTGTAGAATCTCATGCGCGAGGAGTTAACCTCAATCTCGCTGAAACACAAACAAAATCCAAGGGAACCTCCGTCTCACTAGCAACTTCTGGTCAACATAACCCGATGGGATCTACGTCAACCCTCCAAGTAAAACCATCTCCAGCGCAGCCGTTGCATAGGCAAAACAAACTGAGCCAACCACCGTCTCAAGAATCGATGACTTCCTTCCAGCATATTATACAATTCCACCACTGGAAACCAGACGGGACACAGGGTCCTGCAATCGGTGGAGGTAACCCATTTCGTGCACCATCGGCACAACAGTCACAATTACCACTGCATAAGCGTCACAAATCAGATAGCATGTCTATCGATCTAAATTCCGATACCTTAGTTGCTTCGGGCGACGTCGTGTCCCCTCACAACAATATGAAACCTATGGTAGTCAACAGCAAGATGATCATCCATGAGGATGACGATGATGATGAAGACGATGATGCCAGGGACATGACTATGAATACAAGTACAATATCAGATAACACCAACTCGCCCAACACAACGAAGATAGTTCCAAGTGACGATCCTGAACGCACCCCTCTTGAAGGAGGGCATATACGGACGCTGCTGAACGTCGGAAGGTATCCCCATGATATTTTGGCACCCTATTAGCGGCGATAGCTAAGGTAGCACGAGTTCTGGATATTTAACGACCCAAGAACAGTTACCTAGCATAGTGCTCATCTACAATAAATAACTATGCTGGTATTGATATCAGCAATTCATATTGTGCTCCCACCATATACTCACTTTACCAGCTCTCACAGCTCTCACAGCTCTCACAGCTCTCACAGCTCTCACAGCTCTCACAGCTCTCACAGCTCTCACAGCTCTCACAGCTCATATTTAATCATCGCTGGCCCCGGCTCCATATTTTATTCTTGCAATTTCTTCTCTGTAGTTGATATTCACTTTGGGCACATAAAAGGTTTGTGTGTTTCTTTTGGCTCTAATAGATTAATAAAAGGTTCACTCGAAATATGTTGGATCTAAGATCTTTAAATATCATCATAACCAGGACGGCTCAGAACTAGCTATGTTGGTTCCTTCACGATCCGCACGTCATTGATAATGACCATAGCACCCAGGTTGCCTCTTGTATCATCTTAGAGCATTAGTGGCTCTAAATGTGGATTATCACGGGAATAAGTTAGTTTATTGGTCGTCTAAAATTACTTCGTCTATTTTCTCGATACTTGTTAGAGGAAAATATTTGAATGTACGACAACAGGTTGCAGGCTCTTTTAGTCCCGGCAGGGTCATGTGGTTCGTATTTTATAGCTGGTTGGTATTGCAACCATAATAGACATGAAACACAATCGTCCACCATACAGGATGAATGACTAGGGCCAAGGTAGCATTAGGCACGAAGATGGAGCCGGCTATGTCTTGTGGTTACCTTTAGGGGGTCACAGTCACTAGCAAATGTTAGTCATAACAAATATGTGCCATACTACAGATACATCTAGAATACGAGATACCTGGGCCTAAAGTGCATTGATTATAACCGGTTTATGTCACGTGTGTATATTCATTTAAGACGTGTTGCAAAAAGACTTCAGACGTAGGATATCTATATTATGAAGCTTTATAATCTTAGGAAAGTACTATTTGTCCATCAACAAGTCACAAGTTCTTGTGCTTCATTTGCTCTTTGTACCCAGTTGCTTTTAATTTAACCAGTGACATCATCGAGTCTTTATTAACTGTGTCTCTACTTCGTCTCTGCTTCTGATTTCAGTGAGTCTTAATTATCACTACATGTCCACCACAGTCAATATCGTGTCTTTGATTTTTCTATATGCTCTGTGTCAATTATCTATTCATTATGGAGCTAATTGTTTTGGTAAGCACGGAACAGGTCCTCTGCCATCTCCTCTATCTCTTGAAGGTTAATTGCCACAAATTCGTCCTCCGTTCCTTCCTCTAACTTCTCAAAAGTAATATCAGTCTTGGACACTGTCAGATATTCGTTCTTCAAATCGTGTGCAAGGGTTCTGATCATTCCTTCGCTGAGATCATCACTAATCAACCAAGCACAGAGGTCCTCCATCCAAATCTTATCATACACATAATAGACATCGTGGAATCTGAAAAGCTCTTTGATATCCAATAATGATTTCAACACCAATCTCTTTCCTCCACGAAGGTTGTAGTAGACATCTTCCCACACTTTTGAGATCAAGTTGAAGTTTCTGTGCAATGGATATGAAAGTGCTCTACGGATACTGGTTATCACTGTGGCTCTTAAGATATTGTCGTCGCTAACAGAAGGAACCAAGATCTGCGAATCTAAGAAGCAGATTTGTGGTGTGAGTTTTCCTATCGTCCATGCACTTTCTGTGTTGTGGTCTCCTTCTGTTTCGCGCAACTCGAAATGGTAGGCAAAGAGTAAAGAGATTAATAGAGTCAAGAGTTGAGGACGGTAAGAATCTTCTATTAAGTATGATTTCCTTGGAAGAGCGATCATTTTTTCTTGTTCTTCCTTGGTGAAGTCGACTCCCATAATTTTCTCTCGTTCTTCTTGGGGTAATTTCTGTTGTGCCTGGTACCATTTCAAGAATTTCTTTGACACAGGGTTTGACCATGTTATGAGCTCCTTGAACATCTTATCGTCATCTTCACTTGGATATTTTTCCATGATATAATCTGCAGCATAATATTCTAAATCAAACTTTACATTTTCTTTGATGAGACGTTCTAAAATCCTATCTGTGGCTGAAGTGTTTTCAGAGTCTCCTAGCTCGTTGATATCATTACCATTTGATGAAGATATGTTGATGATTTGATCATATTGATTATTGAACCCATATTTAATGGATGTCACTTGTATTTCTGGATCTTGTGCTTCCTGTTGGGTGATTTCCCAATCGAACTTTTCTCCCTCAGTCACACCTGGAGAGTTATTGCCTTCACCAGTACTCATTACGTTATCCACATCAAGCTCCTCGATCAAGGGTCCCTTCTCTACCTTTTTCTCGTCGACCCTTGCCAACAACTTTCCGGTCAAATCCAAGTCTGGGAAATCTTGACCCTTGATTTCCTTCGGAATCTTTATCTTCACAGACTCCGACTTGGAGTCGAACTCAGCGTGTGCTCTTTCGTCGTCCACACAAGAGAAAGGTAACCTTAATCTCAAGTAGTATGGAGTCATCGAGAATACAAACAATTCGTTCTGCACCACCATTTCAATATTCTGGGCACTAAAACGAACGTGAGAGATCTTCACTTCGATGAATATGAATTCTTCATCTTGGTTGATGTTGAAGAACGGAGTGATCATGATTTAGGAAAGGTTTAAAATTTGAAATGATCCTGAATTGCTGATAGATTATAATAAAACAAAAATGGCTATAATGCTGTACAACTGTTAGATATTCCGCAAGGCTGCTATCTACTTATGGTGTTGTCTCTTTCCGATATCTATCTATGATATTTGTTTGATATCTCTATTTCAAGGTATTTCTATGACGTTTTTTGTGAGCCGCGCGATGGAAAATTCAAATCCTTCACATCACTAATCACCACCATTCACCGACAATGCCGGCAAAAGATGAGATAAATAATACCGTTGAGGCGATAGAGAATCCCGTGGCGGCTCCAGTGGATCCAAAATCGAAGCCAAAGAGAAAATTCATTGGTAAACCACAAACTAAAGCAGCCTCAAACGATGCGGTGACACTCACAACGAAACGTCATGTTGGAAGAGTAATGAACCAGATTCCTGAAGAAATACTTCAAGATAAAGACTTGAATCAAGCCATAAAGTTGTTGCCTTCAAACTATAACTTTGAAATCCACAAAACCGTGTGGAACATTCGTAAACAAGGGGCAACAAGAGTTGCCCTCCAAATGCCAGAAGGGTTGTTGATCTATTCTCTTATTATATCGGATATCTTAGAACAGTTTTGTGAGGTGGAGACTGTGGTTATGGGAGATGTTTCGTATGGAGCTTGTTGTATCGATGACTATACTGCCAGATCGCTAGACTGTGATTTCATTGTCCATTACGCGCATTCATGCTTGGTACCCATAGATCTCACCACCATCAAGGTTTTGTATGTGTTTGTGACCATCAACATCGATGAAACCCATTTGATAAATACCATTAAGTTGAATTTCGAAAGAGGAACTCAGCTCGCAGTGTTTGGAACCATCCAATTCAACCCCACCATCCACAGCATCAAAGCCAAGCTTGAGAATGATGAAAAACCAATCTACCTTATACCTCCTCAAACCCGTCCGTTGTCGAAGGGTGAAGTTTTGGGCTGTACGTCTGCCAGGTTGAACAAGGATCAAATCTCGGGGATGATTTACATTGGAGACGGAAGGTTCCACTTGGAAAGTTCCATGATCCACAATCCAGAAATACCAGCATATAGATACGACCCTTATTCGAGAAAGTTCACTCAAGAGTTCTACGACCAGAAAGAGATGATCAAGGTTAGGGAGGACGCCATCAAGACAGCAGTAAAGGCTAAAAAGATTGGTTTGATTCTCGGTGCATTAGGGAGACAAGGAAGTCCTGTAACTTTGGATAGGTTGGAAGTAGAGTTGGCCAAGAAGGGCATCAAGGTGGTGAAGATCATTTTGAGTGAGATCTTTCCTCAGAAGTTGTCAATGTTTGATGACATCGATGCTTTCGTTCAAGTGGCGTGCCCTAGGTTGTCTATTGATTGGGGTTATGCTTTTGATAAGCCTTTGTTAACTCCGTATGAAGCAATGGTGATGTTGGAAAATGATAGAATGTGGGATGAAGGATATTATCCAATGGATTATTATGAAAAGGATGGATATGGAAGAGGTAAGGTTCCTGATCGTAGTGGGATATAGAGAATATGATAAGCTGATCTGGGATATCGAATACATCAATGCAAGCATCATGTAAATCGAACTCTTTCCAATTCCAAGAATCTTTAACTACAAAACAAATGAACATTCGATATCATTACAAGAGGGATCATTCAGAGTGACATAGTATTAAACATCTGTATAAATCTTCAGATTACAATTCTTTCAATCTTACACTGATGCTATTAGTTATGAACTTCTGTGCGGGCTACTGATTGAACAAGAACTCAAGAGATGAGCCAGCTTGAACTATCTTGATAGGAGAGATTCCAATACAATTCCCAAAACTAATTCTATGAAAGATATTTTAGGTTATATAATCAAACCCTTCTAAATTCAGAAGCATTTCTTAAACTCTAGCCACTATGATAAAAAGGAAACAATACCATATTATAATACTGTAAATAATGATGAGCCATGAATTTAGACTATAAATGTCTCTAGATTTATCAGATAAACGTATGAGTTTCAGAGCTCGGTTTGAATGTTCTACCATCCCATTTACTCCATTAATGAGCTCCTTATTTCAACATATTCATCTTCTACCCCTAACAAAGTAGCGACTTCAATGTCAGACCAAGAAAACTCTTCCTTCAAATATTCCCAGATAATGGTATTAAATTTATAATAGAATTTCACGTATTCGAACGAAGAGTTCATGACGATATCGTTGACAATCAACGGCGAGTTCAATTTCATCATCGATTGTTGCATATCAATGAGGGCGTTTGGTAAGACATCTTGAATAACCAAATTGACTTCTGAAATAATATCTCTAGAAAATAATTTATTTTCTTTAATTGGCTCGTAAATGGAAATGTCAAAGAAATCATCTGTAAACGGACAAATCATGTTGATGATGTTGAAATAATCATACAATTGGGTTTCCTTGAGGAGAGTGTCGAGTTGGTAGGACGTGATTTCGTTAACTAGATTGTTATTCAACTCGTTGATCTCCAATACCTTGTCACTAAGGAGGTTTATAGGGATGATTTTGGATAAGATAAGATCAAGAAAGTTTTGTTTCAAAATAAGTTGATCTCTTTTATCGGTGAACAACTTGTTGTTTGATATGTGATGGTAAAACACGTCGATTGGTTGGTTGACAATCATAGAGGTGAATTTTTCATGGTCACTAGTAGATAAGTTAAGAATAGTGTCAGAGTTGAGCTGATCAATTATGGGCAAGATGTCGGAGTAAAAATCGATTATCCACTCAGGAGGTTGCAAATCAATACTCAAGTCTAGCTGTGCTTGATTGCTTGATTTTATTGTAGCCAAATTATTATTAATTATAGTTATAATCTTGTCTTGAGAAGATTTCACAAGCAAATGGATTGTTTGGAGGATATCGTTTTCTGGAGATAATTGTTTCGAAAACATGACAGTGTAGAGCTCAACCAAGTTGTAGATTGAGTACAAGGTTGACAATTTAGTGTTCAAGGAGATGATTTCATCGATTTTTGATTTGATGGGTTTGGAAAGTGGTTTGAGGATTTTATTTAATATTTCATTATTTTTTGAAATATTATCATCAGTCAAGAAAATATTTGAAATGGTTTCAATTTCGTTAACAACGATAGAATGAATATATGCTAACAAGTCACCAATGAATCTGATTGGATCATGTGCAGATATGAAGATTGGTCTTGAATTTTTGGAACCGGAAGAAGATACTTGAATTTCATTCAAAAAGTCGTCAAGCAACACCTTTGATCTTGATTCTGTGAAATTGGCTACTATTGAATTATAATAATTCATTTTGTTTTTCAAGTACTTTAAACATTTCTGAAGTATAGTTAACTTAGTTTTAGAATTCAACGAGTACAAGTTTCCAAGTGATTTGTTGGTAAAATTGACAATTTTGTCGATTGATTTATTGATGATTTGATTGATTTTCGACATTATTTTGAGTCCCAATTGTGGATTATCAATTGAGAGTAAAATTGAACAATTCTCATTAATCAATTCTGCTTTCTGTAATACTTTGAAGTATTCATCATTAATCTCCCCAGAGCTCAAGACAAACTCTTCATACTCATCAAGAGTGAATTTTGCCTTGAAATTAATCAACAAATTCTTCTTCAACATTATTGACTTCTTTTCCTTGTTCAAATCTACAATTCTTGAATTGAAATGGCTGGAGAGTTGGTAGTTTTTGTCAATTTTCTCGTTAGTGCTGTTGTTGAGTTCGTTTAATTTCACAAGCTTCTCTTGCAAAACCTTTAGTTGTTTAATTGTTGGACTGTACTCCTTCAAAACCGAACTTTGGTTCTTAATTAATTCGTTTTCAATCAAGCCCCGTAATTTTTTTCTCGAAATTGATCCATTCACCCCAGGTTCTATTAATTCTTTGATGTTGTTACTTGTTAAATTGTCTGAATATTTATCTTCAAGATTTATGAATACCTCCTTGATGAATGAATCATTCATCTGGTTATTCAATACTCGTGAAAGTCTGTTTGATAACGAGTTGTGTTTTATGGGTCCTGTAGACTCATTCAAAACGGTTTCTTCCTTGTCAATAATATTTAGCGATAGCTTAGCATATTTCTCTGCTATTTTGATTTCTTTGGAGTAATTTGTGTCTTTCGTTGATGTCTCGTCTCGTTTCAAGAGGTTTCTAGTTAAGTTGTTGAAATTCGAAAATCTTTTCCCCAAGTTTTCGATATTTGTTGTGATTGGAAGTGATAATGCTGGTTGTGGAGATGGTAGGTTGGTTCCTCCTTCCGCGGAGGTCTCCTGGTATGAATCAAAGTCTATGAAGTCCATTGGGTGATAACGTCTCTGTTCGTTAAAAACGTTGATTCAATTGTTGGTGTTATATTGGAAAATACACGACCTAGTATCAGAATCCAGATCTTTGATTTGAGAGAAAGTTAGGATAAGTAAAAGTTAGTAGAAAGAAGATTATGTTATAGAGAGTAGTACTGTACTTGAGAGATATGGTTGATTGAAGATTAATGAGGTATAATATAGGATATCTTGATATTTTACAAGACTGCTAAAAGTCATTTCATACGCCTATTTCGTGTTGTCTTCAGCTATACTTGGTGAGAGATATTCGACATTCGTTCATATGATTCAATTGTTGTAGGTTGTTTCTAATCAAATCTTTGCCAAACCAATATTATCTACCATTCCCTGTTGGAATTAACTTTAAAACTCGAAACCCAATGAACACTATGGTTTTACTTTTAGAACAAGACAATTGGTAGTAGACCGTTGTTTTCAATCCACTTGAAACTAGCTACGTAGATATTAAAAGATCAACAAAAAGTATTTTTGTAGTCTTTGAGTTGATATTATTCAAAGAATGAATACTTATGTAAATAATTTAAAAATGAATAATTTGAGAAACTTTTTGCAGCAATTTTTAAAAACACTTTAAAAAAATATTGCTTAAACAAGCATTTATAAACCATTATACTCTTGATATATATAATTTGCACCATCATACCATTAACTTCAAGACTAGGAAGTGCCGGATGTTAATAGTTCCAATTCAAATAGAGTTTCAAGACAGAGCAAATAATATTGCGGTAAGGATGTTTTCAATGACAAATTGAAGACTCAATGGTCATACTTGGCTGCAAAAAGAGGATATAAATTACAAATACGTCACTAATATCCAGAATATGAGCAAATACAACCTAATGCAGATTTTAAATTCGATACCAATTATTAAAACTGGAGGTAACTTCCAAGTTACAACTATGTCTTCTAAAAAATCAGAAACCTGAGCAACTATTCGTTAGAATTAAAATATGAAATTCTCTTCCATATTAAAAAGAATCCTCCAATTATACCCTTGATAATGAATCTAATTTTGTTGTATTTGGGAATATTATAGTTTCGCCAATATGTCATTGTTCTCAGATAAGTTCACGTAGTATTTCCACATTAGAACTCTAAACAGAAAAGTCCACATTCGAAAGATATATGAATTACTACCGGAGTAGCTCTAAGTACAGTTAAAGAGAATATAAAAGGATAAGAATCTGGACCGCTTATCTTGGAGTTGCTGGAACTTGCATTTTTTGCACCCAATAATCCATATTGCAAAATCCATGGATGTAAAAATTCATATTCATATAGACTATCAACTTGTACCATTTACAAAAGCAAAGTTCCAGCAGAATAAGCTAAAAATACTTGAACTTTGAGGAGTTCTTAGACCCCTTATAACTTTCTACCAAGCCATTTCAGTTTCACTTTAATCGTTAAAACTCACGTGACCGGACTATTTTCAAAATTTTCAATTGTCGTGTTTTGAAACCACCTCCACCTTAGGACACAACAACAGATAGATACGAGATGGCTAAAAATAAAAAGAAAGCCAACAAGGTCAAACCAGAAGAGTCTATAAATCCGTCCCCGAACCCTTCACCAATTCAAGATCAAATAGAGGAGCCAGAAGATGACAACACAACAAATGCAAACGATAATGAATCTTTAGTTACACAATTGCAGCACAAGGTGGAACTATTGACGTTAGAATTGAAGAAAAAGGAGGAGGAGACCGAAGCATTGGAAGCTGCAAAAAATCGCAAAGAAGAAGAGTCGTCGACTACGGCACAGGACACATCATCTCAAACTTCAGAAAACTCGGACTTGTTAGCTCAATTAAAATCAACACAATTAGAGCGTGATGAGATCAAATCATCTTATGATACATTACTAAGCAAGCTTTCATCTATGAAATCGATCTTCAGTAAAATGAAGGAGGCACAAAACGAGTTGGAAGAATCAAAATCTAAAGTTGAAGTATTAACATCCGAAAATGAGGACGCTAAAGCAAAAATCGACAAGCTAACGACCGAAAATAAAGAGTCAAAATCAAGAATCACAGCTTTTACTACAGAAAATGCACAGTTGAAGTCCAAAGTTTCTGAGACAAGTGGATCCCATTCCAAAAATACCGAGATCATAACCAAACTAACAGAGCAAAATAATGACTTAAATAATGAATGTGAACGACTCTCTACATCGTTGACTAAGATTAGACGTGAGTTTCAATCTCAGGTTGATGAGCTACAAGATGATAAATATAATTTAGAGAACCAAAATTCGAAGTTGTCCAAGAGAGTAAATGAGCTAAAAGTAGAGATTAACGAGTTTGGTTTGATAAAGAGTGAACTTAATATTGAAGTTGAACAATTACAGGCTAAAGTCGACGAGTTGAATGAGATTTTGGTTGACAAAGATCTCGAAATCGAAAATACGAAGCAGTCGTTACTGAATGCAAATGAGCTTTTGAAGAGCTCTGAGTCAAAGCTTGCCGATGTTGAGGCTGTAAATAAAGAAACAGTTTTAGATTTGAAGAAGACTATTGCTGATTTGACTGAAGAAATGACTTTATTAAAAAGTAATCTCAGCGAATATGAAGCGAAAGTGGAGGAATTGAAAGTGGAATTGAAAACTATTGACGACTTGAAGGTGGAAGTTAACAATAAGCAATTATTGATTGGAAAATTACGTCACGAAGCCATCATTCTTAATGAACATTTGACCAAATCGTTGACAATGTTGAAACAAGGTAATGACGGGAACAGTAAGTCTATAGATAAGGAGTTGATTTCAAATGTTATTGTTAGTTTCTTACAATTTCCTCGTGGTGATACCAAAAAATTTGAAGCATTACAACTTATTAGTGCTCTATTAGAGTGGGATCAGGTACAGAGAGTGGCAGCGGGTCTAAGTCATGTGAGTGGAGGAAGCGTAAGTCAGGATGAGGATGGGAAGCCAACAAGACAAAGTTTTGTTAATTTATGGACAGAGTTCTTGGAGAAGGAGTCAAGAAAGTAGAACACTGGGAAGTCAAATTGTTAATATAATTAACTCACAGCAGTTGAAACTACTTGATATCTTTTACCCACATTATACCAGGGCGACATTCATTATAAGATATTGTTTAACAACACTATCTCTTCCCCTACATCCGAAGATGTTAAAACAGTTCACTCACTCAGTTGCAAAAAAACACTTTGATTGGGTTATAGCCCAGCAGAATGAACTAGGTCTATACTATTCCTCTTTATTCACAGGAAAAATGATCGAGAAGGGCTCTCGTTTCATTTAGAGTTATACATCTTCAACTTTACAATGAAATAGGGCTTCAGTCCTTCTCCCAACCCCTCATAGGAGGCATCGAGCTAGTTCTCCTTCAAATTGAGCAAAATATGCATATTGTGCATCACTTAAATCTTCATTAATCCAAACATTTTTCATTCAGCTCTTCCTAATCATGAAATTCCACAACGATCCTTTGCTAAGGAGGGTCCACCTAGCATACATATATACATACGCTGTAAAATACCATCTTCGTTAGTGTGCGAACCAATTTTGAAATCGTGCACCAGAAATCTAAATACAAGAAGCCTTCACTGCAAACGTCGATTGAAACCTTGTGATCCGTAACTTGGCACAGAACCATCAATTCCAACTGTATTGCCAGAATTAAGTCATGGTTGACATAAGAACCCTATTCGGCTCAATGCAGGAAAAACCTGTACGTATTTTGGTTTGTGAACAATAAGTTTGAGTACTAACAGACGCGTAGGCTAAGAAAGCAATATCGAAGAGAAAGAACACTGAAACACCGACGGCTGCGCCTAAGAAAGTCAAAACAAGCAAATATTTTAATAAATCCGAGGAGGATGCAGATGTTATAAATCTAGACTCAGAGGATGAGAAAGCGGAAGATTTCGATGACGATTTTGATGATTTTGATGACGATGATATAGAATTTGTGGAAGAGGTGAAGAACAATCCTAAGAGAACCACTAGGGCAAAAGCATCTACACCAGTTGAAACTGAAACAAAACTTCCTGTCAAGAAGGCTGTTGAAATAGAATCTCCAGTGAAAGCGAAATCTGTTCCAAAATCAGAGGCTAAATCACCAGCCAAAGCAACAAAATCCACTCCAACAAAGGCTTCTCCAGCCAAGAAAACCAAAACCAAGCCAACTCCAGCTCCTAAGCTAGAAACCAACGGCTCCTCAAGAACCGCTGATGATGTTTTATCTGAAATTCCTGATGCCCAATTACCTGAAACTGAAGAGGGTAAAGCATTCAATTTCTTCGCCAAAAAAGCTGCTCCATCTGGTGGAGATTTTTCACTTGTAGACATTCCTGAAGCTCAACCAAATTGTTTATCTGGATTGACTATAGTTTTCACAGGAGTATTACCAAGATTAGATAGAGATGCATCTGAAAACTTGGCCAAAAGATATGGAGCCAAAGTAACTAAGTCAATTTCAGGAAAGACAAGTCTTGTGGTGATTGGAGACGAAGCAGGTCCATCTAAAGTGAAAAAAATCAAACAATTGAAAGTGAAAGCAATTGACGAAGACGGGTTTATACAATTATTACAAAGTATGCCAAAGGAAGGAGGAGGCGGAGAAGATGCAATGAAAGCGAAGATGAAGAGAGAAGAAGAAGAAAGGAAGATAATCGAAGACGCGGAAGAGGAAGAGAGACAAATGAGATTACAAGAAGAGAAGGCAAGAAAAGCAGAAGCAGCAAAGTCATCGCAGAGCCAATCACAATCAAGTCAAGTGGATCGTAAACCTGCTGAACAACCCAGAGTGATATCTAATGATGAAAAGTTATGGACTGTAAAATATGCACCAACAAACACATCTCAATTATGTGGAAATAAAGGACAAATTCAAAAGCTTCAAAATTGGCTAGAAAATTGGTTCACTAATGCCAAGCAGGACTTTAAAAACCCTGGATCTGATGGCTCAGGAATATACCGTGCTTGTTTGATCAGTGGACCACCGGGGATAGGTAAAACCAGTGCAGCACATTTAATTGCAAAAAACCTTGGATTTGATGTGTTGGAAAAGAATGCATCTGACGTTAGATCCAAGTCCTTATTGAACTCCAACATCAAATCTGTGTTGAACAATACTTCTGTAATGGGATTTTTCAAGGCTAGAGACGGCCAACATGAATCTACCAAGAACGACAAGAAATTTTGTTTAATTATGGATGAAGTTGATGGTATGTCAAGTGGAGATCATGGAGGAGCTGGAGCGTTGTCAGCTTTTTGCCGTACAACCAAGATGCCAATGATTTTAATCTGTAACGATAAATCATTACCAAAGATGAGAACTTTTGATAGAGTGACGTATGACTTATCCTTCCGTAGACCATCTGAGACTGAAGTAAAGTCTCGTCTTATGTCTATTGCACTTCGTGAGAAGGTCAAGCTTGATCCAAGCGTAATTGGACAATTGGTGCAAGCAACAAATAACGATATCAGACAGATGATCAACCTTTTATCGACAGTATCAAAGACACAGAAGGTGATTGGATCCGACGAAGCTCGAGATGTATCCAAAAGCTGGAAGAAGCAAACAGTGTTGAAACCATTTGACATCACGAGCAGATTATTAAACGGACAGATATACTTACCGGGAGCAAAGCACAGTTTGAACGATAAAATCGATTTATATTTTAACGACATTGACTTTGCTCCATTGATGATTCAAGAAAACTACTTGTCTACTAGACCCATGAATTGCAATACCCCGCTAGAACATTTGGAGCGAGTTGCAAATGCTGCAGATGACATTTCGCAGTCGGATCGAGTCAACTCGTTAATTAGATCAAGTGAGCAGCAATGGAGTTTGTTACCGTTCCATGGTGTTATGTCTTCAGTTAGACCATCACTGGAAGTTGCAGGGAGTGTCACACAACGTATAAATTTTGCAGGGTGGCTAGGACAAAACTCCAAGGCCATGAAGTACCAGAGGTTGTTACAAGAATTACAATATCATACGAGATTAAGAACGTCTACCGACAAGAAAGAGTTGAGACTCGACTACATGTCTGCCTTTATTAACAAGTTGACCGCGCCAATTTTGGAACACGGTGAAGATGGGATTGAAAAGACCATTGAAATTATGGACTATTACTATTTAACCAAAGAAGACTGGGACGCAATCATTGATTTTGGAGTGGGAACTGCCAGTGGCGATGTCATTCTCAAGAAAATACCCACCAAGGTAAAGACTGCCTTCACCAGAAAGTACAATAGTGCATCGCATCCTGTGGCCATTTATAAGACAGGAAATTCTGTAACTGCAGGTATGGGGAGGAAGCAAAAGGTTGATTTTGAGGACGTAATTGAAGACGATACTCAAAAGGACGATGACGAAGAGGAAAAGGAAGACACTGACACAATTGATGCCAAGAAGGATAAACTTATTAAGGTAAAAGCCAGACCTTCAAAGGTTACAAAAAAGAAACCAGTGAAGAAGAAGAAGTAGCAGAGTTTGGGATGATCTGAATGTCGCGATATTGATGACAAGAAGGAATTCAATCCACTTATTTTTATTAAGTTAAGCCAATAACTGCTATACTTAATTATACAAAGACTAGGACTAGTTAGCGATTATGTCACTTAGAGACATTGTTAGTAAATAAATGGATTGTGCATTAGACAGCTTAGACAATTGTGGGTCGCTATGACCCATACCAGACAATTCTGGACCACTACACACTAAGTCGCTACTAAACTGCTACTAAAGCGTTACGAAGCGTACTGGGGCCTGGGCCATCGCCTACAATTACCAAGATGTGGGACCAGTAACTACATCACACTTGACTACATCATATAGAACCAGAACCACACCGGCCACCCAGCAGCTCCCTGTGCCTCATAAATTGTAGTCCAATCTCGCTAACTAGTGCATTCGTAAATCGCACCCTCACCTCAGGAACGGCTTCAGGAACAAAGGAGAAGTCGCACTTCGTGAAATCTCGTAAGAAATTACTCACTATTGGCACCACATACTTCAACAGCCACACAGGTAACCACACGTGTAATCTAATTCTCGTGAGGATAAAGGACTCCATAACATCAATTGTTGTTATCCACTCATTAACCCTTATTATTCTGTATTTGACGACCACGACACGTCAGATCAGATCAGGAGACTTTTCGAAAATAAGGAAACTTACACAGGAAGACACCAAGGAGACGATATAGAAAAGAGTAGTAGGTCTAATATCCGTCTAACAAGTCTTTGAGTTACCGAATCGATTGTAAATATCAATAGACATATTAATAGCGGAGACATTCGGATTCCATATACCTCACTGCTTGGGCGTATACTTCAACTATTAGAGTCACTTCAACAAGAGCTAGCTATAACAAACTAGCCAATCTAGCCTACTAGAATAGACTCTACTTGGATAAATTCCAAATTGGCCATTCAACAAAATATTACTCATCATCCATCACGCTAACTCATAGCACACATCCATATCACTAATTTCATAAACATCCATCATGGCTAACCCTCTATTTAATATCCCAAACACCAAAAGACAGGACAATAGGCTACCCAAGCTAGCCATACCATCATCCCTGCCAGTGGTACAAGAAAGCAGCCTTTTACTATCACAACTCTCTGTGACGTCAGCAACACCATCCTCGACACCCAGCACACTCAACTCCAACTATACAATCACCAACAACCCCAAACTTAAACGGAAGCCTCCACCCATTGATTTTCTGAGAGTAAACGGATCCAATTCTTTGACACCAGATACCGCGTCGCCAGCCATATCCGTGGATAGTGACGAGTTCAAGAACCACGCACAAAGTATAAGTCGACAATATCAAAACCCGTCGGAAAATCGCCAATATCAAAATCCTTCAGAAAACACTCAATACGCACAAAGTCACGATTCAAATCCCTCCAAACAGGCCCCGGGCGCCAAAGATCCGCTTGAAAAAGATATAGAAGAATTGACACCCGAAGATTGGAACGTTTTAGCAAACAGTAATAAAATCATCGAGCTCTGCAAGTTGGGTGAAGGAAACGGAGGAAGTGTTTCGAAATGCGTGTTGACGAACAATGCATCGGGAAAACCGTCCAAGATATTTGCGTTGAAACTTATCAACACCGATCCAAACCCCGATATCCAGAAACAGATCATCAGAGAACTCCAGTATAATAGACTTTGCAACTCGTCCAATATAGTAAAGTACTATGGAACTTTTATGGTCGAAAAACAGTCCATGATCGGAATAGCCATGGAGTACATGGCCGGAAAGTCTCTTGATGCAATATACAAACGTGTGATTGAAATCGATCCTAGTAATAGAATCAACGAAAAAGTGTTGGGCAAGATTGCAGAGTCGATATTGAACGGCCTCAACTATCTTCACCAACAGCGAATAATACATCGTGATATCAAGCCGTCTAACATCTTGTTGGATGCTCAAGGAAACGTCAAGCTATGTGATTTCGGGGTCAGTGGAGAGGTTGTCAACTCATTGGCCACAACGTTTGTGGGGACTCAATACTATATGGCCCCTGAAAGAATAGTAGGGAAACCATACACCGTAACGTGTGATATCTGGTCGTTGGGGTTGACGCTATTGGAAGTGGCTACGGGAAAATTTCCGTTTGATAATGGCGACGCTGATCTCTTGACTCTTGGTCCTATTGAATTGCTCTCGTTGATTTTAGAGTACGAACCAAAATTGGAAGATATACCAGAGGAGGATATTTACTGGTCCGATTCGTTCAAAAACTTCATAGCGTTTTGTTTGAAAAAAAAGAGTGAGGAAAGACCGTCTCCAAAGCAGTTGTTGAATCATCCATGGTGTGTAGGGCAGAGAGGAGTAAGGGTTAGGATGGACAAGTTTGTCGTGAAATTGTGGGGAGACAATGAATCATGAGAGGAGAATACTTATACTAATTTGGATTACTGATATCACTAATTGATCACTAATTGATCGCTAATTGATCACCAATTGACCTTGCAAGTGAAGCTATGTTTTGATTCTATATCCACTAGTTTGCAAGAGTTTTCTTGTGATTTACACTAATATCTATTTTTCACCAGACGATCCAGCCACTACTATACTGACGAAGATCAGTCCAACATATATGAGTCCCTATTGATGAATAACTCACTTGAAATGTGGATTGTTAGCTAGAGCCCAAATATACCCGCGTCTCTATGAAATCATCTAGAAACGACCATATCTAAGCGAGGACTTCGTCTATCACCAGTTAAAAGTCGAAGTCATCGCAAGGATCTACCTTTGACATCAATGGTCACTGTGTATGACAATTGGAACCACGAGACAATAATCAGAATCAAGTCTTCTCAGTAAAGTCGCCAAATCGGAATCGCCAAATTCCAACATAATATACCTAATATATATACTGACAATTGTGAGATTGAACTATAAGTATAATAACCTTTAAATCAGCTTATCTTAATGTTATTTATATGAATTTCATCTAAGAACCAACATTCCGATCCAAGACTTTTCAACTAAGAGATTTTGCAACCGTTGGAGGATCCGTAGTCAGGATGTATGTAACATCACGTGATAATGCCATACTCAGTATAAGCTTTGGATATCACCAGTGACATCCACCACCAACCCAGTAGCTAGCACCGTATCCACGTGCCAGATATACAAACTAAATACTGCTACCATTTATGTCGTAGTTATAACTCTAACTACAAGGTTCCACTATACTATGACTATATCTTGTCCTTAAACGCAGCCTATCACGTGCCACCAACCAATCATATCTCACAAAAAACAAATTTCAAAACTAAATTCTACTCCATCAAACTACACCACTACAGCAACACATACAAAATGCCTGTACCATTCGAAGGGTTGTTGCCATATGCCATCATGACCGCGTTCTTTGGACTCGCTGGCCACGGGGTTGGATTCATCAGATACTGGGATAACGGTTGGAAGAAAGACAGATTCGACTTGGACGAGTGGGATGAAAGAATGATGAAAAGAGATTTCATGTTGACGGGGGTCCAGAGAGGCCAGAGTAGTGACGCCATTGCACCCGAACATTTTAAGACCTCGGATGTCAAATTACAAAGATACTACACTCCTTACAGAGATCAATTCTTCTCCCTCAGAGAGAGATTATACAGAGGTTATGTTACCGGAAACTGGGACTTGTCGTAGACCACCAGGCAGTGGTCGTATTGAGACGAGAGATGACTTTATATATAAGATCACGTTTCTTGGATAAGATCAGATTTGATATATCCAGCTTGATATGAGACAGACTTCCATATGAAGGATTATCCGGACTTTATAAGATCATAGCATGCTAGAAGTTAAGTTACTATGACTAACACGACACCCAATACTAGCGATAGTATTCCTCATACATAGTTCTGCATTAATATAAGATACATTCAGTAATTGGATAGAAGGATGTTGTAGAAGTTGGTGAGAAGGGAATGAAAATAGTGAGAAAAGTTCAAGATTGGTGACAATCATAATTTAATGCCAAAAATTTGCCGAAATATGTTAACATGTTAATTAGGGGAATAAACTAGTAAGAATATGTTAGTTGGTGACCCGAACTATCTGAAATGTTATAATGCCTAGTAAATATTAGTGAAATTGAGTATCAGCGAATGAACTTATTAGAGATTCGACAAGGAAACCATATCCCAAATGGTAGTAATTATTTGGAGAAATAGTTAGTTATCCATCACGGATTAAAGATAATATAAAGTAGAATTATAATTATAATTTATTGACATTTGCTATACTATAGGTTTTTATTCTCTATAGAACTATTTCTCTTTTTCAATTTGGGTGCAAAATATAAATTTACCAAGGCAACAAGTGACAAAAGTTACTGGCACAAGGAGTCGACTCTTCCAATGACAAGAGCCTTTAATAATGTGTGATATAGTACATTTTGAAGTGACCTCATTGATTACGGCAAGATTTACCACTCTAAACCAATTTTTTGATTTTATCGTCGATTTTCATTATATCTCATCAGAGATTTTATCAAGAGATTGGAAATCTACCGAAATTAAACAAATAGTGGTGATATTCGTCATAACTTCGATCTCTTACAATGGAAATATCAGTTATGTATCGTATAATACCAGATAATCGTGGCCCAAGCTTCTTAAGTTTAGTTAGAGAGTTTAAAAGGCCAGACAATAAGACAATTACATACTCATAAGGTTATAAACCTTGGCTACAGTTCTTCTACTTAAACCAGCTCCACCACCGCCATATAATCTCTCTATGACTCTATATTATGCTACTTAAAATCCTTATAGGTCCACTTCTCAGTAACCTTTGGAGCATACTTTCTCTTCTTTCCAACAGGAACACGGGTCTCGATCTTTCCGGTCGATTGCAAATTCATCATCAGGTCATAAAACAAATTTCCTTCTGGTTTCAAGTTCTTCAAGTTGTTTGTCAACTCGTCGGACAATTTGACTTCCAAAGGAGCTTCGATGGTGTCGTATCTGAATAATTTCTTTGGTTTTCTGACCTTATCGGACAGCTTTTCGGCCCTTGCAATTTCAGCCTTTTCAGCCTCGGCTTCTGCAGCCAAAATTTCGTCCAAGTTGGTCAAGTCCTTCAATTGTCTCTTCCAGCCCTTCAACTGATCCTCCAACTCCATTCTCTTCTTATGTTTGGCTTCTCTATTTCTCTTAGCTTTGGTTTTGATCTTGATTTTGGTTGGTTGGTTGATGGATAATGAATAGTCTTCAGTTGCTTCTTCTTCTTCGACTTCGACTTCTGCGGTTTCTTCGTCATCAGTACTGTCGACTTCCTTATCTTCTAATGTTTCTACGAGATGTTGGATTCTTTCACGATATTCGACGATTTGTTGTCTTGTGACTTCACGCTTGTATTCCAAATCGTACTCCGTATTGATCAAGGCCTTCCAGGATTCTAACGAAGGGTTGTATGATTTACCAGCATGGATGAATTTCTTATTCACGTCATTTTCTGATATTTTGATAGGTTGGTATTTGAGAGTTTGTGGAATAACAGTGGCGTTGGTTACTCCCGAGGTTGAGGAGAAATATGGGAAAGCTTCGGCCACGTCTTCTGCAGTGGCTGAAATCAAAGGTGTTTTTGAGTTGGCGGTTTTCGATTTAACTGCCTTTGCTTTCTTAGGCTCTTCGCCCCATAAATCATCGTTATTCACACAGATCAAACCGTCTTTTTCAATACGGGTAACTATCTTTGATTCGTCTCCGTACTTTCCTCCATTGAGCTTCAACAATCGTAAAATCTCTGTACGTTTAACGCCCTGGATGGTGTTGTGTTTTGAAGCTTTGAGTGGTTTGCAGAGTCCTGGAACCTTGGACTTGTTGGTGAGAATCTCAGTGGATTTCAATTTCTTAATGCTGCTGTTGCTAGTAGATGGTGTAGAGTCAATAACGAAGCCGTCATCTCCACTTTTACTTCCAGTCAACCTTTCGATTTCTCGTGATTCTTCTAAACCGGTCTCGATATCTTGGATGTCCACATTCTTTCTCCATGCTTTTTTACCTTTTCTAGAAGGCTGGGACCTTTTGGTTGCGTCACTCATGTTGGTATGTTAGATATGGTTGATTAGGTTGGAGTATGTTGCAGGGATTTTATCAGAGATGAGATGAGTAGAAAAAATGGGATTTGATCACGTGACAACAAAAGTGTGAAATGTATATTAGCGATAAAGGTGCCATGAAAGCTATATAAGGGTATATAAAGTGATAGAGAGATGTTATGTCCATCTGAAAACGACTTCATTGGTTGGGCGTCGTTCTTACTTCTAATTGCTTTGATACCAGGTATTGACATTGGTTAAGACACGTCCATTTAAAAATGGTTGCAAAATAAGTCAAAGAATTACAAGGAGAAGAGGTCTTATTAATATTTATGTGTTTGTGGGTTACATAAGGATGCAGTAAATTTATGCTAGAGAGGATGTAATGTAGAGTAGCGATTTGTACTCTGACCATTTCCTAGTTAATTCTCGTTCCATAAATATTCTAAGAGCTTAGAAACGGATATGATATATTATTCCGAAAGACTGCGATTAGCACTTCACGTACCGAGTCCTTATCATAGAAGACGCTCTACTCCAGCATTCCACTCCGATAAACGACTAGTGGGTGGAGAGATAGTTGTTAACTTTCCTAAAATAGGAGTATTATATTATGTCCAAGGTAGCTTGTAATAAGCATGATAGAAGAGAACCGTATGACAGCCATCGAGCCCAAGAGGTTCTATTTCTAGTTCAGCAGATCTTTTAGTATGCTCTGCTCAGGATTTCATCCTTTCACAGAAGCTGTCTAGAGCAGACCTGAGCAAAACTGATTAGACTTAGGATAGTTAAGCGAGTTCTATATTCATAATTCTCTTACGATTATTGTATTAGAGAGTTCCAGTTCATGATCATTCTAAAGGGGCCATGTGATTGAGCTTTGTATAATTCGTTTGATGAGCGTTTTCGTTCGTTCTCTGCTAACAATCTCTCATTTTTGATTCCAAAATTGTCCTTAGTACTGGAATTAACACTCACTGGTGAAACCATTCATACAATGTTTATTTTAGCTCCATCTGTACAACCATTTGCAATTCTTGTTCATGATTACACCCGAAACAAATATCTGGAACTAATAGCATTCTAATATATCACTAATAGTTCACTTTTCACTCCTCTTCATAGTATGTCACATCCCCCTTGTAGTCAAAGCCTCTTGCTAACTTTTCGAGATTCTGCTCGCTCAATCGATTCGAAATCTGAGGAGACAAATCCATAACCGGCTCATTAGAAACAGTGGACTTTCTTCTCTCTCTCCTCTCCTTCTTATCCTTCTTCAAAAGCTTATCTCGATCTAAAACGTTTTTGTCGTCGATTTTAAATAACATCATATTATTACGTCTCCTTACCCCTTCGTGGATCCAAAATTCACTCCTGTACAACTCCCAACCCTCTCTAATATCCGTATTGAAAACTCTTGCATTTAGAATCAATTTCACGTCCGTTACTCCAATTCTAGGTTGACATTGCAGTTGGCATGAGACCAAAAATACCTCCAAACGAGAATTCTTGTTATTCACAGTCGACGGATAAACTGTATGTAAACTGTTAATACACATTGTGGCAATAAACAACAGAAACTCTCTGATCAAGTCAATAATAGTATCACTTAAAGGTGTTTTGATCTTGATTAATCTTACATTCAATTGCCTGAGACCCTTGTTGGTTGACGATAAGAATTTTCGAGGAACTACGATCGTCTTTTGATACTCACCTGATAAATGATACAACATAAGGGTAACGAGAAGTGCAAGCAAACAAAACTGAAGCACGACCCTCACAGTACCCGTTGACGATAATATCGGATCCACAAAGAATAAGTGGTGGGAAATGGATGCTATTAAGGAACAGAGGATCGATAAGAAAGTCAAGTATTTTCTTCTTAATGCTCGCTGTTGGATGACTTGTTCTCGTAAGCTCTCTTCAAGAATTAATAAGTTACGAAAGATTTTTCCTGTTGCTGGCATCAGCGTATATCCTGTTCCCATATAATACTCCGAACCATTATGTCGTACTGATGAACGATGTGATTTCTCGCTAGCTAAGCCATCGGCTGATTTTGATGATCTTCTACGTACCCGTTTCTTCGGTTTGAGACTAGTTTTATTAGGAGATGGACTCGGCGACGGACTAAGCGAAGAATTGTTAAGATGCGTAACCGGGTTTAGAATGCTTGCAGTTTTGGTATGTTTACTCTTTGGAGTGTGGGTATGTGAAGGAGTAAGTCCTCTATGTTCTTCGTCGTCATGTCTTGGGCCCCTTCTCGGACTCTTATCAAAAGAACTCTGAGAGGCACCATCAGAATCTGAGTATAGTACAAAATCATCAGTGTTTGACGGAAATGGGCTTATATCCATCATCGAGTCTGACGACGGCATCATTGGTGTTTTGGGAGTCATGACTTGTGGTGAGTTGCCCAGCATTTCGGTTTTTGCTGATCTAGGTGGCGTTGAATTTATTTTAGGTTCTTCTATATCGGGAAGTATACCTTCTCTCTCGATCAGGTTTTCCATTACTTCATCAATATGTCGAGTTTCGTATCTCTGGGTGCATCTGGTTTTCATTTTTGACCTGGAGATAAAGTCGTGCGAGCCCCGATATGATATTCATTTTATATTCGATTTCGTAAACACGTAACATCTAGAGAACACGCCAGCTATGTCTACTCTAAAGCAGCAAAAAGAAGATTTTGTAACGGGGCTATTGGGAGGTAGCGTGGAGGAGATCTACAAAATTACAAGTGTCTCGTTAACATCATTTTTGGGGTTTAAATTGATGAAGTCGGGTCCTCAAGATATGGGGTTCTGGTTTGACTTTGTATTGAATTGCGGTGCGTTATTAGCATCAATCACAATATACAGTAGTCTGCCAGGATACTTACACATGATAGTATTGATTCCATGCGTCTTGGTGTATTTTTGGGGAAGAAACCTGGGGAAAGGCACTCCAGCGTCAACTTCAAAATCTACACAACTACTCCCCCAAAAGCCCTTTTTAACAGCATATCGTTCCCATATGATTCTCATCACAAACATGGCCATCTTGGCTGTTGATTTCAAAGTGTTTCCGCGTCGTTTCGCCAAGGTAGAAACTTGGGGAACATCTTTAATGGATTTGGGAGTGGGTTCCTTCGTATTTTCAATGGGGTTGGTACATTCCCGGTCTGTGATTAAATTGCACAACCAGAAACGTGTGAGATTCAGTCTCGCAAATTATGGATCTATTATCTGGAAGGGGATCGTGAAGTCTTTGCCGTTGTTAGCTTTGGGTGCAATCCGTTTGGTGAGCGTGAAACTGTTGGAATACCAAGAGCATGTTACCGAGTATGGTGTCCATTGGAATTTTTTCATTACCTTAGGTCTCTTGCCTATCTTGCTTGGTGTTTTGGATCCTATACTCAATATAATGCCTCGTTTCTTGGTGGCATTTGCAATTTCCGGTGTGTACGAGACTTTATTAAACAATACCGACTTGTTGAAGTTCATTTTAAGATCCGATAACAGAATGGATTCGTTTATTACTATGAACAAAGAAGGAATCTTTTCATTTATTGGATACTTGAGTATCTTTTTGTTTGGTCAGTCATTTGGTTCTTTTGTACTAACGAGCCGTCCTACACCCTACAATTTGGTGATGATTTCAAGTGCTCCCGTTCCCGGATCCAAAAAAACAAAGAAATCTTGGTTCGCGTCAATGTTGACAGTCTCAACCACCAGAGGCTTGGTCATTGCGTCAATCTTCTACCAGGTGATTTTTCTCTATTTCTTCCAACTGACTAGTATCTCTCGTCGGTTGGCAAATATGCCATATGTCATGTGGACAGTCTCGTACAACGCTGCTTATTTATTGGGATACCATCTCATAGATGCAGCGTTACCCAACATCAACTCAGCATTGCTTGATTCTACAAACAAAAATGGATTATTCCTCTTTTTGATTGGAAACTTGGCTACTGGATTTATCAATATGATGTGCAATACTTTAAAAGTGAAAGATTCGATTGCCTTTATCATTCTTTTAGTATACATATTGGCTACTTGTGTGGTCGCCGTTGTCCTTGACAAGAAGGGAGTCTATATCAAAATTTAGGTGATCCAAAATTCTAGATACTCATAGAAACGCCGTCTACGGTCCATGTGAATTATAAAGCTACAATTTGTTATATTGAACTTGAAATTTTAAACAGAAAGAACAATATCCAGGAAATGAAGCTGTGATTTGTCATGAACCTCCTCATACTTCTATTAAAACTTACTATATGCTAGAACTATTACCAGTTCTGACTATGTGCTATATACTAATACCAACGACAAATATTTGCCATATTTACCGTGCACTATTCTCTATTGGCGACCTCACATGCATTGCTCTTCCGTTAAATTCATCTTTTTTTGCAACCACTCGGAGTCTTCGGAAATCTTTACTCCGCCTACCAGCACTCTCACAATTTGAAATAGCTACAACATAAGTATTTAGACACGCCGAACACTACCTTGGGAGTCATCTATACTCTTACTCTTCTCTTTCTCTATCATACTGTGGCTATTGGTGTTGGAGTTACCCTCGCATAGATAGTCGTGTATCAACCAGCCTCGTACAGGTACCAGAAATGGCAAACATCAAAACCAAAACGTACAGCCCAACTGATACTTACTAAGAAAAACAAAGAATGTCTGAATCATCACAAGCAGTAGCACAATCTAGTTCATGGACTTCCTTCATAAAGTCGATTGCTTCGTTCAATGGGGACTTGTCGTCGTTAACCGCGCCACCCTTTATCTTATCTAGCACATCGTTGTGTGAGTTTTCGCAATACTGGGGAGAACACCCGGACTTGTTAGTGGCAGCGAGTAAGATTAACAAGGACTCAATCGACTCATCCGCAACTGGTGCCTCATTTACATCCGACCCAACCCTTCTCCGTGTAATTGCCGTTACCAAATACTTCATCTCCACACTCCGTTCGCAATACTGTTCCCGTAACGAGTCGATGGGATCCGAGAAAAAGCCGTTAAACCCCTTCCTTGGTGAGGTATTCGTCGGTAAATGGATCTCTTCGGACCCTACTCTCGGTGAAACCATCCTTCTCTCTGAACAGGTATCCCACCATCCACCCGTCACAGCATACTCTATTGTCAATGACACGAATAATGTTCTCTTGGAAGGATACAACGGTGTTAGGGCCACCATCTCTACCACCTCTATTAATGTCAAGCAATTCGGACATGCCATCTTGGAATACAAGGACTTGAACGAATCATTCTTGATCACGTTACCACCCTTACACATTGAAGGCTTGATCAATGCCCTGCCATTTGTAGAACTTGATGGGACTGCATACATTCAAGCTAGTAACGGATACTTTGTCACGGTAGATTTCAGTGGCAGAGGATACTTTTCTGGTAAGAAACATACCTACAAAGCAAGGATTTACAGAGACCAGGTCTCGTCAGCAAGTAAAGAAAACGCATTGGTAACCATCGGTGGACAGTGGCTGGAAAAGTCGTACATTACCCCTGGCTCATCGAGTCCTTCTTCTAAAGCTGATGAGTTGTTTTATGATGCTATGGCCGTAACGCCCCAACATTTATCGGTGAAACCTATCGAAGAACAACACGAGTTGGAAAGCAGAAGAGCATGGCGTACCGTAGCTGAGGCCATTAAGACGTCGGACTACGATAAGATTCACATCGAAAAATCATTGATTGAAAACGCTCAACGTGATTTAAGAAAACAAGAAGAAGAGTCAGGAACTCGTTGGGAAACCAGATGGTTTGACTACGTCGATTATGAAAAGGACATAGGCCCAGATCCATTTGTGAACTTGACAAACCTCTCTAGCTTATCTATCAAGAACGCTCCTAGTGGCTCTTTAAAGAATAGTAAGTACGATGTGGGTGAAGCAAAGCATTGGAGAGTTAACCTTGACAAGTGGAAGGCTGAGACTGAAATTAAGATCTAACTTCCTGAGTGAGCAAAGATCTGACCAAGAAACTCAGGAAGTCCTGAATAATGATTGAATGTGATTACGTATCTATTTTGTTGTACCTATGGTAACTTTGGTAGGGCAAGCTAACGTGCTTTCCAGTATATCCTCCAGAAGTACTCCCATTGCAGAAGCGTAGAACGAATTTCTTCATTAGGACTTGCTATGACTTTATTGAGAACGATCCAGTTGTCCTTGGCTGAAGAAGTCATACACCATTGTCTTATCTCCCAATAGGCTAAGCGGAAATTACCCACTGGCAGCAGAGTCAGAACCCGAAGGTTAATGGTTCGGTGATTCCGGTACTGACTCTAATACCTTTGATTTGTAGCACGATTTATATACATTGAATACTTAAATGGATCGAAGTGACCAAGAATTTTATTATGAAACCGAATCGAATAGTAAGAATAACTACCAGAGACTATATATTGTACTTATACTCCAGAGATCTCCACTCGGTGGTTACTGTATTTCAGTGGCTGCGAATTACTAGCATTTAAATAGTAGACTCGATTCGACTCGAAATCTTAGAGAGGGAGATAATATTTCTGGAACAAAATTGTATACATTATTTCTTATAGCTCAAGCCATATCATCTATGGCTTATATACTCGAATCTAACAAGAGCCTGGCAAAGGTGGAGCTTATCAAGAATGGCCGAGTTAGGGCTCCGTATAATCACGTGTAATTACATAGGGCTGTCCCCACGACGACTGTTTCCTTCCGCGTAACCTGTAAATCCTCCGACTTCCTTTGCAGGTTGAGCGTAGAAAAAAAAAAGTCCAAAAAAATTTTCAGTGGTACGAAAAAAGGTGATAGTGAAAATTTCATCAATAAAGAAAAGTACTTCTTTACCATAACTTAGAGGATAATACAAAATGGCTGAATCTCACAGATGTATGTTATATCAAGCAAACTAGCCTTATAGGCTGGTCCAGGTAGATAGATAAAGATAAATTATGAAGATTCCAAGAACTACTCCGTTTACAGATGGATATTGATTACCACATTAATGAACTATTAAGAAGTCGAAATCACTTGATGTTGACAAGTAAAGATATAGTAGATGAATACGCATGTCCAGAAAACATATCAATATCAAAACGACTGTCATAGCATTCCTAGAGCTTCGAGCAGACAAGGATGACTTGTAATCTCATTATCATTTATCTTTCGTTTTATCTCATCCAGTACAATTACTAACAATTACAGTATACGTTAAAGGTAAGCATGTGTCATACCAACGTTCTAAGAGTGTTAACAACCCTAACGTCTCTTTGATTCAAATTGAAGGTGTTGCCGCTCCACAAGATGCTAAATTTTACTTAGGTAAGAGAATCGCCTACGTCTACAGAGCTTCTAAGGAAGTCAGAGGATCTAAAATCAGAGTCATCTGGGGTAAAGTTACCAGAACTCACGGTAACAACGGTCTCGTTAGAGCTAACTTCAAAAAGAACTTGCCAGCAAAGACTTTCGGTGCTTCCGTTAGAATTATGTTGTACCCATCCAACATCTAAACATATTATATATAGGTTAAGGTTCACGTGTTAGGCCAGGCTTAATGTACACAACAGATTAATGAATGAGCCAAGCGATGACAAGGAACAGTGGGACTTGTCCAAGCGAAGCGTAAGACCGTAGTATTTGTAGTTAGACTTGTCAGTTACTTACTAGACCAAATGGGCCAGGAGGGCTTGCACAGACTCAACCCAACAATCACGTGACTTAGAAGACCCTCTTCAAAGATTGTTGTGTCGTATCTGATATATAACCGAGGTCCAAGTGACTAAGAAGAGCCTCCAGTATCTATCGGTATTATATATTGTTATAGTAATATCGTTTTTATCGCCAATTGTAGAATGTAAGCTGGAGCAATGCTGCTACTGTTAACGTTAGTATAAAGAAGACAAACTGGTCTGCATATAATCATACGTCTATAACGCCCTATATATAACATTCAACCTTAATTCATAATGCAGGTTTTGTTTCCCACATATTAATACTTTAATGTCCTACATATAAATCGAATTATTCTATCATTATTCATACATACCTGCATATAAAATGCACGTGACTTATTTTGCAACAATCGAGTCTGAAACAACTTTACCAAACACAACACATTCCAAAAGAGAGGAGCCTCCAAGACGGTTTCCACCATGAACTCCGCCACTGACTTCACCAACAGCATACAAGTTCTCAACAATCTCGTCTTTTTTATTCAATACTTTACCATCAGGAGTAATAGCCAACCCACCCATGGAATAGTGAATTACAGGGGTTACAAGACCATAATAGAATGTGGAGACGCCGTCGGTAAAGTAGTTGCCAAATTCACTTCTCTGAAATAAGTTGTCTCTTCCCATAGAAATTAAGGAGTCGTACTCTAACAATGTTCGGTCGATTTGTGCTCTTTGAAGGTTTGACTGCAAGCTTTTATTGACCAAGGTAGCCAAATCGTCAGTAGTACCTTTAAACATCAACCCCTGGCTCAAATAAAAATCAATATGGTTTTTTGCCTTAAGGTAGTCTTTTGAATTCACCACTATGATGGCGACTTTTTCTGAACAATTACTTTCCAAAGCTTGAGTAACTTCATCTCTAGCACGTAGTTCGTTAACAAACCTATTGCCAGTATCAGGGGATATCAAAATCCCACCAATTCCACGGATAAGCTCACCACAGAGAAATTTCCATGAATCATTACGAGATTCAAGCTTCACGAATCCTGTTGGATGGACTTGGATTTGATCCATATTGACAAGTTTTGCCTCAACGTCGCGAGAGGCTATTTTCACACCATCACCGGTTGTTTGCTTCCCATTGGTCAGCGGAAGTCCTAAAAGATCTGGTCTATACTGTTTTAACAACTCGTCGTCTACCGAGTATCCCCCCGTTGCAAGAACCACATTTCCACTCTGCAACTTGACCGTTTGGTCGTCTTGGGTATATTCAATTCCGTTGACGCGATTCTTCAGGTCAAGAAGAAGTTTATTGAACCTACAATTCTTCAACACCTTTAATTGCTGAGAGTCGTAAGTCTCCAACTTCTTCACGAGAGCCAGAATGATCGCAAAACCTGGTGGAAGACTACCACTTCCACGATGTGTTCTTGCATGGGAATGTCCACCCAATTGTGCGACTGCTGATAAGTCGATTTTGAAGTCATCACCAGTTAACCACTCAATAGCTGACTTCGATTGTGCAGTGAGGATATTAACCAACTCTTCGTCATTTAATCCGTGTCCGGATCTCATCATATCTCGTTTAAATAAATTCACCGAATCGCCTGGAGTTTGATAAATTGTGGGTACCCCATTGATCCCCGAGGAAGCCTTGATGGAGTTTCCGCCAAACTTGTCTGTTTTTTCAACTAATGTTACCATATGGCCATGTTTTAATAATCTCAAGGTGGTGCTGAGACCTGCTAAGCCGGTCCCAATCACAATTGTGGTTGGTTTGGTGGTTGTCATTTGCACAATGGTATATAAAACAGTGATAGCGAGTCCGAATACTAGGAATTTACGTACGAAAAACAACTTTATGTAATTTTGTTGATGTTTGGTTGGTTTTGTAGTCAGGTTATATAGGTTTTATCAGGAGAGGGTTCCTGTATATGGGTGGAATGGCGTGGTGACAAGTTAAGCCTTCTGGTGGAACGTTAGCGCGTAGCCAAGAACGTCATAAGTGGCAACTACGCGTGAGCAAGTCTAGGGTGAATCACTGTATGATTAGCGGATACTCTGCTACGAGAGACAGATTGGCATAAGTTATCTCACCAATACATCGTGACGTGTTGTTGTTGTTGTTGTTGTTGTTGTTGTTGTTGTTGTTGTAGCGAGAGATATAAAATGGAATCTATTCAAATCAAGTAGTGACGACGTATGTTAGGAACTACATCAGAGAAGTCCGATTGCGATTTATAGTTCAGTTGGCATTGAATCAATGGTGAAACACCAGTATATATGTAAGGGACAATAACGGGTTCCGCACGACCCAATATCAAAAGCTGCAAAATTAAGTTCTATGAGTGCTTTAGAACTTTTTCTAATTAATTGTAATGAGTTGGAATGTTTGGAGATAGGTTTTACTATAATAATTGTAAAAGAAGGTAATGTTGCCTGATTAGAATACCCCAAGGGGATAAAGTGTTTAAAAGGTTCATGTAACAGAGCGTCTTTGGGACCTACTAGATAAGTAAGTGAGCTTTCAATGCCACCATATTAAATAAACATATATTTTTGAATCTCTGGAAACTCTATACTATTATAATTTCTTTATCAAGTACATTCTGTCTATATATGCCACTATTAGAGGGGTGTTAATCTTTCAAGACTACTGACTTCTATATCGTGACACCTGCATATACACCTGCGTGTACATGCCAATATCATATATACAAAAAAACTCACCCTAACTTCAAAAAACAATTACTAACCACCAACCACTATGCTTCAGCTTAATCCCGTAATACATCCACAGACCAAAAACAAGAGGTTCAAGTTCGAACTGTTTCTTCGACAAGAGTACAATTTCGGCTTAGATCCAGATCGGCCCGTGTGTCAATTCTACAACCCACTCAAACCTCTCAACTCATGTCCCAACGGTAACCAATGTCCTCACAAACATGTGGCACAGATGTACAACAACAAGATTGTATGTAAGCATTGGTTAAGAGGATTATGTAAGAAAAACGACCACTGTGAGTTCCTCCATGAATACAACCTCCGGAAAATGCCCGAGTGTTTGTTCTACAGTAAGAACGGGTTCTGTACCCAGACTCCCGAATGTTTATATCTTCACGTGGATCCTCAGCTGAAGATCCCTGAGTGCCAAAACTACTCAAAGGGATTCTGTCCCGAGGGTCCTGGCTGTCCAAGAAGACATATCCGGAGAGTGGCGTGTCCAATGTACTTGACAGGAATGTGTTTGAAAGGTCCAGATTGTGAATTCACGCATCCAAAGTTTCATGAAGTTGTAGGAAAATTGAGAATCAAGCCTGACGTGATAAGGGTCAAATCAGAAGAACCTAAAACTATAGAGACAAGCGAAAAGCCCAGCGAAACTGAAAAACTGATCAAACTGCCGACTGAAACTGATGAAATTGACAAATGAGAATTGACTAGTGAAAATTCACCTCGGGAATGAGAAATTAAATCTAAGTACTGAAATCTACCACAATTACCCTTGAGAAGGTGAATTATGGGGGCCGTTTACTACACAAGATAGCAAACAAGAATATATCGTGGAACTCAAAGCCAAACTGATCACAGAGGCTTGATCGATGAAATAAATTCACCACCACATATATAATGATTCCTTTACTTGGCTAAACATTATAGATTGTAAAGGTTCCATTTATTCTACAGGACATTGAATGCAATTTCAAGCCATAAGTACTTGGCTACGCTCAGTATTTGTCATTATTTAATATGTGATATTATTGGAGATTTGCCCAGACTGGAATAGATATTCAGATACTATTCACGTTGAGCTAACGGTATCAGTTTGCAGTCATAACCAGCAATCACGCTGCCACAGAGTCAGCATACTTTATGGAGTATCCACAACACACCCCTACCAATTACGACGACTCCCTTCATGACTAACGACTATATATTTTTATAGAAATACATAATAATATTTGAATCTTGTAGGACGACATATTGTAAGGACGACGACATAAGAATATGATACGAATATGATAGAATATGACACGAAAACGACGACATGTACAGTTAACCACTAGAATAATTTATTCTGTATTAATTTTAACATTTTTACGCCTGAGACCTGAGTCACAGGGTGAAAGTTGATTATGTGTGCTAAAATCAGTCTTAAATTGATATTTCTTAGCACCAATACGATTACGCTCTGTACCTTCTCACCATGTTTCTCTCTTGTGGGGTTAAGACCCAGTTGATACCCAAGAACTCGTCTTCTACGTGCTCTTCATCATCGCTATTTTTACTCTGGTTAGCATGTTGCAAACTCTCTTCGTATTCCTCGTCATCCATACCCACCAACAAGACCAACTGCGTTACTCTAAGGAATTTCTCTCTCAACAGATAATTATCCTGGCATACTTCGTTGATAAAATAAGACAAGTCTTTCTCGAGTCTTATGGAACCCAACTCATTGATTCTAAACTTCTTCAACACGAGATGTATCTTCTTTTCAAGCAAGTTGGCTAAATTGACCACCACCAAACGCAAGAACTTCTCGAAAATCAAGGTTCTATGGAGAGTTTGCTGGTACGGTCTAATCATGGACTGCCACGTCGTGGATAACTTCAAGAGCGACGAAGTGTCGCTTATAGTGGAAGAGTATATTATGTAATTTGTTTCGTTCTCTGGCAAGAACTCGTTGATCAAGATCACTAGTCTTGTCTTGAAAGATTGGTTGTAAACGTTGACAATACTGTCGGAGATGATTTTGTTTGTAATTGAAATGAACGGAGTCAAGAAGTCGTTGGTGAGAATAAAGTTGACCTTCTCAGCGTCCTTTTCAAATGGAAATGACGATCTGAGGTGTGCTATTTGTGACGATATGGTTGTAGAATGTCCATTATGGGCGATTGTCAGGTTCAGTGCGGTCTTTCTACCTCCTCTGACATTATTTATAATCCTTTCAAAGTATTCCTGACTCATTGCTACGGTATTCAAATAGATTATGAACTTCAAGAGTTTGTCAGAGTTCTCAGAGGCTGCAGTGGTACCAACAACGTTTCCCAAAGCACTGGAAGCACCCTTGAAGAACCCTAAACCAGGGTCAGGAGTGTTACTTCTAGAGTTTCCTGGACTCATACTAACATACCCTGGCTTAATTATGGAAAGAACTTGGTTGTAGCGTGGTTGGTTTTCATTCAAGTTTCTGATCAAAAAGTTATTGATCAAGTCCTGTTGAAGAATCTCAAAACTTTTTGATATAAACGTTTTGAATGTCGAGAGGATCCCACAGTCTATAACGTTCTGAAGCGTGTTGTGAAGGATGAGCGTGAGATCTTCAATTACTGATGAACAAGGAACTTCAAATGATTTGGTTGCCGAAGTGGCCTGTAAGAAAGTTTCAAGAGAAGGCAATTCTTCAATCATGATGGACTTTTCCAACCCCCTGCGCAAATAAAACGAGTAGAGAATTTCAAACGTTGGTTGGTACTTTTTGGCAACTTTTTTGGTGAAATTTGAGTTGGTGATTATGGAGGGCACCGAGGTAGATGAATCTGCTACATCTGTCAAAGATAAATCTGATAGTGATATTTCTTTTCCTTTTTCTTTGAAGTACTTGAAGGTGATGAATTTACAGTACAACAACCAGTTATGGAAAATTGTTGCCAACTCGTTAATAAAATCACCCACGTCGACAAGAGAAATCAAATCATTGTCCAAAACCACCTCTTTGGGTTCTTCGTTTTCTCCTTTAAATGTAAGTAAAGGAAATTTGTATAAGTTAATGTCCTGTAAGAGTTTTTCAATACGTCTGACATCGTAGAAGGTGTCACTAATTATGTTGATTTGAGAGTCAATCTCATATTGGATCTTTGTGATTATGGCCAAAATCGAATTCGGGTATGTTGGCTCGTAGTACCGTTTTATGAGGGGAGTATGTTGAGATAACATTAGAGAGATATTCTCAAACAATTGACTGGAGATGGTAGAAAATGCCCCGGGAGGATAAGACTCTGTATTTGTCTCATTTCTTAAACGATCACTTATCAACCCCTTCAGCATCTCTTCGATTACTTGGCAGATAAACTTTGAATAGCACTCCAAACCAACCTCTTCTCTTCCAATCAAAGGAAAGAGTTGAAAGTATCTCGTCAACTCCTCGACATTGCGATCATTCGACGCCTTCAAAAATCCTTCCTTGAAAACATCTGTCAACTTTTTACACCAGGTATCGATACTGTCAGCTGGTAGTTCAGGAATATCAGTAGATGGAATGACTGACGATGAGAATTTCCCATCCACAATAAGCGGCGAAATCTTCCTGACATCATGAATACATTTGGATGCAGTTTCCCAGTCCTTGTGTTCTATGCAATAGTTTATCTGACTGATGTTGTTACGGATAACTTGTACATCCAAAAGAAAATTCAAAGTCTCGTTGACATTACCGATCTCCTCGTCCAAGGATTTGATTTTAAACGTTAGCGAGTTCCCAAGATCGTTTGCGACCTGAAAGATATTCAATAACTCGTTTGAATTCGAAATTGTATTGGATAACTTGGTCACCCGGTTCAATTCTATGTTATTCAAATCCTGCTGATGATTTTTCAGCTTCAACGTCACGAAATGGTTGAGGTTTGTGTCGATTTTGTTGAAGTTCAAATCAATAGCATCTATTAGTTTATAGATATCGTTGGGCGTGGTTGATAACTTGTAGGATTCTTTCAAGACGTCAATTTCGTTATTTAAAACGTCCTCATTGAGGAAACTAAACTGATCTTTCATAATATATAAGACTTGGGAATTTAGAATAAATTTCTAAGGTACCTGAGTATTCGGTAGGAATTCTTGAAATGAAAAGATAACTACTACTTAGTATGATTGGAATAGAAATTCTTATAGTATGCTTAAAGCCGTGGAATTAATTAACTAGAGACTTTTGAACGTAATGATTCACAAGTCTCAAAATATTTCGTGGGTGATAGACTGTGGTGGGTTGTAAATTCGTGATTTGGCTTAGCGAGAGTCAGCTTTTTAATTCCAGTGAGTTGCTAAGTCAATGCGCTGTAGTGGGGCTCAATACCTTTTAGTTGTTTATGACTCGCCGTCTCAACTTGTCAAGAAGTCTCCAATTCGTTAATTCACGATGTTTACAGGTAGTGGTTTTCTTTTATGTTCGTGTTGAGTTGTTCTCAGATCCGATGTTTTTATACTGCATATAATATTTCATAGGCTGTAGTGAAGCCCTGGGAGGTTCCTGTCTCTATTCAGTAGGGTTCGACTAAGTTTAGGACGTAATACTTAGGAGTAGTTATGAGTGGTAATGTGAATACGAATTAGAGATGCGGAATTGCGTATTTGAAAGCTACTAATAACTTCCCTCTAACTGAATATAGTCTCTACGCGGGATTGCGATTGTAAGGATCAAATTAACATAATAAGCATTGAATTAACATAATAAACATAATGTATAACAATCTAAAAAGGTATTCGTGGGTAAGAGATAATTTGAAGAGTCGTACCTGCGCTCTTGCTAATGAAAGAGAATTAACTATCTATATTCCACCAATTTCCTTTCCTTTCCTAGGCTAATGATCCCATTGGATCATAATATGGCAAGGTCTTAAAGTCCTTCTTCTTAATAAGATCCTTCACCTTCTTATCAACATACTTCTTATTGGTTACGATTTGGAAGACGTATTCATTGAACCATTCATCGGTCATCACAAAGTATCCCTTATCGCCTACAGCATCACCCCAAGAGTTCTCAATCTTCCATCTAACTGGTTTTCCAGTGGTTGGATCTAAGTGTACGCCAGTAATTACCATGGCGTGCGTCATTTGGGAGCTTCCGGATCTTAATCTATCTGCCTTATCACTTTTCAAGCTTACGCCGAAACCTAATTCATAATCATAGGCAGTAGTGTCCAAAATACCAGATTGGCTATTACCAAACTTACCAACGTCACATCCAAAAAACATTGGCTCGTTATCTTTCAACATCTTAATGGCAACTTCCTTGATCTCATCAATCTGAAGATTCACGTATTCGACTGGTTTACCACCATGGATGTTGTTCAAAATATCAACAGTATACAATTGGTCATAGTCGTTTCTTGGATCGTGAAGCAATGAGAAATGTTGAGAAACATCAAATTGAACGTGAGTCTTATAGAAATCGAGAGCACTTGTCTCAAAGTGAAGATACTTACCATTCTTGTCTAAAATTTCCCAAACAAACGGATCGGATGGTTTTGGAGGGTTTCCAAGTGCCAAAGCGATGATATTGTAAATGGATTTATTCATTGAAGCTTTTAATGCTTGGACAACGACCTTTGGAGTGTTGTTGTTGACCAATTCTCTTAAAACTAAACCAAACTCTCTTAATTTTTCAGTGACAATATAATTGAGTCTTGAAGAGCTTGTTGATTGTGCACTATCTGGAAAGACTTCGTTTGGTACTATACCATACTTCGAGACTAAATTGATAATCATATCCCATTGTCCACCATCTCCAACAGGGTCCTGGAATAACCATTTGGATAATCTAGAGTCCAATGGTTCTTCGGAATATTCAATTACGTGTTCCAAAAAGAGATTGGCTTTCTCCAACTTATCGTAAAAGAATAAATAGGATTGGGATAATTGAAATGAGTCTTCCTTCAAATTATAGTTCTTAATGACATGTGATCTCAAAACATTGGAGGATGCAAAAATCCAACATCTTCCTGACAGCTTTTGGTTGTTGAGAAACGATGGAGATCCTATTGTGTCTACGACCACGTTGAACAAGTATTGATCTTTGAGGTTGGCTTCGATCCCTGTCTTTCCAATAACTGACGTGATATCGTGTTTAGAAAATGCACTCTGTGCCAAACGATTCTTAGGATCGCTTAATAATTGTTTCTCCCATTGAGCCAAAGCATCTAATGAGATACTAGTTAACTCATCCGAGTTTGGTTCTAAAGTCAAATTCAATTTCTGAAGATGCTTGGAAATATCATAATCTTGAACAGTAGATTTCTCATTAAACACTGAAGATTCGTTGTCTGACTCAATTGCAGAAATTGGTTTAGAATTGGTGGCTCCCATTGTAGTAGCAGCGAAGGGTGAAGTTTCTAATCGTTTTTTGGGGGGATTCCTTATCAATTTATAGAGTTATTTTGGAAATACACGACCTTTCCTTTTGGAAGCGAGGCTCTCGGATTTGCAACCGTAGAAGTTATACTGATTAGGGGAACACGTCAGGTGTTTTATGCATTTATATCCAACCCAGTATAGTCAATGACTTGACGAACGGTAAAGCGAAGATATCGAGGTGTTTTGAGTTCGATGTTTTCCATTAATCAGCCACACCGTTGCATTGATTTAGTGGCAAACTCCACAACGGAGGTGGGGTGGCTTTCAAGCTCGGGCATGCATAAAATCACCAAATCAAAGTCAAGGTGTTACAAGATCCATACATACAGGCCGGAATCGACCTCCGTATCAGTATTGTATTATACAAAAGCGAGGAATTCTACGTTCACGATTGTTATGGTTCCTCTACGCTTCTAATCATGCAGTTTTTGTTAACTATGGTACATCAGTATATATGGAGAAACTACTTAGCAAAGTATACGCATCTTTGTTTTGAGTTAATGTGTGGCCAAATCAGAAAGCAACTTCGTCTCCAAATACAATATTGAGAAGCAAGTGTAACTGCTCAGACAATTGTTCTGGGTTTTAGAACCATCTCTGGAACTCTCATATTGACTGATTGTGTTCTCATTTTGCTCAAAATATGTGGCTTCAATGCTTTCTTACTGGGACATCTCCTTACTAATCGCATTTCTCTCATTCTTGAACTTGGTGGATCTGTCCCTGATTCTTGGTTTCTTGACCTTTGCACCCTTCAACCCCTTGATTCCGGCAATAGCACTACCCTTGGTAGCTCTTTGACCTTCGATGAATTTCTTTGACTTACCAGCAGTTGCTCTGTCAGCCTTACCCAAAACAGTAGAAGCTCTACCTAACTTTGTCTTTTGTTGTTCGGACAAGTTTGGTCTGACATTCTTCTTTTTGGTGTTATCGATGTGGTTTGGAGATAAAAGGGAAGGTTTTGAATGAGCCTTGGCACGAGAGATACGAATCTTACGAGCTTTCTTGTTGTCGTCCCCAAATGAAGGCATTGGTTTTTCGTTCAATAACAAAACCTTATTAACACTCAAAGAGTCCTTAAATTGAACCAAAGCAAATCCTTTACCAACATTTGTCTTTGCATCTCTAATAACTCTAACAGATTCAACATCGTTATCAGTTTTTAAGTTGAAGTATCTCCACAATGATTCTTCTTTTTCTTCGAAATCTAAGTTACCGACAAAGACAGTCTTTCTGGTATCCTTTGGAGCAGGATGGGCAACATGGTCCACTCTTAAGTGGAAGTTTTCAAATGTTGTAGCATTCAATTTCGACAGAGCTTTGAGAGATGATTCCTTTTCCTTGTAAACGACATATGAATTTAAAGTATCTCTAGATTTGTGTAAATTCTTCTTTGCGAAGGCAACCTTTCTTGGCAAACTCTCGTCGAAAGAAATCGATCTGAATCTGATGGAGGATACTTTACCAAATTGTGAAAATAACTTCTTGAATTGCTTGTAAACTTGTTTGGAACTTATAACGGTTGAAACTACATTACCGACGAAAATAGTTCTTTCAGCTTTTTCTAATTCGGCTTCCTTTAAATCGATAGTTTTAGCTTTGGTGGTTCTGGTTTTAGTGGTTTCTTCTTCTGCATCAGAATCGGAATCGGAATCGGAATCAGAGCCAGAACCAGATTCTTCTTTATTCTCTTCGTCGACTTTGTTTTCTTCACCAGTCTTTTCTTCGCCTTCCACGGTCTTTTCTTCTTTAGTCTTCAACAATTTATCGTAATACCTTGCTTCCAAGTCATCATCAGCATCTTTGGATTTCTTAGATTTCTTAGATTTCTTTACTGGTTCTTCTTCTTCGGATTCAGATTCGGATTCGGATGCTTCTTCATCACCTTCGTCTTCTTTCTTTGATTCTCTCACTGGCACATTTACATGTGTTCTGGTTGACTTTAATTGATCCTTTGAGATTGGACCGGAGTTGTTCTTGAATAAGTTGTCAATGCTCTTATCAACGTTAGCCTCTTTATTTAACCCAAAAAGGGCGCTGAAACTCGACATGATGTGTGTTGGGATGTTAGTAGTTGGGATGATGTAAAGATACGATTTGAGATGAGGTGAAAAAATGTTGGTACTGCAGATAGAAAATTTAACTTCATAGTGAAAAAGTGACGAGACTGGACCTTGAATAGTGGAGCCAACGTATGAGACAAATTTCGGATGAGCTATGCATATGAGACGTGATTTGGTTTTTCAATGATAAGTAGGGTAGCTTGTATTCAACCTTTTCCAAAACGTTTCTAGTTAATTGAATGCTAAGAGAGACAACGGAAAGTAAATTGCTCGGCTACAACGTTCTAAGTTGAGGAAACATATCTCTCCCATAGAAATTCTCTTACGTCTTGTCTTGTCTCATGTATTTTTATTCTCTATTCGTGAACATCAATCTGAAAGTCTCTCCATGTACTAGCATTCATAGCTGTCATACATTGCATTCCATGGTACTGCATGTAATTTGCCAATCACTTATACTTGAAAGTCAAGTGAGTTATTGATGCAGTGAATGTATGCTTAATTGTTCGTGTCTGTACTTCTCTCATTGGCTAGATAGCTTATAATTTTCTCCTCAACATGAATTGCAAAGCCATTCTGAAGTTCGGGTTGCTCCTCTATTGTAATGAATACTTCTCTCTTGAGTTGTGGCACTCTCATATTCGCTATATTCACCCTTTCAGAAGGAATCAATAAGTTTATACCTTCCCTTTGTACTACTTCTCGACCTTTTCGTTTCTCTGTTGATTCCCTGGCACTTCATCTAGATGTGGATGTTTGTTCCTGCATACACCCAATCTCCCAAAAACAAATCCTGCCCGTTAGTGGAGTTACCTTCTTCATCACTCAACTTCTCTTAGCATAAAACAAAACACTCGTACGAACCACCTATATCGAGTGAATATTCACCTGTCCGTCTAGTCTAAATCCCTCTTTCCCTACTACCAAAATTTATGACCACAAACGAGTCAGATAGAAACCTCCGAGAGATGGAAGAACAACGTAACTCAAGCAGTTCACCTCCGGGAGTCAACATTACCACCAAAGAATCTCCATTAACAGATATCGCAACATCACCGCCGCCCTTTGATTTACATCTCGACCATGAGGACGATGATAAAAAAGAATCAAAAAAGGACCCTTTCAAACGTGATAGTTACGAAAGTTCAGAATTGAGTGATGTTGGTGACGATGATTCTGAAGCAGAAACGGATAAAATGGATTTTTTGGATGATGAAAATGACTCTGATACTGAAAAGGTGTCTGATCTTCATGCTTTGTCTAAATTGACCGAGTTGGCGCGTATGAAGGAGGTCGACTCGGATTTTGATGATGAAGTTAGTGAAAATGAAAACGGTGGTGTAGAGGAAGATGTTTTGGATTTATTACCGGACCAAGAATCAAAGATAGCCTCAGAAACTTCATCTGTAAAGACTTCCAAGGCAGCAAGCCCTGAGACCAATGGCAAGAGACCTATTGACGAATATGTCGTGATAAATACCAAGAAACAAAAAATTATCAGAAACGAGGAGGATGATGAAGGTATCGCAGAGGATGAAATTAGATTGGAGGCAGAATTGGAAGAAAAGGTTTCTGAACAAGAAGAGAAATCTGAGGATGTTGAGTTGTCTCTAACTCCAGAAACAGGGGGAGAATCCAACGAAGCAAATGAAGAACAATCTCAAGAACATGAAAACCCTCAATTGGATGTTCCTGGAGATTCTGTTGATCAATCTCTCCAAGACGAAGAGCTCCAAGAGCAAGAACCCCAAGAAAACCATGAAATTCAAGAGCAAGAAGACCCCCCAGATGTTATTGACAAACCAGTGATAGAGAATGAACCAGATGTTGATGGTAACCAAAATGATGAAGAAGACGAGGTTGATGAGGTCGACAATGAGGTCGACAATGAGGTCGACAATGAGGCCGAGGATGAGGGTGATGAAAATGAAGAAGAAAACGAGGATGCTGAAAGTGGAATCAAAACGAATGACGAGGAGATAAATGATTCTGAAGCAGGTGAAGAAGATGAAGAAGATGAAAACAAGGAAGAGGACGACGCTTATTTGAATGAACAACGTAAATTAGCCATTGACGAGTTGGTTTCAATTGAAGAATTGTTTGCACAATTGCGGGATAAGTTATATCAAGATAAACTTAGTTTATTAGAAAGAGAACTACAATTATGCTTGGAAGGCTCTCATCCAGAACTTTCAAAGATCTACTTTAAAGTCAATGGGTTTTACCAAGAGAGTTTGAAATTGGCTAATTTCAATCTCTCGTACAACTTGAAATGTATCGACAATGAAACTATTGCTACTCGCACGTCAATTCATCAAGATTTCCTCAAGAAGTTGATGGACTCCAAGAATGACATGATCACAGATACTACTTCGCTCTGGTACAAAATCAATAAAGAACGTAACCAATTGGACCAAATTATACCCGACTATAATTTCTCTGCCATACCACAGATTCCAAATGTTACCGTAGATGACGTGCCGTCGTTGTCCAATCCTGAAATTATGCATAATGGCTACGAACATGATCCGTTCGAAGAAATTACTCAACCTTTGTCTAAGAAGGTGATAAAGCAAAATACAATGGTGGAACTTGTTCATCATAGGAACAGAATTAATCAACAATTAGGAGTTCTCAATGGTCTTGTACAATTTCACGGGTTTCCAGCAGCTATTAACGCTTCACTTCAGGATTGTAAGGAGGTAGCAAGTGCGGAACTCCTTCTCAAGAGAGCTACCGAAGATGAAATTAATGATGACTTGAAGGCGATGGGGATAACTCTTTGATCGGAAGTGAATAAAGACATTCAAGAGTCCGGTAACTCTACGTCCTCCAAATTCAAAAGGGACCACATTTCATAATTCAAGAATCCTCCATACACTGTCATCTTACAACCTCAAGACAATTTTCCTATTCGTTCCAACTTAATAGCGACCTTATTTTCCGCAGATCTCACTCTCCTGAGGTTTAATAATCTTCAACCACGATACTCTCCCTAACAATCTTAAATATTAGAGGGGTTCGGATATCCACAAGTTCATTTCGTACCATATTCAAGAACATACAGTGAACAGTCCGCTTTGAATCACACATGTACCATACATATTGACTTACTTAAACTCTGTACTATACTATATATATGAAAGGTAAAGCATTGATTTCAACCACACTATCGAAGTGTTGAGAACTATTCAGACTAAACTGAGCTTTTAGGATACTGTTGCCTGTTAGTTCTTGAATGTAGACTGCCATTATAGAGAGCCACAGATCTCGCAAAGGTGACATAACCGTGCTTGCTTGTGTCACCACAGGCTTTGGAAGCCTGGTCATTCTACGTACAACTTTGCCCTTTCTCTTGAAATTCCCCATTGGCGTTAGTGTCTCTCTCGATTACAATATTCTACCCATTTCCTTAAAACTCCATAAACTATGTGCTAGTTTCTTCAATGCGTCTTCTTAAGCGGTTTTCTTCGGCTATTTGGATCATTAGTTCTGGTTGATTCTTCTCTCTATTCACTGAATAGAACTCCAGCTATTCAAAAAGTGCAGGGATGATTAGTATTAATATCATTTAATATTTAATTGAACTTCGTCAGTCTTTTCATTTTCAGTTCCCTTTGATTCTATTCCTCCTTACCTCTTTCATTTTCTATCTAGCTCATTCTCTTGCTTCGTTTCACTTGTAGCTCCTTTTTTGCAACCTAATTTGCTATTTCCCACGACCCAAATCAAACGAATTTCTTGACAACAAACGAACTTCCAACCACCTACCCTACCACCACATCTACATAAACCTACTTGAAACAAACAATGGTGGAAGTATCATTAACCGTAGGTAAATTAGATGCATCCTTAGCGTTGCTCTTAACAAAAGATCATCATTTAATAGAATTCCCGACAATTTTATTACCGAATGGAGTTCGGGCAGGATCCATAGTTAAAATCAAATGTGAACAAGATTTAGAAACAGAGAAAGAAGAATCACAACACTTCCAGAGTATCCAAGATGAAATTTTGAATGCATTCGGCACCAACTTACCACAATCGCCAGTATTAAAGATCAAGAACATAACTCAAACGTCATGCGTTTTGGAGTGGGACTCGTTGGAATTGGGAACCGCAAGCTTGAAGAACTTGATCTTATTCAAGGACGGTAAGAAATTGGGCGCCATTCCTCAACCGCTCACTAACACAACTACAAAGTTGTCTGGTTTACCAATTGACAAGACCTTTCAATTCCAATTGCGTTTGGACACTACTGCGGGAGTATATCTGTCAGAAATTATCGAAGTTACAACTCATAAGATGACCGACTTGTCTGGAATCACTGTTTGCTTGGGCGATTTCTCACCAAATGATCCTTTCACTGTGGATGATATTGTGGAAGCTTTGAAGAACATGGGTGCCAATTTACCTCCTCAGGAACAAATCAAGGTGGACACGACCCACTACATATGTTCTAAGGAGAACAAGAACAACCCTGAATTTATCAAGGCTAGTGAGATGAATATTCCGATCGTGAGACCTGAATGGTTAAAGGCTTGTGAAAGTGAGAGGAGGATCGTTGGAGTAAGAGATTTTTACATAAAAGATTGTGTTTTACCGGATATATTAGGGAGAAACTATTGGGCTAAAGCACATGGAGCAGCTCTGCGAGAACCAGCTCCTGTAAGTGCTCCAGTTGAGGTACCAACTCCGAAAGAACCAATCATTGAGGCTTCAGAAACAGTTAGTGGAACTTTAGATGCAACTGCATCTCTTGAGGAAACTATCAAATCCCCAGAAGTTGTGTCCTCTCCTCAAGATTCTACTACTGTTGAATCACCAGAAACCAAAGAGGCAGTTGAAGAGGAACCAGAAATATCCAATAAAACTCCACCAATTCCTGAATCAGAAGTCAAAATTGAAATTACTGCTGATCACGATCAAAGTGCAAATGTACCCGACGTCGATGTTGAACAACTTGATGAAGTTGATCTAAGTGAAACTCCTGTGGAGGAAGAAGAAATAGTGGACGAGGTACCTATTCCTGTGGTGGAAGAAAGTGAACCAGTAGCCGTGCCAGTGGCTGTGGAAATTGAACCAGTAACTGATTCATTGGTTGTGGAGAACGAACCTGTGGCTACATCAATTGAAGAAAATGAGCCCGTGTCAGAGCCAATCACAGATGAAATAGAAGCCGAGGAGGAAGAAGAAACAGAAAATGAAGTGGATAGAACTGAAGAGGAAGAGGGGGCTGGAGAAACCACTACCCAACATTCTGCTCTGAAAAAGAAGAAAAAGAACAAGAAAAAGAATAAAAAGTAAACTAGTATAGATTTAATACAGATCCAGCAATTAGAGAAATAGTGGACTAGTGCAAAAATAGTGTGCCAAACTTAAGCTGTAAAGCTACTTCCTCCGTACTTTTATCGCTATACTGGAAACACATATTTGTATTTAGTTAGTCTTGTCGCTAAATCTTAATAATTGTCTGGTTTTCTCGCTATTTAGTGACATTGTCATCATCACCCTACGTTCACCCTTTTGGGTCACGTGCAAAATATAGATATTTATATGAATTGAAGATAAACTTACATCTATTGATACTGTAGAATAACGAGACCAAGATCTAGCGACGGAGGGACACAGTCGCACTCCGTCATCTGAAAATTCCCTCGCCGAATCAATTACTCACTGTATTTGTGGCCACAGATCAATTTGTATTCGCTAGTATTTGTAACTTCAACTACCTCGAGATAAATATCTCAATTCCCCGTATTAATACTTATACTACCGCCGTATTGATCCCATGGCAGTATATCTTCATGAAAACTCATGTTTCTGACGTTCTCTTACATTTTCAAGAAACTTGATCGGAAATTTCCAGCATGACTCTTTGAGAGAATCTCCTATCTGACTATCTGTCTCTCTCACTCACCACCACTACTCGTCTACTCACCGAAAAGTCTCCTTACCTTCTTCAAAATCGAATCCTTTTCTGGATCGTAAGGATGGTCCTTGGATGGAATTTCCAAGATGGCTGGGAACGCCTTGGTATACCCGTCGACTTTGAATCGAATCAAGTCAGCCAAATGTTGGTTGATTAATAAAATCGCAATGTCGTCTCTTTTAGTGAAATTGTCAAAAGCTTCTTCAATTTGGTCAACGGTGGTCTTACCAGGAACCACCGTCAAGAAGTTAGTTTCCTTGCCAATGTCAGTAGAAACCTGGCCGACACCTGCGAGTAATAATCCTGTCACCGAGTCTTCCTCCGCAATTGCAGCGAGGAGCGACCGCTTATTCATTGCTTCGTTAGCGCTCATCGTTTGGGTTAAGGATCAAGGTGTCAGTAGGCGTTATCAGAGATTTTGTATGGTGGAAATTGGATGAATTGGACGAGACACGTCCCTACATTAGAAATTAGCAGCTAACTAAACCTGGTGATATAAGATGATTATAAGCAACCACGACAGACTTGCTTCTGGAATTCTAATTATCACTAAGCATCATTTATTCCACTAGCTGCTCACCAATTGATCGTCAGCGTCACTAGTTTCACAACACACTTTGAAATCAATAAAACATCCATACCGCTGTATCTTCGATATATACCTCATTAACCCTCTTAAATACCACGACAGAAGTCGCTCTTACAGTTACTAGCCCATATAGCCCTCCCCTTACCATTTCAAAGCTATCGACTTATAATTGTGTTATCAAACTTTACTACTTTACCCAAATTGAAATTGAAATCACGTGGATATATTGAAAACTTTTCAAATATACACTATCACCACCAACACCAACCATGATTAGAAGAGCTGAAAGACTTCTCAGGGAACCAAAATGGGCATTTTTTCCACGTAATATTCATTCCACGTCCATAGCGTTTGCTGGACATTCTAAATGGGCCAATATTCGTCATGATAAAGCCAAAAATGACGCCAAACGTTCCAAGGAAGCATCCATGCTTGCCAGCAAGATCGAGACAAGTGTACGTATAGGAGGTGTGGAAGCCAACGCTCAATTGGACACTTTGGTAGAAAAGGCAAAGAAGTTGAACGTCACAAAGAAAATCATCGAAAGTGCTATCAAGAGAGGGACTGGAGAAGTCAGCCATGATGGGCCTGCAACTTCCGAGGTTCAATATGAGTTTGTGGGACCAGGAGGAGTGGCATTTATCATCACTGCCACCACAGACAATAAAGCTCGTACTGTTTCTTTGGTGAAATCAACCATGAAGGAATTCAACGCCTCATTAAGTCCATGCCAGTACTTGTTTCAAAGAAAAGGAGAGATTGTGTTTGAAAGCGAGGAGACTTTGGACGACATCTTTGAAGTAGCCATTGATATCGGAGCCGAGGATGTAGAGGAATTTGTCGACGAAGAGAAAGAATATGATAGCGAGAAGTTGTTCAAGGTGGTGACTGATCCAAGTGATTTGTTTGTGGTTTCGAACGAGTTGGTCAAGAGAGGATATAAGTTGATGGAGGCCACCACAAACTTCGTGGCAGACAAGGAAAACGAGGTGGAATTTCCAGAGGAGTATCAGAAGGGGTTTAGAAAGGCCATGGAAGGGTTGGAGAACATTACTGAAGTCGAAGAGTACTGGACCAATATCAAAGAAGATTAAACGAAGATTCTTCTCTCTCGGAGTCATGACAAGACATATGGTTCTCGCAAGAACATATGATATCAAGTAATACAATGTAAATAGCCGTTTGTAAATACAATTCAAGAGTCTGTACACCTGTAAAGTTAACTGTGGTCCGTTAGGAACTTTAGAGTTCCTGGTGGTATAAATTTATACTCTTTAAGACTCTAGATATCTGACAACTTCCAGTTCTAGTTCTAGTTCTAATTGTCTCCTACTACTTGCAGAATCATAATTTGAGATCTATTCCATACTCTGTTTGAAATCTCACGATGTACTGAGACGCTTAATGGACTTAGCTCTATTTACTACCAGAGATCCGTTTCCATGACAATTCGTAGCGTTGGTCTCTTAAAGTAGACTAACTGGCCAGTCCTATAATGTCCTGGGGCCACGGGAATTTGACTACTGAATTTGAATGAATTTGACTGAATTTGTACTTCCACGTATATTTCGTAAATTATATATCGTTGACTAGTAGGTTAGTACCCATTGACTACTAATGAATTGATTATTAAGAAGAGCAGGAATGAGTCGAGGATTGGCAGTGTGGTGAAAAATATGGTACCAATAACATATTAGAGCCAAGTGTGACTCCAAACTGCTGCAGCACACATTATATAAACACTAAGAGCTTGCAGGAGAGCTAGTACAGACGATGCTAACCCTAATGGCAGAACTTCAAATCCTCAGAGCTGATGCAACATTCCTTTGTGATCCACATCTAATTCCTCTTTTCGGCTTCGGCTTCGTTCAACACCTCATCTAACTTAGACAAGTTTGGGTTCTTCCATAACCTCAATTGTTTGTCGTAAGCAAAATGTCTGTAAGTGAAGTAGACACCTGATCCACAAGCGACAGCTACAGCTGCGAACAATGGGTACATTTCGACTGGGACGGAGGTCTTTGGGGCTGACTTCTTAGCAGCATTTAATAAAACTTGAGTGGCTCTCATTTCGACTTGTTATCTATGGAGTTTCTATAATGGAGATGTTTAGTACAGAAATAATTGATCGAACCATCAGTTTTGTGATATTTTTGGTCGAGACACGCTTTTGCGGCACGGATGTGGATATGTGAAGGATTTGGTTGGACAACGAGCAAATCGGTGTGAGTGAGCAAAGAGACGCCATGTATAACCCAAGATTTCAAGTAACACTGTAGTACGTGTAGTAGTGCGCGGTTTGTTGATCAACTTGAACTCCAATCTCTCTCTCTGATAATATTATGACACATTTGTGCGGATCGAGCCGGTGACCTTCCCAGATTTGCAGCTAAGGGCCACAAGTGTTTGAGACAGGATCTTCTAGTTTACTCCCGAGATTTTTCAGATTATGCAGCCTAATGGCGAGAACCTTGCCAGCTGTTTTTATTTATATCTTTCTATACTCTATGTAGCTGTGGGTAACACAAATTGAATAAATAATGATGAGACTTGTCTGCCATTATTACAAATGTGACTTGTCTGTCATATATAGGTCTACTGAATGACTGTTGGGAGATGTGAAACTTCTGAAAGCGTGAGGCTCTTGAATATTAGGGCTTCGCCTGGACGATACCTTGATATAATTATCTTTCTGTGATTTAAATAGTGATGTGTAGTGGTTCTAAAGCGTCCCTGGCATGGCCATCATTTTCATATCACTACCACTTATGAATCATCCCCTTTAAGTAATCATAGCATAACCAACTGACTGCCATTGATGGTACTATCTTGTACAAATTCGCCGTAAGTCCTTTGTATGCTCCAAAGAAACCTTCGTTAGTGAAAACACACTTGAGGGCATGCGAGACAGAATTATACTGAAAACCCAATTCGCCACCGGCCATGCTTGCAACCTGGTATCTCTTCCGTAATAAATCCAATGGATAGATTAGTACTCCACCTACGAAACTTGAAAATGCCCCTGCGGAAAGCTTCCACATTGGATTCGAATAGTCGTCGGTGGAGTTGTCCATGGCATCTCGGATAATCTCATACAAGGCAAAGTTTATGGCGACGTAAGGCGCTACTCCCAACGTAGTTGGCACCAACCCTTTATATAGAGCAGTGATACCACCTTCGTTATGATATACATCACGGAATGTACCCATGACAGTAGGAGAATCCGCCAATTTACCCTTATTCAATTTGGATAGCGATGCTGTCTGAATAGTTATGCGAGCTCGCACCAAATCCAATGGATATGTAGCCAATACTGACGTTATTCCACCTATCGATCCTGCCAAAAGTCTTTCGCTGAACTGGAGCTCCCTCTCCCCCACGGGCTTCCTTAGTAATATCATCTGCTTGACCTTCTCGAAAACTGAGTACTGTACAGCACTATAAGGAAAGATTCGAATACAGTTCAAAAGGTTTCCTCTGTATAATCCCCGCCATCCTTCATCACGGTACATCTTAAGGATGGTAGCGAACATTCCTCGGTATGCATGTTTGGTACCTGGACCTTGGAGCTGAAGTAATATTTTGGCACGCTCAAAGGGTGACACCACCGTACGAGAAACTGCCCCGGCAATACCTCCAGATATGAACGATGCGTTTGACTCATTTTTAATGAACGCTTTTATGCTGGGAAAGACTGCAAAAGCCTGGTTGGCTGCACAATTTTGTATTTGTACCAGATTAAAAGGCTTGCCAATGGGAGGCTCACAATCTAAAACCCCTGACAGAACCTTTTCAGCCAGATACCGAAGACTCTTTACATCGTCCACTGGGTTGACCGATTGACTCTCTGGCTCTGTGGCCAGGCATTTTTCTGGCTTGTCCGATATTTCCGACATTAACTCTATAGATATGGTTAAATGTGTTCTATCACTCTTAGTTCCCGTTCATGCCTGAGAGATCAGATCCGCCCGGAGATTCGATTCGTTGAATTCTGTTGTTAATTTCGCGATTGAAAATTCCGCTTCTGAGGAGGTTGCAAAACGAAGTACTCGACAGGGAAAGAGGCTACGGAGCCTGCTAAGTTGCTATACTGTGTAAAAGCTTTCTTTTGTGATCTGTTATGACAAGATTTATTTAAGTTAGCGTCGTTAGCGATGTTAACAACAGTTAAACTAGTCGTCCTGAGTGATAATTGGAGAAAGTTCCAGAAAGTTAATGATTATTCAAGCAAAGGATTAACCACATGGTAGTATGAAATAGTCCAAGACTTACTGTCTGTTCTTAACATTTACTTTAGTATAATTTCAAGTCCTCTGCTTATCCATTGGTATCTTATTGATCCATCAAGGAGTTGTCTCATCAAGGCAAGATTCTGCCACTTAATAATCCTCCACATTTCCAGACTCGACATCTTATAAGAGTCTACCACCTTATCAGAACTTGTCTCCTTATCCAAATTTTGATATTTAATCATAAAAATCCGATCCAGCTGACATGTTTGGAGTCAGATATCAACTGGTCTGATATAAAATTACGTGTATGTGATATCCCACATGCCAATATATATCAGACCATTTGATATTAGTGGTACATGGCTATAATTACTTCAATGTGTATATAGATTTGGCTTATTGTTGATATCATCTGGGATAATTGGTTCTTGATGAGCTTCTAATGATAGTGCATCTTAAAATATCGGTACTGCACTCCCATCACAGTTCCAAGTAGTACAATATTACCATAAACTGATAGTCTGATACCCTTGGCTCATAAATAAGCATCGAAAGAAATCACATAATAGTCTTGCAAGCAATAATGATCGTGTTAGTGTGAGATGGCTTAATATGGTATTGCTCAACAAGATACTTTGAGAAATCACTCTATGAGTTTTCTCATGGTTTCACTCTCTTACAGGTTAAAGGTCTACTCTTTGACTCGTTCTCTAATTGTGAATACAATTTCAAATTAAAGTATCTGGGTTTTGTTATGTTCCAGAGCTCTGTGGCTCATTCTGGTTTTACACTGCAGTTGTGCCATGTTAATTATCATCATACATTACTATATCTATACTAATAGCCTGACAAAACCTTTTCAATTGCAGCAATTAAAATGTCAGCATGCTTCTCCTCGAACACCAAAGTTGGTCTCAATCTGATAGATTCTTCAGCGCATCCACCAACATTAACACCAACAGTTTTCATATCAGCCAAAAACTTGTTTCTGGCAGATCCATCTTTCATAGACCAAGCAATGAAAGTTGCTCTGTTCTTTCCTCTCAAGTTTTGGATGAATTGAGGATACTTTGCTTGTAAAGAGTCCAACTTGGCGTACAAGTAGCCACCCACCTTTTGAGCCTTGTCAACCAAATCGTACTTCAAAACTTCCTTACCGATTGCACCAGCTAAAATCATTCTGGCTGGGTCACCACACCAAGTGTTGAATTGACGATATGCGTAGTTTGGAACAATTTCTGGGTCGTGGAAGTAGTAACCAGCAGATTGAAACTTCTTGGAAAATGTAACTAAATCTGGGGCAGGACTTAATTCGAAATGTTCGTGAGCCCACATCTTACCTGTGGCTCCAACACCGGTTTGAACTTCATCAACGATCATCAAGGCACCGTATTTCAAAGTTAAGTCTCTCAATCCCTGGAAGAATGCGTTCGAACCATGGTTGTCACCACCTTCGGATTGGATAGGTTCGATCAACAACCCAGCAATTGGTACTGACCAGGTTTTGAAAAGGTTTTCAACAATATCAAGGCATCTCTTGTCTTCAGTTGCGTTTTCAGAACTGTACTTTTCCAAAGGATACTTGTATGATGGAAATTCAGCCTTTGGCCATTTAAATGATGGTAAATCCAATTTGTGAATAGGTTTAGAACATGTGGTGGAGGCAGATGCAAATAATCTACCGTGGAAAGCACGATCGAATGATAAGATTGCCAAGTCTGGAGATCCTGGTGATTGGTTGTGCATGACCGATTCATTTTCTTCTTGAGAGAAGGTCGTAGCATATCCTCTCTTCTTAGCTTGGTACCACATAAAAGTTGCTTTGAAAGCTAACTCGTTAGCATCAGCACCAGATAATCCGGACCATAATTTATCTTGTCCCTTTGGGGCAACATCCAAGATTTCTTGAATAATCTCAGCGGTATCTTTACCTGGGAAGTTACCAAGAGCAGGTCTGTCGACAATTGCTCTGATCATTCTGTCGGATTTGGCGGCAGCGATCAAAGCTGGGTTGTTGTATCCCAATGGGATCGATGCGATTTGTGCGTAGACATCGAGATAAGTGTTTCCATCAACATCAATTAAGTAGTTACCTTGTGATTTTTCGTAGTCACTGATAAAGTAGGCAGCTCTTGAGTCGAATACTTTACCTAAAGACTTTATAGCAGCCTTGGATTGTGGTCCAGGGAACTCGGAAGTTGCCACAACAGGAGCCTTAGGTTCTTCTGGGAAGTATTGTTCACAAACAGACATTTAGGATGAAGTGTCAGTACTGATGATTGTTAATTGCTGGGGAAAATGGAGGATATTTATATGGCGAAATAAGGCAGTCTAATCTCGAGTGAGCCGCTAATAACTGATCCCAACCTTAGCGGAATTTCCCAATTGGGATCGTTGCCGCTTATTATGCCCCAGCGCTGACTTTTTCTCAAAATAGGCGACACTGGATTTGATTGTGGCGCTACCAGAAAGAAGCGCTACTTTCCTCTTTTGGCGATAATCGGGATTGAAGAACCGCACACTAAAAAGTGCCTCTAGCCTCTGGCACCTAGCGATGTGAGCACTGGAAGAAATGTTAGGCGATATTGACCAGAAATCTGAAGGAAATACTGGATATGATGAGATTGATACTAACCAGCAATAAAATCCCAAGACACGTTCATATTTCATGGATCCAAGAAGAAACGCCAGAAATACCTCGGCATGCACAACACAATATCAATGACGATGAATGAATTCCTGCAAAGAAGCAGCAGCGTCTGTTCTAAGAGTTTCTACACAAGATCATTCTGTTTGTGCTCTAGGTTCTCTGTCTAGTCTTGATTTCTGTCCGAGTTGTGTGAAGACTTTCAGAAGTGACAATTTGCTTGGCTGATACTCTCCATAAACTGGGTACAGTTTGTATGCAGATATCACTCCAGCAAATAGTGAAGAAATAAAATCCACACAACAAAACAAGATTGAGGAACTATTCATGTTTTAAGACTCTTTATGACTACTATCTCTGACATAAATGAAGCACAAATGAATAAAATCAAATATTAATGTTCGGAAACTTTCCTCGATCATCAGTTTGTGAATACAGTCCTGGTTACATCCAAATCACATTAAAAGGGTTTTGCTTCGTCTGAACCAAATTTGAAATTTATGTTGGTATCATAAACTGACATTTTTAACTAGCCAAATTCCTTCGATGTGGGAACTATACCGAAACTTCGGAGGTCTGTGTCTCTTCACAGTGGTTGCAAATTTGTATTTGTTTGTCACTTTAGGTCGTGTCCTTTCCGAAACATTTTTCTTTTGACCACAACAAATCGGGATGACATAGATAAACAACACAACAAGTCGAACATGTCTGACGATAAAGCGGCTTCTGAAAGCATAGATCCACAACTAGATCCACAACTAGATCCTCAGCTAGGGTCACAATTAGACCCACAACTTGACCATCGGTTCGATCCTCTGTTACAACTGAGCAAGCCAGATGATAAGAAACGGTCTGACTCGTTAGCTATTGCTGACATTGATAGAATGATTTCAGACACCATTAACCAAGATGAGATGAAGGATAGTAGAAAGAGGTCACAAGATGATAAGGACGAAGATTTAAAAAGATTCAAGGCAAGTGCAACTAACGGAGGAGATGCCCAATCAACAGAATACGGCAGAGACACAGATAATACTGATGAACACGCTAGAGAGTACTCTAGTGAAACACATGGTCGTGGAGATGCGGCGAATGGGAATGAAATATCCAATGAAATTGCTGGATACCCTAGTCACGAGTCAAGAGAACATGTTGTGGAGCACACTGACGATTCTAGAGAACATACCAAAGTTGATGGAGAGCATAGTAATTATCCTCATGAGACCTCGAGACCTGATTCCCAAGTTGACGGTGACTTGGTGCGACAAGACCAGTTACAACAAGACCATGCAAACCAGATACATCACCAACCCCATCACCAACCCCATCACCAACCCGCACAAACACAGGATAATGACGTGATAGTCAACGAGAAAGAAGATTTAGCAATGATTGCACATGAGTTAGAAGAGGCAACAGGAGCAAACAAATCCAAAATCACGTCTGAAACATCTGTAATGCATGATGGAACTCCAGTGCCTGCCAATTCAGAATTACTTAAATCGAGTACTGCTTTTGCCGCATATAATGCGCTCTCTTCGCAACTCCCACCATTAGCTGTGTTGGCAAATGCACATCTAGCAGCTTTACCTTTACCTATAATAGCGGCCGATTATCTTCCTCCCAGAATCCAGTTGTTAATCAACACTCTTCCAACACTTGATAATTTGGCGACCCAATTGTTAAGAATCGTTGCTATTGGACCATATCAGAAAATTATTGATTTAGCATCGAACCCAGATACCCCTGCTGGGGCCACATATCGAGATTTAACATCGTTATTTGAGTTCACCAAACGTTTGTACTCTGAAGAAGATCCCTTTCTCACGGTAGAACATCTTGCACCAGGAATGTGGAAGGAAGGAGATAAAACTCCAAGCATGTTCCGTAATCGTGAACAAAGTATTGAATCTACCTTACGTAAGGTTAATTTGGCTACATTCTTGGCTGCAACTTTGGGTACGATTGAAGTTGGTTTCTTCTATTTGAATGAGTCGTTCTTGGACGTATTTTGTCCTGCAAATAACTTGGATCCAACCAATGCTTTAACCAATATGGGCACCAACAATATGAGTTTGCAAAGTGGGGTGAACACCACAGTGGGAGACAAAGTCGGTAAGTTGTTTAAGCCCCAGGCTGTTCTCTACTTGGACTTGAAAACTCAAGCATACATCTCTGCTATCGAAGCAGGAGAAAGGTCTCGTGAAGAGATCTTGGAAGATATTCTTCCTCATGGGATCGAAGAGGTTTTGTTGAATAGACGAGGGGCAAAGATGTTGTCTCCAACAGAACTAGACTTTGTAGACCGTTGTCGTTCACGTAAAGATACGTTGTTGCACTATCCAGAAGATCAAAGGTTGAGTGAAGAGTATGATTGGTTTAACTTCCTCAAGGACTTGTTTGATTATGTCTCCAAGAATATGGGATTCTTGATCTGGGGCAAGAGGGGCAGGACGACGAGGGAAAAATCGAAGTCTGACGTCGTGGACACTCCTCATAGCATGGCCTTATTGAATTCCACCGAAGAAAGAACTGTATCTGAAAGAAACGTACAGGAACTTTCCACTCCAACCAACTCGGCCATGAGCCAGGAAATTAACGACATCACAAGTGCATTATTACCCTCCGAAATCCAGGAACAACAAATACATCTTCGTATCAACCCCAACACAACTTCCAAGAGTTTGCAAAGAAGACCTTGGAATCGTGAGGAGGAAAAGGCGTTGCGCTCGGCCATGGAGTTGAAGGGTACTCAGTGGTCTGTAATTTTAGAATTGTTCGGGAATGGAGGAAAAATTTCAGAAGCTCTTAAAAATAGAACGCAAGTTCAGTTGAAGGATAAAGCCAGAAATTGGAAGATGTTTTTCTTGAAGAACGGCTTGCCAGTGCCAAATTATTTACAAAAGGTCACCGGTGATTTGGAGCGTGATGACAGACAGAAGACCAACAAGAGACGTCCTAGGTCGGAAAAGACCGCTGCAGCGCCTGTTCCATCGGTACAACGCCTGACTTAGGAATCATACACAAGAGTTCTATGTCAACGGAATTTTCAGGCTCGGCCATCAACTCATTTGACCATATACACCTTTCGTGTAAATGTTTTGTGGAGGTGTGTATATATAATACTTAACTTAATCCTTTTACTGCCCAACCTGTTCATCCTGCGACAACCATAACCTTTAATGTCTGAGTCCTACTAGGTGTCGGTACCCTAGCTAGGACTGCTAGGCCTGATTTTCTAGCTATTTTTATTAATACATAGATTTAAATAATAAACATGGATATCATCACGGTTTGCCCGAGAGAAGAAAGAGAAAGGAATTGACGGATTTCCGCCATTTTTGGCCCAGTTACATCGGTGACAAGGAGCTGGACGGTCGATAAAGTGCAAAAAATGACTCCATCAACAGGTTGGAATTGGTGAGCAAAGGTTGAACTCTCCATGTGACGTCAAAAGTGTCAATTCAGGGCCCATGTATTGAGGAACGACGTGCCAAACATCTGGGGAACTAATGTTCTTCACCATATATTTCGAAGTCTAGGCTCAGTTGTGAAATATCTTAATAAGATGATAGAACGAAGTTACGTCATGGTTCTCTTGATCTTCTTGTTACAAATGAATTTCAAGAATTTCAAGAGTCGGTTGGTCTTAGATATTGGCAAAGATTAAGTTCATATTCAATGACCTCATTGGTCCATATTGCATCACTCAGCTAGTAGCTACCATAAACTGCTCGATATTTAGATCTCCCCGGTATGCTTCCTAACATAATCCCACAAACTCTTCAACAAAGACTCTGGCAAAGTATACAAATCCATAGTAAACTCACCGTTGTCAACATCATTTTTAATATTCATTTCATTTGTTCTATTATCGGTAACCATTTGAACAATCACAATCAAATCGTCTTCATTCAACTTGGTCAATCCGTTGGCGAGTTTTTCCAAGTCGATGGCGCCCTTGACAGCGGCTCCGTTGTTCTTTAACTTCTTGGACTTATTCAAGTCCATGGAGGAACCGTTTCCATCACCCAACTTACGTTTATTAAGACCGCCGATTGGAGCTCCAGACTCGTCAAATGGCAAGGACCCGCTTTCCAACAATAACTTGTTCAATACCTGATTCTTGGTAGGACTAACTGGGATCGAAACTACATGGTCGTTGATGTACTTTTCTTGTAAAAAGTTCAAGTCGTGGTTGAACTTACGTTCTCCGGTTTTACCAGGCAAGCCTAAAATATGGACGGAAATCGGAATATCAAACTCACCCCAACCTTCTTCTTCGACTCTAAAGGGTGACTGTTTTAATGCTCTTATTGGATTGGCAAACGTTGGATGCAAAGTGTATGTGACTTTATCCACGATATTTGCTGCTATTTCTTGTCCAGTCAGGTCCAACATTGAGATCTGGATCGACCATTGTCTCATGGGATAGTTTTCTACTGGAGGAACATCTTTTAGGATATGTTGTTCAGTGGTTATTCTAATTGTTCTTTTAGTCTGGGGTTAGTACGTTATTAGAGAAGGATTGAGCTGAGATTCATGTCAACGCAAAAAGATCCAGGCTCAAGCAATGAATCCCATATAGAATCTCTGAGTTCATGAGTCTCGAGACAGTACAATTCACGTCGAAGATCACAAGATCACATCCTGACTGAATTGTTTGTTCTGTCTGGTAGTCAAGAAAACAGGTTTCATCGCTTATAAGTACTCTTATAAGCAGCGTGGTAATGTAGAAACTGGAAGATATGAATTTTACTTTCGGTCTTCAAACTCATAACAACAACGAGACACGGCTAACAGCTCTGCTGCTACTGAGTATTTGGTGATATCAATTACGACAAGAAAAAACGTCCATAATGTCCATAACATCCATAACGTCCATAGCGCCCATAATGTCCTGTCTCGTTGCCACCTGTCTCGCACTTATCTCGTTGTTTATGATATACCGGTGTTCCACACATAGCTAATCTGATTCATATATCACCAACTTTGCCACGAATTATTCTTCACCACGCGAATAATCACATCTATAGTTGACTTGTTATTCAACAACGCCGATTCGCTACATTAAAGGGTGATACATCACTTTAGCGCTAACTCTCCTTGTTGACTTGCCTCACCATTTGTTGATCGATCTCGCTCGAAATTCCCCAGTAATCACCAGGGACGTGGATGCTAACAACTCATTTAAAAAAACACTTACTTCTGACATCTTCACTATCCAATCTCACCTTATCAGTACACTGTTCGATGTTGTGCTTTCGAACATTAGTCTGACGTTTGGATTTCGCTGGGATGAAAATTTTCGAGCGCGCGCGACCCAGTGCTAGTTACAAGGAGGAACACAACCAGATGGCCAGAGCTTAAAAGTAGCTGCGATGCCGAAGTCTGTCGGCACTAGCCCAATATATTTGTAGTAGATCTCGGTCTGGAGTCAAGTTCAGCGAAATCTAGATTTTCTATATGTGTACAAGGAAAACGAGAAAAATAGGTAAGAAGGAGAAAGTGTGGTGGGATGAAGAGGAGTAGATGATGGTCCGTCGGGTCGACATTAGGTATTTAGAGGGAGTACATGGTGTAATTTCCAGCAATTCCAGAGCTAGCGGGGATTTTGGTGTATGTTTCAGAAGAGCTAATGAGGATGATCGTGAAGCACGAAATGACAACTGTGAAGTCATGGACGAAATCAGTGGAAACTCCATAGTCAATTTCAGTGAATCCAGGGGGTGCAATACTTGTGATCGGTTGATATAATTATGTGAACTCAGTGAAAGCGACTCTGTATTCACAGATATATTTGCAGATCTCACGGAAGTCAAAGTTAAAGTCACCAAGCTAGCTGAAATTACACAAGTTTCCACTGGCTCTAACCTTGAAGTAGTTTCCTTGCTTGCACTGTCTTCCAATTCTCTCCCTATAGCAAAATGGCCGTCATTATCAAAGAAGTAGTTTGTCTGTCGTCCATAGCCTTCGCCATCCACGTGAGTTGTTTTCGTTGCTATCATAGGCACTTCGGTTATAGTAGTTTGTAAGATAGTAGTTTCTATGAGTTGAGTCAACTCCAGGAAATCTAACGAGTCCTCAAGATCCCTCAGACAACCGTCCAGGGTTTCTTCCAAAAAGTTCTTCAGCGATTCAACCAGATCCCCCAGTGACCTGTCTGCATATTCTAGGCTTGACTCTGACGGACCCTCTAACAATGTACCGTGAAACTCATTGATGGTATTCTCTCCGTCAATCTGGTCAGTTCTATTATGAAAAGGATACCCATGATACCCTGAATAAGACGAGTATAGTTTAGCGGGGAACTCCGTTGTAGATGTTCGTATTTCCGATACATTATGCCAGTAGTTGAAATCCTCAGGAAGAGTCTGATTATTGTTCAATTCTTGCGGCGGCAAAGTTTTCAACACTCCTGGTAGTAAAATGGCCAAGCTGGCTTCTCCAAATATCACCACACTAAGTACTATACGTGTACTTCCCCTCATATATGTGACGTATAAATTGTACACAGACAAGATAAAGTTTGCAATCGTTTTGAGTTTTTTCTCCATAGGATACATATAGGCCTAATGTGGAAATATTTCCGCATTAGTCGCATCTGCCAGAAAAGTTCTCGTTTTGGATACGGTCCCATTTAGGACAATCCAGTAGCCTGAAGAAGTTCTTGGGTTACGATGGACTCGATGACGTTTGAAGAGGGGGGCGGGAACGGTGTTAGTGTGATGGAATTATTAAGAAGCTTTTCAATTGTGGAGATGAAGTCGCTTGGGCCAGGTACGATTTGGGAAGTGCTGAACGCCACACAGTAGTTGGCCAGGGAGAACTCGTTGGCAATTTCGGTCTGGTGATTGTTCATAAGCGTATCGTTGGTGATGACAATCAAATTCTTTTGAAGTCGAAGGGTATCGATGATGGAACCGGTGCCTGCATGTGAGATAACGATGTCCGCTTTATGGATAAATGAATTGATGTCAGAAGTGAATGGAAGAACTTCCAATGTGAATGCGGGGGATGTGTAACTTTTGGAGGAGGTGCATGGTGATGAGGTATCGCGTAAGTCTAATTTGGCTAGCAAGTCGCTTTTGGAAAGAATATCTTCAAAAATGGAGGTACTGATATTGACACCTCCCCTGGTTTCGTTGCCGTATTGAATTGTTAAATGTGACACATTCAACAGAATGAGAGATTTTATCACTTCATGGTTGGTGATTTGCTCCAACAACGTGGTGAACGTTATCGTGGCTCCAGTGGTAACTAGTATGGAATACATAAAGAGACAGACAATTAATTCTCAAAATCAGACAGAAAATCAGAAAATGACACTGAAAATATCAGGCACAGATTAATTATAGGGGAAAAACTCGCAGTAGCAAATGCAGACACTACCAGAGACCAAACAGTCTAAGTCAGCTACGGGAACTTTGCATTCATCTCACCTGTGCTTAATGTTGATAACACATATCTCACGTGTGTATAGCAGATACGGTATTTTCAACTAGCACCAATACACTCTTTCATCCTCAACTGTCTCAGTTTTCCCCATATCTGTTCTAATTTTTCACCAAATCTCTTAACCAAATAATATTTAATCACCCCTGACATGTCAACTCATTTGACCTATTGGGAAGGATTTCTCCTCTATTGGTAACAAACACCTCGTTATTTTTGTTTTTACACGCACAAGCGTTTACTAGGCAAAACATCGTACGCCATCACAATGGCTTGTTTTAGGGGGAATACTTCGAGTGTATCCGAAATATTATTAACAGTATGATGTGATGGCCTCAACTTTTTTCTTGGTTGTATAATCAGTATTTTAAAACATCTCCTCCATTTGACGCTGGCTGTACTCGCGTTGATTCGTTTGCTGGTGCTCGTCTTTTCCATACTCGTTTATGGTAATCTGACGATGGGCGCCTCACCTCACTTACACATTCTCTGACACATTCTCTCGTTCAGAGCTCCGCTCGTCAAAGAATTTTGGTTTCCTATAAGCTGAAAATCCCGCTATTGTTTGCGTAATCGTGCTTAATCAATATAATTATTAAAACTACACAACGCTATCGTAATCTGGCTATCCTGGTACAATACCTCATCGACACATTTACACGTTCTCTTGCCTTAATTGAATATTATCTTGACTTTGTCTCCAGGAACTGGTTAGTCTATTTGCTGTCATTTATCTGCAGGATATTTTTCTTTTCTATATAAACTTTGAAATACCCCCATATTTCATTGTTGCACCATCTACCTGAACTTGTAATGAGTATTGCTGAGTATAGTTTGAACAACCCTCCGCCGGCAAGTCCTGTCACTTCTACTACTTTACCTACTGGTATTTCCACGATAAATGCCACTCTTGGGTGTGGCTCTTCGGGACCAATATCGCCTGATACAGGACCCCTAGGTTCTCTACACAAGAGTGATTCAACTACACAGGCCCAATTCGACAAGCCTTCTGTTGTACCTCGCTCTTTTATTTCACCTTCACCGTTGTCAGCTTCTAGTTTGGTTACTGCTTCTACAACAAGTGCAAATGATGACTACTCGTTTAATTTGTCCCGTGCTCTCAGCTCCGTGGACCTCAATTGCAATTCTTCTGCATGCTCTCTTTTATATGGGAAACTGGCAGGAGCTGCTGCTGCTAGTACTACTGCTACATCCGATGTATCCGCGTCCCACTACAAACACAGTGAACACTTGGTCTCGTCTATTTTACGCAAAAGCAGTCTCACTGTAGACCTGGGATCTGTCTCCCCAACATCCTCATCTTGTTGTTTAGTGGATATTGATACTCCTACCACCGTTCAGTCTCCATTCAATGATTCTTCTTTGACTTGGCTTTCTTGCTTTAATAACTCTTTGACGTCATCGCCTGATCACGATGATATCAAATTGATTTCCTCGCCTAAAGACTTGTCTCAATTGTTAAATTTCTACTATGAATCTCGTCATGAATTCCACTCCAAAGCTAAGTATTCTTCGACTGCTTGTAAAGTCAAACGTTCAATGTGTATGTTTCCATACCTTCACGGTCTCAATAGTCTCAATCAACGTGATTTCTTTTTGGAAGAAGAAAAGAATGTTACTTCTCAACTGCTCGTTCCAAACATGGATGATTGTGATTTCTATAACTTGATGTTTGTCAATTCTTTTCCAGACTCATCGCCGAATTTGATCAACACCGTTGATGTTGATAATCTCTTGACCAAGAAGGTTACTACTCCGTCTGTCAGTAATGAAAAGACTGGTTGTGTACAAGAGTACGTTCCATTTGAAGAAGTTTCTCGTGTTGATTGTGGCGTTCAGGCAGATTTGAATAACCGTAACTACAAGGACCAAATACGGTTGATGGCGGCATTATCAAGCTTTGTTGTTTATAATTACAGTAAGCACGATAATCTCGAGTTGGCATCACTTCTTGAGTCTCTTAAACACACAAAAAACCAGATTGTTTATGTTATTGACTCGAATTTTGATTGGTCTTTAATTGGCTCCCAGTATTTCGAAGCTGCTTCTGAAACCAACATCGGTATCTGTACTAATGACATTCTCAAAGCAGTCGGTGTCAACAACACTCTCGCTTTAGATACCCTGATTGATCACCCTGATCTTGCAGAGTCCAAGCTACTCAACTATGAACAGAATTTGATTTGGAGATTGAACTCGATGAAATGGATAATGAACAACAAAATTTGCTTGGGTAACATTATTGACTTTAACAATTTGTCTTCATCAAACTCCCCTGAGTTCAAGTTGATTATCAACTGTCATGAGAATGCAACCTTTCCGTCTCTTGACTTGTTGAACTCCATTTTTGATGACTTGCGTGATACAAACCCCTCAAAAGCAAACAATGTTTATTACATTGAGTTTCCTAGCTCTGGAAGCTTAAATCCGACTAACATCAATACTACGGAGATCCTTGCCTTTTTGAATGTCTTGAAGTTAATCTACTTATTTGTAGAAAAATTTGATTACAACATTTTCATATTTTCCTTTGACGGTTTTACAGGCTTGTCATTGTTGACGATATGTGTTACCCAAATGCTTTGCTGTGACACTGTTGAGGAGTCAATAATCCATCTTTTGTCCAATGATATCACAAGTATCAAGCTCTATTACTTCAAGACAGACTTGTCGTTCCTCAAGCAATTTGAACGCTTCGTCAACTTTCTCAAGTATCAGAACTTGACAGATTTTGGATTTATTACTTCGATCAACTTCCACGAAATCAATGAGTTTCATCACCAACGACCACCACTTCGAGTTAAGTATGATTGGTTTCATTCTGCCAATGACAACAACTTTCCTTCCAAAGTCTTTAGTGACTTATACTTGGGATCCTTGAACCATGCAAATTCAACTACGATTTTAAATGCAACAAAAATCACCCATTTGATATCAATTGGAGAGTGTCCCCTGTGGATAAACCAATTTAGAAGCGCATTTGTCTTTGATTGTGAAGACCCTAGCATCATCAACAAAGCTAGGGAAAGTAATATCAAAGTCTTGCAGCCCATCTATCAATTCAACAACGGTGATTCGTGCATCTATGAAATAGATCTCACCTATTTTGGTAAGTACGCAACAAATCCAAGAGCCGTACCAAAATACTTGGAGTCGTTGATCTTCATTTATAACTTGAAGGATGACGGAAGAGACTCCTTACTCTCTCTTTTGCTTGATTGTCCTGAATCAGTTCAATCAAAGATCTTGTTGGCAAATCCATTGCCTCCTCCACGGGTTCAAAACTGTATCCCCAAGACTACTTTGATTCATTGTCGCATTGGGGTTTCGCGTTCTGCATCAGTTATTATTGCTTCTATGATGAAGAAGTACAAGCTAAACCTACTTACATGTTACCTCTACCTTAGAGTACAACGGTTCAATATTATTATTCAACCAAACTTACGAATCTTTTACGAATTGTTTCTTTTAGAAGAAATGTTGGGTTTGAAAGGTGGAACTGGATATAACTGGGAAGTTCTTTGTAATGAGATATTCAAATTGAATAACTATTACATCTAGATCAATAATCTGAGTTTAGGTGACCTACCTGCATAGATATTGTGAGATTTGGTGCATACTTAACTTAGTCCCTCATCGTCCTAGAGCTCCTCGTTTGCTTTTCTACTATCCCTAGCAATTCTCATTTACTTTAATTCTTCTATACCCTTTTTTTTGGATGCCCCATTTCAATTCTGTTGGCGACGATTTTCAGCTTCATATTTTCAATTCTAGATACACTCAATGTGTATAGGGGGCTCCGTTTATTATTAATTATTTGAGACTTGCAATATATGTGCCTCGCTTTTTTTATGGTGTGCGTAAACATCAATACCGCAATACTATTCAAATCAATCAGTTCCCAAGTTGAACCAAAGTTCCTTCAGTAATACTTATCCATTTGGAACTATTCGAGAATCCTTAGATATTGCGTCCTTAAACTATAATTATTCTGCCGTTGATCTATTTGTTGAATTTTGCATTTAATTTTGCACCCAAAACAATAAGTAGTGAGACCTCGAGAAGTTTTTCAGAAATACAATAAAATACCAAAGTCAATTAAAAATACAAGAAGCGAGGAGCTCTAGAAGCTCCTTAGAATCATGTTAAAATACCATAGTACCTGGAATTCTCTATAAAGTTCTTTGCCATTACCTTTATTAACAAATAAAGTGAATTCAATATGCAGTATTTCCATAATTATAGCAAATGATTAAACTCATAGTGATCCATACTTATATCATGATTAGTATACTAGTGATGTTTCTAAATTTATGAAGTGACGAGTTTCATCAGATAATTTTGCAGTAAATTGAAATTCAATTCAAAAAAAAACAGTTTACGATTGAAAAAAGAATTTGGGGCATACTGGGAATTGAACCCAGGGCCTCTCGCAAATTTGAATTGTCGGAACAATCACCCAAAGCGAGAATCATACCACTAGACCACACGCCCGTTTTCTGCAAGCTTTAAATATTGTTACAATTATGTACAATATTAATTAATAAAGTATTAATGGATTGTGTGGTAATATCGATAAAAGAACCCTTCTATAAATAAGAACCGTTACTTGCAAAATCGCTTGCCGAGATATTTCCTTTTTACCAATTAGTAATAGTACTAGAATTCTTCAAACTGAACATAGGTTCCAGATTCTACAACATGAATGGGATCATAAGAATCTAGTTACGGGTTGAGAGAATTCAAATGCATCTTATTAATATTTCCCCGAAATTTTGGTGTACCCTTTTGACTACCATTTGGCACTCTCTTAGATAGCTCAGAGTTCTACCTGCCTAATGACCTGTCTCATTTTGGGTGCTTAAACTGACGCATAAGATAACTCAAGAAATAGAAGGGCAATTTTCAAATACAAGAACGCCATGCTTATAAAATCATAATGCTATGCTTGTATAAACTATAAATGAACGACAATGAGAACAAGAACAAGAATCATACTCCTACTAAATATTATCTAGATGCCTTCCTTCACTAACACTCCTCAGCTAGCAATCCGAGTTCGAAGATCGGTTGTACCTCCTATGACATATCTTCTGGTTGATACTAGTAACCAAAACTATGAGCCTTCAGAACCGTCATCGGAAGACAATAAAACCGTTTTCTACAAGAAATCCAGAGAAATTGTATTGCCTAGATTAAATGCAAAGAGACCACTTAAGCTTCACTTCAGACCTAAAGTGTTGGTGTTGACAAATACAACAGAACAGCCTAGTCTTCGCAACAGACATTTTTTTCGGTATAGTCTCAAGAATAAAGTAGTTTGTTACGTTAGAGACGATGCTTCTTTTGAGCTGTTTTTGAATACGAACCTAGGAAAGGATACTTCCCAAAGTGTGTTGGTTTTTCTTCATTACAAAGTAAGAAACGAAAGTGACGAATTGGGGCTCATGCTGGCAATTGACCAAATTCATCGGCAAGTAACTTCATTGGACCACCCGGAACATGTAAGAGTTGAAGCGTTTATTAGAACAAACAGTGCCACTTACACAAAGGTTCAAAATCACTTTAAAGAAAATGCAACTGTTGCTCTTATTGAAAATAAATGAGGATCTCATTAGTTAGAAACAAATACATATAAATGCTTCATATGGTGAGCTTTTCTTTAAGTATACATTGGAGACAATTAAGCGTTTTGTTTTACTAATTCACTAATTTTACAAATTTTGCACTATCACTAATTGGGCCTTCTTAGCTTAGTGGTAGAGCGTTGCACTTGTAATGCAAAGGTCGCTAGTTCAATTCTGGCAGGAGGCATTAATTGCAACTCAATCAGCGCAAATGGTTTAGTGGTAAAATCCAACGTTGCCATCGTTGGGCCCCCGGTTCGATTCCGGGTTTGCGCATTTTTTTAATATTTTTTTCTTGCTTAACTTTAAGAATTTGTGCATTTCTGCTTTTTATACTTTTTCAATATCATTGAATTCACTACAAATGTCAAAGGCCGTCGTTACCAGAGTGGTAAATTCCAGTAAGTATCAACATTAATAAATCATTGTTTAACGTAATTAACATAGTTTAGTTCAAAAGTACTATCCAATTGCTTTGGCCGATAAGACTTGGGACAACACTGGTTTATTGGTGGATGCCAGCCCCGAAGAAGCTGAAAACAGCAATGTAAAGGTCCTTTTAACTATTGATTTGACTCAAGATGTTGCCGATGAGGCTGTCAAGCAGAAAGCCAACTTCATTATGGCATACCATCCGTTCATATTTCGCGGATTGAAGTCCATCACTCAACAGGATCCCCAACAAAAATCGTTAATAAAATTAATCAAGAACAACATTAGTGTATACTCTCCACACACTGCAGTGGACAGTGCCAAAGGAGGAGTCAATGACTTTTTGGCACAAGGTATTTCACAAGGATCCACTATTACTTCTCAGGAGGTCATTGAGAAGGATGAAAAGAATGATGGATGTGGAATGGGTAGAATTGTCACACTTGACCAACCTATAGCGTTATCGAAACTAGTTGAAAGAGTCAAGAATACTTTGTCATTGCCATATGTTCAAGTTGCGAGTGCTAGAGGTGAAGGTAAAGATCATCAAATTAGCACCATCGCCATTTGTGCTGGATCTGGTGGGTCTGTCTTCAGAGGCGTGAAAGCAGATTTGTTTTACACAGGTGAATTATCTCATCACGAAGCTCTTTTCTTCACTGAAACTGGTTCGTCAGTCATATGTTGCAGCCATACAAACACGGAAAGAGCCTTTTTGAAAGTCATACAAGAACAATTGTCAAAGGAGCTCGTAGATGCCGAAGTTATTATAAGTAAGAGTGACAGAGATCCTTATGAAACTTGGTAATTATGAGTTATCATCTCAATGGTGATATAGCTACTCTCTTAAACGTCAGTTTGAGGTTAATTATTGTATTTAGAGCCAGTTGATAGTTCTATATTTTATTTCCGGTTATCGGCACGTGACTCGCTTTACGGATCCAATATGATTTTCCCCATAAACCCTTACAGCCTAAACGCTCGATACGACTTCCAGCTACTACAAAACCACCTGTCTTGTTTTTCCTGAACCTCACATACACAAAAGCTCTGGCTTGATGATGTCGCAAAAAGATTGCCTAGAAATACATGATATCAAAGGAAACCTGCCAGTCTACAATGTAAAATCTTCCTTAGTGTCTTGCAAAGGAACAGACTATGTCTTCCTCTTTGGTGGATTTGACGAGATGGATGCATTGGACAGTAACGTTTATCTCTTGAACTTGCTGACGATGACGTGGGAAACAGACGATAAACATATCGGGCTATACAGAGAAGGGCATCTGGCGGTATATATTGGCAATGGCAACATCTTCGTGTTTGGAGGAATTCCTTACGACGAGTTCCCAGAACCTAGTCCCAACCAAAGAACCGATGATTCTACGTTTAGAAAGGATAGTCTTATGATGATCTACAACATATTTGATAGGAAATGGATAGGACCGCCCAAGTTTGCCTTGGATAATGCACCGTTCGCCAGGTCGAGACACGCATGCTGTTTATCCCCTGACGGTTTAAAGGTATACATAAGTGGTGGGCTCGTAAAGTCTTCCCCTCTTGACGATTTATACTGCTACGATATGGCGTCTGGAACGTGGTCTGGACCCATACGATTCGTTTCTCGATTTGATCATTTCATCACTATCCATAACGACAAGATCTTTTCCTTTGGTGGGCTAGATAAAGACATGAACCATGTCAAAAACGCAATCACTTATTATTCCCTCACTACCAGATCAATTGGCGAGATCTCTATCCTTCAAAAGCCTCAATATAGCTTTTCACCGTTCGTTGGAGATGACGTGGAGAAAGCTATGGATAAATATGTTCCTAGTGATTGTGAACGTATATACTTGGATACAGAGGTTAATGACGCGATAAAGTTGGATGTCTGTTTACCTGTCTGGAGTGCCACCACGAGAGATATCACCATGTCTTTTGTAAGCGTCGACGACTATGAATTTCAAGACTTGTTCACCATGGATAACTTAGTCACCTACTTCAAGGTCAACCATAATATCGATTTTATCAATTATACATGGAAAAATGCGGTTGCAAAGGACTCATCGCTTTATATTTTGGGAGCGTATCAAGCAAAGAGTCGGGCACCAAACGAAGAAACTAACGATCCCGACAACCAGCCCGACCAAATGGATGAATTTGAGAACAACGAACATAATTTCTATCCCAAACTCAGTTGTTTAATGAAATTGCACTTGTCTGATTTTGGTATACCCAATTCTCATCACGAAGGCACCATCCCTCTAGTTAATGATTTCGAGCGACTCCTCAAAAACGAGGAATGTACCGATTTCGAGATCTATACGCTCGCAAATGAATATGACAAACAAACCTATCAAGAACTCTCGGAAATAGAATGGAAGGCAAATACCAACCTTAAATGTATAAAGGTTCACAAGTCAATTTTGTTAGCTAGATGGCCACATTTTGCCAGAATGATCGCCACGGGGATGCACGAGACTATACTAAATAAGATGCTTATCCCGGAACCATATTTATGGATAAGAGCGTTAGTTTACTATCTTTACACTGGATCTATGGAGTTTGAAAAATATTTGCAGCATGACTTAACGATTCTTGATTTTTCTGGACTATTGATTATGGCAAATATGTATGAACTTCTGGATTTCAGTAACTTGCTACTTCACCAGTTGTTTACACGTTTCGAGATTTTTAAAGGTTCATTTGTGGAGAACGATGAGAATATTTCTATCTTGCTCAAACTATGGAAAGACCTTTCATTTTCAAATGAAACAATATTTATTGTCAAGGTAATTGATCTTATTAAGAAGTGCTGGGGTTCCATAACCAGAGCAAACCCATTTCTCCAGCTTTCCAAAGACGAAATTGTAAGTTTATGTCAGGATTGCAGTCTTGTCTTGATGAAAAGCAAAAATCCAAAGAGATCCTTAAGTCCGTCGTCCAACACAACTTCTATCGAGTCTAGTGATAATTTGGCTGATCCGGAAACTCCCAGTAGAAATACCCACTCGCCTTTTGTTATAGATTCTCCTCGACAGGCAAGACCGTTAAATGGAAGCTTCGCTAGCCTACAAAATCTTACGAACGCTCTTAGTGAACATATATCATGACAATACATAGCACAATAAACATAACGAATTTAATAAATCAGACATGATCTGTCAAAGAGTTAAGAACATCTTCAAACCAATGTCCAGCATTTTCAACTTGGTCTTGAACGTACTCAATAGCCTTGTCAATACCTACGGCATGTTCCATATCATTTAAAATTCCTGACAACCCTGATTGAGGCTCCTTGTCACCTCCCTTATCGTTTTCCTTGTTCTCATCTTCATTTCCTCCTTTGTCATCATCGTGTTGCCCTTCTTCTTTGTCATCATCGTGTTGCCCTTCTTCTTTGTCATCATCGTGTTGTCCTCCTTGTTTGTTATCAACGAGGTCACTTTGTTGAGGGAGAGGCTTGGTGGTAAATGAAGCCAACGTTGATTCATCGTTTAACAATGAACTATGTGGTTGGGAACCGGAACTTATATGGACAGGCTTCGGACTCTCTTCTCCATTGATTGCAGGATTCTTCCGGAAGAGTAAATCATAAGTCGATTCTTTAAGAATATGGCCCATATCAATATCGAAATTTAATCCAGGATATTCTTCCTCATCCACCCAGTCATGAAGTGCCAACCTGTTATCAACTGTCACTGCTGATGAAGTCCCATTGTTTGGTGCAGGTTTAATGTCTAATGATTCACATATCAAATTATACACCTCGAGGTTTTTGAAGGGTTGAACTTTGAATGTGGAATGTAACTTTTCTCGAAAGAAAGGGCCCGTACCCAAAAAGAGAGCACGCATTAATACTTCCGTATTATTGTATCCATGTGTTCCCTTGGGTTGGTATTTGTTGCCCATATCTTCCATTTGCTTGTGCGTTGTAATAGAGTATCCAACTTCTGGAACAACCCAAAGTGGTGCTAATCTATAATTGAATTTATGATCATGTAATTTTCCTCCATAAGCCCATTCCTTTGGTAAGTCTTCTGTTTTGAAGATTCGATAGTTCCTGGCTGTCTTCTTGTCCAACTTATCAAAATTTGTCTGCAACTCACGTAAAACTTCATCCACCGAAAATTCTTTGTATGGCCTTAACCCGAATAATGGCCAGCCATCAATATATTGAATTTTAGATAAGTCAAGTAAATCATCCAAGTAGAGCAACCTATGGTTCGATGTTGGAGCCATTCCATGGTCGCTTACAAATACTAAGTTAACAATGTCGTCCAAGTTTCTAATAGAAAGTTCCTTCTTAATCAACGCAACAAAGTTGTCAACATAAGTCAATGCCTTAGTCAATTCAGGACCACTGATTCCAAATTCATGACCGAAGTGATCAACAGTTGGAACGTATCCAAGGATCAATTCGGGTCTTTCTGTGATTAATTCACGATCAATCCAACCCAAAATTCTATCCACTTTCACTGAAAGTAATTCGGAACCATTAAATCTATCAAAATCTGTTGGAGGTCCGACCGTAGGTACCTCACTTCCTGGCCACATGTGAACTGCCGATCTAACTCCATGTTTAGCAGCAGTAGTCCATAGAGGTTCACCACCTTGCCAGAAATCAGGATCTAAACCACCGACCTTTGGATTTGTATAGACAAATTTCTTTTTAAGCAATGGATCGTAAAATGTGTTACTAACAATTCCATGCTCTGAAGGATGTAAACCCGTTATCAAAGTCCAATGATTAGGGAACGTTGAAGATGGAAATGACGGGGTCATATAAGGAGGACCGTATTCGTGAAGAAGCATTTCATGCAAAGTCGGGGTAACCTTTTTACTTATATAGTGGGGGTGAAATCCATCTAGAGATATCATAATAGTTGTAGGATGAAAGGGATGAGTTCCATTGGATAATATCCTCTTGGTGATACCGTTGGAAAGTCCATAATACGGAGAGTTAGACACCTTTCCAGTCAAATATAGTATGACAATGACAAGCAGAACAATGATCAGCAATCCTCCAATAACTGTGTGTTTGATTTTGGAATTAAGTCTATCGATATTGAAATCCCTGCGGACGCGAACAGGATCAACTGAGTACTTCGTAGGAGGTTCGACACGTTGCCCGGAAAAGCCACCAGTCTCAAGCATTTCATAGCTATTTTGCCCAGATCTTCCCTTAAACAACGATTGAATTCTTCCCACTATACCAGCCCTTGGAGTAGGGTCTTCATAGTCTAATCCATCAAGAAAGGAGTCATCGTCAGCACCTCCACTGGTATGATTAGATTGCTCGTTAAATAACACATCATCATCAGGATCATCTATATCAGTGACAGGTATGTCAACAGCATGTGGTTGTGGTCCGTAGTTAATTGACATCCTTATAATAGGATTAAGCACGTATATTGATAGTTAGATTGTTTTTTGGCAGGTGTATTGATTTTGAAATTCCCACACGACTGATTACAAAATGGAACCACAACACTTAGTCACCAAAGATTAGTGAAGCGGTAATGGGAGACAAATTTTAATTTGGCTTCGTTCTTAAAATTATTGTTTTTGATGTTATCCACCTCATATTCTGACAGTATTTGTCCTTGTAAAAAAATATATCACTCAATATTGTAGCTTTATTCAGTAGACCTCCTTGTATAAGTTCTATTAAAATATTTCTCTAAACCTTTATTAAACATACATACAGAACTAAAAACCATTACTTTTAATAGACATCACCGTGGTCAAACATAGCGTCAGCAACCTTGATGAAACCGGCAATGTTAGCACCCTTCAACAATGATGGCAAGCTCTCGGTGTTCTTCTCAGCGGAGTACTTGACAGCAGTTTCGTAACAGTTGTCGAAACAAGTGTACATGATATTCTTCAACTTAGCATCAACTTCTTCAGAGGTCCATTGGACTCTTTGAGAGTTTTGGGCCATTTCCAAACCAGAGACGGCAACACCACCACAGTTAGCGGCCTTACCAGGGGCGTACCAGACGTCGTTGGATCTGTTGGCTTCAAACACATCAATGGCTTCCTTGGTAGAACCCATATTGGAACCTTCAGCAATGAATTTACAACCAGCGTCAACAAGTGCCTTGGCTTCTTCACCAGAGACTTCGTTTTGAGTGGCAGATGGCAATGCAACGTCAACTTGACCAACATTAGCCCATGGACGGACACCAGCTAAGTATTCAACTGAGTTAGAACCAGAGAATGCAGTAGCGGACTCACCAACAATTTCTTGTAAGGACTTAAACTTCAACTTGGCAGCAGCAATCTCAGCAACTTGTTCCTTGGTAATACCGTTTTGGGAAACGATGGTACCCTTGGAGTCAGAAAGAGAGACAACAGTTCCACCTAATTCAATAACCTTTAAAGCTGCATATTGAGCTACATTACCGGAACCGGAGATAGTAACACGCTTACCCTTGAAAGTTTCCTTACCACCAGTAGCTTTTTCAATCATCTTTTCAACGTAGTAGACAGTACCGTAACCAGTAGCTTCAGGACGGATCAAAGAACCACCCCAAGATAAACCTTTACCGGTTAAAACACCGGACCAGTTGTTTTGCATTTGCTTGTAAGCACCGAACATGAAACCAATTTCACGACCACCAACACCAATGTCACCAGCTGGAACATCAGTGTCTTGACCAATGTATCTGGCTAATTGTCTCATGAAGGCAACGCAGAATCTTCTGATTTCGCCATCAGTTCTACCCTTTGGGTTGAAGTCACAACCACCTTTACCACCACCCATGGATAAACCGGTCAATGCATTCTTGAAAATTTGTTCGAAACCTAAAAATTTAAGAATTGACAAGTTCACAGATGGGTGGAAACGTAAACCACCCTTGTATGGACCGAGAGCTGAGTTGAATTGTACTCTAAAACCGTTGTTTACTTCAATTTCACCAGCATCATTTTCCCAAGATACTCTGAATTGAATAAGTCTTTCTGGGATAGAAACAACAGGGATAACCTTCTTATATTCAGGGTGTTGGGAAAACAAAGTAGAGTCTTCTAAAGCAGAAACTAATTCATTGTAGGCTTGTTGAAATTCAGGTTCGTGAGGTAAGACCATTTTGTTTATATGAGTTCTCGAGAGGAATGGAGTAATGCAGCACAAGTATTCCCTAGGATGATATTAACTTATATAGTTTTCTATGAATCATCGAAGGTTTATATACACTCCGCATGAAATCTTTTTCCTCCAATCTCTGACCAATGAAATGAGAGACCTTTAACGGGCGAATTTGGAAGGTAGGGCCGACGTGGCGAGTTGAGGGTACTATCTGGAGCAAATCAAGTGTTGGTTGAGTGGGTCCGGCATCGGACGAGAATTGTTATTTCTTACTTGTGAGATGCGGAATTGGCCGAGTGGATATTAGAGCCTTTTATTTTGATGCATAGTGACGAAGCCAATACAGACACTGATTGGTCTTGATAAGTCGTGATATAGTGCTTCCAAGCCTGGATATAATTGTTTCGGACAATTGAAGTCATAGTACACTATAACTAAGAGGGTCTTAGTACTCTATATCAAAAGGTGAAAATGTCCTTTGTAGACTTTTTGTTTCCTCGTCAAAGCTCACTCTAATATCTGTTTTCTCCTGACTCAAGAGTTCGGAGTTCGTTGAGTCGTCGCTCGGTCCGGCTCGATCGTGTTAATTGCCGCTTCAAAGTTATGTTGCGGTATTGATCAAAATATTCTCAATACAGTTGTGGTAGGTAGTATACATAGGTACAATGCCAATTATAGAATCAATAATGTACCGTTACATTTCAATCATCCTATTGTCTCTTGTTTATCTTACTGAGACATATCTAGAAGCACCCAAGATCTGCTGCTACGATGCATGTCTAAGAAGTAGTGAGATAGCAGCAAGAAGAAATATATTTTTAAAAGCTTGATCGATCATCGTTAGTGTACATACTTATGCAACCGATGAACAGATTCTCAATTGCCGTTCGTGTATGAGCCTTGAGATTTTGCAAGTTATGGTATGCGAGAGTTAAAATTGAACATGGTTGCACTATTGTAATACGAACATAACATTGTAGAGAACAATTGATTCCCATCGTCTCTTTGTAATGATCTCACATCGACTGTGGTTCACTTTGCTAAATCTAGATTTTCTTAATCCGGAAATTATACGGGATTTGTAAGAATCCGAAAAATAAAGAATGAAAGGGGATTGGATCACATGGTGGTTTTTAGCTGTGAATAAAAATTGTTGGTTGTCTATTGAATGCTACATGCCCTTTCAAAGTTCAAATTCAGCTTTTGTCTTTTCCAAAGTAGTTGCGTATAGTCTTTATAGTAATGATTAAATAAATTAGCTGGTGTTCTTCACTCACTTTTTGTAAATTCAAAGCACCGGATGCAAAAAAATAACTAAACCTAACGAAATCTGTTTCACAGAATTATCATGACTCTTGAAATTAATCTAGGTTTTGTTCTTCTCATCATATTAAGCGTTATCTCGCAAGATTCTCATCATACCCGAGTAACTGCAAGTGTTGAAAATACTACGTATAGACTCATTAATAAGATTATATAAGCAGTTGAGGCATTCGTCGGTACTATACACATATCCACATGTTATCCCTCCAACACGGAAACAACTTAGTCATGAACCCTTTTAGAGGTGCCCGTTTCTTTAGGATTAGAAATTATGATGTAAAATGTCCTCCATGGATTTTGGTGTAACCGAATCAAATCTAGAGATTTTATGTAAGCAATGCTTTATCCATGAAAGTCACACGATCAACCTCTAAAATTGACTACAGAGGTCAATTGCACTAATGCACCGAAAGTGGCGATGAAATAGTGCCTTAGTATATTCTTCCTACTAATTATGGGTTTCGCTTGAAAACTCAAATGACCACCACGTTAGTATTTAGAGTCTTCGCAAATTCACTTCAAAACTTTCCGGTACATAAGCTTTAACCTTTCCACACACCAATGACTCCACCCTGAACTACAAACACATAAAGCTGCAAGTACATAGTAGTATATCCAAACACTGCAAGATAAGCGCTTACTTCACCTAATATCCATTTTTCATTAATTTATGATGTGCAACAAGCAACGCCAGTTTGACAATTTTGTTACGTGCCAGAGGAAGTTGGATGAAATCGCGAATTAAAAAAATTTACAAGTCCATTACAACAACTTTGAAACGACACTTGATGGATAATCGAAGAGTTTTTAGTTCATATAAGGATAAGGTTAGGAAATCAGCTCAACCTTATCCACTTCCAGGTGGTGGAATTTTCTCAAAAGTCAAACGTCTCTTCTCTCCCGCCCCATTTGAGGATTCAAATTCAGAGGAAGTTCATCCATTTAAGTTTGCTCCTTCGAGCACCAATTTCTCTTCAAAGGTGAGTTACAATGGATCTTCCACTATGACACCATTGAAAATCCCTGGCTCTTTTGAGGTGCACACCTCGCCTAATCATATACTATCATCCTTTTTTCAAAGGAAGGGAGACGAGCCGCTCAATGATATCGAGTATGAAGGTGTGGTGTCACTTATGTCCAAATCAGGCACGCCAATGGAAGACATACACAAGAAGCGAACCCATGATGCTAATGAATCAACAGTTATTCGTCCCAAGAGACTGAAGGAAAATGATCTGTTTATCATGACTCCACAACAGCGCAATTTGCGAAACAATACATTCCACAATGATGTTTCAAACATCTCAATTCCAGAGTATCAACCGGTATACCATACATTCACAAATGATAGCAATACAAGCAGAAGTAATCGTTCGGTGCGTAGGGTCTACCAATTCTCTGGATTGCCTCTGCCATATAGAACAAGAATAAGGGCACCTTCATTATCTAGGCTGAAGCATCGTACGTCCAACTTATCCAACATTTCCATTGATGCCACTCAAATCACACCTCGTGATGAGAGTAATATTCTCGAGAAGAGACCTATCAGTGAAGCTGCAAACACACTTCTCAGCATTTTGGATGGGAAATCCCAGGAGCCAATTAAGGAAGACCAGACTCAGAGTAATATAAAACTCTTCTCCAACCCATATGCCTCTACAAAGAGTAAAAGAAGAGCTGAAAAACCATCGATAACTGCCACAGATATCAACAAGACTTTATTGTTTGACAAATCACAGCCATTACCAATTGTGGAAACTAAGGAAGAAGTGGAACCTAAAGAAACGAAGATGAGTAGAGGAAATGCTAAAAAAGTTCCTGAGTCAAGTTTCGATTTCAAATTTTCGAATTCAACTATGAAAGTTGACTCCTCTTCACTCACTGAGAATTCTAACGAAGTTTCAAATAAGCCAGAACAACTCCATTTTAAAGCTTCTAAAAAAGCTGAGCCTATCTCGTTGAAAGCCTCTCAAAACCCTGATTTATTATTCAAGGTAAAAACTTCCAACTTCGAATCGAACCATTCAAGTAATAAACCACTACAACAAGAACAAACACCCATTCCATCCACAAACGCATTTTCATTCAATACATCAGCCTCCTCATCTCTCCTGCAACTGTTTTCTACAGCTGAAAAGCCAAAGGCTATTGATAATTCTCAAGTTAGCACCAAATCAAATTTCATTTCGAAGGAATCTACTACATTCATATTCCCAAATGTGGAAATCACTAAAGTAATCCTAGATTCTTCCAAGGTTGCCCAATATAGACCGTTATATGAGTTTATAGTATAATTAATATAGCTATGACCTGTATTCTGTAATTCGCTTAACAGGTAAATGCACTACCTTTTTGATATCACCTGAAAAGTTGTACGATTCGTTTAATTCAATCTCGAGTAATTGGACATAACATTTACTAAACAACCATTATGAGCCAGTTAAATTCAATTCTCTTGATTGGAGGTTCAGGGTTCCTTGGACTCCATCTCATTGAACAATTTTACAAGGATAGTCCTGGAATAAAAATTCATGTGTTTGATATTCGTCCGTTACCAGAGACGATCTCGGCATACTTCACGTTTGATCCCATGACAGTGCCAGCAATTATTGGCGATTTAACTTCTGATAAAGATATTGCTCAAGCGATTGAAAAATCACAATGTGATGTGATTGTCCATGCAGCATCTCCACTTCCATCCCTTCCTCGAGAAGTGCTCGAGAAAGTTAACGTTGAAGGAACCAAGAATATCATTGCTGTTGCCAAAAGAATGAAAGTAAAGGCTTTGGTATATACGTCTTCTGCTGGCGTAATTTTCAATGGTGAGGATGTTCGTAATGCAGATGAATCATGGCCATATGTTGATGTTCATATGGATTCATACAACGAAACCAAAGCAATTGCCGAGACAGCAGTAATGGAAGCCAACACACAAGATGGATTGAAGACTGTATGTCTTAGACCAGCGGGAATATTTGGACCAGGTGATCGTCAATTGGTCCCAGGTTTGCGGGCAGCTGCGAAATTGGGTCAATCCAAGTTTCAGATTGGTGACAACAACAACATTTTTGATTGGACATATGTGGGAAATGTTGCGGATGCTCATGTTCTAGCTGCACACAAGATTTTGAACCCGCTTGAACTGGACAAAGTGGGCGGTGAAACATTTTTCGTGACCAATGACCAGCCTACTTACTTCTGGACTTTAGCAAGAACCGTGTGGAAAGCAGATGGGGTGATTGACAAGAGATATATCAAATTGAGTCGTTCGTTTGGAATTTTTGTTGGATCGCTCTCCGAATTCTTTGCTAAATTGTCCGGTAAAGAACCAGGATTGACACCTTTCAGAGTCAAATTGGCCTGTGCCCACAGATATCACGATATTAGTAAGGCAAAGACTATTTTAGGATACAAACCGGTAGTTGACCTTGAGACAGGAATCAACTATACTTTAGATTGGTTAAAAGAAGTGGGTCAATAAGTAGATTTAGTAAGCATAACTACCTGCAAGTAGTATACTCTCAAGATCGACGCAAATATAGATATAAATAGAGTTTGACTTAATAGGGGCTAGGAATGAGCGAACGAGCATTTTGCTGACACCACCATCAGTTACAAGGTGTAAGTTGAGTGGTGATATTGCACAAAAAAATGAAGACTACGGCAAGAAAAGAAATTTGAATTGATTCGACTTAAGTACAACGAACAGTACAACTACGAGACTATATATTCGAAAGAATATAGTGTACTAAGAAATGGTACTTAATAGTATAGATGTTATACATGTGAGATCGCATACTCGAAAAATACAGAAGGTGAGATATTGATTCATATTACGTGTCTAGAGACATCTCCGAGACTACTGGCAATATTTGGGTTATCATATGTTGAATATCTAAAGAAACAACCTGGAAACCAAAAGGAAGAGTGCTATATTTGAGATTACTGGGATAGTAGCACTGGAATCAAGGCGTAACACTGCTAATAATGTTAGTAAATTCTTGTAGATATTTTACGTGAAACATACCATTAGAACTATTGGTGTTGTTCGTAAAGTCCTGAGTGAAGTTTGCTATAGGTTCCAGAAATTGAGTCTGATTTAGCGTCGCCTCCACGGAGCTCTCATCAATAGGCGCTAAGCTCGCAAGTTCTTCGAAATCAAACACGAGACTAACACGAGATGGTACTTCAGATTCAGAGACTATTTTCGATTTCACAGAAATAGAATCCTCTTGAATTGGCGCCAGGGATGGACGTCGCCGAGGAGTATATTTTGCGAATCGAAGGGAACAAGCATTCACATCATTGAGTGCGGAACAATCATTCACAAGGGTATTAAGAAAGTTTGCCGAGGGGTTTGTGGGACATAAGTGAAAGCATCCTTGATCAATTTGCTGGAGTGCACAGCATTCACACGCCAAGTCGTCTGCTACACAAATATCCAACTTAGAAAGGATGTCATTAAAACACGCTGATAGTTTAATGAGGTCTTCGGCTTCGCATCTTTCGTATGGACGGGGGTTAGGATTGATATACGAGCCATATTCACCAGCATTAACCCCAACTGTAGCCAAACCTAACATTAATAGTGGCAACATTGTAGATTGGTTACGAAGTAGATGGTTGCAAAAAATTAGCTAATTTTTGGAAGCGCGTACAACGAAGTGAAAAACCACAAACAGAAACGAAACATACCGCAACAAATTGGGCACAGAATCAATTTCTCAACAAGAGTTAAACCTGCAAAAGCCAAGATTGTGACGTATGTTTACTATTGATGAATTTACTGTGTTTACTACGGCACAACCAATTCTCGTCGCAGGCATTACCCAGTATTCGCGACAAACACAGCCCAAACAGATGCCCAGATGCAAAAATGAAACAAGTATTTGGGTCCACAACCGAAAAGGCAAGAATAGACAGCAATACTTGGTAAACAACGCGAAACGCCAAGTCAACCACTCTGTTAAGTAAAATTAAAAATCTGTGCGGTGGCCAAGACTTAGTTGGGTACATTATGGCCAAGACGTATAGAGCCAAAAGGGAGAACTTGCCTTGGCTATGGAGTCTCCTATTAGTCAAATGTTACTTGCCCTATGTTGTAGTCGGCAATTTCACTCTCTCAATGTCGTCTAGTTTGGCGCATTTTTTCAACCAGTGTCCATACCGCCCATTCCACGCTTTCTACATCCTCAACCGACCAAGTTTATGTGGAACATCAATATAGAACAACAAAAAAGAAATGCGAGTGCGAAATGCGCAACACATAGAACCAGGTCAATAATCAAAGTTGAGTTCCAACTTTTCGCTAACTATATGCGTATACTACGATCGTTAAGCAAAAGAGGTCAACTACAATGGTGACAATATATAAAGCGCCCTCAAGATTGAAGTGTCCCCAGAGCCTGACTGACTTTTCTCCGAGATGAAGGTGGAAGATGCAAGTGGCTATGATCGGCGACTAACGCAGGAGAAGCTACATTCCTCATTGGGAATTCTTTTTTTTAGGTTTCTATTTTGAATCGCCTAGAAACACTGGTCTCTCGGTATTTAAGAGCTTCAGTTCGCCCCAGTTCACTCAAGAGTTGCATCTTACCGGCATAATGATATTCAATTATTTACTTTCGCTTTTTGTATTGGCTGGATTTTCCATTGCTGCTGACTCTCCAACTCCAGTAGTTGAAGTTGTTGGCAATAAGTTTTATTTCACCAATAATGGTTCTCAATTTTTAATGAGAGGTATTGCATACCAACAAAATACCAATGGTTCTACTTCTTACACCGATCCTTTAGCAAACGAAGATGAATGTAAGAGAGATGTCGAATACTTCAAACAACTTAATACCAATACTTTGAGAGTTTATGCTGTAGATCCAACTTCAGATCACGACCCTTGTATGAAAATATTCGAGGATGCCGGTATTTATATCATTGCTGATTTATCAGAACCAAAGACTTCGATTAATAGAGAAAATCCTGAATGGAACTTGGAATTGTATGACAGGTATACTAGTGTTGTAGACATGTTCTCCAAGTATTCTAATGTTTTAGGTTTTTTCGCTGGTAATGAAGTCACCAACAATAGATCTAACACTGATGCCTCTGCTTTTGTCAAAGCTGCTGTCAGAGATATGAAGGCCTATATCAAGGATAAGGATTACAGAAATATTCCAGTCGGATACTCTTCAAACGATGATGAAGATACTAGGGTCGCAATAGCTGATTACTTTTCTTGTGGTGAAATCGAAGAAAGAGCTGACTTTTTCGGTATCAACATGTATGAATGGTGTGGAGACTCTACTTTTAGAGCATCTGGATATATGGATAGAACTGAAGAATACAAGAATTTGACTATTCCTATATTTTTCTCAGAATATGGTTGCAACGCCGAAAGACCAAGAAAATTCACTGAAGTTGGAACTTTGTTTTCTGATGATATGACCGACGTTTGGTCTGGCGGTATCGTCTACATGTACCACGAAGAAGACAACGATTACGGTCTTGTTTCCATTGACTCCTCAGGTGACGTCTCAACCTTAGCTGACTTCAAATACTACTCCTCCGAAATCAACAACATCAGCCCATCTTATGCAAAATCGTCTTCCTTAAGTCAAGACGCTTCCAAAACTTTAGCCTGTCCAGCATCTGCCAAAACCTGGGAAGCCTCTCCATCCTTGCCACCTACTCCGGACAAGGAATTCTGTGACTGTGTAGCCCAAAACTTAGAATGTGTTGTCAAGGATGACGTCAAGACTAAGGATTATGGTAAATTATATGGCAGTGTTTGTTCTAATATTGATTGTTCTGCCATCTCTGGGGATGGTATCAAGGGTAGTTACGGTCAAGTCTCCTTCTGTGAAGAGAAGGACAAATTATCGTTTGTCTTGAACAAGTACTACCTTGATCAAAATAGAGACTCTTCAGCTTGTGACTTTGGTGGATCTGCTTCAATTAACAAGGGTGCTACTTCTGCCAGTTCTTGTTCTTCTGCCATTGCTAGAGCAACTAGCAGCTCTTCTAAATCTGGATCATCTCGTTCTGGAGGTTCAAGTGCTTCGGGCTCTTCCTCAGGAAGCTCTTCTTCTACCAAATCCTCATCGGCTTCTATCTCCTTCAAGACTTTGTCAAAGGGAGAATTGATGGCCATTGCTGGTGTGATTACCTCAATTGTTGGTGGCATCTCTTTTGTTGTCTTCGAATAGATAATAGATTACTACTATTTTAACTTAAAAAATGTACATTCGCAGCCATTGAGGGTTGCAAAATTTTAGACTTCAAGCGATTTTAAGCCCCCCATTCATGTTAGGAATTTCTCTTCCTATTGGATTACATAAGCAAGATTGCCCAGAACGCTCCCGCGACTTTGTGGTGGGATTATCTTCTTGCACATTCCCCTTCAAGTTTTGCAACTTCGTTCCAGCAGAACTGTACATAGAAATTGTCCTTGATTTGTCCACTATAGAGGTAGCTAATACATACGGGATCCTTGACTATGTACAGTCTTCTATATTAAAATTATATAGAAACCAAGGAACTACCAAAGTTGTACTTCTTGAGTAAACAGGTACCTTTAAGGACTTCTAAAATTACACAGGACCATCTTGCGCAAGAAGCAGATGTAGGATAATATACCTTGGTAGTAAAATTATAATATTATTACTATGTTCCCCAACTCAGTCCCAATTCAGCAAACTGGTTTCACATTACTTGGGCGCTCAAATTTCAAGTAAATATTTGTGACTAAGCTTTCTCCAAAGGATGAAAATACTACATAGCTAGTCGCTATTAAACAATATGCATTTGAAGTGAGAATATCTGGACTATTTAAAATGTTTAAAAATGACACATGGTCTCAAGAGTATCTCAATTATGTATTAATGGAATCTTCTCTAAGCTTTTTTCCTTCAAGAATGATGAAAGTACTCACATCGAAGGAGTCGCTTGAACAAGCTAACTAGCAATCATGAAAATCTCATTAAGTGCTTTTGCATCCATTACTGAAGCTCTCTTTTGCTTGATCCATCTTGACCTCACAGCTAAACGTGAAGATATAGGTTGGGCCAGAGATATACTTGGAGAAAGACTATGTGACGTATCTTTCTTTTCCTTTTTTTCCTTCTTACTTTTCTTACCTTTCTTCTCCTTCTTATCTTTCTTCTCCGTCTTATCTTTCTTCTCCTTCTTATGTTTCTTCTCCTTCTTTTGTCTCTTTTCTTTCTTTTCTGATTTGATCTTCTTTCCATTCTCATCCAAGCTACCCTCTTTCAGGTCCCTTTTCTCCTTATTCGATTTCTTTTCTTTCTTCTTCTCTTTTCTTTCCATATATTCTATTGAATCTTTTGACTTTCTCTTCTTGGTTTTCTTTTCATCCATCTCGTCATCTTGATCTCTGCTTCTCTTTTTATTATCTTGCTGGGACAAAAGTTTCTTAGAGTCACCATCCCAGGTACTCAGTAAGACCTCGCCCCTGATAAAATGCATCCCCCACTTTCCATTTAATATGTTATCTTTTCTTTGTCTGTCAAGTTCATTGTTGATCTTGTCTTCTTTTCCATTTAACCTTCCTAATATCCTTTGGAAAACGTCAAGTCCAGAACATTCACCATTGTCAAACTCGTCTTTCTTTTGCCTTTTTCCCAATTTAGCTCCAAGTCCCATGTTATCTTCCTTTATGGTTACCTTTACATGACTTGTCATAGCATGGTCTACCAACCCCAATCCTTTGCCTGGTGTCCATCCCATACTTTCCAAGTATTGGTGTCCAAACCTCGAAGTATCGTTTGACCAATTAGTATTTCTTGGGTCTAAGCCAAATCTCTGCTTTACTTTTGTTCCTGCCAATCCCATATTATTGTCCGTATGTCTATTACTATCTGCTAGTTCCCTTCTAGAGTTAAAGATAAAAAAATACGCTGCGATGCCATCCTGCGTATAAAATGAACGTTTGTTTTCGCTTCTTACATTATTTAGTGAGATTCGCATACACAATACAATAAAATAATCATACATACACTAGTAGCCTAGAATAGAATACCATGAATTTTTTGTCCAGTAACCTTCACTTGGACCCCTTTTAATACAATTACTATCCATTAGCCAATTTATGACAGCTCTGAAATCGTTGTGACTCAAAGCAGTTTGCATCCTTCCCAAGATAGCACTTTCTTGTACACCAGGTCTGAAATGAATAAATGAAAGTACGGTTGTGATAATCTTTACCCATATTTGCTGATTAATATTTCCATTAAGATCCAACCAAATGCGGGAGCACGCTTTTCCAGTGGGGACAGGTACTTTGGGAACATTTTCAACTATTGTCAAGTCTGTTCCAATCGTAACAATGTCGCTTGAAAGCTTTTCCTTGTCGATTAGTCTCGACTCATACCCTTCAAATTGGTACTGTCTGTCAATATGCACTAAAGATACAGACAAATCCGAAATTAAATGAAGCAACGACGCAACGTGACCATTTAGAATATTTTGGGATATTATAAGGCCCTTTTGCGCTCCTGCTATTGACAACAAATTCAGTTTAAATCTAGCTCCCTGGTTGAAGAGACGGCTTGGAAGTCTCAGATTAATTGCGTTGTACACCCTATCTGTTAAAACGAATCTACTGTTAGAATCATCGGATCCGTAGTACAACATTTCCTTATCTCTAATCAATGCAGAAGAAGCTAGATGGGTCATTTCGTCACCATATTGTGATAAAATTTGCTTCACTCTTGACCCAGTAAAATTCTCTTCGGTTGTAGAGAATATGGCTTTCAATACGGTTCTCAAGTCTTCGTTGTCTTTCCTTTTAATGGTTGGATATGTGCTGCAATAAAATGTTATCCCAGCGAGTATTGCATCCTTCTGTCTCATTGAGTTATCTTCAAGCTGATCGAATATATCCGAGTAGGTCTCGACAATTTCTGTTCTATCGTACTCTTCAACATTTACACTATTCGAGTGGTAGAGAGGAGTTTTATCAACAATGTCCAAGACTGAATTATCTGTGTCTTTCCATAAGTCAAGAAAAAATCGAAACTTGATATTTTCCAAATCATCCGCTGAAACCAAATCATCTTGTATCCCTTTCAATACAATTTGACCAAAAGATTCAACGCCCTTAACAACCATAGGCAACCCACCTACCAGTTTACGCACAACAGTCCATTTTTGCTTGACACTCTTGATATCCATATCCTGAAATAATGCCGCAATTTCAGCAAAATCAATAGCGCCTCTCTTGAATGTCTTGGATATAACGACAGCTCGAAATAAAGTTGTAGCATCAGACTTGTCAAACTTAAAAGTTGGCCTAAATCTCCGGGACCCTCCAGTAGCTTTCTTGTCAATCTTTCGCTTAAAAGGATTCGTCCGTCTTCTGTGCTTTTTTGAAACTAAAGCAGGCAAGGAGTCGCTAATTTCAAGTTCTTCGGGTTTTGATTCGCTGCCTTCTGGGGATGACCCATCATTCTCTCGGGTCGTCTTTTTGGCCTTACTGGATACAGTTGGAACACGTCCCAAAGAATCCAACCTACCTTTACCTGATTTCCTTTTCAATGATTTCTCGGTCAGATACAACGTCACTTCACCCTTGATTACTCTTCTATCGACCTTTTGATAATTAGAAACACCTTGATCACTGATGCATTGTTCTCTAGCTAACTCGATTTGTTCTTTGGTTGGTCTAAATGGCTCTTTTGTCAAAATGAGCAATTTTCTTGTTGCAAACCTACCAGCCCTCAAGAATGAAACGCTTTGAGATTCTAGTACTTGGGTCGATATGAGAATGGAAATGTCTCTAGCTACAGTCTTGAGGTCAGTCGCAGTATTATTACCCAACTTTTCATCTAAATCACGACAGAGTTTTGCAGTTGTATAAGTGACCCCCCCTAGTTCCTTAATAAGTTGCAATAGTTGTTCTCTTCTTCGCTGGCCCTTCATCGTCGACTTTACAACGCCATTTGCTTCTGATTTACGTGTTCGCCTTGCGATATCAGTGGAAATTTGAGGCTTAATAGGAGCAATATTCGAGACATGGACTGATTCCCCAAATTTAGGTTTCACGACCTGTGAAATTTCTTTGCTGATCATTTGTACTTCTTCATGGGGTTCACCGAAGTCGACCGCAAGTCTTGCTTCAGTCAAATCCGTGACAGGTTTGTCCTTGGATATATTCTTTCTCAAGGTTCTCCCTATAGCTTCAACCTTCTGTTTCTTATTTTTACCATTCACATCAATTGGAGTGGCAGATCTCTTGTTAGACTTGATAAAAGAGCCCTTTGGAGTTTTGCCTAAAGGCTGATAAAACTTCGTATTTAATTGCTTCAAAGATATGCCGCAGAAAGAATCTATCTGAGGTCTTTTCAATTTATTCGGTTGTGCAGGTAACAGTTTGTGGTTCTCCCTCAAGTAATAGCGATAGAATTTGTGCTTACCTTCAACATCGTAAGCCTTTATTATACACCAATCATTATAAAAATCGTGGTATGGCTTGAGGGGGATTAAACTGTTTTCTTGAACAACATAACTAGTCGCGAACTCAAGCCATCTGTTCCAAGGTCTGTATCTTGTAGCTCCGCTTAAGGAGCATACAATTTCTCTAGACGTGGAGCCCATTTCTTTTGTAGAGTTGATTTTCTGATTCACTTGTGTTGTGATCGGAAATATACTGTTGAACAATGGGACTTTGTCTTTATCCTCGTGTACCTTCTCACCTACTTCATCAACAAGTGATTCGCCGCTAACATTTGATCCAAAAAGTTCGACGTAGTCTGAAGCATTATCTAAATTAATAGGCAAGTCTTTAGAGTACTTAATAGAATAGACTATCCTTTCCGCTTCATCTTTGACATACACTTTCTCGACATATCCATTCTTGTGTAAGAACTCAACAAGAACTCCAAAGTATTTGGAAGCGGACTTCGGATTGTCTAATTTCAACTCCTTCTTCAAATCATTGAACCCTCTCAAGTTATTGGGTGCCTCTTTAACGGCTTGAACAATCAATTGTCTCAATTTGAAGGAGCTTCTGGATGCAACCACTTTTGTGGTGTCTGCGCTGGAACCCCCTTCCGCAAATTTCGAATGAATACAGAGGTTGGTATGCTGAGATGAACTTTCGTGATAAACGTTTTTGCGAATAATATATCCCATTTCTTCCAATTTCTTAAATCTCGATGGCAAGGATCTTGGATCTTGTCCTGTTGCTCTGCACAAATCAGGAGACAATATCCCATCAGCTCCATATTTTGCTATTTCACACAAAAGTTGAAAAGGTTTCTCGCCCAACTGTACCTTCAATTTCTTGGAAATCTCTAAACCCGTCAAATATCTCCACTGAGTTTCTTGTGTAGGGATAACACTAATTTTGTCTTCCGGACCCTCCTTCAGAATGAACTCCGAATAATTGGGAAGGATAGTCAAAACATTCGAATTCTTGGATACGTATAATTGCAAGGATGCGTCTTCTTCATTACAGAAAAAGAGCCACTGCCATACGATTTGCTGTTGGAAAGAATCGAGTGCTTGCACTTCAAGCTTGTCTCCTATCGATCTCCACATTTCGGTCAAGTTGAGTCCAGACGAACCACAGAACGAAAGTTTATCCAACACATAAGGTATTAGCTCTGCAGGTGGTAACGTGAACAGCATTGATAACTATTCTAAAGGGCCAGATCTTTACTTTGCTATATGTATCTAATTTGCAATGATTAAAAAACAAACAAACTTAGGTTGGTTTGGAGACATTTTAAGATAATGTCGCAATATAATGTCGTGACTGTTCTTGGAAATGAAATAAAAAACCAATGGCTTTCCATACTAGCGACTTAACTTCCACAATATGGACTCGGACGAAGAAATCACTTTATCATCTCACGCACTAGCTGCTCTTCAACAATTCAGAGCAGAAGAAGACGCTAGAACCAAGCACTTTGAGGAATTAAAGGCTAAATCGCAAGAACAATTTGACCAACGGCAGGTAACTATTGATGCATTCCAAGAGGATTGGCAACTATCTCAATTTTGGTATACAGATGAGACTGCAGCTACTTTAGGCAGAGCTTTACTAGAAGGTGCTGATAACGAGACTGTTATTGTTATTGCAAGTGCCCCATCTGTTTATGCAGCGATAAGGAACTTCCCTCCCGAAGATATACCAACTCCACACATTTATTTACTTGAGTATGACACAAGATTCGAAATTTTAGCAGGATCTACCCATTTTAGTTTTTATGACTACAAGACTCCTGAAAAGGTCCCCGAAAACCTCCGCAACAAGTGCCATCGGCTATTAATTGACCCCCCTTTCTTGGAAGAAGAATGTCAAACCAAATCAGCCCAGGCTGCCAAAAATCTCCTTGCGACTGATACAACAGCAAAAACAAACTCTGGAGACACCAAAATTAAGCTCATTTCCTCAACAGGCGAAAGAATGAACTCAGTGGTCAAGAAGAACTACCCAAACACCGAAGAAACCACATTCTTACCAGAACATAAGAATGGTTTGAGTAATGAGTTCAGATGTTATGCCAGTTTCGAATGTAAGTATTGGAAATTCAGAACTACCCATCTGTCGTAGAGACCGTTATGTGTACCTAAATACAAATTTCATTATATATACTTATCTTTCTCATCCAGGTGTTTTGAAGATGTATAAATCCCCAAAAAATTTGCAGCCGTTTTTAGATTTCCATTTTTTTATTTAAATGAAACTAGATAATAGGAAGCTAGGCTACAACTAACCTAAGGCATTCATTATTAGTCTATTCAAAATACAAACAATTCCATTTTTGCAACCAACACCAGTTACCCGGACAATATGCTCATATTTACTCAAACATTGATATGTCAGTGTAAATTATAGACCGTTGCAGCCCTAAAAAAAACGTTCTTCCACAGAAGGGACGGGAAAATTTTTCTTGAACATAAATTGTTGAACTTTCTTCCTACAAAGTAGAACATTTTTCCTCTTAAATCACTTAGTTATAATGTCCTTCTCAGATTTCTCTAAGGTTGAATCTATCAAGTCCTTAAATGACTTTTTAGTTGACAAATCCTACGTTGATGGGTATGTATTTAATAGACCACTAACAAGCAAGCACATTTGAACTAAAAAAATTGAAATTAAAATGATGATCATGATCTTTGGTCCGTGTTTATGAGGTGGATTCAAGACCCACCGTGTGAGTGACAACGAAGATTTAAATAAATTACCTGAACTTTGAAATTTTTTTAGAAGGGAAGAACAATTGTGCTTGAATTACAATCAATATACTAACATCAATTTAGTACTGAAGCTACCCAAGCTGACGTCACTGTTTACAAGGCTTTCCAAAAGGAATTTCCTCAATTCACCAGATGGTTCAATCACATTGCTTCATTCACTGAAGAATTTTCTGACTTGCCAGCTGGAAAGGCCCCTGCCGCCCCAGCTTCTGTTGAAGAAGATGACGACGATGTTGACTTATTCGGTTCTGATGACGATGAAGTTGATGAAGAAGCTGAAAAATTAAAGCAACAAAGATTGGCTGAATACGCTGCCAAGAAGGCCACTAAGGGTGCAAAGCCAGCTGCTAAGACCGCCGTCACCATGGACGTCAAGCCTTGGGATGATGAAACCGACTTAGAAGCATTATTGGCTAACGTCAAGGCCATTGAAAGGGAAGGTTTAGTCTGGGGTGCCCACCAATGGATCGCTGTCGGTTTCGGTATCAAGAAGTTGCAAATCAACTTAACTGTTGAAGATGCCTTAGTCTCTATAGATGATTTACAAGCTTCTATCGAAGAAGACGAAGACCACGTCCAGTCTACTGATGTCGCTGCCATGCAAAAAGTATAAGCGTGCCTCTATTGTATAGAGACGTGTATTGTTTTGTAGTTATGTTCACTAGTGCTTAATATAATGAATACAAAAATTTTAATAGAGCTATTCATAGAGGTAAATAATCAACATCTACATCAAGCCATGTCATCAAATACTCCTCTTGGGTAATGCCTTGTTGCCAGACTTGCTGGACAATCCTTTTCAAAGAAAACAAAGTACCCATTTGTGCATTTTGGTACAAAGTTTCCATGATCGATAACATGGATTCCTGCTCTTCTAGAAATTTGCATTCGCACCCAATTGCATATACTGGCCACACCATTTGTGTCACCATTGGTGAAATAGATTCCATAGAACCGTACACGTTGATAAATTCAAGCACATCTTTGCGTATTAGTTTCTCGTAACCAAGAGGTTTCACGACTCGATTGAGGGTAACTTGCACTGCTAAAGTCCAACATTGCGCACATTTTAATCTAAGGTAGTACGCCTCTACCCCATCATCATCTAGGGACACATAATCACGGTACAGCAATAAATCAATCTTAATTGACAGGTATTCCTCTAATACTTCCTCGCGATCTTTCTTGATATTATAATGCACATCACGTCGCATGAAGCATAGTTTCGACATAGCGCAGAAGATTTCTCCTGGACAACCCATCATTTTCGAAGTTGAAATCAGTTCATTGGATGAGCCATACCAGGTTGGAGTACAATATGGCAAACGACAATCAGGACTTACTATAGCACTTATGGTATCGTACCACGACAACACTACAACTAAAGATCTCTTTTTCTCATTTTCCATAAGTCGATTGTAAAACTCCGAGTCCCGACATATGGAAGCAAATACACGGAAAAAAAAACGCACGAAAGAACTCTTGCCCTTTTCTAACACTGCAAACAATATATGGACATTAATCAACACCAAAATTGCGAATGAGCTGACTTGCTTTTTGCGGTTCTCTGCAATTGTCCTTGACGACGAATTTTCTGAATTTGGTTTCTCGCCACTGTTACTTATATTCAATATAAGATGTTCCATGGTAATGTTAATGTGTGCCATTCCCTTTTTATAATACTCTTCCCCCCCCTTTCTACTTTCATACATATGAATACAAGCCAATGCAATAAAGCAGCTCCTTGCGACATCGAAATCACAATACTTGAGTGCTAAATCAGGCCATGGTGAATTGGGGTGGGCGTCTAAGAGAGGTAATAGCTTTTTGAAGAAATGTTTTAGCATCATATTTTCTTCCTCATACGTTACCGTTACTGACTCTTGAATTTTGCTTGCATCAGAAGATATCAAACGTTCATTTCCTCCAAACAAGTTAGAACTATTCATAAAATCTATTATATCATTCTCAAAGCTAATTGAGGTTGGCTCAGAAATTACACCTCGTTGTAGGTTAGAATTTAAACAATGTTTTGTAATATTAGGAGTCTCTTGCTCTATTGGCTTTAACAAATATTCTAGGTCTTCAAATAGCTCAAAACTAAATTGTTCTAAGCTATCACTGCCAAACTTTGTATTTAAAGTATTAAACAACCTTGGAGATGACGTGATCGTTTCTATCGCTCCTAATTCTTCTTCCTTTAACTTTGGGGTTTCTTGATTAGCAGGCTCAGACATAGAGCATTCGGAACTCAAAGATCTATCAGAATTGCTTCCAAATTTACTCAGAGACAGCTCCATATCCGTTGAGACAAAACGTCGGATTGTACTGTTAATATCTGATGGAGCTCCTCCATTTTCGGCTCTATCAGATTGAGGAGTCAGAGCAATACCATATTTGTACTTACCAATACCCAGTTTCTCCTTCAATTTCTGAGTCCTCAACTCTTCAACACCAAATGTTAACCGTATTTCATATCCTTCACACTTCCTGCTAGTACTTAAACAATTATTACAGTATGGTTTGGATTCATCACATTTCCGATGTCTAAATATTAGTATACCGATATACCAATTGAATTCAGATACAAAATCACATACCGCTTCTTACACGTCCAACATCCTGTTCTAACTCTAGATATCTTTCCCATTGTTTTGTAAATAGCCCTGGTGGAGGGTTTCATTCTGTCAAAATATATATCAAAAGATTGAGCTAAGATTATATACAGTCCCGAATAAATTATATATATCTACAAAACCTCCATAGATCAAACGAATGCACTGCATACAAGTTCAAGTATTATCCTTATTACGAAAGAATTCAATGTGGTCAAATACCAATCAAATAAATCTGTACCCACAATTGTAAACTTATACTCAAAACGAATTCAAACAGAGCTTCCCCAGCACACCAACTTGTTACCCATTCCGCACTACTCGAATTCATTTGCTAGCGCCAAAATTCATACTTCTTCTCACTTATACTAAAAGTTGTGAAGCTCTTAAATATAACCGACATCTACAAAACAAACAAAATAGCCCGATGTGTCATCCAGATAGTAGTAAAGCCACCTTAAGTTGCGTGCAACACGCAACAAAAAAAACCTATACCCGATAAACGTACCAAACATCAAATGAAATCTACGTATCACTAACAAAATATAAAACTCAAAATCTAGCAAACTTAAAACTAAAACACATAAACATAAACAAAAAGAGAACAGATCTGAAAGCATATATCTCTCAGTAATATAGACAGAACTCTTACGACGTAATGTTTTGAAGCTTCCGTGAGATATCCTCAGATACCCAGGCTCGTTATTCAAAACTCTTCACCCATTCACTCAAACAAATCATAATTTCTACATCTTTTAGCATTATACAATTTGAAACAATTTATCAAATAGAAGCTTAGAATAAATCCGGTCAAACTACAACAATGACTCTCGGTTCAGTAATTAGCTAGCATAGTAAAAAACTAGTCTCTACATTTAGCTACTCTTCACCAACTCTCACGACTACTCACTATTTATCACTGCAATTCGCTATCATCCCTCGTAAAACAGACAAACACAATCTACTCACGTATATACGAGGTTGACAGATACACCAAACTGAGCTCCTTTAATAAGAAACAATACAAATAGATAAGAGAAACAAATCATAAATTAGCTGCGCAATTTTAAGTAAAATTCTATACAAAATACATGCTGATGAGTTAGAAAACTCCCGAATATTCAATCCAAGTTGATACTATTACTAGTATCCTTTGTAGTTTTCATGTAGAACAGTACTGTCTTCAGGAATACTTTAATGCAAATACCAAAATGACTTCTATATACCTTTCTACTACAACTAAAGGGCCACATTCTCCATAGAGCCGGAAATATGTCTTGCTATATATCCACACAAATTAGAGACTAAATGAAGAGCTCTTACTCCCTTTGCACCCAAACTACAAAAAATCGTTCATCATTTAAAGGAAAGTACTTTTGCACCTATTGAATATTACTCTACTCCATTTTTAAACATCAGTGCTATGCTAAACCCTCAAAAATATGCAAGACCATACGGTGAGAGCAAAAGAATCTTCATGGAGCCCAGACTGTACTCCAAAGCTACAAATATCCTACCTCGAAAATCTAGGGACCGTAAAATCTATAGCTAAACAAAGCTCAATATCGAACACTATAGTTTTCGTAATGCTACAAGATAAAAGATGATAGTTTCATACACTATAAGCTGCCCGTCAATTGACATCACCACCGTCCATAATTTGGAAAGAACTTACCTAATACACTATCTAAATGATTACAATACTTCTACGATACTCCTCGTAGTATTGATTTACTATTAAGAACATCAACAAATCGGAGGAGTAAATATTAGGAAACAAAATATCGAGATACTGATATAGAGTTTCTGTAGCACAAAATTTCTTTTCTGCTGCTTCAAGTTCTATTCTTCTTGTATCGATGAATCCTTGTAGTCCTCAGCAACAATTCTCTAAATGGAAACACGTTGGACATAATGTCTGATGAATTGAATTATACATTTGCGGAATAGGCATAAATATAATCAAATCAACGAAGAGTTTCGACTCCAAAAATCTATTAAACTTAAAGATAATAATCTAAAATAAAGTTGTTTACATAGAGCAATCATAATTTATTCCACACTATCGCTTTATTTTTATAACAGTACATATCTTCTTATAAACTTAAACCTAATATTAATGGAAATAATCTTAATCTCTTCAGATGAAGATTTATTTGGGATTCGCTGCATGGGTTCTAGATTTTACAATCTCTGAAGCTTAAATAGCTCAATATAAGAGATCCAGTATTGTTAATTTGCTTCTTTATTAATATCTCATTCGCGATCTTTATTGTATTCGTAGTTTAAAGTTCTAAATATCCTTCTTTGAAAGACAAGCACCGACTTAGAGAATTTGGCTTTCCGCAGCTTATGTAGTCAATTCAGCTGTCGTATTTGTGAACCTTTTCTGACGGATTTCGTAGTTCGCTTCTATTGAAGTATGACATGTATTTGAAGGCTGATATTACCTTCCAAACTTAAGTCTCCTAGACAGCAATTAAGGTCGGCATGTATACCGTCTTCTAAGAAGATCTTGCAGTCCTGAAATTTTATTTATCTACGTACGTTAGTGACTGTTGTATGTTGTTTCATGATTCTACTTTTTAAAAGTGACTTGTTGAGTTTTCTAAATTCTCATGTATTGGAAAAAACTTCAGTATGTTTAATATTTGACTTTCAATTGTATTGCTACTACCATTGAGAATTTGCAACGTAATTTTTTTTTTAGCGAGTTTCTTCTAGATGATGAGCTTAGATAAACTTAAATATAGATTTTGGATCGTTGATATTAACATCAATCTACTTCATAGACCTTTAGTATTGTTTGATATATGTTTAGCTGCATCAATATCATATTCAACTTTACTATTCGTAGGATTTGTAATAGGATGCATTGATTACTTAAATTTAATTCTACTCTTTCTATATTGATGATTATCCGTAGAATTTGATGGTGTTATTCATTTAGTGAATCTAGTGTAGGTATTGAAAAGTAGTATTATTATTGAGTTCATATTTAGCAAAGATTTATTTCTTTATGCTTATGAGCGATTGCGTAGTGAGTATGGTATAAACCGTGTACTACAATATCCTCTTCATAAACCTTGTATTAAAGTTTCTATTCATTTGCAATAGCCGCGTGGGAAGAGGTTTATTGGAAGTAAGTAGAGGAGGTGTTTGAAGAATTTTTTAGTTGAATATATATCTATAGAGTATATACTATCCATCTTGCAGTTTTTAACAAATAGAACGAAGCTCTTTTTTGAACAGGTACCTTGTCCCATGCCTTAGTATTAAGTTCATTATTTTTTAACAACTCAAAAATCAAGTAGAGTATTCTTTGTATCATAGTAGCACCTTGCTATAAGCTCTAGGGTCATTTATTTTATATATTCTCTTAGATGGTCTCATCACTTGTTTACTCCTCTATATAAAATTAGGTATGTAGGATGTAGAGGTATATCTTCACCTTGTTGGGGATATTATTATCACCTTCTTATGTTCTACCCCTCTAAAAAAAAAATATTGAAACCCGCGAGATTCGAACTCGCGCCTCCGGAGAGACCAGGACCTTACCCTGGCGCCTTAGACCAACTCGGCCAGAGTTCCCAATTTGTGTATGTTTTATAACAGTTGGGGTCTCAGCTACGTCAAATCCTCAAATGCTAAGGTATAAACAACTCTGAAATTATGGATTTGAAAGTTGATACTGAAACCCACTTGCTTTCTTGTTTCTGATCTAAAATATTTGGAAGAAAAGATACTTAGGGCAAGCTTTGACCTACATTTAAGTGGGTTTGCTTTTGATGAAATTGTTCTATGATCCATGTACGTAGCAATCATAGAAAATTGTTTATGAATAATTATTCTTGACGAATCCTCTGATCTGTATTGAATCGGCAGGCTGAAAAGATAAATTTGTCGACTCAATCTTGATCTAACGTACAGCGCAAACAAGAAGTCTTTTTGAAAGGAGATGGGTCATATCGATTTTTTTAATTCTTCAAAGTAGTATAATTTCTGAGTCTCTTTTGCCTAATTAGAAGTTTCAATCAAGAAATGGTTCAACATTTTCAACCATTGATTTACAAGTCGAAAAGTTCACATTGAAAAGGACTAATATTGCCTTATGTATGTTTCAGGTCGCTTGAACTTGGGAGAAAACGTACGAAATAGGTCTTTGGCGCCTTCGTGCACTGTCATGACTCAACAGAAAGATGATTCATGAGTGAATGGCGGTCTTTTAAAAAAGGAAATGTTCAAGAAAACTTGAGAATACAGGAACTGACGAATAAGAAGGATAGAATCATAGACCCAGAGAAATAGAGTCATAATATTAGAGGCTTCTCTATGGTTTCTCAGCGACTTCGGTGGCTCCCAGTGGCTTTCTAGTTATGACCTTTCGCTAGAGATTGGCAGGGGGGAGTAGAGTGGCTGGATTTTAAAAAATTAGCTGCTGCGATTGCAAAACAATTGAATTTTGACACAATTACGAACGTTTCTTGATATGCACTAGTATTAAATGGGTTATCTTGGTTTCCGAAGTATTAATGATATTCGTCGAACGTCCTTACGATAAATCTAAAAAAATTCTTCCACTTGAGATTTCACGATACCCTCAACAGAGACAACATAAGATTGAGATCCCGACAGATTACACGTATTGTCCCTCTGTTCAACCAACTCCGACAAACTTAAAATTAGTGTACAAGGTATGGAAGACGCTTACTTGATTTAGGGCTGAACTGAAGCTTTCTTGCGCCCAAAAATGATGACTTCCCACGGAATCAGGATATTCACAAGCAGAAGTTTTTTGTGGGGTTGTTTTTTCCTGTATATATACATACGTCGGGTGGAAAAATCATAAGCCTTTAGTTGCAATCACAAGGCAAAGTGGTCCGATAGGGGAGGTATGTGATCGCTTTTCTAGTATATATACATATATATATCTAGGTTTGCTTTCTTAACCAATATTTTGTTTAGATATCTCAAAATATGATTCCTGCCGTGTTAACCGACAAGAACATTGAGGTTCTTGTATGTCTATCAGATGCAATTATTTATGAGTTCAATGCTGCAGATGTTAAGCCGTATTTACATAAAGATTTTCCCCTTGAAAGATTAGATGAATACGTCGCGAGTTACCCTCGTCCATCTAGAATTCCGGAGTTCAAACAACTCGTACTTGAAAGTATTAATTCTAGTTCAACAAACTCTGTCCAATCCTTTGTCATTCTAATGACAGCATTTGATTCTAGAATTCTTGCTCCGGCACTTACTGGTAGTTTGACTTTAATTAAAGATATGACTTTAGAGCAGCGTGAAGGTTTGTTGAGATCTTGGAGGGACTCTCCTTTTGCAATCAAAAGAAGATTGTTTAAGATGGTCTTCTGCCTTACTGTGGCTTCCTACGGAAAGATCTTCAATGACTTGCATAATTTGGCTTTAGGCTTCCCAGGTAGAGAATTGAGAGATTTCTTATATGAGGATCAGGTCATTGATGACTTTGTCTATACTATGACTGAAAAACCAAAGGTTGACGGAAACGAGCTTTATTTGCCCAATATTGACGTATTAATCATCGGTTCTGGTTCTGGTGCAGGCGTGGTTGCGCACACTCTATCTGAGTCAGGACTCACTTCATTGGTTTTGGAAAAGGGAAAGTATTTTAACAAATCAGAGTTTAATTTTGACAATAATGAAGGTCAAAAACTATATGAAAGCAATGGTACTTTAGCTTCAGGCAGTCAAGATATATTTATTTTGGCTGGGAGTACTTTTGGCGGAGGATCCACTGTGAACTGGTCAGCCTGTTTGAAAACTCCATTCAAGGTAAGAAAGGAGTGGTACGATGAATACGGTATTGATTGGGCTGCATCTGAACAATTTGACAAACATATCGATTATGTTTGGAAAAAAATGGGGGCGAACAAGGAAAATATTGACCATTCCCTTACAAACAAAGTCATTTTGGAAGGTTCGGCAAAATTAGGTTATGCAGCGAAAGAAGTCGAACAAAACAATGGAGGTCACCCTAACCACGACTGTGGATTCTGTCATTTAGGATGTAAGTTTGGGGTTAAGCAAGGCTCTGCTGCTTGTTGGTTTAGAGATACACTGACTAAAGGAGCACAGTTTATGGATCAGGTCAAAGTCATCAAGATTTTACACAAAAATAATGTTGCTTACGGTGTTTTATGTCAAGATATGGAAAGTAATGTTGTTTTTAAAATTACAGGTCCTAAAAAGATTGTGGTGAGTGGTGGTTCGTTGAACACTCCGGTTATTTTACAAAATTCTGGCTTCAAGAACAGGCACATTGGTGCTAACTTGAAATTACATCCTGTAACTGTCATATTTGGCGACTTTGGGAAAGAGGTCGAGTCCAAACCTCACGCACATCCAATTTTGACGACTGTGTGCACCGAAGTTGATGATTTGGATGGAAAGGCACATGGTGCTAAGATCGAAGCAATACTTCATGCCCCGCACTTGGAATCTGTTTTCTTTCCTTGGAATGGCAGTAAAGAACTCAGACAGGATTCGTTGAAGTACAACCTGTTAGCTACTATTTTGCTTATTACCAGAGATCAAAGCAGTGGTTTTGTTTCTGCTGATAAAGCAAAACCAGATTCCTTGATTGTTGATTACTCAGTAAACAAGTATGATCGTAATGCCTTATTACAAGCAGCATTGATTGGTGCCGACTTGTTATACATCGAAGGTGCTAAGGAAATCATTTCTCCACAGTCTTGGCATCCTCGTTTCCATTCAGACAAACCTAAACACGAAAGATCGATTTCCGATACTGACTATGTCGAATGGAGACAAACTATTTCAAGAATTCCGTTTGATACATTTGGCCCTTGTTTTGGATCTGCGCATCAAATGAGTTCTTGTCGTATGTCGGGGAAAGGTCCCAAATATGGTGCCTGTGACCAAAAGGGTCGTTTGTTTGAGTGTAAGAATATTTATATTGCTGATGCTAGTACCATGCCAACTGCTAGTGGTGCCAATCCTATGATTACTACCATGGCTATTGCAAGATTAGTGGCACTAGGAATTGTGAGCGACTTGCAGCCTCAACCTAAGATCTAGTTTATGTTAGTGATGTACAATTGCTACAGTTTGTGAGTCGCACAGATGGTATTGCTCTTGACAAAAATTTGGTTTTGTTTTTAATCGACTCTCAAGTCTATATTTATAATATGATAAAGCATTAAACAGCAAGCAATGAATTTGACGTTCGTAATAAAACAATCTCAACTATCGTATAAGACAAGTAAGTTTATTTGTTTGGGGTAACAACACAAATCGCTAACCTATGTCTCTTTCAAAAACTTTACTTGATTCTCAATAAAATTACATAACTCTTTCATATCAGTCTTTGCAAAGTGAACAAATTTTAGGTTCCTTTCACATAAGGCACGGTTTATTTGTGTCCACCTTTCCAATTCAAAGGCAGTCTTGGCCGTCGTGCGTTGGCCATTTGCGATAATGTTCTTTTCATATTTCAAAGTTCCAAACAACTTATACTTCAAAACATTTTTCGTCGAGTCATATATATCCATTTTTGTCATTAAATCCAAAGGATCTAGCTTCGGATAGTTGCAATGAATGGTGAAAAGTTTCATGCCGTTTCTTTGATCAAAAATCTCCTTGTCGACAGTTTTCAAAGTTTCAATTTGCTCCTTCAATCCTTTATCATTATTTGTTTTACTGGATTTGACAATGTTATCCTCGTAAGCCTTAAAATCAACTAAAGGGTGTTTTTGGCCCATTGCAACTCCTTGAAATTTCCCCTCTGAATTGACATAGCCAAACGTTTGGATGTAGGACTTAACTTGGTAGAATTTATCTTTGCATACAGTTGCTGCTGCTACAAACGTGTCCTTGTCCCCTTCACCTTGTTCTCCCAAAGAGAACAATTTGTAAAATAATTTTGGTCCGTAAATATTGTAGTACAAGGACAACAATAAGGTTTTGCCATGAGTAGCTTTATTGATTATCAATTGGCCAGATTCAGTCGATAAATCTGGTATAGTTCCCTCTAAATCGTGAAATGGAATTTCCGCTTCATCATCTTCGGCGATGTTCGAATCGGCCTTTTCATCGATTTTGAGGGGGTACCGATTGTATCGAACTCTTTTCTTTTCGTTGATCTTAACATCGGCGATATCATAAAAATGAGGGGATATGGTACGTTGCCAGTAGTCGGGCCATGTTATCATACCATTGTCTTTGTATAATTGACTGTCAAAAACTTCATCAGGATTGGAAAGAATAATATTATCAGAATCCAAAAGAAGAACATTTTCGAAAGATGAAGTCATCAAGGCTAAAGATTTGTATTGATAACTCGAAATTCGAGGGGACCATTTCAACATTACATCCGCACCTAAAGCGTCAGGTACGACGACACAGGAAGCCTGAAGCTCAGGAAGAATGACATTACAAAATTCCTTTTCTCTTTCAAAATCTTTGAATGTAGGCATGAATACTTCCACAGGTATACGAGAACCGGTGTCTCTTAATGAAACGATAGAAAGGTAAGATAACCACGAGTATCTCCCTCCTCCAACCAACACTACGCCTCTCGATCCTTTCTTGAACGTGGAAGTAGATATCTTTTCCGGAAGTTGCTTCACGATTTTATCATGCTTGAGCTTGAACTCTGTTAAATTTTCTGGGGATATCTCTGCTTTTGACAATAAGACTTGCTTGTTCTTCGGTCCCTGAATCTGTTCTGATTTGTCAACGTATTTAATGCAATCAATTGGCACTTCGGGCTTACTTTCCTCCATTATAGCAAATATCTTAGCCCAGAATTCTTGGGATACCTTGGGTTTGAATTGCCCCACTATAGGCTTCTCGATTACTCCTTCTGTAGGAGCAGGACTTGTCCTAAACTCGGCTGGTAAATACTCATTTTCAAGTCCTTTCCCGCTGAATTGAAATACTATTACGACGATTACTATCACAATTAATGCAATCCTTGACTTTGATCTAGGTATTCTAGCCAACAGACTCAACATGCCTCTCTCCATATCTCTCTTGGCTCCCTTCTTGGTTAAACTCTATTTAAGGCTTTTTTCTCAAAAAAAAAATCGCTAAGGGCGCGTTTTGGCGCTGCATATAAATACTATATTGGAGTCCATAATACAGCATACGGAACAATTTGGCTAAAGTGCTTCATCATTCGTAAGACTCAAAGTATTCGATTCCAGTTGATAATTATCAAGAACCAGTTCTGTAGAAAACTGAGTTAGGATCAATTGTGGACAGTTAGGCTATAATATTATCAACCCCCCCATAGTAAGCAATTTGTCAGAAATTCCAATGAATTGTGATTCAGTATTGCAGTACTGGTAACCAACACAAACCATAAAAAGTAGGAATTTAGGGGTTTAGGGTGTTAATGGTTGAATAATTTGGCAAATGATACTTTTCTTTCAAGATTTACTCACCATGTTTCTTATAATCTATTGAGACTGACACATCAATACTGGTTAGACTTGGACAACTCAATTTTTCTACTGCACATACTCCAAAAACAATCATCATCATCATCAACACAGAGATGTCCTACAATGGAATAGGACTACAAACAGCTAGAGGTTCAGGAACTTCGGGCTACGTACAAACTAGTTTGGTGCTGCCTGATGGGGTCATTCCAGGAAACTATAAAAAGAGAAAGATTATTAGCAAAAGAAAAGAAGAGGAGGCGAGACTCAAGGTAGATGAGGGTAACAAATACAAAGCAAGACTTGAAATTGAAAAACATGGGAAGAAACGGCAAATAGAAGTTAAATGTATGGAGCTACGTGAGGAGTTAGAAGATGTTGAGAAAGATAATGTTATTGAGCAACGAATAGCTGAATTACGATGTAAACTATTAGAAGACATGAACGGCAGTAAAGATGAAGATATTCAAAAACATTCTAGTGAACTTGAAAAATCGTTCAAGGATGATGCGGTCCATTTTAAATCAAACAATAAAGAGGAAAACCTGGGCCCCATAAATATCAATATTAGTGAATCCGCAGATGTTGCTGTCCACCATCGTGATACAGATAGAGCTTCGAAGTATGTGCCGAGATATAAGTCTAGAGGATCAGATATCAGAAGACTTCCGAGACTGTAGTATCTCTTAAGGGTATGAATATTGATCAAGTGCAAATTCAACTTGCTCTCTATTCTTACAGTATTTAATAGTGAGCCGTTGACCCTTTCAATACAACATATATATCAAAAGAGAATAGAGGCCCTCGAATAAACAAAAATGCTCATATTATATATCATTCGTATCCACCAGCTATGTTGATGTATTGTCGACTTCGTTATCAACTACTGCTACTGATTCAAGATCCTTTGAATTTTGAACATATTCAACACCTGGAGCAACGATTTCTCTGACAATATCGTCCTCTTGCACAGAAACGGGAGTACTAGAAATTATTTCTTCGTTCACAGATGTTGAATCTGCTTCTAATTCTATTTGGTTCTCTTCCCCAAGTTTGGGTGCTAGTTCGGTTCCTTGTGATTCAATGTGTGACAATTTCTGACTGCGATCTTTGTCTTCAAACTCGGCTGTTGGCTCAATCACACCGATATTCAGTTCAATGTCATTCTCGTTTTTATATATGTCAAATTCTGTTGTCAGCTCAGTTGCTTCAATATTAGACATCTCACTTGAAACTAAGCCGTCCCCCTCTGCAGTTTTCTCTTCCAAAACTGAATCGATGGTTTGCTTTCCGTTAATTTCGGTGTCTTCATTCATACTACCCGGCTCCAACTCGTCTTCTTTCTGAGGAGCTTCGAAATTGAATTTCCACAACTTATACAGAACTAATTGAAATCGGGGTCTGCTCTCTATTTTGATAGGATCTTTCAAGCTTTTAGGTAATCTTCTCCCTTTCGGGCCTTTTGTTCTTCTTGCTTCTGATTTTCCCACATTTCGCTCAGGTCTTGGAGTATCAAAATCTTCATCTTGCGTGGTATCTGAAATTTCCTTGTCGATGCTGCCTTCGACTTCTTTTCTCAACAAATTAGGATTCACCATACCAGGCATGGGGACGCCTCTACCCATTACACCTTGAAGGCTCTCTGCAAACATGAGCTTGTCGTTAGAAAGTTTCTTTGAACCTTTATTCTCACTCTCAACTTGACGTTTCATCGGTCTCTGGGGAGGAGCCAAGGGTTCTTGATTGAACAATTGTTGAAATGCACTAATTTTGGATGACAACTTTTTGGGCCTAGGGGGTGGAACTTTTCCAGTAGTAAGACTTCCCTGTATTACTTTTTTGTTAGGTCTTGATGGAACTAAGGGTTGCGCATTTTCTTGCACTCCTGTAACTTTTGCCGCGGATAGTTCAACTGAGTCACCTTTCGAAACATCTTCAACGTTCTCTGGTTCAGTGGGATTGTTTATTTCTTTCGATTTAGTAACTTGTGGAATATCTGAATCCCCTTTGGACAAAGCCGAGTAAACATCAAAAAAATTCTTCTCGCTAACACCAGAAAGAGGAATTCCTTCACCTTTTATAGCTTCGCCAATGGTATATATCCCCGTATTATTCGTTCTATCGCCTTCATTTTCACCCTGCGAAAAGTTTAAATCGTCCATTGCAGTATCGTCGTCCATATCATCGTGAGATGTTTCGGTTTGACCATCGCTAACTTCGTTGCTCGCTGGGTTTGACGTTTCCCTTGTTATATACAGCTGTTCGGTGCTTTCAAGTGAGTCGTGATGGCTCTCTTCTCCATCAAGTTCTCTTTCCTGTCTGTGTCCTTCGTCAGAATATCTTTCTACTCCCTCTTGTTCAATTTGTTCAGCTTGTTCAATCGGTTCAGCATGTTCAGCTTGTTTTACATTTGCTTCATTATCCTCCTTTTCTTGCAGGAAAGTCTCGACATCATCGTTAAAACTAGAGACATCTGAAACAACAGCAGATAGGCTCTCATCGTCATGTTTGAAGGTGATCTTAGAATTAGAATTACCTGGTGTCTTTTCGCCATCCCCAAAAGTTTCTTCATTATAAACTGACACACCCAAGTCAGAATTTAGTCTTGATTCTCCATTTTTTTCATGAAACGAGTCAGGAATAGCATTCTTGACGTCCGCTTTTGGTACAGAGATGGATTGCTTGATAGGCAATTCTTCTACATTCGTCTTTTTTGTAATTCTCTCGGGAACCGAAGGTCTTGTAGGTACCGAGTTTTCAACATATATTTCTGAATCGCAGATTTCATCCTCAGGGCTACCAGACGAGGATAAAGTTCTTGGTATTGAAATATCCGTACTGTTTTTATTACCTTTTCTTGTAGGTCTCGAAGGTATCACTGGTATTGAGGACAGATTTTTGATAAACTCGGTTGCCATTTGAGAATTCTCCACAATAATGTCGCTATTCATTGGAACACTTCCAGAAGTTATGTCGTTTGCCTTGTTGGTGTGAACATTCAGAAGAGTTGTCGAATGAACTTCAGGTGACAAATGAGAGTCAAAACTTGCGTCTCTTGTGGATTCTGTCAAAAAATCTGTCAATGAAGAAGAAGATTGCTCGGTGTACGATATCTTACTTTCTTTTTGAGGTCTAGAGGGGATTGGAGGAGTTCCTGGCTCAACAGCTCTTTTCTCTGTATCACTAAAATCTGAGTTGTAGGAGTCAATCCCGGTAGCTATCGGAAGATCCGATTCAACTTCGTTCTTGTGGGGTCTTCTTGGAATGATAGGTTCTATATTATCAGAATTGTTTACGGGGTTTATTTGCTCATATTCGGTGTTGTTGGAATTAAATTTAGGAATAGCATCAGCATCAGAACCAGTTGTATTTGAATGTTCTTTGGTTTTGTTTGGTCTATTTGGTATTGTTGGATAATTCAGATCGTCCAGCATGATAGGCATTGACGGTGAGTGGGCAATAAGTAGGAGCGTAAACTCCCTATTTCCATCCGCGACAATTCAAAATTCGTGAATCCTGAACCTCAGAATGAAACAAATATCTAAAGTATTGTCTTACGTACACACTTTGCACAACTTTGGTCCCAAAAAGGTTTCAAACTAACACTAATTGATAGTTGTCCCCTGAAGCTGCTTTCAAATAACGACTAGGAATGGCTTTCTACATTTTTCCCAAAGAAAAAGAATCTCCAAAAGATTACTAGTAATAATATTATTACGTATATACTTCTATCTATGCGTAGTTTAATCTGAAGATATCGTTGAATACGTAGTAGGAATTTCCATCTGGGATCAAATGGAAAACTTGAGAATAACGTTGGGAGTTTTGTTCATCGTCAAAAACCAATTCACCTGTGACCATGACTAATATATCTCCACTTGGTGAGGCAGGTTGGGCATCCAAAGTCGAGATTCTGTGAACAAGCTTAGTAAATGGTAATGAAACTAATTTTTCAACAATGTCTTTGGCACCTTGCAATTGAGAGGTCTCGAAAGTCAACATGGACTGTTCTCTGTACAAGTTACCCAATTGGGTTCTATCAGAATCAAATTGTTGGTAGTAAAAGTTACAAAATTCAGTAGCTACAGTGTTGAAATCGACTATTCAGGGTTAGTATAACTTATGGCGATTGCGGAGAGGTAATCAAGATTGTTCCCCCTCAAGGGATAATTCGAAATTTGAATTCAACAGAAGTGAACTAGCTCCTTTGAATGTATGTATATTATTTGTACAAATCAGTTGAAGTTACATACCAGACATAGTTTCTTGTTAACAAAGGTTAGTTTGAGAGATATCTCCTTCGTTTGGTTCAATCATTTGTTGTACTTAGGGAACAGAAAAAATTATCTTGGACCAAGATTTACTCAATATTATCAATAGCGTGCTCAAAAGTTCACTAGTAAAACTGATGTACACCTTGATTCAAGAAATAAGAGAACTTCACGGCAATGCTTGAAGGCTTCAAATAGAGGAACTCTGAAATATGTCTACCCTCCTTTTTGGCTCAAGTATATAAGTCAGAGTTATTTACGCTGTATTTTCTCTCCTCATAATATTTAGACCTTATCAAACTATGAAGCAAATACTTTAGCGCTTCCAATAAAGGAAGTTACTCGTTTACAAATGACTCTCCATGTCTTCTATGTGCAGCAGTAGGGCTTGTAATGTAACATGAAATGAAATTTTACATCCTGAGGATGTTTTACAATTTTACCTGCTTATCCCTTTTTTAGAAACTGTTTAGCCAATATTTCTGGATTATTTGCTAAATTATTAAGATATCATACAAGAACTTAAAGAGTATTTCCATGCACCAAATAAACGAATACAAACAGTGGCTTACAATCAAATACCAAAGAGGTTTTGATAAAGGGGTGCTTGATATTTATAGGGCAATTTAAAAATCCGAGTTGTGGAAATCCGCCTATGGTAAATTTCGGGTGCAAAATCTCGACAGAAACCAACTTTTTGTTAACCTCACTGCCTCTAAATTTGTTTTACCATCGAAACAACGTAAAACATGAATTAGTTGGTAAGCTTTGTGGGTTTATTGACTTAGTAATTTCAAGGCCTGCGATTATGCAGATCCAGATCAAGAAGCGACAAGTAAATTTCAAAGCAACCAACAGAACTATCTGGAATTTAGTTGATAGCGTAGAAATTACGAAATTTACAGTTTTATTGACTATAAAATTGCAATTATGATAGCATGTGTCTTCGAGTAACCTTGCATACCCTCATGCCTCCTTCCCGATATCTATTTGAGCTAGCAATACTTCCAGAACATGGGCTCACACACTTGATTATAGTCCAAAGTCTGCACTTCCTACAAACTGTCATCCGCCTCACCTGAAAATTATGTTAAAAGTTTTCGGAGAAATTTCAATCGTGGTTAAGTCCAACAAGTTTAGTACAAAATGTAATTCCAATTGCTCAAATTGTGTGAAAAAATGAAATTTTGCAAGTAGTTTGCCAGAAAAGGACTAATCTCTAGACGCATGTCCGAAAAATACATAATACAATCTTCGATATATGGAAAGAGGTGACAATTGGTATTTTTGGAGCTTGAAAATTGATAGAGCTTCGAAGAAGTTTTTCCAATTGATGAGAGAAAGTAGGCTGCTATGGATACTCACGTATTTTCCAATAATCAAATCTAGTATAGATATAATAGTTATATTTCGTTGACTTTCTTTTTGGTTTTGAAATTTTGGAATTATTCGAAACAGAAACCAAATATATGGGAACGACACTAGAGTACCTGTCTTGCATTCAAGTATGCAAAATACTCCATAAATTTGATTCAAAAGGTAGATGCTTATAAGATACTGAGCTTCACATATCATTAAAACAAGCGAATACCTAGAATATGAACCAATTTATACATCGTTTTGTTAATTTAAGTTCTTGGTAACATAAAGGTACGAGACATAAACAATGCCAAAGAGATTAACAAGTAATACGAGCTTTGAAACCCATGGGACTCTTAGGTTTTTTTTCATTTTTTCCAATTAAGAAGATTAGATGTTTCTTTCGGGCCAAATTTTGAGCTTCAGGTACAACATAGGCTTCTTTTATACTGAAATACTGCCTACCACATTCCTTTAACGATTCCAAAAATGTAGGATCATAGTTTAGTTATAGTCTTTAGCTCTAAACGTCTTTATAAACGTCACATAATGCTAAACCCCCACAATCGTTTCGAAATATGATAAATCTTTCATTAGTTGAAATGCTTACCGAAGATTATAGGCTAAAACGTCCCTGTTATGTCCCTGTTATGTCCGTAACAAGGGGTATCTATTAAAAAATAGCATGCAAATGAAAGAAAGGCATTTTATGTCAACTTACACCAATTGGGTATAGTCCTTCAATATGCCTTTCATGTGAGTGTTTGTAATTTTACCTCTTCTAGCTTTCTTTTGCTTCTTTTCCAGCTGTTGAGGTTTCTTTTTAATCAATTGAGGATCTGCACCAGTTGGTTTCAAACTTTGATCTATCAATGCCTGGTATAAGCTGTCGGCATCAGGTAATTTTACGGTCGTCCACATCTCCTTGAACTCATCATCGATCGTGCCCATTTCACCACCCAAATTTGCCCAAACTAAGCGAGGAGCATTTTCTTTCTTATTTCTTAATACTAAAATCTTATTTTGCTCCTCAAGCTCATTGATTGCCTCAGGACAACCTGCCCAACCATCCCTTAAATCCTTGACTGATGTCCCTTTGAATGTTGGTTGTGATCTCAAAAAATTAAGCAAGTCGTCTGCAGTTCTTATATTATGAAGAGACACGTACTCTAATGTATTGGTGTCCGCATCAAACTTGATTCTATCAATTTCTTTTAATAATGGAAGTAAGGTATGCGTAATATCAAATGACAAATAGTTTTGTAACTTGGCAACTGAGATTGAAGTATCATGATGTTTAACATATTCTACAGCCAAATGTAACTGAGTTGATAAATGAGAGCCAGACATTTCTCCCATTGACGTTTTTTGTCTTTTGATTACTTCAGTAACTGAATCTGTGGATGGTGCCTGTCTTTTCACTTCATGATTCTTTTGGTTATACTCCTGTTTAATTGGTGATTGAGGTGCCTTTTGAATCGGCCTTCGAGGAGCAACAACTGAAGGCCCACTCTTGATTTTATTCTTAAACGCAGATAATTGTGCAGATAAGTCAGACATTGTTTAACTGTATTTGCAAGGATCCTGGGGGATACATATCTTACAGTATCACTTTGTTAAAATTGATATTTCCCAGGTACAGCTCTATTACCCGGACACAAGAAATCTATAAATTAAAAGAAAATTTTCTTTTCGTAGGGTCACATTTGCGATTGTGAATCTATTGAATAACTTCCGTGGCCAATAAGTCGTTAGCGTTAACACTAGGTGCTAATCAGACCACGTGGAGTATGTTTAAATTTTCTAGAATAATCTTTTTCTTCATGGGAGAAGTCCTGTGGAGAATACCAGCTTTAAAACCATCGCTGTTAGAGGTCGCCGCTAATACATTAGGTCAGGCAGACCCATGAAATAGTGATGACCTATTGCTTGGGACATATATCTCTACGTACTATATGTGTAGATACGAGAATTAGTATTATAATAACTAATTAGGATAAATAATTTTCTCCAATCCTACCTCTTCTTAACCTCTCACGATTCATATACTCATCAAAAGGATCTTGTAGAACGTTTGTGATGATTTTATAAGCCAATTTACATCCTTCTTCAGTGTTGAGATCTATTTTTCTTGCCCATGGAAGATTTTTGTACATGCCTGAGTTTGACAAATCGATAACTAAATCCTGTTTGAAATCAATCAAAGTACCGAATTCAGAGTCAAAGGTGCTATCGTCATCCACAATATCTTCAGCGTCACTGAAATATTCACTTGAATCTTCTTGATGAAAGTTGCGTACAATTAAATTGCTGAGGAATTTCTGAACTAGACTCTTGTTGAGCCAGATAGTAGAAGACAAATTGATGTACTTTAGATTACCTGCAACCAAGGTATTATTAAGACTGCGAATGGTCATGGCAGTTTGCACATAAGTCAAGTTACGGAAGTTCTTGGTACCGTGCATTCTAATTAGCACCGATAGTAAATCCTCCTCATTGATTTTATTAAGATAACTGTTGTTGATAGACTTAAGATTCAAATCACTAAGGTACACCTTGCCATCTCCCTTATTTAAATATGATATATCATTGACGGTTTGGGGCAACGGTGGCAACAAGCTGTTGTACTTCCTGATTGGTTTAGAGAATGTTGCCAAAGAATAGACCAGAGAAGCAGAAGAGGAAGAATGATTGGATCCGAAGAGAGTTTTGTTCGAAGGATGTTGATGTAATTGCCTTGCTGAAGCATTGGACGTAGCTGCAGGACCAGTCACAATGGACCCACCGGATCCCATTATCGGTGAGTTAAATAATGAACCTTGGAAAGAAAGATCATCATCAAATTCATCCAAACGCATTGCATCGTCAATTTTATAGATAATGTCCTTTGGGTAATTATTCATAAGATCAAAAGTTTGATACTTGTAAATCATCGCCCGACTTATCTCATAATCAATGGATAACGAGAGGTTACCTAAATTGAGTGAAGTTATATTGGGACACAAGTTTATGAGGTGGAGAACGTATCCCGCAGGAATATCCTTCGATGTTGAGTAATTGAGCAAGAACTTATTCATATGAGGATGAGGAACGGTGTTTCGCAACAATGTAGCAGAGTTTCCGTCTGATATGTTGATAAGCTCGGGGATGGGATCTCTACGATTCATAGCAACATGTCCCATCGAGTGCCTTCTCTTTTTAGACTTGAAGTATTTGAAAGGTTTTGCAAACCTTTTGGAGTTGTACTTGTATGAAGAAGTAGTGGATTTAGCAGAACTTGACAGAATTTGAGAATTAGAGGCAATTTTGGTCAAACTGATCGATGAGGATGGATGGATAGAGTATAGAGGATTGCTTTTGAATTTCCAATCTCTCCAACCTGCCATGACTTTTTTTGAAGTAGCGTCATTGAAGCTGTCGTCTACGTGATTGAAATCAGACATTAGGCCCTGGTGGCCTTGATGGGGTATTGCATGATGATGTTGATCTTGGTGGAGTTGGTTATGATTTAGCACTAAATTATTCATCGCTTCAATATCGTCTTCCAATTCCTTATCATAACCAGGCTTGATTCCAGACAAATCGATATATTTAACATAATGACCCACTTCAGAATTGAGCCGTAAATAGGAGACAAACTGAGCAAATCGATAAGTTGAATTAAATTCAAGAGCTTCATAATAGTAAGGTTTGGCAAAAAAGTAGAATAGTTTGCATGTATATATACAGCTTTTATAATCCTGCTTGTTATCAACAAGATAAAAGATAAAATCAATGATCTCAATTGGCAAGTTACGCAAATGAAGTGGTGTATGAGGTTTGAAAATGAGAGAGTTAATAGATTGCGACTGCGATTGAGTCTGGGGTTGAATTTGAGATTGAACCTGAGACTTAGACTGAGACTGAGACTGAGACTGAGACTGAGACTGAGACTGAGACTGAGACTGAGACTGAGACTGAGACTGGGATTGAGAAATAGATTGATTTGTTGCTTGGGATTGATTCAGCTTTTGACTGCTCTGTTTTTGTGACTTTGCCTGGGTCAAAATTGAAGTTGAAGAACCCATCAAATTCGAACTACTCAATCTTAAAGATAACGACCTCCCAACATCACCAAGTAAAGATTTATACTTCATTTTAAAGCCACCATTAGCAGCTTTTGGGTTCAAGTTTTTAAAACTCAAGTTATGATTATTACGTTCACGTAGATTAGTATTCAATACATTCAATTCATTTTGAGATATAGGGATAAGCGAGTGAGTCTTGTAGTCATAACGAGCATTTGGATTCAATAAAGATCGATAAGGTGGGAGATATGTATTATAGTCAATAGATTCCAGATTTATCATTCAGTAAAGAAAAGAAGCAGCGTTAGTGTTTTTTCTATCTTCCTGTGCCGGAGTTCATATAAACGGCATATTGTGATCGTGTGTTAAAAGGGGCGGGACAGATTTGATGGTGCAACCGAAAAATGAAAATATACTATTCATAGCGAACTGCTCGGAAGTGAAAGTGCTGTTTAATGGGGGCTATTAATTAATATATAGCAAATTGGGCTATACATCCAGATCTAAAACTCAAATTTCGACTAGACTATAGCTACATTTCAATTACAAGAGAGCTTTTGATATGCTACTCAAAATTGAATGATCTCATGGTTCAACGCTAGAACGAGTGGGCTTTCCTATCTTTTTCAAGAACTCGGTTTAAGTAGTTGCCACGATTACAACACGAGACTAATTAAATTTCTAGCAGGCAACTTAGGACTGGTAGGTCAGATGAGAATAACTGCTTTTTGATTGTTGCCGATTGAAGTTACCGATAGCGAATGAACTCTACTGATTAACAGCACGAGACGAAATCAGTTTTTGTGTGCGCAGCACAAATGCGAAAGTCTGGGGTTGATAAGAAACTGGGGACATTGGAAAAGGAGAGATAGGAATTACTTCTAATGATGGAATGTCATTCTCCAGGTTTATTCTACACGCAAGTAATCTCGTTTTGGAGTACATAGACTTTATCTATTATTTTAGGGATTACCAAAGTTGACTTTTCCATACTAAGAAATATCTAAACATTGCTCGAGGCTTTGCTACAAGAATGATCGAATAGAAGCGTAGAGATTTTAACTTAACGCAAGAAGATCGATTCAAGTCCTACCGATTATTAGAAGATTTTCATGCATGTACATTTCTGAAGGAAGACTACATTATTTGCTACATTTCATGTGATTTCACGCCTGCTAGTTCGAATACTAGTATGTTCCTCAACTAGAAGACTGCAGAATATCTTTCATATAATCAAAGGGCAGGATAAATCAGGAAAGAATTTGATCGACCTTCTCTAAAGAAGCCACCCAGAAGTGGTGTCTGGTCTTAATATGATATTTCTAGGTTACTCGAGTAGTGATTAGTCATTCACTGCGCCCTTTTGGTTTAACAAATATTCTTGTTGAACATTTTCGAGCTCAATGCTTAGTATGACAGCTCCAAATTACAAAACGATAGTAGTTGCACACTCACATAGTACAAGAAGCGCAAACAGATGTTCTTAACAAGGATGTTAAAAAGCTATGAGTTACTTCTTCATGTGATCGTTGGCGTATATCTTTGTTAACTCAAGGCAGAGGGATTAAATAACAAAATTTCTATCAGATAATTCCGAGAAGTTCATGAATTTTTACGGACTATCCTAAAATAAAGTGTTTCAGATTTTCCTTTCATTCATGTATCTTTAAATAACTCAATTAGCAATCAATCGAGTCATCATTGTACATGCAACGCACAAAAGGTATGTAGATGCATCCGCATTTGGGAATATAGTTAAAATTATTTTTCATCAGTCAAGAAGAGGAGCACAGAATTCGCTAAAATTAGGTTTTCAATATTAGATCATTGGAGGGAGATATTGGGAGATCGAATAAATGTGAACTTTGTTGAAAAATGGAGTTAACTAATCGTGTCTAAACTTAACATGTAAACAGCAGCTTTTTATATTAGGGCAATGAAAAGCATCTCAACTTGCATACAGATTTTATTAAACGTTGTATTCACCAAATGAAAATTCCTGAGGGCAGAGATGAACTCTCCCTACGGCCATCCGCTCGAAGAAAAGCCCTTACATAGCCACAGGGTTCGACCTATATTTTTCTTTGTTCAGTCGTATACATTAACCTTTTTATGTGGGGCCAATTATTTTTTGCTGTCAAACTGTCAGACTGATTTTATACAATTCGTGTGATGTAAATTTAAGTGGTCTAGGCTACTGTGGTTTTTTGCCCGTCTTATGTTTAAATCGAAAGACTGAGTTTAGAGAACTACCACAGAGGAGTAGAAGAAAACAAAAATGTATAATCTCATTGAAAATACAATATTGTAATTGATTCGGTTCAACAGAATATTGATGACTTCGCGTAAAAACCGTGAGAAAGCACTGATAATGCAATCTAGACACATTATGCAAGCTGCACTTTCGAGTCGTGGACGAGCATAAAATATATAGATCGGAATTTAGCAGATGGAGTCGGGAAAGTCTACAGCAGCTGCATTCATATTTCAGCATAGTTGAAAGTGCGGGCAATATGGGACCCCTAAATACTGCCTTGTTCACACCCCTCTCCTCGACACCCCTTCGTATCTTTCAATTACAAGAAAAATTAGGTTAGCATCGCCACGACTTTCTTGACACGCACAAAATTATTGTTTTATGCGCATTATTGTCCAATTTAAGTAATAATTCAACTAAACATATTGCTATTGTTGTATTGTGCATCGTGTACGCAAGCCTATCTTAGAATTTGTAACGGCTTACCATGAACCAACAGTTAGAAGCAAACAGATTTTCTCGTAATACGGATCGAAGAGAATATCAAAAGAATGTAATAATACTGCCCCATGATCGGTTGTTTAAGAATTAGAAGGGCATGTGGCCAGTCACTGGATTTCCAGGCGCGCAAATGCGTTCCACTAGCGTGCACTGCAGCTCGCAATATAAAATGAACTGCACATAATGATAGTACTTTCAAAATAAATCTGTTGCTCTACAGAAAATACTCTATTACCATCGATTTTCCTTCTTTCTAGGAGCTATTTTGATTATAATCTTTCCTTTCTCATCAATTATTACTATATGAGTTAAATATAATTTTTTCCTTCTTTTAATGTTCCTACTGTACATGCAAAATGTAGCATCTTCTCCTGTTTGCACCTTTACCACTCTATTAATTAATACATTGATAGATTAGATAGTTGATTAAAATATGAAACATATCATTATTTTCGCGAACTGAACAAGACAAGGTGAAAAGCGTCGTATTTCGAGTTAGTCTGGCTGATAATAGAAGTAGAAATGTTTATATGAAAATCACATAGTAAATACTAGAAATTAGAGAGATAAAGTGAGAAATCGTCCTCTTTAGAGAAAGCTCTAATGCTCTCAACTGGATCATTACCTCTCCTACTTACAATTTCTTATAGCGTTCACTCATACCATTCAGTAAAATATCATTTAAACTCCTCTTTCTTTTTAATTTTCATGTAATTCGATTGCTTTTGAGTGAATTCCGTTATAATTCTAAGGATATTTTTTTCTTCAGATTATTTTTTAGTTCGCTTTCCAGACTTTTTTCAGAAAATATGTTTTTGTATTTTTTTGTAGAAACACTATAAGGTCTTCAAATTTCAAGATAATTTGAAAAATATGTTGAATTTCCACCGTTGAAGTTGAAGAAGTGAATTTAAGTACCTTTAGAACTACCTTTTAAGTATAACACTGGGCTTATTTCTTTGACTTCATTTCAAGATTTTGATCAAGGTGATTTTTCTCATTAGAATTCAAATATTGTTCTGTAATCAAGTGCAGTTTAAATAAACTGTCTTTTCCAGTTCCTCATTTTTAATATAACCGATCCAAGTGGCAGATTCGTATCGTTAATAGTAGTATTTTTAATTGATACTCAAGCGATATTAACAAAACTTGAACTACTTTTGAACATTTCGAAAGGACCCTGCATCAAAACATAGTACAATCCCGGCTTTTTCCAAACTTGTCATCTGGTCATTTGCGAAACCGTCTACCAAGCTGCTACTAAATATACAAAACTCAACCATACTCCACTGTATTAACGTTACTTCTACTTTGTTTAATTTCTATATGCACTGATCTTCCACATTGCTGCAAATTATGTCAACAACAAAACTTAGTCCTACGTTCTTTGGTTACGTTGGTTCTACTAAGGATGCACTTTTAATTATTCAGGAGATTATTGATAAACAGATAGAACTCGTTCACAGAAGACCAATTGAACGTGAGCGTCCTCAACTTATAAAGTCCGGGAATGTTTTTGTATTTATTGAGGAACAATCGGGTATCAAACGATGGACAGATGGTATCGCATGGTCCCCTTCTAGAATACTAGGAAGATTTTTGGTTTATCGTGAGTTGGACAAGCACTCACAGAATGAAAAGGATTGTATCAAAAAGAAGAAACCAAGGCGAAGTGCCGACCAAGACCCCTTGGATATCACAGAAAGGTTGCAGCGCCCTCAAATATCAAATGCTCAACAGTTGATACATCGTGACTCTTATGATCATTCAGCTACCTCGTACAATAATAAGAATTCAATGGGAACCCTGTCATATGTATTTAGAGACCAGGGCCTTATAAAGAAAACCTTAAGCTTACTGACTTCTACAGAAGAACTTCATATGGAAAAACGGAATGAAAAACAAACCATTCATTTGATAAGCTATTATAATGCTGACGACGTTCTTAATGGGAAATTAAAACGCCCGTCAGAAACTGATTTGAAGAATTTATCCATTTCAAACTCCCTTTGGAATGCTGTCAAAGATTCTTCCTTAGGTGGAAAGACTCCTGTCCAAGATGAAGCATACTACTTCCTAGATTCAAACTACCAGCTTCAGAACTTGTCACTTTCGCAGCAAGACCAGAAACGACAACAAAACGTACCTGCTCAATACCTACCACAGAAATACCAGAGTACGGAAAACTTCAACCACCGTGGCAGTATCCATCAACCTTTTCCGCCTCAAGGTCTGCTGTATATGCTAGCGGGATCATCCCAGGAACACAATGGCTTTAAAATTATCGATTCGAGCTCATCAATAATTAAACATGAAGATGACACCATTTCCAACTCCAGCCAAACTGCAGAAAATGGAATGACGTTTATGAACCCATTTACGGGAGCTCCACACCAAATCAATCTTGCTTACAATAGCCAACTGGGCTGTGATCAAAATGGGTTAACACTTGCTGGAGGACCCACACCTGGCCCACAAACTGGTGTCGCTCTATTTAATATGGTACAACCCCAACAGTTTTCAGGCTACTCACAACCCACAGACTCCAACAACAACAACGCACCAACTGCCAATGGTGGGATTATTTCACACTATGCTCCTTTTCCTCAGCATTTTGCGCAACAGGCGTATCCACACCTGGGACAACCAGGAGGCTATCCCTTTGGGTCGATATCTGGCTTGAGCGACCAGTTATCTTCTAGTGGAGGAATATCCAGCAGCTCCGTCAACTCGATTGCTAGTAATGTAATGCTGACCTCGGGTTCCAATAGTATCAGCAACATGGGAACTGCAAACTCTAGCAGTGCTAAGATGTTTTACAGGAATAGTAGTGAAAAAAGGAAGAGCGGATCTACTGATACATTGAATACATACAAACCCAATGGAAATTCCGGGTGGTTCACTACGAATCCACCTATTAACATGTACCAGCAACTGACTGGCGACTTGGCTGAAACGTTGGCGACAAATCTGGCATTTGTACAACACCAAATACACCATCATCCTCGGGGGCGTGGAAATAATTACGGTAGTACACAGTCACCACATGCCAGTATATACCAAGGCATTCAACATCACTATGATAGTGGACACCATTCACATAACACGAATGACAATAACAGTGACATCTAAGGTGCCCCATGATTGCAAAATATATAAATTATGCCCTTCATTCTTTGCTCACAGAAACAGCTCTATAATCTTTGAAACTTGAATCGATTATTGTTGTTTTAATTTGTCCAGTAATTGTATTATTAGGTTTGTTTCACATTAATAAAACTTTGCATAGTCTTTAAATAGCAAAATGGTTAGCCAAAGTACCCTTCAAAAAAACTTAACTTTAAAGTTTGAAATTAAAAGATTGAATGCTATTGCATTTAATATACATAGTATTCGTGTTTGAACTCCACCTGAAGCCGGAGTTATGACTTCTGCAAAATGTTGCATCGTAAATTTGTATGGTTTCGGAGGCGGATTTTTATTACTCTACAATATATGTTACTTGTTTCAGGAAGGGCTTGACGATTTTGTATTCGAATATAACTCAAGGTCTTATCAGACATAACATTCAGATAGCTTTCCTTATATCGACGTCAAATTTCAAGTCATATGAAATCAAGTTTACCTGTGACCAGAAATTTATTCCACGAACCTCAGATTATATTTGTAGACACTTAATGAATTATTTTTTAGGAAATTGGCTAATTTGGCAACGTTGAAATTTATTGCGGAACCCTAACCGAATTGGAATTGAACAACTACAGCTTTTATTTAAGATTAACTTCTTGGTCACTTGTGAATTTGATCAGTTTTCTGACAGACTCTATTCAAGGGAAATACTCGTGATTTTACGACCTTGTCGAAAAGCTTGAGTTTCGTAATGGGGCTCCAATAATACAGTCCACTGTCAAATAATTGTGTCACATCGAGCTTTTTTTTGCACCCATTTAGTCCCGACTCATCAAATGTCGATAATATTCAATGATTAACCTGGACCGGCCAAGTATACATTTCCAAGACCGTTGTTGATTTGTACACCCTTGACATACCATTTAGAACCGTAAATATGCTTTTGAAATTGTATCTGGATTAGTGGGTAAAATGCAACATAGAAGTAGTAATCCTAATCTTGAAGAAATAGGCAAGAAATTTTTCACCATTATTTGGAATTTAGATGACGAATGACTATCCTTGGCTTGCAAGATGATACTTCCGTACTACTATGGGACAAGTATGAAAAAAAACCTCCTCATGGGCTCGTATTCATTAATTTGTAACCTTTGCATCTGGTTACTGTGCTCTGTGCTAACGTGCCATTCAAAGCCCCTAACCCATTTCACGAACACTTTCAAATCCACAAAATAATATGTGGTAGCATTTTGTTGAATTTAGAGGAAAGTTTACAAACATTATAATACAGCACAAAACGGAGGATAATACTCGCAAGGAAGTCGAAGACTAGAATATTTGAACTTTAATAGAAAGAATTGGTTTGCTACTGTAGGGCGAAGTGCTTTACGATGTACTGGTTTCTCCTATGGGCGCTACCGCAAGATGTGCGATTACTGTTTTTTCTCTCTTGTTACATGTCCACCAGCACCCGTGACTACACATAATCGTCTAAGCCTATACCAAGAGCTTATCGGAGATATACTTCGTTAGCCCATCAAAGTTTTAAAAAGAAAAAAAATGCTGGTTCTTGGGAATATATTAGTTTAAGAAAAAGATTATAGATTAGTGCCGCCCTCAGGTACCACCTCAAAATCAGGTCTCTCGTATTTCTTTTCTGATTTTCATTTTTATCTATAGTGATTAATCTCCTTTTCTTCACTGTCCGTATACCTTGAAGCTTGCCTGAAAATACTTTTAAAAGTAACCTTGAAAATGGATTGCGTGATGTAATTAATCATGACTGTTTTGACCATGTGCAAAACTAAAAACGTAAAAGTGAAAACGTAGAAAGAAGTAAAATTACTCTACAAAGCAACATAGAATATACCTTTCCAAAGTTCTCGTAAAAAAAAAATAGACCCACAAAAGGTGAAAAATATCAAATGCACAAGAGCACAAGAGTCATCCTAGGAGTTTTTCTTCCGATATTTTTATAAAGTGAAAACAAAGGGAACTTACTCGTGCGTTGCTGTCTTTTTGTCGAGCTCGAATAGATAAGGTTTCAAAGCCGTGCTTCAGATCCCAAGTGATAAGGAAAAGTAGGGCCAAACGATTACAGAAAATACAAGGTTGGCCAATCTCATTTATTATTGACAGGTATTTGCTTCAATTTCTATGAGGTCGAATTGTATCTCAGTAAATCATCCCAAGTCGTCAGAGTCCACTTCATCTATACTTTCACGATTGACATACTTTTTGAGGATGTTCAAGTTTGATATATCCCCACTTTCAAAAAACGCAATTAGATGTGAGTTATAGAATGCCCATATTTTTTCACTTTTCTTAACTTTATTGTCCAAATCAATGATTTCCTGCTCATATTTTGAAAAGTTATTTTGCAACTGGATCTGTGCCTGTTTTTTCCTCTGTCTGCATTTAGAAGCTGCTATTCTATTTCTTTCCAATAAGCGCTCCTTCTTCCAAGCTGCTGTTCCTGGAATAGGCCCGTTATTGGGATTGTAAATGACTTCGTTGTTATATATGAGTTGGTGATTTGGAGGTGGGACGCCTGCAGCATTTGCAAATGAAGAATTGTCTACATTATTATTGTCTCTATCTTCCTTGAGCGCCAGTACAGAAGAAGGCCGCTGTGACTGCGAAGCAGCTTCAACTGTTGTAGAGAACTGCAGCAGACCAGATGTAGCGAAGTTATCAGGTTGAAATTTCTGATGCTCTTGCTTGAGAACATGCGTAAACGGTTGAGACTCATCTTGGGCTTGATCTTGGCTTCCATGAGGCTGAGCTTGAATTTGTTGATTTTGATATTGTTGAAGGAGTTGATATGTTGCCATATTTCCGTGCGAAGGAATAGGTGGTGTCACACAATCTGCAATGTTTCCGCTAGTGTAATTATTAGCTACATTGACCACCTGCTGATTTGGAAGTTGTGACTGGGGAACAGTATGGAAACTGTTGAAGTGTTGATGATTCAAGCCAAAATCATCGATGGCGGAGGCAGGTTCTGGATCGAAGAAAGCTTCATGGTTTACGATCTGACCAATCTGACCATTTGAAATGGATATTCTTCTTCTTCTCGGAATACCCTCGTTAGTATAGGGTAATAACATAGTTGAATCGATTATGGGAGGATTAGTAATCGGGTACGAGCTGAAATCAAATGGATTATGGAAAGGAAACTGTGGCGCATGTTGGTGTGAAGACACGTTCCCTAAAGCTGAATTCGTGGATGGATGATGTCTATGGCCTGTACTCTCAGTTCTCGAAGAGGGTTGAATTAAATTCATAGTCAGGGTATTGCTCGACCCATTAATTGAAATATTAGCAACAGCAGCTGAGATACCAGTAGTCGACACGGATGTAGAAGTCGATGATGTAGATTGACTATCCGATAAATAATGAATATTGGAACCCATAATTAAAATAAGTAAAGAGGTAATTTTTTTAGTTTCAATCTTCAAATTCTTAGATTTTCTAGGATCTCGTTTTGTGCTCAGTTCAGCAACACAAGCGCCCAAAGGATACGGATTTAGCCAGAATCGAGTGAAACGATCGAGACGACTATCCAAGAAAAAGAGGGTTTAGTGAAAAGGGAAACATTTCCACAATAATTTTTTCGAAAAGATAGTGGAAGAAGAGAAGGACGTGTTGGAACACAAATATAAAAAGTGATAAGGTGATGGCAAAATTTAATTGGGCTTCAACACACATCTAATGAGCTCCATATGTGGCATATGTAAAAATATACCTTTGGAGTTAAACTCAAACAATACGGTGATAGAGGACTGGAGAAGTGAACGACCAGAAGTCTAGACGTTGTTTCTTCTTATGTTAATACGCAATCCATTTATTGGTTTTCGAAGTAGAAGAACAAACAATACAATGGACGGTTTCCTTCGCCGCAGCTGTAAGATTAATCATGTTCTTTGCAGCATGCCTCTGTCGGGGATGCTAAATAGTTTTATTTTCCTCTAACCTGCTCCATTCTGAGAACTCTGCAACTTCACACAGCTGACTGCAATAAGGCGGTTCTAATTATCCCGTGTACAACATTCGTAAATAGCCCACTTTCCTCGTTGTTCCGTTTAGTACACTTACGGTACTGTGCCAGATGAACCGTACCAATCAAAGTTTTTCCATATGAATCTCGAAAGAACGTACTAAATTTACATAACTCCGTAACTTACACAAATTCGTGTCGTAAACTTGTAGCGGAGATAACTTGCATGCCACTAATTATAGTCAATTCAGTGTTACAACTGTCGAAATGGCAAGCAATAGTGAGCTTCTGCTCCCCTAATCGAGCTTCTTCGAGAATTTGAGCTCGTCAGTTACAACATTCGACAACGCTTCACTCTAGAAAACAGCTCTCCGCCTCTTCCCTCCAAATAGCTCTGTATACAGTTTTTAACCTACTCACGCATTCAAATTGTATCCTCCAATTATCAGGAGGTTCCAAAAGCCGATACGAACTCGAGTTTTGTAAAGAACACCGTTTCACGATATTTAATCTAGAATTAATGTACATCCACAGTGTCATCCCCAATTTGCATTCGAAATTTCAGCTAGTATATTTTTTTTTACACCTTTTCGAGAGTGTGCTGCTGAAAGGTTCACTTGTCGAGTGCTCTAGACCATTGGTACATGTTTTTCTTCTGCTCCAAATCACAAGGGTCTATAGGTTGAGATTTCACTAATCTAACCTATATTGTGTTGGTGGAAATGACTTCACGTTTCTAACTCTTGCTCATGTGTACAGATCGCACATGACCATTTTTCATGATACCTGCTCAGCGCACAGTTTGTAACAGGTTCTGTGCCAACACTCCTACGCCCACCCAATCCAATCCAAGGTCCTAAACATTTCTTGAGTTTACCCGTAATTTCTCTACCGGCGCACTCATTGGTCTTGAGACGTGTTCTCCGATTGTTACTCGAAATTCTGCACCTAGTACCTGAAAGTTAAGGTATTCCATCGAGATACCAGTTGCTTAGATGGAGAGTTTACATTATGTCGATCTTATAAATCAACTTAATACTCAGCTCATCGAACTGTATCATAGCCATGGCCAAAAGTTCTCGTACATAGCCAAAGTTTTGGCTTCATTCAATAATGACATTGTAAACGAAGGGATCCAATTCGAGTACATTCTTGAAAACCAAAGGGGTATGCAGTTATTTGGCATACCCCTATTCTCGAACAAGTCCTTGCTTCCATTGATTGATCCACCCACTTATCAAACTATTCATGAAAAACCGTTATATCTATCAGAAAACACCATGAACAATTATCCTTTGCCTGACCTTGGTTGGCGATGGGATTGGGATACTTGGTATGTTTTGATGTATAATGATGTTGATGATCTAGGATGGATATATTCTAATATCGTTTTTAATCGTCATTTAAGTGATGGTAGATGGAAGGGGAAATATTACTTCGGAAACTTCATCAGACGACGGATATGGATAAGAATGAGATGCAAAAAGAATCACTAATATGCTGATTACCACTTATTGCTGGATAGAAGTTTCAAAAACGAATACTGGTATTGATGGGTTTAGCAAGAATGTGCTACCGTTAATTTCCTCTTTTGTATCATTACTGAAGTGAGTAAATGCAATCATCCAGTTTGAATCGGACGTAGCTCACTATTCGTTATTGGTATCAGTTCAAAAATATCACCACATATGCTTGCATGCTAAAATAAGGTTAGATTATGAGAAGCTACACATTAAAGTTTCATCTTGGCTTGATCGCTTTCGAAATCCGTCTTGTCTCGTTCATCTTACTAGAACATAGTTTAACCTCTCTAAATACGGATGAGCTCAATAGCACCTCATATTACCATTCCTTTAGGCAATTCTTCAAGTACCAAGTCTATCAAGAACAAAAATCAAGCAATCCCGCAATTTAACTGCCGGTATGCTCTGTTCAGTAAGTATAAAATTTTCTTTATACAAAGGTTCCTGATGAAAATTAGATAAGGAATTAGTTTCAGAATATAAAAAAGCTGTTAGTAGGCAGTAATGCCATATATCACAAAATCTATTATTGTAGTGCCAGTTTCCTGTCTTTGTATGTGCGCAAGATGAAAATTCAATTTGCAGCCACCACCACACACTCAAATCCCCTATGATCACTTTAGCAGTAGCGGTTTCTATTATCAGATTCAAGAATAAGAGTTACAGCCACTTGGATTGTAGAGGTATGTTTCTAGAAATGTTTAGAACGAGAGGCATTATACTGACAATTAGAGGCAATTGCCCTAATCTTGCAGCACCTTTGCCAATCAGAGGCCACAGGTGCAATACAAAATAACAAAGAGTCGAATACAAAGCTAAAGTGGACTGATGCTACCAAGAGAGATAGGACAAGAGGTGGACTTGTAAAAAAGAGATTTGATGATGCTGTCGGAAGCAGGAAAGCAAGAAGAGGTGAGACAAGGAGGAGAAATACTTCCAAAAAACCAACACCTAAGGGATCATTAAAAATCCTCGACACTTTGACAGAGGTTTACGAAATAGACTACTATTCATCAGAAGAGTCCCATCTAAATGAATCTCGTTATGATATTCCAAAGCTATTTACAGTGTTTAAGTATCTCTTGAAGTGGGAAAATCGTGATAAGAATCGTCAACTTATTCGAGAATTTAGTAAATGTATTGCATTACAGATTGAAAAGCTATCGTATGTGCCAATACAGGTGCTCAGGCTAACGAATGAATGTCAATTTTGCACTGTTTTGTTTGAAGAGAAATCAAACTCTTATGTTATTGATAAATTTGTCCACTTGATAGAGATTTACAAGGCACTATCCGAAGCTGACACAACCAAGTTGGTTAAATTAAGTTGGGCAAACATATTCCAGATAATTCTATTTTTTAAGTTTCAAAACAACCTACTGGCTATCGTTTTCCCCAATGAAACTATTCGTAACCTAATCGAACCCAATACTTCGATATGGAGAAACCCTGATTGTACGTCGCATTTGAGAAATGTCAAGCTTGAAAAGCAATTGGTCTGGTTCAACATGCAATTGCTTAGCAACTTACAAAATCAAGTCGAACCAACAACGCTAGCGCTATTAACCCTTTATAATGATTCAAAATTGTTGTCCATGTATCTCAAGTCTACTTGATATACTTCATCGAGGACTTGCTAGAGATGTAAGTCAAACCACTCAAAACAGTGGTAGCGCTTACTAGAACGGCCATACCCAGGGAGTATACACTCAAATCAGTAGCAAAAATGGATTCAACAACTGGCTGGAATACTACACCTCCGACGTAGACCATCTGCAACGCAGTGTTAACTTTGCCTAATAAGTTCGGGTGAACAGAAATAGTGGGATTGCCTGCTAAATTCAAGAACTTACCAATAGTACGAGGAGGGGCTAAACTCTGATACCTATAGTAGAAGGACATGAAGCTTAACATTACATCACGCCCAACAATCAAACTAGCAACCAAAAGTGGTATAGAGTTGATATATGCAAGTGATAAAATACAAGTGGTCATCAAGAACTTGTCAGCGAGAGGATCTATAATAGACCCCAATACTGACTGCAACTTAAACTTCCTAGCGATGTACCCGTCGATGAAATCAGTTACACATGAATAGACAAATATCAGCAACGCCACTTTGGTATTACCTGTTACGATATAATATCCAATGAAGGGTGTACTAAAAATTCTTGTGAAAGTGAGTATGTTGGGAATTGTCCAGACAGCCGATGATTGTGGAGCCGAAATTGGTAATTTAACCGATGATTGTGGAGTCGAAGATGGTAATTCAGCCGATTGGGTAGACGGTTGGGGTAATGGGGTAGTTGTTTGCTTAGGCGGTTTGATGGAAGTTAACTTTGGTAGAGTATTTGAGGTAAAGGTCCTGTAGTTCGGTACACATTGGCTTATGATACCCACTTGTTTGGTCTTGGGTATTTTAGTGAGAGCTCTAATGGTATGGAACATTGGCTTGCGTGCCAACAATCTGGTCAATCCAAGATGTTGATGGATCATATCGTGTAACGGTAAATGTTGTGTATGTGGAAGGACAAATGAATCAAAAACTGAATGAAGAACAGTTACTATAATACAAGGAACTTCGGCACTTCAATATAATACAATTTTGAGCGAACAACTTCAATATTCACGGCTGGTAATTCCGTCTAGGAGTGAAAAAAAGTCAATCTCAAATTTCAGATAAACACTTAGAAAAATCGTGCCTACAACACAACAGGTACCTAATCATCGTTAGCTTACAATTTCCATGGTTCCTCCCTCAACCCCCAAAAGTCCATTAAAACATGATCTGGAGAGCTCAGGAAGAATCGAGTGTTTTGCAACATACATAAGACTTGTGAAATGCTATTGCAGATTGCGAGGAACCGCACCAGAAGCAAAGAACAGAGAGCAACACTAGATTACGAATATGCAGCTTCCTAGCAGATCAAGTCCCTTCTTATTGATGTCTTCATTATAGTGTGTGGAAACAAAAGTTTTGGAGTCTGAAAATTTTTAGCGCGAACAAATCTCAACGTGAATTTTGAGAGGCGAAACCAACGTTAGAGACTACTATTCACGATAAGATGTCACTCAAACTTCCTCAAGGTCCAAATACTGGGTTGTTCAAACCAGGGTATCAATCACATTCCAATGCTGACGGAGCTATTATCCGTAACATTGAAGCGATCCGTGAAATTTCATCGATCTTGTTAACTTCAATGGGACCAAGTGGTAGAAATAAGATTATTGTTAATAGATTGGGTAAGATTTTTATTACCAATGATGCTGCAACCATGCTTAACGAATTGGAGATTGTACACCCTGCCGTCAAGATTTTGATTATGGCTTCAAAACAACAAGAATTCGAAATGGGTGATAATACAAATTTGGTGATTATTTTAGCCGGTGAATTTTTAAATATTGCAGAGAAGTTATTGACATTGGGATTAAATGTTACCGAAATTATGCAGGGGTATAGTTTGGCAAGTAAGTTTGTCTTGGAAACTTTAGATAAATTGGTAGTAGACCAAGTCGATTCTATTTTGGAAACATCCGAATTAATGAAGGTCATCAAACCTGTTATTGCTGCTAAGCAATACGGATACGAAAGCGTCATTTCTAAATTAGTTGTTGAAGCAGTAAAGATTGTTGTCAACCCAAAGAATCCGCAATCTTTCAATATTGATTCTGTCAGAGTCGTAAAAATTATGGGTTCGTCGTTGAACCAATCTCAAGTCATTAAAGGTATGGTTTTCCCAAGAGAACCAGAAGGAAGCATAAAAAATGTCAGACTGAAATCAAGAGTTGCCGTTTTCACTTGTCCAATTGACATTTCAACTACCGAAACCAAAGGGACGGTCTTATTGCACAATGCTCAAGAAATGTTGGACTTCTCCAAGGGTGAAGAACACCAATTGGACCAAATGTGTAAAGAAATTTACGATTCTGGTGCCAGAGTTGTTGTTGCTGGTACAAACGTTGGTGAATTGGCCTTGCACTATTTCAACAAATATAATATTCTTGTCTTAAGAGTTCCTTCCAAGTTTGATTTGAGAAGAATCTGTCAAGTTTGTGGAGCCACTCCATTACCAAGATTAGGTGCACCAATGCCTGAAGAAATGGGTTCTATTGATGTCATCGAGACCAAGGAGATCGGTGGAGATAGAGTTACTGTGTTCAGACAAGATGAATCTATTTCCAGAACTTCCACCATAATCATAAGAGGTGCTACCCAAAACAATTTGGATGATATAGAAAGAGCCATTGACGATGGTGTCAATGCTATAAAGGGGTTATTGAAGGATAACCGTTTGTTACCAGGTGCCGGTGCTGTTGAAATTGAATTAATCAAGTTGATTACTAAATACGGTGAAAACACTCCAGGATTATTGCAATTGGCTATCAAGCACTTTGCTAAGGCATTCGAAGTTCTTCCAAGAGTATTGGCTGAAACTTCTGGGTTGGACTCCTCCGTGTTGCTAAGCAAGTTATACGCTGCTCACACCACCGATGAAGGTTTAAAGATGGGTGTTGATGTGGACAGTGACGATGTTGTCGATATTTCTGTTGACGGTATTTATGACTTGTTATCTACAAAGAAATCGGCCATTAGTTTGGCTGTTGAAGCCACCAACACTATTTTATCCATTGATCAAATCATCATGGCCAAGAGAGCCGGGGGTCCACAAATGCCAAAGCAACAAAGACCAGGTAACTGGGATCAAGAAGATTAGGTTATGTATAGTATTAGTTTACCAATAATAAAGTTTATAATAGACAAAGTGTAGAGTTGTGAGACGGCCAGCTTAGGGAAACGTCATTTGTATGCCCCTCTTATAGAGTAGACGAGAAATAAATCGCTATGTCCATCCTAGACAAAGATTTTTCATTTATTGTCTCCATACTGTAGACGACTACAATTGGCTGATATATTTCATTGCCCTTATATTGTCTATTTGTTCTCCTGAAGTTTCTAAATACTTTTACCAATATCTACAAATGCTTGTATTTTTGCAAGATCCTTAGACCCAGACTCATCTTCAACACCTCCACTGACATCGAATCCCATGATATTTCTGACTTTTCCTGCGGCCCGTAAATTATCTGGATTCAACCCACCAGCCAAGATGAATTTACCGAAATGCAACCGATCACTAACTAGATCCCAGTCAATAGTTTTGCCTTCCCCTCCTGCTTCTGAGTCTAGCAACGCAAGCACAACCAATTTGTGGTTCATGAAGTCTGAAAGGTGACTCTCCATTTCTTCAACATCCTTCGGCACCACATAGCGCCCAATAATCCCATATTTGGACTCGTTATTACGAGAAATAAAGTCCAATTTATTCTCGCTGCCATGTAGCTGGATAAAGTCGAGTTCTAATTCATCAGCTATTTCAAATACTTGGTCTATAGGCTGGTTTCTGAACACACCGACAAAAAAAGGTCCGTTTTCAACTACCAAAGCCGACAAAGTTCCGTAGTATTCTGAAACTGTGGTGGGCTTCAGTTGTGCTATATGTTCATGAATTGCTTGTAGCGTTTGAAAGCGTCTATTTCTTTGTTTTCTGGACTCTCTGGCTAGGCGTGAAATTTCCTTTGCAACATGATAATCAATGGTTCTAGCTCTGTTTGGGACTAGGATGGCGCCTAGCAAGTCTGCCCCAGAATAAACAGCCTTCTCAGCAGCAACTAGAGACTTTAACCCACAGATTTTAACCAACATTGGAGGGAAACTGATGAGGAGATAGTGAATTCAGTGAACGATAGCAACAAAAATTGCAGGAAAATGCCGTAAATTTATAAATATGAGTTATGATTTCGTAAATTAATGGATCCAAGACTCTTATCTCACGCTGGAATGAAGTGCTTAAGTAAGTTTAACAATAGCAGTATATTATGCAATAGAAACTGTTATTCAGATTCAATGATAGTGAGTAATGCTCATATATCCTGCACATAAGCGAAACAAGTATATAATGTCAACTACTTAATTTTGATAAATGTACACAAATGATTTATGGAAAGGCTACAGAGACTGCTGAGTGATTGAAGAGATTTAATTTTTCTTTCAAGAGACAGATTTTTATCCAAAGTAATGATTTGGTGAAGTTTTCATTAAACCACTAGAACTCTATCACTCATTCGTATCCTTTCTAAAGAATTTCCCGAAATTCTTGAAGTTTTCATTCAACTTATTGACGTGGTTCTCACCGTTTAAAGCAAATTCTCGTAAGTTCTTCTCAAAATTATTAATTTTAGTGGGTAAAATTGTTGGAGACTTGAAACTAGGCGTTGGTGTAGTAGATGGTGTAGGCATATCATCTTCGTCTTCCATATTTGATAGTAAAGGAGATTGGGCAATCAAGGTCCCGTCGTCTAATGTCAATTGGAGCTTGAAATTCTCAATATATTTGCGTTGTTCGTTCTTTTCAATATTCTTCAAGTTGAGGAACTTTGTAAAGTTTCTGATTGATTTGTCTCCAATCATTTCGAAATATTTCTCAATGATAGTTTCAATGGGTAATGTAGGGATCATCAACAATTTCAACAAGGACTCTAGGTTATGGAATTGTGAGTTGACGAACTTTTGATAGTTTTTGGAGCTGGCATTAGTCGTGGGTTTTGTTTCGTCGAAATTTGCATCTGAAAACAACTGGAATTTCAAGCATAGTTCTTTTAATGTAGAAAGATCGAGAAGAATCTGCTCAATATTGACGATACTTACCGGTTTGAAGAGTTTTAGATTATTCCCAAAGGAATTCATCAACAACTCCACTAACTTATCATTGAAGTTTCTTATATAACTGTCTCTGATGATCATGGGGAGAATAACTCTCAAGTTTTCTACCAACACTGATTTCATTTCAACCAAGTATGAAGATACATCACTTACAGAATCCATACTATACCAACTATTATTGATGAATTGTCTCCAACTCAATTTCAAGTCGTTGGAAACCTTAATCAATAGATTGGAAATCGACTTGTTAATCAACCGGAAATAGACATCTTTGACATTCTCAAATGACTGAAGCCTCGACTTGAACGGATCGCTTATCAACTGATTAAACTTATCAGATAAATCATCAATATTATTAAGGATATAATCTCCTGTATTGAGTAACATGGTGAGGTACTTTAATGGTTCCAATCCACCACCCAACTCCTCATCATTTGTTGGTAATATTGGAGCCAATACTTTGTTATGGAACTCGTATAGATACCTGATGAAAAGTTTACATAAATCAAGGAGGATTTCCCCATTACTCAATTTCAATATTTGGGTTAGTATTCGTTGGAAACTTTTAAACAATTCCGTACAAGAATTGGCAATATTGGGGACACTATTTACCTTCAAAACTGCCATGAAGTCATCATTTTCGTTGAATTCTGGAGGCAATTGTGATGTAGCCATATATTCCAATTGCTTTGCCTGTAAAACTTTGTCCTGCTCGCTAACCCATACCGATAAATATGGTTCGAAGACGCTTGAAATAATCAGTTGGAATGCATTAGTTTTGAAGATGTCATTCAAGCCTTTTTCAAACTCAAGAGTAGTCATCAAGTTTCCAAGTAAGGTTTTTGAGTCGATTTTAGTTAATTTCAATAGATTAAACAAATCTTGGTTTGTAAGTTTGCAAAATATTTTACATATTTCCAAGTCGATATTCCATTCTTTGGGGAAGACCTTTATATATTTAGATTGAATCTCTTTAAGAGTATTGTTGAAATACATGTACCTTCTACCAAGGTTATCCAAGGATCCTGCTTCTCCCGAATTGTTGAAAATTTCCTTGATATCTTTCAATTGGATATTGTAGAACCAGGTCAACAATTTTTCCTTATATTTCAAGTCGATTAACTCCAAAATTTCACAACCATAAACCAATTGGTAATCCTGATCACTCTCTTTGCCCAAAAAGTCTTCAAAATCAATAAATATATCATCTATTAACTTATTTTGAGTACCATTGACCATCAAGTTAAGTTGATTAATTTCATCAATTGATTTGTATGGCTTGAAGAAAACCAAGAGCTCTTTGATCACACTGAGTAGTTGAAGAATGTCTTTGTAATTATGTGAAGGAATTATTGTAACAAGTGTGTTATTGGCGTTGATCAACATTTGTAAACGCTTCAATATAGTCATGGAAAGAACCAAATTCTTTTTGCCTTGATCTAAGTTTTGAATTGAATCTGTCATAGAAGCAATCGCCAGTCGAGTCGCTGCAGATTTCTCTTTAACCTCTTTGATCAGCGTCATAAATGACAAAGTTTCATCGCTCAATGTTGAAGAGTATGACTTGTTGTAATCTGAGATTCCATCATTAATCTCTTGGTCCAACGTTTCCTTGTAAGAATTAGTAAACGAAAGTAAACGCGGCAATTCGTCGAGTGACTCAGGCGTACTGAATATCTGGTATAGATGCTGATTTGGATCGTAGTTATACGAGTCCATCGTCGCGGATCAGTATCTGAAGTAAGCTATTAGGTATTTTCGATTTTCTGTGATTTCAAGAGTTGCGAAAACTCCGAACATAAATAGATACCAGAAGATGCATATATCTAGTTATACATGTCGTACACTGAACAAGCTCAGTTTTTAATGATTTCTAAGGTGCAGTTGACAACTTGTACTACGTATCCGGATCGCTAGGATGAAAATAGTTATAGTGCTTGTGGAGTTCCAATTCCATGAAGTATCATAGGACCATGGTTGTCACATCTAAAAACTTGTAGCTAAAGACATATCCAATATCCAATATCAATACTACTAAATGATACCCAATATTAGTATTGGTTCTGTTGATAACTACAACTCGAGGGTATAGAGGCTCAACAGCGAGGCGATCAAATAACGGGGTCTCGAAGAGGAAATAGAGAATAAACAAGCACAATTGAGAACAGTTTTACTAGAATGGTTCCAGGGTTTGCAGTCGCATTAATTACCGTTTAAGTATGGACTCGCGGTTGCAGTATTCTTGAGTCAGCTATATACTACACTAGAAATGTTTGCCTAGAGCTGCTTCTAAACCAAATCATTTCAATATGTATGTACCTTCAACTTAAATATATATCATCGTCAAGACTCCCTGGAGTATTCTTTGTTACTCATATCCACTGTTCCAACCCAGCCTTGGTAGTGACAAATTACCATTTAGATACATTATTTACACATAACTTTGCAGACAATTGATCTCCATAAAGTGCACCATCCTGGACAAATAGGAAACAAGCGGTTATAATAAAACTTAAACAATGACTAATAACATTTCAATATCGGGAAGTGTCAATAAATTCAGAACTGATCTGTCTTACGCTTCCGAATATCTCCCGACTCCGTATAGTACTTCGTCATTTGGCCCTGGTTGGTACTATTAGGGAAAGTTAGAAATTGATGCCCGAAAAGGAAATTCGAAATAAATCTCCTAAGTAGGAAATTTGCGTCAGCACACTCCCATGAACAAAAAACCATAAGCAAACAATCATCTTCTTAAAGGATATATAACCACGATAATTATCTGAAAAGTTCAGACTACCCTATTGGAAGAAAACTTTCCTTGGAAATTTCAGTTTTTAATATTGTTGTGATTTTTTGGTGACTGCTTAGCGTTTAACCCATTACACTTCACCTTAGTATCTCGTGATTTATTCGTCTGTATATTGAAATTGTGCTAGAGCTCCTTGTTTCTTTTATACTTGACCTTTTGATATTCTTGATATTCTTGAATTTGCCCCCAACTCCTCAAAATTGGCTCCAGGTCACTCATAAAGTTGTCCAAAAGTTGTGCTAGAATCGACGATTTCATCGTATAAACCTATGGCCCGTTTCAAATTTGGTAAGAAAAAGAAAGCCTCAGACTCGTCCACTAATTCCATTACCAGTGACATGACCCATCCAAGAGAGCTGCTCGAAGAGACTCAAGAATACGGAATAGATAGAAGCCCCCCATCAAACCAATATTCTGCAATGCCAGTACTTCACAAACCCCCTAAAATTGCAATCACCGCAACCACCCCTTGGAAACGCTTTAAGTTGTTTGAATCTCCTTTCCCTCGTTACAGACATGCTGCCTCCTCAATTTCCAGTGACAAAAATGAAATCTTTTTAATGGGTGGTTTGAAAGAAGGTTCTGTTTTTGGTGATACTTGGAAAGTTTACCCTCAAGAAGGCGAATCTGGCGAAACCACGTCATATGCAGCGCAAGCTGTTGATATTGCCAACTTGAATACCCCTCCAGCAAGAGTTGGACATTCTGCAGTCTTATGTGGAAATGCATTTATTATCTATGGAGGTGATACCGTCGACACTGACTTCAATGGTTACCCAGATAACAACTTCTATTTATTCAACATCAACAACAGCAAATATACCATCCCCGGCCATATTCTTAACAAACCAAACGGAAGATATGGGCACACTATTGGCGTAATTGCATTAAACAACAATTCTTCAAGACTCTTTTTGTTTGGTGGCCAGTTAGAAAATGACGTTTTCAATGGCTTATACTACTTTGAGTTGAACACTTTCAAGTCTCCTAAGGCCCAATGGGAATTGGTGGAACCATTGAATAATTTCAAACCTCCTCCATTAACCAATCATTCCATGTCTATATACAAGAGCAAGATCTACATCTTTGGTGGTGTTTACAACAACGAACGTGTTTCTAACGACCTTTGGTGTTATGATGCTATCGTCAACAAATGGTCACAAATTCCGACAACTGGTTGTATTCCTGCTCCTGTCAATGAGCATTCTAGTTGTATTGTGAATGATAAATTGTATATCTACGGTGGAAATGATTTCAGCGGGGTGATTTATGACACCTTGCACGTCTTGGATTTGCATACATTAGTATGGTCCAAGTTGATTGAAGGTGCAGATGGGCCCGGCCCAAGATGTGGTCACTCGATGACTTATTTACAGAAATTCAATAAGTTGGTTATCATGGGTGGTGACAAGAACGACTATATCACAAACGATCCTAATAATTATGAGACCTACGAAGAGTATAATGGTGAAGAAATCGGTACCATGATATATGAATTGGATGTCGACCTACTTGAACATTTCATCTCTGACAAACCTGCCACACCAGTTGTCAACCCTAAGTTAAGTTCCAAGAAAGCTGCATCGTCTGCTAAAGCTTTAGATGCTGGCGAAGCACTCAAATCAGGAAATGAGCGTCATGCTAGAAGTTATTCTGCCGGACCAGAAGATTTCAAAACACCAGAAGTTTCTCCAAGTAGAAATAGCCCTAAGGCAGACAAATTTGTTGAAGTTGATATCCCACCAACCAGAGAAAACACAATTATTCACGACAAAAATATAGCTCCAAAGGAGCCATATGCGGCTCCTAAGGATATCAGAGAACTAGGATACAGTGAAAGCCAAAATTATAACAACGACTCTGGTGCACACATCGGAAAAGGAGCTCTTGCAGCGATAGCAACTGTCGGAGCTGTTACGGTCGGAGCTGCCACTGGCGGAACGGCTAGACGTACATCTGTCACCAAAGTTATATCTGATGAACCAAGTCCAAGTCAAATAGCAGCACGTGAAATCAGCGAAGTACCCATTTCCAACGGACAATCTGCCAACGATGCAAAGGTCAAAAAATTGATTGGTGAATTAACCAATGAATTGACCCAATTGAAGATTTCTACAAAGCAACAAATGCAAAATGCAACAGAGCAGATCAATCAATTAGAACAAGAGAATAGCTCCCTTCAGAGGACCCATCAACAAGATTCCGAAGCATATCAAAAGAGATTACAAGAGAAGGATTCGTTAGTGAATGAGTTGAGAGGAGTTATTGATCCCAACTCAATAGCTTTGAACGAAGATGGAAGTAGCAAATCTGAATCCAGCGTTTCAGAATTGTCCAAATACAAATTGGAAAGGTTAGAGTTGAATAATAAACTACTTTATTTGCAACAAGAGAACACACGATTGACGGATAAGTTTGCACATTTTGAACCATTTATGAACAATCAAATTGGTGAGTTGTCTAACTTCCAAAAGATCATAAAGGCTCAAGAAGAAAAGATTTCTAAATTGACTGGACAGGTAAAGGACCAAGAAGAGTTACATAAAGAAATCAGTGGATTGAAGTCTAAATATGAAGATATTAGTCTAGAATTTGAGAACTACAAGTCCATTCATACTGATGATGAACTTTCTGATGGTGAAGATGCACCATTTACCATCACCGACGAACCAACGAACCGATCCATAATCAGCGGTGCCACTTCGAGTGGCAGAAGATCCAAGAAGGATATTTCTACACAGTTAGAGAGTTTGGTCAACTTATGGCAAACGAAGAATTCCGATTATACTGCAAGGGATATTCCATCACCAGATTCCCCCTTGGCTGAAAACAATCCTTTTATTACACAACTCCAAAAACAAGTGGACGATTTGTTAAGAATCAGTAAACAAAACGAAATCCAGGCAAGCACCGAAATTAACTCGTTGAAGTCTGAGTTGACGGAAAAATTGAATACGTTGAAATCGTTTGAAGAGAATTACCGTGATGCTTTGCAGTCTGTCAACAACACCAGTAAAGCGTTGAAGATGAACCAAGAAGAATTAAACACACAGAAGGCGATGATCGAAAAGTTGGTAAACGAGAACAAAGAGTTGACGATCTTCAAATCTGCCAGTAAGAGACACAGTTCAAGAAACGGTACGCCATTACTTGAGAATAATCCAAAGTTACCTGGTCTGATTCCAGAAGGTAATGAAGAAGAAGATGAACATGAATCCATAAGCAATGCTCACTTCAACATGAGAATCAAAGACTTGGAAGCCGACCTATACATCATCAAACAAGAGAGAAACCAATTGAAGGATAATGTAATAACTTTACAGAAACAATTGTACATGAATAATAACTAAGAAAACACTGAGAACGACCATGATATTCAGATACCATAATGTCTCCCTAACTTACCAATTTTCATTAGTTTTCATTAGTTTTCATTAATCTTCACTAGTTTCATTAATCTTCATAGTTTCATTAGTTATCGCTATCACGTCTATTATTACCCTAGTTCTTTGTTTTATTTATGTTTATAGAAGAATGGACTTCTAAATTATCATTCATTTAGCCATGATAAGTGGAATATGTAATTCAAAGGTCTCTAATGTTGGAATATCGATATCCTTTAAGAAGATATAATGTAACCTGTAATTGGAGACTGTATATGTACCCTGTAACGATGGTATGTCAAATCGGATGTAACCTGTAATGATGATATGTCAAATCGATAGTTCCGTCTAATTTGCGACAAGCGCCAAATTCTACACGAGACTACTAAGACACAAGAAACCACGCAGACCACCACATCAATTACTGACAGAAGAAACTTCGAGACATCGAGACTCACTAATTCTCCCCAATCCATATCAATCCCCAATCCCTGGAGTCAATAATTCTGCAAATGAACAAGTTTAACGAGAAATTAAACCAACTAAAGGATGTCGTGGAGCAGAACAAGAACACATATTTCGAATTAAAGAAGACTTACGACATACAACAGGACGCACTCACCCAGAAGGAGTACCAGTTGCAAGCGTTGACCACCCAGAACGATTTTTTGACTACCCAGTTGAATCTGCACTCTACCAATTTGAACCAGGCCCGAGATATTCTCCATGAGAACTTGAAGAGTATCGATAATTTCCGGGGCTTGATAAATGTCTTGTCCAAGGACATCGAGGAATTGGAGTTGAAATTCGACGAGTTGGCATTAGAGTTCAAACACACCAGCGAAGAATTACGCGATATCCACCAAGTCCTTGACGGCGCTTGAGGAAAGATAACCAGCGACGAGAGTGACAAGTTTCAATGATACTCACTTACCATTAATCAATAATTCCTTTTTTATAATCTAATAATCTGGAACTACTAAATATAGTACGTCTCTAGGACTCAAGTGATTCTAGAACTACTACCTAATTCTTACTTCATCATTTCATTGAGTTTATAACTACCTAGCATTATAATAGTATTACAGTAATAGAAACTGCTCATTGGATATGAAAAGGCTTCCAAAGAGTGCCCAGTAGCATAAAATGTCATGTCGTAGCCAGCTGGCGTCATAAATATGAGACGATTCTCAATTAGAACCGGTGTTTGCTTCACTAGTAGATGCAGTAAGTATAGATGATGTGCGCGACTTACTTCCTTCGGCGACTAGACGGTCGTTGCCGGAAGCGTCATAGTTTGGAACGAAATCTATGGCACTGTACGGATCTTCATCAAGGTTTTGAGATAGTGGTATCGTATTATCAGAACCTCCTCTGGCGAGTGTTTGGCTGGTTTGGGGATTATCAACAGGATTTGGATGTTCTTGCGTAATAAAGAAGTTGTAGTTGGAATTTTGTACAGCGAAAGAAGATGCAGGGGATGCGAGAGGTGGCTGGGAAGAAGATGCCAGGGAGTTACTAGATGCAAGGTGGTCATGAAGCTCATCTTGTTCCTGGATATTTTCCATGATATCAGGATTCACCGGCAGGACAGTAATATCATCTTCATCCGGGGGTGCAGAAGGTAACAACGATGACTCGTGTTGTCTCATGCGTTCTTTTTCCGAATGTGTCCCTTGGTGGGATAAATGAAGAAGATGGAACCGCTGTGCTGACTCGGCGGTCGATAAATCGTCATAGTTGGGAACTGCCGGGAAATTGGCAGGCGTTGGAGAAGGCTGGTTGTGGTTTTCAAAGTACGGTGGAGTATGGAACGAATTCATCTCCATGGACTCGGGAATTACAGAAATGTATTGCGAATCCAAAGCTGGGAATCCGGTAGTTGGTGCTGATGACGGTATATATGAACGCGCCGGAACTTGTTCAATAGGTGTCTGCTGTTGTGTAGAAGGTTCTTGATACTGTTGGTTAATGTTTGCTGGGGCTGGTGAACCATTGGATAAGGAAACCAGTGATGAAGATCTTCTTGATGCTGGAGATACTCCATCCATATTCAACATTGGTTGCGAAGTCGCCGAAGTCGCAGGGTTCTTCAGTCTGTGTGTACCAATGATGACTTCAGTAGTTAATTGCAAGAACTTCTTCAGTCTCTTATACCTGTCCGTATTAATGAACCCGGATCTTTCTTTTTGATGCAGAAGAGATGAATTCACTTGACTGAAGTTGAAGTTGAACGAGCCGTTGTGTCCGTTACCAAGAGCCAGAACGTTCGAGGACTCGCAGTCGTCAACCGTGTTTCCAGAATGATGATTGGTGTGATTATGGTGCTCAGAAGTAACCTCGGAATCAAGGACTACTGATTTTCCTGAAAGATTGATGAGAACTTCAATGAAATATTGAAACGAGACAAGAGGACACCCCGAAATCGTTGGGAATGCATCGGCTGGCACTCTTACGCTCGATTTTATTTCGGAGCAGAGCGTGACTGGATCAACATACAAGGGCATCACCAGTTGTTGCAAGTCTTTTCTGAAGGATTCGAATAGACTATCTGGACCATTGTCTAGACGACACACCCGTACAAACGTTATGATGATTCCATTTGAATCCTGTATTTTCTTGAGATGATTAATGGAAAGCTTGATTGATATGAGTTCACCACGCAAGTATCCTCTTCGAGGAATCTCTAGTGAAACTTTAATGGTTTCTTTCTTTGAACCTATAGAGTCGGAGTTGATATGGTTAGAGTTTGGTGTTAATGATGAAGTTTGTTGTTGGTTTAATGGCGATATTTGCGAAATTGGCGAAGGAGCTGATGGGAGTGTGGTTATATTACTTCCAAGCAAAGGTGTGGCGACTGTCCCCGATGAAGAAGAAGTTGCAGCTGAGTTAAACAAACTTGCGTTGGAATTTGGGGTGTGGTGTGCTGTGGGTGGCTCGCCTTCGGAATTGTTGGAAGACATGGTGCTGAAAGTGTTCATAGTGTTAATAGTTGAAGTTGAAGATTGTGTACGAGATAATCTTCTTCCACCTGAAGATCTTGGATCCTTTATTATGAGCCGTTTTGGCTTTGGCGACGGTAGCGTCGTGACGTCAATTGGACTAATCAAAGTTATTATTTTCTCGTAGGTTTGATATGGGTTGTGGAGTCGTTTTGTTTTAGCAAAGATGACATTTGAACTGTTAGGGGAATACGACTCTGCGGGAGAAGATGCAGAAATCACGTTGTCATTAGGAGATGAGCCATTTGATGGTGTATTTGTGTAAGATGAAGCGCCGCCGATTGATGACCGAAGAACATAGTTGATGGATCCTTTGCCAAAATCGATTGAAGTGAATATTCGCTTGTTGGGTAATTTTACAATGAAGGGGAAACGATGCTCACCCTTATAAAGACCATTTGACAAATCGTCAGCATTTGGAGTATTGGCGTCACCGTATATCTTAATGGTATGGTTAAACAAGGTGTGTTTTATAGGACGTAGTTTTGAGTGGGAGGAAGCGTTAATCTTGACAAAGCCAATAAGTGAAAGTGTAATGACAATATTTGCTAAATTCTTCTTTGAAATAAGAATTATTTGCCCAGATACTTCATCTCCGGGAAGCCAAGATTTGTGAGGATCGTCCAACAGTATGTAGAATTCATCAACGGCATTGAAGTCCATCTTCAAGGTCGAGGCGAAGTTCGCGAGGGAACCATCGGATTGATTACTTAGGAACTTCGAGGAAGGGATTATTTTGGAAACGGCCCGCCTCATTTTTACCGAACGTTGTACTGATCAAAGCGAAGCAGGGCGGATGTTGTTTGTAGATACAGAAGTGAATCGGTCCGATTTAATACGTTTTGACACCGAAATTCTGAAAAGTTTTCAAGTAGTTAACTTAACGTTTGGTAATTGATGTTATAACAAAAATTTAAACGTTATATGATGGGAACATTGACAGATAAGGCCAGAATAATGTGAAATGGCTATAGGTAGGATGAAAAAGAGCCAATAAGAAAAATGTCTTCTCTCGAGTTCAAGCTTCAACTAGTGCTATATTGATGTACCAGGAGAATCGTGTACTATCTTGCTGTACTAAAGTTGTATGGCAACTGAATAAGAGAACGGCCGTGGTAATCTAGGTGAATTCAGAAGATCGTGACGTTCCCTTAAGCTATAAGGATTTCAATAAGAACGTATGTTTTGTTGGAAACGTAATAATCTCAATACGGGGGCGACTGGAGTATGTTTTGGTGCCTTATTTATTTAACCACTTGTGTAAAAAACAAGAATAACGTTGGAGTCCAAGCTTATCATTTTTGGTTTTCCAGTGAATTTGAAGACTCTGAATTTGTGTGCAGAATGGGTAAGAGTGCGTGAAACCCGACGGAGGCCACACCAAAGAGAGGAACAAAACAAGAAGTCTCGGGCCGAGGATTCATTCACTCTACGAAGAGATATACTTTACAGTCGGTCGCAGATATCGCGGACCGATGACGTGAAATTGACACCTATTGTCAAGTGAAAATGACTCTGGATGCAAAAACACCTTTCGTCGTCGCATTGTGCAATTGAAACGTTTAACCGACAGGAACGACTACCAATTCGGCTGTGATTGGTGAGTGTCTATTCGAAAGAACACCACTAGTGAGAACGCTATATTGCGCTTGTCAATGTTTTAGCGACGAATTTGCGATAAGTTTATAATCTAGGCCACATGTTTCTACATCGTAGTGAATGCAACGTGATAGGCAGATGTCCGAACCTCGCTAAATTACTTGCTACGAACATTCTACACTGTAAACTCTAAAAGATTCCCATCATCGAAATGACAGTTCTCCTCTCTTCTATTCGCTCTGTGACGAGGCTTTGAATCCAAGGCGGTTTGAACGGTGCACGACATTGCCATATGAATATAATTAACTCTTGTCTTTCATATTACACTTGGTCACCGAGATGTAAAGTCCCCGAGATGGGGTGGTTCGTGAATTGAAAATTGAACACTTTTGGCCAGCCAATTGTGGCCAGCCAATCTAACTTTCATCTGTTGTGACTAATTTTTGCATTCTCGTAACGTCAACTGGTACGTCAAACGTACGGCGCGAATTGGGTTGCGGACCAGCATTGTAGTCGCATCCTATGTTTCATTCAGAAATGGCCCCTGAATATCCAACGGTCCATTATATCCTGACAGAATCGCTTTAAGAGACCCTTCGCTTCGAAACTGGGGCAAGACGTCAATCCTGCATTTGAATTCTTCGATCATTCAAATTTTCTTGGTCCATAAAATACAGGTTACGAACTACATCATCTGACATGGAAATCTAGAATTGGGTTTGGAGGTAAAAGAGGAGTCCAATATTATTGTCGCATTTATGGTCACTACATTTTTACGACATCGATAAAGCCGCGACGACTGTTCATTACGAAAGTGTTATAGACTGAAAGAATAAGAAGAGAAGACGACACCAAAAGTTCTTTTTGATAGGCAACTAAACATTTATCAGAGTCTCTATATAATCGTAAACATTAGTTTATTACTGTTCTTCTACTTTGGCTTTTATGTTTATAATTATGACAATTTACTTTCGCGGTTCAGCCGTTTAAAAATCTCTACAGTAACTCAGTATCATACTTTATGTTATATTGTCAATTTATTAGTGTACAAATGAATCTCTATAGAGAAATGCAATGGAGGACTTAGTCAAAGGTCTTCTTGGTACCTTTGAATTCACCGGAGTTTGGACCGGATCTTGGAGGACCACCGAATCCACCACGACCACCATCACGGGAACCACCAAATCCACCACGACCACCACCGAATCCACCACGGCCACCGTCACGGGAACCACCGAATCCGCCACGGCCACCACCAAATCCGCCACGGCCACCATCACGGGAACCACCGAATCCACCACGGCCACCACCGTTGGATGGTTCTCTTGGAGTAGAATAGTCTAATCTACATGGACGACCTTCCAAGTATTCACCGTTCAAGGCTTCCAAGGCAGTCTTGGCTTCTTCAACTGAAGAGAATTGGACGTAACCGAAACCCTTTGGTTGTTGGGTGTCTGGGTGAGTTGGGACTCTACATGAGATAACGGAACCGTAGTCACCGAAAACCTTGAATAAGTTGTCTCTGTCAGCGTTGAAAGATAAGTTACCAACGAAAAGAGTGTCAGATGGTTGAGATGGAGTGTCACCGTATTGCTTGGCTCTGTCGTTGTTACCGCTGGTAGCATGAGGCTTACCAGTGGACATATCCAAGTTGATTGGTCTTCCATCCATTTCGTGACCTTGAAGTTCAGCAAGGGCTTTTTCGGCGAATGACTTACCTTCGAAATCAACGTAACCGTAACCTCTGGATTTTCCAGTGGCTCTTTCCATGATAACTCTAGCACCGATGACACCACCAATGTGTTCGAATTCTCTCTTTAACCAAGCATCATCAATGTTCCATGATAATCTACCAACGAATAAAGTAGCTGGTTCTTCATCGATCTTAGCCTTCTTGACAACTGGTTCTTCTTCGGTAGAAGAAGATTCTTCAGAAGATGAGTCAGCCTTACGCTTCTTGTCTTCCTTGACTTCTTCTTCAGAGTCGGAGTCAGAGTCAGAATCAGAGCTTGAGTCGGAGGATTCTTCCTTCTTCTTTGGTTTTTCCTTCTTTTCTTCTTCAGATTCAGATTCAGAGTCGGAGTCAGAGTCGGAATCAGAAGAGTCGGAATCAGAAGATTCTTCCTTCTTGGCGTCAACCTTCTTGGCTTCAACCTTCTTTGGTTCTTCCTTCTTTTCTTCTTCAGATTCAGAGTCGGAGTCGGAAGAGTCTGAGGAGTCTGAGGAGTCTGAAGAGTCTGAGGATTCTTCCTTCTTGGCTTCAACCTTCTTAGATTCTTTCTTTGATTCCTTCTTGGATTCCTTCTTTACTACCTTCTTTGGAGCTTCATCTTCAGAAGATGAGGAGTCGGAATCAGAGTCGGAGCTTGAAGAGCTGGAGTCAGAATCGGAAGAAGATTCGGTTTCAGATTCAGAAGAAGATTCAACCTTCTTAGATTCGACCTTCTTAGACTTAACTTGCTTCTTGTCAGCTTTGACTGTCTTTGATGATGATTTAGCCATTTCTTAATCAAATTATAAAGAAATATAAAGAAAAGAGTAGTCTATAATCCATCGCATCAGTTTTTTTTTCACGATGCCATATTGAAATTTTTCAGGAGATGAGATCTCGTGACTAGAAGTATTTGTGTCTCATCGTCATTTCTCAGATCCTTTTCGGAGCCAGTACCCATAGTAAAGCCCAGATAGTTAATACTATAATGGAGTAAAAGAGCCAAAGGTCTATACTCTTTGAAATTAGTATGTGGATGTTATTCTGTAGGCCCAAACTGTCCAAGTTATCAAGTTGCTACTTGTGGATACTTGATGGAGTTAGATATACCAATTGTGTCGCGACATAAGAGTAAAATGCGACAGCGCTTTGTAGGACCTAAACTAATTAAGTGAAAAATACCAAGCCTGGGGGTAGTTAAACACAGAGGTGTCATGGTCAACACCAGAGCACTTTTCAGTGCAGACTTTCTCAATTAACTGCTTTCACTAGCTCTTCTATCAAAATCCACCGAAAATTCACAACATCTTTCGAACTATAGATTTACGGTCTCAAGCCATTCGACACCCTTAATGCATCGTACTACACAAGTATTCTAACCCATTTTTAAAGAGACCACGTCCTTCTCCAACCAGTTCTGAAGCTGGCTACTTGAAGAATAAATAAAAGCGGGGGAACCCAACACGTGATTGCTATACCCTTCGGAGTGCAGGAAAAAGTTTTCACCGGGCCTTTACCGGAGTTCACAAACATATTCTCGTCATGAACCACCATACGATTTATTAAACAAAACTTAGCCTCGCATACAGGAATCTTTACCCTTCTCCTCTTAGAATCTTTCGATAGTTTGTTAGTTATATAAAGTGACATTTATTTACAAAATTTTCGTTCTACATTTTTAGTTTATTTTTCAACCAAGATGTTCAAAAACGTTAGGGTATGGCTGAGAAGCGTATCTACAGTTGGACGTAAGTCAATACCTCCATATGAGCCCGCATACAAGAATATGTTGAGAGACCCAAGCAAAAAGTATAGTGCTTTCAAGAATATTGAGTTACCAAACAGAAAATGGCCAACCAAATCCATTACAAAAGCACCCAGATGGTTATCAACAGATTTAAGAGATGGTAACCAATCGTTGCCAGATCCTATGTCCATTCCTGAGAAGAAGGAATATTTCCAAAAATTAATTGAAATAGGTTTCAAGGAAATTGAGGTCTCCTTTCCTTCAGCCTCCCAGACTGATTTTGATTTTACAAGGTATGCTGTTGAAAATGCACCAGATGATGTTTCGATCCAAGTCTTGACCCAGTCACGTGAACCGCTTATTCGTAGAACAGTCGAATCAGTAAAAGGAGCCAAGAAAGCCACCATCCATACATACTTGGCTACTTCAGATATGTTCCGTGATGTCGTTTTCAACATGTCCAGAGAAGACGCTATTGCCAAAGCAATCGAAACCACAAAGTTGGTGAGATCTTTGACCAAAGATGATCCAGCCATGCAGGATACCGAATGGTCATACGAGTTCTCTCCAGAATGTTTCTCTGACACCCCAGGTCCATTTGCTGTAGAAATCTGTGAAGCAGTCAAGCTGGCCTGGGAACCAACCGCTGAGAACCCGCTCATCTTCAACTTACCTGCTACCGTCGAGGTTGCATCGCCAAACGTTTATGCTGATCAAATCGAATACTTTTGCAGCCACATCACGGAACGTGAGAAGGTTTGTATTTCCACCCATGCCCATAATGATCGTGGTTGTGGTGTTGCCGCTACCGAATTGGGACTTTTAGCTGGTGCTGACAGAGTTGAAGGTTGTCTCTTTGGAAATGGTGAAAGAACCGGTAATGTTGATCTTGTGACCGTGGCCCTTAATATGTACACTCAAGGAGTTTCTCCAAATCTTGACTTTTCAGATATCGAGAGTATTATTGATATCAGTGAAAGGTGTAACAAGATTTCTGTCCATTCACGTGCTCCATACGGTGGATCTCTTGTTGTTTGTGCATTCAGTGGTTCACATCAGGATGCTATCAAGAAGGGATTCTCCAAGTCCGAGGCTCGTGCTGCTAAGGGTGACATTAAGTGGGCCATTCCATACTTGCCATTAGATCCAAAGGATATTGGTCGTTCGTATGAAGCCGTCATTAGAGTCAACTCTCAGAGTGGTAAAGGTGGTGCTGCCTGGGTTGTTCTTAGATCTTTGGGATTGGACTTACCAAGAAACTTGCAAGTCACTTTCTCGCTGTCTGTCCAACAACATGCTGACAAATTGGGCCGCGAATTGAAGACAGACGAGATCTCCAACCTCTTCAAGGATGAATTCATCACCAACACAAGAGTCACGCTCAAGGACTTTGAAATCACTAAGAACAAGCAACTCTCCCAACTTACTGACAACGACAGAGAACTCTACGCTGTCTTGAGAATCAACAAAGACTCGGAAGGTGAGAATAGTGTCACGATGAAGGGTCAAGGAAATGGACCTATTTCTTCGTTCCTTGACGCCTTGTCCAACAGGTTTGGCATTTTGTTGGAAGTAGTCAACTACAATGAACACATGGTCGGTACTGGCTCTCAATCGAAGGCTGCCACCTACGTCGAATTGAGTTATATCAATTCCGAAGGTGTAAGATCCACCAGATGGGGTTGCGGTATCAATTCCGATGTCTCTCAAGCATCATTCGAAGCCATTCTTTCTGTCCTCAGCCACTTGGCTGAGTCAAAGGATATTCAAATCTAAAAAACGCATCTCAAAAGTTTGCAAACTGAAACATAAATAGTTTAATGTAATGTTCCATTTAATAAGTTACGTCTTTATTCCAATACGGCTAAGACACATTGTAGAGTAAATGGCTGAAAAATTTGATGAAAATGTTTTAAAGTAAATTTTGATCAGATAAATGAAATCGTATTAAGATACCACCAAGATATCTGAGAATACCAAGTACTAATCATAATGTTTAGTACTGTAGACTTGTAACTGGTCCTTGTCGTGATTGTCGCATTTTGTATTGGACTGTCGCGACACTATTATGGCTGCAAAATTTCATGTGATTTGAGCTTATTAAAGTTGATACGAGTGTCATATCTACTAGCTTCACATCAGAATTACTTGATAGGGTTTATAAAACCTTAAGAGTTTCTAAAAATTGTCTTGATATGCATTTCACCATTCATAACTAATATATTATTTAAGCATATCACATGTCAGTTACTACACTGACGTGCACACTCTACTCTACTCTACTTGATCTAGTTCGTATTCGGTGGATCCATTGCTCCGGTCTAAACATAAGTTCATATATCTTTCCCAAGGATATATATTCTACTTCACACAGTTCTCTGTATCCACTAATGGCTCGTAAACATTCAGGACATCTATTCGAGCTTCTCTTATACCAATTTTTTCTGAAATATATTTCACTATAAGTGACCCTACGTCGTCACTACCTTAATTGGCTATTTAGAGCTCTCCAAGACTACAATATACACCGCGGGTCCATGACTTACACTACATATAAATCGACACTTTGTCAAATAGCAGGGAGCTGAGTTAAGAATTCTCAAAGATGAACCCTTCTACAAACATAGAAGTGTTGGCTCTTGAACACACTTCACTTCCATATCTTGAAATTAACAAGTTCAGTTAGCTATTCAGCATTTCATATGTACAGGATTCTCTGCAGGAAAGGTTTCGTTTTTTCGCAGTCACTAGGGCTCCCGCCCTGTTTTTTTCTTTTTCGACTTGTGAGTTTGGCAAATTTTTTCAATCCACGCACCAAACCTTCTAGCAGGCCTGAATAAAAGTTTTTCAATACATATTAATTTTTTGTTAGTTCACTCAGACTATTCCCAAAGTAACTCAGTATTAGCCATGTCTAACTTTGAACCAGTTGTTGTTATCGATGGTAAGGGCCATTTATTAGGTCGTTTAGCTTCTATTGTTGCTAAGCAATTATTGAATGGTCAAAAGGTCGTTGTTGTTAGATCTGAAGCTCTTAACATTTCTGGAGAATTTTTCAGAAACAAGTTGAAGTACCACGACTACTTAAGAAAGGCCACCAGATATAACAAGACCCACGGTCCATTCCATTTCAGAGCTCCATCTAGAATTTTTTACAAGGCTCTCAGAGGTATGATTCCTCACAAGACTGCCAGAGGTAAGGCTGCTTTGGAAAGACTTAAGGTCTTTGAAGGTGTCCCACCTCCATACGACAAGAAGAAGAGAGTTGTCGTTCCTCAAGCCTTGAGAGTTTTGAGATTGAAGCCAGGTAGAAAATACACCACCGTTGGTAAATTATCTTCCGCTGTTGGTTGGAAATACGAAACTGTCGTTGACAAGTTGGAAGAAAAGAGAAAATTACAATCTGCTGAATACTACGCCAAGAAGAAGGCTTTGACCAACAAGGTTGCCGCTGCTAAGGCTTCTACCGCTGAATCCGATGTTGCCAAACAATTGGCCACTTTCGGTTACTAGGTATTGAGTGTTAATAGCAATAATATATATACAATATAATAGTTCCGAATTCCACGCGATGCGAAGGAATGAGGAACAAATACGTTCCTAAAGTTACATCTGACGAAGTACTGTAAGTTAATAGACAACCCAAAGAATGAATAATCTGACGGAGTTGATATATGCGAAGCGTTTGCAGGAGTCTGGTGACTTAAGTATCGGCGAAACGGTGATGGCGAACGGTAAAATGTTTCTCATGAGCCAAACTGTCTATATTCAAATTGGTGGCATCCAGTAACATAATCTAAACATAACTAGTTGCTCCAGTTGCAAAGTCCATGGTTCTGGCCAAGGTCATAACTAATTTTAAAAATACAATAAACATACTCAAAAACACTCGGACTATTCGACTCTATATACTAAAGTAGATTGAATGTCGCAAACTTTAATTGTCAAAACTTCAAGTGTCGAATCTTCAAGTGTCGCGACTATAATATATTTTGATCTTGTGTCGCAAATTTTGTTATATTTTTGACTAACAGTGAAATTTCTTGAAGCCATAAAAAAAGGGTGTCGTTATTTGCACTGACCTTTAGACATTGGTTAAGAAGACGGTTATGTAATATTTTATTGAATACCAATCATATTGAGAGTATTGCCTGGGTTCTTTTCTCCAAAATCATCAAATAATTGGGTTGGGATTCTTCACAATAACCTCAGAAAAAGACCAGGGTAAACAAATTATAAACTTAGTAGAAACCTAGAAAAAGTACACTGGTATGCAAATACTAGTAAGTTAATTTCACGTGGTATGTAGGTAAAATTTCATTAGAGACAAACAAATGTTGATCATGATCTTTCTTCGGAATTCTTTCTTCGATTGTTTTTACTCAGCAAAGCTTGCATGTTAAAAGCCTTATAATGTTCTCATAACATCTGCCGCAATATTTAGTTTGTTGAGCCTTTCTTGACAATCTCCTTCTATAAATTAATCATCATTGTGTCAATTATTAGAGGCTCTTGATTTTCGGGTATCTCCTCTCTGAGAACTAAGATAGTAATGCTGGTGTCCGATTTGCTCATAAAGGTTTATTATTATCAGACCGAATTCCTGTAGACTTATCATAAAAATATAATATATTAGGATGAACTCAGAAATAAACTCCTGAATCGTCTCCTCCTTTCACTCAGATTTGTCCTTTTGATTTTCAAATCTTCCTCTGGGTCTCTTTTCATATAAGTTCTAAACTTATTTACGAATCCTTCATCTTTCTTGTGTATCATATTCAAGTAGTTTTCAATACTAAAATACTTGAAGATGCTTAAATTGGTGTGGTTTATCACCAAATGGAACTTATTAAAATTCTCGTCCAAAATCAGTAAGAGTCCCGGATTCCGTAGTTTATCAAAGTATTTCGAAGGAGGTTGGAATTCGAAGCGTTTCCCGCAATGAAGTAGAAGAAACTGGTTCATTAAAACCTCGTCAACTCCAAATAGTTGGTATTGGTTGTAGAATATATAAATAATAAGGTGGTTTATCGTCAACTCACATACATCGAACGAATATTTGGAAAAGCTCAGGATCAAGTTATAAACCCCTGATAGTTTTATTGAGAATTCTTGTTCGTTGTAAAAGATTATGATTTCCTGATCTTGTTGAAGCCGTGATTGTAAGTAAGTTAATAGGATTTTATGGTTGTATGGTGATTGGTTTCTTAGAGTTAAACATGATTCAGTTGGCGATATAATACCCGACATAATGGTGATAATATGAGGCTGTGTGTTGTGAAAAAATAGTTAGAATTTATGTGAAGTTATCGACCAATGATTAAGGTAGTTGGTAGACTATGTGATGATATTCTTGATGATACTCTTGTGATATTCTTGTGATATTCTTGTGAAATTCTTGCTAGTATTCCTGCAAATGTTCCTGCTAATATTCTTGATAATACTCGTGATAGTAATCTAGTCAACAGGTAGGAGTTCTTTAAATAGGTGTAGGTAATTTAGATAATAAATCCGTTAAAACAAGACGCTTGGATCGATCTACTTCAAACTATGTAAAGAAAAGTGATGGAAAAAAGTTGAATTGTCTCTTGGATAGGAGAAGTTGTATAAGGGCATAAATTTTAACGTCTATTTTTACGGTTTCTACAGATTCGTTTTTGGATCTGAATCGCCCCACTGGACACTGGGCCGCTCCAAATGAAATGGAGATCTGGTGATATTAACTCTCGATTTACGGCTGATTCCTCGGCACAGCTTGTTGGTATTTACGCTTATCTACTACTGTTGGTCCTTACGGTTGCATCCTAAGCTTCATCCATCCAAGTCACCACAAGCACTCCCCTCAGGATCAACCTGCCGCCCCACAATAGAAGCCGCACTCTCCACCTTTCCCCACCACGATAATGAATCTTATCCTTCGTTCCTGTATATAGTGGGAATGCTAATTTACGACGTCCCGAAGTGTAAGTTGGATCGGTCACCAACACAGCAATTCGTCCGTATATGATAGTCACGAGGTTTATTATTTTACTCATTTCCTAGGTAGGTGTTTTACTTGAAATTGATAGCCAGTTTGGATTTCATTGTGTTGGCGGTGATGTTCACTTTTTTGATTGGAATTGTTGCGGTGGAACTGTCGCAATTTGGTACAATTTGCGACCATATCACAATACGAGTTGACTTTGACGATAACTATTTGTTTAGTATTCCGTAAACCATTGAGATGTTGATCATTATTGGATTACAGGGGTAACCAGTAACTACAGACAATTTCTAGGGGTTAGATTATGGGAGGTGTATCTCTGAATTTGAGGGAGAGGTAAAAATTCTAAACTATTAAATTAGAGATCGATTTTTGGAATCAATTATCCAATTTAAAGATTCCGATATCGATTCCGCGAAGATATTATAATATTATATATTGAAAAATACGTTCAGGTTTTTTTTATAGCCACTCGGCTCTCCAAGAGCCACTATAGTATCAGTGGTGTCTAACACGCCATCTCCGTATTCCTACCTTCTCCATACCTTCTCTATGTCGATCTCCTCTCTTCTACTCGTCTCGTTTCTGCCCCTATTTTCAGATCACTTCTCCACACGAGGTCTCCCCCTGGCTCTGGCTCTGACTCTACGCAGATCCTCATTCCTCTCCATAAACCAAAGCTACACTCTTCTAGTATCGTTCAGCCTGGCACTAATGGATTCCGTTAACCGATAATCTCCTCGTCTGGTTAAGATATCTCAATTTCTCTTCCCACCAACTGAATCATAAACATATTCTTCACGTCGTCGAGGATTACCACATTTTTATTCTGACAAATTCTTACAAGTAGATGATTTACACTACCGTAATCCATAGGAGAGCTCTTAACTATCAACTGAAAATTCTCGACCACTACCACACTGTTTGACTGTAACAACGCTATAACGTCATACAAATTATTAACTTTATGATAGTCTATATGTTTAAGTATATCTGACGGAATTGTTTCTGTAGACGCGTCTCTGGGAATTTTCTGTTCGTTGATACTAATCTCTTGAGGGTTTTCATCCTCTACCTCTATCAAACCGTCTTGGTTTCCTTCTCTCGTAATTTGATGATCTCCTCCTTCTATATTCCGCGGAATTGAGCTCGATTTAGCTCCCTCTCTTCCATTTATATGATTTAGTATTCTATCAGGTAAAGTATTATTAACATAAACAATAGGTAGCATAATCTCTTGATTCAACTCATTAATCAACCAATCTATGCATTTTCCAATGTCACTAGAATATACATATGTTGCCATGATCTGATAAACATGAGAGTTGTTTGTCAATTTCTTCGAAGTCGCGTCGTCGCGACACAAACATTTTTATAAACGTTTGTTTAATCAATTTTCTTCTACTGTAAATAGCTTGTTGTAGCTTGTTGTAGCTTGTTTATGAGAGGTTAGGAAGTATCTGGTCGCATTCTACGTTCAAAAATGATTGTATCTAAGAACAGTTGCAGCGTTTACAACTTTAAATTCCTTGTATGAGTGATTGTATTAATTAAACATTAAAAAGGTTTATAAACAGAAATGTTAATAGTTTTGACGAATATTACAAATACCTCTAAACCATATACGTTACGGGATATAAAATCTTCTTCTTGAAGATATATCCGTGTACGAGAATCGAAAAGTTCTGAATTTACAGGATATCGTCAGCAATCGATGGATCCGATTCTCTTAAATTTATTCATTATTGGAGATTCAATCCATGTCTATGTAAATTGTGTATTTATCATAGTATGGCGGAACTTTTGTACTCAAAATGGCATGTTCCTTCTCCATTTAGGGCGATTCAATTATTGAAACCCCATTTTAAAAACACTCGCCTTGCTCGTATCTTACAACTTAGAATCGCCTACCTGCTTTCTCTTGGTAACAGCTTCTTTCAATATGTCATTTCCATGCAACAAACCGTATCTCCTATATTGCTTGACAAACTCGTTGACCTCAGAGTCCAGTTTGTTCTCAATGAAGTTTGCAAACGACAATCCCATTTGGGCAATGTATTCATAGTTCATTGTTAACTTGAATGGTTCAGATTTCATCATTTCCTTCAAAGTTGTTTTCTGGTCGGTTGGAGTGTTGAAACCTTCACCGTGACCTAAATAACAGCCCAAGTTCTTCAAAGTATCGAATAAACCACTTTGGTGAGCAGGAACCATTCCACCGAATTCTTGAATCTTGTAATCACGATAGTATTCTTTGTAGTCATCAGGAGTAGCCTTTCTTGAACCAGTCCAGCCTAATTCAACTAATTCTTCCTTTGAAATGTTCAACTTGACACCCTTTGAACCAAATCTGAAAAGCCTAATTGGGTTGAATACTCCAGCGTACAAAACTCCGAAAATAATAAGAACTTTAATACAATGGAAGACGAAAAATAGCACTTGAGGGGTGATGGCAACAGGTTCGAGGATATCGTCAATTAAAGCTTCTGCCATCTTCACGTTACCAAAAGCCAATGCAACTCTGCTCAAAAACTTTGAGACGTAATTTGTCATACAAATACCTGGAGTTGGGGAAATAAAGTCTGGCAAATCGGTATAAAGCCAAACTAACAAAAAACTAACAAAGGAGTATAATCCAAAGTCATTAGATTCCCAAACTGGCAATAAGAGTTGGCCGGGCCAAACATGGTCACTAACTTTAGCACCCAAGTCTCTAACCTGCTTAGACATTTTACCGGCTTCGTAATCAAAGAGGAAGTAACCATCTTCAGTCAAGTATCCTGGACTTGTACTGATTTTAAAACCAATTGGTTTTGTGTTGTAGAAAACGCTTGGACGAAGAGCGATTGGTAAGGTATCAAAGATTTGGAATAAGTCTTCAAATTTGGTTGAAGACTTGATTTGAAAACAATAATCTTTTTCTAAATCGTCATTGAAACGAATATAGATATCCAAAAATCCAGTAGCCTCGGATTCGGATACGTCGTTCAACAAATTTTCATCTTCAGTAGACATTTTTTATAATGGTTTGATAGATGTTCTTTGTAAAGAGAGTTGTAGTTAAATTAACATCTGATGGATGGCGAAATTGTCGATGAATTGGTGGGGGTCTATGCAGGAAGTGGGGAACAGGGCTATATGTAGGTTCAATCGCGGAAGAATTGGTTGAAGCTAGCCGATGTGTCAATGGCAACGTCGACTTACCATTAGTGGATATTGTGTACAACATACATTAGTGTCGACATTAAGTTCACTATTCCTTATTGTCCATATTATGAAAATTAAAACAGTTCTGGAAGAATTCCACCATCGTTTAGGTTTACTACAATAAGAGTTTCTCCGTTTTTCTGACTAAGCAAGATCACTTTAGTAGTATCAAACCCCGGTACAATTTGAACATTATTTGTAGAAACTGTTACATTTATATCTGATCCTAATTCAAGCTCTCCTTTGATTTTAGTGCATATAAACAAGATCTATTGGTTCCGGGAATGGTTTCGGAAGTAGCCTACAAAGCTCAACCAAACATAGTCTTGATGAAAGATATAGAGAGACAGATCCAAAACTATGTTAGTACCCAATACTAATAATGACACTTTATGTTAATTCCTGCGAGAAATGCTAATCTAGATCGTGGGTGTCTTGTATTCCTCTCGATATTTTATGTACTAAAGTTTACAGAACCTACACCTTTTCAAGATGATTTATTTCTATTATCGGGGATGTCCATATTACGGGGAAACATCTAGAACTAATAATGATTAGACAATGTTCTACATTGCATTCATCATTCCAAGGAACATTCGTAGAAAAAGAACGGGAGCTTCACATATAACAAAGACCAACCTAAATCGTTATTTAATTACTATTCTCTCTGAAATCTGTGGCATATTTGGGTGAAAGTTTGTATATTTAGATATGAATACTGTAATTACCTAATATACTGGTTAGGTCTACTAAAAACAAGTATATAGGTTATAATTTTGCTTCAATGGTGACAGCATTGAACAATTCATCACGGTCATTGATTTTGACGGCACCGCTTTTCAAAAGGGCCTTTGTCAAGTCGTCAATCAAGTCGTCACAGTTCTCAATACCTATACATAATCTGATCAAGTCTTCAGGGAAGTCTCTTTCCTCCCTTATTTTAGCATCGATCGAGGCATGTGACATCTTGCATGGCATGGAAATAAGAGAATTCACACATCCAAACGATACGGCAATACCAAAGATTTCTGTACTTTCGACAATCTTTTCCGAGGTCTTGATACTTCCAGTTTCGAAACTTAAAACAGCACCACTACCGCTACACATGGAACTGTGAAGCTCATATTGTGGGTGAGACTTTAAGCCGGGGTATCTTACTTTGAAACCGATATTCTGTAAGAATTCTGCGATTCTGTAACAATTCTGTTGTTGTCTTTCCATGCGGACAGCCAAAGTACGAAGACCACGACTTAAAAGCCACGAATCAAACGGAGACAACCCGCAACCGGTGGAGTTAATGACATAGAAGAGTTGTTCTGCTAATTTGGGTGATCTTGTAGCCAAGATCCCGGCCATAATATCATGGTGACCATTAAGGTATTTGGTGGCTGATTCGTATTGGATATCGACACCCAAATCCAATGGAGTCATCAATACCGGCGACATCATGGTGTTATCAAACACAACAATCGTGTTGGGACTAACCTTGTGTGCATGTGCAGTGATTTCCCTAACGTTGACCACCTTAATTAAGGGGTTGGTTGGGGATTCCAAAAAGATCATTCTTGTTTTGGTTGTTATTTTCGATTTGATAAGTTCTGTATCCGTAGTGTCATAATGATGGAGCTTCAAATCACCCTTATTGTGCATGTAAGTCAACAACCGATGGGTTCCGCCGTATAAGTCATCACCAGCAATAACTTCATCGCCGGGTTTCAACAACCTCGTGATAACATCAAGACATCCCATACCGGAAGTCACAGCAAACGTATGACTTGCTTTCATGATCTTGGCCATATGGTTTTGTAAATGTGTTCTTGTTGGATTTCCTGACCTAGTATAGTCATATTCGCCCATGTTAGATAATGAAGGCTGCTTAAAAGTTGCCGATTGATACAACGGAGCAACAGAGGCATTATACTGATCATTGGACTTGGCAAACACCAACTCCGTCTCTATATTATATGATTTCTTAGGTGCCATCTTGTAAAGTAAGTGGTTTGTAAGTGATGGATTGGGTAGTAGAATCCATTTTTCAGTCGGGGTTGGAGTCAAAATTATGCAATCGTCACGGATTTTGTGTCACGAGACTTTGTATGATTACACCCCAAAAATTAACTAGACGACTTGAAATGGTTAGCTAAGTGACCAGTAGCCAATGTGGAGACAACCACAACTATTTAATCTACGTATGGCCCCTACAAATTGAAATTCCCATAATGTCGTTGTCTATAGTTAGTGTGTACAGAAATTATGACTCAACAAATGATTTGGAATATTTCGAAAAGAGGCTCCTAGAAAATATCGATGAGACCGAAACTTCCCTTGTATTTGACGTACTATTATTATTAGACATCTTTGAAAACTACAGTTTAGAAATTCTTTGGATCCGACTGTTGTGTCTTGTCATATGATGAGTAGCTCAAACGTACAGAGCCATATATTTGCAGCTTCTCTGTGGTAATCAGAGCTGTGGCAAGCTTCCACGTCGTCAGATAATTTTCCGTAGTCCTGTGTTTGAAAGTGTACCTGAACCGGCCAGTTGATAAATCCGCTTAGATCCGGGTAACACTATATTCTTATCTGGGTTCGACTTGTTTGGTGATCATTGTGTATTCTAACTTCAGAATCGCCTAGACATCTAATCTTCTGATACAGTTACAAATCTCTGATTATTATGATTTGAATAATATTACTATGGTACGTTTATATGATATTGGGATGGTTATTTATAGTGATGCTAGCTGCAGTTATGCTACTAGGGAATTGCGCCCAATCACTCTATGCGGTCTTGTTGTGCACAGTCGTCCGCTATTTAAGTCAGAGTGAGATGTGTTTGGTTGGACTAATTTTCTTGAAAATCATGTAATTTGGAGTGATCCTTGGACAAACTGTCGTCTAATTAGAAATATCACTCATGATTTTATTCAAGTGAACGTACTCTAATACTCACGTTTAAGTGACGGTACTCTAATATTCACGATCAAGTGCAACGGAATTGCTTTGACTTATCTTGCCTGATTAGCTTATAAATCAGCTCTGGTGAATTTTCTCAAATCGGTTGGATTTTCCCCAGTCAATACTTTAGCACCAGAGAAAGGTTCACAACTAAGTCTTCCACTAACTGGACCCATAGTGACTTCCTTACCCTCCTGTAAGTTCTTCAACAATTGTGATGTCTTTTCTGCAGTCAAATCTTCATGGAAATCGTCGTTAACAGCCAACATTGGAGCATTTACACAGGCTCCCAAACATTCAACTTCCTGGAATGTGAACATACCGTCTGGAGTAGTTTGTCCTGGTTTGATTCCTAAAGTCTTTTCCACAGCTTCCATGACAGCGTCAGAGCCACATAATTGACAGGGAGTAGTGGTACATACTTGTATGTTGTATTTACCCATTGGTTTTCTATTGAACATGGTGTAGAAAGTGGCAACCTCATAAACTCTCATTGGAGGCATATCCAACATCTTAGCTACGTAGTTCATAACTGAAATGGAAGTGAAACCCAATTGACGTTGGCCCAAGTCCAATAATGGCATGGTGGCACCTTTCTTATATTGTGGAGGGTATTTGGCGATGATAGCATCGGCTCTCTTCATGTTTTCAGCAGTGAATTCAAAGGGAATATTAGGATTGTCTAACTTGTTATCTCTATGAACAGAAATCATCGAATAAGATCTCTTGTTGATCATTGGTCTGACAGGACTGAATGCCTTGGAGATGTAACGAAACATTATGGTTGGTGTGAATTAGAATAAATGTAACAGTCTAGGCTTACTAGAGTTTTGTTGGATGAAATGGAATGACGGTGGTTTATAGATTTTCTGTCTAAATGCAAGAGTTGGAGTTGTGTTGATATCTATTCACAAGTTAGTTCTAGTTTATAAATTTTTCCACATCTTTTTTCTGTAGTATAATAGGGATTTGATGGGTGGTGATTGGTTGGATCTGTGCAGGATCAAAACAGTAAATTGGAACCCTTGCAAGTATACCAGGAAGTTCCAACAAGTAGTCAACATCTCCTCAACAATGTGATAAGTGGATGATATTAGTTGAATAAAGTGCTTAGTTGTGTAATCAGCCTACTACCTGAGAATTTCTAGAGAAAACAAGTCATTAAAGGAGTAGCCCTGATATGGTTCAAGTAGTTGCAATTGTTAGTTGCTAGAGACAATATCATTACTCTCCACAAAGCAGTTGATGTGCCATATCATTTGGAATCTGAAAGAGTAGGACTATTCATAAAATCATATACGTTTCAAATTTGCAAGGAATTATTTAAATATATGGCAAATAATTATCAGTACATATGCTTTATTCATCAGGCAGTAGCAAGGTTGAATCCTGGGACTATATCTATTCACAATATGTTGTATAAGGTCTTTTAAACTTTGAAACTAGTTTTGGCAACTGATATTAAACTTGGGTACCTCAATTATGAAGATCATTTAAAGTCTGCTGCAGTATTTTAATGCAAAAAAAGTGCTGTTTAAATAAATTTGGTTAGACCTTTCATCCACGAATATTCACCTCCGAATACTTCCTGAACTTACAACTAACATCGCCAGACTCTTGATGCAAGTAATTTCAGATCTATGTCGTAGCTTGTATTGCGACTTTGTCGCAAATTCACACTTTACAAAAACGACGAAAATCCAGCACAAAATATTATCCACCCTACAGAATACTTGGTGTGAAACATCTACGTTACATACTAAATACTGTCGTTGGGAATCTGAACCTACTAATAGACTAGTGATACTACCTCAAACACTTGTTGCCATTTTTCTTATTCAATTCTGATCAATTTGAACTCGTGAGAATCGCCTACTCCCAAAGACCCCTTGTCTATACCCTATACCGTTATATTCATCTAATATTTAAAACGAGTAATAGTCTCTTCAAAATTACCAATCTAGTCTACATGTCATTATGAGTAATTCAGATAAACCAAATAGACCAGGAAATATCAATATACCTGCACGACGTCTATTGGAAACTCCAAGGTCTCCATCAAGGTCAACGAGGATACTGGAACCTCCACGAATAAGTGAGGGTATTCCCTCAACGTCACCACGTCGGAGAAATCAGAAATCCATCTTTAGCGACCGTTACATCCCCAATAGAACTGGCATTGATCTTCAAGCAGCCTTCAGTTTATCCAATCAAGAAATTACACCAGATCTCCGAAATGCCATGAATGCAGATAATGAAATTGAAATCAGGAAGGAGGAAGAAGCCAATCGAACCTTTTCAACCGTTTTAAAAGCAGAGCTCTTCGGAGACAATGTACCTATGGCAACTGCCAATTTATCCACATCAACAACTTCAAACAATAGGCTGGGAATCAACAAGTCAAATAATCGTCCTAACAGTACGGGAAATATGCAGTCTAATCGAATCATTGATCCCAGCAGTAACACGGCCACTCCAACCAGGTCGTCCACCTCAACGAGTGTCACTCCCCACAACACCGGCTCTGCATCCATACCGAACAACCCGAGCACTTCCAATATAGCATCTGGAGCCTCTAATAATAATGGATCCAATATTCTTGATGATGATGATATCACAAGAACTCCGAGACGCAAAACCAATTTATTCACATACCAGTCGCCCCAGAAATCTCGTCCCATTACTCGCGATCTACAAAACGAACTATATTCCCTATCACCAGTAAGACAGGAGTCCCAAAAGCTACTTCTTTCTCCACAGAAAAAACCTCGTAATATACTGAAAGTTCCTTACCGAGTACTAGATGCTCCTGAACTATCTGACGATTTCTACTTGAATTTAGTGGATTGGGGTCAACAAGACATACTTGCTGTCGGGTTGGGCGATAGCGTATATCTTTGGGATGGTTCCACACAATCCGTTGACCGTCTTTGTAACTTATCAAATAAGGACAAGGTGACGAGTTTGAATTGGATAGGGTCTGGTACTCATTTGGCAATTGGAACTTCAAAGGGTTTGGTGGAAATCTGGGATGCCACCAAGATAAAATGCGTAAGAACAATGTCAGGCCATTCTCTTCGAGTGAGTTCCTTGGCCTGGAACGAACATATCTTATCGAGTGGTTCAAGGGATCGCACTATTTTGAACCGTGATGTCAGAGTAGAAAGCCATTTCATAAATAAGTTGGAAGGACATAAGCAAGAAGTATGCGGACTCAAATGGAACGTTGAAGTCAACAAATTAGCCAGTGGAGGCAACGATAATAAATTAATAATTTGGGACGGATTAAATTCAAAACCGCTCCATCAATTTACTGATCATACTGCTGCAGTCAAGGCCATCGCCTGGTCTCCCCATCAAAGAGGAATTTTGGCTTCTGGAGGTGGAACTGCTGATAAAACCATCAAAACTTGGAACACTTTGACTGGAAATTTGGTGAGTGATGTCAACACAGGGTCTCAGGTGTGTAATTTGATTTGGTCCAAGAACTCTAACGAGTTAGTTTCGACGCATGGATACTCGCGTAATCAAATCATAGTATGGAAGTACCCGTCTATGCAACAGATAGCTCAATTGACTGGTCACACATATAGAGTATTGTACTTGTCACTTTCGCCTGACGGAGAAACTATTGTTACAGGAGCAGGAGACGAAACATTACGGTTCTGGAATGTCTTTGAAAAGAATAAAAATAACGAGGCACCGGCATCTGTGTTGCTTGATGCATTTCTGCAGTTACGTTAGAACTACCAATATGGGACCACAACTATGTATTTAATGAACTGTATATTAATGAACAACTGGGATCCATTTTTTTAATATGTGTTTGTGATTAATGCGAGTAATGTGATAATCTGACATAGTTGAGGGTTTCCAATTCCTTAAGCAGCCTGCCAAAAAGTTACATCCATATTATGACTCCGAGAGAGTTCTGTAAATTCATAATGAATCAATGAGACTTTCTTGGTGAAACCTAAATTTCTTATAATGTTAATTCTTTTCCTACTTTCTAATACTACTTGAATTGTTCCTCAATTCTATAATAAAAGACTTTCCTTCTTCAAATTTGTTTTCTGTTTTGTTGGATCAACATTGTTCTCCGTACACCATACTTTTAAATTTCCCAAAAGTAATTTTACCTTCCCATTTTTATTGCTCTGCAATAATCTCATATGTTCTAGAGTTAAAAGTATATCTTCCTTCCGATATCCTGTAATATTTGATAAATCTTCCAAGGTGAAGTTTCTGCTGTTAGACAAATGAATATAAATAACATTAGCCAAACGTTTGGACCAGAATTTCAAATAACTTAGCTTTCCATAAGGAGAGAGAGGAAATTCGGGTCCACTTTTCAATTGACCAGGTGTATATTTTGCCAATTCGTAGGAGAACTCAATTAGTAAAGATCCCAAGCCACGTCGTTGAAATGGTGGAAAGATGCAGATACAAGCTAAATTGTTGTCATTGTCATAAGATAATATCTCTTTAGAAAAGAAACCCATTGGTTTAAATTTCTTTGTAAATAATGCATTGTAAGGTTCTCTGGAAGATTTTGATAATTTTGACCTGATTCCAGAGATAGGTTTTTTAGATATACTCGAATTGGATGTTTTGGATCTAGTTTTAGGAGTAGAGATGACAATGGGCTTGTATTTCTTCAATGTCATATCAATATCTTTCCCATTGGTATGGTCTGGCTCAGGATTCTTCTCTTCATTTATCATTTCAGAAGGATCTTCTTCTTCATAACCATAAACAACATAAAAATCAAAGCATTCCACATTATAATATACTGACTTATCGTCCAAAAAGAGCTTTCCAAATAATGACAAGTTTTGACAGAATAGCAGATGTTTAAATCCTCGGTATTGTCGTATTATATATGGAGATTCGTCGTCTCTATATAAAAGCTTCCCCTGGTGTGGAAGGGATTCATTGAATATGCAATTTATCAGATGTTGTTCGATTTGTGATTGTTGAGTAGCGTATTTGAAGCAGTATTCACAGACGTAGAGCTTATCTAGCCAAAATGCATTCTTTGGCAGTCCATGCTTCTTGCGGAGTTTTATTGTTGGATCTGACGCGAGCTTGTTGGAAAGTTCGTAGCCCAAATAGTTGTGTTCATAGTCTTGGGAGTTGAAATATGCTGCGTTTCCATACCAGGTATCAAATTCATACTTCCCAAACAGTACCCGATCAATATTTCGATTGTTTAGTACTCCATAGAATGAATCAGTCTGGCTCGCTGTTTCCAGCGAAAGGTTCAGAGTATGATTTTCAGAATTTGCACAGCTTTTCGGACTAGTCGATGTTTGGCTAGGAGTTTCCAGAATATCCTGCAAATGGTTGGCTGATGTCGTAGTCAAATCGATATACCTTTCACGATCAGGAATCACACCCAGGCTGTTCTCATCTCTTGGATGCAAACTATTCTGGTCCCCATCCAATTTGACTTCCACGTTATTTATAGTCTCACCCACTCCATCCACTAGCAATGCCCTAGACATATTAACGTCTCTCTGAATCCAGATTTAAAAGAGTAGTTAATTTCTGACTGTTGAGTTGGTGAACACAGGGCCGAAGAAACATTCACATTTAAGATGGATCGCGCGTGAGATCAAGAAGTAGCAGCCATTAAGAAGTAGCAGCAACTTATAAGTTTACGTGTCTAGATAAAGAATTAGACCGTAACTGACTTTAATAGAAGGATCTTCGGAGTACAGCAACCAATTAGCGAATACTACTACAATCATCAATAGCCACTTCACATATTACATGAAAATTTTATGGGTGTTGAAGGTATTTGAGAATAAGCCATAAGAAATTTACGAGGATCTAGTACATGAAAAGTTAGGGTGAAATTCCTATTATTGAGTGATTTGCGTTCTTCTATGTACATTGACTTCATTACTTTGACTAGTAAGAAATAGACGAGCTTTGATATTTTTGACAAAATATGCTAGAAGAAATATTCCTAGAAGAAAGTATCCCAGAAGAACCAATCACTTAAAGAACCAATCACTTAAAGAACCAATCACTTAAAGAACCAATCATTGTAAGAATGGAACTGCTAACTAAGCGTTGGCTGAATAATTCCAGGTTAAGCTAAATTGATAAGTAGTTTTTAACAGATTTAGCTTGCAAGTATTCGAATATTTCAAGAATTAAATCAAACAAACTGTTTAAAAAGAGCTACTTTATCTTAGACCAAGAGGGAAGATGCAAACAACCGAGCGATTTCTCTAAGTTTTGATACAAGATCATAAATGCAGCGAGGTACAAACTCAACGTAAGGTTGGCAAGGAACCCTGCCAATGCAAAGGATGTGCATATGTTTTCTTGTAGTGGTTCAAGATCTACAAGTCGATTTACAAGTGGTTATCAATATAGTTGAGTTTCAATTTCTCAAGTATTCTACTTTCTTGACAAGAATATAGCACTTTTGAAAGCTCAAGTATTTGTTAGCTGTTCTCCTCGATCTTGGATTCTAGAATCTCTTTATCTCATTTTTGAGAAGTTTCTTGTAGATAGAATCTACAAATTAAGCTATCATTAATACAGATATTACAAAACTATCTCAACAAATAGGTCCCCTAGGCTTGATCAAATCGAATCTCAGTTCTGTTAGAATCGCGTATGAATTGTTTATTTGAACGCGCTTCAATTGATTTCTAAACTTATTTTTCAAAATTCACTACTCAATCCTCAAAGATACCATAGACTGAGATCACAGAGAACTTATACCAGTCATCAGAAAATTGTTTCTATTGTACAGCCTCCGTATTAAACCTTTGCTTGTAAGCTGTTTAATTGAAAAAACTGTCAAAACAGCACGTTCCTAAAGAACCATTCAAAAACAAGTAGTTCTAGAGTCTCATCATTTTACACTCTAGACTTATTGTCATCTCACGGAGCTAACTCGAACAGCAACTCTTCGAACCTTTAATTCAACAAAACTAGTCTGCTAGGCCTAACTTCAACACAATTATTATCACAATGCCACCTAAAGGATGGAGAAAGAATGCGGACGGTCAATACCCTCAACCAAATAAAGACTCCGAACTTGTATCTATTGATGACATTTTATTCCCCAGGTCAACCATTCAAAAATTAGCAAAATCTATTCTCGAAGGAGAAAACGGTGGTAATTTAATAGTAGCAAAAGATTCTGTGCTTGCAATGCAAAGATCAGCAACAGTGTTTGTATCGCATCTTCTATTCTATGCTCGTCAGCTGTCAAAAGCCGACTCGCGTAAAGTGGTATCTGCTCAAGATATATTTAATGCTTTGGAACAAACTGACTTCTCAGGTTTTCTTCCTGAAGTAAAGCAAAAATTGGCCGTCTTTGAAGCTAATTCAGCAGCTAAAAAAATACAAAAAGTTAACAAGATCCCTGTCTCTGAAATCATAGATGAAACTCCACTGGCAAAGAAATTAAAAGACAACAATGAAAAAAGAATAGATGTGAAAGATATTTTAGCAGATGATGAAATAATCGAAGACGACGACACTCAAGAAAATCTTGATGATAAGAGTGAAGAAGATGATATCGACGTAGATGAAGAAGAACCACAAGCCGCTGAAGAATTGGCACCTGAAGAAGCTGAGATTTATGGGATAGAAAAGCAGAATCCTGAAGCGGTGGATAGCAGCGACGAAGAGTAATCACGTATTACGGTGAGAGGGAATATCGAAAAGCCGGAGAAACTCAGCTTAGTGAACTCCAACTTTTAATTTTGTCTATTGGTTTGGAGTGTGATTTAGCAATTCTAACAACCTTTTTTGTCGCTGTACCGAACTTAAACCGACTTAGCCATCAATCTTACATACAAATAATTTAGAGTAGAGTATAAATCCTCACAAATGCTCTCTAAACCAGGATTTTTGAATGGTTATGCAAGTTGTATATTAATTATGCTAAAAATGTGGACTTCTGATCGAATTTATATGAATACTGAGGAAATGGCAATAATCTAAATAGATTGAAAAGCACACACAATTACAAAAATTTTGGCCCAATAAGTCAACTGCTGTTATGGAAACATGATTATATTAAAAGATTCATTCTTCACAACAAGCAATTCAATAACCAGAATTAGTCAAATTAGTAGTCTGACATTTCACTACCTTTCGTGTGTTTTTGACTATTAACGTATCATTTCTTCGAGGTCTGTGTTAGATAAGTATTCCGTGACCAAATATTTACCCTGTGAAATTTTTAAACTGATAGCTATGATTCCGTGAAGATAAGGTTAACTTTTTATTTTCCATAATTTCATCCTCGTTGATTCTCCGCTTATATCGAGTACTCTTAATTGTTGGATCATGTACATCTATCAAAAATAGGATACCCGCATTGTGATCCTACCAAAATATACATGATAAGCACAATCACCCCTGAGAGCAAAAGAATAAATTTCCATTTACTTAACCACATTTTCTTCTTGATTTGTTGGGCTCGCTTTTGAAATACCAGAGAGCTTGTAGTCAAGCGATCAGTTTGATCAACTAAAAGATTGATTTTATCACCTCTACTCAATAGCTTATTTATATTTTCCAACATCAATTGACGGACTTCATCGACTTCTTCATTTGCTAACAACAATTGGTTAGGATTTATAACCTCAGAAGACAATAATGGATCGGTTTCACTATTTCTTCCATATTCATAAACATGTTGATTAGAATCATAATTCATCTCTTCAAACTTGATAATTTGATTCATGTAAAGTTTAAATTCACCTAATTTCGAAGGTTCCGGATCGATCTTTGAGTCTTGTCTAAAATCAATATATTTGTCAGTTATTTTCTTTAGAATCGTTAATATCAAGGTTTTGTTAACATTAGCATGGGCAATTGTCACTACGGTTATCATATCACTCAGACCGTCCGAATTAGGTGAGTTCTTCTTCATGAAATACAAGAGTAACTTTGTATTTGTAACTTTGGAACTTGATGATATGGGTATTGAGCCCACTAGAGTTTTTGACGCATTTATTAAGCCCAACTCTTGGGAGACGAGCTCTGAGCAATTGATAGAATTGATTGCATGCACTAATTGAGCATTCTCGTAAGTGTACAATGTTGTTGAATTAAGCGTTAACGTGGTGTGAATCACTAATATTGTTAGTTCAGTATGGATTATCGATACGGAGATTATACTTACATCGCTTGTAAAGGTCAGAATTATTCATCTTAACTGTAAACAAGAGAGTTGGAAATTCAAATAGGTCTTGTAAATGAAATGACTTTTGTCTGTAGGCTTAGTGGGTTATGTGCAGGAGATAAAGAACACGAGTAGAGAAGTAGAGTAAGTATGTAAAGAATCGTAATAGAGAGTAAAATGGTCATCTATGGAGGGCACGTATGTTGTGATTAGTCAAGATTTTAAGATATGTATAAATAAAGTACTTCAATTATGTAAAGTACTTGAAAAGCTACTACGTAAAACTGGCCAATATAGACAATGGATATACTTAATTCTAACCTATCCATATGGAGTGGTTAAAGAGTACGTTTGAGGTAACTGAGGAGAGACTTGCTAATCAAAGCACCCAAAAGGTATCTTCTTCACTTAGTCAACCACAATGCTATATTCCTTCAATAATCTTAGTGTACCAAAATAAATACACACGTGACTTATTTAAAAGATCTCTTCTCCATCGCAAAAAAATTAGAGATCCACATAAGTTTATACATATATACCATAGCACGAAGATGGGTAAATATAGAAAGAGGTTCAATGAGAAAGCTCGTACTGGTATGCTTGCCAAACAGGGAGCTTTGAAACGTGCAAGAAATAAACAATTCACTAGACAGACTGAGGAAGAAACACCTAAAGAGGATGTAACCGCCATATTTAATAACGAGGACTCAAACACAGAAATACTAAAGCCAGTAACAGACGCCGAGAAACAAGAGCGTAAGAGGCGATTAGAAGAGACTTTGTATTCACAAAACGAGAAAGATACCAAAATGTCAAAATCAAAGAAGAAAAGATTAGACAAGTATATCGACCACCAGCTTAAAAGAGAAGAGAAAAAGATCTTATTTGAAAAGTTGTCTGAGACAAAGATCGACACAACCAATTATATGGCATCGAAGCTCTTGGGTAAGGGAAAACAAACCAGAAGGGAAGAAATGGTTGAAGCATTGGAGCTTGAAAAACAGGGCCGTGGTGATGAAAGAACTAAAGAAATTTTATACGAAGAAAGAGAAGTCAAGAATTGGGAAGATGAAGATGGTTCTATTTTTACTCAGCAACGATATGATGACTCCAGTGATGAGAAATCTGACGATGAATCATTCCCAGCTACTGGATCTAAATCTTCATTTATAGATAATAGACCCGAAAAGTTTGGTGGTTCTGGTATGGGATTTGGTTTTGCGAATTTGCCAAAGATTGAAAAGTCTTCATCTACAAAGAAATATAGTTGGAGATTGAAAGTGGAACGTGAAGATAACAAAAGGAATAAAATAGAAGATGAAAATGACTTTATGTCTACAACGGAAGAAGAAGAAGATGAGGAAGATGAGGAAGAGGAGGAGGATGAGGAAGAAGGATCCAGCGAAGAAGAAATGGATGACAATGAAGTAGCGGATGATAGAAATGGTGAAGAAAAACCAGACCAAGATGATGTAGACTCAGAATCGGAAGAAGAATCTGGTGAAGGATCTGAAGAAGAATCCGAAGAAGAATCTGAAGAAGATTCTGATGAAGAAGACTTACCTAGATTGTTACAAAATAAAGCAAAACATTCAAAGATTGCAGAGTCTTTTAAGGATTGGGCTGAGCAACAAGTTCGATCCTTAGAAGGTCGTGAAAATGAAGCTGAAATGCCAGTTCTTTCAGAAGAAATCAAAAAACAATATTCCAAACCTACTGTGCATGACGAAGACATTGACCATTCGTCCGATGAAGAAGGATACATTCGTATTAATAAAGAATTGAAAAGGGAAGCATTTTTCGTCCATGTCAACCGTTCTGACGAGATTCAACAACTGAGAATGAACTTGCCTGTTTTTGGCGAAGAGCATAAAATTATGGAAGCTATCAACCACCACGATTGTGTTGTTATTTGTGGTGAGACTGGTTCCGGTAAGACCACCCAAGTTCCTCAATTTTTGTATGAAGCAGGGTTTGGTAACTTGAAAAGTGATGACTACCCTGGGATGATTGGAGTAACTCAACCAAGAAGAGTTGCTGCTGTTTCTATGGCAGAACGTGTCGGTAACGAATTGGGTGACCACGGAAAGAGAGTTGGTTATCAGATCAGATTCGATGCCACAGTAAAGAATGAAGGAAAAGAAGATGGTACTGCATTGAAATTCATGACAGATGGTGTTCTTTTAAGAGAAATGATGAATGATTTCATGTTGAAGAAATACTCCGCTATTATTATCGATGAAGCCCATGAAAGAAACATAAATACCGATATCTTGATCGGTATGTTGAGTAGAGTTTTGAAGTTAAGAAGAAAGTACCATTCAGAAGACCCTAAACTCCATAAACCATTAAAGTTAATTATTATGTCAGCTACTTTGAGAGTGTCAGATTTTTCTGAAAACAAGCAATTGTTCAAGGTTCCACCACCTATTATCAAAGTTGATGCTAGACAATATCCTGTTAGTATTCATTTCAACCGTCGTACCAATTACGATTATTTGGAGGAAGCATTCAAAAAGGCATCTAAAATTCATAAAAAATTACCACCCGGAGGAATTTTGATTTTCTTGACAGGTCAAAATGAGATTACTTCAACTGTGAAGAAGTTGCGTCAAGAGTTCCCGTTCCCTAAAAAGGCTGAAAAGTCTAAGAAACCAATTTATCAGGAAATTGACGAGAACGTAGTTGTAAGACTCAATAAGAATACTGATGCTGAAGCTGAAGATGTTGAGTTTAGTGTTAACATGACGAAAGAAGGTGAAGAAGAAGATGATTATAACTCTGATTCTGACGAAGAGGAAGAAGGTTTTGAAGAAACTTTGGAACCTCACCAAACCGAAAAGGACCCGTTATATGTTTTGCCCCTTTATTCGTTGTTGCCAACTTCAGAGCAAATGAAAGTTTTTGAAAAGCCTCCAGCCGGGAGCAGACTTTGTATTGTGGCAACTAATGTTGCAGAAACTTCGTTAACCATTCCAGGGATCAGATATGTTGTCGATTGTGGAAGAGCTAAAGAAAGGAAATACAATGAAGAAAATGGTGTTCAGTCCTTTGAAATCGATTGGGTTTCGAAAGCTTCTTCAGACCAAAGATCTGGTAGAGCTGGTAGAACAGGTCCAGGACATTGTTACAGACTTTTCTCTTCGGCTATTTACGAATCTTACTTTGCTCAATTCAGCAAGCCGGAAATTTTGAGGATGCCATTTGAAAGTGTGGTCTTAACCATGAAAAGTATGGGAATTGATCAAGTGTCAAACTTTCCATTCCCAACACCACCAGATAGACTTGCTCTCCACAAAGCAGAAAAACTTTTAACCATTTTAGGTGCCTTGGAAAAGGAAAAGAAGACCATTACAGAATTAGGAAAGACTATGGCTCATTTCCCTTTGAGTCCTCGTTTCGCCAAAATCTTGATCATTGGTAATCAACAAGGTTGTTTGCCATATGTGATTGCTATTGTCTCTGCTCTATCTGTTGGAGATCCTTTCATTGGTGAAAATGAATTAGGTATCAGAGAAGTTAAAAAGGTTGTTAACTCTGACGGTGAAGAAGAAGAAGAACACGAATCAAAAGAAGACGAAGAGTTGAAGAGAAAGAAGAGATCAAGCTATAATAAATCTAGAGCCATGTTTTCAAGACTTGATTCTGCAAGTGATGCATTAATGCTACTTTCAGCAGTATGTGCTTTTGACCATGTATTGCCAGAAAAGAAATCTCAATTTGTCAATTCTAACTTTTTAAGAGCTAAAGTCATGGAAGAAATTGCCAAATTAAGAAGACAAGTGGACCATATAGTAAAGGTCAACACTATGCCCGATTCAATTGCGTTCTCGAATAGCGATAAGGGTATCAAATTGGGAGTTCCAGATAAAAAGCAAGTTGCTGCCATCAAACAAATGATTGCTTCTGGATTCATTGATCAGGTGGCTATTAGAGGTGACTTGATTTCGTCCGACATTCAAATTCCAAGTAAGTCGAACGTTATGAATATACCGTATGCTCCAGTATTCCCAATTCATAACTACGATGCAGAAATGGACCCATATGCATATATTCATCCAAATTCCGTTCTCTGCAGAACGGGTAGTATGCCAGGGTCATACTTAATTTACGCATCATTGAACACTGGAGCCAACACCAAAGAAGGTCAAACTCCTAAGGTAAGAATGAAACCATTGGTTGATATTCAAGGTAAACAATTAGCAAATGTTGCCAAAAACTCTCCACTCATAACATACTCAAAACCATTAGGAAACCCATACGCTCCTAAACTCATAACACCAACTAAACGTGAATGTTATGTGGTCCCTAGATTCGGAGCCTCTATTGGATCCGGAGGTGTGGGCTGGGATTTACCAGCTATCAAAGTCATTCAGATCAAGAAAGCAGGTGAATGGATCATATCCAACTAATTCATTTGTATATAAATGTATAATAGAATTTAATATAGACTTAACCGTAAGAGACCCCGGTGATCACGGATTATACCGTTGTTTTAATCTCTCGACAAGTTAAAACAATCCAATTTTTAAATGAATTCCTGTGGACTCTAAACTTTACGGTTGCTATAACCCACTAACGTTGTCAATATGTAGTAGGCAGAATGAGCACACTTGTTACATTCTCCCGCTCCTGGCGATGACATACTCGTTCTTAAGTGATAACAACCGAGATGGAGCGGATGTTTTGTTAGATTAATGGTTTGTTGGAATCGTTGGCCAAGATACTTCAGGACATGCGTTGGCAATCCCTTTAAATAGCATGGGGTTATTGTCTGTGGTAAAGTCAATTTTGCAGCATCCAGTTTATCTGCAGGATTTTTCTTCTATGTTTTGATTTAAGAAAATTTGATGTCAACAGAGAAGAGAAGTAAAGGCCAGATCTATCAACATGCCCGCCAATGGAAATGGGAGAACGGTGCGAGATCCTCCAATCGAAGATCCGAGGCTGCTTGTACCTTCACATATATTAGACCAGGCTTCACAACGAATATTTATTGTATCATTATTCATATTGATCCAGTGTTGGAAGATATATGATGTGATTTTATTACATACAGAGGCACCTTCCACAGGTGAAGTACTAACATCATTAAACAACTTTTCATTTGTACTCAAGTATGCTTTCATAGATGGTTTATTTTTATGGCTACTTCCTATCTTCAATGTTCAGCATTTGACATTTTCTCCATTCATAACGTTGTTGATGACGATTTTATTGAACGGAATAACAATCGTTTTGGGGAGTAGTCTTACTTTACCATTTCTTAGTAGTGTTGTGTTACCAATTTGGAATATGATTTCAAATAAACGGGAATTAACTTTGGCCGGTGATTCTATTAGACCATCTAACGTTATTGATATGGATTCTCACTTCAAAGGTAAAATAACAATTCAATATTTACCAGACTCTTCTGCCAAGTTTAATCCCTTCCATTACGATAAAATGTGTCTTGAACCAAACGACCGTCAAGTTTTGGATATGCCAATAGAATTTAATACTACTACTGAACTTGGTTTCTTACAATTACAACACATAACACCTGCAAATGAGATCAAATTCATAAATTTTACAGGCTCATCCCTTAACAAGTTGTTAAGAAAGGATTGTTCACATTTGGCATCCAAAAAGGAATATAAAAGAGACGACAGTCGAATTTTTTATCTTGAGGTACCTATAAAAGAAGCTGGGTCTTATAAACTTAGCAAAGTGACAGATATTAAGAATATTAATATTAGAACATATAAATCTGAGTTTATGATATCATATTGTCCAAATGCAAAGTTTGCATATCCATCAGGATTTGATCCTAAAAAGAATTATAAATGTCTTCCATCGACCAGAAATGAGGATTCGATTCAAGTACCGTTAGTGAATGCTTTTGGTGTAGGGCCAATGCATCTCGAGTTTATTATCAATTCCAATGGCAAGTTTTACAAGTCGCTAAATGCCACAATTGGAGCTGCACCAGAACAACATTCTGGTAAGTCCAAGGATTTATCATGGCTTGGAACTCAAACTATTACTCGTAACTCATTAGAGCAAGAAATTTTACATTTTCCAAACATTTTAAATGAAGCAAATGAAGGAACTTTGGAATTCCAGTTAATCGAAATTACCGATTATTTAGGTAACAAAAAGAGATATAACCCAAGTTCAAAAGATAAAGACGTATGGTTCAATTATGAAATCAAAATGGCACCAAAAGTTGGCATCAAGCAATTTGATCCTTCAACAGATTTGTTAGTAAATGGAACCAAAAAATTGGAGATCACTGGTTTGAACAAGTTGAAAAGCTCTGACTTTCCTTTAACTGTTGATATCTCATATACTAACAAAAATGACGAGCTTCTCTCAGCAACATTTTCAAAGCTTTTAAGAAGCGAGTCTGATGCTCAGTATTTTGTTGTGGATAAACCAGGTGTTTATAAGTTGGTTGGAGCTAAGACAAGATTCTGTGATTGTCAGTTATTACCTTCTACTGAAATTGATGTCAAATTAGTGCAGCCACCGACTGTCAACATATCAGCCATGCCCGTAATCGATAAATGTTTGGGTACCACGGGATATACCTTTGATCTTGATTTATCAGGTAAACCACCTTTCCAACTACAATACCATGTTTATAAAAACCAGTCAAACGTTCTAAGACCAGTTCACAACGAGAGAGGTGCAACTGCCAGGATCCTTAAAACCTTTGAAAAGAAATATTCCTTCAAATTTAGCCCTCAGGCTGAAGGGAATTTTGTAATTGTTTTCAATGATTTGAAGGATGTCAATTATAATTCCAGGCCAGTTCAATTGGATGAATCCAAATTTACCTATCTGACGTACTTCAAGCACGTTTCTCGTGTTTCATTCTTTAAACAAGGTTCTAATTTAAGGAAAACCTTGAAGACATGTTTCGGAGCTACTACCAAGATTCCACTTTATTTCAAAGGAAATGGCCCATTTTCATTTGAGTATGACATCATTGATATCGCTACGAACGAACGTGTTGTCGATACTGTAAAAGTCAAGAATGTGGATTCTTATGAAATTGAAACTCCAAAGAAAGCAAGCGGAAGAGAATTCCAAATCAAATTATCTAAAATCACCGATAAATTCTCATGTGCAGCTGTGATTGATCCAGAGGAGACATTCATTGTTAAAAGTAGCTCAGCAATCCCGAAAGTGCAAATAAAAACTGCAAAAGTGTTGCAAATTGTCGAGGGTGATATTGTCGATATCCCTCTTGAATTCAGTCCCCAGATTGGCAGAACCAACTCAATTAAGTTGGAATATAAATTTACTGACCTTCATGAACAGTTAAACTTTAAAACGAGAACTTTGCTCGATAACCCAGAGCTTAAAGTGAAAGAGGAGGGAATATATTCCTTGGAATCATTTGAAAGTGACGGTTGTCCAGGGACAATCGATAATAAGGACAAGACTGTGACTGTGACATATTTCCCGAGACCAAATATCAGTGTGAGCTGCACCAATGTATTGAAGCAACACAAAGAAGCTTCTCTTACTCATTTAAATTCAGTTTGTCAAAACTGTCAAAACGTGGTTAAATTGAAATTAGAAGGGGCGAAACCATTTGTTGTTGACTACGAAATCAAACTTCCATCTGGAAGAGTTGAGCACAAATCTATGAACATCGATAAAAATGAAATATCCATAAATTTGCCTACCAAACAAAGTGGTACTTACGAACATCACTTCAAGGGAGTATATGACACATTGTACACCAAATCGAAATCCAAGCAAGGGCTGCAAGTATTTCCAAGCATAAGGTATGACGTTCACGAATTACCTAATGCACAGTTTGATTCCAACAACCAGTTTATGCAGTTGTGTGAAAACAAACTTGCTGACAAGGATGAGCCAATAGCTCAAATTCCAATTATATTAAGTGGTAAGTATCCTTTCAATATCAATGCTTCATTGACTCATGAACGCACAGGCAAAACGGAATTTATATTATTCACCAACGTTCAGGATCCAGTCTTAAACTTGTATTCTAGAGAGTCAATGACTATTGGAGAACACAAATTGACGGTCAATCGGATAACTGACGGGAATGGGTGTGCAAAGAATGAATTTTCCGCATTTAACAGTTATATTATCGTTGTTACAGAAGTTCCTAATATGCGTAAGGCAATGGCCACGAAGCACGTATGTGTAGGGGATCACATCTTATACAATTTGACTGGAATACCTCCTTTCACAGTGTATTATAAATTTAACGGGAAATCACAGAAAGCAGATCTGGGATTCAATTTTCAAAGATTGGCTTCAAAACCGGGACAATTGGCGATGGAAGCATTACAGGACTCGTCGGCAAGTAGGTGTTTGGTAAACTTTACTTCGTCAGATTCCAAAATGGATTCATTAAAATTGAAGGTACATGAATTGCCATCTGTTGAAGTGAACAAGGGAGACTACATTGTAGAAGACATTCACGAAGGTGACCATACTGAAATCACATTTACCTTTGAAGGGGTACCTCCTTTCAAGCTCACTTACACCAGAACTGTTGATAAGCAAGATGGAAAGAAGAGAAGAAACAAAGAAACAAAGGCCACGGTAGAAAAACATATCATAGAAGATATTTGGGAATACGAACACACCGTGATTGCAAGCCTTGAAGGTACGTACGAGGCGATAGAAGTACAAGACGCATTTTGCAGAGCAACAAAGAGTATTCGAAATTAGACAGAATATTAGATTATTGTATAATAGCATTTAAATTTATTAGTTACAAGAATAATACATTTCACGATGAGTTTAGTTTTGTCAGGAGTCATTTCCAATTAACAAAGCCTGTCATGGGTTCACAGGCCTTCTCTATTTTACTACAAGGTCTTCTATGACACCCAATCAATCGAATCCAATCCTTTTTGACTAATAATTCACGATCTAATAATCTCATTAACAATTCTAGTTGCTTCTGACAAAGATATCTCCTTTCCTTCGGCATTCTCTTTGATATTCCCATTGTCTACTTGATTCTGATTAGATTCCAATTCCATATACGTCTCACTTATTTCCTGGGCTAATCTTAAATCCATCATAGTGATCTGATTTCCAACATCGTGAGTGGTAAGCTTGATTTCTACTTTGTTGTATGTAGTTGTTATAGTCGGATGGTGTCTAAGTTTATGAGATGGGATAGCCACAGAATTCAAGAATTTCCATGTCTTTGCAAAAGTCTTGAATTGATAGTTTGCAAGCAAAGACGACTGATTATCCACAATTTGTATAGACCATTTTGGTTTGGCCAAACCATTTAGCCTGGTTACTTGTTCTTCCAACAATTTTCCAGTTAGTGGAAGTAGTTTCGACATGGTAAAACGTATATATGGCCACCTTTGAAGAATGACTTTCAAATGCAGACCAAAATGAAAATCAAGTCGCGACACAAGATCGATACTACGACAAAAGAGTACCAACAACGTTACTACTTCACGAAGATCGAGAGTTACTTCCACGTATTGTTCATTGAAGTGGCTCCTCAACTGACCGTCGTTCGCTTCAAAACCTTTATATAACCATCAACTTCAACTTGATTATTGTCCAAAAACATAGTTCAAACAGAATAACACACACGCCATACTGATTCAGCTGATTAATAATATTGATATCCATTGAATCGATTCCATACAATAATTTTAATTTGGTTACATTGCACAGCCAAACAGCATCAAGCCAGGACTCATTGATTATACACTCGTTGCATTAACTCACGGGAAATTCATTTTCATTGTGCAAGATTCATTCAGGTATTCTTGCTTATATTGTTTCACTCTACTCATACATTGTGCTGCTAACCTTTGCTCAAATCTATGGTTTCTGCGATCTACATCCTTCATTGGCCCGAAAATGACCTACCCTTTCAATATGGCGAATTGTTACTTCACAGACGGTATCACTCCGGGCTTCCAAGTGATGGATTCATCATTAATACTTTCAACGTAACTTACAAAGCTTTTAAACCAGAACAAAGGGTTCCTTTCATAAATTCAAAAGGCATTAACTTTATCTATGTTCGAGGAGGAGACGATATCTTAATAGTTGCCGTGACGATTCGAAATGTTGATGCTATGCAAACCATTGTATTTTTAAACCATTTTTATGGTACTTTATGTCATTACCTATGTCAGGAAGACGGGGGGATGTTGTCTAAAGACAGGATTACTGATAATCTACATTTGATATTTGATTTAATTGACGAATGTATTGATCATGGTATTGTTCAAGTTACAGATTATAACATTTTGAAAGAATACATTAAGCTAGAGGTGAATTTGCCTAAAATTAAATTCGAGGAAAACATCTATGAATCGGATTCTGACAGCGATAGACCCGAAGCGAAGACAAAGTCTAAGAAACGAGAGAAGAAAATCAAATCTACACATAATCGAGCAATTACGACCGATCAGATTTCGGAGGATGCATCTGTCATAAATAGTTCGATCTTAAGAACTTATTCTCTGGCTATAAATTGGAGACCCAAGGGGATTTTTTATGCAAAGAATGAAATTTATATTGATTTGACTGAAGAGTGTGAATTCTATTATGATTTGGAAACGGAATTGATTAAAGTCAACGAAATTAAGGGAACCTGTTTCGTGAAATGTTACTTATCAGGAATGCCCCTTTGCAAATTAGGTTTCAATAAACGTCAGATATCTGGTATACATGAAGACGCTGATATGGAAACTGATCATGATAATATGCCAACTGATCGTCCTGGTAACTTAATAGTGGAAGAATTCGATGATGAAAATGATGAGGAGGAACTGGAATCAAAAAATTCAGAAAAAGAAAACACAACTGCAAAGAAAATACCTATATCTGAGTCATTAGAGTCAGTACCGTCCAATAAATCTTTCGAATTATCTGATAGTCTGCTGCAATCACACAACCCCGGGTCTAAGAATTCCTCACAAAAGACTACAAAAGTAGCGAGCAAACCGAGAATTCCTATACGAAATATTCAATTTCATCAATGTATCGAACTTGGTGCATTATACAAAGACAATTTGGTTACGTTCACTCCTCCCGATGACAAGTTTGTTCTCATGACATATAATGTTGAGCAACAGAAGCAAAAATATAAACTTCCTTTAATAATGATAAAACCAACTTATAGAATTATCAAGGAGACAAGGAAGTTGCAAGTCATGTGTACTTTATCAACCAATTTCAAAAGAAGACTTCATTGTCGAGATTTAATTGTTAGAATTCCAATTAATCCACATATTTTCAACATTTCCTATTCTAAGGACGATGAAATTAAATACAAGGCAGAGATGGGAGATGTCAACTACAAAATTGATACATCTGAATTATGCTGGACGTTGGACAACATTACTGGAAAGAAGTCGGTGAGAATGATGGCAGAACTATCATTATCAGAGAGCGATGGAATTGAGATAGAAACAATTCAACGAACTTTAAATAACAAGTTTCATGCTCAAGAAACACGCGAGGAAATCGATGATTCAATGCATGAATTGGATCGCTTCTATGGAGTCAATGGAGAAACTTCATCACTGGCTCAACAAATGCAACTGCAATCCAAGCTAAAGTTCAATTATCATGATGTAAATATAAGTTTCACTATCCCCATGTTATCCTATTCCGGTTTGAAACTAAACTACTTGCGGGTCGATGAAGAAAAGTTAAAGTATACATGTTTTCCATGGATTAGGTATCAGACAGAATCGAAAATTAAATCCAATGAGAAAGTCTGTGATTACCGTTTCAAATTAGGTTTGAATTGTTTCGAAATAATACGTTAGTTCTAGGTATTTATTACGTTATTTTCATAACTGGAATCTTCATGTTATTTGCAAACAGATCACGCACATTGCTAACATATAAGTGCATGCTACCACTGCCAGAAAACCACTCAACAATTCTAGGCTCAGAGATCTTACCTTCGTGCGGATCTATAGATTATTGAATAATGAATCCCCACAAAAATCTCAAATAATGGTTCAAATTCCAGAAGAACCGTGCAATTTGTACTTCAACATTGTTTTGCCCACATTTATCCAATCCTGTAGCCTCCTATTATATTGACCGCCTTCCGTGATGTTGGTTTCGTTAGCGGTCGGTCTTGTCATGCCCCTCTGTGGATTATACTTCCTATTTTGGTAATGATATCCGTTTGTTATATACAGTACAAATCAGAAGCTATCATTTCTTATCTTAGACAAGTAAAGAAGATGTCAAAGCTTAACATGATATTAAAAAGGATTTAGCAGTTAAAGGTATAGAAGGATTATTGAGCGTTAAATGGAAGTATGACACCAAGGCTTGAGGTGATAGGGTCTTCGGACTCCACAAAGCGAAAGATCACAAAGTCTCGAAATGGCTGCTTAACTTGTAAGAAGAAACGGTTAAAATGTGACGAAACAAAACCGTCTTGTACTAATTGTGTGAAAAAGAAGATTAATTGTGGTGGATATGCTACCAACTTCAAATGGCGTTCTTTCAAAGACACTTCGGAAGATTCTTTTTTTATTGCCAACAATGAACAGAAGAAGAGGAAAAGCTCGGAAGTCAAAATAGAACCACCAAATGCTGAGAATCTCCCAAAGCCTGACAGTCTAAGAAGGCATTTAGAGCTTGCGTCGATTTCGGTTACTGGCAAATCAATTAAAGACATAAAAATAGAAAATGACTTGATTTCAAAGGGGTTGAATCCAGATACATATAAAAAACAAAAGCGAGACGTGAAGAAACTTATAAATGATAATGATGTGATAGGTGGCGATACGAAGATGAGGAGAAGTCATAGCCATACGAACGAATATGAGTCGAATTATTCAAATCTATTGAGTCATTCTCCACTGATGAGACGGTCTTTTAGCGCAAATACATCAACACCACTAGACCTCCAATCTATTCGAAGCGAATTTTCAAAAATGTCTTCAAATGGTTTGGATTCTTTGGCGGAAGTTGCTGTTGATGAAATGAGACGTTCTCCCTCGGTAAGTAGTGAAAGACCTATTCTTCGAAATAATGCATTTAGTCCAAGTGCTCAAGAACCATTTTCACCAAATTTTTCAGAGTTTTTCAACAAATCTGACCAAGCATTATCAATAAAACTGCATTCTCTTAGACTTCAATCTCGTGCAGGTAGTATCATCTCCCAAAACCAAAACGAACATTCACAAAATCAAACCCAAAATTCTCTGACCTCTCATCATGGACAGGTTCAAAATTCCCCTCATGGACAGAATCACATCGTCCAGGTTCATTCTCGACAGCCTTCCAGCACCAACCAAAATCCCCATCATAACGTCAATTATGTTAAAAAAGATTTAGATTCGTTTAGTGACATAAATCTAACCCCGTCATTATCAGCCATAATCAACTTTGCATTTAATGGAGAAGATTACAAGGAAGCTCATTTTGACTCTGAGTCTCGATTGAACCATGAAGGACCCTTAAGTCCGTTCACATTGAATAATCCTGGACAAGCACATGAAATCCATTCCGAATCCAAATCACCTAAGTCCAGTAAAATGCTTGAGTTTTCAAATCCAATGACAACACTTGGCGATTATCTGTTGAGTAAAATTGCATCAATGAGTAGTAACAACAGTCCTGTTCCAAGTATAAATACTCCATTGTCGCTAATTTTTGATAATGATTCCAACCGTTCTTTAGTCAGGACTTCAGAACAAGAACAGATATTGCATTTATATTCACAATATACCTGCTCTATTATGTCTATTAAAAATGGTGCTAATGAAAATCCTTGGAGGAAGATGATTATACCTCTTGCCTCTAAGTATCCATGTCTTTTCAATTCGATAGCTTCCATGACCTTATTCCATTTAGCTGGAAATGCTGATTTGATAGGCACTAGCGTTGATTTGCGAGCTAAGGGCTATATATATATGAAGAGATGTATTCTTGAGTTGGCCAGTGGCTTATCAAGATCAACCAGCGAGAACAATAATTCATATGACCTCCCTGCTGATATCGCATTGGCTACTTGCTTAAATTTAGCAGTTGGGGAATCATGGGATACTCAAACTTCAAGTGGTATTGCCCATTTGAAAGGTGCTAAAAGTATGATCCAAAAGGTTTTAACTCTTCTCGGTGAACAACAGAGTAGTATTTCCAAAATGAAGCGGGAAGTGAGCCAGTCTCCAGGAACTCCCGAAAGTGAGAATGAATACATGGATTTGGTTAGGAAAAAGAAAAAGCATTTACAAAAGAATTTGGTGTTGGTTGACAATGGAGAATGGGAACGAATGTTACATGATACTGAAGAACTTCAACCTGAAATGGATATGGTTGGTCGTAATAATAAGCGAACTATGATTGCCATTCCTAAGAGTCTTCAATTCTTATTCAATATTTGGATTTACTTTGAAGTTTTGGCACAAATGACAACAGACACCAACCACGATGACAAAGGGATCGACTTGGTCGCTACCATCACCACCATGTTGCAAAGCACTAGTAATAAATGTGATCTGGATAATGTACGTATTAGGCTGGTTGGGAGTGAAAGCAGTGAAATGAAGAGTGTGACGTCTCCAAGTGCAAAATCCGAATCCAGTGAACTGAGTAAGGCCCACAGTGATTCTTTCAACAGAAATGGATTCAACTTTTTTGACAATTTTGACAATCTTAGCTACAACACTGAATATGTGGATCCGTTATTGGGCTGTGCCCAATCGTTGTTTCTGATCATGGGTAAGATCGCCAACTTGGTATCTAAAATCAGAAAAGCAAATAGGAAGGAAAATGATGGAAAGAAGAAACCTAAGAATAGAAATTCCTTAAGCACGATAACATTGGCTACTCAGTTCAAGCAACAGTTGACAGAATGGAAACCTACCATCACGTCTTCAATGATCAATCTGGCTAACTCTGTGGGTATTTGTGAAGACAATGGTAGTAGCTCCACTTGGGATATCTCATCTTGCATCGCCACTGCCGAATCGTACCGATTCTCAACTTTGCTTTACTTGCATCAAGCAGTTCCAGAGATTCCCTCACTACGGTCGCATCAACTTGCAGAAAAGATCTTTATTCTACTCGCTTCGATTCCCACCACTTCCCACTTGTATGTAATTCATATCTTCCCTTTATTGGTAAGCTCTTGTGAAGCAGAACCTGGTGAAGAGCGTGAATGGTGCGAAACACGCTGGGCGTTACTTTCGGAGAAAATGTGGATTGGAAATATCGACAGAGCCTTGGAGGTGGTTAAGGAAGTATGGAGACGTAAAGATGAATACGTGAGAAAAACCCAACGTACTGAGATGGAAGCTGAAACAGGAGAGAAAGACGACAAGTTGAGAAACCTCTCTGCGCAAATCAGCGGATTAATGGCGGTCATCAATAGCGATCAGAATTCCACACCCTTGGATGATATTAAAGGAGGCATATGCTCCCCCCTCCATTGGAGTTCAGTTATGAATGAGTGGGGATGGGAGGTACTCTTGGGATGAACCCCAGGTTATATAGTGTTTTATATGCAGGTATTTAACGAATTGCGATTTAAACAATTTTGAAGCTCCGGACTTTGTAGATCGTCGCCATATGTTGTTTTCTGGAAAATGAATGTACAACAATTAATCAGCAGAGCCAGAAACTTTGGCGGAAAGAGGTTCACATCGACCGTCCCCCTTTTTTCGGATCCATTCAGTATGAAAAACATGTACAAGATTCGAGAGACTACAGAGAAATTTAGTCGACCATATTTTCTCTCATTTGATGGGTTTGGCACATTATACACACCAAAAGTTGATGTTGCCAAACAATACTATGAGGTCGCTCGTTCCTGCGGTATAGATACAACTTTGCAAGAGATTACGCTGAAATTCCCCCTTGTTTTTAAGGAATTACTGCACCAATTCCCCAATTATGGTAAACATAGCGAAATGATTACCACAAGTGACGATTGGTGGAGAGAAGTGATTGTTCGGGTGCTTGGTATTGACCACTATAGCGACAGTGCCCAATCAGCAAAAGTATGTGATGAACTTTTGACTCACTTCACTGGTGATGCTTACACAGTATATCCTGATGTTATCTCTACATTGACTCAACTCAAAGAAGCCGGAATCAAACTTGTTGTTTCCAGTAATTCTGATCCTCGAGTAACGACAATCCTTGATAATTTGGGCCTTTCCCAGTATTTCGATGCCGTTTATACATCCTACGAAATTGGATATTCTAAACCTCACAAGGCGTTTTTTGATAATGTTCTTTCTAGCATGAATTGTAAGCCAGACCCATTTCTTTTACAGAACATTTGGCATATCGGTGACAGTCATTCGGAAGATTTCTTGGGGCCAATAAAAGCTGGATGGAATGGGATCTTGATTGATCGGTCGAAACAGGTAGGCGACGTTCGGTCTCCAGAAAACGATGCCTGCTTCCATCAAAATGGATCTGAGCCTTCAGAAATCGTCAAGATCGCCAATAATAGAGTAATAATAACTAGTCTCTCCCAAATTTCATCACTATTTAGTCTTAGTTAATCTATTCATGCTTTCAACTACTAATTAATGCTAGATCAAATTATGTTGGCGTTTACATAACTGGCATTTGCTGAGTTCCAATCTCTCACTATGATGTCATACTTCACCCCAAGTCTCATTTGTAGTTTCGTCACTAGCCTCAGGTCATCTTGGCTTCCTGTATATAAATACCAGTGCCTCCTTTTAAAAATAGAGATGTAAACGTCAGCCACTCGTAAGCAAACAACACCATCATATCCAACCAGCTTATAGAATTGTGCGTTCATTTGACATATATTCAAATATCTTACATTTAACAGATAGAAAATCGTTGATTATCCGAAAATCGTGCTCGAAAGTTGCTATATACGTACAATATGAAGGTGTCGATGTCCAAAATGTTTGGAGTGTTGATTTCTGGCTTTCAGTTAATCTCGATGGTCTTAGCAGTAGATATTGATGTGGACAGTCATGATTCGATTTGTAAAGCACTTTATTATATTCAAGAGGGTGAATGGAATTATTATGACGGGTTTAGAAAGGGAGGAACCATAGGGATGGTGGTAAGTCCATACTATTGGTGGAATGCGGGAGAAATGTTTGGAGGATTGGTTGATTACTATACTTTCTGTGATAGTTCAAATTCAACTTTAGAAGGATGGATTTTAGATGCCATGTATCATCAGGCCGGAGCCCAGTTTGATTATGTACCAGCGAATCAGTCATTAGTAGAAGGTAATGATGATCAGGGTATTTGGGGTTTGGCTGTTATGCAAGCGGTTGAAAGAAACTTCACTAACCCAGAAGGACACTCTTGGTTGGAATTAACCCAAGCTGTCTACAATACAATGTGGGCCAGATGGGACACTGACCATTGTGGAGGTGGATTAAGATGGCAAATTTTCACTTGGAATGGTGGTTATAACTATAAGAACACTATTTCGAATGGTTGTTTATTCCATATCGCTGCTAGATTAGCAAGATATACCAAACTGGATAATTACTCTGACACTGCTGAAACTGTTTGGAATTGGATGGAAAGCGTAGAATTTATCACTGAGAAAGACGGACAAATGTTTATTCAAGATGGTGCAACAATCGACGATAACTGTACTGACTTCACCACAACTGAATGGTCATACTCTTATGGAATTTTGATGGCAGGATGTGCTTATATGTATGATTACACCAAGGATGACAAATGGTTAACAAGAGTTCAAGAGATTCTCAAATCTTCATCGTTCTTTTTCTATGATGGTACAATTTTATCTGAATCTTCATGTGCCCCTGATCACTGCAATAACGATCAAAGATCTTTTAGATCATTGTTTGCTCGTTGCATGGGTTTAACTTCTGTTCTTGTACCTGAAGTCAATGCTACGATTTCCACATACATGCGTTCTAGCGCTATTGCCGCCGCTCAATCGTGTCTGGGTGGTACTGACCATGTTACGTGTGGTGAAAACTGGTACAAGCAAGGTTATGACGGTGTATATGGTTTGGGTGAACAAATGTCAGCTTTGGAAACCATCCAAAGTTTATTGGTACCTCAATTTGTTGTTTACAATACTGATAATGGTGGTTCGGGTGTAAGCAATCCGGAAGCGGGTTTGAATAATCGTGTTCCAACTAATCAAAATGCTCTTGATATCACTGGTAAAGATAAGGCAGGTGCTGGTATTATCACTGCCGTTGCTCTTGCAATCATTGCGGGTGGTGCGGTTTGGATGGTTATTTAACCTTGTGGTTTGTCGTTAGTGCACATATTCTAGGGAATGGTATCAACACCAAGTGAAAAGGGTACATAACTTCGGTTACGAGTTCATACTTTTGTCCTATCAAAACTTATAGCATACAAACTAGGCTTATTGTTATGTTGGGTACTCTAGGTGGTTCTAATTAGATCTAGATTCTTCGAAAGTTATATTTACTGTTTAATCTTACGTAGTCATGATAAGTCACATTTAGAAGAATATTATATGTAAAAAGACGACTAGAATTAACCAGTTGCAAACTTTAAATTCTTCAAATGTTACAATCATCAAGGGATATAAAGGGACGGCTGGTTGTAAGTAGCATTTGGATGCAAAAATGAGAATTAACGTGCTTCTGAAATTAAGACAGAAATAGCCTCCGAATACCTCTCTAGGTAAGAATAGTATCTATACTTAATTATACAGTTAATTTGTATCAAAATGGTAGTATTCCCTAAAAGGGTCATTTTCAGGACAACTAAAAACCACTTCCATGAATAAAAACCACCTTTTATTAAAAAAAAATAGTTCATAAAGTATTTCAGACCACTTAATGACTTGAAACTCTACGATATTCGCGTGCAATCATCACATTCAAGTTATTTTGACCATTCACTTCTCGTCACTTTAGGTCCCTCCACCAGTGATCCGCGCTCTTCTCAAAAAATTCCCTGCATGCAGTTCGATTAGATTAAGAAGACATTATTACAAGGGACCCTCATAATTCCTTTTGTATTAGCACAACAAGTCGTCAATATTGACGGTTAAGACTGTTCCAAGATTAGAAGTAGTCACAAATGGTGTTATTTGAGTCTATCAACAGGTTTGCCACGCCGGGAGTGCTTACGGGTGGTAGAAGAAGAAGGTTGTTCATTCCGCCATCTACTCAACGTCCGCTCTTTATATATGGAGATGGTGAAGATCAAAGATCGTTTTTGTCATTAATTGAAAGCGGCTCTGTTATTGACGAGGAAGGAGATGTTAGCGATGTAGCTAGTGTCTCAACATCTCGGTCGTTACCTTCAACTATGGAGCTGGTTAATAATGATGACCAAGAGTCATTTCACAGTTGGTTAAGAGACGAAATTGTTAGAAGACAATCGTATAGTGATGATGGAGAAGGTTCAGAGGGATCTGCTTCCTCTCGAGATATTGCTTCCTCAAGAAGAACATCTGCCTCGCTTATGAGTTCCTACAATGAAATGGAAGATTTTGCAAATCTCAAGACTAATTATAGTATTGAAACTAAAATGTTGTTTAGATATTCTCTTCCCTTAATTATAACCTTTTTGCTAGAGCATTTTTTCTCGATAGTATGTTTGTTGGTGGTGGGACATCTTGGGAAAAATGAGCTAGCAGCCGTATCGTTGGCGACAATGTTATCTACAATTACTTTTGCTGTGTTTGAAGGTATTGCCACTGCTTTAGATACTTTGTGTCCGCAAGCATATGGAGCTGGCAATTATGAAGTCATGAGTTTGGTGGTACAGAGGTGTACGATATTTTCATGGGTGATATTTATTCCCTGTGGATTTTTGTGGTGGTATAGTGGATGGTATTTGAAGTTCATCATTGATAATGAAGACGTATTGCGACTCACCACACAATTTCTTCGAGTATTGATAGCTGGAGGCCCAGCATATATTTTCTTTGAAAATTCCAAACGTTTTCTTCAAGCCCAAGGGATTTTTGAAGCTGGAACTGGGGTCTTGGTTTTGAGTGCTCCTTTTAATATATTTCTCTCGTGGTTCCTCGTGTGGCACCCTACTTGTGGTGTAGGTTATGTTGGGGCACCCATAGCTACTGTGATAAATTTCTGGCTTATGGATTTGTTACTTATACTCTATGTGAGGTATATTGATGGAAAAAAGTGCTGGAATGGACTAGCTCCGATCTCAGTACTTTTCAGCGATTGGTCTCAGTTGTCTCATTTGGCAATTCCAGGCATTGTTATGTTGGAATCAGAATATTTGGCTTATGAGATTATGACTCTCTTTGCATCGTACTTTGGTACAACAGAGTTGGCGGCTCAAAGCACTGTATCTAGCATTGCTTCTTTAACCTATATGATTCCATTTGCTGTGAGCATTGCATCCTCAACCAGAATTGCTAATTTCATTGGTGCCCAGAACATTGGTGCTGCCAAGTTGGCGACAAACACTGGCCTTATTGGCCTGATTGTGGTTGCCACCATTAATTGTTTGGTACTTTTTACATTCAAAAAGCAAATCGCAGGACTTTTTTCAAAAGACATCGATGTTGTTTCACTCATTGTTCATCTCTTCAATCCTCTTGTTGCTGTGATTCAAATTTTTGATGGGATAGCATCGGTAGCCAGTGGGATTCTTCGAGCACAAGGGTCTCAAAAGATTGGAGGATACATTAATTTCATTGCATATTATGCATTTGCCATGCCACTTGCGTTTGTATTGAGTAAAGTCTGCAACATGAAACTTATTGGCCTTTGGCTCGGAATTGGAAGTGGAATGATTTTAATTGGACTCAGCGAAACAATAGTTATATTATCTAGTGATTGGGATCTGATTATTCTCAAAGCATTAGCTGATACTAACCAAGATTATTTGGGTTAAGTGATTATCACTTGAAGTTCTAAAGGTCGTCAGTTTGTGGACTAGTTTATATTATAGAAATAATAGCCTGCTATTTTAATCCATAGAACATTATAAAGCATTTATAAAGTATATTCGCTACAGTAGATATTAAACTATAGTATCTAACAAATATTGTAATAGAGACCTGTTAAAATTCATATTTCTCTCGTCATAAAACAAATTGGACATTTCTTGAATATCGTCTGAGTTAGTCACCAGACCCCTACAAAGTTTACATTCTTTCTCTTCTACTATTCATTAAGAATATAAATCGTTCCATCCGCGCTCAACCTGTTCAGAGTATTTGCAGCCGATTGATATTATTTGTACTTGGTCTTTGTGATAATTATGAGATAGAGACACATATCTAGAAATACATCTACGAGATGTAATATGCAGTATAGCGAACTTTTCACTTAGCTAAAGGGTCCATTTCACAATATGTGTGTGGCTGATATTCTCCGCGAAACAGCTCATGTTCAGGGTTTTATGTAAGGGGGTTTCTGATAAGAACTAGCAGAACTAGTAGTGCTAGTTGCTAGCTGCTAGTCTTGTGGAGAGGTTATGTTGTCCAGGGTCGTCTAGATAATTTCAATCTTAGTGCATTATCAAATTACGAAGAGTTGATTATCATCTCTTGGCATTTGATATTAGAAGCCGATACGAGAACTGGAACTTGTTTTGACGCGATAACTCAGGATCGACGCACTTAGTCCTCGGCATTTAGTGTTGACTGTTCTCTAGTCTGAATTTTCCAAGACCGATCACCGACCTTACTTTTATGATTCAGAACTTGGTTAATAGAAATAGAACAGTTAACATTTTTAAAAAATTATAGTTAATGAGAACTATTTTATCAGAAATAGCTAATTAAAAGTTTGTTCAATTAAACAGGCTGTACTCCGTATCATACTATTGTAAATGGTCTTAGGGAGTATTAAAAATCTGTCAGACGCTAATACCGAGGGTTCAAAAAATAAATGTTCGTGTCCGACCCAAATACACGATATTGCAGAAATTTGTACTTTCAAAATGCTTTCAAACAACAAAGTTGATCATATTGCCTGCTGACTCTAAGCCAGCTAATCGGGAGCGTGATTTATATGAAATTTTACTTGCCCACTTTTCATTATTACTTCTATCAGGAAAATTCGGACCAATTGACCCAATTGGGAGATCCGCGCCTGATATTTTAAGTTTCGCCATTAATTACGGAATTGGAGGGCCTGAATGGTTTAGGTGCTAGAGAACGATTCAGACAGATAGTGGAGAAGGCAAGAGGGAAGAGAATTTCAGAATTCAATATTTAGACAAGAAGTTAGAGAAGTTACTGGAGTTCCACGGAAGCACTACGTAAGATGGAGGCTATAGCAATAATATGATAAAGTGCATACCCAGGCCTAACATCTTTCACAAGCCTACACGACACCTATCTAGTTTCGAACTCATCACTAAAAGGAAATTACCGTTTATCTTTATCTATGAATTGGTGTGTACACGATTATAATATTTCGCAGCAAAAGACATCGGTCTCTGTATTGGGTAATCAACTCCAACAAACACAAAACCTAAACTGATAACGACTATCGGTATAAAGACAGAGCAGATCCTAAATGATATAAAGTTCCATCTCCTCAGCTTGGTTATTGATTCAAATCCAATTCCGATCCTTTTGAAGTGCAATTAGTTCCTTAGAGTGGCATAATTAGAGTCTTGCAGTTGTTAACCACGATCAAATACATTATCTCACAAGAACCTTACCATGTCAACATCGTCAAACGAAAAAGAAAAATCGTCATACAATGTTAATCCGGTAGTTTCGGTCGCATATGGAGAACTTGAAAATCAATTCAGTCATCGTACTGTTAGAACAGGACCGTATGGATTAGATCAATTAGCATTTGCCGATGAAAAGCAAACTACCAAATTATTAACCGAAGCCCAAGCTAATTTAGAATTAGCTGCAGAACAAGGATATAAACCCGAATTACGTCGTAACTTTGGAGTCATATCATTGCTTGGGGTGGGGTTTGGTTTGACAAACTCGTGGTTCGGGATTTCTGCATCCTTGGTTGCTGGGATTTCGTCAGGGGGACCAATGATGATTATTTATGGGATCATCATCATTGCCTGTATTTCAATGTGTATTGCTATTTCATTGTCTGAACTTGTGTCTGCAATGCCGAATGCTGGTGGTCAGTATTATTGGACATTGAAGTTGGCTCCACCAAAATACGCCAACTTTTTTGCATACATGTGTGGTGCGTTTGCATGGGCTGGTTCTGTATTTACAAGTGCATCTGTTACAATTTCCCTTGCTTCAAGCATTGTGGGAATGTACTTGTTGGTCCATCCAAATACCGAATTTAAAACATGGTATGTGTTTGTGACTTATGAGTTATTAAATTTGTTCATGGTTGTTTTCAACCTCTACGAAAAACCTTTGCCAACTATTTCTAAACTTTCCTTATACGTCAGTTTATGCTCATTTGCTATCATCACAATCGTTATTTTAGTAAAAGCTGAGGGTGAATTTCAACCGGCTACTTTCGTATTTAGAGACTTTACTAATGGTACTGGTTGGAACTCGTCTGCAATTGCATTTATTGTTGGTTTAATCAATCCAAATTGGTCGTTTAGTTGTTTGGATGCTGCCACGCATCTTTCTGAAGAATTATTGCACCCCAGAACCCAAATTCCAATTGCCATTATTGGTACGGTAATTATTGGATTTGTCACTTCTTTCTGCTACGCAATTGCCATGTTCTTCTGTATCAAAGATTTAACATCTATTCAATCCTCTATTACGGGTGTGCCAATTATGGATATTTTCTACCAAGTCATGAAATCAAAGAGTGGTGCTATTGGTTTGCAATTTTTAATTCTGTTGACTGCTCTTGGTTGCAATATCAACTCCCATACATGGCAAGCAAGATTATGTTGGTCATTTTCCAGAGATAACGGTTTACCAGGATCAAAATATTGGTCTCAAGTGAACCCAAGAACTGGTATGCCTGTCAACGCTCATTTGATGTCTTGTGCATGGTGTGCTGTTATTGGATGTATTTATGTTGGTTCCACAACCGCTTACAATTCTCTTGTGATTGGATGTATCATTTTCTTGTTGCTTTCTTATTCTGTTCCTGTTATTTTCTTACTTATCAAGGGTAGAGATAATATCAAGCATGGTCCTTTTTGGATGGGTAAGATAGGTTTGGTTTCAAATTACGTTTTAGTCTTCTGGACTTGCTTCGCTACTGTCTTTTATAGTCTCCCTCCTGTCATGCCCGTCAGTGCTGGTAACATGAACTATGTTTGTGCTGTTATTGGGGTTTTCTTTTGTTATTGTGTGATTTACTGGTATGCAAGAGGTAAGGGCAAGTTCAGACAGAACGATCATGACATCCATGCTGTTACAAGTCAATTATCAAACCAAGTCACAAACTTGGAGGTGATTTTATCGCACCAAAAGTAATCACAAATATCAACCACAGTAATACTCAAATTACCGTGGCCATAATTGCCTAACCAAGGATACATCTCGGTCTAGTATTTCTTACTATTTACTGAAGAATTTCGTTATTCGAAATTCAAATAGTTATCCCCAGGACATAAAACCAGCTACTCTCTTTAATATTACTATCACTAATATTATTTTGGAAGAGCAGGATTTATTACTGGAGTATTAAACTGTTCGTGATTTTTATTTATTTCTAACCAAGTAGAACATGACTTTGTAAGTCAACTACTGTTTCAATTCTCGTGTATTTAGATTCATGCTAATATAATGATTCAATCCAAAACAATTTCACAACCCGGTATCATCTATTGAAGTAGAATTATAACCATAGACTGAGTTAAGGTTCGAAATGGTTATCTGCTGTAAAACTGGACTTATGGATGGCTGCAAATTCATGGCAAGAAATCCTTGGGGCTTTGCGGGATTCTCAACAATAGCCAGATTAAAAGTTCATAGCACTGGACTAGACTTCACTGGTATTTATCTGACAAGCTCAAAACTAAATAATAAATTATTAACTCTAATAATATTATACCTTTCCAAGTCAGGTTCGAATAAGCCATCATTTATCCACTTGGGGTTACTGAATCTCAGAAAATTGAATAATTCTCTGTACCAACCTTAGATTGTAGTATTATTAATCCATTTCTTGTCTGATCGTTGTCCAATTTCTTTATAGTTGCAGTTTCTTTCGTTTGTAGCTGATATTCCAGTAAACCGGTTACAAAAAGGTAGTGTCTCACCCGATCTAGATTCATATATTTCTACTCAACGTTCAATGTCAATACAATTATTGGAATTTGATAACTGACGAGAGTTTCAAGGCGATATCATATTAACTTTATTCATCCATAGCACAAGTAGATATAACGTATTCCTAAAAACCCGTAGTTTGAAGTTGCAAAACAACTAGGTACAATTTATCTTACCTGCAGTATCATACTTTTCAAATTGAAAATTTGAAAAACAACATCCAAGACATAAACCTTCTTGTAATCGATCATTGAATTTCCTTATTCAAATATATTATGACAACACAGAGTAAGTAAATAGAAAGCTAATGCTGGTAATATCAAACTCATATCATTTACTAACAATCCAGATCTTTTTGAACGTTTACTTCCTGATCTCTTCGCTGTATATCAAGAGGCAGATAAGGGTATCAACATCTTAACCACATCCAGTGTTCCAGTCAAATTTGAAGAACAAGATGCTACCAAGATTTTAGAATCATATAATAGCTATATTAAGAGCCATGCAAACCATAAAACAACCGATATTGCCACCAAGTTCAATAATGGTTCATACTCAAAATCACCATATTCCCTTCATCACGACATCAAGATTGTAGCCGCCACGTTGATCAATAAGCATAAAATTGGTAGCAAGGAGTATAAAGAAGTCGATTTCTTTTATAAGTTTTCAAATGAAACGTTAATGAGAGAGTTGAGCAGAATCAATTTATCACTTCCCGTGAAAGAAATAGGAATTTCAGAGTTGGAACAACAATTAAGTGATGATTTTGCAAAAATCTCTACAACATACAACTTAGCAAACGGAGAAGTTCTCACTTTTATTCAAAAACCTCAAGAACCCGAGCCTTCTCCATATGCAAATATTTACGCCAACTCAATTCAAGTCCAACCTCGTAAACAAGCTAGTCAACCCTTGTTTTCATCTTTAATAGGCAAATCTGAATTGGATACTAATCCAACAATCGTCGGAAATGAATTTGGATTATCGAAAGTTATTCCATATTCCAGAGGAATTGCAAGAAACGATCTTACTTTAGATCATTTGTCCCCATCAGTCAATAAATTCCCCACTCCTTCAGACCAAAATAGTTCAGAAATCTTGCATGATTTCTTCCATCCAATTTGGTACACTATTCCAGTGCCAACGTGGCTCAATTATAACGCAACTGTACTTAAACCACCTACTTCATTATCTCAAGACAAAATCGTCGCCCAAGCACCAACTCAAACATCTTCCTCTTCAAACACCTCTAGTCAACTGCAAAAACCAACATTATCCATCTTACAACAAAGACACAATGGGAACGACCCAACTTCATCTGTGGCCACTCTAGTACAAGCGCCAGGTGATTCCTTTAGATCATTTGCACCCGTTGTCGATCTGTCAGATTCTCTTGTAACTTCAGAGTTCAAAGCAAACATTTGGCTCAATCATGTCGGATTTCAAGAAATAGAAGATATTAAATCCACTTTCTTAAACCGTCAATCTGTCCCGGAATCAGAAGTCAATGGCGATTTGAAGAAGGAAGTCGGAGAGGATGAAGAAGATGAAGAAGTTAAAATAATCCAACCTGTCGAAGAAGTTCAACTTGATTATGAAACAAGAGATATAAATATTGCTGATTTGGTCAGTTGGGATCCCGAAAAGATAGCCACTTTCAAAGCCATCAAAGAAGACAAGAAATCAATACTTGAATCTCCACGCACATTACAAAGATTAATTTCTACAAACATCTTGAAATTAAATAGGTTACGTCAAGAAAGATTTGCTGGAAGCGAGGTTAAAAACATCAAATCACCAACTTCTGAGGAAATCGGTTTGTATAACAGAACTTCAAAATTGATCACTATAGCGATTCAGCTTTATAAGGTTGGGCCAAGTGATTTCTCTATTGAATTCAGTAAGAAGTTGCCTGTTCTAGTTAAAGAGTATACTGGTGTTTTACCAGGTCTTGCTCCAAACAAACTTGCGGCTATGGCAGCACATCCAGCTACTGCTAAAACCGGTAGATTACCGAGCATTAGAGGTCCTTATAAGAAGAAGAATCGGTTGTAAATATCAACTTGATACGTTCTTAATAGATTGGTCATTCTCGAAGTTCCTACAAATCTTTTGTTGGTCACAATTATATACAAAGACTGATTCTCCTATTTATTGATCACATGTATTCATCGAGATTTCGTTAGCTATTTCTAACGTTCTATCTTCTGTCTATTTTCTAGTCTTGTATTCTATAACAATTGTAATATATAAACTAAATAACTGATTCAAAATTATAGCGGTTCTACTTTGAACAATTTAATATATGGATTACATTATGTTTCTATTATTTAATTATGATCCAGTGGAGACTTCCTGGAAGAATCAAAATCTTCATCTATGCTCGATACTTAAATCCACTGACGTCGAACGGGTTTGGGCGAGTTACGCAGATGTATTTCGTTCGAATTCTCTATTTCACCAGTTTATATGTCCGCACCATTTGCAAAGGCATAAACCAAATAAAGGTTCAAAAATGTTATAAGTACCCATGCAACAATACTTGAAGTTCTAAGAAATACTCCGTTTTCAAAGGTAATCTTTCTAACTGTAACCTCGTTAGTTTGCAATTGCTGGTGATCACTATTCAATAACAAGGTTTCTTCGTTTGCAGTATTCTTATCAATAGAAGTGTCATAAACCATCATGTACTCCTTTTTGCAAGTAAACCAAATTAAAGGAGCACTGACAATTGGTAAGATAAAACTCAAAACGACTTGAGACGAATTCATAATTTTTGAAACTCCTTCTCTTCCTAAAGCAAGAATAACCACAAGAACAGGTATAATTGCAATAGTTCTGGTAACAATTCTTCTGATCCATGGTTTGATTGTCCAGTTAATAAACCCTTCACTAATAATTTGACCGGCCATGGTACACACAATTCCAGCACTTTGTCCTGAAAACAACATTGAAAGAGCAAATACCAAACCAGCAGCAGGAGAAATATAGAATGAAAGCATTTCATAAATAGATAATAAGTCAGCATCCTTTGCATCGGGTTTTCCAAACAAAGTTGTACCAGCAACAATAAGAATTGCTGAGTTTACAAATACTGCAACAATAAAAAGGGATAAAACCAACTCTGTGTAAGAATATGACAAGCAATACTTGATTGCCTTGTAGGAAGGTTTATATTTGTGAGAAAGACTTGCACCGTCCGAAAAATTCAAGAATTTATTTGTTGTGGCTGGTAAGAGTTCATCCAGACTATCATCTTGGGTTTGCAGATTATCAACTACTCCATGTTTTTCATCAAAGTCCTTCAATCTTGCTTGTACCAAGGCCGAACCCAAGAATAAAGAATGAGGCATCACTGTACTTCCCACTATACCACAACTCAAGAACAAAGCATTCAGTTCCTCAAAGATTCGCTTGCTCAATGGTAAAAATCCCTTCAAAATCGATCCTAAAGCACCTTCCTCAAAATCACATTTGAACAATTCTAAAATAAAACATACACATGTAGCAAACACCAAGATAGATACCAAAGTCTCAAATAATCGTGTTTGCTTCATAGTACCGTCTTTATGATACGCAAGTAAAACTATCAACACATCTAGAATTGTTATCAATACCCCGTACACTAAAGGAATCCCAAATAAAATTTCCAATGAAATAGCCGTACCAACTACCTCCGCTAAATCCGTTGCTATGATAGCTAACTCTGCACAAGCATATAATGATAAGTTGAGCTGATATGGTAAATGTAACCTACACATTTCCGCCAAATCCAAGCCAGTGATCGTACCTAACTTAACACATAGTATTTGCAATATAATTGCAAATAAATTTGCCATAAATATTATGAAACACAATTTATATTGATACATTGCCCCCGATGACACTGAAGTTGAATAGTTTCCAGGATCCATGTAACTTACACTGACGACCAACCCAGGTCCAATGAACGTATAGTATTTCTTTAGCACATGAATCGCCCTCCTCACGTAGTTAGAAACCATTGTGAATGATGAAAGTATATATATCTGAGGTGTTCTTCTTCTTAAGAGAGTGTTTATGAATTGTAGGTGAATGTAGTTTTGTTTTATATCGTATAAATCAATTGGTAGTAATTTTGTTTGCGAGAGGTAGTCTGGTGGTTTTCAGTTTGGGTAAACTTTTATGAGTCTAGGTGCGCGAGTAAATTACAAGGACTTAAAGTGAGCAAAAATGAACCAAGCCCAAATATATTTTAAGAAATTCACGTGACTTATTAGACCTATCATTGATCATACCAATTCCGAGACCAGCAGGGTAAGACGTATTGAGATATTGGATTCATTGTCTTACGATAATCCCGTGATATTTTCTTCTGTATGGTTAAATTTATAATTGGAGAATCTATTCTGATAACTCCCTTTGGAGAGATATATCTTAGGTTAGTTCGATTGGAGAGTTAGCTTATATATATGGTCGTGGGGTTACCATTATCCAATATCCAAATGTTTCTAGCCAATACAATAAATGGTTGTCTCTATAACGCTGATACATACACCAACTTGTTGAGCTCTAATTGAACAACCGTTTCTTTCGCAAGTCGAATAGGATAACTTTTGTAACTTAATTATCAATTCCAACCACATACTAGCAAAATTTGACAATGATCATATCAAGTGGATCAAAGATATTACGAAGTAGACTATTGGGAAGTCAATTGATACGTACTTTTCCGAGGTTCTCATCAAATATTCCTAGAGATGACATTGATACGTACAGAAAAACGACCTCGCTCGATGAATACTTGAATCTATACAAAGACCAGTTTCCAAAAGATCAAGCAACTATTTCAGCAATTAATAACTTTCAACTCCTTAGTAGAAGAAGAAATGAAATCCAGAATATAAAAATTGGGATTATGTATGATAATGAAGAAATAAGATCTAACTCCAAAGTCTTGGAATCTTTACTTTCTGATCCATTGGCTGAGGGCAATAAATTGTGGTTCGATGAAATCTCTTCGAGGAACAAAAGTGAACTAAATAAGTTCATATACGAAAGTGAGGAAAATGGATTCAAGGAAGAGGAGAACTCTGCATTCCATATTTATAAGATCAAATCACCGATTTTAAGTTCCATTTATAGAGCATCATACACTGAAACACTTGATGGAACGAAACCAAATGTTTCCAATGAAATTGAAATCATAGAACTTAATAATATTCAAGAAGCCAACGACTTAGATTTTATAATCAATGTCACCAATTCATTATCTGCTACATTAAGCAATCAATCGATACCCAAATCTATTCAAAACAAAACGCTATTAACAATAATCGACAATCCAGAATATTCACCTTCATCCATTGAGTCGTCTCCAGTAACATTCGACCTTCACAATTTTGAAAACCACATAATAAAAGTAAATTCGCAACTCGCAAACTCGGGAACCGTGGACTTTTTAAAATATGATACTAAAGTATCGGACGAATTTATTGATTCTATCAAGAACAGCAATATATATGAGCTTTGCAAAGCAATTGGCTGGTATCTGAGAACAGACAATTTAACAAGATGGACATTGTCAATTATAAAGCACAATCTACTCACTTCGAGCTCTTCCGTGCAATCACTTTCATCTCTGTACAAAGAAATTAAAAACGATGATATCAAAAACTTTATAGAATCCGTTCATTCAGAATTACAGTATGATTTCATCCCAAAGACTGATAAGTTTTTTAGGAAGAGTTTAAGCTGGTGGAAGCTATACTTGAGGAACGACAACATTGAGTATGATTTAAAAGATTACTTCAGCAAGAATTTCATGATTAAAAGTATTGAAAATTTCAATTATTCCAAAGGTTTGATAGTCAATAAGATTAAAGATGGTGATATGAATGAAGAATCAACGTCTCCCTCCACTCTTCAAAATCCTTTAATGAACTTGAAGAATGAAATCATGAATGAAAAAGTGTCTACTGAACTCCAACCCCATATTTATAAAATCATAGGAACAGCACTTATAAATTATCAACTACCATTATCAATAATATCATTTTTATCTTACCAATACTTTGACTTTTCCTTAAACAGTGCAATTGCTTTGTCATTACTTGGTTGGATTGTTGGTTTCAACTATGTGTCCAAGAAATGGGAAAGCATTACAAGAAATTGGTTGACGAACTTGTATGAAACTATTAGACTTAGTTTGAACAGAGATTGTATTGAGAACGGTTTACTTAAGGAAGCAAACTTGAAATTTGAAGAGGAATTGAAGTTTGTAACATTGAAAACGGAGATTTTGAAAGGAATAAATGAATTTAAAATATAATCAGATCAAAGATCTGAATCAATATCAACCATAAATTTTGAGGAGGTTATCGTCTATCCAGGCAAAGGTTTCTTTTTACACTATGGTGGCTCTTTCTGTGACTACTAAACCAATGCATTCCCAGGATTGAGACTTTGTCTCTGTATAAAAGACTTAAATTATTCATGTCGTAACTACAACAATCAAAAAATATTACAAAACGAAGCAAAATGAATGTAAATTCAATAATAAATAAGAGTACGATGTACGATGCAATGATAAAGGTGACACGAAAGTCAAGTGTAGGATGATGAAGAATATCTGTAGCATAATATGATAAAGTTCATAGTATAGGATATTGTCATAGTGATAACGATAGTAGGATAATTGAAGTATCCACGATTAGCTAGGCCCCGTGACGTACGGCACCCATAATTTCAGAAATAGATTTCTGAGTGTAGTGCTATAGAATCTGCTAATTGAATCAGATCTCATAAAGCTAGAGTCTAATCTTCATATTTCCTTGTAAAGATCCTCTCGATTGCTCCACTATAAAGAAGGTGGAGGAGCATCATTAGTTCTACTTAACTTCCTTTGTTCAATTTGCTGTTCAATTCTCTCGAATTCCTTCAAAGCCAACTCTTCTTCAGGATCTAAAATCTGTTCGACTTCCTTTACTTCCTCAATATAATGCATCAACATCGATTCAATACCATGTTTTAAAGTATCACCACTTGAAGAACATGATTTACAAGCACCTTGAAGTTTCAAGAATACTGTTCCAGTTTCTTCATCAAATCCTTTATATTCAATATCACCACCGTCATCTTGGATGGCAGGTCTTATTCTTGTTTCAATTAATTCTTTAATCATAGAAACTATTTCAGTATCATTGTCATCAAGAGCAGCTTCTTGTTCGGATTTTTCGATAAGTTCTTTGGTTACCACAGGTTCGTTCTTTGAGGTTAAGAATTTATCCATCAACTCTACTATTTCTGGCCTTAAATTAGCCCAGTTAATATGGTCTTGCTTATTAACAGTTAGGAAATTTGATCCCAACATGATTGATTTGACTCCACTGATTTTGAACAATTTTAATGCCAATGGAGAATGTATGGCTTGTAATGTAGTTGTAAACTCAAAGGTCTTGTTATCAAATGGAAGTATAGGACATTCTGGTGACACGAACTTTAACGCATTATCATTTGGTGTAGGGAATGTTTGGAAGGAAAGAAATCTTGTGAATCCCGAAAACCTTGCAATACTAGGTCTGAGAATATTAATATGTCTTGTTAACATATTGCTTATGTTTGTATTGATTATTATATTGAAAGGTAAAGAGTTTAGCAAGATGACTTATCTAGAATTTATAATCATCTCCGGAGTTTCGGAACCGAACTTTTTCGAGGTCGTGTGCAAAGGTCAGTTTTACCCCAAGATTGATGACAAAATGAAAGAATATGATTGGCTGAATAACTGTATTATGAAGCCACTAATACTAGTGACACCAATTGGACGTAGATATTTCTAGAAAACTGCTCTGTGGAAACTATTTTCTTGGGAGATCTCGTCAAAATTTAACAGAATTTTCATGGTGCTTTGCTCTTTTATGCCAGCTCGTCACTTTGGATGCTAAAAACATTCAATATCTCTTGCGTAATTCATCCAGCTTCAATATTGCGGCCCAATTTACAAAATTTCTGGGTTCTTGCTATAACTTCCAAGAGTATTACTATTTTTGTAATATTTCGCAGCCAAATCTAATGATATTACTCTTCGAATTTATTTAGGAGAATACCATATGTATCCTTTACATATCACAGATCCATAATCAGCAGATTGATTATACTTGTAAATATTTATTGCTAACAATAATCTATACAGGTATAAGTTTTTTTTTGTATTTTAATGTTTAATAGAAGTAGTATTTTGCTACCGTGAAATCATATGATCTTTGGTAGAAACTGCAGTACGGAGCATTTAGACAATAGTGCATCCGTTTGGAACAAATCCAGTCTTAAATCTGAAAGCACGGTTATCTTTGCTTGCGTCTTGAGATTTAGTAGAAGTAGTAGTAGTAGTTTGTTGAGCGGCCATTGTAATTGTTTGTTTTGATATAGAACAGAATTTATTAAAGTCTGATTAATTGATGGGTATTTATACAAAGAATGGATTCGTTAGATTAGTGATCTTTCGTCTTATTCGTTATTGGTATTGGTTCATGGCTGCATATGTTTCGAATTGATGAATCTTACTTGATTAGATTGCCTCAATTAGTCTCTCAATTGCTTACATATGCAACAACCGGTCCAGATCTATACACATTCATGTAAGAGGATACACTTAAATGCATATTTTAAACATTTGCATGTAAAAATTGCACCTTGGAACACATTTTCCACATTGCGAATGCTTATTTAGGAAATTTGCAGCCAAATTTTGAAATTTGAAATTAAACTATTTCGAATTATACTGTTTGAATTCTTAATCAAATTGATTTCTTGTTGCTTTGAAGTGCCGAGAAACGACAGTTCTGTGTGTGTTATTGCTCCTTTTGCTTGTTTCATATTGTTCATTTGCTGGTTACCAGATACCAGATACGCAGATTACAAAAATGATTTGAGTGGACAGTGAGATCAAATCGTTTCAATACGAGCCCTTGGTTGTGACTTACCACTTTGACCATCTACCACGCTTTTATTTACAATGTATTGTTTGGCAGTATTATCCTAATTCTCTAATTGTGTTTGTGCGACTTTTTCATTTGCACCCAAGATTCTGTGCCTGCAAGGTTAATAGATCCATAAAACGTTGAAAGAGTCAAGTTATAGCACCATAAGTGTGATTCTTTTATGGTAAAATCGGTTATTTCAAGTATCACAAACACGATAGTAACTTAAACCAAACATAGATGGTCCCAATCATAAAATCATCTTCAATAAAATTGGCAGAATTTTGAAGAAATTTTCCATTTCTCTCTACTTGTCAAAAAATTATCAAATGATCCGGTCCTAACTTTAGTATTAAACTTTTGAACTTTATAGTAGATATCTTGTTGTATTTGAAACTAATATATCTACTTAAATACGAAGAAATTAGAATTCACTGTGTACTTAGTTGGCAATATGACTCGCTAATGTAAAGACACGATCGTCGAAGGTCAATAAAGGCCTCACCCAATATATTACGTGGTATCAATATGACCTCCGATGGAAAATCGCTTCCTTAGTATAATCCATGTTCTTTTGGTTCACCTTTTCGATGTCACAGATAAAAGATAAGTTCACTTCTTGACCACTACAATACTTCCCTAGTCTCAATCAAAAGTTACTTAGATAAACTCTATATGCTGTTGAGTATACTCTGCACTAAACACCTCTATGGTATCTCATTAGCTCATTGATTCTTTGACCCCTAATGATAAAAGAACCCCAATCAAGACAACCAATACAATCTTCCAAAGTCTGATACAATACTTGCCCTTCCCTTTCCAATTCTTATTCCACAACCATCCTCTCGAATTTTCTTTATAGTCGGTCAATTCCTTCAAAAAGGCGTCACTCATCTTGTCTCTACTGAAGATCTCCAAAACCCTCTTAAAACCATTTTCACCCAACTTCAACTTCGTCTCGTCATCATAATTGAAATAATTCAACAATATCTTTGACCATTTTTCAAAGTTTGGCTCTTCAGTAAAGCCCGTTGCTATATCAAGATTATCACCATCATAGTTTACAATTGATTCCAACGGACCACCATTATTCACAGCCAAAACAGGAGTTTTAAATAACATACTTTCCACAGGAACGATGCCGAAATGTTCAAAAGATGGAGTGTATAATAAAATCTCTGAGTATTTGATCAATGAATTTTTCAAATTGCTTCTAATCGATGGTAGGAATAAAACGTCTGTAGATGGTGGCATGATAATAAGTTTGCCTCTGATGGTGAAACTCATCAACTTCAATTCAACACATAACTTCTCCAAGTCTTTCAAATACGCTACGTTCTCATTAATTCTTGCGTCATATCCACCAGCTATAACCAAACGTAATTTGGATTTGCTATGGAAAGATTTTTTAAATTTGCAGAATGATCTAATAGCCAACTCAATATTCTTCTTTCTTTCAAATCTATTAATTGAAATGAAATATTTGCTGGAATTGAAAAAGTTTAACACCTCTTCATCGATATTTTTGTCTTCTTTAACCTCAACATCCACACATGGATAAATAGTACCCAATTGAATGCTTGATAAGTTTGTGAAAGTTTTATAGAAAATCAGTTTTGTGAAATTCGAATTCACGACGATTTTGTCACTTACACCAGTTGACCATTCTTCGATCAAATCAAATGGTAACCTATAAAGCTTTTTCAAAACCCCACCATCTTTTGATAATAGCAAATCTGGAAAATGACAGTAGAACAAGATTTTGCAATTCTTATTCACGAACACATTGAGTAATGGAATACAAAATGACAATTGATCGATAATGAAATAATCATAGTTTGATATTTCATTCGTAAGAATTAATCTAAGTACTAGATAAAACTGTCTTAAAATTGCAAACAATATATGAAATTTCTTAAGAATTGAAGTTGGCAAGAAATCTCCATAAACTTTAACATTTAACTGATTACTCGAAACTTCTTCAAAACAATGGGTTTTATCACAATGTGAGGTATAGATTGTAACATTGTGGTTCTTTGATTGTAGACCAATTGCTGCATCAACAACAAGACGTTCTGCTCCACCGATACCTAAATCGGGATGAATAAATGCTATATTTTTGGGTGTGGAAGGCAAATCGTTTGATAAGCCCTTCAAATCTTTGAATTTTATATCACTGACATCTTTGATATCTTTTGACATACCTCAAGATGTTTATGGCGAAGATAATCGTGGGTTATATATTAATTTTTTGATTTAGATTTTGTGAGAATCGCGATGATAAAGAACAATGAAATTAATTAAATAGCAAGTTTAGTGAGAGAAAAGACGTATTATCTAATGGGTGAGAATATTAGTGGGGAGAATGAAACATTCTTTAAACTTTGACGTTTACAGGGATAAAGTATTGCCATTTGTTCTGGCTCACCACAAATCGACTACATTAGACGTCTCCTGAGGCTACATTTTCCGTGGTATAAACGATATTTCGAATTTGTTTTGCTTGATTTACGATACATTATTTCTGTATTCTACATTTCATCAAAACCTGGTGAATATATATCTACTATACACTATAATGCCTTGACTAATCAATTATAGTTCTTTTCCATGGAGAGAAAAACCCATCCAAAAGAGATCTTGAAATATTGAATTCTATGTCTTAATTTGGTAGATCCGATGACTGTGCTGTTCTTTCAACACAACTCTGCACTAAGCAGATTGGGCTTCCTCGCTCAACTTCTCCCTCTCCAATCTATTCTTCATTTTCTCTGCCTTTCTATCAAACTTGGTATCATCTGGGTTAAACCCAGCTTCGTCAGATCCCCATACGGCCCAGACAGGAGTTTCCTTCACATAATCCAAATCTTCGAAATCCTCACCACTTTCTAATAATTCGAAAAACTTTGGATAATCAATATGAGTATGCCATTTGCCGTCGATTTTGAATTTTGTATGGGCAATCAAAATACAACAAGAATGAGCATGTTCAGCCGCAATATCATAACAATGGCCTCTTGACTTCAATTCGTCAGTTAATGAAATCACGAATTGTTTACACTCATCGTAGAAAGGAATATTTTGCATGGTCAATGGATTTCCATTACCTGATGAAGAACCACAAAATGTAGCACCCTTTACTTCAATTTGAGATGGTTGAGCTCTGATAACCATGTCAGCATAACTTTCAATATCAGTCATATTGAAACCCTTAACCAAAGTTAATCTGAATACAGTACGTTGATGACTTTGAGTAGTTCTTAAAATATCAAGACAAGATATCAAACGTTCCCAGAAATCACTATTTAAGGGACGATCGACTTTCTTAAGATCAGTCTTTGTTGGAGCATCAATTGAAACATAAAGTTGAGTTACCTTACTTAACTTTGCCAAGTTATCAGGATGTTGAGCATTGCAAACCAAAAATGATGAAATATGTTTCTCATGAAGCATGCCTACAAATTCATTAATGTGAGGATAGAAAATTGGCTCACCAACTAATGACAACGCACAATGTCTAACTTGGAAAGCCTCTTGAAATCTATCCATTTGGATTCCAGGAACACCTCTCATTTGTTTGATTTTTTGATAATGTCCTTGTAAGGCACCTTCCATAACTTTTTCAGGTGGATCCAATTCCCATCTCCATTTCGATTTAGCAACTGGGTTTGTACCATGTCTCCAGCAGAATACACATTTGTTGGAGCATGCAAGGGAGGGCGTTGTTTCCATACACAAATGTGATTTGATACCGTAAAACGCAAATTTATAACACGAACCTCTACCTCTCAAAGCACTTTTGGTCCATCTACAAATCTTCACACCAGAGTGTGATCCCACAATCGTATAACCTTGCTTGGTTAATGTTTTAAAGGTTGGGGAATCTTTTGCAACCATTTTTTTTGTTTCAAGCTCTGAAGAAAATCCAATGTTATCTGTCTTTCTTATAATGTCTCCCATGTCCTCAACATCCACTAAAGTATCAGCATCATCTTCTTTACCGTCACTGCCATCTTCCTTATCACTGTCGTCAATGTTTTCATCTAAGTAAAATGGTTCATCATCAGCCATCAACCCAGCAAAGTTCTGGATCCATTCATTGGCTCTTGGTTCTCCTTCATATTTCATACAAACTTCTCCAACAGGGAACAATCTTCTTCCTCCTAATTTACCCATCCATCTATCAACAAGTTTTGCTTGATAGCAAAACTTCTCACCGTCCCAGGATTCCGAATCACCCAACCCTAAAACTGCAAATCCCACAAGTGATGATAATGGGTACTTGTCAACTCTGAAATCTTGGTATGTTTCTCTCAAGTGCTCTAAAAAGTAATCAATTGGAGAGTCGGTTTCATAAGATGGAAGCACCAATAAGTATATGCTCTTGACTTCTTGAGAATTTTCTTCAAGTTTTGGAGTTTTCAAGAAAAATTCTTCAAGGTCATCCACGTCATCATCAAGACTCATCATTTTAGGAGTTCTCTTTAAGTTAGGTAAACTTTCAAGTTTTTCAAGAAGAGTTTTGGCAACTCTATACGATGAACCAGTGAGAGTCGTGTAAAATATATAGACTTGGGAGTCTAATAAGTTTATAGTTGATTTGGTTAATGTTGGATCAGCATTCAATGATTGTATTGGTTTAGATGCTTTGAAAAGTTTAGGAGATCTTTTGGCTCGTGATTTGATGGCCCTTGGGATTTGTGATGTAGTTGTTGGAGTGAATGAAGTCGAGGTGAAATCAATAGCATAAATTGGAGATTCAGTAGATTTGGTAATTGGCTTCGATTTAACCTGCTTCTTAAACGACTGGTCGAGTGTTGTTTTAGAAGTCTGGTCATTTGAAACTTCATTGGTTGTCTTGACATCTTTTTTATTTGATTCTCCATAAATTACAAACAAGGCGATGGCCCCTAGTAAAATAGACCATCTTCCCCCGGAAAATTTATAAAGAACACAGCATACCACAAATAAAGCAGTTCCTGACATCATAAAGTTTTAAAAGTACAAGAATTCTCTTTGTTTACGCTCAACATGGGAATATATGGGGAGTTGAAAAATTTAAATCACTTTTGGCAGCGATGATTATACCTTAATTATATACAGGACTAAATGTAATCACAATAACAATTAGCGGAGAGTAGTGAAAAGGTTATTGGAGCGAAAATGAATAAAGGGGATACTATTGGGTTAGGATAGGGATTGTTCAACCAATCTCCATGAATTCTATTCGGAACTCCAAATAAAGAAAATAAACAAGTACTTTTCAAACAAGATTGTTCTGGTACAATTTGTCACATCTAGTCGTAGTATATTGTGATAAATTTAAGAATGAAATCATAACAATTTGATCGTGAAATTGTTAGGATGCAAAATATTAGACCAGAACAAGTTCCTTAAGATACCAACTCCAGAGATGATGTAGTATTGAGAGAACCAGTTCCAAATATCTACTCAAATATATATGCAGTATTCTTGATTATCGATAGTATCCAATGGCAAGGCATCGCTGAATTGTTTGGAATTCCAAGAATAGTGAAAGCAGTAGGTTCTTAGGTATTTGGATAATCAACCACACAGTTGAGGTGACATTCTTATTATAATCACAATTTACGTTTATACCAGGGTTTCTCTTTCTTGGTTTTGAATACTGACCCTGGAAACTGTGAAGTATGGGGTATCGGTATCAGAGGGTCAACATGGTCTTGATTATTTGTGAAGAAACATTATCAGAGCTAGATTTAAAACTATAATTTTAGGACCTTAGCTAAAAGTCCGACAAAATCATTTATGACAATAACCCTTGTCAGACTTCAGTCAAGTTTACAATAACATTTATTTAACTTCATCTTGCTCACTCGCTGTTATTCCTCCTTACACCAATTCTCTCATCCCTAGTCACACTCATCACCCCAATTCCCTTATAATTTACCAAACCTTCAGATGCTATTTGTTCTTGTCTATTAGGTCCTTGATGTTGCGGTTGGAGATGCTGCGATTGTTGATGCAGCTTTTGTTCTTGTTCCATCTCTCTTGCTAACTCTCGTTGTTTCTCCAAAGAATTTCTTTCGAAATCATCGTCATACTCCAATATGTCCTCTGGGGTGAGTTTGATCGTTGTGGCGGGTCTTCGTAACATTTGCGAGTAGAAAAAGTGTGCGATAGGGAATAAGGAATTTAAAAAGTCTTCGGGACGTATAGAAGAATTGCCAGTTAGCTCACTTGAGAAATTATCAAAAGCGTTGATTGCAGCTATCAATACTCGGTTATTAATGTGTTAAATAATTGTCAATAAACAAAGCGACATTCTATTCTGCGACATTTGATCACACTACCAAAGGATAGAACCCGTATCGGTTATCCACTGGATAAAAATCTCAATGGTTCTTAATTTCTATGTTGTAGGGTATCCTTGATCTACCAGTAGCTTATTTAGAGGTATTATATATAATATTTTACACTGTACTTCCCTCAAGTTTTCAAACTGTACCTATTCTCTACGCGCAACTGTCGCATGTCGCAGCGCTCAATCGTTCAGTGAAACACCGCTCATCTTCTTCATAAAACATAACACCAACCTATATATAACCATCTATCCACATCATCACCTAGATCACCCTCTAGGTATCCCTTTCACTTCAATTTCCAATACATCTAAACTTCCAAACGACATTTTCAGATTGTTGTTTCCTCGGCTTTACTAGAGGATGGTACTGGATAGGTCACAAGAAGTAATTACATTAAGTGCGGTTAATTCACTTAACAACACAACCAGTCAGTCAGATCAAGCAAAGCCATTCATTTGGAAGGAGTTTGGAGTTTTTTTAAACCAGAGAGTTTCAGTTTCTAAGCGGTCAACACAAGCAAGCTCAACCAAATCTATTTTAATCTCGAGATCTTCAACCGATAAATCGTTCTTATCCCAAAACATCAAGTATAAGATCTGCAACTCTTGTTCTCGACCCATCGGTGAAAAAAGTTTGGCTAGTCACTATATTAAGTGTTTAGAAATGAAGAATAGAAAAGATGGCGACGAGTCGGGGAGAGCAATGATGAAAAGGAAGAGAGGGAGAGGCGGGATTTTATTAGATATGGAACCAAGCTCAGTGGACTCCTCAAGGAACACAACTCCAATTCCAAGTACACCAAGTTCAAATACGGTAAAACCAAAGAAGAAGTACAAGAAATCACAGAGTCAAAAGGAAAAGGAAGCGGCCAATGCAGCCGCTGCAGCCGCTGCTTCTTCGTCTACTCCCACGCAAACAGTTAGTAAGAAACTTCCACCAGCAGGTCCTGGCAAGAAGAAAAAGCAGTCGAAACCAAAAACTGTAGCAAAGCCAAAAGGACCCGTAGATGTTGAAAAGCAATGTGGTGTACCATTACCATCAGGCGGCTATTGTGCTAGATCTTTAACATGCAAAACCCATTCGATGGGTGCAAAAAGAGCTGTATTGGGAAGAAGTGCTCCCTACGATTTGTTATTACAGCAGTATCAAAAACGTAATCAAGCAAAATTGGCCGCTTCAAACGCTTTAGCTGCCCAAAGGCTTGAGAATGCTGAATTCCACGGTGGAAGTGATCCAACAGGCGATGATTTAATGAATAGTTATAATAAAATCCTCGATCCTGATGAAGAGACTCATTTGGTTTTAGAAGGACTTTCCAAGAACAATCCTATTCCTTTAGAACGGAAGATCATTCTTCCTGTGAGAAATCGTCACAGATTCTTAGCTTCACGAGAATTCTATGCAAATTCGTTGATAATTTCAAGCAATAATAGTGGAAATAATGCTTCTAATTCCAATTCTCAAAATGCTGATCAAACTTTGGCAAATCAAGCAATTTCAGGTTCTATTGGTGGCTTACAGGGAAGATGTGCTTTGATAAATGTGGATGCACCTGCCAATGGCGAGAACCCTTCAACTCAAGCATTTTCTGCTATTCCTGGTGAAATGTATCAAGTAAGAGCACCGCTGAAGGCAATCTTGATGACTTCACAATACAATGCTCTACAACAACAAGCTTTCCAGCAACAAGTTTTGAAATTCCAACAACAGCAACAACAACAGATTTTGATGATGAAGCAAAAACAAGCTAGAGCTTTACAACAACAGGCTTCGGTGCAAGTAAACCAACAGTAAGTGTATATTATGTAATAAAGAATAAGTGACCAGCAGGCTACTAGTTTACGCGTGTGATCTTACTTGTAATTATCTCGAGCCAACTATTCGAAGAGCGTCCAATGGGTTCATTGTTTTTATTTTAGAGAACTAGTGGTGGTTTCGAATATTTAGGTTTGTATATTGGAAGAAAAATAAGCGGAATATTAAGGAGTCAAGACTGACGGCAGAATATAAATATGCAGTAAATGAAGTAACTATTTGAGGTAGAGACTCTCTATAAATGATGATATCAATACGTTCGTCTCCATATTGGAGCTACAAAATGGGTGTAACTTTCGACTCAAAGTTATGAACGAGGTTCCTGTGGAAAGAATGGTTTGTTTGCAGTGATCCACGGATGGGCAAAGACTTGGGTCAAGGAAATTCGGTTGTTGGGGTCTTTTTGAAGAAGACTTGTAATAAAATCACCCGCAAGAGAATCAACATATGATGGGATACGAAAATCGACTTTTGCAATTCGCTTATAAGTTGCATTTTTATCAACCTCTTCAAATGGGGGTTTCCCAACTAGAAGCTCATAGGTTAAAATTCCAAGAGACCAAATATCGACATGATCGTCGTGTTCATTGGACTCGATCATTTCAGGTGGGAGATAATCTAAAGTACCACAAATAGTCAATCTCTTATTTGAATTAGAGGGACGATGATGGACCAGCCAACCAAAGTCACTGAGTTTAATGGCATTATTATGAGATACCAAGATGTTTTCAGGTTTGATATCACGATGGATTATGTGCTTAGAATGAAGGTATGCGAGAGCCTGAGCGACTTGAAAAATGTAGTATGCAGCAGTTGGGGATTCAAATCGTTTAGCCCGCTTAAGATGTTGGTATAATTCTCCATGAATAGAATACTCTAGGATAAGGTACACATTTGTTTGGTCATGAAAAAACCCGTAAAGACGTGAGATCTTAGGATGAACGAGTTTGGCCTGTATTTCGATCTCACGGCGAAAGTTCTTTTCAAGTTTTAGATCCACAAGATCTTGCTTGGACATGACTTTGAGTGCCACAATATACCCGGAAGCTAAATGTTTTGCACAATAAACTTTTCCAAGTTTACCCTTACCAAGTATACGTCCTATTTCAAAATCCGCAAGAGTGAGACTAGGTAACACCAGTGAGTTTGAAGAAGGGGGATAGCTTGATGTCCTAAGGGGACGTGTCTGATGGGATGAGTTGCGAGGGTTGGTATTTGCTTTGGGATGTTGTGTAAGTGGCACTGTCTTTGATGCGTGCTGGGCGTTGGTATTCGTCCTTATGCTATTTGATTGCGTAGTCATGGAAATTGGTTGCGATATGGTCTTGACTGGGTTCGAAACTGTCTTTGACTGAGTGTAACTTGGTCGGTTTGGTCTGGAATTGGTATGTGAAGGATTTCCAGCAACGCCAGAATGACTTGGTGTTTTTGAATAGCTTGGCCTGTTTGAATTCATACGTTTTTGACTTGCTTGGTTCGGAGTCTTGGAGCTTGCGATTTTTGATCTTAATGGTGTTTTTGATGTCTTTGCAATTTTAGATGTTACTGAACTACCTCGTGACTTCGGAGTATGGCTTGGGGATTTTGATGGTGATGTAGGTGTGGAGCGAACGGGTAATTCTACCGCTGAAACCGATTTCGAGACCAGAGTTTTCATCAGTCTTGAGTTCAAGTTCAGTCCAATCGGCATATTCAGAGTCGAGTTTGAGTTTTTGTTGGTAGCTAGCAGGGTTTTTAGTATAGCGCTAGAGCTATCCTGTCTCGCGTGCTTCATAACAGCGCCGAGCTTCATCTCTTTCGGAGCGTCTAAAGTGTTTAACTGAAACTTTCCAAGTGGTTTTCTCGTGCCATTTACTGGATATGTTGATCGAGAAAGAGATTCCAGTAGTGACTCCAACCGATTCTCTATCCTTTTGAGCAGATATGACGTGGATGACATTTTTGGTGATGACATCTGAGATGGTGGCACAGGGTGTTAATTCTTGAATGGGTTCCTGGTTTTGTTTTGATTTCGAGTGTTTTGTATTCAAAACGGTACACGCACGAGTTTTTGCAACATGAGTAAATCGTTTACAACTGTTTGTAGGAAGGTATGTGATCTTCGATAGACGGACTGGGGTAGAGAAAATGGACTGAGTGGAATAGTAGCCAGTTGTAGGTTGACATATAAAATTCCCAGTCGTTTTCCGACTAAGTATGTAACATCAATGGGAAGAATACTACGGACTTTGCGCGCCATATATTCTACATAAGTGAAGTAATAGTCGGGAATTTAGATACATATTATTGTATCTGTAAAATGGGGGACTTCTCATAATTGGCCTATATACTAGAGACGATTCGTTGAGTTCAAGTACATTCTAGACTCCTAGAGTAAATGTCGCGTCAATTTTCAAACATGTCTAAAATTGTCATAAACATATCTCGACCAATAATGTCGCAAAGAATATTCAATGTAGCATTGTCTATTGTTGTTCTATTAAGAAAGATAATATCCCCACTCAACTTATTTGAGTGGGGATATATCTTGTAATGTTCCCCGAACAAAGTGGATTCCATAAGATAATTGGTAGTTTGTTGGTGCTGCATACTAGGAACAACAACTATTTCGATACTACTGGCCCAATTAAGTGGCGTGATTATTGGCAGTGTAATCACAGTACATTTCACCTGGGGATGAGCTCATACAGATATTACATCATGACTAAGGTCTATTATAGAAATCCAAGATGCTGGGTTTTTGGTAATCTAGAGATTGTTGTCAAGTAGAGAACCAGTAGCAATTACAACGGTGTAGTGTATAGAGTGGGTACGCGGCTGGCGATAGATGTCACAACAAACGATTCATTCTTGACCAACAAAGCTAGAACTTGTCCTCTATTCCACCTTGCAAGGCATTCTTAAGTGGCGAGCAACCTCTTCAATGTCTGTAGATTTTGTAATCAAAATCATTTAATAAGCCCTGATACTCGGGAAATGGTTCCATTCCGAAATCCGGGTAACTATACTCAAAAAAATTTCTAACGGCTGACAAGGCTAACAAAAATTTAAAAACAACATTTCCATTATCCTTACATAGCCCTGTTAAGAATCATCTGATTCCGGGCGTTTTCTTATTACATTCATAGATGCCTCATGTTTCGCTAATATGAGTTCAAGACCAAAATATTGTATTGCCGCGCCGCCTTCATGCACCTGCATATACGCCCCGTCAAAACAGACTATCCCGTACGCGTAAAAGCTGTGAGATCCGATGACAAAACGAGAAGGGATACTAATGTATCCAAGAAGCAACGGGCCAAGAAAGGTTGACAACCAGGTTGTGGTCACATTTCTTTCCAAACTAGTTCAAAAAAGTGTAACAATACCGATTGTGCATGCATAAATGTAAACACACGGATAACACGGCTGAACGCACAATGCGGGATTGCAGGAGAAAATTTTGCGGCCGAAATACGCTGGCCGTGGGTACTTAATGTGAAGTACACCTGGCCTGAGGATCCGAAAGAAGCGGAAGAGAAGAAATTAATGTCATGAGAGTCTAATAAGACACCCAAGTAGTAACCCTAAGCTGTAGTCATGTAAACGGAAACAATTGACCCAACTAGCAACGAGATAACCAAAAATGTGTGATTACTGATTGTTCCATGAATCACTTAGCATAGCTCCGGATGAGTAGGGAACGGTTCTATAAAGCATAGGCTAAATTTGTTATCGACTATTGTCTATAGGTGTATGGTCACATATTGTAAGAATTGTATACATTCTTGTAGGCACATTCACTTCTTCTGTTTATTTTTATTCCGTCAAAAGAATGATAGCCCTACGCGATGGACCAATGCGGTCTAAGTACTACCCGGGTTAGCACTGCCGGATAGATAAACAAAATGACCTTGTTTTGGGAATGGGAGTATAGGTGAGAGAACTCAGATGAGTTAGAGAGTCATTACTATGGATGTAAGTTAGGCATCTGTAACTAAGCGGTCACAAAGCATGGGGCTAGCGCGACTCACAAAGTTCTTTCACCAATGGAGACGAACCTTACGTGGTACGGCGTGCTAATTATAGTGGCTCATTGTCTTGCCGTCAAAATGAAAACACGTCGAGATGAATTGGTTCCAGTAGTTCACAACAGGGAACAGTGGCTGTAACTGCTACAACATAGCCAACAAGACTAGCATAAGTAATGTATTTAGAGTGTAGACATAATATACTAGCAAATGTATACTGCTAAACCACTCGGCACGCTTGAATCAGAGTATAATTGCATTAAATTTTGCAAGTTGTTTACAATCGTGATACTGCGTAGTGGCTTCGTTGTGGGTTTTCGATGCTCGAAGTATAAATACCCCCGACGACCCTTTTTTTAAAATTTTTCTTCTCCCCAAAAATAAATATGGGTATCAAAGATAGAGTTAAGAGAGCTTCCAAAATTTTTAGCAATGAATCCAAGGAGGACTTAGCAAAGGAAATTAAGAAGAGTGAAAATGCAGAAGCCGAAGTTGTTGAACCAGAAACCAAAGCCGTAGAAGGTGAAGTGGCCGCAGCTGAACCAGTCGAAGTCGCAGCTGAACCAGTCGAAGTCGCAGCTGAAACCAAGCCAGTTGAAGAAGTTGAACCAGTTGTCGAACCAGTTGTAGCTGAAGTTATTGAAGTAGTTGAACCAACTGTTGAGCCAGTCGAAGAAGAAGCTGCTGCTCCAGCTGAAACCGAAGTTGCTGCTGAAGCTCCAGCCGATGCTGCCCAGACTGCCGAATCTGCTAAGGCTGATATCGAGTCTTCAACTGAAAAGGTTGAAAAGGCTTCCAAGAAGAATGATTTATTCAAGAGATTCTTAGGTAAATTTAAGAAATCCTCTGCCACCAAGGCATAATGCCGTGTGTAATCTAATATGATCTAATATACTAATTGTTAATATTGAAGTTTGTTACTTGTAGAATTTAGGTTCGCTTATGCTACGCTAGTTTGTTTTCTGAAATTGTTTACGGAATAGTTGCAACTGATACACAGCAGCATCCTGGTAATACAATCTCATACACATTTAAAATAGTGCACTATCAGTCTATGGTAAGATTATTAATTCTATCTACATCTGCTAGCAAGGGCTGGCTCAAGCTGCCACTGCCACTTTCAGTGAGCCACAAAATTTACGCGATTGCAAATCCTGTATGTAACATTTGACCAGGGCCACTGGCCAGTCTATGAATGCTTCTCTCTCTTTCCACGCAAGCACTTTCGGCACCTTAGCAATCAAGACAATAAAACATCGCTCTAGGAAACAACTTGAACCAAGGTGTTCCTTCAACACCAGTACCCGGTCCTGGCAAACTTTACTGGTTCAAATCACTACATGCAGTATGTTTATGTCATAACAAATACAAACAATTCACTGAGACGACGTATATCAAATATTTTAGGTAGAATACGGTGACCAAAACATTCTCCTTAGAAAAGATAAATGTTGTCGGCTAGGAATCATCAGGTGAACCAAATTTTGTAGCGTTGGACCTACGGTGTTAAGATGGTTCATGAAAAATTTGAGGGATATTTATGCGTAGATGACTGTAACTAGGATAAGAATGTGATCTTGAGGTTATCTTTGATGTGACTCTATTATGGAGATAAGAATTCCCCTCTTGTGAATCACCAACCACTTTGACGGGACTGGATTTGTCAGGGCAAGTGGTATATATTTGGCCCTGCGACTGCATCAGAAGCTGACAGTCGATTACTTTTTACCCTTGTATACTCTTCCCCGCCACTCCATTACGATTATATTATGCTTACTGTGTTGTGGAGAATTTATATTCTCCACCATAGTAATGAAAGGTCAGTGAATTTAACTGATCTTGGAGAATAATTTTTGACAGTCACCAACTTTAAATTGCAACGGCTTATTGTTCCGAATTTAGCCTAAATATTCGACGATTTAAATAGTTAGACTCTAAATCTTTTAGGATCTAAATAATCAGAATTCTAAATACTGAAGTCTAAATTGTAAACAATATTCACATCGAAAGAACTCTAAAGAGTATGGTGTCTCTACATATTCTACTATTTCTACATGTAGATATTGACATGCTTGTATCTCCCGATTTGTATATGAACTATATGGGAATCCATATATCTAAATGTCTAAAATGAAATCCATAATCTAAGATAATGTCAAGAAAATCTCCAAGACTATTCTCCAATGTCTTCGAACCAGTCGCCTGGTCTTTCATCTATAAACTTTTTCATTAAATCCTTACATTCCTGGTTTTCCACGTTAACCACTTCCACACCAACGGACTTCAATAATTCTTCAGCACCTTGGAAGTTTTCGTTTTCGGCAAGAACTACTCTTTTTATACCGTACATTATACAAGCACCTGAACACATGTTACATGGGGATAAGGTGGTGTACATGGTACAGTTTTTGTAGGCACTTCCTGGCAATCTTCCTGCGTTTTCTAAAGCCGACATTTCTCCGTGCAAAATGGCAGAGTTCTTTTGGAATCTCATGTTGTGTCCTCTTCCTAAGACAGTTCCATCTTCTGCTATCAAAGCTCCTCCGATTGGCACACCTCCTTCGGCATAGCCTAGATGTTAGTACTCCGAATAATGATAACTAGACAGGATTTAGTGATCTCCAATGAAATCTCGTGATATCTCTTGAATATATCTAATATCCCTTGAATATATCGAAATCTCGAGGAATTTCGAGGAACCTCTTGAATCTCTTGAATATTTGGAATATCTCGAGGAATGATGTCTGGCAAAATCTCGACCAAGATCTCTAGTGATCTGCTCAGGCCCGTCGTTTCGGTGATTCCAATGTCTCGCTATTTTCTATCTCAACTTACCCTTCTTTGCTTCTTCTAAAGCGATTTGTATTCCTTTTTGATCGTCAAATGGCATATTTCTGTATATGTGGTAAAGAGCACCTGAGAAATGCCTGAGAAATCAAAATGTTATAGTTTTTTTCGGTGACTCTGGCCCATCAGGGGAAGGGCTAACGAAACCGTTGAGTTAACGTTCGGGGTACATGTAGCGGTACGGGTGTTTACGGTGTATTAATAAGTTGCCTCGTTCTATTCGATGTGATAAGCAAACGATACGGCTTTAAAGATCGGTGCGGAATCTAATTACTTGTTCTATTTGTTTGCGGTACTGATTACTGGCTCGGGCCATATTTTTAGCCTTAATTTTGAAAAAATACTAACTAAGTTGTACGTCATATTCAAAGTTAATCGGCATTTGATAAAAAATTTCGTTTGTTCACTTGTAAATATTGATGTAGCCAGATCGGTCTCCCGACACAACCATTTCAAATGGTTTCGTAATTATGTCCAAATCGGTGATCAAGTCTTGATGTTTCTTGAAAATGTCAAGTTGTTCAGCCGCCAATTCATCGAGCTTGTATTCGATTGATTTTTTGGGCACCTTGGGTACAACTTTAGCCGAATTAAACGTCTCACTTACCAACGTTCGTGTTTGATAATTAAAAGTTTTGCTGATAAACTCGGTTTCATACTGATTGTTGAGAGACGTAGAGTCTGAAAAATTGTTAAGGTTCCATAAAATAAGTCTTTGGTCCCACGTAGAACTGAGGAAGTATCCACTGGAATTGCCTGTCTCGCGATGATAACTTAATGCAGTGAAACTTTTATCTTCGGGGCCAGTATCTTCGGATGTTTCTTCAAAATTGAAGTCCATCAACATCTCCTTCAAATCAATCTTGAATGGATCAACATTTATTTCCTTCAATGAATACTTCTTGACATATGGTGATGGAACCTGCGAACTCAATACCTGCTTGCATTCAAAGCAAGGAACTTCCCATATGGAAATATCCGATTCTTGACTTCCACCGATCATTGCAAAATGGGATACTTCTGTGTCTTGGTTACCATCCAACGAGTAATCGTGGGGTAACAATATCAATTTCTTGATCATGGATGGTTTGTGAGTTTCGCTCCCTTCTAATTCAACTCTCCAGCTTTTCACAAGCACCCTGAATCGTAAATCCCATAAGCACAATATGCCTTTGTCCGTACCTACCAAGAGCCATACCAGAGTCCCGCCCACTATGAATGTCGTAGGAACTCCAAGACTTAGAGGATTCTGGACGTCAAATACTCTTTCCATTCGAATAATACCAAAAGCAATAATTTTGGAAGTGGAGGAAATACCAACCAACAAATGTTGCGTTGGCTGTTCAACGAATTGACATTTCAAAATATATCCTTCACTTTGAGTATCCAAATCGTACTTTCTAATCAACTTGAGTTTGGAATACTTGACAATTTTCTTGTTCTTTCCTCTTGCAACTTCGATCTTAAATAAACGAACCACACCATCTAAAGTTGTCACTCCAATAACAAATCTATCTTTCAAAAACTTTATACATGTAATTGGCGAGTTGAGATTCATCGATAAACTGGAGTTTTTTACCGTCACAACCTTTTCCATTTTCGTGGTATCCCAAACTTTTAGTATACCAAGTTCTGACCCTGTCACAAAAAATTCCGATGTCAGACATACTTCGACACAATTGACAGAGTCAATTTCACCTCCAACGTTATTGTTGGAATTGATTCGGGCAACCAAAATCCCTTTTGGTTTCCATGCAACTTTTTCACCGGTATCTAAACTAGAAGGCTTTGATAATTTAATCGTGTGGCCAAATTCTGGAAAATCATTCAACTGGGGATCAAACTCCACGTTATTGAGGTAGCTGATAATAAAGGGATTGTTGCCCGAGTAACTGTGCTTTATGTTCGCTGTAATTATCTTGGAGTCGTTGACACTGTAGACTCTGTGTGCAGAATTAGAATCATTTGTAGCATGTTGATGTTTGTGCCTGTGTGTGTTCCCTGAAGATTCGTTGCTTAATTCCATTTCTCCAAATACATTTGCCTGCACTATTTGAACGGATGCTTTAAACTTGCTGAGATTAGGCAATATCAATGATTGGAATCCTTTCTTGGACTCGATATCGTGAAGAGAAACTGAATCGCCGGGATTCAGAGAAGCTTCTATACTCGATTCCGTCATTCGGGAGCCGGTTGCTAACGGTTCAGACTTATAACACACATCGAAGAATATATTTCTTGGTGTGATATTAATCACATTCGAGACATTATTAAAGTCAACCTCGTCTTGGCTTGTTGTAGCGGCCCCGTTGTACTTGCTATTCACGGACCGACTGACATGGTAGATATAGTCTCTCAAAATAAATACTTTCCACAAATCTCTGTCTTCAAGACCAATAGATTTTAATTTGATCAACCATTGCTTATCTTCAGGCGACAATGGAACGGAAGATATGTTGCCATTAGACAATGAGAAGTTGACATCACTATTCAATTTGGGCAAGTACACAGACTTCCCCATATTCTTGGAAAACGATACAAGTTTTCGCTTTGAATTGTTATTCAAATCGTTGATTGTAGAAAAGTTCTTTTGTTGCCAAAATAACGACTTTTTGGTAGCATTTAACGACCAAACAATAGCCAACTCATAAACTTTTCGAGAAAGAGCCTTCGTAACACAAGGGTAGAGTGTGTTCCATGTAATCTTTGACAAATCATACGACAAAAATCCCTTTATAATTGGATATAGAAAACAGTATCTATCAGCATCAGTTATATTGTTACTGATTGAAACAATTAAGCATAAAACAGACTGTCTTATCCATTCATTAGGATGCAATAGTAAATTGATTGAGTTTGCAAGCAATTCTTTATAGACTTCTAGTGCATTGAATTCCGTTTTTGGATTAATTAGTTTAGATTTGACGAACGAATTGAATATTTCCAAAACTTTTAGTACCACAAATTGTTCCAGATCACCCAACGCTTGAATCAAAAGTGGAAGAATGTACTGCTCAAAAGCAAGGACACCTACAAATGGCCCGATCTGTAGGACGCTAGACAAGAATGCCAATCGTAATTGATAATTCGAGTCGTTGAGGTAAGAAATCATATGCGGCAAAATGATATCATTTGTCTTATCCACTCCAAAGAACTCACACAATGGAAGAATATTGTTCAATAGACTTATCTTCACTAGAGGATTCTTATCGGTTAATAATGTAAGCGTGAGATCCTGAAATTCTTCATCTAGTTGTTCTTTCGGTATACTGAAAGCATTTTGAGTATTGAGCAGGCCTTTATCTGCAGAGCTTGTTTTGACAATGCCAGTGTATTCTTTTAAGTCGTCGCTTTTGAACGACTTTGACATTTGCCAGAAGTTCTTTGAGATTCCAGCTAAGTGCGGCAAGCATCTTGCTAAAGTTACCTTGATACTGGTCAGTTCAGAATCGGATATTTTCAACATCGATAGTGCCACCAATTTTGGAAGAAGGTACTCCAGAAACATCGGAACATCAATGGGAGTGATATATTTACAAGTCGATAAAAGTTTGGTTATTGAAGTTAATGCGACGCAAACCACTTTGGACGATGAACTGAAATTTGCTGTGGGTGAAGATAGAATTGGATTTTGTTGTTGCTCGAGCTTTGAGATGTCGATATATTCATCCAATAATGAAGAAAGGTATGGCAACGAACGATCTAATTTACACTCGTCACTTATTGTCTCTGATAATGCAACAATGAGCTCACATGCTTTTATCTTTGAGCTGACCTTTTTCAAAGACCTCATCATGGAGAATACTAATCCAAGAATGATCAAAGTCGCTTCTTTCAGTTCTTCTTCCTTCAAGAATTGAGATGGCTGAGTTGAGCAGTCTTCGTTCATCCCTGGAAATTTCATTTTGAGTATAGAATCGGGGCTTGTACCATTGGGCAATTCTTTGTATTGCAAGCCAAGAGCTTTTGATATCTTTTCGTAATCGTCATAAATCTTCTCGATTTTTAAATCATTGATGGAAACATTGGTGCCATCTGCTGGTACAACAAAGTTATTGTTATTATTCATATAAGACATGAAATCGAATAAGAATTCATAGAAGAAATCCGGAAAGCACTTGGAACGATAAGTATCAAGGATATGTTGAGCGCTTGGCCGTTTAACATGGTCCAATTGGATTAATGACTTAGCAATCTCCCTTATAGAATCATCTTTGATTGTTGACAAATCAGGGGTATATTCATTTTTCATAAATTTGAATAACTGTGATAATGTAAATGTAGGTTCTCCATCAGAATATAACTCTACAACAGAACAGCCCAAACTAAACAAGTCCATTTCATTAGTTATTCCATCTTTACCACTGTATTTTCCTTCGTCATTTATATTTTGGGTCAAATTAGACGTCTTTTTTGAATTGAAAAACCGTTCTGGAGCAATATAACATACTCTACGATCAGAACTATCATAATAAAACGAGTATTGGTTGGGGTTATCTTCAGGAATAAACGTTGGCTTGGTGAAGTTGGCAAAATCCGCTAACATCAACCAATTCCAAGATGTCACCAAGAAGTTTTCAAGCTTCAAGTCTCCATGGTGTATACACAAATCATGTAGTTCATGAATTATCTTCAACATTTGAAATACCAAGAAGGCTTTCTCTATAGGCTCAAGGAAAGGTCTGAGCGAAAGTCTGTCGTAGAGATTTGTCTTGACCATTTGACGAATCAAATATCCCGCTCGATCAGTCTCTATAAGTTGGTGCCATGGAATGATATTATTAAGTTGTGAAAGAAGAGAAGCCTGAGTTGCAAGCAACTCAGTCACCTCGCTAAGTCTTATGTTGTAATTTGAAGTATTAATCGATGGTTTGATAAGGACTTTGATGATAATAAAGTTCCCTGTAGCCTTATCAATTGCCTTGATTGTCTTTAGAAATCGGGAATTGTTGATCAATTCAACATATTGAAAGTTACTGAGAACATCAATATACGAAGATATAGCAACTGTCGGTGCAGATGGCGCCAATAGCGACAACCGAGCTCCCATACTTGTAATCTAAGTTACAAACAGTTGTGATTTATGACCTTCATTTTTTGTGTGTCGCGAAATCGCGGCCTGTATCACAAGCGATAAGATGAGATGAAATACTAATAGTGACATGAGTAGGAGAGATTATAATGGGATGTCTAGAGATAATGGCTCTAATTATGAAGGTATGCTGAAGAAACCACGGCTTGAAACAAATAATGAACCCCGTCGAGTTTACGAGGACCAAGTATTCGGCCAGTATCCCGCTCTACCAGTGGGGATTGACAATGATGAAGATGAAGATTCAAAAGATGTAATGCAATATTTAAGAAGTGTACGACGAGAAGCGGAGAGAGAGAATGTTGTATATTTTTCAGATAAAAGAAAACTCGAGGATAATCAAGTAGGTTTACTAGATGACAGAAGCAATCAGACCGAAAATCCACAAGGTCATGTTGAAGCTAGTAAACTACTTGAGGTAGGACAGGAGGACGAAGCAAAGTTCAACCTCTGGCAAGATAACTTACTCTCTAAGTTTCTTGACCTTAAACAAACATTGGCTCAATATAACTGGCAATCAATGGCTGTTCAAAACGTACATCTTCCAGAAACTGCTGTCCAATGGAGGAAATACATACTAGAACACAAACCATATCCAATCCAGTACTTTTATACTAGAATTGATCGTCCCACAATCTTCAAGTTGATTGTGTATTTTACAAAATGGCTAAGTGTTTCAACTAGTTCAAACCTCTCGAAATGGATATGGACCATATTCTTACGAATGGACAATCTTCTAGATCCCAACGAGTGTTCGGTGCTTCGAGATTTGGGTAAAAAGGCCGTGAAACTATCTACACGTCTTACAAGTGACAATAGTAGCGAGGTATCGCAGTACGCTATAGACATGATTATAGTGATAGTTGGAAATTATTATGGCCAAAGAGATTTACTTGGTTCAAGATGTAATAGTACCGGTGGCGACGTGATCTCAATCTAGATGATCCTCCTATGAGTATTCTTTCTAGATATCTTCTTCCTAAGAGTATTCTTTTTAGGAGTATTCTCCCCAGATTTCTCTCTGTTATATTTAGATATCTTCATATCTCGACCTCGCCGCTTTTATCAGGGTTTTCTAATATTCTAGAATCTGATGCTTTTATTCTTAGTTGTACTTACCTGCTTTCAATAAACATCTTGGATTCTCCACAATTTATAATTTACCCTCGTAGTAACTTGCCTTGGTGGGGTCTGTCGTGGATCTTCACCAATTTTCCTTGCGACGTCGAACATAAAAATTTAAGAATCTCATATACGAAATCGTTAGATAACAGCACACTAAATATGGCACCTAAAGCTAGACAAGAATTGGTTATTCCGTAAGTAATTTACTACTTACTCTTCTGAAGATTTGACTTCTTTTATTCCCAGTATGAATTGATTACTAACAAGCAGATACACTCACTTTCCAGCCAAACCAAGATCAGAAGCTGCCTCAGGTATGATCTCACAATCATTGCCAATGGCCGCTATGTTCATGAGAAACAAGTTGTTATCTTGGACTGCAGTCTTTTTGGCAGTTCAAGCTTTCATGAATGAACCTATTAATTCTCCAAAGGAATCTGAAGGTCAACCACCAATCTTAAGAGTGATCTTTGGGATCGTTTCTTTACTTACATGTTACATGGATCTTGTCTTCCCAAACACATCCTCAAACGCAAAGAGGGATATCGTATCTGATGTTGCATCCACTGTTGCCTCTACCGTTTCTGCTGCTACTTCTTCCTAATCGGAGTATTGTTCACTTCAAGAATCTTGAGGTTCCACTAAGAAAAGGATTCATCGTTGCTTAGCTCACACTATGAACTTCCATCCCAATGTTTTCATCTCGCAGAAGGTTTTCAATTCATTAAATATTTTATTAATCTACAGTAAGAAATATACGAAATTCTATTTACTCTATTCAGACCGAAATGTATAAGTTCCTTATTCCCAATTAAAAATAACACTTTCAGCTCCCTTGTAAGAAATGCAGATATTTTTTGACTTGCTATCCCAGCGGAGGTCACAAATACCAACCCCAGAATCCTTGACAGTGGAAGAATCGGGGATTTGAAAGTCATAAGCTCCGAGACATCTCAAAAAGTCCTTTGAGCTTTTTGAAGAGTACCGAGAAATGACTATATCCCAGATAGTCACTCTGCCCAGGTCATCTCCGATAGCCAAATACTTCTTATTGGGGGAAACTGCCGCGTTAAATATCAATAACTCACTGGTAACCTTCAACTTGGTGTCACCAACATACTTGAAGTTGTCCTCATTCTTGAATAATTCCGTGCTTTTAAGAACGTCTCCGGTTGATGCGTGCCATATATTCACCACCCCTTCCATAGATATACTCAAGAGTACGCCGTTTTCTCCTATATTGTCGAGCCAGAATAATCCAATTATTGGCGAGCTGTGTAACTTAATCTCCTTAGACTTTGTAGGATTCACATTGAGATCAAGCGAGTCTTGAGCTGAGCCTCTCGCCCATACCTTTATCGCATAATCGTAATCTGAACACGAAGCGAGTAATCTAGACTCCGTATTAAAATTTAAAATTGAAATCCCGTTTTCGTGGCCATGAAGGTACCCAATCGTTTGGACATCTTGTTGTGTGGAAGTTCCAAAGGCTGGTTTAGTGATTGAGTAAATTTTAATTGAATTTTTAGTGGTAGATACTGCAAAGCTATCTTCATTGAGCCAGCATGCATCGATAAACGAAGCAAGGTCTGCAGGCGAAGTTGGCAGTTTTATTTGCTTTATTGATGATAAGGTAGCTCCGTCCCATAAACCAACTTGATTGTTGCTATCAACGGATAATAATAGTTGTCCATTATCGCTCCATATCAAGTTTGTTATTATTGAAGGTTGTATCTTGTCCCTCGATTCGAGTTCTGGATTTGAAGGCACCAAATCTTCATTAAAGGTGTTTGCAATATTTTTCAATTTACCATCAGGAGACCATGCACGAAGCTCTCCGTTAGACCCAGCTGTTACAATCATGTTTCCCAATGGGGACCACGACACTATATTTATCTCGTTTTTTCTGTTCAACATATTTGGATGGTTCAACGTTACCGATTCTGCGATTGCATTATCTTTAATTGCATTTATCATAGCAACTGAATCTGCTCTACCATAGGCAAATACCTCCGATTGTGGGTGCCAGTCTGAAACTAAACTTTCGTCGAATTTGATGTTCGGCGTCATTATCTTTGTTGTGAACTCAATTTCCGGTTCTACTGCATTTTCAATTGTGTCGCCGTTAGCTTCCTCCATTTCCACATTTTCCTTTTCAGCTATGTCGTCGGACTTTAGTAAGTATTTCTTTTGCTCTTCTTCTTGTTGTTTCTTGGACTCTTCTAACTTGGACTCCACTAGTTCTTCCTGGATTAAGCTTCCAAAGAGCGTTAATCGTTCTGGTTTCTGTCCGGTTTCCAAGTCAGCTGCCGCTTCTGCGAGTGTGAATAGTATCCCCTTCTGTACAAGATTTACCAAACATCCTGCTGGTATCTTGGACTCAATTGGCAAAGGACTCTTCTCATACTCCTGACATTGCGAACCCTTCTCTAAAGCATATGCGGCTAGATCGTAACCAGATTCCTGTAGATATCTCCACACTAAGTAGTTGAGTTCTGTACTCGTTAGCGACATACAGAAATGATCTTGTTGTTGAAAGGGTAAGGTTAGCTCTCGCACCATTTGATTATGGTTCCAAGTTCAGAACAAAACTTTCTGTGCACGGACACTACTATTTTGATGTTTTGAGTAGAACGCCAAAACCATAATGGCAAACGAAAGTCGAAGGAGAATTACGCCGGCAATGGAATTGGATAACAAGAAATCACATCGTCAAAGCAGAGCACCGTGGATATCTGGTGCTGCTAAGGCTAACAATCCATATGCGGCCGCAAACACTTCCGCAATATCTGGAGATAATCAATCACTACAAGTACCCAGTAATCCACACGGTATTTCCAACACCAGCAGAAAGAACACACGAAGATTGAGTATACATGCATCAGCAGCTGCTCATTCTCTTGGAAGATCTAGCTCTCAAAACGCTCCGTTTGACGCAACAAGTTTACCTCCTGTTCCACGTTTGCCCAATCATTCAAACAAGCCAGACGGCGAAGATCAAAAGGATGAATTTATGAATATTGAAAAGAAAATCTTCCAGGATTTGGCCAACGGAACTGCGGCAGAAGTAGACGACTACTATAATTTATTGATAAAGCAAAAAGCACTTATCACCAGAGATATAAAAACCAACATTAATCAGAACCAAAAGAACATCCTTCAATTGACCAACGATTTGAAGGAAACTCAGGACGAATTATTACAGTTACGTATCACTACAAAGGATTTATATGAAGTTCTTGATCACTTTAAGGAATCTGCCCAGAGAAGATTGGATGTGGAGCTTGAAATTCCGAGCCAGCAGAGCCAAAATCAACCTAAACTGCAAGCACAAAAGAGAAAGGATCGTTCGTCAATATTGGTTTTGGAAAAGATGTGGCAAAGTGAATTGCAGTCTTTATTCAAACATGTGGAAGGTGCTTCAAAATATATACAGCCATTGCCTGGAAGGCATGTCTTGGCTGAAAGTGGAAGATGGCAAGAAATCAATATTGGAACTTGGAAGCCTATAAAGCCTGCGCATTTATTTGTCTTGAATGACTTATTGTTAATGGCTACCAAGAAAAGTTCTCAAGATGGCGGAGGAAGCAAATCAAGATTGCACGCGGTCCAATGTTGGCCCTTGAGTCAAGTACTGTTGGAAGAAATTCAAGCACCAAACCAAAAGGCAGAGGATGCAAAGTCATACATCATAAATATCAAATCCAAATCCCTCAGCTATGTTTATCAGACTGACAGATATGACCATTATCTCAAAATCATGGAAGCTTATAACAAAGGAAAAAATGAAATTCTTCAACAAGAAAGGCTACTAAACGCAGGCAAAGCCATAATTGATTCGGCGGATGCAAATGATGAGAAAAAGCAGTTGAGGGAGTCGTTCAGAAACTCGGGAATAATAGAAGGAAGTGTGATCGATGATGGTGGAAAACGTCTCAGTGGTTCCATCAGAAATAGTACAGACGGAGTCTTGCAGGATATTTCTGTGAGAGTACATTCCAGAAACCGTTCTCATGATTTTGGTGCAAAGAAGCTGGTCACCGCAGACAAGGGTCACTTTTTTAACAACTTGAAAAACTTGGAGGATAAACTTGATGATGTTGATGTAGAAATCGCACACAATCAATATTCACAGGCCGTCGGTTTGATTGCCTATATTGAGAACAAACTCAAAAGCATAGAATCTGCGATCAATGGAAATAACAACAGCAAACAAGACAATTCATCGGAAGAAGTTCAATTACTCATTGACGTCATAAAGTTGAAGATCGGCAATAGAAAAGTGAAGGTTCAACACGGATTGATTTTTGATCTACAATACAATATATCAAAACTAACTGAGGATGAAATCGAAAGTATAATCGTATTTTTCGACAGTTTCAACCAGTTGGAAAAGGGTATCTCGTCGTACTTGAATGCAATGTCGAACCATTTATCTTCTACAGTCACAAGAATGATCGTGGGAGTCCAGGGATCAACCAAGATTGATGTTGTAAATTATTTGTCCAACTTGGTGGTAATCAATGTCTCATTTATAAGGAGAGCCGTTTTGGTTTACAACCGCAAAATCAGCAACATATTGAAGAGAAACCAAGACAGAACGGTGGACTCTAGTGGATTGATCAACTGGTGCGTTGACGAAATCACCAAGCTAGTTCAACAGATAAAAAAACTTCTCTATGGAACCCTACTTACAGCTTCTGGCACCAATCCAGAAACGGACCAACCTATTCTTGTGGTCAAAGATGAGAAGTTGTTCAATGAATTGATCGAGGTTGTGGTACCACAATTAGATGAGCTCAAGGAAGTGGGAGTCAACGTTGACTACTTGTTTGAAGATATTCTCAGATTGCAAACGAAGTAAATGTATAGATGAAATATCCAGAAACTGTGGACGAAATCTCAGTTGGATAATTAAGGGTTAACATGAATTAGAAAATCGTTATAATTAATTCTAAAAGAAGGAAATGTGTTGCGGTTGATCAATATTAATGCAGAATTAAATAAGTGAATGAATATTTTGGTTAGGACCTAAAGTTTATCATACAATTTTCCCAAATCGTAATTGTCTCTAAAGTACGAACCTTTTCTCTTCAAGACAATCAAGGACACAGAAGAAACAGTCATAATTCCCATTAATATAGAGAACAAAACCCCGGGACCGATTGCTCGCAATAAGGGTTCGGCGATGAATGTTGCAATAGCTGCCAAAATCTGTCTGATCAAATTGTTCAAGGCAACTCCTGTGGCTCCTTTTCCAGGCAAGGTGTCTACAAGATATGTAACGGTGGCACCGATGACCAACATTGAAGCGAAACCAAAGATTGCGGTACCGATTAAAGGTACAAGCCAGAATTCGCCATACTTCAATGTCCAACCAAAAATTAGACAAGCTGGAGGGAAAAGAATAATTGCTGTCACGATATTCCACGAAATTCTCGATTCTGGCACCAATTCCCCATTATGGGATTTGGCATACGTTCGCAAAAGGTGATCGTTCCACTTACCTCCGATGATCGATGCCGCGACATATGTGAGTGAGTTCGGAATGTACATAAGCCCAATAATGATTGACGAGAAGTTGTATGGTTCTCTTGCATACTCGTAGGAGATTGTCATGTTGAAAAAGTAAATTACTGCAAAACAGACAGCTGAATAGGATATTACCAAGGCGACTGGAGGATGCTTGAGCAAAACGAGAGAATGGGTCGGTCTAATGATGCAGTCGTACATAGTAGTCTTAAACGAATCCTTTTGTGTTGGGTCATTTTCAAGCTCTGACCGCTTCAACTCTTCGTCAATGAGTTCCTGGGCAACTTTTCTTGAGTAACTCGATTTGTTGGTATTGAGTCTTGCGAGTGTAGGCATAAGTGAATCAACAACTGGACCTCCGTCCAATTCTCTTAATGATAGTCCCGATCTTCTCGAACTTATTCTAGTCAAGTTGGTGGCTATTCTCGCCAACTGTGCATCTGAAATTTGGTAGTTGTCGGTTTCTTCACCCATTTCCTTATTACCTACTTCTGAAGTGTCTCTGAGCATATCTCTGATGGCAGCCATGTTATCACCCTTTCTCAAGGTCTCTGGGAGACAAAAAATGATAAGAATAAGGTTACATCCAGAAAATATAACCATAAGCCATTGCGTCGCTCGCCAGCCCCAAGCTTGAGCAACAACACCTCCAAGAATTGGGGCCAAGAAAGGTCCACACAAAGGTCCAAGATAATAGTATCCCATTGCTACTCCTCTATCGTGAGGAGGAAACAAATCACTAATAGTTCCTGCTCCAACAGCCTGAACAGAAGCTGATCCTCCACCTTGCAAGATTCGAAGGACAATCAACGCGCTGATGCTGGGAGAGAGTGAAGTCCCGATCGAAAACGCCAAAAACATAGAAAACGAAATCAAGTAGATCGAACGTCTACCGTATTTCTCACTCAATGCAGACCACCAAAGTGGAAAGATTCCTAGAGCAAGAAGATAAATACCAACAGACACATTCACCATCGCTACCGATGTGTCGAGGTTCTCGACTATATCGTCAATAGCTGGTAACATAATAGAAGTACCCATGGGACCAGTGATTGCTGCAAACGCAATGATCGCGACGAGCAGGTACTTTATCTTGGGAGGATAATCTCTAGCATCATGGTACTCTGGAACAAGAACAATTTTACTCAACAACCCTCTTTTCTCCAGTGCAGGTACTCTATGTGACTTTTCGGAGCTTGAAGTTTTGGTCTGCTCGACCGGAGCAGTAGCTTCGGCATCGCATTCTGTTCCTGGGCTGCCTTCTACCCCAGATATGGCGTTTACTCTATTTGCGCTAGCAACTGATTCCTTTGACGACTCAAGCGAAGCTAGTGAGAGAATTTCAGAGAATGCATCTTCTCTATCGTCACCATCTGCGTGAGTTGGCCGAAATCTCGAAGGGTCACCGGGGTTAGAACCTGAGTCATCGTACGACTCTTCCACATGTGCTTGTGGCAGCAACGAGGCTGCCTCTGTGGCAATCCTTTCATCGTTATCCATTTGCTATTTTTTTCTAGAGAGGTATCTGTAAACAAAAGAAAACTGTGTCAAACATGAGGTCGAGCAACTTCGGCGGGTTTTCGGTTCCTACATAACTTTGCACCTTATACCCCAAAAGACACACCGGCGTGTACCAACCCATTTTCACCAATACATACTATATATGACGAAGACGCAACCTTCGTAAGCCCGTGTGGGATATTAGGGGGTATACGGCTTTTTGATATGCAACTCTAAGCAGCAGTAGTAATCCACAAACCCTAGCAGAGATATTCCAATGGGAGACCCTCTTAAACGTCTCTCTGTCTCGAGAGCTACAGCTCGGTTTTATTAATTAGGAACCGGATTCCGCGTTTAATCTGCATCGGATAATCGCAAAAGTCCAATTGGGAATTAACTCCGAGTGTAATCCCCATAACCGATGCTAACGATAGCCAGAAGTAAGATTCCAACCAGAGGTTGTATAGGCTCGATGTAAGACGTAGCCAAGTCAAAATAGAGCTTTCTTTGACTTCCACCATAAGCTGTCCGAACCTTAATCAAGAGCAGCGGGCCAGTCCCTTCTCCCTTCGCCACCTCTATATTTTTGGTTATTCACACAAATACTCTTAAGTCATGAACTCATTCCTCACCAGGTAATAAACTAAATCTGTGATCTCAGCGTAAACCTAAAACTCACGACATCTCGCCCCTACCACCCAAATCTCATCTACCGTACTAAACTCAACATTTCACTCGCCATAGTGAAAGTCATCACGCATTTTGAGCATCAAAACCCAAATTTAGAAAACCATTTTGCCCTCGAATCCAGTTGGTAACAATTGGATAGAACTTCATTAGATTTGATGGTGGAGATTTGAGGTTACTCAATTACAACTTAATTTACATTTATTACTTTATATACACTTGTTGGACGACAAGTTGAATCATATCTGACGAAGTTGTACAATGTCAATCAGAAATTCTTATCTAGTATCGATCATTAGATCGATGATCTTGGTCCCGTTTTTCATGATAGCTACACTTTCAATTCTCTTGACTCAGAAAGTTGGTCTATACTTTCTCGGTGGATATCCTGGCCATATCCAAGCATTAATGAATCTTACAAAGACTCATTTTGTGGTGATAATTACCTTTGTTGCCTCAATTATTAGCCCTTGCAAAGTGACAATCACTTATGACACCGAGACTTTACCAAAATCAAACTCCTTCAAAGTGGATTCGTCGGGCCACCTCCACTCCCAACTTTCTCCAAATTCAGTGATGATTTCAAACCACCAGATCTACACGGATTGGCTTTTTCTTTGGTTTATTACTTACACGTCACGTTTAAGTGATTCTGTCCATATTGTTTTGAAAGATATGTCCAACATCCCTGTCTTAGGGGCTGGGATGAAGAACTTCAACTTTCTCTTTTTATCCAGAAAATGGGAAAACGATAAAGTTATTCTTACCAACCAATTACTTTCCTTAGATGCTGATGCAAGAGGGTTGGGTCCTGCAAACGGTGTGAAACATATTGCCTCTGCTAACATTTCTGACTCTGAGGTTAATCGTTGGCCAGAGGGTGAGAATCCAAACAAAATCTGGCCTTACACAATTATCCTTTACCCAGAAGGAACCGTTCCTGCTATAAGAACTACAGGAGTCTCCAAGAGATATATCCAGAAGAAAAACTTACCTCCGTTAAATCATGTTTTGTTACCTCGTGTCCGTGGTCTCTTCCTTTCATTACGCAAGTTAAGAAACACCGTGCAAGTTGTTTATGATATCACGACTGGTTATTCAAACTTAACTGAAGACCAGTATGGAGAAGATGTGTTTACTTTGAAGAGATTTTTCTTGTTGGGAATTGGTCCCTCCAACATTCATTACCACTTGAAGGGATGGAATATCGCAGATATCCCCTTGGGTGAGGAAACCATCGATATTGATGACGCAAAGCCTGAAGATTTGCAAAAGTTTGAAGAGTGGCTTATCAAAATATGGTACGAGAAGGATGCCTTAATGGATGAATTCTATAAGAATGGTAAGTTCCCCACTCAGGAAGCTGTTTCACCGCGTTTCAGATCTGTAACGGCTGATTTCAAGCTCGGCAACAACTTGGAGATCATTCCTCCTTTTATCACCGCTTTCACTTGTCTCTTGCTCCTTAGACTTATGTGGCTATTTATTAGAAAGTTTGTCCTTTAGATAAATAGATTTGGGCACGTAGCTAATATCATCTCTAGAGAAAGCATACCAATTTCAAAAAAAGCACATAACAACCTCAATCTGAGCCACTAGCTTTTACTAGTAGATGACAATGCCTTGAGTCTAGTTAATCTGTAGCACCTCAAGACAAATCGAAAACTATAACGATTTCTTTTATGTAGTAAGACCCACATCTAGCTATTCTATCAGCATTGGTTAATCTATCAGCACTAGCTTTATTGATTTCCAAACATCTCACAATCAATAGTGAAACTTCGCACAAAAAATGGCTGCAAACTGTTTCACATTCTAGAATATATAACATATACTTCGTCGCTGAAAGTTGAGATAATTCACCAAGTATGATATTCTCAATAATCAAGCGGATTCCAAAGTATTTCGTATTTATTTCGCTTTTCGTGTCAACATTTCTTCTCAGTTTCTTGCTTCTAGGTTGCATCGATGTCTCAAATACGTACTCTCAAGTATTCCTTACAAAATTCCAATTCAACCAAAGTTCACCACTTTTCCCAAATATCAATGCTTCATATATAAGAGATTCAAGAAATAGCTCCCTTGCAGACATGTCCATAAGAGTTGGGTATCTTGGACTTTGTGTGAACTTGGCTGGAAATTTGACGTGCACTTCGTATTCTGCTATAGGTGAGTTATCAAATAGCACGGGATTAAATCTTATCCCTATTACATCCAAAGATAATGGAAAGCAGTTAAACTTGATCTTGTTGGCTGCGACATTCAATCGTATCTGCCATCCTCGTATTCTCATGGCTGCAGTCATAATGACTTTACTAATCCTTGCGATTATGTTGTATGGAGCACTTTATATTGTTCCTGGAAAGTTGATTGCACGAAAGATAGTGTGCTTTCTTTCGATTGTAAATGTTTTGGTATGGGGTCTTGGATCTATGTTACAACATGAAGCAGTAAATACTGCCTTTAAAATTATTGGGCCGTCATCAATGGGTCTTATTCAGGTTGTGGTAGGAAAAAGGGCAGAAGCAATGACATGGACAGCATTCACGTTCATTTTAATTCTGAGTATTGGATCCATTTTTCAAGTCTATAAAGACTTGAAAGTTGATGAAACCCAAATAGATATGAAAGTATAATTTTGATATTTCTTTGTTTGGTACAAGTTTCAAGTTTTTCAATTCTCTGTATAATAGAAGTTTCAAATTTATCGATTTTTGTCCAATTTTCAAAGAATTTCTTAAACTAGCCAAATTCAATAGTAGACTACGAGTAGTTACGCCAGCCATTCCATAATACTACGTTAATTTGTTGGTACGTCTTAATTGTCACATGTTTTATGATATAAATGAAGAATAGCTAGAATACTAGAATATTTCGTTTAATCAATTTTGAATCAATTTAGTACTCCTATCCAGTGTGAAATATAGCCGAGTATATCCCTCTAGGGTTTGCAATGTGTCAGGGTTGACAATTTGGTGAAAAATCGGTATTGATATGGGAAATATTGACGGCATCACAAGAAAATACTCCAATCAGTGTCACAAATTCTAGATTTGTAATACGACCTGAATTTCATAATAGGAAACATATCCAGACTCTTAGAAATCTTTCTTAGTTAATTTCGATTAGTACGTTTACTTAAGTTGTAGTGTCTCCCGTGTTAACGGAGTTGTAGTTTTGCAACCAACACGTCTCACGCGATTGAAGTCACGCGCAAGTCACGCGCTCGAGGTTTTACATAGCTTTCGCAGTTCCCACTTTTTTCATTTTTTCCAACAGTTCATATATTGTAAACAGATTGATTAAGGAACTTCACCTGCTTCTTGAGTTACAGTATGTCATATACAGCACAACTTGACACATTCGTGTCAAGGCTTAATGATAAGGCAGATTACAGAACTGCCCATTCAGTTCTATCTGAGTTATTGGACATGATAGAAACCTTCAATGGAGCTGCTGAATATGAATACTTTCTTAAGAACTTGGTTCCAATATTCATAAGAAACTTGAATGAAGTACCTATATCATTTTCGAGTCATTCCCCTGAACACAAATTAAGAAACTCCATATTAGAAATCATCCACAGATCAATTATGAATGAAACATTTCAAGCGTTTGCTGAGCAAATCTTGGATGCTTTAACAAAAATCTTGATCGATGAAAATGAAGATAATGGTGTTTTATGTATGAAGATCATAACCAGTTTACATAAGGCTTATAAAACAAAATTGGGTGAAAAAGTCAAGCCTTTTGTCGAGATCATTACTCAGATTTATGATAATATGCCAAAAACAGTCCAGGACATATTCAGTAATTCATCACCCACCAATTCCCAGAACCAAATTGATAATGAAGACGTTGCAAGAGAAATGTCTCCACCTTCATTTTCAGAAGAAAGTTCATCCAAAACTTTGAATAGGGCCATGTATTCGTTTAAAACATTGGCTGAATGTCCAATAACTATGGTTTCTTTATACTCATCCTACAAGACATTGGTAAGCACTTCTTTACCGATATTTTTACCGAAGATCATAAGCCTATTGGAATTACAAGTTGAACAGCAAAAGCTATACCGAGAAGAAGCTTCTAAAGAAGGCGAGATTACAACTTCAATATCTCCTAAAATAACAAACAGACAAGCTTATAGTGATTTTATTTTAGGTCAGGTCAAAGCTGCATCATTTTTAGCCTACGTTTTCATCAGAGGCTATGCGAACCAACATTTAGCTCAACAATCAAAAGTGGTTCCTGAAGTGATTTTAAGATTATTGCAAGATTGCCCAGCTGAATTGTCAGTAGCACGTAAAGAATTGTTACATGCTACCAGACATATCTTGTCTACTCCTTTCCGTTCCCAATTTATTCCAAAAATTGAATTACTTTTCGATGAAAAGATTTTGATTGGTGACGGTTTAGCTTCATATGAAACATTAAGACCCTTGGCGTATTCAACTGTGGCTGATTTTATTCATAACGTCAGAAATGAATTGACTCCAAAGCAAATATGGTCTACAGTAAGAATTTATTGTGACTTATTGAAAGATGATTCATTGGCTCTTACCGTCCAAATTATGAGTGCAAAACTCTTGTTGAATTTAGTGGAACGCATAATGAAATTACCAAACAAATTGGAAGGAAGACAATTATTCATGATCATTTTAGACTCTTATGCAAAGAGATTTGAAAGTTTGAATAGAAAATACGACTACATCATAAGCAAACATAATGAATTTGAAAAGAAAAGAGCTATAAAGGAAGCTGATTCAAAAAAGGCAATTGAAAGATACTCCTCAAGAAAGGTATTTGAAATACTAGAGGTCAACAACACCATTAAGCCAGAACCAAAAGAAGATATAGAAATGATAGATGAAGGCGAACCTAGCTCTCATCAGAATAATGACCTTTCTCCTGAAGTTGTTACTCCAGTGGATGCTACTAAAGAGAATGATGAGGTAAAGAAATTTATTGACCTTTTCAACATTGAGTCTTTCTCTCCAATATCTTCATCCCAACAAAATTCAAACTCTGATTTAATGAAGGATGCCCGTTATCTTTTCAGAACTTTGATGACATTCTTGAAATCGGTTATTTTTGGTTTGAAAAACTGCAATCCTCCTGTTCCACCGCAACCAACTCAAAGCGACCCCAATAAACCAGGCCAACAAATAAATTATGATAAATGGAATGATTCTGCGAGAATAAGATCTTATGAAGAAGTCAACATTTTAAGAGCTTTATTCAGAGGGGGTATCAGCTGTTTAAGATTCTTTTCAGTTACGAAACCCAAACCAAGTGTTACTCAAACCAAAGCATTTGATTTCTCCACAGGTGGCCCTAACTTACCTATAACTTCTTCAAAAGAAGAGAAGGATTTGATGGAAATATTTGCAACTATTTTCATTCATATTGATCCAGCATCTTTTAATGAAATTGTCAGTTCAGAATTACCACTTATGTTCGAGTCAATGTTAGAGAATGCTGCACTTCTTCATTTACCACAATTCTTTTTGGCAAGTGAAGTTACTTCGGCTAACTTTTCCAGCATCTTGATTTCATTTTTAAAATCAAACTTGGATCAGTTAGGTAAAGTCGAGTTGGTTAAGTCAAACATCTTGATCAGATTATTTAAATTGTGCTTTATGTCTGTCAATTTGTTTCCTACGGCTAACGAAGGTGTCATATTACCACATTTGAACTATTTAATTTTGGAATCCTTGAAGCTTGCTACTAAAGCAGAGGAGCCTATTGTATACTCTTACTTGGTGAGAATATTGTTCAGGAGTATTAGTGGTGGCCGTTTTGAGAACTTGTATAAAGAGATAATGCCTATCTTGCCAGTGCTATTGGAAAATTTGAATAAGATGATTGCAAATGCCCGAAGAGTTTACGAACGTGATATATACGTGGAATTATGCTTGACAGTACCAGTTCGTCTATCTGTATTGGTCCCACATCTTAATTTCTTGACGCGTCCTTTAGTTTATGCTCTTAATGGATCCCAAGAGTTGGTAAGCCAAGGTTTGCGTACATTTGAATTATGTGTGGACAATTTGACAGCAGAATACTTCGATCCTATGATTGAACCAGTGATAGATGAGATTATGGCTGCACTTTGGAAGCACTTAGAACCAGTACCCTACCACCATCAACACTCGCATACTGCTATCAGAATATTAGGTAAATTGGGTGGTAGAAATCACAAACACTTTAAGCCTTGCAACAACTTAGTTTCACAATCTGAATTGAATGATGACATCAATGCCTTGTTCCAAATACATGGACTTAACGGCCAAGTACCTGTTTCAATCACACCTGGTGTCCAATCAGCAATCAAACTTTTGGAAGACCCCAGATTAAAGGTACATTACCGTATTAGTGCATTCAACTACTTGATAAGCATCTTCAAATTATTTATTGATACTTCACCGATTCCTGAAAATTATGCCGAATACATTGGCGAGAGTGTTGAATTCTTGAGACAAGAGAAAATCCAAGAAGGAATGCAACTTGAACCTTCGGGAATAACAAATGTCAGCAAATTGGACAATCAGCAAAAATTATTTACACGTTTGTTGGAAATATTATATTTTTCGATCTCTATTCCTGAATTGAAAGAGCAAGCAAGTCAAATGATCGATGGTATTACAACACATTTTACTTTGATATATTTGGGAACTTCCGTTGTTGAAAAAATCAAAAAGGAACGTTCCTTCTCTGTCAATGACAATGAAGGTAAAGCGTATATTAATGAAACAGCATTCTTAAATGCGTTGAACTATTCCTTAAGCTTTTGGGATAAGGATGTCAGAAACAAGGGTATTGAGACAATTAAACAGATATTCAGTATCACCTCCACCTTATTTGGTTCTGACGAGAACGCTTTACACTCTCCAATTTTCCGTGCCATGTTTTATAGATTTACTCACTGCTGTTACAATGAGTACTACCATACAAAGTTAGGTGGTATTTTGGGATTGAAGACATTATTCGAAGATATTAATATACCTCCGAAATGGTTTTTCAAACGCCAATTTGAATTGGTAAGGTCAATTTTCTTTATTTTGAGAGATACTCCAGAAACTGCTCCTTTCGAAGTACGTGATATAGCTAAAAACTTGGCTTTAAAGTTACTTCATGATTGTAACGTTGGTTTGACTAAGACAGTTATCTTAGAAAAACCTTTCCAAACTCTCGTTGGTGCTTTGATTTACGACTTGGCAAGTGCAAATCCTTTAGTCAGAGAAGTTTCGCAAGCCTCTTTGAAGGTTTTATCAGAAGCGACTTCAGTTCCAATTGCTACCATAATGGGACCTTGCAAACATCTTTTGTTAACACCGATATTTGGAAAGCCTTTGCGTGCTTTACCATTCCCAATGCAAATAGGAAACATTGATGCTATTACTTTTTGCTTGGACCTACCAGACACTTTCTTGACTTTTAACGAAGAGTTGAATAGATTATTATTGGAAGCTTTGGCATTGGTTGATGCAGAAGACGAGTCATTAGCAAATGTTCACCGTCTTTATGAGTACAGGACCTCCAAACAATTGATTGAACTTCGTGTTGTTTGTATAAAGGTTCTTTCATTAGCTCTTACAAAACCTGACTTCTCATTGGGCTCATTGGCAGAAGCACGTATCCGTATCTTGGGTGTATTCTTTAAAGCTCTCTGCAATAAATCTACTGAAATCATCAATGCTGCTCATTTGGGTTTGAAGTCAAGCTTACAGGAGAATGCAAAACTTCCTAAAGAATTGTTACAAAACGGTCTTCGTCCGATGCTTATGAACTTATCAGATCACAAGAAGTTAACTGTTTCAGGTTTAGAAGCACTTGCTAGGCTATTGGAATTGTTGATTTCTTATTTCAGAGTTGAAATTGGGCGGAAGTTATTAGACCATTTAATGGCTTGGGCTCAGATAAATACTTTGAGACAAATAGCAGGTCAAGACTTGGAAAACAATCATACAGTACAAATAGTAATGGCAATTTTGAACATTTTCCACCTCTTACCACCCAAGGCTTATACATTCATGGAGGAGATCATCAATACATTGCAGTATCTCGAAGGGCACTTGGATCGTCATCAAAACTCCCCATTCAGACTTCCCGTTTCAAAATTCTTGAATAGATTTGCTGAAAACTGTATTGAGTACTATACTACAAACTTCAAGAATAGGAAATTGGGTAACATGCTCGCATCGATTGCTGGTATGGAAGGATGCTCTAACATTAGAAAAGTTGCAAGAGAAAAGATAAATGACATCTGCTTAGAAGTAGAAAATGAAACTGTTGATGATGTCAAGGTCGTCAAATTCGCAAACATAATAGATATTCTTGAAGCAATTACAAAGTACGACAATGACTGGCCCGCCGATAGTCAAAAGGAATTGTTGTTGAAGCTTTCTCAAATTGTTGAGAGCATTGTTGAAATTAAAAGCAACGCTCCATTAACTTCAGCTGCACATTTCCAAGCAGATCAGGCAATGGATAAATTTCAAACAATACTTGTGAAATTTTTGGAAGGAAATAAGGAAGAGGTAGATATGGTATTCACTATCGTGGATAGACAATCTCATTTAAATCTCAAAGTGGCCGATCAATTGGAAGACTATTTGTTCAAAAGCGTTGTTTGCTCCGATGATACTAAATTCAGAGAGAAATATTTGAACAAGTGTATTGACTTCGTCAGTGATCCTGATTCCAAATTGAAATCAAAGATTTTCTTCCTTAAGAAAGTTTTTAATTCGATTATTATTTATGAAGCTGAAACAGTAGGAAAAGTGGATGCATTCTTTGAGACAAGTCCAGAATGGTTGCAGAAAATTTGTGACAACATTTGGAAGTCAACAAATGATATCATTACTGACCATACCTCTGGAAATTTGGATACTTATAGGTACGCTTTACTTGAAGTGACCTCAATTCTTTTGAAATGGGCACCCATGTTTATCAGCGACTTGCGTAAAGACATTATCAAGTTTAGTTGGAATTATATCAAGTTGGAAGATAATATAACTAAGCAAGTTGCATATGTGACGACTTCATATTTTATTTCTTCCTACGAGACACCTGCCAAGCTTGCAACGCAAGTCTTTGTTGCTTTGCTTAGAACACATCAAACAGATTCAAGACATTTGGCTAGACAAGCATTAGATATTCTTGCTCCCGTGATGTCAAAAAGAATGGTGGATGTGGACTCTCCTGACAGTTGGTTGAAATGGCCACGTCGTGTAATCTCCGAAGATGGGTTCAATGTCACTCAAGTTCTAAATGTCTATCAGTACATTGTTCAACACCCAGATCTCTTCTATGTCGCGAGGGAACATTTCATTCCAAATATAATCACTGCTATGGGTAAATTGACAATTCTTGCCAATCCTGCTATCGAGAACCAAGTATTGGCAATCGAGCTTGCTGAGCTTATTTTAAAATGGGAGACCAAATCAACAGGTTTTGTAACTGAAGATGCTACAATCGAAGATTCCAAGACATCAGATAGTGATTTTACCACCTCCCCAAGTTATAGCATTCCTTTCGGACAGCGTGAAGCATGTGTAACATTCTTGATCAGATATGTTTGTATCAGTCCGCAAAGAGCATCAGAGAGTGAGCTAGGTCAAAAAGCGTTAGGAATCCTTTATGACTTATTAAGTCCAGACCATTGGTCAGAGGTGTCCGTGAAACTTTCTTTCTTTGAAAAGTTTTTGCTTTCAAACGATTTAAACTCTTCAAACTTGTTGGGTTACTGTTTGAACGCATTGGAAGTTTTGGGTGTAGTATTGGAATGGAAAAAACCAGAATGGATTGTGTCAAACCTCTCTTATGTCCACAAATTACTTGAAAAGTGCATTAAGTCAGATAACCACGACATTCAGGAAGTATTGCAACGTGTTTTACGAATTATCCTCCAGGCAATCAATGAACAAAGACAGGGCCTGGAAGAAGACGAAGAAGATGATGTCAAAGGATTCATTGCTTTGTTATCAACAACAGTTTCTGACGATTTGGGCGATATGCCCTCCGTTGCTGCAGGTGTTACGTTGTCTTGGACATTGGCTAACTACAGACCAACTATTTTGGATTCGTTGTTACCTCTGATCATGAGAACCTTTAGTAAATTATGCAAGGATCATATTACTATAACCCACCAAGGATCTCAATCAACATCTAAAGACAGCTCAAACTCTGAATACGAAGCAAAGATGACTACCAAGTTGTTGGAGAAGATATTGAATTTATCATCTATGAGAATATCTAATTTGGGTGATCAAAGACGTATCTTCTTGTCATTATTAGCACAGTTGATAGAAAGATCTTTAGACAAAGAAACCCTTGAAAAAATTATCGTCATCGTGAAAAATTGGGTTTTTTCAAGAACTGATCTCTTCCCTACTACCAAGGAGAAGGCAGCAATTTTATCCAAAATGATGGTATTTGAAATCAGAGGGGAACCAACTTTATCTAAAGAGTTTTATCAAATTATTGTGGATATCTTTGAAGATGACACTTTTAGCTGCACTGAATTGACAGTTCGCATGGAGCAACCATTCTTGGTTGGTACGCGGTCTGCAGATGTTGCTATTAGAAGAAAGCTTATGTCGATTTTGAACAACAGTTTGGAAAAGGATATAAGCAAAAGATTGTATTATGTGATTCGTGAACAAAATTGGGAATATCTTGCAGATTATCCATGGCTAAACCAGGCATTGCAATTGCTCTATGGCTCTTTCAATTTAGAGAAAAAAATAGAGCTCGTCGACTCGGAATATAAGTTGCAACCGTTAACTACCTTGGAATTTCCTTCTAAAGATAAAATGGAAATTGATACTGAAAATCCAAATCTAGATGAATTATTACTTAAGCATACAGCATTTTTGGAAGAGATCAGAGTTGTGAAGGCTGGTGATATTTTGGAACCACTCATTGACATGTTCTACCAAAGTAGTGAGACAGTTCACAGAGCTTGGGCCACGATTTTCCCAGTTGCATTTTCATCAATTCCTCGTGTTGAACATCTTGACTTTACTCGCTTTTTGGTGATTCTTTTGTCGAAGGACTACCATACTCGTCAAATTGACTCTAGACCAAATGTTATTCAGTCCTTATTGGAAGGTATTGCCAGATGTGACGACCTTCAATTACCACCATTTGCAGTAGAGTGCCTTGCATCGAACTTCAATTCATGGTCTCAAGGTATTCACATTCTTGAGAATATTGAGGAACAATCGATCAACGGAAATGCAGAAGTTCGTGAAATAACCCAAGATGCACTTGCAAAGTTGTATGCTACGTTGAAAGAAGATGATATGTTCTATGGTTTATGGAGAAGAAGAGCAAAATACTCTGAAACAATAAGTGCATTGTCTTATGAACAAATTGGACTTTGGGATAAAGCTCAGCAACTCTATGAAACGGCGCAAATCAAAGCTCGTAGTGGTGCATTGCCATATGGCGAATCTGAGTACGCACTTTGGGAAGATCACTGGATTTTATGTGCTGAGAAATTACAACATTGGGATATTCTTACTGATTTGGCCAGACATGAAGGCTTCTCTGATTTGCTTCTTGAATGTGGCTGGAGAGTTGCTGATTGGTACAATGATAGAGAAACTTTGGATCAAACCGTTAAGAACGTTATGGATGTTCCAACTCCAAGACGTCAAGTCTTTGAGACTTTCTTGTGTCTCCAGGGATTTGGACAAGAAAAGGAAACATTACAAGATCTTTCTAGATTATGTGATGAGGGTATCCAATTGGCTTTGAGAAAATGGCATGGATTACCACAACGGTTCAACAATGCGCATATTCCTCTTTTGCACACATTTCAGCAATATGTTGAATTTATGGAAGCAAGTCAAGTATATGCAAGTCTTGTGACCACTAATGCTCAAAACTTAGATGTAAAGTCACAAGAATTAAAGAGAGTGTTACAAGTTTGGCGTGAGAGATTGCCCAACACTTCGGATGACATTAATATATGGAACGATCTTGTTACCTGGCGTCAACATGCATTCCAAGTCATCAATAAGGTCTACATGCCGTTTATTCCAATTTTGCAACAGTCTAATTCTGGTGGCAACGCAAATTCGTATGCATACCGTGGATTTCATGAAATTGCATGGGTAATCAATAGATTTGCACATGTGGCCAGAAAGCACAACATGTCTGAAGTGTGTATCAAAGAGCTTACTAGAATTTATCAATTACCAAATATTGAAATTCAAGAAGCTTTCTTGAAATTGAAGGAACAAGTGAAATGTCACTACCAGAATCAAAACGAATTAAACACCGGCCTTGATGTTATTAGTAACACCAATCTTGTCTACTTCGCTACGCAACAAAAAGCTGAATTCTTCACCTTGAAAGGTATGTTCTTGAATAAGTTGAACCAAATGGACGAAGCTAACAAAGCATTTGCTACTTCGGTTCAAATTGATCTCAACTTACCCAAGGCTTGGGCTGAATGGGGAATGTTTAATGACCGTCGTTTCAAGGAAAACCCTAACGATATGGTATATGCAAATAATGCAATTAGTTGTTATTTACAAGCAGCCGGTCTTTACAAGAACGGCAAAACCAGAAAGTTGTTGGCACGAATCCTTTGGCTTATTAGCTTGGATGATGCGTCTGGTACTCTCGCACAAGCATTTGAAAACTTCCGCGGTGAAGTTCCAGTTTGGTATTGGATAACGTTCATCCCTCAATTATTGACTTCCTTGTCTCATAAGGAGGCTAGGTTGGCTAGGCAAGTACTTGTGCGTATTGCAAAGAGTTACCCTCAAGCATTGCATTTCCAACTTCGAACCACGAAGGAAGATTTTGCTGCTCAGCAACGTCAAGCAATTGAAGTGGCCAGACAAGAAGCTGCTCACCTTGGGTCAAGGAACAAGCCTACTCCAACTCCAAGCGGTGACTCGGCAGAAAATGAAGAAACTTCTCCTGCTGATAAAATCGACGCAAACGGTGAACCCACCTCGGCGACACCAGGAGCTACAGGAGACAAGAACGAGCAAAACTCCACCTCACAACCAGCTAAGCAAAGTATTCCGAACTCGCTTCGTCAATCGTTGGAGCATGTTGATGAAATCATGGGAATTTTAAAGACTGCTTACCCACTTTTAGCACTTTCATTAGAATCATTAGTTGATCAGATCAACCAAAGATTTAAATGCACTGCAGACGAAGATGCTTACAGACTCGGTGTTGCTTTGTTGAATGATGGGGTCCAATACTTGAATCGTTTGGGTAATCCGCGTGACGATGCCAAGCTTCCTCCAATTACAGAAGCTAACATTACTAGATTCGCAGAAACAGTTCTTCCAAAGCAAATCAGAGCAGAGTTCGAGAAGGATCTTGTGATAGGAAAGCCAAACTTGGAAACTTATATCATTAAATTGCGGAGATGGAGAGATCGTTTGGAGGACAAGTTGGACAGAAGATTTTCAGAAGTCAATCTCGAAAACTTGTGTCCTCATTTAAGTGAGTTCCACCATCAAAAATTCGAAGACATTGAAGTACCAGGGCAATACTTCTTAAACAAAGATAGCAACAGTCACTTTATTAAGATTGAAAGATTTTTACCAACTATTGACTTGGCTCGTGGTACGAATGCTTGTTACAAGAGAATCAGAATTCGCGGTCATGACGGTAGTTTGCACACATTTGCTGTTCAATTTCCAGCTGCCCGTCATTGTCGTCGTGAAGAATGTATTTTCCAGCTTTTCCGTATTTTCAATGACACCATTTCTAGGAAGGTTGAGACACGTCGTCGTAACATCCAGTTTACATTACCAATTGCTGTTCCATTATCGCCTCATATTCGAATCATTAATGATGATTCGAGAGACATCACAATGCAAAAGATCTACGAAGACTTCTGTCGCCGTAACAACAAGAGCCGTGACGAGCCATTTATGTATACTATTGAGAAGCTTCGTGCAGCATTTGATCAACGTTTACCAAAACCTGATATTATGAGTATCAGAGTTGAAATTTTAAGTGCTATTCAGACATTATTGGTTCCATCCACAGTGTTGAAGAATTACTTTATCGAACTTTTCCCTCAATTTGAAGATTTCTGGCTCTTCCGCAAACAATTTACTTCACAATACGCTTCCTTTGCTTTCACTACATATATGATGTGTGTGAATACCAGACAACCTCAAAAGATCCATGTTAACAAGGGTTCAGGTAATGTTTGGACTTCAGACATGCTTCCTTGTAAGATTGCGAGCAAGAGTGCATTGATTGACAATCCTCAGGGCAGACCAGCGCCATTGTTTTACAATGCAGAGATGGTTCCGTTCCGTTTGACTCCAAATATTCAAAAGTTGATTGGTGAAACTAGTTTGGAAGGTGTCTTGTCGGTGTATATTTTGTGCATCGCACGGGCCTTAACCGAACCAGAATCTGACTTGGAACAATACTTGACTTTATTCGTTCGTGACGAAGTTATCTCATGGTGTTCTCAACAAGATCCACCTCGAGCAATTCCTCAAGACAAGCAACTCCGCGAAATTGTTCGTATCAATGTTGAACTCATTATTAAAAGAGTTGTATCTATGGGTCATATTTCTTCTGGTCCAGCAGTTGCTACTCAAAATGTTTTAGAGTTGATTTCACAAGCTGTCAATCCTCGTAATTTGGCTGCTGCTGACACTTTATGGATGGCCTACTTTTAAAAACCCACTAAATTTGCCTAATTTGCTCTATGTATACTATTCTTTTTAAAGTTACTATTATGTAATACCTACGTATAATTAAACGTTTATCAATTTATACTAAAAAAGTATTTCAGTTCGTCGAGCAAGTGTTGAGGAAGCTGGGTCTGTAATTCACCTAAATTCTGGAACTTCACTCTATCAGTATTGTTAATCAAGTTGTCCAAAGAACGATTCGATATAATTAAAATAGCAACAGAAAGCAGAAATGCACAACTACACACCACGAGAGAAACAACGCTAACACTCTGGATATATAGCGAGACGTTTGTGGCAGTTGGCAGAGAGTCATTTTCTTGTGACAGCAGAATCATAGGCTGTGAACACAAACAAAGAGTAACCGAAATGATATTGAACAAAAGTCCAATAAACTCCAAAACAGATGCGATTATCCAACATCTCAATGCCGTTAATGTAGGAATCGAAGCGAAACTCAATGGAAATATGGTGACATTTATGGCAAACTAGATGTTAGAATTATGGAACAAGAACACAATAAAGTCAACTTACAATGAAAATCGAATAAAAGCTCGTAAACACACAGATCGGAGGACGATTCTCTATAAACTCAAAAGGTGCTGATACGAAGACAAGTATATATTGACCCATGAGGGAACCGATATATAATTGAGCCAAACTTTTGAATCGCTTCAAGTTTAAAGCCCGATCTAACATTTCTTCTGGTGAAGGTCCATTTTCCAGCGTAACGTCTCTTTCACGAAGAAAAGGCTCATCAAATGTGATATTAACTATTGGTTCACTGTCCATTCTTTAAAGAAATCATTCTCATTTGTGTTTTCGCAGCCAAATAAAATGTTTGGTGGTATAACCTAAGTTTCTAAGATCAATCTAGAATGATCAAATATGTCAGCATATAGAAAAAGAGGGTGAATAGCTGAAATACACGAAGGTGCCTTATAACATTAAATATACCAGCAGAAAAGTGTTCTATATCACTAATCGAAGCTAATTCTCCAATATAGCACTATGATTATTATAGGGAGCGTTATTGAACCAAGTTTACAGTCATATTTGTAGAATGTACATCTAGTTGGATAAGAATATATTGAGATACAACATTACTATATGGTTCAATGGAGAAGTTGACTTTTTCTCTGTCAGCGGATAACCTCTTCTCACTGGAAAATTCTTACTTCTCTTGAGGTATTGGTGCTACAAATGGATTATCACTTCTATTCGTGACTAGTCTATCAAACAACAGACGTTCAAACTTTGGGAATACTTTTTGAGATTGTTCAACCCCATCACTTAACCACAAACCCCAAGAGCCCATCATGTTGGCCATGAGCATATCAGTAAACAACCTATCGCCGACGATTATGATTTCATGAGATTTGATTCCAAATTGATCGAAGTATTGTTGGATTTCGTTATAACATCCTGGTTTCTTTGTAGGATGTCTCAAGACCGAGACGCCGGTATCGTTCTCTAACTTGAGAGCCTGTTTATATTCTATATCGTCGTTTGTTCCCGCTGAATTACTCACTATGAGCAAATGTTCTTTAGGGTACGAGTCCTGAAGTAATTTCCAAGTGTCCTAAAGGTTAGTAATGAGCCATAGATTGAATTCTCTCAACATACATTATAAGCAGGCCAGATCTTGTCATCATGGTCCTTGGCAAAACAGTTATCCTTATCCAACACAACCCCTTTTATTTGCAAATCTGGATGGTTGGGGATTTTGAAGGGAACACTTATTTGATCAAATGACTTCACTGTTGCATGTGGCAAACATAAACTTGGATTATAGAGAAGTCTAGACACGTTGACAGTTGCGCTAACGTTGAACATGTCGGCAGAATAGAGTGTTGAAGATGGAGCACACGTAACTTTGTTTAGATAAGATAAACTTTTCAGTCCAAGGAAGTCACGTGAAAATCAAGAAGTTTATTACGGATGCCGTTGTTAAGCAATGTAATAGATAATAAAAGGTGAAGGTACCATGCTGGAGCTAATTCTACAGTACCACTTGATTTTTTTTGAACGGTGTCACCATAATAGAATCAGGTTTCTAGCAATTAATATTTTTATTATTTTGAAAAAAGCTTCAGTCTCCTGACTACAACATATAAATTCAATTCATGGTGAAAATTATTCATTCACCATATCTTGGTTTCCCTAAATTTATTACTCAGCTATCTTCGAATAGCTAACTCCTGATAATTTCACCAGTATTGATTGGTAAAGTGAGTTTTAGAGCCATTCGGTGAGACAGAAAAAACTTTCATATAAAAATTTGGTAGATTTGTAACAAGAAAGATATAGATGTCAGAAAAAGTTAATGAAGGGCCAAGTATGGCACCAAGCCAAGAAAATGAAATTCCAAAGAAGTCTAGAGTAGCAAGAGGTGGTAGTAAATCAAGCGATAGGAAACCTAGAGAAAATAAGCGAAAAGCCGCCGGAAATGGAACAACCAACGAAGAAGATGATGAAGATGAATGTGTAATTTGTGCTGATAAGATAACATATGCAGCAGTTACACCATGTAACCACACTACATGTCACAAATGTACATTCAGACAACGGGCTTTGTATGAAAAGGACGTGTGTTTGATCTGTCGTAGTGAAAATTCCAAAGTGATATTCACCCAAGAAATATCAAAAACATATGCCAACTTTACAGCCAAAGATTTCACCAAGTTTGACTCTCAGTATGGAATAGAATTTACCCAAGATTATATCTACCATGAAACATTGGAGCTTTTAAGCAACAAATGTCTCGCATGTGCATCCAAATTCACGACTTTTAAAGATTTGACAGAACATGCCAAAACAGAACATAACAAGTTCTTTTGTTTAATATGTTCAAAGAACAAAAAAGCATTTATTCCGGAATTACCCTTGTACACTTATAAGCAAATGCAAAGACATCAAGTTGAAGGTGATGAGACTGGATTTAATGGACATCCAGAGTGTAAGCATTGTCATGGGAAGAGATTCTATTCCATCGATGAATTGAATATCCATATTAGAGATAGACATGAAAGATGTCATATTTGTGACCAATACTCTCCGAAAACTGCAGACTATTACCGAAACTACGATTCGATATATAGTCATTTCAAACGAGATCATTATGTATGTTCGGTTCCACTATGTGTTGAGAAGAGGTTTGTTGTGTTTAGAGAAGAGCTTGATATGACTGCTCATATGTTGAAGGAACATGGAGGATTAAGTAATGGTGGAAGAATTGTGATAGGATCCAACACCAGACACTTCCATTCTTCTTTGTCAACTTTTGAATCATCTTCTGCAAGAAGAAGTGCTATTGTTGGTGAAGAAGAAGAGGACCATAATTCCATGGATGTTAAAAGAAAGAGATTTGATGAAAGAGCAAAAAATTATCTCAACTACAAAAGTGATTTGTATCATCAGTTTTCTAGTATAATTTCTTCATACCGTTCAAAAAGAATAGATGCAAGAGATCTTTTGAACTCGTTCAAGGAACTCTTCTTACATCAAACTACGGAGGAATTGAACTTGCTTTTAAGTGAGTATCTTGAGTTCTTTCCTGAATCATCTGATTTATACAAAAGTTTAGAACCTATTGTTAAGGAGTTACAAGTCAAGCTGGAAAGCGAGCAATTTCCAGTTTTGGGTAATGGAAGTAGAAATTCATTCAGCGCCAATTCGTGGGTCAAGAATCCAAAATCTAATGGATCTCTGGAAAGATTCCCTGCATTAAGGCCCGGGGCTAAGCCTGCTAAAGTCAATACGGCTGCTCCAATCAGATATACTGTGCTAAAAAAGAAGCCAGTAGTAACTTCGAAAGTAAATGTTTCCCAAGCTTCGTCGTCTTACAGACCAACCTACTTGGACAATCTCAACAAGAACAATTCGTCTTCGCTGTTGCCAGTGCTTGGTAGATCAGCAAATACTTCACCAACTCCATCTTACAATACGTCACCAAATCATTCCTTACCAAACTCAAGAACAAATTCGCTGACAAATTTAAGAACCAATTCATCCGCTAACTTGCCAGAAAGCAAATTCCCTGCTTTAGAAAAGAAGTCAAAGAAAATAATCATTCCAAGAGTAAATCCAGTTGCTGTTGTTGACCCTAATCAATGGGGAAAAACTCCTGAACTGGAACCCGAGTCTCTATCTAGTGATTTTGATCTTCCAATCACTGACAAGAGAAAGCAGAAAATCATGAAAAAACAGAATAGACTATTATTCAGTAATGGGATTTAATGTCATTGAGTAGACGTGACAAACAGCCTGATAACATAGAATGAATATAAGTAAATTAGTCACTAAAGTCACCCTAGGTTAGTCCTAAGTAGAAACATCGTAGCACCTTAGTAATCTGTAAATACGGAATACTTCTGTAACTTCCAACTTGTTAATCCCTCTAATAATCTGTGAAATTTGCGATGTCAGAAGTCGCAAGATTTGATCTGAAAATTTGCATCCATAAGACAAGCTGACAACTACAAATGATAACTGCAACCAGTAGCTACAATTTGTCAATACCGGTTATCGACATACCCTACTTGGTTGACAAATATGCTCAAAAGTTACGTCTGAACTGTAAGCGAAGATGTGGTACTGATAGAACTTACTATGACTTTAGCACAGCAACGAGTCAATATGATATAACAGAAGTTATAATTGAAGAGTATTTCGATGTTGAAGAATATAACCTTAGTCGGAAGAATCTATGTCCTCGTATAAGTAATAGAATGGAGTATATACGAATTCTAGAATATAGTTTGATGGAGAGTCTAGAAATATACTATGAATATTCTAACAATGAGGAAATAACAGATGAAGGGAATAGAGAGAATATGACAGATCGATGGATAGTAGATATTGGAACTGGCTCTTCTCTCGTCTATCCCATCATTGGCTCAAAAATGTGTCTGAAGAATAAGTTTATCGCTACGGAAATTGATCAAGAATCGATAGAGTATGCCAAACAACACATACTACCAAATTTGAATAACGTGCAATTGGTGGAAGTTGAGGATCCAAAACTGATCCTTCCGGTCGACAAAATACTACAGGTTTTACCTCATGGTCAAAAGGTTCGATATACTCTCTGCAATCCTCCGTTTTATACTGATGAAAGTGAGTTGGATATATTAGAGGCACAGAAAATTACTGCTAAACAAGAGGAACTAGTCCTGGCAGAATCCGAAATGTACTATAAAGGCGGAGAAGTTGAATTTATTAAACTATTAATTGACCAATCAATAGAAGTGAACAAGCTAACCCAGCTCAAGAATTGCTGGTACTCTAGTCAGGTGGGTATACACTCTCATATTAAAGAACTTATCGATTATTGTCGTCTCAAGGGTATTACAAATACCTTTCAAGGATGTATAAAATTTACCACCAGTCGCTGGATCGTTGCATGGAATTTTAACACCAACTTTTTGCCTTTATCTCCCACACCCTCAACAAAACTAGTGGATTCCACGCCGATCCACCAGAAACTACAACAATTGAAAAAGTCTTTTGATAAATTTGATTTCAAAATCATTTCTACAACTTCAAATAACTTGTACTTGATATGTAATGAGGTGATTTGGCTCCGCAAGATCAAAAGACAGGCTCAACGAGGAGACGTTTCGACACTATTTCAAAAATTGATAGTTTTGCGCTTCAATATGCATGGTATTGAACTTGCATACAACGACAGCAATATAGACAAGGTCACAGTAACTAACAGCGCAGTAGCACAATTTCAATCTGAAAGTCACAGAAATTGAGTTGAATTTCAAACTGGCAGATACGGATACCAAGATCAAATTCAAACGGACAGGTACGCAGATGAGAGATTCAAACAGACAGGTACGCAAGATGAGACCATATCAGAAAAAACGGAGACATGGATCGATATTGAGGGCCAAAATCTCCAACTGCTTTAAAATGAGTGGATTCTTCGTAAAAAGAGAGACTTTAGCCATAGTAATTATAGCCTTATGTCAACCCTGTTCAATAGACTTAAAAGAGTAAAAAACCTTTACTACCACTTCACTCCACAACCAGTGATGACAAAATATGAAGCGATTGCAACCAACACCTTTAGCTTGGTGTTTTTTCTCTTCGGAACGTATTTTTTTATCTTGTTTGTGCCATTAGTTTGGGTGCAAATATCAAAAATACTCTTGGGATCGTGCAACATTATTCTTGGGTTGGTTCCTCAACCAGCGTCCATACACTTCAGTGATGACAGCGAAGCAGTTGAGTCGTGACTACCCAACATTTATGTCATGACCATTCCAATTTCTCTTAAAGTTAGCAAAGTCCACTTCAACCGGTTGCATTTTAGCGGAAGCATCTTCAAATTCAAAATTTGAACTGTCACCATTCCAGTTTTACAATGAATTACCAGACCCTGTTTATTAAAGGGGAATAAATCAACTTTTTAGCCAACCTTTAAAAATACACAGCAATTAAGCAGTCAATGTAAACCAAGTTCATTGAGAATTCGTAGCATATATTTAGATCCTTATGTTCGTCTCTTCAATATATCTAAGAATAAGATGCTTGTGTCTTTGTTGAATACGATGCTGGAAAGAGTTAGCTTCTTCTCGGAAAATCATTATTAAGTCTCCAGATATATCTAATAGAACTTTGCTCATTTTCTCAGGAACAGTTGGGTAATATTCTGATGGCTCTCCCGTTTCATGTTGAGCGCTTCTGAGAGATTTCTCAAGAATTTCTCATATTGATTGCTCTTCTTGAAGTACAAATTCACAGTGTCACATCTAAAACACCTCTAAATACTTCCTACCTCAGTATTTGCCTCTTCATATTCCAAATAAACCCCAATCAAGTATCTTGTAGTTCAAATTTATTCTCTTGAACAACAAGTAATCATTTCTTAACTGCTCATACTTGGGATCTGTTCCTAATAAATTGTGAGCCAACTGAGTTCCATCAAGCTTCTCCATTAATGGAACATTCATACTGATCAACACATCTGTCTCGACATTTTCTAATCTGAAGAGATTGAGGAATGTGAGAATGCTTATAGGAGAGTCAGATTCGCTTGCGTCTCTTCTGTCATTTTCATGAATAATGAAACTAAAGTTGGCGTCCACCACCTGTGCATCACCACTTGCGTTTATAACATGATCGATTCTTTCAACAAAAAAATTGGAAACTTTGGTTTCCACCATATCATCAAGATGTGCCAGGATTGCTTTATCATAGTCTACGCCATCGACTCTTTCCAACAAGTCAAAGATAATCGATTTGTCTAACTTACCATTATCAAGAGTACAACTTTCGAATATGAAAACTTCTTGCGTATCAGGAATCTGACGTATCTGTGAAATGTCAACAACTTTGAATTGATCGCTGACTGGGAATTCGGTACTTACTGCACCTCCATATAACTTAACCATGCTGATATAGTTTGAGTCCTTCTTGGTATTGTTGAGTGAAATGCGTAAATAGAAAATATTGCGGCATGGATCCAATTTCATCGCATCGTAGATCTAGTAACAACAAAGAATTGATGGCTCACGTAGCCAAGGAGATAAAGGATTTGTAGAAACAGATACAAAACTAGCTAGATTAAACCCACAAGACTCTATGACTCAAGACTTTACCACTCAAGGCCTAGCACTCAAGACTTACCACACAAAACTAATCGAAACGAGACTTATTGTATCCCTCTTGTTCCTTCGATCTATATGTAGAACCCATTAACTCTTTAGAGATTTCAGTGGTATTATAAAAGATACTGTAGTCTACATAGTAATGTTGTAAGCACTTAGACTATCCATTCAAGGAGTAGATCGCTCAACTACGGTCTCATGATCCAGCTGATGGGAGATAGGTCGTACCTCGCACATCAGCCCTTCCAAAAGCGATCTGCGAAAAATCAACAAAAGCAAATCCACCGATTAATTCTCATCACATCAAAACCAAGTGACAGGTATTGTTGACTTTACCAACCTATTCACGTTCATATAGTGTACAGATATTAAACACTAGTGCTAAAGTGAAATAGGTTCTCTGCGGTTATTTGTCACTACGCTACGTGAAAGATACATATCGACATCCCATATCTGATTTTTCAAAACGTTCAGAAAACGTTCAGATTTGCTTTAGAGCTTGATATATTCAAATTACTGCATCTCTATAATTTCACTTTGAAATAGCCAATATCCTTGAAACGCATCTGTTCTGCTGTTTGAGTTTACTTTTCACATAATCTATTAATTGTTGATATCTCAGTTTCCACACGGTTTGCTGCATTAAGGACGTTGTTTTAAGTGAAGCACATTATTAATTCATTCATATTGCTCCTGAACATCCAGTCTTTGGATTTGCTTGATATCAATTTTTTGAAACATTTCAAACAGACTTTATTAAATCTGGAAAGTTCCTAATACAACTATTTTAAAGTTGCCATATTCACTCAAGGTCAAGACTCACGATGAACTACATTTCCAAAAAGCGTAGACCTATCATCATAACGGTATTGATCTTTCTCTTGCTATTAATTGTCACCAAAATAACCACTTCCAAGAACTCCGCAAAGAATATACATGAAGTTCTACAAAACATCCCTAACGAGAATATTCTCGGACTCTCTAAATTAATCTACAATGAAAACGAGAAAAATCAAGATGAATTAGTCGGCAAGTTAGAGAAATTATTTCAATCTCAGGATGAAAGATTATTCAAATTGGAGAAACAAAATGATAAACTTCTTGGAGAACTTAAACTGTTAAAGACTCCCCCACCACTGGCATCAATCCGTGACAAGTTGGTTTTCCTTTATCCTTATAATTCTGCTGTCAAATTCCCAGCATATATTTGGCAAACTTGGAAGCACGGGTTGAATGATGAAAGATTCGATGAATTATACAGGGAAGGAGAAACCCAATGGGCCTGGAAAAACCCGGGCTTTGTCCATGAATTATTCAACGACGATACAGCACACGCAATGGTAAAGTATTTATACCGTCAAGTGCCTGAGGTTGTTGAAGCTTTCGAAAGTATGCCCGAAGTCATTTTGAAGATGGACTTTTTTAGGTACTTGATTTTATACGCAAAGGGTGGGGTTTATGCGGATATTGATACTTATCCATTACAACCTATTCCAAATTGGATTCCAGAAAACGTTAGTCCTACTGAATTAGGAATGATCATCAGTATTGAAACAGACTCTAATTCTCCTGATTGGAGATCAGAATCGGTTAGAAGATTGCAATTCTGTCAGTTTGTCATACAAGCTAAACCTGGCCATCCAATTTTGAGAGAAACTATCTCTCGAATCGTTGAGTCAACTTTGGACAAAAAACAAGCATTGCTACCAACCGAAATAATGCAATTGTTCGGTTCTTCCAATCAAAAAAGTTTGGAAATCTCAAAATGGACTGGTAGCGGAATTTGGACCGATATTATCATGAACTACTTCAATGACTACATTCAAAGTTCGGTATTCCAGAAAATTACCTGGAAAGATTTTCATGATTTGAAGATTCCAAAATTAGTAAGTGACATTCTTGTGTTACCAATTAAATCGTTTGCATCCGAGATTGAGATTCCAAAGGATGGTAAAATTGAAGATTCCTTAGCTTTTGTAAAGCACTATTCTGCAAAAATTTGGAAAACTACTTAGGCCCATAGTTGTATACTAGTTATTTAAGATAATAGATCCCATCGAATGCAAGGGTTTGTATAGTTAGATTGGGTCAGAGTTAGATATAGACGGCAGGAATCTCATTGATCATCCTCCCAAGTAGTTAGATTAATAGAGCCTTTTTATCAGATATTATACGAGACGCAATTTTTGAAGATTTGCACTACAATGCTGGCCATAAAGATACCAACTTCTTATAATACGTGAGTTCTCGGTCATAATACGTTAACTTTTGTATTCTCGATATACAATCACCTTGTCTATCATTTTCTAGGTCATAATCGAAAAAACGAGAGCTATAGCTAAAGCAAATGAAATATGATACTTTCAACAGGTTTTCTCGTCTCCTACAGGAAAAATACATTGACTGTTTTATTGTATTGTATTCCAATACGTAGACTATTCTAGTTGGATTCCTATTGGTTAGACAATTACTCGTTCTTTTTTGTTTCGTCAGCCTGGACGTCAGAGTAATCAACAGGGAATCTTTTGAGTACAACTCTAAGAAATTGAACTAGAATTAATAAAATTCCGATCGCAATTCCAATGGCTGTCATTGAGATGACTTGCTCGGCATCCGCAGATCCATGAGGAATCTCAAGTTCGACGTTTGAAGCAGAGTCATGCTCAATATGATAAAATACAGTGTTGTTGGTGAAAAGGGACTCGTAATTTCCTCCAAATTCCATTTTGTTGTCAAAAGGTGATGTTTCCAACAAGTTTGACTCCTTCACGTTACAACCAAGGAATAATTGTGGAAGAGGGTTCTTTACAACAGATGATATAGTCGTATTGTCTGGAGATTGATATCTCGAATGTAATGTGAAGTCAATTTTATCAAGAGGAAGTTGTTCCGATGAATATTCGAACAATACTTCGCTACCCCATTGGTCGACCTTGTATTCAGGCAATTCCAAGTCGAAATTACCATAAGCAGCAGCCACAGTGGCATTGATTGGGGTGGACTGATATCTATCAAATATGAGTGACTTATCAAGACTTATATAATAGTAAAGCTTGCAATCTTCAACATCCTCATCCAATGGAAAAGTGGAGAGTTGAGGTGAAATTGATGTTGAAATAATTGGATGGAGACCATTTGCTTCGACGTTTGATGAAGCAACAAGTTCCTTCATATAACGATGTCTTGGTTTAATATGAAACATTGTTTTAAACACATTTTCCGGTTCTTGGTCATCTTCAAGAACTACCCGAATTCCTGATAATACTGTATCATCTGGAGAGGAGATTTTATCAGACATAAATAAACCAATTTCCTTTTTGACCTTTGCATTTAATGAAATAGACAATGGAGCCTGTGGGATAGTGTCTAGCTGTTTAAGAACTAAACCTGTTTGCCACTCGAATCTAAGATCCCACGCCTTTGGAGCATCTGGAATCTCATAATCAAGAAATCCCAAGAGCGATTCATTCAAGATGGCGGGTTTAGAGCTATAGTAATAAAGAGAGTTGCGTGAGATAGTCCAGTTACCTTGTTCAACTTCAATGTTTAGTAAATAACGAATCATTTCTTGCGCCTGCTGATAAAATTCTGGAATAGCTTCTTCACCCATTGGCTTAGGGGCAATATAGATATTAACACCTCGAGTAAACTCATAGTTAAAAACAGGATGTGACTCGGCTTCTGGAAGTTTGGATTGTATTCTTAATTTGTCGATTAATGGGAATGTTCTGGAAAGATCTGCCCAAGATGTAGGAATAACTAACTTGTGTTCGACGGTAAAGTCGTCAGTCGTTGGATTTATGACCAAGTTGGTAGAGTTCACATGTTGTAAAGTACCATCATTTGAGTCCGTTGGATTGAACACGGTAATTCTATGTATAATTTGTTCCATGTCTTGATAAGTGTTGACTTATTTCTACAGCAAATACATTGAAATATTGGTACTGCTTCCAATTTGGATATATGCAGGATAATAGATAAACTTATGGGTGCAAAACTTGGCGACAACGTTGTGGGAAATTAGCGATGATCAATTATTTACCGAAAAATACATCTTTCACAGGGACGTTGATTATTTGGAAAACAGAAGAGTATATATTTTGGTGTGGGACGTGGTGAGGGTGTTACTGCGTGATGAATAAATTGTAGTAGCTGTAGTAGGGGGGGGGGGGTAAGAGTGTAAATGATGGGAATTAAATTGAAAAGCAAATATTCAAAAATACAAATTCACAAGAACTATTTCAAATATTGGCACTTTAAGATTAGCTAAATTGATATTGTTTATTTTAATCTTTTCTACAACTTCTTTAGATTCTAAAACATTGGTACTTATTATACTTACTAAACTTACGTGTTCCTGAATTTGGTGAAACCGTCCTCTATTAATTATATTTATGATGAAGGGTAAATTGAGGTTGCATTCTTTTTCTCTACTAGTCTAGAGGGTACAATGATTGAGTAAAGAGAAAGCAGCTTACACTAATAAGTATTGCACCTGATAAACAAATGTAATACGGCAAGGTATGCTGATTGCAAATCAGTCACATTAGCCCCATCGATCTGTTAAAGATTTCGTTATGGTTAATAATATATAAAGGAAAAATAATTAATAAAATATTTTATTAGCCTAAAAACGATTAACAACATATCAGATTGTAGCGGAATGGTGAGCAACTATCAAATAGCTGACGGAGGGGAGTCCTTGTAAAGATATTTCATGGTGGTTGTTTTCTGCTTCTGAAAAAAAGTGAAAATCTAGAATGAAGGAGGAAAGTTTATTCCATCTTAGCCAAGAATATTAAATCGGCTATCTGATTTGAAGCTTTGAAGACTTGAGACTACTATAACTTTCGAGAAATGAGAGAAATGAGACCACACTATCTTTGGAGACTAGAAACAATTTCAAATCATACAGCATCAATATCGACTTATTATTGGAAATTATTTGTACCTTCAAAGACTCGCATTTCATTACCCCGATTCCAGCGATTTTACGGGTCCTCCTGGTCCAGAAAATGGTTGCGAAAATTTTTCACCCAGGTCCTATTTTCTAATTAGGCAATATCTCCCCTCTGCCTACTCCACTGGCAAATATATCTCCCATGATTCAGAGTCCATTGATTCACCAATCGCTAATGTTACGTAGTGTGGGGAGCGGGATAATAGTATTATGAGCATTGACCTACATACAAGGTTGTGCATCTGCATCATTTTACACACCAAAGATTCTTTTGTGGGAAGAATAGATGAAGACCTGCAGTTAAAGACAGATGCAGATACTAGTGGCCTAACAAAATTGACAATGTGGCCTTTTCAAATATCGAATTTACTCCACATGTTCAAGCATGATATTTTTATTGATTGTAGGGCTCAAAAATCCCCAGAACTGCGAAATTCTTGGGGAACAATTGTAACCAGGCCCAGAATTAATAACTAGTGGAATATTAGTATGAATATGTATTTATTGTGAATACGTATTTAGTGTGAATATATTTAGTGTATCGTTCCTATTAGTAGCCTGCTACTATTGCTTTAATTTTATGATCTATCAATAATGTGAGGTATGAATTTTGCTCAGATTCCCAAGTCTTGGAAATTCGTTATTCAAATGTACCTTCTATCACCATAATTTGAGAAGTAACACTTCATTTATCGAATTTCGATAATCTATAAGTACCATGTAGGCTACATAGTGTTGTTAAAAGACTAGTGTAGCATGCAATATTGTGTCGTGAAAGATGTAGGATCCTAGCAATCATGATCCAACACGTTCCACCATTCTTTATTTCCAATAAATCTTGCTTCCAATAGCGCAGAAAACCTGACAACATCACTTTGGTTGATGCTTTCGGAAAGTTGAAGTGTATTTTCGATTTTACTCTGATAATCCAATAATGCTTGAGATTTTGAAGTTGGTTCGGATTTTTGGTGGAGATGTATATCTTCAACGAGCTGATTGTAGTCATATAATAAATTGATGATATTGTCAATGATTATGTGTAAACCATCACCCAAATGTATTTTAATCAACTTATTTAACTTTTGCTTTATAGACATGAGTGAATATATATCCACCTTGGTGGTACAAGCCTTATTGACCAGTAAGTTGAATTGATGGATTACAGTGACGAGTGAATCCACTTCTTGTGAGAGTGATTTTAGTTTCGAGTGAACACTATCGAAGGACTCGTCCACGTTTACTCCCTCAAGAGGGTATAGGATGAGTGATTGGGGAAACGAGTCAAATTCAAAGTTTAAAAAGTTATCACGAAGATTCGATAAATTGGTTGCAAAAAAGAGTTCATTGGAGAAAAAGTTAGCGAGAGCTGTTCTGGGAGATTCCGAAGCTCGAAGATAGCTGGGGATAGACAGAATATCATTGGTGACTGAAGTTTCAAGAGATGGTGTTACTTTGTAAGTATCGCGGGCCAACGGTGAAGGGTTGTAGTTTGATTTGCCCTGTGAGATTTTTTGGTAGCTTGGTCCACTATTCACTTTGTAAGCAGCAAAGCTTCTTGGCTCGTTACTCATCTCGTCTTCTGACACTATTGATTCTGCATCTGAAACCAATCCCCAATCATATTGAGACCCCATATATCCGCTTATTGTGAAATTTACATTTTCCAGACTATTCTTGAGTATGTTTTGACCTGTGGTAGTAATTGTAGAACACATGTTTATTTCTTGATCGTTGAACTTTTTTAGTAAGTGTATGCTAAAGTTTTCAAAAACTCGGATTGCAAATTCATTAAATAGTTTGCGATCAAGGCGACTCCGCATATGTCGTGCAAAAACACACCTAAAAAATTGACAACCTAGAACAAAAAATAAATTGTTATGCGGCCCTGGTGTGGATCTCTATGGTTTTTTGGTAGCGGCGTTGTTGCATTGGTAATATTTGGTAGTAGCTCTGGTGTTTTTCTGGATTACTTCGCCATTTCTTAAGGGCGGACTACTTAATAGCCGGGGTAATAATCTTTTGCTTTCGAAATGTCGTGAGAAGTGAGACATTTCTTGGGTTATCCCGCCTTGGCTAAACTAAGAATTCTAGAGAGCCACAAGTTAAAGAGATGTAGTAGCTAGCAAATGGAATAGGGGTTTCCACGAGTTTCTACAGAGTGTCTACCAAGGAAATTCTCAATAAATGGATACTTATTATCCAAAATGATTTACGTGTAATTCGCTTGGTCGACTTGTCTATTTTGCGGAAAGCAAGTTGTTATTTTTATTTTGGTTCTAGCAAGCGACTGTATCTAATTGATGTCTAACAAGTGACGGGTATATATTTTGCTCGTGGAAGATCCAGAATGCGCGGAGCCCCGGCGATACCAGGCATTTTTGCACTGGTTGCAATAATATAGTATGTGGATGCCATAGTCTCGTAGTATAACTTTAGCAACAGTCTAGGTGGACACTAGTATTTACTCACTTATTTCTATAATCTAAAGTTCATCATGTTCTTTTTGAGAACTCTTTTTCGATCCTCCAGGTACCAAAACTTTGTACTCAATATAAAGGTTACCATATTCATCTGAATGATGTTCATCATCCTTCGGCATTCCGCGATCCTTAATGATCTCAATTTCTCCGTTAGTAACAATTTTTCCTGGTTCACGATGTAATTTGAGTAGGTTATCATCGTCGTCTAAGAAAGGAATCATTCTTGTCCAACCACCATGGAGAGATTCATTAAGTGTCAAAACTTCAGTTCTATATAAGTTGCTGTTGATTCTTCTGTAACCCCAACTTTTACTGAATTCTTCTTGTATATTTATGAATAAATCTCCTGGTGTAATTCCTGGACGCCTGTCACCTTCTCCTGCCAAAACCACATTAGATCCTCTTACTTGGCCTGGTTTTACGTATACTTCATAATGTCTTGGTCCACTCTTACATCCTTGTCCTCCACAAGTTGTACATGGATGTTCAATTTGTTTTCCTTGGCCTCTACATTGATCACATTGCATTTGAATTTGCTGGATCATTCCGGGTGCAATCTGCCTCTTGATTAACATCATCCCACTGCCGCCACATTTGGTACATTTATGTGTTACTTTATCTTTGGATCCCGTTCCTTCGCACACGGTACAGATGTTAACCATCTCAACATCAAAGTCGATGAGCTTTCCATTATAGAAGTCACTTAATGGTACATGTAAGTTCACTTGAGTGTTGTCGCCTCTTCTTTGTTGTTGGTGGTGTTGTTGGTGATGTCCTCCAAAGAATTGATTAAACATATCACCAAAATCATATTGCTGTTGACGTTGACCTTCAGGGTCCCCAAACTGATCATAATTTGAACGTTTCTCGGCATTATTTAAGATCTCATACGCTTCCCCAATTTCAAGAAACTTTTCATGTGCTTCGTCGCTACCAGGGTTTTTATCTGGATGGTATTTCAAACTCAATTGTCTGTAGGCACTTCTGATTTCTTTGTTAGTTGCTGTCTTGTCTAGTCCCAAAACTGCATAAAGATCTTTACAAGCGACTATCACAAGAAGCGATAGAAGCACCAACAATTTATATACAAAATTCATTAACTTTGGTCTTGAAGCTTACTAGAAATGCCTATAATTTTTGATATATGTCTGATGAAGTTACACGTCAACAAAAAATTGAAGATTTGGCACGTGCTTTTCTGCACGTGAAGCCTGTATTTTAACCTAAATCAAACGTCTTAAAGTACTTTTAGTCTTCAATATAGACTGTTACTCAAGTATTATTCTTCAGGATTGATAATCTATACCTCCGGTATTGTCCATTATTCTTTAGTATGAATAACTTTTCCTTGAATTAGCCATTTCTTCAATACAATTATTTGGAACATGCTTTTTAATGTACGTGCACGACCAGTTATGGTTGCAAATTATTTAAATTCCATTGCTCTTCACACAAAAAGTCTTTCAAATTTTCGGCTACATAACACGATCCTAAGAATAAGAAGATCTTAGAAAATGCAGATACCAAACCTTCTTACAATCTGATTTCAATTATGATTGTTCACTTTGAGTTTCTTATCTCTATCCTGCATCTTGGAGACTTCCCAAATGTAGCAAAGATTTCAATCGGATCACACTCTGATAGGAGCCATACAATACCAGCAATGTTTCAAATTTGAATCTATTTATGCAGTAATTGTACAGTCTCATATTCAGTTACAAGCTCTTGTATTCCTTATCTCTTTATTACTAGCGTGTTGCATATAATTTCGCTTGCTTTCAGGGACGAATTCCCGTAAAATATAAATGTCTAGGAAAATTTAGCTTCAAAACTCGGCTGAATTTAGACATTTCACGAAAGAAGTTTTATAGACCCATGGAACACGTGAAATCATATTTAGTAGTAAATTATTGCTTTATGGAGCGCCACAAATTTCCCTGAAGATAACTACATATATCATATGTCGAACAAGTAACTATTCCTTTCCTTGGTTGGTACTTCATCCCCTTCAACTTCGTGCTTTTTGAGATCTGGATTTGTAACCTTGATAGGAGATATCATCTGCTAGCAATGGAGTAGATATTATTTAGCAATTGGTTGCGCGACATTTATTGTTTTGATTAAACTTTCTCTACAATATGCATTCCCGCTGTGCCTCTAACATAGAGACATCATCTTAGATAACCGATTCGTTAACTGTCTGAAATCTGATCTGCGTGCCTTCTTAACTCACTGCCCTCACGGATTTCAAAAACAAAAGTTGAGATTTATTTTTGAAATCCTATAGCTAAAATCCGCCCACAGCCACCAAGGCCTCAGCAATCTAAAGAATTTTTGAGTCCTTCTCTCAATAATTATATTATTTTCAAGCTACAGCAGTTTGTTCTTCCCTATGATCGCTAAGAGCTTTTCTCATGTAGTTCTTTTGGCAGCTTGAAATGTCAAGTATTTTTATATGCAGTTTTCGGTATCATAAGATAAAACCTGGGGGAAACGGTATTCAATACAAAACGATACAAACATGAGTTTCAATTGGTTTCATGTACCAGTGGCCATCCGGTTCGTGTCCGAACATAACTTGCACTCTGTTTCGGGGATCCATTTAATCCTTCGAGATAAAGCCAACTATGTGACTGACTTTATACTCACCGTAAACTATATACCCTCGGTCAAAGAATATCTGATTATAGTCAATTCCACCATTACCGACCACGAAAGAGTTGAATGGTTGCCAGCAAAGTATGAATGTGAATATGAAATTACGGACGTTACGTTATTGAATCAAATCAGTCATTTTACATCAAATGGGTTTCGTTTTATTCCCCATGACCAAGTTGGTCGACGAGTAGCTATACTCAAGTTACTGATGTTAAATGAGGGAGTCAAGCGAGATTTCATCAATGCCAATCATTACAAACCAATATACTTTATGAATCCTGGAGGAAATGGGGATATTGGAAAGCCAATTTCAATTTCATCGTTTCCTTTCAATTTCACAAACTCTTTACTCTTCTCGAACTTCTTATCAAATGGAACTATCAATTATAATATAAACTTGAATAATAGGCAACTAGCTTATCTCACAGATACAAAGTATCTAGAAAACATGTGTGGAGGAGTGGTTTACTTCGAGAATACTTTGGAGTCTATTGGTTTGGTATTGGGGAATCTACGGAAAGTAAATGGTGATGGAGAGCTAACTATCATTTTATCATGGACTTTAATCTGGGAAATGATTAATACACACGGTCCAATGAACGGACGGTTTAATTTGAATAAACTTCAAGCAACCCAAATATTGAAAAACAAATCAAGTCATGTTACATCCCATGTAAGTTCTGTGCTTCCAATAGTTACTATTGACAAATACAACAATACTACATGGGGATCTTGTATTTATTACAAGGAAGACACAATAATCACAAATAACCATGTCGTAAAACCGTTCCTCAAAGAATCAAATGTCCGATGTTATATCTACTACAAGCCAGAAATGTCTATCCAAATCATATCCCAACGAGACATTAAAACACCATTTCTCGAGTTTGACCTCTCTTTCATCACACTTTCCTCTGAACAAATTAGAAGTGTTAAAGAATCTCATAAACCTATTACTTTCAGTAACTCGTTAAAAATTGGCCAAAAAGTTACATCACAGGGATTCGGACTCTTTTTCAATCCAAAAAATATCAGGCCAATCGTATCAAAAGGAATAGTTAATGCAAGTTTGTCAATTCCAACGTCCTTGTCATCAGATACGGGTGTCGACTCTGTCATTGTAACGTCGTCGTCGTGTTGGAATGGCTCATCAGGAGGTGGATTATTCAATTCAAAACAGCAATTCATGGGTATGATATGTTCTAATGGTCAAGTAAAAGTAACTTCGGCTGCTGGACATCCAGAATCTGAAGTTTCAGAAAAGTTAACAAGATTGGTGTTTGTTTTACCTTTGCAAACGATAAACTTCTGCTTTGACTACATTATGAATCCTCTGAAAGTGACCATTAATCCAAAAATTCAAGAACTATGGAATATGAGATCTTTTCACCAGGATGTGGTTATTGAATCATCCAAGCTTTGATACTGTTATGCTTCCCCAACCTAAAATTAAATATCTTGTAATATTACATATATACCCACTATATAAAAAGTACGAATTAAATGTCCTCGCGATTTGTACCATGAAGAAGTGGTTTTAGGCTTCGCGATGAATCTTCAGAATCCGGATTGACGATTCCAAATTTCTGTGAGTTTGGTGAAACTGGGAAACCATTTGAAAGACTTGGTTTGCGAAGTATGGGTGGAAGTACTAGTAAGTCACTATGATTATTTGACACAATTGGAGCTTGGGGGAACGTTGAATATGAAGAATTATAGCTTCCTGAGCTAGAAGGTTTTGACCTGATACCTGATATATTTGGGGATATTGCATTTGCACTTAGTAATGGAGAGTTAATGTTGATTCCGTTATTGTTGTTATAATTGTCCGAAGCTAAGACACCTATGGAGATTGAGTTTGCTCTTCTATAATTACCTTTCAGAGCCAAAAGTTTCATAGCACTTTCATAATCTGGCTGATTATTATAATTTATGAACATTTGATTATTTTGACCATTATTAACAGAGTTATTTCTTGATGTGGGGACAGGTATGTCTTCTGTAAGTTTTGCGACTTCTTGGTTGACAAATTCACCAACAAATTTATTGATGTACATTTTCAAGACTGAAAGATTGTTGGTTGGTTGATCGGTATTATAGGCCCCGTATTTTTTAGATTGTGGGGAACCATATTGAGTGTATTGAGATTTGACAAAATCCATCCAAGTTTCAAAAATCGAATCAAATTTCAATTTCAAGATCCAAAACCATTTATTATTCAACAAGAATTCATCCTCGGGTGGTGATGTATCGTAATCGGTTGAGATGTTCAATTTCTTGTTTAAACTCTTTTTGTTATCAAGCAAAAGATACACAATATTTTGAATAACATAGTTATCCTCAAACAATTCGGGACTATTCCAAATCATAACCAATAATTTATTCATAATAAGGTACCATTCTATGATGAACGCATTGATAAAATTCAACTGCAACAAATTGTAGTCTAGTTGAATAATATTCAAGTTCAAAAAGTTTGTGAAAAAGATTATTGGGAAACTTATAATCGATAAATTATTGTTTGCTTCAATTGGGTTTTGTTTGTAGTTGAAGAAGTTCGTTAGGGCAAAATCCAAATTTGATGAAGGATCCTGCAGTTTCAAAATATGCTCCAATAAGATTTCATTGACCGAGCAGTTGAATGTAACTTCGTAAAGAGTTAAACATAGCAACTGCCAGTTGTAGAACTGATTTGGGATAAATAAATAGTTATTTAATAATTCATGAAACTTTGGTGGACTTTTGATAATGATATTTTTCTTGAACAATTCAAATAGTTTTACTCTACTAGTCTTTTCTTCATGTATGAGTGAAAATAACAACAAGTTCGAGTCATCTGAATCGTTAGGGGCTAAAGTGTAATAGTTATGGTGGACATTAATGGACTTGTTGATCAAGATGATTGCATTGTGAAGGCAATTTTTTGAAGTATAAATTAGAAAGTTCTCCCCTAGATTATACAATTTATATTCGTTTGATAAGGTTGAAATAATAATCATTTTTATGAAGTTATTATTTGAAATTTCTTCAACATGATTCAAGTTTATTATGGATTTTGACAACTTCAACATCACTCCGGAGAGTGTCAGTTTATTCACTCTTTTATTCAAGAAAAAATGGTAAAATTTAGGTGGAGCCTTTAGGTACGTGGATAGTAATATGTAAATGTTCCAGAATAAATTCAAATTGATATCGATCAAGTTGTCATTGATAGAATTGACATTATTCAAATTGGATATGATTATAAAACTAATGTCGTTCAAATAGTTTAATATGATCTCATCACTGATGGTTGCTTCTTCATGAATATCCAAATTATAATTGAGATAAATATATGCCAACAAAAATAAGTTGTTTAAAATCTCAATCTGATCTAAAAGATTATTGTTATTGTTATAGTTTGGAATCAATCTGGTGATCAACAAGTCCCAAGATTTCATAAAGAAAACCAATGCTCGATCAGTCTTTTGGTTACGTATATATCCCATTGATATGACGGCATAAATAACGCCAATTTTGAAATGGTTGGGCGGGATCATATGTTTGGTCTTCGTATCCATCAGGTTGCATGAGTTCAAATACTGCATTAGTTCTTTGATTATCTTTTCGAATATTGTGTAGTTGGAAGTTGACGAGATCAAGTCTACATATCCAATTAAAAAGTAATCGTTCACGTTATACGATGCATTGTCTGGGGAGTAGTTTTGTAGTAGTAATTCCAATTTACGAGTAATGGATAAGAGATGAATCAAATCGTGGTTCTTGACTACATCTGTTCTGGTATCTTCCTCTGGTGATGGTGAAGAGTCTGATTTGTTTCGTTTTGGTGAAATCTGTATGACTGATTGGTCTGCTTGGAGTTCTAGCGGGACGTTTTCATTTTTGAACGTTTCATTAGTTAAAGGTATTTCCGGTTTGGTGGATACAAGGTCTGTGTTCGCCGAATTGGTGCGTGCCAATTGTACATTGTGCACCGTCCTACAATGCCTTTGAAGTAAATCTCTTCTTACAAATGATGATGTGCAGTGCAAACAGTGATATGGCTTTTCATTAGTATGAGACCGTTCATGTCGTTGTTTATGTTCAGATCTGGTGAAAGCTCTTGCACAGAATGCGCAAATGTATTTCTTAGGTGTTGCCATGCCCAAGAATTGCTCAATTGGACGATATGAACCGATTATTCTTGTATTCTATAAAGTGGTTTCCAGTTTTATAATGTAGTCTCTTTTTTAGGTTTTCCCCTGATAATGTTCCCCATATATATTTTCTATATATGTAGTTTGTGGGCTCTACCAATTTACGATATTAATGTACCCCGCATAAATTTTGAATGTTCCCCTCAATGGTCTAGACTAGTAACCGTAAGGCTACTTAATGTTTTCATCGGTTAACGAAGATTTTTTGGTTGTAACTGGTGCCGGGCCAAATTGCTTGTACCAGTAAGCTGGCTGTTCCACTGTACTTAGTAGTGTTTACAATATAACTACCGACCCATAATGACAATCAGATTTCTATCGCAGCCTCAGATTAAGGGGAAGAAATCGGCGGCCCCACCCCGAAAGATGCCCGGGCTCTCTAAGATTTAAAGCTATTAGGAACGGGTACACCTTCTAAAACTAATGAGCATATAATGAATAGAATTGTTTTTGTAGATTCGTGTTATTTCTCACCTTAATACAAATTAAAGATACAGCCTAGCGAATACTTGACAACCATTAACATCTTAAGAATCTCTGGCTTGTCAATTTATTACATCGCCTGGACTCCAACCTGTTTAAGTAGTGAAAGCGATCGCTATTGCTATTAACCAGATAAGGTTGGAGGTTCCGTGAAAAAGGAAAGAATAATGGTACGACAAAACGGGTTATGGAAAGTGGTGGTTCTTTTGATTTTTAAAATGTTGACTTTGTGGTTTTCGGTGGTTAGTACAAAGGGAATCTAGATATACTGTGGTATATTCAATAGCATAGTCGTATAGTTGGCACCTATTAACTTGTGTGTCAGTTTGCTTAAGAAAACTCCAAAGAGCTCATTGGTAAATTTAGAAATCAACAGGTGGGGCTAGATCTTTTTCATGAAAGCAGGCATTTCCCTCCCCGTTGTAGAAGTACTATTTTGATGCGCTTTTGAACGCATTTGCTAACACCGAAGGTTTTTGTAGCACAGACGTTTGTAGAAACGGTTTGTATCTTTATATTAGCAATCCTGGAACGCAACTTAGCCAAATAGTGTTTATAATGGTCTAAAGCTATGGGCGTGGAGTCGGTGTACTTGGCGGGCCCATGCGGCCAAATCTTATGAAATTAGAAAAATTGGAAGTTGTTCCAATCGAATTCATGTTTCCTAAAAAAAATTGGATCCTTGCTAAGGGTGGCTCTGGGCACTTCAGTTTCACAATTTGTTATAAAGTGATGAAGTTTCTAGCCAGATGACTCGCAAGTAAGGTCAATTATTATATCAAGATCTTGCTTATTTAGCATTGATCTTATTGAGGTCCCTCTATGTTTGGTTAAGTTCGAATTCTTTTCTAATTATCACTAATAACAGTCATATTTTCTGGTGTGTTTCTTGGTTTAAATCTGGTAGAATACCTCTTGAATACGAAAGTCGGATATCTAGTAAGCAACATCCCCAGTCGAATAAGACTTGGCTATCTTTGGATGTTGTCCTGAAAATCACAAAATATCAATAGTATAAGCCCACGAATGATGACTATTTTACCACAAGCTACCTTCCTTTCCACAATTCCTTTACCCCCCCACAATTAATCATTTTTACCCAAGACAATTACTTTGTTACCTACCCGTAACCCGTAAGCTTACTTCCCTTATTTTTACGCGATTCTTGTTCTCTCATAACCAACATAATGCAAACCAACATCATAGTATCATCACCACCAGTCTCTCCACGATCAAATACTCTCACAGTTCCAATTCTATTAAATTTGTTTCGTTGTCGTACCGCGCCATCTTCTATGTAATGTGCAATTGGAATGTTGATTAAAGGAGGTACACTGAGATATTTTTGGATAAGTGCTCGGTTCTGATGTTCAATGGCTGAAAACAAACTTTCTTCGTGCTCGTGTGGATTACTAGACCTTTCGGTGAAATTTAACGCTCCTCTGCTTGGATTTTCTTCTAAAATCTTTGATTCTGGCCGCAAAACATGCATTTTGAAATCTCCAGCTCCACCAAATGTAGATGTAGTACCTGAGATTCCACTTATACGCAACTTGGTCTGTTTATGTACCAAATCAACAGAGGGCTTATGGCTGTTGTTGTTCATTAGTGTTAACGTATGAGTGTGGCCATCAACAATAAATCTCATCAAGTAATATGAAACTTGACTTGACTTCACTTTGAAATAGACTTTACAATACTCAACTTTCTCGCCTTGTGGCGTGAAACGATGGATTGTTATAAAGGGTGATTTTATCTTGAACATGCCTAGCACAGATGACGATACTTGTAAGAGAGGGTTAACCGGTCTCTTCTCACCTGCTGTATTAGCCTTTTGAGTTTCATTATTGTACTGTTGGAATGCTTCTATAGATTCAAATACACACACTCCAGAATGTAGAAATGTTGATACTATAGGCATTTCCCGAAGTACATTGTAGGTACTGAGTGGCAGTCCAAAGATCGTAATTGGTTCATTGATCTTTGTTTCTTCTGACGTGGTCGTGAATAAAGAAACAATATCTGAATCATCGGGCCGTGACTGAGGCCGATGTGAATTTTCTAACTCTGCATCATTCCTTTCCGACACTAATGTAGATAGCGTCTCCTCACTTCTTCTAGAACGAAGCATAGGCAATTCCTCCGCTGCTGATTAGGTTTCTGATTAGATTTGAAATTGATTTGATGGGTCGTGTGAGGATAATATTGAGTCATTTGACTTTAACCATCTATTGATATGAATAGTATAAACTATGTGGTTAATAAACAAACGGATTAATGAAATTGTCACATATCGTGATGTACAATTGTGTATATCAGAGCTGTTTCGTGGTATAAATTTGAGCTTTTGGTATTTCTAAACTTTTCAGACGAGTCCTCTACTTTTGCAGACGAAGATCTCAACTATTTCTCGATAGTGTTTATGATCTCGTCGTTTGACTACTTTTTGATAGTTCATCGCTGGTTGGACTCGAATACCAAATATAGCACCTATGAGGGCTCGATCAATGCAGGTATATTAACCTCGCACAGATGTATAGTTTTATGAACTGCACTTGCGTTCAACGTTTTATGATCTCCAGTATCTGTCTGATCATCCGATTCTCCTAGATATTCTAAAACTGATAAATTTCAATGAATTGTATGATTTAACGGTCCGTGATACTTCAAAATAGACAACTGGTTGGTTTCTGAACAGCGTATTCAATCCCAAACCTAGCGCAATATGTTACGAGCTTTGATTCCGGGGTTTTCAATAAGTACAACGTGGGACATGAAATGAGGATATTGTCATGCTCTAACAATAATAGATACATCAGTACTCTTGTACGCCACAGTGTAGTTGTATTTTGAGGCTAGGATCTCAAGGTGTGGATCTAATGGTACTGGGAGTGCGGTACGCGAAAGTCGCCCAAGTCTAAAAGTTTATCATTTTCAGTATACAACTTTCATCTACAATAGTCTCCACTGATCCAATTGTTCCTTCTGAGCTGCTGGAAGTACTTAAGCAAAAGCCGCTAATTTATAAGACGCGAGTTTATCTATATATGCGCGATTTGTAATCCTCACGTCAAATTATAAGGAACCTTATCCCTAAATATAATATTGTTTCAATTTGATCCCGTTTCTTTTTCAATTTCGTCTCGGAATAAAATCTTCTCGTCCAAAAGGGTAGATTAGTTGACCTAAACATCACTCCGTAACCTTAGCATTCATATTTCCTCTCCACTGGGAGTATACCATACCCAATCAATAAATTTCGGACCTTCCACCCCCGAATTATCCCAAGAATCCACAAGTTCTTGCTTCACTTGACTATACATACGTCTGCCATCATACTTCGGAGTACTAACTTTTGCATTCACTTTACGCGTCGCTATAGACTTTGTTACCTCAACTCATTACTCGCCAGTAGTCCTATTAATTCCATTCACTGATTCAAATAGTCAAAATAATTATGTCCTTCCGTGAACAAATAAAGGGATTTCCCTTTCAACAAATGTTCATAATATGTATAATACGATTCTCCGAACCTTTGGCTTTCACTTCGTTGTTCCCATACGTCTATTTTATGATTCGAGATTTCGGGATCGCCAAAGAAGAACAGGACATTTCAAAATATTCGGGTTACCTTGCATCTTCTTTTGCATTCTGTCAATTTCTCTTTGCAGTACGATGGGGGCAATTGAGTGATCGGGTAGGTCGTAAGAAGATCTTATTATTTGGTCTTTTTGGTACTTCGATATCTCTAATTCTTTTTGGCTTTAGTCGTAATTTTTATTTTGCATTGGCTGCCAGGTGTCTTTCAGGCACTTTGAATGGGAACATTGCGGTACTAAGAACCATGATTGGAGAGATTGCAACAGAGAGAAGACATCAAGCAATGGCATTCTCAACCTTGCCCTTATTGTTCAATTTTGGTAGTGTAATTGGACCCGCTATTGGAGGTTCCAAATGGTTAACAAGACCAGGAAAGAATCCGTACAGCCGTAGGGCCAACGAGACTGATGTAGATATTTTTGACAGTATCATGCGTCGTACTGACTCTACTGTTGAAACCATTATCGATTCTGCCATGAGTGGTTTGAGAAATTCTCAAGTTTTTCGCAGCCAAGCTGATCTGACCAACATCCTCAATAACTCTGAATCTATGACTAAAGTGTCTTCTTTGAATTTTGCTTCATCCATGGTTGTCTCCAGTGATTCCAGTACTTATGCTGCCTCTCTCCTGTCAGTTTACGAACGCTTCATTACCAAGTACCCTTATGCGTTATCTAATATAGTTGTGGCAATGTTTCTCTGGTTTAGTTTGATTTGTGGTTTCTTATTCTTGGAGGAAACTCATGAGTATGTTAAGCATAAAAGAGACTATGGACTTGATCTTGGAGATTGGCTTTTGGCTAAATTTGGGTTCAAGACAAAACCTCGTCCATGGCATATACATAACACTCATCATGAAGATACTTTTATTCCTGAGTTAGAACCTCTGACTGACCCTCTGACTGAACGTACTCCAATCGAAACGGATCCCCTTTTGGATGACAATGCCTCCATTCAGTCAAATGCCATTTCTGACGACGACGATGCCGAAAGCGTTAGACCATACTTGTCTCGCTCAATGTCCCGAGCAATTGTCAAAACTTATTCTATTGATAAGGATCAACCATATCGAAAACCCGACTATACTGGCGCCTTTACTCCGCGTGTTATTACGGTGATCGTAGGTAATTTTATTATCTCCCTCCATAGTGTCACCTACAATGAGTTTTTACCCGTATTCCTTGCGGCCAGATTCCAACCGGATAAACTACGTTTCCCCTTCCATATTCAAGGAGGATTTGGCTTGGGTGTTAGCTACATTGGAACGTTGTTCTCTAGTACAGGAATAATGGGGATGTTGATTGTGCTTCTCATTTTCCCTCTTATTGACCGTAAACTTGGAACTATCAATGGTTACAGACTCTCAGTTTCCATTTTTCCAATAGTCTACTTCATTGTTCCGTTTTCCCTCTTCACTCTACACGACTACAATCCTAAGATTCCAACATGGGTAACTCCGCTAGTCTTGTACTCGCTTACTTCGTTGAAGACTTTGGCCAGTGCAACAGGGATGCCACAAGTAATGTTGCTTAACCATAGGGCAGCTGCTAAAAAGCACAGGGCGTACGTTAATAGTGCAACCATGAGTATTCTTGCACTCGCAAGATGTACCGGTCCGATCGTCTTTGGGTACTTAATGTCTTTGGGTGATAAGCTTGCTTTTGGTGGATTGGTCTGGTGGGTCATGGGTTTAATGGCCTTGGTAGGGACGATACAATCTTACTGGATGCAAGATTATGATGAAGATGAAGAAGTTGAGGGCCAGGCGACCAATTGAGGGCTTAGCCGAGAGATTTACTAGCCAAAGATAAGCTACAGTATAGATTAAGATATAATGACTTCATTATATTAATTAGAATTCCTATAGAACTAAAAGAAACCTCACTAATGTACAAAATAAATACACATATGTTACAAAGGGATGGAATAAAAGAGGGCAGCAAGCCTGAGCAAAACGAAACGAAATGAAATGAAGCGATAGAAAGAACGGGGTACATTTTGCATCAAGAGCTCAAAGGGGGTGAAAACGTTAGATTAGCGTTAGTTTGTTTGGTAAAATATTAAGAAGAGTTATTACCTTCTTAATTCACAAACCAAAGGCCAGGTATATGGTAGCTTTAGAATTAATTTCTTTGAAACTCCCTGGTATTTGAGATTATTATACATCATTTATCATATCTCGACCAAGTAGTGTCATAGAATAAATCTCGAGATCTAAGTTCATTGTTGTATGAACCTTGTGAAAATTATTCGTAAATTAAATGAAACCTTATCACACCAAATATCGGTTAGGCTGTGGGAAATTGTATTTCCTTAATCAACTCGTCTGGAAATTGTATAAAGGTGGCAATATACTCCGTCACCAACTCGTTATTAATATGGAACTCGTCCTCGAGTAACAATATCATACCGTGAGTGAAATTTAAAGAGCTGCACACTCTCATCAAGTCTCGATTAAGATTCTCCAAATCTGTAAAAGAATCGACACCCAACTCTCTAAATTTGATGAATCTCAACGCTGATAATGCTTCGATCCGAAAGTCTGGAATCGGCTCTGATGACAAGACTCTGTCCTCAAAAATGACAGCCATTGGTACCGAGGTCAAGATTTCCCTTTGTAGGGGAACAACATCTAATCCCAATTCGCCACAGGCCAAATTGATTCTTCTAATCAATGGCACAACATCAAAGAATGTCTTTAACAATTTTGTGGAAAGCGTGTCGAAATATGGAATGTAGAGGTCTTTCTGGTGATGACAAGGACGACACAATTCTCGAAACACGTCTCTGAAGAAGCAAGGGATTTTGCAGTATTTAAGAAACGTAGCAATGTGTCGGACTGAGGCATCCGGTTTGCCAACTTGTCGGCGATATCGGCGAAGGTTTACTATAGCATAGAGGTGGAGGAGGCAATGGAGGTAGTTGTAGGCTTCGGAATCGGTTAATGTTATTTGGTGCACAATTGCTTGCGAGAGTGTTTGCTGGAGGATAGTGGGGAGAGTGTTGAACTCGGTGAAATCGCTAGGATATTCGATGATGGTAGTGTTGGCAGCTGAGGACCCTGTATGAGTTGGCAAGTTATCTCCAGTTTCTTCAAACAAACTCTTGCTATCGAGTATATTGGTACAATTAAATTTCTTCCCACCGGATATACTACGAGCACCACTATCGACAGAAGAATCCTCGGTATCTTGAAGCCATGAACTCTCGCTGTCGCCCTGCCACGAACTGCCAGAGTCGTTTGACTTCAAATCCATCTCAGTATAGCTATGAATGAGTCTCATTCTAGAGTGACTTCAATATGCAAATGGAGTAAAATGGCCAGTATATATAACGAGGGGTTTACCCCAAAAATTGCATGCAGGGTGAATCGGACTGAAGGTACTACGGTAGCCAGGAGAAAGCTGGTTTCAAAAAGGAAGCTGAAATTAAGAATCAGACATGCTTGGACTCCGCACATCTTGTTTCATTGTTCCTCGCATATGGTGGCCCCTTCTTGTAGCCCTAACCTTTTACATCTTTACAACCTTTCCAGGTCGTGTACTCGCAGAAATGGAATTCGCAACCAGATGCATCTGACACTTTAATCACTTGACTAAAATTCTTAACTAAAAATTTGCCTAATAGTTCAATTTACTCAAAAGTCTACTGAGTCGACTTAAAGACCATTCAGGGTATAAGTGTGTTAATATTTTCTCTATCGAGGGTCTTTCAGATATACTGATATCTCTAAAGTCTCGATAGTTGTCAATTATGTCGTAGTTTTGTCGTGGAATTCCCCCGGTCGTTCCTTCGGAAAATTTGTATTAGTTACGGATCCAACACCAAAGAAAGATACTGATCTATATCTGGAAATGGGGATTCATTGTGGTCTCCTCTGATAAAATTGTATCTAGTTATTAATTTGTGCCTTGTAAATAGTGAATTTTGTGTAATACACTCCCCATGATCAGATAATGCAGTAATACGAGATGTGCCTTAAGTACCCGAGTCAAATGCATTATTGCAAGAGAATAAATATTGGAACTACTAGGGCAGGTACTTCATCGCCATGATCATTGATTTGCTATATATTATGGCTCTGTTATTCTAACAACTCTTTTCATCTAGGGATATGCTTCCAATCCCAATTGCGTAGCTTTATAATATCTTCGGATTGGTAACTTGAAACACGTAACTCACCACTTTCTATACAACTACCTCTCGTCAGTAATCATCCCTGTCATAACTCGACCTTTTCGGGTTGTAATACTCCACGGCTAACTAATGGCTCGCTCTCATTTGTCGTTTCCTATTTTGCGGTATTTGTAAATATCCGATTTCAATTGGCAGAATACTTACGAAAAAGAAATGAGGCTAAACCGGTACAAGGCTTTCCTCGTTCATATAGTACGTTACTTCCTAACGGTCCGAAATCGTCGCCATTGGCCGGGATTTCGTCGTTCCCCACTCGTGTACGAACCATTTCTGCGGTAATTTATGCTAGGCGATGAGCGAGTTAGAACCGACGGAAGGTCGACGGTAGTTAGCCGTGAGGAGTAGGAGCGAATCAATGAACGAAACGGTGAAACTTTAATTAATCAAACTGAATATTTGAACATATTCTATCTATAAACCTCCCTTTAAATATTTTCAACGTTCTCCCTCGATTTCTGCCTCTCTCCTGAATAATTTTGCACCAGCCATTTAAATCAACTATGGTAAATCTCTACAGTCTACGATACTCTGCAATTTTAGAGAGATATATATTAAACATAAAATATCCAAAGGTTATTACTTAGCAATACCTTTAATTAAAATTGTAGTTTATTCATAGAGACTCGTTTCAGTACAATTCCCCAATCATACAGAAACTTATCAAAATTTCAAAACCATTCATCATTGAATTCCCCAATTCAAGATAAAAAAAAAGATTCCCGTCAATAGATAATAATAATTAAGGACTACCAGACTAGAGATAAATCACTAGAGACCGGTAGAACCAAAAACCATACATGGAGACCCGTGCATGGAAAACAGTGCCTTCAAAGTGATTTGAAGGCCAAGGTATCAATCTGAGTTTGAGCGTAGTAGGCAATCTTCAAAAGTCTTAGCAACAATGGACGATAGTCTAGCTATTCAAAGTTCAGAAATCCCCAATAGATTTGGGAATTCCTTAGAATCTTTGGTTGCTCTTCTTAGCCTTCATTCTCTTGTTGATAAAGACAGCGGCAACAGCACAGAAAGCTAAAAATACCAAAACGAAAACTAAAATAACACCAGCGGGTAACATTTTGAAGAAGAATGAAAATGTTGGTAATAAAAAATTATTGAGGGTCTGTTCAATATTTATAAGGCCAATCTTTGCGAATTTTTGTCGATTACTGTGTACAGGAAATGTAAATATCGGACAAACCGGGGGGACCGGCATATACATGGATGCGCTAACAAGAAGGAATTATTAAACTGTCTTGAATTCGTAAGATACCGTACCATCCACCCATGGTCTTGGGTCTTTTACTATACCTATCTACATAGTTAGCTCCGTTCAGTACCAAGGTATTCTTCAGGTCCATGTCAAATTTTCAGGCCGTGGAATTTATATCCGATCGAGGGATTTTTGTGATGGATAACTCGGAACCTGGTGACGTATGTCGAATTTATCTATATCTGAGAGATGCTTCTATTAAACGTTCAATTCATTGTAAGTCCTATCGGGGTAATATACATACTATATTTGGTACAAGTTAAAGTACTTTCTTGAGCATCATATATACATTGAATACATTTGGTGCTCTTGGTATTACTGCCGATGGTTTAGTGTTCTGCATATAGTGTAGTGTTTTGCCTGGCTGCATATTAACATCCCGAGAGGGACAAATGCATTCTATTTGTTTAGTGGTGCATATAGATGAACATTCTTCCCAAATTGGTTGGAAAGTAGCCTTTTCGGGAACACGCCAGAACAAAGCCGCAAGGTTATATTGATGGCATAATTAATCTTTCCGCTTGATAACATTCTAATACAAATCGTGGGAGTCCTCTACGTCAAAGTATAAATGCTGGCACTGTTGAGTCGCACAAATATTATCAAAGGTCATAAACAAGAACCGGTTGTTTAAGAACGTACCTGTATGGAAATAAATTAGTGCGATAAGGCAGTATCTCTAATAATTAGTTATATTCCCAATGATCTGATACTCAATTTGACCATACATTTCTACAATCTGAACCACCGGCTTTATGTGTTTATATGCCTTGGCTTAAATTGTTCGATGCTTCTAGTCCACCAGGTTCAAGACACATCTTTCTTCCTTCGACCCCACCTCGCTTATATGTCCAGACTTCTTCCCCTCAGCTCGATCCAGCCTTTGCCAATTTCGTTCCTTATCTTTATTAGAGACTAATTTCCACACTCGCACGCACGCATCGAAGCATATCCCGAAATAGATACTTTCCATCTTTGGTTTGCATATTATGCACGTGTTGAAGTCCGAACGATTTCAGCCGCGAGGCTGACTATCAGCGAATATATTGGCTATCAGCGTATATATTAGGACTCCAGGCTACTAATAGAAGGTTTGAATACTTCCTGCTGATATAATTATACTCTTGAAAGTGGTAGCTCTTTTTCCTTGTAGACCCAACTATATGGGCTAAGTCTACTTATATTACTCTCGTCTACTGTTACAATGAATTGTTTATAATCGTCGATATAGAGTTATAGAAAGAGAGTGGCATCCAAACTACAAGGTCAATGATTAGAGTCTTCTTAATCAATTTTGGGTAGTTTGGTTTGCTTGGAAGCTTAATGATGGGGCATCAATTATTCTGGGGGTATCCGGATTGTACTCGACGATAACGTGGCACATAGTCCACTTTGGCTGATTGGGTCTCTATTTGTGATGGCCCTGGTTCTGTCGGTCGTGTTGGCACTGCATTCGGAAATTCTTCTATTTCTTTTCGGTATGTTTCTGCCATAACCAGTTTTCCATGTCGTCGAAAATCACTATGCCGTGCCACCAGTGGGAGTTGATTTCGCAGTTTCATCTCGAAATCTTTATTAGAATTCAAGCTGAGTTCTAGTTTGTCTACTGAGGTCGACAGTAAACTCGATTTCCTCCGGTTTCCTGGGGTATATGCTCTGCTTTTTAGCAATCTTGGGGGGGATTTGGTAGTTATCATGCTAGACAACTTGCCTTCCAGCCCATCATGCTTCCTCTTTACATTCTCGTTCATAAGCTTCATATTTTTAATGACGGGTTTCACATTCTCAATGGTGCGCTGCATCATTTTATTTTTACTTATGGGCTTCACCACCGAACTTGTCTTGTCCTGCAAATTTGTTGTGGTTGGTGAGCTCTTCTCTATCGACACGCTCTTTTTGAGAAGCGACAAATTCTTCTTAGTGCTGTTTATCGACTTCGATGATATCTTCAGATCATTTTTGTCTGTATTTGAATACTCGCGTTGCAACACTTCACTTCCATCACTAACAATGTCATATTCCTCCATTATCTTTGTTCTTCGGATTGGTGAATAGTTAGATGTCATATACGTAGGAGGGTCGGTATATTTTGCTTTTGATTTGGGTTTACTCTGAGCGGCAGCGGTACTCCTTTTCCTTTTTGATTGCTTAAGAAAAGCTCTCTCGTTTTCGTCTATCTCGGCCTGTTTCTTTGCTTTGATGTAGGTACTAATATTTTTGCGCCATTCATCTTTGTTGAGAGAGTTCTGTAACCGCACCTTTGCGATATTTGAGCTAATATCCAATCCTTTGTCTAATCGTGAAATTACTGGCTCACGCTGGGTATATTTATAACTTGTCAATTTCAATGGTTTTTTGAGCTTGGACCCTGCGGAAAGATCCTCCAAAATATTACCATTGTCACATTTTTCCAAAAGCTTTCTTATATCAAGTGACTCGCCAACTCTAATAGGTGTAGGGTTTGAAGGTGTCACACAGTCCATTGAAACTTCTTTCCTCAAGACATGGTCAATATCAACATCAGAAAAGAAAGCTATTGATTGGGGCAATTCATGGATTCCCATTTGCTCACAGAATATAGATCTTGTCCAGAGGTTACTGATCTGTAACAACAATGCTACGCGATACTTGTCTTCCTCTTTTGAAAGATACCGTAATTCGTCATGCACGGTAATCGCAAGTCTCGCATCAACCTGGTATCTCTCAATCAAGTAATCCATTGATACAATGAGCAAATGTAAGTAGTCCACCCCCGAACTTTGAATCGCCCAATTGATACGGGAAGTAAGGTACACGTTCTTGTTCAAATTCTTTACCGTCAAAGCATCAGTAATAGATGCTCCCAATACGGGCGTCTTGGGGTCTTCTTGATATGCAATAGACTCGAGTGCGTTAAACATAACTGATTCAGTTCCTCCGTGGTAAATCCTTCTCTCCAAGTAATTGGAGTTGGCAGTATTTCCTTTCGTCAGTTGATATAATCGAGTTGCTGTTTCTTCGGCTTCTTTATCGCTGAGGTTTACATTAAATTGTTTCAAAAGTCTCGTAGCAAACTTGACACCAGCACCGTAAATTCTACCATAATTGAAAATCTTTGCATCGTTTCTTGAGATACCCAAGATTTCTGCAGTTTTCGAGTGTAAATCGGTCCTTTCATTCTTGTCTCCTTCTAAGGTCATCCATCCTAGGGCAGTTGCCCCGTGCATTTTGAATAGGGAGTCTCCAACTAATGAAGCAATCCACAATTCTTCAGAATCCACGTCTGCTCCCACAAAACAGTACCCGCTAGGAGCTTCGATTAAAGACTTTAATTCGGAACCAATTCTATTCTTTTTAGCGTTAGACGCAGTCAACCATGTATTTTCGGTTGCTCTTCTAGTAATAGTACCCATGGTACAAAGTTTAGGAATTATGATTCCCATTTCAGGGTGTGCTTTCGAATCCTTCTTCTTCTCAAAAAAAATGTTCTTTGTGTGCTCGGTGTCGGAGTATACGACAAACTGATCCATAATTCTATTACGGTTTCCCATCCAATACGAAGCAGTATTGTTCAAGCTAAGGATTTCTCGAGCATAATTGTATTCGGAAGTCAATGTTTCATTTTCAAAATACCTTGAATAACTTTTAGATAAAACAGATGTGCATCTTTTGTTTGGGCCATCTCCATGAGGGATTTTGAATAATTCAAACCCAGACTCGGAGTTCAATAGATAACGTTCCAAGTCTTCTTCGTTTAATTTCGCTCGAGTATAGTTCTTGCCTTCCATTTTTTCAATTACAGAGTCTTTGAAAGGTACATTGAAGCACCATCCGGCAGAGTCGTACCATATCAAAGGATATCCCTCCCATTTTAGTCTCAATAAAAGAGGTGTAATACGGGTCCGGAGAGTAATGTTTAGTTCCTTCTCTTTAACTCCATCGACATCGATAGTTTTGAATAAATCCCGGTACCATTCAGGGTACCCTGTTAAGAATGCTTGTTTTGCTGCGAGAGTCCCATCTTTTTTCAACCTTGGTTCTTTCAAAGACCAGTTTAATTGGCGTAGCCATGGGTCACTTTCGAAATCGGGGAGTAACTTAGGGTCGTCTTGCTCCACATATTGAACAAGCTCTTTTGCCCGTGCTCGGAGGTTCTCTGTGACTTGCTTTCTATTCTCCTCATAAGTCTTTTCGACATTTTCAATGTACTTTTCCCATTTTTTGGTAGTAGGTAGTATTAAAGTTCCTAGATGTCTCAATGCTGCAAATGATACAGGATGAGGAACTTTGACCCTGAATTCAGGAAATAATTTTTTGGTTACTGTATAGGTAGCATCAACATCTTTAGCACAGTAATCCATGAGTCCCTGGAAATTCTCTATAATGATGCTAGGTTCAAGGGAACTAAAGTAGTCTCTGTCTGTTTTGTCTAATTTCTGGCCACAGTGAAAGTCTAGGACGTTTGCCAAGGAGTTCGGAGACCCTTTATTTAACCAAGGATCTTCCATGAGGTCTTCAGCAATCTCTCGAGCAATCTCGGTATCCTCAGATGTGAATTCTGAGTCCTCTTCGCTGCCCTCTTCAAGTTGCGACTTACTTTTCCTATGCTTCATCCATTTAGGTCTTTGTTGAGAGCATATCCCACTGATAGCAACGTGGAGTGCCATACCATCTAAGTAGAACGCCTTGGACTGTCGTATATTGTATTCGTCCAATACTCTTGCTCTATCGTAGCTGACATTGTAACCCACGAGTAATTTTGGGTGCTTTAAACAATTAAAGGGTATGAGGTGTTCAAAGTCATTATATGTATCGTCGTTAGCGTAATTCGTTAATAAGGGAGAAACCCACCCATACCATGCCTTAGTAGAGGCACAGGTGGCTAATACTGCAAAGTTTGACCTTTTGTATAAAACCTCCACGTCGAAAACCAACTCATCTTCCGTGGGATAAGGCACATGTTTGGGAGGGGATCCTGGAGCATATCTAGTCCATCCAGAACTAAAGAGCCATTTAGAGGGCTTTCCAGGTAATGAGGTCTCCTCTGCAAAAAGTTTTTCAGCCATAGATAAGTATGGTTCTGCTGATCGTTTGCCAATCTTATAAAAATGTTCATCAAGAGTAGAATTTCCAATTAGTCGGGGAAAATGATTTATAGTAATGGGCTCAGTGATTTGAGTTGGCTTTCCAAGTAATTCGTGATGTTGAAGATGAGACTTGGCGATGTTTAATAATGCAGGATGTTTAGGAGTCAAGTATTCACCTGGGTTTATATGAGGGAACACTTTCTTGTGTAGATCATTTGATATGTATTGTACTCCTAGTTGATTTACCCTTGGTTTCTCTTTAAAACTACTGTTGAATCGTACGGTAATATATCGCGTTCGTATGGAACGATATTTGTAAAACATATCATGAGTATATGAAAGGTGGGTACAAAGTTATGAAAGGTGGAAGGGAGCGGTCCTAGTGATAGTATCTCTATTGCAACTAGTTTGGTGATAATAGTGTAAAAGATCAGGTGATAAATTCTTAATGAGACTGAGAATATATTCAATTATAGTATTTAAATCTCAATACAAACAAATCTACCAATTAGCAATAATACGTCTTAGAAAGTTACCGTCACTTAAACTTTCTTCTAAAAACGGTATTGTTTACAAACCATTGGTATAAATTTTTGTTGATAATTTGCCTCTTTGTGTGATTACGTAAGTATACGATGTATATTATATAAACAAAGGTAAACTGAGCTTCGACTTAAGAGAGTAGATTCTAAGATTCAGCCTGGATTCAATATGAGTCTGGATACAAATAAGTAAGAAATGGTCAGGCAAGTGGAGGTGATCAAGTGGTTGTCTCACATAGTTGAGATTTATATCTTACATGATCCTGTAGAAGTACATCGACACTATGAATTCTGTAGTACAGGTCACTGGTTCGATTCAGTGTTCTGAATCTTGAATCTCTTGCTTGAATTCATAGACTAAGCAGGTATCGTGGGGTCTAAACTGTTTGACACAAGTCTTGTTACATAATCCACGCTAGGAAGATTGAAAAATCGCCACGCCTTCCTAATTGGGCAATTATATAAACAAAGTCACCTCCCTGCTTACTGTAAACAAGCAATCTATGGAGATGGAATGCGTTAATTAACCGTTGCGGCTTTGGTGTTCCCATTTGTTGTGCTGATGTTTTTATTGGTCTCGGTTTCGATTTTCAAGTTGTTCTTTTGTAAACAACAAGCCAGAGTGTACCGAGCGTGTCCCAACATCCTTCTTAGCCATTGACCAACTGTTAATAAAGTGTATCACTACCAGCTCCAGCGAAGAATTCATTCCCGTGACACGTTAATTCCCCAATATTATGTCTGACTACCAAAACTACAAGAAGGCCGATTTGGTCAGTGTCCTTAAGAAATTAGAAATCCACACTGTTTCCAAAGATACAAAGAAAGTCTTGGTCGACAAACTTGACGAATATGTAAACGACCATCCAGAAGATGGGACTTTGACTATTCAAAGCATTCTTGAAGAAGGAGCCGACGAAAAGACTTTGAATGAGGAGGAAGTTGAAGTAGCTGACGCTGACGAAGACGAAGACGAAGAAGACGAAGAAGCTGAAGATGCTGAAGAAAAGGATATCGACTACGAAGCTCCTCCACCTCTCTCTCTCAAAGAATGGGTTGTTGATCCTATCATTGACAAGTCTGAAGTTTTGATTCAAAAGGTGTATAACTTTACTGACTATGTAGGAATCACTTATTTGGAGTACAGCGACGAATTGAGAGAACGTTTGTCCAAGGCTGTCACCTTGAACTTTGCAGAGCTCTTGGCTGAAGTGATTTATTTCTACCACTCATTCGTTCCTTATGTCGCCCTCAAGGATAATGCCTTGAACCATCAACTCTTCAAGGACAATGTCAAATTTTTAGCCACCAGCAACATTCCAACCCCTGAAATCACTGCCCTCTGGGATTGCAAGGTTGGTTTGGTGTTTGCGTCGTGGTTGGTTACTGCTGTCATCTTGCCATTGACTGTTTCCTATTACATCAACTTTTCCAGAAGAGTTCTTGTATTTGATGGTGTTGAAGGCTTGATCGATAGAATCTACAAGTACGATCCTTTCGTTTTTGCCTTGGCCAAGGTTCTTGTGTTTTACTTTGTGAAGAGTACTGGCACCGTCACCTTGTACGCTCGCGACGGTGTTCTCAACGCAATTGCTAATTACATTCTCATCTCTGTTGGTTACTACGGTCAATTCACCCACGCCTTGGGTGGCTTCCCTATTGTAGTTGGTCTTGCCAATGTCGCAATTGCTCTTTACTCTCAGTTCGAAGACTATTAAACATCTTCTTACACAACCTCCTCTTCATTTCTTCGATTTAACGTTGTTTTAGTAATATCTGAAGTTCTACTCTTTTTGTATTAGTTGTAATCTATGAATATATTGTATAAAATCCGAGAATATTAAATAACTCAGTGAGGGTAAGTATTACTCAGAATAACTTTTGAAGATCTGATTGTCATCTTGCTCAGAATCACTATCAATGTATGTAGACCTATGAACATATCGTATTCGTCAGATACTTTTGATTCAAATATTTTTGAAGCATTCTTTACCGAAGTAGTGAAATATAGTATTTCTATATTAATATATAAACTATATATGCTCACTTGACTTGCTAGGTCATTTAGCACTCAACCCCATGGTTTGCAAGTCGTAGTTCAACTCGTCGACTTTTGCACCTTGTGGGCCACTGAACTGTTTCATGATCTTTGCCAATAATACTGCTTCAGAATATTTCGATTCTGGACGATCTCCCTTAAATTTATCCATAGCAGCAGGACTATTAACAGTATTGCCAGCGCCGCCCCTTCTGGCTCTTCTCTTGGAAGTACTTGAAGATGCAACACCATTGTTGCTGTCTGAAGCGTTGGTATCTGATCCCGAAGTCATACGGTCATATAAAGGATTCTGAAATATTTGATGTTTGATGTTGATGTTTGACTTGTTATTCCCAGAGCCCTTTGAATTTTCTTTCAATTGGTTGGTTGATTTGGAATTCACTGGAAGGTTTCCGGTGATGACATTGAATTCCGAAGGTGTCACAAGAGGCATAAAGTCGTGGACTGCGGCTTTGTTCGTTTCTGCTGAAGATCCACGGGATGACGTAGAAGAAGCTGAAAGAGTTAATTTAGTGTTTGCAGATGTGAAAAGAGTTTCAACCTCCTCTGTACCCAAGTCATTTTCAAGCGATTTCCGAAGCAAATCCTTGATTTCTCGTCCATAGTCACGGCTGGATGTTCCATTGAACAATTTTATTGATTCTTTATTCTTTATGTCAAAAATATCTTGGTTTTTGTTTTCCAAGTAGCTCGTAAACAAGTTTCTTTGGTACTCAAAAAAGTTTTTCAACTTCTCCAACTTATTGATCATGACCAAATTCAAGTTCTTGTAAACTCTATTGGAATCTTGATAGAAGAATAACGAGTTCTTGAGCAATTCGTAGTTTTCAACCAACTTTAACCGGAGTAACTCTTCGTCTCTAGAGATCTCCAAATCTTCTTGATACTTCAAGAGTTCATCATCATAAATTTTGGAATCTGTGAATGAAATTTTCGAGTTTTGGAGGTTTTGTAATCGCTTCATCAACTCCAATTTCTTTGATTCATAAATTTCTCTTCTATGAGTTTCCTGAAACTCCTCCAATTCTTGTACAGTCTTCGCTAAATCACTTCTTCTCTTTTCTTTGTTATTTCCATTACCGAGTATTATATCTTTACCAGGGTTGGAGACTATCATACTTGGTAATATCGGAAGAAATGATTGGTTGTCGATACTATTCGCAGAGAATGCTGAGTCGTTGACTTTCTCGAGTTTAACTTGATCAAATTTGGTGTTTTTGATATTACTGAGTCTAGGTTCAACCATTGCAAATTGTGGTGGCATTTGGTTCAATTCATATGAGTTGTTTGGAAGTGCTTGTCGTTTTTTATCGAAATAATCGTAGTAATTATTTGTCTTGATTCCTTGCATATATTCCAAGTAGTCTTCATAGCCGTCGTCATACTCGCCATCACTTTCCTCAGGATTGCGATTTGCGAACCTTTGTTTGAATTTTTCATTTGTAGACCGAATTCTCTCGTGGAATTGATCTTTATCCTCGTAATCAGAATCCTCAGAATTGTTGAGTTTGTTTAGCTTCTTTTGTAGTTCATGCTCCTCGATGGTAAAGCCTGTTTCGGTGGCTTCGGATCTTAAATCAAATAATGATCCTGCTGCACTTGCAAGTACCATATCTATCCTGGGCAAATGGTCATTTGCCTCTATAAAGCTACTAAACACCACGTCCGGAGTTAATGCTGCTTTTTCTGCTATTAATGGATATGGCATGTAGTTGGGAGGAGGGAATGGTAATGGTGGTACATGAGGATATATAAGATTAGGTTTTCTTTGGGATTTGTCGTTTGCTTCGTCGCCAGTGCTTTTTCTGGTTTTTCTCCTTGTTTGGATATCTTGAGTTCTTGAATCATCTATGATACTAGAAGTGTTGGGATCTACATTCTTAGACGCCTCTCGGGCAGACTCTTCCCATTTTCTTTTAAACGACTCTATCGAATAAGGTAGGGTATCTATATTGATGATTGGAGGAGGAGGATAAATGAATGGAACCATTATGCCGCCTCCTTGATTGATATCTTCGTCGTCGTCGTCTTCATCGTCTTCTTCATCGTCATCGACTTCTCTAGAGGTGGGAGGTGGGATAAAAGGAGGGAATGGTGGGGGAAAACGGTTCACTATGCCAGAGATTTGTTTCCTTAAACGGGGATCCAGCATATCTGTCGTGATGTCAGAATAAAAATCGGCCATACCATCTGTGGGTTGAAGAATGGGAATAATATTTGTGGGCACTGAGTGTAGTAAAGGAGCTTCAGTGGAAGGTGTCTGAGAACGACTACGGTGCATGAGCGGAGGAAGCGGTAAGTTTATATGGCTCCATTGTGAAAGTACTTGGTTGACTCCATGGGATAAGTTTTGCTCCATATTTAACATGGTTGCCGATTCGTTTCCTATTTTCGGTGAATTTGCATCATTCAAACTTCGAGGAACTGACGGAAGTCTCTGGCGCTTATGTGAAAAATTAAGGAGGTGGGCAAGTGAACTCGGACTAGGGAGCTCAATAGACCTTTTTTGAGGTGTTAGCGTTGAATTCTCCATCGAATGCAGACTCTACTAGTAAATAAGTGTTGCAGTAAGAAATGTCTAAAATTTCGCCAAATTCAAAATGAGGAAAAGTGAGGATGGTTTTTTTTACAATTAGCCGCAAAACATATGACGAACTCCAAGTAAGGACTGTACGTTATTATAATCACGACTGCCAAAGGATGTAGAATAATATTTTGAAGTTACCAATTTTCCTTCAACTTGGCTCTATACTGTATTTGAAACTGTGTTTTAAACTGTGTTTCTGCGTTTGAAATTCTTATCGGTGTTCTCTAGCAAGATGTAGCTATGAGTATGACGTACGTTAGATTTAGAGAGAATACGAGATACTTTCTGTTACGAGATTGTACCACATTGTAAATATCTATATAGTATGGCTAGGTATTAGATATATCAAAATTTTTGTTGTAACATTTGGTGATTACGGAAGTGTCAAGTTTAGTGATTAGTCAAAGATAATATTCTTTGATATTGCTAGTTTCAAGAAAAACTCCTCTAAGTGTAATATCTTCTTTATCCCTTTCAAATGTATTACTGAAGAACTCAATATTTAATACTCATATTTACCAAAGTTGTGCAAAAATTTGCAAAACTCTTTCAACAAATACGGTGACCAAGAATTGGAATTAAGATTCCAGGTATCTAATTGATTTCGTCTCTAAGCATAAAACATCTTGTCCTAGTTTTTTGTAGATTTTGCAACTTATAGGAGATAAGATTCCCAAACTGTAAACAAAATAACCTGCAAAGTATCATATCCCCCTAACCGGTAAAAAGCAAAGAAAATATTGCAGGTAGTGCGCGGATACAATTATTTACTGGACTATTGCCCTCTGAAACAACAAAGACATCACTTTACATACAAATATAGATGTCAACATTCTTAATATATATTGGTTATTTTATTATTAACGAGTTCAATTAATCTCAAATCAGGACATCTGTTCACGTCGCAACGCAATTCACTTTTTTAGTGATTCGTACCCACAATATTCGGTAACAGGTCATTCCACACGTCTCCATTTCAATAACAACATATAGTGGATTGAGCACCACCTGTAACAAAGGAGATCCATCAAAGTTACACCACTACTCTCATAGTATCGACCTAAAAGACAAGATCTAATCGATTGTTGATATTTATTGAAGCTTCCACAAGTCGGAGACCCATTTTTGAACCACATTTAATCTCGAAGATTGAAGATATTAGTTTGAAATCTCTGCCAAGACTCATAAACAGTCCTACACTCATAGAAGAATCGATCCATTTACTACCTTCATCTCAAGCATCAAACAGAAATACTCAAATATGCCACCTAAGAAATCCATATCGGAATTAAACCCCAAAGAGTTGGTCCTTGCAAAAATGCCTCGATACCCGCAGTGGCCAGCATTCATCATGCCTGACGATCTTATTCCAAAGGCGGTGTTGCGGGCAAAGAAGAAGGCAACCAACTTTTGTGTGATTTTCATCCCGGACGGAGATTTCTACTGGATGACTGAGAAAGCGTTAGAACCATTAACAGCCGAAAAGTTAGAACAACACCTCGAAAAAGTGCCAGCCATATTCCGCAAGAACCCCAAGAAGAAGAAAAATGGAAAACAGTCCAATATAAATGAAGCGTTTGCTGCGACCTACCGCTTGGACTTCGACACCTTCATTGGCAATATATTCAACGAAGACAACGAAGATGACGAGGAAGACGAGGATGAGGAAGAAGAGGAAGACGAGGAAAATGGAATCAAACAAGAAGTTACAAGACCCAGCAGGCATAGAATACGCGTGAGAAAATCGCCCACAGGTGAGGTAAAAGACGAAATAGATGACAACGATGACATCGAAAACGACGAGGACCTCGAGGTACCACCCAAGAAGAAACGAGTCGTCAGTAACACTAATAAAAGAACTCCAAACAAGGAGTCTACTCCTACGGCGGAACCAGTCAAGAGCAAACACGATGCAAAGCCACTTACCCCGGAGGAGAAGCAGCATCAACTTTGGTTGTGTCGTATTAAGTTACAAAGATCCCTAATTCAACGCAACCAACCCACCACACCCAAGGACACATCTGGATTACTGCCACCCACAGCTGATGAACTTCTGGTAGCACGTTTGATATTATACCGACTTGTTGAGTTTCCTGTAAATGTGGATTTACTAAAGAAAACAAAAATCCATAAAGTCTTGAAATGTATTTTAAAAGACGAAGCATTGTCCTATCCCGACAGTTTCAAGTTACACGAAAGATGTAGTGAATTGTTGGCTAAATGGGATACCATGATTCAAAGTTTGAAGGTTGAGAAAGCTGAGCATTCCGAGGGGAATGGCATAAAGAATGGCCATACTCAGAATTCATCCAAGAGTCAGGATGATCTGGAAATGCTGGCAATCAACATTTCGTTAGTTAACAAAAAAGACGACGAAGACGAAGCAATCGGAGCTGAATCCGAGTCTCCACTAGAAAAAGCAAATGTAACAGTTACAACATCTGTCTAGGGGAAAGCTCTGTATTATATTTTGTTTTACTTCACGCAGGCCTGACAGTAACGATTAATGCCTCCCATTAATGACTTGACCTTTGCAATCACTAAAAGCTATATCATAACTCCATCGTAATCAAGATTTATCTAAGAGCTAAATCACTATTCCAGAGGACGATTTGGAACCACTGATTTACCGACAAGCCTCTTTGGTTTGAAATGATTATCTACAGAGCCAACGCACTATCTAAAGTATGGTTAAGATCGCCTGGTTTATATCACCCCAGGGCTAATGCGCCTACCCTTAATTGACTCGTCCATTATCTATTACACCCGTTATTGTTTCCGAATAGCTACATTTGTATTATAATACTTTCTTGCAAGCATGTATGATTTGTGTAGCGCACGTACCTCATTTATCGATCTCCACAATTGGGAATCGTGTCAAACAAATGTAAACCGTCTACGTCTATATACCTGACCTTTTCATATATAACTGTGAATGATTCTCTATAAATCACAAGTAATTTAATCCCTGAATTTGCTACCAACCGTCACGTCTAAAAGTCGTGCACCAACCATTCTTCGATGACCATTGACTTGCAAATTAGTGGTTGGATCTTGAGTCGTGAAAGTGTATGCACTATGTTGGCGCGACAAGGTACAGATTGGACAAATTATAAGAATAGGAGATAATACAGTATACTGTAGCTGGGCGTAAACTTCCAGAATGATAGCAAATCCATTTACCTTAATTCACGTGACATCTTCGAGACTTCATGTCTGTGACAGCAAAATAGCTAATCTCTTGAACTCTCCTGTAGTGTCTGTCTTCTCCTCAGACTAGCCTCAATTAGCCTCAACTAGGGTCTACTTTCTATTGCTATGGCACTGGGCTTTCGAGACACAGCAACATGTCCGGGTAACATTCCGAATTTTACGCACACCCAAATTTACCCTTGGTAGATCATCATCGCAAAAGGTTCAATTGAGAAAAGCGCATCCTTGCCGCAATAGTTAGTGACCCAAAATAGCACCAAAAATTTTTTCGTCGTACCCAATGATCGAAAAAGGTTGATGAATTTTTAGAGGTGGTGATTTTTTAAAATTCCTTTCACTTCTTTTTCCTTTCCTCCTTTATTTATTCCCAATCAATTAAAAATGGCTGACGAAGACGTAAGTACCAATATAAGCGAAGTGGAAAGTAATGGACTAGACTGTTGAAGATTGCAGCCCTACAGGTATAGAACAGGGATGAAAAATCTTCAGGAGAGAAGTCGAAGAAACATATTTGAAATATCTTCGACACATTCTTCTAAGCATCAAATTACAGTGTGGGCTTACAGTATGTGCTCCAAACACAGTGCTTTGGAGTGTCCACTCAAGTTGAGAATACTAGCAATATTCAAATATTTCCACTGCTGGGGCATTTGGAGTCGAAATCTAGACATTTTCTCCAATGCCCATCTTCTGATCACTACTAACATCCTTAGCACACCTTTGAAACCGCTGATGCCGGTGCCGCTTTAACTTTCCCAATTCAATGTTCCGCTTTGAGAAAGAGTGGTCACGTTTGTATTAAGGGTAGACCATGTAAGATTGTTGACATGTCCACCTCCAAGACCGGTAAGCATGGTCACGCCAAAGTCCATTTGGTTGCCATTGATATCTTCACTGGTAAGAAGTTGGAAGATTTGTCTCCATCTACCCACAATATGGAAGTTCCAAACGTCCGTAGACAAGAATTCCAATTATTGGACATTGATGATGGATTCTTATCCTTGATGACCCAAGATGGTGACACCAAGGATGATGTTAAGGTCCCAGAAGGTGACTTGGGTGACAAGATCCAATCCGAATTTGACGAAGGTAAGGAATTATTGGTTACCATTATTTCTGCTATGGGTGAAGAAGCTGCCATTTCTTTCAAGGAAGCTCCAAAATTGTAAGTACTTTTGGTATAAGATTATGTTTTAAACTCAATAAATTCAATATCATAGTAAACTCCTACTTGAAGAAGTAGATGTATTAGTGACAGTTGATGTAAATTGTAGATCTCTCTGATGAGATATGAGGACACTGGTTGATGTCTAACAGAATGAAGTAGGGAAGTTCGAACAGCTAACTTGACTGTTAGCTCATTGGCGTTAGTTCACTAATCTTAGTTCACTAGTCTTAGTCCATCACCTTAAACTAATCACCTTAAACCCCACTAAAACTCTCTGAACCCTCATAATGTTGCCATCGTTTATTCGATACTTTACACTATCATTTTCTTGAATACTACGGATGAGATGTAAACTAATGATAATAGACTCGTTGTAATCGTTTACAACAAAATGTTAGTATCCAGTAACAGAGTAGATTCGGACGGGAACTGATTTGTGTTCTTGTTCTCACACGATTTCCAAAATATAATTGACTCCATATTGCCAATTTTATAGACCCCATACTCCATGGATCTCACTTATATATGGCTGTCCTCCGCGCTTCACGCTGCCTGACGTATTGTCCAGATTATCGAAGTTTACTTACCCTCTCAACTTCCTAATTAGGACCATCTCGCCGTATATCGTAAATCTGATAGCATTTGAAATATACGACCTATTGTGGGTGGGAACGAAACAGATCTCCCTGGTTGGGGAAAGTGAGTGACATATGCCTACGTCAGAGTCGTTTGTAAGCGCTGTGCTGATTATACTCTGGTTTTAGTCTAGCCTTTCACTGGACTTCGCCTGCCCTTTACGATCAGCCTCCTCCCATGTAGCCTGGGGCTGAGCTCAGTGAACCCCATATAAGTTATAGTTTATTCGCCAGGGAATGATGTGGGAATTGAGTATCCGTAGCCAATAAAGTTCTGGTGTGTCGCATTGTCGACATTTGTACTAGATTGTCGCTCATAGATTGCTCGAATATTGATCTATTAAATAGTACGCTCAATATTTCCTAATAGATTGGTGACCACAAGATTTCGATAAATACATCTGGTGACTACTACTTACAAATTTCGATACAAATTCTCATCCAAATCACGACACTTGCCCCATACTACGTCGATCCTGTCTAGTGTCCTTTTTACACTGCCCTGTCGTTTATCTGGTATCTCGTACTTCGTCATATTTGTTCCACCCTCACGATTTCCAAATTAAATTGAAAACGAGTGATCCATAATTAATCTATCAGTGTGTTTCTTATATCATGTATGAGACTAATACGTTGGAGCCAGGTCCTTTTTTATTCATAAAACGAGAGGTGCTTCTAGCTACCAGCACGATGGCAACAGAAACTGCTAGTGGAACTCTCGGATCCTCCGGCACTCCCGGTTCCTTTACCACGACAACTTCAGCTACTGGCACTGCAACTGGCACTGCAACTGGAGGTGGTTACACTAGTACATCTTTTGTCGGGAACACACCATCCACAGTCTTATTCTTTCTTGCCTTAGCAGTCGGGGTATTCATCGCGTTATTATTTATATTCTTCACGGTCCGTTATTTCGTTAGGGCAAAGTATGGCTTACACATTTATGCCCTTTCACAACGTGACGGTGCAAGTGGTTTCGGAAGAGGCCCCGGGCCACGTCCAGGTCTAGGATCCCGCGCTGCTCAAATACATGGTCCTCTCTATATCCCCACTTCCATGGGCAGAGGCCCGGTGTCCCCCACTGCCAATGCCGAACTACGCGAACATATGGAATTTATTCGTGGCCACCTGTATTTGCGACTGCAAATAATGGATCATAGAGTGCTTGTTAGTGGACGACGCAGAAGAAGGAGAAGAAGAGGAAGATACTCTCGTATGAGAAAACTTACAGAGGAAGAAGTGGAAACTCTTTTCCCCAAGAAAACTTACCATGATTGGTTGAATGGTGGACAAGAGAGAGATCACGAGATCAGAGACGGCGCGGTACAAGAAGGTGATGTTCCGGAAGCTATTCCAGAAGTTGCTTCTGAAGTAGTTGCTGGAAGTTCAACCGATGACGATGCCTGTGCCCGTCCCGCAACAGATACCTCAGACACAGGGGAAATGATAGAACTTCGCAACCTCCACTCCATTCCTATAGTTGATGATGTCCCTACGCTGTCATCGTCTGCTCCGGAACCATTGAATTCTACTGATTCCGACACTACTTCAGCTACTGAATCCAAAATCGACGACGTTCTCCATTTTTCATCGGGTTCTTGTGCTATCTGTCTTGAAGTTATAGAGGATGAAGATATTGTCCGTGGTTTGATTTGTGGACATGTCTTCCACGCAGAATGTTTGGATCCATGGCTTACAAAGAGAAGAGCCTGCTGTCCAATGTGTAAACGTGATTACTATACCAAAGACACGAACCCAGAGGGAGAAGGTACTTCTGCTGCAGATGCTCAAAATGCAGATGACGATGACCAGGACGACACTATAAGTATAGACTTAGAAACGTTGCGGAATGACCCTGCACTTCGAGCAATTTTCCAGGAGTTGGCGCCGCTTCATGAACGAGTTAGAATGATTATTCTGGACGAGGGCCTCTCTAATCTTCGTATCGAAGAATCGGCACAGGCATTGGCTGACGCCAAATTCAGTAACGTCCTCAAGAGAGTATGGTGGAAGCTTATGGGGATATCTAAAAAAGATTTATTCAACTGGGCAGTTCTTCATTTTTATCGTATAAGACCACAAAATCCATCAGCTCCAACTACTGAGCCAATATCCACAGACCCAACTTCTACAGATCCAACATCTACAGATCCAACATCTACAGATCCAACGTTTGCAGATCCAACGTCTACAGATCCAATTGTCAACGAATCCGCTACAGGTTTAAATATCTCACCCGGGACTACAATGTCAAACAATCAATCACAACATTCACTTCCAGAAACAAATCCAGAAACAAATCCAGAAACAAATCCAGAACCAATTTCAGAAACAGCTCGAAATATTGTTGAACAAAGAGTATAGAAAATACTAAATCTTTACGATTCAATCTCGTGAAATGGCTCTATTGTTTATTAGTCTAACCGACTCTTCTCACTTCTATTTTGGAGACGGTGAATCTGACAATTGAATTAATCAGTTATTATTTAATACTCAGTATGCTATGATTCAGGATCTTCAATATGTTCTGGTACAATTCAGGCCACTTTCTCTCCCAACAATTCAAAGGTTATTCAAAACGTTCAAAATTAATATATTCAATTTACTTCTCTATTATTGTTTCATAAAGCTACTAGCGGGACTTGTACAAGAATACTATTAGGATATTTCTATCCCAATGATGAACAACTCCAGTTGGTGATTACGACAGGATATGATAATTTATTATTATTTATTTTTATTTATTCATTATTCATTTCTCTTTAATTCTATTAATACAATGAGAATATTCTCTTATATCTAGTAGACAGCTCCATGGCCTTAATCGCTATCGTAATCTTCCTCGTGGAGGATTTCGCAGCAAGTCGTGTACCCTCCAAAACCTCAAGAAAATTTTTCATACTAGATCTCACATAAATCAAAAGTTATGCGCTAACATAAGGAATACTTAGCACAACCCTATACGTGAACTAAACATTAACAATGGGACCAAAAAAGAGTGTTAAAATGGACTTAGGGTCTTTCTTAGCCGATGAATCTTTCGGTGGAGGATCCTGGGCAGACGAAGAAGTTGACTTAAGCACCATTGGTGTTGCTGTATCATCCACTGCAGCACCTATTGGAGGAGCACCTATCGGTGGATCCAGCTTTAGCAACAACTATGAATCCCTGGAACCAAGAAGAGAAAGAAAGGAATTTCCAATTCCAGACAAACCACCATATAGAGCCAGAATCGGTAATTTACCATGGGAAGTGGAAGAAGCAGCCGTAGGAAGATTTTTCGAAGACAGAATGCAAATGGAAAATGTCATTCTTGACATGAGTTTACCTGTAGACCACGAAACTGGAAAATTAAAGGGATTTGCGTTTATAACATTTCCTGACAGAGAAGTCTTGGAAGAAGCCTTGCAAATGAACATGACTGATTTCAACGGAAGAAGAATCTTCGTCAATGTTGCTGCTCCACAGAGAAGTGAATTCGACGGTGACTGGAGAGGCTCAAGATCAGGTCCAATGGGAGGAAGAGAAGAACCAGACATTGACTGGAGTGCTCCAAGAGGCCAAGCTTTACCTCCAAGAGAAAGAGGCGACAGACCAGACAGAGGTGACAGACCAGACAGAGGCGACAGACCACCAAGAGCCCCAGAACCAGATTTGGACTGGAGTGCCCCAAGAGGCCAAGCTTTGCCTTTCAGAGAAAGACCAGACAGAGGCGACAGACCAGACAGAGGTGACAGACCAGAAAGAAGTGAAAGACCACCAAGAGCACCAGAACCAGATTTGGACTGGAGTGCTCCAAGAGGCCAAGCTTTGCCTCCAAGAGAAAGAGGCGACAGACCAGACAGAGGACCAGAAAGAAGTGAAAGACCTCCAAGAGCACCAGAACCCGAATTCAACTGGGGTTCTGCCAGAGGACAAACCTTACCTCCAAGAGAAAGAAGCAACAGAAGTGATAGACCAGAAAGAACCGAAAGACCTAAAAAACAAGAACCAGCTTTAGACTGGTCGAGAGGTCAGCCATTGCCTGCCAGAGCCAAATATGTCAGACCTACCAAGAAGACTGAGGAAAAGTCCGATCAACCAAAACCACAAAAGTCCGTCTTCAGCGTCTTGGCTTTAGAAGGTGAATCTGACGATGAACCAGAACAAGAACAAGCCCAAACATCCACACAAGAAACCGGATTGGAAGAAGCCACCGCAAATTTGTCTGTGGAAGAATCCAAAGACGTTGACGGTTGGGAAGTTGTTCGTAAATAGATTCTGTGTTGTAACATTTAAGATTTTTAGCATTTTTCATTAATTCCTGTTCTCTACTCTTAGTTAATAAATCTCTATGACAATATGATGTAGTGAATTGTCACTAACGAACTTCGTAGATAGTCACAAGACCATTATCAAATTAAATGAAGAATTAATCAAAATTAATCAAGAATATGAATATAAAATCATTTCTGGCCTTCTCCGAACTCCGAGACCTACACTGTACAAAAATCGTTGAATGGCTAGAAAAATCTCTAATATTGCTGATTTATAGGAAGATCTAGACATATCAAGGAAGGCATGCCAGAGTAGTAGCATAGACTTCATCACTGAGTTTATCACTGTTGGTTTATGGATAATTCTTGATATTATCAGTCCAATGATGTCGCGTTTTTTGGTTCCAAACGCGACACGGCTAGAGGTGGACTTGCGCACTTTAAATCTGATATTCAAATTTATCTTACTACACCTAGCTGGTAGGGATGACAGAGCGGATGAAGACAACTAGCGATGGAATCAATAGTTACTATTTGATAGACTCGTCTAGTAAGTATATTTATGATGAAATGAGATTGCTGCGTAGTTACTAACGTTTTCTAGATGTTTATAATCCTCAAAATCCTTCGCCTTTGGATAATTTGTTGACGATGTATGGGTTGGAACCTATAGCGAAATCGCTAGCGAGAACCAATCCTGATGGGTCCAAGGGAGTTAAATTGAGAAAATCATACAAAAACCATATACAAGACCTTCCTGGAAAACATCAGATTCCGGACCCCAAGCCCATCCCTCCAACCTTGCTAGACCCCATGGTGGCACAGGCCCCAGATATAATAAAGGAGTTAGATCCAGGTCTTTTGAAACAGGCGTTGAGGTTCGAAAAGACTTCGATAAATGGGATTCCGGGATTCAACACCGCTGATTTGGCCATTAATGACCAACAAATGTTGATGAGAGGAGACGACATGTCAGAGATGGACGAGGGAAAGAGGAATAAGAGAAAGAAGAAACTTCAAAATGGTGGTGACTTTAAGAGAATGAGAGAGTAAAATGGGTGTAGTAATGAGTGTAAATGAGTGATTGCAGTACTGTTTTGGGAACTGGCCCAAAAATGCAAACTCATTGGAAAATGCAAACTCATTAGAAAATACAGACTCTCAACTTAGAATACTCGTTTGACGATACTCTTTTGTATCACTCTGCCAAAAATCGATTCTCCACTGAAATTTAATGATTTTGGGTGCAAAAAACTCACCCTATGCCAGATTCGATAATAGTCGAACTTGTTCTGAACTCGAAGGGAACTGAGCTCTCAACGAATTGAACTCCCAGGAAACTGTCATAGAACACTCACAAGCAACTACGCTTCGCTCAGTTACTTGGATAATATAGCTTCAAAAGAAGGAACCAGGTCCTGTTGGCTATTAATTGATAGCTTTGCCTTAACGACGATTACGATCAAAACCGGTGACTCATCAGAGAAACAATGTAACAATATACATCGTATGATATACGATGACAGGTATCCATGCAATATGTGATACCAAATCTCCCTAAAATCTCTATTAAAGTCTACTCACTAAGCTGCTGACCCTAAAGATCTTTTGGTTATTAAAGTCATTATGCCCTAGACTTCCAAATCTTACAAAGATCTCGATCACGATTTCTCCTCTAAAAGTACCAATATTTCTTTATTAATTACGACTCTTAGCCTATTATTTATACAACGACATACATTAAGTTATGACCGATACTTTATCTGCGTCTTCTCGTAGCTCCGATACCTGAGTGAATCTCGCGTACTTTTTCAAAGGCCGGAGAGGAATATTCATCAATTTCTTCGACAGTTTCTTCAGAAACTTGTTCCTGATCAATCTGCCGGAATGGGACAACAAGACCTTGATAACCAACTTTTGTAACAATTTAGCGATTTCCAAAAACGAAAGCACTCTCTGTTGGATGGCGAACTCGGGAAGATCAATCAAGAAGTCCTGTACGTTCAATAACCTCTTGTACCCTTTACTCAAACTAATAGATATCATCACAGAAATTGGGTTCACTTTAAATAAAATCACACTGAAAAACTTCTTTGCACGTTCGATCATGACGTCAACTTGATCTTGATACACATTTTCCACGGAGTCGGAGTTGGAACTCAGCCCGAAAGTCATGGTGTGCTTCTTGGTGGACTTTTTCTTGGTGGATGTGTCGGAAATTGAGTCTGCGTCGTCACCAAAGGTTACTCCCTTATTGATTCCGTCGGTAATTTCTACAAAACCCGCTCCAGAATCATCCAGACCGTCTTGCTTAACTTCTTGTTCACGGTTCTGGTGAGTTATGCTTATCAATGGACTTTGGTTGATATTTTGTGAATCAGATCCGAAAATATAACTCATCAACTTCTGGCCAGTTATTTCGTCAATCTTGACATTCAACGGCTGAGCTGAGATTTCTATTTTCTCCACGATCTTGATTCCTCCGACGGTTCGATTCATCGTCCAGTCTGCAGATATCAAGTTTTTGATCTCTGTATGTGATTGTCCATCAGCAAGATGTGGCTGGATGAATTCTTGGTAGCGTGCTTTGGGTATGAGATTGAATCCCTGTAGCATGCCAATATCCAATCTGTTAACATCAGACCCATCCTCGTTCAAAACCCTTCTATACTTCCCTCCAGCTAATGCAATATCCAAGATCGGTGTCCGGTCATCTTCCAACATGTGGAAAATGATTTCATCTGCACGGATAAACCAATGAGCTTGCGGTTTCTTTGAAGAATCCTGCGATATATCTCCGCTCAAGATAGTTTGCATCATGAGGTATATTTCTGTCACGACTTCTGCCTTTTCAGTATTAAGTAAGAGATAGTTATTCAACTCTTCGTTACTCAAACTGCCTTGTCTGAACTCGTAGTTATTAGAAAGCAACATAAGCAAACGATGGTACTTATGCAAGGCCTTCAATCTTTCGTGCAATGAGGATAAATCTTGGAAATCAATGGAGAACTTCAACTTCTCCAATTTCGACCGGAGCTTCTTACTAGTTGGCTCCGAGTAGAATAGTAAACTAAGCACCAATACGTACAAAGTGAAGTATTGTTCTGACGAGGACGAAATCACTAATTTAGGAAAGTCGATATGGAGTTTATCCAACGCTCCAGATTCCATTTCTCGTATATCTGAATATTCTGAGTCACCATCTTCACCCTCTCTGAGCTGGTTATACCTGCTTCCCAAAGGTTTCAAGTTCTCATAAGTCAACATCATCGACGTCTTTTCTACAATCAATTTATCTGCACCTGCCCAAATCCCGTTTTTGCAGATTTCGATTCCCAACCATGGGGGCCAATTCGATTTGGATCCATAAGCCAGTTTATTAACAATCAACTGGTTAGAAGTTTCCAGGTCGTCTTTTTGTAACACAAATACATTAGCATTCTTTAAAACCACACCGAATCTATTTTCCAATTCTTTGGCATTAATGACCAATTCGTTAGTCGATTTATCTTTGACTGAAACAACTTTGGCATCTATGTTGGGGGCCGCAATTAAGACCACCGAATCTGGCATATCTTCACTTTGTAATTGTATTTGTGGAGATATGATCTCTATCATATAATCCTCGGAAATACTTTCATTTGCAGCTACTTGTCGTAAAATCTCTTCAAAATGTTCCAAACGCTCTTTTGATGTGGATTCTGGGATCTTTTCCACCTTAGAAGTTCCAGAACCAATCAGTTTTAATTCATCAGTATATTCTGAAATCTCATCACCTTCGCCTCGCTTAGAAATTATATCCTCTATAGCACTGATTGAATCGTAGGATAAGTATTTGCGCAAGTATGCTTTCAATTGCACGAAATGGATATACTTTAGCAAACAGTTCCGTGTCTGGAAATTCCATTTCAAAAACATGTTGATCAAGATAAATTTGTTGTGGAAACAATCAGTTGATTCTTTAGCACTTGAGGGTGTAGATTCTGCTGATGTACTTTCTTTGGCTTTCTTTTCCTCCTTTTTAGCTTCGTTCCATTTTCCTTCATGATGTGCAATCTCCTTGTCAATGAACTCAATACGTGTGTTCAAATCGCGTACGTATGCTCCATTTTTCTTATTTTTCTTGATTTGTTCTTCTAATTGCGTTTTCCGTTCTTCAAGTAGTTCAATCTGAGGCTGGAAAACATTCATAGAGTCAAGGTTGCATTCATGAGTGTCTTCATTTCCAAATACGTACATAGAGTCTTTTGATACTGTCTCTCCGGTATTTCTAAGATACGAGAATCGCTTGGAAAACATTAATGGACTGATATGAACATCTCTGGAGCATTTCCTCAAAGATGGAACGAAAGCCTCTTCATAATCTTGAATATCAAACCACTGCTTGTCGTTATCAAAAATGTTATATTTGGAAGACTCTTCATCAGATTCAATATTGTTCTTGTACAAATATTGCTTGAATGAAGCTTGAACCACTCTTAAATCAATACCTGAAAGGTGAACTTCTCCAATATTGAAATTCATCTTCTGGATCCTTGTTTTCTTTGATAAGCCTTTGTGAACTTGAATCCTCGGCTCCTTACGTTGATGAAGGTCAACATTGAAACTATCCATCTTGGCTCTTATACCAATACATTCGATCTTGTTTTCATCTTCTTGTATCGTCTCATCACGATACATATGGGAAATGAACAATGACGTAAAGTTGAATGCAAACTTTAGAGTGAATAAGTGCTGTGAAAACTTTGTTGACTCTTTAAGTGCTCCAAACAATTTTCCTCTTCTTATTGGCAATGTCATGTTACTTGCAAAAAGTTTCCACCATTTGAAGAACTGTTGGAATGTCCTGGGTGAGAGATGGATAGAATTGTAACTCGCGTCATTATTAGCGTTCAAAGAAATGGCCATATGAATATAGTCACTTCTAAAACCAGCGTAGGAATCATGCCCTTTGGAAGTGTACTCTGGATTAAACAATTTGATATCATAATGTGGTTTTGATTTGTTTGTAAGATTACCATCCTTATCCTTCCTTTGCAATAAGAACCCTACTTTGAAATTTACTCCACCACTCAAACTAACAACGTTTTTCTCATGTCCCATTGTTTTGAAAGATTGCAATACTTCTTGTGGCTGGTCGGAATCCAAGTAATAACCGAAACATGAAGTGATAAATTGTTGTGATGATGGCATATATACTGCTTTTGAGGTATCTCTCGTCCAGACAACTAACGGTGCACCTAAGTAATTTGGAATGTACCACGTAACCTTTTCTGACAGGATATCAAAAAATGATCTGGAGTCATTATGTTCATTGATTTTCCAAATAATCTTGTCCTTGAATGATAGAATAAACCCTGGTGATGTCCCAAACAAATCATATGGATCATGCGAGCCTTTGAAAGCAACCTCTAAGTTATTAGGAGATTCAATTTGGCAACGACCATGCATGATGAGTCTAACCTTATCCCAGAAACCTAGCTTTGCAGATGGATCGACCGGTGGTTTTGAAAATTGATCGAAATTCAACATGATTTGCTGGATGCCGAATTGGTAAGATTGGCCCCAAACAAATCTACTTGGAAGCTCAGAATTAAATGCACAAGAAATATCTGAAAACAACTTAACACTTGATAAAGATTTCTCAAGAGAAATCCCATAGAATTTGTTGCTATTAGACTTGCCAATTCCAGGTGCCAATGGAAAATATAGCTTACGAAAGTTCTCCACTGTTGTCAACAATTCTTCTGCTATAATTAAGTGACCCGCCAATGACAATGATGGCACGGATTCACTACCGTGTGACTTGTTCTTGGGAACGTACAATAACGGCAATGGATAATCACGTAGATGCATCCGCAACTCGTCAAGTTTCATATCCACAAAAGTCGGAATCATCAACGAATACTTGGTGTCAACGGGTATGCCCTGGCCCAATTTGTGTAGGAATTGAGGAAGTTTGTCAAGGTCAAACTTGGTTGTAGAGAGAGATAAGTCCAAACTATTCATAAATATCGATAACAAGGGGGCATAGTCAGGATATGCAACTATCCCTTCATTATATGCTCTATCAATTAGAGCTTCGTTGCCAAATAAATGCTTTTTGTTCAGAATAATCTCTTGCTTCAATTTCTCCTTATACGTCTTGACCTTTCTTATCCAAGAAGTAGACATATTTCTATGAAGTTGTTCCAATTTCTCTTTCTTTTCATCCAGAGTTATATCCATGTTTGTAACTTTTGACTCCCACAAGCTAAGTTGCTCCATTCTTTTTCTAGTTTCTATAATTCCTAATTGGTATATCATAGTCAACTTACTTTCAAATGGATCATCATCCATAGTGAACGCTACTTTGTCGGAAACCAACCTTATGTCGGGCACCTTCACAGTCTTTGATTCCTTAGGGCGGATAGCATTACGCTTTTGATTGTCCTCGTTCTTAAAGCAGTGCAAAAGGTGCTTGGCTATTTTCAACGACACAGATATGTTGTCGAATAAAGTATGAACAACAAATCTGTGTGGTTGCATCAACCTAATCGAGTCAGTGGAAATTTGGATCTTCATCTCCAGTTCGGGATCATTGAGTACGATTTTTAGAGAGTCAATGCAGAGTAATCTGCACCATTGGTCATGAACCAAAGGCGACATGGTCAACACTCTTAGGAAAAGGTTGTTGAATGCAAGAACACCATTTTGGAGCGAGACTACACTCTTCAATACTTGAAACCTCACTTTAAAGTCATCACCTAAATGGAGGGCCAATTCCACGTCACCCACGTTGGTATTGATATGGAGCAATTCTTTCATGGTCTTTGATGTAGTCTTTTGATCATATTTGGTAAGTGGGTCCGTGGAATATCGATTCAAATCAGAGCTCAATTTGCTCTTGATGATTTTAAAAGGAGCAAGAACAAATTCACGTAGTAAATAGATTGATCCAATAAGAGCTGAAGCTTTATATCTGTCGTAAAACAAATTTAGCTTGCTTATGTTTGAAATAACTTGCAATTTATGTTGCAAATCGCAATTTCTAGTTGCAGTAACTGTAGTTTCCACAGAAGGCAAAGAGATGAAAGGACTTAACTTGGAACTTGAAAGATCAACTAGCATGGCAATTTTAAAATTGGTCATTTTGGCAGAAAGGCACCAATATGATGTTTTGGAGGTTGGAATTGACGTTAAAGTCTCCAGAGACGCATTAGTGGAAGATAAGAGGGGTGAATCGTAGTTCAAAGTATCAGCATCTTCTCCAGAATCTTCATCATCCTTATCGTTCAAAATTATGGCTATCGATTCTAAGCTTAGCTTGATGTATCGTAAATTATGATGCTCACCTTTATAATCATCTCTCAAGCCATCCCCATAGACATCTGAAAGGTATTCTTTGGGTATTTGTATGGATCTCGAGCCAAGTATCACATTTATTGAGGTCAATGTGATTCTTGATTCCAACAACCAACTAGGCAAGTGTCTGAATAACTTGGCCTCGAGGTCTTGGGGTTGACTTGTACTGCGGACTTGGCCACTAAAAGAATTTCTTATGTTGACAATTTCTGAGTTTAACCAATGATTGAACTTTCCTATGTTGACATACTTTTCTATCATATGTGTAATATCATTAAGTAACGAGTTTATTCCTGATAATATGTCGAGCTTCGACAAGTCAACACGTAGATTGTGGACTTCTGAAAATGATTTGAACTTCAAGTTCTTTAAGATATCAAACTTGAATGTTATATGGTTAATTTCAACAATATCCAACATGAGAGGCACCGAATTGTATTTATCTTCAGTTGTACGAAATATCTCGTGGTATCTTATTGAAGGGTGTAAAACGTGACACACGGCGTCATAGTTTCTCGATTCAGTGGTATTGAGATGGAAATTGAGCAAGGAATATGAGAAATTGAGGATCTGGGTCTTATTATTTAATGAATCAAGATGGCGAACTACCGATCGAGGTTGTTCGATTATTAATTTGATGTCTAATCGAGGGTAAAAGTCATGGAGAAGCTTAAGAAGTCTTTCTTTCAAGGGTGATTTTGAAGATTCCAGTTTTCTTGGTGAAACTGACGGTGATGGTGTTGGTGATTGCTGTGTGTCGATCTCAACATTTGTATTGTCTTCGTCTGTGTCTTCGCTATAAAGAAGCTTGTTCTTGGTGTGGTAGTCTCTTGCCAAGCGCTTCAAATGCTTCAATTTCAGCCATTTCTTTAAAAGGACAATATTGTAAAACACATCACTTAATTGGGTTGTATCTAAATCCAAGATGGGACTACTTGCAGCTGCAAAAAATTCCATGACGCAATTCTTAAATCCTAACCCTGTAGCCAAGTGGTGAAAAATGTTTGTTTTGATGCTAAATGAATAGTTGGGGACATTCAAGATTTCTTCAGATTGTTTTCCAATACGACCGCTTTGTAAAGTTGCCAATTTAGTCAAGTTCAATTTAAGCAACTGTATGGAAGTTGTAAGGTGAAAAGGAACGTCAATTTGGGGGTTGAAGAGCACTTCAAACCCGGCAGAAGAGGGCCCTAACTTGGATAGATTGAAAGAAGTTGACTTTAGAATTAAGTCAAGGCACGAACGTGGTACTTTCGATTCGAAATAGTCTTCATTCTGGTGATTGTCTCCTATGGACATGAATGGGATTTCCAATATCTGGGTGTTTTCGAAGTGTAATGATATTTCCGAAATTGTAGGGTGAAGTTTCCTATGTATTCGAGTAAGCCTATTTATATTCAACTTTTGTTTGGGGGTGTCGCTTGGTTCCCTTTCCAATATATGATATTTGTATATATTGAATACGGAAGCCTTGAGTTCATTAACGGATATCCTCGGCTTAACTTTTTCGAAGCGGCCATCATTCAAGTTTATGAGGACAGTCAACTGGAAATTGAGGTTGGCCAATGTAATTGGGGTGATTTTTTGGGCAAAACTATGGTTGAGGTTGGTCAATATGTAGTCGAAATTGAACTTGACTTTATTAAGATATCTTTCACTGGCATTAGAAGTAAGTTTGAATTGACTGAATGCGACAAAAGTCTCTTCAGATGATACCTTGAGTGTGGTGTGTTTCAATTCAACAGAGATATTTGGAACACGAGATATCAAAAATTTGACGAGTATCCTTAGGATGAAATTATTAGGGAAAATCAGGGGAAGTTCTGGTGAAATCGATTGCTCGTTATTGTTGTTTGATGAATTAGCCGATCCCGTGGTAGGCAGTTTTGACAGTGGGCTCGGTTTCACTTCAATAGTCATCAGGTCTATTATTAGTCTTCTTGAATTGCCCCATAGTCTGAATCGTACTGACTTCAAGTGGCAATCTAGTTTCTTAGTACCGAATGATATGTTATTGAACAGAATCCCGTTGTTGATTGTTATGGATCCCAAATATATTCCAGTCACCCAATGGATCAGCAACCAAACCAATTTCCACCCCACGATGAACATACATCCATAAAAGAGTAAGAGTTCTGATCGCGGTATCATTGTTGGCAATGGCTTGACGTGCTTTTCCAACTGTAGTGCTGGTACCTTGAAAGTCTCTGGTGAAGACGACGTGTAAATGTTCAATTGGGGGCCAGAATGTAGCACAGATATTAGTTATCAGTGTTAAACCGAGCAATTAGGGATGCTAGTGGAGTCCCTTGTTGGTACTAGCTTCTTGTTAACAATACTTTGAAGTATTTAATATGAGAATCGTGGGGTTATAAGTATTGACTTTCTTATTTGCTATTACTGCAATTGGCAGCCTTTTATGTGTGTACTGTATATAGGTACTCCGCTGGAGTTCTTGTTTACGGTGCTGGTTAGGCCCATGTCGCGACAACAATGTGTAAGTCGCAACGAAATATATTGATCTTCAACTAGCCACCTATGACCAAAGAACGAACCTTCCTGCCCAAACCGTGCGACACATGAGGGGTCTTTCCAATTAGTACTGTGGGCTCTGAATTGAGATGTTCGGGTACCTCAATTCGGAGTGTTTTTGTTGCTGCGTTGGATGGACTGTGTATAAGCATGGAATTGTTTAAGTGTACTAATACGGGAGTATCCTGCGTTGGATTTATGTATTACTTCCCAGCAGAACTCTCAGGGTCTGTTCCTGTTCAATATGTGTTGGGGAATGCTTTGTGTAGTTCATTTATGGAAACTGATTAGATAAAAATATCTCCTGAACTATGCTAAAGAGAGTTTAGATCTAAATTACTAGTTGGGGAACCAGCAGGAGTTGAAACAATTGCTTACTATTAGTAATTCTAATATTATGATTTAAAATCACCTTACTATTTATTACTTATTTCGCAGCCAACTCTACTGAAAACTCTCTCACTTTATAACCTCTATTATTGCGTCTCAGGTAGCTTACTCTCACAAACGATCATTTCATTATTCTTCATCCTCATTAAATTCCAGGCTGATGGTTTTATTGATTGATATTCAGAGTAGAAAGATCATCACCCTTTACTCTAATTATAGTTTCTGAATATCAACATATCAATTATCTATACTCTTACTTTTAGTTGCAATCACTATCTATGGAGAGTTGCAGGTCACGAGATACATTACCAAACCTCACATTTTTATGACTTGTCACGTTTATTTATATAGGGCTTTACCCTAGTCAAATATTCCTTCATATAAAAACATCTCTCAAATTTAATCACGTGCATTGAAAGTGTGCACAAAGACCTCCCACTCCACCAAACGAGGAAAATTCTGCGAAAAATTTTTATATACTAAGATATAGAATTCGTACTTTTCTTTCTCTTTTAATACAACACTAAGAACAAAAGTATGTTGAAATGAAGTGCTAAATAGTTCCAGCGTATAGCTGAGGATTAGTAGTGCTAACATGTTACTAGCTATCAAGCTAGTCTGAAGTAAAGGAATAAGGATCCATCGAAGGATCTCATCAAGTCGATTATTGAGCCATCAGGCAGTATCACCAAATTTTACGTTGAAAGTATCAAGGATCGTGAAAAGTCGGAGCTGTAATATCTGCGGATACATTGCTAGAACAGACAACTAATCGTACCTTGATGTACTCGATGAGATGAGTCCTTCGCCTATAAACTTGTCCACTTCAAGACCGAACATATACTAACAAAATAGTGGCTTCCTCAGTTCCACACCCAAAGATTGTCAAAAAGTACACCGGTAAGTTCAAGAGACATCACTCTGACAGATACCACCGTGTTGGTGAAAGTTGGAGAAAGCAAAAGGGTATTGACTCTTGTGTTAGAAGAAGATTCAGAGGTACGATCCCTCAACCAAACATTGGTTACGGTTCCAACAAGAAGACCAAGCACTTGATGCCATCTGGCCACAAGTCTTTCTTGGTCAAGAACTTGAAGGATTTAGATGTCCTTTTATTGCACACCAAGACCTACGCTGTTGAAATCGCTCACAATGTCTCTGCCAGAAACAGAGTTGAAATCGTCGCTAAGGCTAAGAAGATCGGTGTCAAGGTTACCAACCCTAAGGGTAGAGTCGCTTTGGAAGCATAAGCATCTCCCTTTAATCCATATACTCTTGTGTATTAATAAAATGTACATCAACATGAAAATAGTTGTAGAATATAGTAGAATATAGTTACACCGCATTAAGACGACTCGTGAGTCTTAGTACTCTGATATACTAGTCTACACTCTAGATTTTTTGAGTATCTACTCAGATGATACTCGATTTTCTTATAAAACAAACTATATATACCTAAAACAAAGAAAAATGTCCATCCTAAAGAATGACAAATGGACCATGACTAATACATAATGGGTTGCCCATGAAATGTAGAATTTTAACTTTAATGACATTTAGAAGCAGGCTCAAAGTCCTTGTGAATCTATTACAAAGACTGTCTTATCTTTGTGAATCTATGACGGAGACTAACGCAGGGTTATTATCTCTAATTGGAAGGAGTGCATCCGGATGATCTAGCCCAAGGTTTTCATACGTTGGCTTCGATCAAACCCGAGGTTACCTTCTTCTGGACATACTGCCACTGACAGCGACGGTGCTGATTTCCATATGGTGATGTTTTTTGATCCTATAGCCCAATTCACACATTCCACTTGTATCCAACTTCAAGTCGCTTGAATTGTAGAATGTGTGTTTGTTGAGGTCTGGAAGAGATTTCTTTTTTGCGTCTTCGGAGTCCTTATCTTCAGCAGGCGAGTAAACGTCGCAAGCTTCGTCGGATTGTGCGATATTGCAGTTGCCTTCCAACTCTGAGGACGTTTCTTTTTCTCTTTCTGCAACTACAGGCAAGTCAGGATGGGTCGCCAATGGCTCTGTCTCCTGAACAGCTGGTAAGTTGTCCTTCTCGTTCAAAGCATTCAACATCGATTTCACCTTGGGGAATTCTCCTGTTCCAACACTGCTAATATCACTTTCGTAGGAACCATGCGATTTGGTAGGGTCTGGATGGTCCTTCTTAAAATTAACTGGAGAATGCGTTAATGATGATTGCGAATGGATAGAAGAACTATCGTGAGAGTCGTCATGATGAAGTTGCACAGCTGCTGCAACATCAACAAGATCCAACATACTTCTAAAAGGACTACTCAACCCATCACCATCTTCGAGGGCAAAAGGATGCTCATTTTTGAGCGTAGCTCTTCTTGAAGGAGCCTGCGAGTTTGGAGCTGATGTGCTTGTAGATTGAGCAGTCGAACTACCATTAACATTGTTACCAGTACCTGGTAAAACAAACGGATTAACGTTTTGATCAGGATGCTCATAAATACACATTTCCAACGACGTAAACCATGGGTCCTTGAACAAAGTTTCCAAGGTATATCTATTATTTGGAGAAGGGTCACATAATTTCCAGGCGACTCTTGAAGCACCGGTGGACTGGAATTGAGCTGCCCATTTGAATTCCAGTCCTGGCCCTTTAGTGAAATCATTGTTGACTCTGAATCCAGGGTGGTCAGAACAAAATCTATTGTGGCTGAATTTGTAGTCACGATATCCATGATCAGTTGGAGAAGCAAGTTGGAATGGAACATTGCTGTAGATCATACAGAAAAGAAGCATACCCAATCCCCAACAATCCATCTTGAAGGGATCATAGGCAAATCCCTTGGCTTCAGCATGACTTTTCTCTTTAAGCAACATAACTTCCGGAGGTGAATAAGGTGGAGAGCCAATGTAAGCAGTGTGGGTTTTTATAGGAGAAGTAAAGTCGTGTGGAACCTCGTGGCCATATTCACTGACCCCGAAATCACATAACTTTGCAACCCCATTTGCATCTAACAAAACGTTTTCTGGTTTGAGATCACGGTGGACAATATCCAGGTCGTGAAGGAATTTCACTCCATAACACACTTGTTTCCAGAGACAGAACTTCTCCGCTATTGGGAACCTTCTCCAACCTGGTTTCACAATGTTTCCAAATAAATCACCACCAGAACAGAATTCTAGTACTAGACCCCAGCCTCTTGACAAGTTCTGTTGACTTTGAATTCTTACAAGAGTCAATGTGTCCAAGACATGTCTTGACTTTGACAACTTCTTCGAAATGATGAATTCCTTTGAAACTCTGTCATAAAATTCTTCGTCGGTCTCTTTCGATAAGAGAATGAATCTCTTGAGCGCATAGCATTCTTTCTTATGGTTTTTGGCGTTGATTATTCTCACATCTGACGAACCACCGTCACCCAATTTCTTTGAACCAACGTCAATTTCATAGTCCTCTAATAGATTCACGTGTTCTTGCTGCATATCCTCAGGTAAGAAATCATTTGGATTACGTACGGGGTTCGCCAACACTCTCTCGCCATCGTTTGTACCAGAGAGGTAGAAACTTGTATTTTTAGGCAATTCTTGGGTTGGGTTTTTGTTGAGTCCATATGGATTATAGACGATTTTATCGCCGTGAGCAGACGGAGTAGAAGCCAACGGGGTCTGAGGTCTGTTTTGAACCATTTTAGAGTTTTTGGTGTTAATGGCCTGCAAATGGGCCAACGTTTCTGCTTTGGATAACTTCTTTGGTTCTTTGATCATTTGACGTGAGTCCGAAGTACTTCTTGCTCTAGAATTGGACTGTAAAGAATTGTGTCTTTTCAACGAAAGTATTGATGAAGTTCTTGAAACCGTTCCGGTGCCATTTTCTTGATGGAATTTAGATGAGTCGCTACCGAATGCACTGCTGTTGTGATGAAACAATTTAGATAATCCGGTGTGGGAACCTCCTGATGGCGAAGGTGGGGTTGAAGAACTGGATTCACCGGATATCGGCGTGGTCTCCTTTCTGAATATATTCTTTAGATGATGATGTTTCTCTGTCGGTGATTTCATATTGAATAGATGGGTCTTAATGTGTTGATTAGGAGTTGATTAGAATTGGTTTATTAGTTAACTGTAGGTCTTTTAAGTTAACTGCGAGTTAATTGAAGAGATATGAGCTGGTGGCCAATGAGTTGAGGGCAAGCTTGGAATCAATGAGTTGACGATGTCTTGAGATCAATCAGACGTTATAGGCTCAATTTCAATAGAATACTACTAGTTGAACTTTGGTGCACGAGGATATTAGTTATCAGTAATTTCATAAATTGAATTTCAATTTTTATCTCCCCAACGTTTTACTTCGAAGAATATTCGTGTTAGAGAATGTTATGCGAAGAACAATCGCCATATACTATTGTAGAAACTCTAGATAACAAGCGTAATGGATCTAAGTAAGGAAACGATAGTTTTCACTTACATTAAGTAAAAGTCCGTCAGACGGTGGTCCGAAGATGGGGTCCTTGGCAGAGGATTGGATTTGTGTGCTTTTTTAGGTGGGGAGAATAGAGAAAGAATGGTACAGGGCGCTTATTACATGCCCAACGGATAGCTAGGGAGGGGTCTTTTGGTTTTTGGTGGCAATGGATGTGTTTGCCCGTCCAATTGAGTCATTTTCTAACGTTTACCACCCTTTGTCGAAGGATATTCTCTACGTGATATATCCGTGCACTTGCCTAATTTCGCAATACTCCGGCTACACTTCGATATTATCGTAATCTCGGGTACACAAAGTGGCCAATTTATTAGTGCGGTGATCAACATATTGTACCCTTTGTTCTAGAAGGGTTGAAGGAACGTTCCACGGAGATGTTTTATACTTTGTCACTTTAGTCAGAAGTTTCCACTCTATATTTTCCATTCTATGGTTTCCACACTATACTCGAGGTGCCCAATTCTATCGTGAGGTAATAATGTATTTGTTCATGGCCCCAGTGAAACATGTGTTGATTAGTCGAACGTTCTATTTTTTTAAACGCCGTGGCTTCACCGTGGCTTCACTGGGGAACAATGTTTGACGTGAATAACTCTATTATAAAGAATTCAGTAGCGGAGTTTGCAACGGGCTATTGAGTTAATTATTTACAGAGTTTAGCTATTATTTGAAGTTAATAGTATGAATTACACCTTTCTAATCTTGCAACTACATTATCCTACACTCATTTAGTATGATATGGTATTAAATCAATAAAACAAATATGACAAGATGCATGCAGAGCTTGATATAATTATTAGAAGGTAAAAAAACGAAGTAGAATATAATAAAAAGTCCGACTCAATGTTCGGTAATAAAACATACACGTATTGGTACTTTCGACAAGTATTAGCAATGTAGATTACTACAATTGAATTTTCTGGATAACGGTATTGCAATCATTGCAATTCTAATAGATCTTGAAGAATGTGTGGAATCGTAGAACACCATTAATGGTTTAATTATGCATCCATCGAAAGCTGCAATTCACATCCATCGAAAGTTGTAATTCACATCCATCGAAAGCTGCAATTTCACATTGTCTTTGATTGCATAAAATGTAATGTTGTATTGGTTCTCAGAATCAAGGACTCCACAGTTCAGTCTCATTGACCAATATTAGATGAACGTTTGTTGGGGTGTCAAGATATGTTGAATTAGCAGATTCTGAGCCACGAGGTTAGAAAGGGATGTTAAGAAATCACAATCTTATAGCTGTGCGATACTTAATCTGTTAAAAGGTCGCTTGATTCAGTCTAGAAGTCAACAACTAAACTTAGATAGCTGGTTGGGTCTGGTAGTCACGAATCTTGCTGTATCTGCTCAATTGGTCGAGTGACAGAGCAGATGTCTAACCTGTAAGCGATTAAACACTTTCTTCATCAGAAGTCTTTTGGTTTCTCTTGATTTTGAAAAATCTTATTCCACCTCCGTTGGATTCTTCATCCTTGACTTCAGGGGCAGCTCTGGTGAAGGAGCTTTCATCTCCAACAGGACCACCAGCGATAGATGTACTTGTTCTTGGTTCGTATTCCTGCTTTTCGGCGTTGACATTAGCCAAGTGCTTGTGAATTGAGTTCACTATGTTTGAACTAAAGGTATTAATCCAAACGAACAATATACATCCAAAAGTAGCCCAGAGAAGAGCCATTGACTTGGTACCAATATTTGCAGACACACCGGAATCGCTGAAGGCGTTTCTGGCAAGGACAATTGCAGCGGTTTGCATACTTGCGGCACCAGCCATAAAGAATAAAGCAAGGGAGACTAAGCAAATGACGAACTTGTCGACAATTAAGAAACAGAAGCCCAAGATATCAATGACAAAGGCTAAGCCTACGAAGCACAACGTGATGATGATGAAAGCAAAGGCGAATCTGGTCAAGAAGTAGTAAACGTCTCTGTCATCAATAAATTTCTGAGGAACACCACTAGTGGTATGGAAGTTATCAACAGGAGAAATTGGGTAGGCAGGACCTAACACACAGTTGGAGAAGTCGGATGATTCACATACACCCCAGAAGGTCCAACTCGAAGAGTCAAAGGCACCGTCAATGTTGGAAGTGTCGGCCTTGAGCCAGTAGAAACGGTTCAAAGGAAAATGATTGGTTGACCCAGTAAGAACTGTGAAAACTAACAATAATATAGCACCTGCTAACAAGAAGAGGTTTAAGATTGTGAAAATGACCTTCATTATAACTTAGATGAGATGAATTGCACTAAGGAGACACTCTTGTGATGAAAAAGTGGTAAACAAAATTTTAGGGAAGCAAACTCTGGAGCGAAAAACACTAATGGAAATCTACTGATAAATTTGGTTGGAGTTTCTATATAAACTGACGAGAAAATATCGTGCTTGCGAAATAGTTGCTATGGTGGTAGTTCTATCGAGTGTGGAAGTTAGGAAGAAAATGGTCGTTGTCGGCAAATTTCGCTTCTACTTCTTCTTATAAAGCTCTTCTCTACCTGAAATTTTGTCGTCAATTGTTATGGTTTCTGGTTATGGAATGGTTTATTTAGCTAGAGGGAGGTGGGACTGGTGTGTACATAAGTCTGGGAAGATTGTTTTTAAGTCCGATTGGGATGGTTTGTAAACAAGGTGTCATGCGGATGGAATGAGAAGGAGCAAGCCTACCATAGGCCATCTCATCTTCAACACCTATGAGTCTGTTGGCTAGTTATCTCGAGGATGGGCTAAATTGTAGTTGGTGTATGATCTAGAATGTGTTTTGGACTTATTTGACCTCTAGTACTTGTGTGCACCCAGGGCCATATTTAGATTATCGCTTGCTAGTTTTCTCTCCTTTCCTAATTGGGATTATTGTGCCACTGGCTCAAACCCTATATTAGTTTAGTGTGCATAGGAATATTAGACTTGCTATTGTCTGTAGTCTCCTGGTCTCCATAGACTTGTCATAGTCTTGAACCTTGTAGTCGCAAACCATGTGATTGTGACCATGGCATCTTAAACTACTTGCTGTCGCCTTGTTACTATTAATGTCTCATCCTTTAAATTGCGGCATGGATCTTTTACAATTGCCTATTTAGGATGGATTGCTACCTATTTCAGGTAAGATGTTCAGAAATCACATATAAACGTATGATGATATATAACACAGAGAGAATATATAGAAGGGTATAATATATAGAAGGGTATAATATATAGAAGGGTGTAATATATACCATAATCAACCTAACTAACGTAGTTAACGTATCCCTCATATCTTAGATATATCTCACTTTACACATTTCTGAGCTGTCTATTATGGAGTGTATATAACACATGCAAGTGATGCCTTTTCAGCCCCATCAATTTTGCACCCTAAAATGGAATATAATGAAGAGTCCATGTATATGAATATAGTGACATATAATGGAAAGGTGTGTTTCAGTTTATACTGAGTACGACCGATTTATATCGGCTTCAGTATTTGTAGGTTAATTGGGTCGAATTTTGTACAATTCTCATAAATTTATTTTTAGTATAAAGTTATAAATATAACTTATTACATCACTTTGCAAATATCGTGTATTCAGTTATCCAAACATTAAATTATATACTATCATCATCACCCCATTCTGTACACCAACCATACCAAGTACGTTTAAGGCACTTTTGTGGTTTCTCTGGCTCAGAGGTATCTGTTGGAGTCGTCGTACTGGTCTTGGTGGGCTTGGTAGTGCTTGACTTCACAGTAGTGCAAGTGGGTTTTGAGTACGTAGAAGTTGAGTTGTAACTCCTTGTGTTTGACTCAATTGTGCTCGACTTTGGTTTCTTTGGTTTCAATGGATTAGGCAAGAATGGCTCGTCACCTTCATCGTCGTCGTGACTAGTGAAACGCCAGTTGAAACAGTCCCGACATGGAGGTTGCTGAATACAGGTGGCTGTTCTATTATAGACCATTATGATATCATCAATAACAGTATGGATCCGATGATGAAGTAAATTCACTCGCCACCCCATGTCAGTAACTACGTCGTACACACATTGTTTGCCTGTATGGCATGCGGTTTCCATAGCATACCCAGCAATGTTGCATGAAGACGACGCTCCATTGCAAACTCCCATGTATATAGGATCTGCAGTATGCCCAATGTGCCAGATATTCTCCATATGTCGAGGAAGCCCTGGTGGTTGCGGCAAGTGTAACCTCTTTGTTGCCAACATCTCGCCAGGCGATTCAAACGCAACGGTTGGAAGGCCGTATGTACGACCCAACAACGACGCCAAAGCACCTCCCAATGAATGTCCTGTCACCCAGATATCGGTGGTCTCAGGAGAGTAAATTGCACTCACATTACGGTACAAATCAAGAGTCGCCTGGTAATAACGATCCTTTCTTACCAATTCTCGTTCCAAACAATCTTGATTACACGTATATGTCTTTTCATAACAGTCACATACTGTCGTCCACATGTACCCTACTCTGGCACAACAACACGAGAAGAGAAGGTTATCGTTGGTTTTGTCACTTGGAGCAGTTTCCTCGCTTCCTCCTCCTGGCAATGCTGCTCCTGAGGTTCCTTTAATACCAATAATCACTGTTTTGTTGTCTTCGCTAACAAAAACATGGCCTCTCAATCCTACATCATCCCAACCGTACTCGATTTCACCATTATCTTCATCTGGATTCCATCCGCCAACATCTATCCAGTCCAGCTTATTCTTCTCGTCGTCACTCTGGGGATATCTAACATATGCATTGGATGAAATCGTTGCGAGTGAAATCAAAGAATCACGATCTCCGACATCAGGAATTGGAATATCTGTTTCGTCCTCCCACTCTAAGTTAATTCGGTTCAAGATCTTGGTGTTGCCCTTGACCTGCATTGCATACGACAAGTAAGAATCAAGAAAGCCGGGCTTGTGTCTCTCCTTCAATCTCACACTTTTTCCCGGTTTTGCTGCTGTTTTCACTGGTAATTGAATCGAGAATGGATTGGTGGCTGCGTGAACCTTTGGCCAGTCTAGTTGCCGATAAATCTCATCGAGATCCTCGTCATTTTCAACATCATCTCTCTTGTGTAATGAATCTACCATTGAATCAAAGTAGGCCTCGTGTTTCTTGAGGTATTCTGGAGTAATATCCAATCTCCGATGTACCTTATAGTTCTCAGGGCCAGTCCCACGATGATATATATGTTTTAATTGAAACTTGTTAGTCAATTTGACAGGAGACTCGTGAGCTGATGAAGACTCTGCTTGTTCGGGTTGTGCTATACTTTCAGAGTCGTCAATCATAGATCCCATGAAGGGTACTATCGTACAATCCTGTATCCACAACAACACACTATTCATGGGTTCCCGAAAATTTTCTGGTAGTACGTGACTCTTGTTCCATACGCCATAGATGCGTATACCTGTGGACTCCAATCCTATGACTAGTAGTATCGAAACAAATACAAATCCCACCAACAACTTCCTTAACCTGCTGTGGTTTGCCCCCGCCCTCATCTGGTCAACGTGGTTGCCATCCAAATGCTTTTCTTTGAACGGCTTCATTTACAATATATGAGTAATTGATACAACTAGTGTAGCTACTTGGATCTGTGATTAATTAGTCGGTTGTGTGTGTGCCTCTATATCAATATTGTTTCTTAGTAAAGTCACTGGTTTCTTATCAATTTTCTCAACCCAAAATGAGTGCGCAACTCTTAACTATGGAACGTATAACTCCCGATCACGGTACTTTTAGACAAATCCGATCAAATACATTTATGGCTCTTAAGTCTAAATAAGGAATTAGACTTCTTAGGTGTGATTCTCTCTAAATTTAATGTACTTTGATTAACTAGCGATCTATGGGTAATGGTTAAGCTGTTATCTATTCTCACAACCATTGATAATAGTGTATATCTATAAGTAAATGATACCTTGATTCAATGGAGCCTCCTCTAATAAATATTGTCTCAGTGATACTATTCTAATGTCCTTAACAGACTTGACAGGTTTATGCGTAAGTTCCATCTCTGCATTATAACTGTGTTGCAATATTTTGTTCAACTTATATAGCACTTGAGCCAAAACTTGGGGCGCAAGTTTGTTGTGATTATTGTGTAGTTGGTTAGCCAACAATCCCACAAATAAGTCACCACATCCACTGAAGGCACAATCCAAAATATCAATGGGAACGGCAAATAATTTCTCTTCTTGAGCATCAAACCCAACACTATAAGATTTTCCTTCAATAGTTACTGAGGATATCACAATGTAAGGAACTTTGTATAAGGAGTCGAATTTCTTGATGGCCAGCTCAAGCGTCTCCCAGCTCGTAACTTTTGAATCAACGAGTATTTCGAACTCGAACTGGTTTGGAGTAGTTATCGTAACATAACCACTCTTGAAAACTTTTTGGTAAAGAGGAATAAGTTTCTCCGAAACATACATCTTTCCATTATCTCCCAACACCGGATCAACAATCCAAATCGGCTTGGGTTTCTCAGTGTTGGTAAAAATTGGTTCTAAATGTTGATATACGGTTTCAAGGATTTCGGGACTTGGGGTATACCCCGTTAAAATCATATCATAAGTAGCATTGAAATCGACAATATCCTTTAACCCTTGTATAAGATCTCCAATCAATTCAGCACTGCTTGGTTTTCCTTCAAATTGGCCGTACCCAGGATGATTGGAGTAATTAGTGGTGTTTACGGCATCAACGTCCCACCCGTTATATTGCAAGGGAAATACTGTAGCACGGTTTCCAACATACCCATGTACAACATGAGACAGTATTGATAGTATACTCTTGATCTCGGGATCCATTACTGGGAGTGCTCAGAAGGTGTCAATGTTCATATCGCGACATCTATTATGACATACTCACGATATTGGACGACATTTTATTCTCACGTGCCCAATATTTCGAACAAAACATTTGTAACGTGGAAGACGAAACGAATCAACACCCTAGAAATACATTTTAGAGTGAACTAAACTAAGAGCACGTTACAATGTCTCTCAAGGAATCTGCGACTATCAATGTTGGCTACCCTATCCTTGCTACTAAGTTTATCAACAACAAAACTGTCTTGGTAGCTGGAGGTGGTGGCGAAGGTAATAATGGAATCCCCAATAAAATCACTGCAATCAAATGTAGTTTCAAAGTTAGTGACGCAAAAAGAAGATTGCAAAGGTTTAGAGAGATCATCTTGCCCTCTAATGAAGACTCGCCTCAATGTTTAGATATTGCTCGTATCGTGGACGACGAAGACAATAAGTTCTCTGTATTTGTGGGATGCAACCAGTCAGGACAATTGATCAAATCTATGAGTATCAACAATAATTTGAGGAAGTACGTCTACAACAATGAAGAACATTTGAGATTTATTGATGCTGCACAGTTGGAAGAAGAAATTAGTGGCGATGCTGATGATTATCCAAAAGTTCTTCGATTGTCGCCAAATAACACTACTGGATCTTTAATGACTTCGTCAGTGCCATCAAAGATCTATGTTTTCGATCCAGATACGTTGGAATTGAAGTTCAAGTTTCAACCAGAAAAAGAATCCGAAATTAAAGATTTCCATCTCAGTCCTGATGATGATGGCAAAACGTTATGCTACATCACTTCTTCATCGATCGAAACCATTTCTACTATCACTGGAAACCCTATTGCATCTTCTTCTGCGAACGCTAAGCTTGCTACTTTGTTGAAGAAATATAAACTTTCAAAGATTCGTTTCCTCGATAATTCAAATGTCTTGGTTGCAGCAAGTGTGATTGGAGGTAAGGGGGTTACTCTTTTACATTATTCAATTCAAACCCAAGAGATTGTTAAGCAAAGCATTGTTTATAAAAGCTTTAATAACATTGTTGCTATTGACATTTCGACCAGCCAAAATTTAGTAGCGATAGCTGGAAACGACTTGTCGGTGAATTTGGTTAAACTTTCAAACTTTAAACCTATCAAAACATTCAAGAAATTGCATCCTTTCGCCATCACTAGTGTTTCGTTTTCTCCTAACGGTTCGAAGCTTGCAACTGGTAGTGCAGCAAACACCCTTCATGTACTTAAAATTCCCCAGAATTATGGTAAAGGTAAGTCAATTGTTGGTACATTGGTTCAATATCTTTTTATTACCGTGATAGTTGCCCTCGTGAGTATGTTATTGAAAAAGGGTCATGAAACTGGACAATTGGAGGAATATTTGGAATTGTCCAGAGTATATGGTCAAATAGGTTACGATCATGCCATGACTTATGCTCTTGAGTACAGTCAAAAGGGATATGAATATATCAAAGAAAAGATTGGTGGTGAAAATATTGAGGGCGATGATGTCACCAAGCAGTATTTCACTATGAACTCGTGGGATGACTCCACAACAACCGATGATACCCGGTCAATATCTGAGGTTTCAACGCTGACTCCATCCACTTCTACAAAGCAAAGAAGAACCGTCAAGAAAAATGTCAAGGCAAGTAAAACTAGATCTACATCGCAATCGAGTTCTATTTCTGCTAAATCTACAATTACCAGTGATGAAATAAAAATCGAAACAGTAACTAGAGATATTGAAAGTGACACCAATGGGGAGGGATTCAACTCCGAAACTTTTTTTGAGGACACAAAAGGTTTTGTAGAAGAAATCACCAGCATAGTCTCCGCTTATTCAAGTAAATCACAAAGCGATACTAATACCATTTCTCTGGTTTTGGATTCTTCGGTTACTTCCACTCCATCTTTAGAAGGAGACGTGAGCGCTCAAGACGCTGATGTTCCTATTGATGTGAATGGTGGAATTGATGACGACGAAGTTGTGGAAGAAGTAGAGGATGATGAAGAGGTAGAGGAAGAAGAGGAAGAGGTAGAGGTAGAGGAAGAGGTAGAGGTAGAGGAAGAAGAGGAAGAAGAGGAAGAATTCGCACAAGAAGTTGAGCAAGAAGTTGAGCAAGAAGTTGAGCAAGAAGTTGAGCAAGAAGTTGAGCAAGAAGCTGAGCAAGAAGTTGAGCAAGAAACCGAGCAAGAGGCCGAGGAAGAAGTCGAGGAAGATGTCGAGGAAGATGTCGAGGAAGATGGCGAGGAAGAAGTTGACGAAGAAGTCGAGGAAGAAGTTGACGAAGTTGACGAAGTTGAAGAGGTTGACGAAGTCGAAGAGGTTGACGAAGTCGAAAATGAAGAAGGGGTAACTGAAGAAGGGGTAACTGAAGAAGGGGTAACTGAAGAACCTGTTACTGAAGAACCTGTTACTGAAGAACCTGTTACTGAAGGAATAGAAAACTTGGACCTGGTAGACAAACCAACAGAGCTCGAAGATGAAGAATTAGTGGCTGGATTGGAAATGACCGAAGAGGAACCTATGGAAGATGAGATAGAGATAGTTCTTGAGGAGTTTGAAGAAAATCTCGATGATATCTTAACAGTTGAGCCTGAAGTTGAGCCTGAAGTAGTACCTCAAGTAGAGGTATCTGAAGAAGCAACTGTCGATCACGCTAGCTCTTTGACGACGGAAGAGACTGAAATTTCCTATACTTACGTCGAGACGACTACTGAAGAACCTATTGAAACTCCAGATACCATCGTCAGCGAAGACAATTTAATCGTTGAGGAATTAGACGTTGTCCCAGAAGCCGAACCTCAACCGGTTCCGGAACTCGAATCCGAAACTTCATTATCAAAAGAAGAAATCCAGGACCCCACTCCTGAAGCAATTGCTAAACCAAAACAGACTATCGAGTCTACTATCGAAATAGTAGAACAATCAACACCAGTGCCTTCTCACGAAACCAATGTGGAATCAATATCAAGCACTACTTCTATATCAGAAGAGGTTGAAATTTCTAGCCACTCCCCAGAGCTTTCCACTTCAGAATCTATTTCTAGTTTAGAATCAGTCCCTACTGAAATTCCCCAGTCTGAAACCAAAACAAAAATTCTTAACCCAAGTGTTGGAGCCAGCTCTGTCCCAAAACCAAAGAAAAAGGTCAAAAAAGTGAAGAAGGTAAAAAAGGTAAAAAAGACTAAGGCCAGTCCCGAGCATGATGAATTATAGTATAGAATATTTCATTAACCAACTAAATCAATGTAAATTTTGCAACAATCATATTGTTCCTGTATATTAACTTTTGGATGCACGCGCATGAGAATCCAAGTCACCATCAAATCGCGTAAGACACTAAGAACGAGATCTGATTTGATATCAACTTAAAGCTTTATATATCGTGAGTAAGTATAAGCGAGACGCTTACAGTCGAGTTAAATTATAAGGATGAGCGGCAATCCATTTAATCGAAATTTGGCCAACATTACTGACTCGTCTGATTGGCAGCAGACCAAGCTTCCCAACTTATCAGAGTTAGACTCGTTGAAACGATGCTACATATGTAAAGAGTTTTTCAAAGCTCCAGTGACAACCAGTTGCAATCATACTTTCTGTTCACAGTGCATTCGAGAATATTTGATCACCAATAACCTTTGTCCCCTATGCAAGACCGAACTCTTTGAAAGTAACTTGCGCAGAGATATACTATTGGACGAGATAGTTACGTGTTACACGCGAATAAGACCGTATTTGTTTGAGCTACTAAAGAAAGATTTGAAAGCAGCGGAGGAATCCAAGGAAAACACCCCGAAGAAACGCGTCGTACAAGATGTCATAGAGATTTTATCAGAAGAAGAATCTCCAAATGATTCAGCTCCAGAAAATAAAAGGATAAAATTGGAACCTCCGTCATCAATACCGGCGAAGGACGATTTAGTGGAGTGTCCCATATGTTGCGAAAAGATGCCTGCGGAACTCTTACAATCTAGACATATAGATGATTGTTTGAGTGGTAAAAAGACTGTAATTCCAAAGTATTCTCTGAGGACTATATCAAAAAAGAGAAGTTCAAGAACAGGTATTGCTTCATTTTTCAAGAATCTGCCACTAGCAGCATCTCCTACTTCATTGCCTGAGGTAGGACATAAGGATTTCTACATCAATGAAGTCAGCAAACAAAATGATGCAAAGAAATTGCCCAAACTTGATTTTCTGTCTTTAACGACGCCCAAATTGAAAGAAAAAGTGGCCATATTGAAGCTTCCTACTTCGGGAACCCGCGTACAACTTGAGTTACGATATAACCAATATTACGTCTTGTTCAATTCCAATCTAGATAGCAATCGCCCAGTATCAGATAAGATTCTCAAGCAAAAGTTGAATCAATGGGAATTATCACATCTGGCATTCACCACCACTACAGCAAACCTTTTCAATTCTCGAAATCATCTAAGCAACAAATCTATTACCGACAAAAACTTTCTGCCAAAAGAATGGTCAGATGCATTCAAAAAGGATTTTAGACGTTTGACTAGAGCTGCGAAAAAGTCTGTTCGTGTTGATAACAGCAAAGAATTAGTGATCCCACCAGACCACAAAGAAGTCCCAGAGCTACTGTCCGAACCTCTTGTTCCGTCTCTGTCTGGTCTTATGTCGGAACATCCTGCTCCTCTGTCTGCCCCTCTGTCAGTCCCTCTGTCTGCCCCTCTGGCAGAACCCCTCGATCAAATACCGTCAGTTCTGGCACCACTATCAACAGAGAAAAGTGAACCTTTCAACCTTGAGGAGTTTGATTTTAAGAAAGATATTTCAGAGAGCCCTCTTTTCAAATAACATAGGAAGTTTCAGAGTCCTTAACTAACTCAATTGTCAAAGTACTTAGCTCCCTCCAATTCAACTTCTACTGTACTAGATGGTGACAGGCCCAGGCTCCATTTCTTGGTTTCCCAGTTGTGTTGTGAATTGTCTTCTAGCACTATACCCCTCTCCGGAGTAAGGAGCACAATAACTTATTATTCTCCTCTTCACTTGGAGGGCTTAAGGACAGATGTTGTTGCAGTTCTCTTTCTCGGGGCCAAAATACAGGTTGGCTGCAAACGCCGGACTATATTGTCAAAATAGGGAATAATTGCCGCGCTATTATCGGTATTATATGCAGTATCTGGCATCTATCGATCCGACCCTAAAACTTCAAATGACAAAATTGAAGTATATTTCTTAAATCCAACAACTCTTCAACTATTCAACTATATATACATAGTTCACGGTCAATTTTTCAACAAAATCACCAGACCAGACCATAGTTTTTCAAATATCAAAAATCGTGAATAGTCAAGAATACGCAGCTCGATGGGGGATGATTCTTATTATCTAACAACACATGAAACAGGTTTAGCGGTGATAGCTACCGCGATGAAAAAGGCTCGTTTAAGACTAGACACCCTTATTCTAAATTCATTTATTGGAGGCATACTATTTACTTCCGGTGGTATGTTATATGTTATGGTGCAGGCCAATTGTCCGCAATTGATGGAAACCAACCCTGGGCTTGTCCAGTTGCTCCAAGGATTTGCTTATCCCATAGGACTTTTCTACGTTGTGATTATGGGTGTGGACTTGTTCAACGCTAATATTTTGTATTTTAGTGCAGGTCTTTGTCGAGGGGCCGTTTCTGTACTTGATTGTTTCATAAGTTGGTTTGTGAGTTGGTGGATCAATTTGGTGGGTAATATTTTTGTCGCCTACATAATATGCAACTTTTCAGATATAACGCGTCATCCGCTATATGTTAAGGGTTCCGTGGATATCCTTGTTAACAAAATGGAATTCTCGTTTGTGGAGACGTTTCTAAAGTCAATAGCAGGTAATTTCTATGCCGCTCTCGCTATTTACTTGCAGTTGATGGCAAAGCCACTTCATGTCAAGTTCTTAATGATGTTGTTGCCTGTACTCAGTTTTGTATCTATGGGATTCACCCATTCGGTTGCTGATATGTATATGGTTGTGGTTGGGTTGATAAATGGAGCTCCCGTGAGTGTAGGAACAGTCGCATGGAAACTATTGCTCCCCGGAGTTTTGGGTAATATTATCGGTGGCTCGTTTTTTGGAATTACTATTTGGTATTTGCATATCGTTGTCGTTGAAAGAGATCAACGTAAGTTGAACTTGCCGCAATATGAAATTAGAGATGAACAACCAGAGTTGAATATTGATTCCAGAGTTGTGGCTAACAAGCGCAGAGAAATTGAAGAATATGAAGATTTGGACAACTCGCTGCTTGAAGGAAAACTCTTACCCCATGGTTCCCGCACAGATGATGTGAACACATTGGATAGAGCCCCTTCGAGACATTCGGTGGTTTCCAGGCTTAGTACCAGGACACTCAATGTAAGAACTAGATCGCCAAAGAATGTTTTCCCGGTCTATGGAATGGGACCACCTTTGAAACGGGAACTGTCCATTGCTTCTGGGGTGGCTGAGAGAGGGTCTTATGATTCGGAGGTGGATGAAGGTGTTTCAGAGACCTCAGCAAACTACATCGGAGATCAAATACGGCGAGTGTTGACAAATAAACGAACAAATTCGGCCAGCTCAAGGGTACATCCTATAGATTTCGAATCTCATGGGCTCGAAAGTCGTCGTCAATCGAGTGCATCGATCCAACGGTATCGTTTTGGAGCACCTCCCACTAATAGAAACCAAGTCTTTAAGTCGAACCCTGATCCAAGTGGAGAACCAAGGGCCACGCCGAGCACAACTAATAATTCGATTGCTTCGCCTAATTATTCGGAAGTTGACTTAACGAACATTAGACATCCAATGTCTACAATCAATACTGCGTCAGAAACCCCTTCACCTGCACCCCAAGTTTCATCCGATCAAAGTCCAGCAAATTCATCAGCAAATATTGCCATTTATCGCCCGGACGTACCCGAAACAAGAAATAAAGAGGATAATAATTAATAGTATAGTTTCCATACATAGACTAATAGAGAGACTTACTATCAAAAAGACTGTAGCTTGTCTCTTGTGTACGTATACTAATTTAAGATTCTGGTAAACAAAAATATTAAAAAAATGGACGAGATAGGAATCGAACCAATGACCTTTCGCATGCAAAGCGAACGCGCTACCAACTGCGCCACACGCCCTTTTTAGGTAAGTTGAAGTTTGTATCTTATATGCATCCTAATCTTCATGATGTACGGCATATCAGATAAAACCAGTCATTGGGGGCCTGATCTAGTAATTGTTTAAATTAGCTACAGATCTATCGTCTCCGGTTTTTACCCCTCACATAATTCACCACTTGGACTTGGACAAACTGCCTCTCGATGTCACAAAGTATGGGTCGTTCAACGCTCATGCAGCCAGATATCTCGACCGTCCCCATGCCCTTGCCACTTACCACTTCTAGACCAATCGCTTCCCCTTCATTGCCACCTCAAACCCTCAACACCACATTCAAGTTTGTCAGGAGCTCCCCTTAACGGCCACGCTTGACGAGGTTATATGTCTAGAGAATCGACGGCCGAATCCGTGATCGGAATGGGTACTTTGAACCAGGATCGGATATCGACACCATATGTTCCCATAGAAATCTCTCACCCCTACATACTAATATTTCCTTCGACCATTTTTTGTAGTAGTCTTGAACAAAAGCCCATATTTCGTTATAAATCAAGAGCTAACTTTAATATATGGTACTAATCTTCTCTCGCGTCACTATGAAAACTCACCCACGTTTCAAAGCGATTCATTCGAAAAACGACAGGCCATACCCACACAGTTAAATATCGTGTCAAATACTTTCATCAATATGGATTCAGAAATTGTGTCAAGAAGCTATTGAAAAAGCTATTGGCACAGGTATCTTCCTTGAGGATTAACTTCAACAATTCGGTCTCAATACATTAATTGGAAGAAATCAATCCGACTTTTGGATGTAACTTGTCCCACTTACTCTTAAATATATTTCTAGTGATCTATTCCCATTGGATAGTTAATTGAGATGTCAAATAGTTCTTCTAATACTCACAGATTATTGTATTTTATCATTTTTTTGCAGCAATTTGACAATTTGCAACCGTTTACTATTAGAATTAAACATTATTCCCGAAATCTCTTCATGATACGCATATTCCTTTGATCATAACATATATATAGTGATAAATACAGGAGTAGTAGTATTGTAGTTGCTTGAATATTTGTATTGTGTATATTATAAAGTATAATATATTGTATATGATACAAATAAAACTTATGTATTCTATTGATTGTTCTACTCTATTGATTGCTCTGTTCTATTAATTTTTCTTATTCTATTGTCATATAAACTCTTGTGATCTTATTAAATAATACCTCTTCGTTTTATCATGCTGATCCTACGTCAATATAAGCTGTTGCGGTGGCGATCTTTGCGGTATGATGTTTCAACGCGATGAGACAAAAAAAAGTCATCTCAAATATCTAGTCAAACAAGCAGATATTCTAATAGACATGGCTGAAACTACCACCTCAGCGTCTGCTGCTTACATTGACACCTCTTCATCATGGGAAAAGTTCAATTTAGATGCGAGGCTATTACAAGCTATTGATCAGCTCGGGTTTGAAAAACCAACGTTGATTCAATCGTCAGTTATACCACTTGCACTCGAAGAAAAGAGAGATATCATTGCCAAAGCATCCACGGGATCGGGTAAAACTGCAGCATACTGTATTCCTATTATACAAAACATATTGGAAAGTGAAACCACAAACAACATTAAAAGTATCATCCTTGTGCCAACGAGAGAATTATCTACCCAAGTGCACAAGTTTATTGAAAACCTCTTGATCTATACGAATAACAAAATCAATATCATAAACTTGTCGTCCAATATCAACGACGCAGTATTGTCGTCACTCTTGGTTAACAAACCCGAAATTATCGTGTCTACCCCCTCCAAATTACTCCAGGTGTTACAGAAAAACGAGACCACCAACATAATTGATCTCTCGTTTGTGAATAATTTGACTATCGATGAGGTCGACTTGATTTTGTCATATGGATACTTGGACGATTTGAAATCGTTGGAAACTTATTTGCCTATAAAGAAAAACTTGCAGACATTCTTGATGTCCGCAACGATGAATGACGACTTGAATGACTTGAAGTTGAAATTCTGCAGCAAACCTGCCATTTTGAAGTTGAACGATGAGAGCATCTACCAAAACAATTTAATCCAATACTACGTGAAAGTGTCGGAATTCGATAAGTTCTTATTGGCATATGTGGTCTTCAAGTTGAACTTGATCAAGGGTAAGACCTTGGTGTTTGTAAATACAATCGACAGAGGTTATAGATTGAAGTTGTTTTTAGAACAGTTTGGGATCAGATGCTGTATTTTGAACAGCGAGTTGCCTATAAATTCAAGATTGCATATCATTGACGAATTCAACAAGGGTGTGTATAAGTTATTGATTGCAACCGATGAAAGAGAAGAAAGAGAAGAAAGAGGTGATGAAATTGACACTACAGAAGAGAAGCCCGAGGAAAAGGCCGACGAGAAATCAGATACCAAAACCAAAACCAAATCGAAATCCAAATCTAAATCAGACTCGAATTCATATGGGGTTTCCAGAGGTTCTGATTTCCAAAACGTTGCTTGTGTGCTCAACTTTGATCTTCCAACATCCTCAAAATCTTATATTCATAGAATTGGTAGAACTGCAAGAGCCGGAAAGTCAGGAATCTCCCTTTCCTTTGTGTTACCAAGCAAAGAATTCGGCAAGCATAAGACAGCCAGTTTAAGCACCTCAAAGAAAGACGAAAAGATCTTGTCGCGTATCTTAAAACAACAATCTCGTAACGGGTTTGAAATCAAACCATACCAATTTGATATGAAACAGGTGGAAGGTTTCAGATACAGATCCGAAGATGCATTTAGAGCTGTGACCCAAACTTCCATAAGAGAAGCAAGAATTAAAGAGTTGAAGAATGAATTATTGAACTCCGATAAATTGAAACGTTTCTTTGAAGAAAACCCCCAGGATTTGGTCGCCTTAAGACACGACAAGGAATTGCATCCTTCTAGAATCCAACCCCATTTGAAAAGAGTTCCTGACTATTTGTTGCCAGAAAGTGCCAGACAAAACGTCAAGGATATTGGCTTTGTACCTTTCCATAAGAATAAGGTGGGCAAGAAGGGAAAGAAAAAGCCTACTGGAAGAAAGGTGGATCCATTGAAATCTTTTAAAAAGAGAAAGTAGATACTTGTCATCATGAAACTATTAACTCCTACAGTTCAAGTAGATCACTTTGTTCTGGTTAGAGTTAATATACATTTATAATCTCCTACAAGTATTCATACTCAGAGTCTCGCATTATATTTAGAACGTATTGTAAATTTTTAGTATACAAGTTCGATTAAGAATATTACAGTGTAATTTGGAGGTCACTACATCGTCGTTAGATCAGTCTAGTTCTATGTCATTTTGCTTAGAATAATCCCCCAAATCAAATTTGCTAAGCAGTTGGAAGGAAACATCAAAGCCTTCGGTATGAATATGAAGGAAGCAATGGAGAAAAATGGCCAGAAGCAATAACTATACTTCAACGATTTGAAGTATGCTAGCCTGGTGCTGTTTGAAATCTCCCCGTGATCCCATAGACTATTCAAAATGTTGAATACCAATTGAAATGATGGTGCACCAACCAGTTGGTCGACGATGATCCTATAAAACAAATTGTCGAAGCGAGAGATCAACATATCGATCCATAACACGGTGAAGTACCCGTTGATGGAGCCCCATACGATGAACTTGAAAATCCTATTCAAACTAAACTTTTTCTTTGAGTATTGGTTAATGGATTGCGCAAGGGCCCCGGTGGATGCTCCGAGAAGTGCTGGCGCCAAAAATGGTTGGATTTTACCAATTTGATCATAATTGTAGTATATAGCAAGGGAGATGACGGTCTCGACAAGGAGGGACAACACAAGTTTCCGGTTTACTCCCAGAACCGGAGGGTAGATGTAGGAAGATGCAGAGTCAACAGTTGTGAGGGTCGATTTTTCGAGATCATGGAGATACTTCTCCGTAAGGTCTGCCATCAGATCTGAAAAGTGTATGGTTGAATTATTAGTAAACCGACGAGCCAATTGTGATGAATAACTGTAATTCAGTGAGATATCTAAGGCAATTACAATCCGTGAGACTGGAGCTAGCGTGTATGCTTAGATTAAGAACACGCAGATGAAGTGACAGATCAGTAGTATTAAAGTCTGTTGAGAATACAGAACTCTGTTTAGCTTGATGAAACTAGTCTAGAGAGAGATTTCGAACCTGAATATGTTCTTTAGGTAAAAGCACTATGTCTTTACCTGGACTTTTGTTGTTTTGGTTTGTGCTGACGTTTGATTTGAAAAACACTTTTCTTGACACCTCGCGATTTGCAGAAATCGAAAATAGGCGCGCGAGCCTAGACTATCAATACGAGCCGACTGGACTCAAGTAACAACTATCATGGCGTATTCTAAGCAGGCTACAACTAGTAATACATAGACATAATACAGACCTGAATATCAGAACATTGTATCAACAGTTCCTCATCCTAAACACGTGTTCATATTCTGAAAGAAGTTTTTTAAATGCAATATAGAGCATCCATTAAAGATACGTCTTAAACTGAGGCAATCCAAATAAGAAGTTCAATTCTCCAAATTCATAGATGAATTATAACGTCACATTGAGAATTCCGTGAATAAGTTCGTCACAATTGAGATATATATAGACAACGCAAGCTCCTATAATCTTACAGGTAGCGGAAATGATTTTCCTCATACTTAAATGCAGATGTTGATTCCCAAGTTTACCAGCTAATAGAGTTCTCATCGCCACACGTTTAAACGAGAAAATGACCTCACAATATCATATGGATCGGATTCACAATTGCGTAGCTCTGATGATTCAATTTGCATGGCCATACTAACAAAGTACTTCCATCATCAACAGTTAATCGTTGTATTAATTTGTTATCCAACATAGGAGGTGACTCTGTAATCTGGTTTCCATTCACTAATTAGTCCAACTATTCATTCATGATCTGGCTGTACTGATTTGTTATAACATTATGATAACTTAAGAAATTGAAGCGCATTCTTGTTTTGACTAAACTTTGTTCTCTCGGAGACCCTTCAGAAATGCCGAACCAACAGAAATCTCCAGAAATACAATACTCATGAACCAACGTTTTTATAACAAATGTCCTTAAGTCCGAGATGACACTAGTAAAGGATGAATGGGAGGTTATGTTTGATGGTTTGGACGATATAGAAGATGCTACCAACTTATCAAGGCTTCGCAAATGGATCATTATTGGGATAATTTCTTTTGGCTCACTACATGTAACTTGTGTATCGTCGGTATGGACGTTGGCTTCTCCAGCAATTATTGAGCATTTCGGAATTTCACACGAGGTCAGTGTGCTAGGAATTTCGCTCTTCATCTGGGGGTTGGGTACTGGGTCGATTTTTTTATCTCCGATAAGTGAGTTTCATGGAAGAAAGATGGTATATGTTGTGGGGCTCGTGTTTATGATATCGTTTCAGTGTATTACAGCGTTCTCCCGTAATATAGGTGCCATGCTCTTTGGTCGATTTGCTGCTGGGTTCGCAGGGCTGTCGTTCTTACTGGTGGCTACTGGTTCATTTTCTGACCTATTCAAGAATCAAAAAAAGGACGTCCAGAAAACTGATAGTAACCGAGAATTGGCTATGGCGATGGTGATATTTTCCATTTCTCCATTTATCGGCCCTGGCATTGGTCCACTAATTTCAGGTTTCATTAACTCAAACTTGCAATACCGATGGACGTTCTATGTGATGTTGATATGGACACTTGTGGAATTGGTTCTCATTTCGCTTTTCGTCCCAGAGACGTGCCGGCCAGTTTTGTTGGTAAAGAAGGCCCAAAGGCTCCGCCGCGAAACAGGGGATGGTCGATACTGGGCTCCCCTCGAAAGAAACAGAGTAGGGATTTATGAAAGCATCCTTACGTCATCGAAACGTCCAATCTCACTTGTTTTGAGAGACAAGATGACCTTTGCAATTTGCTTTTACTCGGGCTTCACTTTGGCTGTGGTGTATTTGTTTTTTGTGGCTTTTCCATATACTTTTGCCAAGGTTTACGGCTTTGGTATTGCTGCGCAAGGAATGTCATTCTTGGGGTTGGTGGTAGGAATGGCTACATCCACCATTGTGTCACCTTATTTTGTGAACAAAAACTACGTGAGGCTATTGGCACGGAATAATGGTAGAGCCATTCCTGAGTTCAGGCTCGTTCAAGTCATAGTAGGTGTCTTTATCGTTCCTGTTGGACTATTCATTTTTGCTTGGACTACATACAAAAGAGTACATTGGATATTTCCCATTATCGGGTCGGGGATATATGGAGGGGGCACAATATTGGTCTTCAATGGTATATTTTCTTACACAGTCGAAGCGTACCGGTTATACGCGGCCTCTGCCATGGCAACCAATACATTCATCCGAGCTACCATGTCGGGGATATTTCCATTATTCGGGCTCCAAATGTTCAAAGCCTTGGGTATTCACTGGGCATCGACCTTGCTAGGGATATTTGCATGCACCTTAATCCCGGGGGCATTTTTATTATATCACTACGGAGAAAAATTACGAGCAACAAGTCCATATACTTGGAATGACCCATCGTAGAAGAATGCACTACAATTTCATCTTCGTTTTTTGAGGAAATCTTTGAAAGTTGCAAGTTCACTTTCTAGAATTAAGTGGATCTACTTCCTAGCATGGGACTAGGAACATAATTGCCGCAGCCAACATTTCCCATAGGCTGCAACATTGCTACTAATTTGCATATGCAACATGACTATGCTCATGTTGACGTTTTTGTATTTACTTCTTATTTATATATATTTATTATTAGGACTTCTCGGTAATGCATCTTTTGCGCTAAGTGCGCATATTCACAAAAAATATTAGACGCATCTAATTAGATAGAGCTAAGAGTGTGAGGACGACCTGGCCAGAAAACGCCACTCTAAATACTGGATTCGTTCCCAAGGTAGTCTCAAGGTACATGACGACTCGCTACATGCTAGAACTATTTGTATAAAAAAGTGGATCTCAAGGGAAGATGGCCAAATTGAGCTACATCATCTCGATATTGAGCCTTTTCTACTTCTCCAAATTTTTTCGAGGGCACATATACAGATCATCCCTGGAAGACAAACAGAAACAACTTCGTGACTATTTGGAAAGGATGTTTAAATGGGAGGAACAAAAAATATTTCCCCAGAAAAAAAGCAATAACTTGAGAATTGTGAGCTCCTGACGGCATCATTGCAAAAAGTCCGAACGGTTAAGAAAACCTGTTGAATCTAACCCAGGCAGGGGTCGACTGACCCAACTTTTTGTATTGAGTCCCAACCATAGTATACAGCGACAAGTTCTCACTGTAGATAAAAGGATGTCTATGAATCTTACTGTCTGTTTTCGGCCATTGAATAAAAAAACTAATAGAATCCGCGTGAAGTTACCACTCCCAAGAAATCTATGACGTCGAGTGCTCATCACACCTAAACTATTTTTGGGAGAGTAAATAGGCCGTTCCATGTACTCGAGCGTAATCCCTCATCATTGCTAGTTATGTATTATTACGTAATTATGATTAATAGCAACAGTACCGTCACTTTTATCATGCACGCAATATAGACAGTTCCCCGAAACATTCTAAAAATACTTGCAAAATATAATCATAGTTTTCGATATTTCTATCTTCTGAATATATAAAAGGACAAGATATCCTCCAGTTGAACCAAGTTCTCTCTCATTAACAATCAATACCATACAATCATACAATGCAACTTTCTACAACATTTTCATTCTTAGCCTTGTCATCAATAGCTGCAGCTGCAAGCTCTTTCGGACTCATTTCGATTCGTTCGGGTTCCAATTATCAATATCTTTCTGTCAATGCTGGCGGGGATATTTTGACTTTGGGCGGCGATGGTCTGAATTTTCACTTAAATGACGATGGTACTTTGCAGGTCGATGGCTCCGACAAATGGGTTTATGTCGACAAGAACAACTTCTATGCTACTGGTGCATCTGACTCTCGAGCCAAGGGTTTTGGTACTAAAAATGGTTACTTGACTTATAACGACAAGAGTTTCAATGTTTGTCCAGATGGCAGCAAGTATCCTTTGTCTACCAACACTTGTTCCAATGGATCTCCAGTGGCCTTAAAGGTTGTGGATGAGAAGATTCTTCCACTGTACACTAATCCAATTCTCGTTACATCATCTACCCCTGTACCAGAACCAACGAAGCCAGCACCAACCAAACCAGCACCAGTACCTGTCCCAGATAAGAAGATTCAATTTGGTGTAGTTTCTGTTAGATCTGGTACCAAGTTCCAAAATGCTCCAATCAAAAAGGTTCAATCGCACTTACATGTATTCAGTGTTGGTGGAACTGAAGGCTCTGATGTTAGCTTGACCTTGCTCACTGATGGATCTTTGGTTGACCAAGACAATGTTGCCATATTCCATGACCCTAACACTGGAGAATTAGGTAACGTTAACCCATTCGGAACTGAACAGCCAACAAAGGGCTTTGCTATCAAGGATGGTCACTTGGTTCTCGATGGTAACGACAACTGGAAGGCTTGTCCATCTGGAACAAATCAATTCTCCTTGGCCAACAATGACTGTACCGGCGGTACTGGTATTGTCTTGCATGTTCTTGATCCTAAGGACCTCTAAACGCTCCAACTACGCAAGAAACCGACTCATGAAGAGTTTGTGACCCAGTGGAGATCAAGATTTCTCCCTGGAGTATAAAGACCCATTACTTGCCTATTGCATATTTTCTTTCTCTCGCTACTTGTTGTGCTTGCACATTTTCGTGGTTCATACCTTTTAACCTTCAACTTATTTTGCACTTTAGCACCCTAGTTTGCACTTTAGCACTTTATTTTGCATCTTAGCACCTTACTTTACACACTAACTGCATACAATCTTAAATAATGACCAATAAATGTTTTCTTTCTTTTTCACCAATGCAGTCTAATAAATTATCTATAGAGTTAAAATGTTAGTTGGAAAGTTCTAGAAATCCTGAATATTAATTGATTTAGATTTCTTTCGCAGCCACGGACTTTCAGAAAAAATCAGAAACTGAAAATGAAAATTTCATTAATCAACTCAATACTACAACAGAATGGTCGTACACAATCCAAATAACTGGTAAGTACTTTTGAGTGTTGTTATGAGAACTATCTTCATGACACAAATATTCCCACAGTCTTTCATTTGAAGGGTGGTACTCTGATTACTAATCATGCCTGGCTTTCTGGACATGATGTAAATCTTGCCTGAGTTGGACATGTAGTGTACTGATATTTGAGGTGCTGTAATGAAGAATGCCACTCGTAGATGTTACTAGATGTATGACTAACATATAGGCACTGGATAGACAAGAACTGTCTCCCATGGTCCAAGGACTACTTCCAGACCAACGTCATCAACACTCAAATTGAAAATGACGAGATCACCTTTTTGATCGACGGCCTTCAATCAGTTACTGGTGACTGTGATGTCACTCAAAGAAAAGGAAAGGTTTTGTGTATTTATGATATGAACTTACAGTTTACAGTTGATATCAGCCCAAAATCTGAAGACGCCACTTCCACCAAGGCCACCATCACTCTTCCTGAATTCATTCATGATCAAGAAGAAGACGAATACGTTTTTGAAATCACTGCAACGGAGTACAAATCTGAAATCAGGAAGCTTGTGATTCCAGCATTGCAAAAGAAGTTGATGAAATTCCAGAACGATTTGATTAGTGCTCATGGAAAGGACGTTCAACACACAAGTAACTAATCGAACTACCGGCGAACCCGCGACTGAACGATATCTTACATTGTTGCTTTGGATCTGAGATATTGGCCACTTGTGCAGGGTTGTCTGGTTCCTAGGTGTGGAACACAGATTTCATTCCTTGTTAATAGATCTTACATATGTACATAATAGATACTATACAATGTTCAAGAGTCAAACCCTTCGGGCACTCCATTAGCATGCCTCACAGAGTCTCTGGAACCCAAATATATTTCAACAGACCCAATATCATCAACATCCGAACCTATACTCAACCAAGGGATCAGCCCTTGCTCTATACTTTTCAACAACTTGTAGGTCTCGACCGAGCTATATGGAATACCGTTGGATGGATCGAAATATTTAACTTCTGTACCAGACATAAGACAATTCTTTTTGTTACCGTTGGGTAAGTAGAGCCCAGTAGGTGCTTCTGTTTTCAAAACGATGGAGGTTGTTTCGGTTTCGACGTCTTGCTTAATATCTTCTATAATTGTCTGCTTCACACCTAATCGTGGGAGCTTTTTCAAGTCATCAAATATCGGATCATCCTCACTAAGTTCCGTCACTGGTTCGAGTAGAATATCTCTCTCTGGCTTGATAGTGGCATAAGCATCAACCTTACCAATGTGGAGGATAGTTTTCAAATCCTTGAATCTTCTTGATGCTGGGAGAAGGGCCTGTTCTCCAAATATAGCTGCTTTTGCTTTCTGGAGGTCGATTCTCTCGTCAAAGTCAATAAGATAAATAGTGTTTTGAGCTATTCTTTGCATTGGCCCCTCAAAGATTTCCCCAGATTCGCTGGTCCTCTCGGCTCCAGGAGTATTTTCTCGAGTCTCGGGTTGTTCTGATTCTGGATGTTCGGACTCCAATTCATCGGCGAATTTGACTTTCTTCTCTTCCTTCAAGCTCGAATCATTATCTTCCGGTTCTTCTTTCACAACTGCATCTCCGTTGTCTTCTGTCTTAATTTCCTCAGAGTTTTCAACTTTGAGCTCTTGTGTTTCGACTTCCCCTTCGGCAACGTTATCATCTGGATTTGGGTCTGTAGGATTGGATGCTATATCGTTAGAAGGTAATGAGTCATTCGGAACTGAAACATCTTTCTCAATAATTTCAGAAAGCACTTCTGTAGTTCCAGGAACTGGGCTCTGCACTTCATTATCAATTCCATTATCTATATTTACCAATACTGATTCGTGCGAATTAGCCTTCGACTCGCCATCTTCCTCGGTTATATTTTCTACCGAGCTCTTGTTTTCAACATCATTTATTCCTGATAAACTTGTATTAGACAGACCTATGGCTTCGATATTTTCTTGCGATTCATTTTCACCCGTTGTTGAAATGGGAGGAATACTGCTTTCACCTGGCAGAGATACTTCCTGCAGAAGTTCTTCTGTCTCAGCCAACGGCCTATCGATAGTATCTTCTTCATTCTCTCCGGGTATTTCCAGAGCTGTAGAATTATCGTTATCACCAACTTCTGTCTCTTGTATAATACCGGCACCAACTTCTGTCTCTTGTATAATACCGGCTTCGATATCCTTTTTCCTTTGTAATTCATCGGCAGCCAACTGTTCCTCCTCTTCTTTACGTTTCTTTTCCATTTCTTGTTTGACCCAGGGTAATTCCATGTCGATATCTCCAGGAATTTTGATGACGGGTTCGGGTTGATCAGGAAGTATTTTTCTTCGTCTCCCTGGCTTCCTTTTTGATTTATTATACATAATTTCATGAATTCTACGAGCTTCCTTGATTTCCTCAGTAGGAGATATAAACGTCTCTTTGCTCACTATTCTGACAACATTCTTGAGTATGGCCCTCTTCAGGAGCAACAGCTGACGTTGCCGTTCTTTCTTGAAGACTTCCTGCTCTCTAAATAACATCAAAGACAATACATTTGCCTTTTCGGTTTCAACAGCCTCAGCCAATTTTTCCTCTTGGGTCAAGTCTATATGTTTCACGCGAACGACTGGCGATAGCTTTGCTCTTCTTGCTTCATTTTCCTTGAGTTTTTGTACCAAGGCTTGTTTATTTTCCACAGCTGCAGCCCTAGAAGAAGAACGACGCACAGAGAGCATCAAAGAATCCGAAGTTATTAAACCCACTTTTGAAACCTTTGGCTTGGGAACGTTTGCCTTCTTAATCGTTGGGATAATGTTTTTCTTTACTCTCTTCTTCTTTAATTTTTCTTGCTTTTCTAGTTCTTTTTCACCTTCACTTTCATTGGAATCTGATGCAGATATATCCGAATCTGATAATACGTCATCATCATTTTCACGCTTTCTTTTGCCTACTCTTTCTTGATTCCTGTCTTCTTCATCAACTTCTTCGTCTTCCCCCTCTTCGTCTTCTTCCTCTTCGTCATCGTCATCAATTCCAATTAAATTCTCATTATCCACTTCTTCATCAAAGAATTCTTCATCATTTTCGTCTTCCTGGAACAAGAGATTCACGTTCTCATCGTCTTCTGTTATAATTTGAGATATGGAAGATTGTAAGTGACTTGCTTGTTCTTCGAGTTCGATCAACTGCTTCAAGCGCGACCCTGCATTAATACGTCGAGCTCTAGTTGCAACCAAACTGTCTTCATCGATCATGTTATTAATTCAACATACAGAGTGTTGGTGCATGTTTGTAGAGTGCTTCGCGTTTTGGAGATGATTTTGTTAGTTATATATTTGGCTTCACACGACCCAATATGGAAATATGAAAGTTATATAAGTCCTAGATACAACCATTTATTTTCAATTCTCGTTGTAGTAGTCTTAGGAAAAAATATATAAAGAGAGTAAATTTAGCTATATTCTTTACATTTTTAGATAAATATATAAAATTTATGGAATTAGAGGAGTTGGAGTAACTCTGTAAAGTGAATTACGTGATTTGAGTCTTGTTCTTGAAAGTGCATTCTTGTAGGCTAGTTGAGAACAAGATCTAACAAATATTTTATAATGGTAGAGACTAATTTTCTAAATTTTGTGGTTTTTGGATTCTGCTATGATCGCAAATTAAAGTAATGCCATTTTAGCCGCATCTCCACATATCAGAGCCAAGAAAGTATTCCCACCTGTACAGCTCTACATGCTAGTACTTCAAGAGTATCGCTTTCATATAGTTCAAAAGTATGGTGGATCACAAGATTCTAGTTCTTAAAATATTTTCCTGTATACAAACAAAAACACTCCATGAAAAATGCAACCAACATTAGCCAAAGATTTAGTCACTACACCAAAAATGATAAGGAAAGCGAGTATCATACGCAACTTATATAATGTGCGATGCCTGAGAGTTGCTACACGTTTATTCAGTGGCGCGTCCCCAAGTTTTCACATGAAGCTAACGTCAACATCTCCTGACGAAATTTCTCATTTCAACGCTTTGGCATCTAGTTGGTGGGACGTCAATGGACCCCAGAGAATATTGCATAAGATGAATATGTTAAGAATGGATTTCATCTCCAGTACAGTTCAAAAACATGTGCAATTGAATAAAAAAGGCACACCTATCGAAGAGGAAGTCTACATCCCACCATATAGTCTTGACTTGCTCCCAAAGCCAATTAGATCTAGAATAGTTGAAGATCAAGAGATCAGAAGACAAGAGATTCTCACCAAGTCCAAAGTCAGAGTTTTGGATGTTGGGTGCGGTGGAGGAATTTTGGCCGAATCTATGGCTAGATTGAACTTTGTTGCAAGTGTTTTGGGGATTGATTTGTCTGGCGATGTATTGGAAGCTGCAAAGCTACATAAAGCCAAGGATCCCACGTTTAACGATACCAATTTGAACTATAGTCTCTGTGCGATCGAAGAATTGCCGGAGGGTGAAAAATACGATATCGTCACCATGTTTGAAATGCTCGAACACGTTGACTATCCCGCCAAAGTATTACTCGAGGCAATGAAGCGTGTTGAAGACGACGGGTGGATTTTTATTTCTACTATTAATAGAGATTTCGTCAGTTGGTTTACCACCATTTTCTTGGGTGAACATGTATTGGGGATTGTGCCAACTGGAACTCATACTTTAGACAAGTACATTAATCAACTGGAAATCCGCGAGTGGCTTGACGAGAATGGTGCTGATTTCGAAATTGTTGATGCAAAGGGATGTTTGTATATTCCTGCTTATGGATGGGAGTTTACAAATTCTCCTGACGTGGGAAACTACTTTATGGCAATTAGAAAAATCTCCAGCACTCAGTAAATAGTAATGCTAATTGTTAAATGGTCATTAAATTTGTAAGTAGAATATACATTGCGTGAAAGAGCTTAGGAGCATCGATAGTGATCGATAGAAACAACTTAGAGCTGGTATTCTAGGATTAATTGAAAGAGTTCCAATACATAGAGGAACAGAAATGAACTTTGATTAGTCTGTTTAGACGCAAAGTGGGATTCTTCGTGAAGTTGAGCCAAAAGACCCAAATTACCAGCGATAAAGTGTGTCAGTTTACTCCAACTAATTTGCCACCTTGGCTGGTTCCTCCGATTGTTCATCGATAAATGTCGGTAAGTTACCTTCAGCTACCAGATCCTCATTCAAGTAACTTGGCATTCCCACTCCACTCTCTGCCATTTCATTTTCAAAATCGATTTCTTCACCCAAAGCGTCCAATTCGGCGTCCAATTCCGATTCCGATATTTCGTCTGGAACGTCATAACTCATCGACATCGACTCCTGTAAATCGTTTGACTTTTCAATCAAATCCAACATCTCTTCTTGAAGAGCCTCGATTTTATCTATATCTATTTTCCCATACGTTTGCTTCAACTGCTTATTAGCAGTCTTCATGGCGTCTATGGTTATCATCGTATTCTGTAAATTATCAGTAGTCATCGATGCTTGGGTCATATTCCACGACTGGTTTTCTAATTGATCTTTCTGTCCTTCAATTTGTTTTCGTTGTCTTAAGAGTTTGAGTGCCTTTTGCTTTAATGCTGATTTTCCTGGTCCGTCTCGCATCCTACTTATCTTCTGTTGGTAAGTAGACAACTCTGCATTGATCTTTGATAGTCTAACATCTAAGGACCCTACACGTTCATCGATGTTTTTAACTGCATCATTCAAAGAAGGTTTAGGTACTGTGCTTTTGGATCCGAAAAGTCTATTCATGTTGGATGGTATTTAGTAGATGTTTCTATGAGTTGGAGGCGCTATTTGAAAGGGGAGGGGATTTGGAAGGTACACGCACAATCACGTATAATCCTGGATCCACAAGGTGAAGTCTTACGACGTACTACGATTATAAACTTGCTTCATAAAGGAATTAGCAAGCCAATTAAGATCAGATATCAGTATGTGTAAAGTTGTTCTAAGCATGTACTTTTGATCTCCTGAAGAAACATTGTTTTGAAAGTCTTGTGGTACCTTCGATGGATGGTTAGAATTACCAAAGACGACTCAGTATGAGTCAGGGTACCAGTTAGAGTATTCTCGAGTTGAAAATCTCATATCTATCATACTATTAGACTGCTTAGATGTGGCTTTTTTTGGCTACCACTTTGCTTTAGAAATCTCAAATTTTGCAACCATTTTCACCAAAACTCCAGAATGTACACCTACTCTTTTTACATCCATTAGAAGTGAATTATTAATATATCAACACCAACAAGACATAATAAAGGGTGACATAATGAAGATTCTAATACTTGTTAGCTCTATCGAAAATTTATGTTATCGTATTCTTTCCACCCACGGACACAATAACTAGATCAAAATCCGTTCAAGCACATCTAATTGCTAGATTTTCAACTACACTTTCAATGAAAACTGCTCTAGTTCAAACTATTTAAATCAATCTCCTGATAGACTAAGACCGTGCCTTCTTTAAATAATATAAACTTGGTAGCAATAACAATCAGATAATCTGATGGCAGCAATACCGCTTGCCTGGACATTGGCTCTCAATTCAAATGATTGAATAAGAATAAGTAAGGCATTCAGATACTCCCATACTGAATTGATGAATTTATTAGTAATAGGAGTCATTTGCTATCAATAGCGGTTCTGATTTATTGCTACCTTGATTGGTAATATTTTACCAGTACACACGACTTGGTATTCCATTTATGATTTGATTAGAAACCGAAAGTCCCTGGCTAACCTTACGACTAACAATGCCTGAGGTAGCTGAAGTGAGTATTAGCTGTGTTAATCCAAGTGACAATCTTGATACTGAAATCAAAGACACTCAATGCCTTGAGAGTTTCATTCTTAGCTCCGTACTAACAGTTGAAGGTAGCACATGTATGTGCATTATTACGAAGAAATGTGCTAGGGCATAGAATATCGAGCATCACATTAAACAATGATCCTCTCTTGTTCCCAATATTGAAATCCTCAACCAATCCCGAGAAAGAACTTGAAGATATGAAAAACCATTTGAATGACTCTAAGATAGTTAGTGTAGGTAGACATGGAAAATATTTCTGGTTACGATTACAATTGGCTCATAATAAGGCTGGGGTCCTCCTCATGCATTTTGGTATGACTGGAAGGATAAAGATCCGAAATATCGATTCACAAATGATATTTATGGAAAATGGAGGCGACAAGAAGATATTGGAAAATATGGGGAGAATAAGCAAGTTCTTTCAAAAGGAGAAAGTTGGAGAAGTTGAAGTTAAGGAGGAAGTAAAGGAGGAGGTAAAAGACGAGATAGTAACAAATGATGTACTAGATGACGAGTCTTCGCTGAATGAAGATGACCTATGGCCACCAAAGTTCAGCAAGATGGAAATAGAATTAGAAAAAGATGGCCAAACCCTTGAAATGTCGTTTGCTGATCCTAGAAGATTGGGAAGAATTAGATTATTGACAGGGCCAGAGTTTGAAACAGATGAATTATTGTTGACTCAAGCGCCATTGAATGCTTTGGGACCAGATTACTCGAAGTCTCAAGAGATTTCACCCAGTAAAGAGTTTCTCACAGGAGATCCCGATCCTCATCACCATGGTAGACCTCGGCTTTCAATCGAAGAGTTCAAAACACTTATAATGTCCAAGAAAAAGCCAATAAAAGCGTTGCTACTAGACCAAGCCTTCTTTTCTGGTGTTGGCAATTGGGTTGCGGACGAGATCATTTACCATGCTCGTATCCATCCTTCTGAAATACTTTCTCTGAAATTGACTAGTGTTGAAGGTGAAATACATCCAAGGATTCAAAAATTATACGATTCAGTTATCTACGTATGTGAAGAAAGTGTTAGGGTTGAAGGGATGGCATCAAAGTTCCCTGACAACTGGTTAATGTTATATAGATGGGGAAAGGCACGTAAAAAGGGACCAAAAGCAAAAACGAGCGAGGGGTACGAAGTTGATTACGTGACAGTAGGTGGCAGGACCAGTTGTTTTGTTCCAAAATTACAATTGCTTTTGAAGGGAGACGTGGAACCTTCTCCTAAAAGAAAAAAGAGTGAAGGGGAAGCAGGTGAAACGAAGAAAGTTCAAAAAAGGACCAAGCGTGCAAAAAAGAATTAACACTAAAGAAAATGAACAACCGGTAATACAATTTGTACCAAATATATGAATCTACTATGCGTGGAATGTGCAAGTAAAGTGAAAAGTTCAATTTATTAAGGAGGTCTATATATTAACCGTTCAAGCAAATCTAAAAGGAAAGAAAAACTCTATTATAAAGAAGGGAAATAGAATGCAAAGCAGCAAAAACGATGAAATAAATGTTGAAACGAGGAATAGATAACAAAGTTTGCTCTATAGTGATTTCAGTTACTAAGTGATTAGTACTGGAAAGTATGAATTTCAGGAACGTGGTCGACGTGGACTAAAGGTCTGTAGATTGGTTTCCACATTTGGGAACGGACCCATTTGAGACATTGGTTAAAGTCTCTTGGAACTTCGACAAAGCCACCGTTTGGTTTTTCTTCGCTTTCTACTCTGGCGGTACCTTCTTTCAAGGATTGTAAGATGACAGCTGTAGCAACGAGAGCACTGACTTCGTCAATTTCTTCCAATCTTGGTAACAAACCATTCTTAGGGTTGGCCATCTTAGGAGACAAAGATGCCAATTGATCAACGGCAGCAGAAACCATAGTGTCGGAGATGGTAGTACATCTAGATAACACTGCACCCAAACCAATACCTGGGAAAGTGAAACAGTTGTTGTTTTCAGAGATATAATAACCGTCGACTGGTTGGAAAGGTGAACCGGTAGCAATCAAGGCATTGTTGTCAGTCCATTTCATTATATCTACTGGGAAGGCTTCATGCAATCTGGTTGGGTTTGACAATGGGAAAACAACTGGTTGAGAATTGTGCTTGTACATTTCCTTGATAACTTCTTCAGTGAAGGCACCGGCCTGGGTAGAACAACCAACTAAAACAGTAGGTTTCACTTTTCTGATAACTTCCACTAAGTTCTTGGTGTTAACACCTTCCCAATCGGCGTCATCATCAGCATATTTGTGTTGGGTTGGACTCGAATCTGGGTATGACTTCAAGATTAAACCACGACGATCCATGGCATGAATAGATTTTCTAGCTTGCTCTGGAGTAGCACCATGGGAAACCATATGGTTAACAATTTGATCGGCGATCCCGAGACCAGCGGAACCTGCCCCATAAATAAGAACTTGTGCATCGAGTAATTCACGGTTGGTGTATTGTAATGCAGCAGTCATGGAAGCCATAACAACAGCACCAGTACCTTGGATATCATCGTTAAATGATGGAATTACATCACGGTATTTGTAAAGCATGTCTCTACCAGTGGAGACTCCGAAATCTTCGTAATGAAGGACGGCACTAGGGAATCTATTTTTAAGAGCATGGATAAACTTATCAATGAAACTCCAATATTCTTCACCTCTGACCCTAGGGATTTTGTTACCCATGTACAAGTCATCGTTACGTAATTTTTCATTGTTGGTACCAACATCCAACATAATAGGCAAGACTCTACCAGGATGGATACCACCACAAAGAGTCATCAAACCCAATTTTGCAATGGCAATTCTGATACCACCAACACCCTGATCACCAATTCCTAAAATACCTTCACCATCAGAAACAACGACATAATCGATATCCTTATCTTCACCGTAAGCTGATAACCTTTTATCAATAGAATCAGGATCCGTGATATCCAAGAAACATCCTTCAGGTTTTCTGAATCTATGAGAGTAAGCAGCAATTGCATCTCCTTCGGTGGGAGTATATATAATTGGCAACATTTCTCTGATATGACGTCTGACCAACTCATAGTAAAGGACTTTATTTTGAATTCTTAAGGAAGTACAGAAATCATTTTTGGCCAATGGAGTCTTCAAGTATGAAAATTGTCTGTAGGCTCTGTCTACTTGTTCGTCAAGACTATTAACTTGAGATGGTAATAATCCTTCTAAACCAAAAGCAGCCCTTTCTTCTTTGGTGAAGGCAGAACCTTTGTTGAAAATTGGAGAGTTAAGTAAGTGAAATCCTTCCAAATCACACTCAATTGGTCCTTCGATCGATAATCTGGTCGTTTTAGGTTTTAACGCAGCCAACGCAGCCTTAATACCAACCGGGGTTTTGATAGTATGAGTATGGATGGATGTTGGTTTAGTCTTTGAAGCAGTTGCTGACTTCACAGCAGTTGTGGAAGAACAACGAATGTGACGAATCCTAATTGTTTTCAACATGGCGCTATGAGAGAATTGAAAAGTTTTCTGTCTGCATAGTTACCTTGAGGGGATCAATGGGTTTATATAGTGCTAACAGAAAGGAAAAGTACCGGATATCAAAATCTTGAGAAAACAAAAGTTTAGTTGATATCCGGCCGATTTGATTTCCGGCTGATAAAGAAATCAAGAACCAGAAAAGACTGAGAAAAGAGCGCCTGGGAATCACACACAGCAAGAGAAGTGTCTTTCGTCTTGACAGAAATAACATCCAATGATTACATATAGAAAGAAGGAGAATTATAACTCGCTGAAGATGTCCCATCAATAAAATTTGATGTTATCGGAATTGACGATTCCGGATCGCAACGCGTAATTTTATGCAGTGGAAAGCTGATGTTCCGGTTTTCAGCGGACTAGCGGCTGACTTTGATATACTGTCTATTAGCTGATGGAGAGGGAATATGATACATCGCTAGGAAAGTAGGTCGGCTTGTATCACGATAGAGCAGGGAGATTCTCGTGCAACTCCACAATACTAAGTTTGACCGGATTACCACCTATTTTGGGGGATGGCCTTTCAACTCATAATTGCTTTCCCCTCCTCGTCTATATACAGGATACAAACGAATCTTCTACTAAGTATGAATTAACCGCTAAGATTCCAGTTAATGGTAATTAAAAGGTAGCTCTAAATCTACCAACAGAAAAACTGTATCTTTCTGGCAACCACTAGGTAATATGTCAAATCAATCATTGATTAGGCATCATAACTTCCTAAGAGCATCAAAAAACCAGTACATCACGTGACATCAATCTTTCCGATATTCTCCTATAAGTGAGGGGATAAATGACAGGTAAACTGAAAGGCATCGACTACCTGAGTACCAGAAGAGCGAACGACGGCTTAGTGAAGAGGAGGGGAAAACGGTGGTAGAGAAGAAGTGGAGTTTTCAAAGGTAAAGAGAAGAGTAGTCAGAATTTGTGAAGACAGGAGTAGTCAGAATTTGTGGGCTAGCAAGAAATGATGAATAATACAGCTATGTTCAAGTCACTTTATAGAGGTACTAGCTCCTACCCAACCACAAGGCAACCAATCTGTAGCTTAGCGGCTTCCTATCATTCACTGTCTTCAATTGTTGAGTACTGTGGGGTTTGTTGTGTACCACAGTGCCAACCACACTACCAGCTGCAATTAACGGTAAAAGTCGGAAAGAAATTTCTGACTTCTTTTTTCAACCGCAACGCAACCCGTCAACGGAACATCTGGTGCAGAATCCTTAGCTAATAGCCTACCAACTCCATGAATGTTGGCTCGATTGGAGTAAGCAATTTCCTTGTACGAGACTTCAATGATACAACGGAACTTTGGGATAATGTGTAGCGCTATTGCAGAGTCCTGGCTAAGCTCCGCCCCGAGAATATCGCTACCGGATAAAGTAATGAGGTTTGATAAGATAAATTATCTCCGAAATTACTACACCATCACACAACTTGCAAATTATTGCAAAATATTGTTTGTCTAAGTGCATACGAATTTTTCAATATTCTGTAGTCCGAGAATTTTAGTCCGTAACGGAGTTTTATTATGCGACTATGGGGAAGTTCGAGTTTTCAGTATATTTCCATTTACATCTATATAGAGTGCCTTAGATCTGAGGTTAAATTTAATTTAATTCTCTCAACCACGCTCCTATCGTAGCCTAGTAGAGATTATTTGAACCGGGGTCGATATTTTGTTTCTTAGAAAATTTATTGGCTGCAAACGATTGTTCGATCATACACCGGTTGTAGTGGAGAAATGTGTATGTGCTTCAGGATTCGGAAATTTTGAAATGGTTTAATCTAATACTTCATAGTGTACTTATTCTGATAATTAGTATAAGTTAAAAGTTAAAAGATAATTCTTGAAGTACTGACGTTTGACTTGTAAACTTAGAACCTCGAAATTTATTCGTCTACTTACATCTATAATACTGTATCCGATCTCTCCAAGTTATTATTCCAAAGATGAACGTTGTAGTCCTCCAATTGTCAATTTGATAAAAATTATGCAAATGTTGTCGAAATCATATATTTTACTTCTCTCGGGTTAAACCCCATGACTATCACCAGATAATTATCATACCCAGTTAACTCTTCAGCTTTTATTCTATTATTTGACCCAAGTCACGGAATTACTTGGTCTAGAAACCCCATACTATTGGACGACTGCATATAACCAAACAATATTCGAACCACAAGAATAGTTAGGATGGTGATGGAATTGATCAGAGTATTAATAATACTATTACATAAACGGAGGAGGTATAGGCTTATGATATATACTAATATACGTTATCAGATGAGCCAGGTACCATTTATAAGGTCTTCTCACCACTTGTATTTCCATCTATCCGGCACATAACCCCGGCCAACATTTGATCGAATTTTTCAATATATAGTTGGGCAAAATCCACCCACTATCGTTTTCCCACACTCATCATCAAAACACCAAAATGTCTGTCGAAGAATTAAAATCCGTCGTTTCTAAGTTGCACGATCGTATCCAGCAATTAGAAAGAAAAGCTGGCCTCATTCCAGATGTTCCTAAATCCATTAGAATGGTTTTAATTGGACCTCCTGGTGCTGGTAAAGGTACCCAAGCTCCAAACTTGAAGGAAAAGTTCTGTGCATGTCATTTAGCTACCGGAGATATGTTGAGAGCCCAAGTTACCGCTAAGACTCAATTAGGTGTCGAAGCCAAAAAAATCATGGACCAAGGTGGATTAGTCTCCGACGAAATCATGGTCAACATGATCAAGTCCGAATTGGAAAACAACAAGGAATGTTCCAACGGTTTCATTTTGGATGGTTTCCCAAGAACCATCCCTCAAGCCGAGAAGTTGGACGCTATGTTATCCGACAGAAAGAGTCCTCTTCAAAGTGCTATTGAATTGAAGATCGACGATGAATTGTTAGTCGCCAGAATTACTGGTAGATTAGTCCATCCTGAATCTGGAAGATCCTACCATAAATTGTTCAACCCACCAAAGAAAGACATGATCGATGACATCACTGGTGAACCATTGGTTCAAAGATCCGATGACAACGAAGGTGCCTTGAAGAAGAGATTGGTGACTTACCACAAGCAAACTGAACCAATTGTTGATTACTATAGAAAATCCGGTATCTGGAGTGGTGTTGATGCTTCCCAAAAACCAGCTACTGTCTGGACTGACGTTTTGAAATGTTTAGGCCAAAAGTAAGCAGCATGAACTTGTATTATGAAATATATGAATAAACGTATATTTATTGAAAAGCCGCAACGAAGACTCGAAATCTATTTATTTTAACTAAATTAGGGCATTTCTAAAGGATCTTCGACACTGAGCGGACTTCTTGTAGATTCATTTGAACTTCGTTTATAAATTGTAATACATGTTTGAAATTTCGTTAATAATGCAGGTCCGTAGCGGTTCTTTTTAGTCTTATGTAAGTTGGCTTACCCATTATTTTTGTTTATACAGTCTTTTCACGCTTTACTCTCTGATTTAAGTCACCCTCAGCACCCCTCTTATTACTTGATTCATGAAAACAAGCAGCATGTATAATCTTTCGAGTAATCTTACCTTCACCTGGTGCGGGTACACAGTTCATCCAACACCATTCACCAATTTCGTCATTATAAGTCGCCTTGATGAACTCACGACAGATAGTACAACGGTTATTCATATTAGTCTCTGATGATGGGACTTGAACATATGGAACTTTACCCAGACCTGCAGCCACATCCACCTTGTTCTTCTCTATTTCGGCACTATCAGTAGTTGCAAACTCCAATAAGTTCTCGTCCTTGAAGTTAGCCCAGTCATAATCATCCATATACCAATTTCTCGATTGAACAGATGCATTTGCATTTGAAAGCTTTTTGTTAACTCTGAAATGCCAATCAAGATGCAATCTTTTCTTGCTGGCACCAACGGAATCCGTAGCAAACCGTTTCCCACATTGTGAACATTTGGAACCCTTACCGTTATACAACAAAGCAAGAGCTTCTTCGGAAGGTGTGTTTGTGTTTATGAAATCCTTGAGGCTCCCCACAGTCTGCCTAGAGACGATCACCATCTCGGTGTACTTCAATTTTTCATATTCCAGTCTATGGATATTACTACTAGAGTCTAAGATATCTTGTAAGGTGCTATTCGATGGCATATCACTAGGCATGTATTTGATTTTAGGAAACACAAGTTTATATTCAGGCTGTGAGCCTGGAATAGGTGCTTGTTCTGCAGTGACTATTCCTGCGTTGATCAATACTTGAAAAATAGCTTGGGCTTTGTTGGCGAGCGGTGCATTACTAGGTGTAGTTGGTGCAGGAGTGTTTGTGGGTGTCAGGATTGGAGTCTGATTTAACTCTTGCTCTTTGATTGTATTTAATTGTGCTTGTACTGCAAGCAAATCATTCTGCTTCATAGGCTGACTAGACAACAATACTTTCAACTGGTTTAAAGCATTGAATCGATCCTGCAATTTCGAACTACCTCCATTTTTCAACTTCTTTTTGAATATTGGAATCAACGTATTGATATCTTCGATCAATATCTTATTGGATAAGTCACTTCTGTTATCACTTCTCTTCTTTGAATATCCCGCTTTACTTAAAAACGCATCAATTTTATCCGTTTGTTCACGTGGAAACAATGGAAGCGTTGATCCCTTAGTCTTTGTAGTTTTCCAAGTTTCGAATAATGCAATCAACTTGGTTTGGCGAATGGTTTCAGTTACTAGCTGGAAAACATGTGAGTAAATCAGAAATATATCATCTCCAACAAGTATGTTATATGGAGTACCAACATTCTTGCACACAGAGTCAAGTAAATATAATGCAAAGAGTTTATGTTCTGGTATACATTTGTAGATTCTATTAGTTATGGCATCAATGATTCCATCAGCAACATCAGGGTTTTCTTTTGCAATCGTTGTAAGATTATCTATTATCGGACGCGAGTTGAAAGTCAAATCATTTAAACTTTGACCATAGTCCTCTACGATTATCGAAGAGTGGCTTGAAGACATTCTGTGGTGTTTGTGAGTTGAAACAGTGATGCATTTTCAATTTATGTTCGCATACTTTAAAAAAGGTCGTGCAAAACGGAGAGAAAATGTTAAGACCCAGACCAAGCAAAAGTTAATCTTACAAAGTAAGACATTTTTCCTTTTTGTAGGTATATAAGTATATAGATTTATGAATAAGCAGGTAAGGTAACTATTTTGAAGAATAAATAGGCATGAAAAGGAAAGAAATGTCACGAAGAATGAGGTAAAACCACTATCGAGTCAAAGATAATTAAAGAAAGACTCGATAGAACTACATGGATAATTTATATTATTTTTATATTGTTGGAAAGGGTTAGTAATTTTGTTTTAGATTAGAAGTGGCTGGATTCGTGATTTCTTGATGCTTTTTTTGCAATCATATCGAGTCGTGTACAGGATAACTGATACAACCATCTATTTAGAAAGTCGGGTTAAGTTTGCAAAGTTGATTAATAGAGCAATATGATTACGAGACTAGTAAATACACGTTGGATACAACAACTATTGGCCCGTACTATGGCCGCTAACTATATAAGTGAACTATGGCAGATCTAAATTAGTCGTGCTAACCCAATTTCGATTTATTAAGCGCGGTGTGAGTCAAATTTTTCACAGACATCTGAGAAACCCTTGATAAACATCTATAACAACCAATGTCTCCAGCTGCTGCCTCCACCGACAAAAAACAATCAGGCGCTGCCCGTGTCTTGGGTTCTGCCTCAGCCGGGATCTGTGAAATTGCCGTTTTCCATCCTGTTGACACTATCTCCAAGAGATTAATGTCCAACCAAGGTAAAGTCTCTTCTGCAGCCCAGTTAAACAGTGTCGTCTTTAGAGAACATGCTTCCAAGGCTTTAGGATCTAGATTGCTTACTTTATTCCCTGGTTTAGGATATGCTGCGTGTTACAAAATTTTGCAAAGAGTCTACAAATACGGAGGACAACCATTTGCTAACGAATTTTTGACTCAAAATTTCAAAGACACCTATGATTCTTGGTTTGGAAAGAAAAACGGAAAGGCTTTGATGTCTGCTACCGCTGGTTCTTTGATCGGTATTGGTGAAGTAGTGTTGTTACCTTTGGATGTTTTGAAGATCAAACGTCAAACAAACCCGGAATCTTTCCGTGGTAGAGGTTTCCTCAAGATCTTGGCTGATGAAGGGTTTGGTTTATATAGAGGTTGGGGTTGGACTGCTGCTAGAAATGCCCCTGGTTCTTTCGCTTTGTTCGGTGGTAACTCCTTTGCCAAAGAATACATCTTTGGATTGTCTGACTATTCCTCTGCTACATGGAGTCAAAACTTTGTCACCTCTATCTTTGGTGCATCTGCTTCTTTGATCGTGTCTGCTCCTTTGGATGTCATTAAAACCAGAATCCAAAACAAAAACTTCGACAACCCAGAATCTGGATTCACTATCTTGAAGAACATGGCCAAGAATGAAGGTTTTACTTCATTTTTCAAGGGTTTAACTCCGAAGTTATTGACTACTGGTCCTAAATTGGTATTCTCGTTTGCTTTAGCCCAATCTTTGATCCCTGCTTTCGATAAGTTGATCAAGTAATTGGCGAAAAGTAACCACCATTAACTTTTGACAGCTTGCAGCTGCTAGAATAATTTACTAGATATTCTTGTATATAAATTAAAGCCATATTTAATTAAAGATTTGACTGCAATAGCCATGTGGTTGCTGGATTGTCATATCTCTAAGTTTTAGATGTGTCTACTTGTCGGCTCCAGGTTGTTGCCCTTCTAGGCCAAATGGATTTCAAACACCATTCCTGCATATAAAGCAAAGCCCCAATTACGCATCATTTAAAACGTGTAAACTCACATGAAATGCAAATCCCCTACATGTTATTCAAGACTACTAGACCAACATGAAGTTTATTTTGCTCTTCATATATACGTTGAAAATCAACTTGTTGCAGATCTTTGTTAATAATTGCCGAAACCACTCAATATCAATAAACCACATTGATAGTTCGATTTTTGAGGCGACTAGGTCCACGTCTTGTCCTGATGAGTTTGCCGACCAAGCTTTCTATGTCAATAACATCACCGACATACCGATAATATGATAATATGATAATGTGTATAATTTATAGTAGGTTTCAATTCTGTGATAATGTTCACCAAGTGTATAGAGTTCAATAAATGGGTTTTTTAAAATCAAGTTGTAGACAATGACAAGGTCAAAGGCCTAATTAGTTGTATTGTATTGTAGCCGAGAGTAGGTTTCTAAGATGTTACCAAACAAGAGCTTGAGATAATGAAGGTGTCTTCAATAATTGTACTCTAGAAAGGTGGCACTTCGATGTTATTAATTCCAAATTGTTCAAAGTAAGCCAACCTCTTTAAAGTTGGCAATTCGTTTATCCACTTATTTCTTCCCAAGATTGTGTCTAGCTCGTCGATTGTAGATTTGCCTTCCAAAACACACATCCTCAAGACGGCATCAACCTTTTTCTTTTCTCGTTGGAGCTTTTCTGCTACACGTTCACGCAAACCTCCTGGAGTATTTGCAAGTGTCATTGCGTTTTTTAAGAGGGTCTTGGAGTTTTGAAGAAGTACTTGTTTATTCTTCTCCGATGGTTCATACCCGACCACTTGACATCTTTGAAGATCAACATCAGCACGAGCAATCATAACTTCACTTATTTGTGCAATCAATGATCCCAACCCAATATCCTTCCCTGAAGGCGTCTTTTTCTTTTCCAAATAAGATTGGTGTAGTATATTCTGAGCTTGTTTCAACGCATTGTTCATCTCAGTCAATGCCTTCCAGTATAAATCCTTGTGGTCTGTTGGAGTGTCATTGATAGAACTAAGAGTGTAATCATTTCTATCAAGCAAACTCTGAATGTTGTCGGCAGCCAGCATAAACCTTTCTGCACTTTTAGGAATATTATCCGAGCTCCAAAGATCGAAGAGCTGATTGAGATCATTCATCAATAACCCAAGGATATTAGTCTTGATGATTTTCAATTCACCAATTTGTTCAAGGCTGATATTTGAAACCATATCATGTGGAGATGTCTCACTGAAATTCTCTATAAGATCCCGAGAGATTTCATCGCATATGGATAAAAACGGATTGATCAAATCCAGTACCGGCTGTATTTGGGTGGAGTAGTCCGTGATGTTTTCTAGTATAGCTTGTGCTACTTTGTATGATGCTAATACAGTCTCAAGGATGTCTGTTGGCTGCACAACTTCTTCACTAGTATATTCCTCCTGTTTCGCCGATAACGATATATCTTGATTCGGTTGGTTCACATCTAGTTTGCCCTCCGGAATGGCTTCTAATTCTCCCAAAAACTTTTGGAATTCATTCACCTGCAAATCCAATAATTTCTTAAACATTTCCTGAGCTGTATGTGTAATTTCCAACAATCGGTTGAAGTTGCTATTTACATTGTCTTGTTCAACTTCCAAAACTTCAGTGAGAACTATCCCACTATTAAATATAAGATCCAACGGGATAGGGACGTTCAATTTTCTTGCGACCTCTAGTGCATCCTCATGAGCATGAAGGATGGCTGTCAAGTCTTGAAATACAGACGATTCATCGTTAGTCAAGACATCGTTCACATTGACCAAATCATAAACATTCACACCATCAGTCTTAAAGTATTGAGAGTATACTTGAAATAGCAACCTCGAGGAATTATAGTAACTATCCAAGTTAACCTTGTCCAATTGAATGGAGTGGAGATAATTAGTATATGCCTTTTGGTAGAACCTTAAACTTTTGGATAAATCTGAACCTAGCCATCTATCGCCCGACTCTTCATCCGCCGAGCCTAGTTCAAGATAGTCTTCTGATGATATGGGCTCTTTAGAGAAGGAGGTATCCTCTTGCTTTTTTAATAGAGCTTGTGCTCTTTTTCCTAATTTCGGACCCTTTTCTATAACGTTAGTATTTGAGGATATGAATAGCAAAGATATATGAGATCTTATTCAATAGTGATAAATAGTATTAATATATCTCTAAGTCAGGATTATCGCAACCTTAGCTGAAAATATCAAACTCAAAGCTAATGCTGAGAAAGCTGAGAACGAAACTTTTGTTTACTGAATCTTTTACTTAGACTAACGTTCCTTGAACCTTGTACTTACGTTTCATTGTCTCCACAAGTTTTTAGTTCAATCTGATGGGCTCTCAATATTATCAATTTATGCTCCATAATTATATATACAGGAGTAACTAAATAAATTTTAACGCGTTACTCAAGTTGTAGACCCAAGAACTTGTGTGTTCTAATCAGCTGTACGAGAAAGTGAAAATCAGACAACGTCTATCACTTGAGATATCCAGTCTTGAGCTGAAGAGCAGTTTTGATCGTTAAAAATACTTACAGATCGGTCGTCGAGGAGTTGCTACAGTATCGATAGTGCCTATTTCGCCAAAGATCAATAGGTCAGATATATTTAAGATACGCTTCTTCTGTCAGTACAATGGTGGTCAATTGCCTTGCAAACCTCCCCACAGCTCAAGAAACCAGCCGATTCTCCAACATAGTGGTCGACCTACCTGTATATATTCTTGGGGTCCATAAAAGCCATAAGTGGGATCAAACTAAAAGTGGAGTTCTTGTGTTCACAGACTTTACAGATATAAAAAATACAGTCATTGATGATCCTGCTTATCCACTAAGCACCATACCAAAGGATTACTTCGAAGATTCGGAACATCCGTTATCTAGAACAAAACTTTACAGCATAAGCGTCAAGGCGAATGATTTTGACAAGTTGGTAACACGAATAAAGCCATATATACCGAGCAACATAAATTTCGATGTTGGCTACAAGGAGAACTCCAAGATTGATATGTTAGGAGTGTTCTGTAGACTCAAATTCAGAGTGAGTACCATGGACGGAAGGATAGGAGGCTTTTTCAACCATATTACATTAATGAACAATGAAAACAAGCAATTGATCTTTGAGGATAAGTTTCCGTTGTTTGTGAATTTAGTCAAGCGGATAATGGATCAATGTTCAAAGACATTTTATGCCCAATTGAAGAACAAATGGGACTTGGATCTTTTGGTGAAGACTAGTGTCAAGAGAGTGATTGCAAATGAGAACGAGGTCATGTCTCAGAATATGGAACCCCCAACCAAGAAACACTTGGGAGGAACAAATCTTCTTTTTCAACAGTACGATCCACTGGAATCACAACGGCCAGCTTCACAACAAGTAGCTTCACAATATCCAACACACTCTACGAATATCTCACAGTTTCCTTCACAATACCCATCGCAATATCCAGCTCAACAACATAGAAATATCCCTCCAATAAAGCAGAAACCATCACTTCAAAGACCAGCTACTCAACAACTTGCCACACAATTAACGCAAAATCCCACCACAGAGCGACCTCTTACAAATTCCACTCAAATAACTTCGAGTTATAGTTCAGAAGAACCTTCGCAGCTAAAAATACTAGCTAGCTTCGACGAATGTTTGATAAATAAAGTCTCCATAGAGGAACTTTTGGAATTACCCATGGACGAAAGCACCATTAAAAAGAACAAATTGTTTGAAATTGAAGGGTTCGTTAAAGGCTTGATACCGTACAAACCATTTATTATCAAACCATTTGGACGGACTTTAAAAGTTGTACAATTCAAATTGATTTTGCACAATAAGCAGAATCTTGTACTCGAATTTCAGAATGAACAAGAGATTTGTGAGTTTTTGGGTATAACAGAAGTCGAGGAGATTATCAATAATTTGTCCACGATTGAGGATAAGTTCTATAGGTTGATTCATAACCCCAACCAATGCTTACGGGGTATCAAAGTGAAGTGCAAGGTTAAACAACTTGGTAACTTCAAAATTGCATACTGGACATGTTCAAGTACCTTAGACGACATGATTGAGTACTTGTAGACGAATAGAACGAAAATTAACGGAATTAATAGATACCCCGATAGAACTCTGCCTACTGGACAGCAACCGTAGCTTATCATATTCAAAGCCTGTAGCATCATCCACTTGACACTTCGATACTCATCTCTTCGCGTGGCTCAAAGAATCACTCCAATCTACAATCTACACTTCATTCCTTCGCTTGCTTAGGAATGCAGAACGAACTCCGAATTATTATATATATAAAATTGTTCCCAATTCTCTTTATAACAAAACAACCCTAACGGTCACTTATAAAATACAAATTGAATAAAAGGAGATGGTGCTTTTAAGAAGGAGGGGTTGGGTTAACTAATTTAAATATAACCAATTCTGTTAGCGACATCCAAAGCATCGTGGTCAGCGGTTAATCTGATGTATGCCTTCTTGGTACCGTTTGGTCTAATCAAGGTGTTAACGTACAAGACATCGACATCGTATAATTCTTTGACAGCGGCTTTAATTTGGTTCTTGTTGGATTTTAAGTCAACTTGGAAAACCAAAATGTTACCGTCTTCGACCTTCTTGATGGCAGTTTCAGATGCAATTGGAGAAACGATGATCTTGTAAGCATCCAATCTGTTGTAGTGTGGAACGGACTTTCTGGCGTATTTTGGGGATCTAGTTAACTTTAAGGTGTTTGGTAATCTGAAAGTGGTGGAAGTTCTAACCTTCAAGGCCTTCTTGGAGTTGGTACCCTTTAAAGCGGCTTTCTTAGCAACAGAAGCTTTGTTAGTGGCTAAAATAGTTAGTATTTATTCAGAGATTCATCGAACTGTTGAGAAAGTGAATGGAGAAATATGATTCGTCTGGAAATTACGATGGACATTGATGCCTTTTGTATTTGATTTCATCTACAAATGTCTGATTCATCGTCCTTGGGATTCTGATTGATTTGAACATCACAAGTTCTGTTGATGGGACTTTCGTAGTTGGGTAGACATTAGTCCATACTTTCGTTTCCACTCTCATTCACACTCCTCTAAACTCATGTAGCATTACTTACAAGTTGGAGCCATTTTGATATAATCTGTTAGTACTTAATAAAAATCAAGAGTGAAAAAAATTTATACGTATAGGCCAAATGAAAAATTGGTTTGGACCGAAAAATTTTCGAAGCTTGATGGGAGTGTATGTAAGAAAAAATGGGGAGAGACATTTTGAGAAATGCGACATTATCATTAGGGCTTCAGCCCTTGGCACATATATAGATTCCAGAGTCGCACTCTGGCCATGGAGACTGCTCAACTTAAGGGACTACACTCCATCAAATACCAGTAGAAGCATGATACTGTGACGAAATGATATGAAAGGGAGACTGGACAGACTTTGAACTGGTGGGGGTAAGCGATGGGGAAGAAATGTATATTACTAGCGAATCTAAAACTTTTTTTTTCCAGTCTAGATTATTTTGCAACCAAGATAGATCAAAGGTAGCATATAGTAGTATGTAATATTAGTATATCGTATTAACAAACTGGTTTGTTAATATACCTCAACACTGCTAACTAGATGATATAAATTAGAGTAAAAATAGAATTACGTAGGTCAAACATACTTATTTATACATCGAGGCTAGTAATATTATTCGGCACTACATCGTGGACACTAAATACGTAATCATTAACAGATGGGAGGCGTTTATTATATATACAGATTGTCCTATCCTCTAACCTATGCAATTAATCGTTAGATTATTTTGTGACGAAGAAGTTGGTGAAGTACAAATAACTAAATTCTTTTGATCAATGCATGATTTGCGATGATGAGTTTTGTTTAGCTTATGGAACAGTAATCCAAGAAAGTGGCAGTAATGCGTAATTACTCAGATTTCAAGAACTCTCCTCACTTGTGTATGGTTTCTTGTACGATGGAATAAAATCCAGTTGTAATCTTGTTGCTGTGTAACCGATATCGATTTTTATATTACTGACAGGTTGATGCACATACTTGATTAACCCAAACGACGTTGCTTCTTTGGTCTAGCACCACCAAATCTCAACTTGGTATTGTCACTGATTCTAACAATGTTGGATCTGATATTGGTACCTTCTTTACCCTGTAAAGCTGCCAAAAATGGGGGTCTACCCTTTCCGAAATCTTTCATGATCAACTCCACTTTATCATTTGGACCTATCAAATTCTTCTCTTCAATAGTCTTGAACATTTTAGTAGCAACTTGATAAGCAGCTTCGTATTCCTGTCTATTAGATTTTCTAAATCCTAACTGACCAGCAGATATATGAAGCTTGGGGTGATGAGGTAATTGCAAGTAGTATAAAACCTTGTCATTGTGTGATAAGTTTGGATTCTTTTCTACGAAATCCAAATCTTCGACGACTGCTACCAATGAGAGATGGGTGTTATGCTTTGGGAAGTTGGCGTATAATTTCCAAAACACAACCTTTTCGTTCCTTCTTCCAAGAAACTTGGAATCTGTTGTGGTTGGCGTCGTGTTCGGATTGGGAATAGTGGTTCTGGATGTGATTTGTGCTTGAATGTTTGACGATGAAGATAAGGGGCGTGATACCACACCTGTTCTTATAAGAGGCACATTGTTAAATACCCTGTTAAGCCTGGAGAACATGGTTGATGCTGCTGGTATGGAAGGTTACGGTTGTGATTATGGAAAATTTTAACGTTGAATGAGAAACGTGATTATATAAGCAATTACATAATTACCATGCAAAATATGGTTGCGAATGTATGTTTGATTAAAAGTAGGATAAACCAGCAATCGTATTGAGCTATCTAGTCGCTTATGGTGATTTTGCATCCCCTCAATTGATAACTTGTAATATAGCACATTTTTTTTCGAAATTGCAATGGAATTTAGCTCACAAGAGAGGACTTATGAAAGATGAAAATTTGTCTATCTATCAACTGTAATAGTGATAATGCTATCGGTTCTCTTTTAGATTTGGAAAGTAACTGAGTAAACAGAACATATCTATTAAAGGAACATGAACCTAGCAAGTTGATGATACGACAGCTCACCGTTTAAATTGGAGAACAGAGAAATACATACTTCTATCAGTAATAAATCTACTTCTCGCGTATTGGTTTTCTAACAGTAATTGACATGTCCAATTCAGGTGAATAGCTTCAAAAATGATTGAGTGCAAATCCGTATCTGGATAACAGGGTAAGATGAAGTGCACGAAACAAACAGAACTAACAGTGATAAATAGGTGGCAGATTGACGAAACAATACCACGTGACTACACCCTTGTTCATGGCTCAGTGGCTACTTTGCTATTCTTGATTGGATGCAGATAACACCTCGAGCCTAGAAAAGAATTATTCAATTAACTTCACTTGGAAACACTAGTCAAGGTCAGATCTCTTTATATAGGTCGTGTATAGTTCTAGCAACCCGGTCAACTCTAATTAAAGATCACAAGAGTTTTATGTCTTCTTCAATTGAGCACCTGACCTTTAATGGCCTATTGAAATTTTGAGGTATTTAGGATTAAAGTTATCATAAGGTTGAAGAGATCAACATGGTATCTCAATCTATGCGTACTACGATCAATAGTACACTCAATGGAGAACGCTGCATGCTTAGAAAGTACATATTTCCGAACATGCGTCAAGTACTGCAACTGTATGTCGGTATTTCAATCATCCTGCATATAGCACACTTTCAATTTACCAAACTCACTTTTGAACAACAAATAACAAACGTCAAGATACGTCAAGCAAATAATTTCTATCAAATAATTGAGAATTAGTATATAATTGATCGACAAATTAATAATTTCTGTATATACCGACCTCAATTCTCAATAGTTCCTTTATCTAAGAACTTTGATCTTTACCCGACAACTAATTGCCTCAAATTTAAAACACGCCAGGATTAGGAGGAGATTGTAACTATTTGATATACCATCGAGTCAGTACGTTTCAATAATCTAGAAAGTATTTTCAGCATTACGAAAAAGTGGTTTTCTTGATAAACGGAATTCTGTTCTGTGCCATCCCTGAAAGTGTCATCCCTTGACAATCCCTACTCCACCAACATAGTGCGTATCATACCGCCAACTACTTCCAACTTTCCTTTTCTCCCAGTTAATACCCTGGAATTGATTGATTTCTTATAGAATAATAGAATGCCGCCAAGTCACGAACCTGTCAATGAATACACATTGGGTCATGTGATAAACAATCAGACGTCTTCCTCCAGTAGGATGAAAGTCAAAGAGTACAAAAGAATAGGTGAAGGAGCGTTTGGTACTGTCGTTGAAGCAGTATTGAAAAATACTGATGATGCAAATAGCGAATGGCTCGGGCCCTTTGCAATCAAACGAGTTCCCGCACAAACCGAATACAAGTCAAGAGAATTGGAGATATTAAGAGCAGTGAACCATCCAAATATTGTAAGTTTGAGATTCTTTTTTGACAAGGCACTGTCAAATTTGCAAGACAAGACTATTTATCAGAATTTGGTGATGGAATGTTTACCATCAAACCTTCAAAGTGAAATAAAATATTATAGACAATCCAAATATACCATACCATATCCACACATGAAAGCATACACATTTCAATTAGCAAGAGCAATGCTTTATTTACATGGATTTGGAATATCACATAGAGATATCAAGCCTTCAAATATTTTGATTGATCCTGCAACAGTAACGTTAAAGATTTGTGATTTCGGATCGGCAAAGAAATTGGAACCTCAACAACCTTCGGTGAGTTATATTTGTTCAAGATATTACAGAGCACCTGAATTGTGTGTAGGTTGTTCAACATACACAACCAAAATAGATATTTGGGGATTAGGCTGTGTGATTGCAGAAATGTTTTTAGGTAAACCTGTATTTCAAGGTCAATCGCCAGATTTCCAATTAAAGGAGATTTCAAAGTTGTTGGGGCCACCTCCAAACACATTTTTCTTCAAAAGTAATCCCCAATATCGTGGTAACATGTATACCAATAGCTTATTCAGTTGTACAGTTGAAGAGAGGTTTAAGCAGATTTTCAGCAACTCTCCTTCTGATGCCATTGATTTGTTATTAAAAATATTGGTTTATGATCCCGAATTAAGAGCAAGTCCAAGAAGAATCCTCGTACATCAGTTTTTCCATGAATTGAAGAAACCAGACTTTCAAGTATACCCAAGAGGATCATCTGAACCAATAACTTTAAATCTATTCAACTTTAGTGAATACGAATTAGAATTATTGGGTCCGTTAAAGGATGAGTTGTTGACATCTTTCAAATAGATTTATGAGCATTAATCGCAAGGTCACGAGAGAGTAATCACAGAGGCAGTATTTCTAATTTCCCAATTGTTGCTGGTATGATTTTCTTTCAGACACTTAAAGGACTCATAGGTCTATAAATCCAAAAACGCATGTTTCTTCTTTTCTACTTCTGGGAAGTGTATACTCAAGAACAAATCTTCATAGATTAACTGACGGCGATCACCATCCCACGACGCATTCCATTTCGACAGTACTGCCCTTTTAATGACTAGGACGTCAAATACTTTAATTCTGACATCCAAATCTCTCTTGTCTGATTGATATTGCTACTGTCCATAAACCTTTGTTCATTTCATTACCTCGTCGTCTGAAATATTCAACATCTCACATACTTGTCTTACTTATTCACCATCTTACAACATTTTCATTACTTCTTTCTCATGCTTGATTTGTATACAATCATCTCTTCAATCTTTATTTGTTCTTCGAATTCGTTTAATATCCATTATGTTTTTGTTTTATATTGCTCATTTATCACATAGAGTCTCTATGTAGTGCTATAGGGTAATGTAATGCTATGCTTTAGATATGCTTCAATAGTATAATTCATTAGCGATCTTTGAATTCATCACCTCCCCTATACAAGTGAAATCGCTCTTACTTTGTAAATATACGTTACGATATAAATTGTGATCTCAAGACGGAAATGCTTTTGCCAATGGAATATAGTTAATAAAGGAGATAATGATTCATTCGAAAACAACAATAAGTTGCTTACAATGAGGTGTTGAATCGTTCATACAGAACTTATATATGTTGGAGATGGTGGAAACATCCAGGCTTGCAACTCCTCATCAATAACTACTCGGAGATTTGAGAATCCAGAGTTATGGCACTTCAACCTTCAAGACAAGCAATCACATAATTTAATAGGATGGGATATATTCTGCTTTGATGAGATTTGCAATTTTCCGTGTTCAGTTAAGACTAGCTTAATTCCACCAACATTCTTGGTTCACAACAAGCTGTAGAATCACTATAATGCCAAACTATAACTGTACTCATCCTCAATATTCTGGGACAACCACAACACAATACAACTCAACATGATACAACCGTTACAAACAATGTTTGAAACACCCATGCCCAAGGTTGGAAACGAATATTGCTTCAACAAGAATTTCAAGATGAAAACCATAAAACTGCCAGCTAAACCGCCGGCCAATAAAGAGAAACCAAAGAATAATATTACTCTTGCTGCCCAGGCGTTAGGGTTGCCACCTCCACTTAAGAATGACGAGTTATTAGCATCTGTAAATAAATTGGATTTTTCAATGGAGTTCACAATCAACATCCCCAAGGTTGAACATATAAAAGGAATCCAGTCGACAAACGTTACGTGGGCAATTGAAGCGTTTACGGTCTTGGAATATATAGCAGCGTCAACAATTGACCAGAATCCAATGGCGTATAATGCACCTGCCAAATAAACACCAAAAGACCTCAATACCGCAGACTTGGGTAATTTGATTCCCGTGAATCTAAATAAGTTATTCGTATGCTCCATAATGAGAGAGTGCTGGTGTATGGGATATGCTGATAGTTGAGGGTTACTATTGGCTTTATCGGGAATTTTCCGGAGTGCTCGATTAGGAGTGCAGGTAAGAGATAGTTAGGCTTGGTAGTATGATTGAGAGAGGATGGTGAGAACACTGGATGGGAAGAATAAAGGAAGGAGAAAAGAGCCAGAAGTTGAAGCTAGAGCTCATTGGAGTTGTAAGATGTTGGCATCCGGAGAATCTACGTCCATCTCAACACGTGGATTCCAGTATAATAGTAGAAGAATAGACTATATAACGATTTAATATATATATTGAAGAGATATTCCAATTGTAAACTTACCTCACTCACCAGTAATATTGTACTTCTTATAGTTTCAGATAATTGGTGGAAATAGTCTACGAAACTGAATAGTGCCTGATATACTAGCGCAGCACTAAATTGATATATTATCCTGACTAGTCGCTCAAGGCTGGCGTGTCATCCCTTGTATTCTCAAGATTCTTTGTCCCACAATACTTTTCATCCAAGTCAAAAACACAAACTCTTCCGTCTTCCGAACATGATACCAACAACTTCCCTTCATCTGCAATATCTACCTCGAATACAGGGGCATCAGTTTGTTTGAACCTGTAGACCACTTGTTTGCTATTAACATCCCAAACCAACATTCCACTTGAGTCTGAACCTGACACTATTTTTGGTTCAACCGTTTTGGTAACAAACTTTGTTCCACATATAAATTTCTCACTTATAGGTTGTCCATCAATACCCATGTATGTCTTGATAACTTTGTTATCCATGTAATCCCATAGTCTGATCAATCCATCTAGACTAGAGCTCAATATGTACTTACCATTTGGTGAGATCTCCACGTTTGATATTGGAAAGTTAAGAACATCGTTTGTGGACGCAGTTGCAGTCCCATGACTGGTACTATTGTAAGTCAATGTTTTCAAACACTGACCCGTCTCAAGGTCAAAGAGTCTCATAAGTCCGTCGTATGATGCACTGACAATAATCGTATTGTCTGGAGTCAAACATAACGACAGTACGGGATCTGAGTGAGCTGCCAATGTCTTGAGAGTTTTACCTGAGTTGATATCCCAAATCGTGATAGTTTCGTCGGCAGCTCCACTGATCAATATATTACCCTTGGTTGTGAATTTGATAGTTGTGATATGATACGTATGCTTCTTGAGTATCTTGATACACTTTTGCTTGGATATCGACCATAATCGTATGGTAAGGTCGTCTGAACATGATGCAAGTATATTTGAATTTATAGGAGAAAACTCAATATCAGAAATCCCTTTAGTATGTCCAATGAGCGTCGATATAAGTTTGCCCGTTGATATGTCGAAAATATTGATCCTGGAATCGGATGTGCAAGTTGCAAACTTGGTCTGGTCTGGTGATATTTTGATGGAAGTCACTGCCGATGAATGTGCGTCTGTTATAGAATACCTCAACGTATACAAATCAGGAATACTTCCTGATATAACGGCGTTATCGCTACCATGAATATTGGGAACTGCCACCACCATCGATGAAGTTGTTGTGAACTCTATGATTATACTTTTACATTTTAATACACGCATCCTGTATATAGACACAACAGTTTACATAACTGGTGTAACTATGACTTGAAGGATATAAACAGATAGAGATATTAAAGTAGCTCTAGGAGTACAATCTAGACCAAATGAAAGATGAAATGTCTGTAAGAGAATGGTTCCTCATTATGATTAGTGAAATATTTCGTTAATATATACTATCAGCATTATACATGAGGTTGGGCATTATTCCTATCTACTCGAGTTAGGTTCTTTCATTTTGTCTACCCAGGATGCAAATAGACTCTTTTCAATCTCATCAAATTGTCTTGCACATGGAGTTGGTCGTTCAAGTATTGGACCTAACGTTTCTTGCAGCTGTTTAGAGTTCAAGGTGAGGTTTGAAGGAATGATAAGTCTTTGTAAGGTCATTTTTGGATTTTGAATGCTTGAATATATGTTGTCATTATCGTTAGAAGATTTGATTAGTTCTTTTAGTAAGTATTTCAAATATTGGAATACAAGGATCTTCTTGTTACTGCTGGTATCCAGTGGTTCTGTGTCATGAGTAAATGTAAGTAAACTCAACAATTTGTCATTTAAAGATACTAATAAATCATACTGTTCAGTGGTCAAAGTGTTTTTGGTTTCGAGTTTATGAAAGACCTTGTTGAGGATTCTATGGAACTCGGGTTTGATTTGTTTTTTGAATTGGTCTTGTTTCCTATTAGTTTTCGTCAAGGATTGATAGTTTATGACTTTGGATTTTGGTTTAGGTTCCAGAGGGGTTGATTTTTGGGGAGACGATTCTCTTGGAGACGATTCTCGCGATGATGATTTCTTGGATGAAGACGGACTTGGAGGATAATTAATCAGACTCATATCAAACTGAAACGTCCTATGAGAATCTTCTTCGTCTTGATTCCATTTCCTTTGGTTCTTTGCAATTTCTGTTGGGATGTAAAACTTTTGACTTTTCGCTATATGATTTTCCTGATCCCACAATTGTTTCTTGGTGATCAACTTCTTAAGTAGTTTGGTTTTGTCCGACAAGGATTCATACTTGGTAATAAATTTATGGTTCAAAAGTTTGGTTGACGAGTATCTTTCTTTGGGGTCTAGGATAAAACATTTAGAAAGAAAGTCTTTGAATGTGCTTGAGATGTCTAAATCCCGCATGCCTATTAAGTTTATGAAATCTTCTTCACGCTGACATCTCGATATCTCTCGAAGAGCTTTCATTGGAGGGTATTGATTTTGTAGTGGTGGTTTGGCATTGAATATTTCATATGCACAACATCCAAGTGACCATATATCTGCTTTGAAACTATGTCCACCATTGTTATTAAGAATAACTTCAGGAGCCATCCAATATGGCGTACCCACCGTAGTATTTCGTCTCAGAAAGTTGGAAGATAATTGCGTAGACACACCAAAATCCGTGAGCTTCACGTCACCTTGCTTACTCAATAAGATATTCTGGGACTTCAAGTCTCTATGGATTTTACCTTGGTTATGCAAATATTCCAATGCAATTAAAATCTCTTTGATTATCGCCAGAATAACCCCTTCATCCCTTACTGGGCCTGGTTTCAAAAGCTCAAATAATGATCCACCATTAACAAACTCCATAATCACCCATAGTTTATAGTTCTTAACAAAGCATCCGAGATACCGTGTTATCTGAGGGAGTCGGCACTCTGATATAATCTGGATTTCTTTGTTTATTTCTAAAAGGTTGGTTTGATCATTTTCGAGATCTATCTGTTTGATGGCAACTTCCTGGTTGTTGCTAAGAATAACTCCTCGGTAAACCACTCCAAATCCTCCTCTACCAACTTCTTCACATACTTCGAGTTCCTCAGCTGCATGGACACGATTAATCATTGAGAGTTATGGCAATTCACGGATACTGTACTATCGAACTTGACGATGACCTGTCTATGTTAAATGAATCAGAAAAGTAAACAAAATTTGGCCCTGCATGCAATTACTACCCAATTAGGCAACTCAGTTGCGAAAGATTCCTTGATTCAGCAACCTACAACCACCGACTAACGAAAGTTGTTTCCACACACAGATCACTTACAGAGAGATCACTTACATTCGAGGCAAATAGTTCATCTCCTTAGATTATCTTAAGTCTAATGATTTTTGTGTCCAAATTTTCAACCGCGAGTTCAATAGAAATATGACTTAGGTCTGTCTATGCTTCTTAGTAGAAGTCCTAATATCGAACAGTTTTTAAAACAACAACAACCCAAAATGCAAGTAACTAAAAGTGTCTGATAGTATCACACATTAGAGAAATAGGAATTAAACTACTTACTACTTGCAAGTTGAACGAGTAGGAGTATTTTTATGCGCATACTCGATTTAAACTACGAAAGAACTTTGAAGGTTCAATAGCGAAAAGAAAGCTAACAATTAGTTAACAGATAAGGCACCCAAATCCATTTTGGAACAGAAGAAGAAGTGACATGTAGAAACCGATGAATGGTACCATTGCAGCCGTGAGTCTTGTCCAGAAGAAACAAAGAGTACAGTTTTTCTTGCAGACAATTGTATAATTCACCATAACATTGTAACTTATCTGTAATCTAGATTTTCACTAAAAGAAGACGTATTGGCTTGACTTATGCCCCCAAAAATGCAAAAATGACAGTATCCACTTATCTTTGTGAGGCAAGAATTCCAAGGAAACACAAGTATCAAAGAGAGATCTCCTCCACAAGCCAAAGCTAATAAAGGAACAAGATGAGGAAAGGAACCATTTTATTCATGACATCAGATAGGACTGAGAAATTGGAAACAGTATGAAAGTGATATTGAACTTTTAACTTATTAAATCAGCTAGACCCAGAAGAATCCCAAGGCTAAGTGAAAAAATGGATATTTGTAAATGAGGTTCTGACGGAATTGTCCATAGCTGTCAATTCGACGTTACATATCCATAGCATTTAAGAATAATAATTTCGAATGGTACTATGTAAATCCAATTTCATCATTTGCATCGTTTATAAGTTTCATTTTCTTATCGAGGACTACATTCCGTCAACCATGTCCTTCTCACATAAAAAATAAATGAACAGAGGCAGAAACTTGTTAAGAAGACATGGGTTCAATTGGTGCTACCAAAATCACAGTTCTATTGTCTTACTCCGGTCATAACTAGAGTACTCTGTAATTTAGAGATTGGAAAATTTAATGAGATCTACAAACTTTATTCGGATAAATGTTAAATTGCTCAACAACCGATGCGTAAGGTTAAAAGTTTATGTGAAATATTCAGACAAGTAAAGGTATACATAATTCTCGTCAATTCCCACCAAATAGGAGGAATCCAACGTAATCGCCAACTCGAAAGTACGATTGAAGTTGAATTTATCCGGAGGATGGAAAAATAGTCAGAAAATAAGTTCAGCCTAAAGTGTCAAACGCGGTGGGCGTGCGTACCTGCACAAAACCTAAAAATCGCTATCAATTTTGATATTGAATCAATTACTAGATCTATCAGGAAAACTGGATATAAGTTATACGGACAATAACTGTGCAAGCAAACAACATAGGATAGATAGGGGTTCGTAGCTCGGTAAAAGAACATATTTATCAAGCCATAATTAAAGCATACTGGCCATGTCACGACTCGAATTGTTGAGGGCATTCAAACGAGCCAACGGGGGTCTATTTAGTGCCTTATCACCACCATCACATTTTAGCACCAGGACGTTTGGTGTAATTAAATCAAATGGTGGGTTCAAACGTGGGACTTTCAGATCGTTATCTGCATCATCTTGCAAGGGTATATCTACCACACCCTCCAAAAACATATCTAGAACATCTTTCCATAACTTAAGATCGTCGTCTCCAGCCAGTGTATCGTCATCCTCTCCAGCCAGAGTGTCGTCATCGTCATCTCAGCATTATGATGTTCTCACAAAAACACTAACATCCAAAGCCAACGATGAACTCATCAGATGTACCATATTTGACAAACATGGTAACATGATCCACCATGGCAAAGATATACGAAGGCTGGAGTTTATGAAACTCCACAATCTTGTAGCACGAGACTTTCGTAAAATCAATCGTCACCAGGCTCTGGTGGTACCATCAATAGTTACAAGAACCGAAGGAATCCTATTGAACTTGTTGAATATTAGAGCTCTTATAAAACACGATATGGTTGTCATCTTTGATACCGTTCATACATTTGGATCCATCAATGAATCACACTCTCACGGCCAGTTCTTAAAGGACATGAGTGAACGGTTGAAAGGTGAAGAAACAATCCACCCATCTAATCTACAAGAACAGTCTCCTTCAAATCGCACATCCGAGAGACTAACAGACGACTTGCCGTACGAATTCAGAGCCCTAGAATCAATCTTGATCCATGTGATATCCAATTTAACTACCGAAATGAAGGTTCATATCACTGTTTTACAAAATATCCTAGCGGGACTTGAAGACTCTATCGAGCGTGTAAAGTTAAGGTACCTTCTTATTCAATCCAAGAAAATCACCCAGTTTCATCAAAAAGCCTCGTTGGTCAGGAATTTGCTTGATGATTTGCTAGAACAGGACGACGAATTGAATGCCTTGTACTTGTCTGATATCCATGCCGGCTCTCCAAGATCTGGTACCAACCATACCGAGGTAGAATTGTTGCTTGAATCCTACTATAAAACTAGCGATGAAATCGTACAAACAGTCGAGAACTTGAAGTCTCAGATTAAAACTACGGAAGAAATCATCAATATCGTGTTGGACTCCAATAGAAATGAGTTAATGTTGTTGGGATTAAAGTTCTCGACGGGTTTACTTTCAATGGGGGCTGTTTTATACGTCGGAGCCTTGTATGGAATGAATTTGGAGAACTTTATAGAGGAGCAAAATGGCGGGTTCGAATTGGTTGTGGTGGTCAGTTTAGGTTTCTTGTGTGCTTTGTTAGCAGTCAGCGTAAGACTGTTAAAGAGACTACAGAGGATTACCATGATGGGAGTAGAGAGACGTCATTAATAACCACATAGAACAGATCTTGACAAAATATTAGATGTGAAGATATTGATCATATGACTTTTGTCTTTTGATCCCACCAATGGTGTGTTTTTATAGAAGCATGAGAATTTAGGAAACCTCAACCTCAAGTATTTGAGCGTACGCCATTGCCACTGATAATACAGTTAAAGTTCTCTTGGTGCCTTTGTTCAAGTCCTTCAGACGTTCATTGCATCCCCTGTACATATTTTAATGAATTACGAATAATGTAGTAGAACGAGGTACTGTTTTAGAATTATGCTATAAAACGGCCCCCATAAACGTAGAATAACCAAATCATTCACACCCTACAAGGTTGAATGAGTTGTATGACTCTTATTTATGATATCCTCGTTTATTTGGAGGTATCAATTACTGGTGGATTAAACACCGGCTATGCATCTTCAAACTCAACTTCGATATTTGGAGTTAGGGAAGAACTGGTGCTTCGAGCGCGACCATATTGTTGCGTATCCCGTATGTTCTTCGGAGATTCTCTGTTCTTTTTCAATTTTGAATCTCCGACTGATCCGTTCATATCAATCGAATTCTTCGGTGTGTGTCTGGGGGAGGAGCTTGGGGATGGGTTTGGAGTTGCCTTTGTTCTGAATGGTCTTAACGTGAAGTCACCACTTAAGGGACGGGGACTCTTTGGAATTGTCCCTAGAACAGTGGTCCTCACTGGCTTGGATGGTGTAGTGGGGGCATCGATGTTAATAATGGTAGGTTGAGGTGGTAAATTTGGGAGTTTCTTCACTTGCAAACTGTTCCTTTCATTTTCCTTCTTTGCAATATAATTTCTTTCATGCTCGACGAGAGTTGTGATTAATACTGATCTGGTTTTGACGTCTAGCAAGTCACGTATAATTCTGTTGTAGATGTCAAGCGGGGGTTTAAAACCAGTACTGGCACGAACTGGTGATAATCTGAGAATTAAATGTACGAAAGGAACGGCTCCAATCGCATCCATGGAATTCAATTTATTCACAGCCTGGTTTACTTTCTCGGTATCTGATACTTCATTCAAATCTTCCAATAACTCATCTGAATATCCATACCCTGGTATGGCAGCAAGATCAAATTCCAGACAAATATGTTCAAGAATGAATATCACTGAGGCCAAGTTACTTCTAGGAATAGTGCTCAAAATCTTCTCCAACTCGTCACTTGTATTTTCATCTTCACTCTTGGATTTGTAAAGATTTATGATCGAATCGTACACAATATAAGGAATCAATGAATCATTTATCTCCAACATCCAAATCTTGAGAAAATTTATTAAATTGTGGGTTTTGAAGTTTTTCAAACTTTGGACAACTTGTTCTATGATTTCTGCACTTATCACATCTTCTTTTGCATGCTCAAGTTCAGGTGATGGCTCATAGTTGTTGATGGTTTGAATAGTGTTCTGTTTCACTACCCAATAGTCTTGATGATCCAATGGGTTAGTCCAAAATTCAGACTTGCCAGCCTCTTCCTTTTCCTTGATTACCTGTATAATATCGTACAAAAATTGAGGAATGGAAGTCAAAATTAACAACAGAGACGTTTTACCCACCTGCACTTGAAGCAGCACATCTTTATATAGGTTGAATTGACATTTGAGGTTTTGGATGTTATTATTATATTGGTTAGAGCTTCCATTATTCTTGATATTATCAGGATTGACAGATGACGGGAAATATATTCCTGAACTGAAATCTTCAACTAGTTGACGAAGATCATTTTCATAATTCTCCGGCTTGTTGATTTTCTTTATAAAATCTGTTGCCAACCTATGCAAATTGTTGGTTGAGTTCAATGACGAATTGTAAATGATTTCCAGTAACTTGGCTAAACTGTGATATACAATTTCGATCTTATTAATCTCAAATTTTTCCAAAAATTGGGAGTAGTTGAAGATCTCTGTGTCTAACAAATGTTTCATTTGTTGAAGGTCCATATACTTTGACGAATACTTTTCTTGCAAGTCAACGATTTGTTCTGAATAATTAGTTTTCAACAATGACGTCTTAACAGACTTGAACATTCCATTGAATTTCTTTGAAGTGTTTTGCGCCATATCATTCATGAATTTTGTAGTTGTTTCATCAATTGTTGGCAGCTTTATTGACTGCAACCTGTTATCATTGGCTACATCAAATTCCGAGACGTAGATCGCAAGCTCGGTCCATTCAAACCACATGGATTCGCTTTTAAATTTATTGGCACCCAAAAAATTTGTACTCACAATCAACTTTAAATCAATTAGAGATTGTCCGAATTTTTCCAAGTTGACTCTTGTAGGATCCATTCCAAAAGCTCTATTCTTTATAAAGAATTGACAGAGTTGATCGCTGCTATAGATCTCATTTCTATAACCTGGTATTGGAATCTTGCGCCTTATAGTTGTGATCAGGCCAACAAGTTTTTTTAAGAGTTTGGATAGATCAGTTGACTTGGTTACTTTCAAAGGTCCCATTATTAATGGGAAATTAAATTCGGAATCAAGGGAGGTTTCCGAGGATGTAAGAGGTGGAGTTGGCTCAATTTCCTCAGAATTGTCTGAGGCAGACTCTTGCTTAGTTTCAGTCTCCGACTCTCTATCTTCAGACTCTGAAGGTTTCCTACTGGATTCAGAGAACTCCTTCATACGCAAGCACTCATAGTACTGTTCCTTAATAGATTCAACCTCGTGGAATGTTGACTCATAGTCCAGGAATATATTGATAAGTTCAGTCGTTGATGATCTGAGTTTGGCTTCGTAGAATTTAAGAAACAGAGTGATTTTCTCTAATACTTCTCGGTCTATGGCGGATGCTAGTCTAACGAATACGTTTGATTCTTCAACAAGAGAGTCAACATATCTCCCGTATGCTGTACTTATAGAATAATGCCCCACGAGAGAGTCGCTCGAAGAAATTGGGGGAGATCTTTCTTTACTTGAATCGGATGGTTGATTTAATCGCTTTTGATTCGGGACAGATCCTTGATACAATTGCTGTTCGTGATTTGATCCTTGGTGTCTTGGAGGTACTTTGAGAGCGTCCCGATCAAACGGTCTAAGTGCACTTTCAATCGGAAACGATTCAATACTAAGTTTGTTCAAATGTTCACCGTTGGAATGATAATAGTTCATAAAGCTAAACACCAAATGTCGTAACTCATGAAGTTGTTGAATAGATCGTAAACTTTGCTGATTCAACCTACTCACCCCAGTCTTGTAGTCTGACGACCAGTAGACATTTGCAAACTTAGACATAGTGGATAAGGAGGTAGTGCTTGAATAAGTGTGTAAATGTACTCGCAGCGTGTGTTTAACATTTTTTTCTGTTAAATATCAACAAATGTCAAACTTTAAATATATCTAACCAACGCGACTATGGATCTTGATCGTTTGGAGATTGAAATCCGTCATGTTGAAGGGGACATTTCTAGTATTGGAATAGAAGTCGATTCGCTTGAACAGGAACGTCAATTGCTCTTGAAGCAAGTACAATTGCTAGAACGGGATTTTCCAGAATCCATTGATGTGCAGGAGAAGATTTACGACTCAAACATACCTCCAATTATGAAACATAATCACTTTGATAACAGTATACGAGAATTTTTTAATGTGGAACCAAAATCTAACAAGAGGGATTTTGGATCACTCGATAGAGTGGACACGGTGGGCTTGAAGGAGAACATTCTTTATGAGAATATCTTTCGTATCGGTGGAGTAACTGCCTTTCCTTTGAATAGATATTTGTTTGACGAAGATGATTGTGTTCTAGGCTTACGATTTGACACTTTCTCCTCTAGTCAAGGCAAATTCTTGACTCCTCATTATGTGATTTTGAGAGAAGTCGGGTTAGTATCTAAAAACCAAGAAAGTCGATTGGTATGGAGTGTTTATAGACATACGTTACCGGTGTTTGTTCCTATAGATCAATATCTTCCAGACTTACAAAATGAAGACCAAGAAGTTGGTCTCAGTAAATTTGCCCACAATATTCGAATCTTCATCTCTAAAACCCAATATAAACGTGACAAATTCGATCTGTTGAAGAACTTAACTCTGGAGAACTTTGGGTATCATGAGAATACACCGATTATATTGAATATTGAACAGGACCTACAATGCCAGAGAGTGCGGGTATCAATCGCTAGTAATGAAAAGTCTCCGCATGTATTGGAGCTTGTATGTTCTTTGGATGATATCGTGGATGTGAAATTAACTATGGCTGGACCAAATGTTGATTCTGATCATACAAGCTCTGATGATACCTTGTTGTGTGAGAATATTCTTAAGAATGCCGACTTTAAGAATCTTTCAAAGAATTTTAGGAGGTTAATTGGGATTTTGGTCAAGAATAAGGAATGAACTCGTATTGCTCAACAGGGAAGGGCTAGCGAGCTGGAATCGCTGCTCTACTGGAAGACCATTTCTACACCTTTTTAAGTAACATAATTTAATCTAAAAGCAAACATACAAAACAATCAATAGAAATAAAAACACTCTCATCTATAATCATAACACTTCTGTACTTTTCAGTAATATCCTGACATAGTTTAGAAAGCATTACCAAATCCAGTGCCTGTAGCCTGGTAACCTAAACCAGTCATATTTTGACCGATTTGACCGTTGGTAATCATCAAAGGTTGACCCAAAGGCTGGTTTTCTTCATCATTTTCGGCATTTTTTCTATTCTTCAAATCATCGTGAACTTCCTTTATCTTCTTTTGAGTTTCGTAAGTGATGGAAATTTCATAAGGTTTGATGAAGTTGCTCAAGTCGTGTAACCATGATAATTCAAGAACGTAGTCGTAGGAAATGTATTCATATGCAGTGTATAATAATGCAACGAAACATTCACGGTTACCAGTTTCAACAAAGTAGTCTAATAATTCATGAGCAATCTTGGTGGATTTCGAAAGTGTGGCAGTCTTGATCAAGTCAGCCCACAATTTGTCATTCTTCAAGATGGAAATGGCTTTGTTGAACTTCTTTTCCTTGGTGTATAACGTGGCAGAAACTTGTCTGAAGAATACGAGGTCATGGTTTTCTAATCTTTCGGCCAAGTCTAACTTGTTGAATCTGTTGTTGGTTTCATTTTCAATTGATGAATTCAAAGACTTGTAATCTTCTTCTTCAATTAACAAGTCATGGTAGGCAGTATTCACCACAGAGTTATTCTTTTCTAATACAGAAATCAAAAATGGTTTGACCAATGGTAGGTTATCGGATTTAACAAAGATTCTGACAACTCTTGGTAAGTCCAATTTGGGTGCCAAAACAGATAACAAATCAACTAATAATGATGGGTTCTCAGTCAAGTAAAAGTTAATAGCCTTGTAGTAGATTTCCAAGTTTGGAGCCTTGACAATAATTTCTTTAAATGACGAGTGGTCAAATGCAACTTCAGATCTTTGAATCATGGTTAAAGCTGCATTGTCCCATTCTTCGTAGTGACAGTACAAGAAAATTAATTCAGGATACAAATGAGCTTCCTCACAAGCAGTCAAAACTTTAGGAATGTTCAATCTTGACCAGAATAATTTCAAATGTTCCATAACCTTTTCTGGACTATACTTGGCATACAAAATTGCCAATTCGGTGAACATTCCCATGTGGGCTCTTTCTAACCCTAAACCACTTTCAAAGAGAGCAATCAATTCATTGAAGTAGCCATTGAATTCGTAAGTCTTAACCAACTCAGGTAATTCTTCGGCGTCAATAATTAAGTTCAAACCACAAATTTGCGCCAATCTGAATTCCTTGTTTTCAATACAAGCGCTGTTAACTTGTTTCCAGACGTTAGTGTTCGAAGCCTTTCTAGCACAGTCAACGGCACCTTGGTAATCCTCCAAGTAAACCAATGTAGTGGCTAACTTAGAGTACTTGGAAACATTGGAGTACAAGATCTTGGCTCCCTTATAGTTTTTAGCTTCAAACAATTTGTCACCAATAGTTTCTAAATCAGCAACATTAGAGCCGCCAACAAACTTTTCAATATCACTCAATCTGTCTAAAGAAGCATAAGAGTTAATCAATGCACCATCAATAACCGGTTCTCTCAAGGTTTCTCTGGCCATGTCCAAGAAGGCAATCAATTCTTGTTCTTTACCAGCGTGTTCAGCAATTTCGATAACTTGTTCGTAGTTCTCTGGATTTTTAGACTTCACGTAAGATTCAATGGCTTCTGGAATACGCAAACCGTTCAATTGGGCAGTACCCAATTGGTACCACAATTCTGAGGTATTGAATTTCTCAGCATATTGTTCACCTCTATCTAATGACATGACATCTTCAACTAAGACCTTCATTGCTTCGGATCTCAATTCGAATTTGTCATAAACTTCAAATGCTTCCTCATATAATTGGTTATCAATACATAATGGAGCAATTTCTTCAGGGTCGAATTTGTCCAATTTTTCAATGTAGTTGCTAACTCTTGAGGTATCAGCTTTGATGGCAGTTAAGATAAGTAAGCCTTGCAATGAAGTGTTATCATTAAATGGAGAAGGTTCCAAAATAATCTTTTCCAATAATTCAATCAATTCTTGGGGCAAGTCATTTTCCATGAAAGCCTTCACGGTAATAGAAATAGGTTCTGGATCGCTCAATTCTGGAATACCTGTTGAGATAACTTGATCAACTAATTGTCTTCTGTGGATGTTATCTTCGGCCAAAACCTTGTTCCATAAATCAAAATCAGATTTGCTTAACAAATATCTGGCTTGGTACTTGTACATTTTATTTTCATTAGTAATGTTGATCAATTCGACATCATTACCACCCTTGGAGTAGGAAATGTAAGCCAAGTATGGATCTCTCTTTTCACAATACTTACCAACGGCCAAAGTATCATAGTTGTTGTTTTCCTGCAAGAATTTTTCTGGTGAATTGTTGGAGTCAATGTAGATCTTGGCCAATGTGTTGTATACTTCTTGGTCATTAGAGCCACCTTCTAAAGTCTTTTCTAAGAATGGCAATAAGATCTTCAATCTATTTCTCTTTTCAACTTCAGAAACCAATTCTTTAATTGGGACACGTCCTAAAACAGATTGCAACAAACCCTTGATAATGGATTCGTCACAATCAACATCCAATAAACCTGCAATAACTTGTGGAGTGTTGGCTGGGTTGACGGATTGGACATACACCTCGATAAACTTGAAGTATTGGTTTTTGTACAAGAACAAGATCAAGTCGTGAACAAAATTGAATCTGTCACAAACAATAATCAAAGGTAATTGATCATCCAATTTGAATTCTTTCAAAAAGTTCTTTACCTTTTCACCATTGTAGACATTGTTGTCTCTAACAACTCTTTCAATCTCTTTGGTTTGGTTCATCTTTGCGGCAGCTTGGATGTACTTGAAAACCACATCTGGTTCTTGAGTCAAGTTGACAATAGAGGATAAGTAGTAGTACAAACCTTCGTTACACTTGTTGTCTTCAAAGATCTTGATCAAAGTCAAGGCACCAATTAAATCCGAGTATTTGGTGGCGACTTGAATAACAACTTGCAAATTTTGCTGGATGTTGTTGCTCAATAATTCTTTTAAACAAGCAACAGATTGTTGGACATTCAATTGACCAAAGTAAGATACCAACCAGTCAATAGGTAAGACATTAGTGTGAACGATTACTCTCTTAATATCCTTCAAGTCATCATAATGTTCTAAAGCTCTTTGGAATAATCCAGACTTTTCACATAACTTTCCAATGGTTGGCTTGTCATAGTGACTGAACATGTTGTTACCCAAAATGGCATCAGCCACTTGAGGAGCATGTAATAAATTGATTTCCAACACCTTTGTTTGCAAGTGTCCTTCAGCTGGGGAATCATTCTTCAATGCATCCAACAAGAAGGCGGTACCCTGTTGGATGTAGTTTTGAGAGAAGAACAAGTCAGCTACAGTTTCAACGTTCAAGTTAGTATCTTGACTAGTCAATAATGAAGTTGCAAATTCAGAGGCTTTGTCAGGGTTAACTCTGACCAAGTTTTGAATCAAATTGGTGAAGTCAGGATTATACTCAACTCTTTGGCAGTATGGTAAAATTTTGTCAAATTGTCCCAACTCGGCCAAACAAGAGACGACCTTGATGTTAACGTTAGCACGGATGTATACAGCCAAAGCCAACGCTGTGTCGTTGTAAGACTTGACAATATCACCCAATTCTTCCGAAGAGGTCAACTTGTCTTCCTTCAACCATTTTTCAAACAAAGGCTTACGATCCTGTTGCAAAACTGGCTTGGCCAATTCAACAGATTCATACTTGTTCAAAGTACCTCTGTCTAACAAAGTTGAGAAATATTGCAAGATTGGCGAGATTTGGCCAGGACTAGGAGTGATATGCTTCAACTTGTTGATTGTATCTTGGGTACGCAATTGTTCTGAAGACGCGGCAACTTTAGCAGCATTAGCGTAATCACCTTGGTTCAAGTAATTTTGAAATTGTTGCTGAAATAAGTTCTCAGCCCCCGGGAAACCACCACGGGATGACAAAGCCAATGCCAATGGAACATTACTCAATTTGTCCAAAACATAAGGGATAATTTTATCCTTTGCAACTTCAACACTCAAAACTTGACCAGATTTGTTAATGGTGATGATACCAGTACCATTGTTGTACGCAGCAGCAGTGAAAACCGGATCAGCGGTGATTCTATTCACAAACAAGTTAGCACCAGATTCAGTATCATACAAGTGAATAAAACCGTATTTGGTCAACACATAGATAATACCATACTTGTCAGAAGCTTGCAAACTTATAGGGAAATCGTTAGTTGCATCAGGGGGGAAGAAGATATCCACTGATTTCTTCTGGAAAGGAGGGTTCCCGTCGACGTGGTCGATTTCGATAATATGTAAATTACCTTGACCTTGGGCATTCTTATTACCAACACAGAAAACCTTCGTTGGATAAGCTGCACCACTTAACTTCACGGAGGTAAATTTGGAAACATGACCTTCGATAGCCTGGGATACGTTACGAGACTTTGAATATAATTGGACGTGACCAGCAATGCGACCATCTTCTTGGGCAATACCAGTAACTGCAAACCAGTTCAACTCTGGTTCTGCAACAAAGTTTATAATTTGACAACTGTTTAAGGTGTGATGTCTATCGGTCAATTTCGTAGGACCATCGTTCGATCCATCGAAAACATTCCAGTAATAAATACCAGTTCCTGTTACCAAACCCAAATATTCATCGTTTAACCACTTCCAGAATACAACTGGTTCGTCTAAGGTGAACGCCTTCAATCTTTGCTTACTTCCCAAATTGAAAATTTGCAAAGTAGTACCATTTGCTCTCAAACTGACAACAAATTGTGTGGTGTGCATGATTGCACTGTCAGCTGACATATTCTTTCTGGTGACAGCATTGTTATTCTTCAAATCAATGATAGCAACAGTGTTACCGTTCGCCCCGGATTCTCGGACGCAAATATAACTGTCTGATTCTAAGGTAGTTGACTTGAAGTCTAAGGAGGACGGCTGGATCCCTAATTGAGTCAACTGAGTCAACTCAGTGAAGTCAATTGGAATATCGTTTGACATGACCTCTGTTGGAACTTCTGTTGACTATGAATGTTTTGAATTTCTGAAACTTCTTTTGAAACTTCTTTTAATAGGCTACTAAAGTGAACAACAAGAAACTAATGTAATATGGTTCAAGGAGGCAATTGATTGATATGATATGATTGATTGTCTCTAGCCAATTGTATTCAGGCTTCAGGAGCTTAAATTCGTGGTTTTGATTATTTTCGATTCGATCCAGATTTCGTCCACGTCGACAATGTGACCACAAAGAAGTGATTATGTAAGCGAGCACTTGTATTGTTGCAAACCAGGAATAGGGAGAGCTTTGCTACTATAGAGTGTCTGGTAATACAAGCATGTATAACAATCAATGTGCTCTGTTGTCTATTGACGAGCTACGATATATTATGCAATAAATATTAAAGGGGGCGCAAGTTAGAGAATCCAAACATGTTTAGAGTGGGGGCCTCACAGTCCTGAGCGCATCCTCTATAATCCTATTGGTGAAACCTGTTGGTGAACTCTGATCTGGATTTGATTTGGATTCCATCAAATACTTCTGGATATGCGCGTAGTCGCATCCATACCAGTCGCCTGTTAACATTGATATTTCCAAGCGTTGTTGATACTCCAACGTTTCCTCGCTTTGTTCGGAGGTATATGTAGTATTGTATTCCCAATCAACTAGCCAGTAGCCAATCTTCCGTAAAGCCACCTTTACGAAATCAGGAGTCACATATAATTCATCTTCCACCTGCCATAGTACCAACGCAATACAAAGGTCGCGGACCGAATCGATGGTTTGAGTTGGAAGTCTTGTTTGCATTGCTGTAAGTGATGCTAAACGATGGTTTCGTACATGAACAATCAATGAGTAGATGTAGCGTTTTATATCAGGACTTACAAAAATGGAGCTCCAATTGTGTCTCAAGGATGAAATAAGTTTATAATAGGATGGAGAGGAATATTCGATGGAGCTGGCTTCGGTTATACACTCCTGCTCCGAAAGGAATTCGTAATTTGTTGAAAACCAGAACTTCTCCTTGAGATACTGGAAAATCTTCTGTTCATGATTTTTGTGTTCAACCATCAAGACAATGGTAAAAAGTTCAGGACGACGTATCTCAAGATTATTCATGGCAACATGAGGATCGTAATCGAGTCTTGAGGCATTCATATTGTACTTGTCAATTTTAGTAATGAATCCATAGAGCTCTTTCTGATGATCTTTGGACAACTTTGAAACATTTTTCCATATTATAACGTTTTTAAATACATATTCATTATCCGAGTAGTTGGTCATGGCAATAAGCAAATGATCTAGGGACTTGTGCTCAAAAACATCGAGTAAATCTATCTCACAGACTTGATTCTTATCGAATTGGCATAGATTTTGAACCACTAACTTGTTGAAAAATGTTGTAGTTTGAGTGGAGTTGGTAGATATCGTGAATCTTTGGTTACGTAGTAGAGCCAAAGATAATGCTATGTATAAGTTTTCCATGGAGATGTGTTTTGATAGATGGGGTATATATAAGGTTGAATTTAATATAAAATGCGACATAAATGTCACCACTCTGCGACATCAAATATTGCAGCCAACTACATAGAACCAGCCCAGTAAATACCAATAGAAGCTACCAATATATTATTAGACACTAGCCAAACCGTACTTCAAACTATTAGTATAAAATTTTATATACCTCTGTTTAACATTTTTGTCAAGTTTTGTTCAATAAATACAATTAAAGCTACTATATTAATATCAAGATTATAAATATCTTAATTATTAAATCTGATTGATTTTCTTTGTCTTTAAGGTTATTATAATTATAATCATAATTAACAAAGTAGAAGGAATATATATATACGATTTTGTTGACTAAATTTATAAAGCGTAATCAATACCAAACTAATATAACCACACAGATACACTACAAACTATTGAGATGACATATAATTGGGATAGAATATATGATAAATATAGTAAATACAGTAAATATAGCACTGGAATTTGCCAATCAGAGTTTTAGAGCTGTCCTTGATTGCACTTTCAATTTACAAGTCTTGCTGAACATTTGCAGAACCATAAATACTCCTTATTTAGTCATTTTGGCCAGATCAGAGATGTTCTCGAATCCACCACAATATGCTCTACGCTGTTGGAATACTTACACATGAGAATACTGGATACGCATTAGAGATTAAGAAAACCACTAAAGGCTCACAGAGGTTAGACCAAGAGACACCAAGAAGAACAATACAAGAGACTAAGAAGACTAATACAAGACACTAAGATACACCAGTTTGTACATTATTATAAGGACGGGAACAACGCGTTTGACAAATAACGTGCAGGTCAACTAAGACCCTTTTCTTTAAGTGCAAAAACGAAGGTTAGTCATACAATGGTGAGGAAGTTGCTATCAATATCAATACTAACAAGACCAATGATGTTTCAATGTTTTAAATCCATTGTAGATATTTGGATGATTCAAGAGAAGATATTGTATTAGTATAGGATAATAAGGGAACAAAAGTTAGTTGATCTCTGCGGAGAGAAGAAAATCAGAAAATTATGTAATCATTTTAATATCCATATATGTGTATATAAAACATCTAGAGCACAAATAAGGGGTTTATTAATCTTACCTTTTTGTCAAGCGAGACAACATTTCGTTCCTTAAAATACGACAAGAGCTTGGAAGAAACCCATTCTAACCACTAGTATAGCCTTAACAGCTTTAGTGTACCTGAAAGCCCACCATACAATAAAGCTCACTCCATAAATTTTATAGAATCGCGAATATTCAAATTCGCGGAACCGCGATTTTGTGCACCAAATATCGAACACTACACGAAGCCTAAAAAAGGAGAATTTATCAACTTTCCATTCATTGAAATCTTTCAGACTCTTCACCAACAGCCAGAGACGATACCAATCATATTTATTGTTCACTAACTTTATAATTAAGAAGACTAGCTTGGAAGTTTTTATTGTCCAATTTTTCATTCCGAACAAAAGGCTTTTCATAGTTGTTTGTAAATATAAGATTGTTTTATCTATTGTTAAAGCTCGTCGTCTTAAGTCACTCAGACCCAATTTTGACAAGATTCCGATAGAAGGTAACCATACAGATCCTAAAGATATAAGGACCCAATTGTTCAACTTATCAGATCAATTCATCAATCAACGTCTTGTACGTCTAATCTAACAACTAAAACTTAACATACATTCATTGAACTTATCACATCTACTCAGCTGTCAGCATGCCCATGACGATGAATTCATTTCCCAAATTTCTTCGATCGGAACCTTCACCAAGAGTTCAAGATTCTGCATTTCCTCCTTTTAAAATTGAACACAGATACAGAGGAGTCTACGAAAGAGCAGGGTTTGATGTCAATCTTGGCAATTCTACTGATAACAAATCAATACATTCCAAGACTTCAAGTCGCAGAAATCCACCTCTGAGATATCCTTCACCACCGAAATCATCATCTAATTCGCCGCTTTCAGAAGTGTCCCAAAACTCAGATAATAAGCATATTTACAATTCTTCAAACAATTCATCGCTGAGCTTCCCTACGAAGAATATTGGCGCCAAGTTTTATAATCTGAACAACTATAGACAACCAGAATATATTAGCCCTACTGGCTCCAATAGATCATTAAACAATCGATCAGAGAGTGCCCTTGGCTCCAACAATTCGATAAATAATAGATCGGCAAAAGGCCAAATCAATCCATTGGGTGATTACACACACTCAGACTCCAAGGGATCAAATAATTCATTGGGTAATTTTAACCAACCACCAAATAATTCCTCGGGTGGTTCTATCCAGGCACCAAGTAACTCATATAATAATGACTATAGACAGGAGTACCCTTCAGATATTGCTACGGATAATTATAGACATGAGTACTCTTCAGATATCGCTACTAATGGGTATAGACCGGAAGAATATGAAAACCCATATGCTACTCCTACCCACGAATCCTTTAGTAATCAACCAATGAACTATCAAGAGAAATTGCCCATGTCCGCATACTCGAACCTTTCATTCGGAAAGGTTGATGGATATCGTGGATCGGTTTCCGAGGCAAAGTCAGTCTCGCACTCTAGAACCAACACCATAAATGCTATTAGTGGGTACCCTACTTCCCTTAGGGCTATTTCAAGTACAGGAAGCAATAGTGATGCATTGTCCCAGGAACCAGAAATTTCTACTTCTCAGCCTAAAATCGCTCAACACCAACAGGTAAGATTTCCTTCTTCAAGCGAAGAGAACTTCATTTTTAGTCCTTCATCCACGAATCGTAAGAATTTTAAGAACTTGCAATTGGATTTAGACAACGATAGAACAAACAACACTTCTGATAGTGAAGCTGAGAATGAGAACTACGCAGAGTCGTCAAAGTATGACTCCTCCAATGACACAAAAAATACATCCATCGATAGACTTGAGGATCAAGAGGGTTACAACCAGATAGAACAAAAGCAATTTGGACAGAATGTTGACCAGGATACCTACCAAAAGAAGAGATTTTCAGATTCATTTGATGAACTTAACAGGGGTGCTGAATCACACAAGAAACACAATGTTAATCCATCAACTACTGGTGTATCTCCCCCAACTATTGCATCAACTAAGGAGAACTCTTCACATTTTGGTCCGCAACCCGAAATTCCTTACCCAGTTAATGATAGATTTTCGTACAGTCCTGTCAATACATCTACCATTGATCCATCATCTCAATTCAGGTCCTTCCAAAAACAAACCCAAAACAACGACCAAAACTTGAATTTAGAATACCAAAACTTTTTGAATGGCACTCAAACCAACAAGAACGCCAGAAAGAGTCAATTATCTATGGTCTCATCGATTCTTTCCAAAGGTTCCATCTATGATGATGATGATGAGGACGATGAAGTCGAACGAGAATTACAAAGACAATTGGACACGTTGAAAATGTCGGGTAGTGGTTCCAAACTAAATATTGCAGGAAGTGCTTCTTCATCGGTGGACGATACTTATTTTACTGCCGCCACAGTTCCAGTATTCAACATAGAGAATGCCGATGAAACTGACGCGCAGTTAGAGAATCCATACGAGAAGCCTGAATTGTCGGTAGTGATCCCCACAATTTTCACTACGTCTCCTCAGTCTTCACATGGAGACTTAACAGTTACACAAGACTCAGTAGGACATGAAACCAAGCAGAGTATATCAGAATCTGAAAACGCCGCTTATTTCAATGATATGTCCTCCACAGCATCATTTGACTCGGTCAAACCATTAGTTGTCAAGAATACAGAGAATAATTCGGACGACTCTAAGTTTTCTCCAGTTAGAAGAACACAAAATCCGAAAGAGCAAGCATATCGTGGATTTGTATCTCCTCCAGCTTTAAGAACTGTCAAATTTGATAACTTCGTTCAAAGAAATTCCCCAAACGCACCTGTTGAGTTTGATTCTTCGTCCCCCGACTCACTTGAGTTTCCTGTGTCTGAAAATTTAGACTTCGAAGCCGAATATGTCCAACCATTGAGTCCAAAGAATCACGAAGTGGAAGAAGAATTGAAGGGAATGAACTTTAATATCGACCTGAATCCCGGGTATCCAACAAACTCACCAATACAACGAGCTATGGAAACCCCAGAAGTTCCTTCACGTGCCACCATGGATGCTCTTGAGTTCTCGCCCGTCAGACCTCTTGTTTTAAATCACCAACAAGAAGAACACATATATTCTTCTGGCGAAGGGCCATGTCGTTCTTGCAAGCTCAACATTTCACCCAACGGTAAGGGATCGCAAAGATCAATTTACTCTAAAACTGGTGAATTATCCGGACAATGGCACCGGTCCTGCTTCACTTGTAACCATTCGGATTGTGAAATCCAATTTAGCAAACATGTCCAGTGCTATGCATACAAAGACAAACCATATTGTCATCAACATTATCATTTGTTGAATAGTACCATCTGCGAGCATTGCTCGTTGGGTATTGAAGGAGAATGTATCGAGAATGAGTTGGAGCAAAAATGGCATTTGAACTGTTTGAGATGTTGCAAGTGTAGCCGAACTATCCAAGACGATTACTTCTTAATCAACAACTCGATTTTCTGTGAAAACGACGCCCATAACATTATTAGTGGTAATGAATCTTTCAACGATTCTAGAGGTGGTGTGATCCAAGGTGGATTATCTACCCAAGATAGAATTGAAAAGAGAAGAACGAGGTTGTTGTTTGTTGATTAAGAAATGATCCAACGAGAGAGAGGTATGAAGCTGTGTACCCAGGTACGCAAGCGTATGTGGGAAGAATGATGCAGGGATATCGCTTACGGACCATTAAACCATTGCGTTATATCGTAAGCACTGGTAGCTCTTACTCACTGTATAATATATAAGTTGTTTGTAATAATATGGGTGTCAATGTATTTATATTTGAGGGTTCGCTGTAAAATAAGAGAAAAATGTAATATCAAATAGGAAGTGAAACGTATAAATGGGCACAATGTAGTGATCGCATCATTCATTAAGATTTATGTTTAAGGATAGGAATAGTCAATATGAGTTAAGTGAGTTAAGTGAGGTGAGTGAGGTGAGTGAGGTGCCTGCAGTGAGTGAAGTCGATCAGTGAGTGAAACGACACAACCGATACGAATTCTAACGATCTTGTGACCAGTTCAATAGTTTCTATTACTCGTAGAGTTTATAATCTTTCCTCCGTAATCGTCAATATCATCTTCCAACGCAAAATCCTCAACATTGAGTTGGGATACTTTAAATGGTTCTCGCTTTGGATCTGATTCAGCTACTAAAGGTTGTCTATCGAAATCGGTTCCCTCGTCCTCAATTATGAAATTGTCAGCATCAAATTGACTTGCATCCAATTCAACATTCTGTCCCGACTCCAAGTCGTCTTCAAAGTTTCCGAAGATCATTCTGTCTTGGTCTTCATGGTTGGTGCCATTCGCATTGTGGTAGCTTGCTAATTTTTCTTGCATCTTGTGGTAGATAATGTAGGTAGTTGCAAATGCAGCCAATCCCGTTATAACTATACTCAAGATATCTATGATTTTTGTTGATTTCGTCTTGGATTCATCTCCCAATTCTTTCAACTTGTGTCCGACAAATACGTGGATCAATAATTTGGGAGAAGTTATCAAGGATGCTAAGAAGTAGGTCTGAACAGGAAGTTCCGGAATTGCAGCCAAGGCTCCGTTGGACAATGAATATGGCAAAGGACACAATCTCAACAAGATCACCAAAAACAACGATGAGTCTTCTTTCAAGATCTCGGAGAATGCTCTAAACTTTTCGTTGTGGTTGATCAACATCACGGCTTGTTTATGTAACAAGTAACGGAACACAAGGAACGAGCACAAGGAACCGGAAATCGAAGCACTGGCCAATAACGGCCATCCATAGGGAAATCCATACACCATTCCTGTCAACATCGATAATGCCGAGAACCCAATCAACGGAGGGAACCCTACGAAGAATATCAAAGCAAACAAGAGTATTTGGCCAAACTTGAACTCCAACCATTGATCCGAAAGATATACAAGCAAGTGAATAATGTACAGATGGAATATGACTAACAATATCACCGCAATGAACCCAACCACTGCTAGGACCTGAAGTAACACCTGCCTGACTTTTGACTGACTGTTGTACCAGTCCAAACTGTTGTAGTAGATTTCATTGAATAAGGAGAATTTCTCCTTAACTAAATTATTCAACCTTGTGGTTGGTCCAGGTCTATAGTGCATGGCTGCATCCAGGTTACTTGGAAGTCGAGGCATATTCGATTTGTTGCTTGCATTGCCTCTTCGACTTGAAATGAGCCCAAATATTAATTATATATTATATGCAGGCCAAAATTATTATCCACGAGTTGCACCCAAATATAAAGCCCTTAATACCCAAAGGATGGTGTATTTTAGATCCGGAATTGTTCCTGTCGTTAAGTCTGATTAGGATGTAATCTAAGCGTCCCATATTTCGATGGTCTTAGAGTGGGTGCAAACTAATGAAATGCAGTCGAAAGATGTTGTGATCTGAGATAAGATATTGACATACAGTTAGTCTCTACTTGTTGACTCCATCTCTTCTCGGGGGTTAACATTTGAGATGAAATGTGAGAGTTTTGTTATCTGTGGAATTTTACTAGTTTAACTGTAATTTTCAGTTTATAGTCATATTTTTTATATCCATAATTTGCAGGACCGATACTTGACAGCTTGCTAATTTTAAAGATTTACAACCTTGGATCTTTTGATATAATTGTTTAAATGGGAAATACAAATTGAGCAGATATATTGAAAATACAGACTAAAGCGATTTGACTTCAGAGCCCGTTTTGTTTGGCTGTTAACAAAAACAAAGGACGATTTAGATGTTACGTTAGGAGCTTATACTACCAACCGTCCCTTCCGAACGTCGAATACTTCAAAATTAAGCGGACTACGATAATTATGATAAACTGTGAATGTGAACAGTTACGAAATCTCGAAAATGGAACTCTTGATTCTGAATAGAGAACTTGTGTTTGGTGTGCAATTGTTAGACGAAAACACGAAATATCATTCCTCAGTCTCATCAATGTTAGAAATGTTTCGACAAGTGATTTGGGACGAAAACCTTACAGCGGTGCTAGTTTGCAGACAACTTCTCTTACGATGGAAAACTATTAGTGAACAAATACATTCCCAATATCGCGTCTGGTATATAATTGTGGCTCGTGTATTTAGGTCAATAGTCAATAGTGAAATAAGGCCATTTCGCAACCATTTTTTTATAACATTTTGTATTGTTCTCCCGAGAAATTTACGAGAAATCAGGAGCGATGAAGCGATGGAGAAATCATGAGATGATATCACGAGACGAAGAAATCACGAGAGTGAAAGTGAAAGTAGTCTAATGTATCGACTTCCGGGAATCTGGAGCCACCGATTAAACAACTTATAGAACATATTCTTCTATTTGCATACAATTTATCCACAGGTGCTTCCATACTCTGGCCCTGCAATATATCTGTTTTCTATGAAAAGATGGTTCGCCATTGTGAGTTCGAGACTGACAACAATAAATGACTTGCAAACAAGGAAACAAAGACTACTACGAAGCTACATTCTTTTAAATAATAAATTCTATAATATAATGACTATCAAAGCATGCAAACTAATATACAAGAAGAACAACCAATCTATGCGTCTTCCAATAAATGAGGGAAAGTGCTAACATCAGCATCTTCGTAAATAATACTGTAAGTGGCTTCAAACAATGGGAATTCTGCTTTCAAGTCATAAGCTTCCAATAATTCGTGAACTTCCTTTGAAGTTAAGATACCTTGAGAGGATTGTCCGTTTAATAAAGTCTTTTCTGCTTCCCATGCATCGACATTGTTTTCGATCATGTATCTAGCAACTTTCACGTTTCTACCACCAGAACAAGTTGTGATTAAATCAGCAACACCAGCGGATTCTTCAGTGAAAGTAGTGGAGTTTGGTGGACTTAAAGCCTTGATACCAAACTTTTGCCAGTACGAGGCGAAATGGATGATTTCCTTCAATCCAATTCTCATAATTGCAGCCTTAGCATTGTCACCCCAACCGGCACCTTCAACAAATCCAACGGCGATGGCAACAACGTTTTTCAAGGCACCGGCGATAGAGGCACCCACAACATCTTCGATAACATTGACATGGAAATATGATCTGTGGAATGCTTGCTTCAAAATATATTCATCGATGTCCTTTCCTTCACCCTTGAAATCTTCAGGGATGGTGTATGCGATGGAGGTTTCAGACCATCTTTGTCTAGCGACTTCATTGGCAATGTTAGCACCAGATAAGACACCACAGTAAATTCCTAAAGTGTCGGTAATAGATTGGGATAATAATTTACAACCTTCTGGACCGACTTCTAACCCTTTAAGACATGAGATAGCACGGACGTTTGGACGAACTTTACCTATCAATTGTTTGCAAATTCTACCCAAGAATTGATGTGGAATGTTGAAAATCAACAAGTCGGCGTCTTTCACTGTGGCGACAATGTCTGGGTTGGCAACCAAGTTGTCTGGGAGAAGGACATCTGGCAAATATTTCACGTTTTCGTGTTTAGTGTTGATGATTTCAGTCAATTTTTCACCTTCGATTTCTTCTTCAAATACCCACATGTTCACGTTTCTTTCAAAGAGATCTGGTTTCTCACGGGTGTTTTCAGCAACAATCTTAGCGACTGCAGTACCCCAGTTACCAGAACCAATGATGGCGATTCTGAATGGAGATTCGATTTTGTATGGAGCAGAAGTAGTAGTCATTTTATATATAGTAGTTAACTGTTATTGTTTTTATTGTCTAGTGATGCTAGTCGTTAACGTTGATGAATTATAGATTTGTAAATTGCGGACGACCATCAGTACTTATATACTCCTAGAAAATGTGACCCTCTTTTCTTTTTGGCGGTATGGATCTTTATTTCTTTTGACCGGAACTTCAAAGAAGATTCTCACTTACGGACTATCTGATTTCCGGAATGATGTCATTATAGTTAGGAGATAATGCGTAGAGCAGGAAATGAAAAGAAAATGAGTGAACGGGTAGCGTGAGGGAGAGGGGAAAGGTGTTGGGGATAACGTTAGGCTAACGTTTATAAGAGGTAAGGACGAATTAGTAGTTTTCTGGCCACAGATACTCATCAAACTAATATCTTATCGAGCACCAGACCTCCTATGAAACAGCAAAACATTATGGTGTTTATGCGCTATTACATAGTTTTACATTGGTATTACGTAGTAAATAGTTTACAAAAGCGTCTATAAATTGAAATTTGGGTTCTAGACCGTAATCTCCGAAATTTTTCCTCATCGATCTAAAGTGCGGCCAGTTTTTCCGAATCTATATTCTGTAGTATGATGTAATCGTGACTAATGTGACGACACTGGTAACATACAAGGCATACGACGGTTTGTATATCCATAACTGGTAATATTGAATACTACAAATACATTTGCCGGTTAGTTCGCTCGTCTACTGGCTCCTTGTTCACTTAGTGCATAAAGAATGCTGAGGAATCAGGCTGGGATCAATTTTGTTACGTGTATAGGATGGAGCAAGCTCCAAAAGGTCGACTCTTGTCGGTTGTAGACACCCAAATATTCTAGTCTGAATCATTCGTGAAATAGACTATTAATATGTAATTTAAAATGGAAAACGAGAACTGTTTTAGTCTTTTTTTAGACTAGTTTTATTGTGATAACTATATCAGTAAAAACCGTTCGTATTCTACAAGCGCAGCAATTGCTAACTTCTTCTGTTAGGAGCCATTACTTTCTGCTAAACTCTCTAGGAAAATTCATTGATAACATAACAATTTCGCCAACGCACTATTCATGAGCTTGATCGCTAAATTAAACAATACATACCCCTTTTAGCTTAATAAGATGCTTTAGTTTTAAACTTTGAGTATAATCTGAGATTCAAACTTATTATATATTTCTAGCCCAGTGAATTTTATTAGTGAAGTATCTAGTGTATCTAAATGATTTTAGTATTAACGGAAATCGTCATCATGTCTATAGTCATCATACATCTCTTGCCATGATTCGGACATCAAGCCATTTCTACGAGGTTTATAGGCATCTATACGTGGGGCATCTTCAGTCATATCCAACCAGTCGTCATCTTCGATCCAGTCGTTAGGTTTGACTTGGTTACCACTAATAATTCTAGCGGCCTGGAGAGACAGTAACATATTTTCACTATTGAGGTCCCCATCTTTAATATGTGCCAAGGGATCAGGTAAATGACTTGTATGTGGTGCTGTTGATTGGTTTTGGGGGCGTGTCGTGTTTGGAATCTGATAATTCAGGGATGCATAGTTGTGATCGGGGACATCTTCGACAGATGTTCCCATTTCATTTTTTATATCAGCCAAAGGATCACTTAAATGTTGACTTATCTCCTCGCGAATATCTTGCTTAGAGTCTGCGTTTACTAACTTATCACCTTGTAACTCCACTTGTCGAGTTGAAATAGAACTCATAAGTTTAAGGAAATTTGAATTTTGTAGCTTATCATTCATTCCCAGCAGCCGCGACTCAGCAGCACGTAATGACGATTCCACTTGTCTGGCAGTTTCTGCAAATTTTTCTCTGTCGTGTTCCGTGTCTAGGGTTGGATCGTCCATGCGCCCTTCCATCTCCCTCTCAATCAAATCAAATTGCGAGTCAAAATCTGTTTGCGAGTTTTCCATTTGTGGTGCTTCCGAAGTCATATGTGGAATTTGATTCATTTGCATACCTCTTGCATTATTCATAGTGAACGCCGTTCCATGTTGGTTCATTAGTGGCTGGCGTTGCTGCTGATGTTGATGATTTATTTGGGGTTGCAGGTGTTGTTGCATAAACAGCTGGTGCCAATCATTTTGTATAGGGGCCTCTTGTTTCGGTTGTTGGATTGCTAAATTAGAAAAATCTTGAACCCATGCTGGATTGTGTTGTAGTTGGTTCTGGTGGTGTTGATTCTGTTGGTGTTGATTCCGTTGGTGTTGGTTCTGATGTTGTTGGAGCTGATGTTGTTGGTTCTGATGATGTTGTTGACGAAGATGATGTTGCTGGTGATGTTGTTTAAAATCTGGGGCTATAAAGTTCCCTTCATTGAACTGTTGAAACTCATCATTCAACCTTGTATCCACCTGAGATCCCTGTCTGAATCGTTGTGGTTGATTACCAGAATACTTATGTATAAATTCATTTTGAAGACTATTGTCTCGTTGAGTATGCTTTGATAAGCTACTTAATGCGTTTGTTGGTCCACAGCTTGCTTCCATTTTTGTATATTTCTAATTCTACGATCTGGAGAAACTGTTGAATTTTATATGATTTAGATTTTGATGATCATATGATAGTTCTGCCGCGGTTCAAAATATTAGAATCACGTGAAAGTGTGATAGCCGCAAAATACTTTAGTGATGTGAAATCAATCAAATTGATCTACGATAAAGATGTATACGGAATGGATATATGGATATTTATAGCTAGTATTCCTTAGTATGACTTCTTAGAGGTAGCTGTAGATTTGCTACTAATAGAGCTGAAAAATTGGTATTTTCTAGCCGATTCCGTGAATTATATCTTCTTGATTGTAGCGAGCTGAACACGATACGTCATCATTTCGTATACCAAACTCAGCTAGACATTTTAATTTCCTTGACATTTCACAACTTCAAATACACGTCACTTTCATAAACCTCATTATATGCTTTTCCAAGAAATTCATGGATATTAGAGGTTTGCATGGACCGGCCATACTTTTCAAATGCCATGGAACTAGCTACCCTCACTAATGAACAAGCCGCAAATATAGCAAGCAAGTTGGCATCATCTTTATTCAATTTCTCCCCCTGAGGAATATCCCATAATCCCAGGGAATAGTTATTAGACCAATTATATAACGTAGCAATTGCCCCAGTTAAAGTATCGCCTTGACCACCTACTCTCTTGTTTGAACCCTTCATATCATTCACCAAATAGTTTTCTGATTTGACAATAAGTTCTTGTTTCCCTTTGCGGACGATAGTAACGCCCCCTAGGGCCTTGGAAAGTTTCTGGGTCTCTTGAAGTAAAGTTTCGAAATTCGTTTCTTTGATATCAACTGAAATGTCAAATTTCTTTGCCAAACGAGAGAACTCCATCAAATTAGGAGTCAAAATTGCCTTTGGGTAATTCTTCACGATTGAGGGATCAATCGTTATTAATAGTAATGCATCGGCATCTAAAATCACTGGCTTATTCAATACCTTAATTTCCTCGATAATTCTTACCAATGACTTGAGCATTAGTGGATCACGGCCAAACCCAGGACCCACGACGACAAGATCAGTTCGATTTAAGATTTGTTGAACCTTTGGGAGAATCTTTGTATCAATAATTTCGTCAAGTTTAGGCTGTTTTTGCTTTATCAAATCTTCCAATGAAGACTTCGAATATTTTGCAGTTTCCTCACTACCAAGTTTAATGGCTGGATTGTTTAGTTCAAACAAATATGGGTGGACCATCAAATCTGGACTATACAGTTTTATTACTGGAGACGCTGCTGCTTCACATATAACATGTACCATATCTGCACCCACCAATGCTGCAGAAGACAGTGAGAAGAATGGGGCTCCGGTATAATCCTCACATCCTCCAATCACCGCAATTTTGCCCGCCTGGCCTTTATGGAAATTCGGAAGCAAGGGCTGGATAATATGTTTGGATATCTGAAGTAATTCTCGTTGAGTTTTGTTTCTTAACATATTCTCTAAGTTTGTTTGGCAGTTTTTGAATCCCTTCATGTGGTGCCATGTATATAGATTATTTTATATGCAGGGCATTTGCTCGTCCGGAACTTCGGGGTTAGGTTTAGCAATTGCAAATTACGGGAATTGATCAGAGTCAACGAGAGTCCAGATATTGTAGAGTAAATTTGAAATAAGTTAGAAGCTTTTGATTTCATCGAGTTTGTAATGTAGTTCCGAGAGCGCTGCTGTATTTTCTCCTTGATTTTGTCTGATTTACTTATTCAACTCCGATGTTGCGTTGATAGATGCATATATAAATATCGATTTAGCTGTAATAGAGGCATCGAACCAAAAAATGTATAAGCCCAACTTTACTTAGAACATGGGTAAACTAACGACTCCCTTAATGCTCAATTTGTTAATTGAATGTACACACTAAATCATCACTTTCTAGCTATTAGTAATTAATGTGTGTTTGACTAAAATATGCGACACACGCTAATGATATCATAATCATCTATAGCTCATCATTCAATTCTAAAAAGTTAAGTCCAGAGAAATTGAGCTCCTACAAAGTCTCGAATTGCACCTTACAAATGTCACGGATTTCTGCCTAACTCAATCAAATAAACCCTCAATTGGTGAGCCAATCTCGTTCCTATTAATCTTTGTTGAGCGGCGGACTGTGGATAACATTGCTAGCAATTTATTATCTGCAGTACCAAAGTATATAAGGAAATGAAAGTCACTTAATTGGTGGAGAGGAACTTAGCACTCGAAAAATGTCATTCGCCCGTCAATTAAACAGACTTTCAAACCCTAGAGTATTATTCCCAGTTCTTGCTACTGCCGGAACTATTGGAATTGCATTCCATTACTCTAGCACTTCATTTATCTCAAACGAAACCGGTAAAGCTTTCAAGAGTTCTGATGAATGGATTGACTTAAAATTAAGCAAATCGATCGATTTAACCAAGGACACCAAGCACTTGATCTTTGACTTACCAAACAAGGATGATGTATCTGGTTTGGTTACTGCCTCGCTCTTATTGACCAAATTCGTTACACCAAAGGGAAGTAATGTTATTAGACCATATACCCCAGTTTCAGACGTCGAACAAAAAGGCACGATTGAATTCGTTATCAAGAAATACGAAGGTGGTAAGATGTCAACACACATCCACGACTTGAAGGAAAACGACACTCTTTCTTTCAAGGGACCAATTGTTAAGTGGAAATGGGAACCAAATCAATATGAATCGATTGCTTTAATTGGTGGTGGTACTGGTATTACTCCTTTATATCAATTGCTCAACCAAATCACTAAGAACCCTGAAGACAAGACCAAGGTCTCGTTATTCTATGGTTCTTTGACCGAAGGCGATATTTTGATCAAGAAGGAAATCGATGATATTATTTCTAAGCACAAGGAGCAAGTTAAAGTCCATTACTTTGTCGATAAAGCTAGTGCCAACTGGGATGGTCAATCTGGTGTTATCACTAAGGATTACTTAGAAAGCCATTTACCAGGTCCATCAAAGGACTCCAAGATATTTGTTTGTGGACCTCCTGGTTTGTACAAGGCTATCTCTGGTCCAAAGGTTTCCCCATCTGATCAAGGTGAAGTAACTGGTGCTTTAGCTGATTTAGGTTACTCCAAAGAAAACGTCTTTAAGTTTTAGATATGATAAATTTTACTTATAAATTCAATGAATATAGAAATTATGATAACCATACTATAGGAAATGAAAATTGTAGCTTAGTAATTGCTTGAAGAATATCAAGTAGCGGACGGAATTATTAGACTATTGAGTTATATGATTATAGCACGTAATGTTTCTAGTCCTTCTTTATAAAGGAACTTATCCTATTAATTGAGGTCATAAGACTTACAATAACAGGACACATTCTGTAGCCATGTTCTTCATAGAATATAGTATAATTCTGATATTTCAGATTCATTATCTGTAGTTAATATTCTCGCACAATAATCCCCATAGTAAATTCTCATCGAGATTCTCTTAAGTAATTCCAAGAATAAGGCCTATCATTGAAAACTATTCAAAATATGTGCCTGGTCAAGGTTGCTGTTCAAGGCTGCTGTCATGGAGAATTGACAAATATCTACAACGCATTACCGTCAAAAGTCGATCTTCTTATTATATGTGGTGACTTTCAAGCTATCAGAAATGAACGTGATATGGATACCATGAACGTCCCAAATAAATACAAGAGACTTGCTGACTTTCACGAATACTATAAAGGTCTGAAAACTGCCCCTGTGCTAACATTATTCGTTGGTGGTAACCATGAATCATCGTCATATATGAAAGAATTAAAGTATGGTGGATGGGTAGCTCCTAATATATACTATCTTGGGGAGTTTGGTAGTGTATGGTTTCGAGGGCTACAAATAGGAGGGTTAAGTGGGATTTTCAACCGACTGTCATTCCAACGTAACGAAATCCATGATGAGAAGCTTCCGTACGATTACAGCACTCTCAAAACAGTTTATCATGTGAAACCAAAGAACTTCTTAAAAATGAATTTGATGAACAAAGATATAGACATTGCTTTAAGTCATGATTGGCCATCAGAAATCGAACAATTTGGTAATGTAAAACAATTGATACGCAAAAAACCATTTTTCAAGGCAGATATAGAGAAGGGAGAGTTAGGGTCACCTTTAAATCGGTTTCTTATACATTATCTTGAAGCAAGATATTGGTTTTCGGCACATCTTCACGTAAAGTTTGAGGCAAAGATTTATCCAAAGGATAGTAAGAACTATCTTGACTATCTTCTTAAGAATTGTAGTCTGAAAGCTGATAAAGAGGTGCTGACCAAGGAATTGAAGGATGTCTCCGCAAAATTGGATAGCGAAGAAATATCAATTGATATGGATGAGAACTTGGAACACGTGGAAAAGGGCCAACCTCTTAATACAGAAGAAATAGTTATGGATATGGATGAGGAAGAATTACTTAATAAAGATGAAATAGTAATGGATATGGATGAGAAAGTGCTTAATACAGTTGCACCCTTCAACTCTGAGGAAATTCCAATACATAACCCCAATATTGACAACTCTAGAAAAGTGATTATTCCATCGAATAGAGACGAGATTTCAATTGATATGAATGAAGATCCAAAAGAAAATTCTAATCAAAGTACGTCTTCAAACCTACCAACTTCACCACTTCGGAAAAAGGCAAAACAAGAATCACAATATACCAGCTTCCTTGCCTTGGATAAATGTTTACCAAAACGACAGTTTCTACAAGTGTTAGATATCAATATCAAGTCTGACAATAGTAACCATCCTTCAGTAAAATATGACGGATTAATGTTATCTAGGAGAGCTGTTGCCATAAATAAAGTTGTTGAGAAATATCTTGAAAACTACGGGTCCCAATTTCGCAAGTTAAACATGGCGAAAGTAATTCAGAATCCGACACAGATGACAATAGTACCTGAATTGTTACAAATGGTGGATCACGAAGTAAAAAAAGTGGACACTTTGCCACAGTCTATGTTTGAAATCTCACCGAATTCTTTCAAACCAATTGCCCCAACCTCCGATACCAAGATTGAGGATATACCATTAAAATATTGGGGAAATAATCAAACTGATGAATACTGTAGAATGTTTGAAATAGAAAACAAGAATGCTGGAAAATAGTATAATCGGCGAAATAAAGATTATCCCTCGAGACATCTATGTCTAAAACTAAATTATCACATAGAGTCCACTTCATTCAAGTCTCAATAAGAAATACCTTCTGGAGTATTTTCTTGAATTCAAATTATAATGGATCCATATTATCGGCAATCCGAAGCGGTGAGCGTTCAGGAGCAAAACTGTCTTCAAACAAGTGCCCTCTGTCTACAGGCTTCTACATAAATAATATCTAATATCCATGCATGGGCATAGCGTTTCTCACGAAATGCAACGCAAAATGAACATATCAAAATATACCCATGATTCTCACCACCTAATCATCACATACAACTATTAGTTGTGTAGACGGTTTACTATATCATATTTGGCGGGTCCCCATTTTCTCGATTATCATAACCCGCAGTCCAGATATTATCGAAGCAAAAACAATTGGACTCGAGGCAGGTCAACATTCACCATACAGTCTCGTAAATACTATTAGCTTGCATACAGGATGGGACATATTTCCTCCAATCAGTACCTGCAGTCTATACCATTGCTGGGTTGCTTAATTTCATTAACATACAATTCTAATACTAGCGATAGCTAGTAAACGTAATAAGTAGGTACGGTGGCTGTGGTGGTTACGAAGATATAAATTTTACTTGCAATTCTCGCCTGCAAACCCAAATTCAGCAACTTTCCGTTTATTGTTACAATGCTGTCCCACATGAAGTTAAATACACATTTGCACGAACGCTAGGAATTCTCGGCAGTTGACTAGTGGCCCCATAGTAATTTCCATAGCGAACGATATAGCGAGACTACATGTCATATTGATAATTGAACAAGAGTGACCCATCATATTCCGTGGTCTTGCCACTCTCATTATCTCATCATATATACTTCTTTTGCGTCACTTTGTTTCAGCCATTCTTTCTGCAGAACGTTCTCACAAAAAACTAATCCCATAAATCATTCAACACTCACCACCTTCGCTCCCCTACCGAAGTTCCCTACATCTTATCAGGTTTGCTGTATCAAAGTTAGATCTATTTAATCTATCTTACTCTTGGTTAAGCTTACGTTATTAATTAATCAGAAAACGAGGTTAATTGGTGTCTGGAACAAGATATATCGAACTATCTGACAGGAACTTCTATTTGATATAATACAAGAGAAGTATCTAATAAGAGAAGAATCCATCGCGAGAGAGATTTTCCATTAGACTGTCCTTCTTTCATCTGTCCGATATCTTTCTTTAAGACATCCCTTCTTCGAGGTATCCTTTCAAATACCCCTTCTACCAGGCATCTTTACTGTGGTATATCCCTAGTGAAATTATCTACGCAACCAATCTGAGCTCAATAACCATTCATTCACTGGTAGTGTATTTTCTTTGAAGTTACTGTTTTACAAGATTCCATTATCCTCTCTTAACCACATAAGCGACCAATCCTTGTACCATGATTGACCATAATAATCCTCTTCTGGTGTCGCTACCATATAATTTCAACAATGCAACCGAATTTCCCACGGAAGTGATGGCAAATAGAATTCAGGCTTGGAGATCGATTATTAAGGATTTAGTAAACTACTTGAAAGAGTATGCATCTGTTCAAGAGGAAATTGTTAGACAGCAACAACGATTACAACAAGCAGTTGGTAGTCCAAAACTGTCGTCATCTACGGCAATCAACATGACAAATAGCAAAGAAGCCAAAGAAGAATTGGTTGAAATTAATAAATTCTTCTTGCCCATTGGTAACGGATCAATTCAAGACTTACCAAGTATCTTGACAAAGTATCATCAACAAAACGTTGTAACTTGCTCAAAAACATTGAAAGAAATCAACAATGTAATGATACCAAAGTTGGAGGAATTGAGAAAAGATTTACTTGTAAAAATTAAGGAAATCAAGAACTTGCAGAATGATTTCAAGACCAATTTGGGCAAAGAATTGGCAGAAACAAGACATTTGATGAGCCAATATAGTCAAGCAATTGAGCTTTCAAACAAACTCGAAAGTTCGTCGTCTCATCATGTTGAAAATGATCACAATAACGGAAAGCGTGATCCGTACTTGGTAAAACTCAAATTAGATAGACAGTTGAAGAAACAAATCAGTGAAGAGCATTACCTTTACGAAGCATATGCAAATTTACAGAATTCAGGAGGAAAATTGGAATCAATTGTCGTTTTAGAAATCCAGAATTACCTTTCAAATTTCTTGAACTTGATCAATAATGAGTATTCATCCTTGACTAACTTTTTGTTGCCCAATTTCAATAATGGGTTCTTATCAAAGGAATCTAATTTTGAGTGGGATTCATTCATTTCAAGAAATTTACAAACTCTGATTGTTAGCCCCTTGGGAAACTCTACTTCATCTATTAAACCAGGTACGTTTATTGACTTATCTTTCGCTTCAAGAAAGTTTAACGATTTATCAATTCCAAACTATAACACATCATTAAATATTCCAATCAGAGAAGGATTTTTGGAAAGAAGATCTAAGTATTTGAAGAATTATTCAAGTGGGTGGTACGTGTTGACTTGTAACTTCATCCATGAATTCAAGTCCTCTGACCGGAAGAAGGATCCACAACCTTCAATGTCTTTACCTTTGGATACATGCGTGGTTACTGAGCATTCAAAAGATGATGGTAAAGCAGCTGGGGTTTATAAATTCATTTTGAGCTCAAAACTGTCCAATGGATTGATCCATAGAACTCATAACTGGGTGTTTAGAACTGATACTTATCCAAACATGATCGATTGGTATAATGATATTAAAAACTTGACCAATTTACCAACACCTGCTTCAAGAGCAAGGTTTATTGATAAGAAGCTTATGGATCCAAATGCCGTGGCTTCCAAACGACCAAATTCCAAGCATGTTTCAGGAACTTCTAGTATTTATTCAAATACTACTGGAAAATCCTTGCAAACTTTCAACACTAATGCTTCACCTTCAAAAAATGTCGCAAGACTAAGACCCTTGTCTCAAGCAACGTCAATCGTAAATGCCCATAGATTATCAGCAAGTTTCTCTCAAAAGAATAATCAATCACCAAGGTTGTCAAACATGATTAATAGCGATGGAACAATAATCACTCCTGTCGAGTCTTTCGTTGAAGATCGGACTATCGACCCATCTCAAGCAACATATTCATCGCCAGATCATCCAGATCAAGGGCTTTCAAACCAATTGAACGAAATGTCAATTCAGCAGACTCCTGTTCACGGCGAGAAACAATCTGATAATTCACAACCAATCCAAAGAGACGGTTATAAGATTGAGACTTCGGTTCATTACCCTCAAGATCCTTCCCAACCTCTTCATGCTACCCCCCAACAAGTGGCTCCACAACAACCATTACCCCAGGGACCTGTTTTAGTTCCAGGCCAGCAATTTATCCAAGGGAATTACCAATACTACGTCCCTCCTCAAAGTCAACAGGCACAACAGTTTTATGATCCTGTCCAACAACAGTATTTCACCTTGACTCCGAGCGTGGCCCAACAAGGAGCAGCCCAGCCACAACCTCAATACTTCCCACCATCCCCTCAACCTGGTGCTCAACCTCAATTTGCAAACGTGCCAGCCCAGCCTTCGTCACCAGGAGCCCCGCCTTTTAGTGTAGCCTCTGGTAACTACTTTCCTCAGTACGTCGCTCCTCAACAAAAACCAGTGTATGGGGAAAACTTGCCTTATCCAACAAATTTGCACCCAGTGGTCTCGATTTCTGGTGGTGACCTGGTCGTGAGCCAAACAGGTGCAAATGGATCTACAATTAGTGCTACCAATGACACCACGCCTGGTTCTCAAGCCGATGTCAATGACGAAGTTACAACCTTACAAAGCAACGGCGGAGTTGTAACCATAGGCGATGAAGAAGACACCAAGGTAAATGGTACAGAGGACAAATAGATCCATGCATATTCATCAGAAATTTATTTAGTGCACAGCCGTAATGGTATTGTTTTTATAATGTATTACTAAACAAAGGAGTTGTAGTGCTTTAAAGTGAGCAAACTTTCTAGTGGTAGTAATTTAATGAAGACCCTGAGCTATCATGTGTATTTTTGATGGCTGGGGTTCTAGCGATCTCTCAATGGAGATTTCTATCGTTTATTCTGAGATGTCTTTATTCTCATCTCATCGTGTGTTTTCTATTCACATGACAATTTCACTCTATTTTCTTCATCTACAAGATTTCCAGGACTACAAGCTACAGTTCATAAGTAGTTCTCTACTCTTTGGCCTAACAAGAGTTAGGAGTTTTAAATCTTCCAATTTATATTAAAACTTATAAGCTTAGACAACGACACCTGAGTTAGATGCGATACGTGGCCATAAATCGGCACATTCCTTGGCGACAGGACCGGTGATAGCGGAACCCTTCATTTCACCCTTTGGATTGACAATAACACCAGCATTGTCTTCAAAGTATAAGTAGACACCATCCTTTCTTCTCCATGGACGAGATTGTCTGACAACGATAGCTGGCATGACCTTCTTTCTTAATTCTGGCTTACCCTTCTTGACGGTAGCCATGACCATGTCACCGGCTGAGGCAGCAGGTAATCTGTTCAATCTAGCACCGAAACCTTTGACGGCTAAGATGTACAAGTTTCTAGCACCAGAGTTGTCACAACAGTTAATGACGGCACCGACTGGTAAACCTAAAGACATACGGAATTTGTTACCGGAAGCACCTGAACCAGACATTATTGATGTTTGTATATATGTTCCTTAGTTAAGAAAAGTGGTTGGAGTTTTAAGAATCTGGAAATTTTTGGCTGCTCCATTGGTGAGACTGAAAAATTTTATTGAGATTTCGGTATGTATTGCGGTATCGATGTTATTCCTTTGATTTAGTGCGAGATTACCCGGTTTGTAGGGCAATGGCCCTTCTTTTCTGTTTTCACGTGATTGCACTGATCATGTGAGTTTTCCCATGTGAGAGCGAAAATATATTTTTACCCTTGTTTATTTATGGAACCTCGCGTGGAACCAAAAGGGCACGAAACCACTTCAGGGTTCAAATAGAAGGAAGAAACGGACCCCACTCAACCACTCAAACACTGCTGTGATGCATTATGAATCGGTGACCGTAGCTAGCTGTTAGTGGAAATTTGCAGGTTGTCACATATTTTGTTAGAGTCTAATATTAACGAGCAAGTTGCAATGTTGTAGTTCTACAGATCATTTATTTCAAACTATGGTATCAATTAGCGGAGCTGCAAAATTTGTAGTTTTATCTCTGTAGAAAATTGTAAAGTGTGCTCTGTCTGCCTAAGAGTCTGTTGTACAAGCGCTGACCACATATGCCTACGCAATTCTCTCATTCCATGAATACATGATACGTTCGATTATAAAACTGCTCAGAAAGTTCTGAGGCAAAGACTATGATATATCTAATTATTGACGACTTTTAAGGAGCCTGGTTGACGGGCAATCATATCAGGTAAAGATCCATTACTTAATTTCCTCCTGCCAAACTCTGGAGTTGGGGCTCTATCGTTAGGACCATTCTGATTGTTGGCTGGTTGTTCGAACATAAAATCTTTGTCACCACTCGAATGGTAGGAGTGTTCTGTAGTTGGAGGATTTCCATTTGGCTGTTGGCCACCATTTATTGGGAGTGAAAATCCTTGGGAGTTTGTTCTGCTATGATGGCCATAGCTATTGGAGCTGTCGCTGTTTTGAGTTTGATGGTAATATGATGTCGGATACGGTAACTGGTTTCCTGAAATATTTAGACCAGATGGTGTACGAGATGGATCCTGCTGTGGCTGGGACGTATCAAAGTTATTGTAGCCACTGGCTATCAAGAAAGGATTTGGATCCATTGGATTAGGTACTGCTGGTCCTGAAAGTATGAACTTATCATCGTATTCCTCCTCGTCGTCATCTTCTTGTTTTCTCCTTCTATAAATAAGAAAGAAAATTAAGGCTGCGATAAGTGCAACTCCGGCAACAGACCCAATTGCTGCACCGACAATACCTCCTGTAGACAAAGATTTTGAGCTTGATGGTGCGGCAGAGGATGCACTAGAACTAGAAGAGTTTGAACTTGAACTTTTTGATGAGGTTTCGCTTGCTGTGCTTGATCTAGTGGATGAGTTGGCTGATGTTTCTGAAGGATCTACCGTTTTGGTTTTGGAAGAATCTGAATTCCCGCTCTGTGAAGTAACTGATGATACTGCACTCACTGTAGAAGATGAGGAGGATGACGATGACGATGAAGAATGTGAAGACGACGATGACGATGAAGTCCGTGTAGATGATGATGATGATGATGATGATGATGATGTTGTTGAAGATGAAGATGATGACGTGGATTTTGGATTGACCAGGGATGCACTGGATGACATGGTTTCTCCAGCCACCGCAGCATTTAAGTATACTTGGAAATAGCCATTTCCACCACATGTATCTATGCCATATCCAAAACATTTGCTATTACAAAACGTCTTTGCATCGACTTGATCACCGGTGTCGGGAGCTGTATCTCCGCAGTAGCAGTTTCCACCATTCAATAATGCAGCTACTTTTTTACCCAGACATTGTTGTTCACAGTGAGAAGTACTCTGGTATTGGTATGCATCGGAAAAGTCAACTAATGAGCTTATGGAGGATTGTTTGTAGCAACCACCTGAGGAAAATGAATCGTCAGCAACAACCCGTGGGAGGGCCAACGCTGCTGCTATTAATACACAAGTTTTTGATATTTTGTTGCTAGGTATGGTTGCCATACCTGGCTCTCTTGCTCCTGCTATGTTTTCTTTCATCAGTATATGAACCACAAATTGACAGAAATAGTGACTAGTATTTTGGTAAGGAGCAAATATTTTGGAGGAAATCAATTTTATATATAGGTGAGAAATGTAAACATTGAAATTTCAGGGCGAAAGCTGAGAAGGGAAGCTTTGAGACAAGCCACAGAATATCAGGAAGTTTGCTGTTATTACTACAGTGATAAGTTACGCTTCAATGGGAGTATAAAATACGTATCTCGTCGTGCGATCCTATCACTCTACCACACTCGTGGCTTCGTCTGAATCAGAATTCTGATGTATTGAAATCTTATCCTTTCCTGTATACAATACTGTTGATTCGATGTAAAATGCGAGCATGAGGTTTCGAATTGGCATAGGTGCACGGGCATCGAACGGAGTAACTGAAATTCGGAGCATTTTCCAAGGGCTATAATTCGTGATTGAAGGTTTACAGCGTGATCGAGGGCTTCTAGCGTTCTAGAGAGAATTGTTAGCTTAGTTTACTGTACTCTGAACGAAGTTAACTCAAACGTCCGATCTATCCGGTGAGATTAATGTTTAGTATTTTACATATGTACAATTAGACAATGAAACATGAGGTAACAAAGAGGAGAAGAATACCTAGTTTTGTGAGCAATATAAGTAGGTAGTGACATAAATTCTTGATCTTCATATATTTATGTATTCTCTATGCCAAGGGCAAGGGCATCCTACTATTGTCTCCAAATATGTTATATACAGGTGTTTCGAACCCAAAACCCAAATCAGACACTCTAAGTTGACATTCATAGCTAATACAAACGAGATCTGCTTTGATTTAGTACTAATATAGAACGTACCACCTCTCTCCGTAGGATTACACTCGGTGATTGTATTTTTATGCAGGAGAAAAAATATGATCGGGATAACACATCTCTCGGGTTATGATATTTCCCAACTAGTGAGGTCATTGCTTGACATCCATTCTTGGAAGATGTATTGGAGTAGTAACTTGCTTCAGCCTCTGTTGGAGTGTCTTTGCTATACTACTGTTATGTCCTACAACTAGGTTATCTTCTCTATCACTCCGAAATCCAAAATCACCCCGAGCTTGGGCTCAAAAATGGAACATTCAATTTTCAAACTATTTACCATTTTGACATGAGACGATTGCTAGTTGTTATAAACACCAATTATTCGACAAAAATATTCAATGTAAAAGTTTCGCGACCTTGCAAGCGATAACGCCACCAAACGATCTAGAATGTCGTTAGTGATGTTTGGCAAATGAGAAGGTCGTCTGATTTAGGTGAACGGGAATCGTCCATTTGAGGTCTCGTACTTCCCAAATCGATATTGAAATGCAGGAAAACTGTAACTGTGCAGCCATAAATATTATTTGGAATCAGTGGGGCTACGATGGTCTTCTTTAATCTTGAATGATTCTGTAGTTTGGGGCTTTGTAGCGGATCATCCGGTTCTTTTCTCTAGACTAATCCGGACTGTGTGGGTGGGTAATGTAATCTATGTATGTGTATATGCAGGGAATGTTTATATTAAAACGAAGCCAATACTAAATAAATGTGAAACGAAACAAAAATAAAACAACTACGCGAAGGTGGAACAATAGTAAACGATACGTTATATCAAAGTAACAATCCCAAAAGATATCAAAAGAATAGCAAAACGATGCTGAACAATTGTTGACTGGTATGTACTCACTAGTTCTCTATATTGTTAGAAGATCTGTAATGCTAATACTTCAATCTCAAAGAATACTTGGGACTTCATGTATAACGTCTGTAATTAAGACTCTTACTATTTGTAATTCACCAATTTTATAAATTAAATAACTTTTGAAAAAGTTTGACAAATAAATTGAAAATTCGCAGCCATTTAATTTAGAATATATTGAAATGGAGGAAACGATCAAAGTAGAGGAAACTATCTAAGTAAATTCTCCAAGTCTTGTTCTTTAATGGTAGATATCCCAAGTTCTATAGTTATTATATTCTACGTGATACCCTAGCATATAATATCACTTAAAATTACTCGACTATATCAATTATACTTGATTCTACAATATCTTGATATACAGTATTCTTGCTTTCATACAAAAAAGACTCTATTCACAGCTAGTTGGAGCGGGATTATCTTATGTTGAATTTATCTAATAACCACACATGTGATTATTTAAATAATATGAAGAATCTGTATTTAAATAGTATAACACCTAAGATAATGTCTGAATCTATGATATAATTGAAATATGCCACTATCTGCCAACGAGAACAGCCTTTAGATACCATTATCAAAGATTTTGGTTGTTTAAAGTTATCTTACTCATTGACGTTAATTAATACTGATACTTATGAAAACGTATCATTTTTACTTGATACTTTTATGGTCCTCTTGACGTCCAACAGCGTATCCACAAGAGTCAGAATTTACAGAAGGTTTTACATTATTATGTTTTAGTTTGATAGATATCATTCAATAGATGGTCTATCCTAAATAGAGCAATTTATTATCATAATTTGATTATTTCAGATCTAATCCAACAGCATTCTTCCTCTCCTAGGTATTTTCGCTTCCCTCGTTAGTCCAAATCCGGGTAACTCTCATCAGTATAAAAGGAAAAATTTGAAAAAATCTTTACTTAAATTTTAATTCTTTGTTAATTCTAGGATATAAGAGAAGACTAAAAGAGTAGTTAGAGGTTTCCTCGCTGATTCTACTCGTCCGGTAGTTTGTATCTTGTCCTTAAAGAAAGCAAGACCCCTTTCGCTAACCACGATCATGTATTGCAACGCAGTACACCTTTAGATCGTTGTTTGATAGTAGTGGGGTATACAGTTGTAAGATGATACGTTCATTATGTATTGCATCTAAGGATGAGAAATTGAACGGATTTCACGTAGACCCATAGTGGTTTGGCCCCTTTGTTAAACCACTTAGACTTCTAATGCTAGTGAATTAAGTTCTATGAACTGTCACAAATTGCGTCGTCCTTCAGTTTTGTAAATTCAATAAGATAGTGAGAAGATATCTTGCATTTCTCGCGAATGTTTTCAATTCTTCACTAAAAGTGTTTTTAGCGTCACTAAATTGCTGTACTTTCTAAGAAACTCACTAATTTTGGTTGATGTATTATCTCAATTCTCTTGGTTTGAATCGCAATTCTTAGATCATATTAGATCATACTATCCATAAACATGCCAAATATAACCCCTAATTCGATCGAACGTGTATTGAAAGTGTATAATCGTGATCTCGACGAACTCCCCATCCCATCCCTTCTTGAATATTCGTCATCAGATCAAAACTCATTTATCTCCACCTCACCTCACATCAACACATGTAAACTTACCCAAATCAAAAATGATATCATAAAGATCAGAAAACGAGTCATATCTCATACAAAGAGTAACCCCACATTACTAGCCACCACAGATAAACTTATAAATCTTCTTGATGAAAAGTTTTACGTCAACTCTAGGCTTGTTTTGACTTATGATGCACAATATTCCCAACCTACGCCGACGACATCTCGTTCAGTACTGCCTACGCCAGAAGTGGCCTCAAAGGACGACGAATTGACCTCTTTACGTCAACGTCTTTTGTCCGGTGGTAAACATTCCCAATTATTGGACTCCACTGAACCAAGCGCTGATCTCAACAACTACCACGAATCCATACAAGAGAATATCCTCTCAGAATTAATGGGACTTACATCCTCGCTTAAAAACTCGGCCATCACGCTTAGTTCCAAGATCCTCAACGACGACTTGCATATTCTTAACGAAACTAATGAAAATATCATCAAAAATTCATCATTATTCAAAGTCATTGATACGAATTTGAATCACTATTTAGCCAATAAGTCGGGAGGGAAAATATCTATATTCTTCTTACTTAAGGCAGCCGTAGGGATTATCATTGCGTTTTTGATTATGATTCTCGTGGTCAAAATAGTACCGCAGATCGGATAATGGATGATACAGTAGAGATGACTTAGTGTGATAATTGGAGTTATCAACATTTATCAACATCTCTTGAAGCTAACAAAGAAAGAGGGAATCCAAAGGGAACGCGTTTCAATACAGATGGACGTCTTAGACAATTGTATGTATAATCTATGAACAGTTAGAATAAAAGTCAGGAAGATAATGTAAACTAATATAGTTGAAGTAATAATATAAACAGAAGAAGGCAATATAAAATAAAGAAATAATAAGAAGTGATGAGAGATCCGGATTGATTGTAGCAGTTATTGTAACTTTTGATACATGTGTAATGATAGTCAGCGATTGATGACACTGTCATTTCCTCATAAATCTCCACAGAACTATAACCTCAACCTCTCCTTGTTCGTTTTAATTGCCAACGGTGCCTAGAAACAATAATGATCCGATATCAGAGATAACCTTTGACCGTGAGACATTGGTAGTTGTATGGTCACAAATTTTTCTCGTTCTAGACACTTATGGACTCCAAGATAACATATGATGATAAAATAGTCTGGCAACATCGGTACCCCCATGGAAGAACGTGCTGCCGTAAAATAAAAGTGAAAACCCTCTATTGAAAAGAATATAAATTGCAAACATTTGTAACATGACGGGTGAATAAAAAAGTATGGAATACCAACCCTTAATTTTGTAAGTATAATGAAAGAAATATGCTTGAGGTTGGTTGGATGGATGGTGACGATAGGATCAAAAACATACAGGAGGCCCAGTTGTTTGCAGCAAAACATTACATCAAGAAAAATGATCAAGACGTATGACAAAGTTTCAAGTCAAGACAACAATCAGATGAGAAAAGCCTCGACATGAGGACACTCAAAGAAAGTGATGTCCTTCTATCAACTTTGTCTAAGCTGGCTGGTCAAAGTCCCATTAAAACAAAACTAGATCATTGGAAATTGTATGAATCTGATCATCGATCATCAACTTCTAAACTACTTATTATAACTTATCAAAATAGCTTAGATTTCATCTTGAGGACCAACATCAGATTGATTGTATTGATGAAATTGTTGTTGGTTAAACTGATGATGAAGCTGATTTTGATGGTTTTGTTGCTGGTTTTGTTGGTGTTGTTGTTGATGAAGTTGTTGATGTTGCTGATGCTGCTGTTGCTGGTGCTGTTGCTGATGTTGCTGTTGCTGATGCTGCTGTTGATGAAGCTGTTGCTCTTTTTCGTCAATAAATTCGTTATCAGAAAAAGAATTGCTTGAACCATTGTCCAATTGGTTTTGGTTTTGGTTTTGGTTTTGGTTCTGATTCTGATTCTGGTTTTGAAACTGTCTTGGTAAGTTCCCACATCTATCCTTACCAAAATTGATCTTCAAGGTTTTGTAGTCCATGAACGATTTGATACCATCAATGGCTTTGATGGCATTGGCGATGTTGACGAAATTGATAAAGGCACAGTTCTTTTCTTCCAAATAGTTGATTTGTTCAATATCACCGAACTTAGAGAAATCATCCCTCAACTTTTGGGGGTTGTAATAGTCAAAATCAATTATGTTACCGATATAGATATTTCTGGAAGCACCGTTTGAAACGGCCAACGACAAGGCGTTTGACAAAGGACCGGAATGCTTACCCCAACCAACCTTAATTCTACGGTTATGGATTGTCAAACCGTGTAACTGACACATGGCAAAGAATTGAGCAGCGGCAATTGGATCAATAAAGGTTATAAAACAAACGTGTCTTTCCTTTAAGAAGCGAATGCTTTGTAACAAACCACCTCTTACAACGTTACAGATTTCTTCGACAGAAGAATCTTGATGTAAGTTACCCAAGTAAACAGTTCTGTTACCCAAGTTGTTAGCACCACCAGCCTGAGTTGCAATTTGAGCAGCAGCAGCAGATTGTTGAACCAAAGCCGACGAGATGAACTCACGGTCTGCAGCAGTAACAATGTGTTCCATACCTGGAGCCAATCCCAAGTATTGAGCAGCATTGTGTTGCTGGGTCTTGGTAATAAATGCACATCTATCTTTACCGTAGAAACATTTTTTATCTAAATATTTCTCCTTCAATGGTAAATTGCCAACACATCTGATGGCACATAAAATGGATAAGAAATGAATGAATGCAATGCCTTTTTCGGGGATGATTTTAATACAGTCAATAATACCATAGCAAGATAAGTCTTCTCTCAATTCTTCTTCGGTGATGATTTCTCCGTTGACAGGATTGTTCAAGTTACCTAAATAAACATTTCTTGTGGCGCCATCTCTTTGAATAGACTCCATAACTGCAGGCAAAATCTGACTGTTTTTTCCCCAACCGATTCTAATATCATGTCCCTTAATATTTAACTTTTTTAATATACAATCTGAATGAAATAAAAGTGCTGATTGATGGTCAATAAATGAAATAAATGCACAGTTCTTTGATGGCAAAATCTTCACGCTTTCCAAAATACCAGATCTCACATAGTCTAACAATTCATTTGGCTGGATATCCGAGGGGATATTACCCAAATAAACAGTTCTTGAAGGAGCTGCTGATGACGTTTGGAAAATCTCATTGTTTGAGTTGGATTGCATGTTCATGGACGAAATGTTTGAATTCATCGATGGATTTTGTCCATTAATTTGTGAGTTCATTTGTCCGCCCATGTTTTGGTTCATATTTTGATTCCTGTTCTGGTTCATGTTCTGGTTCATTTGTCCATTCATGCCTTGGTAATTCATGGTTCCATTAGAGTTCATGAAAACACCTTCTTCGTTGTAGAACTCGTTTCCAGTGGATATTTCGTTACTATCATTGTATGCAAATCCCATATCGTTTTGATATTGAGGATATTGATCATATGATCTTGATTCAATAGGTTGGTTCATGTTTGCATCCAAAACTTGTTCTTCAGAGTTTTGGTAAAATTGTGGATAGTAGGGTTGTCCAACATATTGTTGGGGGATCCCTTGGTAAGGATCATAATAAGACATGTTGGAAAAAATAGACGTGTTCTGGACTAAGACAAAGTTCCTGGACCTTTTAAAAGTGTGTTATCAAGTATTTAGTAACTAGATGATATTTCTAGGTTTAAATACCAGAAGTTCTCCAGCGAAAGGATTGACGATCTAGACTAGTTCTGATCGATGGTGACAGGGACTAAAAAATATCTCACTTGGTCAAGAAGTTTGATTTTAATAGCGTTAAGAATAAGTCTTGATAATATATCTTACTTATTATTATACTGTCAAATATGTTCACCTAGATCAAACTTTTCAGATCAATGGAAAAATTTCTATTCAACAGAAAATGAACAGAAAAATGAAAATTTCAACTAATGAAAATCAACAAAATGAGATGGGGTCGAGTTGCGGAGTTAACACAAAGATCGGAATTAGCAGTAACCGTACAACCGTGAAATAATACTTGTAGTACTCCGTAGAAGGATCCAATAGTATGCAATAGCCTATGAATGGTTTTATAGGTTATTTGATCTGGATTTTTCGAAGCTAAAATTTTGATAGCTTGACTTAAAACACTTAAATAAATAAGTATCTCTAAAATAATGAAGAGCGGATTGCTATATATTGGTGATGTTGTATCTTATTGATGGCTAATGTGGAAAGAAGAAGTGTACACTATTTTAAAAATCAGTTCGTTGATTCAACGGTTGTGTTGGAAAAATTGATGCCTCGATTGTAGTGAGAGCGAGAATTTGTGTTACTGGAGATTTCTGGCAATACACACAGCCAGTGAGAGTTATTATGAGTCAGAGAGAGTTATTAGTGTTACTAAGAGTTAATGAGAGTTAATGAGAGTTAATGAGAGTTACTGAAAGTTACTGAGAGTTATTCAAAGTTACTGAAAGGTACGAGGCAAGCTAAATATTATACGTAAACCTAAATAATTCTTGGGTTTGTATGTGTATAGTACATAAAGTTGTTTCTGCCTATACCTGGTTCTCGTGTATGATTAAAAATAGATGACTTTCACGCAATAATCTATAATATTCAAGACCCTTAGTGCCCATCAGAACACTTGTCCACTTGTTCATGTCCAGAACAATTGACTTGTAGGCATGGCACGACTTTTATCAGGCAGGGGTTTGGGCTTTAATTCTCAATGAGTTCGAACTTGTCTTACATAATGTCGTACCATATATTTTGACGTGCACGGACTTAAAAGTCAACACTTGGCTGGATACTTCAAAATGTTGATCTGATGTATAATTGGTTATAGTGGTTGGTTAATGAATGGAAACATACAAGTAACTGTAATTCAACTCGTTTTATGTTTTATTCATCTTCTGTTGTAGAAAACACTGTTTGTTCTTTCATCCACTTGTTACTCATCTTCCGATGATCCGTAGTCAGTTTCGACTTCATTTTGACTTACTTGTGGCTTTGAATCTGACTCAGATGAGTAATCTGTTTCATCTTGCAGAACTGGTTGAGTTTCATCAGGTCTCGCTACATGAGTATTTTCTAGATCTCCATCTTGACTTTCACCAATTCCTTGCGTAGTCGACTCTGGTTGTGTGTCTGTCTTGTACTGGTCGGTGTTAGAACTCATGTGCTCGTTTTGTGTCTCGTATGCTGGTGACTCTTCCTCGGAACTTTTTCCCTTAGTCTCTCTATGTGTTTCCATCGGGATTTCATTTGCATCCTTTTCTGATTGGTTAATCACATCGTCATCCGAGCCTTCCCTTCCACTTCCATCCTCTGAATCATTCTCAGAACCCTCTTGTTGAACCTCTGTTGATGTACTATTCAAAAGTTCCCGGTCTTTTCTCAGTGAGGATTCTATTACCATCGAATCTTCTTCTAGTTTAACCTTAGGATGTTCAACACCACTGATACCTCCGGATCTTTCTGTCTTTACAGAAAAATTTGATATATTTTCGTTTTCGTCCTTCGTGGGTGGAGGTGTTTCTTGTTTACCATATTCAGGTGATTTGTCATCATATTCATCATCTTCATCATCGTCTGATATTGGGGTTTCATCTCCATCATCTGATTCTGGAGGTATCACATCTTCGTCATTATCAGTTTGGGATTTCACATCTTCATCTGACACGGAGTTCGACTTTTCTTCCTCTTCCTCATCCTCGTCAGAAATAGGCTTCCGTTTCCTTCTTTTACGATCTCCTCCTTTCTTCACTACTTTCCTTTTTGTAACTTCCTTTCGTTTCTTTGTAGGACTTCGATATTTTGCGTCCAACTCACTTGGAATGTCACTCTTGTTTATAACAGTCAATTTTGCTTCAGTCTTAGCATATTTCTGATTCAATCCCTGCAAATGTCCCTTGGGTATACCATCTTTCATCAAGGACCAAATTTTATCCTTCTTCGAGTTCAATAGTTGATAAAACTTTTGTTCAAGATCATTAACAATTAACTTGTGCTCTTGTTTACTTACATCATATGCCGTTGATATTTGTGAATTTTCATATTTCAAGGTTTCAAGGCTCACCTTGAAATCACGAATCTCCTTTGCCATCGAAATATTCTGTATTTGCAATATTTCTAGCCAATTAAATAAATTTCCTTCGTTTTTCAACGATTCGTCCTCTTCAAAATCTACAGGTCCAAGCTTAATTGACCCTACAGTTATGGGAATTTTTGCTCCCGTCTTTATGGAGATAATTATAGAATCATCTTTAGGATCCTCGTCAGATTCCATCATTTCTTGTGTCTCCACATCAAAGTGAGACAGCGGAACTGCTTGCCGAGCAGAAAGTCTCAAATCGTCCTTTTCTTCAATTTCATCATATAGAAGGCCTTCGTCAATAGGGAAGAGCTTTCCTATAACCTTGGCTTGATCATTTGTTTCGATATCGTTACCACTGTTTGTAGTACGAAATATTTCCCCACACAATTCTTTGGTGATTGTGCCATGATAACTTCCGTCCTGATGGACTCCTGTAAGGGATATGTTAATGAACGTAGGGTCATCGCTCGGCCGGTATTCTGCCTTGCAAATATGAATAAATAACTTGGTCACCTTAAGCACATTATGGGTTTCTTGATCCTCAATAACAAAGGGGATTGAAATAACATTTCCACTGAGTGCAATTTCCGGACTATCTTCGAAGTTCACGCTGGACATGTTTGAAATTTACACTCGAATTCTCTCCAATTGACTCATAAGTCTAGAGCTTTTCTATAATCTAGAGGAAGCTAGTGGCTGTTAATTATTGACCCATCAGTCGCATTTTTTGATCGGAGTCCATTTTGCAGGTTCGTAAATTACAGTTTGGCTGCAAAATATAATGGCTGCAAAATTGGTCAGTTAGCTGCTAGAGGTCATACAGCCAGCCTCATATGGATATGCTGCTGCTACAAAGCTAAAAACAAGTTTCATTTTCAGACACCCTAGTATCTTTTCTTTGGCGAACTTGGAGGCTATTCATATGTTGCTGTCTAATTTCAACTATATTGGGCAGAAAATTCGATACTTTTTACTAAAATCAAAATCCGTTTAGTAGGGTATACTTTCATTTAAACGTTGTAACACAGGAATCTTTGAGAATGACTAGTAACTTTAAACATAGCCAGACATTATTCTGTATTTGCATCCTATTTTAAAAATTCGGAACAAGAAATTCGAATAAACCATAGACAAACCAACTATAATAATATTCTATTAGCCTGTGATTTCTATCTATTTATCATACTACTAATAAAAGGGACACCAGCCAAAATATATCAATGCCAAGTTTTGAGGGTTAGTTGCTTCTTGGACCAATTCTCTTACAGTTGCCTCCACACTTAGCCCACCCGCTGTCAATTTATCAGAGACTGTTATGACAGCTCTGCCGGCTTCAGAACCATCAGCTTCGGGCTGCAATGGAGCTACTGTGCCAGTGGCATCTTGTAACTTTTTCTTTCGAATTGGTGATAATGACCACGAATATAACGGATCCCATCTTAATACATCTAGAATCGATAGAATATGGTCCTTATTTGAACGCAACACTCTAAATGTGTGTTCACAAGACCTCTTAAAGACCCCTTCCACTCCTGTGATTCCAAATCCATCTACAATATCGCGGGTCAAGCGGAAAGGCACCGTCTCTGGAATAGGCAATCTCTTCCCCTGGTCAAAAGCAACACCTAAATCAATGTGTATAGGCTCTCCTGAACGCTTGTCCAAGAGAATATTATTGCAGTGCCTATCTCCCAAACCCAACACATGGCCCACCATTGAAGTGGTGGCGATTCCACGCGTGTAGGAAACACGACTATCAAACCAAGTGTCCGGAGTAACGAAATTATCAAAAAAGAAGTATCGAAGAACGGGGGTGATCTTAGTACTTATTTCGTTATAAGCCAAATATCGAGCAGTTTTCTCACCTGTCTGACATTCCTTCATCATTGCTCTTGCCTTTTCCACTCGGAATTGGTCATGTTTAACATGATAAGGTTTAACAATGTCAATAAGGGCCACAGAATTCGGCACAAACTCAATCATACCAGATTGTGGCCCCATTGGAACTGCCCGATAAGTTCTAATTCGTAAGTTTCTGTTTCTTGTTTCCTTATCCTTATCAAAAATATTATTTACTTTTTCGAAAACTTGTTCCATAATAGAATCTTGTCTCAAATCATCTGTTCCATGCTTCAACAAGATTCGATGTTCAGATCCGTTTGACAACAAAAATTTGGCAATTTTGGGCAAACTTAACCCAGATGTTGCAATAGTCACTTTTGTTTCGATGCTGACAAACGTTGGCACATTTTGATAATTTGAAGCTTTGTCCACTCCGATATAATTTGTTGGAGGTGGTATTGATGGTAGTTCATTTATCCAATAAGAGCCAAGGGGTACTTTATCTAGATATATTGACTTTCCCTTTGAAGCCTTTAGTTCTGACAATTTAACTGCTTCATCACAAAATTTTTCAATCGGGTTCAATATCTCCTTCAAAAAAGGTTCAGGTTTTGTTTTGAGCTGTTCCCAAATTTGATTTGCAGCCAAATACTTCGACACCATAAAATTATTAGAACCCTCCTTTATGTAATTTCTATGCTTTCTCAACGACATTAGTTGATATAGTGTATGATGCGGATGACTATAACACATATTGAGCACGAGAGCTTGCAAAATACTTTGGAATTCAGATTTCTCATTGGATAACCTGGAAATAAGTTGTGAACTCCAACTTATTAACATGTAACTAGGCAACTTTAACACGTCATCCTTGATTATTCTATTCAACTCTTCTTTATTTGAGTGCTCCAACCACATTGCAAAAAATTTATCCAAATATTCATCCACATAATCACCGCCTAAAATACTCTTCAATAAAAATACAATTGCTTTGTCACAAAAGTTCTCTTTACTTTGAGTAGCTGCCTTTAAATCCTTTGTCTCAGCATGTAATTGAATCTTTAACTTAGAGTAAAACAGCTGGACTTCATGCTTTTCTTCAGCCGGTACAGATGTCTTTCCATAATGCAGTTTGAGTTCGATGATCTCTTGTTGTTTGCTGTTGACTCTCTTTTCCAATTTCGAAATTTCTTCCCTTAAGCCTCGAGATTTATATTGTTCTTCACAAAAATGTGCTAGACGTTGGTACACCTCAACTCGTTGTTCTACCTCAGTTAAAGATTTGACCATCTCTGAGGTTGGTAAAACATATTTTTCCATTATGTTGGAAGCTAAATCCTGTCTGGAATCCGCCATCCATTCTATTATATGAGAACTTATTATACTTTGATGAACTTGAAGGGTTTTGACAGGCAACGAAATCCCCCCAGCTTTCTCCAAATCTTTCAACATCAAAACAGGAATGATCGCTTGACCCTGTGACCAAAGACTAAAAGCTGCTTGAAACTTCGATATATTTTCAATATTTGCTTTCATTCCAGTACTTGAATAATTGAATTTGGATTTACTTATCTCATCAAGTAAAATGGTGGAGCTAACCATTTTTTGAAATTCCCTTGAAAAGGTGGCTAAATTATTATATCGCACAAGCTCATGAATTGCACCTAGCCAAATATTCTCTTTGCTTAGAGTAGTTTCATCTTTGCCAAATTCTGCTAGTAATTGAAATGTAGTTTGTCTAGCAAGGAGAATATTCTCTGACTGCAGCATGTCAGATTCCATAAACCATGCTGTTGAACGATCTGAAGTTTCAAATAAACCATTGAGTTCATCTTTTGGATATTTGACAATGCTTTGGATACTGTAAACTGTGGATAATGTCCTAATCCAGCCCACTATATTAGATCTGTATTCTTTTGAGCTCAAAGTATCATTGACCAATTTATCTTTAATATGTAAAATATCAAGAAGAGAATCTTGACATACATCCTGCGATCGAATTGGATAATCATGAATTTGTTTCAACGTTTTATAAATCACTTCATGTTCATTTATGGAGTCACAGGGTATAGGCATTTCCCATCTATTCAACTTCCAACACCATTCATATGAATCAGAGATACTATTGGACTGGTCACTTTTACTTATCAACCTGGATACACCCAATAAACCATTATTCAACATGGACAGTAAAATATTCGCTCTTTTGGGTTGCAAATCTAATGAAATCGATGCATCAAAGGTAGCACTATCGACCTTGAGTTGGTCTGAAGATTCATGATCTCTGCTGAGCATTTTTAGAGCATAATCCAATGAAGTATCTGCTGGTAGTCCATAAATCAAATCTTCAGTATCAATGGATTCATAAACCGAAGAAAGAAATTTGTTATCATCCAAACGTAAACTATAATCTGGCTCCTCACAGCACGAATCTTCATATAGCATTACTGCAGTTTTGAAAAGTTTATTATGGGCAGCAACTTTGCAAATTCCTTTGAGGTCAATAGCTTTCATGACATTTGCAAAATGAGTCAAACCTTTTCTAGACCCAATTCTGATCAGGAGAATTATGTTAATAAACAAGCCGATTGATTTGTCATCAGAGCAATTCATTTCAACAAACTGATCAATGAGATCAACTATTACTTTGACTGCCTTTGTACCTTTGCAGTTTATATAGTAACAGATAAAAAATGGCAATGCAACATCAGCAAACGAATTGAATTTTATAATGAAAGTAGACAATAATTGCATCAAGCGTCCCAATACTCCAACCTTTTGAATTAAAGCCAAAAATAATTTGGTGGTCCATACACCAAAAGATTTATACAAGATGTAGGGTTTCAAATCTGATAAAATATTGGAGTCATTGCTTTCCAAAAATTCGACATTCAAATCATCGTTGAGCAAAAAACACGAATGGTCGTCAAGCGGAATAATAAACTCAGAATACGTTTCGTAGAAGGTTCGAAAGTTAAAGTAATCCAGCACACTTTTTATATCATCTTCAAATAAATATATCAATGCCCCAAGAATACTCTCTCCACAAGCCGCCTCTTCATGGTCTGAACCAGAGATTCTTTTTGTAATCTCTAACAACGTCAAGTCCATTAGCTTAATTTCCAGCTCAAAATTTTCCCCAAACGCTTCGTATTCAAGTAATGGAAGTACACTTTTAGTACCACTTCTAAATCCACCATTCAAGTAGAAAGTAGCCAAGTAATCTGCACTCCAAAGCTTGAACTCTTTCGTCTGTCGGCTATATGTTGAGCTGTTAGCTTCTATCAAAATTCTCACAACATTTTGGCAACACCCTTTATCATTATAGATTTTAATCCAAGGAAATATCAACGAAATTAACCTTAAAGCAAACAATTTGGAACCGTCCTTTTCGAATATTCCAAATTCGTCTTCATCATCTAGAAAATCTTCAATAGCACGAGAAGAGCAGATGATACGACTCTGTTTCATAATATCAATAGCTGATAAAATAATGGAATAGACTTTTCTCGTTGAATCTAAAGTCTTGATATAAAATTCAAGATCCGCCAAAGGAGAAGGGGATTCAACCAGGGAACTCAGATCCAATAAAGATGTAGTTACTTTGAGTATCAATGGTAAAGACTCTTCCTTCTTATAGCGTTGAAAATTCTGGATTTTCATGGCTGCAAAAATACGATAAACTTCTGAACAAATTTCTTGGTTCCGTAGCAATGGGCATAGATTGTCCACTAATAACTTAACAATTCGTATGTTATGGATAGCATCTGACCCAAGAAGAATAATTAATTTCACTTTTCGAAGTATTAGAGTCTTCTGGTCTATGTTTAAAGATTCCTTGATCAAATTGAATACACGACGAAGTAAGAAATATACCTCTCGCTGCCCCCAAAAAGGACGCTTCTTTGATGAGTACTTTTGTACTAGTTTGTTCAACAATTCCAAACTTGAACTTAAGGAAACGGTTGCGGCTCCTGGTCCTTCAGATACTCTAACAGAATCTCTTGAAATAAGATCGCTAGCCAATTGGTTTCCTTTGAAAATTTCGAGCAAGCCGGTTTCGCACGAAATATCTGTATAGATTATGATTTCTAGTATGATTAAGATTAGTTTCTCTTGTAGCTCTCGTTTAAATTTGTTTCCAAGAAACGAGGACAAGACATCGAAGACCTCGTTTCTTATACCATCTTTTGAATACGACAATGGAATAATCAATGATAAGCTGTCTCGAATTAGAGTATAATCGTTTGAATCCTTCACTTTTCCCAAAACCTTCAACAAGTTAGGAATGTCTGAGGTGTGAGAGATTTTTGTGGAGATTGCAATGGCAAGCAATTCTTTATAGTTTTCCGAGTAGAATCTGTTTATATCAGTATATCCAAACAAACTGTATGGAAACTTTTGGATCTTATCATACTTCCACCAACATCTCAAGATCTCAAATCTAAGACATCCAAGCAATTCTTTTGGAGAACTAAGATTCATGTAATCACAATATCGATCGAGACTCTCTCGAATGTAGGGCACAACATAACAAAATTTATTCAACTCAAGTAAGCTAAATACCGACGAGAGCATTACTTGGGTCGAAACTTGTGATAGTTGATTGAAGAATAAAGTGAATGTTGCACTTGACTCCAACGATTTCTGTGGAGTCGGAAATGCTTGAAATAGATCATTATAAAGCAAGGCTTGGTCAGAAGAGTTCGATGCAGCCATAAGTCTTTTGAATGAAGCGACGAGCTGAATTTTGATTGCATTTGTCGAGTTCACAAAGCTCTCAAGTAAAATGTTTCTTAGTTGACTGTTGTGGAATAAACTTTGATCATTGGAAATGAGAAACTGGATGAGAAAGTTACAAAACTCGATATTTGCACTCTCTGTCAATATTAAATCTTTAGACCCGCATTGAAACAACCAATTGCACATGTCATGACAGTCCTTGATTAAGCTTTCGTCTTTGGAGCTTGGAAACGTGGAGACAATTTGTGATAATAACTTTGCTAAAACAATAATAGTAAGTTCAGATTTTTCAAACGTGTGTAGGGTAAGGATCTTTTCACCCATTAACCGGACTATTTTCTTTAGTGAAATAGTCGAAATTGTGGACACATCGACTTCATCGCTTTCCATGTAGTTCACAATATAGTACATCGAAGCTAACATGGCAGGGGGCTCAAGTTTTTCAATAAAAACCAAAAGAGAAATGAAAATGACGTTGATATCATTCATTTGAAGCTTCTCTTTGAGAACGAGAAATTCAAGAATTTCAATCAAAGGAACACTAAGATGTTTCAATTGAAGGGGATTAAGAAAATCTTCGGTTAAACGTGAATTGGAGTTGAGATTTCGTCGCGTAACTTCACTAAACTCCTCTTCAATGATACTTTTTTGGGGATCAACTCTATTATTACCAAATGAAACAAGATCAGAGTCAACTGAATTGATAGAATTCATTAGTACTTCCAATAACATATCATGCGTGAATGAAAAGTGCATTTCCAGCTTGAGCTTGGTGTACTTTTGAATTCTATTGAATTTCCAGATCATATCATAAATTAATTCAGAATTCAATTCAGACTCAGAAATAAGTTCAAATGCTGATTTGATTTGATAGTTAAGTGAACTCACGATGTGTTGTGAAGCACGCTGTTCTCTAAGATTGTCTGCAACTTTGCTTACCAACATAGTCCATTCAAAGAGAGCAACTGGAGAGCGGCCCTTATAAAGTTGAGTTGTTTGATTGATAGTCGATATCAAATCTTCATACGAATTGCTTTCTGCAAAACTGTCCAACTCGAGCATAGGCGTCTCTGAATTTCCGTTACTCTGTGGATTTAACACAATGAAGTCTTCGAGTGGGGTATGTCTGCTCAGGAAATAAAAGGCTTCATTCAAAAATCCCAGGTAGAGGTTGGGTAGTTTGTTAAATTGGCTGCAACTTACAGGACCTCCACATAACCACGAAATAAATTCAGATAGGCCAGAGTTGGGGAAGAAAATGTCATCAAGAGTAGATTCAAACGTGCCAGACCATTTTGCAACCATCCAATCTTGAATTCTAGAGGCCAAAATATCTCTTTTTGATAGGTTTATATTTTTTACCACCTTGTGAACTCCGTACCAGAAATGAAAACTCTCATTGCTGATCAAGAAGGGTCCATTAATTTCCGACATATCAATCAAGTTATCTAGTTGAGTCACAATTGAACTATCTGCTAGAGTAGTTAGCTCTTTTGACTGACAAACGATAATCAAGTAAACCAAATTACAAGCAATATTCGATAGTTCTTGATGCTTGATCAATTGCAAAGATATTTTTAACAATTGAAAGTAATAATGAGTATGAAATCTCGCTTTAGCATGATTGCTGGCTTGCAAATAATCACAGATCAATGATCTACACGCTACAAGTGACCAATAGTTAAGCTGACTGTTGTCAAATCTGCTTAATATATTCTTGAAAATGACATTCTTGTTGAATAATGAATCATTATCCGTAGAGATTGGTATTTCGAAGGAGCCAATTGTAGTATCAAGATCGTGAAATGTATCATCTAGCTGAAATTCATCAAATGGAACAGGTTCCGATCTTAGTTCTTCCGGACGTGTATATGACTCTAGATAGAAGGTCAATACTTGCAACCCAACTTGTTGATACCTTGAATCTAACTTGTGATCGATCAATTTATTGCAGAATTCCAATATGTTGTTTGAATTAGTAATTGAGTCAGCAAGAAAATCCAACTTTTGTCGTTTTACGTTTCCAAATCGAAAGCTCGGAGCAAAAGAACCAGAACTGCCCAATATATCACGAGAGCCATCATAAATTGAGACTTTTATCACTGATGATTTTAGCTTGAAGTATGAGAGAATTAATTTTGTCAACCCTAAGGTGAGAAGCCACGGTTTATAGTTTTCTGATTGTAAGTAGATGGATTTCAAACGAAACCAAGTGATGGGGTCATTATTGTAATGGACCACAGCGATATCGTCGTTGAAGTGAAAGCTAGAAGTATTCAACTTGTTTATAATATTCAGTATCAAAATTCGAATATCATATATTAATACGGCGTAAGATCGTTGCTGTTTTGGGTCGCAATCGCTTTCATCGGATCTAACAGATGTCTCCTTATCCTCAAGTAGAAAGTCATCATTTTCATCAACCTTCGGCAAATGAAGCAAATTGATAAAGTTGTGAGTAGCTGAAGTGTTTAAAAATATGAGGAATTGAACTTGGATGGAGTTCCAAGAAGAATTATGAAATGTGAGGAATAGAGTAATCCCCGTTCGTATGAGAGAATTGATGAATTGAAAATCATGAGTTGATAGAACAATGATTAATTTGTTGATTATTCGAAATAGAACAACAATTAGAATGTTTTCCTTCTTATAATGAGGTATTGCCCTTTCAATCAACTGAGGAAGTTTATGATATGTCTTTGCAGAAAATAGTTGAAGATAAGTTATGGAAGTTGATGTTTTACATTGCAATAAGTTTTGAATTGCAGTAAACAGTTCTATCACCAATTTATCAACCGTTGTAGATGAAATTCCATCCTCCATCTCTGATACTAATGTCTCTACTGCATTCATGAGATAATCAAATATCTTCAACCACTCAGGACGAGTAAGGTGTTCTTTGAAGTATGATATCCCAAGGATCTTAGCGAATATTACCATCATATCCACAGAACAGACTTGCAGTACAAGGTGCAAGCCATACTGTTCTATAATGCGATCTAGCAAATCAAGGTATGTCTTGTAACTTAGATTCAACTTGGGATCGTCGATTGACTTTTCGGTAAGAATTCGAAGAGAGTTGCAAGCACGAACTAGTCGATTATGAACTGCAGTAGACTTATTGGTATGGAAAACATTCGATTCGTACTGGATCAAGTTGAAGATCCCTTGGACTAGAATTTTGAACTGCTTTGAAGTGAGCTTGAATTTTGAAGTATGAATCGTTTCTAAGAGATTCAATGCGTCATTTCGATCCTTGATCTTGGTTGATGTAAGACTAGAAACGATCTTGCTAATGTCAAGCGTTGACATTGCCAGGCAGTTTGACAGACTGTTTGAAAGCGATGCTACTACTTCAAATTGCGCGTCAGATTGTTCCAGATGAGTTTGGGTGCGAAAAGTGAAACGCGAGTATCACAGTAACAAGTTGCCTTTTAACAATCTATAGGGCGGTCTAGCTACAGGTTATTAGCATAGGGATAAAAATATTAGTCTCAAAGTATACCCTGCAATCGCGGTATATTATATACTAGCTTAAACACCAAATTTTGTTAATATTAAAGGGAAAGCAGGAACAAAGAGCGCGAGGCACATATGTATAAATGTAGTATACGATTCAAATGTATAGCTAACTGGACTTAAGCTCTACTAAGGACGACGTTTGAGTAAGTATTGTTCTTATTTTATCCAGTATCTATAAAATCCTGAAGATTTATTGTTCATTGCCATACCCCAATCAGGCAATTCATCCAAACAGTATTAAATCTATAAAACTAAGTCTTGAGAACCCATATTACCTCAATTAACTAAGCAGTAATGTATAAACCTCAAGTAAAAATTGGTAACAAGCAGCTAGATGTGACCCAGTGTCCCTCATATATTGATGAAGATGATTGCAAATGTGAGTCATGTGACCTTTTCAAAGAGTGGTTCCAAACTATCTGTCAATTATTTTGGCTAGGAATTATCTTTCCTCCTTTCTGGATAATTAACATCGCCCAAGGTATCTATATATTGTTAAGGACAAGGTTAATTGATCCTAAAAGGTATAACGAGTTTATCCAAGTATTCAAGATCCGTGGATTGAATGTCACTGAACATGCCTCGATCGACGAGTATCAGTTTTTGAACGTTCACTACAATCGCCGGGATAAGATTTATAGTTATGTGGGATATTCAGGGTTGGGCTTGATCATTTGGACCATAGTTTTTATGACACTAATGTATAATTTTCGTGCTCTCTAGTTAAGGGAGGTGATATTCTACAATAAACTCCACGAAAATTCTTAATAATTGATTGATAGAACCAACTAATTATCAGAGTTAAGAGATGCTCATGAGATTATAAAGATCATTATAATTTTTGGCAGTAGTAAACATATAATATCAAAGTCTCCACGATTAGATGTTATTATTTGTACTGGAAAATGTCGCTCGCTGAGAAGGCACTTTTTGCAGCCTCAATGACTCCGATTAAGCCCGAGTCAAACATCCGAGTCAACTCCACTCCTTATAAGTAAAGATACGAATCCATATATTTTCAATTCCACACTGTATTTTCATTTCCAATGTTGAGAACGTGTAATAAGAGATTGTACTCCACAGCTGGTCCGCTCTTGAAGACCCCATTGCATAGCGCACACCTTGAATTGGGAGGTAAGATGGTGCCTTACGCAGGGTTTGAAATGCCTGTGCTCTACAAAAGTCAAACACATATTGATAGTCACAACTGGGTCAGGTCCAAGGTTGGATTATTTGATGTCAGTCACATGTTACAACACACATTTCTGGGACCGGAAGCTCAAAAGTTATTAGAAAAGATCACTCCAATTGATTTGGATGGGTTGGGAGAGTTTCAATCGAGTTTGTCAGTATTGTTAAACAAACAAGGTGGAGTTATTGATGATTGTATCATCACAAAACATGGCAAAGACCAATTCTATATGGTGACCAACGCCGGTTGTCGTGAAAAAGATTTGAGTTTCATAAAGAGCGAGTTATCTGCGTTCGATCTCCAACACAAGACTTTTGAAGGAACTCTTCTTGCGATCCAAGGACCAAAGGCTCAAGAGATCTTACAAAAGTACACCACTGAAGACTTATCAAAGATTTTCTTTGGACATTCCAAGTATATCAAATTGAGCACCAATTCAGCTCCTGTCCATTTGGCCAGATCAGGTTACACAGGAGAAGACGGATTTGAATTATCTATTCCATCTTCAAATGCACAAGAGAGCCAAGAGTCAATAAATTTCTTCATGAGTATGTTGAACGAATATCCTGATATTGTCAAACCAATTGGTCTTGCAGCAAGAGACTCGTTACGTCTTGAAGCCGGGATGTGTCTTTATGGCCATGAATTAACTGAGGAAATCTCTCCAGTTCAAGCTTCATTAACTTGGTTAATTCCAAAGTCACGTCGTGAACAAAACACTGGATTTAATGGTTCATCAACTATATTGTCACAAATCAAAGACAAATCATTGTTAACCAATCGTAGAATTGGTATAGTGTCCAAGGGACCATCTCCAAGAGATAACAACAAGATTTTCAATGAAGATGGTAGTGCCGAAGTAGGCTACATCACCTCAGGATCTCCTTCACCTACAAATGGCGGAAATGTTGCTCAAGCTTACATTGACAAGAAGGTAAAAATCGGAACTAATGTCAAGATCGAAATCAGAGGAAAATTGAGAGACGCAACTGTTGCAAAACTTCCATTTGTTGCTCCAAACTTCTATAAGGAATAGGTTTAAATGTACAAACTTATAGGAAAAGTGTAGTCGCTCAACAACGATAAACTAACAAAAATAAGTAATGAATAAAATTCTGCGGAATAATAAGAAATTAGGTTCATGAGCTGCAAAATAACAAACATTTTCCTAGACTGATTAAATGGTATATAATCATACTAATCTCCAGCCTGAAGATACTGGCTTTCTTATCACTTTCAATTATGCTCTTCCAAGATTTCTTCTCTTTTAAAACTGATCAGATTCGATATTTGTTCTTAGTACTCTCCGATATTTAGCAAATCTTCAATACAATATCTACGAAACTTAACAAAGTGTAATACAAAATAAAACAATTCTTGTTTATGTTGATGAGAGACAGTGCTGAAATTATTTAGCCCGTCGTTGACCAGCTAAGTGGTTTTAGCTAAGGGTTTACCTCAAATGCACTGCTTGTGTCTGGTTTCAGACACCAGATCTGTCAATATTTCAAAACATTTCTCGTCATCTTTTTCTTTTACAAATAATGAGTGCTCAGACACTAACCAGAAACGAACTTAGTTGTCACATGATCGTATACTCTTCATAATATCCATACACTAAGACCTTACTTACTTCAATAAACAATAGTTCCATTCTGTGCGCGTTTTTGCGCTCAGAATTGGTGCGTGAATCGCGATTATTGAATTTTGGTGGTGCTCCTAGACGACTGTTCTTCCGTCTATTGTCTTTATCGTACTGTCGCCGTCTATTACACGAGCATAGTTGGAATAGCAATACTAACTTCATCAGACCCATACTTCCATTTAATTCAGATAATTATAGCTACTACAAAGATTCAAGTATATATCTACTTCATATTGTAATAAGTTGAGAGCCTGTACTAAAATTTATTGTTCGTAGTTCTCATTTTTTGGGGTTGCTGGAGTTAATTGCGTACTAAATAATTCCGAAAAGTTACAAGCGCGATAGCAGCTTGACGCGCGAAACTATCCTAGTAGAGTAAAATGTGTATACAATTGCAACACAATATGGCCTGGGAGTGTCTACAGTTTCGTACTCTTAAGAATTTGCAGTAAAATCAATCACAACCTACCAACGAAGCAATATAGTGTCATACCAGAGGAATATGGAAGAGGTTATCGCTATAATATATGATGGGCCATCACCAGACAGATCAACTTATAATGTAAGAAGTACTAGCAAGATATTTATAATTCAACGCTAATTCTAATGGGTTTCAAAGATATCAATATTCATTATTCATTGGTGAAGTAAATTCATACAATTCTGAGATGTACTTGGTGATAACTCCACGTATTTCACGATTTTATTATTCGGGCTCGGTATTTTGCAGCCTTAGAACGCGAAAACTGTTACAAAATATTGAACAACGGTACGGTTCTTTTCAAATTCATTAAACTTCTAATGAGGAATAATATTTGGCGAGGTCTCGTCTCAGCATTAGAACAGTCAACTTCGACCAGTCATTTTTTCGACCAGTAATGTTTTCGACCATCTTCAATCACTCTCGTGGTACATAAACGCGAATTGTAGATAGTTCCATGACCCCAAGATTGATGAAAGAAACTCTACGAAGTAGCACAAGGGGACAATTTGATGAACCACAACTATCCAGTTATTAGACTCACACCCATCTAGTAGTCTGGTAACCAGACCTCTTTGATAGCGTTCGACTACATTGTTAGTTCGCGTCGCGGTATCCATGAAACGGTTTTTCCTTCGACCTCCTTGCAGATTCGCAGTCACGAAATTAATTCTCAAACTATATAAGGTGCCGCAAAGTACGAGTTTAAGGATAGAATAGTTTATAGTCAATAATGGGTAGCGAAAATTACATGACTGAAGCTAACAATATCGGCTCAACCCACAGATCTAACGTGTCAGGAATTGAACATGGTTCTGGACTCAGAAGTGGTGGTGATACAAAAAACAACACTGGATTGCGCAGCCAGAATGCTAATATTACCAATTCAAGTCCAACAAGAGGTTCGGGATATAAAACTAGTAGCGCCAGTCCCTTTGGAGAAAGAGCAAATAATATCAACACTCTTAATGTCAGCATAGATAGCCCTGGAAGATGGAACAAATTTAACACCAGTCCTAGAAGGAGAAATGATACTCATAGCGCAAGCGCCGCTAAAGTGGGCAGCCCATTTACCAAACCCACACTCTCCTTTACCATATTCGAGGACAAAGTCACTCCACACCGCGATGTCAACGCAATGCCTCCTACCAACAAATTGAACCATAACGATCAAGAAAATATTTTGCAGCCCAAGAAGACGACATTTAACGCTATTTCAAGAATGTCTTCGGAAGGAATTCGTAGACCCTTGGCAAACCTCAGCATGAGGGAATTCCCCGGTTATGTCGGTGGAGTCACTCTCACCGAGTTGTATCAACCTCCAAATTTTGAAAACGACTTCAAATCCGTTCATAAATTCCTGGGATTTCCCAATTATGTAAGTCCGGTGAAAAAAGATCGCTACTTAGTAGAGACTGATGCTGAAGGTGTCTTTGGCGGCTTTAAAAACGAAGCTTTCAACTTCAATGACACCTCCAACGACGTCTTTGACCTTCAAAACCCCCCAAGCACTCCAACCAAACGCCCGAAGAAGTCTTCTCTTACCACTCATATAATCAGAAAACATCGTCGGTCGTTATCCGTCGGAAAGAATGACTCAAAATTGAAGTTGATTAGAAAGAATAACTTTTCGATCTTAAGCTCGTGAGTCCCATCTAACCCGCAATTTATCATACCCCACCAGGATCTATGAATCCGCACCTTTACAATAGAATCAGACAGATCTGTGCCGATATACAACTATTCTCATTCGAATTAGTGATATCTCGTTCTATTCCTTAGCACCAGTGGTCTAGAGACTGCTACAAACCAAACCAAGCTACTTCCTTGCAACGAAGAAGTTCTTGCTATTGCATGACGCTATTATTATACCCTTTTTAATTCTTATCGTACACCAAGCGTGTTTAATACAATTTATTCCTTATAGTACAGTAAAATGTAATGGCAGAAGGTTTCGTACAAAAAAATTGATTAAGTCTCTGGTCTCGAGAAGCTCGCAGAAGTATCTCTACAATATATATTCAACAATGCTAGTAGCCATATGCTACTAGGTATATGTTCGTTCAATATGTATATAGATACACAAATGGCTCCTACAGTCAGGTCATCGTATCCCAAACTCGGGTTATTCCATCATATGCTGAAGTTATTTTACTAACCTCAAAACCACAATATATCGTCATTACTTGGTCTAAAGCCACGATTATCGTCCCTTAGTAGTCAATTATTTCTTACCCTTCTTCTTCTTTTTCTTCGACGAAGTACTGACACTAGGGGTCGAGCTCGTAACAGGCTCAACAGCACCTTGATGTCCTCCACCACTTCTCTTTTTGTCCTTTTTACTTGGCTTATAATAAGATCTCATCTTCATTGGCAACCATCTTTCCTCATCCAATTGTAAATCCTCCACTGGCTTCATAACCTTGCTTGCAGAGAATTTTGGAGTTCTCTTTCTCTTAACGATTTTTCCTGGCTTTGATTGAGGCTTGATAACAGGCTTAGTCGTTGTGTGTACTAATGTATCGATTGGTGTATTCAACAATTCTTCGATTGGATCGGAAGAGGTTAAAGACTCGACAGGTACAAGACCATCAGTAGTATGGTTTACCAATGCAGAGAGTAAAGTGTCGTGTTCGTTAGCTTGTAATAACTTATCGAATACGGTATTGGCAGCTTCCTTGTTACCGCTATTTAACCATTTGAAACCAATAATTTTGGCAAAGTTGTAGTAGTTTAAATCTTGTTGGAACACCGTTACTTCAGTCGCAGTAAGTTTGTCTGTGATTTTGTGAAGCAACGACTCTAATTGGTTTACAAGATGTTGCTTCTCGTAAACTTTAATTAATGTACCAAATACTGCTGGAGATAACTTTTCTTCGTTGGTAAGTGCTTGTTCACACATCTTTTCCAAAATTATCATTGACTGAGAAAAGTTTTTGGATCTATCGTTCAAAAACACCAACAATAAAGCTCCTACTTTGTTAAGGTTGGTGCTAAAGTGTTTGAAAACCTTTCTTGCCAATTGTTTACACTCCAATTCATCATTTAGCTGCTTATATGTAATGTCCAACTTCAATAAGATTCTGTAGGCTTCAAGAAGCTTGTCGTTTGGAAAATCCTCCAGGAACCTCAAGTCAGAGTATCCTCTAGTAGTTTTTGAACTGAGAGAGCCCGTTGCATACCTTAACATGACACTATTCTTGAAAATAACTTCAAACTGTAATTTTGTAAGTTTCTGACTAAGGATTTGCAAGTTGTGTTGGTAGTCTAAATCACGTTCCATCAAGTTGTAATTTACTGATTCTTTGTCTAATGAGTAGAGATTGTTCTTGATGATTAATTTCAACATGGCATCATCAACCGTTATGTCTTGTTTACGTAAGAGATCCAAACTCTTTGCGTGATCACCTTGCAAGTCATAGATGTAAGCTAAAGTCAATCTTATGGGTAACAATTCAGTTTCCAAATCAGCTTCAGAGAAGCCACTATTTAAACACACTGCTTCGGCTTGGTGAAGTAATTTTTCAGCATCATTGATTTGTTTTTTAGATAATTGAATCAATGCCTCGTTGAAAAGTAAGTCATAGTTCTCATGGTCAACGTCGAATTTGGATGCTATGTTTTTATGATGTTGGAAGTTTAATTGGGAGATGATAGCACGTTCATTGATGACAAGATCGGTTTTGTTATCATACTTATTGTTTTCAATCAAATCATAGTATAAGTTGAGGGAGTTTGAGTATTCACCCAATTTATAGAAGTTTTGAGCGAGAATATGCTTCAACCCAATCTTTACACCAGAAGAGAGACGATTCAGGTTCGAAATACTATCTGAAAGAAGATCCAAATGTGCAGAGTGGGAGAGAGTTTTCAAGTCGTGAGCTTTCACTTGACCGACCTTTTCAACCAACTTCAACAATTCTCTTCCTTTCCCAACTTTGTAATAAATGTAACTGATTTCCAAAACCAATTCGTTGATTATGTCCTCATCATCCTTAGGAATCTTAGTTACGATTTCTAATGCCTTTTCGTATCTATCCAAGTAGATTAGAGCTACTAAACAGTTTTTGAATGCTCTGACGTCGTTGAAATTTTTCACCTTAGTTAAGTAGTCGTAAGAGATGGAAAAGACCTTTTCATGGTCAGTCGATTCACCATTTGGCGTTACGTTCAATTTTTTGAATGCATCGGCAATGGAACTCATTATGCCGTTGGTTTAACTGGGGTTGGTTGGCTACCAAAGTTTTTAGTTTTTTCGAAAGTTGTTGATTGAGGGTCGTGCGAGGGTTAAGTATGATTACCACTAAGTATGGATGCTTGGTCAAAGTGGAGGTCCTGATAACCCTTGAAGAAGTCTAGCCAACTCTAAATAGATTAAGGACTGTAGTTATTTCAAAAGATTTAGAACACTTTAAATGGGCCTAACGATAACGTTCCTACAAGATGTTGAAACATATAACTTGCCAATCAAAAGGATTATATATTATTGTATGAATTTTGGGATGACAAGGAAGATAGCTGTATTCTCGTCAGATATATAATGGGTCTGACTTCCTCTGGAAACTTCTCATATATTCAAAATCAGTACTAACATTCTAAATATACCTCAGGTTTTACAATACCGTTGCGAAATAACAATTATAGTCTAATAGATTAGCCGAAATTACAAGAAAACCATAGTTATATATGGGTAGCCAATAACTCTTCTCATTTAACATCTCCGCTCTGTTTCCATAGCTTGTACCATGTGTTTCTTCGACTCCGTTGATTAGTAGGAACATAATTGTCGTGCACTCACCACATCACTCCCAAACTTGAAAATTAAACTAACCTCCTTCTAATCTCCAACATACCCAAATAACGATGTATAGAACAGCAGTTAATATGCACAGACCCATAAGCGGGGCTAGTCTTCGTTGCTTCACCACGACTCCTCGTGCCCACCTTCAAAGCAATACTACGATTTTAAACAAATTCAAAAACGACGATATCGAAGCTCCACTGGATCTCGCCAAGGAGTCGACCCTTCCACACATCGAGCAAAACTTGCTTAAAAACGATCCTCGTCAAGCTAAGATGAAGCGTCCACTTTTATCGGACCATAAGATCGAAAACGATCCCAACTACAGAATGTCTCTGTGGAAACAAAACATAGGTCAGATGATTATCAGAACATTCCTGATGGATATGGATAAATCAAGAGCAGGACCGATTGCAGGATCTCTTTACTACGGAGAATGTAAGAAGCAGGCACTCTACTACCCGAACGAAGAGTTATCAGATACCGCAAAGTACTATTACTCAACCTTAAACCTTCCTCGTTCCTTCTCGCAGTGGTTTCAAATCACCACACTTCATTACTGGATTCTCTCTGTCAGATTCAGAGCAATGCCATTAAAATATGGTAAGAATTATCAACAGAAACTTGTTGATCGTTATTTCAGTGACATGGAGTTGAGAATGTCTCAGGAGTTGGGAATTAATTCGAATAGAATCATCGAAGGATATTTAAAGGACTATCACACCCAAATGTTAGGTTCAGTCTTGAGTTACGATGAAGCTTTAGTTTCTGATGATATTACTCTTGCTGGTGCATTATGGAGAAACGTGTTTAATGGTGATCCAAATGTGGACATGAGACATATCGAGTCTTTGGTGGGATATGTAAGATCTCAATTGTATGTTTTGAGTAAAATGAGTGACAGAGAGGTTGGGTTCGGGAAGTTCAGGTTCGTCCCACCAAATCAAGTTGTCAGACCTTTGACAGCGGCCCAATTGAAGGAGTTGAGGGATAAGGCAAAGGAAGAGTTTGAAAAGCATGATTTGCCATCACAAAGAAGTGTTTTATCTTTGGATGAGTAGATACTTGGCGAGCTCCTGATTAGTCATCTACAACAGTTATACAAAGTACCATATATTCTGATTGATCAAGATAGTTGGTCTCTAAGCCTTGGAATAGCAAGTAGACGAAAGGGTATACTTTTCTTTCACATTGATCCATTCCCACCACTGCCGATCGAGCGGTGTATAAGCAAATATCTGTTGACTATATAGTGCCAAACATGAACCTGCCGAACTCATCACATAGGATCCGAAATTCCTAAAACACTATGCCACCACACATTATCCAGATAGTTTAGCATATGTATATAGTTAATGTTTGACACTATTACAGAATGATACGTAGTACGAGTAAATATTTGTAATAAAATATGCAATAAGAAATAAATAACTTTAACTAGTTAGGTGTAGATGCAGAGAATGACGACTCACTAATGAGGTTAGATGATAGAACAGAAAGAAACAGCTACTAAAATACCAACCATAATGATGTAGTAAATGAGTATGATGCTTTCGTATAGCCAGATAACGTAAAACAAACCATTGGCGTTGAGGAATTGTTGGTGGAGGTTGCGAAATCTGTAGCCAATAAAATGATGGCTGCGAAGAATCACAAATTGACATCACCAAATAACTTTTCTATGGAAGCTTGATATTTTTAGGCCAGGGCTTTATCTTTACAATTTTCCGCCTAAATTATTCGCTTCCTGTCTCCAGTCGGCACCTTTGTTACCTCTAATCATGACATTCATCATGGCGAAATCCTTACCCTCTTGAGCACCGTCAAAGTTCTCTCCCAACATTATATCCTCGTAAAAATAGAAATCAAATCTGTTATAAATTGGAATATTGGACGGAGACGAACTTTCCAAGTAACAAATACTATTTTCAGTAACATCGACATACTTGTCAAATACATAGCTGAACATTTTACGGACATTACCCTTCCCTTGGGCACTAGGTAATGATCCAAGATATACAAGGGTAAAAAGATTCTTATGCTTGAATCTGGAGTCGTTGCTGAGGATTCTTACACATGAGTCGTGAAGTAAGGGCAACATTCCGTAGAAAACCTTTTCTCTTCCTTCTTTACCAAGAATTGCCCATACTTTGTCATAACCGGATTCCATAAGGTGGGCAAATGATTCCAAACCCATATCTATAGAGTCTGGATGAGACCAGACGGCAACAGTCTCAAAACCAGAGGGGGTCTCGTTAATTCCAAAACAGTAGCCCTTGGTCATATGTTGGTTGAGATATGCTTCATAGAGCGCGAGTTCCACTCTATCACGTTCCTCTTGAGATTTAATATGAACCACTAACAACTCAGCTAACGCATCGTTCTTGAATGATGCTAAAAGCGTGGGGGCTGCCTTTTTGGTGTCGGCATGGTTTAATCTTCTAATGTTTCCATACTTAGAAACGTTGGTATTTATTGATGTACTCATAATGTACAGTATATGGTTTCAGGATGTAGTCAATGTTGCGTACATTGGAGGATCTCCAACTATATTTATATGACGCTTGTTTCATCTCCACAATCTGTAAACAGCCATCGCGAAAGTGATGCGCATCACTCCTTCCGAATTTGGTACTTTACCGAATAAATCAAGTAAAAAAAGCGCATTGTCCTACACTTCGTTAGTATTATGCGCGAGTCTCACTAGTTGGGTGGTAGAAGCGTCTTTACAAGCATAACTTCTAGTTGCGTGACACAGCGGTTGTCCTGCACCACGGGATGTTTTTCAGTTTGGAATTGGTTTCTTTCAACCGCTAATAATATGGCCCTTCCTTTCAACTACTTGGTTTTCTTCTCCGCTAACTCTCAGCTAACACTCAGCTAACACTCAGCTAACACTCAGCTAACACTCAGCTAATCATTTCAAAATACTACTCTCTATTAAGTCTTCTCCATCAAATCCTCTCAATTTGATCATAGCTCTAGATCGTGTTGTAATGACGTAGTTGTTCCATTTAGTATCTATGTAGTTTTATTGATGTTCGTGACCTGCATATAAAATGTAAATATGGATTATCAAAAATGTTAGAGATGATCTCTAAACATCAAATACACCAACTCCAAACAGTCAGTAGCGACATATACAAAAATTAGCAGCAGTCTTTATTACAAATCTTTGGTATCAAATCTTTTTTGACAAATTTGAAAAAAACTCGAGTCCTTATTGCTCTAATACCATCTTCCATCAGAGAATCTCGCGAAGTATACATTTCTAAAGGATTATAGTAGAGAATTCTAACAGAAGATTCTAACAGACACGCACTAAACATGTTCAGCTCATTATTGCCTCGACCCAAACATTCCGATTATAGACCATCAATATTTCTAGCTCAAGAGACAAATGGACAAAAGCAGACTCAAGCTCTAAGAACACTAGTGGCGCCGGGTCTAGACCAGGAAACCGTGATTTCAAACCCATCGGACCTGGCAGGAACGATCTCAAAATTGCATTTAAACCCTGATGGCACACTCAATTATAATCTCACAATTGCTTCTGCTGCAAATGGAGGCTCGCGCAAAGTTCAGGCCTCCTACGAAGACACAATCCCATTAAAAAAACGATTCCCCAACCTCAAACACCATTTCCCAAGATATAACCTCAAGACTTGCCCTGATGACTCGTTAAAGACCTGCGTGCGGGAAACGAAAGACGTCATCAATGGCTTGATAAACGCAAAGCTTCATGGCACTACGGAAACCAATGTGAATGACTCTCAAATTGTGAACTACCAATCTAGTAGCGTGCTAAACGATAACGAAGATCGAGGAAGGGTCATACTGATCCGTAGTTACGAAGAAGATCCGATGTTGCCTCCAAAATTCAAGCTCCGTAAGAATCGTCACAAGGATCCATCACCACCTCCTCCAATACTAAAGAATACCACTGCTAACGATAAGAAACTTACAAAGGAAGAACGTGCGGCATGGAATATCCCATCTGCCATCTCAAATTGGAAGAATAACCAGGGGTTCACCATTGCTCTCGATAAGAGAATGATGGCTGCGAATGGAGGGTCCGAATTGCAAGGTCCTGAGGTGAATATAGAGAAGTTTGGAGATTTGTCTTCAGCATTAGAGACAGCAGAACGTGATGCACGCGATGAGTTGAAAATCCGTAACGAGAAGCTTAAAGAATTGGCCATTAAAGAGAAGCAAGAACAACAGTTGAAGTTGAGGGAATTGGCTGAGCTTACGAGGGCCGAGAGAGCCCAACAGGGTAAAAGACAGTACGGTTATGATAACGACAACCATAAAAGGAGAAAGTACCCATAGTGCACTCAGTAGAGTAGCATGGTGCTAATTTAGACCACTTCATCAAATTTCATACCTAGCATTACCGAATACAGTTCACATTACTTTACGAATTATTCTAATTTATCAATACTTACTTTATAATACAAATACTCCATAGTGTCTTGATAGCAAAGAGACTAGTAAAGGAATATATAACCAATTGGAAGAAGTTTCTGATTCCACGATAAAGTTGATGCAGGGCCACTTCAGATCTCACGATCATTATTTATTTGATTTTCTTCCACCCTTCGCTTTCGGCTTATCACCTCCATCGTACAAGGACCTATCAAACTTATCCAAAGCTTTCGAATTCACCCACTCCCAAACTCTTTGTAGGTCGCGCTCTTTCCTCTTCTCCTTCAATTTGAGTTCTTGTTCGTCTTGCATCTTCTTGATATCTTCAATATCACCCAACTCAAGAGTTTCAGCCACGGTTTCAAATTTTTGACGTTTGCGAGAAGCTGCCCTCTTTCTTAAACTCCTCTTTGAACCGACAGATGAATTTTCTTCGGAATCCGATTCAGCATTCAATTCTTCTAAGCGAACTTGCAACTTTGCTAAATCTTTTTGAATTTCAACTTCATCATCTGGCATTTTATCCTTGAATAAAGCTTTACGTCTTGCTTTCATGCTTGAGGAAATCAAATCCATGATGTTTATGAGCTCCTTTCGTAATTGAGACTCACGTTTACCCCAAGGATTCAACCAACCTACCAACTTTACCAAATCTTCAGGTTCATCATAGAATCTCCAGTGTTCTCCGTTAACCAAGGGACCCGGATATTCTTCAATGACCTTCCTTTGAAATGGGCTTAACAGTTGAATAAGTGCTGAAGTTTGCAAGGCTCCAAATGAATCCACGACCAACTCTTCTCTATTGTCGGCACATACGCGGTATATTGCATTGCTTTTGAAGTTGATACCAAACATTTCTGTGCACGCCTTGGTGAAAGGTTTTGGAAGGGACGAAAAGTCCATTTCGTGAATAGTGTTTTGAGCTGGGACCCCACTAACTTCAGTTTGAGGTAATAATGGAGCAATTAAATCGGGCTGAAAGCCATTCTCTTGCTTTATAGTACCATTTTCTGTAACAATGGAATTTTGAGTTAACACCTCCCTTTCCAATTCACTAGATGTTTCTTCTTGTTTTGCGAGTTCTATCTTTTCTAGCTCTTGAAGTACCTGGTACTCATATTCATGATAGATTTCATCAAATTTATTACTCTCTTGCAGAGAGTTTCTGAAATAAATGCTCAAATCATCCTTACAGGGACCTTGAACCCATAAACGACCCATCAAATAGGTTTCTTCTAGGACATCATCGTCACCGTCAGAATCTTGGTCTTTATCTTGATCTTTATCTTCATCCTTCTTTTCCATTTCCTTGTCTTTATTCTTCCCCTTATCTTGTTCCTTATCTTCGTCTTCATCCTCATCATCATTCGAACCTCCAAAGAAAGTTGGCAACCCATTATTTTCAAACCACCAATACCTATTAAACAAACGGTCCTTACCTAGCAACTTTACTCTTTGACAATCTATTTCCATTAATTCTCTCTCGATTTCACGTTTCTCCTTTTTAAGCTGGACTATTTTAGTCAACGCTTCATATTTAGTATTCCAGGTTGCCTTGAAGTCTTTGTTAATTTCTGCAAGAACCTTTTCTTGCTTTGTCATTTCAAACGCTTTGAAATTTAATCTTGGTCTTCTAATAATATTCGGAGCATTTTCATCCTTTACAATTCCAGATTCCTTTTCGGAATGTGCAGTTAAAGCTTCGTGAATTTGATAGTTGCAACGTTGAGCAAGCTCGAGACTGACCTTATAATCTTTAATATTATCCAACCTGTTCCTTCTGAGTTTCGTCGACTTTTCCAAACATTCATCAATGTAGGTTCTGACTATGTTACCGCTTGCTAACAAATCCACAAGAATATTCAACGTCTGGAACTTCAAGTCAATATCCATCTCTGAATAAAATTGGTTCAAAACAGTAGAGGGAGTTGGGGTTATGGATTTTGGTGCAAGCACTCGATAAACTCTTTCGATAACAGGTCTATAAGCTGGAACATAATCCACAAGAGATAAAACTCCAAGTAAAATACATTGCCAGTTTCCATCTTTGAAATTTCTTTTACGAAGACGTTCATGCCACGGGGTACCTCTATGGTTCATGACAACAAAGGCATTGTGGTTCAAGCTTTCGTTTTCTTCATCGAGTTCGTCTTCACCATCAGACTCATCATCAGCTTCTCCATCAACATCCTCAACATCTTCAACAACTTCAACATCTTCAACAACTTCAACATCTTCAACAACTTCAACATCTTCATTTGGAGTGCCTTCAACATTTCCTTCTTTAATTTTCAACTTTGGTTGGTCTTCAGTACTAGATTCGTTTGAGTCATCATCGTCACTTTTTAAGATCTTCTCGTCTTGATCGCTATCTGAGCCTGTATTTTCATTTGAGTCTTCGCCATGGTATTTCGTGACTGGATTTATAAAAGACTCACTAGGTGGTAAGTTAATTAACAAACCAAATATCTCTTCATCTTCTTTTGCTTCTCGTTGTTGTTGGGCTGATGGAAGAGTATTACTCACTATAGCACTTAAAGTTGCACACCACAACTCATCCAAGAGTTCACATCTTCCCAAGTCATTGAATTGATCTAAGTTCCATCCCATTGCATAAACAAAGTCATCAAAAGTGAATGTATCTAGATTCAAAACTTTATGATATATGTTGATAAAAATCCAACTTTGAAGTGCATCTTGAATTGATGTGAGTTTATCCAGACTAAGTCTTTTAATATCAGATAGTTTTTCAACCCTTTCAGCAGCTATTCTGTTGACTTTGGTGGCAGTATCCTCCTCGTCATCTGTTTCTGAATCGTTAGGATGTTCTGTTGCCTCCTTTAATTCAGAGATAAGGTGTTTATTCCAATTCTTCGAGTTTTCGGGTAAAGTGATCAATTTTGGTTGAGGTTTTGAGTTTTGAATATCAAACTTAATATCTAAATCTTCGGTGATATTTTTCTTATTTGGCTGAAGAGCATTTATATTATTGGCGTTGACAATTGAAGGGGAATATCCGTCATTAATAATTCCGTCTTCATCGATACCTAATTCGTTTTTAACGGTCTCTGGTAAATAATGTGAAGGAAATTTAAGGATACGTTCCTGGGTAGCAGCTTCCGAATTCTTTGTAGTTGACTTTTTGATACCATTTTCAGTCTCGATTTTGGCTTTTTTTACTGGCTTAGGAGTTTTAGAAGGAGTCGTCTGCTTTTTACGTTTTGTAAGCAACGGTTTTGAAGCTATAATAGGAATCATTTGAGAAGTTGAGTTTGCTTTGTGTTGATCTTCAAATAATGTTTCACCCGTAGGGGTAGAGTCGGCATAATGTTTTAAATCATCAGGGTACTCTTGAGAGATTCGATATTTCTTCGCATACTTATCTTTCACTACCCAAGGAGCACCAACTTTATGGGAACGAGACATAGTTAACTTTATGAATGTCTTTATAAGCCATTTAGTGAAGTGGTTGCGATCACGAGAGATTTTGTCATTTGAAACTATTGTCTGTTGCATATCATTTAATCTGACAACCAAATATTTTGTTTGCTCAGATTGGCCATACTGGACCTTCTCGCGAATGGTTCCTCTCTGCTTGGCGATATGGGAGTCTAAATCCTCATCAACTTGTACTGGGGAACCTGAAGTCCCTTGCACACGTCCACTATCCCCGGTAAGAACTGTTTTTATGAAAATAGTCTCTCCGGGGAAGTAGTCATGCTTGAAAACCAGGTAAACCTTATCCACAAGTTGATCAAGTCGAGTGATTCGATTAAACTGTAGGAATCGAAGAATGTGTTCGCGGAGTGCTTCTGGGAAATTCCTCTCCACTCCTTTAATCTCCCTCCCTTCACTTTCTAATGCTTCAAAAAATGAAAGACATGAATTGCCTGTAATTTCACATACAAATTTGCGCTTTCCGTAATAATCCATACGTGCAAGATAGTCTTCGTAGTTTAAAAACCATTCCTTTGTTGATGGAATGACATATACTCTGGTTGTTAAATCATGCGGTACCTCGGGAGGTTGGACAAATGTGACTTGTTTTCGTTTATACAACACCATTATAGATAAACTTGCTATTTTAGACAAGTGTCCAGTTTGATAGTAGTGTCAACTTTTCACTTAAAGGGCTATTTCAGCAATAAAATTGTATAACCTAGATTTAAATCTGTTGGCTTTAACGGGCTTCTGTTGGTGCTTAAGCGACTTATTTCGTGGATCAGAGTATTAGAGTGAAATTTACTACTTCGATTAGTGTGTTGACTCCTAGAAGTAGATCTCTATCGTATACTTAATCAACTTACTAAGATTCCGATGACGTATTCTGCAGTAGCAATTCCACTATCACACTACACAGAAAAAGTGGCCGCCACGATAAGTTGTTTGAATTGGATTTTGCAGATTTATTTGTTTTGTATTATGTACAGGAAATCAAATCACGCTTTATATACAGAACCCGTTCCAGATTTTAATTACGTAGATGAGTAAATGTTCAATACTAACAGTTGTCAGGCAAAAGATAGGCTAACATAGTTCAGCTAAATGGTCGAAGAAACTATAGTCTTCTTTTGTTTAGAGTTTTGTATGGAGAGTATATTTGAAAAAGTAGCAGGATATACGACTTCTGAGATCTATGATAACGGCCCATACACTCTTTTATACGACGTGTTTTAAATTTATTGTATAGCGCCAGGATAATAGCAGTTTCCAGTTTCATCAATTCGAGAAATAGTGATTTTACTATAATATTCCACTTACTACATTTTTGAGTATCAGATAGTTTCATTTGGCTGCAAAAAACGCATCTAGAGACGCATGAGTAGTCACATATGAGGGTTCTCGGTTGTGAATGCGTTTCAGTGAAGCTCTACTAAGGTTGCTAGTCATATATTAAATGAAACTAGCACTCTACTAATTTGATTCCTGAACCAGGCACCGTAATATAACTTCCATTGACTTGGTACTAGCCTATACTTCAAGCTTCGTCCATATAATCAAGTTGAAGGTATACACAACACCCGTCACTTCAACAACTACAAATTAGATTTTAAATGGTACTGTTCGGGATTCATAAATCACGGGCTATTAGAATATGTCCTTTACTGACAACCTTCTAAATTTACAGGGGACAATCGATGTAGTTCAAATAGGTCCTCGTTAAAATTCGAAGTCTAACTAAAATTCATTTTATCATTAATGTGCTAAGCTCAGATTATCATTCCTTAGATCTAGTGTCTAATGGTTTTTAATAGTCGTAACTTTCGTACGATTTTAACTTTTCGCAATAAAATCAAACGGATATTGGTGTTATAACCAATCATAAATCAAGCGGAAATTGGAATAAATCAGTTGGTAAATTCTGAAATAATGGGGGGGGGATTGTGAAGAATACCTGCATCTGTCATATAAAAGTGAATTATTGTAAATTTGGGTATTCATTTGATACTTTTGAGTTCCCGAGTATAATAAAGTGAGTTCTGCAGCATAGCTTCAGTCTGACACCGATTTGAATATCACCACGACAATTTTCACTCGGCTTGCTTAAAATATACCATATTTTTGACATTTCGCAAATACCCACACAAACAACCTATTAACTCTAACTGGAGTAATCTTTTCCTCATCAACCCAAGAATCAAATACTTTTTCTTCGGCAGTAACTCTCCTATTTCCAGAAAGAGATGTAAATGACTTATAAAGCATATACAGAATTCTTTGCTTAAATGACAATTTGATATCCAACTCACCTTCCTCATTGTATTCACCGCCAGTAGTGAACGTCCTTAATGCAGTCAACTCATTAAAGTCATCTTCCATTAAATCGAGTTCCTTCTTCCTGGCAACCATGCGATCGGGATAATCAGAAATAATTCCATATTCCCTCAAGTTCGCCAACTTCCCAACTCTGACTAAGTAATCAAACTGTGAATTGAGATTTATTGTCCAAGAGTACAATTTCAAATCTTGAATCCGTAACAACGGAATGAACTTGGTAAGGAATCCAGTGGACCATGTTGAAATGTAAAGAAGGGATATTCCCGTTACCTTCAATCTGAAGATGCCATCCTTTAATGAGTCGATATAGAAGTTGTAATTGATGTAGTGAATACTGTCAGTCCAGGCGACACTAATATGGAAAATGTCGAACTGGGTGTAACCCCAAGGACTTCTCTTACCATTGAAGTATTTTCTAAAGAAAGGGTCCTGGTTTATGTATTTAATGACCCCCAAATCCCAGATTCCCAATTGAATCCTATGGAACCACCATCCAATATCATTTTTAACGGCCAACAAGTCTAGTATAAGGAATTTCATCAACTTTGTCTGGTTCAATCTCTTGATATCGAGTTGTAATTTATGGACGTTACTTCCAGCTTCTTCCACGTACCCCACAAACCATCTCAAAACATCTTGAAATGTCATAAGACGTTCATGAGATTCTATAGTCTCAAGATACTCCAAAACTCCGTGGTAGTTAGTGTGTAGAATATTATAATCGGATTCATTGCCTTGGTTATCGCAAAAGATTCTCTTTGTAGAGACATCATGGGATATCACTAAAACTTCATCTTTTGCAAGCCAGAGATCGGTTTCAATGACTGTGGCACCAGCTTCAAAACATTTGGCGAATCCTCGGATGGTGTTTTCAGTATAACGACCTTTGAAGCCTCTATGCCCTGTTATGACGGGTGATGTATAAGTATCTAATGACATCTAGAGTATGACCTTGTGGAAATATCAGGAAGACAAAGGTAATATAAGTAGCACCCAACAAGTTTAGAAAGACTTGGTGATCGTAGTAGACTTTTGTCAGCACGTTTTAGTGTGTTCTAGGCTAGGATGAAATTCTAGACTATATGATGTTCAGGACTAGTTACAGTGACCTGAGCTTTTTTTCAATTTGAAATAACCGAGTTCTTAGTAGTTTGGTACTAATAGAATAGTCCGACGTCGAAAGGTTACTATTTTAACGAATAACTTTCATAGAGTAAGTGATTTATATTTATATTAAGGCTATGGTTCCGGAACAACCACAACGTGTTGAAGTTCGCAAAGGGTCCACAACCGTTTTAAAAAAGGAAAAAAAGAGTGAATACATGCCGAAGCAGCCGCTATCGATGTATCATGTATCCACAGTTCGTCCATACCTCGCTACATTACTGTCATGCCAGTTTTGTCGGTCCCGCCGCCGCCTCTGTAGTCATGTTGGTGCGATGCGCAATGACTACTCATCTCCCCACATAAAACTTTTAAAAATTTGACACAAATTTCCTAACCGAAAAAATGACTAAATTAGGAATTATTCGTGTATTTCGCCACACTATTGATCCAGAGAACGTTTACAAGAGTTAGACGGACGATAGAATAAACTGATTCAACGTCTCTAAGAAGTTCGTAACATTCATCTCCCATGGAAGTTCACTGATTAAATGATTTAATCTCAAACTATTACACTATTTTGAACCGATTTCTTGAGGTGCAGAAACGAATCATTCGTCAGGTGCAAATTTCATCATCTGCAAATTCCAGTATAGAATTGACCAACATAAACACCAGGAGTCAAAGCTACCCAAAACCATTATTCCTATTGTCTATCCAGCCATCAAATTCCGAGGAATTTCTATGAAAACTCGAGTTAGTCAAACAATTGTTATTGACCTTCAAAGATAATCTTAAATCCAACGTCTTACAAAAATAATGCAAATGTCTAGGAAGTTATACCATATATAAGTAGCCTACAGTCTTAGTCCTTTCTAAAGCTTTGTAGTTCCATAATTCTGATCTACAATCAACTTAATCAACAGGAAAGCTATTGACTCTGGCATGGGAAGAAGGATGTTCTCGGGATTAAACTCTTCTAGATCCACAACTTCATTTTGATACACCATTTTCCTCACAAAGTCAATATCAAACCAGCGTGCATCAGCAAGTTCTTTATCATGGCCCAAATGAATAATCTCGTTGGTGCCATTAAACTCCACGACCCCCAAACATCCAATCATAAGGTTTCCAGGGAATGGCCATGGTTGAGTCATCACAATGTTGACCTTTGAAGCAACTACTCCAGTTTCCTCCCAGATTTCACGTCTGGTGGCTACTTCAACAGTTTCTGAAGGTTCCATAAATCCTGCAGTACACGAATACATTTTTATACTCCCGAAACGCTTGGAAAGCGATAACAAAACTTTGGTCCTCTCAACATTTGTAATTGCAGTAATAATTACAGCATCAGTACGTGGGAAAGTTACATTGCTTACTCCACCACTCTTGACCGGACACTCGTATTTATCTTCGGTTTTCTTTTCGTTTGTGCAAGTCAACTTTCCTCCAGCATGAATTGGAATCACTTTCGTCCCACATCCAGGACAAAACTTATTTCTAGACAACCAATCCAACATCATTTTACCATGTGAAAAGATGGCTGCTTCACGGTGAGTGAATGCCAAAGTATGTTTTCTTGAATGGGTAAAGAAGATTTCGTTCTCTCCTGCAGTTTTATCTCCGTTGACAATTCCATTGTAAAAGTTCAACATAGTTTCAGTCAACTCTTTTGAGTTTGTAACATCCACCGCAAAGTATGGGATTCCCTGGTATCTTCCTTGGTAATCTAAATACTTTTCATCGCCGTCTTCAACTTTCAATGCCTTGAGATCCAATCCCACACTAGCATCTTCTAACCCTAAGAAGAGAAATGTAGGATTGGAACCATCACGTAGTTCTGGTGAATGATTCTTATTAAATTCACTCCAGTTGCCAACAGCTTTCTTCCATGCCTCTACTCCCCAAGCTCCTGTCTCACACCCTTGAAGTTGGCCATCGCCATTACTAATCAAGACCAATTTCTCATCTATATGCTTGTTTACCAACGGATTAGTATTAGAATAAAAGACAAATCTCGTAGATGGATGAGTTACTGCTTGACTCACAAACTCGATGTCTTCCCGAAGAAAAGATACTCTGTTAAGTACTTCCGTTCCAAAGAACATATCATTTTGTTGACTTTCAATACTAGTAGCAACCTCGTGAGACATTCTATAATTCTGTAACTTTCTTATATATTGATCTTGCAGAGATGAATTAGCTTTCTGTATACTTCTGTAATTCTCTAACTTATCTTCAGATCTTATTGGTGACGAATGAAAGTTCCTGATTGCCCTTGGAATTCGCCTGAAAATCGAATTCATTGACCGTTAAATGGCATATTTCTCCAATTCCCGGATTAATCGCACGCGCAAATACCTGCCGAGCGAAGTATACCGAAGATTACTCATCAAATCCAGCCACAGACCCCTCACAACTGTAGGTATTAGGAAGATTATATGTAAACGTTTATAAGAGGAAGAAGATCTATAAAGAAAGCGATGATAAAATGTTGTTTCTTATATTCGATTTGCACCCATTAATTAAACTACTTTCTCGCAGACACATATTCCATAACCGATAAGAATATTCCACTATTCTTGGATCTGCACGCGGAAAACGGCTATTTCTGCCTAAGCAGTTCAAATGTCTACGTAGACTACCCTTAAAATTTAATATCGAGGTTATTAACAGCTGTACCCATGGATCCTCAGTCCGTCTATATTGGTTGGGTTATATGTACAAATACTTATTTACAAGTTAATGCTAAGATGCTGGTTTGTTAGTAATGGTTCTGGGAAATGTGCTGATATAAGAAGTATCTCTACTTCTTATCGTTTCAGTGAAAAATTGTCTCTAATCAGATAAGTAAGATGTTCTCCTCAATTAATTTAGGAAGTCTAACGTCTGTTCTTTTTGTATCATCATTTAGAGTGGGAAAAAAACATACCTTGAAGATTTTGTTTCAGAGAAACTATATCTGAATGATTCTGCTAATTAGTAGAATTAAATTGTTTTCGTAGAGGTTGTGTGTGGTATCAGTGATTCAATGACTAGGTCTTTTATAGGAAAGTAATCTTGTAATCCTCGAGTAATTTGTCTAACCCAAGATTACACCTCTTTTAATGGCGTTTGGTAATCCCTTAATCCATGACTTACGGGTCTTCTTATCAACTAAGACGAAAACCCGCCCACTTTGACGCATTCTTCCTGTACGACCGATCCGGTGCACAAGATCAACTGACAGTCGAGGTAAGTCCATCAAAATGACATTTTTGATTCCGAGAAAGTTTAATCCCCTCGCTAACAAGTCGGTTGTTACCAAGACTTTGATTTTACTTCCGTCTGGATCATGTTCCAAAAGTTCGGCTGGTTTTAAGAATGGTTCGATTTTAACAATCCTATCCTCTGCAGTATCTGCTCCAGTAATTCCGACAATATCATCGACACGATGAGAATACTTTGTCACCAAGGAGTTTACTAATGGCATCACTTCTTTTTTCTCATTCACAAATATTAAGACTCTCTTAACAAAACCCTGCTCTGTTCCATCTTTAGAAATGGCGTACAAGGCTTGTGCGAGACATCTCATTTTCGAGCCATTATATGGAGAAACTTCAGCATCAATAATTCTTACATGAATTTGCTTTGGAATTTTATGCAAAGCAGGAGTGACGATATCGATAACTGATTGAGAATCTGGAAAAATTTGTGACAAAGTCTTCTTGAACTCTTTAGGAATGGTAGCTGAACATAATATAAGATCCTTCACCTTTGAAAGACGTCTAATTATAAGCATGGTATCGTTGAGCCATGAATGATCCATCAAAGTATCAGCCTCATCCAAAACACAGTATTCGGTGAAGTTAAAAAATCTAAATGGACGGTTGAAGTTAGTCAATTTTGAAAGTCCATTGATTTTACCTGGGGTCGTGATCAACACGTCCACACGGCCCTTATTATTTGCAGCGTCAAAAAGTTTAGTATGAGGATCGCCAGCGCCCCATTTTAAAACATGTAAGTTTAATGACAGTTTCTGTTCTGGTAGTTCAAGAAAAGATTTGAACTGCGAGTGAACCTTGAGGGCTTCCAAGTCATACACTGATTTGTTGGCATTTTGGAGTGTAGTGTACACTTGTTCAACTAATTCGTGTGTTGGTAATAAGACGACAGCTCTCACTATTGGTGCCTCCTTGGCTTTTTCATACTTTTCAGGCGACTCCTTAAATAAGCTGAAGTCATCTTCCTTCAACTTACTCAATAAAGGTGCCAAGTATGCCCAAGTCTTTCCCGAACCTGTTTCAGCAGCAATTGTAAAAACTTTGAGTTTTGAAAGCTCATTATTCCTCATCAAATCAGCAACAATAGCATCGGAATCAGCACCACTATCATTACCAGCAGTTTTGTTACGAGGTTGATTGATTTTACGAATCGCAGCAACTTGTACAGGACTGGGTTTAATTGTAACCTCGTCCATACTCTTGACATATGTACTCTTCAAGTTGTATACAGATTTGATTTCTGCTACCATCGCTGCACGCACAGTCGGAAAGATTCGTAACGCATCAAATGAGTCTATGCTTTCCATTCCAACCAGTGAAGTATCATAAGTCTTCTTAGGAGGAAGATGTAATTGTGAGAACTTACCAAAAGAAAACAAGCGATCACGCTCTGAATTCGAAGGAACTGCTTTGGGATTGGCTGATTTGGTTGGCGATGCTGTTGAATTTTTCGTACCAACTTTCTTTCGATGTACCATTCCCCTAGGCATACTCTTACTTTTATAACCACTCTTCCATCGTACACTACCGATATTAATCCATTGTTTTGTAAATGTCCTCGGTATCTCACATACCTTAAGGAGCGCCATTTCTAGCTCTTATATTATGGACTAAGCAAAGATTTCCTCATCCTTTTATAGTGATGCGAAAAATTTGATTTCGCCAAACACGACCGGTCGTGGACAGAGCATCAAAATAATAGAGAGGTCTGAAAAATTTCAACGAACCAGTAGAACTGAATAGAACTATCGCTCTACGTGCAATGTTGAGAACAGGTAGTAGTGTAGCCATTCGGTCCACGCAATGTTCAATCAATGTTCGTTCATTTATGACGTCCCCAATTCTCTGTGCAAAAGCACCGGCACCAGCTAAAGGAGGAAAGAAAAAGGTAGCCTTCAAACCTACCAAAGAACAAGGTGTCAAGACAAAGAAGGGTGGTATGACTCATTTACCATTTAGAGATGCTGTTGGAGCTCTTGGTTTTGAAAAACTCGCTACCGATTTTGCAAAGTTAGAACTCGCAAATGTGAAGTACGGTGAAATCACGCCAACAAAGGTATTCAAGTACGAAAGTGAAAACACATTAAAGACATTGGGATCGTTCAAGAAGTTTCAATATCATGAGATGTTTTTAAATCCCGTAACATTTGTTTCTGAAAACTCTGTTCGTCTCTCAGAGGAGTTTGTGAGTAAATTGGAGGGTCCTAGTAAGGACAATAGATTATGTCTCTTAGGAGAGAAGGGTAGTGGAAAGTCAACTTTAATAACCCAAGCCCAAGCACTTGCCCTCTCAAAGCATGAAAATGATATCTTGGTCTTACACATAGAGAACCCCGAAAAGGTTAGAAATGGATCAAGTGACTACATTTTCAACCCAAAAACGAAGAAATATCAACAGCCTATGTTCACCAAGAGATGGATCTACAAAATGCGTCAAGCTAACGAGAATTTACTCAAGAAAATGCCCCTCACAAGAGATATTTCCTTCCAATCGAAGCGTGTTGATTATAATTTAAAGAAGAGAACTAACACTTTATTTGATTTCCTTTTACATAATCACGACTTTGGTAAAACAATTCCAACTTCTGCATTCACCTTCTTTGTTGAAGAATTGGAAGCACACTCCAAAAACATACCTATTTTGGTTTCCATCGATGACTTCAACTCTATAATTGATCAACCAATTACTCTGTACCGTCACACCGATTTCACATCTATTCACTTGTCAGAATTTGAAATGGGTGATTTCATATTGAAAGTCGCTGGTGGTCAAATAAATTTTGCCAAGGGTGGTGTTTTATTAGCAGTTAAAGGTGATAAAAAGTTGTCTGGTAAGAATTTATCTGTTGCTTTGAAGCAAGAAGCCCATGATCCATACTCAAAGACTATTGATCGTGGAATAGTTGAAGCCTTGGATAAGAACGGTGGAATCAAAGCATTTTCCGTCAATAACTTGACCAAATCAGAAACTGAACAATTATTAAGATTTTACCAAGCAAGTGGTGTTTTACACGTAAAAGATTATGCCACCAAAGATTCCTACAAATCCGCAGAAGAATTGGGACAAGAAAAGGCCGCCATTAGAGCAGGAAAACCAGATCAAACCGTATTCAATTCTGAGGAGCAATTCGACAAGATTGTTGAAAACCAATATACCGTGAGTACTGGAAACCCAGGATTCTTGGTTCAAGCCACCGCTTTATCGTACTAGCACTCTGTAAATAGCATCATACATGTACAAGATAATACTAAGAAAGATAATACTAAGAAGACACGTAAAAATCAACGTAAATTTAGTTTTCCAAGACAGATGTGACAACTTCTATTCAGTGACTAGACTCTAAAAAGAAGGTTGAGTGTTTCAGCAATTTCCACTCTAGTATTTCTACTACAAGACGGTTATTCTGAAAACTTTCGAACTAGACCTACTGATACAAGAACATCAGCATACATAGCAACACAACTCTTCTACTAAACTAAATTTCTACGCTGTTTCAATCGTAAGATGTATTATTCAATTCTAAAAGTACAAGAAAATGCAGTTAAATGTTTGGAGGGAAGTCTCAAGGAAGTGAACACAAGCAAAGCAATGAAGTAGTTGAAATTGACGTTTGAACTTTTGATAAGGCCACTTCGATAAGAAAGGTAGTTAAATAAGGAGGATGGATACATAGGGAGTCTATGGGTTCATGAAGGTGCGTACTAAATTGATTTTGCTCACTAGTATGTGAAGTTGGTTCTTTGTCAACTAGGTGAACAAAGTGTCTTCGTCTCTCAAATATTCACCAATATCACCTTGTCTAAATGCAACAATAGAAGTTGGTTGTAATCCTCTAGCTTCAGTGGTTGACTTTGCACTGACACCGAATCCTAATGGAACGTCATGCATAGAATATACTATCACACCAGCATGTTCAGGAATATCATCTGACATTCTTCCGATATGTGCTTTCAATACGTGATTTCCGTATAAGAATGGCATTTCACCGTTGGTCTTGATCCAGACCTTAAATTTAGCATATTGGGCCATGTATGGCAATGAGGTTATGTGTAATCTGAATTTACCAGTCTTGGTGAACTTACCGAAACAGGTACCAACAGACATCAATTGTTGTCTCGACACTGAAGTAGCGAATCTAGCAAGTTGATCAGAGACATAGTATACACGATCTTTTTGTAATCTAAATACGTGTGGGTTGGTAGGGTTGTCAACAAGGAACGAAATGTTTCTTCCGATGTAGTTGGCTAATTTCTCAAACACTACTTTAGTTTCTTCTTCTGTCAAAGGTCTCATGTTAGTTGGTGGTGATCGTTAATCTAGTTGTAGTTGGAGTTGAAGGTATATCTGAAAAATTATCATCTGAATTTTGCGATGCGATCACAAGATTCTTGTCACGTGATAGGATTATGGTTATTATGAACCTATATCTTTCCTAGTCAGAGAGATGAATGTACACAACTGCTTAAGTTAGATAGAGGTTAAGAGTCTAGTTCTAATCATCTAATAAGGCGCATGAAGTGTTCTAGTGTATTTTAAATAACGTGAAATTCAAAAGTGTCAAGACGACACCACGTCAAATGAACGAAACATTCATGAAGATTTTCTTCCATAGTTAGATGTTGAGACCATCTACAAAACTAGCTATTATATACTTGTCTTTCAATGTCGTTGTTTGACCCAAATACACCCAATATCAATCGAGTTATCGATAGTGGCACATGATCCAGATCACATGACACCCGAATTTTTCAGCTTTAGCGATGAGGTTTTGACAACAAAGATCAATTTCTTTGAAGATTAGCTTATACGATGTCTGAAGTTACCAATAAGGAAGTTCCAACTAAAGTTACCAATGAATCTAGTAACGAGGTTGTTTCAGCTGAAACAACTTCTACTGCAAATGATGAACAAGGTGATGACTCAGTTTACAATCGTGGGCAGCAGTCAAAGTGGACCAAGACTCGTAAAGCTGACAAGAGGGATGAAGACTCCAAAAGAGCTAAGAGGCCGCAAAGAGAACATAAAGTCACGTAGGTATGTTTTAGACTAATTTAAAGGATTCAGAAAGCCTAATAAGTGAAACCAGGAACAGAATCAGAAGTGATACCCAAGTCTTTCTAGCCTATCAAAATTATGGTGAGAGACTTATAATGCAGGAAAATTTAATGGTTTGACTTGGTCAACTCTTATCTATCTCCTAGAATCGCTTCATCTCAGCTTATTCCTTGACAATTCGCCGACAAATACTAACAAAAATAGTGAATTTACTCCAAGAGTAGATGAGAATGGTATCCCCTTACCAAGATCAGAAAGAAAACCAAAGAAAAAGATTGCTTGTATGATTGGATACTGTGGTGCAGGATATAACGGTATGCAAATCCAACCAAACCCTGACATCAAAACTATTGAAGGAGAATTATTTCAAGCATTTGCCAGGGCTGGTGCCATTTCACCAGAAAACTCGGATGACATCAAGAAGAATGGATTCATGAGATGTGCCAGAACCGATAAGGGTGTTCATGCTGCCGGTAATGTAGTATCGTGTAAATTGATCATTGAGGACGAAAACATTGTGGACAAAATCAATGCTGAGTTGCCAGAGCAAATCAGAGTTTGGGGTATTCAGAGAACCTCAAAATCGTTTGATTGCAGAAAAATGTGTTCTTCAAGAGTCTACGAATATTTGTTGCCAACTTATACCTTGTTACCACCAAAGCCTAAGACTGTGTTGAGTAATTTGATCGCTACCAAAGATAAGGAACATCCTGGTATCATTAGAGACGACTTGGAAGGTAAGCAATGGTGGGAAGAAACCAGAAAGGCTGTTTCAGAGACAGAATTAACTGCTGAAGAAATCGCTCAAATCGAATCCTTGTTGGAAGACACCACGAACTCTAACTCAAGCATCAAGACCTACAATGAAGATGGCTCCATCACCGATATTGGTAGATTGATGAAGATCTATAAAGCTACTGAGAACAAACGCAGAAGATCTTACAATATCAGTAAGGAACGTCTCGATTTGTTTAGAGAAGCCATGAAGCAATATGAGGGTTCTCACAACTTTCATAACTTCACCTTGGGTAAAACATTCAAGGACCCTTCGGCTAATAGATACATGAAGGAAACCACAGTTTCCGAGCCATTTGTCATTGAAGGGACGGAGTGGGTATCCATCCATATTCATGGTCAATCTTTCATGTTGCATCAAATTAGAAAAATGATTGCCATGGCCGTGTTGGTTATTAGAACAGGGTGTCCAATTACCAGAATTCAAGACTGTTTTGGTCCTACCAAAATTAACGTTCCAAAGGCCCCTGCCTTGGGTTTGCTTTTGGAAAACCCAGTTTATGACGGTTGCAATGCTATTTTAGAAAAGTTTGCTTATGAAAAGATCGAATTTTCAAAGTATACCGAACAAATGGCTGCATTTAAACTCAAGTATATTTACGACAAGATATATGCTGAAGAAGTTAAAGAAAATGTCTACTACGGATTTTTCGGCTTCATCGACACGTTTTCAAGTACCAATAGTAACTTTGAATCCGAGTCAAGTTCTGAAGCCAAACATGTCTTTGACTTTTTGGGTGGAATTTTTGATTCTGGTCTTGATGAATCTGGTAAAGTTAAACCACTTGAAACCACTGATCAAAAGAATCAGAAATCATAAGTCTTATAGACTCAGTACAATAGAATTGATATCTATCTCTAACTAGAGCTTTCTTAGTCTAGAACCTCTTGTATGAACTTGTACTTGTATATGTATATAAAATTATGAAATATAAGAGAGTTAATGAGAGAATGCAACAATTTATTAGATAAAAAAGTAGGAGTGCTATGAGTGACGATTATGTTAAGGTTAGAATGATAAGTGACTCGAGCAACAAAGTGCTTAGAGACAGTAAGCTGATTGTGGATTGGTATAACAGGAATACACGAGTAATGGTTTGTCTTAGGGAAATCAAAGAAATCATGAGAAGCATTAAATAGTCAGTTTTATGACCAACAGTCGCTTCTCGAAACTTTGAATTGTATCCGGTTCATTCTTCGTTTAAATCCCAATAACTTTGAGTATTTCTAAATACTATGCAATTCTAAAGCCATGCTGGGTTACCACCTTGCAGTGGTTGTTGTCCGGCTCCACGAGAAGACTTTGACTTGTCTTGATCTTGCATATTCTTTGAGCCGTTGCCACTAGCAAAATGATTATTGTTAACAACGTTGTTACTATTGTTCTGGAATGATGTAGACGAATCTCCTTTTGGCTTAACACCTAAAATCTCGTGGATTATATAATCCCTTTGTTCGTCTGTCATACCCTCCTTTTGACCTTGTGGTTGTTGGCGAGATGGCATTTGCTGACGAGATTGTGGTTGTTGGCGAGACTGAGGTGGAATAGACTGAGGTTGGATCTGAGGTGTTTGTTGTGGAGAATCTTTTCCAAGTATGTAATCCTGAACTACGTTGTAAGTGTTATATTGTGGTTGCTGTTGTTGGTTTTGTAATTGTGCTTGCGCTATTAATGCTCTTGATTTTTGCAATGCCAATTGGGCCAGTGCCAGTGCCGGTGTTTGTACTTGAGCTTGCCCTGCAACTTGCCCTTGGAGTTGTCCAGGTGATTGTCCCTGTACTTGTCCTTGTACTTGTCCCTGTACTTGTCCTTGTATTTGTCCCTGTACTTGCCCTTGAACTTGCCCTTGAACTTGAGCTTGTCCCTGAGCTTCTTGAGCAGCAATTTGTTGTTGATCATCTTGATCATCAACCTTTCCTTGAGCTCTTTGCTTTTCTTGTTGAAACTTGTATAAGGTCCAATCAAACACATAGTCATATCTGTAGTTCTCCTTTTTGAACAAATCTCTAAATAACTTCCTCAAATAAGGATAGTCGGGCTTGTCATCAAATCTCAAGTTTTTGATGTAAGTCATGTACTCCAAAAACTCATTAGGAAGACCCTTGGTCAAGATATTATTTGGAGTTGTGATTTTCTTTTCCATAATACGATCATACTTTTGTCTCTTTGTAGCAGCCTTAAGTCCTTGCCATGGCAAAGAACCGCGACAGAAGTAAATTAAAACATAACCCAACGATTCTAAATCATCTCTTCTCAGTTGTTCAATACCTAAATGAGTATTTATGGAAGCATATCTTGCAGTACCAGTCAAATTCTTATTTTCACGGTAGGGAATATGCAAATGAGTTCTTGGGTCACGGTACTTTTTGGCCAAACCAAAGTCAATCACATTAACCTGTGATCCACGACGTCCAATACCCATAAGAAAGTTATCTGGTTTAATATCACGATGAATGAAACATCTTGCATGGATGTATTCTATACGACAAATTAATTGATCTGCCAATAATAAAACTGTTTTGTAGGTGAATTTACGATTGCAGTAATTGAATAAATCTTCTAACGATGGTCCCAACAAATCAATTACCATTGCATTGTAATCGCATTCTGTTCCATACCATCTGACAAAAGGAATTCCAACCCCACCACTAAGTGCTTTATAAACTTTTGCTTCGTACTCCAACTGTGGATGTTTTGCTTTGGTGTTTTCTAACTTGATAGCCACCTCTTCTCCAGAAATTATATTGGTTCCCAAGTAGATATCCCCGAAGGATCCAGAACCAATTTTACGTCCAATCCGGTATTTTTTACCAACTCTTAAATCCATGATTAATTATTAGTGACAACGATGAAAGATGATGTAATGAAAGAAGTTTGAGAATAGGTATCTGGTCTTGAGTCGTAGAATAAGTTCTTTGCTTCAGAGTCAATATAGATCAAGTCAAAAAAACAATCTGTTTATATAGTTGTAATGGCAAACTTACTCAGAACGCTAATATGTTCGAAGGTCTAAAATTTGTAGTAGAATGGTCAAGTGTAACAACCTCTCTTAGAAACTTTCTAAGAAAATATGACGAGTGACTGTTGAACGTTATCCGTAAAACAGCGTCAAGCCTGTTTAAATGAAGAAAAAATGGTACAACGTTTGATTCAACTGATTAGAATAGCTTGAATACACCACAGGCTATAATACTTTAATTTAAGATCACCAAGATGATAGTGATGTGTTTCAGAAAGTTAGAATGTCAGCAGTTCAAAATCGTAAACAAACTAAAACTGACAAAACGAGATAGGATTATACAGAAGCAACTTTTGATTCGACTATACAATCAATACTCTAACTAGTGATTTTGGAGTGGATGAATCAAACAGCTTATGTTTGTATGCTTGCTAAACGCCACTGAGAGTTGTAAATTTTGATTGTGGTCAATGAGAATTTTGCGGTCGTGTACGCCTAATCCACTTCCTAGTACGGTAGTAAGAGTAGAAATATACTGATTTAGTACTGGAAGTTGTCTCACAGTGGTATCATGGATGATCTTCGGTGGGTCCAGTAGCTTTAATACAATCACTTTGAAGTTTCTAGCTCTATTAGTTGTTGCTCGTCTAGCTCTTGCCGGATCTTCAATCCGCCGTTTTCTTTCTTGGCCTGCACGGAGGTCAGTTTCAGAAGATAGTAATGACGGGTTTAACTATTCCTTGATTTCTTGATCTCCAGAGTTGCTACTAATAAATTACATATGATTCTTGGAGGTTTTAACTATACGACCGTAATGAAAGTCCCTAAATAATATATTGAGATTATGAACACTTTTCCTTTCTGTAGCCGAGAACGATAACGTCCAGAACACTAAAATACAGCAACAGTATCGACGGTAGAGGGTCCGGAGTAATGTTATACTTTGCTTTCCTCCGCATTAAAGCATTTTATATATCAAAACTGTACGAGTACTCTCAGTTGAAGACATTTCATCTAATAAAAATTCTGTATAATGTAGTGAGGCTGATATTTTTTACAAACTGTAAGCGATCAAAGCTACCAGAACGTTATTCCCTCGAACCATAGGAAGAAGAATGAGTATTGCGGTATTTCATGAGTGTGCAATGTCCAGTGGGAATGATAATAAGCAAGGTTACTGTTTAGCAAATAATCTTAAATGACCAAGTAATGCTCGAACATGTGACACATTAGCCTCCAACTAACCTGCATCGAATTATAGCCAATGTGAATTTGAACGAATCATAGTCTAAGTAACTTTGAAATACGAGTCTGACATGAAACAGCTCGCCTCTAAATTCAAGTTCCATTGGCTCTTCTGAGTGAGCACAAGAGTAAACAACTAGCTCATCAAATTTCCAAAACGGCGCTCACAACATTCTAACATGTCTCTCAAGGATATTTACCTATCTGAAACGACATGCTTCGGATTTACTGCCTAATGCTAAAGATAAGTTTCATTTGTTTCAGTACACCATCATATGAAATCAATGTAACGTATAGCGACACTAAACTGTCTTATGTATTGCGGCTTGGATGTCTAATCTCCTTGTACCCTAAATGGGCATTCTGTCTCTATATTCTGAGGAAAAAGTCCGACTCCGCATAAAACAAATCCGATGAACTGGCATGAGTAAACGGTCTAGGGACGAGGAATTGGACGACCAATCATTTGCAGAAACCACGATTGTCTGTACACTTCCGCCATGTGACAAATCCACTAAGTTTAAGTCTTATCTCGAATACGAGCTCCACATTGAGTCCTTCCACGACTATATATGTATCGAGTGCCAAAGACGGTTTCCCACGCTGGTGTTCTTGGACCTTCATATTGATGAGAACCACAATCCTTTCCTCCGGATCCAACAAGAGAACGGTATAAAGATCTTCAAATGCTTTCTATATAAGTCGGGATGTACGAAGGTATGTTCCACCCCAAAGAAGAGACGGCTACATATGATTGACGGACACGGGTATCCCAAGGAATTTAAATTCGATGTGATAAATAAGGGAATAACATACAAGTAGATATATCTAAATGTAACTAGATATCACTAGGACTGGCTGGAATAAATTACATAGTCTCTAACGTCTAACTACTTAATATTTGATGTCTGAAAATAGATTTCACCACTAGTTGGCAGACTCTTCAGCAGCGTCTATCTTTCGCTTCTTACGACTCACCACTATAGGTCCTCTCTTTAATTGAGCAAGGATTTTCTCATCAAAGACTGATCTGCAGGCAGGACATGTCCCACTCTCTGGAATCACACTCATAATACATATGCAAATGGAACAAACATAGCCCAAGTCCACCGATTTTCCAGTGATGTAACAACTTGCTCGATAGTTAACGTTGGAGTTGGTGGGCAAGATGATGAATGGACGGATCGAAGGTTCCACGAAAAAGGCTGTCGATAACACTTGAATGATTCCTCGAGGATCCTCGATATGTAAATATACACCGCTGGTGGCATCAGACGCCTGTTGTAGATATGACGAGTTTGCATGGCCCAATTTCGCCACGTCGATGGAGACCTTCATTCTTTGCGCTGTGAAAATACAGTTCATGATGGGAATGTATTTGATGTCGTCTTCGTCGTTGGTTGATACAATCAAGATTCGTGATTTCATGGACGTAATGCTATTAGAACTGGTTCCACTATTGCCAGACCCACCAGCAGCGTTGGACGTGGCTGAGGTGTTGGTGGTGGAGTTTATTGCCGAGGCTGTGGTGGTGGTGATGGACTGGTCCAACGTTAACATTCTTCGCGTGTATGTGAGAGCCATACTGAGGGCTCCTGAAAGTGTAGACTTGAATTTGTTTTTGTTGACATTGGCACCTATATCAGTGAAACACTGGTTCAATTCTTGAATCACTGCCTCGTCCACCAATCTGAACTGACGGTACATTCCCTGATTCAATAGTGTGGGCGACGGTTCTCGTTCATTATCGCCATATTGGCCTCCACTGTTTCGTACTTCGTCGTAGTCTTTTTCAGGGTTCGGATACAAGAACTTCGAGCCTTGGGGAGAACTGGCTATGAAAGCAACTTGGTTAGAGTTGTTGAGCGAGAGGTGCGCGTTCATAAACACTAGTAACGACTTGGTCACATCTTGAATGGACGTCTGCTCTCGAATGCGATACCATCCCACCGGAGATATATCTAGAATCACCGTCAATAATGATGGATCATCGTTACTGCTCTCCACAGTATTTACCTCTGTAAACACACGATCAGATATAGCATCCATATTGATATTAGGGACGAAATTTCTATGAATTCCACACTAATTCACAATATAAAGAGCTTAGTGGTCTGATAATACCTCTAACTTGTGAACTGGTGATACTCGTGACCTAAATCTAAGAAAGTCTGTTCGAACTAGTTCTAATCAAAAGGTCAAATGAAGTTAAGTGTGTGAGAAGTGAGATGGGTACTGCACACAGTTTTTGGTTTTTTAATGGAGATGTCTAGAATAAACATCGATCAGGCCTTCAATGTAGATTTGAAGTTCATAATAGTACAGCTCAACTAAGGCTGGTAACTAGAATTTAAAATAATATTCATTTGGAGCAACTTTTTTGGTTAAATATGCTTGTAGATCCAATCGAGAGATCGTCAGTAAATCGCTAAAATTCTTAATGACTTTGTATAACGAATCTTCCCTAATATTTACGAGAGATCGTCACTAAGTCGCTACGCTCCTTAGATGTAGTTATGAGACGTTATTGACCGTAAAAGAATTCTGTGTAATCTTATTACTTTATCTACATTTCCTTTAACGTGTTCTATTACGAACGGTGAAATATATTACAAAAGAAGTGAATACTAAACTTTGATTACAAGATTATAGACTAAATAAAAATGCAAAAAACTTAGTTAACCAAGGCAGAAGCGGTGGCAGATTCGTACTTCCAGTTAGGAGGTAAGACAGAGACGGTTCTGTAGTATCTGGCCAATCTGTGGATTCTAGATTCGATCAAAATCAATCTGAACTTAGAGTCCTTGTCCTTTCTGTTTCTTTCCAAGTGCTTTCTGACGGAAACAGCCTTCTTGATCAAGTAGTATAAATCTTCTGGAATGTCTGGGGCTAAACCGTTAGACTTTAAGATTCTCAAGATCTTGTTACCAGTGACAACCTTAGATTGGGAAACACCGTGAGCATCTCTCAACATAACACCGATTTGGGATGGAGTCAAACCCTTTCTAGCGTACTTGATGACTTGTTCGACAACATCTTCAGTGGTCAATTTGAACCAAGCTGGAGCGTTTCTCGAGTATGGAGTTGCGGAGGAAGAAATACCTTTACCCTATTACATGTTAGTAAATCGTTTATAACACTTAGGAACTGTTAAAGTCACACATATTTTATTATGCACGCACCCCAACAGCATAATCCTTAGTGATATACTCATTAATTTAGTGGCACCATAATCATTACTTTCTCGGAGTCATATCGTACTTTACTGAGTGTGGTTCGAAAACCAACGACTCAGTAAATACTTTTGAAAAGATCTGTGTGGATCAAGACAAAAGCGTTTACGGATATGTGCCCCTCCACATCATCAAACCAAAAGCGTATACTACCTCTCATGAAGAAAGGTATACTTTTGGAAAGACTTGTGGTGAGTCTTGAAGACTAGAACTACCCACGAAAGTTATCAAGTATATATTAGATAGATTGTTCACATACAGATGAATGCATACGACCCATTTTGAATGATTTTAATTAGTTGATATGTGAAGAGAAATTTAAAATGTAGAAACGACATCGGAAAATCTTTTCTTATATAGAAAAGTTTTTCAAATTTTTCAATTTGAGGCGACGCACGACCTGTAACGCCAATATCTTTAGTGCTGAAATTTATGAGTATTGAGTAAATATGGGAATTTGAGGTTACCCGGTTTTGCATTTAGAAGTTACCCGGTCATTAGTTTAGTTAATCAATCTGTTCTTGAAGGTCTTCGAAATCATCCTCATCCTCCATTTTAATGAGCCTATTCGCTGTTAGTATAGTTAGGTTGGTGTAGCAGTCACGAGTACTTGTTAGAATGACATCTAGTTAGGCTCAATTGAGGCCTATAGATTATACGTACTTTGAAACACCAGCTTTCTCCCTAAATTGCTCGAGAGCACCGGCATACAACATTCTACTCTCACCTCCACTAGTAGGCGGAATCCAATACAAAAGGACTAATGGTGTCTTCAACCTTCCGTCACTGGTTTTGAATGGATATGATAGTATAATGTAACGTGGATTGTTATCAGGCAACTCCTCAACAAGATCTTCTACGTTGTCAAATACTTGATCATCTTCTTTAACGATAGCATATGTGGTCTTGTCGATTGTGTCTATAAGTTAGTATATTGAGCGTGAAGTTTAAGAGATATCGCTAAGAAATCATTGAGACTCAGTAGTTAATTCGGAGAATTCGGTAGCTATGATTTTGTCTTTAGCTTCCAGTAGTTTAAACCTTGACATCTAGTTGTTTATATGTGTCAAACTTGTAGTATGCGATTCTCCGCCACATTACCTCGAAGATAAACATATTATCGACAGAAGATCAACCGTTACACCATTTTACTGGGTATCAAATATCATCCGCATTTGCTTGACTTTTCTCAGATTCCTAAACCTTCTTTTGACCAGTAGTATACTTACAGATTATCGCTTGCATGGAGTCTACTCTTGCGCTCGCAAAGCGGAACTTCCTAAGTTCCGTCAAAGTCTCTGAAGAAAAACTGTATAATGAAGCCTAAATGTTAGTCATTGATATTGAAGGTGCTTTTCTCTAACGTACCATTGATGATAAGGATTAGATTTATCGAAGTCTCGATCGTTCCTCATATGTCAGATCCGTACTGCGTGCACCGTCCCAATATATCTTCCGTTGCTTATATACCGTCTCATGGGGTCACAAATTCCAAACGGTGTGTGTCTACCAAGTCAATAACACTATTGGGGACGAAATATAAACAAACAACTATCAAAATCTGAAGAAAGTTGTAGTTCCATAAAACACAGCAAATCGGTCATTGAATCGATTGACGAGAAGCACAAGCTGTATTTCACAGAGATAGTATTTATTTGGGATGTCCAAGGGAAAAGGAATTAGTCGCATAGAGTTCTTGAAGAGTATGTTATTATCTCAAATCGTGGCGTGGAGGATACCAGTAGTGTAACTCTAGGCAGCCCATCATATTCCGGATAGCACAATTAATAGCTCTTGTATGGTGTCATATCGAGGGATCTTATTATTGTGGGATGAGAGTCTGGTTTGGGTATTGTGTCTATGAGGAGGATGTTTACAAAAGGAGACTATGTACTATTTGTGATGTTCATAGATGGTGCCTGATGTTATTTCCTAGGAGAATTCTACTAACCTATAGACCGTATTTATCTTGGAGCGTATGATTATAAACCTATTGATACACATGAATTGGTGTACTTCACTGTAGAGGACTCATTACCATATAACTCATTTCATCTAGACTTTGGTCCTTTACATATAGGGAACTTGTATCGGTTTGCAGTTTGCTTGCATAATATTTTGAATGAGGAGTCGAACCAGGGTAAAGCTATTGTATTTTATAGTTCGACTTCTCCCAAAGACAGGGCTAATGCTGCATGTTTGTTGTGTTGCTATATGGTATTGGTTCAATCATGGTCTCCACACCAAGTATTGCAGCCTATTGCACAAATAGATCCTCCATTCCAAGGTTTCAGAGACGCAGGATACTCCAATGCTGATTTCGAGATCACTATCCAGGACGTGGTGTATGGGATGTGGAGAGCAAAGGAAAGAGGGATGATTGATTTGACAACTTTTAACTTGGAAGAATATGAACAGTACGAGAGAGTGGACCAGGGTGATTTCAATGTCATTTCAAAGGATTTCATTGCGTTTGCCTCTCCTCAGCAAAGTTCAAGAAAGCCATCCTTGAATGAACCTTTCAAAAAGGTGTTACATTACTTTATTGAAAACGATGTTCAATTGGTTGTAAGGTTGAACTCTCACTTGTACGATGCACAAGAATTCACTAAAAGAAACATCCAACACATCGACATGATATTTGACGATGGAACATGTCCAACTTTAGAATATGTCCAGAAGTTTATTGGTGCAGCCGAATGTGTGATAAATAAGGGAGGCAAGATTGCTGTCCATTGTAAGGCTGGTTTAGGTAGAACCGGGTGTTTAATCGGTGCCCATTTAATTTACACCCACGGTTTTACTGCCAATGAATGTATTGGCTACATGAGAATGGTTCGCCCGGGAATGGTTGTGGGACCACAACAACATTGGCTCTACTTGCATCAAAATGATTTCCGTGACTGGAGACATACCATGGTCTTAGATAACCGTCCCGACGCTTTTATCGGAGACTTGTTTTCGTTGACCTCTTACGACGATTTCAAGGCTAGAATGAAACAGGAAGCCAAACAAAGAAAATTGCAAAGCCAGCAAAACTCATCTGTCGGACATATGGACTCGTCCTTCCATACTCCAATTAGAAGAAGAAAAATTAGTGGCGCATTGGCTGCAAAGATACAAACAGCGGTTCCAATGGAATCCCCAGGCCAACCAAGAAAATATAATGAAGCCGACACCTCGGGCGTTGTAGAAATTATCAACAATTCTGACGAAGAAAATGGAGAAACCATGCAAGATATCTTGAGCCCCACAATAAAAGGGTCGGTTTATGGTGCAGGCACTGAAGAAATTCATAATTCTCAAGGCACATTGATAAACAGTTCTCCAAAAAGAGACCAGTCTGGAAGTGACTGGAAAGTGTTGAGATCCATATCGGTCAATGGAGGAAGCCAACCTGTACAATTAACAAAAACCACTACAACCACAACCACCAGAACTGTCAGCACAACTTTAGCGTCATCGCCACAATCGTCACAAAACCATGGTATCAAGATTCCCAAATCCAGATCTGGATCAAGAGTGAATTCAGGAATGATCCAATCTAAGAGTCCGGGTGGTTACCCTGGAACAAGAGTTCAATCTGCGGGAATCAGAAAAGTTAGTGGTTTGGGTGGGAAAAAGTGACGAGGTCCTAGAAAGTGATCGGTTCGAGAAAATTGATCAGTTCTTAGGCTAGACAGCATTGTTTCTTCGGTTTTTGTATAATTATTTCTGTGCATATATATATTGTATCTATAGATTCATTAGATCTCAAAGTGAGCGTAAGAACCGGCGTACTGTTCGATTTTCACATCTATCAATAGTCTTGGATGTGATTTGAAGTGATAATCGTGACTTTAAACAATTGTAACTTTAATGACAAAATTGTGACTTTGTGACAAGATGGTGATTTTATTACGACAAATTATGACCATTCATTTTCCGCTACATTTCTATTAGCTCATATTCTTTATAACTTCTACTAGTCGTTATAAATTGCCTCGGTTACGTAGAAGTCCTCATCCTTATACGCAAAAACTATTGTATCATAATCATTGAAAACCAACTTTGCGAGGCTAGAATCGTTTTCCAATTCTATCCAATTCTTGTCAAAAAGAGAAGTCTTGTCTTTTGGTATGGCTAACTTCAAATCTTGTGCTGTGACGTTGGTTATGGTGTTGGTAGAATCATCCTGGGGTTCGTCCTCCATGAATTCGGATTTGGGGACAGGAATATCATCTTCATCTTCGTCAAGAGGTTCGGAATCATTAAGCTTTAACCCGCCTGTCAACATTATAGACTTGACAATTTGCTCTTTCAAGAAGTCGATGGTTAGTGAGGTCTTGGATGGTGCATACACTATGTAGGTAGAATTGGACCGTTTGAACTTCAAGATCAATTCCTCGTTGGATTTATTGGTGGCTTTTGGCGGCTGGGTGTTAGTATTGATGCTTGTCGCTAAGGCTGACCATACTTACCATGCTGTGGTAATGAATAGTTGGCGTTAGTTATTTTGGCAACTAGTGAAATTGAGATCTGATGTATTTGCTTATGTAATATTGGGGAAGACTCAAGCTGTTGATTATATAATCGATAATGCTAACGCTACCGATAAGAACGGCTAAAGAATCTATATAAAAGAAGATCTCTGTGATGAGGTTGGAAACAATATCTGGAGTACGAGAAGTCTTGAATATACCTAAGTGACTTCTTTAATATTATCTAAAGATTTTCAACATTATCTAGCTATCATTTCTCAAGAGTGGAGTTTGCAGAATTTAGCTGAGATATAGAAAGAGTTGGGAAATGTTCTAGCGCTAGATAAACAATTCAGAACAAGCATTTTGCGGCTGTGGTGAGGACTCAACTTGATGCTCCTAGAATTTGTCTCAAGAACTAAACGGAGAGGTCTTTAGAGAGATCCTTTATAGAGAGCCTTTATCGAGATCCCAGGGAAGATATCCCTGTGGAACCTTTTGAGATCCCCTATAGATGTCTAAGCTAAACCAAGTTAATTACAGTGACATATTCTTCGTATTCTGGAGATCTTGAACTTGTTTAATTTCCAATACCACCATATTATAGAAAGAAACTGTATTCGCACAAATTGACTGCAAAATTGACAAAAACCAGTCTTATCCAATACTACCATCTCCTCCAAAATTTATATACAGATCTCATCCATTTCATAGAATGGTATATAATTTATAACATTATGGTTTATAATATTAAATTATTCTGTAAAGCCTTCTGGTATTTTCCTTCCTTCTACTTCTTCTCTTTAAATCTAGCGAATTGTCGATATCATAAGTCGTGTACCATCCAACTACTATATCAAACATCACAGATCGATACATTTGCATCAACGGCCATGGAGTTTCAGAAGAAAGTGTTGCATAGAGCGGCAGTGCTATCGTTGTATCGATCCTTGTTTCGGATCGGTAGGAAAATCGGTACAAAAATCCCTAACCTCCCCGGTGGTCTGCCAAATGTCGAACAAGAAGATCTCAAAAGAGAGCTAACAAGATATAACTTGAACAATGCGCTCTATATGAAACATCTAAGCTGTGAGATGCAATATAATATAAATATCGAGTTCAGAAGACGACATTCGAACTTCTTGCAATGGTACTCCAAGGGAATCGAACTTGAACATAGTCTCCAACAATATATTCATGGAGAGCCAATGAGCTTCGTCTCACTACTACAGCAAGCTATCGACTACAGAACCACCATACACAAGGAACAACTATGGAGAGCCGACTACTTGAAGAACAAAAACGAAGTCATGGAAGTTATAGAGAAACGAACTGACGAAATCGACATACGAAGGAAGAACTCCAAAATTAAGAAACCCACCGATCCAACCACCATATTCCACAAACTCACCAATAAAGAAAAGAACCTGGTAATAAAGTCCGAACTCAAAAAGGGCAAAGAATTTGAAGGTCATCTTCTCAGGCGATACTTGAGAATACAACAGATGCAAAACTTGATTCCAAACCCTCTTTTACTTCCATATACTCCGGATCCAATCAGATGGTCAGAGACTGATACTTATAAACTGCATTTTGCCCTTATAGGGTCGACAAAACATTCGAATATCCATCTTGGTTACGATACTGAGTATATCGATGCCATTATCAAACCATCGTTGATGTACGATATCAACAAGCACCACCATCTTGAGGCCTTGAGCAAGATCGTCAATGAGCGAGGTCCGTTTAAGGTGAAAATTAAAACCACTTCTTCTGGGGCCACCGTCCTCCCATTCATAAAAATGCCCTATCCAAGACTCGAACCTCTTAAAGAAATCGCGTTGGACGCTAAAAACCTGTTGACAGCATCACGGATCCTTAACGTATGGCTGTCGCCGCGTGCCTCTATAAAGGAAGAGAGTATTAATCAAGACGGAAGCTTTAGTATTGCCCGGAGTCATGGGTTTGGCCCCGATGAATGTATATATCCACGATACTACTACCAAGAATTGGCTGAGGCAGAGGCACTCTGGGAATATCTAATTGAATCTAACCATCCAAAATCTGTTTATAAAAAGGAGTGGACAGAATTCTTGGATATAACTTCTACCAGTCTCACAAAAGATCTTCAGATGTTCCAGACAAAGTATGGTGAGTTGCGATCCAGGCACTCCAAATTGCTAGACGAACAGGAAACCTTACAGCTCGAACTGAACAATCACTATAATCGTCTTGTAGCTAGATACGAAAAGATAGTTGCTTCTTTGAAGAACGATCGTATACATAAGCATAGTGAATTGGTCAATATGTCTAAAAGAGTCACTACTACATATCCCCAAATGCTCGAGCACTACTCCAGAACCGGCAAGACGTTTCCAGGGTTGCCAGAGTATGAAAGACTCGGAATGGGCCGAACTTTACCGGACTATTTGGATGAAAATGAGTACCATTCTTTCCGTTGGGGTCAGAAGTTCTACGATAGATTTAGATTTGATTTAAAACGTACATAGCTGTACTCTATTATACATACTTAGGATCGGTGATAGTGTAACTATAAAGTTACGTCCGATCTTAACTGTCATTGGTAATCACTGTCCGTATCGAACTATCGTCCATGAGTTGATGGTCCTCTGAAACCTTTAATGAAATCAAGAGGTTGAGCCTAACAACTGGTTGAGGCTACTAACTGGTTGAAAATCCCCATTTCTCTGATATTACACCGCAAACCCGCCAAAACACTTGTTATTGGTGATATATCCTTCAACTGAGGTTGCCAATTGGTCAGGGTCCGCGTCGACGTCATCGTCGTCAAGTTGGAAATTTGGAGCTTCTCCTTCTTCGCCACCAGCCTTTTCAATGATCTCAAAGTCTTGAATCAACTTTATCAACTCACTCGTATCGTTATTCTCTCCATTTACGGACAATCCACTCATCATGGTGATGACGTCGGTCAACGATTTTCCTTCGTCTTTTAATTCTCTATGTCTCGCTAGAACTTCCTCTAGACAAGTAACATTATTTTCATACCAATTGGCCGGTTTCTCAGGGAAAGGACCGATATTCATGATGTCCTTTCTAGCAAATATGGCTTCGTTCGACAACTGGTTGCGATAAAAAATCGATGCTTGATAATGTTCCTTACAACAATATTGGGAGAGATAGGTGTTGGGTAATATCATCGAAGGTTTCCTATTGTATATTTGAAACCTTGTTCCAGTTCCGTCTTCCTGGCCCAAGCCAGACATTCGTCTTGGTTGTTTCAGCTGTCTGGGAGACTTGTCACATACTAGGTAGCCACATTGATGTTCGATATTTCTTTCTTCAATAACCTCGTCGTAGGACTGTTGATTCAAGAACCGACTAAGAAACTTCAATAACGGATAGTCGGCAGCATGGTCAACGAGAATTTCGGTTATTAGGAGTTGAAGACGAGACGCTTCTGAGGGAGTCAAGAGATCCTTGTTTGCAAATGGTTCCAAGCGAAAGACAAACTGTTGTAACGTTATCAATTCCATCTTTAGTGGGGTAGTATGTTTAATGGTTAGGTTATGACTAGGAGTGGAATTTGGGTTGGGTTGGTTAGGTCCTGGCTCACTATGGTCACTAATTTATCACTAATTGAGCTCGCTATGGTCAATAATTTATATCACTATGGCCACTAATTGATCTCACTATTCCACTCAGTTGGCTCGCTATGATTTCGTGGTATCCAATCGTAGAGGGTTCACAAGAATATCACTGAGTCGTTACCGTTAATTGTAGTTTGGGGGCTAATATTCGAAAATTCCTAGTGAATTATGTAATGGTTCTGAGAGTGTCGAAGTCGCTGTTTTTATGCTTAGTGATTATTTCTTAGCTCTTGGATGGGCGGATCTGTTGGTCTTTTAAGTTCCTGCGTATGGTGTCGCCTGGTCGTTTTCAAGTCTTTGGATGTGATCGCGAACTATCGAAAAAATGTGGAGGCCAAAGTTATTGTGAAAATCAGGACCGCCATACTAAATAGAAGGGTTTATTATTATTGAGAAGGACTGCAATTGATGACAGATGGGAAATAAGTGCAATACGTCGGCCAGAAGTCATCGTCCAGTATCAAATGGAGAGCTGCAGAGTAGCACGCGGTCACGGTCACGGTCTAGATCGAGAACGAGACGAGCATCAAATGGAAGATCGAGGTCTTCCACTACCAATGTGGTGTTGAATTTCATTGCTGGAGGAGAAGGGTACGATGGTGAGGGATATTCCAGCGGCGGGTCTCTAAGATCAAGCAAAGAGCGCATTTTCTCGTTGTATAAGTTATTGATGCTTGAGTTGAACCTCCCTACAGAACACAACCAAGGAAGGAGGTCGAGCGACGCCCACGATCCACTGCAACCCATAAACCATGACGACAACTCGTACGAGGAACTCCTCAATATGCTCTCGATCCCGTTCTATCTCGAACAATTCATGATGTTTGGCCTATTGATCTCTCTCAACTCGTTTCTCACGATTTTCACGTTGGCTCCTCTTAAAATATCGATCCTAAGCTTCAAAACGTTTGTGAGTGCCATTGATAGTTACTTGAAAACAAATTCGTTTAAAGATACTCGGAACCATTTCCGTTGGGTTAAGCGTGATATCGTCACCATCATGGTGATTGTGCTATCGGTGGCTTTTCTATCGTCTCGAAGACTTGATATTTCCAGAATGTACCATGAAGTACGTGGTCTGGCCCATATTAAACTATACGTGATGTTCGGTGTGTTGGAGGTCGCTGATAAGCTCTGTTCGTCGTTGGGACAGGACTTGTTGAACATTCTCCACAAGACTCCTCTTGAACAGAAGGCTAAGTTTGCTATCTTCTTTGTATTTTCGGTGTTTTATTTATCTTTCCACGCATACATTCTTATTTATCAGACTGTTTCATTGAATGTTGCTGCCAATTCGTATTCAAATGCATTGTTGGCACTTCTTCTTTCAAACCAGTTTGCTGAGCTCAAAAGTTCTGTGTTCAAGAAGTTCGAACGTGAAGGACTATTTCAATTATCCATGGCAGATTTGACTGAAAGGTTTCAGTTGTCATTGATGTTGAGTATCATTGCGTTGAAAAACCTCTTGCAGATTAGTGGAAGTCATGGGTTAATTCCTAATAGTTGGAAGACTTGGAACACCTGGTTCGGAGCCATTTTGGGTCCTGGGATCGTGGTTATTGGCAGTGAGATCTTTGTGGACTGGCTCAAACACTGTTATATTACAAAGTTTAATAAAGTAAGACCTAGGGTGTACAGAAACTTCCTCTACGTGCTAAGTCTCGATTTCTTGCAGGTATTCAAAGTGAACCCCACCAAGGAACCCACTTCGCTGCATCAACTAGTAGATTATATAGTTCTCACAAGGAGAATAGGGTTACCTATATTGGCATCCATCGTGTGCTTTCTTCGTATGACGCTTCCTGAACTCAGACAGATCTTCCTTATACCTGTGACCACATCATATTCTTATTCGGTGATTGGAACTGTTTCGTTGATCTTGGTGGCATTTTTCACGTTGCTTCTCATCAGATTGATCTTGGGTTTGGTATTGTTAAAGGTGGCCAACAAGATTAAACGAGAACACCAGACATATCAGGAAATGTTGAGGACGCAAAGTTCCAAATCTATACCAGTTCAGAACCCTCTTCTGCCCAACCCTGATAGAGCGGACACTGAAATTTTCACCGATAGTGCTAATCTTCTGGAACTTGAACTAGATATTCCACAGCGCACTCCGTCTCCGGTCAATGAGCTTGGTATTGAATCTCCCAAGTCTCCAATTGATTCTTCGTTTCTTCCTGGTATACCCAATACCGAAGTATCATCTATAAACCCGTCAACACGGTCGTATCTTTATGATTTCGGAGAAAAGGTGCCTCCTACGGTGGAAGAAAGACGAAACAAGGGCATACTTGAAACAGGGAAAGTCGGAGACGACGAAGGGATGGGTAAGGTTAATCGGTACGAAATGGCTAGCAAACGAATCTGGTGATGTATCATTCAATTATATACAAGAGATTAACATAGATATAGAGTATTTACAGGAAAAGGGGACCTTCTTCCATTTCATAGCCAATTTCCAATTGGCTTTGGTTGGATTTGTTAAACATCCTCATGACGTTACACCTTTGCTTTTAACAATTGAGATTTCATGGCGTTGTTGATGAATTTCATGGCCTGTGGTCTAGGTCTCTTCAATTTAGCAGAGAATGCAAGACATGCAGTTAATAATGCCAACGCACCAGCTTGATGTGCGGCTGCTAAAGGAATAGGTACCAAGTAGATCAAGGTAGTAATACCCAAGGTAACTTGGAGGGTTACCACACCCATAACAGCACGAGCCATGACTAACGCAGATCTGGGTACAATGGCTTTCCTTCTGGCAACATAAACATGAGCCGCAACAACTGAAAAGAAAGTTGCCGTTGCTAAAATACGATGAACAAGTTGGACGGTGGTTGGGTTTTCCAACAAGTTTCTCCACCACATATCGGATTTGTCGGCTTTTCTGGCATACACAGGTGACATCAATTCATTGGTGCTTGGAATATATTCATCACCCATGTGTGGGAAGGTATTGTAAATCAAACCAGCATCTAAACCAGCAACCATACCACCAGACATGGCAGTAATAAACGCTAATGCTAACAAACCGTAACCATAAACTCTCATTTTCTTCAACGCAGGATTGTTGAGCTGAGCAAATATAGTGGTGACCTTCTCTGGAACCTTCGTGGCTTGTTTGAGCCACTTGTTTTCGTTCAAGATTTCAAAACCAGTCCACAACACACCAAGGTACATCAAGAACGCAGCACCCAAGTGAGTAGTTAATCTGTATTGAGAGACTGTAGGCTTTGAGTTTCTTTCAACCAAGTCTTCCTCGTCCAAACCAGACTTAACCATCCACCAACCAATGACTCCTTGTAATCCAAGCAAACAAGTTAATCCAAATACACGTTTAGTAACACGAGAGCTAAACTTGCCTGTTTTCCAAAAGTATAACGCAGGAAGAATGAAGAACATCCCAATACCTCTTCCCACGAGTCTGTGGCCCCATTCCATAGAGAAGATGAACTTGAATTCGTCCAAAGTGATATGAGAATTCAACTGCTTGAATTCGGGAGATTCCTTGTACTTATTAAATTCTTCTTCCCATTGTTCTTGGTTCAAAGGAGGAATGGAACCGGTGACAGGTTTCCATTCAGTAATACTCAATCCAGATTCCGTTAATCTGGTCAAGCCACCTAGAACGACGATTCCAAAAACCAACCCTGAAGTCCCAAAGAGCCACCATGCCGTGGATTTGGAAGAGATCACGCGGCTGGGTCTTATAGATTTACCGGCAATTTCTTTAGAAATGGTTGATGTATATGCAGATTTGATAGGAATAGTGGAATAGTATCTTGCTGGTCGTAAACTGCTGTACAACAGAGACAAGTTGAATTTGACTTTTGGAGCAAGCGACAAAGTGCTGACTTTGCTCTGTGCAAGAGTGTTCAACACGACATTGTTAGTCGAGAAGAAGAACCTAGTCTTTGAAAGCATTTTGATGGTTAGCGATCCAGTTGTAATATTATGTCATCACCAAACGATCTGGTGATTTATACGACTCTGATGTTGGTGAGTACACGTCTTTTACTAGCCTATCATGAATATGCAATTGTCAAAGATATTATATAGAGAAATATAATCTTTAAAGACAAATAGATTCTATAGAGATAAACTATGTCTAGTTGGAAGAATGGATTTTAGTTTACTAGAAGATTAAATGTTTATAAACTTGTTGACTCTTTATGAGTATTAATAAAATGGCTGCGAAAATAATTAAAAAATATAGCCTAGTAAATTTCATTTATACATGATTAGTGAAGGAATTATTAATATGAATAGTCCATCTTTTCATTCAGACGGGTTGATGTTGGGAACAGATAATTATGCTGAAGAGGGCCCGTTAAAATCTTTACAAGAATATACAGAATTAAACTTGTTGACTAATATGGTGTATTTCTTTATTATACTTGTGATTTGCGGAACCATTCTTGGTGGAGCACTGTTTGGGATCCGAGAGTACCAGATATCGTACTTGAGACGTGTACAATCCTCTAGAGAATGTAAGGAACTGACATGGGATGTTGGTGAATACAAGGTGAAAAATACAGCGGCTAATGAGATAATAGAACTCACCGAAGTTGTTGCTGCCAGCGCTGCATTGAAGCCTACTGGAGAAGGATTGGTACAAGAAGGCAAATACTTTCAGCCTCTAAACACACCAGATTACGAAAACTATTTGATTACTACCAACTTTGATGATCCTGTCCATATCCTTGATATTTTGGAGGAGAATGTGGATTCTCCTTCGTTTATGATATCATTGACCAAGCATTCGAACAGCTGCGAAAAGGTCCTCTATGACTATGATGAATTATTACGTATTCGACGTAATATTGGTTATAGTAGTTTGTTTTCCGGCACTAATCGTCAAATTCGCATGTCAGCACTCACCCGATATTCCACACCAATTCCTAGAGTACAATTTGCCAATGCTTGGAGGGCAGAGAGCACAATTATGGAGTTCGCCAAGTTGATTTCAAACGTTGAGTGTGATGTTGCTAGTCGTAGCATTGGTATTTTTGGAATTCTCGCAATTGGGGCTTCGTATCAACTCCACGATAACGTCAATTATTGGTTGAGGGCGTTCAACGAGTTCATGGACAAGATATTTGATGCTGAAACAATCTTCAAGATGGCTGTGGCCCCAAGCAGCCTCGTTCAGTACGTTGATCTTCTCATGGCATATAGTTGGTCGCATTGGAACTACTCTGAATATATCAGTGAGAAGTTGGAGAGTTGGAAAGTTCGTCCCTACGTTCAGTCCCACAACTCTATCTATAACATGGTAATAAGGTTTCGAATAGGGATGATTACATGGAAAGCTAGTGGACAACGAGAAATGGAATTCAGAGTCTCCACTCTTATCAAAGAATGTAGTAGAACCACTCATTGTAACGAGTATATTGGATTAATAACCATTCTCACTCTGGCCCTCATCTCATCTGGAACCATTATCTTTTACGAAGCTCTTCAGATATTAGTGCAGTCACACGGAGAGTGCTGCATGAAGGAATATCTACGCGATGATAATACTGATCTCCGTAAGATATTACAGCATGGACTCTGGTACAAGAACTCCAAACCAATTATTCAAATCTCAAATGAAATCTGTGATTATCTTGTTGACAAAGCTAATATTACACGTTGGGTCCAAGAGATTACAGGTGAGAGGATATACACAACTTTGGGAGAGTCAGAAAAGGATGAAATTGGCGAATTAGATCATGACTTGGGTGCAAAATCATCCACAAAAACATTATCTGATTCCATGGGTGCAAAAACCACATGTAAGGACGATCCTTTCAAACCAACCAGGGCTGACACAAAACGCCACTTTCAGCGACAGCGGTCTGTCACACCGGGGTCATGGAAGTTGAATACTCTCCCATCTCGCTAACGTTGGCCAGACATGTGATTTTCGAGATTTCATCCGAGCAAACAATACTGCCATCAACACAAGGGCAGAAACAACTGTCTCAGCCAGAACTAAAAGAAAGATCAAATATACCGTCACAAACAGACCTCCTGAAATGACCCCCCCCAACCCTTCGGTTATGCTAACCAGTTATTCCTTACTTTGAAATAGATATCTCCAGTATCACCATTTACACATGGAGAAAACATCCAAATTTTGGTGCGAAAACTGATGCGGAGATAATATCACATATATAAACATCATCATAGCCTTCTGGAATTTCATCAATAGGAATTCCCAACGAATTTCCAACGATACTAGAGATAGAATATCAAACGAAATAAGTTATATTGCTAATATAGAATGTCTGGTTTAGAGTTAGCAGCAGCAGCCGTACTTGGCTCGCAGTTGTTGGATGCCAAATATCACATTAAGGAAGATTTCATGCTTACCCAGAAGGTAGTCAAGTCAGCAGTCCCATATCTCTATGCTTGTGCAAGAGGTAGGGCTAGTTTTTGGTATTATTTCGAGAGAGCCGCTCAGAAGTACCCAAATAACCTTGCTGTGGCATTTCCTAGACCCAAGAAAGATGCCCCACCAATCAAGAGGGATGCTGATGGATTCAAGATATATGACGACCAATTTACTGTGGAAAAGTACACTTACAAGGAATTGTACGCCATGGTGTTGAGGTTATCTCATATCTTGAAATACGACTATGGAGTTACTGGTGACACGACGATTGCTATTGATTCTATGAACAAACCGTTATTTATTATTCTTTGGATGGCGTTGTGGAATCTCGGAGCAACGCCTGCATTTTTGAATTTCAACTCCAAGGATGCAGCTCTTGTTCACTGTTTGAAGATTTCAGACGTGGCCCAAGTTTTCATTGACCCTGATTGTGCTGAACCTATCAGACTTACTGAAGACAGAATTAGAGACGAATTGCCACATGTGAAATTGCATTATATGAATGAAGAGGAATTGTTGAGAGTTTTGTGTGATAAATCGAGACCGAAGTTTCGTTGTCCCGACGAACTCAGAAAACCTAACGACTCTGATTTTTCGTGCTGTGCATTGATCTACACGTCTGGTACTACCGGTTTACCTAAGGCTGGAATTATGTCATGGAGAAAAGCATTTATGGCTGCCAGCATTTTCGGATATATCATGAAGATTGATAAAAACGCCAATATCTTAACGGCCATGCCAATGTACCATTCCACAGCTGCAATGCTTGGTGTATGTACTGCACTTTTGGCAGGTGGTTGTGTTTCTGTTTGTCAAAAGTTTTCTGCATCTACATTTTGGACACAAGCCAGGTTGTCGAATGCTACCCACATTCAGTACGTTGGTGAAGTGTGTCGTTATTTATTGACGTCGAAATACCATCCTGACCAAAAGGCGCATAATGTTTCTATTGCATATGGAAATGGATTACGTCGTGATATCTGGTTGGATTTCAAGAAAAGATTCAATATCAAGGCAGTGGGTGAATTCTACGCCTCCACCGAATCACCAATTGCTACCACCAACTTGCAATATGGTGAATTTGGGGTTGGAGCATGTCGTAAATATGGATCTCTCATTAATCTTTTGTTATCTACCCAGCAAGTACTTGTGAAGATGGAACCAGAAGACGAGAATGAAATATGGAGAGATCCAAAGACAGGTTTGGCTACCACGGCAAGCGTTGACCAAAATGGTGAATTGTTGATGAGAATCGTCGACCCTTCAAAGGTGGAAAAGACTTTCCAAGGTTATTATGGGAATAAGAATGCCACCACTTCCAAGGTAGCCAGAAATGTGTTCAAGAAGGGCGATGCATGGTTCAGAACCGGCGATTTGTTGAAGACGGATCAAGACGGATTGCTCTACTTTGTTGATAGATTGGGAGATACTTTCCGTTGGAAGTCAGAAAACGTTTCAGCCACTGAAGTTGAGAATGTGTTGATGAGTTCCAAGGCCCTCAAGCAAGCCGTAGTTGTGGGAGTCCAAGTTCCTCATCATGAAGGAAGAGCAGGTTTTGCAGTTCTTGATCCACTTGACGAATATGCCGACGTCTCAAAACATCAAGAGATTTTGGACAAGATTTACGCCGAAGTATCGACAACTTTGCCAAAGTATTCCATTCCGTTATTCATCAAAATCAGTCCGATTGAGGCCTCGCACAACCACAAGGTGCCAAAGAACCAATTCAAGAATCAGAAATTGCCAAAGGGCGCCTCTGGAAACGATCTCATTTACTGGTTGAATGGAAACAAGTACGAAGAATTGACAGAGAAGGCTTGGTCAGGAATCATGCAAGGTGCTTCAAAATTATAGAGGACAGAAAGCTGGCCTATATCTCCTCAATTGAATAGATAAGCTATTGTATTTTAATACAAACAATGTTAAGTCAAGTAGAGTTAGAAGTAGACCGAGGCATGGAAAGATGTGATATTAGAGATGTACATTATATAGCGAGGAATCAATGAGGATTAATGAGAATTGAAGGATTTATTCAGGATTAAGAATGTATTTACTATTGAATTGTCGAGTAGTTAGCACCCAATTTACCAATTTACCAGTCGATTAGAACAATGAGCGAAGAAAATAGTTCTCAGTATAGAAAAGCTGCAAATATCTGACAATAAAGGTTCGTAGAGGTTTTGCACTATATGCAGTACACCAATATCAGTAGTTTCAGCTAGTGGAATATTGACCAAAATTGCCTCTACTTACTAATTTAACATCTACACTAACCTTAAGAGGGCTCTAATGCATGTCATACAAAGTTTTAGTATTTTTGAATAGTAATTACCCCCGGTATTCAACATGGAATGTAGATTACGTAATCAAGCACTGAAACTCAGTGTTTGATAAATTTGGGTAGATTTGGTTAGATTAGTGCATATTATCGAAGACTACTGAAAACTTCGAGATTCGTAGTGAATACTAACAGAGAGGTGAATATTTATGAATACTAGAGATATTTCTTGGAGTATTTGAGAATTCGAATACTTCGCTAAGTTCAATATTTAGTATTAGTGAGTGAAATTAAGTGACTTATTGAATACGCCTTGAGTTAAATACGTCGCTGCGCTAAATTTAAGATACTTGAGAGAACTATTCGCTCCGCTCATAGTTAACTTATTTATTACTCACGAAAGACTGGCTTTCTTTATATAATGCAACAAAAATTCGTTCTAAATAACTTATTTAGAAGAAATGGCAGTAACACCTGGTAACTCCTTACCTTCCAACAATTCCAAAGAAGCACCACCACCGGTAGAGACGTGACTCAACTTTTCAACAACACCGTACTTCTTAGCGACAGTGGCAGTGTCACCACCACCAATGATGACGGTGTTACCAGCTTCAGCAGAAGCAACGGCAGCATCCAACAAACTCTTGGTACCAGCGGCGAATTTTTCGAATTCAAAGACACCTGGTGGACCGTTCCAGACAATAGTCTTGGCCTTGGCCACGGTGGCGGCGAATAATTCGTTAGTTTTTGGACCAGAATCCAAACCCATCCAGTTGTCTGGAATACCTTCCTTGTCAGTAGCGACGGCGGTGTTGGCGTTCTTGTTGAAGTCGTCAGCGGTTATGAAATCAACAGGTAAGACGATTTCGACACCGTTCTTCTTGGCCTTGGCGACCAAGTGTTCAACGTTCTTAGCACCGGCTTCATCGTACAAAGAGTCACCGATGGCCATGTTGTCCAAGACCTTCTTGAAGGTGAAAGACATACCACCACCGACAATCAAAATGTCAACCTTGTCCAACAAGTTGTCGATCAATTGGATCTTGTCGGAAACCTTAGCACCACCTAAGATGGCTAAGAAAGGACGGACTGGGTTTTCCAAAGCCTTAGCAAAGTATTCCAATTCCTTGGCCATCAAGAAACCGGCGGCCTTTTGTGGCAAGTCTAAACCAACCATAGATGAGTGAGCTCTGTGGGCAGTACCAAAGGCATCGTTAACGTATACGTCGGCCAAAGCAGTCAATTGCTTTCTGAAGGTGGCAACAGCTTCTGGGGTGGCCTTGATCTTTTGACCGTCCTTCTTTTGGGAACCTTCTTCTTCGATGTGGTATCTCAAGTTTTCCAACAAGAAGATAGCACCGTTACTAGCACCGTTAACGGCAGCTTCGACATCGGCACCAACACAATCATTCAAGAAGTTGACCTTGGTGTTCAATAAAGTTTGTAATTCAGCAGCAACTGGAGCCAACGAGAATTTGTCGACTCTTTCACCGTTAGGTCTACCTAAATGGGAGGCCAAGATAATAGCCTTTGGCTTCTTTTCCAATACATATTTGATGGTTGGCAAGGCAGCTACGATTCTTTGGTTGTTGGTGATGGTCTTGCCGTCCAATGGGACGTTGAAATCGACTCTGATGAATACTCTCTTTCCTGTGACGTCTAAGTCTTTAACGGATAATTTGGATGATAATGACATAATAAATTGATGTTTTGTATATAGTGAATTTGAGAGATATCTCATGGAGATCGGTGTCTTTATATACTGAAATGGTGAGAACCACGCAACGACGCACTGGAAATTTTCCAAGGCACGATTCGGAACAAAGGTATCCGGGCGAGTTGGCTGATCAGGTGTTGGCTGAGGTAGAAGGACTAAAGTTGGGGAGTATGGTGATGTGGTTATGACGTGTCTCCGTGGTGTGAATTGTGAGGGTTTTGGTGTGTGGTATCGTGATGTCGGTATATAGAAGCTTGTCGTCCCGGAGTTATACCGACGGAGGAAAGGAGAAATCGTGGTGGTTATTTTATTATATATTCATATTTTGAAGTATCATGGAGTTGTAGAAGATTTAGAATTGATACCGATATCCTTTGAATCACAAGTTGCTGCCACCTGAATAGCTCCGAGATAAAGAATAAAACTCCGACCATCTGACGTTTATACTGCATATAACACAAGTCGGAACCCCATAGAAGCGTAATTTAGACACTTCAAGGGTGGTAAAATTGGTTACGTCTACGAATATGAAGCAAGGAATTGTATAACGGAGCTATTAGAGAAGGTTGAATATTATATTAATTAGAGAGTGTCCTCCAATTTTAGTCTAAAAGAGTTGGCTGCAATTTTTGACAATAGGAGTTATCTAGAAATTCAGACAATTGGAGTTGGCTGCAATTTGAAGTATCAATGCTAAGTCACACCCTTCATACAGATAACATCTACAAGATAGCATACCATTCTAACATACTCAACCAATTCAAGGCTCTAGCACAGTCCATCTCTTAAACAGATTCTTCATCTGAAATGTCGCGATGTCGCAATATCGCAGAACTTTCTGGAACCTTCACAATCCTCATATATAAACAGAAGATGCCCTAACCACCAATTCTCAAACTCTTCAACCATGGATAAATTATTAAACTGGTCTACTGCGCACCAATCTGGCGACAAAGATACTATAGAAAAGATCGGCAAACCCGATCCAAAAATCTTGAATCAATTATTTGGCGGCCCCGATGAGCCAACCCTAATGCAACAAGGATTGACGGTGATCAGAAACCCCGAAAGCACCTTGGAAAGCAAAGAAATTGCATTTGAAAACTTCGAAATGCTTATTGAAAACTTGGACAACGCCAACAATATCGGAAATATGAAGATGTGGCCCTACGTCGCTGAACAATTAGATGCCTCGATCCCAACTTCCTTGAGAGTATACGCTGCTTCAGTCATAGGGATAGCAGTACAGAACAATCCAAATTCTCAACAACACTTCATTGACCAATGTGATGGGTTACAAAAGTTGATCACCATCGCCAACGACCCCTCCACACCCCAGGAATTATTGTTGAAATCATATTTTGCAATTGCCTCTTTATTGAGAAACTTCCCTTCAGGATACACCAAATTCGAAAGCCTCAATGGCTGGGACATCATCACATACTCTACGCAAAAGGACCATAAAGTCAAATTAAGAATCTTGTCTTTGTTATCGGCCATATTCTCCACAGGATTAGATACCCTCAAGCACGAACATGTACATTCAGGAAAGGTGGTTCAGTATTTGGTATCGATTTTGAACGATGCACACACTGGATGTATTGATAAGGCTCTTAACATTGTCTCGCAATTGGCCCATTTGAATTACAACTTCACTTCTACTGAAATCGCCCAATTATCACAAGGTTTGGAGAACATCAAATCTGTGCATGATTCCATTTCCCATGATGATCTTGAAGCAGTGAAAAAGATCATCGCCTAATTGTATAATAGTTCCCATGTATATTAGCCTTAATGAAAATGCATTATTTTGATAGAACGATCATATTACATGTAGATCTCTATGAATAGGTTTTTCTCTTAACCTTCATGAATATATCTCTCTCTTTCTCTATTCTTCTCCTCGTTAATCAGATAGTTTTCAATCATTTATTCATTGATCAAGCCATCTGCGTTCTCTGCTAGAAACGTTTTCTTCATTGCATTATCGGCAGAAGGAGGGACAAAGTTCTTGCCACTTCCATCCTTTCCCAAAGTTCCTTTGCTTTGAAGTTCCGTGTAGATGGCAAATAAACTGGAGTATTGCCCAAATAACTTTTCTGCCTTGGGTTCCGTCATGAGCTTGAATTGTCGGAGAGTTTGTACAAAGGTGGATTTGGTGTCAGTTCCAGACCGCACAGTCCCCAAATTTGCCAAAGAATGGTTTCTTTCAAATTTGTCGTACAATGAAAATGCAATTGTGTAAGTAAAGGAATACAACCAGTTGATTCCTTCCACAGGTGTTCGCACAGGAAAGATGTTCACTCCTATCTCTAGTTGCGTCTTGTTGAAAAGGTATTCTACCTCCCTCAGAGTTGTGCCAAATACTCCACATTTGGTCTTGGTTGTGCGTATAGTTTCATTGGGATTGAGTCTCTTCAATACTTCATTTTTGTACTTGAGATTTTCGATGTTTTTAAGCTTCAAAACGAGTTGATCATATCCTTCAACGATAATAATTACCTTGTACTGAATTTTCTCATCAGCCCTTCGCAATAACGACAAAGAAAATTCACAATCTGTCTTCAAACTACCTGTCTGAGCCTTTTCTATAAATTCTTCAGCTTTATAATACAATACCACAGTCTTCTCGTGAATGTACAGAACTGGGCATGGAACAAAGGTATCTGTGTCTGGATTGTAGCGTGCCAGGACTTTTCGTTTCCAGAATATCATGGGAATCTGACTTGGAAATGATTCCACCGTTGATTCCATAAAGATACTTTTTAATCGACTTTCTTCCAAGTCACTGTAAAGACGGTGTGAAACCTTTAGTATCATCTCGCTCATCAATTCTTCTTTCTTGCGAGTTACTTTATTTGCTTCCTTCAAATCCTTTGGAGTATATGTGAATTCTGCTTGTTTTGGCACACCAGCCGATTTTTTATTCGTTTTTAGAGGAGACGACGACTCACTAATAGGATCGGAAAGCTCAGTATATAATGAGTTTGTTTGTTTTCTTTTATTGCGAGATTGAGCTTTTGGTTTTAAACTCTTGTTTTCATCCAATTGAGCGCTTGGTTTACTTATTTTGCTTCCCTCCTGGGTTCGCAATTGAGAACTTCGTTTATAACTTTTGTTTACCTCTTGGGGTTGTATTTGAGAGGCTGGTACTTCCTTCTGATGTTTTTCATTAGTTTCCAGAGACTCCAAGATGGAGTTGGCTAATGGGGACTTTTGACACAGTTGCTGTGAAATGGGGGCCAAGAAGGATTCGTTCTGGTTTTGACGATAATACCTCCATGGAGAAGTGTTCGTTGTCGGAGTACGACTAGGTAAACCACTCGATATTGAACTGCGGTCTTGATGTTCTTGATTTGCACTCTCTTTTTCAAGAAACTCTGCCGATATAGCTTGTTTCGTATTTTGCGATGCAACAATGATGTTCGAAATCGAATCCTCATCACTTTCAGAGAGCCAATTACCTAAGTCTAAGATAGCCGAAGAGCCTGGTGCGGCCTTCTGTGATGCTTTGGGAACATTGAAAGAGAAAGACGATTCCAGTATTGGATCCTCCTTTGTTGGTGACAGGCATGAAAGATGTCGTACTGAAGCCTTCTTATTTGGTGACAGGTCGGGTCTATCTATCGAAAGGTCCCTTGTTGGCAGCAGGTATGAATATGGTTGTACAGTAGTATCATTAACAGGCGATGGGCACGACTGAGATTGTAATAGAACTCTTTCTGGCGAAGATTGAGTGTTTTTATTATAAGACACCTCAGATTCTACTTCGTATATGCTAACATCGCGTGGGTCCCTTCCTGGTGCTCGGTCATCTGAAGTGCTATATTTAGGTTAGTAAACTGAAAAACACGTCTGAAAATACTGAAACATACATTTCAATAACCTCAGGAAAACGAAGAGGATTTCCTTCATCATCAGAAATATCTATAACCTCCATAACTAAGTTATGTCAATTTAAAACTGGTAATGGATTCAAAATAAACACATAAGTCGTGCATGGTACAAAAAACGACACCAAATTGGAACCAACAACAGATCAGTCCAACTAGACGTTAGGAACGATTCTCATAAGACCCCACGAATAAGCACAGAGAAACAATGTCGCGAAGAGGGACATGGAGCACTTCGCTAAAAGAATCCAAGGAGGAATCACGCCTGGCAAATGAGTCGATTTTTGAATTGAAAGAAGTCTACAACACCATCAAATATGACTGGCCCCAATTCATACAAGATGAATCCAATCCCATTGAAACCGCAGTATCATTGTTAGACGATACATCTGTTGGATTGGCTCATAGACTTCCTGAATTTACAAGTATCAAGGAACAAACCGAGGCTGCATTACGACATGTGGTCAATGAACATCATGAATTGTTCAATAATAGTATAGGATCGTATCATCTGTTGCTTTCGTCCTTAAAAGACTCTCAAGACGATTCCTTAGAGATAAAGGAAATGTTGGAGTCAACAACCAAAGATATTCATGATCGTTCTGATACTTTGAATGATTTGAGTCAAACATCAACAAGGTACGCCGAGATGATTGAAATATTGGATGCCATAACGGAAGTCACAGGAATACCCGACAAAATTGATCAATTGGTTATTGACAAGAAAATTCACGAAGTTTACGACGTGATAGCTAATGGATACAAGACGGCAGAGAAATATAACTTATGGAGTTTACCAGCAATGAATACCATCCAGGCGTACTTGGATACTCAATCAAACAATTTGTTTGATATGATCGTTGACGAATTACAGAATGAAATATATTTGAAATCGAGCTCTATCAATATCGGCAGTGAGTCTGAACTCAATTTCTTCTCGTGGCAAACTTTGTTGAATGCTACAAACCCCAAATTATCTTCAATCAAAACGTTAGTGACGGATCTGCATAGTGTGGAACAATACATTTATAATTCGGCTAATTTGGACATTGCCGAATTGACCGAAGTGTTTGCAAAGCCCATAGATGTATTCGTCAGTTCAGAGTTACCAAAACTCCATTCCCATTATTCCAACCATGATACAGACATAGATTATTCCATTTTGATCGATTCTTCTCTGACCTTCCATTCTGAATCTTTCCACTACATTTACATGCTTTTGCATACGGCTTTTAAACTAAGCAGACTACACCAAGTTGTGGAAATTCTTACTGCCAGTAACCAAGCTGAGTTATCTGGATTGATAAATCGTACCACAGAAGAAGTGAAACAACTGAACGTGATAGCACTAGGCAAATTGTCCAAGTTGCGAAACTTTGATCAGTCCACTACGGCGGATATTATAGGTAATGGCAGTTTCAACGATAATTCAGTTACCATACTTAAAGACTTATTTGGTGTAGTGTTCATAAGAAGTTTGGCAGTATTCCAAAGACATAAGGTTGTCAGTGAGATCATAGACAAGATAGAACGCAGTCAAAATTTGCAACCTTCGGATAGGTCAGGGACAACTCCTAGAATACCTAAAAATGCAAAGACATATGATCTTGTAACAGTTTGGAATACAATGAAGAAGGAGTTACATGCATTGATGATCAACTATATTTATGACAGTTCGGCCATTCCCCTGGACAGTGCAAATGACATCATCCTCAGCAACAAGATCTATGATACAGTCAAAAACAGAGATGTGTTCCGTTTTGAGGACGTTTCGTTCGAAAAGACTTGCAAGGGTCCAGAAGATTTGGGAACCATTTTGCATGATATGTTTCCAAGTTTCGTATTGTCAGACTCGATAAAGAGTAGAGGTGAATTGGGAGACTCTTCATCTCCATTTATCCAAACAGATAGATTCAATGCTATGGTGGAAGTATTGGTAACCAAAAATTTACTAAACATGAGAATAATCTTGGAGTTCTTTTTGATTTTTATTGCTGGAGCACAAAAAATGTTGTCAAACTTTGCTGAAGACGGACAGAATGAAGGCCCAGTTAACACTATCGCCTTGCAATTCTTTAATGATTTTATGAAGATATCATTTTTGTCCAATGTCAAGGAAAGCTTAAATGCTTCGTTTCGACAATACATTGGAAGCACTCATGTTAAGGGAAGACCAACGGGATTGAAATTGGGGTTGATTTCGTTGGAACATGCTGACAATGAAAACCAAATCAACGAGATCACAACTCACAAAAACTTCACCGTGATCTATCAGAATGCTCTAGATTTCAAGAGGTTGTTACTTAATATCTGTTCGGTATTGAACACTTCTTTGACTTACCGTAAAGATTTCTGCAATACGGTCTTGGATTTCTTGAAAACATTCTCAGATACTTATTTGAATTACTACCATGAATTGTTGGCGGACGGAACAAACACCGTTTCTGATTATTCGCGTGGCCTCGCCACAGAGAAGCCTGTTCTGCAAATCAGTAAATGGATGCGTCTTCCAGCATTAGCCGATATCAGTGGAGCCATATTGCAATCTAATTCGTCAGGTAACTCCGACGAACTTGAAGCGTTGATTTCTAAAGAAATCCAAATACTCTTGTATAGCAGTGAAGGCTCAGCGAACGCCTTATACTTGAACAAAGATGAAGTATTGGATCAAGAATCTTTTAGCCAAGTGTGTTACTTATTAGTGACGACCTCCTGGATATTGACGTGGTTACCGTTGATAAAGAAAGAATCCAACTACGCATTCCGTGACGACGATGATTCTGAAAAAATATCAACAGTAGACAAATTGAGGTACGACTGGTCGTTTTTAGAAAACGGAAGATCCAATATTATCGTTACTACTGGAACCACCGACTTTAGTCAGCATAATATCTACTTGGCATTGAACCCAGAAAATATAGCCAACTTTGATGAGATTGTCCAGACTTTCGAATCAATTCGTGACAGAACGTTGTTGGCATTGAGATACGACTTGAGGTGCAAAGCCATCTACTATATTGGAAATTCGTTTAGACAAACTGATTGGGTTCCACACACAGAGCCTGGTGACGCTGACCAATTTATTGGATTGTTGAACAAAGAAGTCTTCTCCATTGAGAACACGTTGAACGAGTTTTTAAGTGAGTTGGAGAAGGAGAGTATCTTTGTTGGATTGTCAGAGTTCTTGAACGATTTGATCATCTTGGGATCGAGATTAGTAAGAAAAATTAGTGCTAATGGGATCAAGAGGATTTTGCTAAATATTTTCACGTTGCAGCAAATGCTTCGTAACTTATTGAAAAACCCTGAATCTGTGGATTTCACGAAATCTTCCGTTTACTTTGAAATGTTCACCTTGAACGAATTCAGCTTCTTGAAAAACGTCTCCCATAATACCAAACATGAATACACCATTACTGAGTTCAATAATCTTGCCAGATTGGTTTATAGTGAGAAATTGGCCGATGGAAACGGAACCCAGTTCAACAAGACTAAGTATGCAGATTTGTTGAAGAAAATTGAAACTAGTTTTAAGAATTGAGATCAATAAGTAATCGTGCTATGTAATAGGTTTCATAGCTAGCTTCAAAATCCATGATCATTTGTGACTGTGATGTCGAATTAATGATCCGCTAGCTATACAACTGATCCTCTATAATTTCTACTAATATTACGCATATCTCATATAAGTGATAAATATCATTATATTCTCATATTAAGTCTACTAGATAAGTATAACTGTAAGGGAAGAACAAGATGCTTTCGTTTCATTAATTGGCATCCTTGAATAATTCTATGATCTCGTTATGATTAGTTAATTATCTTTGAATAGATTTATGATTTCGTTATTATTAATTAGTATCTCCAATAGTTCTATGGATATTAACAATGTCTACTAAGACCAGTAGAAGGTCTTAAGTTTAATCTGTCGGACATTCTCTCAAAGAAGAATCTTCCACTACCAGAACCAACCACAACAGCAAAGAAATAAGTCAAAGTGTATGTCATGGCTACCAACATCAATGCATAACCAAACATGTCAGGTAAAATACATAAAATCAATCTAATGAAGTCTCTAAAGAAACGCGAGGCCATTGGTAATTTTGACGCTTGAGGAGCAGCGACTTCCATGTCTGCAGAAACATCGCTTTCGTCTCCTTTACCACAACACGAGCTAACTGGTGCAACTTTTTCATCCACGTTGTGACAAGTGTTGTATACGGGGTTGTGCCAGACAGACTGTTCCAAGTAATTACGAACAAACTCCAATCCTCTGACTAAGAATGCAACAACAAATAATAATACAAAGATTCCAAATGCTTCGGCTTTGGTGGTGGCCTTCAAGTTTTCGAAAAGTACTGGATAGTTGTCGAAATTGGTGGTGAAAAACATGTGCATTGGAGCCATAGATGATCCCATATCCATGGAGCCATGGCCACTATGTGCCGAGGCAGTAGCACTAGCACTCGATGTGGCAGTTGCAGCCATCGTATCCATGGCCATGGACATCATCATGCCTCCGGTTGTAGAATGGTCGTGTCCCGCGTGTCTAGCTTCAAGCATTGTGAAAAGTTTAGAGGTGATTCAAATCTATGATGTCAGAGTATGATCTCGGACTATAATATTCGGGTATAAAGTTCAGCTTAACTTTTATCAGATTGGCGATCTGCCTCTTCTTATACATCTCCTCGTTTTATTTGCTCTTTAATACTTACGAGCAAATTGTTTTATGGGAATGGGTGCGCAAAAATCGATTACTGTTTTGGGAAGGCCGACACGGAACCTGGTTAAAAGCCATCTCTCTTAAGCCTCGTAGTATAGGCGAAATAACTGCTCTTGCAACCGAGATGGTCTTAGTGAGATGAATCCTCGGGTCTCTTATCCGTCAGCCGTTAATTGGATGATTTAGTCATGATATATAACCGGTATAGGAGCGGTATATGCAGGAGTAATTATAAATATCTTTAAAGATCAGTGCAGGAACAGATCGTTATGAAAGTCTGGGACGAGCAGAATAATCCATAATATTATACAGAACAATAAATATAGAATATATACAGGTCTAGACCTAATTCTGGAAAAAAGGACTTGAGAGGCGGTGGACCTCTTTATAATTAATGTGCTTAGCCTTTTATATATGGCAGATAGCGAGTATAAAAAGGATCTTCGTTCCATTAAACATAAAAAAGTTTAGATAATTACACCATTTATTCTCTATCATAAGGGTGCAACTGACATCTATTAGACGCTATCTACGAAGGTTTAGCTGTGGATACATGTATTCTGAATGGTTGGTCTCCATCCATCACCTTAAGGTCACCATATGACTGTAGAATACCACACGACGCGAAATGATAATTCATAAGTTCATATGAGTTCATATGTAAGTCTGTATCACCTTTCCTGGAGATATTAGTAGGTATATCGGAAATCTGTTGTTTGCGTTCACCCATCAGCAGAACACCATTCATTCTCGGAAAATTATCCCTTTAGTTTATTGAAGTCCGCGAATGGTCTTCTAAAGTTGATTATGGGAGCACGGCTCAAAATTAGAATCCAGCCAAACAGCTAGTCAAAAAGGATTCTCATAAAGACCACATTGGCATGATTTTGTAACAGGAGTTTCGAAAACTCTGTGATGGAATTCAAAATGAATATTGCAATGATTGAAAACTCATCTAACGAGTGTTCTGCTAATCTATGCTCATTTTGTATCCAAATACGGGCACCTCTCATTCAGCTGACTTAGAACATGAATATCCAACCAATCTTTGGCAATAAAACGTCCCCCACAAGCAGCACAAATCCCCTGCAATGGAAGTTTATCTGTAAGAGTGTTTGCACCTTTTCCTTTTGGATCATCAAATTTGAAGTGCATATTTAATAGATGTTTCTTATAGTCATATGGGCGATTGAAAAATTGCGTTTTGTGTTTGCACATATATTTAGGGTAAACACATTGGAAACGCCCAACGTCATTATGGATTCTCATGTGCCTGATCAAATCACGACTGATGTATTTGTCACATACAGAACACACTGCACCTTTAGTACTTCTCTTCTTTTTTGGTTGTTTTTGTGCGAGACCACTAACCCCTAAGGACCCATTTTCTTGAGGAGTAGATGAAGCGGAGTTGTAACTGTTAATACTATGCACCGAGTCACGTCTTTCAGACTCCTGAGCACTGGCATTGAGATAATTCCTATATTCTTCTGACTCGTATTGTTCAGAGTCTTCTGCTGAACTATAGCTATTCGAAGTGTCTTGATTTACTTGCAAGTTTTGATGTGCGGAGTGCAAGCTTGTATCATAGCTTTTACGATGACTATGCATATTTGGACGACCCTGGTGTTGTTGTGACTCCGTTTGATGGAAATTATGCTCTTGATCAGAGCCCTTGAAATATAGTGGTTGGAATAGATTTGCAGAAGTTTGTGTTATATCGATCTTCGGAGTTGAATCAAAGTTCGATCCTATTAGTCCACCATGAAGTTTATCTTCGGTCAAGCGATTCGAATTCTCAGATGGATTTGCCTGGTTGGTGTTGTTTTCGAAAAGGTACTGGTCAAAATCCTTGCTAAAATTATTGTGCGATTGCTCGTCATGATTAATTTGAGGTGATAAAAAGTCTCTATTAGGCTGACTGTTCAAATGGGAATGTTGATAATCCAACTCGAAATATCCATTCATGTTTGTACCAGGTGGTTTCATAGAAGGTGTAATATTTGAATTTACTGAAGTTATTCTTTGCAAATCGGTAAATTCTCCAAATCCCAAATCAGGCTCCAAAATTCTCAAATCAGTATTTGAACTATCATCAACTTCATCATTATAAATTGGGATATTCGGATGTTGGGGCCTCATCGTGGGAGTAGATGGGTTATTTCGATTGAACGAAAAGAGCGAGTCCACCCCAGGACTCGCATACGGTGAAATTGAACCATTTTTCTGACCGAACTTTGCAACCAAGTGCTTATGTTGGGAATTCGCATTATTGTTGTTTATGTTGTCGAGTTTGATGTGGAAACCTGGGTTTTTTGACTTCTTTGAACTACCAGAGTCATTAGGAGTATTAGTTGGTTTCTTGGAAAGGGAAGAAGTAGAAGAATCATCATTATCATTAAAGCCGCTTGTCACGGTATCATTTGTATCTTTGGAAGGTATGAAATCAAAGTTTATACTTGACCGAGGCAGTTCGAGCGATTTCAAAGTTGGAAATTGTTTTGATGGTCGTCCTTTAGCAGCCAAAGGAAATGAATTTTGTCGTATAACTTTTGGTTTAGCAGGAGGCTTTGGTTTCGACTTTGGTTTCGATGCTGGGAGTTGTGCATAGATTTGTTGATTGTTCAAACTCATACGCCTTTTTGGTAAAGGTTCGTCGTTAGTATTCGAAAGATCTCCTCCGTCAAATAAGTGTGAGGGATACAAATCAATTCTTGAGGATGGAACTGACATACTGTTATAACTAAAATAATCAAAGGACAGATCATTGATGTCTTGGAGTGCCTGATTATCTTGATGCAAGTTCAGATTGTCATCTAAGCGATTTCCTTGATGTAGTTCCAGTTTGTTCTGATTTAAGTCTAGAATCCCTTGATGTAAATTCGGATTTCCATGGCTTGAGCTCTGATTGAATTCCAGGTAGCAAGAAGTATCAACGTCTTGGTGGGCAAGCGAGGGATAGCTTTCATCTAATTGTTGGTTATATGATACATTATCCATCAGATAAAAATGGGGGTTTGAATTGGAATCAACTTTCGTTTGGGAAGCTAAAGTTGGAGTGAATTGATGAAATTGAAATGATGATTGTTTCAAGTTATTTGATTGGTGGCGACTATGGGTCCCACCGGATTCTTGATACGACGCCTGTGTTATATTTTCTGACCCAATATCATTTTTGGAACCAGGATTATCAGACATCGTGGCATCTAAGCTGAATTTTTGATCGATCAATATTATATAAGACGTCAGGGTTTCAGGATGTTGATAATTTGCCAGCCGAATTTGAACTAAACATCTTGCGACATAACGTCGGGACATTTGTTCTGAATTGCGCGACATTGCAACATCATTACCGCATAGAGTTCTCTGGGTTGCACCAAATGAAAAAACCAGTTCTGCGCAGACTATTTAAGCGGAGTTAATGCAACTCATTTAAGTTGTCCCAGCCTCTTTCTGGACGTGAATCAAACGGAGCAACCATATTTTCGTGATGATAAGCTTCTGTTTCTGGGGAACACATTCGTCTTCATTAGCTTTACCTTAACGGATTTCTACAGAAACTATGAATTCAGTCAATTTCAATTAGTTGGAACATCCCCTTTATTGCCTACATATTCTTAAGGGTGTAAATTATTTCCTGTCGTCAGACCATACTATTGTGACCGAGAACCAAAAAATATCGCATCTACATAAAGAATAAATAATTTTTTCAAAAAAATAAAAAACCAACCCTGTTTTACTAGTCCGGTTGAATAGGAAGGTTCAAAACAAAGAAAACTTGGTCGTGCGCAAGCGCAGTAAGGATTTATATCCTGTATATAAAAAATTCATTTTGAATGACAGCATTTAAACTGGTGGCGGCGAATAAGTGTATATTCTCTGGTAACTAAATATGAGTACAATTATTCTTGGATCTACTGGTTTAGTAGGGTTGCAAATCGTCAAGTATGCCGAAAAGGCAACATTGATAGAAAAAATCGTAACGGTCAGTCGTCGTTTACCATCAATCACAAGTCCCAAAATTAATGCAATCGAAGAGAAAGATAGTGATAAATGGAGTGAAATCATTGAAAATGAAACAGGCACAAAGATATTCTTTTCTGCATTTGGTACTACCCGGTCTGATGCTGGCAGTGCTGAAAATTTCAAGAGAATTGATTATGGCATTAACTATGCAGCTGCCAAGGCCGCGAAGAAAGCTGGTGTTGAGACGTTTGTATTAATTTCAACCACGGGAGCAAATGCCAATTCATTCTTCCTCTACCCTAAGTGCAAGGGGCAATTAGAAAACGATATAATTGCTCTTGAATTTCCCAGAACCATAATTATGAGACCCGGTGTCTTATTGGGAGACCGTGAGAAGCCAAAGGATATGCTCAATAAAGCATTTGTCGGTTATGCAAGACATTTCCATCAATCGAGGTTTGCATCTCTAGCCATGAATCCTGTTTATGGATATGAAGTAGCCCAGGTTGCTGTAAACTTATCTTTGGAACCATTGCCACAGAAGAAGGAAGTGAAGATAGTGGAAGCTGCGGAAATCTGTGCAATTGCCAAAACCTTAGCCAACGAAGCTAAGTAATTTTAACTATTCGCCTCTTTGGGGTTCTCTTCGCTTAATTATGTATTCTTTATTCTAAACGTCAATTTATGTTACGTAGCACCTACTCCAAGAGGTGACATAGCCGAAAATATTAGTAAATATTGACCCCATTGTTATGCAAAGAGCCCTCTGAAAGGTATTCCTTCCATAGTGATATTTTGGCCTCAGAATTTGACGTAGTCAAAAATAGTTAGCCTATAGAGGCATCGATATGAAACTAGTGACCATTTGTTAGCAATGAAATCAAGTTACAGCATTACCAGGAAACATCTCGAGAAAGTCACTTACATCAAAATTAACGTTTTTACAAATGACTAAAGTGCCTTCAAAGTGAGAATCTAAATATATTAAACCAGATCCAAGACTGGAAAAAAATGAGGTGTTAGTACAATGGGAGGGGGGAAAAGAACCTATCTATAATACTTCATTTATTTTAAATCCTTCTAATGTAAATTAATGTACTATCCCAAATAAAACAAACATCTCAACCATGAAAACCTAATCTACAAAACAACATTTTTTTGATTGGTCATGAGTTAAGATATGGTCCTCTAACCAATATTTACCCTTGCACCGTACACCACACGGACAAGTACCCCAATGCTCCAATTTATCTTTCAAATTATGCAATCGTTTAATACAGGGGTTGTCAAACTTGAAATGCCTATTAAGTAAGTGTTTCTTGAAGTCATATGGTCTGTTGAATTTACCAGTCTTGTGACGGCATTGACTCTTGGGAAATTTGCAAGTAAACCTGGATTCAGTTTGATGAGTTCGCATATGTCTTGACATGTCTCTAGTGATACGCTTTCCACAGATACTGCATGCTTTGTGATCCACGAACTGACTTTCCACAGGAGGTAAGAGTATGCTGGAGTTAGAGTTGAATAGAGTGGTCATATCAGGGTATTGATTGACATCTATATTAGGTGGTATTTCTATGGACTCCACTGGAAGCTGCGGATCAAACCGGGACGAAAGATGTGGAAGTCCCAGTTGGGGCTGTTGTAGCTGGGAAGCTAGTTGCTGTTGTTGTTCCTGCTGCTCTTCCTGCTGCTGTTTGTGTTGCTGTTGTAGAGTATTTTGAGGCTGGGCTGGCTGATTTTGAATTGGTTGGTTATTTGGGGGGATAATTTGTGCAAGGGGTTGTGAATTATGAGACACACTTTGGTTGCCTTGAAAGTATGAAGGAACAACTTGTAAAGTATAAGGAGATCTAGTTGGAGAGAATTCATCCATTGAATTCCCTTCAGGGGGATTAAGCATATAACTATAAGATTCTTTATAGACATAATCATTTGAGGAAGTTACGCTATATGTGTTCTGGTCATCAGAATTGTAGTAAGACTGGGAGTGAGGCAAATGCAAATTGGGCATGTATGAAGACTCAGATCCATAATTATAAGGAGTAGCAGCAAGAGCAATGTTATTTGAAGCAGATACTTTCATAAAATGAGTATCTACGTCTAATTGTTGTGATTTTGGAGCTTTATGGTTAAGTAATTCCATTGACGAAGATTACACACTTCTTAAGATTATTTGCGAAAACAAAAGTCTTTAGGTAAACGAGAAAATGTTGAAATCTTCTTCAATATATATAAATCAACACTAATTTGTAATTGAGTTCAGGTTCAACTCGTATTGACTCAAGAAAAAATAAATAAAAATTGTCAAAAAAACAATTACTAAAAAATATTCGAAACAAAGAACGTATTTCATAAAGGCTTTAATCATCGAGAAAATATCTGTACATTCACCAAAATATCGTACGCCTTGGAAATTTGCTAGTAGCGTAGAAAGGGGAAGAAGTGCGTATCTTGAAGAAAATTGTTGTGTTTCGCATGAAAATTTAACCATAAGAATACTATAACAGCTAGTCTGAAAAATTCGATAAATGTCATTTATACTAAATAGTGATGATGCTCTCTTGCATCGTTTTTATTGTGTACGCTTTAACATGCAAAGGTCATCATGGAAAAAAACATTTCTAGCGAGAAGTAAGAAATTTTTTTCGTAGATACAGGCATTGTCATTGATATTGCCCTTGGCACTAAAGATATAGTTTCAAGTACAATGAAGCTGATAAAACTTTAAGAATAGTTAGACTATAGAAATCCAATGAAACAAAGGTTAATCACGGATTACCCAAATCTTTTTAGGTACTTTCATATGTTAAATAATCAACGAAGTGCATATAATACGATTCGTTGAATATAAACGCAGTGCAATACCTTCGCAGAAAAATATCCTAATGGAGATTTCTTCGGTTCTAGAAGACTCTCGCTAACGTAATATTAAAATTTGATGAACTTGTATGAAGGATTTGACGAGGGGAAAATATTTGCTTATTCGCCTATAATTTCCTGCACTTCTTTGAATTGCGGATTGTCGTTCCATGAAGGACATTTCTATAATATTTTTAGGTATGTTGCTGTTCTAAAAGTTCACTGTATACCGAATACAACAATCAGACGGATTTATATGGTCCAAGTCACACCAGCTGAGGATAAAGCGGATTCAAGTTGCCTATCTCAGGTATCACACATTTCACATCTGTTAGATACGATAAAAATTACTAGAACGTTGGATCTTTCCCTAGTCTCAGATCAGAGGATCCAAGGTGCATTTCACCTAAGGAACGACAATCAGAATAGTCAATTTCATCTTGCTCAGATGTGACTATTTGAGAAATGAGACAATTTGGGAACCTCCATTTTCTATTTATTTATTCTGCGTGGACTTTTGTATCAATAAACACTAATTTACGAATTAACCTATTTTTTACTTACTTACAATTTCAGCCTTGTATTACGCTGGCCAAATACATACGAAATTTATGTCACATAAAAACGGCCCGAAATTCTGTCGTCTCTTTGAAATGAACGAAATTCCAAGTGAAAACTCTAGACGAGTTTCAAAATATTTACCTCCAATTGATTTTCCACTTTCTTCTTCAGAACTAATTATAATGGTATTTGCCCGCGTTGTTTCAACATCTCGGTTAGAAAGAAATGGACCTTGATTACAAATCGTATTCCAATCCAGTTCGGAACCTAGCTGTTGCGGAGGTGTGTAATTTGCGTGCCTACAGCTCGCATATAGTAACTCATTGGTGATGCAAAATAAAAAGGGTAGTGGCCATGGTCTACTGGCTGCCCACTTGGGCAAATCCTACACTTACGAATGACTTGTGTTGGTTGAGTCACCAACAGTGCATAATAATTGAAGTACGAATTTCGGATACATTGGTGTTTCCTATAATCGAGTTCTTACTTTAAAATGCCTTTGCGGGTGGGGGTCTTCATCAATTCTTGACATGCGGCTAATTAGTGTAAACTTTTGACCATTCATTAGTTTTCGACCCTGCAGACTATAATAGTCGATGTGCACTCAATAAATATTTATATTGAATAGCAGCATGAGCCCTGCATAATGCATTGCTCTTACCCCTTGAGAATATTTTTTGGCGCAGAAGGTCTCCAGAACAAACATTAGTTGCCCTTTGTAACAAACCGTCTAGGACTAGAAATTATGTTTTACGCCTCTATGGTATCATTAAGGATACAACTTCCCTTTCTGGATTGAAATAGACCTTTATGTATTTAGGTGCTTCTGCATTGAGCCCGATAATTTTTCCATTCTAAGGTCCAGCTCCTAGGCTTCTATTTTTTGTTTCAAATATTGTCGATACCAAGCGGAAATAAGCTGGAGAAAAGCCGTCAAGACCTAATACATCGCCAACAGCTTCTTTGCGCGTGCGTAGAAGTCATTTTCATGCGGGCAGTCTTTGATTAGAAGACATAGTTGTGTCTCATCGAAGTTCTGACTCCTCGCCTTCTTGCGGGCTGTTTGAACATTGATGGTACCTAGCATGCCCCAATGGGTCTCACGCAACCGCCACAGAAAACTATTCAATTTTTTGGAGAGTAGTTTGGTCTATTGAAATAACCACAAAAGAAAGTAGCATGCAATCTAGGTGGTTGTATCGTGGCCCAAAAAATAGAAAACTAGTTCTAACTTTGACATCACAATTGGAAGTAAGTTACTATTTATTACTTAATATTTCTGGATCACATCAATGGTCGAACAATACGGGGCTTTGCATCATGTTGTTGATGAAGCAGTAACGCCGTCCGCCACCTTCCGATGCTCGGAGCATGTTGGGGATATACATTTAATGCAAGTCAAATAAAGCCAATATGCATGCACCATGACCGTATACAGATTGCAGGGCCCTGTAATTCTACGAGTACAAAGGAACCGATTATTCCGTACGATGAATAAGAAGGCATTTCAAGAGATGATCACTATTCCGTTTTCTATGCATAGATGACAATCTTTTGAATAACTAAAATGGTCCTGGCCAGTTTTCTATTATCCCACTCGATCCAAAGTGATTTCTATTATACTCATTTTAATGTAGCATCTGAAATTTGATATGCCATGCAAAAAACGCTTGAACGAGAAAATACTCTAACTTCACCCTCGGTATGGTTCCTTCTTCGAATTTCCTGCTATTGTTTCTATTTCTGTATATGCCACTTAACAATATATTTCTTCTGGTATAATTTCATAACTATAATCTTGCCGAAAATCAAATTCAGAACATTTTCTTCCGCAATTTGCGAAAACCGATTATAGCAAGAATTTGTGTTTTATTTATAAGTGAGAATAAGTGGAGAGTGGTGAATTCTGGTGTGTATCTGCCACACACGTCGGGTGAAATTCAACTCGTAGCATTGGTGGCCCACGAACTCATCGATTAGAGCCTATATCCAAATGGAAGTTGCGGGCCCAAACAGCAATTCGCTAGAGTTTTCGGGACAGCCTCATTTACAGTTCTGTCAATAATACTCTTTGCACTTCTGCAACTGTGTATCGTAGTTCTTTGTATCGAGTGGTTGTACCACATGACTGGTTACTCACATTACTAGCCTCCACCTAACTGAAATTACTATTCAGCGAGCTATAACTTAATAAGTCTGAAAGGGATGCTCGAGAGTGAAAAAGTACATGTAAGATTCGAAGTAAAGATTTCATGACCCTCTTAAATGGAATATCCATACTAAGTGGATTAAGATACAGATTATATAATCTCTCTCATGAGCGAAATCCGCACACGTGACGAATTGGATTCCACCCGATACTGAGCTACACTATTTAGGAGAGTTCAAAAGTAAATAGTGAGATTAGAGAATCTTAGTGAATATTAATGAATAATAGTGAACTATTGAATACGTCGCTGCGTTCGGTATCAAGGCTACTTCCAAAAGTTGTGTTTGTGAAACTTCTTACGATAATACTTGCCCACGAGATTTTACCCAGGTTGTATACAGAATTTTGGTTTGACATAAAAACGTTAGAAATATCTTTCGCACGACTTTAAACTAATTCCAAGAATGTAGAGGGGAATGCTATCCAACAAATCGTTCATCGTATAAACGGGTCTTGGAAACACTGGACTCCCGTAAATATACTACTTACATATACTAAAATACGAAGGAATGTTATTTCGGAATGTTTCATAGTATATAGACATCAATCATACAGTAAACATAACCCCACCACAAAGAAAGAGTCCCGTCAGACTCAAAAGAATGATTGGCCCCCGCTGTGCCTTGAAGGCATTGGTTCGTCAAAAGTGAATGTTTCAGACAATTACGAAATTCCACTTTTGATGATCTACTTCATTGGCAAATTTCATATTCATTTTCGGTTGGATAAGTAGTTACTGGGTAGTACCTTCAGTCACTAGCTGTGCCCCTTCCTACCAAGTTGCTTCAGTCGCCCCCTATTGTCATGCCATAGCTTTTGTCTTAGAGTTCCGGTCCTTGACATCTATATCCAACCAACTCTAAATCGCGGTGTGCATATTGTACCCTCGGATATTCCGAATCGAGAATTTCAACAAGCCGAATTTCATGATTTTGCTTGTCGCATCGTCTGTTTTGGCCAGCATAGAGAATTGTTTATTTACAGCCAAATTCCATGAACTCCTGTAAATTTTGTCCCTTTTTCTTTACCTACAATTCTAGTAATACTGGTGTTATTTTATCTAACTTTCGTCACTCATTTATATCCAAAGTTAAATAACTCCCAAACGTTCCTATAACCACATTCCTTTTGGTCAAATTTCAAGGTATGTCTTTTTCTTAGAGCAAAACTTTTGCATGCAGAATACTCCATAGTTGAGTTACTCACATGAATCCGGTGTCAAATGATAGCCAGAGTCTACGACTTGAATACATGGTAATGGCTCTGTCTTCAACTGGCCCAGACATAAAATCCTAATGTTGTCATCCTCCACTTGGTATAAAAGTTATAGACTCAACTATCGACTTCGTCAGTCACCGTCAGCCACCCCGGAAGTCGCTGAACTACCAGCACGATAATTTAAGTTTTGTGTAACAACCAAGGCTTTTTTTATGAAATTCGCGCTTATAATTTACAAGTCGCGCGTTCATATGAGATTTTGTTTGTTTTCAATTTTCGAGTCTGCAACAAAACCAAAACAATAGGAGACTCCTGCGATGTAAAGGAGCCAAGGATAGAATGAAATTGGATTCATGATGAAAATATATATTCAACAATATCACATTGTCAGCTTACTAACTCTCTAGTCGTTCCTTATGCAATTCTCAAAAGCTGCCATATTGGCATTCGCTGCCTTCTCCCTTGCTGCACCAGCTGCAGCCCCTCCTCAAGACTGTACTACTTCCCAGTTTCATGCTCACCATAAGCATAAACGTGACGTAGTTTACAACTATGCTTATGTCACTGTCACCGTTGATGGTCAAGGTAGATCTATTGCCGTTTCCGAAGCTGCTAAGCCAACTTCTGTTGCCCAGAAGTCGTCTGCTGTCGTTTCCGAAGCTGCCGAGCAGACTTCTACCAACATACAACAGTCCTCTGTTGCTGAGCAGACTTCTACCAACATACAACAGTCCTCTGTTGCTGAGCAGACTTCTACCAACATACAACAGTCCTCTGTCGCTACTACTACCTCATCCACTTCTGCCAACATTGCCAGCACACAACAAGCTGCATCATCATCTTCGGCCCCTTCGAGCTCTAATGCTCCTTCCCTTGGCGGTGGTTCTCTTGGTGACTACCAAGACCCTACTCAAGAATTCCCTGATGGTGTATACTCTTGTAGCACCTTCCCAGAAGGGCAAGGTGTCATTCCGTTGGACTACTTGGGCTTTGGCGGATGGTCTGGTGTTGAAAACAGTGATGGTTCTACTGGTGGTAACTGTAAAGAAGGTGCTTACTGTTCTTACGCTTGTCAATCAGGTATGTCTAAGACTCAATGGCCACAAAACCAACCTGCCAACGGTGTCTCCATTGGTGGTTTATTATGTAAGGGAGGTAAACTTTACAAATCAAACTCAAGATCCAACTACTTGTGCGAATGGGGTGCTAACAAGGCCATTGTCCAAAATAACTTATCGCAATCTGTTGCGATCTGTAGAACTGATTACCCTGGTACCGAAAACATGGTTATTCCAACTATCGTAGGAGGTGGAAACACTTCTCCTCTTACTGTTGTTGACCAAAGCTCTTACTACACTTGGATGGGTGGTTCTACCTCTGCTCAATACTATGTTAACGATGCTGGTGTCAGTCAAGAAGATGGTTGTATCTGGGGTACTCCAGGCTCCGGTATTGGTAACTGGTCACCATTGAACTTCGGTGCTGGCTATGCCAACGGAATTGCTTACTTATCATTGATTCCTAACCCTAACAACTACGATTCTTTGAATTTCAAAGTAAAGATTGTCGCTGATGGTAGTAACTCTGTTGTGAGTGGAGACTGTTCTTACGAAAACGGTCAGTATAACGGTGGCTCCTCTCAAGGTTGTACTGTCGGTGTCACCAGCGGTAGAGCCAAATTTGTCTTGTACAACTAGACTCCATTTTAGATTATAGGCTGATCTAAGATCAGCCTAATTCGTATGTTTTTGTTTCAATTATGTTTCCAATTCAAGAAATTAACTATGTATTTGTATATTAAAATTGTTATTTGTTCCGGTAATCAACTTGAGGGCTAACTTGAGCCCACTATTTTCTTCCTCTCGATTTTATCTTAGTAGCCATGTAACATTTAGTCTTTTTGCCCATTCTTTTCTAATAAAGTGCATCATTGAAATATTCGTATTGAGAATAGGAACTAGTAATGTGAGTGATTATCTTTCCGACAGCTTGTGATGCTAATTACTCAATTATGATTGGAATGTCACCCAATTTCAGTAAGCTCGTCACTCAAACTTCGTATCCACCTTCTCGTAAACTGGGCCCTGCGCTCTTGACATAATGTGAGTCTTCAAAATAAGCGACCTGATTTCCACGTACCCAATATCGAAGTATCAAACCTCCTTTCATGTAGTAGAACAAAATATAATCGATTCTATCTGTAATTTACATGTTTCACTTTTAGGGAGCACAAAATTCCGCATCTAAAAGACAATTTAATATGACCAAACTTTAATTTTTGTTAAGCACGGAACCTTCCACTGACATTTATGTTTGACGTAATTTTGGTTCATACGAAGTGGCGTGGGAAGTTTGGGGAAATCACCCTTCAACATGTGCATGATTGGCGTAAATTTCACATTTGCAAAATTAATCACTTTGGTTATTCCTATGATTTCAAATGCCTTCCAATTGGATAATGATGCTATTTCGGAATGCCTTTGGCTTCTTGGTGAATATTCAAAATATTTTTAACTTGTATGACAAATTGTTGGAGTTTGTAAGTGGATTCTTGGATGGGGTTCGGCGTTGCAGTTAAATACTTTAACAGATGAAGTATGCTAGTGGACGATTCCAAGATATCACCTCCATTGTAACTGCAATCGGAGTCTATGGCGCAACATCGACGTAAACCAGCAAAAGAAAATCTCACCACTACGAAGCCCAAGCGACGATGCAAGCTATTAACTCAGAATAATCGATGATGTATCTCGGATTAATCGACTCAAGCTACTTCAACTCTGAATAATCTATTTCAGGACAAAATTAGTCGACCCATATTTGTTGTCAGGATTGTGTCCTTCGATATCATTTTGAAGAATTGGGGGTGTGCATCATATTTTTTGACAGAATTTTTTTTTAAATTTCTGTAGGATATAAGTCCGTCCATATTTTCTGCATCGATCAACTTCGGTAAGTCCGAACAGTTTTACGATAATATCTACCGATTTCTCCCACTCAACAAATGGAGATACTCTTCTATCGGTAGCCTGGTAAATGTGATGTTATAATGTAACTTTCTCGATGGTTGGTCATATTAAATTATTTATCGTCAATCTACTGGGGAAACAAACAGGACCAACTGAGTAGTGAAACCCTAGGTCAACCTTTGGTGACACAAGCAATATGATAACAACTTCGAATATTCGCGTTCTCAGTACGGTTCTCCGGTTGGTCCTGTCAGTAGTCATCAGCTTGTCTCAAAGATCAACCATGTATGTCTAGATATAAAAATTATACAGTAAAAGAGCGAATGGCTCATTAAGTCAACTTGTTTACTTGATAGTACGTTTCTAGTAAAATATCCGTGGCAATTATAATGACAATACCCTAGAAAGAAGTATTTTAAAATATAAATGTCTTCGGACTCTTGGATGATTCATTATTTTTCGATTCGCAAGTCATTGAGTGATAACCTAAAAAGTGAATATGAGCGGAGATCAGTGGTTAGATTAAAATTGGATGCTAATATTAGTGAGGTATTACAAGAGGTTTAACGAGGTTAAGTGATCAAAAATACAGCCTAAACAACTTCCTATGGTACAATAGTGGTTGGCTATTCAAGCGACTGGCTATTACATGGATACTAAACTGCTTACATTTGTGTGATAAAATAGATTTCAAATCAGCAAACTCAAGGTTAGACAATATAATGCGTGAATCTAATGGATACAGAAGATGAACGATATATATGTAATATGGATACATCCAGGGTTACAGGTTTCGAATTAGATTAGTATATTTTACAAGTTGAATAGAATAATGCAATAAAAAGGGCCACAGCAATACTGTGGCGAACGATAAGAAGTAAAGTTCGATAACATGTGACAAATATGTGATGATGATGTTTCGATTACGAGACCCAGTCCCAGAACTTTTCCCACGCATTCAT